>Ga0316204_10000021_pt1 | contig 770313 bp, 779 predicted proteins | sample 6monrhotite_MG_2_FD_205661 | JGI IMG/M metagenome (GOLD analysis project Ga0316204, IMG submission 205661) | Microbial mat bacterial communities from mineral coupon in-situ incubated in ocean water Damariscotta River, Maine, United States -... | ecosystem: Environmental > Aquatic > Marine >... | reverse complement strand
GAACGCGGCGGCGGCCGATGGCCTGAACGCCGGTGAGGAGGTCGTCCAGACTCTGACGGTCGCGACGGCGGACGGCACATCGACCCAGGTCGACGTGACGATCACCGGCACCAACGACGCGCCGACGGTTACGGGTCAACAGTCGTTCACGGCCGCCGAGGACGGCTCGATCATCATTCCCCAATCCCATCTTCTTGCCGGAGCGTCGGATGTGGACGACGGCGCCAGCCTGAGCGTCGAGAACCTCAGCGCCGACAACGGGACGATCACGGACAACGGCAACGGCACCTTTACGTTTGAACCCGCGGCCGACTTCAACGGCGCGGTCAACCTGTCTTACGATGTCAGCGACGGGACGGCGTCGGTTGCCGCGACGGCGACGGTCAACGTCGCGGCCGTTGGCGACGCGGCCCTGATTGGCGGCACTGGGGCGGATGGGTTGACGGAGACGGACGCGGCCCAGCAGGCGGCCGGCCAGTTGACGGTCAGCGACGCGGACGGCGCGGCCCAGGAAGTGTTTGTCGCCCAGAGCGATGTCGCCAGAGACTACGGCACCTTCAACATCGATGCGGCGGGTCACTGGACGTTCGACCTGAACGCGGCGGCGGCCGATGGCCTGAACGCCGGTGAGGAGGTCGTCCAGACTCTGACGGTCGCGACGGCGGACGGCACATCGACCCAGGTCGACGTGACGATCACCGGCACCAACGACGCGCCGACGCTGGTCTCATCGATTGGCGAGCAGACCGTTTCCGAAGGCGACGCTTTCAGTTTGGATGTATCCGGGAATTTCAACGACGTAGACTCCGCCGACGTGCTGAGCTACAGCGCCACACTGGCGGACGGCAGTCCCTTGCCATCGTGGATGACGATCGATCCGGCTACCGGAATTATTTCAGGAACGGCGGAATCCGATGACGGAGACCGTCATGACGATGGCGACAGTCGTCACGGTCGTGAAGACCACGGTGATAACGGTCATGGTGATCGCCGTCACGGTCGTGAAGACCATGGTGATAACGATCATGGTGATCGCCACCACGGTGACGAAGATCATGGGGACGGGTCTCTTTCGGTGACGGTCGTGGCAACGGATAGCATAGGCGCGACTGTCAGTAACACCTTCGCGATGCAGGTCGATGAAAAGGGCGTTGTCCTTGTCGGCGGCAGCCACGACGACACGCTTATCGGTACGGATGGCGGAGATACCCTGACCGGCGGAACCGGGGCCGATATGCTGGACGGCGGCAGTGGAGATGACACGTTCAATTATAGCGCCGATGGTGTTTGGCGGAACGCGCGGGCGGTCAATATAGGCGATCCGGGAGAACATCGGGATGGCGGTTCGGCCAGCATCAGAGGCGAGAACCAGAGCTTCGATGTTTTCCATGGTGGCGAGGGCCATGACACCCTGAATATGACCGACGGCAACGATGCTCTTTTTCTGGATGACAGCTATTCCAGATCGCCGGAAAGCGGTCCTCGAGTATCGGGTATCGAACACATTAGCGCCGGCGGCGGAAATGACTTCGTCGATCTGACCAGCCGTACTTATGAGTATGGCGACGTTACGGTTGATGGCGGCGCGGGAAATGATGTGGTCTGGACCAATACCGGCGATGACAGGTTATACGGCGGGGTCGGAAACGATTCTCTGGATGGCGGGTCCGGTAACGACACCCTGAATGGCGGGGCCGGAAATGATTATCTGAACGGAGCGTCCGGGAACGACACGCTGTTCGGCGGTGACGGTAATGACTGGCTGTATGATAGCAAGGGCGATGACTCCCTTTCCGGCGGGTCCGGAAACGATTACTTATTCGCTGGAAAAGGTGCCGATGTCGTGGATGGCGGCGCCGGAAACGACCATTTATGGGGTGGCGGAGGTAACGACGTTTTCGTTTTTCATGCTGGTGACGGTAGCGATACCGTTATGGACTTTGGCGTCGGCGACACGTTGATGTTCGAAGGAAATGCCTTCGATATGAGTACTTTCGACGTCAAACAGCAAGGGAGTGACGCCGTTGTCACCTTCGGTTCTGGGCAAGATGCGGTTTCCGTTACTGTCACGGATGCCAATGCCAGCGATATCGGCAGTGGCGATAACGGATATCAGATCAGCATCAACGACGACGATACGGTGACCATTACCCTTGATGGCACATCTTAACCGCCAGGCGGTCGTCGCACCGGGTTTTGGAAAAATATTTCTGGTCGTTTTCCGTTAAAAGCGGTACATCCGGTGCGTCCTCGTTGCCCGTCAATAACCCAAGCAGAAATTCATGGATGATTTAGCAAGCCAGGTATCGCGGCGACGCACGTTTGCGATCATATCGCATCCCGATGCAGGCAAGACGACGCTGACCGAAAAACTGCTTTTGTTTGGCGGCGCCATTCAGCTTGCCGGCGCCGTTAAGGTAAGGGGGGCCCAGCGCCGGGCTCATTCGGATTGGATGAAGGTCGAACGCGAACGGGGTATCTCCGTCGCGTCGTCGGTGATGACCTTCGAATACGAGGAAAGGACATTCAACCTTCTGGATACTCCCGGTCACGAGGATTTCAGTGAGGACACGTACCGTACACTGACCGCCGTTGATAGCGCGGTGATGGTGCTTGATGCCGCCAAGGGGATTGAAACCCAGACCCGTAAGCTGTTTGAAGTTTGCCGTCTGCGCGACATGCCGATCATCACATTTATTAATAAGCTGGACCGGGAAGGGCGTGATCCGTTCGATATTCTCGATGAAATCGAACAGGCATTGGCCCTTGATGTAACGCCAGCCAGTTGGCCCATCGGCATGGGCCGGGATTTTCTGGGGTGTTACGATTTGTTCGCCGATCGGCTCGTTTTGATGGCTAAAGGCGCGAAAGACGCCTTACCGGAAGAAGGCGTCGTCTGTCAGGGGCTGGACGACCCGAAGCTGGATGAACTCCTTCCCGCCGACGCCGTCGCAAGATTGCGCGAAGAGGTCGAGATGGTGCGCGGCCTTACCCCGCCGTTCGATATGCAATCCTATCTGGAGGGGCATCTGACACCGGTCTATTTCGGCAGCGCCATTAACAACTTCGGGGTTCGCGAATTGCTGAACGGCTTGTCAACGATCGCGCCCTCGCCGCGACATCAGCCGACAACGGCCCGGATGATTGAACCGCTCGAGGAAAAAGTCAGCGCCTTCGTCTTCAAAATTCAGGCGAATATGGATCCGAAACACCGTGATCGCATCGCCTTCATTCGCATCTGTTCCGGCCATTTTAAAAGGGGCATCAAACTCAAGCATGTGCGCTCGGGTAAAGCCCTGAACGTCCATAATCCAGTTTTGTTTCTTGCTCAGGACCGGGAGCTGGCGGAAGAAGCCTGGCCCGGTGATATCGTCGGTATCCCTAATCATGGGGGCTTGCGTATCGGCGACGGGCTTAGCGAAGGCGAAGACCTGCATTTCACCGGCATCCCCTGCTTCGCACCGGAATATTTAAGGTCGGTCCGGCCGGAAGACCCGATGCGCGCCAAGCATCTGGGGCGCGCCCTGCAGCAATTGGCGGAAGAGGGGGCCGCGAGCGTGTTCAAACCGATGGTCGGGGCAGACTGGATCGTCGGTGCCGTCGGCCCGCTGCAATTCGAGGTCATGGCCGACCGGATCCGCACCGAGTATGACGTGCCGGTGCATTTTGAACCGACCAGCCTGTTCACCGCCCGCTGGGTCGAGGCCGACGACACCCTGGAAATGAAGAGGTTCATTGCCGCCAGCAAGGGCAGTCTGGCCGAGGATCATGATGGTGAGCCGGTGTTTCTGGCCCGCAACGCCTGGCACCTGGATCGGGCCGGTGAAGATTGGCCACAGGTCCGGTTTCTCAAGACCCGCGAGCATGTCGAAAAAGCGGACGGGCCGGCGCCCGAGTAGCCGGATAAGCGGCTATCGGGCGCAGTCGACGCAAACGCTGGCCGTCGGATCAATTTCCAGTCTTTTTTCCGGTATTTCCTCATCGCAGGACAGGCAATAGCCGTATGTCCCATCTTCCATCCGTTTCAGCGCGGCATCGATATGCAGCAATTCGACGTGCCTTCTACGGTTCGTCTCCAGCGCCATGGCCTGATCCTGCAGGGCATCCATCCGTGACAAGCGACCGACGGAGGTTTGATCCAGTTCCACCGGTTCGCGAGATTCTTTGCTGGTCTGGGTGTCGTCCAAAATCTCCTGGCGGTGGGATAACAGTTTATTTTTCAAGGCTTTTTGGTCGATATCTTTGCGTGTTGTCATCGTTCCATATCTTACATCCGTATGTTGACAATGTCGAAACATCGTACGAATCCATTAATTTGGTGTATAATTAACAGGTTCGATTTTACGTGTTTATTTGACATATCAGACAGGAAATTCACAGGAATGATGAAAAGAACAATTCCCTCGATTCTGTTGGCCGCGGCGCTACTGGCCGGATGCGCCGAAGGGCAGGGCAATAAGCAAACATATGGAACGATCCTTGGCACTGGCGTGGGGCTTCTCGTCGGTTCCCAGTTCGGTAGCGGCAAGGGGCAATGGGTCGCCGCCGCCATTGGCGGCCTTGCCGGCGCCTATGCCGGCAGCGAGATCGGCAAGAGCCTGGACGCAAACGATCGGAAATTATCCAGTCAAACGGCTCAACTGGCGCTTGAAAGAAATCCGACGGGGCAATCATCGAGTTGGCATAATCCCGATACCGGACATTCCGGCACCCATACGCCGACAAGCACCTACCGCGATGCCGGTAAAGACTGTCGTGAATTCAAAACAACGGTGGATATCGAAGGCTCAACCGAAACCGCGACAGGGCGCGCCTGTCGCAATGCCGACGGATCGTGGATCGTCGTTCCGTGACGGAAGTTGACCGCGCGGACAAATTAACGTGACTCTTCGGTGGCCATTTTGCTACCGTTCAAAGTGCGGCCGGGAAGGATACTCCGGCGGGGAGACGTCACTTGAACGTCGGTGCCGGACGGCGCCTGACGAAGGTGTATCCAAAGGGGCCGTTTAAAAGGCCCATTAACGATAGGGTGGAGTTATTCAAATGAAAATTAGTTTGTTCAAGGGGCTGGCCGTCGGGCTGGCCCTGGTGGCCGGTGTGTTGTCGACGGGGACAGGCGCGCGTGCGGCTAAAATCAAGGTCGCCGGAATTTATACCCAGCCCATTCAGCAGAAATGGGACGCTCGCCTGCATCAGGCGCTTGATGCGGCCGCCAAGGCGGGCGAAATCGAATATGTGTTTTCGGAAAAGGTCGCCAATACGGATTACGTCCGGGTTTTGCGTGAATATGCCGATAGCGGTGTCGATCTGGTCGTTGGCGAAGCCTTTGGCATTAGTAAAGAAGCCCGCAAGGTGGCCGACGATTACCCGAAGGTCGCCTTCCTGATGGGCGATCCGTTTAAGCCACATGGTAAGAATTTCTCGGTTTTCGATAACTACATCCACGAACCTTGCTACCTGATGGGTGTTATCGCCGGAACCATGACCAAAACCAACAAGATTGGCATGGTCGGCGGCTATCCGATTGGCGAGGTGAACCGTCTGTTCAATGCCTTCATGGCGGGGGCTCGTTCGGTCAATGCGAATGTCGAGTTCAAGGTCAATTTTATCGGTTCATGGTATGACCCGCCGAAGGCCAAGGAAGCGGCGTTCGCCCAAGTCGAATCCGGTGTTGATGTTCTTTATGCGGAACGTGCCGGCGTCGTCGATGCGGCGCGTGAAAAAGGCATCCTGGCGTTCGGTAACGTCAACGACATGAACAAGGAAGAAAATGGCAAAAACGTTGTCGTTACCTCTGCCCTGTGGCACATGGAATCGGCCATTGCCAAGGCTATCAAGTCGGTCAAGGCCGGTACTTTCAAGGCTGAAGATTACAAAGAATGGACGATGATGGCTAAAGGCGGCGCGTCGCTTGCGCCTTACTATGAGTTCGATGGCAAGATCGAGCCGGTTATCAAAGCCAGGGTTGCTCAGCTAACAACTGATATCAAGGCTGGAAAATTCGTCGTTAAAATCGACGACAGTCAGCCCAAGTCCACGTTTTAGCCGGACTTTTAGGGGACGCATGGGGCGAGGTCGGGGCAAGCCGTAATACTGGCTCCGGCCTCGGTCGCGCCTGCCCCGGTTGCGTTCAGGGGGGCATGTCAATGAAGCAGATACTTAATCTGTCGGGGATAACCAAACGCTTCGGCGATCTGGTTGCCAACGATTCCATTTCCCTGTCCCTTGGCGAAGGTGAAGTGCTGGCGCTGCTGGGCGAAAACGGCGCCGGCAAGACGACATTGATGAACATCCTGTTCGGCCATTACACGGCCGATGCGGGCCATGTCGAAGTGTTTGGCAAGCGGTTGCCGCCCGGCCAGCCCGAAGCCGCGCTGGAGGCCGGCATCGGAATGGTTCACCAGCATTTCAGTCTGGCCGATAACCTGACCGTTCTTGAAAATATTACGTTGGGGACCGAATCGCTGTGGTCGTGGCGGCAAGATGTTAAATCGGCGCGCCAAAGGCTGGCGACCCTGTCTTCGGACTTTGGTCTCGTCGTCGATCCCGACGCGCGCGTCGTCGACTTAAGCGTCGGCGAACGCCAACGGGTGGAAATCCTGAAGGCGCTGTATCGCGAGGCCAGAATACTTATTCTGGACGAACCGACGGCGGTGTTAACGCCCCAGGAATCCGACACCCTTTTCGATACATTGCGCAGCCTGATCGACAAGGGCATGTCGATTATTTTTATTTCCCACAAGCTGCATGAAATTCTCAGGGTCAGCGACCGCATCGCCGTCTTGCGGCGGGGTAAGGTTGTGGTCGAAACTGAAATCGGATCCGCCGACCGCGCCAGTTTGGCCGAAGCCATGGTGGGGCGCACGGTGCATGACCCAAAAGGCAGTCCGATGAACCCCGGCGATACGGTTTTCGAACTGACCGACGTCAGCATCTCACAGGCGGCGGCCGGCGGGATGCTCCGTCATGTCAATCTGGCGTTGCGGCGGCATGAAATTATCGGCCTGGCCGGCGTCTCGGGAAACGGACAACAGGCGTTGGCGGCATTGATCAGCGGACTGGCCCGGCCCGATCACGGAGTGATGAAGCTGTTCGGCAAGGAACTGACCAATCCAAGCCCGGTCGGCATGGTGCATGCCGGTGTCGGCCGTATTCCGGAAGACCGGAGCAGCGTCGGCGTGATTGGCGAAATGACAGTTCAGGAAAACATGATTTCCGAATGTTTTCGTGATCGTCCGCAGTCGCGTTTTGGCTTTTTTGATGCCGGGGAAATCGCCGATAAATCAAAACAACTGATCGAAAAATACGACATTCGATGCCAAGGCGCGGACGAGGAAACCCGATTGTTGTCGGGCGGTAATGTGCAGAAGTTGATTCTGGCCCGTGTGCTCGATGCCGAACCGGCGATCATTCTGGCCAATCAACCGGTGCGCGGCCTGGATGTCGGCGCCATCGCCTATGTCCACGGCAAATTGCTGCAAGCCCGTGAACGGGGGGCGGGTATTCTCCTGATTTCGGAAGACCTCGAGGAGTTGCTGGCGTTGTCGGACAGGATTGTCGTTATCTATCACGGCAAACTCAGTTCACCAATGGAGGCGCATCACGTGACGGCACGCGATATCGGGCTGATCATGAGTGGCCAGACGGAGGCCGCCTGATGCGCCTGGAGCCTCGCCAGTCAACACCCTTGTGGATGACCCTCGCCGCACCCCTGGTGGCGATTGTGGCGGCGCTGGTCGTTTGCGCCGCTCTGGTTATATGGGCTGGTGAGCCCGTGTTGCACGCCTATGGCCTGCTGTTCAAGGGGGCGGCGGGCTCTCGTTTCGCCCTGACCGAAACCCTGACCCGGGCGACGCCAATGATCCTGACCGGGCTGGCGGCGGCAATCGCCTTTCGGGCCAAGCTTTGGAATATTGGCGGCGAAGGGCAATTTTATGTCGGCGCCCTGACGGCGACCTGGCTCGGTTCGGGGATGGTAACCCTGCCGCCCTGGCTGATGATACCGTTCCTGTTGCTGGCGGGTGCGCTTGCCGGGGGGGTATTGTTGCTCGTTCCGGCAATCCTGAAAAACAGGTTAAAGGTCGATGAGGTTGTTACGACGCTGTTGCTTAATTTTATCGTATTGCTAATCGTCAACTATCTGTTGGAAGGGCCCCTAAAGGATCCGATGTCGATGGGCTGGCCCCAGTCGGCGCCGATCATTGACGAAGGCGTGTTACCGGGCATTGTCGCTAGAAGCCGGTTGCATCTGGGGTTTGTTATCGCCCTTGCGGCGGCCGTTGTGACGTGGGCCATCATGCGTTTTACGGTCTGGGGGTATGAAATTCGGGCCGTCGGGTTTAATGCGGCGGCGGCGGCGTTTTCCGGCATCGGCGTCAACCGCACGATCATCCTGACGGCATTGCTGAGCGGTGGTTTGGCCGGCATCGCCGGGGTCGGGGAGGTCGCCGGAACCAAAGGATATCTGACGTTGGATTTATCACCGGGGTTTGGCTATGCCGGTATCGCGGTCGCCATGTTGGCGACCTTGCACCCATTGGCGGTGATCGCTTCGGCCTTGTTTTTGGCCGGCATTTACGTCGGCGCGGATTCAATGAGTCGGGCGATCAACGTGCCGACGTATATTGCGGACGTCATTGTGGCCAGTTGTGTTCTTTCGGTCCTGGTCAGTATCATGCTGACCCGATTCCGGTTGCGATGGAAATAGGAGCCGGTCGATATGGACATACTTGAAATTCTGCTGACCGCCGGCTTTTGGGCCGCAACGTTGCGGATTGCGACACCGTTGATCTTCGGCACGCTGGGAGAGCTGATCTGTGAACGGGCGGGGGTTCTCAATCTGGGCATTGAGGGTATCATGACGATGGGGGCCATGAGCGGCTGGATGTGGGTATACATGGGTGGCGATCTGGTCACCGGGGTGCTGTTCGCCGCGTTCGTTGGTGCCTTGTTCGGACTGCTGCACAGCATTTTTGCGGTCCACCTTGGTCTGTCGCAGCACGTTACCGGGATCGGCATTACCATGTTGGCTTCGTCGCTATCCTACTTTGTCTTTCGCATGCTGTTACCCAATGCCACCACGCCGCCGAAAATCGATGCCTTCGATATCCTGCCGGTCCCCATATTGTCGGAAATACCGGTGCTGGGTGTAGCCCTGTTCATGCAGACGCCTATGACCTATGCGGCATTCGCCGTGGTCCTCATCGTTTGGTACGGGCTCTATCGCACGCCGCTTGGATTGGCTGTTCGGATGGTCGGCGAAAACCCGCTGGCGGCGGAAGCCCAGGGTATCAACGTGCTGGGTCTGCGCACGGGCGCGGTTATGGCCGGCAGCGCTTTGATGTCGGTCGGTGGCGCGTTTCTGACCATGTCGGCGTTTGACGCCTTCTTCTTCGGTATGATCAACGGTCGTGGCTGGATTTGTGTAGCGTTGGTCATTTTTGCTTCATGGCGGCCCGGAAAAGCCCTGTTCGGGGCCTTGCTGTTTGCCGGAATCGATGCCTGGCAAGTGCGGGTTCAGCAACTTCCCGGCGTAACTATTCCATATCAGTTCTTCCTGATGGCGCCATATGTGTTATCCATCCTGGCGATGATCGTGGTGTCGCGCAAAGCGCTGTATCCGAAGGCGCTGTTGGTGCCGTTCCGGCGGGGCGAGCGAACATAATGAATTAGGTGCTAAATGCTTGATCTGATTGTCAGAAACGCGATGTTACCGGACGGCGATGAAACCGATATTGGCTGCCGTGATGGTCGCATTGTCGATATGGCGGCGAAAATTGACGGAGCCGCGCGCGAAGAAATCGACGCGGCCGGAAATATGGTCACGCCGCCTTTCGTCGACAGTCACTTTCATATGGATGCGACCCTCAGTTTCGGCCAACCGGGAGTCAATCAAAGCGGCACCTTGCTGGAAGGCATCGCCCTTTGGGGGGAACTGAAGCCGACCCTGACGGTCGAGGCGGTCAGGGACAGGGCGCTCAATTTCTGCGATTGGGCCATCGCCCGCGGCACGCTGGCGATTCGTAGTCATGTCGATATCTGCGATCCACGTCTGTTGGCGGTCGAGGCATTGCTCGAAGTCAGGGAAAAGGTCAAACCCTATATCGACCTGCAATTGGTCGCGTTTCCCCAGGACGGCTACTTGCGAGACCCAAACGCGGCGAGGCAGTTGGCCCAGGCGCTCGATATGGGGGTCGATGTGGTCGGCGGAATTCCGCATTTCGAGCGGACCATGGAAGATGGCGCCGAAAGCGTTCGGCAGTTGATGAAAATTGCCGCCGACCGTGCCCTGATGGTCGATATGCACTGTGATGAAACCGATGATCCGATGTCGCGTCATGTTGAAACGCTGGCACGCGAATGCCTGGCCCTTGGGATGGCGGGCCGGGTCGCCGGGTCGCACCTGACCTCAATGCACTCCATGGACAATTACTATGTCAGTAAATTAATTCCGCTGATCGCCGAATCCGGTGTCGCGGCCATCTCTAACCCGTTGATTAACATCACTATTCAGGGCCGTCACGATGGCTATCCGAAACGTCGTGGGTTGACGCGTATCCGTGAGTTGGGCGATGCCGGGGTGCCGCTGGCTCTCGGTCACGATTGCGTCATGGATCCGTGGTACAGCATGGGTAGCCATGACATGTTGGAGGTCGCCCACATGGCGGTTCATGCCGCGCAAATGACGGGCATGGATGATATTCGCAAGATGTTTGATGCCGTGACGGTCGGCGGCGCCCGGGTACTCGGGCTGAAGGATTATGGCCTGAGGGTTGGCGCCAACGCCGATATGGTCGTCTTGCAGGCGGCCAGCCCGTTTGACGCCATTCGCTTGCGTCCAGCGCGTTTGTTTGTGATCCGGCGCGGGAAAATCATCTCAACCACCCCCGCCGTAAAAGCCGAATTGAACCTGGGCGGTCAGTCCCGCGCCGTTAATTTCACGTTACCCTGAGACAATTTCTTTGAGGAGTTCGCAATGTCCGACCTGTCCGCAACCGCCCACGGTGAATTTCCGACCCTTCACGTGCTCGGTCATCCGCTCATTCAGCACAAGCTGAGCATGATGCGGGATAAGCAAACCTCGACACATAATTTCCGGGATTTGCTGAAGGAAATTGCCCTGTTGATGGGCTACGAGATAACCCGTGACCTGCCTTTGACGACGAAGGAAATCGAGACCCCGATGAAGAAGATGGAGGCTCCCGTCATCAAGGGGAAAAAAGTGGCTATCGTGCCAATCTTGCGGGCCGGAACGGGCATGGCCGAAGGCTTGCTGGAATTGATGCCGTCGGCCAGGGTTGGCAATATCGGCCTGTACCGGGATGAAAAGACGAAAAAGCCGGTGGAGTACCTGGTCAAGTTGCCAACCGCCGCCGGTCGGCGGTTTATTGTCGTCGACCCCATGTTGGCGACCGGCAATTCGGCCGCTTATGCCGTCGATATCGTCAAGCGGCACGGCGTTAAAAGCGCAAATATCAGTTTCATGTCGCTGGTGACGGCGCCGGAAGGGATGCGTGTCTTCGCCAGGGCGCATCCCGATATTCAGGTCTATACGGCGTCGCTGGATACCAACCTGAACAAAAATGCGTACATCGTTCCGGGCCTGGGAGACGCCGGAGACAGGCTCTACGGCACGAAATAGGACCGTTGGATTGCGCGACGTTTTTTATTGTTGGCACCCTTGTTGCTTGCCTGGGTTGTATTTCATATAGTGGCATCCACGGATCGGGCGACGTTCCGCCAGCCGGCGAATTGCGGATGAGTTAGAGGGCAGGCCAGCACCAGATGAGCATCTACACATTGTTAGGCGATTACCGTTCCGGTAATTGCTATAAGGCCGCGTTGTTTTTCGCCGTGTCCGGAACCCCGTATCAGTATCGGCATGAGGATCTTTCCTTGCCACGCGACCGCCGTTCGGAAGATTTCCGAAAATTCAGCCGCTTTGGCCAGCTCCCGGTGCTGCTCGACGACGGCGCCGCCATGTGCCAGTCGAACGCCATCCTGATCTTTCTGAGCAACCGGACCTGCCAATTTAATTTCAAAGAATATGCGTCCCGTCAGCAGGTTGCGGAATGGCTGTTCTGGGAGACGGCTAATATTGGGAATTCGGTGTCGAACCTGCGTTTCAAGACGAAATTTCTAAAGAATACTCCGGACGATATTCTAGCCTATTTTCGCGATCGGGTGACCAGTGATCTCGATCTCCTGGAACGGGAATTGACCGGTAAATCATTCCTGGTGGATGGGGCGCCGTCGATCGCCGATTTTTCCATATGCGCCTATCTATACTGGCTCGAAGACATCGGCCTGGACACCGCCCGGTGGCCGCTAATGAAGGCATGGCTTGGCAGGATTTCAGGTCTTCCGGGCTGGTTCCATCCCGATGAAATGCCAAGGGACAACAGAATATTCGAATAATCTGTCGCATTCGGGAATGGTTCCGGCGTGCGGGCCGTTAACCATGTTTTCGGCGCACGGGATTCCAATTTGAATACGGATTCAGAACAGATTCGTGTGGAATTGTAAGAATATCACGCCGTATCGAATGACTCCTTGGATTCTATTTGCACCATATCTAGTGCACTCCGACTCTATACATACCATTTTTTCCATATTCAAGGAGTCGTATTCTATCTCATTGATTCATAGGACTCTTTTGGTTAAGTTGTTTCGACGTTTCTTGGTTAGGCAAATGTTAAGCTTGGCCGCAAATAATGATGGTCTAGGATTGGTAAATGATTCGGTTTGCCGGCAATGAACTGGGGATTGATTTGCTGAACAGCGAACACCTCTTCAAACTGGCGCACTTAAAAAGCCGGGAAGGCCGTTCTGCCTTGGCGGAAACGGTTACGGACCTGTTTCTCGATGAAGGTGATTTAACCGACATCGAGCGCGCGATGATGTTCGACATCTTGCACAGGCTTGTGCGGGATGTCGAACTGTCTGTGCGCAAGCATCTGGCGGAAGTCATCGCCGATGCCGAGGATGTTCCCAAAGAGCTCGTTACTTTCCTTGCCAACGACGATATTGACGTGGCCTATCAGGTTTTGGTCAAAAGCAAGGTTCTCGAAGATGTGGACCTGATCGAAATCATTCGCCATCGTACGCAGGAACATCAACTGGCCGTTTCCATTCGCGATGGCTTGAGTGAGTCCGTGTCGGACGCTCTGGTTGAAACCGGCGATGAAGAAGTCATTCGGTCGTTGCTGGAAAACCAGAACGCCAAAATCGCCGAAGGCACCATGAACTATCTGGTCGAACAGGCCATGAGGATTGATAGTTATCAGGGACCAATCCTGCGGCGCGAAGAACTTAATCCTGAACAGGCAAAAAGATTGCTGCTGTTGGTGTCGGCGGCGCTCAGGGAATATATCATCGGACGTTTTGATATCAGTGCGCAGGAATTAGACCAGCATATGAACAATGTTGTTCGGGAGCGAATTCAGGCGCTGCCCAGCGGCGTTAAATTGATCAGGCCGTCGGAGGAGTTGGTCAAGGAAATGGAGGCAGTCGGTCTGTCGGGGCCGGATTTGATGTTGACCGTTCTGGAAGAAGGGGCCGTGCCCTTGTTCATCGAGCTCTTTCGGAACTGGACGTCATTGAGTTCCAAATTGGCACAGCGTATCCTGTACGAGCGAAGGGGTGAGGGGCTGGCTATTGCGTTCAAGGCGATGGGCGGGGAGCTTGATACCTTCATGAAAATTTTCGTTCTTACCCGCAAGGTATGGCCGCAAACCGAAAAAGTTCTGAAAAAAGAAAGCCGCAAGATTTCGGAATTGTATAATGCCATGACACAGTCGGCTGCCGAGGCCGTACTGAAAATGTGGCAAAACGATTCAGATTATCTGGCCGCCATCAGGGAACTGAGGCTAGGGGAGGCGAAAGCCGGGGATGACGTCTGACAACAGCAACAGCAGTTACATCGATACGCATGGTGATGCCGTCGCGATGGATGATAGAGAGCCTGCGCCGGATGACCGGGTATTGGCCCGTTTTTCTGCGGAAAAACGTCGTTTTAAGGATATCACGAGACTGGTTTCCGACTGGATATGGGAAACAGATCACCAGTTCCGGCTGAGTTACGTATCTTTGCGGGTGATGGATGTCCTTGGTTTTCACCCGTTTTCGTTGAAAAACAGAACGCTGAACGATCTGGGTCAGTTCGTTCGGGAAGACGGTGACCGATCCATTCTGGACTGGAAAAGGCCGTTCCGCGATGAACTCTACCTCATCGAAGACAGTGACGGCGAACCCCGCCATTTCCTGATCAGCGGTGTTCCCGTGTTCAATCAAAGATCAGGCGGTTTCGTTGGCGTTCGCGGCACGGCTGAAGATATCACCCAGCGTCGCAGAACGGAATTTTTATTGAATAAAAGCGAGGAACGCTACCGCACTCTTTATCGGAAAAGCCCAGTGATGGCCTACTCGACAAACGCCGAGGGGATTGTTACCAGCGTCAGCGACTACCTGTTGTCAAACCTTGGCTACAGTGAAAATGAATTTGTTGGGCAACCGGCAAGCCACTTCATGCCGTCGAATTTCCGGGACATATTCAGTGCCGCCGAACGTCCGACACAAACCCGCGAGGGCCTCAGCCGTGATGTCGATTGCCAGTTTTTCAAGAAAAACGGTGAAATAATCGATGTTCTGATTTCAACGATAAATGATGACGCCGACGCCGATGAAATTCAGTCATTGAATGTCGTCGTCGATGTGACCGAAAGAAAGCACTACGAAAGCGTGCTCTTGCGTCAGGCAAATTACGATTTTCTGACCGGATTACCGAACCGCGGGCTGGCCATGGATCGGTTGTCGCAGGCTTTTGGCCGGGCCCACAGAAGCCAAAGGTCGGTCGCCTTGTTGTTCCTTGATCTCGACAAGTTCAAGAAGGTTAATGACACGTTCGGTCATGCCATCGGTGACAAATTGTTGTGCGAAATTAGCGAACGGATCGGCACCTGCATCCGTGAATGCGATACCGTTGCGCGTGTGGGCGGCGATGAATTTCTGGTCATTCTGCCAGACCTCGAGTCAGGCACCCATTCTGAAATCGTCGCCAGAAAGATCCTGCATGCTTTCGAGCAGCCCTTTATTCTTGGTCAGCGGGAGATGGTTGTAACCACCAGCATCGGTATGGCCATTTATCCGGCCGATGAGAGTGAACCTGAACAACTCCTTCGTAGCGCCGATGCGGCAATGTATCGGGCCAAGGCCGGGGGTCGGAACAATTTCAGGTTTTATGCTGCCAGCGGCGTCGATGAGGGATTTGATGATCATTTGACAAGAGAAAACTGCCTCAGGCGGGCCCTTGACCGGAACGAATTATTCCTGGAATTCCAGCCGGTCGTGCATGCGGCGGACAAAAAGGTAATCGGTTTTGAGACCTTGTTGCGCTGGGAAAGTCCGGAGCTTGGGCTGGTCTATCCCGATCAGTTCATCCCCATGGCCGAAGATACCGGTCTTATTGTCTCGATCGGCAAATGGGTCCTGGAGCAGGCGTGCTGGCAGGCGCGAGAATGGAACACCCGGTTCAATGCGCCCTTAACCGTTGCGGTCAACGTATCGCCGCGGCAGTTTCTGGGGCCGAATATGGTTCGTGATGTCGCCGAAGTGTTGGCCGAAACCGGCTTGGATCCTCGCTGTCTTGAGTTGGAAATCACCGAAAACCTGCTGGTCGACGATGGGCCGGAAACATTGGCGATCATGCAATCCCTGAGCGCCATGGGGGTTCGTCTTTCCATCGACGATTTCGGAACGGGATATTCGTCCCTAAGTATTCTTAAACGTTACCCGTTCGACACACTGAAAATTGACAAGGCTTTCGTCTACAACGTTACCGAAGACGTCGAAAATGGCGCTCTCACCAAGGCGATCATCGCCATGGCTCATGGACTGGGGTTGAAGGTGACGGCTGAGGGCGTTGAGACGCAGGAGCAACTGTCCTTCATGGAAGGGCATGCATGCGATTCCATTCAGGGTTACTACTTTGGACGACCGATGGGGTGCGGCGCTTTTACCGACGTTCTCAAGGATACGCGACTGGTCGCGGTTGAATAACTCCGGTCCGGAATTCCCGGAGCGGAACCTTCACGTCAATCCGCAGGCGATGACCGGGATTTGTCCCGTATCCGGTATCGTTATCAGGAGTCACCACGTTCAAGGTGTCGAACCCGGGGAGCAGGTTTAATGAAATCCGAATACGATGTTATCATAATCGGGGCCGGAATTATCGGAGCCAGCATCGCTTTCGAACTGTCGAAACGAGGCAAAAAAACACTCAATGTCGATATGCTCCCGGCCGCCGGATACGGGTCGACCAGCTATTCCTGCGCCATCATTCGTACCCATTATTCCAATCTGGATAGTACGGCGCTGGCCTATGAAAGCTATTTTGGCTGGCTGGACTGGGCCGGGCATCTGGGTGTCGAGGACGAACTCGGTCTTGCCAGATTCCATCAGCCGGGATGCCTGGTGATGAAAACGCCCGCAAACAACGGGCTCGTCCATATGATTGAGCATATGAAGACCCTTGATATTCCGTGGCAGGATTGGACTGCCGAGGACATCATCAACAAATTTCCGTTCATCGATCTGCGAAAATACGCCCCGCCAAAATTACCCGACCATCCTGATTTTGCCGAACCGAGCGGTGGTGACATAGAGGGAGCGATCTACTTTCCCCGTGCCGGATACATGAGTGACCCGCAGCTTTGTACCCACAACGTTCAACGAGCCGCAGAGCATCACGGCGCCGAATTCCGCTTCAACACGAGGGTAGCGGACATTAGAATCAAAAACGGCAGGGTCGCCGGCGTGATAATGGAAAATGGTCGGCGGTTCGATGCCCCGGTGGTCGTCAACGTGGCCGGTCCGCATTCCAGCAAGATCAACGAAATGGCCGGCGTCGGCGGACAAATGGCGTTGACCACCCGCGCATTGCGCGAGGAAGTGGCTCAGATTGCGGCGCCTCAAGGGGTCGATTTCGAACATGGCGGCGTCATTCTTTCCGACAGCGATGTCGGTTGTTACGCTAGGCCGGAAATTGGTAACCGCATGGTGGTCGGCGGTGAAAACCCGGAATGCGACCCGGAAGATTGGGTGGACCCAGATAATTATTCAGAAGATCAGACCGACCAGATGCGGAACCAGGTGATGCGACTGGCCCAGCGAATGCCGAACCTTGGTATTCCGGGGCAGATGCAGGGCGTCGTTTCCTGTTATGACGTGACGCCTGACTGGATCCCCATCTATGATCGCTCCGACCTTGACGGGTATTATATGGCCGTTGGCACCAGCGGTAATCAATTCAAGAATGCGCCTGTCGTAGGCCCCTTGATGGCTGACTTGATCGAGGCCTGTGAAAGTGGACACGATCACGATCATGACCCGGTAATATTCCATCTGAAACGCTTGAATCGGCCCCTCAGTATCGGTTTTTTCTCTCGCAACAGAGAGGTTAATACAGAGAGCAGTTTTTCCGTTCTGGGGTGAGTGTTCCCTTGGATGAATCTGCTATTGTACGGTGATATAGCGCAATTTTCAGCATTATTTTCCCCGATATGGCGACATATTTTAATATTAGCATTTTACAATATTAGACTGTCTGTTATGCTGCCCCCGTAAGCTGCCGCGGGCGGGGAGTGGATCCGTTTGGGTTTACATGGTGACGCAAGACAAGCCGGGGGGCCGAGTCGCCTCGTCGATTTTGCCACAAACGATCAGGACCGAAGGGGGGTTCGAGTGTCCAGAAAGCATCCGATTATCGCAGTTACCGGCTCATCCGGGGCCGGGACGAGCACCGTTAAAGAGGCATTCGAACACGTATTTCGCCGCGAAGGGACGAACGCTGCCGTCATCGAAGGTGATAGCTTTCATCGCTATAACAGAGCCGAAATGAAGGTGGCGATGGCCAACGCGGCCACTCAGGGCAACTTTGATTTCAGCCATTTCGGTCCCGGCGCCAATCTGTTTTCCGAGATCGAAAAGCTGTTTAAGACGTATGGCGAAACGGGGACCGGAAGGCGAAGGCTTTATCTTCACAATGATGAGGAAGCCGCGGATTACGAAGGCCTTGGCGCCGGTGAATTTACCCCGTGGGAGGATATCCCGGACGGAACGGATCTGTTGTTCTATGAAGGGTTACATGGTGGAATAATCACTGGCGATGTTAATGCCGCCCAGTATGTCGACCTGAAAATCGGCGTCGTTCCGGTGATCAATCTTGAGTGGATTCAGAAAATTCATCGCGACACGAGCCAGCGCGGATATTCCGAAGAGGCTGTTATGGACACCATCCTGCGGCGGATGCATGATTATGTCCACTATATCATTCCCCAGTTCAAAAGTTCCGACATCAACTTCCAGCGGGTGCCGATCGTCGACACGTCCGACCCCATTATTGCCCGCGATATCCCGACCCCTGATGAAAGCCTGGTGGTCATTCGATTCCGCGACCCCGATGATTTTGGCATCGAATTTCCCTATCTGCTGCAAATGATCCACAATTCATGGATGTCCAGGCGGAACTCCATCGTCGTCCCCGGCGGTAAAATGGGATTGGCCATGGAACTGATTTTGGAGCCGATCCTGCGCCATATGATGGCCGGCAAGTGAGCCGCTGAATGTCGGCAAAACACCCCATACTCGCCGTTGTGAGGCCTTCCGGGGCCGGGACTCCCATGGTCCGGGATGCGTTCGAGCATGTCTTTCGTCGCCAGGATATTTCTGTCGCCCGTGTCGAAGGGGAAAGCTTCCACCGTTTCAGTCGCCAGGACATGATCGAAGAAATCATCAAGGCGGCCGACCGGGGTGACAACCATTTCAGTCATTTTGGCCCGGACGCCAATCTGTTCAAGGATCTTGAAGAGCTGTTCCGGTCTTACGGTGAAACCGGATGTGGGCGGAAACGAAATTACCTGCACAATCATGACGACGTGGCCCGGTTCGGTCATCCGAATATGAAACCTGGCGAATTCACCCCCTGGGAGGACCTGCCGAGCGGTGCGGACCTGTTGGTGTATGAAGGCTTGCACGGGTGCGTCGCCACCGACGATGTTAATTTGGCTCCCCTCGTCGATTTGAAAATTGGTATCGTGCCGGTCATCAATCTTGAGTGGATACAGAAAATTCATCGCGATACCCGTCAGCGGGGCTATTCGGAAGAAGCCGTGATCGACACGGTCCTCAGGCGTATGCACGATTACGTACACTACCTTATTCCGCAATTTGCCCGCACCGATATCAACTTTCAAACGGTGCCAGTGGTCGATACCTCGGACCCGTTTGTGGCAATGGATGTGCCGACGCTCGATGAGTGCGTCGTCGTTATCAGGTTCAAGGACCCCGACAGGTTCGACGTGGACTTCCCTTACCTGATGTCCGAAATTCACGGTGCATGGATGTCCAGGCGGAATTCGATCATTGTCCCGGGGGGCAAGCTGGGGCTGGCGATGGAACTGATTATGACGATGACGCTGTGTCCGATTGTCCGTGCAAGCAAAATGCAATCCTGACCGAGTTTTCGATGAAAAAAAACGCGGTGCCCGCAACGGGGTACCGCGTTTTTTATTTTGGATTATTGTATCGGATTATGGACGAATGTACGTCCAGCCTTCTTCCTGGCGTTGCGTTATGTGAATAACACCGGCCGGAACCACCTGAGCTTGGGAAACAAGCTTCACCGGTTTGCCGGTTTTCTTCGCCATATTTTTCATGGTATTGCCGCACGCCTTGAAGCTGATGTTGTCGAAATTCTGTCCGAACGAACCGACACGTTTCTGAACGGGGGACTTGCCATCAATAAGCATCTTCAGGCCAGGGCCGTAGGCGACGATCTCGATATTAACTTCCTCGCCGGCGGCCTTGTAGAAGGCGTCGACATTGGCCGCGTTGTTAAGAACCAGGTTCATTCTCGCCGGATCGTTATCATCAATTTGGAAAACGATGTTATGGACCTTGTTACCGGCCGCCGAAGCATACGAAGATAGTGCCGCAGTCGAGCCGCCGATCGCCAGGACGACGGCGAGTGTCTTGAACATTTTTTTTAACATTATTGAATAACCTCCAAAATTTTAGACAAAGTCCCCTCAAGTTTCGATCTGCCGATGATAGTCGTTCCCACTCTATTCTGTTTCATCGGTCCCGTTGATTGCGACGGTCTCACCGGTATCTGCAACCACATGGGAAGCCGCGAACGGATCGCCCCAAAACGGCGAACCATAACCGCTCGCCCTTTGGTGTTGTTAAAAATCGCCGGCTGTATCGCTAATTAAGATCCCCACAAATAATTCTTAGCAAAGAAATCCTATGGCGAATAGGGCAAAGGTTAAATTAGGGATATCTTGCGGAAAGCTCAGGGGATTCCCTAATCCTGGTTCATTGATATGACCATTTTGACAAGCGCGGCCAGTGATTTAGCCTGCATTTTGCTCATGACTTTGGCGCGATGAGCTTCCACGGTCTTTTCGCTGATTTCAAGTTGATGGGCGATCTTTTTGTTTGAGTCCCCGACGGAAATCATATCCAGAACCTGTTTTTCTCTTGGCGTCAGCATGTCGATCCGGGATTTGACCTCGGCCTGTTCGATCTGTTCTCGTAAGGATTCGACGCTGCTCGCCACCGCTCGATGGACCAGGTCGAGCAACAACTGGTCGTTAAACGGCTTTTCAATAAAATCAAATGCGCCGGCCTTCATTGCCCTGACCGCGGTTTGGACATCCCCGTGCCCCGTGATGACGATAACGGGGATATCGCATCCTCGCCGGTTGAGTTCGTCCTGCAGTTCCAGGCCGCTTATTTCCGGCATGCGGATATCGGTAATCAGGCAGCCGGCCTGCCCCGGGCGGCACTGGTCCAGGAATTCGGCGGCCGACGGAAAGCACTCGACCTTCAGATCGACCGAGGAGATCAGCCAGGTGATCGATTCTCGGACGGCGTCATCGTCTTCGACGATAAAGACCAGGGGATCAGGTTGAGACATCGTCGTTATCCGGCAGTCCTATGACGGGAATTGTAAAGCTTACAATAGCCCCTGCGCCGGGGAAATTTCCAGCGCGCAATCGCCCACCATGGGATTCGACGATAGAGCGGCTGATGGACAGTCCCAGACCCAGCCCGTCTGCTTTGGTGGTAACGAAAGGATCCAGCATGTCGTTCAGGCGGTCGACCTGTATTCCCGGTCCAGTATCAATGACCGAGATCTCGATATATCCCTTTTCCATTTCCAGGGTACGAATGGTCAGGGTTCGAGGACTATTGTTTTCGGTATTCATCGCTTCAATGCCGTTGCGCACCAGGTTCAAAATGACCTGCTCGATCTGCACCACATCGATTTCGACCTTCGGCAGCGCTTCGGCGAAGTTCAGTTCGATACGGGTTTGCTGCCGTTCGGCATCTGATTTGATGAATTCGAGCGTTTCGTGAATGACCCGGTTGATGTCATCGCGTACGCGTCTCGGTTCTTCTTTTTTTACGAAAGTCCGAATCCTTTTTATGATTTCACCGGCCCGTGTCGATTGCGCCGCGACGTGTTCGAGGGCGGACAGGAGTTCTTGGGTGCTGATGCTGCCCTTGTTGATTCTGCGGATCGATCCGCGGGCAAAATTGGCGATGGCTGAAAGCGGTTGGTTCAATTCGTGGGCAAATCCAGAGGCCATTTCTCCCATGGTGTTCAGGCGGTGAATATGGGCCAGTTCGGCGCGCCGCAGGGTGGCTTCTTCCTGGGCTTTCTGTCGCACTCCGATTTGCCTTTCCAGTTCGGCGTTCGATGCCGATAGCTCGCGGGTCCGCTTCGTCACCAATACCTCGGTCCACGACGCCCAAACGATGATAATAACCAGGGTCGCCACGACAAGAATCAGCGATTGTCCGTACTGTCCAAACAGATCGGCAAGCGTGATTTTACCAATGTCTTTGTATGGCCCGATGCGAAGTTCGCGAAACAGTTCATGGACCGGTTGGTAGTCCAGGGGCACTGTCCAGCCGCCGTAATTTCCGGCGATGGCCGCCGTGTCGTCCGTCGGCATTCCCAACAAGCCGATTGCGACTTTCTGGGCCAGATCCTGGGACGTGTTCTTCAGTCGGGCGAAGGGCCATTCGGGATAAAGCCGGGTGCTGACGGCGAACGGAAAACCGGGGTATTTCTGTGGATTAAGGATGCGGAAATCGTTGATATTGATCAAACCCTCCCTGGCCATATTCTCAAGCGTATTGGTGCGAAAGGTCGCCGCATCGATGTTTCCATTGAGAACGGAAAAGGCCGCTTTATCCTGTGGGAAGCCGCTGAACTCGAGTCTCGAAAAATCCTTGAAAGGATCGATTCCATTCTTTTTCAATTCTCGCCAGGCCATCTGGAAACCGCCGAACCCCTTTTCCTCGACGGCCATGAAGGACTTTCCCTCCAGATCCTTCAGGGATTTGATGTCCTGCCGGTCGGCGCGGCAAAAAATCACCGCCCCAAACACATTGCCGGCCTGAACATTGGTCGGTGTCCGGAGTGTGGCGATCCTGGAAATGCCGAAACTCGCCTCAAGTTCGACGTAGTTGCCGGTGTTGGTCAGGACAAAATCAACATCGCCGTCGGCAACGACTTTTTTCATATCTTCAAGCGAAAGCGGAACCACTTCGAAGGAATGATCGGGGATGACCCGCTCCAGGTACCTGGCCGTCGCGGACCAGCGATTGAGCGCCTGTTCGGCACCGCGGAAAGCCAGCACGGCAATTTTTGCAGGGGTGACGCTGGCCTGTTCGCCGGCCCGGGTTTGGGTGGAGAGGGCCAACAAAATCAAGGCGGCGAGCGGGAGCAGCGGCGGGCGGATTATGGACGGTATCTTCATCTTGAACAGACATACATGGCGGCTACAGTGTTCCGGGTCGGAATTACATGATAAAGGTAGCCCCTTATAATATATACAGCTATTGGAACACGGCGCGTGCTTGAACATATTGTCGAAAATGAACCGGTCGTACGGCTCGGATTTTTTGTAGGAATTTTTGCCGTTGTCATTCTTTGGGAGGGACTCGCTCCCAAGCGCCCAAGGCTTTACAGCCGCTGGTCGCGATGGCCTTCCAACCTGGGCATCGTCGCCTTGAACACGCTATTGGTTCGTCTTGTGTTTCCGGTGGCGGCCGTCGGATTGGCGCTGGTAGCGGCAGAAGCCGGCTGGGGCCTGTTTCATCTCGTCGATTGGCCTTTGTGGCTGGAAGTTTTGCTCGCCGTTGTCCTTTTGGATTTCGCCATCTACATGCAACATGTGATGTTCCACGCGGTACCCTTGTTGTGGCGGCTGCATCGAATGCACCATACCGATCAAGATTATGACCTAACGACAGGAGCCCGATTCCATCCCATCGAAATTTTGGCGTCGATGATGATCAAGCTTGCGGTTGTCGGGTTTCTTGGGGCGCCGCCGGTCGCCGTCATCATATTCGAAATCTTGTTGAATGCGACGGCGGTCTTCAATCATGGCAATATCGGTCTGCCGGGGCCAGTTGACAAAGTGCTGCGCTGGCTGGTCGTGACCCCGGACATGCACCGTGTACATCATTCCGTCGTGGTCAATGAAACCAACAGTAATTTCGGTTTCAACCTGCCCTGGTGGGACCGCGCGTTTGGTACGTACGTTGCCCAACCGGCGGCCGGCCATGATGGCATGACCATCGGTCTCGATATATTTCGGCAACCTGAAGATCAACGATTGGACAAAATGTTGATCCAGCCCTTCCGTCCCGAAGGACGGTCTTATGCGGTAAATCGTAAAGTTCAGGATCAATAGTCGGGTGGCATCGTTGCGATTTATTGGCGGATAATCCTTGCCAAACGGGATAGGAATATATAAATCCAAACTCGAATAATGATTTTCCCGTATGCGTAGCTGCTTCTTCCTTGCTTGCTTGCCTGGAAACCTTGAGTACGCAGAACTCTAACAAATAGAAGGAGATCCGAATGAAGTTCGCAAAGGAATTTGCCGTTGCCAGCGCCCTGATGTTGGGGCTTGGTGTCGGCGTAGCCCATGCTGCCGGCGACGCCGCCAAGGGTGAAAAAGTCTTTAGGAAGTGCAAGGCCTGCCACACCGTCGATCCAGGCGACAAGCACAAGGCAGGCCCGAACCTGTTCGGTGTTGTTGGCCGGAAAGCCGGTTCCACCGACTTTAAGCGCTACAAAGGTCTCAAGGGCGCGGATTTTGTTTGGACCGAGAAAAATCTGGATAAGTGGCTTACGAACCCGAAGAAATTTATCGGCAAGAAAACGGCGATGGTGATCAAGCTGAAAAAAGAGAAAGATCGTAAGAATGTTATCGCCTACCTGAAAACGAAAATGTAAGTCAGCGTTTTCGATTATCGATCAAGAAACCCCCGCCAGCCCATCGCAGCGGGGGTTTTTGTTTTCCCGAAGACATCTTGCGTTCGTGAAACGATTGTTAACCTTTTGCCTGGAAAATGGCGATGTCTGTAGACTCGGCATTGATAGTGGTGATTTTATCGCCAATTGCTTAAAATGGCCAACGTCCTGAGGTGAGGGCTTCAGGCCACCTGTTTAATAATTTTGGGATAGGCATGGAAATGTGGGCTCGGCGTAAACTTCTTTCGGCAATCCTGCCGGTATGTTTCCTGGTTGTCGGTGTATCCTTTGGCACGCCTTCGCTTGCCAGAACGCAGAAAATCGAGTTGCAAGCCAAATCGTTTATCGACGGCCTTGCCGGCGCTGCGATCAGCGCGCTGACGGCACCCGGAAGCACGGAAGCTCAGCGGGCGCAACGTTTTCGTCAGTTGCTGGATGAAAATTTTGCCGTAAATACGATCGCCCGCTGGGTGTTGGGTCGGCATTGGAGGAACGCGACGAAGGCCGAACGGGTCGAATATCTGAAGCTGTTCCAGGAACTGCTGATCGCCACTTATGTCAACCGGTTCGCATCTTACACCGGCGAAACCCTGAAAATCGACAAGACCGTGCTGACCGGGGATAACGACGTTACCGTTTATTCCAGCATTGTCCGTGATACCTCCCAACCGCCCTTGCATGTGGACTGGCGGGTTCGCAGCCGTAAGAATTCCTTGAAGATCATCGATGTGATCGTCGAAGGTGTCAGCATGGGGCAAACCCAGCGGTCTGAATTTTCCTCCGTAATCCGGCAAAATGGTGGAAAGCTGGAAGGGTTGCTGATCGAACTGCGCAAGCGAATTGGCAGTAACTCTTGAATTGAAGGCATCGTCGCGGGCCAGGGCGGCACCTGGCCGAAATGCCGGGTCTGAAAATTTTCCGGTTGGGTCGTGGTTGCTGCCGGCGCGACTAAGGCCGCATGTTTTCACATTCTACAATTTCGCGCGCGCCGCCGACGATATCGCCGATGACCCGGAACTGTCGGCGCAACAAAAAATTTATCGCCTCGACCGTTATGAACGTATTTTGCTGGGTGATGATGAGCGGGGCGCCGGTGATTGCGTCCCCGCCTTGAAAATGCGGAACAGCCTTGCCGCCACCGGGGGTGTGCCCCGGCACTGCCTGGACCTTTTGCGTGCTTTCAGGCAAGACGCTGCCAAGGACCGGTACCGGGACTGGGCCGATTTGATCGGATATTGCCGGTTGTCGGCCGCACCGGTCGGGCGTTACATGATCGATCTGCACGGTGGTTCGCATGCCGGATACGGGGCGTCGGACGCCTTGTGCATGGCCTTGCAAATTCTAAATCATGTGCAGGACGCCGGCGACGATTACGATCTTTTGGGCCGGGTATACCTGCCCGCCGACTGGATGGAAAAAGCCGGGGTAAACGACGATGTGCTGGCCGGCGATGCCTGTACACCGGCCCTGCGACGGGTTCTGGACTGGACATTGAGTGGCGTTGACGGACTCCTCGCCGATAGCTTGTCGATGACCGTGGCGCTAAAATCCAGCCGATTGGCTCTTGAGTCCGCGATCATTATCGCGATTGCGAGGCGACTGAGAAAGAAGCTTGCCGCAGCCGATCCCTTGGCGGCGCATGTCACTCTCGATAAGTGGCAACTGGCGGCGAGCGCGGCACACGGCGTCGCTGCGGGTCTGGCGGCAAGGTTTTAAGCGATGAACAACCAACAGGACCAAGGGGCCTCGGGTGCCGAGAAAAACGTCGAGGCGGTGGTTCGAAAATCCGGGTCATCCTTTTATTGGGCAATGCGGGTTTTGCCGCGACGGAAGCGCATGGCGATGTACGCCATATACGCGTTCTGCCGAACCGTCGATGACATCGCCGACGGCCCGGACCGTGAGGCCGACAAAGCGACGCGGCTGACTTTCTGGCGGGATGAACTTGAGCGTCTCTATCAAGGGGCCCCTGGTGATCCCGTTAGCGTCGCCTTGCTAAAGCCGGTGCGGGACTTTGACCTGGCGCAACAAGATTTCCTGTCGGTGATAGAAGGAATGGAACGGGATGCCGCCCCTCGAATGCGGATAACCGATGAACGGGATCTGACCGCATATTGCGACGCCGTTGCCTGTTCCGTCGGTCGCTTGGCGAACCAGGTGTTCGGGGTTCGGCGACAGGATGGAAATGCGATTGCCGATTCGTTGGGTCAGGCGCTGCAACTGACCAACATCCTGCGCGACGTTGCCGAAGACGCCGCCCGCAATCGTGTCTATATTCCCCAAACCGTGCTGGCTCGTCACGGTATCCACGGCGACGATCCTGCCGAGCTTCTTTCCCAACCCGGATTTTCCGCCGCCTGCCGTGAGTTGGCTGAGATAGCACTGGCTCATTTTGAAGCCGCAGATCAAATGCTCGGTCGATACGGCGGCTCGGCGATGCGCCCTGCGGTGCTGATGATGCAGACATACCGGGCTATCCTGCACCGATTGCAAAAGCGCGGATGGGATGACAACTCCCAACGGGTCAGGCTGTCGGCAGTGGAAAAATTCCTGATCATGCTGCGTTATGGACTCCTCCCGCTATGATGTCCGCGGCCCGGAAAGAGCGCGTCCATATCATTGGTGCGGGGCTCGCCGGACTCGCCGCCGCCGTCAAACTGACGGCGGCCGGTCGCGCCGTCAGGATGTACGAAGTTGCCGGGCATGCGGGCGGGCGGTGTCGCTCATTCGACGATGCCGCGCTTGGGCGCCGGATCGATAACGGCAACCATCTGCTGTTGTCGGGCAATGGCGAGGCGATGGCCTATCTTGCCGCGATCGGCGCTTCGGACACCATGTGGCAACCCCGGCAGGCAGCTTTTGCATTCGTGGATTTAGAGACGGATCAGCGATGGTCGATCCGTCCCGGCAAGGGGCGGCTGCCTTTCTGGCTTTTTGATAGCGACAGGCGCGTTCCCGGTAGTACGGCGTTTCAGTATCTGGCGGCCCTTAAGCTCTTGTGGGCACCGGCATCGGCGACGGTCGCCGATTGTTTCGACGCGAACAGCCCGCTCTACAAACAATTCTGGGAACCGCTCGCCATTGCGGCGTTGAACAGCAAACCCGAAGAGGCGGCCGCTCGCTTGCTGCTGCCTGTCCTGATGCAGACGCTGGGTCGTGGCGAGGTGGCGTGTCGTCCGTGCATTCCAAGGGTTGGATTGAGCGAAAGCCTGATTGATCCGGCCGTGGCCTTCATTGCGGCCAAGGGAGGTGACATTCGTTTCCACCAACGGATCAATCATTTCGGGTTCGGCGGTGATCGTCTCGATCACCTTGATGTCGATGATGGCCGTGTCACACTCGCCGAAAATGATTTCGTGGTTTTGGCGGGTCCGCCAGAGACGGCGTCGGAGCTGGTTCCGGAATTAACGGTGCCGCAGCAATACCGGGCCATCGTCAATGCTCATTTCCTTTTGGAAAATCCTGTAGCCGATCCGAATTTCACAGGGGTGATCAACGCTTTTTCCCAGTGGATTTTCGTTCGTGGCAACGTTGCCTCGGTAACGATTAGCGCGGCCACCGGGGTGATCGATCAAGGGGCGGAAAAGACGGCTTCCCGGCTATGGCCAGAAGTTTGTCGGGTATTAGGTTTAGCCGCCTTGCCATTGCCCCCCTACAGGATCATCAAGGAAAAGCGGGCGACCATCGCCCAGACACCGGCACAGGAATTGCGGCGCCCCCCGACCGCGACGCGCTGGAACAACCTGATGCTTGCGGGAGACTGGACGGCGACGGGCCTGCCAGCGACGATTGAAGGGGCCATTTCGTCGGGCAACAAGGCCGCCGCTGCTATTTTGCGAAATCGCTAAGCCAGTTCCCTGGGCAGCTTGAAATGCATGTTTTCAGACACTCCCGCCAGCTCTTCGACGGTGACGTCGCCGTATTGGCCAAGCCTGGATATCAGTTCGCGGGTTAATTCTTCGGGCGCCGACGCGCCGGCCGTGACACCAACAGTCTGGACATGCTCAAGCCAGTCCGGATCGAAAGAATCGGCGTCATCGATCAGGTAACTCGGTATTCCGCTTTCCTGACCAATCACCCGCAGGCGGTTTGAATTGGAACTGTTGGCCGCGCCGATGACCAAAAGCAAATCGATTTGCCGGCACAGATCCCGCACCGCCTGTTGCCGGTTCTGGGTGGCATAGCAGATATCCTTCAGGTCCGGGCCGTGGATTTTTGGGAAACGCTCTCTTAGCGCATCGATGATGTCGCGGGTATCATCGACACTAAGCGTCGTCTGGGTGACGTAGGCCAGGTTGTCGGGGTCTGCCACCGAGAGTCCGGCGACGTCATCGAGAGTCGAGATCACCGAGACGCCGCCGGGAATTCTGCCACGTGTGCCTTCTACTTCCGGATGCCCTGCATGACCGATCAGCAGCACCTCACGCCCTTTGCCGCTGTGGTTGCGGCCTTCGTGATGAACCCGCGTAACCAGCGGGCAGGTGGCGTCAATTACCGGCAACTGGCGGTCTCTGGCTTCGATTTCGACAGCATCGGACACGCCATGGGCGCTGAACACGGTGACGACGCCATCGGGTATGTCGTCGACTTCCTCGACAAAGACGGCCCCCTTCGCCCGTAACGTTTCAACGACGCGTTTGTTGTGAACGATCTCATGACGGACGTATACCGGGGCGCCATGCTTTTTTAGCGCCCTTTCAACAATTTCAATGGCCCGTTCGACTCCGGCACAGAAGCCTCGGGGGTTGGCCAGAAGAATTTTCAATTTTCCGCTCATCGACAGGGCCGCCCTTATTGATGTTAATTCCATCCCATAAATAGGCCGGTTGCGGCGGAATACAAAGCAATCTCTGAAAAATGCCGAAATCGTCGCCGGTGGTTCTTTAAACCCTTGTAAATATAGGCTATTAGCGAAAAACCATTGACATAGGTTGGGTATTTGCTAATATTGTCCTGACGGTGCTCATGTGAGGCCGTTCCAAGCTGTTTCCTGGCCGTTTTGGCAGGATAGTCGGTGCGGGCAACGATTTACGATTGCCTATCATAGTATGGACACAATTACTGTCTATGACGTGGGAATAGATAAAGTCGTTGCGCAAGAAAACATATTGCTTCGCCTAGGAGGGTATGCCCATGAAGACGAATTTTCCGAAACAGTCTCCCATGCGGAAGCGGGGCCATTGTTGGCGCCTGCGTCCATAAGCGGCGTCGATCACACCTTGCTGACTTGCCTCCGGGCCGTGCCCGAAAATTGGGAGATTTATAAATGACATCCATGAGATTGCCGACTGTACCCGTAGAGGGTGGCCTTTCTTCTTATTTCAGAGAAATATGGAAATTCCCTGTTCTTGAAAAGGATGAGGAGTTCATGCTGGCGACGCGCTGGCGTGATCATGGCGATTCAGATGCCGCCCATCGGCTCGTAACGTCCCATCTCCGGCTGGTTGCCAAAATGGCGATGAAGTTCCGTGGCTATGGCCTGCCCGTGGCGGACCTCGTTTCGGAGGGTAATATTGGCCTGATGAAGGCCGTCAAGAAATTCGAACCGGACCGGGGCTTCAGGCTTTCCACCTATGCCATGTGGTGGATCAGGGCCTCAATCACCGAATACGTTTTGCGATCCTGGTCGATGGTCAAGTTGGGCACCGTCGCGGCGCAGAAAAAGTTGTTTTTCAGCCTGCGCCGGACGAAAAACAAGTTGAACATCATCGACAGCGGCGAACTGGCCCCGGAGCAAACGGCGCTTCTGGCGGATGCCCTGAATGTCACGGAACGTGAAGTCGGTGATATGAACCGACGCCTGATGGCCCGGGATGCCTCGCTTAACGCCCCGCTGACCCAGGATGGCGAGGGTATGGAATTTCAGGATACCCTGGTCGATGCCAAACCATCGCCCGAACAGTCGACCGTCGATGGGCAGGAGCTGTCGTTCCGTCAGGATTTGTTGTTGGCGGCCCTTTCGCAGTTATCGGACCGCGAGCGCGATATCATGACCGAGCGCCGTCTGAGCGATACCCCCATGACTTTGGAGGAACTGGGCGTGCGATACGGAATCAGCCGCGAGCGTGTTCGTCAGCTAGAGGTGCGCGCTTTCGAGAAAGTACAGAAGTCCGTCATCGAGGCCGCTAACGACAAAGAACAGGCCGCGGAAAATGTTGACTTGGCTTCCGTCACAGCCTGAGTGCCTTCCTGATATAGACTTTCTAAAAAGGGTACCGGTAATTTCCGGTGCCCTTTTTTTTGCGATAAGCAGGTTTAGAAGCGCGATGATCGGGGGGGCCGGTCCGAAGAGTCGTGCGGGATGACCGAAAACGTCGTCAACAGCGGTGGGAAACGGGGCTTTGGCCGCGTGAAATTCAAACGATTGGTTCGGATGAATAAATATGTATTGTGACCGTGGTCACTGCTTGTACTGTGAGATACATGGTTCGTTAAGACGGCGACCGTAGAATATCTGCCACCATGCGCCGAAATCAAGTGCTGGAGATGTTATATCTGCGAATGTGATAACCAGGAAATAGCGGATACAGGATATGACCTTCGAGATAAAATTCTGGGGCGTTCGCGGTTCCATAGCTTGCCCGTCGGCGGATCATATCCGGTATGGTGGGAATACAAGCTGTATCGAAGTTTTCATAGGTGACCGTATATTCGTTCTTGATGCCGGTACGGGAATGCGCGAACTCGGCCAGGAATTTCTCGACCGGGACGTGCGTGAGGCGCATCTGTTGCTGACCCATACCCATTGGGACCATATCAACGGTTTCCCATTCTTCACTCCCGCTTATGATCCGAAGCGGTCGATCCATATTATGGCGGGGCATCTTTCTGACGTTCCGGGCGGTATACAAAGGGCCTTATCGGCGCAGATGGATAGTCCGATGTTCCCGATTCCGCTGGAAGCGATGCAGGCTAATATCCGTTTCGAAGATTTCCGGGCTGGCGAAAGTTTTGACCTTTACCCGGATGTCAAAGTCAGAACCGCGCCCTTGAACCATCCCAACGGGGCAACCGGATACCGTATCGAATACGACGGCAGATCACTGTGCTACATCACCGATACCGAGCACGTCCCCGGAAAACCCGATCGGAATATCCTGGCCCTAATCGAGGGCGCCGATTTGGTGATTTACGACAGCATGTACACCGAAGAGGAATTCCCATCGAAGATCGGCTGGGGGCATTCCACCTGGAATGAAGGACTGCGGCTTTGCCGGATGGCCAACGTCAAGCGAATGGCTATCTTCCACCACGAACCCGTTCACGATGATGATTTTATGGATAAAGTTGAAGCCGAGGCGCACGCCGCCTGGGACGGTTGCTTCGTGGCCCGTGAAGGCATGACGGTCAGCATAGACCGGCCGCTTTAGGCATCATTTGTCGATCGGCAAGCCGGTAATGGAGCGGCTCTGTTGCGTGTTGTCCTTATACTGTTTGACCAGTCCGTAAGCCGGGTCGCCGAAGATCTTCCCGCGGTCCTGCAATGACATGGGATAGACATTGATCACGACGCGACGGTTGTCTGACATATTTTCAGGTATCGGCGTGCCGTCGGGCTTTCTATTCGGGAGTTTCGGTCTGGTTTCAGCATAACCGATGGCTTTGAGGCGTCGAAAATCCATCCCTTGCTCGATGAATTGCCGGACGACGCGGGTGGCCCGGCCTGCCGAAAGTTCCCAATTGGATGGGTATCTATCGGTGTGGATCGGATCGTCATCGGTATGGCCTTCGACCTCGACAGTATAGGCCTGATATCGGGGCGCTATCAGCAGTTTACCGATCTTGTCGAGCACCGGAAGGGCTTCGGGGCGGAAATCAGCCGACCCCGGCAGGTAAAAAGCCGAACTGGCGAGTTCGATGGTGATGCCCTTGTTGTCCGTTCTGACCTGAACAACTTTATCGGCCTGCATATCGTAGACAACGTCGATGATGTCGTTTTTGATCTTTTCAATCGGGTTGCCGTCCCGTCCCAAGCCGATTTCATTTTTGATGCCGGCGGCGGCTTCTTCGAAGGCGGGAATGTCGATTTTTGAGAAGGTCAGCAGCATCACGAAGAAGGCCATCAACAGAGTGATCGCGTCGGCATAGGTGGTCAACCAGTCTTCGGATTCTTGTTCTTGTTCTTCAATCGGCGGCGGGCGTGACATCTTTCTTCTCCCGCCTGATCAGCGTTTCATCTTGTCGATGTTGAAATGAATGGCCGGGTCGAGATAGCTGTTCATCTTGTCCTGGATATATCGGGGGCTTTTATTGTCGGCAACAAGGGCAAGCCCTTCGCAGATCAAATAGTTTCGAAAACGGATAATTTGTTCCCGCTGCATGAATTTCGCCGACGCCGGCATGAAGATCATGCGCGCCAATAAAACGCCGTACAGGGTCGTTATCAGCGCAATGGCGAGTCCCTTGCCGAGTTGCGACGGATCACCGCCCATGCCGTCCAGCATAACGACAAGGCCAATTAAGGTGCCGATCATACCGAATGCCGGTGACGCGCTTGCCATGGCCTTCAGAATATTGACCTGGACGGTATTTCGGCTGAACGTGGTCTCGATGGTGTTGGTCAGTATTTCCCGGACTTCCGCTCCGGTGTAACCGCTAACGACCATTTCGATGCCGAATTTCAGAAAACGGTCGCCTCGGATGGCCTTTTTCGATTCCGATTCAAGAGCGGGAATGCCGTTCTTTTGGACGATATAGGACCATTTGATAACCCGACCGACTTCCGATTTGAGCAGGTCCCGGCCCATTTTTGGCGTAAATATGATCTTCCAGATCAGCTTTAGCGACAAGATTACATATCTGGGTTCGTAGGAAATGAATGTTGCGGCCAGAGTGCCACCGAAGACCAACAGGAAGCTGGAAAAACTGACGAAGATGGTGAAATTGCTGGTTTGTAGCAAAATCGCCCATATAAAGAGGCCGAAGGCTCCGATAAAGCCGAGAATTGTAGCGAACGACATGTCTACCCCTGATCAACGTGCCCTGTTGCTTCGGCATCATAGGCGAATTTTTTGATCCAAACCTCTATTATTGATTTATCACGGCATACCGGCATCGCTGGTAAAGGATCAGATGATTGGATCATATCCTACCGCTCGCGGAAAGCTTCATCCTTGAGTTTCAAGACCGGCTTGATGAGGAATTCCATGATGGATTTTTCGCCGGTATGGATATCGATCGTGGCTTGCATGCCTGGGGTGATCTTGTACAAATCCGGGTTGTCCCCTAAATAGGTCTTATCGACTTCCACCAGTACCCGGAAATAATGTTTTCCGGCATCGTCGGGCGAGGTATCCGGTGCGACCATCATGACGTGCCCGTTAAGTCCGCCGAAACGGGCGTAGTCGAATGTCGACATTTTCACCACGACGGGTTGTTGAAGGGTCACATATCCCCTGTCGACAGGGTCCAGCCTCGCATCAATCACCAATTTTGCGCCGGTCGGGACAATTTCCATAATCGGCTCACCCGGGCGAACGACGCCGCCGATGGTATTGTATTTCAGGTTCTGCACGATTCCGTCGATGGGGCTGCGGATCAACGCGCGGTCGCCCTGTTCGGTTGCAGAAGCCAGCAGTTCCCGGACACGCCCGATCGACTGTTCGGTCTTGCCCAGTTCCTGGCGGGCATCGCTGCGGAAGCGGTTCTTTTCCTCGTCAATCCGGGCGAGGGCCTCCGATATGGCGGATTTGGCGCTTGAAATAGAAGACAGCAGGCCTTTCGCGTCGCCGGACATGCTCTCGACTTCCGCCTTCAGTTGCAGGTGGTCGATCTTTGCCGTCAGACCGTCGGCCAGCAGCGACGTGGACAGCCGCAGTCGCTCCTTGGCCAGTTTGAGGTTGGATTTGATCGACTTGTAACGGGTTTCCAGTTCTTTTACATCCTGCCGCCGCTGGCTCACGGCTTGCGACAGAACATTTATTGTCGAGGTCAGTTGACGTCGGCGCGCCTCGAAATTCTGGCGCTGGGCAAGGACCTGCTCGGGGCGGCGCAGCGCCGCGTCTTCCGGAAAATTCGGGGTTTTTTGATTTTGCGCCTCCGCTTCCAGTCGCGCCTTCAGCAAGTACTCCCCGTCCAGGCGAACCTGAAGCTCCTCACGGTTGACCCCGGATGTCGCAAGGTTAAGCAGGATCAATGGGTCGCCTTTTTTGACCCGTGACCCCTCGGCGACCTCGATTTGTTTGACAATACCACCTTCCAGATGCTGCACCGTCTTGACGTCGCCCATGGGAACGACCACCCCTGTGGCGACGGTAACTTCTTCCAGTTTGGCAAAATTGGCCCAGACGAAAAGTGATGCGATCAGAATCATCACGGGCCATGCTACCAATCGCCATCCGGGCAGTCGGTAGTTACCGAGCAGGCTGTCCAGTTTAGAGGGACTCATGCGTTAGACCCCTCGACAGCGGCCTTGTTTTCGGCGGCAGGCGAGGGCGGTCGCCCTTGTTTGTTCGCCGGCCTGGGAGCCGCGCCAAAAAGCCGCGGAAGAATGTCCTTGGACGGGCCGGCAAGGGCGATGCGACCTTTGTCCAGCGCCACCATATCATTGCTGCCGGACAGAAGGATGGGGCTGTGGGTGACGATGATGACGGTTCGCTCCTTGCCGATTGCCGATAGAGTCACGCGTAATTCGTGTTCCGCCTGACGGTCGAGGCTGCTTGACGGCTCATCGAGCAGCAGTATCGGGGGATCGCCAATCAAGGCACGTGCGATGGCGATGCGCTGCCTTTGGCCGCCCGAAAGCCTGCTTCCGGCCTCGCCAATTTCGGTGTTGTAGCCATTCGGCATGTCGATAATAAACTGGTGAACGCCGGCGTCTTTGGCCGCTTTCAGAATTTCTTCATCGGTGGCATCTGGGCGGCGCTGGGCAATGTTGTCGCGGATGTTTCCGGTAAATAAAATGCACTGCTGTGGCACGTAGCCCATCCACGACGCCAGTTGTGGCCTGGAAAACTGAGAAATATCCGCCCCATCGATCAGAACCCGACCCGTCTGAGGGGTATATAGGCCCTGGATTACCTTCAACAGGGTCGATTTGCCACTGCCATTGCGCCCGACCATGGCGTGGACGCCGCCGGCGGCGAATTTGTACTGAACATTGTCAACCACCTTGGGCAGGTTTTCATCATAGGCGAAGCTGACGTTGTCGAGAATGATCTCACCCTTCGGGCGGTCGAGTTCTATTTCGCTTACCTGGCGTTCGCTCTTCAGGCCGAATACGTCACCAAGGCGGTCGACAGACTGCCGCAAAGAGGCAAAGTTCCGCCACTGCGATACCAACTGGTTGAGCGGTCCAAGCAGGCGGCCGCTCAACATATTGGCGGCGATCAGCGAGCCGATGGTCATTTCCTGGTTGATGATGGCGATGGCGCCGACGGTGGTTAACGCGATCGACGTGCTCATGGACAGGCTGGCGCCAAAATTAGTGAATCTGTCTGTCTTGCGGCCTCGCAGGATCGACGTTTCAATGTTGTCCGACTGTGTGTCTTCCCACATCGGACGCATGGCGCCGTCGAGTGCCAGCGCCTTAATGGTGGTCCTGGCATTGATCATTTCCGAAACGAGTGAATCCCGGGTATGGGACGCCGCCCGTTCGGTTTTATTGGCCGACGACATGACGTCGCTGGATCGCCATGCGACAATCAGAAAAGCCGGAAGGATGATCGCTAGGACCAGGGCGATCGGTTGGGCGATGGTGACAATCAATATCAGGAAAAGGACGACAAAGGGCAAATCGGCGACAAGGACGGCACTGCTCCCGGACAAGGTGTTCCTGACTGTATCGGCGTCCCGGAACAGGGATAGCCAGTGCGCCGAAGGTTTTCCCTCAAGCGACGGCAAGGGAAGCGACAGGAATTTGTCAAACAGCTTGCGTCCGATGTGGACATCGATGCGTAGCGCCACTGTCTGCATGATACGGGAACGTGCCTGGCGCAGGATATAGTCAAACAGCACGATGATCGCCATGCCGACGATCAGCCCATACAACGTGCTGATTCCACCTTGGCGGACCACGCGGTCATAAACCTGCAAGGTGAAAACCGGCACGGCCAGAGCCAGAATGTTGACGAACGCCGATATGGCGACAACCTCGTAGAAGGTCGAACGCAACGGTTTGAGAATAGGCTTGATCCAGGAACGGTCTGATGAGTTCGCCATTTATATGATGAGGGCCGGGCCCGCATTCCCTGCGTTAATTTCCTGCGTTAATTCATAAACCTCCACATCTTAACAGGTTGTTTATATCTTGACCTGTCTGATCTGTCCCGCTGTAGTTGTCGATACCGGTTCGTGCCTCGGCGCGTGCCAGGGGCGGACCGGGGAGGGAAGGGGTGACGGATGCTGCGATTGCATAGAATGGCGGGGGAAACCTGATGTGGGCGAGACTGCGCCGCGCATTCAGTGCCGAGAGACTTGTTGGCCTTGCCATGATCGTCGCGTTTGTGGCGCTCTATCGTCTCGACCCCTATCCCGTGCAATTTGTCAGGGTCAAGACGTTCGATTTTTACCAGCAACTGAAACCCCGGGAAATCCCCGAACCAAAGGGAAAGCCGGTGACGATCGTTGATCTTGATGAAAACAGTTTGTCGGAAATCGGTCAGTGGCCGTGGCCGCGCAATATCATCGCCAAGATGGTCCGGAACCTGACGCAGATGGGGGCAGTTCAGGTGGCCTTCGATATTGCCTTTCCGGAACCTGACCGGATGAATCCCTCCAGTATTGCCGAGACGATGCAGGGATTGGATGCCGCGACGAAAGATAACCTGCGTAGCTTACCCGGCAATGACCAGATTTTTGCCGATGTCATAAAGAAGTCCCGGGTCGTTCTGGGGCAGGCCGGCTTCTGGGAAAAGCGTGACGCCGATGAATCCGGGCCGCCGCCGGTCAAGAAATCAATCGCCCTGAAGGGGGCAAAGCCCAATAAACTGATCCCTGAATTTCAATCCCTGGTTCGCAACGTGCCGATTCTTGAACAGGCGGCCGCCGGGCATGGCATCTTTACAGTTGTTCCCGAAGGGGATGGTATCGTCCGTCGGGTGCCGACCATTTTTTCCTACAACGGGGCAATCTATCCGGCGCTGTCCGTCGAGATGTTGCGTGTTGCCTTCAATCGCACGACGACCCTGATCACGACGCAGGCCCACGGTGTGGAATCCATCGGCATCGCATCCAGGCGGCAGTTTCCTCCGAACGGCCTGATCATACCGACCGACCGCAACGGTCGCGTATGGCCGTATTTTTCAAAAAGTGACAAGGCCAAATACGTTTCCGCCCGCGATGTCCTGTCCGGTACCGTCGATCCGGCTATGATTCGCGGCAAGTTGACCATCATCGGCACGTCGGCGGTCGGTCTGCTCGATATCCGGTCAACCCCTGTCGACGCCATCATTCCGGGGGTCGAGGTCCATGCCCAGTTGATCGAAGCGGCGTTGCACGGAACTTATCTGTCCCGGCCGGGATGGTTCGATGTGGCCGAAATGTTCATGATCATCGTCGGTGGCCTGCTGATGGTTGTTCTGGTGCCGTGGATTGGCGCCAAATGGACCGTGGCGCTGCTGATTGTCGTCGCCGGCGGGGCGGCTGAAATGTCCTGGTATCTTTTTACCGAACATCTGTATCTGTTCGACGCCGGCTTCTCCATTGCCTCGACTTTTTTGCTATACACGACGCTGACGTATGTCGGTTATGCGAAGGAAGAAGCCCAGCGCCAGCAGACCCGCAACGCTTTTTCCAAGTATTTGTCGCCTGATATGGTTGATCGGGTCGCCGAAGATCCATCAAGCCTGAAGCTGGGCGGTGACAAGCGCGAGATGACTTTGTTATTTTGCGACGTGCGCGGCTTCACAACCATATCCGAACAATTCGATGCTGTCGGTTTGACGGCCCTGATCAACAAGCTGTTGACGCCCTTGACCGATGCCATTCTGGATCGTCAGGGTACCGTTGATAAATACATGGGCGATTGCATCATGGCGTTTTGGAACGCCCCTCTGGATGACGATGATCACGCTTATAACGCCGCCGTTTCGGCTTTGGCGATGTTGGCCGAAATGAAACCCCTGAACGACCAGTTGGAATTGGAGGCGAAAAGAGACGGCCGCAAGCATATCCCGCTGAAGGTCGGCCTTGGCTTGAATTCCGGCGAATGCGTGGTCGGCAATATGGGATCCGATCAGCGGTTTGATTATTCCGTACTCGGTGACACGGTTAATCTGGCGGCACGCCTGGAGGGGCAGTCCAAGAGCTATGGCATGGATGTCGTGCTTGGCCGGACCACCAACGATGCGGTAAACGACCGGTTGGCGACAATTGATCTCGACTTCATTCAGGTCAAGGGCAAAACCGAAGGTACGTATATCTACGGCCTGATGGGCGATGCGGAGGTCAGGGCCGACCCTGGCTTCGTGAAACTGCAAGAAATGATTTCCAGGGCACTGGAAAGCTATCGCCGGCAACGATTCGATGAGGCCGCCGCGATGTTCAAGGATATCCGGGTGCTCGGCGATGATGAACACAAGCCCTGGCCTCTGGACACCAATCTCAATGTGCTCTGCGATCTCTACGAGGACCGTATCGCCGAATACAAAATCAACCCGCCCGATTCCGATTGGGACGGAGTTTTTGTTGCTATGACGAAGTAGGATCACCATCTATACAGACATGTCCACTTCCGATCAGCATACGGGGCTTTCATCCTGCGAGCCGGGGTACCGGGCACTGCTGAAAAGCGGTGAACTGGCCGAACGTGTGGCGCAGGCCCGCAAAAGAATGACGGCGTGTGATCTTTGCGCCCGATACTGCCGCGTTGACCGCTTCAGAACCCTGGAAGGGGTCGCTTGTCGCACCGGAGCGGAGGCTCGGGTCGCTTCCTATGGGCCTGATTACAGCGGGGAAGATCCGCTACGCGGGATAAATGCGACCGGCGCCATTGCCTTTTCATGGTGCAATATGCGCTGTGTGTATTGTGAAACATCCTATATGAGCTGGCAGGGTGAAGGCGTCGATGCCAGTGCCCGACAGCTTGCCGATATGATGCTCGATATGCAGGCGCAAGGCTGTCATAACATCAATTTTCTCAGTCCGAGCCATGTGGTCTTTCAAATACTCGAAGCCGTGCTAATAGCCGCCGACGAGGGCTTGCGGCTGCCGCTTGTCTATAACTCCGGCGGCTACGATAGCCCGGAAGCGCTCGCGCTGCTGAAGGGCATAATCGATATCTACATTCCGGATATGAAATACGGATCATCGGAGGTCGCCCGCAAATATTCGAAGGTGGAAAATTACGTGGCCGTCAATAGGGCCGCCGTGCAGGAAATGTACGCCCAGGTTGGCGATCTTGCGCTCAATGAGAACGGCATTGCCCGACGCGGGCTGCTGGTCCGTCATTTGCTGTTGCCCGGCGGTCTTGCCGATACGGAACGGGTTCTGGAGTTCCTTGCGCGGAAAATATCACCCAATACCTACCTGAACTTAATGACCGAATATCGCCCCAGGAACCAGGCTATGGAGTCTCCCGAGATCGATCACCGGCCTTCCGTGGCCGATCTGCGAAGGGCCCAGGAGATGACGGTCAAGTTCGGCCTAAACAGGTTGGAGACGCCGCTGCCGGCGTGGGTTAAGGTGGGCGACCCGGTTGTTACTTAGATGTCATCACCCAGACGCCCCGCCAATCTTTAGGCCCGGATTTTTTTTCAGGCGCCGGCAACGCTTGATATACGTACTTGATAGCGCGTCGCCGGGGGTGGCTTTCAAACATTCCCTGAACGAAGCGATTGTCTTGTCCCAATGCCCGGCACGGTGGTGTTTGCGTCCGTCGTTGAAGAAACTTACGTTGTCCATCAGGTTGGGGAACGTTTCCTCGCTATGATAATCGAGCACCTCGTATAAGCCGACTGGTTCGGTCCTGCCCTTGACGATAACGTCGTCGATATCGCGGACACCGGAAAACAGCACGGTGGCAACGGTACCGACACCGCCCAGAAGGTCTTCGCCACCACTCATCAACGATCGGCGACACTCGGGTCCATATAGCGCGACATGGTCGATTTCATGCGTTTTTCGGAGCTGATATCCTCGACCATCATCATTGAGCCCAGTTTTTTCTGCTCGGCGTTCATCAACGGCAGGAACGTGACATTGATTGAAAGCGTCTCCGTTCCCTCGGCATCGCCGGCGTCAATCATCATCTCTGCATCTATGACCGGATCGGACACTTGTTCTTCGCCGACATTCAGGAGTCTAAGTCCGGCCGCGTTGCATGTGATGATCTTGCCGACGTCATCTATCGTAATCCCCGCGTTGGACATACTTTCCAACATGCTTTCGTTGTAATTCTTCATGTTCTGGAGGTCGTCGAACAACTTGGCATTTTCAAGGCTGATGGCGACTTGGGCCGTAAAGGCTTTGAGGCGCCGTTCGTTTTCGGCGCTGAACGGGCCGCCTTGTTTGTTAAGCACCTGGGTGACGCCGATGGTCTGCTTAATATCCCGGATTTCGGCCTGCGCGTGACCGGGTGTACCGGCTTCGGCGTTAGCCAAGGGGCCGGTATCGCCACGGGAATTCGGGGCTAAAGGTATCAAGGGGAGTTCGTTTAATCGAAATAACGATCCGCTAGCTCTCGGCTGCTATCTTGTCATCAATCCACTCAAGGCAGTGTCCGGCGACGTCCTCCCACGCGGCGCCGCCAAGGACCCAGTGGGCATGGTTGGGAAATTCTTTGTAATCGGAATTTCCTTTATATTTTGCCGCTATTTTCCGAATCACCGAGGCCGGAGTAATCCGGTCCTTACCGGCGCCGATCACCAATACCGGACACTGCATCTTGTCGGCGTCAACCTCGGCGGCCCTGGCCGCGTCAAGCAGGGCGAAGCCAATTTCAAATACCGCCCGGCCCGATTCGTGGCTCAGGCGTCCATGCTCCGTGCGGGCTTCGGCTTCCGGCAGCAGGTTGTAGACGGAATACCAAGCCTCTTCGAAGGTCGGGAAGGTCGGTTTGCGCCAAAATCCCCAGGTCATCATGATGCGGCGAAAGGACTTGATAACGCTTGGCGTCAGCGCGACGATGCCGCGCGGCGCGGCCGGAGTCAGGAATATTCCCGCCTTGCCAAGGCCGCGCGCGCACAGTTTTTGCGCCAGCAAGGCCCCCATGGAATGCCCCATGATCACGGGCGTGCGGGGCAGCGCCTTGATTTCACGTTCCAGGTCATTGGTGTAATCTTCAAGACTCATGGCGCCAAGCGCCGGGTTCGGTTGCTGGCCGACAACGTGGTGACGCAGGGTAGGGGTCACCACCTCGTATCCCTTGGCCTCAAAAAGGGCGCGGTAATTGGACCATTGATCGCCGGTTCCCCACATGCCGTGGATCATGAATACCGTTTCGGCCATTTAGCGCCTCGCTTCCGGTCAATTGTTGCTCATCGGTCAACCATTGTATGCCCGTAGTATACAGGGTGAGGATTCTAAATGTATTCAACCGATGTACAAAAAAAGTCAACGCCCCGGCCGTTCCCAGCCAGAGCGTTGATTTAACGCGCTTCGGCGGCAGGCCTGAAACATGCGACAAGCGGGTCAACGGACATAACCGCCGCCGAAGTCTTGGTCGGCTGTAAGGTTGTTGTCATCTGTATCCCTTAGAGTCCTCGCCGTATACGCTGCTGATGTTGCCGCGAGTGGACAAGGTGGCGCAGATAATGCTTAGATCGCCTGGATCTTTGCAACGACGTCGATTTGGCAACCGGAGGGATGGCGACATGTCTGAAAAAGTAGAGAATAAGACCGAGGAAGAAGACGAAGCTCGGCGCGCATTTTTGAAAAAGGCCGGCAAGGTAGCCGCCGTGGTTCCCGTGGCGACGTTGCTGGTTGCCGCTACCTCCAAGGGCGCACATGCGGTGCCGCAATTAGGACTATATGGCCAAGCACCGTAAGGTTTGATGATATTGCATCCATTCCAAAGTCGCCAATTAGGCCTGCCACGGCCTGCGACCAATCTGTGATATAGGAGGGGGCGTAGGCTTGGCTGTCTTGCCCGAATGTATTCCGGCGCCCCGTTGTCAAGGGGCGCTCCTCCGTTCATCCGCCACCGGGGCCGCTGCCGATGCCACGGCGCGCTTTGAAAAAATCAGCACTCACAATTGAGGATATGTGAATTGCGTCCAATCGCAATCACCGGACTACAACCTGAAGAGAGGCTTCTTTTTGGGTGTCTCAAACAGCACCTGAACGAGACGGAAGCGAGCGCGTTGGCGGCGACCTTTGAGAATGAGCCAATCGTTTGGGAGGCCGTTTTCAGTATCGCTTTTGTGCAAGGCGTTGCGCCGTTGGTCCATGTGAATTTGATAAAGTGCTCCGAAAAAGGATTAACCGTCCCAACGGAGACTATGAAAAATTTCGAGTCCTGCCGTCTCGCCGCAGAAAAACTGAATGGTCATAGGAGCGAGAAGCTAAAGGAGATTCTCCTGTTTTTTTCCGGTTCGGGAGAAGACGTGATGCTCCTGAAGGGCGCCGCCTACGATGCCATCGTTTTTCAGGAACCCGCGTTAACCGTTTCGGGAGACATTGATTTACTCGTTCGATGCGGGGCCGATCATTTCACTGAAAGCCAGTTGCACTACATTTACGGTTTTAATGTAAAAGAATCTTTTGAGATATCTTTTCAGGGGCATCATGATCTTGACCTGAACCAAACGCTGCTTCTGGATTACCGACAACTTTGGGACGATGCTCAATCTGTCGAAATGTTTGGTTCGACATTTTTTGTAATGGCTCCCGAGGACTTATTGATATTCGCCTGCGTGAACAGTAGCAGAAAGCGATTTTTCCATCTTAAAGCGCTTCTGAATATTTCCGAAATCGTCAGGATGCACCCAATAATTGATTGGGATGTGGTGGCGAGTAAATCGCGACTTTACGGATGCGAGAAGATCGTCTTCGCGGCGTTGCTCGTCGCTTTTTGTACGGTCGGCTGCTCTGCTCCAAAAAACCTGTCGGATCTTTTCGGCATCAATTTTTTGCGCCTTAAGTTGATCCGGTATCTCGTTGAAAACATGTCTTTTTCAGATTTGGCTGATCGGACCCTATGTCTAAACGGCGGCGCATCCGCGACGCGGCTTACGGACAAAGCCAAGTGGAATCGATCCGGCTTGCTGCTGTTGGGAGTATATAGCGGCGGGCAAGTCATGAGGCGACTAAGCGCTCTTTTTCGCGGTTGAGTATTGAGGTATTGCGTTGGCAGTTGAGAAAATATCGGATGGCATGCATCTCTTTCTGCTGGAGAACTCGGGCATCCTGTTTTCGGAAACCAGGCAGCAAATCCATATACTGAACACCTCGGCGGCGGTTATCTGGTGCCACCTGGAAGACGGGAAAAGTGCGGCGGAAATAATACCGAAACTGCGTCAGACCTTCGATCTGAATTCAGCCGATGCGAAGCTTTTCGTCACGACGGCGCTGAATGACTGGCGCCGGTTGGGTTTTCTGGAGGGTGATGGCGCCTCGGTAAACGGGGAAGCAATAGCAGGCACCGATCAACACGGCGCGCCCGACCTGCCCGAATGGACCGACGTCCCCTTCTTTGCGGAACGGTCCTATCGCCTGTTAAGTTCCCGTCTGCGCCTGCGGTTCAGCCGGCCCGAACAGGAAACGATCGTTCACCCCGTCCTCGCTCATTTGGCGTGCGAAGCAGCGGATACGGCGGCGGAAACGCTGATTGACATCATCTCGTCGGCCCACGGCATGGTGCTGTACCGCGACAGGGAACCCGTGGCGCGTTGCGACAGGATCGACGAACTGGCGCCCGTCGCCAAGGGGATCGTATGGAACACGACGATCCGTGATCACAGTTTCTTCCTGGATATCCATGCCGGCGTGGTGTGCGACGAGCAGGGCGGCATTCTGTTGCCCGCCCCACCCGGTAGCGGCAAATCGACTTTGACGGCGGCGCTGGTGAGCGCCGGGTTTCAGTTCTTTTCCGACGAAGTGGCACTGCTGGAAGAGACCACCTTTAACGTTTTTCCGGTGCCCCTCGCGCTCTGTTTCAAGGATACGGGGCTGGAAATGGCAAGCCGGTTCTTCCCGCAGGTCAAAACCTTGCCCATTCATAACAGGGGCGACGGCAAGCGCGTCTGTTACATGCCACCGCCCGCTCATGCCCTGCCGGCGAGCACTGCCCCCAAACCCGTCAAGGCCGTGGTTTTTCCGCAGTTTCAGCCCGGCGCATCGAGCAAACTGGACCGCATGGATACCGTCGATGCGCTGAAGAAGCTGATGGATGAATGCCTGGTCGTCGACAAACGCCTCGACAGGCAAAAGGTCGCCGGGCTGATCGACTGGATCGGCAAGGTGGACTGCTATCGCCTGGTGTTTTCCGATGCGGAAGACGCCGTCAGGAAAATCAAGCGCTTGTAACCGGGGGCCAACGGAGGAACGTTCGTCCCGGCTTGATGTCCGACGTCAAACTCTTCGGCAAAAAAAAACAAGGGGCCGAAGGATATTCAAATTCCCTCAACCCCTTGATTTAATTGGCTCCGGCAGCAGGACTCGAACCTGCGACAAGCTGATTAACAGTCAGCTGCTCTACCAACTGAGCTATGCCGGATCAGTACCCCTTGCGGGGCAACTGGAGGCGCGGACCGGATTCGAACCGGTGTTCACGGCTTTGCAGGCCGCTGCGTAGCCTCTCCGCCACCGCGCCGATCCTTGGGTCGTGGTCACATCCAGATCGGTGCGGCTTCGCACCCTTCCAGACGCCTCCTACCATCGAACCCCAAAGAGTCCGTCAGCAGAGGAGGGGGAACTTAGACTTTCAAATACCCCCGGTCAAGGGATGTTGAGGCCGGTCAGGCAGACTTTTTTTCAGAGGCTAAAACAGGAGATCAACGCTGTTCATTTCCGACCGCTTATCCTATATATTGATCAGCGTATTTACGAGCATTTGGAGTCGTCATGGATTTTGCTATTGCCCGACACAATATGGTGGAAAGCCAGATACGTCCCAACCGAGTGACGGATCCGTACGTTCTTGACGCCATTGCCGCTCTTCCGCGCGAAGCCTTCGTCCCCAAGTCGTTGGCCGGGGTAGCCTATGTTGACGAGGCGATCCCGATCGGCGGCGGTCGCTATCTGATGGAGCCGATGGTCCTCGCCCGCCTGTTGCAGGCCGCTGAGGTTCAGGAAGACGATATCGCCCTTTTGGTTGGCTGCGGTAGTGGCTATGAAGCGGCGGTGCTTTCCCATCTGGCGAGTACGGTCGTTGCCCTGGAAAGTGATCCCGAACTGGCCGAGAGCGCCTCCGACCTCATGTCGGAACTGGGTATCGATACGGTTGCCGTGGTTGATGGTGGGTTCGCCCAGGGATTCGCCAGGCAGGCGCCCTACGACGTGATCATCTTCAATGGCGCGGTTTCGGAAATTCCGGTGGCCATTTTGGAACAGCTTTCCGAAGGCGGTCGGCTGGTCGCCATTGTCGGCGAAGGCCCGATGGGCAAGGGTACGCTGGTGACAAAAAATAGTGGCGTGTTATCGTCCCGTGTCGTATTCGACGCCGGAACCCCTTTGTTGACTGGCTTTGAGCCGGCCCCGTCTTTTTCATTTTAGGTTTGACCAGGTTACACAGGAATAAATGATGCGCGCTATTTTGACCCGGTTTCGCACTGTCGCCTCTTATGGCGTCGTTGTTGGCAGTGCCGTTATCGCGGCCGGGCTGGTTCAGCAGGCCAATGCCGAGACGCTGGAGCAAGCCTTGGCGAGTGCCTATACCACCAACCCGACGTTGTTGGCGGGAAGGGCCTTTCTGCGGTCCGTCGATGAGGGCGTGCCACAGGCCTTGTCGGGATGGCGCCCATCGCTGTCGGCCGGTGCTGAAACCGGGGTGTCTGACGTCGAAAGTTCGACGGCGACCAGTCGTCATCAGGTGCGTCACCCCCATCTGGGGAGTTTGTCTGTCAGCCAGTCTCTCTATGCCGGCGGGCAGACCACGGCGGCGATCAGACAAGCGGAAAATACCGTCGTGGCGCAACGCGCGGTTCTGCGCGGCGTTGAGCAGACAGTGCTGCTCAACGCGGTCAACGCCTATTCCAACGTTTATCGGGCAGAGGCTCTCCTGTCGCTCAACGTTCATAACGAACAGGTTCTCACTCGCCAATTGGAAGCAACCAGGGACCGTTTCAATGTCGGCGAAATCACCCGCACCGATGTCCATCAGGCAGAGGCCCGACTGGCGCGCGCGACGGCAAACCGGATACAGGCGGAAGGCGATCTTGCCGCCTCCCGTGCAGCCTATCGCAACGTCATCGGCAAATTCCCCGAAAAACTTGACGCTCCGACGGCTGTGACCTCCCTGCCGGGGAATGTTGAAGACGCCGTCCGTTTCGCTCTTGACCAAAATCCGGATGTAATCAGCGCCGAATATTCTGAACGGGCCGCCCAAGACGGCATCGCCGGCGTTCGCGGCAAATTATTGCCGTCCATCGATCTGACCGGCTCGGCCAGTAGGTCGCTCAACTCTTTGGGCAATAGTACGCGCATAGATACGCTTTCGGCCAAGGTCACACTGTCCATACCGCTTTATCAATCGGGGTCGGTCTACTCGCAATTGCGGCAGGCCCGCCAAACGGCCAGTCAGCAGCGGCGGCTGCTTGAACAAGCCCGGCGTAACGCCACGGACACGGCGACCCAGGCGTGGGAAGGACTGCAAACCAGTCGTGCCCAGATCGAATCCTTTCGGGCCCAGATCACGGCCGCTGAAGTCGCACTTGAAGGGGTGCAGCGTGAAGCCGCCGTCGGGTCGCGCACGGTTCTTGACGTTCTTAATGCCGAACAGGAACTGCTGGACGCCAAGGTGAGCCTGGTCAGTGCCAAACGGGATGAAGTCGTCGCCAGATTTAATCTGAAAAGCGCCATTGGCGAGCTTACGGCGAAGAATTTGGGCTTGGCGGTCAACCTCTATGATTCAGAAAACTATCTGGGGACCGTCAAGTCGAAGTGGTTCGGTGGCCAGATTAAAACCGAAGAATGATGATTGTTCTAGGGTAAAGTAACGGAAAATAAAGAACTTTTCCCGAATATCGGTGTCGGACAACCGCTATCCACAAACGGATGGCGTTCGCCAGGGTTCTGAATTAACCTTAGTGAAATCAGGCGGGGATTCTATGCGGGTGCGTTTCAAATGAGCGAAGAAGAAGGCCAGGAAGACACGGACTCGGAAGATTCGGGCGCTGAACCTTCGATGGAGGATATTCTTGCGTCTATTCGGCGGATTTTGTCCGAAGAGGAGGCAGAGGACGAAGGTGGCGAAGAAGCCGACGCTGCGGAGCCTGAGCCCGAAGAAGAAATGGATATGGCGGCGGCCATGGAAGAAGCTGCCGCCGAACCTGAGCCGGCACCCGAGCCTGAGCCTGAGCCTGAGCCCGAAGAGGAAATGGATATGGCGGCGGCCATGGAAGAAGCTGCCGCTGAGCCAGAGCCAGAGCCGGAGCCCGAACCGGAAGAAATGGAAATCGAGATGGAGGACATGAAACCGGAGCCTGAGCCTGCTCCGGAGCCGGAACCTGTTCCCGAGCCGATTGTCGCACCACCACCTCCGCCGCCGCCACCTCCTCCGCCACCCGCGCCGGCGGTGGTTGCCGAACCCGATGATGTTCTTGAATTGACCGAGGCGATGATCGCACCGCCCGATTCGCTGGTGTCCGGAAACACGGTGCGGGCATCGACCGACGTCCTATCCGATCTGGCGCGTGCTATTTTAGACCGCCGCGAGATGGGACTTGGCGACAAGGATGTCACGCTCGAGGGTATGGTTCGCGAAATGCTGCGGCCTTTGTTGCGAGAATGGCTGGACCGCAATTTGCCGTTCCTGATCGAACGCCTGGTCAAGAAAGAAATCGACAAAATGATCAACCGGGCTGAAACGCAAGGCGACTAAGTCCCTAATGAACGCAAGAACGTACCGGATGGCCTGGCGGTCATCCGGTTTTTTTGTTTCTTCATGCCTTTGGCAATGGTATTCAGCAGAAACTTCTTGCACGTCACAGATATAGAATGAGCCCATAAGATGCTGGACAAGACCTATAGCCCCGCCGGAGTCGAGGAAAAACACTACAAAGCCTGGGAGGAATCCGGTGCGTTTGCGTGCGGAACCCGCCCCGAATCCGATACCTATACGATCGTGATCCCGCCGCCTAACGTCACCGGCAGCTTGCACATGGGGCATGCGCTGAACAACACCCTGCAAGACATCATGATCAGATATCAACGCATGAAGGGGCGTGATGTCCTGTGGCAGCCGGGTACCGATCACGCCGGCATCGCCACCCAAATTCTGGTCGAACGGCAGTTGGAAGCCAAAGGGATGAGCCGTCATGACCTGGGCCGTGACAAGTTCACCGACGAAGTCTGGAAATGGAAGGCCGAATCCGGCGGCACCATCACCGGTCAGCTGCGCCGCCTGGGCGCCTCGTGCGACTGGTCACGCGAACGCTTCACCATGGATGACGGCCTGTCGGCTGCGGTGCGGAAAGTCTTCGTGACGCTTCACAAACAGAATCTTATTTATCGCGATCAGCGGCTGGTTAACTGGGATCCGATGATGCACACGGCGATTTCCGACCTGGAAGTCGAGCAACGCGATGTCAACGGCAAGATGTGGTATTTCAAATACCCGGTCGATGGTGTGGAGGGCACTTTCATTTCCGTCGGCACGACCCGCCCCGAAACCATGCTGGGCGATACCGGCGTCGCCGTTCATCCCGATGATGAGCGGTATAAGGACCTGATCGGCAAGTTCTGCGTTCTGCCCATCACCGGGCGCAAGATTCCCATTGTTGGGGACGAATATGCCGATCCTGAAAAAGGCTCCGGCGCCGTCAAGATCACCCCGGCCCATGACTTCAACGATTTCGAAGTCGGCCGCAGGCAGGACCTCGACGTCATCAATATTTTGGACCGCAACGCCTGCATCAATGAAAACGCCCCCGATCATTACAAGGGGCTGGACCGTTTCGAGGCCCGCGACGCCATCGTCAAGGAAATCGAGGGCTTGGGCTTGCTCGAAAAGATCGAGGATAACCTGATGACGGTGCCGTACGGCGACCGTTCCGGCGTTGTCATCGAGCCGTGGCTGACCGATCAGTGGTTTGTCGACGCCGCGACAATGGCAAAACCGGCGATCGAGGCGGTCGAAAAGGGTAAAACCAAATTTGTCCCGGCGAATTGGGACAAAACCTATTTCGAATGGATGCGTAACATCCAGCCGTGGTGCATCTCGCGGCAAATCTGGTGGGGCCATCAGATTCCGGCCTGGTACGGACCGGACGGCGAAATCTTCGTTGAAATGAGCGAAGACGAAGCGCAAGCCGCCGCCGACATTCACTACGGCGAAACCGTTGAACTGATACGTGATCAAGATGTTCTAGATACTTGGTTTTCCTCGGCGCTTTGGCCGTTTTCGACTCTCGGTTGGCCCGAGGAAACACCCGAAGTCGGCCGCTATTACCCGACGGATGTTCTGGTCACCGGTTTCGATATCATCTTTTTCTGGGTCGCCCGGATGATGATGATGGGGTTGCATTTCATGGATGAAGTACCGTTTCACACCGTCTATATCCATGCCCTGGTGCGCGACGAGAAAGGCCAGAAGATGTCCAAGTCCAAGGGCAATGTCATGGACCCCTTGGACATGATCGACACGTTCGGCGCCGATGCGTTGCGCTTCACCCTAACGGCCTTTGCCGCCCAGGGTCGCGACGTCAAGATGTCTGAATCGCGGGTCGAAGGCTACCGCAACTTCTGCACGAAGTTATGGAACGCGGCCCGTTTCGCCGAAATGAATGAATGCAAGCTCGACCCTGCCTTCGATCATACCGCATGTAAGCTGACCCTGAACCGCTGGATTGTTGGCAAAACGGCCGAAACCGCCCGCGATGCAGCCAAGGCGCTGGAAGCCTATCGTTTTAACGACATGGCGGGGGCGCTGTATCAGTTCACCCGGGGCACGTTCTGTGACTGGCATCTGGAATTCGCCAAGCCGGTGTTTCAGGGAACGGATGAAGCCGCCAGGGCCGAAACCCGCGCCACCACCGCCTGGGTGCTGGGGCAAATTTTGCACCTGCTGCATCCGATCATGCCGTTCATTACCGAAGAGCTGTGGCAGGAACTGTCGGGCGACCCCGATGCCATGCTCATCAGCGCACCGTGGCCTGACCTGGGTGCCTCGTTGATCAATGCCGAGGCCGAAACTGAAATGGACTGGGTGGTGCGGGTGATCAGCCAGATCAGGGCGGTTCGTTCGGAAATGAACGTCTCGCCCGGCGCCAAAGTGCCGATGTTCCTGAAAGACGCCAGCGACGTAACCAAAGCCTGGCTGGAAACCCACCGGGGATTGCTCATGACTCTGGCGCGCCTCGAAACGGTCGATGTGCTCGACGGCGACGTGCCGAAAGGCTCGGTTCAGGATGTGATCGACGAAGCCGCCATCGTTCTGCCGCTGGCCGGTATCCTGGATCTGGATGCCGAAAACGCCCGTCTGGGGAAAGAGGTCGCCAAGCTGCAAGGTGAAATCGCCAAACACGACAACAAGCTCGCCAACAAGAAGTTCACGGACAAAGCACCGCGGGAGGTCGTTGAAACTGAACGCGCCCGCCGCGACGAAGCGGCGCTAACGCTGATCAAGGTCAATGAGGCATTGGATCGACTGAAGGCGCTTTAAGTTTATTGTGTTGATCAGCAGGCTCAAGAGAGGCGGAACGGCCTCAGCCACTTTCCGCCACAAACCATCGAACCAGATCGTTGCGCATCCCGCCGCGCTCCGGTGCGGCGGGCAGAAACAGGTTCAGGGCCTTACCGGACGGTACCGGTTGTCCGAACGGGGCCACCAGGCGTCCGTCGGACAGTGCATCGGCGACGAGAATCTCATGCCCCATCAATACCCCGGCGCCATCTATGGCGGCCTGCACCGCCAGGCTGTACAGGGAATATTTGGGGCCCGAGGTGGGATCGACGGCCGTTAGGTCTGCCGTCGCCAGCCAACGGGTCCAGTCGTCCGCCCACGTCGCGTCGTGCAACAGTATATGATGGGCGAGATCGGCGGGTTTGCTCAGCGACACGGGGCCTGTAAGTAATGCCGGACTGCACACGGGAAGCATCACGTCCGTCGACAACTCGACGACGTCGCCCGCGGCATTGGGCTCGGTCAGGAACAGTGACAGGTCATAGAGATCGCGGTTCAGATTGGGCGGTTGCTCCAGCGCCGAAATCGATATCTCGACGTCGGGCAGGGCTTTATACAGACGCGGCAATCGCGGCGTTAGCCATAGTTGGGCGACGGCAGGCAGGGCGGCTATGCTGATTTTGGCTGCTTGAGGCTGATCTTTCAGCGACCGCACGACCGCGCCAAGGCTGTCGAAAGCCGAAATCAACGCCGGCAAAGCCACCCGTGCTTGTTCCGTCAGGCGAACGCCGTGACCGTACCGCTGAAACAGATCCCGTCCGAACCAGGCCTCGAGAGACTTTATCTGCTGCGAGACGGCTCCGGCGGTGACACCGAGTTCTTCCGCCGCGGCGGCGAAACTTTCGTGACGGGCGGCCACTTCGAAGGCGCGTAGCGCGTTTAGTCGGGGCAGCGATAATCGTGGTGATGTGAGTGACATTTTCAGCCTCAGTTTATCTATGTCTGGGGCCGAGATTAACTGGTTTGCCTGTATCGTTCCAACCTATTAAAGCTGAACACTCGATCAACGCGTTCATTTTATTAGCTTGAGGAGCAATCGATATGACCATCCAGCCCATTGCCGATAAAACATGGCTGCCGGAAAACTGCCGGGCGGTTATTGCCGGTCTGGAAGAACGCCTGACGGAGGGCTCTTTTGATGATATCGAAGCCCGCATCATGGGCTTGATTGACGACCACGAACGTCACATGGATCATGAGACCATCGGCCTTAACGCCGGCACGAATGTCATGAACCCGCGCGCCGCGGCGCTGATGGCGCGCTCGCTGGGCAATCGGCCCAGTTTGGGATTTCCCGGCGACAAATACGAAATGGGCATGGAATACGCCGAACAGCTGGAGGTGGTCGCCGAGGCCCTGATCAAAAGGCTGTTCGGCGCACCCTATGCGGAAATACGGGTAGGCTCGGGGGCGCTGGCCAATTTGTACGCCTTCATGGCGACCTGCCAACCGGGCGACGACATCATGGCGTTCCCCGGCGAAATGGGAGGCCATGTGACCCATCACGGGGCCGGTTGTGCCGGGTTGTACGGGCTGAAGGTTCATCCCGTGCCCTACGACGCCACCGCCATGACCATCGACCTTGACCGTTTGCGCGAGGACGCCCGGCGAATCCGGCCGAAGCTGATTACCGTCGCCGGGTCTCTGTGTCTGTACTCTTATCCGGTGGCGGAGGTTCGCGCGATAGCCGACGAGATCGGCGCCTATGTCTTGTATGACGCGGCCCACATGGGAGGATTGATTGCCGGCGGCAGGTTTCAGCAACCCTTGAGCGAAGGCGCTCACCTGATGACCATGTCCACTTACAAGGCATTCGGTGGGCCGCCGTCGGGTCTGATCATGGCGACCGAAAGTGACTTGGCGAAAAAACTGGATGCCATCGCCTTTCCGGGGATGACGGCGAATTTCGATCTGGGCAAGGCGGCGGCGCTAATTCTGTCAACACTCGATCAGCTGGAATACGGCGCGGCTTATGCGGATGCCTGCATCGCCACGGCCCAGACTCTGGGGGCGGCGTTACAGAATGAAGGTTTTGCCGTCCATGGCGCGCCGGGCAGGGCACATACGGAAAGCCATCACCTGGCTCTGCCGGCGGCACCTTTCGGCGGCGGCCAGACGGCCTCGAAACTGATGGCGCAGGCGAACATCTTGCTCTGCGGCATTGGCCTGCCGATCGATCCTGTCGCAGGTGATTTGAACGGGATCCGGCTCGGTAGTCAGGAAATTACCCGCCAAGGCATGCCCGCCACCGCGATGACCGACATTGCAGGCTTCATGTCACGGGTCTGGCTAAAGAAGGAAGCGCCGGAAGCCGTGCGGCCCGACGTCATCGACTTCCGCAAGGCTTACACCGAACTGGCGTTCGTCCGTTAGTTAGTTGGCGTGGCTGGGCGACAGGATGTAGCGGCCTTCGGTGAAGCTTTCGAAGAAATCTTCGGTATTTGGGTGGGAAACCGGCTCGCCGCTTTCGTCTGGAACCAGGTTCTGTTCGGAAACATAGGCGATATAGCTGGATTCCGCATTTTCAGCCATCAGATGATAAAACGGCTGCTCCTTGTGCGGGCGGATGTCCTCCGGGATCGACTGCCACCATTCTTCGTCGTTATCAAATTCCGGGTCGACATCGAATATGACGCCGCGGAACGGGTAAACGCGATGGCGAACCACGTCTCCGATGCGGTATTTGGCGGTACGGATATTGTATTCGTTATGTTTCATACCCCTAATCTGGGCTTATATGATGGTTTTCGCAAGTCCTGTGGCGTAATGATATTCACCGGCATCCTGAAAAATAGATGTTGGATGCCTCGACACCCTTGCATGCCCCTGAAAACAATCCCATTTCTAGAAAAGTTCGCCAATCAAATCACACCGAAGGGAATCCCGTATATGAGCTACCATTTCACCAAAACCGTGGCGCAATCGTTTGAAGACGCCGTTGAAACCGTGACCGCACACCTCAAGGAAAAGGGCTTCGGCGTGTTGACGACGATTGACGTTCAAAAGGCCATGAAGGAAAAAATCGACAAGGATATCAATCCCTACACGATCCTTGGGTCATGCAATCCCGGTTACGCCTATCAGGCCTTGCAGCACGAAAACAAGATCGGCACGATGTTGCCGTGTAATGTCGTCGTGCAGCAACTTGATGACGGCACCGTTGAAGTTTCAGCCGTTGACCCGGCCGCCTCCATGCAGGCGATTGACAACCCGGCCCTTGGCGAACTCGCCATGGAAGTCCGCGGAACGCTGAAAGAAGTCATCGAAGGTCTTTAGAATTCGGCCTTTCCGGCGGAATATGCCTATCATGCGATGATTCCATAGGATCGGCGGGAAAATCCGCCTGTGACAGGGACGGGAAGATAATTTCCGGATCAATCCGGAGGTGTCCCGGCATCCGAACCGGGTAGTTTCTCGACGATTACAATTTTGCGCGGCACTTTGTATTTCGCCAACTTGACGGCCAGCAGGCGGGCCAACTTCTCGACCAACTCGGAGTCCGGTGACTCACCCGTCGAGACGACATACGCCACGACCATCTCACCCCATTTATCGTGGGGTTCGCCGACCACGGAAACGCCGTCGACGCCGGATATATCGGCGATGACCGATTCAATTTCGTCCGGGTAAACGTGGTATCCGGTGTTGATCATCCGGTCCAGGCGACGTTGGTAAAACAGATATCCCTGCGGATTCCGTCGCATCACGTCGCCGACCGAACACCATCCATCCGAGGATGTGTAGCCGGACGACGCCATCTTGGTCTTCACCTGAAGTTCTCCGACGTCGTCGGGTTCTCCGGGAAGGGGGCGAAGTCGGGTTTCCACCTCGTCTACCGGTCGACCGCAACTTCCAAATAGCCCAGGCGTCGCCGGCGTCATCGTGGCGTGATCGTCGGGCGACAGAACCGATATCGGCCAGCCCGCTTCAACCCGCCCGTATACCTGGCTCAGGATCGGACCGACGCAGGCGATGGCGCGCAGCGTTTCATCGCCGGTCACCGGGCCGCCGCCGTAAAGCAAGTGGCGGAGCGATCCGGGAGCCGGGCCGCCGTCCTCGATCGCGCCGATGAACCCGCGCAACATCCCCGGCACGAAAAAGGTTCCGGTTACGTCGTGCCGTATGATGGCCTCAAGGACTTTCTCGACATCAAAATGATCGACAATGACCTGCGGAAGAGCCATTGACAAAAATGGGAAAAGTCCCAGCATTCCGGTGCCGTGCATGATTTGCTGGGTCGAGAGAAAGACCTCCGATTTTTCATCCCACCGGCCATATCGACCTGACCGGTACAGCGCCGAATTCGTGTCGACGATGGCCTGCCAGTTGGTATAGGAAAGCGATATGCCGAAAAGCTCGCCATTCGCCACGGACCGGGGATAAATCAAATAGGTTTGATCGCCGTCGACCGGGTCAATCGCCGGACGTGGTCTCGCCGTCAGTGGTTTGGCGTCGTCATGAACCAGGGCGGCACCGGAAAATTCAACGGCCCGTTCCGTATCGGTCAGGACAAGATCGACACCGGCGGCCTGAAATATTTCCTTTGCTTCGGTTACCGAGGCGCCGGGGTCAACGGCTACCCTGGCCCCGCCAATCCATTCGACGGCGGTGAATGCCTCGACCGCCGCAATGCTGTTGCCGTACCAAAGCCCGACCCTCGCCCTCGGATGCGACGCTTCGACGATCGCCCCTGACAGATGATCGACCGTTTCGACAAATTCAATCGCGCTTTGCGAACGCCCATGGAGATCGTGGAATAACGGTCGACCCGCCAGATCGACAAGCTTTGCCCGGGTCAAAGTCGCGGACATCGTTACGCCTCCCTGCCCAAGGCGGCAATTTGCGCTTGCAGTTCTTCCCGCTTAACTTTCGCGCCGCCGAGAACGGTCGGCAATTCATTCAGGAAGACGAGTTTTGAAGGCCGCTCATTGTCGGATAACGCCGCGCCCGTCATGGCGAGAATATCTTCGGCCAGGTCCGATGATTTCGACACGCCGTCATGCAGCAAAACACCCGCCACGACGGCTTGCCCGCCGACGTCACCCAATCCGACGACGCCGCAGTTGGCGACCGCCCGGTGTTGCAGCAAGGCGGTTTCGATGACGTGAGGATAAACCACGCCGTTGGCCGTTCGGATGCGATCTTTCGCCCGGTCCAGATAGTACAAAAACCCGTCGTCGTCGATATACCCGATGTCGCCCGACCGGAACCAGTCGCCCGGAAAGAAGGCTTCCGTGGTCTTCTCGTCAAGCTGCCAATAGGCGCTGGCCGACATTTCACTACGGACAACGATTTCCCCGACCGTCCCGGCGGGAAGGCGTTCGGCATTTTCGTTCATGATCGCCATCTCGAAAAACGGCGAGGCATTGCGACCGACACTCGACAGCCGTTTGGGCGACTCCTCGGCCTCTTCACAGGTCAGCCGGGTCGTCGGCGCGCCCTGTTCGGTCGAACCGAAACCGTGACACCATACGTGGCCAAACACCTCGGTTGCGCGTTCGAGCAAGTCCGGTGTCGCGAAGAAAATCACCATTCGGCGAATGGCATGCGTGGCGCCTTCGCGTTTCTCATAGGCGTCCATGATTGACGGCAGCATCGGCGCCGGTACCAGGAACCCGGTCACGCCGTCTCCGACAATGGCGTCGACGATCCGCTCCGGATCGAATTCCGCGTCGTCCAGAATTATACTGCGGGCGCCGCGCAGCATATAGGGCATGAACGTCTGGAACCCCGTCGCCCACTGCAAGGCGTGAAAATGCAGATTGACGTCGTTCGGCGCGAGCGCCGGGATGCCGCCGCCGAAGGTGTCCAGGTGCTCCAGATTATTGGCGACCACCGCGCGCCATGATCTATGAGTGGCGATCCAGGGCTTGGGAAACCCCGTTGTACCCGTCGTTAACTGAATAAAACAAGGGTCATTTTCTTCGACGTCGATGTGAGGGTGATCCGTATTTCCACCGTTAAGTATATGGTCATATCGAAGCGCCCAATCCGGCGCATCTTCGCCGATCGCGATGAAATGTTTAACCGTACTCATCGACCCCCGATGATTTTCAACTTCGGCAGTAAACCGGCTGTCGAATATCAATACCGTGGCGCCGAGATCATTAAGCGTCCGTACGTGAACCGCCATATCGAAATGACTGTGCATAACGAACCTGACGATATTAAATCGCTCCAGACCCAACCAAATTTCAGGCACCTCTATCCGGTTATGAGACAGGACGCCGACGCGGTCCCCTTGCGCCACGCCGCGCATGGAAAGACCGGATCCCAATCGATTCGCGGCGTCACCCAAGGCGTCGTAGGTTAATGTTTCGCCACCCGCCCGGATTGCTTGTCGGCCACCGAATTTGGCGGCCGCCAGCGTGAAGGGTGCTCCGGCTTCAATAATCATCATTTCAATCCCGTCATCTGTCGTTCAACTGATCGCCCATCTAAACGCAAAGTCTTCCGGGTTTCTTTTTCGAGAGAGAACAAATGCTTTACCGACGCGGAATTGAACGGCTTCTCGTTGACTGGGGACAAGGTCGACAATACGATCGGAGCCTGGAGGAACAGCGATGTGCGCGAATTACGTGTCGACGGAAGGTGTCAGGGCCCGGGAGGCGTTTGCCTTTTGGCAGGATGTAATCTGCGGCACTTTTGTTCACCTTGACTGCGTCTCGCCCGACCGTGACCGATTCGCCGGGCGCGTCAGCAATGTCTCATTTGCCGATTTGCAGGTGTCTTCGATGGCGTCGGATCAAATCGATGTTCGTCGCTCGAAGTCGCGCATCGCCGCCGCGCGCGAAGAATATGGCTTGATTGTCGTCCAGGGCCGCGGCCGCACATTGGCGGAGCAGGACGGTCGCGAGGTTGTGCTGGAAACCGGTGATGTCGCGCTTTTTGATAGCGTTCGCCCTTACCATGCCGAACTCCAGACAGGTTTTCATCATTTCGTCCTTAGGATACCGCGCGAGAAATTGCGCCGACGTCTTGGACCGCTGGAGGCCGTTTCCGCCATGAAAATTTCCGGAAAGGCCGGTATCGGCCGCGTTGTCGGCGCCTTCATCCAATCGCTTCCACAAGAATTGGATGGAATTGACGGGGCGACGGCGGAGCAGGTGGCGAACAGCTGTGTCGACCTGACCGCCGCGGCGCTGGGAACCGTTATTTCTGGCGTGAATGCCAGCGAGACGACGACCAGAATTGCCCATCTCGCCCGCGCGAAAGCCTTTATCGCCGCCAACCTTCAATGCGACGAATTGTCGCCCGACATGATTTCCGGCGCATTGGGAATATCTACCCGGTACCTGGCCGCCCTGTTTGCGACAGATGGGAATTCCATCTCGCGATACATTTGGAAACGTCGCCTTAATCGATGTAAAGCGGCGCTTGCCGATACCAAACAGGCGCATCGATCCATAAGCGAAATAGCCTTCGCATGGGGGTTCAGCAACATGTCGCATTTCAGCCAGATGTTCCGCCGGCAGGTCGGATATTCACCCCGTGAATTCCGCAACATCGAGAATGCCGCCGACGGCCGTTAGAAGTCGGCCCCTGCCGCGGAATATGCTACAGTCTCGTGGTGATTCCTTCGGATCGGCAGGACAAATTGCGTGGCCTCAGTGAACGACAGCAATCTACAGATTTCGCCCACCCCGCCCGTTGATGTGCCGGGCTATGAAGACGGCAATCCACCGCTTGATGAAAATACCGACCCGTCGCCCGAGCAGCGGGCCGATTTCGTCGTCAAACGGCTGGAACAATTCATTCGCGAAGGTCGCACGCTGGCCGAAGGCATGAACCTGAAACAATGGCAGGACATGGCGCGGTTTGAAATTGCCAATGCCCTGATTGCCGCCGAGAACGTTCATCGCGACAAGGATGTCATCAGCAAGCGGCTGCTTTTTACCATTGCGGCGTCATTGGTGACGATAGGCTTTTGGGGCACCTTGTTCGCTTTTGATAAAGTGCATTATCTGGTCGTCGCGATCATTTTCGCCCTGACCGGAATCATCTTGTTGGCGATTGTCGGGGAATGGCGGCTGATGAAGTATTTTCGCCGCCACCAGGCCCGCCAACGCCAACAGTCCTTGTACCGGGTCGAAGACCTGACGCGCCGGATCAAGCGGATGGAGAAGGAACTGAAAGCGGAATCGAAAGCGCTGCAAAGCAAACTCAAAAGACAATTCGACCGGGCCCGTGAAGAGATTCTGGACAACATCGAAGAGTAGTGGAAAAAGCCCTTTCCACCTGTCGGACCTGACACTAAAGTGCCGGGAACCACAGCTATTTCCGATAAGGATTATCAATCATGCCTGAATATCGTTCGAAAACGTCCACTCATGGCCGTAACATGGCCGGCGCTCGCGGATTATGGCGCGCCACGGGAATGACCGACGACGATTTCGGCAAACCGATCATTGCCGTCGTTAATTCCTTCACCCAGTTCGTGCCCGGTCATGTTCACTTGAAGGACCTGGGCCAGATGGTCGCCCGCGATATCGAGGCCGCCGGTGGCGTCGCCAAGGAATTCAACACGATCGCCGTCGATGATGGCATCGCCATGGGCCACGACGGCATGCTGTATTCGCTTCCCAGCCGTGAACTGATTGCCGATTCGGTGGAGTACATGGTCAATGCCCACTGCGCCGATGCCATGGTCTGCATTTCGAACTGCGACAAAATCACGCCGGGCATGTTGATGACCGCCATGCGCTTGAATATCCCCGCCATCTTCATTTCCGGCGGCCCCATGGAAGCGGGCAAGATGATTGTCGATGGCAAGGAAAAGTCCGTCGATCTGGTCGATGCCATGATCCAGGGCGCCAATCCCGATGTGTCAGACGAAGAAGCCCTTGAATATGAACGCTCCAGCTGCCCGACCTGCGGCTCGTGTTCGGGCATGTTCACGGCGAATTCCATGAACTGCCTGGTCGAAGCCCTGGGTCTGGGGCTGCCGGGCAACGGCTCATTGGTGGCGACCCATGCCGACCGCGAAGCCCTGTTCCATCAGGCCGGCAAGCTGATTGTCGATATCACCAAACGGTATTACGAAAACGGCGACGAGAGTGTTTTGCCGCGCGCCATGGGGTGCTTCAAGGGTTTCGAAAATGCCATGACCGTCGATATCGCCATGGGCGGTTCGACCAATACGGTGCTGCATTTACTGGCCATCGCCAGCGAAGCCGAATGTGACTTTACCATGAAGGATATGGATAGGCTCAGCCGCAAAGTCCCCAACATCTGCAAGGTCGCGCCGTCGCATCCCGACTATCACATGGAAGATGTCCACCGGGCCGGAGGCATCATCGCCATCATGGGCGAACTGGAACGGGCCGGGTTGATTCACCGGGATGTACCGACGGCCCACGGTGGCTTGATCGGTGACGTTATTGACCGCTTCGACGTCGGCCGGACAAATTCGGTAGGCGTTAAAGCCTTTTACATGGACGCTCCGGGCGGCGTGCGGACGACAGAAGCCTTCAATCAGGCAAACAAATACGACGGCCTGGACTTGAACCGCGAAAGCGGCTGCATCCGCGATACAGACCATCCCTACAGCGCCGAAGGTGGCCTGGCTGTGTTGTATGGCAATATCGCCGTCGATGGCTGTGTCGTGAAGACAGCCGGTGTCGATGAAAGCTGCTTTACGTTCTCCGGAAAGGCGGTGGTCATGGAAAGCCAGGACGAAGCCATGGCCCGTATCCTCGGCGGTGATGTCAAGGCCGGTGATGTCGTGGTTATCCGTTACGAAGGACCGAAGGGCGGGCCGGGCATGCAGGAAATGCTGTATCCGACCAGCTATCTTAAATCGCTCGGTCTCGGCAAGGAATGTGCGTTACTCACCGACGGCCGGTTTTCGGGCGCGACATCCGGCTTAAGCGTCGGTCATGCGTCGCCGGAAGCCGCCGCCGGCGGCGCCATCGGCCTGATCGAAGACAATGACATCATCGAATTCGATATCAGAGCGCGCTCGGTTAACGTCAAGGTCTCCGACGACGACCTGGTCAAACGCCGTGAGGCCATGGACGCCAGGGGCAAGGCGGGCTGGAAACCGGGCAAACGCGACCGCAAGGTCAGTCCGGCGTTGCGGGCCTATGCCGCCATGGCGACCTCGGCCGACAAGGGCGCGGTCAGGGATGTCGGTCAGGTCGAGCGCTAATTTTCATCGCGCTCGCGCGGGTATTGCGGTTTGCCGTCATTAATGGCCAACCAGGAAGGCTTGCTTGCCGTATAGATGTGATCGGCAGGGGGAAAGGCGTCGGGATCGTCCATGGCGGCGGCGGCGAGGTCGAGGGTTTCCCCCGCGCAGTATTGATATGTCAATGTCGAGCCGCAGTCGGGGCAAAACCCGCGTTCCGCTATTTTTGAAGACTTATACGTCGCCATTGGACCATCAGAAATGCTGACGGCGTCCACCGGGAACTCGACCCAAGTGACGAAGGCCGCGCCGGCGGACTTAGCGCATTGTCTGCAATAGCAATTGGTGACGCGGACGGGGACTCCCGTGGTTCGGAACCTCACCTTGCCGCACTGACAGCCACCTTCCTGAATAATAACCTCGGTCATCAGTCCTCCAGTTGACACCAGATCGGTGTGTGGTCGGATGGTTTTTCCCAACCGCGCGGGGTGCGGTCGATGTCGCAAGTGACGAGTTTATCCGCCGCTTGCGGGCTTAACAACAGGTGATCGATCAGGACGCCATGGTCCTTCGGCCAGCCACCGGCCCTATATCCCCACCATGAAAAGCGGCCGGTTTCGGCTGTGGTGGCGCGGAAGGCGTCGGTCAGTCCCAGATTGATGATTTTCCTGAGCGCCGCACGGGATTCCGGCTGGAACAGGGCGTCCTTTTCGAACGCCTTGGGGTCATAGACGTCGCCCTCCTGTTGAATGACGTTATAATCGCCGCCCAAAACGAATACATCCTCACCCTTCAAGAGCTCTTTGGCGTGCGCGTAAAGACGCTCCAGCCAGGCCAGTTTGTAGTCGAATTTTTCACCCGGCACAGGGTTGCCGTTGGGCAGGTAAATCGAGGCGACCCGGACATTGCCCGTGAAGGCTTCAAGGTAGCGGGCCTGTTCATCGGAAGGGTCGCCGGGCAGGGCGGTCCGTTCCACGTCAATGGGGGTTTTCGAGAGGATGGCGACACCATTGTAACTTTTCTGGCCGACCACGGCGACGTTGTAGCCAAGGTCTTCGATTTCCATGCGTGGGAAATTTTCCTCGATGCATTTCAGTTCCTGCAATAAAACGACGTCGGGGCCGGAGTCAGTCAACCATTTTTTCAGGTGTTCGAGTCTGGCTTTGACGGAATTAACGTTCCAACTGGCGATGCGGGGCATGGTGGCTCTCGATTGAATCCTGAAATAAGAAAGGCCCGCAATGGCGGGCCTTTCTGTCTAGCACAAACGGTCTGTTAGATGGCAAATGATGATCCGCAGCCGCAGGTCGACGAGGCGTTCGGATTTTTCATGGCGAAGTATGATCCGATCAGGTCTTCGACATAGTCGAGTTCCGAGCCCTTCAGGTATTCCAGCGACATTTCATCGATAACGACGGCGATACCGCCCTTTTCGAACAGCAGGTCGTCGTCGTTTTTCTGATCATCCAGGCTGAAGCCATACTGAAATCCGGAACAGCCGCCGCCTGAAACGGACACCCGCAGGCGCACGCCGTCTTTTTCTTCCGCCGCAACCAGGGCGGAAATCCGCTTGGCGGCGTTGTCGGATATGCTGATTGTATCGATTTCGAGGGTGGTGTCGGGCATTGTTCGCTTCCATCGTTCGTCGTGTCTGGCGGTCCTATAGTATACCTATTTAGTGCGTCATAGTCGATTGTCAAAGCGGCAAACGGTCGTGGCGACCAAACAGCCATAATATTCCGTCGTTCTCCGTTGCCTGAAAGCCATTCGCGCTGTACCTTCCCGACATGAATTCATCCAACCCATCGGTCCAGGCGCTGGCGTCTTATGCCAGCCATCCTGCTGACAGTCGCGGCCGCCTGTATGACGAGCCCGAAAGTGCGACGCGCACCTGTTTCCAGCGGGACCGCGATCGTATCATCCATTGCGGCGCCTTCCGACGGCTGGAATACAAGACCCAGGTGTTCGTTAATCACGAAGGGGATTTTTTTCGCACCCGCCTGACCCATAGCCTGGAGGTCTCGCAAATTACCCGTTCGCTGTGCCGGACGTTGCGATTGAACGAAGATCTGGGCGAGACACTGGCGCTGGCCCACGATCTGGGGCACCCGCCGTTCGGCCACGCGGGCGAAGACGCGCTGAAGGAAATGCTGGGCCCATATGGCGGCTTCGATCATAACGCGCAGTCCTTGCGGGTCGTCACATCGCTGGAAAAACGATACGCCGACTTTCTTGGCCTGAATTTGACCTGGGAAACCCTCGAAGGTGTGGTCAAGCATAATGGGCCGTTGTTGCGGCAAGGGCAGGGGAGCGAAAATCTGCCGCGCGGCATTCCTGAATATGTCGCCCAACACGACCTGGAACTCGCCGGGTTTGCCGGTGCCGAAGCCCAGATTGCCGCCGTTTCGGACGATGTTGCCTACAATAATCACGATATCGATGACGGCCTGCGTGCGGACTTGTTTACGATCGAAGATCTCGCCGATGTGCCCTTGGCCGGCCCTGTTTTCGCCGAAGTCCGGAAGACCTACCCGGACCTGGACCTGTCGACGACAATTCACGAGGCCGTCCGTCGCATGATCGGGGACATGGTAGACGATATTTTGACCGAAACCAGCAGCCGCCTTTTGGATCTGGGGCCGAAAGGCGTGGAAGACATCCGCGCCCATAGCCACGCAATCGCCGGCTTTTCCGAGAAAATGAGGGCAAATGACGCCGCATTGAAGAAATTCCTGTTCGAAAACATGTACCGGCATTACAAGCTGAACCGGATGACAAGCAAGGCCAAGCGTGTCGTTCGCGAACTGTTTCGGTTGTTTGTCGCTGAACCGGAATGTCTTCCCGGGGAATGGCGGGCAAAAACCGCCGGTCCGAATACCGAAATTACGGCGCAGGCCGTGGCCGATTACATCGCCGGAATGACCGACCGCCACGCCATGGATGAATACAAAAAATTGTTTGATATACAGGCTCGCATTTCATGAATTTGTTTGAACATTTCTCCGATGCCGTTGAAGGCGTCGTTCAATCGCTTATTAAAGATGGCGTGTTGCCCGAAGGAATCGACACCTCGAGGGTGGGGGTCGAACCGCCGCGAGAGGCGTCCCATGGCGATATCACCACCAATGCCGCCATGCTGCTGGCTAAACAGGCGGGCATGAAGCCGCGTGATCTGGCTGAAAAGCTGCGAGAACGGATCGCATCGGTGGCGTCGGTCAGTGCCGCCGAAATCGCTGGGCCCGGATTTATCAATATGCGGCTCGACGATGCTTACTGGCATGACAGGCTTGCCGACGTCTTGCGGGCGGGCACCGCCTACGGCGATTCGACCGTTGGTGGCGGCGAAAAGGTCAATGTGGAATATGTCTCGGCCAATCCGACCGGCCCCTTGCACGTTGGCCATGGCCGCGGCGCCGTCGTCGGTGATGCTCTGGCCTCGCTGCTGGCCAAGGCCGGATATGACGTGACGCGGGAATACTACATCAACGACGCCGGGGCACAGATCGAAACCCTCGCCCGATCCCTGCATTACCGCTATCGGCAAGCCCTGGGCGAAACGGTTGGCGACATGCCGGACGGCCTTTATCCCGGTGATTACCTGATTCCGGCGGCTCAAGAACTGGCCCAAGATGAAGGCGACAAGTGGAAAGATGCGCCGGAACGAGACTGGCTGGAAACGTTCTCGCTCTATGCCATCGGCGCCATGATGGTCTTGATCCGCAGTGATCTTGAAGCGCTTGGGGTCAAACACGATGTTTTCACGTCGGAACGGGCGCTGGTCGCCCGTGGTGGCGTCGAAGCGGCCATGGAAGGGCTGGTCAAGCGCGGCCTGATCTATGAAGGCGTTCTCGAACCGCCGAAAGGGCGCAAGCCCGACGATTGGGAACCGCGCCGGCAGACCTTGTTCAAGGCGACTGACTTTGGCGACGATATCGACCGGCCCGTCAAGAAATCCGATGGCTCGTGGACCTACTTCGCCACCGATATGGCCAACCATGAAGACAAACACCGGCGCGGCTTCAACATCATGATTGATGTCTGGGGCGCCGATCACGGCGGTTATGTCAAACGCATGGCGGCGGCGGTCAAGGCGCTGACGGAAGGGCGCGGCGAACTGGATGTCAAGCTGTGTCAGATGGTCAATCTGTCCGAAGGCGGCAAGCCGGTAAAAATGTCGAAGCGGGCCGGCACTTTTATTACCATGCGCGATGTCATCGACAAGGTCGGCAAGGACGTCGTGCGGTTTATCATGCTGACCCGCAAGAATGACGCCCAACTGGAATTCGATCTGGCGAAGGTGACCGAACAATCCCGCGATAATCCGGTCTTTTACGTACAATATGCCCATGCACGGGTTTGTTCCGTCATACGTCACGCCGCCGAGATGTTCGAAGCCGATCAACTCAGCGACGAAAAACTGGCCCAGGCGCCACTCGAAATGCTTGTCGCACCGGCTGAACTGGCCCTGATCAAACTGATGGCAGGTTGGCCACGACTTGTTGAAAGCGCCGCCCTGGCCCATGAACCCCACCGTGTCGCCTATTATCTGGGCGACGTGGCGGCCGAACTGCACGGTTTGTGGAACAAAGGCAACGAAGATGCTTCGCTGCGCTTTATCTTGCCCGATAATCCCTCGTTAACACTCGCCAGATTGGCCCTTGTCAGGGGGGCGGCTTTCGTGATCGCATCGGGATTAGAGGTTATCGGAGTCACCCCGGTCGAGGAAATGCGTTAATGAGCCCGTCAGACCCGCCACGGATGGATGACATGGACGATGATATCATTCCCGATCCGTCGGAGGCGCTCGAATTCGAACCGGTCTTGAGGTCTCGCCCGAAACGGCGGATCGGCGTGCTGCTGGCGCTCCTTATCCTGGCAGGGGGCGGCGCCGGTGCCGGTTGGTACTATTACGGCGATATGGTGATGGTTGGAACGGATGGTGAGGCGCCGGTCATTCGGGCCGCCGACGGGCCGGTCAAGGTGCGACCGGAAAACCCGGGCGGCATGGCAATCCCTAATCGCGACAAATTGATTTATGAGCGTCTGAAGGGGGCCGATCAGGAATTTCGTGTGGAGCGTCTGTTGCCGCCACCGGAGACGCCGTTGGCGCCCCCGGCACCGAAAGCCAAAGTGGCCTCCCCCGCGACGCCTGCGGTGGTCAAAAAACCGGTAGCCAAGCCCATCGTTGACCCGGCCAGTATTCCCCGGATTGAAGCTCCGGTAAAGGCCGCACCGGCGCGGACGCCGTCTGCGGTGACCGCCAAATCCAGCATGGTCTATCGAATCCAGCTCGCCGCCGTGCGGTCGAAAGAGGCCGCGATTAGCGAGTGGGGTCGCCTGAAAAAGAAAAACGGTGATCTGCTTGGCGGTCTGAATCTGGACGTCATCAAGGTCGATTTGGGGGCCGGAAAAGGGGTTTTCTACCGATTGCGCGCCGGTCCGCTGAAAAATGAAGCGACGGCAAAAAAATTGTGCGAGCAACTGTCGAGCCGAAAGATCGGATGCCTGATCGTCCGGCCCGAAGGGCTCTAAAATGAGCGACCGGCTTCCACTTGCGGCGATTTTTGGCTGTCGGGGACTGCAACTGGATGCGCGGGAAAAGCGGTTTTTCAGCGATGCCGATCCTGTCGGTTTCATTCTGTTTCGGCGTAATTGTGACAACCCGGCGCAGGTACGTCGGCTGGTAGACGACTTGAGAGAGTGCGTCGGGCGTGCCGACGCGCCGGTCCTGATCGATCAGGAAGGGGGGCGGGTCCAGCGCCTGAAACCGCCGCATTGGCGGGATGCACCGGCGGCGGCCCGTTTCGCCGCATTGGCCGCTACCGATCTTGACCGGGCCGTCGAAGCGGCTCGCCTGAATGCCCGACTGATCGCTCGCGAGCTTTCGCCGCTTGGCATTACGGTCGATTGCGCACCGGTGCTCGATCTGCCGAAAGCGGATGCCGATCCGATCATCGGGGATCGTGCCTACGGCAGCGATCCGGCAATTGTCGCCAGCCTTGCAAGGGCTGTCTGCGAAGGTTTCCTTGCCGGCGGGGTGCTGCCGATCATCAAACATATTCCGGGCCATGGTCGCGCCGATGTCGATAGTCACATGGCGCTGCCGGTCGTTTCGGCGGCTGTGTCGGAATTGACAACCACCGACTTTTCCCCGTTCGCGGCACTGGCCGATATGCCATGGGCGATGACGGCCCATGTGGTTTACACGCAGCTTGATGCCGAAAACCCGGCGACGACGTCGGCTAATGTTATTGATGTCATTCGCCGTGAAATCGGTTTTACTGGTATCTTGCTATCGGACGACCTGTCGATGCAGGCCCTGTCGGGGGGCATGGGGCAGCGGGTGACGGATAGCCTTGCCGCGGGATGCGATATTGTCCTTCACTGTAATGGAATAATGGCTGAAATGACGGACGTCGCCAAGGCTTGCCTGCCGCTTGGCGATATCGCCCTGGGACGAGTTGCACGGGGCGAGGCGCTGCGCTTGGAAAATAGGTCAGCGTGGCAGGAACCGGAAGAAGAAGCAGTCCGGCGTTTGGCTGTAATGCTCGAAGGAAAGGGTTAGATGTGTCAGTGACCGATTTGATTTTCGCGGCATCCGTATGGACCATACCGGTGCTGCTGGCCGTTACCCTCCACGAGGCCGCCCATGGTTTCGTCGCCTGGAAGCTTGGTGACGACACCGCCTATCGAATGGGCCGGGTGACCTTCAATCCCTTTCGTCATATCGATCCCGTCGGGACGCTGCTGATGCCGGCCTTTTTGTTGTTGGTGTCGGGCGGTCGGGTGATGCTTGGTTTTGCCAAACCGGTGCCGGTCAATTTTCATCGCTTGCGCCGCCCTCGTGGCGACATGGTGCTTGTCGCCCTTGCCGGACCGGGAACGAATCTGGTGCTGGCGCTGCTGTCGGCGTTGCTGTTTCATGTTGTGCGTTTTTTACCCCCGGATGTCGGTTTGTGGTTGGCCCACAATCTGCAAAATTCCCTGCGGTTGAACGTTATTCTGGCGGTCTTCAATATGCTGCCCATTCCGCCGCTGGATGGCGGGCGGGTCGCCGTTGGGCTGTTGCCGGATTTTCTGGCGCTGCAACTGGCGCGCCTGGAGCGGTATGGGATTTTTGTTGTCCTCGGGGCAATATTCGTGTTGCCGTGGATCGGTGATAAAATCGGCATGGAACTGGATATTTTTTGGCTGCTGGTTGGCGAACCGGCTTCCTATATTGCTTATTTCATCATGAAACTCGCTGGAATTGGCTAGGGAAATGGACGACATCGGAGATTTCGAGGAGGCGGAAGAAACCGGCGCACCGAGCGGCACGGCCTTCGTCGTTGATATCGATGGCTTCGAAGGTCCCATTGATGTGCTGCTGAATATGGCGCGCAGCCAGAAAGTCGACATCACCCAGATATCAATTGTTCAATTGGCCGATCAGTATCTTGCTTTTGTCGCATTGGCGCGGAGCACAAACCTTGAATTGGCCGCCGACTATCTGGTGATGGCCGCCTGGTTGGCGTATCTGAAATCCCGGCTGCTGCTGCCGGATGTTGAAGGCGAAGATGAGCCGAGCGGCGAAGAAATGGCCAATGCACTGGCGTTTCAACTACGTCGGCTTGAGGCGATGCAGGATGCCGGGGCGCGCTTGCGGGGTCGCGATTGTCTGGGCCAGGACTTTTTTGCTCGTGGCGCACCGGAGAAATTCGTCGTCACGGCCCACACGGTCTATGATGTATCCCTGTTTGACCTACTGAAGTGCTACGGTGAGCAACGAAGCAATCAAACGGACGGCATATTGCACATTGAGGCGTCGGATATTTACAGCGTCGATGATGCGCTTGAACGGCTTTCAAAAATTATCGGTAACCTTCCCGACTGGGAAACGCTGTCGAAATTCCTTCCCGCCGGGCTAAAGCAGGGCATGGCGTACAGGTCTGCCGTCGCATCGACCTTTTCAGCGACTCTGGAAATGGCGCGGGCGGGCAAGATAAGATTGCGGCAGCACGAGGCATTCGCGCCGATTTATATCCGCAGCACCCCGGATGACGTCGAGTTCCGACCGGATATGGAAGCCCGCCCTGCCGTGCGGGGCGACAATGACAATGACAATCAGGAAGACGAGTGAACATCGGCCAATGACAGAAACACCGGACCACAACCTCAGATTGCTGGAAGCGATCTTGTTCGCGTCGGCCGAACCGCTTTCCCGAAAATTTCTGGTCCACCGGCTTCCGGAAGGATGCGATGTGGGGGCGTTGCTGGCGAAGTTGAAGGAAGACTATACGGGCCGTGGCATTCACCTTGTGCAAACGGGTGGTTCCTGGGCATTTCGCACGGCAGATGATCTGAGACCGGTGCTCGACAAGGATATCGAAGTGGCTCGCAAACTGGGTCGGGCGACGATCGAAACGCTGGCAATTATCGCCTACCATCAACCCGTTACACGGGCCGAGATTGAAGAAATCAGGGGCGTTTCCCTAAGCAAGGGAACGCTGGACACGTTGTTCGAACAAGGTTGGGTGCAACCCCGTGGGCGACGAAAAACACCCGGGCGCCCCGTCACGTGGGGCACGACGGACGCCTTTTTGGATCATTTCGGGCTTGAAAACATCAAGGATCTGCCGGGCATGGACGAGTTGAAGGCGGCAGGCTTACTTGATGCCCGACCGGCTATTGACGCCTATAGGGTGACGGGGGGCCTGTCGGAAGCCGCAGACCGGGTTGATGTTGGGGGGGGGCCGGAAGAACAGGAAGACGAAGGCATCCTGCCCGAAGCCTCTCACCTGCTTGACCCCGACGAAAACTTCGATGATACGCCGTTGGACCCCGACGCCGATTAAGATATTTTCCGTTATAAATGGGGCGCGGGGCGGGTTATTATAAATCTCCCTTGGTATTGGTTGCCCTTACATTTTGTTTCTGCCATTATCCGCGCACCTAATTTAGTGAGTTATTTAGAGAGTTTAAGATCATGGGTTCATTCAGCATTTGGCATTGGCTAATCGTTTTGGTGGTCGTTCTCGTCTTGTTTGGCGGGAAAGGCAAAATTTCGGCCCTTATGGGTGATTTCGGCAAAGGCTTGAACTCCTTCAAAAAGGGCATGAAGGAGGACAGAGACTCTGCGGAAGATGAGTCAGACGAGGCCCCGAAGGTATTGAAGACGGATGCTCAGGAAGCGGCTGATCAGGCTGCCCGAAAGAACGACAAAGCCGCCAACGGTTAATTGTTATGCGGGGGCGATCTTTTATCTGCTCCCGTGTAATCCGTTATTTCTGATCGATTTGTCCTTTTTCTCAATCCAGGATCGCTAATCGCCATGTTCGACATCGGCTGGCAGGAGCTATTTATCGTTGCAGTTTTGGCCGTCATCGTCGTTGGGCCAAAGGAATTGCCGCGCGTCTTGCGCACCGTTATGGGGGTCGTGCGGAAGGCCCGGATGCTGGCACGCGACTTTCAGGACGGCCTTGACGAGGTCGTGCGTGAGGCCGATCTGGAAGATATAAAAAATCAGATCGGAAACCTCGGCAATGGTGATCTCGCCAAGACCGTCGAGAGCACGCTTGATCCAAATGGCGATATTGCCAAGGAACTGGATATGACGGAAATTCAGAACGATATTGGCAAAATGGCGGCGGATAGCTCAACGTCGAAACCCGGCGATGACGGCACGACGGACACCGTCGCCACCGACGCAATGGCAGCATCGACCGCCGAATCGACCGCCGATACGGCGGACGACAAGAAGGATGGGTAGGGCGCTGTGTCTGATCACTTAGACGTCGATGGATCCAAGGCGCCACTGCTGGAACATTTGGTCGAACTGCGGACCCGGCTGGGTTATTCGCTGGCATCGGTACTGGTCTTGTTTTTTGTCAGTTACTATTTCGCCCCGGCAATTTATAATTTTTTGGTGCAGCCGCTGGCCGACATCCTGCACACGATGGGTGGCAATCGCAGGCTGATCTTTACGGCCCTGCACGAGGCGTTCTTTACCTATGTTAAAGTCGCCTTCTTTTCCGCCTTGTTTTTTTCCTTTCCGTTTATCGCCATGCAGTTTTGGCTGTTTGTAGCCCCTGGCCTCTACAAAAAAGAAAAGCGCGCCATGCTGCCGTTTCTGGTGGCGACACCGATCCTGTTTTTCATGGGCGGATCACTGGTCTATTACTACATCTTTCCATTGGCCTGGCATTTCTTCCTGGGCTTTGAATCCGTCGGTGGCCCTAACTCCCTGCCCATCCAGCTTGAACCCAAGGTCGATGAGTACCTGTCGCTGGTGATGCGCCTGATCTTCGCCTTCGGCCTGTGTTTCGAACTGCCGGTTCTGATGACACTGCTGGGCCGCGTCGGTATGGTGACCGCCGATGGTATGCGTAAAAGACGCCGCTATGCCGTTGTGTTGGCTTTTGTTGCCGCCGCTGTTCTGACACCGCCGGATGTGATTAGCCAAATCGGGTTGGCGTTGCCGACGATTCTGCTTTATGAAATTTCTATTCTCTCGGTTGCCTTTGTCGAACGCGGACGAAAGAAGGAAGCCGAGGAAGGATCGGAAGACGAGGACGATAACCTCGACACCTGATACCCCGGATAGCGCCCCGCCAGTTTAAGAGACGTCGATCATGTTTGATATAAAGTGGATTCGCGACAACCCCGATGCATTTGATGCCGGGTTGGCGCGCCGTCGCCTTGCGGCCTTGTCGGCGGAGCTGATTGGCCTGGATAAAATCAGGCGCGAGGCTGAAACCCGGGCGCAGGAAATTCAGGCCGAACGCAATAAATTGTCCAGGGAAATCGGACAAACCAAGGCCCGCGGCGAGGACGCCTCGGAGATTCTCGCGCAGGTCTCACGCTCCAAAGAAGACCAGGCCGAGGCGGAGGAACGGGCCCGTAAGGCGACCGATGATTTGACCGCCGCGCTGTCGGCGATCCCCAATCTGCCGGCCGCCGATGTGCCGGATGGCGTCAGCGAGGACGACAACGAACAAGTCCGCACCTGGGGTGTCCCCGGCGCGTTCGCTTTTGCGCCGAAGGAGCATTTCGAACTGGGCGAAGCGCTGGGGCTGATGGATTTCGAAACGGCGGCGAAGATGTCGGGTTCCCGTTTCGTTATCTTGAGCGGCGCACTGGCGCGCATGGAACGCGCGCTGGCGTCCTTTATGCTTGATTTGCATACGGGCGAGCACGGCCTGACCGAGGTCAATCCGCCGGCCCTTGTTCGTGATACTGCGCTTTACGGAACGGGACAGTTACCAAAGTTCGGCGACGACCTGTTCAGGACAGATGACGGCTATTGGATGATCCCGACGGCTGAAGTGCCGCTGACCAATATGGTCGCCGGGCAAATTCTCGAGGAAGAAACCCTGCCCAGGCGCTCGACTGCGATGACCTGGTGTTTCCGGTCCGAAGCCGGCTCGGCCGGTAAGGATACCCGCGGCATGATCCGGCAGCACCAGTTCACCAAGGTTGAAATGGTGTCGGTGACGACACCCGATCAATCGGACGCCGAACTCGAGCGTATGACCGGGTGGGCCGAAGAAGTCCTGAAACGGCTCGATCTTCCGTACCGGGTCGTCAAATTGTGCACCGGTGATTTGGGTTTCGGTGCGTTGCGCACATACGATCTGGAAGTCTGGCTGCCGGGGCAAGGTCGGTATCGCGAAATTTCGAGCTGTTCCAGTTGTGGGGATTTTCAGGCCCGGCGCATGAAGACGCGATGCCGTGCAAAGGGCGAAAAGGCGACCCGGTTCGTCCATACGCTCAATGGGTCCGGCCTTGCCGTCGGACGGACGCTGGTCGCAATCATGGAAAACTATCAGCGGGCCGATGGCTCAATCGTCATCCCGGAAGCCCTGCGGCCCTATATGGGCGGGTTGGAGGTTATTGCCGCCAATGCGTGAGCGGGTTCCCGATCTGTCACGCGCCCGCGTGCTGCTGTCAAACGATGACGGCATCAATGCGCCGGGGCTTAAGTCACTGGAACGGGTCATGACTCGGCTGGCGCGCGAGGTCTGGGTCGTCGCGCCGGAAACCGAACAGAGCGCCGCCAGCCACTCCCTGACCCTACGTCAACCGTTGCGCATCCGCGAGGTTTCGGCGCGGCGTTTTGCGGTCAACGGGACACCGACCGATAGCGTCTTGCTGGGGATCAGTCAGGCGATGAAGGACAGCCTGCCCGATTTGATTATTTCCGGCATCAACAGAGGCGGTAATCTGGGCGAGGACGTCAGTTACTCCGGCACGGTGGCGGCCGCCCTGGAAGGAACCCTGTTGGGCTTTCCCGCGATTGCGTTGAGCCAGGTCACGGCCGACCAGCATCCGGCGAAATGGTCGAGCGCCGAACATTGGCTCGAAAAAGTGCTGGCCGGACTGGTCGGCCTGACGTTTCCGGAGAACGTGATGATGAACGTAAATTTCCCGGATGTTGCGGCCGGCGCCGTCACCGGTATCGAGGTGACCCGTCAGGGCAAGCGCAAAATCGGCGGCGATTTGACACCCGGTGTCGATCCGCGCGGCGATACCTATTTCTGGGTTGGACCGCAGCGTAATGAAGACCGCTACCGTAAGGGGACCGATCTGGAGGCGACGAGCCGCGGCGCGGTTTCGATCACGCCGCTGTCCGTCGACATGACCCACTCGGGCATGCTGAAAAAATTGAAGGAGATTTTCTAGGTGTCGCTGGACGAGGGACGGGCGCAACTGATTATGGAACTGCGGCGTGGCGGCGCCATCGACAAAATCGTCATGGACGCGATGGAAGCCATTCCCCGGGAATTGTTTGTGCCGGAGGCAATCCGTGACAAGGCCTACGAAAATATCGCCCTTCCGATCGGCCATCACCAAACCATCAGTCAACCGCAGACGGTTGGTCTTATGACCCAGGCCCTGGCGGTCGGAGATCGAATGAAAGTTCTGGAAATCGGCACCGGATCCGGTTACCAGTCGGCCGTGCTGGCCCCGCTTTGTCGCCGTCTTTACACCATCGAACGCTTCAAGGAATTATTGCAAGGCGCCGAAGCGCGCTTCGCCAGACTGCGCCTGACCAACATCACCACCCGCTGCGGCGATGGCAGCCTGGGGTGGTCCGAACAGGCGCCCTTCGAACGTATTATCGTCACCGCCGCGGCGCATGACATTCCACCGCTGTTAGTCGAACAATTGACCATCGGCGGCATTATGGTGGTGCCGGTGAACGACGGACGGCACGAAAACGATCAACGACTACTGCGGGTGGTCCGTAAAAAAGATGGCGTCGAAACGGAAGAATTAGGCATCACCCGGTTCGTTCCCCTGGTCGAGGGCGACCGGCCCTGACATCCAGCACAATTGAAGTATGTGCCCACCTTGGCGATAATCAGCGGATGATTCGCAGATTGCTCCAATTGTGCAGGCGTTCGGTGCTGGTGGCGTTGTTGCCGTTGGCTGCCTGCGGCGGCGCTGAATGGCCGCCTTCGGGAGATGGGGCGAGGCGTTCCGACAGGCCGGTATTGTCGCGCGGTGCCTCCGCCCTGTTTATTGGTGCCGACGCGGTGATCGTCGGAAAAGGCGATACGGTTTATGATATATCCCGCCGTCACCGGATTTCAGTTCGTGCCATCATCGAGGCTAACAATCTGACGCCGCCATATTATCTGACGGTCGGGCAGCGCCTGGTGCTGCCCCGCAGAAAAACGTATGTCGTCAAACGTGGCGACACCCTGGGCCAGATCGCCAAGGCCCATGGCGTCAATATGTACGATCTGGCGCGGATCAATAAACTTCGACCGCCCTATATCATACATGTCGATGAGCGCCTGTTTCTGCCTGATCGGGCTTCGATACAGACGGCGGCCAAATCCAGGCCAGGGATTTCCGGAACGCCATCCGATCCGCCGCCGCCGGCTCGGAAATCCATCTCGATGGCGAAGAAGACGACGGCTCGGGCTGTCGCTGCGCCGCCACCGACGTCGGGCAATGGTTTTTTGTGGCCGGTCAAGGGCCGCGTGATATCCGGTTTCGGCGGGAAATCCAAAGGTCTGCAGAATGACGGCATCAATATTGCGGCCGTTCGCGGCTCGCCCGTGCGGGCGGTCGAACATGGCATCGTTGCCTATGCGGGCAATGAACTCAGGGGTTTTGGCAACCTGTTGCTGATCAAGCACTCCGGCGGCTGGGTCACGGCCTATGCCCATAACCAGAAACTGATGGTAAAGCGCGGTGACAAAATCACCAAAGGCCAGAACATCGCCACTGTCGGGTCTACCGGGAGCGTCAAGACACCGCAGTTGCACTTCGAATTACGTCGCGGAAAACTCGCCGTCGACCCCATTAAATATCTGCCGAAACCGAGCGCCTGACGAAGCTTGTAGCGGATTTTGATAGAGCCTTCCTTGGTAACGGGGCGTGCATGCTTCCGCCAGAACCGTTTGTGATCGGCTCAAATTTGTTTCCTGCCGTTTGCCGGGCGTGAACCTGGGCGACGCTCGCTTGTCCGTTCGGTCGGTCTATTTGGGATCGTCCAGCCGCTTGCCGAGCCGGCCGGCAAGATCCTGAATAAATTGCCAGGCGGTCCGTCCGGAACGCGAGCCCCGTGTCACCGCCCATTCGTTGGCCTGGGCGTGAAGTTCTTCTACGGCGATATCAAGACCATAGTGATCGACGTAGCCCTGAACAATGTTGAAGAAGGTTTTCTGGTCGCAGTTGTGAAAACCAAGCCATAGCCCGAAGCGATCGGAAAGCGACACCTTTTCTTCGATGGCTTCCGCGGGGTTGATGGCGGTCGAGCGTTCGTTTTCGATCATATCGCGGGGCATCAGGTGGCGGCGGTTCGACGTTGCGTAGAACACCACGTTGTCCGGTCGTCCTTCGATGCCGCCTTCGAGAACCGCCTTTAGCGATTTGTAGGCGGCATCGTTGCCATCAAACGACAGGTCATCGCAGAACAATATGCAGCGCCGATCCGAGTCGCGCAGAATGGAGAGCAACTGGGGCAGGGAAGGGATGTCCTCTCGGTGGATTTCGACCAGGGCCAGCGGGTTGACGATGTCACAATTGACCTTGGCGTGGACCGCCTTGACCAGGGAACTTTTACCGGTGCCGCGGGCGCCCCACAGCAAGGCGTTGTTGGCGGGCAGTCCGGCGGCAAAATTTGTCGTATTTTCCAGCAGGATACCGCTTTGGTGGGCTATTCCCTTAAGGAGCCCGTAGTCAACTCTGCTGACCGATACAATCGGCTCCAGCCGCGTCCCTTCGGCGCGCCAGACGAAGGCATCGGCGGCATCCAGGTGGGCGTCGGCGGGGATTGGCGGCGAAAGCCTTTCAAGGGCCTCGGCGATGCGAGCCAGCAGCGGGCTAAGGTCCTGGTCGATCATGATGGTGAAATTCCTGGCGATAGAGGGTACAAATACAATAGAAGCTTTGTATGGCAGGCGGTTAGCGGTTGCAAGTCGCGTCGGGAAGGTTATAGTCCGCACTCTTGCCGGTATTCGGTAAAATTGACTGTATTTTGCTATTTCAGGAGTCTGATAGATGTTCGTTTCTCCCGCATATGCTCAAGCCGCAGGCGGTGCCGGTGGTGGCCTTGAGGCAATGTTCCCGCTGATTCTGATCTTTGTCGTTTTCTACTTTCTGCTGATCAGGCCGCAACAGAAAAAAGCCAAAGAACACAAAGCGATGCTGGAGGCTGTTCGCCGCGGAGACAAGATCGTCACGGGTGGCGGTATCATCGGAAACGTGACCAAGGTGGTCGATGATAACGAAGTCATGGTTGAAATTGCCGATGGCGTCAAAGTCCGTGTGCAGCGTGGCATGATCGCGGCCATCCTGACCAAGCCGGAACCGGTCAAGGGCGACAAGAATAAAGATAAGGACAGTAACAAGAACACCGATGTCGCCGCTGCCGGAACCACGGACAGCTCGACCGACAGCCCCGTTTCCAAGCTCAAGGGCTTGCTCGGGCTTAAATAAAAGTACCAACAAGGGCTGGATACCACCATGATCTACTTCGCCAAGTGGAAAATTTTCACAATTCTCGGCGTTTGCCTGTTCGGTTTGATTTTCGCTGCGCCGAACTTCCTGACATCACGGCAGGCCGCGTCGTTGCCGTCGTGGGTTCCGTCCAAGCAATTCAGCCTGGGCCTCGATCTTCAAGGCGGCTCGCACCTGTTGCTTGAAGTCAAGGTCGAGACCGTCATCAAGGAGCGGTTAGCCTCCCTCGTTGACAGCATGCGGACAGAGCTTCGCAAGGCCCGTATCCAATATGGAAATTTGGGTGTCACGGCGACCGGCGCAACGGTGACGATCAAAAATCCGGCCCAGCTGGAACAAGCCCGTACGCTGTTGCGGGTTCTCGACGGTGACACAACAATCGCGACATCGGACGCGGGCCGGATCGACTTGACGTTGACCGAAAAGGCAATCCGCGACCGCAGATCGGCGGCGATTGATCAATCCATCGAAATCGTCCGCCGCAGGATCGATGAAACCGGTGTCCGCGAGCCGACAATTCAACGTCAGGGCGACAATCGTATACTGGTCCAGTTGCCGGGGCTCAACGATCCGGAACGGGTCAAGCGGCTGCTTGGGAAAACCGCCAAGTTGGCGTTCCATATGGTCGATTCACGACCGGTATCGGAATCCCTGGCGGGCCGGACGCCGCCCGGCTCGATCCGCTTGCCCTCGGCCGACCAGGTCGGCCCCGGTGGGCGCCCGCGGGAGTATTTGCTGAAAAAACGGGTGCTGGTCAGCGGCGATACGCTGATTGACGCCGAACCGACATTCCAGAATAACGAGCCGGTCGTCAGCTTCCGGTTTGACACAATTGGTGCCAAACGATTCGGCAAGGCGACGTCGGAAAACGTCGGCAAGCTGTTCGCCATCGTGCTGGATGGAAAAGTCATCAGCGCGCCACGAATCAACGAACCTATTCTGGGGGGCAGTGGCGTTATATCGGGTAATTTTACGGTGCAATCGGCGCAAGATCTCGCGCTGTTGCTTCGGGCCGGCGCCTTGCCGGCACCGCTGAGCATTCTCGAAGAACGGTCCGTCGGCCCCGGACTGGGGGCGGATTCCATCGCCGCCGGTAAAATTGCCAGTATCGTTGGCATGCTTCTGGTCGTCGTGTTCATGGTTGTTGTTTACGGTCGATTTGGGCTAATGGCTGACATCGCGCTGATCTTTAACGTCATTCTGATCATCGCCGGACTGTCCGTTTTGCAGGCGACGCTGACGCTTCCGGGGATCGCCGGGATTGTCCTGACCATCGGTATGGCGGTTGACGCCAATGTTCTGGTGTTTGAGCGCATCCGCGAGGAAACCCGCGCCGGGCGGACACCTATTTCATCCATCGATGCCGGCTATTCCCGGGCCATCAGGACCATTATCGATGCCAATGTCACGACATTGATTGCGGCGGTGCTGATGTATCAGTTTGGTTCCGGGCCTGTTCGCGGCTTTGCCGTGACATTGGCCATTGGCATCGTTACATCAATGTTTACGGCGATCATGTTGACTCGCCTGATGGTCGCGACCTGGCTACGCCGTACGCGCCCCGACACGTTACCGATCTAGGAAAATAGAATGCGTGGACTTCACCTGATACCCCCCGGCGTCAATATCGGATTCATTTCACGGAAAAACCTGTTTTTCGTTTTTTCGGCCTTTCTCGTGCTTTCCTCGATTGGCCTTTATGTCGCCAAAGGTCTGAACTACGGCATTGACTTCAAGGGCGGCATCCTGATGGAGATCAAGACAACGGCCGGTCCCGCCGACATCGGAAAGATGCGCGGAACACTGACAGGGCTTAATCTCGGTGATGTCAGCCTGCAGGAGTTCGGCGCGCCGAACGAAATAATGATTACCGTCCAATCCCAAAAAGGCGGCGAAAAAGCTCAGGCAGCGGCCGTCAATAGCATCAAGAAAGCGCTTGGTGACAACATCGAGTACCGTCGAACGGAATTTGTTGGACCGAAAGTTAGCCAAGAACTGCTGATGGACGGTATTTACGCCGTTAGCGCCGCCATGTTCGCTATTTTGCTGTATGTCTGGTTTCGTTTTGAATGGCAGTTCGGTTTGGCCGCGGTCGTGGCTCTTGTTCACGATGTTATGAGCACCATCGGCATTTTTTCGTTGCTGGGGATGGAATTTAACCTGACGACCGTAGCCGCCGTTCTGACCATTGCCGGGTATTCCATCAATGATACCGTCGTCGTTTTTGACCGGGTCAGGGAAAATCTGCGGCGATACAAATCGATGCCGCTGCCCGAACTGTTGAATAAATCCGTCAACGAAACACTATCGCGGACGATTATGACCAGCTTTACAACGCTGCTGGCGTTGTTGGCGTTGTATGTGCTGGGTGGTGAAGTTATCCGCGGATTCAGTTTTGCCATGATTTGGGGTATCGTGGTCGGTACCTATTCGTCGATCTGCCTGGCCGTTCCGATGCTGCTGTACCTGAACCTTCAGCGTCGGGGCGGTGCTAAAGACACCGACTCAAACAAGCAAGAGGCGGCCGTTTAAAGCGCTGCGGTCGAAAGGTTATCCCGCTGGATATCACCCCTGTTATTGCCGCCGGACGGCAATTAATCGAAGGCTACGGCGATGGCGGTTTTGTCATTGCCGGCACACGCTACAAAGGCTCGGTGCTGGTTTTTCCGGATCGTTCGCTGGCGTGGGACGTCGAGAGTACGGCAAACCTGACCCTTCAATCCCTGTTGCCCGTGACCGATGTGTCAGAACAGGCCGGCATCCTGATCATTGGATGCGGGCCAACATTCCTTGCCGTTCCGCCAGGATTACGCGAGGGGTTGCGGCAACACCGGATCGTGCTGGAATGGATGGATACGGGGGCCGCCTGCCGGACCTATAACGTCCTGCTCGCGGAAGACCGTCAACTGGCCGCGGCGTTGATTGCGGTAGATTAATAAAAATTCAGGCCGAAGGTCCCGCTGCCTGAAACTGTCTGACGGCGCAGCCAAAAAAAAGAAGGCCCGGACGATACCGGACCTTCTCGTGACGATGGTATGCGCAGAGGGGTCAGGCGTTGGCTAAATTCCCTGCCGCAAAATCCCAGTTAACCAGGTTGGCGAGGTAAGCATCGACGTATGCCGGACGCAAATTCTGGAAGTCCAGATAGTAGGCGTGTTCCCAGACGTCGCAGGTAATCAATGGAGTCTGGCCATCGGTCAGCGGGCAGGCGGCGTTGGCGGTTTTGACGATCTTGAGTGAGCCGCCGTCGGCGACCAACCAGGCCCAGCCACTACCAAACTGGGTAAGGCAGGCGTTCTTGAATTCTTCCTTGAAAGAATCGAAGGAGCCAAAGGCTTCATCGATTTTTGCGCCAAGGTCACCGCTCGGTGCGCCGCCGCCATTCGGCGACATGGAATTCCAGTAGAAGGTGTGGTTCCAGACCTGGGCGGCGTTGTTGAAAATGCCGGCCTTGCCGGCATCACCCGCTGTTGCTTTCATGATCTCTTCAAGCGACTGGTCGGCCATCGGCGTGTCCTTGACCAGATTGTTCAGGTTGACCACATAGGCGTTGTGATGTTTCCCGTAGTGGAATGAAATGGTATTCGCTGAAATATGCGGCGCCAGAGCGTCATCGGCGTACGGTAAGGCAGGGAGTTCGAAAGCCATGGTTTTCCTCTTGTTAATGTCTTTGGGATAGATTGAATCAGGTATCAGGAATGTATGAATTCCCGACGTGAGTTTAAAGTGGTCTCAGGCGTTATGATGCATTTTTTTATCGTTCTAAGTACAGCCCTGTTTCGATGGTAGCGGCATCTCATTCGGCGACCCTGGTTCGTCGTTACGATAAGGAGCGCTATATGGCTGTTCTCATCGCTCCCGCCGAGTGTCGCGAGGCGTTGTTTTCTCTGCTTGCGTTTAATCTGGAAATTGCCGGCATTCCGGAATTGGTCAGCGAAACGATGTTGGGCGAAATCCGCCTGCAGTGGTGGCGCGATACCGTCGCTTCCATTTATGCCGGGGCCGATGTCGATCATCCCGTCGCGCTGGGGCTGGTCCATGGAGTTGAAACGTACGGCCTGAGCAGAGCCCTGTTCGACGAATTCCTCGATGCTCGTGGATTCGATTTACGCGGCGAGGCCCCGGCCTCACTGGAGGCCCTTGAAGGCTACGCCGGCGGAACGGCAGGGGCGTTGAACGAATTGATGGCCGGGGTTCTGGGTTTGGCGACGTTGGCCGAACAGCCGCAGGCCATCGCCCGTGCCGCCGTTCGCCATGCCGGGGTCGCGTGGGCGCTGGCGGGATTGCTCAGTTCCGTCACCTTTCATTCCCGGCAAGGGCGTCGTTATCTCCCGACCGACCTGGGGAACGACGACCGGACCGCCGCCGCTGCCGTCGCGGACGTCGCTCGCCGCAATATCGATCAGGCCCGTGCCGCCCGTAAAACGCTGCCAAGAACCATGTTGCCCGTAATGCTGTCGGCATTCCTCGCCGATCAACGACTGCGGCGGCTGGCGAAATCCGAATTCGATACGCTGCGACACCCCGACCGGCGTCCGGGGGCCGCTCACCTGCTGCGGTTCTACGGAAAGGTTCTGACTCGCTCGTTCTGATCCTGTCCATTTAGCGGTGTTCTTGCGCGCTGAGCATCATCAACTCGATCGTCGAAACATCGGGGAAAATCGGTCGGGACCATTTGTCATACAGCAAGGCGACGCCTCGCCGGGTGTCGGGGAACCCACCCTTCGTGTCGTCGAATGTGCGGATTTCCAGCGTTTCCCTGACCCGGGTTTTGGGCGCCAGACTGTCCCATATGACTGTGGGGTTGGCGATGCGGGGGGACGCCAGCGGTGCGATGGAACGCTCGATCATTCTTGTCGGTAGGCCATATCGGCGCGTGAAATGAGCGACGATGGCGGCGAACGAGGTTGTCGGAAAGAGCGTCTGGTAAAAGGTTGCGCGACCTTCGTCGTACCGTACGATTGATTTCGTTCCATCGTAAAGGATGGTGCTGGCCGCAAAAAGACGGGAGATGTCAGCGGGCCAGCGCAGTCCGACGATGCAAAACGCGACGGCGCCGGATTTTTTGGCGATGCAGGAATCCTTGAACGGTGCGGAATTTAGGGCAGGGGACGGTAGCCCCAGGACCAGGTCATTTGCAAACGACAGTGGGGTGCCGTCGAGCGGTGGAACGGACGGCTTCGCACTTTGGCTTGCTGGATGTCCGGGATAGGCCCCGATGGCTGCCAATTCGACTTTCCGAACCGTCCAGCCGTTGTCCATTTCAGGCCCCTGATCTGGCTGATGTGGCTTCGGTATGTCCATGACGATGCGACTGCGGGGCGGCTGATTTGTTTGTGGCGCATCATTGCCCGATGAAAAGGCCGAGTTGATTTTGTCAACGAAGCCTTTCTCATCCTTCCGCTTGCCGGGATTGGCGCGGCCGCCTTCGGTCGGCCGAAGGGGGGGTGTCGGCTCGCCGATGTGAGTCGCGTCGGCGGCCGGCCCGGTTTTTGCGGCGGCGGTGTCGTTTCGATCATCAAATAACGGGTTGGCCGCGGACGGGGGCGCGACACGAGCCGCCGCCGCTATGACCGTCGCTTGCCGGGCGGGGGCAGGTCCAGTTTCAGGAGCGACCTTGACGCCCGCATCAGGAAGGGCCGGGCCGCGAATGTTGCCGATGATTTTCAGTCCGGAACCCGGCGCCCTGCCGTTCGGGTCAAACGGGCCCGGCGACGATGGCGCCATGGTCGGCGGGGCGGGAGTGATGACCGTCGCCGACCAAGAGGGCGATTCCGGTGGTGGCGTGTGAATGCCGGTAACCGCGGGGACGGCCGGGGGGGTCGGAGCTTGTCGTTTGATCGGGGGGCGCTGGCCGGGGACCGCTTCTTTCTTGAGAGCGTCACGATAAGCGAGCAAATAGTAAACGATCTCGAAATGGCCGCTGCTGATCGCTGCGTCGATCGGCGTCATGCCCCGCTGATTGACCGCCGCAAGATCGGCACCGCCGAGCGTGTTGATCTTGACGGCCTGAAGATTGTTTTCGGCAATGGATTCAAAAAGGCGGGCGGTCGCTTCCGGGCTGACCTTCGGCTGCGCCACCGCCGGACTGGCGATAATGACGGAAAGCAGGAGTCCCATAACAGCAGGAATTTTGAGGCTCTTGTCAATCCAATGAGCAATTAGGCGGGCTTTGTTGATCATAATGGTAGTGGCCTGCGACGTTCCCGTTTGTTTCTCTGCGCACGGTTGCGATTCTATAGCGTGTCGGCACTATGGCATATAGTGAACCGGTCTTTTAGCCCGATGCGGGGCATATTCATTTTCTGTTGGAAGGCAAAAAATACGGTGAGGCGGGCCGCATATCGATAATTGCCGGCACGACGAAGCTTGACAGCGTCGTCGGGGAGCCGTATTTGACACATGAACATAGTTGGAGCATTCCTTCGTGACACACGGACAAACACTTTTGCAGCGACGAAGAAGCACGCGTACCCGCGCTGTGGTTGCTTGACCCTGTCCTGTCCGTTTCTTTTCTGAATTAACTCGCTTTATTTCGGGAAGTCCGCCAGTCGGGCGGCGCGCCGCAGCACTTTCCTGCCCGTGCCGTTCCTCAAGTTTGCGGAGACCTGTTCGATGTTCAAGATACTTCCCGAAAGACCAAACGACGCCCTCCAGATCGAAACCCTGCTGGACCGGGTTTTTGGGCCAAACCGGCAGACCAAGGCGTCCTACGCGTTTCGCCACCCGGTCGCTCCGATCGCCGATCTTTGCCTCGTCGCGCGGGACGGTGAGGATATTGTCGGGACGCTCCGGTTTTGGCCGGTGCTGATTGGCGGCGAATCAAATCCTGCGCTATTGCTAGGCCCGATCGGCGTTTCGCCGGACAGGCAGAAAACCGGAATCGGTCGCGCCTTGATCTCCCGCGGACATTCACTGGGGCAGTCCCTTGGACACAAGATTGTGCTCTTGGTCGGGGACGTGAATTATTATTGCCGTTTCGGCTACTCGCCAGCCATGGGTCATGGCATCACCATGCCGAATGAAGCACCGGAGCGATTGCTGGTCCATGAACTGCTGGCCGGTTCGTTGAACGGTGTAACCGGCGACATACTAGCCTGTGACGGACCTCAGCCAGTTGGAAAGATCGCGGCGGGCGCGGTCGCTTAAACCCTGCTTGCGGTCTTTGCCTTTCAGTCGGCGGCCTTTTTCGTTAACGCCTTCGGCGCCTTCCAACGGCGGAAACAAGCCGAAGTTGACGTTCATCGGCTGGAAGGTCTCAGCCTCGGCGCCACCGGTGATATGATGCAGCAGGGCGCCGAGCGCGGTCGTCGCGGGAGGGGCGGGGATCGGTGTCTGTATCATTTCGGCGGCGGCAAACCGACCGGCGATCAATCCCACCGATGCGCTTTCGACGTAGCCTTCGCAGCCGGTGATCTGACCCGCGAAACGAATCCGGGGCTGAGATTTCAGGCGTAACGTTTCATCGAGCAGGGTCGGCGAATTGAGAAATGTGTTCCTGTGGAGTCCGCCGAGGCGCGCAAATTCCGCATTTTCCAGGCCGGGAATGGTCCTGAATATTCGCTTCTGTTCGCCGTAGGTCAGCTTGGTTTGAAACCCCACCATGTTGTACAGGGTGCCAAGTGCGTTGTCCTGACGTAACTGAACAATGCCATATGCCTTCACCGTTGGATTATGGGGATTGGTCAAGCCGACCGGTTTCATGGGTCCGTAGGCGAGGGTCTTCTGGCCGCGTTCGGCCATCACTTCGACCGGCAGGCAGCCTTCGAAATAGGGGGTCCCTTCCCATTCCTTGAAGTCGGTCTTGTCGCCGTCGAGCAAGGCGCCGATGAAGGCGTCGTACTGATCCTTGTCGAGCGGGCAATTAATGTAGTCCTTGCCGTCGCCGCCACCGGGCACGCCCAATGCGGCTTTGTCGTAGCGGGATTGAAACCAGGCTTTGGAAAAATCGATGCTGTCTTTGTGGACGATCGGGGCAATGGCGTCGAAAAAGGCCAGGGAATCGCGCCCTGTCAACGCGCCAATGGTGGCCCCGAGAGCGTGTGAGGTCAGTGGGCCGGTCGCCACGATGACGCTGTCCCAGCTTTCCGAAATCGGTCCGCAGACTTCGTGCCGATCGACGGTAATCAGCGGTTCGTCGTCGATGGCTTTTTCGACGGCGTGGCTGAAGGCGTCACGATCAACGGCGAGCGCGCCACCGGCGGGCACCCGATTGGCATCGGCCATGGCCAGGATCAGGGATCCCAAACGGCGCATTTCTTCGTGCAGCAGGCCAACGGCATTGAAGACGGCATCGTCGGAGCGGAACGAATTCGAACACACCAGTTCGGCCAGGCCATCTGTCTGATGGGCATCGGTTCCGCGTTCGGGCCGCATTTCGTGCAAAATGACGGGAATGCCCATGCGCGCCGCCTGCCAGGCGGCCTCGCTTCCGGCCAGGCCGCCGCCGACGACGTGAAGAGGATTAAGTTCTTTCATCATGGCGGGGACTCATATAGACAGCGCGGGCCCCTTGCAACGACGAATATCGGGCACTACGTTTCCGGCACCGAACTCTCTTGCAGACAAAGGAAAATATCGTGGACTTATCGCTCCTGAAATCAATTAAACCGGATTACCTGATGGCCGCTGCCGTTCTCGTTGGCGCGTTCATGATGATGAAGTTTCTGCCACGGTTGATGGCGGGGGTTCCGTTCGTCGATCCAAAAGCCGTTCATGATATGATGCAAAGCGGCAAGGAGGTTCTGATCATTGATGTCAGAACACCGGGCGAATTTACCGGCAATCTGGGGCATATCGGCGGCGCGCTTAATCTTGAAGCCGGAGCCTTGGCCAGCCGCCTTGGTGACTCCAGTGGTCAGTTTGACGGGCTGAAGGGCGAGCCGGTCTTTATAACTTGCCGCACCGAAAACCGTTCGCCACGGGCGGCAAAAATGCTGACCAGGGCGGGCTTCACCAATGTCTGCATCATCAAAAGCGGAATGGCGGGTTGGAACCGGCAGGGACTGCCGACTGAAAGGTAGGCGTCAGGCCTTCTTCTTGTCGCTTCCGGCCCGCTTTTTAAGGAGCGCCTTCAGGTATTGCCCGGTATAGCTGCCCTTGGTGGCGGCGACATCTTCGGGCGTGCCGGTGGCGACGATTTTGCCGCCTTTCGATCCGCCGCCGGGGCCCAAGTCAATGATCCAGTCGGCGGTCTTGATGACCTCCAGATTGTGTTCGATGACGATCACCGTATTACCGGTATCAACCAATGCCTGAAGCACTTCCAGCAGTTTTTCGACATCGGCGAAATGCAGGCCGGTGGTTGGTTCGTCGAGAATATACAGGGTTTTGCCGGTCGCCCGCTTCGACAGTTCCTTGGCCAGCTTGACGCGCTGGGCCTCGCCGCCCGACAGCGTCGTCGCCTGCTGACCCAGGTGGATGTAGCCAAGGCCGACTTTTTGCAGGGTCGTCATCTTGTCGCGGATTGACGGCACGGCCTTGAAAAAGTCGGCGCCCTCGTCGATGGTCATATCAAGGACGTCGGAAATGGATTTGTCGCGGAAGCGGATTTCCAGCGTCTCCCGGTTATAGCGCCTGCCGTGACAAACATCACACTCGACATAGACATCGGGCAGGAAGTGCATTTCGATCTTGATGACGCCATCACCCTGACACGATTCGCACCGCCCGCCCTTGACGTTGAAGGAGAAACGCCCGGCCTTGTAGCCGCGCGCCTTGGCTTCCGGCAAGGCCGCGAACCAATCACGGATCGGGGTGAAGGCGCCGGTGTACGTTGCCGGGTTGGACCGCGGCGTGCGCCCAATCGGCGACTGGTCGATATCGACAATCTTGTCGATCAGTTCGACGCCGTCGATGCCGTCATGTTCGCCGGGATGGACGCGGGCGCCATGCAGTCGGCGGGCCAGCGCCTGATACAAGGTCTCGATAACCAGCGTCGATTTACCGCCACCGGAAACGCCGGTGATGCAGGTGAAGGTGCCGAGCGGAAAGTCGACCGTAAGATTTTCCAGATTGTTGGCGCGTGCGCCTTTAAGGCGCAGCTTGCGGCTCTTGGCGCCTTTTCGGCGTTTGGCCGGGATGGGAATGCCCCGGACGCCGGTCAGGTATTGCCCGGTCAGGCTCTCGGGCGTGGCCATGACTTCCGCCGGTGTGCCGTGGGCGGTAACGTGACCGCCGTGAATTCCGGCGCCGGGGCCCATGTCGATCAGGTAATCGGCGGCAAGGATGGCATCTTCGTCATGTTCGACGACGATCACCGTGTTGCCGAGATCGCGGAGCCGCTTGAGGGTCACCAGCAATCGTTCATTGTCGCGTTGATGCAAGCCGATGGAAGGCTCATCGAGCACGTAAAGCACGCCTGTCAGCCCCGAGCCGATTTGCGAGGCGAGGCGAATACGTTGGCTTTCGCCGCCCGACAAGGTGCCCGACGCGCGTGACAACGTCAGGTATTCGAGCCCGACATTGACCAGAAAGCCGAGCCGTTCCTCAACCTCGCGCAGGATACGTTCGGCGATTTTCTGATGCTTCGGGATAAGCTGCCTGTTCAGGTCGGCAAACCACTTGTCCGCCTGATCGATGGACATCTCGGTGATTTGGCCAATGTGCAAGTCGGCGATTTTGACGGCCAGGGCTTCCGGCTTCAGCCGGTTTCCGCCACAAGCCTCGCAGGTCGTGACGGTCTGGTAGCGGCCAAGTTCATCGCGTACCCATGACGAGTCCGTTTCACGCCAGCGCCGTTCCATATTGGGAATGACACCTTCGAACGGCTTCTTGACGTCATAGGATTTGTGGCCATCGTTGTATCGCATGGTCACGTCTTGTTCGCCGGTGCCGAACAATAAGACTTCACGCACTTTTTGGGATTGGTCCTTAAACGGCGTTCCCAAGTCAAACTTGAAATGCAGGGCAAGGCTTTCCAGCGTTTGGCGGTAATATTGCGATGTCGAATTAGCCCAGGGTGCGATAGCCCCTTCGTTCAATGACAGCCGTTCGTCGGGGACGACCAGGTCCGGATCGAAAAACATTTCCGTGCCCAACCCGTCGCAGGATGGGCAGGCGCCGAAAGGATTGTTGAAGGAAAATAAACGGGGTTCAATCTCGTCGATGGTGAAGCCGGAAACGGGGCAGGCGAATTTGGCGGAAAACGCCGTGCGTTCCCCTGTCTCGCCGTCAGCCGCGGCCAGTTCGATAAAGGCCAGGCCGTCGGCCAGTCCCAGTGCCGTCTCGAAGCTGTCTGCCAGCCGCGTTTCGATACCGTCACGCACGACCAGTCGGTCGACGACGACGTCGATGTCATGTTTGAGCTTCTTGTTGAGGGACGGAACCTCGTCGATTTCGTAAAACACGCCATCGACCTTGACCCGCTGAAATCCGCGCTTGGCCAAATCCTGCAATTCGCGGCGGTATTCGCCCTTGCGACCGCGGACGATCGGGGCCAGCAGATATAGCCGGGTATCCGCCGCGATCGACATCACCCTATCGACCATCTGGCTGACGGTCTGGCTTTCGATGGGAAGGCCGGTAGCCGGTGAGTGGGGGACACCGATGCGGGCGAACAAAAGACGAAGGTAGTCATAGATTTCGGTAACGGTACCAACCGTCGAACGTGGATTGCGCGAGGTCGTTTTCTGCTCGATGGAAATGGCCGGCGAGAGGCCCTCTATATGGTCGACATCCGGTTTTTGCATCAACTCGAGAAACTGGCGGGCATAGGCCGACAGGCTTTCGACGTACCGGCGCTGCCCCTCGGCGTAGATGGTGTCAAACGCCAGCGACGATTTTCCGGACCCCGAGAGTCCGGTGACGACGGTCAGCCGGTCGCGCGGTATATCGACATCGACATCCCGCAGGTTGTGCTCCCGTGCGCCGCGGACGCTGATCTGAGGTATCTTGGCTTTGTTGTTGGACGACATGTCGAGTCCGTTTCGTGGAAACAATTGTTAAACGGCATAGAGGCGAGGCGCTTATGGGGGCACAGATACAGCGGTTCTCCGGTTACGTAAAGAGAGAGCGACCGAATCACGAGCCGATAAGCTATGTTCTCCAAATGTTCCGATTGTTGCAATACCTAATTCATCGCCGGATCAATTAATGCCGTTATCTGAATTGTGGATAAAACGCCGCTGGCGGGGAGCCTGGCGAGCGTGTAATATCGCCCTTCACAGAGTCTATATTAGCATTTCAGGGGAGTTTCATGGCAGGCAGCGTTAACAAGGTCATTCTGATCGGCAATCTTGGCCGGGATCCGGAAGTTAAATTCGCCCAGGACGGCAAGAAGATCGTTAATATTTCGATCGCCACATCGGAGTCCTGGAGGGACAAAAGTTCCGGCGAACGCCGGGAAAAGACGGAATGGCACAGGGTCGTTATCTTCAATGACCGGCTCGCCGATGTCGCTGAAAAGTACCTGCGCAAGGGCTCCAAGGTGTATGTGGAAGGCGCGCTTCAAACCCGTAAATGGACCGGTAACGATGGCGTCGAGAAATACACCACGGAAGTCGTCTTGCAGAACTTCCGGGGCGAATTGACCATGCTGGACGGCCGCAGCGAGGGTGGCGGCTACTCTGGTGGCGACAGCGCCGGCGGCTCCAATTGGGGTGGCGACAGTGGCGGCTCATCAAGCGGCGGCACTTCCGGAGGTGCGGCGCCCGGTGGCGATCTTGACGACGAAATCCCGTTTTAGCGGCCAGATCCTGGTCGATTTGACGGGGCATGGGTCGCTGATGTCAAGGCGGCGCGGCCAAATGATCCACCGGTCGACCCTGATGCCGGGAGGCGGGCTTTAACTTATTGAATTGTATGGATGTTTTTCGGCCCGGATCGGGCCGGGGCCGGGTCTCTATTTGTTGTGTTCAGGCCCTTGACATGGTACATTTTCAAACATCGAATCGGCTCTTCGAAAAAAGGGCCGGTTAAATTTTAATACGTTGATTTTGCTTGGAAATTTCTTTTGACGACGCCATCTGATGCTTCCCCTCCCGGACCCCCTCCGAAAACACCTCAGGATCCCCCGCAAGACCCCCCGTATGAATCGGATGTGACCCCGGTCAACATTGAAGACGAAATGCGTGGGTCTTACCTGGATTACGCCATGAGCGTGATCGTCAGTCGGGCCTTGCCTGATGTTCGCGACGGCCTGAAGCCAGTGCATCGGCGCATTCTCTATTCGATGAAGGAAAACGGCTACGAGTACAACAAGCCGTTCCGTAAATCGGCCCGCGTTGTTGGTGACGTGATGGGTAAGTACCATCCTCATGGCGACCAGTCGATCTATGATGCCATGGTTCGCATGGCGCAGGATTTTTCCATGCGGCTGCCGCTGATCCAGGGTCAGGGGAACTTCGGTTCCATGGACGGCGATCGCGCTGCCGCCATGCGTTATACCGAAGCCCGCATGGCTCGTTCGGCGCACGCTCTGCTCGAAGATATTGGGAAAGACACCGTCGATTTCCAGCCAAACTACGATGAATCCGAAAGTGAGCCGACGGTTCTGCCGGCCCAGTTTCCAAATCTGTTGGTCAATGGCGCCGGCGGCATCGCGGTTGGCATGGCGACAAACATTCCGCCCCATAACCTGGGCGAAATCATCGACGCTTGTTGTGCGATGATCGACAACCCGGGTTTGGACGTCGACGAGATCATTCGGGACTATGTGCAGGGACCGGATTTTCCGACCGGCGGCATTATCCTCGGCCGTCAGGGGATCAATTCAGCGTTCCGCACCGGGCGGGGATCCGTGGTCATGCGGGGCCGCGCGACGATAGAAGAAATACGAAAAGACCGTCAGGCCATCGTCATTACCGAAGTGCCCTATCAGGTCAACAAGGCCAGAATGCTCGAACATATGGCTGATTGCGTGCGCGACAAAAGGATCGAGGGCATTTCCGACCTGCGCGATGAATCCGACCGTGACGGGGTTCGTGTCGTCGTTGAAATCAAGCGTGACGCCATTCCCGAAGTCGTTCTCGCCCAGCTTTATCGATTTACCCCGTTGCAGACCAGCTTCGGCGTTAACATGCTGGCCCTTGATGGCGGTATGCCGAAACTGATGAATCTGCGTGAAATCATCAAGGCATTCCTGAATTTCCGGGAAGTCGTTATCCGCAGGCGTACAATCTATGAACTCGGCAAAGCCAGAGAAAAGGCCCACGTCCTGGTTGGCCTTGCCGTTGCGGTCGCCAATATCGACGAGGTCATTGCCTTGATCCGGGCCGCCGATGATTCCGCCACCGCCCGTCGGCAATTGATTGAGCGGGATTGGCCGGCGGCCGATATCGAACCGATGATCCGGTTACTGGATGAGCCGGGACGTCAGGTTGTCGATGGCGCATACAGGCTTTCCGAAGAACAAGCCAAGGCGATTCTTGATCTCAGACTGCACAGGTTGACGGGACTCGAACGGGACAAGATCGCCGCGGATCTCGCCGAACTGGGGGGCGAGATTTCAAAACATCTGGCCCTGCTGGCATCACGAGAACTGCTGCTGGATGTGATGCGGACGGAACTGCTCGAAATGCGCGAACAGTTCGCTACGCCGCGTCGTTCGGTCATCGAGGAAAGTGAATTTGAACATGATATCGAGGACCTGATCGCCCGCGAGGATATGGTCGTTACCGTCACCAACACCGGTTATATGAAGCGGGTGCCGGTGTCGACGTACCGGGCGCAGCGCCGCGGCGGCAAGGGGCGTAGCGGTATGAGCACCCGGGATGAGGATTTCGTCACCCAGGTGTTTGTTGTCAATACTCATACACCGGTGCTGTTCTTTTCGTCGACCGGGATCGTCTACAAGCTCAAGGTCTACAAACTGCCGCTTGGCACGCCGACCTCGCTCGGCAAGGCAATGGTCAATCTGTTGCCCCTCGACGATGGTGAAATCATCACGACGTTGATGCCCCTGCCGGAAGACGAAGACAGCTGGGGCGACCTGTCGGTGATGTTTGCGACGGCTTCGGGGAACGCGCGACGCAATTCACTTAGCGATTTCTGTAACGTCAAGTCGAATGGCAAAATAGCCATGAAACTGGATGAAGGCGATCAGTTGATTGGTGTCCATACCTGTTGTGAAGATGATGATATCCTGCTGTCGACCCGGGATGGAAAATGCATCCGGTTCCCGGTCACCGCGGTTCGCGTTTTCAACAGCCGCTCATCGACCGGCGTTCGTGGCATACGGCTTGAGGGTGATAACCGGGTTATATCCATGTCCGTGCTCTCCCATGTGGCGGCGGAAGTATCTGATCGTGATGATTTCTTGCAGGCTCGTGGTGCGGGCAGGCGGCTTGCCGGCAGCGATTATACCGGCAGGGATGATGACAAGGCCCGCGACCAGGAGTTGGCGCGTCGGCTGGATGAGGATCTCTTTGCAAAAATGGCCGAAGATGAAGAATTCATTTTGACCATAACGGATGACGGCATGGGCAAGCGCTCCTCGGCCTACGAATACCGGATTTCAAACCGCGGCGGCAAGGGCATCACCAGTATCGACCTTAAACGCGGCAAGGGGATAAGTTCCGTGGTCGCTTCTTTCACCGTGGAGAAGAAAGATCAGTTGGTCATCGTTTCCGATGGTGGTCAGTTGATTCGGTGCCCGGTCGCTCAAATCAGTACCGTTGGTCGGTCGACTCGTGGCGTTACGATCTTCAAAGTAGCGAAGGACGAACACGTCGTATCGGTTAGCCGCCTTCAGGAAGACGGCGACGAAGATTCGGAAATAGAGGAAAATACGGTTGGTGACCAAGCCGACTAGGCACTGAACTGACGAATCAGGATCTGAGGACTGGAAGATGAGCAAGCTCCGTATCGGTATTTATCCCGGCACGTTTGACCCGGTTACCAATGGCCATATGGACATTATTGCCCGCGCCGCCAAGATCGTCGACAAGCTGGTTGTCGGTGTCGCCCGGCATACGGGGAAGGATCCACTGTTTTCAGTGCAGGAACGCCTGGAAATGGTCACGGAAGAAGTTGCGGCGCTTGGCAACGCAAGCGCCAACGTCGTCGTTCAGGACTTTGATTCGTTGCTGATGAATTTTGCGGAAAGCGTCGATGCCTCCGTTATCATTCGCGGGCTACGCGCTGTCTCGGATTTTGAGTATGAGTTCCAGATGGCGGGGATGAATGCACGGCTTAACAACGCCATCGAAACCGTCTTCCTGATGGCTTCGGACCGGCATCAATTCATCGCTTCGCGGTTCGTCAAGGAGATCGGGCGCCTGGGTGGCGATGTCGGTCACTTTGTCCCGGTACGGATAAAAGACAGACTGGAACAGCGGTTTTCCGAGCTGGAAACGGCTTCCTTGGCATAATGGAAAAAACAGCCATTTTAGGGGATTGACCGGCGCGTCTCCGGTCCTTATGTTCCGGGCTTCCTGACCCTCTGGGGGCACTTAGCTCAGTTGGTAGAGCATTCGACTTTTAATCGAACGGTCGCAGGTTCGAATCCTGCAGTGCCCACCATGAAAACAACGTCATAACCATGATTGGTTAGGGCGTTTTTTCAGGCATTCCCCATATGGCGGCGATGGAAACGGCTAGCCATGCTCGCCGGAAGACGGCGGCGGAGAGGCATATCTCGACGCTGGATAAAACATCGTATCGATACAATTTTCCCGGTGCGCTATTAAAATGAATATTGCCTGGTTTCAGTAAAGAAAAATGTTTTGTTAACAAACGTGACTTAGAATCGAGAAAATAACGATCAGCGGACGGAATAAGTCCGCTTCACAATCACCACCATTTTCTACCCCGGACGAAAATACCAGAAGGAAACTTCAACCGGAAAGGTGCAAAACAATGTTGCAAATACCCGTGAACGGACACCACATCTACGAAGTGTCCATATATAATAAAGAAGTTCGCGCCATGGTTAAGGAAAATCAGCATCATCATTTCTTCGATGACCAATGGGCCGACGTTCACATACGAAACGTTACCGCGCGGAACGAAAATGAGGCGAAGAGCTTTATTTTCAAACGTTTTCCGCCTGAAGAAGGTTTCGTGATTCAGCAGGTCTCCGAAAGTCGCTACTGATTTTGGCCCCGGCGGTCAGATTCCGGGTGATATGAACGAACTCGAGTTACCCGTTACCCGTTTTGCGAATGGCGGTCCGTTTAAGGGCGCTTCGGAACTGGCGATCAATCCCTGTTGATTTCGCCGTCGCGTAGTTCCTTGCGTTTTATTTTGCCCGTTGCGGTCATCGGCAAGGCATCGACAAATTCGATATGGCGCGGGTATTCATGCGGCGACAGGCGCGTTTTTACGTGCTCACGGATTTTACTTTCAAGCGCCGAATTACCGGTTTGCCCTTCCTTAAGCAGAATGAAGGCCTTGATTGCCTCGGTTCTTAACGCATCTGGAACGCCGACGACGGCGGCCAGCGATACGGCCGGATGCGTGCCCAGGCAGTCCTCTATTTCACCGGGGCCGATCCGGTACCCCGCCGATGTGATGACATCGTCATCCCTGCCGGTAAACCACAGGTAGCCGCCTTCATCCTTTTGGCCAAGATCACCGGTTAGCAGCCAGTTTCCGTTGAATTTATCACGGGTCGCCTGCTCGTTGTTCCAGTATTTCAGGAACATCACCGGATCCGGTCGGGCGACGGCGATGGCCCCAATGCTGCCGGGCCCAAGAATGTTGCCGTCGTTGTCGATGATTTCGACCCGGTGGCCGGGAACCGGGCGTCCCATCGAGCCCGGCTTGACATCCATCAGGGTGGCGCAATTGGCGACGATCAGATTGCATTCCGTCTGACCGTAATATTCGTTCAGATTGACGCCAAGGGCGTTGCGACCCCAGTCGAGCAATTCCGCGCCCATGGGTTCGCCGGCGCAGGTCACGGTCCTGAGCGAAAATCCAAAACGCTCCTTTGGGCGTTCGACCTGCGCCATCAGTTTCAGGGCCGTCGGTGGCATGAAGGTGTTGCGAACGCCGTGGCGGGCCATCAGGGCCAGGGCCTGTTCCGGGTCGTACTTTCTGGCCCGGTGGGCAAGCACCGGAACGCCGTGATACCAGGACGACATCAGGACGTTCATCAGGCCACCGATCCAGGCCCAATCGGCAGGGGTCCACATCAGGTCGCCGGGCTGGGGGAAAAATTCGTGAGGGAACTCGGCGCCGGGAAGGTGGCCGAGAAGCGTCCGGTGAGCATGCAACGCCCCCTTGGGGTTTCCCGTGGTGCCCGACGTGTAAATGATCAGGCCCGGATCTTCGGCGTCTGTCGTGACGGGGGCAAACGAATCCGCGGCGCCGTCCATTGCTTTCCACATATTGACCGGCCCGGATGCCGCATCGGTGTTTGCAGTCGAGCCCGCATCGGTCAGCAGAACCTGATCCAAATCCGGAAGGCTATCTTTAATCGCCTCTATCTTCGGCCAGTTATCGGCATCCGTAATCAACGCCTTGGCGCCACTGTCGGTCAGGCGGTATTGCAGGGCATCTTCGCCGAACAGCGTAAACATGGGGATCGATATCAGGCCGGCTTTCCAGGCGGCGATATGGGCGATGCCGGTTTCGACGGATTGGCTAAGAAGAATAGCCACCCGATCACCGCGTTTAAGACCTTTGGCGGTCAGGACATTGGCGAGTTTGTTGGAGAGTCGTTTCAGGGCAAGGAAACTGTACTGGACAACGTCGCCGTCCGAATTCTCAATAATGAGGGCAATTTTTTCGGGCGTTAGGGCTGCGTGTTTGTCGCACACAGCGACCGCCATATTAAAGGTCTCGGGGATTTGCCACTTGAGGGCACGGTAGACGTCGTCGTAAGTATTGGCTCTCGTTAGCATGTTTCCCCCCTGGCGCATCATCGGTTAGGCGATGACAATTTGATGTGGCGTTTCGTGTAACTATATTGCCGTCTGGCTCGCGTGTCCGCAACGAATGTCGGTGTCATGTCAGTCGTATTCCGGGGCTTCCTTGACCTTAATCAATACGGCGGAAGCAATGAGCTTCTAGTATCGACGGGCGACCATGCATGACTTGGGTGACCGATGTGCCTCCACCATCAAATATGACGCCGCCGCTTTCTCCGGTCTTGTTGGCCGGGTTCGCGTTAAGGCCCGTTCCGCCGTTTTTGTTTCAGCCGGTTCTGAATGCCGCCATGGCCGTCCTCGGCAGGCAGCATCCGGGCGTCTTTGAGCGAATTTCGGCCTATGGCCAGCCGGTGTATCTGATTGATCCGATTGATCTTCCTTACGTTTTCACCTTCAAGCCAGACCCGCGCGCCGCCAGCTTGGTCGTTAACTATGCCGGAGAGTCCCTTGAGGTTGATGCCGCAATCCGTGGCCCGGCGGCCTGTCTGCTGGCGATGCTGGAAGGGCGGATCGATGGCGATGCCCTGTTCTTCAGTCGCGACCTGTCGATTGAAGGGAACACGGAAGCCGTCGTGGCGTTGCGAAATGCGATTGACGATAGTGAAATTGATTTGAAGGCCGATCTCCTGTCAATCTTTGGCCCGTTTTCGGGTCCCCTGGCGTCGGTCGTCGGGATGGCGGAACGTGTCGCGGGGGTGGCGGCTCAAGATCTTGAAACCGTGCGTCAGGCGATCATATCCCCATCCATGCGACGCCACGATTCCCAGGCGGCCAGGCTGGATGATTTATCAGACAAGATGAAAGCCAGGAGTCGCAAAGTATGACTGATCCACTGGAACTGGTGTGCCCGGCCGGGACGCCGGCGGCGTTGCGGGCGGCTGTGGAAGCCGGGGCCGATTGCGTTTATCTGGGGTTTCGGGATGAAACCAACGCGCGGAACTTTCCAGGGCTGAATTTCAGTCGTGATGAACTGGCCGCCGGTATCGAGTTGGCCCATCGCCAGGGTACGAAAATTTTAGTGGCCATCAATACCTACCCGGAAGCCGGCAATTCATCACCATGGCATCAGGCCGTCGACGATGCCGCGACGTTGGGGGCCGATGCGGTGATTCTGGCCGATGTCGGGTTGCTTGATTATGCGACCAACAAACATCCAAATCTGCGCCGCCATCTTTCCGTGCAGGCCTCGGCGTCAAATCCTGAATCGATCAATTTCTATCAGAAAAATTTCGGTGTTAAGCGAGTTGTGCTGCCACGGGTTCTGAGTGTCGCGGAAATCGCGAAGCTGAACAAGCAGATCGATGTCGAGACAGAAGTTTTCGTGTTCGGCGGGCTGTGCGTGATGGCCGAAGGGCGGTGCGCATTATCATCCTATGCGACCGGCATATCGCCGAACAAAAATGGAGCCTGCTCGCCGGCCAGTCACGTTCGCTATGAGGAAACGGGGGACAGGCTGATCTCGAAACTTGGCGACTATGTCATCAATGAATTTTCAAACGACGAACCGGCCGGCTACCCGACCCTGTGCAAGGGGCGTTTCGTTGCCAACGACAAGGTATCCTACCTGTTCGAGGAGCCGACCAGTCTTAGTGTCTTCATGATGCTGCCGGAACTCGCCGAAGCCGGTGTTACGGCATTGAAAATTGAAGGGCGGCAACGGGGCAAGGCCTATGTCAAATCCGTCGTAACGTCGTTCCGGCAGGCCGTTGACGCCGTCTCGCAAGGCAAATCGCCACCATCGATGGACCTGTCATCCCTAAGCGAAGGCGGCAAGCAGACCACCGGCGTATACGAGAAGACATGGCGATGAGGAAGCTTGCGAAAATGGCGTCACCGAAATTGAGCCTTGGCCCGATCATGTTTAATTGGCCCGCGGAAAAATGGCGGGATTTCTATTTCCGTATCGCCGACGAAGCCGCCGTCGATAGCGTGTGCATCGGCGAGGTGGTTTGCTCGAAACGCGTTTCGTTTGTTGAACCACACCTGCCGGAGGTCATTGAACGGCTACAGGCCGCCGGTAAGGAGGTCGTGCTTTCGACCCTTGCGCTGGTGATGACCGATCGCGAAATGGGGCAGATAAGGGCGACGACGCAGGGCGATGACTTTCTAGTCGAGGCCAATGACGTTTCGACCGCATCGCTATTAGCCGGACGACCGCACGTCATCGGGCCGCTGGTGAATGTCTATAACGAGGGGACGCTTGAGTTTTTTGCCCGTCAGGGCGCCAAGCGGATCTGCCTGCCGGTTGAATTGGCGGCCTCGACGCTGTCTGTTTTGGCCGGCAAGGCGGAACGGATCGGTCAGGAAATCGAAGTTATCGTGTTTGGGCGTTTGCCGCTGGCTGTATCGGCGCGCTGTTATCATGCCCGCGCCCACAGCCTTCACAAGGACGGTTGCGAATTTGTCTGCACCGAAGATCCCGACGGGATGGAGCTTGAAACGCTCGACGGAAAGCCATTCCTCGCCGTCAACGGCACCCAGACTCTGTCCTATTCCTGTTGTAATTTATTGGCGGAAATAGAGGACATGCGGGACATGGGAATAGGGCGCTTCCGCCTGTCGCCACAGGATGTCGATATGGTTTCCGTGGCGCAAATTTTTCGAGACGTTATCGATCAGCGCTTAGAGATATCACAAGCCGGTGTTCGGCTCGAACAACTGGCGCGGGATTTTACGTTTTCAAACGGCTATTTTTATGGCGCCGAGGGCCACAAGATGGTCGCCCATCAGCCTCATGATCCAGGCTGACAGGGCCTTACTGATTTCCTTCATCGTCGTTGACAATGAAGGATTTATAAGCCTCAAGGCCATCGACAACGACGCCGTCGAAGCCTTGGGAAATAAGTCCGAAGATATAAGAATTGTCATCGCCGAAGATGATGCTTTGCCAGCCTGGGTGCCAGTACTGGACAAAATATTTGTCGGGGTTGTCTTTGTGTGGCGAGCTGATCCAGGAGGGTGAACCTTCGCGCCAGTTGTTTTTCCAGAAATAATTATAGACCGCCGCAGAGCCGATATCCAGGTGTGCCAGAACGAGCCGCTTGGCGCCAACTTTCTTGTATTTCAGGGTTTCAATAGCTTGCCGGGTCAGCGCTCTGTCGCCGTGAAAGGCATCAACGACCAGCATATCGAAATTGTTATCGTGCATCTTGAGGGCAAATTCATCCTGATGGCCGTAGCCGGACGATTCCCCGAGATAAAGAAAGTTCTTAACATCTCTCAAGGACAGGATGCTTTTCGGGTTTTCGTTTACGGGCGTTCTGCTGAAAGGCGGAACCGAGTTGAGATATTCTCCGTAGGCGTTCGCCGCATACGGGATATAGCCTCTTTTCAAATTCAGGCGGTAGCTCTTACTCGCCTGTTTGCCGTTCTTGACGTAATCCATAACCAGCACTTTGAGCCGGCTTTTTTTTGCCAATTCGGTCATTTTCAGGCGTTTTTTCAGCCTGTCTTCGGGCGTCGCCTCACCAATCGTCTTTGCCCCGAAGAAAAGTCCCTCGGCGATAACACCATTAAGCGACCGCATGTAGGCCCGGGCCGGAGCGTTGCTGGTATCCTCGCTCGGGGCAATTTTTTCCAGGAGTTCCAGGTCGCCCTTTGCAATAATAATGAACGTCCGTTTTTTCGAATGGGCATAGGACGAAATATTCTGGATAAAGGTGCGCATCAACTCACGATGATCAAGAAAGGTCGCCGGGTCGGCCTGGCTTTGTGCCCGGGCCGGCGCCGACAGGATTTGCAATGCGACCAGCAGGACCGCCAAAGAACTGTGAGTGCGAAACATTAAGTAATCCGCCTGTGATGATTCGATGCCACTTCATAACAAGATATCGGAGTTAGAGTCTCGTTTCCACCTCATCGGCAATTGCCAGCGACGCCGTTAACCCAGGGGATTCGATACCGTACAGGTTGACCAGACCGGCTACCCCGTGGGTCGCGGGGCCTTGTATTACGAAATCGGCGGCACTTTCACCCGGGGCCTGAATTTTCGGGCGGATGCCGCAATAGGCCGGGTTTAAGGACTCGTCTTGCAGATCCGGCCAATATTTCCTGATAGCGGCATAAAATTTGTCGCCTCGCTTGGGATCGACGCCATAATCGATTGCCTCGACCCATTGGACGTCGGGGCCAAATCGACCCTGTCCGCCAAGGTCACGGGTGTAGTGGATGCCAAGGCCCGCCTCTCCGGGGACCGGATAAACGAGATGCCGGAAGGGCGCCTTTCCGCCCAGATTGAAATAATTACCCTTGGCAAGATATAGCGGCGGGATCAGCTCTTGCGGTGCTCCGCGGAGGGAGGCGGCGATTGCCTGCGCGCCAAGTCCGGCGGCATTGATGACGGTACGGCAATCGAGGGATATGGGGTCGCCGTTGCTCGTAATGTCCAGCCGTATTCCCCACCCGGTGACGGCGCCGCCGGTGACGGTGCTCAGCAACGCCAGCGTTGCGCCGCTGTTTTCCGCGTCTCCCAGCAGGCTCAGCATATAGCCATGGGAATCGATGATTCCGGTGGACGGGGACAGCAGCGCCGCCGTGCAGAAAAGGTCGGGTTCAATCGCACGGGCATCAGCGCCCGACAAAAATTGCAGGTCATCAACGCCATTGGCGCGCGCTTTCCGTTCAATGGCGTGCAAATCGGGTATTTGCGCCTCATCGGTGGCGACGATCAGCTTTCCGCACTGTTCGTGGTCAATGCCACGTTCTTCCAGGTATCGATAGAGTTGAGTGCGTCCCCGCACGCACAGGCCGGCCTTCAGGCTGTCTTTCGGATAATAGAGTCCGGCGTGGATAACCTCGCTGTTACGGGCGCTTGTCGCCGTGCCGATCGCATCCGCGGCTTCGATGATCAAAACCTCTCGCCCGGCCATGGCCAGACGCCGCGCAATTGCCAAACCGACCACGCCAGCACCGATCACAGCGCAATCAATTTTTTCGACCATAGACAATCCCGTTGGACAATTTCGGTAAGATATTGCGTTCCGGAAGGCGCAACGGTCAATATCTCACGTGGTCATCATGGCATCGACGTCCATAAAATTGCGATCCCGCAACGGGTTACTGCCATGGCAGTGCGATATTATTCGATGTGCGCGCCCGCATCAGTATATCTATTGCAGATCGCTGTTACTTTTTCCATGTTGCCGAGAAGTATGTCGACAAGGCGCGGGTCGAACTGTTGTCCCTGTTCTTCTTTCATCAAGTCGATAACTTTGTCCATTGGCCACGCTTCCTTGTAGCATCTGGCGCTGCCAAGCGCGTCAAAAACGTCGGCTACTGCCGTAATCCGGCCGTAAATGTGAATATCTCTATTTTTCTTGCCGTTCGGGTAACCCGCGCCGTCCCATCGTTCATGGTGTTCGTTGGCGATGATGGCCCCGGCCTGCAGAATGCGCCGCTTTGAACCGGCGAGCATATTGCGGCCAATCTCCGCGTGCGTTTTCATGATTTGACGCTCCTCGTCGGTGTGGCGACCGGGTTTATTGAGGATCGCATCCGGAATGCCGATCTTTCCGACATCGTGTAACGGTGACGCCAATTTGATGATTTCGGCTTCTTCTAGATCGAGGCCATATTCCAGCGCCAGCAGCTTCGATAATTCGGCTACCCGCTTGACATGATTGCCGGTTTCCTTCGAGCGGGTTTCCACCGCTTCACCGAGCATGTAGACAATCTCGCGTTGGGTGGCTTCAAGGTCTTCGTGCAGATGGATATTTTCGAAGGCGATGGAAACATTCCTGGTGAACAGTTCAACCAGATTTCTGTCCAGCGGATCAATTTTCTCGATACCATCCACATAAAGCAGATTTTCATTTCCGATCCGGTCATCAAAGAAACCGATAAAGGCATGATCCGCATAGACATTTGCCTTCAGGTCGCGGACGTCCGACAAGGTGTTCAATTGTTCTTCATTTAGCACCAAATCTGCATTTGTGCCGTTTTCGACGGAATACCCCCCCGTTCCGGCGATGACCCGGAGGCAATCGTCTTCGTACTGGGCGGCCAGTCCGCCGCTATTCATGTACAGTGCGCCCGGCTCAATGTGCAGGAGGGCAGTCAATTGTTCCAGAACTCCTCCCGCGAATTGATCGATGGAAGACAGTTTGAAGATGTTCGCGGAAGCTTCGATGATATGGGTCAATCCGCGCTTGCTGGCCTCGATCGTCTGGATATCGCGATAGGAACGTAGAACCGAATGCATGAGTGTGAAAAGCTTGATGGATGTCAGTTCCGTCTTTTCTTTGTAATCGTTGATATCGTAGTCGCGAATTACGTCACGTTCTGGTGCCTGCCCGGGTTGGCCTGTGCGTAGAACGATCCGGACCATCGTATTTCCCTCCTCTTCCCGGATTTTCCTGGCTACATCCAATCCGGCCGAATCGGTTTCCATGACCACATCAAGCAGGATGCAAGCGGTATCCGGATGTAGGCGGATGGCTTGCATCGCTTCCTCTCCGGAAAAGCACTGAACGAATTCGAGGTCTCGGTTGCCGAATGTGAATCCGTCGAGGGCGAGCATAGTCACATCATGAATTCCCGGATCGTCATCGACGATCATAATCTTCCAGGGTCGGTGTTCTTTGTCGTTTGCCGACGCAGGGGTGTCATTATCGGCGAATACCAGCATCTCATTGGCTCTCGATTGGTCCAACATTGCTAAACCTCCTGTTGCTGAATGGTGCTATGGGGAAACGTAATGGTTATTCGGACGCCGTCGCCGGGAGCTGTATCGCAGGAAACGCTGCCGCCAAGCGACTGGGTGACCAGATTGTAAAGAATGTGCATGCCAAGACCGCTACCGCCACTGCCGCGCCTGGTGGTGAAAAACGGTTCGAAGACCTGTCGCGCGGTCTCCTCGTCCATCCCCTTGCCGTCGTCCTGATAGATCACAGAGATCATATCGCCATCGATGCGCGAGGAGATCGTGATGGCCCCCGTTTCCGGCTGATCGTATCCATGGATCAGGGAATTCATGACCAGGTTGCTGATGATCTGCGAAATCGAACCGGGATTCGTCGTGAGCATATGTTCCGGACTGATATCCACGGCGACGTTGATCGATGTGTTCTTTAACTTCGGGCGAAGGCTGAGAATAACTTCGCTGACGTACTCCATAAGTGAAATTTCGCGGACGCAATCATCTGACTGATCGACGGCTACCTGTTTGAAACTACGAATAAGATCCGACGCTCGATGCAGGTTTGATTCCAAAATCTCAGTCGATTGAGTACAGGTCTGAACAAATTTTTCAAGGGTGCCACGCGTCATATCCCCGTCCCGGTAACGGGTGGCGAATTCTGTTGCTGATTCTCTCAAGTGCGATGCCGCGGTAACACCGATGCCGACGGGGGTGTTGATTTCATGCGCCACGCCGGCGACCAGATTGCCAAGCGAGGCCATTCTTTCCTGTTCGATCAGCGTTGATTGAGTCCGTTGCAACTCTTCCAGGGCTTCACGGAGCTTTTTGTGAGCAATATCTCGTTCTCTGACTTTCTCCGCCAGTTCCGAGGTTCTGATGCGGACCTGAAATTCGAGACTGTGCTGTAGCTTTTGGTGTTTCTTGATCGCCTCATTGCCGGTAGAATTATCACGAACCGCCAGGACGCACAGGGTCGGCGCTTCGCCGCCGAGCCAATTGGCGGTCAGCTCTGCGGGCAGAGCCTTGCCATCGCCGCGTGCCCCGTTGATATCGATGGAATCTGTACCGTTAACCTGTTGCCGTTTAACGAAAATTGCGCGTAATTCTGCGAGTGTCGCACTTTGCAAACTGGGGAACAGGGCGGAAATATGTCGCCCTTCAATATCACCTTCCCGATAATCGAAAATTCGGCAGGCGGATCCGTTGATCTGCCCGATTTCGCCTGCCTTCCGGATCAGGATCAAGCCTGCGGGGGACCCGTCGAAGATTGTTTCGAACAGGGAACCACTCTCGACGTCGATACCGCCGTCAATTTGCGGCGCTGCATTGTGTGCGTGCAGGGTTGAATTCATCGTTCAATCTCTTCGTTTGTTGGTTCCGTATTTCCGGGAGACATGTGAAGATCGCCGATAACTAGTCTCCGAAATATTCCCTGCCCTCGGCGGCTTCGGCCTCATCGGTCGACCGGATATAGACGGTTACCTTGCAGCCCGGATCACCTCTCGCGATGGTCTCCTCAAGGGCGACTTTGGCATAGCCCAGGTTGTTGGATGCGATTGTCCCAAAGACGTTGGATGTCATCATGCAAAGCGACGGTCGATCTTTCACCTTGTCTCCAAATGGGCAGGCCTTATTGCCGAAGACGATCTTGTCGTCGGTTTCCTCTATGACGTAAAACTGTCCTTCAATACGGCGCTTGAGATCGACGAGCACGTCGGAAACCGTTTGCCGATCGAGGTTTTCCAGGGACAATGCATTTTTGTATTCGGTATTCAGGTAATCGCCGACGTTTTTACCCACAACGCTGATAAAGCCGGATGCCTGTTCAATTCCGACGAGATCCTGAAGGGTTCCCGAAAGTTCCCCCATCAGGGTGCGCATGAACGTGTCCCGATCAAGGTCCAGATTAGCTTCCGCCGCGACTGTTTCGCCGACCGCCGCTGATTGCGCTTGATTTGAATTGGTCATTCTCGTTGCCCTTTCTCTCCGGTTAGGTCTGCCAGCTCAAGTTTGATGTATTCCCGTGCGCGTTAACAAACAGATTGTATGCGCACCACTGGTCACTAAATATTCAAGAACTGTTAAATCGACGCGCGGTTATGTTAAGTTGTGTAAAGATTGAATTTGAAGGCGTGGCATTCACTGCTTGGTTGAGGAGCCGGTTGTGTTAGGGATTAGCAAAATCCAGCATCACATCGTCGTCGTCGAAGACGACCACGCGATGGCACGGCTGATTGAAACCATTCTTGTTGGCGATGGCCATGCCGTGACCCTGTGCGCCTCAGGATCAGATGGTATGGCGAACGCGCTGGACCCATCTGTCGATCTGCTGATGCTGGACCTGGGTTTGCCGGACGTTGACGGCATTGATGTTGCGCGTTTCGTTCGATCTCGCTCCAGCGTGCCAATTCTGATGCTGACGGCTCGCAGCGACGTCTCCAGCAGGGTTAAGGGGCTCGACGCCGGTGCTGACGATTACCTGTCGAAACCCTTCAACCCCGAGGAAATGCGCGCGCGCGTGCGCAGCATAATCCGGCGTGTGAGCATTGACGGTGCGATTGCGAACTCTACCGAGGAATTACTCTCTATTGCCGGTTGGCGCCTCAATCAGCAAAAAAAGGAGATCGTCGCGCCAAGCGGTCAGGGGACACAACTGACCGAAAGGGAATATCTGATCGTTGCTTCACTGATACATAGTGCGGGTAGCATCGTTACTCGCGACATACTTCAGCGCCAGGTCAGCGGCCGCCAATGGACTCTCGAAGACCGAAGCCTTGACGTTCATATCAGCCACATTCGCAAGAAGCTGGAAAGCGTATCCGAAGGCGAGGCGCCCATTCGGACCGTACGCGGAAAGGGTTTCTGCTTCCAACCTTAATGCCAATCGCCCAATAATGCCCCATAGAGATCAGCGCTGCAGCGCTGCAGCAGAAGCCACGCATCGTCAGGGCGTCTCAACCCAATTCGGGCGTGCTACGGGACCGATCTCTATGAGTCATTATTTCAGCAACTTGGTATAATACCAGTTTGCATTAATCAAAACCCATATGCCCATTTCCGCTGTCCGATGGACATTATCTTCCACGGCAAACCTCCGAATCTGTTCTCCTCATTGATTCAGACTTTTGGCCGCTTGGAAATCCCCTAAATGAGTCTTACTTAACACAAGTTGGTATAAGGTCTGATGCATCTGGATTCGCGATCAAAAGGCTCAAATGACAAATCATCGACCCCATATTATCGTGACCGGCAATGAAAAGGGCGGCAGCGGTAAATCGACGACCGCCATGCATCTGATTGTCGGACTGTTGAGAGACTCTCACTCGGTTGCCTGTATCGATCTTGATGCCCGTCAGGGCACCCTTGGCAGGTATATCGAAAACCGCAGGGGCTTTTCAAAAAAGCACGCTATCGTTCTTCCCACGCCGGATGTCCATGCAATTGAAAACGGCACCCCCGGCGAAACGACGATACTTGACAATTTGATCGGCGATCTTGCCCTCGGCAACGAATTTATCATTATCGATACGCCGGGCAACGACAGCCCGTTAAGCCGTCATGGGCATTCTTACGCCGACACCCTGATTACCCCAATGAATGACAGCTTCATCGACCTGGACGTTCTTGCCCGGGTTAATCCATCGACAATGCGGATCGAAAAACCCAGTCACTACGCCGAAGCCGTATGGCAACAGAAAATGATCCGTGCCAAACGCGATGGTGGCTCTGTCGATTGGATCGTCATGCGCAACAGGCTCAGCAGTTTGGATGCGCGTAATAAACGACAGGTCGAAGGCCTGCTCGATGAACTGGCCAAGCGGGTCGGGTTTCGCCTGATTCCCGGCTTCGGCGAACGGGTGATTTATCGCGAATTGTTCCTCAATGGGTTGACCATGCTTGATATTCGCGATGTCATTGACCTTGGTATTGGTATTGCTGACGTCGGTGGCGGACTGAACATGTCCCATCTCGCCGCCCGTCAGGAAGTACGAAGTCTGTTGAACGCCGTTAAGATGAGTTGAATATTTTTTTTGAATTTGGACCCAAAATTACATGGTCGATAAAAAAGGATCTGTGCCCGAAAAAAAAAGAGGAGGACTCGCAAGCCGTAAGTCCGGCAGATCATCCGTTTCGGAAATAGATGCATTCCTTGACACGCTGGCTCGAACTCCGGCCCCACCGACCGGCGATGACCGTGGCCGATTGATCTTCGGGATGGATGCGACGGCCAGCCGCGAGGCGATGTGGGATCGGGCGGCGAAGATACAGGGTGAAATGTTTGTCGAAACCGCGGCCCTTGGCGGACTCGATTTGCAATTGGCATTCTACCGTGGATTCGGCGAGTTCAAGGTCAGTAATTGGGTCAGTGACGGTACGCAACTATTATCGTTGATGACGTCGGTTTTTTGCCTGGCCGGCGAAACCCAGATCGCGAAACTCTTAAAACATGCGACCAACGAAGCCGAACGGCATAAAATCAATGCGGTTGTCTTCGTTGGCGATTGCGTCGAAGAAGACGTCGACAAGCTGGGCGGAATTGCCGGGAAGCTTGGGATTTTAGGGGTCCCGGTTTTCATGTTCCAGGAAGGAAATGATCCCATAGCCGCGTATGCCTTCAAGCAGATTGCACGGTTGTCGGGGGGAGCCAGTTGCCATTTCGATGCGTCCAGCGCAACCGTGTTGGCCGATCTTCTGAAGGCGGTCGCGGTATTTGCCGCCGGTGGGCGACCGGCACTGGAGGACTTGGGGAAGAAACGGGGCGGCGAGGCTCTGAGAATAGCCCATCAACTGAAAGGAACGTAAAAACCGGTGTTACCTTTATTCATTCTTGGCGTCGCCCTGCTTATCGGGTTTTTGCTGCTTGGTCGCTGGTATATCGCGGCCGATCCGAAAACCCTGGTCAAGGTGTTCAAGTGGACATCGCTGGTCGTCCTTGTGGCGATCGGACTGTTTTTGTTGCTGACCGGAAAGCTCGCCTGGGCTTTGATGACCTTGCCGGCGCTGCTTGGCTGGTTTATGCGTTTCCGACTGATCGCCCGGACAGCGAAAAATTTCTCACGAATGGCGTCGGCCGCGGCGGGGAACACAGGCACGGGCAACTCCGACACGTCGGAAGTGGAAACCCGCTTTTTTCGTATGGTTCTCAATCACGGAAGTGGCGACATGGACGGTGAAGTCCTGTACGGAAGATTTCAGGGAAGATGGCTCAACGAACTCGATGAATCCGACCTGCTTTCCTTGTTGGATGATTGTCGGCAAAGCGATCAGCAGTCGGTATTGGTATTGCAGGCCTATCTGGATCGCCTATATCCTGATTGGCGCCGTCGCGATGATCACGGCTCCTCCGCCAATGAAAATGGGGGGCGCCGTTCGGTCGATGACGCCATGGACCGGGGGCAGGCGCTGAATGTCCTGGGCTTGAGCGAGGGGGCGACGGACGATGATATCAAGGAAGCGCACCGTCGATTAATGTCGGGTTTACACCCCGATCATGGTGGCTCGACGTATCTGGCAAGCAAGATCAACCAAGCCAAGGACGTTCTGCTCGGAAAATAGCCGGTCCAATGAGAGAAATGCCCGTATTCCGGCGGTTGCGGGGGGCGACGGTATATGGCAGATTGTCGCACCGAATTAACGACGGAATTTCTGTTCCCAAGGAAAGGTGATCCAGCGCATGGTCAAACCCATCAACAAGGCGGTATTTCCCGTCGCCGGGTTGGGAACCCGGTTTCTTCCCGCGACCAAGGCGATGCCCAAGGAAATGTTGCCTGTTGTTGATAAACCGTTGATTCAGTATGCGGTGGAAGAGGCGCGGGAAGCCGGTATTGATCAGATCATATTTGTCACCGGGCGAGGTAAAACCGTTTTGCTTGATCATTTCGATCACAGTTTCGAGCTTGAATATGTCTTGGGCGAAAGGGGCAAGAACAGCGTCCTGACCGAAATGCAGCAGGCGATGACCAAGCCCGGCCAAATCAGTTCGACCCGGCAGCAGCAGCCGCTGGGACTGGGCCATGCCGTATGGTGTGCCCGTAATTTCATTGCCGACGAGGCGTTCGCCGTTTTGCTGGCCGATGACCTGATCATGGGTGAACCGGGATGCCTTAAACAAATGATGGACGTCTATCAGGAAATCGGCGGTAACATCGTCGCGTCGGAAGACGTTCCGCCGGAACACACCGATCGTTACGGGATACTCGATGTGGTTGAAGATGATGGCAAGCTGGCCCGGGCCAAGGGGCTTGTCGAGAAGCCGGCTCCGTCCGATGCTCCGTCAAATCTTTGCATCATTGGGCGTTACATCCTGCAGCCAGAGGTGTTCGAACATCTTAGCCGGCAAAGCGAAGGCGCCGGCGGCGAAATTCAGTTGACGGACGCACTGGCAAAAACCATTCCCGATGTACCGTTCCACGGCCTTCGTTTCGACGGCAAGCGATTCGACTGCGGCACCAAGCTCGGATTTTTGGAGGCGAACGTCGCATTCGCCCTTGAGCGGGATGATTTGGGGCCTGGCGTATCGGAAATGCTGAAGAAATATGCCTAGGCTTTCGTCTTTATTACCCGTTTTTCACAATAATTCCTTCGATTATTTTATTTAGGAACAGCCATGCGTATAGCGATGATTGGTACCGGATATGTCGGCTTGGTATCCGGGGCCTGTTTTTCTGAATTTGGCGTCGACGTGGTTTGTGTCGATAAGGACGCCGGCAAGATCGACAATCTGCATCAAGGGATCATGCCCATTTTTGAACCGGGCCTGGAAGATTTGGTTGCCAAGAACGTCAAATCCGGCAGTCTGACTTTTTCCACCGATCTTGCTCAATCGGTGAGGGGGGCCGATGCGGTTTTTATTGCCGTCGGAACGCCAACCCGGCGCGGTGACGGTCATGCCGATCTGTCCTATGTTTATGCCGCCGCGAAGGAAATAGCCGAGGCGCTAGACGGCTATACCGTCATCGTCACCAAATCGACGGTCCCCGTCGGCACCGGGGTGGAGGTCGGGCGTATCATTCGGGAGGCCAGGCCGGATGCGGATTTCGATGTGGTTTCCAATCCGGAGTTCTTGCGCGAAGGGGCCGCGATCAATGATTTCATGCGGCCCGACCGAGTGGTTATAGGCACCTCCAGCGAGCGCGCCCAAGACGTTATGAAACAGCTCTATCGCCCCCTGTACCTGATCGAAACGCCTATTCTGTTCACCACCCGATCGACGGCGGAATTGATCAAGTACGCCGGTAATACGTTTCTGGCGACAAAAATCACTTTCATTAACGAAATCGCTGATCTCTGCGAAAAAGTCGGCGCCGACGTCCAGGATGTGGCCAAGGGGATTGGCCTTGATGGCCGTATCGGTTCCAAATTCCTGCATGCCGGGCCGGGGTATGGGGGGTCGTGTTTCCCCAAGGATACCATCGCACTGGTTCACACGGCTCAGGACGTTGGTAGCCCGTTGAAGATTATTGAGGCCGTGGTCGAGGCCAATGAAGAGCGCAAGAAAAGCATGGCTGGGCGTGTCATCGCCGCCTGTGGCGGATCGCTCGACGGCAAGACGGTCGCCGTGCTCGGGGTGACGTTTAAGCCCAACACCGACGACATGCGGGATTCTCCCAGCCTCGATATTCTGCCGTCCTTGCAGCAAGGCGGGGCAAAGGTCCGGGCCTATGATCCGGAAGGCATGGGTGAGGCCAAGGAGATGTTTGAAAATGTCGATTGGTGCGAAGATGCCTACCAGACCATGGAAGGCGCCGACGTGCTGGTTATCATCACGGAATGGAACGCCTTCCGGGCGCTCGATATCGAACGGGTCAAGTCACTGATGAAAACGCCGATCCTGGTTGATCTCCGGAACATCTATATTCCAGAAGAAATGAAGAAGGCTGGCGTTAGCTACCATTGTATCGGTCGCGCCACGGCATAACGAAGGGAGAGTGGAACGGATGCCCGCGTCACACATACTGGATCAATCGATTCTCCGCGAATACGACATTCGCGGGATTGTTGGTAAAACCCTCAATGCCGAAGATGTCTGCACGATCGGCAAAGCCTTCGGCAGTATTGTGGTCAGGGAAGGCGGCGAGACGGCCGTGGTCGGCTACGATGGTCGCCTGTCATCGCCGGAACTGGAAGCCGCCATGGTCGATGGCCTCAGGTCGACCGGCTTGACCGTTTACCGCTCCGGCCTTGGCGCCAGCCCGATGCTTTATTACGCGACGCATATGCTGTCGGCGGATGCCGGTATTATGATTACAGGGTCCCATAACCCGCCGGAATATAACGGCATCAAGATGTCGTTGGGCGGCAAGTCATTTTTCGGAGAGGACATTCAGCGGCTTGGTCGAGTCGCCGCCGACGGTGATTTCGTGACGCCGGAAGACGGTATCGGTGAGGCAGTCGAATACCCCGTATTTGATGATTACGTGGCCCGCTTGCTGGAGGATTTCAGGGGAGATCGACCACTCAAGGTGGCGTGGGATGCCGGCAACGGATCTGCCGGTGAGGCGATGGTCAAGCTAATTGCCGGATTGCCCGGCGAGCATATTCTTCTCAATGAACAGATAGACGGGACGTTTCCCGCTCATCATCCCGACCCGACGGTCGAGGCCAATCTGGCGCAACTGAAGGAAGCGGTTAAAAACGAAGGCTGCGATCTGGGGTTTGCTTTTGATGGTGATGGCGACCGCATCGGCCTGATCGACAGTCAGGGCCGGGTTTTGTGGGGTGATCAGATGATGGTGATCCTCGCCCGCGACGTGTTGGCGGACCTTCCCGGTGCGACGATTATTGCTGACGTCAAGGCGTCGCAAGTGTTCTTCGATGAAATCACGCGGATGGGCGGCAACGCCATCATGTGGAAAACGGGCCATTCGTTGATCAAGTCAAAGATGGTCGAAGAAAATGCGCCGTTGGCCGGAGAAATGAGCGCCCATATTTTCTTCAAGCATCGCTATTACGGCTATGACGATGCGCTTTACGCGGCGGTTAGATTGCTCTCCATCGTCAGCAGTTCGGATCAGAGCCTGGATGAGATGCTCGACGCCATGCCGCAGATGGTTAACACACCTGAACTTCGCTTCGATTGCCCGGAAGAACGCAAGTTCACGGTCGTCGAAGAGGTGGCCGAACGGCTCACTTCCGTCGAGGGCATTACGGTGCACGATATGGATGGCGTCAGGGTGCAATCAGACGATGGCTGGTGGCTGCTGCGGGCATCCAACACCCAGCCGGTTCTCGTCGCACGCTGTGAATCAACAGACGAGGCGGGACTGGATCGGCTGAAAGCGGCCCTGGCCGATCAATTGCAAAAAAGCGGCGTCGACCTCCCCAATTTTGATTAACGGACGGAATCGGACCCTAATTGGAACCGGCCTCGGCGAGTTGTTGCAGTTCCTTCTTCATCCGCAACTCCATGCAATTGATCTTGCGGCGCTTGAGCACCCGGCACGCCCTGTAGGCCTGTCTTTTGCTCAGCCCCAGGATGCGGGCCCGGTAAACGGGGCGTCGCACGCCCTTAGTCAGGGGAACTACTTTAATATATCCGTCCATTAGAAGGTCAGGGGCCTTTTCGACGGCTTTTTGGGCGATTGAATAAGCGGGCTGGGTTGTTTTATAAGCTCCAACCTGTATGCCCCATCTGACTTTCAGTGACGCGACGGTTCGCTTGCCAGATTTCCTGGCGCGGTTTGCCGACGCTGTTTTGTTTTTTAACAGGTAGTTGGCGTTCGCCAGCGCCGGGTCGATTTTGGAAAAGCCCTTATCGAGAAGCTTCGACATGAGCGCGTTACGCGAACGGGATGAGCGGCCACCGAAAACAACTCCGATAATGCGCCGCTCGTTGCGCTCGACGGATGCAACCAGATTGAACCCCGATGCCCGGATGTATCCGGTCTTGATGCCGTCGGTGCCCTGATAGGATTTCAGTAGCTTATTATGGTTCGAATGATTCTGGCCATGAAACGAGAAATTGGCGGTCGAAAAATAATGGTAATACTGCGGGAAGTCCCGCAGCAGGCCCAGCGCCAGCTTCGACATGTCTCTGGCAGTCGACAACTGCCCCCTGTGAGGCAGGCCCGAAGCATTTCTGAACGTGGTGTTGGACATGCCGAGTTTTCGGCCTTGCGCGGTCATTTTGAGGGCGAAATTTCGTTCGCTTCCGGCCATTTTTTCCGCGATGGCGGAGGCGACGTCGTTCGCGGACTTGGTGACGATGGCGAGAATCGCCTGTTCGACGGTCAGGCTTTCGCCTTTTTTTAGCCCAAGTTTTGCAGATGGCTGGCGAGCCGCGCGGGCGGAAAATACAATCGAATCATCGAGCGATAACGCGCCTTTTTCGATGGCGTCGAAAACCAGATAAAGGGTCATCATCTTGGTTAGGGAGGCCGGATAATTCCGGGTGTCGGCGTTGACTTCATAGAGGACTCGACCGCTATTGGCATCAATGACGAAAGAGGCGTACTTAGCCGCTGCCGGCTGATGAATAGCGATCAGTAAGGATGCGGCGACAACCAAAGCCGGAGCCAAACGACCCGCAAGGGACCGTAAATTGAGAAAATTAAACCCAGGCCACGAACCCCCCACGCAATCACCCCATCATTCTGTGCCGTACAGCGACGACTTTTTTTTAAAGAGTATGTAGTTTAGGTAATATCTACCCGGCGTATCCATAACAAATGATTAAAACGTTCGGATTCAAGCTCATTCTAAGCTGCAACGGCCCTAAAAGAACAGTAATATCAGAGGCCGTTTTGAAGTGCGATTCCCTTTGGATGTAAATTTATCACCGACGGGATGGTTTTATAAATTGGATTCGATCCTATATAATCAATGTCCACACAGCGAAAAACCGCTGCGTTTGCGGGCACACAAGGTATTATGAGACGACAGCAATGACCAGATTATCGACAGACCCCGTTTGTGCGGAACCCGGTAAGCCCCCCGTACGGACAAACGTTCCCGACGGACCCGAAATCGGGGTCGCTGTCAGGGCGCGGGCGAAGACCAAAAAGCCCGCGATGTACAAGGTGTTGATGCTGAATGACGATTACACGCCGATGGAATTCGTCGTGCATGTCCTTGAGAAGGTCTTTTCGAAAGGGCAGGAAGAGGCCATGAGCATCATGCTCCATGTGCATCAGCGCGGCGTTGGTGTCTGTGGCGTGTTTACTTACGAAGTAGCCGAAACCAAAGCAAACCAGGTTATGGATCTGGCGCGCCTGAATGATCATCCTTTGCAATGCACGATCGAAAAGGACGGAGACGAGTAAATGTTGTCGCGTAATCTAGAGCAAACCCTGCACCGCGCCTTGGCCTCGGCGACGGAGCGGCGCCACGAATTTGCCACCTTGGAGCATCTTTTGATGGCGTTGACGGAAGATCAGGATGCCATCGCCGTGCTTCGCGCCTGCGGTGTCGATTTGGACCGGTTGCGGCATGACCTGAGCTCCTTTATCGAAGACGAATTGGCTGATATCTCGTTGCCGTCGAAGGCGGGTAAACCCGCGGAGGAACCCAAGCCGACAGCCGGTTTCCAGCGTGTCGTGCAACGCGCCATCATTCACGTCCAGTCGTCCGGTCGGGAAGAGGTGACGGGCGCCAATGTGCTGGTCGCGTTGTTTTCCGAAAGAGAATCCCATGCCGTTTATTTTCTTCAGGTCCACGATATGTCGCGCCTGGATGCGGTCAATTATATTTCTCACGGCATCGCCAAAGTCCCCGGCGAGTCCCGCCCGCATACGGTCAGCGGTGCAAATGAGGACATGGACGGTGAAGACGTCGCCAAAAAAGGCAGCGAGGCGCTTGATGCCTATTGCGTCAACTTGAATGAAAAAGCCGCCAACCACCGGATCGACCCGCTCATCGGTCGCCATGCCGAAGTCGACCGGACCATTCAGATCCTGTGTCGACGCAGCAAGAACAATCCGCTCTACGTTGGCGATCCCGGGGTCGGCAAAACGGCCATCGCCGAAGGCCTCGCCCGTCGTATCGTCAAGGGCGAAGTGCCTGACGTCCTGTCGGAAGCGACGATCTACGCCTTGGATATGGGGGCGTTGCTCGCCGGGACACGTTACCGCGGTGATTTCGAGGAACGTCTAAAAGCGGTCATTACCGAACTCGAAAACATGCCCCATTCGATCATGTTCATCGATGAAATCCACACCGTTATTGGCGCCGGTGCAACCAGTGGCGGGTCTATGGATGCCTCAAACATCCTGAAACCCTCGTTGGCCAACGGCCAATTGCGCTGCATGGGGTCGACCACCTACAAGGAATACCGGGCGCATTTCGAAAAGGATCGGGCGCTGGTCAGGCGTTTTCAGAAAATCGATGTTTACGAACCTTCGATCGAAGATAGCGTCAAGATCCTGAAGGGGCTGAAACCCTATTTTGAAGACCATCACAAGGTCAAATATTCCAATGAAGCCCTGCGCACGGCGGTCGAGCTATCCGCCCGCTACATCGGTGATCGCAAGTTGCCGGACAAGGCGATTGACGTGATCGATGAGGTCGGTGCGGCCCGGATGTTGCTGCCCGAATCCAAGCGTCGCAAGACGGTGACGGTCAAGGATGTTGAAGTCACGGTCGCGACCATCGCCCGGATTCCCCCGAAAAGCGTTTCCAGCGATGATCGTGAGGCCTTGAAAAGCCTGGAGCGTGATCTCAAGACCATGGTGTTCGGCCAGGACAAGGCCATCGACGCTCTTTCAGGGGCTATCAAAATGGCGCGTGCGGGCTTGCGGGAGCCCGAAAAACCGGTTGGTTCTTACCTGTTTTCGGGCCCGACCGGTGTCGGCAAGACCGAAGTCGCTCGCCAACTGGCGCACACGTTGGGCATTGAACTGGTCCGGTTTGACATGTCGGAATACATGGAACGTCATAGCATTTCACGCCTGATTGGCGCCCCGCCGGGGTATGTCGGCTTTGATCAGGGCGGGCTTTTGACCGATGCGGTCGATCAGCAGCCCCACACCGTGTTGCTGCTCGATGAAATCGAAAAGGCCCACCCCGACCTGTTCAATATCCTGTTGCAGGTGATGGACCACGGTAAGCTGACCGATCACAATGGCAAAAGCGTCGATTTCAGGAACGTCATTCTAATCATGACGACCAATGCCGGGGCATCCGAAATGGCGAAACCGGCCATCGGTTTTGAACGTTCGGAACGGTCCGGCGACGACACGGAAGCCATTGAGCGCATGTTTACGCCGGAATTCCGCAACCGGCTTGATTCGATCATCACGTTTTCCAGCCTGTCGCCAGACGTCGTGTCTCGCGTTGTCGATAAATTTGTCATCGAACTGGAATCTCTCCTTGAAGATCGTCAGGTTACCATCGAACTGACCGACGAAGCACGGATATGGTTGGCCAAGAAAGGCTATGACAAATTGTTTGGGGCGCGTCCTTTGTCGCGCGTCATTCAGGAACACATCAAGAAGCCGCTGGCCGAAGAACTATTGTTTGGCAAGCTGGCCGGCGGCGGAATCGTTCGGGTTTCCATCAAGGACAACAAGCCTGCCTTTGATTTTCCCGCCTCCGGAACCCCCGTTGTGGCGAAGAAAAAAAAGCGCAAGGGCGGTGGCAAGGTTCCCGCCTTGGTCGACTGACCCCGATGCCTGAAGGTTTCCTTAAGGGGATCCGTGTCCTCGATCTCAGCCAGTATTTGCCGGGGCCGATGGCGACGCGGATTCTTGCTGATCTGGGGGCCGATGTGCTGAAGGTCGAACCGCCGGAAGGCGATCCCCTGCGTCATATGAGTCCCGTTTCCGGCCTGCAGGAAAGCGGGGCAGGGGATCGCTTCTACCGTTCGGTCAACGCCGGAAAATCGGTCATCAGGATTGATCTGAAATCCGCCGATGGCGCATCGTCGTTCGAACGTCTTGTCGAACGGGCCGACGTGTTGCTGGAATCGTACCGGCCTGGCGTCCTGAAACGCCTTGGATTTGGTCGGGATCGGCTGCACGAGATCAATCCCGGCCTGATACATTGTGCCCTGACCGGATACGGTCAAACCGGGCCAAGGGCCGCCGACGCCGGACATGACATCGGATATGCGGCCTTGAGCGGTGGATTGGCCGTATCGGGGGCGACCGATATGCCGTCGTTCAACTGGCCGCCCGTTGTCGATCATGCGGGCGCCCAGCAGGCGGCTATCTCGATGCTTGGGGCGTTGGCCTCCCGCGACAAGGGACAGGGCTGCTTCATCGATCTGGCGCTGACGGATAGTTACCTTGCGTGGCAGGATTGGGGATTAACGGCCGCGCGAACCGGTAATCCGACCGATCGCCCCCGGCGCGGTGGGAACGTGCTGAATGGAGGATCGGCTTGCTATCGGCTGTATCGGACGTCCGATGAGCGTTTTATCGCCCTCGGTGCGTTGGAAGCAAAATTCTGGCGGAATTTCTGCGAGGCGGTGGGAAAGCCGCAGTGGGCGGCACGACAGCAAGAACCGCTACCGCAGACAAACCTTATTGCCGAGGTCTCGGCCCTGATTGCGAGTGAATCGGCGCAGCATTGGGGAGATATTCTATTCGGCGTCGATTGCTGCTTTCAGGCGGTCCTGGACTATCAGGAAACCATCGCGGATGAACACGTCAGGCACCGCCAATTGCTACAGGATGGCGATGATTTTCTTCAGGTGTTGTTTCCCGCTCATATCAATGGCAACCCACCACAAGAGCGCGCTGCCGTGCGAGAATTGAACTTCACCCAGGCTATGAGTTCTTGGTCGTAACCTACTGAAAACAAACTATCGGCAGTTTTTTTCTGTTAGTATGCGAGCGTAGGCGGCGCCTTTTGCCGGCAATCCGATGGCCTTTCCGGCATCGATGACGACGGTTTGCATGCGCTTGCCGCCCCTGCTGTCCAGGCGCTCGATGACGGCCGCTCTGCATTGGCCGCAGGCGTTGGCCAATGCCAATCCGTTTGCCGACCGTGCCAACTGAATACATCTTCTGCCGTCGCTTTGAGCGGGATTCGGTGCCGCGGCTTGAGTTCCGGGAGACGCCTTGCAGGGGATATCGGTGGTTATTCTGGACTGTCCGGGCCCCCTGAAGGACAGAGTAACCCGGGCCCTGGAGGGGATGGTCACCGTCCTTGAAATCGGGGCGTCGTTGCCGGGACGTTTTCTCTGAATGCCGACGATCCGGCATGAAGCGCAGGTATTGATAAGGATTTCCCTACCGTTTTGGGTGCCCAAACGGGAACATTTGAGGGCCACGGGGACCCGAAGCGGGGACACGGAACCTGCCTGCGCCACCTTGAAGCCTGCGGCGTTGGCAGTGGCGGGCGTCCATATGGCCACCGTGACAAGCGCTGTAACGGCAAGAATGAACGGCCGAAAGGGCGGAAAGAAAAGACGAAGAAGCATGGCTTCAGTTTACGGCGGTATTGGTTAATCGCAGGTGAACATTACCCCTGGGCGACATCTTTTTCAGGACTTAAAGGGTGAAAACGTGGTCAGCGCCTCAATTTCGTCATCGACGGCCTCGCGCTCCTGCTCCAGAAAACGGGCGACGGCTTGACGGAAACCGGGGTCGGCGATCCAGTGGGCGCTATAGGTCGTGTGAGGCAGATACCCGCGTTGCAGTTTATGCTGTCCCTGGGCGCCGGCTTCAACCTTGCCGAGACCGGTCTCGATGGCGAAGTCGATGGCCTGATAATAGCAGGCCTCGAAATGCAGGAAGCGATAATGATCGAGGCATCCCCAATAGCGACCAAACAGGGTGTCGCCACCGATCAGGTTGAGTGCGCCGCCGACCGCCTTCCCGCCATCTTCGGCGATCACCAGCATGATTTTGTCGGCCAGTCGTTCCCCCAGCAGGCTAAAGAATGTGCGGTTTAAATAGGCCTGCCCCCATTTTCGGTCCGAGGTATTACAATAAAAGGAGTAAAAGGCATCCCAATGCCGCTCTTCGATATCGTTGCCGGTCAATCGGGATATTTTGACGCCACTCGCCAGGGCCGTCTTGCGTTCCTTTTTAATGCTTTTGCGTTTTCTGGATGTCAGCGTGGCGAGGAAATCGTCAAATTTTTCATAGCCATCGTTCAGCCAGTGGAATTGCCGATCGATGCGCTGTAGCAGGCCGTATTGGCCGCACATTTCCCATTCCTGCCTGTCGATAAAAGTCATATGAAACGACGATACGCCTAACTGTTCGGTCAATTGCGACAGACCTGAAATCAGGGTGCGCTGGATTTCGGTCCGGGCGTCGGGCTGTAACGACGGATCAACGAGCAGGCGACGTCCGGTTACCGGTGAGAAGGGGACGGCGACCTGTAATTTCGGATAATAGGCGCCACCAGCCCTGTGATAGGCATCCGCCCAGCTCCAATCGAAGATGTATTCGCCGTAGGAGTGGCTTTTCAGGTACAGCGGGACGACGGCGGCAATCTTTCCGTTGCCGCTTTCCAACACCAGATGCCGGGGGTGCCACCCCGTTTCGGCGGCAACCGACCCACTGTCTTCGAGGGCAGACAGGAACGCATAGGATACAAACGGATCATCGCCGCCGGCACACCGGTCCCATTGTTCGGCCGGGACCTCGCCGATTGCATTTAAAACTCTGATAACTGCTTCATTCTGGCCGTCGGGCATGGGGTAGAAATGAGGCTTGTCGGTGCTCAAGGCAACATTTTATTGGCAGGAGTCCATAAAGAGTTAGTCGATTTCGAAGATTCCGTCGATTTCAACGGCGATGCCAAGGGGTAGGGATGCCGCGCCGACGGCAAATCGTGCGTGTTTTCCAATATCCCCGAAGACCTCTCCCATGAGATCAGAGGCGCCGTTAATGACCTTTGGTTGATCCGTGAAGTCAGGCGTGCAGTTAACGAAACCGCCAAGCTTGACGACCCGCTTAACCCGGCCAAGATCGCCGCCGCACGCCGCCTTGATCTGTGCCAGCAGGTTGATGGCGCAAATACGAGCCGCCTGATAGCCGTCGTCGGTGTTGAGGTCATCGCCGACTTTACCGAGATATTTCAACTCGCCGTCGGCCATGGTGATCTGGCCGGATACGAACACCAGGTTCCCTGTGACGACATAGGGAATGTAATTCGCCGCCGGTGCGGACGGTGCCGGCAGTGTGATTCCAAGGTCGTTCAGGCGTTGATCAACGGAGCCGGTCATGGTGAGAATTCCTTATACGATTGCGGATGATATGAGGTGATGCGGATATTAGGGGCCGAAGACGGCTAGCGGCAATTCTGATTGCGGCCAATTCAGGCCGTTTTTCGCCATGGCAACGGTTCAGATTTTAATGTGGGTCTTTTCCGTGGGCGCCTCACAGTTGACGTCCGAGCCGCGTTCCTTCAGTGCCGCGCGGGCAAATGCCAGTTTGGCGTCAATGTCGTCATCTGTCTGGTCGGGATCGTGATGGAACATGTACAGGTTCTTGACGTTTGCCTTGGCGGCCAGGTCGACGACCTGCGACACGCTGGAGTGGCCCCAGCCAATTTTGGAAACATATTCTTCATCCGTATAGGTCGTGTCCGTGATGAGCAAATCGGTACCTTCAATAAACCGGACCAATCGCTTCACATAGAACGGGTCATAATGATCTTCATCGGTTTCAAGAAACATTTCGTTATCGGTAATGTAACAAACCGATCGCCCCCTGTACTCGACGCGGTAGCCAAGACATTGCCCTGGGTGGTGGAGCAGCATGGTTTTAACGGTAATTCCGTTCAGATTGAGGGATTCCTCGTGTAAATCCCTGAACGTGACGCTGGAGGCAAATTCCTGGATGGTGATCGGGAAGTAGACTCCGTCCATCTGGGCCGAAATCAGTTCGTGGATTGTTATGTCGCCGTGTCTGGGGCCAAATATTTCGAATATATTTCCCTGAATATACAGGGGGGTAAAAAACGGCAGCGCGTTGATATGATCCCAGTGAGGGTGGGACAAGAATATCTTAGCCTCGATCTTCTTTTTGCCAAGGCTCATCAGCCAGTTCGCCAAGGGTTTGATCCCGGTGCCGGCGTCAAAAATAAAGAGGTCCCCGCGGGCGAATTCCATGGTCACGCACGACGTATTGCCACCGTATCGTACACTATCGATTCCCGGAACAGGCAGCGTGCCGCGGATGCCCCAGAAGGACACGTCGATCTTGTCCTTGATGTAGCGTTCTACCTTGTAGGAAAAATTCTTTTCGCTGATTGGTTTGGTTATGAAACCATCGATTCCGTTGTCAAAGGCGCGCTTGCGATCGAAATTGTATGACTTCGAGGAAACCAAAATAACCCTGGTGTCGTTCAGGCTCTCCTCCTTGCGGAGCCGCGTGCTCAGTTCCATGCCATCCAGTCCCGGCATCATCAGGTCGCAAACAACGCAATCGGGCTTCTTGGCGACGATTTCCGCAACAGCCCTGGTGCTGTCACCACAACTCGAAACATCATGGCCCGCCGCAGTCAGCAGGCTGGTCATGAATTCGATCATTTCCGGGTCGTCATCGACGACAAATATACTGTACGTGGAGGAGTCAGACATTATCAGGCCCAGGGGATTTGTTTGAAACTCGCAATTTGCAGAAAATTATGACAGCGGTATGTTACAGGAAAAATTGGGCATTAAACAATCAATAGGGTGCCATCCGAAGGCAAACTGACAATCGAATACCGCAAATTGGGGTATTTATTGAAAAAAGGGCGGCTCCGGAGGATTTACCCCGGAGCGCGCCCAAGTTTCCCAGGGAGAATCTCCCTAATCCAGTGCTCCCCGTTACGAACAGCCACTCGTTCCGCCGCATGTCAGGCATTTCATGCAGGTGCCGTTGCGGACAAGCGTGAAGTTTCCGCATTCTCCGCAGGCATCGCCTTCATAGCCCTTCATTTTGGCTTCCCGGACGTGCCCCATCCGGGTGTCGGTGCTGCTGACAACGCCGGCGGAAACCTGAACGGATTCTGCCGTCACGGATTCCACCATTTGAATGCCGCCGCCGCTGACGGCGGCCGTTGCCGCCGACGCCGTCATTGTTCCTCTGACGGTTTCGGTGGCGCCATTTCCCTTGGCGCCCTTGATGACCCGAAACCTGGACCGTACGTAGCCCTTGCTGGCGATGCGTTCGACCGCTTCCATAGCCGTCGCGTCGGCGCTGATGGGGATATCGCCTTCGTCATCGCCGCGACCGATGCTGTCGGGGGCCAGGTCATCGGGCTCGACGTGGGCAAGGTCATTCCGGCCCAGGTAAGAAACAGCCAGTTCACGGAAAATGTAATCCAGAATAGACGTCGACATTTTGATGGTGTCATTGCCCTCGACGATCCCGGATGGGTCGAAGCGGGTGAAGGTGAAGGCCTCGACAAATTCTTCCAGCGGCACGCCGTATTGCAGGCCGATGGAAATGGAGATGGCAAAATTATTCATCAGACTGCGGAAAGCGGCGCCTTCCTTGTGCATGTCGATGAAAATCTCTCCGAGCCGCCCGTCTTCATATTCGCCGGTACGCAGGTAGACCTTGTGGCCGCCGACGACGGCCTTTTGGGTGTATCCCTTGCGTCGATGGGGCAGTCGACCGCGAGTGGTGACAAACCTTTCGACGATCCTTTCCGCGATAATTTCGGCCCGAACCGCTCCGGGCGCGGCGGCAACGGTTTCCAGGTCGTCGATTTCCAGCAATTGCGCCTGTAGCGGTTGTGATAATTTGGAACCATCACGGTAGAGTGCATTGGCCTTCAGCCCCAATCGCCACGATAGCATGTAGGCGTCCGTGCAATCCTCGATGCCGGCGTCGTTCGGCATGTTGATGGTCTTGGAAATAGCTCCCGAGATGAAGGGTTGCGAGGCTGCCATCATGCGAATGTGGCTTTCGACGGACAGGAACCGTTTGCCGGTTCGTCCGCACGCGTTGGCGCAGTCGAAGATGCCGATATGTTCATCTTTCAGGTACGGCGCGCCTTCCAGCGTCATCGTGCCGCAGACATGAGCATTCGCCAGTTCGATTTGATCCCTGGAAAAGCCTATTTCAGCGAGAAGGTCGAATGAGACATCGTCGAGTTGTTCGGGCTTGAAGCCCAGGGTTTCGGTGCAGAAAGACTCACCCAATGTCCACTTGTTGAAAGCGAACTTGATGTCGAACGCTTCCGCCAATTCCTTTTCAACCGCTCTCAAGGCATCGTCGGTAAAACCTTTGTCGCGAAGCGTCTGATGATTGATGCCAGGCGCGCCATCCAAAGTGCCGTGACCCTCGGCGTATAGCTTGATCTCTTTGATCTGGCTTTCCGAATACCCGAGACGCCTCAACGCGGTTGGCACCATGCGGTTAATAATCTTGAAATATCCGCCACCGGCCAGTTTCTTGAACTTGACCAGCGCGAAATCCGGTTCAATGCCGGTGGTGTCGCAGTCCATGACCAGCCCAATGGTGCCTGTCGGTGCGACGACGCTGACCTGGGCGTTGCGGAAGCCGTGTTCCTCGCCCAATTCGAGGGCCCTGTCCCAGGCAGTTCTGGCGGCGGCCGTAAGATCGCGATCGGGAGATCCTTCCGTGGTCAACGGAACCGGGGAAATATTCAGTCCCTCATACCCGGCAGCTTCGCCATGGGCGGCGCGGCGGTGGTTGCGGATCACCCGCAGCATTGCCTCACGATTATCCTGATAGCGAGGGAAGGCCCCCATTTCAGAGGCCATCTCCGCCGATGTGGCATAGGAGACACCGGTCATCAGCGCCGAAACAGAGGCGCAGATGTTGCGCCCTTCGTCTGAATCATAGCCGATACCGGCCGCCATCAGGTAGCCGCCAATATTGGCGAACCCGAGGCCCAGAGTGCGGAACTCATAGGATAACTGGGCGATTCGTTCGGACGGAAACTGGGCCATCAGAACGGAAACTTCCAATGTGATGGTCCACAGGCGGACGGCATGTTCGAACGATTTAATGTCGAAGGCGGCGACCCCGTCGGCAGTGTTCGTCAAAAAAGACATCAGGTTGAGAGAGGCCAGATTGCACGCCGTGTCGTCCAGGAACATGTATTCCGAACAGGGGTTGGAGGCATTGATCCGGCCGCTTTCCGGGCAGGTATGCCAGTCGTTGATTGTGGTGTCGAATTGTAACCCCGGATCGGCGCAAGCCCACGCCGCGTGACCAATTTCTTCCCACAAATCGCGTGCCTTGATACGCTTGGCGACGGCCCCGTCGGTCCGGCGGATCAGTTCCCAGTCACCATCTTCCAGAACCTTTTTCAAAAAGGCGTCGGTTATGCGGACGGTGTTATTGGAGTTTTGACCCGAAACCGTCAGGTAGGCTTCCGAATCCCAGTCGGTATTGAAGACCGGGAAGGAAATTTCGGTGTAGCCCTGTTTGGCAAACTGAATGACCCGCTGGACATAATTTTCAGGGATCATGGCGGCGCGGGCAGCCAGTATGGCTGTTTTCAAGCTATCGTTCTTCTTCGGGTCGAAGCGGCTTTCGTCGTCTTTGGAATTCCCTTCCTGCTGGCAGGCTTGCATGATTGTGTTCATATGGACTTCGGTTACACGGGAACCGGTGACGAGGGCTGCAACCTTTTGTTCTTCGCGAACCTTCCAGTTGATAAACTCTTCGACATCAGGGTGATCGACATCGACAACCACCATTTTAGCCGCACGCCGGGTGGTGCCCCCCGATTTAATGGCGCCGGCGGCCCGGTCGCCGATTTTCAGGAAGCTCATCAAGCCCGACGAATTTCCGCCACCTGACAGGCTTTCCTTTTGGGCGCGAAGACGGGAAAAGTTCGTTCCGGTTCCGGAGCCATACTTGAACAGGCGGGCTTCACGCACCCACAGGTCCATAATGCCGCCCTCGTTGACCAGATCATCGCTAATGCCCTGAATAAAGCAGGCGTGTGGCTGGGGATGCTCATAAGCCGATTTGGATCGCGTCAGCTTGCCGGTGCGGTAATCGACGAAAGAATGACCTTGAGCCGGGCGGTCGATGCCGTAGGCCCAATGCAATCCGGTATTGAACCACTGCGGAGAATTGGGCGCACCAATTTGACAGGCCAGCATGTAGCGCATCTCATCGAAATAGGTGCGGGCGTCTGCTTCCCGATCGAAAAAGCCGCCTTTCCAGCCCCAGTACGTCCATGTCCCGGCCAAGCGATCGAAGATTTGCTTGGCTGACCCTTCGCCGGTCGTGCGCTCGTCTTCGGGAAGGGCGCTTAACGCCTTTTCGTCGGCGGTGCTGCGCCAAAGCCATGACGGCACGTTCTTTTCCTTGACGACCTTCAGCTTCGCCGGGACGCCTGCCTTGCGGAAGTATTTTTGCGCCAATACATCACAGGCGACCTGCGACCATGACGCCGGCACTTCCATCCTGTCCTGATGAAATACGACGGAACCGTCGGGGTTGCGGATATCGCTGGATGTGTGGCGAAATTCGATCGAATCGTAAGGCGATTCGGATTTGTTCGTGAAAAGACGCGTAAGTCGCATAAAGCCCCCAAAATGGCCCGGATTGTTAGTGTTTGGCCAATCTTCGTGTCATACGAATGCCAGCCGGCTCTGATGTTAATTCCATGGCGTGCGATGGCACCCCAGGAACCCTTTCGACCCGCGTCCGAAAACCCGCCAAAGCCCTGCGTTCCAAGTGTGATGCCGCGTTATATATTCGAGGCTGACACTACATAGCGTGTTTGTCCGGGGTCGAGGCACAAAATGTAGATTAACGGTCTTCCCGACGCAATAGAATTTCGGTTCAACCGGCACAAAAAATAATTCTAAATCAAAACCGGATCGGCCAATTCCGGAATGATTCCAATGCTTTCCGTGGGTCGGTTGACGGCCGGTATTAGTGCGAAACGAAATTACCCACGGAAAATCATTGGTTAATGGTCGCCGCTTTCCCTGAACCGAAATGGCCTTGTATTTGGGCCGCTTACGGTGAAAAATTCAGATCCGTCATGGTTAACGACGACAACCATCCAAATTCAGAATCCGGCGGCGAATCGCTCGAGCGGCGGCATCCGGTCAGCCGTCGGTTTTTTCGCAGGAATCAGGCTCATCGTTCAGAACATGTCAGCCATCGCGACAGATATCTGGACGCGCCACACGGCAAATGCCATATTTGCGCCACTTGATTCCGGTATATCTGTCAGAAGCGGCTATATTGGGATTGCCCGATCAGCCCTACGTAACGGCGATTGGAAATTCGACGAGAGGCGCAAATGAAAATCAGTACTCTTCTCTTCACCTGGTTCAAGGGTGATCTGGTTGGCAAGGATATATTTTCGAATCGATACTACCGCTCGAAGGGAGCCAAGTTAAACGGCAGAGAGCGTCGTTGGGTCCTCTACAAGGGCGGGAACGACGCCTCGTCCGTGCCTGCGGAATGGCATGCGTGGCTTCATCACACCTGCGACGCTCCGCTGACCGACAAGGCCGCTGTCATACAACCATGGCAGAAGGAGCATCAAGCGAACCCGACCGGCACGGATACTTCCTATTTGCCGGCAGGTCATGATTACCAAGGTGGGAAAAGGGCGTCGGCAACCGGCGACTACCAGCCTTGGTCGCCGACCTGATCCCGATCCGGGCGGCGACAAGAAGGTTGGCGTAGGAATGCAGACATCTGAGACAAAATCGATCATCGTCGGCGGGATCGTCGTTCTGGTTGCAGCTTTTGTGTTTGCGGTGATCTCGAGCAAGCAAAGCCTGTCCACTGGTCCCGGTGTTGGAAAATATCGAATTAACGCCATGTTTAATCGGGTCGATGGCCTTGTCGAAGGCGACGACGTACGGGTAGGCGGCATCAAGGTTGGCTCTGTCTCCGTCCAGGCGCTGGACAAGGATTACCGTGCGATAATCGGCATGGATATCGACTCCGCGGTCAAACTGCCGAAGGACACATCCGCGGCGATACATACCGACAGCCTGTTTGGATCCAAGTTTGTTATCCTGGAGCCCGGCGGCGACGAACAGAACCTGGCTTCCGGCGATACGATCACGTTCACCCAGGACGCCTTGGTTGTCAGTGATTTGCTCGATCAGATCATCGCCGAGGGAGAACGATCAGCGAAAGACGCGGCATCTGCCCGTGAAAAACTGAACGCTATTGAAAAAGCCATGGGGAAACAGGGAAACAACTGAAATGGGTAGGAACGCCATTGAAACCGTTATGGGCGGCGTCGTGCTGCTGGTCGCCGGGATGTTTTTGTATTCCGCCTACACGACGGCCGAAATATCGACGGTCCAGGGCTATAACGTCACGGCCGCATTTTACAAAATCGGCGGACTGAACACGGGCAGTGATGTCCGCATCAACGGCATCAAGGTGGGAAAGGTCACCGATCAGGCATTGGACCCCCAAACATTCAACGCCGTCGTCAGTATGTCGATCAGGCCTGATATAAAGCTGCCCGTCGATACGACGGCGGCAATCGCCAGCGAAGGAATTCTCGGCGGCAAGTACGTTCGCCTGGAACCCGGAACGGAAAAAACCTATCTGGCCGACGGCGGCACGATCACGAAAATCAAGGATTTCAAGTCACTTGAAGACCAGGTCGGAAAGATCATCTTTCTGGCTACCGGTTCCAGCGGCAACTAGAGCCCTTCCGGGTTAATATGAGGCATTCTGATGGGGCAGATCGATCTTTCGGGTAGGCGCGGCACGCAGCCCGATGCCGTCGCATCGGGCAAGGGGCGGAACGACCCCGAAAGGCCGATATGCCCCACCTGCGGCCCTGTTCTTTTGCCTCGTGACGTCGTCGCCCGTCTGACCCGATGCCCCACATCGCGTGGCGACGCGCTCCTAGTGACGAAACAAAATAACATGGTCAGAATGCCTCATATTAACCCGGAAGGGCTCTAATGACGTGGCGGCTGATATTTTCGCTGGCGGTTCTGCTGCTAAGCAGTATGAAACCGGCGTCGGCTGAAAAATATAATACGGCCGTTTTGCAGGGCCTGGACAAAGTGACGGCACGTGTTTCGACCATCGAAGCACCGGTCGGCGACACGGTGACCTTCGGGGCGCTGCAAATCATCGTTCGTACCTGCGACAAGCGCCCGCCCGAAGATCCACCGGAAAGCGCCGCATTTCTCGATATTTGGGAAATCCAGCCCGGCGAGCCGGCGGTCAGTATTTTTCGGGGCTGGATGTTCGCCTCATCCCCTTCGCTATCGGCGCTCGAACACCCGGTCTATGACATCTGGGTTTTGGATTGTAAAAATACCCCGCGCCCGGCGGAAGGCGGTTCCTGAGCCCTGATAAGCTTGAATATAGGTTGGCGACATTATGATGGTTTCGGGTCCGTTGTTGGCCGGCTGATACGCATCAGCAGCAGGATCGTCGCCAGCGTCGTCACGTAGAACGCGACCTGGATACCCATCGGCCGGTCCGTGTAACCGATCAGGATGTGTAGCAATGTGCCGATCACGCCGTCTTGCCTCAGGATATCCGAACTATCCCAGACCTGCGGCATCAGCGACGGCACCAGCCCCGCCTGATTAAGATAATCGGCGGCATTGGCGGCCAGTCCGGCGGCCAACACCAGCACCATCCAGCTCACCACCGACATAAACCGGCTAACCGGGATTACCAACAGTCCCCGATAGATCAACCCACCCAAAGCCACGCCGCCGCTCAGGCCCAGAAAACTTCCGGCGAGCAAGCCGGTTCCGGCGGCGCCGCTGGCGATCAGGCCGTACATGAACAGCACCGTTTCCGACCCTTCCCGCAACACCGCGAAGAAGGTGACCAGGGCCAACGCTGACAGTGGTTTGAGGCCGACACTGACGTCATGGCCGACCTGCCGCATCCGTGCCGCTAGTTCGCGTCCGTGCGCACTCATCCAGGTGTTGTGCCACCCCAGCATCACCACGGCCAATAGCAGGACGCCGGCATTTAGAAGCTCCTGACCGCGACCATCCATCGCGGAGGAGATCGCACTCGCGAAGGCCGCCACCAGGCAGGCCCCAAGACCGCCGGCGATGATGCTGCCTCCAACCCATCGCCCCCGACCGGCAACGCCGCGCGAAGCCCCCATCACGATGGCAACAATTAATACGGCTTCCAGGACTTCACGAAAGACGATCAGTGCGGCACCAAGCATATCAATATTACTCCACGATCAGCGTGCCTTGCGCCGTGTCTTCGTTGTATTCACCCGAGAAATGATACTCGCCGGTTTTCAGCGGTCCGATCCAGACTGTTGCCTTGGTGTTACCGGGGACGATCTTCTCGCGTCTCAGGTCGCGGCTTTCGAACTCCTCCGGCGTGGGATCCTGGTTGTCGATCAACAGTTTTACCCGTTGATCCGCGGGTATTTTTACGTCGGTCGGCTCGAAGTGGTGGTTCTTGATAACGATAACCCGTACAGCATCGTTGGCAGCAAGGGCCTGACCACTGGTCAAGGCTAACACTGCGGCGGTAATCAGAAAGGCTTTCCGCATGTTTTTATTCCATATGTTTTCGGTTCGATGAGGTCGCGTAGATGTTCTATTCAGCAAATGCTAATGCAAATCATTCTTATAATCAACAACTATCTGAATACGTAATCGACACGACCAAAAACGATAGCCGCTGGGGCCTGATTCAGACGACGTAGCGGCTTCCGGCCAGAGTATCCTCGATAACACCGGCGAGCCGATCGGCCGGTATCGTAATCTGAAACTCGCCTTCGCACGACAGCGCCTTGTCCAGTCTGAGCAGATAATCTCGCGCCGGGATTTCTATAGCCCCGAAACGGGCAAGGTGGGGCGTTACGAATTGCGTATCGAGTAATTTGAAGCCATTTCCTCGAAGACGTGCCACCAAATGAACCAGGGCTACCTTGCTGGCGTTGGTGACATGGGAGAACATACTCTCACCGCAAAAAGCCCCTTTCAGTGATACCCCGTATAATCCGCCAACGAGTTTTCCATTGAGGCGACATTCGACGCTATGAGCGAGCCGCAGGTGATGCAATGCTGTGTACGCGTCGATGATCTGATCATTGATCCAGGTGCCCTGGTCTTCCCTTGGTGTTTCGGCGCAGGCGTTGATGACGGCGGCGAAATCGGTATCCACCGAGACCTCAAAATAGCCTTGGCGGACGATTTTTTTCAGAGACCGGGGAACGTGGAAATTATCCAGCGGCAATATTCCCCTGACGTCCGGATCGACCCAGAAAATGCCGGGGTCGTTGCGGCTTTCAGACATCGGAAAAATTCCGGCGGCATAGGCCCGGATCAGAATTTCAGGCGTTAGAATGTGCGGTCCCGGTGTGCTGCGACTCATGGAGGGAATGGACCCTTTTGTTCAGTCGTCCCGGCCGACGAATTTCTCCAGCCAATGAATGTCGTACTCGCCATTGACGAAATCAACTTCCGACATCAGTTGTTGGTGCAGCGGCAGCGAGGTATCGAGCCCATCAATGACGTACTCGCCTAGAGCACGACGCAGACGCATCATGCATTCATTCCGGTTGGCGCCGTGAACGATCAACTTGGCGATCATGCTGTCGTAATAGGGCGGCACCGTATACCCGGAATAAATGGCAGAATCGACACGAACGCCCAAGCCTCCCGGAGCATGGTAATCGCCGATGGTTCCCGGCGAGGGGACAAATGTTTCCGGATGTTCGGCGTTGATCCGGCATTCGATGGCGTGACCGGAAAAGCGAACGTCCTTTTGTTCGTAGCCGAGTGGCGCGCCGGCGGCTATCCGGAGCATTTCACGCACCAGGTCGAGGCCCGTGATCATTTCCGTTACCGGGTGCTCGACTTGCAGTCGGGTGTTCATCTCGATGAAATAGAACTCACCATTTTCATATAAATATTCGACGGTACCGGTGCTTCTATAACCCAATTTCTTAACCGCATGGGCGGTGATGGTTCCTATTCTTTCACGTACATCGGCATTCAGGGCAGGCGATGGGGCTTCTTCCAGTACCTTCTGATGGCGACGCTGCAACGAACAATCGCGCTCACCTAAATGGACGACGTTTCCGAACCCATCGGCAAGAATCTGAATTTCGATATGGCGAGGCTTTGTCAGGTATTTTTCCATGTAGACTTCGCCGTTGCCGAAGGCCGCTTCCGCCTCGCTTTTCGCCATTCTGATGGCGTCGGGGAGTTCTTCGGCAGAATGGGCGAGTTTCATGCCGCGCCCGCCACCGCCGGCCGAGGCCTTGATCAGCACCGGGTAGCCGATGTCCTTGGCGACCGCGAGAGCGCTTTCATCATCTTCAACGGCGCCGTCGGAACCGGGAACGACGGGGATTCCGGCCTCCATGACCGCTTGTTTGGCGGCAATTTTGTCGCCCATCAATGCGATGTGGTCGGGCTTCGGGCCAATAAATGTGAAGCCGTGTTCTTCAACCTTTGCCGCGAACCCCGCATTTTCCGACAAAAATCCATAGCCGGGGTGAATGGCGTCGGCGTTGGACAGGGTCGCCGCCGTCAGAATGGCGGTTTCGTTAAGGTAGCTATCTTTCGCCGCAGGTGGTCCGATGCAAATACTTTCGTCGGCAAGCCGCACGTTCATGGCATTGGAATCGGCCGTCGAATGAACAGCGACCGTACGGATACCCATTTCGCGGCAGGCGCGTTGAATGCGGAGCGCAATTTCACCGCGGTTGGCGATCAGGACCTTTTCAAACATCGGGTAATCCCGTCCGTTATTCGATGATCATCAGCGGCTCGCCGAATTCCACCGGTGTTGCATTGCTGACGAATATTCTGGAGACCTTGCCGGCGCGGGAGGCCTTGATCGGATTGAAGACCTTCATGGCTTCGATCAGTACCAATGTGTCGCCTTCCGCAACCTGATCGCCGATTTTAACGAACGGCGGCTGATCCGGCTCGGATGTGGTGTAGACGGTTCCGACCATGGGCGAAACGACAACGCCCGGGTGTTCCGCGTGGTGGTCTTCGCCGGCGGACAGCTCGGGCGCCGAGACGGCGGGAGCGGTGGCGGCGATGGCGGTCGCAACCGGCATGCCGCCTTTGGTGACACGCACGTGCCAGTCGCCGGAACCGTATTCGATTTCGCTCAAACCTGTTTCTTCAAGTAGTCCCGCCAGTTGTCGTACCAGATCGGAATCAATCTCTGTCTTGGATGTCGTTTTCTTGTCTACCATGTGAAAAATCTACCAGCGTTATACGGCCAAGTGGTTATTTGAGTATTTTTGTCGCGGCATCCAGGGCCATTTCGTATCCGAAGCCGCCGAATCCGCAGATCATCCCGCGGGCCGCCTTGGAAACATAGGAATGGTGCCTGAATTCCTCGCGTTGATGGATATTTGAAAGATGAACCTCGATCACCGGAAGGTCGCACGATAACAGGGCGTCCAGCAGGGCGACGGATGTGTGGGTATAAGCGCCCGCGTTGACGATGATCAGATCGGCACTGTTCCGCGCCTGCTGAACCCAGCCAACAAGTTCACCTTCCATGTTGGTTTGGCGAAATTCGACCTCCAAACCGAGCGGCCCGGATTTATGACGGCAGGCGGCTTCGATGTCAGCCAGTGTTTCATGGCCGTAAACGTCGGGTTCACGCGTTCCCAGCAGGTTCAGATTAGGCCCGTTAAGGACCAGAATTCTTGACGTCATGGTATATCCGGAATCATCGGTCAGCTTTCGAGGATTTGTATAACACGCACCGAAGGGCTCTGTAACAAAGACTTTATCTGAAATTTATCTTCGGGGCGTCTTTTTGCGGCTTGTCATGCGTTGTCAGGTTGAATGCGGCGCGCGTCGGTATCATACTGAGCCAAATAATAGTTAAGGAACGGTAACTCCTATGCAAGTGACAATAAACGGCGAATTACGGAGCTTCGACGCGGTTCTGACGGTCGAGCAACTGTTGGGCGAAATGGGCGTCGATTCGCGGAAAGTCGCGGTCGAGAAAAATCTTGAGATCGTGACTAAATCGGCTTACGGCGACACCAGCCTGAACGACGGCGACAAACTTGAAATCGTCCACTTTATCGGTGGCGGCGGGCCCGACAGCGCCGATGCAACCGCCGATGATGACGTCCTGATTGTCGCGGGGCGGCGACTGACATCACGTTTGATCGTCGGCACCGGGAAATATGCCGATTATGAACAAAATCGCCTGGCCGTCGAGGCGTCGGGTGCCGATATGGTGACGGTCGCCGTCCGCCGGGTCAATTTAACGAATCCGGATCAACCGATGCTGGTCGATTACGTTTCACCCGAAAAATACACCTACCTGCCAAACACGGCGGGGTGTTTCACCAAGGAAGAGGCGCTTCGGACCCTGCGCCTGGCGCGCGAGGCGGGCGGCTGGGATCTGGTCAAGCTGGAGGTTTTGGGCGATGAGAAAAGCCTTTATCCACGGATGATAGAGACCCTGTCGGCGGCCGAGGCCCTGATCGCCGAAGACTTCAAGGTGATGGTTTACTGTTCCGACGATCCGATCCTTGCCAAGGAGCTTGAGGATATGGGCTGCGTCGCCATCATGCCGCTTGGGGCGCCGATCGGATCGGGGCTGGGTATCCAGAATCCGGTTAACATCCGGATGATCGTCGAACAATCAAAGGTGCCGGTGATTGTCGATGCCGGTGTCGGCACGGCGTCCGATGCGACCGTGGCCATGGAACTGGGCTGCGACGGCGTCCTGATGAATACCGCCATTGCCGGCGCCAAGGACCCGGTCCGCATGGCGCGCGCCATGAAGCACGCAGTGATCGCCGGTCGTCAGGCCTATCTGGCCGGGCGAATGGCGAAAAAAATGTACGCCGATCCGTCGTCGCCGCTGGCCGGGCTGATCTAGCTTAAGGGAAGCTATTTGCCGGTTTTTTTGGTCGGAGCCATCATGAAGGCGGGGACGTGGTCGCCCATGCCGACAACCGGATCGGAGACAGAATTTTCCCGTTTTGGCCGCATAGCGTCTTTTTTGCGTCCGGCTCGTCCGGATTTCGCCTCGGGTCCGGAGTCGGTCTTGGTCTCCGGCGCCGGCTCCGCCTTTGGCACGGGCGCGGAAACGTCCTTCGGGGCTTCCGGGGCGCTGCGTTGCGGGACGGACTTTTGCCTGCCGCGTTTGCGCGGCGGACGCTCCCGGCTTCCGTCGCTATGGGGCGCCGATTCTGTCTTGGCCTGAGAGGCGGCACGAGGGGGCGCCTGCTCCACACCGCTTAATTGAACTTTGGGAATGTCCCTGCCGATCAGTCGGGTGATGGCATCGATATATTTTCCGTCTTCCGGTACGGCGATGGTGAAGGCGTGGCCCTTCAAACCGGCCCGACCGGTGCGCCCGATGCGGTGGACATAGTCTTCCGCGTGGGTCGGCACATCGAAATTGAAGACATGGGACAGCGCCGGGATATCGAGACCACGGGCGGCGACATCGCTGCACACCATGTAGGTCACTTCGCCTCTTTTAAATTTCTCCAGCATTTCCATGCGCGCCGATTGCGCCATGTCGCCATGGAGCTGTCCGGCGGAGAACCCGTGCCGGAGCATGGAACGATGGACAATGCTGACATCTCGTTTGCGATTGCAGAAAATGATGGCGTCCTTAACGTCTTCCTGAGCGATCAGCTGACGCAGCGCGGCCCGTTTTTCCTTATGGCCGGCACCTGGCTTCCTACCGTCGCCGTGTTTGACGACAACCAGTCCCTGGGTAATCGTCTCGGCACTCAACGCCGGTGCCGCAACCGTGATTTCTTTCGGATTGATCAGAAATTTGTCGGCCAGACGACGAATTTCCGGTGGCATTGTAGCCGAGAAAAACAGGGTTTGGCGCATCGGTGATATCAATGAAACAATTTTTTCCACGTCCGGGATGAACCCCATGTCGAGCATACGGTCGGCTTCATCAATGACCAGCGTCTTGACGTCGGTCATCAGCAGGCGTCCGCGTTCGAAAAGGTCGAGAAGTCGACCCGGCGTGGCGATCAGAACGTCCGGCCCGCGGTCGACCAGCTTGATTTGTTCGGTCATGGAAGATCCGCCGATCAGCAGGACCTTTGTCAGCTTGTGATATTTGCCATATTTGTCAAAGTTCTCGGCGACCTGGGCGGCCAATTCGCGGGTCGGCTCCAGGATCAGCGAACGGGGCATGCGCGCCTTGGCTCGTCCGGCGGCAAGGATATCGATCATCGGTAGGGTGAAGGATGCCGTTTTGCCGGTTCCGGTTTGGGCGCAGCCGAGGATATCGCGACCCATCAGAACGACGGGTATAGCCTGCGCCTGAATGGGAGTGGGGGTGGTGTAACCGGCATCCTCAACAGCTTTGAGGACGCCTTCACCGAGTCCGAGATCAGAAAATTTCATATGGTTCCAAGTGGGCGGTGCGATGAATTTGCACCGATACTTTCATTTCTTAAGTTCAGGAAAAGCGGATATTAGGCTTTCCGGCCCTTGAGTCAATGTAATGGTGCGATTCTTATGCGGTTTCAGTCGAATTATCTAACAACCGTCTTCCGCCGACGAGCTGTTCAGGCGACGGGTAGGGTATCCGGATTCCTTAAGTTTTTCGATGATTCTGTCGACATGAGCCGTGTCCATCGTTTCGACGACGACATCGACATCTGCGGATTTGACGGGCACGTCATAGAACATGCGTTGGTGGTACACCTCGACGATGTTGCCGCCGCAGTCGCCAATCAGGCCCGACACTTGAGCGAGAACACCCGGTGCATCCGTAATCCCGATGCGCAGGCGAACCAACTGACCTCCCCGCACCAATCCGCGCAACAGAATGGAGGACAGCAGGCGCGAGTCAATATTGCCGCCGGATACAATAATGCCAACTTTTCGTCCCTTGAATCCGGCCGGATCATCCATCAGTGCGGCCAGTGTCGCGGCACCGGCGCCTTCGACGACCAGACGCTGGGATTCAAGATAGGTCTGGATGCTTTTTTCGAGCGATGCCTCGCTGACCGCGATGTAGTCCGACACCAGGCGTTCTATTATCGGGCGCGTCAGGGCGCCGGGAACCTTGACGGCGATACCCTCGGCCACGGTTTGCCCGCCACTGGTATCGGCAACGCCGGTGACGGCGTTCCGCATCGACGGATAGGCCTCCGCCTCGACGCCAATGATCGTGATATCGGGCTTTAATGCCTTGGCCGCGATGGCGCTTCCGGCAATTAACCCGCCGCCGCCGATGGGGATCAAAAGTGTATCCAACTCGGGGTGATCGGTTAGCATCTCAAGCCCGACGGTACCCTGGCCGGTGATAATTTTTTCGTCGTCATACGGATGGATGAACAATTTGCCGTTGGCCTCAGCGAAGGCCGTCGCCATCTCCCGGGCTTCGGCAAGCCCCTCACCGGACAGCACGACGTTGGCGCCCAGGTCTTCGGTACGGCGGACCTTGGTAAAGGGCGTTCCGACCGGCATATAGATGGTGGCGGGAATGCCAAGCGCTTGCGCATGAAAGGCGACGCCCTGGGCGTGATTTCCCGCCGAGGCCGCCACAACACCGGCTTTTCGGGCATGGTCGTCGAGGCTGAGCAATTTGACCAGCGCGCCGCGGGGTTTGAAGGACGATGTGTGTTGCAGGTTTTCCAGTTTCAGATAAACATCGAAGCCAAGGAGTCGGGACAGGGGGTCCGATTTGAAAGAGGGCGTGCGCAGGACATGCCCTTCAATCCGGGCTGCGGCGGCTTTGATGTCCTCGAAGGTGACGCTCATGGCGGCATTTTCCCATTAAAATTCAGCTGCTGGAACATCGACGATATTCGGCGGTTTATATGGCCGTATAGCGGCGAATTGTTGTCGTAATCCGCCATGCCTATATGTCGCTTGAGCTTAAGTCGGACAGTATTTTGTCGCGGTCCGCATCAAGCCCTGGCGCCGGTCGGCGCGTCGGTCCGTCGTCAAACGCAGACATTTTTATTGGGTTTCCGGCCATTTTCAGCGCCCCGGCGGCGGGGTCAACGGCGGTAACAACCATATTACGGGCGACGACCTGAGGGTCGGCGAGAACCTGCCCGACATCGTTGATCGGGCCGCAGGGAACCCCGGCGGCCTCAAGAAGGCCAAGCCAGTGATCGACCGGCTGATCGATCAGGGACTGTTCTATCTCGTCTTTAAGGGCGGCCTGATGCTCGCTTCGTTTGGCGTTGCTTTCAAACAACGGATTTTCCGCCAGATCGGGCCGGCCGATGCCACCGCACAGTTTTCCAAACAAACCATCATTGCCGGCGGCGATGATTAAATACCCGTCGGCCGCCCGGAAGGCGTCGAATGGTGTAATCGATGGGTGGCGAGCCCCAATCGGGCCGGGAACCTCGCCGGTCGCGGCATATCTGGCGATGGCGTTTTCGAGAATAGCCACCTGGCAGTCGAGCATGGCGACGTCGATCTTCATGCCTTCCCCCGCCGTTTGGCGATGATACAGCGCGGTGTTGATCCCGACCGTGGTGAACAATCCCGCCGTGATGTCGCCAACGGATGTGCCGACGCGGGTTGGTTCGCCGCCGGGGCGACCGGTCAGGCTCATGACACCGCCCATACCCTGAACGACCAGGTCATAGGCCGGTCGCTTCGAGTAAGGCCCGGTGTGACCGAACCCCGACGCGGCGGCATATATCAAGCGCGGGAATTTCCGATGCAGGCGCTGCCAGCCGAAACCGAGTTTTTCCATGGTGCCGGGGCGGTAATTCTCGACCAGAACGTCGGCAGTTTCGAGCAATCGATCGAGGGTTTTCTTGTCGCTATCGTTTTTCAGGTCTAGCGCGATGCTTTCCTTGCCCCGGTTGAGAGACATGAAATAGGCCGATTTTCCTCCGTCCGGCGTATCGACAAAAGGTCCGAAATGGCGCGCATCGTCTCCGCCATCGGGCGTTTCCACCTTGATAACGCGTGCCCCCAGATCGGCCAACACCATGGTGCAATAGGGGCCGGCGAGAACCCGCGTCAGGTCGATCACGGTAATGCCGCTCAGGGGACCTTTTTCGGTCATATTTTCAATTCCTTGTTGTTATAATGTTCATGGCCATGGACCATAAGATAATCGATTCGCGCAGGCGGTTAATTGATGTTCGATTTTATGTATCTGGGTAAAGGATTTCCAAAATGGAACACAAAGAAAGCGGTTTTTTGAGTCTGGGGCCGCACGGCTTCCATCGGATAGCGTATACCCAATGGGGAAATGGCCACAACAAGCGGGCCGTTATTTGCGCTCATGGCGCGACCCGCAACGGTCGCGATTTCGATGACCTGGCCCGCGACCTTTCATTGGATTTTCGTGTTGCCTGTCCCGATCTGCCGGGGCGGGGGCACAGTCACTGGCTGATCAATCCTGACGATTACGCCTTGCCCGTTTACATCGCCGACATGGCGGCAATGATCGCTCGTGTGGGGGGCGAACAGGTTGATTGGATCGGCACATCGCTCGGCGGATTGATCGGCATGGTGCTGGCGGCGCAACCCAATTCACCGATCAACGCGCTGGTGATCAACGACATCGGGCCCTTTGTACCACATGAAGCGCTAAAACCCATCGCCGAATATATCGGCAGGGACGCGCCGTTCGCGGATTTCGATGCGCTGAAAAGTTATCTGATGAATGTTCATGCGCCATTTGGAACGCTCACCGATTCGCAATGGGACCATCTTGCCCGGCACAGCGGCCGCCAAAACGAAGACGGTTCCTGGGCTCAACATTATGACCCGGCCATTGCCGCCAACTTCAAGGAGTCGGCGTCCGAGGATATTGACCTGTGGCACGTGTGGGAAGGTATTCACTGCCCGGTGCTGATTTTACGGGGTGAAAATTCCGATGTCCTGCCTCGTGCCGTCGCCGAAGAAATGCTTGAACGGGGACCGGCCGCTGATCTTGTCGAGTTTCCCGACGTCGGCCACGCTCCGGCACTGATGGATGAATACCAAATTGACGCGGTGCGACATTGGCTGATGGCCAAGGGACAGGACTAATGTCAATGCCCCTCGGTATAATACGTGTGCCGGAAAATGGGGCAGAGCGCACTGGCGAATGAAAAGCCTTGGGAACGGCGGCGGCGATACCATATATTCTTCTGTTAGGAACGCCTTAATCGGTTGTATACATTGATCAACCGGTTTCGGTGGACGTCAATATTCGGAGGTACCTTATGGAACAAGCTGTCGCGACGACAAGCAGTCACGATTTGGACGCCATACATGGCGACGATCTTGAAAATTATGTCACCTTCATCGTCAAGGAGCAGTTGTTCGGAATTCCCGTTCTCAAGGTTCAGGATATCCTGACCCCGGACAGGATCGCCTCCATTCCGCTGGCACCGCCAGAGGTCACCGGTGCGATCAATCTGCGGGGCCGCATCGTTACGGTGCTTGATGTCCGGGTCCGTCTGGGCCTGGAGAAAAAGGACACCGTCAAGGACAGTATGGGCGTCACCGTCGAACACCAGCATGAACTCTATACCCTGCTGGTCGACAAGGTCGGCGACGTGATCGGCCTGGAAAGCGATTTGTATGAAGGCAACCCAAGCACGCTTGACCCGGTCTGGCGTGATTTTGCCTCCGGCGTGTTCCGGCTGGATGGGCGAATTATGGTTGTACTTGATGTCGAACGTCTGCTCGACCTCGGAGATACCCTCAAGCCAAAATGATGATGACGATCATTTTATAAAGAAAGAAAGCGGCGCCTTGGGGGTCGCTTTTTTTGATTTCAGGCCTGATTTTCCAGCAATTTTGCCGCTTCGATGGCAAAATAGGTCAGGACCCCGTCCGCTCCGGCCCGTTTGAAAGCGACCAGACTTTCCAGAATAACCTTGTCGTTATCGAGCCATCCATTGTTGGCGGCACCCTTGAGCATGGCGTATTCGCCGCTGACCTGATAGGCGAAGGTTGGCACCCCGAAGGCATCCTTGACACGCCTGACAATATCCAGATACGGCATGCCCGGCTTAACCATGACCATGTCGGCACCTTCGGCAATATCCAGGGCCGTCTCGCGCAGCGCCTCATCGGAATTGGCCGGGTCCATCTGATAGGTTTTCTTGTCCCCTTTGAGCGCACTGCCGGCGCCGACGGCATCGCGAAACGGGCCATAAAACGCGGACGCGTATTTCGCCGCGTAAGACATAATGCGGACGTGTTCGAAGCCTTCGCCGTCGAGCGCCTTGCGAATGGCGCCGATGCGACCGTCCATCATGTCCGACGGCGCGATAATGTCACAACCGGCGGCGGCCTGAACGATCGATTGCTGGCACAGGATTTCGACCGTCTCGTCATTCACGATAATGCCATTCCTGACAATGCCGTCGTGGCCGTCGCTGTTGTACGGATCAAGCGCGACATCGCAGACAACGCCGATATCCGGAAAGGACTCTTTCAGCGATTTTGTCGCCCGGCAGACCAGATTATCCGTATTAATGGCCTCTCTGGCATCCGGTGTCTTAAGGGCCGGGTCGGTGTACGGGAACAGGGCCATTGCCGGGATACCAAGACGGTGGGCTTCGGCGGCGGCTTCTGGAACCAGATCGACGGACAGTCGCTCAATCCCCGGCATCGATGCGACCGGGTCACGCCTGTTTTCGCCATTGACGATGAAAATCGGCCAGATCAAATCATCCGCAGAAAGCTTGCTTTCGGCGACAAGACGCCGCGAGAAGACATCCCCCCGGTTGCGCCGCAGTCGTGTGGAGGGGAATTTACCAAGCCCGTATTGACCGTTTGATGCCACGTTGTTCAGCCCCGCTGCTAAAAATTTTAGAGTGTTTGGAAAATAGCATCGAAAACGGCAAAAACCACATTAAATTCATTAAATGCAATTGATTGGCGCAATGGTGCCTTTACGATCTATAATTCTTGCTTTACGTTAACGTAAACGTCAACCAGCCGATCCGCGACAGAATACCCGTTTTGTGGGATGATTAATGTCCAGGTTCGATGATAAGGAGCCATGCCGTGCCAGATGAAGGTGCTATCGGAAGATCGATGGAAAATATCACCCAAAACGACGCGCCACTACGCTTTGTGACGGCGACAAGCCTGTTCGACGGCCATGACGCGGCGATCAACATTATGCGCCGGATCCTGCAGTCGGCCGGAGCCGAGGTCATTCATCTTGGTCATAACCGCGCCGTCGATGAAGTGGTCAGCGCGGCGATCGCGGAAGACGCCGACGCCATCGCCATCAGTTCCTATCAGGGCGGACATGTTGAGTATTTCAAATATATGATCGATCTGCTGAAGCAACACAAGCGATCCGACATACTGGTTTTGGGCGGTGGTGGCGGGGTGATCACGCCGGAAGAAATGGATGAACTTCACGCCTACGGCGTCAGCCGCCTGTATTCCCCGGAGGACGGACGCCTTATGGGATTGCAGGGTCTGATCGACGACATGATCGAACGCGTCAGAAGGGCTCCTGAAAAGAAAATTCCGACCGATCTGGAACCATTAAAGGCGACCGAACATGCGTTTCTGGCGCGGCTGCTGACATTGATAGAAGCGGGCACATTGCCGAAACCGATGATGGAGGGCATTTTCAAACGGGCCGGCGCGAATACTCAAACGCCCGTTCTCGGCATTACCGGCACGGGCGGTGCGGGCAAATCATCGGTGACGGATGAGATCATTCGCCGGTTCCGGATGTATTCCGATGAACCTGCTATCGCCGTCATCGCCATTGATCCGTCGCGTCGCAAAACCGGTGGCGCCTTGCTGGGTGACCGCATCCGCATGAATGCCATAAGGGGCGGTAACGTCTTCATGCGCTCGGTCGGTACCCGTGGGGCAGGGAGCGAAGTGCCGTCTCATATTCCGCAAATGATCGAAGCCTGCAAGGCCGCCGGGTTCGATCTGATCATTGTTGAAACACCCGGGATCGGACAGGGGGACGCCGGCATTGTCCCGTTCAGTGACGTGTCGCTCTATATCATGACCCCGGAATTTGGCGCCGCCAGCCAGCTTGAAAAAATCGATATGCTGGATTTCGCCGACATCGTCGCCGTCAACAAACTCGACCGCAAAGGCGGCTTCGACGCAATCCGCGATGTTCGCAAGCAAGTTCAGCGCAATCAACAGAAATTCACCGCCCAGGCTGACGAGATGCCGGTTTACGGGACCATCGCGTCTCGATTTAACGACCATGGAATAACCGCTCTATATCAGGGTATTATCGATCTTTTCTTAAGTAAAAATTTCACAAATATTTCATGCCAGATCGCCCCCGTTTCCGGCAAAGTGTCGGATCCCGGAGACGCCATCGTGCCGCCGGAACGCCAGCGCTATCTGTCGGGCATTGCCGAAACCATCCGCGACTACCATAAAACCATCGTCGAGCAATCCGGGATTGCCCGTGAACGCCAACAATTGCTGGCCTCCCGGCGGATGCTGGAAGGGAGCGGCGCGGACACCTCGGGCTTGATGTCGCTAATTGCGGACCGTGACGACACCCTCGATCCGCGCTGTCGCAAGATGCTGGAAAACTGGCCGACCGTGAAGGCGTCCTATGAGGGCGACGAAATGGTGACCAAGGTCAGGGACCGGGAAATCAGGACCCAGTTGAAACGTGAAACCCTGTCAGGCAACAAGATTTCAAGGGTGTCGCTGCCGCAATATGAAGACGACGGAGAAGTTCTGAAATGGCTGCTAAAGGAAAATCTGCCCGGCTATTTCCCGTATACAGCCGGTGTCTTTCCCTTCAAGCGCGCCAATGAGGACCCGACCCGCATGTTTGCCGGTGAAGGCGACGCCAAACGTACCAACGCGCGTTTCAAGTATCTGTCGCAACATTCGGACGCCAAGCGCCTGTCGACGGCCTTTGATTCCGTCACGCTCTACGGCAATGACCCGGATGAACGGCCCGATATCTATGGTAAAGTAGGCAATTCCGGAGTTTCGATTGCGACCTTGAACGACATGAAAGAGCTGTATGACGGGTTTGATCTATGCGACCCGGGAACGTCGGTATCGATGACCATCAACGGCCCGGCGCCGACGATTCTGGCGATGTTTATCAATGCCGCCATCGACCAGCAGATGGATCGCTTCCGCACCGAACACGGCAAGGAGCCGTCGCCGGGCGAAAGCCAAGATATCCGCGCCTGGGTTCACGAGAATGTTCGCGGAACCGTCCAGGCCGACATTCTGAAAGAAGACCAGGGACAGAACACCTGCATCTTCTCGACCGAATTCGCCCTCCAGATGATGGCCGATATCCAAAGCTATTTCATCGATCACAAGGTGCGGAATTTCTATTCCGTGTCCATCTCCGGCTATCACATCGCCGAGGCCGGAGCCAATCCAATCACCCAACTGGCGTTTACTCTGGCCAATGGCTTTACGTTCGTCGAAACCTATCTGGCCCGCGGCATGGATATCGACGATTTCGCGCCCAATCTGTCGTTTTTCTTCTCCAACGGCATGGACCCGGAATATTCGGTGATGGGGCGGGTGGCGCGGCGGATTTGGTCGACGGCCATGCGGTTCCGTTACGGCGCCAATGAACGCTCCCAGAAATTGAAATATCACATCCAGACATCGGGCCGCTCCCTGCACGCTCAAGAGATGGATTTTAACGATATCCGCACGACCTTGCAGGCCTTGATCGGCATTTACGACAACTGCAACTCCTTGCACACCAACGCCCATGACGAGGCCTTCACGACGCCGACCGAAGACAGTGTCCGTCGGGCGCTGGCCATTCAGATGATCATAAATCGCGAATGGGGCCTGGCGATGACCGAAAACCCCAATCAGGGTTCTTTCGTTATCGACGAATTAACCGACCTTGTCGAAGAATCCGTGTTGCAGGAATTTGAGCGAATTTCCGAACGCGGCGGGGTTCTGGGAGCCATGGAAACCGGCTATCAGCGGGGCAAAATCCAGGACGAATCGCTCTATTACGAAACCAAAAAACACGATGGCAGCTATCCCATCGTCGGGGTTAATACGTTCATCAACCCGAACCAGGATCAGGCCGTCGTCACACCGGACCTGGCCCGTTCGACCGATGTGGAAAAGAAAAACCAGATCCGCAGGTTGAATGAATTCAAAGAGCACCACAAAGATCAATCGCGGATCATGATCGACCGCTTGAAGCTGGCTGCGACCAGCGGCGAAAACGTCTTTGCCGTTCTGGTCGAAGCGGTAAGGCACTGCTCGTTGGGTGAAATAACCGATGCCCTGTTCGAAACGGGTGGCCAGTACCGTCGCAACATGTAAAATATCGCGGTAATTTGTGATAGACGGTGCCCGATGCCCCCAAATGCCAACAAGCCCATGGAAGTGCTGTTTGAATTCTACCCGAGCGGCGGGCGGTCCGTTCGGGTTGTCGCCATCGATGCCCTGTCGGGCACCGAAGTGGTGATGATTGGCGACAATCGGGTCGGGGAGGCGATGTTGAAAAGAACGGCCGCCCGCAAGCTCCTGTATGTTCTGAATAAAAACAAGAAAAATTCCAAAAGATAGACGACCGGCTCTTGTGGTGTGTTGGCAAGTCAGGCCGACATATGGTATTCAATCAGCCTGGGGTCGCCCGATTATTGGATTTTTGCCGCTAGCCAACTGGATTGCCTATGTCTTCGCATGTCAATGCGCAAACGCTTCCCGTCGCCATCGCCTGCGATCACGGCGGGGTATCGCTCAAAACCGTCCTGATCGAAGAATTGCAAGGGCTTGGCTACGACGTTCTCGATCTTGGAACGAATGGACCGGAATCGGTTGATTATCCCGATTTCGGGTACGCCATGGCGCGGGCCATTCGGGATGGCAAGGCGGCGCGCGGCGTCTTGATCTGCGGCAGCGGTATCGGCATTTCCATCGCCGCCAATCGCTTCCCGGACGTCCGCGCGGCACTGGTTCATGACGGTCTTGGCGCAAGATTGGCGCGCCAGCATAACGATGCGAATGTTATTGCTTTCGGCGCGCGCACAACTGGTGTAGACACGGCGAAAGATTGCCTTAAAATTTTCATGGAAACCGAGGCGGAAGGCGGTCGTCACCAAGGCCGCGTCGCCAAACTATCCAATCCGAAATATTAATAACAGGGTCCCCGAAGATGTCAGGAACTACCTCCCCTTATCCGTCTCGCTTCCATGAAGACTTTTTCAACCAGTCGCTGGCAAGCAGGGACCCGGAACTGCTGGGGGCTATTAATAACGAATTGAAGCGCGAACAGGATCAGATTGAACTGATTGCATCGGAAAACATCGTTTCGCGCGCCGTCATGGAAGCCCAGGGCTCGGTGATGACGAATAAGTATGCCGAAGGGTACCCCGGGCGTCGGTACTATGGCGGTTGTGAATATGTCGATGTTGCCGAGCAATTGGCTATCGACCGGGCGAAAAAGCTGTTCGGATGTGACTTTGTAAACGTCCAGCCTCATTCCGGGGCGCAAGCCAATGGCGCGGTTATGATGGCCTTGTTGCAGCCCGGTGACACCATTCTGGGGATGTCGCTTGCCGCCGGTGGCCACTTGACCCACGGCGCGCCGCCGGCTCAGTCCGGCAAGTGGTTCAACGCCATCCAGTACGGTGTCCGCCGTGAAGACGCGCTGGTCGATTTCGATGAAGTCGAGAGCCTGGCGCGGGAACACAAACCAAAATTGATCATCGTCGGTGGGTCCGCCTATCCAAGGACATTGGACTTTGCGCGCTTTAGGGAAATCGCCGACGAGGTTGGCGCGTTAATGATGGTCGATATGGCCCATTTCGCGGGACTCGTGGCTTCCGGCGTTCACCCCAGCCCCATCGGAATTGCCGATGTGGTGACGACGACGACCCACAAAACCCTGCGCGGCCCTCGCGGCGGTATGGTTCTGACGAATAACGAGGACATTGCCAAAAAGATTAACTCCGCCGTTTTCCCGGGGCTTCAGGGGGGCCCGCTGATGCATGTTATTGCCGCCAAGGCGGTTGCTTTCGGCGAAGCCCTGCAGCCGGAATTCAGAAAATATTCCGAAACCGTTGCCGAAAATGCAAAAGTGCTGGCCGCGACGCTGGTTGAACGCGGGCTGGACATCGTTTCCGGTGGCACCGATACGCACCTGATGCTGGTTGACCTGAGGCCCAAGGGGTTGACCGGTCGCGATGCCGAACACAGCCTGGATCGGGCCCGTATGACCTGCAACAAAAATGGCATACCGTTTGACCCGGAAAAACCGATGGTGACGTCGGGCATTCGGCTCGGAACGCCAGCCGGAACGACGCGCGGCTTCGGACCGGAAGAATTCAGGCAAATTGGCCACCTGATCGGCGATGTTCTCGACGGTCTGTCGGCTGGAGCAGAATCCAATGACGCGATCGAGCAGGCGGCGGCGGTCAAGGTATTGGAACTCTGCCGGAAGTTCCCGATCTATTCATGACGCTGATCGCCAATGGGGGCGGCGCCGTTGGGGTGAACAGAAGCCGGAAACGGTTAACATTGAGGAGACTATCTGATGCGCTGTCCGTTTTGCGGTGGAGATGACACGCAAGTTAAGGATTCACGCCCGACCGAAGACAATGCAACGATCCGGCGCCGTCGGTTTTGTCCCGACTGCGGTTCCCGGTTCACGACCTTCGAGCGGGTTCAATTACGGGAGCTGACCGTGGTCAAAAAAACCGGCGAAAAGGCTCCGTTTGACCGTGATAAGGTAACCCGGTCATTGCGCGTTGCTTTACGCAAGCGGCCTGTTGACGACGACCGTATCGAACGCATCGTTAACGGGATTCAACGCCGCCTTGAAACGCTCGGCGAGAATGAAATACCGACTAAGGTCGTCGGCGAAATGATTATGGACAACCTGCTTGAACTCGATCAGGTGGCGTATGTCCGGTTTGCCTCTGTTTACAGAAACTTCCGTGAAGCCAAGGATTTCGAGGCGTTTATTGGCGAATTGGGTGAAGACGAAGAGGGCTGAGCGGCTTAATCCCGGCTGTTGCGCCGAAACGAAGGAAATCTGCATGACGGTCGGCCAAACCGACTCCCGTGATCTGACGCACATGCGTTCGGCCATCACCCTGGCGCGGCGCGGTTTGGGCGCGGTAGCGCCAAACCCTGCGGTCGGCTGCGTCATCGTCGACCGGATGGGGCAGGTCGCAGGGCGTGGCTGGACGGCGAGAGGCGGCAGGCCTCATGCCGAAGCCATTGCGATCGAACGCGCCGGAGACCAATGCAATGGCGCCACGGCGTACGTCAGCCTGGAGCCTTGTGACCATCAAGGACAAACGCCGCCCTGTTCGGCCGCCCTGATTGACGCGGGGATCGCCAGGGTCGTCGTCGCCTGCACCGATCCTGATCCCCGGGTCGCAGGCAAGGGCGTCAAGCGCTTGCAGGACGCAGGCGTCGAGGTCGCCAGCGGCCTTTGCGAGGAACAGGCCCGCGAATTGAATGCCGGTTTTTTTTTGACCGTCGAGGAAGGCCGTCCGATGTTCACCCTCAAGGCGGCGACCTCACTCGATGGCCGTATCGCCACCGCAAACGGTTCCAGCCAATGGATAACCGGGGCCAGGACCAGGACCGCCGGTCACATGCTGCGTGCCAATCATGACGCGATCATGGTCGGGATCGGCACCGCGCTCGCCGACGATCCGGGCCTTGATTGCCGGTTGCCGGGAATGAGCGACTGGTCGCCCGTGCCGGTGCTCGCCGATAGTACGTTGCGTGTGCCGGAAGCGGCCCGGATGCTGGATCGAAGCCCGATCATACTGACGCTCGGGGATAGTGATCCGGACAAACGGAAACGGCTGACCGACCGTGGCGCGACCGTCATTGTTGTTGACGCGGATGCCTCCGGTCGGCCAAAAGCACGTTCGATGGCCAGGGCCCTCGCTGCACGGGGCCTGACGCGGGTTTTGATCGAAGGTGGTGGTGTTCTGGCCGGGGCCTTCATGGCCGATCGACTGATTGATCGGTTGGAATGGTTTTTGGGGCCGAAGATTATCGGTGGCGACGGGCTTTCCGCCATTGCCGGGTTGGGCATCGATAGAATGGACGATGTCCCGACGTATAGTCTTGCCGGCGTGCGAGAAATCGACGGCGACGTGTATCAATCGTACAGACGGGACGTATAGCGTAAAAAATGTTTACCGGAATAATTACCGATGTCGGTTCGGTCCGCGCCATCGCCAAAGCGGGCGACACGCGTATTGAAATCAACACATCTTATGATACAAGCAGCATCAACATAGGCGCCTCCATCTGTTGTTCCGGGGCGTGTATGACGGTCGTGGAGACGGGCCCGGACTGGTACGCGGTCGAGGCCTCGGAAGAAACCCTGTCGAAGACGGCTCTCGGTTCGTGGCGGGTCGGTACTCGGGTCAACCTGGAACGCGCCCTGAAAGCGGGCGACGAGCTTGGCGGGCATATTGTGTCGGGGCATGTCGATGGTACCGCCACGGTTGAAGGGACGCAGGTGGAAGGTGAGTCACTGCGTGTCAGCCTCAGGGTGCCGGATGATTTGAAGAAGTACATTGCCGCAAAAGGGTCCGTCACCCTCGACGGGGTGTCCCTGACGGTCAATGAAGTCGATGGGGCGGTGTTCGGTGTTAACCTGATTGCCCATACCCGGGACGTGACGACTCTTGGACAACTTTCCACCGGGAGCATCGTCAACATGGAAATTGATATGCTTGCGCGCTATGTTGCGCGCCTTCTCGAAAATAAGTAGGGGCCAGACTTTGCCATATAGTGATCAGCTATCCTCCATCGAGGACATTATCGAAGACGCCCGCAACGGGCGAATGTTTATTCTTGTCGATGACGAAGAACGCGAAAACGAAGGCGACCTTGTCATCCCGGCACAAATGGCAACCCCCGAGGCGATCAATTTCATGGCCAAGTATGGCCGCGGCCTGATTTGCCTGACGCTGACCCCCGAACGGGTCCGCGAACTGGAATTGCCGTTGATGTCGAAGGAAAATGATTCCCGCCATCACACAGCCTTCACAGTCTCGGTCGAAGCCAGAGAAGGCGTGACGACGGGCATTTCCGCATCCGACAGGGCGCGCACCGTCGCCGTCGCCGTCGATCCGACCAAGGGCAAATACGACCTCGCCAGTCCTGGCCATGTGTTTCCGTTGGAAGCCAAGGAAGGCGGAGTTCTCGTCAGGACCGGCCATACCGAAGCCGCCGTCGACGTATCCCGGTTGGCGGGGCTTAATCCGTCGGGTGTTATCTGCGAAATCATGAACGAAGACGGCACCATGGCGCGCATGCCGGACCTCGTCTCCTTCGCCCAGTTTCATAACCTGAAGATCGGCACCATCGCCGACCTGATCGCCTATCGCCTCAAGCATGACAGCTTGATAAAGCGTACCTTGGAAACAACGTTTCAAAGCGAATACGGTGGCGAATTCAAGATGGTCCTCTACACCAACAAGATTGCCTACGCCGAACATATCGCGCTTATAAAAGGTGATATTTCGACAGATGAACCGGTCATGGTCCGCATGCACGCGATGAATGTGCTGGGTGATGTGTTGGGTGATTCATCCGATGGAAAGTCATATGACCTGCAAAGGGCAATGGAAATGATCGCCTCGGAAGATCGCGGTGTCGTGGTCTTGATCCGTGAGCCGCACCCGACGGCGCTGTCTGACCGGGTTCGCGCCAAACTTGGGCAGCCCGTTACATCGAGCGAACTCAGGGACTATGGCGTCGGCGCGCAAATATTGCTGGACCTTGGCGTTAAAGACATGATTTTGCTGTCCAATACCAGGTTAACCATCATCGGGCTTGAAGGGTATGGCTTGAGCGTCGTTGAACAGCGCCCGATCACGGCTTGAGGAGAAAGAGAAGATATGTCCGATGCTCCGAGTGTTTTGATCGTCGAGGGCCGATTCTACGACGATATTGCCGATGAACTGTATAAGGGCGCTTCACGAGTGCTCGACGAAGCGGGAGTGGCCTACGAACGCCTTGCCGTGCCGGGTGCTTTTGAGATCCCGCAGGCTATTCGCTTTGCCATTCGGTCCATGGAAATCGGTTCGGCCAGTAACCGTTATGCCGGTTTCATCGGTTTAGGATGTGTCATTCGGGGCGGGACCACCCATTACGATTACGTGTGCCAGGAATCGGCGCGCGCACTGATGGATATTCCCATGACCTATAGCGTCGCGCTCGGCTACGGCATTCTGACCTGCGAGAATTGGGATCAGGCCTGGGAACGTGCCGATGTTACCCAAAAGAACAAGGGCGGCGCCGTCGCGTCGGCCTGCCTGCGTATGATGGACGTAAAAAAACATCTGAGGCTTGTCCTTCGATGACTAATAATCACGCGCCGTCGCAGGCCATTCGTGAGCGAAGCGCGGCCAGGCTTGCCGCCGTGCAAGCCCTGTACGAAATGGATATGACCGGGGTATCGCCGGATCAGGTTCTCGAGGATTTCCTCAAACAACGCTGGAAAGCCCAGCCGGTCAAGCTCGACATTCTTGAAGAGGGTGAGCAAGACTTGAGCGGCCTCGAAGTCCCCGACGGTGGACTTCTGGCGGAATTGGTTCGCGGCGTTGCGATGCGTCGCGAGGACCTCGACGGAATGATTGAGCCGTCCCTTTCCGGTGAATGGACGATTGAGCGCCTTGAAATGCTTCTACGGGCCATTCTTCGCACCGGAACCTTCGAACTTTTGGCCATGTCGGACGTTCCGGCACGGGTGATCATCAACGAATACGTTAATGTTGCCAAAGCCTTTTACGAAGAAACCCAGCCCGGTCTCGTTAACGGCGTTCTCGACAAGCTGGCCCGAAACCTGAGGGCGGACGAGATGGAAGAAAGTTCATCCAAGGATAACTGACGAATGCCAGATACCGAAACGCCGGGTGAATTTGAACTGATCAAACGGTACCTGGCTCCTTTGTCGGCGAATGAACCGGGGGCGTATTCCCTGACCGACGATGCCGCCGTTATTCCGTCGCGGGCGGGTCACGACGTCGTCATCACGATGGACACCCTGGTGTCCGGCGTTCATTTCCTGGCGGACACCGAACCTGAGCACATCGCCGCCAAAGTCGTGCGGGTCAATATGTCGGACCTGGCCGCGATGGGGGCCCGACCGGCATTCTATACCCTGTCACTGGCCTTGCCAAAAAATCCTCGGGGCGGATCAGGGCAAAAGACCGACGGTCTCTGGCTCGAACGTTTTTCCGAGGCCCTTGGAATCGAGCAAAGGATATATGATATCTCGATCATTGGCGGTGACACGGTTTCCACACCCGGCCCCCTGACATTGACGATTACCGCCTTCGGCTACGTCGAGGCGGGGCAGGCCATTCGACGGTCAACGGCCAACCAGGGTGATCTCGTGGTTGTTTCGGGGACGATCGGCGACGCCGCCTTTGGCCTGTCGGCGCTTAAGGGGGAATTGGCGGCGCTTTCGAAATCATCTCGTGAAATCGTGGTCGAACGTCACAACCGTCCACTTCCGCAAATTGAATTGGGGCTGCGGTTGCGAAACTTTGCCGGCGCGGCAATTGATGTGTCCGATGGATTGATCCAGGATCTTGGTCATATTTGCACGGAATCGGGTGTCACGGCGGTTGTCGAGCTTGAAAAAGTGCCGACGTCACCTGCTGTCCGTGAAGCCATGGAACGAACGCATCGGGAAAAAAAAGATATTCTGAGTGGCGGAGACGACTACCAGCTGCTGTTTACCATTGCCTCATGGCGGCAGGCCGAACTGCAAGAGATATCGAAAGAGATCGGGGTGGAATTGACCGTCATCGGTAAAATCGGACAGAAATTGCCGCCGACGGGCGTCGATAATCTTGTTTCGGCGTCGGCGGGGGTGGTCGTTGTTGACGGTGACGGCTCTCCGATTGACTCGGCATTCGCCGGGTTTCGCCATTTCTGAAGGCGTGGTACGCGAATAGCAACTGTGAAGGGCCGACGTCGATGGACATGAAAAAAATTGTGATTGCCTTTTCCGTCCTGCTGATGATTTCAGGAGGCACCATCAGCGTTCTGAAATGGCTTGAAATTGGGCCTTTTGCACCGGTTGTCGTGGAAGAGGCCGTCGATAAGCCAAAATCCGACGGACCACCGCTATCGATCCCACTGGACGACCTCATCGTACCGGTGCTTGGCGACGACACTGTGGCGGCGACGGTCATCATTAAATTAAACCTCGAAGTATTGGGATCGGAAAACGAGGGAAGGGTTAACAAGGTACTGCCTCGGCTGAGTGACGCTTTTCTTCGCGATCTTTACACCTTCATTCCGCGGGTCGTGCACAAACAGCGAAAAGTTACCGCAGACCTTTTGCGGCAGAGGCTTTTGATGACCGGAAAAAAAGTCGTCGGAAAGGATGTGCTCAATAACGTTGTGATCGAATCTGTGAGCGAAAGATAGTTTGCCGTTTTTTTAGCCAATACCAACGATTTACAGCTAAATTCCGGTTCGTCACGAATAAAAATTCCCATCGGCTTTAAACATAAGAAAATCCTAATAATGGCGCATATTCAATGCTGTAGCGGCATGACTATGACTGTTCCATAGTTGCTTCACGAATTACCGGGAAATAGTCGTCCCAGCGTGTTGCTTTGCCATATCTGTTCTGTCATTTTTTTGGCTGACTGAGTTGATTGAGGCTAAAGCTTGTCTTTTATTAGGGGAAGAGCCCTCACATTCAAATGAGGCTCTGTACACAAAAAAGGGTATTTGAAGCATGTCAAACGTCTACTTTCTAATTATTGCCTGCGGTGCTGTGGCACTATTGTACGGCGCTTATGCGATCCGTTCTGTGCTGGCGGCGCCTGCCGGCAACGAACGGATGCAGGAAATTGCGGCCGCCATTCAGGAAGGCGCTAAAGCTTACCTGAACCGACAATACACCGCGATCGCCATGGCCGGTGTTGTCATCGGCGTACTGCTCGGTTTGAAACTAGGAATAACCGCCGCCATCGGTTACTTCATCGGCGCCATCTTGTCTGGATTGGCCGGTTATATCGGGATGAACGTTTCGGTTCGCGCCAATGTACGTACCGCCGAGGCGGCTCGTTCGGTGGGGCTTGCCGGCGGTTTGGACGTCGCGTTCAAATCGGGCGCCATCACCGGCATGTTGGTTGTCGGCCTGGCTTTGTCTGGCATCGCGGTTTTCTATGTCATCCTGCGTTCAGGCGGCGCCGGAGATACGCCGGAGGGCCTGCGACATATCCTTGAATCCCTCGTCGCATTTGGCTTCGGGGCGTCTCTTATTTCCATCTTCGCCCGCCTTGGTGGCGGTATTTTCACCAAGGGAGCCGATGTCGGGGCCGATCTGGTTGGCAAGATAGAAGCTGGCATCCCTGAAGATGACCCACGGAATCCTGGCGTTATCGCTGATAACGTTGGCGACAATGTTGGCGACTGCGCCGGCATGGCCGCGGATCTGTTCGAAACCTATGCCGTGACAATTGTCGCGACCATGTTGCTGGCGGCCATCTTCTTCACCGGACAGGCCCAGGAATCCCTGATGGCCTTGCCGTTGGTTATTGGCGGAGTCTGTATTCTGGGGTCGGTCGTCGCGACCTGGTTCGTCAAGCTTGGTTCTTCCAACAGCATCATGGGCGCTCTCTACAAAGGGTTGATCGCCAGTTCCGTGATTTCGGCCGTATTGATTGCCCTTATCATAAACTGGATGTTCGGATTCGACGCCGCCTTCACAGTCGGCGATCGCGCCTTTACCGGCATGGATCTGCTCATCTGCGCCGTGACCGGTCTTGCCGTTACCGGCCTGATTGTCTGGATCACCGAATATTACACCGGCACGGAACATCGTCCGGTGCAAAGCATCGCCAGTGCATCTGTCACCGGTGACGCCACCAATATCATCCAGGGATTGGCGATCTCCATGGAGGCCACGGCGTTGCCCGTGATTGCCATCTGTGGCGGCATTCTTGTCTCCTTTATTACGGCGGGCCTGTTCGGTTTGGCGATTGCGGCGACGACCATGCTTGCATTGGCCGGCATCGTGGTCGCCCTCGATGCCTTCGGTCCCGTCACCGACAATGCCGGCGGCATCGCCGAAATGGCGGACCTTCCGGAAGACGTGCGCAAAATTACCGATGCACTGGACGCGGTCGGCAACACCACCAAGGCCGTTACAAAGGGCTATGCCATCGGTTCGGCCGGCCTTGCGGCGCTGGTCCTGTTTGCCGCGTACACAGAAGATCTGGGGCATTACTTTCCCGATATATCTGTGACCTTCTCGCTACAGGATCCCTTCATCGTCGTCGGACTTTTCATCGGCGGCATGCTGCCGTTTTTGTTCGGTTCCATGGGGATGATGGCGGTCGGTCGTGCCGGCGGCCAGCTGGTGGTCGAAATTCGCCGCCAGTTCAGGGAAATTCCCGGGATCATGGAAGGCACCGGTAAACCCGAATACGGTCGTTGTGTCGACATGCTGACAAAGACGGCGATCAAGGAAATGATCCTGCCGTCGATGCTGCCGGTATTTGCACCCTGGGTCGTCTATTTCATCATCAGCCCGATTGCCGGTCAGGCCGCCGCATTTTCGACGCTGGGGGCTATGTTGATGGGAACCATCGTTACCGGGCTGTTTGTCGCCCTGTCCATGACGTCGGGCGGTGGCGCCTGGGACAACGCCAAGAAGTACATCGAAGATGGTAATCACGGTGGCAAGGGTTCAGACGCCCATAAGGCCGCCGTTACCGGCGATACGGTCGGTGATCCCTACAAGGATACCGCCGGCCCGGCCATCAACCCGATGATCAAAATCATCAATATTATGGCCATCCTGATGTTGGCCATCCTGGCCTGATAACGGGCGACCGACAAAAAAAAGGCCCCGGAAGTAATCTTCCGGGGCCTTTTACATACCTGAACGTTAGTTAAATCGACCTAAATTGCCGAAAAGCTGATCCCATAAGCCGACGGTGCTTCCCGATGTCGGCGTTGTGCGTTCGACCGGAACCACGTCCTGGCCATCTTTAACGCCAAGTTTCCGGATGTCGGACACGATACCTTTTTTGTCGAAATGCAAGACAACGACATTACGTTCCTTGATTTCGGGCTTAAAGAAAGCGACGGTTTCCGTGCGTTGGGAAACGTAATACCAGGCTTCATTATCGAACATGGCGATACTGGACGGCGTCCCGAGGATTTCCGCGACCTCGTCGCGAGACTGTTTACCCGGAGAAATTTCGCTCAGTCGTTCCGGGTCGAGGAGATTGCCGCGCAATTCAATTCTCGGCGCACAGGCGCTCACGGCGACGACAACACCGATTGTTCCGGCTATCGACAATAATTTTCTTGATCGTGTATATTTCAGCATTATTACTAGCCGCCTGATTGCCTGCTATCCGACATAAACGGGCAACTCCTCATGTTTTTTGCGATGGACCTGATTCGCAGAAGCTTTTAATTTACCATATCAGCCCCGACCGGACGCTTCATTTTATGGCAATCGGGGACTTTAATACATCGAGAATTCCATGTTCAATCATATATTTTCCTTCAGCGATGAAAAGAAGACGGCTCACAGGCTGTATATAGTTCTGGTTAAGCAAGCACGCCAGCCTGAGTTTTATGTGGGTTGCGGCGTCGACGACACCGTCGCCGGGCGTTTCGATATGATCGTTTTGCACGCGGTGCTGCTGTTGCGCAGACTCGGTCGTCAGCCAGAGGCAACCAAGGACATATCCCAAGCCCTGTTTGATTATATGTTCGACGATTTTGACTTGAACTTACGCGAAATCGGGATTGGCGACACAGGAATCGGAAAACGTATCAAAAAGATGGGAACCGGATTTTATGGGCGTATGGCCGTATATAATGAAGGATTGGATAGCGGCGACGAGCAGGCCTTAATGGATTCCCTGGAGCGAAATTTGTACAGAGACATGCAGCCGACGACAGAAAACCTCAAAGATATGACCGATTATATGCGGCGAGAGGCTGCCCGTTTGGAAGAAATCGATCTCGATACGATGATATCGGGGGCGTTTCAGTTCGGCGCGCCCCCCGTCGGCGGATCAAACGTGAGCGACGGGGGCGCCGTGAAATGACCCAACCCGATCTCCCGCCGCAGCCCGAATTCAGCCGTATCGTTAATTGCGAAAAACTTCCCTCGAGTGGAAAATCATATAATATCGAGGCTTCCCCCGAAGAAAGGGCGGCGCTGGTCGAAAGACTGCCTATCGACTCGCTGGAGTCACTGGAGGCGGAATTCTCGGTTGTCCCGGGCGCCGGGGATCGGATTTTGCTGACCGGACGGCTGCACGCCGCCATCAGGCAAACGTGCGTTGTCACGCTGGAGCCGATAGAAAGTGAGATAGACGTATCCATTGATCGAACCTATAGCGCCTCTGCAAAGCCCTACTGGGGGCCGGAAGACGAACCCGATGAAGACGGTAATTCGATTCGGGGCGGTCCGACCAAAAACGTGCCGGACCCATTGGAACCTTTGGAAAAGGGTGGTATTGATATCGGTGAGGTGGCCAGTGAAGAATTGGCTATTGAAATTGATCCGTTTCCACGGCGCCACGGTGCAGAATTGAAGGCGAGCCCCGCTGTCAGTGGGGAATATCAAGGCGAAGACGTAAAAAATCCGTTTGCCGTTTTGGAAAAGTTAAAAAAGAAACGTCTATAACCAATCGAAGCTTCTTGCCCTAACGCCATTTATTGGTTAATAAGCAGCGCTTCCGACACCGGTATTTTGATCCGAGAGATTTATTACAATGGCTGTTCCTAAAAAGAAAATTTCCAAATCACGCCGCAACATGCGCCGCTCCCATGACGCGCTGAAAGCGAACACCTACGAAGAATGTTCCGCATGCGGCGAATTGAAGCGCCCACATCATGTCTGTGCATCCTGTGGCCAGTATAACGGCCGTGATGTCGTGGAAGCTGCCGACGCTGCCTGATCGCCTTGATCTGGCTATCACTGATAGGGAGTTTCTCTTGAGTACGCGTTTAACGCTGTCCCTCGACGCCATGGGCGGTGACAATGCCCCCGAGATGGTTATCGAGGGGGTGGCGCTTGCGCTTGAGAATCTCCCGCATGTGGATTTTCTGCTTGTCGGTGACGAACGGTTGCTTGCCCCACTACTTGAGAAACATCAGCGGGTAAAAGCCGTCTGCCGGATACGCCATACCGAAGACGTCGTCGGCAGTGACGAAAGGGCCGGCGCCGCGCTTCGCTCAGGGCGAAATTCAAGCATGCGTTTGGCGATCAACGCCGTCGCGGACGGCGAGGCCGCGGGGATCGTTTCGGCCGGAAATACCGGCGCCTTGATGGCGATGGCAAAATTTGTCCTGAAAACGCTGCCTGGAATTGACCGTCCGGCGATCGCCAAGAATTTCCCGACCTTGCGTGGTGAAAGCCTGGTCCTTGATCTCGGTGCCAACGTCACCTGTGACGCCGACAATCTGGTCCAATTCGCGGTGATGGGCGAGGCCTACGTGCGAAACAACTTCGGCATCGAAAAGCCCTCGATCGGGATTCTCAACGTCGGCTCCGAAGAACTGAAGGGACACGAGTCAGTTCAGCATGCCTATAATGTATTGCAGAGCAGTGACTTGCCGATACATTTTCATGGCTTTGTTGAAGGTGATGATATTACCAAAGGTACGGTCGATGTTGTTGTGACCGATGGGTTTACAGGAAACATCGCGCTAAAGACGGCCGAGGGCACCGCCAAGATGTTTGGTTCCTACCTGAAAGAGGCTCTCTACAGTTCGACGCTGTCAAAAATCGGCGCGTTCCTTGCGAAACCGGCACTGAAACGATTTAGCATGCGTTTCGATCCGCGGCTTCACAATGGCGCTATGTTCCTGGGGCTGAACGGAATCTGCGTAAAGAGCCACGGCGGCACGGATGCGCTTGGCTTTGCGAGCGCGCTTGAAGTCGCCAGCAACCTGATTTCTGAAAATCTGAACGACGTCATCAAAAAAGAGTTGTCCCATCTTGAAGCAACCAGAGAAACGGCACTCCAAGAACAATGACCTACCATTCCCGGATTATCGGTTGCGGGTCTTGCCTGCCTGATCGGATCGTGACCAACGACGAACTCGCCGCCACGGTTGATACCACCGATGAGTGGATCGTCGAGCGCACGGGAATTCATCAGCGTCATATTGCCGCGGACGGACAAACGACGGGTGATATCGCCTATGAGGCATCGCTGCGTGCTTTGGAATATGCGGGAATTGAGGCCGACAAAATCGATCTGATCGTGCTGGCGACGGCAACCCCCGACAACACGTTTCCGTCAACGGCGACAAAACTGCAAGCCCGGTTAGGCATTACCCGCGGGGCGGCGTTTGATGTTCAGGCGGTTTGTTCGGGTTTTATCTACGCCCTGGCGGTTGCGGACAATTTCATCAAGGCCGGACAAGCTGAAAATGTGCTGGTCGTCGGCGCCGAAACATTTTCTCGTATCCTTGACTGGGAAGACCGTTCAACGTGTGTGCTGTTTGGCGATGGGGGTGGCGCGGTTGTGCTGAGCCGTCACGACGGTGCGGCGGAACCGGCGATGGAAAGGGGCGTGCTTTCGACCCACCTGCATTCCGATGGTCGATATTCGGATCTGTTGTATGTCGATGGCGGGCCGTCCAGCACTCAGACGGTCGGGCATTTGCGGATGGCTGGCCGGGAAGTCTTCCGCCACGCCGTGGTTAATCTGGCCGCGGTCGTCAACGAGGCTCTCGAGGCCAATCAACTGACCCGCGACGACATCGATTGGCTGGTGCCTCATCAGGCCAACAAACGCATTCTGGATGGCACTGCGCGTAAGTTGGGAATTGGTCCGGAGCGGGTCGTCGTGACAGTGGATCGCCACGCCAACACCTCGGCGGCGTCAATCCCGTTAGCACTTGATGAGGCGGTGCGCGATGGACGTATAAAAGCCGGACAACTTGTCCTGCTGGAAGCGATGGGCGGCGGGTTCACCTGGGGCTCGGCACTGGTGCGCTGGTAACAACATCGGGCTCGGGCGCTAAAAGCTGAATTCGGACGGCGCCCGCATCAATCATTTTTTCAAAACACAACCCTTTGATATTGACGGATTTATTTCGTAGATATAGGCTTCAACTCTCATTTGGAAGGCGGGGCTGATAGTTATGTCTGGACGAACCATAACGCGAGCGCAATTAGGTGAATCCGTATATCAGGAGGTTGGCCTGTCGCGGAGCGAGTCCACTGATCTTCTTGAAGCGGTTCTCAATCACATATCCGAAGCTTTGGCGAGAGATGAAACGGTGAAAATCTCTTCGTTCGGCAGTTTTTCCGTAAGGCAGAAGGGACAGCGGATCGGGCGCAACCCCAAGACCGGCGAAGAGGTCCCGATCCTGCCGCGCAAGGTTCTCGTATTCCGTCCGTCACAGGTTCTGAAGAACCGAATCAACGATAAAAGACACCCCGGTTAATAGTGATGGTGACAAGAGCTTCAACAGACAATCGTAAGGAAAAATCCGCAGCGGCGTTCAGGACGATCAGCGAAGTCGCGACTGAACTTGATCTCCCCCAACATGTCCTGCGCTTCTGGGAAACCAAATTTCTTGTCATTAAGCCGATGAAGCGGGGTGGTGGCCGCCGTTATTACCGCCCGGAAGACGTTGGTGTTCTACGCCGTATCCGTAGCTTGCTGTACGATGAAGGTTACACCATCAAGGGCGTTCAAAAGCTGTTGCGTAACGGCGGGCAGAGCAAAACCACCGAACCGGACGTCAACGTGCCGGAGCAGGCGGGGAACGCCATCGATGACGCCAGGCGCTTGCAACTGAAATCAATTCTGGATGACCTCCTGGACATGCGCGACCAGCTTCAGGCTATCTGATCGACCGGATTTTCACACTGTTTCAAGACTTGAATACGGCCATTGCACTGTCTCGCATCGGCCAGTATAGTGCGCCGTCCGTGAGGCGGAAATGGCCGCTGGATAATAGTATCGGAGCGTGGCGCAGTCTGGTAGCGCACTACACTGGGGGTGTAGGGGTCGTGGGTTCGAATCCCGCCGCTCCGACCAAAATATAGAGGGGGGTGGTCCGGTTCGGGCTGCCCCCGTTTTGCTTTATTGCCCCCATGGCGCCGTCGGGCGGTTGTGTCTGCCCCCGATAACCGAACATCCCTTTCTAAACCAGCGCCAAAACACCACTCGGTGAGGGTTCGAGGATTGGCCAGGAAGGAGTCTAAAAAAAAGCCTTTTTGCAAGCGGACTCGCCCCATATATTAAGGGTCGGAATTCGTTATCATTGGAAACGGGCCTTCGATGACAATCGACGGTAAAAAAAACAATGTCTGAAGCTAAAAAATTGCTCAAAATCGCCGAAGAAAAACTGCATCAGTTGCAGGAAGAAAACGTCAATCTTTCGGCGTCGTTTTTTGAACTGATGGAAGCACAAAAATCGGAAGCGGAACAAATGGTTCAATTAACCGAACAGCTCTGGGCTCTTGAAGAAGCGCTTGCCCAGAGCAAGGAGCAGGCGATGATTCAGATGGCGTTGATGAAATCGAAAATCGAGTCCGTCAATACCTATGTCAAGGATACGTTGGATGCCGCCAGTAACAACGCTTCCCGTATGGAACTGGCCGCGCGTGTCTATGAAATGGGTCAAATCGCCGATACCGACGAAATCGATAAACAAATAGTCGAATACAATCAAAAGCTGGAAATAGAGAAGAAATGGTAATTGCCATTTGCTTTTTCATGAATGTTTGTGATCAAACTGGCCACGAGCCACTGCGGGTCGCCGGGGCAAATTTATAGAAGAATCTCCCGATAAACCATCGTATCTCGGGGTGTATGCGGAAATTGCGGTTTCAATAAAATAACGAGGAGTTAGCCAATGGGGTGGCAGGGTAAAGTGTTGCGAGTGAACCTGACGGATCGCACATGCGCCGGTGAAGACTTGAATATGGGCTGGGCTCATGAATTCCTCGGTCAGCGCGGCCTTGCGACCAAATATATGATGGCCGAAAGCGATCCTGCCGTTGATCCATTGTCTCCCGAAAACAAATTGATCTTCGCTACAGGTCCCTTGACCGGAACATCGGCGACGACCGGCGGACGTTATTCCGTGATAACCAAAGGGGCGCTGACCGGCGCCATCGCGTGTTCTAATTCGGGGGGCTATTTCGGGGCCGAATTGAAGTATGCCGGGTGGGATATGGTGATCTTCGAGGGCCGCTCCGAGACTCCCGTATACTTGCTTATTCTCGATGAACGCGCCGAATTGATCGACGCTTCGGAATACTGGGGAAAATCGGTGTGGGAGGTCGAACCGGCGCTAAAAGCCAAACACCAGGACTCGCTCATCCGGGTTGCATCTATCGGCCATGCAGGAGAGACGGGCGTCCGTTACGCCTGCATCGTCAACGACCTTGACCGGGCGGCGGGAAGATCGGGAGTGGGCGCCGTGATGGGAGCGAAAAACCTGAAGGCCGTCGCCGTTCGCGGCACCACCGGTGTAACGGTTGATCAGCCGGCGTCATTCCTGTCCGGGTCAACGACCATCAATCAGCGGATCGTCGGAAGCAAAGCACGGAAGCGGCTGGAACAAAGCGGCACGATGCCGATGATGGACGTGACCAACGCCTACGGCAGCCTGCCGACACGAAATAACCGCGACGTTCAGTTCGACGGCATCGATAAGGTCAACGTTCACGCCATGAAGGCCGTACGCCGAAGCGACGGCAAGCCGAACCTCAAGTCCAACAAGGCCTGTTTCGCCTGTAGTATCGGTTGTGGCCGGGTCGCGGAACTCGATCCGACCCACTTCAGCATTGCCGACAAAAAGGATTATCCGAGAATATCCGGCGGCCTGGAATATGAATCGGGCTACTCCCTGGGCGCCATGGTCGGCGTCACCGATATCGAGGCCGCTACCTATGCCAATTTCGTTTGCAACGAACATGGGATGGACCCGATTTCATTTGGGGCGACGCTATCGGCGGCAATGGAATTATTTGAAACCGGTGTCCTGACAGTCGAGCACACCGGCGGTGTTAAACTGAATTTCGGCTCGGCGGAAGCCCTCGTCAAAATGGTTGAATTGACGGGCACCGGCGAAGGCTTTGGCGCCGAACTCGGAATGGGTTCCCGCTTGTTATGTGAAAAGTACGGCCATCCGGAATATTCAATGACGGTCAAGGGGCAGGAAATACCGGGCTATGATGGTCGCGCCATGCAGGGGATGGCACTGGCCTATGCAACCAGCAATCGGGGGGCCTGCCACCTGAGAGCGGATCCCTATAGCGCCGACTTCGAACGCGTTGACATCGACGGCAAAGCGAAAATCGTGGCCGTGTCCCAGAATGAAAACAGCATTGTCGATTCTGCTGGCCTGTGCGCATTTCCCGGCTACAGCCTTGACGACCTTTCAACCCTGATTACCGCGGCCTGTGAGGGCGACTTTTCGGTCGATGACTTGACTGTCATGGGCGAGCGCATCTGGAATCTGGAACGTCAATTTAATCTGGCCGCAGGGTTGACTAAAAAAGACGACACCGTCCCCGAACGCATGTTGAAAGAACCGGCTAAATCAGGAGCCGGCAAGGGGCGGGTGGTCGAACTCGACAAAATGCTGCCTGAATATTACGCCCTGCGGGGCTGGGATGAAGCCGGTGTCCCGACGGAGGCAACGCTTGGTCGCCTCGGCTTATCAAAATAAGCCCCATATGCGGCAAGCGTGTGCAGGCAACCATGGGGGACGGGTGGCATGAAAATACGACTCAGGTTTATCTCTGTCGACGCACCGAACCTTCCGCCTGCCGGGGACGATGGATGCGCCGTTATGGATGTTGCCGACGGCCTGAGCGTTGACCGGGCCCTGGCGAGTTTAAAGCTTCCCAACGGTTCCACCTACCTGACATTGGTAAATGAAGATACCGTTCCTATCGCCCAACGCAGTGGGTGGACCTTGCAAGACGACGATCTTTTGACCGTGTTCATCCCCATCAAGGGTGGCTGACGTGGCTTCGCCCGACGCCGGTCACGTGAAGCAGAACACGACATCCGGCATTTTGCTGATTCTGGTGGCGATGACGCTGGTGCCGATGATGGATGGGTTGGCGAAACTTCTCAGCGCCCGATATCCGGTTATGGAAATCGTCTGGGCGCGATACTTTTTCCATCTGATGATTTTGCTCCCTGTGGTTCTCTCCAGATACAACCGCCGCGATCTGCTGCCAAAGCGACCGTTATTGCAGGTCATCCGGGGCGGGCTCCTGCTGCTATCAACCATTCTTTTCTTCGCCGCTATTGCCGTTATGCCAATCGCCGACGCATTGGCATTGGTTTTTGTCTCGCCCTTGCTGGTGACGGCACTGTCTCCTTTTTTGTTGGGTGAAACTATCGGTCCAAGACGTTGGGCGGCGGTCATTGTCGGTTTCGTCGGCGCCCTGATTATCATACGCCCGGGAATAGCCGACATTGATACCGGCACGGTGCTGGCGCTGTCGGCAGGAATAGTCTACGCGCTCTACATGGTCGCCACCCGCAAACTGTCGGGAACAGCACCCCCCCTGATTACCCTAGCGTACACGGCGTTGATGGGGGCCATTGCCATGTCGGCGGCTGTGCCATTTTTCTGGGTGGCGCCAACGCTGGACGATCTGGCGATGATGATGGCGATGGGTGGCCTCGCGGCGCTCGGTCATTATTTTTTGATAAAGGCGGTCGAACGTGCTCCGGTATCGCTGTTGGCGCCTTTCGGATACAGCGAAATCGTCATGGCCACGCTTATCGGTTATGTCGTGTTTGGGGATTTTCCCGACAACTGGACCTGGGCCGGCGTTGCCGTCATCGTCGTTAGCGGTATATACATTTCGCTCAGGGAACGGCGGCGCAAGGATCACCCGGCCGCAGAGGCCACGATTGTCGCTCAGGCGCAGGGTTTGTTATCCCTTTCCGAAGCCGAAATGAACGCACGGGAATAGGTCTAGATATCACGGTTGGGAGCCGAGGTGGATCCCGTGAACGTCGGAAAATCAGGGCTGCTTTCACCCTTCACCCATTTGATAACGGCATCGGCCTTTATTTTTCTGTTTACCACCCATTCCATTAGAATATCGTAGCAAGGTCCGCTTTTCCTGGGGCGCATTTCATGGATGCCTGCGGCGAGATTAGCGGCGACATCCATTTGCTGGGAAAGCCAGTCGGTGATTTCCGGCTCGTTCAGGAGTTTCATGAGATGATCACGAACGCGGCACCATTGCTCACTGCGCGGAATTTTTGTCGTTACTGTGAACGGGTTGGCAATGAGAAGGTCGTGGATGATGGCCCATTTTTGTACGTTTAGTTCTGCCAGTTGATCTGACGCGACTTTATCGGCCTCCAACGACCGCTCTTGGGAGCGTATGTCGGCGAGCAGTCTGAAGAGCGGAGAGCGGTTTTTATCGATACGCATGTCTGACGTCAATTTTCAGATGATTGAAGCGGCGTAAAACACGACACCGGCGGCCCAGATAAGGTAATTATGCTCGAGACGCTGGTTCTTCAATTAATTTGTTGCTAACAACGACAGGCAAGATGTGATCTCCTATCGCTCCGACAAGGACTTAATTATGACAGACAAAGATGAATACCGGGATTTGCTGAAGCACAAACATTTTCTTGACGAGGTCGAGCAGGGCATTCGTTTCGCAAACAACGAAATAATCCATCAGAAAATTCCGACGCTCGGCAAGGACAACATCCTGGCCTTTGCCGTCGCCGTCGGGCGGTTGCGTGCCAATTACCTTGAGGCGGCTTTCAACCTGGGCATTGACGAGACGGGAGAAATGCCGGGGCCACTTATTGTTGAAGAACTAAAGCGGCGTCGAGAGTTGTACGAAGAATCCCGCATGGCATTTGATGCCCTGCGTGAAGCGATCGAAAAAGGCTATGTGGACGTGGATATTTTGCTTCTTGAGAAAAATGCAGAGGGAAAATCCTGATGGTTCAGGGCCGGGCTTTTTTCATGCCGTCGCCGACATTATCGACGATTTCAAATACTGTTTCCAGACGCGCCAACTTTAACACCCTGAAAACCGACTCGGTGACGGCGGCGATATAAAAATCATTGCCCTTGGCGCGGGCCACCTGGAAGGCTTCCAGCAGACTGGCAACGCCGGAACTGTCAATCACGTTGACGCCGGACATGTCGATAATCATCGTCCGGCCTTTTTTTAATCCTTCAAGCAGCACGTCTCTTGCCATTGACGAATGCTCCAGGTCTATTTCCCCGGCAAATGTGACGATAACGAATTGGCCGTCAACTTTTGTGTCGTGCTGCATACGTTCATGTTTCCTGAGGCTGATCGGAACATTCAATCAGTCAATATGACCTAAATACCAGAGGATTGATCAATGCCGCAATCCGCTTCGTCAAATTTATCGCAACGGATGACATGGGTCTTGAATTTGTTTTGGATGCGGTTTGGTCTACTACAATGGTGGTCTCGACGAGGCTTGCGCTCATTTTTTTTTATGATGTTCCAGAATGGCGCGTCCGGAGTCCGTTAATTTGCAGATTATCCAATCAGGCTTCAAAGGGTTATTGAACCAGGGTTCGGCCCAGCCTTTGTCGATGCAACTGCGAACCGTCCTGTCGCTCACTTTTCGACCACTTCCGTCGAACAGCGGCAGTTTCCCGCCGGGTTCCCGCTCGCCGCGCTCCAACCAGCGAATTTGCGCGGCCGTCACCTTGTCCGCACCGGCTTTCTTGTTTTTCGCCTCAGACATGATCCATCCCTCCCTGCGGATATGCTACGGCAGACGTTCAAGGCTAGGCAAGGGCATGAGCGGGATATTGGCGCTACCTGCCCCCTGGGAGCTCTATGGACGCAACGGCTTGAGCCGCTATTCCTTCGCTTCGTCCGGTAAAACCAAGCCGTTCCGTCGTCGTCGCCTTGACGCTGACCCGCGCGATATCAATATCGAGAATATCGGCGATGCTTTCCCTCATGGCCGTGCGATGAGGGCCTATCTTTGGGGTTTCGCATATCAGGGTGACATCGACGTTTACGATCCTGCCGCCCGCGTTCGCGATAAGCTCGCAGGCTTTTTTAACGAAGATATCGGAAGAAACGCCTTGCCATTGAGGATCGGTCGGCGGAAAGAAGAACCCGATATCGCCTTGCCCCGTAGCTCCCAGCAGGGCGTCGGTCAAGGCGTGCAGTCCGACATCGGCGTCCGAATGACCGGCGAGCGAGGCTGTGTGCGGTATACGAACGCCACAGAGCGTGACGCCGCCGCCATCCTCGAATCGATGCACGTCGAAGCCGCTGCCGGTCCTGGTCTCTTTGCCGTGTGTTTCCATTCCTGCTAGGCCCCGTTCGGCTAATCGTAAATCCTGTTGAGATGTGATTTTAACATTTTCCTCGCCACCATCGACGATGTTCACCTCAAGGCCCGCAAATTCAGCGATTGCGGCATCGTCGGTCATTTCCGTATCCGGACTGGCCTTGCGGGCATGCCTGTGGGCCGCCAGGATATCGGGAAAACGGAATCCTTGCGGTGTTTGTGCACGAACCAGTTCGGAACGGTCAACCGTGCCGACGATAAGGGTACCGCGTTTTCGTTTCAGGGTGTCGTTGACCGCAAGGGCAGGGACGACGGCGACATGGTTTTGCAGGGCGGCCAACACCCGATCAATCAACCGTGATGAAACAAACGGTCTGGCGGCGTCATGGATCAAGACGCTGTCCGGCGCCATTTCAGGCGCGCGCGCCAAGCTGTCAAGGCCCAGAAAAACGGATTCCTGACGGGACGCGCCGCCGTAAACCGGATCGAGCAGGCAGGTCTCAGCGAACGAAAAACCGGACTGCGACAGGCTATCGAGCGTTTTTCGATACAAATCCAGGTCATCGGGATGAATGACTGCGCCGACCATCGTGATGTCGGGATGGCTTGCAAGTGCTTTCAGGGTTCGCGCCAAGACCGTCTCCCCGGCAAGAAGGCTGTATTGTTTCGGCACGTCGCTGCCAAAGCGGCAGCCGCGTCCGGCGGCGACAATAAGGGCGGCACAGCGATGCATGGCCCTATAAATGCCCGAATTGTTCGTATGATGACAAGGACGAAAACCTTGCCAAGAACAGGTTTCGGAGCGATTGTGCGCTCTTCTTGGTAAACAGGATACCGACGCCCATGACACAGGATCTGATTTTCGGCCTCGCGGCCTTCGCTTCCCTATTGCCATCCGCTCTCGTCGCCTTGAAACAAGGTGAATTGGAAAGGGGAAAGGATGGCCGCACACCCATTTACTGGCTTACCCTGAGTGTCGCCGTCTGTGGGCCTCTGGTCTGGGTGGTCGTGCAAAGCTCCGGCGCATGGCACACCGGCCTGTCAACCTCGCTATGGGTGACAATCGCCGCCTGCATGGTCATGTTCACCGTGATCGTTCTTTTGAACCCGGCCGCCTGGCGTCTGACGCCCCTGTTAATCGGCTACATGGCGGTGCTGGCGTTGCTGGCCCTGGTGTGGCAACACGCGCCGGAAAGTCGGCCTCTTGCGGCCGATGCCGTACACGGTGGCGCAACGAGTTGGGTCGAGGCTCATATTCTGGTTTCGATCACGACCTACGCCCTGGTGACCATTGCGGCCGTCGCCGCGCTGGGTGCATTTTTGCAGGAAAAAGCCCTCAAGAATAAGAAGCCGACCACTCTGTCACGCCTGTTGCCGTCGGTATCGGAAAGCGAATGGCTGCTCGTCAGGCTGCTCGCCTTGGGCGAAATTGTCCTGGCCCTCGGCATGGCCACCGGCATGGGGGCGCAGTATCGGGAGACCGGCGCATTGATCGTATGGGATCACAAGACTCTCCTGTCGATCAGCTCCTTTGTTGTTATCGGAGTATTGCTTGTCGCGCATTTTATAAGCGGTGTACGAGGCCGCCTGGTAACGCGCATCGTCCTTGTCGCTTACCTGCTGCTGACCCTCGGTTATCCGGGGGTGAAATTTGTTACAGACGTGTTGATTGGCCGATCACCCGAAGTATAAGTCGTGATATTCTTGCAGCGTTTGCCGGGAAAGTGTTGCTTTCTTGTTGTGAATGCCTAATAAGTAGGCAATATTTTCAACAGAACAAAAGCCTAATTGAATGAGCATTCGTATTGGCGACGTCACGATTGACGACCCGGTGATTCTGGCACCCATGTCGGGAGTCAGCGATCAACCCTTTCGCCGCCTGGTCAAGCGCTGCGGGGCGGGTCTCGTGGTTTCTGAAATGATCGCCAGCAAGGCCATGGTGCGGGCCGCGACAAAGACCATGCGGATGTCGTCCCATTGCAGCGAAGAACATCCGATGTCGGTTCAGTTGGCCGGATGCGAACCCGATGTCATGGCTGAAGCCGCCCGCCTGAATGAAGACCGGGGAGCGTCGCTGATCGATATCAATATGGGCTGTCCGGTCAAAAAAGTGGTCAAAGGGGATGCTGGATCGGCGCTGATGCGCGATGAAGTTCTTGCTGGAAAAATCATGGCCGCGGCCGTTAACGCGGTGAATGTCCCGGTAACCCTGAAAATGCGGACCGGGTGGGATATGGAAAGCAGAAACGCACCGCGTCTGGCCAAAATTGCCGAAGATTGCGGCATTCAGGCGGTTACCGTTCATGGCCGCACGCGCAACCAATTTTACAAGGGAAAGGCCGATTGGGCCTTCATCGGCGAGGTCAAAAACGCCGTTTCCATCCCGGTTATCGGAAACGGCGATGTCGTGACACTCGCCGACGCCCGCACGATGCTTGATCAGTCCGGCGCCGACGGGGTGATGATTGGAAGGGGCTCCTATGGCCGCCCGTGGTTTCCCGGTCAGGTTATTCAATACCTCAAAACCGGACGGGAACTGCCCGACCCGTCGCTGCGGGAGCAATTGGGAATTATCCTCGAGCATTACGATTCCCTGATGACCCACTACGGCAGCTTCGCGGGGGTGCGGATCGCGCGTAAACACATTGGTTGGTATTCGAAGGGATTGAAGGGGTCGGCGGAATTCCGCGCCACGGTGAACGCCTGTGACGATGATAAAAAGGTGGCCCGGATGATCAGCGACTTCTACCTGCCGTTGATGGAGCAACACGCCGCCTGATGAATGACACCTTGAAAGCCGTGGATGATGTGGCCTCGTCAAAGCCGGAAACACCGGCCGGGGTAGGCATGGAAGCCGTTCTCAATGCTCTGCCCGCAGCCGTTATCGCGATCGATCAAACGGGCGAGATCGCCTACATAAACAATGCAGGCGAACAGTTCTTTAAAAGCGGCTCGGCATATCTGATCGGCAAACGGATCGATAGCCTGATACCGAAAGACAGTCCATTGTTCGCGTTGTTAGAGCAGGCCCAGCGGGCTCGTGCGCATGTTTCCGAATATGGCATCGCCTTGGAAACGCCTCGCATCGGAGCCCATTTTGTCAATATTCATGCCAGTCCGGTAGCCGAACGGCCGGGAATGCTGATCCTGTCGCTGCAGGAAAGATCGATTGCCGATACCATTGATCGACAGTTGACCCATCGCGGAGCGGCACGGTCGGTGTCTGCCATGGCGGCGATGCTGGCCCATGAAGTCAAGAATCCGCTTTCAGGTATTCGGGGCGCGGCGCAACTTCTGGAGGAGAGTGCCGATCCACAGGACAAGGCCATGACGCGACTGATCCGCGACGAAACGGACCGCATCGTCGCCTTGGTCGACCGCATGGATATCTTTTCCGACAGCGGGCCACTGAAACGCTCGGCGGTCAATATTCACCAGGTCCTTGACCGTGTTCGCAAGTTGGCCGAAAACGGCTTCGCCCGGCATGTCCGGTTTGTCGAAAACTATGACCCTTCTTTGCCTCCGGTGCTGGGCGAGCGCGATCAACTTGTTCAGGTGTTTTTAAACCTCATAAAGAATGCCGCCGAAGCGATAGACGGGGACAATGGTGGCGAAATCGTCATATCGACATCGTACCGCCATGGCATTCGTTTCGCGGTATCGGGCAGCGCCTCAAAGGTCCATCTGCCGCTGGTCATCAGCGTGCAGGACAATGGCGATGGAATTCCGGAAGATATTCAGGGCTATCTTTTTGACGCATTTGTCACATCCAAACCCAAGGGGTCGGGCCTCGGCCTTGCGCTGGTCGCAAAAATTATCGGTGAACATGGCGGCATCATCGAATTTGACAGCTTGCCGAGCCGCACCGTTTTCAGAGTCATGTTGCCGGTCGATAATGAAATCGCCGATCATCGGGCATCGGCGGGGGACGCGTTATGAGCAAGCAGACGGTTTTGATTGCCGATGATGACTCCGCCATTCGCACGGTGTTGACGCGCGCCCTGAACCGGGCCGGCTACGACGTCAGGGCGGCGGCCAATGCCGCAACGCTTTGGCATTGGGTCAACGATGGCGAAGGCGACCTGGTGCTAACCGATGTTGTCATGCCCGACGAGAATGGCCTGGACCTGATTCCGCGTATCCGGAAAGTCCGGCCAGAGTTGCGGATCATCGTTATGAGCGCCCAGAGCACCTTGCTAACGGCCGTAAAGGCAACGGAAAGGGGGGCCTACGAATACATACCAAAACCATTTGATTTGAACGAGTTATTGTCGATTATTAAACGGGCTCTCGAGGTGAGTAGAAGGGGAGATGTCGGCCTCAACAGGGCATACGATGACGGCGGCAATTCCGAGGACGAACTGCCGCTGATCGGTCGTTCGCCGGCCATGCAGGAAATTTACCGGACATTGGCGCGTTTGATGGGAACCGATCTCTCTGTCCTGATCACCGGCGAGTCGGGGACTGGAAAAGAGCTGGTGGCCCAGGCGCTGCATGACTACGGCAAGAGGCGCAACAACCAGTTTGTCGCCATCAATATGGCCGCGATCCCAAGGGATTTGATTGAAAGTGAGCTTTTCGGGCACGAAAAGGGGGCCTTTACGGGGGCGACACAACGCAGTTCGGGGCGGTTTGCGCAGGCAGAAGGGGGCACACTTTTCCTCGATGAAATTGGTGATATGCCGCCGGAGGCACAGACCCGGTTGCTCCGTGTGCTTCAGGAAAGCGAATATACGACCGTCGGCGGGCGGACGCCAATCCGCACCAATGTCCGGATTGTCGCCGCCACCCATCACGACCTTCGGCAACTGATCCAGCAAGGATTGTTCCGTGAGGACTTGTATTTTCGCCTCAACGTCGTGCCAATCCGGTTGCCCGCGTTACGGGCCCGTTCCGAAGATATACCGGAACTGGCACGCCATTTCATTAAACAGTCGGTTGCAGAGGGGTTACCCGAAAAGACCATCGACCCATCCGCCATGGAACGACTCAAAACCTATCGCTGGCCCGGTAATGTCAGAGAGCTGGAAAATCTGGTGCGGCGATTAACGGCACTCTATTCCCAGGAAACCATCCGCATCGACGTGATCGAAGCCGAATTGGCCGATACGTCGGCTCCGCCCCCCGTCAGTGGCGGAAATTCCGATGGCCTTGGGGCGTCGATTGAACAACATCTGATCGCCTATTTCGCGGCCCATAGCGGGAGTCTGCCGTCGCCGGGGCTTTACGAGCGCGTCCTGAAAGAACTCGAACGGCCGTTGGTTGCCCTGACATTGCAGGCGACCCGGGGCAATCAGGTGAAAGCGGCCGATGTTCTTGGCCTGAACCGCAATACGTTGCGAAAGAAAATCAAGGAACTCGATATTTCGGTCGTCAGAGGCGCGAAATGACGGAAGACGTTAGCCACCAAGGGTCGCCCCCCCCGCAATCCCAACCGACCGGGATGGCCGTGGCCGCATACAATCGTATATCGAACTGGTGGCTTCGCTTCGGTTTGGGTCGGAAGCTCGCCATAGCACTGGCCGCCGCCGCCGCTGCTTCCGGCATTGCGACTGTCCTGAGCATGACCGGATGGCGATCCCATCCCAACCCGGATCCCGACACGGTTCTTGTCCTGCTTTATCTCGATGCCGTCCTGCTGCTTTTGCTGGGAGTCGTTGTTATCCGCCGGATGGTCATGATCTGGAGCGATCGCCGCCGCGGACAGGCCGGTTCCGGGCTTCATACCCGCCTTGTCCTGATGTTCGGGCTGGTCGCCGTCACGCCCGCCATTCTGGTCGCGATATTTTCCGGATTGTTTCTTAATTTCGGTATTCAAACCTGGTTCAGTGACAGAATCAGGACGGCGCTTGAAGCCTCGAACGCCGTTGCCACCGCCTATTTGCATGAACATCAGCAAAACATCCGCACCGATGCCCTGATTACCGCCAATGCCCTCAACGCCGATGCGCCGATGCTGATGAGAAACCCCAGGATTTTTGATAGTTACCTGTCAAAGCAGGCTGAAATCCGGTCGTTGTCGGAAGCGCTGGTTATCGATAGCGTCGGGCGCGTTCTGGCCCGCTCGCAATTCAGCCAGTCGCTCGAATTCGATCTGGTACCCCAAAATATGATCAAGGAAGCGGCGGCCGGCGCCGTGGCGGTCATCACCACGGCCAATGATGACCGGGTTCGCGCCGTTATCAAGCTCAGCCGTTTTGTCGACGCCTTCCTGTTGGTGGGGCGTTTTGTCGATCCGACGGTTCTTGAACATATCGAACGAACCAGGGGGGCCGTCGCAAAATATAAAAACCTGGAGAAAAAACAGGACGGCATCCAGATCACCTTCGTGATGATTTTCGGATTGGTGGCGGTCATGTTGCTGATGGTCGCCGCCTGGATCGGGATGACCCTGGCAGGGAAGATGTCCCGCCCGATCAGTAGTTTGATTTCCGCATCGGAGCGAGTCCGCGCCGGCGACCTGAGCGTTCGGGTCGACGAAACCGATGGAAACGACGAAATCGGCAATCTGGGTCGGTCCTTCAACAAAATGACAACTCAGTTGCAAAGCCAGCAACGGGTACTTGTCGAAGCGAACAGAATGCTCGATGAAAGGCGTCGTTTTACCGAAACGGTGCTGACGGGCGTTTCGGCCGGGGTTATCGGGCTTGACAGCGCCGGCAGAATCCATTTGCCAAACAGATCGGCTTCTGACTTGCTTGGACGTGACCTCGATCAAGCCAATTCCGAGATGCTTGGTGAGGTGGTCCCTGAAATGGGTGATCTTTTGCGGCGCGTTATGAAACGTCCGGAACGTCAGCATCAGGACGAAATTCAAATAGCGCGTGACGGGAAATTTCATACCCTGCACGTTAGTATTGCCGCGGAAAAGCTGGGCGGCGATATCCTTGGCTACGTTGTCACCTTCGATGACGTGACAGACCTTCTAACGGCGCAACGAACCGCGGCATGGGCAGATGTCGCACGGCGCATCGCCCATGAGATCAAAAACCCGCTCACGCCGATCCAACTTTCCGCCGAACGCCTGAAACGCAAGTACTTAAAACAGGTCAAAGTTGATCCTGAAACATTTTCTTCGCTAACCAATACCATCGTCCGCCAGGTCAAAGATATCGGTCGCATGGTCGATGAATTTTCGTCTTTCGCACGGATGCCGTTGGCGTCATTGAAAAATGAAAATCTGGTCGAAATATGCAAACAATCGGTTTCTCTCGAGCGTAATCGGCAACCGGAAATATCATACGAACTTGCGATCCCGGATTTCCCCCTGACGCTGCGATGCGACCGTCGCCAGATCGGTCAGGCGTTGAATAATCTACTGAAAAACGCGGCTGAATCGGTCACGGAATCACGCGGCGATCGTCAAGGGAAACAGGACGGCGGCTGGATTCGTTGCACGATCAACACCGAAGCCGGAGAAGACGGCGAGAAAAGCACCATATTGACAGTCGAAGATAACGGAAGAGGCTTGCCGCCTGAGAAGCGTCACCGCCTGACGGAACCCTATGTCACGACCCGCGAGGGTGGCACCGGGCTTGGTTTGGCAATCGTCAGAAAAATCATGGAAGATCACAATGGCGACCTGCATCTGGAGGACCGGGCCGAAGGCGGGGTACGGGCCAGCCTGACATTCCGGTCCGGGGAAGAAAAAAAACAGGAAAATGTCACCGACAAGCCGAACGGCGGAACGGATGGTATCGTGACAATCGGAGGAACGGCACATGGCGCTTGATATTCTGATCGTCGATGACGAGACCGATATACGAACGCTGGTTTCCGGCGTCCTGGAAGATGAAGGCTATCAAACGCGTCAAGCCTCGGACAGCCTCTCGGCCTTCGCCGCAATAGAGAAACGTCGCCCCAGCCTGGTTATTCTTGATATCTGGCTGCAGGGCAGCGAACTGGACGGCATTGGCATTCTTGAAAGGGTCTGCACGGAAAACCCGGGGATTCCCGTGATCATGATGAGCGGCCACGGCAACATTGAAACCGCGGTAACGGCGATTAATCTGGGCGCCTACGACTTCATTGAAAAACCCTTCAATTCAGACCGCCTTTTACTAATTGTCAGACGCGCCCTGGAGGCATCTAAACTGCGCCGGGAGAATGATGAACTGAGGATGCGAGCCGAGGTATCGAGCGAGTTAATTGGTAAATCGTCGGCCATTAATCATGTGCGACAAGTGATAGAGAAAGTTGCCCCCACCAATTCACGGGTTCTTATTTCGGGCCCAGCCGGAGCCGGCAAGGAAGTCGTTGCCCGCATAATGCATGATAAATCCCAACGCGCGGCGGGACCGTTTGTTGTTCTGAACTGTGCTTCCATGGAACCGGACCGGGTCGAAATTGAATTGTTCGGAACCGAGGCCAATAAAGGCGATGAAGAGTCCAGGCGAGTTGGAACGTTTGAGGCGGCGCACAACGGGACCCTGTTTCTGGATGAAATCGCCGACATGCCGATTGAAACTCAGGGCAAGATTGTGCGCGTCCTGCAAGAACAAATATTCGAACGCGTCGGTGGCGTCACCCGCGTCGAGGTCGATGTGCGTGTCGTCGCCTCCACCAGCCGTGATTTGACGGAAGAAATGGCATCGGGAAATTTCCGCGAAGACCTTTTTTATCGTTTGAGCGTCGTCCCGATAGAAGTTCCACCGTTGAGCGACCGGATCGAAGACGTGGAAATACTGGCGCGGAATTTTATTGAACGGTCTTCCAGTTCGACCGGTCATCCTTCCCGCCAACTATCAGGCAGTGTGATTGCGGCTCTACAGGCATATCATTGGCCAGGCAATGTCAGGGAACTGCGAAACGTCATTGAACGCATGTTGATCATGACGTCCGGTGACCCGGCAGGCCCAATCGGGGTCGATCTGCTGCCGGCCGACATTGGCGGCAAGGAGTCGACATCGGCGACACTTGACGATTTGGGCGAAATCATGGGGTTACCCCTGAAAAAAGCGCGCGAGGCGTTCGAACGAAAATACCTGAATTCACAGGTTGTCCGATTTGGTGGAAATATTTCCCGCACGGCGGCTTTTGTCGGGATGGAAAGATCGGCCTTGCATCGAAAGATGAAATCGTTAGGTATTCAGTCCAAGGGGGTAAGCCTTCCCGGCTCTGTCGATGGCGAGACAAAAATCGATATTGAACAGGCATGAAAATGGTTAGCAATGGTGGACAAAGAAAAAGGATCAAATCATGAAAGTGATTGTCTGCGGTGCCGGCCTGGTCGGCTCCAACATCGCCCGGCATTTGTCTATGGAAAACAACGATGTGACGGTTGTCGATCAGTCCGCTGATCTTGTTCGACGCATTAGCGATACAATTGATGTGAATGGCGTGGTTGGCCACGCCTCTCATCCCGATATTCTGGAACTGGCGGGCGCCGCCGACTCTGATATGATCATCGCCGTTACCTACGCCGATGAGGTCAATATGGTCGCGTGTCAGGTCGCTCATTCGATGTTCGACGTCCCGACCAAGATCGCCAGAATTCGTCACCAAAGCTATCTTCAACCAATGTGGGTGAACTTGTTTTCCCGCGATCATTTGCCAATCGACGTAATCATTTCTCCGGAACTGGAAGTCGCCAAGGCGATCACCCGGCGCCTTCAGGTCCCCGGCGCCTTCGAAATGATACCGCTTGCCGATGATAAGGTGAGATTGCTCGGCGTGCGCTGCGAAGATGACTGCCCATTGGTCCACACCCCCCTAAAGCAGCTAACGAAATTATTCCCCGATTTGAATATCGTTATCGTCGGCCTGATGCGCGACAACAAGCCGAGCGTTCCTACCGGGAATGACCAGATGTTGCCGGGCGACGAGGTGTATTTCGTCGTTGAAACCAGCCACCTGCAGCGGGCCATGGCGGCGTTCGGCCATGAAGAGAGCGAAGCCCGCCGATTGCTGATCTTTGGCGGCGGAAATATTGGGTTGTTTCTGGCCCAGCAGGTCGAACGAGAATTCCCGTCGGTCAAAACAAAGATAATTGAGACGGACAAAAAGCGGGCCGAAACCATAGCGGGGGAACTGGAGCAAACCATCGTGCTGAACGGGGATGCGCTGGATCAGGAGGTTCTGGAAGAAGCCAACGTCGGGGCCACCGAGACAGTTGTCGCGGTAACAAACGACGATGAAACAAATATTCTGGCCTCATTGCTTGCCAAACGGATGGGAACCGGGCGCGTTGTTACCCTTATCAACAAAGGAACCTACGAGCCGCTGGTCGCGTCGCTGGGGATCGATGTGGTTGTCAGCCCCCGACATATCACGGTATCGACGATCCTGCAGCACGTCCGGCGCGGGCGCATCCATTCCGTTCACACCATTCGGGAAGGGTTTGGCGAGTTGATTGAAGCAGAAGCGCTGGAAACCTCGTCGCTGGTCAACAAACCGTTGCGGGATGTCAACCTGCCCGCCGGCGTCTTGCTGGGCGCAATCGTCAGGGGAGATAAAATCATCACGCCGCGCGGTGGCACGATTATTGAGGTCAAAGACCGCGTTGTTCTTTTTGCCGGTGCCGGTTCAATCCGGAAAGTCGAAAAGTTATTTTCCGTTCAACTCGAGTACTTTTAGGTCTCTCATGTCGCGCATTGCATATGTAAACGGGCGCTATGTGCCCCACAGATCCGCCGCCGTTCACATCGATGATCGGGGGTATCAATTTTCCGACGGCGTCTATGAAGTGATTGCCGTGCACAACGGGGGACTCGTCGATGAACAAGGGCATATGGTCCGCCTTGAACGATCACTGAACGAACTGGAAATCGCCTGGCCGATCTATCCAAGCGCCCTGGGCGGTATCATTCGGCAGGTTGTCCGGCGTAACCATGTTCGCGACGGGATTGTCTATCTGCAAATTACCCGTGGCGTCGCACCCAGAAATCACGCCTTTCCTGACCACAGTGACAGCGCCCTGGTCATCACCGCCAGACGAGGGACGCCGTTTAATGCGGATCAGGCCCGGCGCGGGGTTGAGGTTATCACGATTCCCGAGATCAGATGGAAGCGGCGGGATATCAAGACCATATCCTTGCTCGGCAATTGCCTGGGCAAGGAACAGGCCGTCCGTGCCGGCGCCTATGAAGCGTGGTTCGTCGGTGACGACGGGTTGGTCACCGAAGGGACATCGTCGAACGCCTGGATTGTCGATTCTGCCGGCGTCCTCAGGACCCGCCACGCCAATACGGATATCCTCAATGGCATCACCCGAATTTCAGTCCTGCAAATTGCCCGTGATCTTGGCCTGAAATTTATCGAAGAACCATTTTCCGTAGCCGAGGCAAAAGCGGCGAGGGAGGCTTTTGTGACATCGACGACATCTTTCGTCAAACCCGTGGTGAAAATCGACGGGGAGGTTATTGCCGACGGCAAACCGGGTCAACTGGCGGCAAGGTTGCTGGCGGAATACGGCCACCATATGAACCGGCAAACGGCCGACGCCAAATGAGCCATGCCGGACTCATGGGAAAGCCCAAGGCCATTCTTTTCGATTGGGATAACACCCTGGTCGACAGTTGGGATGTGATCCGCACGTCGCTGAATGCGACACTGACACATTACGGCATGGCGCCATGGACGGCGGCGGAGACGCGGCTGCGGGTCCGGAAATCTCTGCGAGACAGTTTCCCGACGTTGTTCGGTGATCGCTGGCAGGAAGCCGGGGAGTTTTTTTACGACTATTTTGAATCCATTCATCTGGAAAAACTGTCGCCCCTTCCCGGCGCGGCGGAACTTCTCGCGGACATCGCCGCGGCCGGCATTTATCTGGGGGTGGTCAGCAACAAGCAGGGAACATATCTGCGGCGCGAGGCCGAATACTTGGGATGGGACGGCTTCTTCGGAAAAATTGTCGGGGCCAACGACACAAAGAATGATAAACCGGCCCCTGATCCTGTTCATTTCGCGCTATCAGCCAGTTCGATTATCGCAGGATCGGAGGTTTGGTTCGTTGGCGATGCCGATATCGATATGGAATGTGCGATCAATACCGACTGCGTTCCGGTGCTGCTGAGAAAAGAATTTCCCGCAGGACAAGAATTCGATTTCAAACAGCCCGTTTATCACGTAGTGGGATGTCAGGAACTAGGCAACCTGCTTAAATCAATGTAAAGTACACCGTAGCCAAGTGGGCCGGATGAAGGTACATTCCGGTTCATTTTTGGCTTGGGGATAAAAAAACCGAACAAGGGTGGTGCTTCGCGTCATGCGGGGTTTATGAAACTTGTCAAAGAAAGGGTTGCGTTATGTCACCCGAAAAAACACAAAATGTTCAAGACGTCTTTCTAAATCATATCCGTAAGAACAAGACATCTGTCACAGTTTTTCTCGTTAATGGGGTAAAATTGCAGGGGATTGTCACGTGGTTTGATAACTTTTCGGTATTGTTGCGCCGGGATGGACACACCCAACTGGTTTATAAGCACGCCATATCAACGGTCATGCCGGCTGAACCGGTTCAGCTATTTGAGCCCGAAAAAGGCGATAATTCAGAATAACATTCAATGGCGGGCCGGTACGACTGCGTATTAGTCCGAAACAGCAATAGACGGGACTGATTTGAGCGTTTCGAAAAAAGATAAGGCGGGCTACGACGCGGCGCTGCAAGCGGATTCAGATCGTTGTCTCGTTATCCATCCCTTTATCAGGCAGATAAGCGGCGATATCCGCACACCGGAAGCCCGGCTGGACGAAATCGTCGGTCTGGCGATGGCAATCGACCTGAATATTGTTCATGCCGATATCGTTACGGTACCGAAAGTGCGGCCCTCGACACTGTTCGGCAAAGGGACGGTCGAACAAATCGGTGCCCTTGTCGCGGGTGACGTGCCATTCAACCGCGACAACGGGCAAATCGATGAAGACGACCGCTGGATCGACATCGTCGTTATCGATGCCCAACTGACACCCGTGCAGCAGCGAAACCTGGAACGCGCCTGGAATTGCAAGGTGATCGACCGGACCGGCCTGATCCTTGATATTTTCGGCGAACGGGCCCGCACGAGGGAAGGGCGCTTGCAGGTTGAACTCGCCTCGCTTTCTTATCAGCGTTCCAGGCTGGTCCGCAGTTGGACTCACTTGGAACGGCAACGGGGCGGTGCCGGTTTCATGGGCGGCCCCGGAGAAACCCAGATCGAATCCGATCGACGGCAAATCGACCAAAGAATTACACGTCTGAAGAATGAGCTGAAAGACGTCAAAAGAACGCGCGACCTTCATCGCAAAGCCCGCCGCAAGGTTCCGTATCCCATCGTCGCGCTTGTCGGGTACACCAACGCCGGGAAATCATCGCTGTTCAACCGCCTGACCGATGCCGATGTCGGCGTCAAAGATCAATTGTTCGCAACGCTGGACCCGACCATGCGTGAACTGAAACTGCCGTCCGGGCGCTCGGTTGTGTTGTCCGATACGGTCGGTTTCGTCTCGAATTTGCCTCATGAATTGGTAACGGCCTTCCGCGCGACACTGGAAGAAGTTACGGAAGCCAATATCATTATCCATGTTCGCGATTGCGCACACCCTGATACGGCAGCGCAGAAATCGGATGTGCTGAATGTCCTGGCCGAGCTTGGCATCGAGGAATTTTCCGGCAACGGGGCCGTCCCGATGATCGAAGTTCTCAACAAGATCGATGCCGTCGATGAGGAAGAACGCGACCTCCTGATCAGAACAGCGGAACGTTCCAATGGATCATCGTTCGCGCTTGCCGCATTGACCGGCGAGCGATGCGACCTGCTTGTCGCCAATATTGATCAACGCATCGCCGCGTCCGAGATAATCCGGAATATCGATCTTGCGTTGTCCGATGGCGCAGCACTTGCGTGGCTTTACGATCATGGCGAGGTTATGGAAAGACGGGACGATGAATTGGGGATTCACATAAAGGTCAGGCTGGATCCCATTAACGCCTCGCGCTTCGAAATGCGGCGGGCCGACCTCGATGCCCCTGCCTGATCCTCAACAGGTCATTGATATTGTCAGGGATACGGCGGAAAAAACGATCCTGCCCCGGTTTCGGCGCCTTGCGGACGAGGACATCAGCGAAAAATCCCCGGGCGATATCGTCACGATCGCGGACGTCGAATCAGAACAACGCCTTGAAGCCGCCCTGACCAAACTGGTTCCTGGTAGCCGTTGCGTTGGCGAGGAAGCGGCCGAAAACAATCCCGACGTCCTTAGATTGTTAGATGGCGAGGCGCCTGTCTGGGTTATCGACCCGCTTGATGGTACACGAAATTTCGCCAACGGTCGTTCCCCCTTCGCTGTCATCGTCGCCTATTGCCTGGGCGGCGAGACGCTGATGGGGTGGATTCATAATCCGGTGAGTGGAGACATGGTCTGGGCCGGCCGGGGGCAGGGGGCGTGGGATGGTAACGGCGAGAGACGATATATCTCGCCGCCTGTAGCCGTTTCCGCAATGAAGGGCTCATTAAGCAAGGCCGGCGCCTCTAAAATAGTCGGTGCTAAAGGTGCTCCTCGACATATTTCACGGGTCGGCTGTGTCGGTCAGGACTATCTGGATTTGTCCAGTGGCGCGCTGCACTTTGCCCGATATGCCGTTACCCTGAAACCGTGGGATCACGCCGCCGGGGTACTGATCCATCAGGAAACCGGCGGCTACAGTTGCCTTGTCCGGTCGGGCAAGCCGTACACGCCGGTTCTTGATGCCGATACCGCCAGAAGCGACATGGAAGTCCTGATGATGACCCCGGACATTGAGTCCTGGAAGCAGTTGGCGAGCATGCTCGGCGATCTATAACGGTCTCATCATGTGGAAAACGACGGCATCTTCATTGATTGCCGTGGCCCTGAGTCTTTAGTATGCAATTAGAATAATATTACCGCTTACCTGAGGAGACAGCCAAATGGAATCCAGGAAACTTGCCTTCATCGGACTCGGCGTCATGGGATATCCCATGGCGGGCCACCTGATAAAAGCCGGGCATGATGTATGCGTCTATAACCGCACCGCCGCCAAGGCCGAAAAATGGGTCGGCGAGCATGGTGGATCGAAAGCCGACACACCGGCGGCGGCGGCCGAGGGCCGGGACATCGTGTTCGCCTGTGTCGGCAATGACGATGACCTGCGTGGCGTCACCTTCGGCGATGACGGCATCCTGGCGGGCATGGATGAAGGCGCCATCTTCGTTGACCACACAACGGCATCGGCAGGTGTGGCACGGGAAATTTACGCGGCCGCGAAAAAACTCGACAAGCGCTTCCTCGATGGCCCCGTTTCCGGCGGTCAGGCCGGCGCCGAAAATGGCATGCTGACGATTATGCTCGGCGGCGACCGGGGGGCTTTTGATGAAGCAGAACCGGTAATGGCAGCCTATGGCCAGGCCGTGACGCTGCTTGGTGACTCTGGCGCCGGGCAATTAACCAAGATGGTCAATCAGATTTGCATCGCAGGCCTTCTTCAGGGATTGGCGGAAGGACTTAATTTCGCGACGCTGGCGGGGTTGGACGCGAAAAAAGTGGTTGATGTGATTTCCAAGGGCGCGGCGCAATCCTGGCAGATGGAAAATCGCGGCTATACCATGATCGACGATCAGTTTGACTTTGGCTTCGCTGTCGATTGGATGCGCAAGGATCTAGGAATTTGTCTTGAAGAGTCAAAAAATAACGGGGCCAAGATTCCGGTTACCGAGATCGTCGCCGGATATTACGACAAGATCGCCGAAAAGGGCGGTAACCGGTGGGATACCTCCAGCCTGATCCGGTTGCTAAAGGATTGATCATCGCAGATTGAAGGTCAGCAACGGAGCCTTGTCGTAGGGACTTTTGATATCCCAGATATAGATTTTGTTGCGACCCTTGCCTTTTTTGATCCTGTTGGCATTTTGTTTGATCACATTGGCATCGGTCTTTATCCGTATTTGCCCCTTCATGCCCAAACCCGAATCGGTCAGCCGTTTGGCATTAAGCTTTGAAATTGACTTTCCCTGAACGGTAACCAGTGCCTTCTCCTTATTGTAAGAAATGGACAGCATATTTTCGTTGCGGCGGGCGAAAGTGACCATCTTTGAAACGAGAATATCACCCTCTTTTACCCATTTGACCTTGAAGTGGCCTTGTTTGAAGTATTTGAATTCCTTGGTCGAGGAATCCCGCAGGAAGTCGGTTTTCAGGACTGCAACCCTTGCAACCTCCTGTTCCTTGGTCAGTTTCCCGGATTCGATGCCGTTGTACAGATTGACGTCGGCCAGGTAGCCTTCGAACACCATTTTGTAATACCCACTACGACTGATTTCGATGCTGGCGTCAAAACTTGCGGGCAGATAGCAGCCCGTTAGCCCGACTAATATGAGAAGCGCGGCGGCAGTGCTCTTGATGATCGATTTTTTCATGGTCGGCATACTAGCGGGATGTCCGGGACTTTGCGAGCGGCCATAGAGATTCCATTTCATCAAGATTGCTTTGCTCCGGGGATTTGCCCTTTTCCAGAAGCAGTTCTTCGAGCATGCGAAAGCGGTGATCAAACTTGGCGTTGCCGTGGCGCAAGGCCGTTTCCGGATCGATATTGAGTTTTCGGGCAAGGTTAACGCAGGTAAACAGCACGTCGCCTAATTCATCTTGCAAGCGGTCCTGGGCACTGCCAGCCTGCATTTCTTCCGTTAATTCCAACACTTCCTCGCTGAACTTGTCCAGCACGTCGCTGGCTTGATGCCAGTCAAAACCAACGCGTGCGGCGCGTTTTTGAAGCTTTAGCGCCCGGGTCAGGGCAGGCAGGCCCGTCGTGACGCCATCAAGGGCGCTATGAGGGACGTTGGCGGTATGTTTTTCGAGCCTCTCTTCGGCTTTCAGGGCCTCCCACGAAACCGTCTGGTCTTCGGCGGTGATGATTTTTGCTTCGGCGAAGATATGCGGATGGCGGCGCACCAACTTGTCGGTGATAGCCGATACCACGTCATCGAAGGCGAAATGGCCCAGTTCTTCTGCCATACGGGCGTGGAAGACCACTTGCAGCAATAAATCCCCCAATTCATCGACCAGCGAGGCCATATCGTCCTGCTCTATGGCCTCGGCGACCTCGTAAGCTTCTTCAACGGTGTGCGGCGCGATGGTTGCGAAGGTTTGTTCGATATCCCACGGGCAGCCTTTGTCGGGATCCCGTAGCAGGGCCATGATCTCGATCAGGCGGTCAATTTTTGGCGTGTTATTGGCTGCGGGTGCAGGCATGGGGCAGGGGTCCTATTTAATCAACTGACGTTCGATCAGGCAGGCTTCCAGATCGGCAATGCTATCAAGAACGACATCGGCGTGGGCGCTCAGTTCATCATGGTCGGACGTACCGGTCAACACGCCGACCAGCAAACCGGCCCCGGCGGCTCTGCCCATGTCCATATCGTGATAATTATCGCCGATAACGGCGACTTCGGCGACCAAAAGGCCGGTGGTATCGCAAAAAGCGTGAACCGGAGCCGGGTCGGGCTTCGCCGTCGGGCCGCTGTCGTAACCGCAAACGAACTCGAATTGCTCAAGAATCCCGAAAGGCGTCAGCGAGATTATCGCACCTTCCTCGCTGTCCGCGGTCACCAGCCCCAGTTTGATACCACGCCGGGCAAAGACGTCGATCACCCGGTTTAAGCCTTCAACCGGCGTCGAATGGTGGGCCAAATCCCGCTGGAAGACGCTGTCGACCAGGCCTGGGAGGTCGTCTTGGCCGTGATCTGGATGAACGTGCGCGAAGGCCGTCGCGATTTCAATGGCCGTGCCGGCCGCCAGATCCGAGCCCGGACGGACTCTGTCCGTCAGCGGGTCCTGGCCTGCATGATCCAGCATCCGTTCCGCCAGTTCCAGATCACCGCCAGCGATATGCAGTGCAGCCGAACGATTAAGCGGCGCCCAGGTCTGGTGATAGTCGAGCAGGGTGCCGTCTTTATCGAACAGAAGTCCTTTGATGGTCATCTTTGCCAAACCTTTTGATGAATTAAAATCGCATAATGTTTATTATGGAAAATTGAGAAGATTTTTAGAACGTCAAATGTTTAGCAGGATTTTGATATATTTTACAAGGGCTTGCCATGATTAACATGGCCCGGTTGGATATGTCCAAAAACAGCCGGGAAAATGACGTGAACCAGTTACCAGAAATCGCCGTGAGCTCCGTTCGGCAAATGCTCGAAAGGATGTTGAAAGAAGTCATCAGACTTGAGGAAAATAACAAGCAACGTGAGGCCGACAAGGCCAGCGTTAAACGCCACAAGAAGCGCATAACCGATGCCGCAAGCCTACTTGCAGGAAACCTGTATGCACTGCCATACAGACGGGCGATAACAGCAACGTCGGCTGTCTGCGGGTTTTCTGAAAAACAACTGATGGCCCTGATACCAAAAGCAAAGTCTATAGCCGAGCGCAAGACAAAGCAGGTTAGAAACCGCCAGATCATGCAAAAGGTTGCAAAAGGTTGGACCAATAGCCAGATCGGTGACTTTTACGGGCTGCACGGAAAATCTATCGCCAGAATTATCGCCCAGATCCGGGCCGGCGGGATCTAATATACCTTGACAGTAAAAAACGGCAGAAATCAGGTGAATTTCCAGATCAGGGCGCCGGAAACCAGGGCGATGATAACACCGACAAAGCGCGAATCAGCGCCGACGGTCGACACTGGCGGCCCGAACATGACGCCATAATCAACGCCAACAGGCTGAATACCTGAGATCACCAGACCACCACTAAACCCACCGCCGGGAGCCGTGTCCTTCGCGTCGATCAGATCACCAGGCTTGAACCATTGACTAGCCACGACTCCGCCTGGTGGTCTTTTTCTTGCGATTGGCCGCCTGAGCCTTCTTGATGTTGCGCTTGGCCGCCGCGATCTGTTTACGAGTTGCCATTATCGGATCCCTTCCAAAGTTTAATGCCCTTTTCACCGGATCGACCGACAATATAGCCGCCGATCCCGATTTTTAGGAGATCCCACATTTCTGGCGGCAAGGGCATCATTAGGCCGCCGAAAATGGGTGAAACGATGTAGTTGTTAGCGATAATGATGCCGAACAAGCACATTAAAATCGGTCGCCAGTTGCGTTGTAGCCAGCTATCGCCCTGGGCTTCGGCAACGATCACCTGAGCCGCTGCCTCGATTTCCTTTAGCTGGCCGGTTAAGACTAGGGTTTGCAATTCGCCCTTGATCTTGGTCGCTTGATCGGCATCTGGGACAACCTTATCGACGATCCCGAATATCCCCTGGATTACGGGACCGATCAAACCGCTAAACATCGCCCTTCCCCGCCTGAATGGTCGTTTCGATAAACAACAAACGGCGATCAAACCGCCACATGACATACAGCAATATGACGTTTGCCAGGTCACTGGCCCCGCCTAGCAAATCTTTCAGGGCCAGGAGATCGGACATCACCAGGCTTTCACATATTTGCCGGCAACGTAGATCCCGCCGCCGATCATTGCCAGTTTTATAAAGTCTTCAGCCTTGCTAACACCGTATATACCAACCGCCAGGCCGGCCCCAAAAATCACTAAATAGGGCATTACGCAAGTCCTCCTTGACGGCGATATCGGGCCACGTTGTATTTTTCCAGATGATGCCTGGTAAGTGGATTGTCTTCTCCAGGGCCGCCGTTATAAGACATGACAATCCACTCTTCTGATCGGGGCTTGCCCTTCCAGGTCGATAACCAGTTGACATAGGCCGCACCGAAATACATCGAAATCGCCGGATCGGCCAGGTCCTGCAAATCGGGCGTTCCGTATTTTGCATAGCCCATATCCGAAGCCAGCCACCTGGCGGTCCCGGATAAGGTTTGCATAAGGCCGACCGACGCATCATTCAGGTTCGGTTCGTAACGGACCGCCAGCGGATTGCCTAAACTTTCGATCATCGCCATGGCCGCCAGCATTTGCGGATCGACATTGAACTTGTTTTCCCGAACGACCTTGGCCGCCAGGGCCGCGGCCTCTGCCTGAGTATATGCCAGGCCAGGGATCCGAACCGTCTTGTTGGTCAAAAAGAGAAACAAACCGGCCAGGCCGGCCAGAATGAAAATACCGTTTTCGGTCTTGCTCATAATTTCGCCCTTTTTGTCTTGCGATCCGCCGCCCAGGCCAGTGCAGCCGCCGGCAAGGTTGTGCCATTGGTAATGGAATCAATCACGTCTTCCAGTTTCCTAGCTACAGATCCGAGCGTTTCAGTAGCTAACAATGCTCCCATGGAATCCCGCGCCGTTGCCGCAATGATTTCCGCAGCCTCCTCGGCATCGCGTGCGGCTTCCTGGGCCGCCGTGAACGGGATTTCTCCGTGTTGATCATGTCCAATACGAGGCATGACTTAGCCTTTCAATCCGTAAGCTAAGAGTGATCCGGCGACGATGAGGCCGGCTGAATAGAAAATTCGCACACCGTCAACAGCGTTTGTATCGCCAGCATACTGGCCGTAGAATTGTGCGGTGGTCCACTGATCGGCAACCGTGTAAATGCGATTGCTGCACTCCCCATTTAAAGAGCGTCGCACCGCAACCGCCGGTGTTTCAATCTCTGCCGTGAACCGAGTCAGGTCGGTGACAGCATTCCCCGTTGGTGCTCCTATTGAAGAGATAGGAAGGCTCGCGGCAATTATGGCGCGAGAGAACGCTGCATCAATATCGGCAATTGCATAAATATAACTGGCCGTACGTAAAACACCTGCGGTGTACAATTGCATCTGCAAGATGACATTAGACGTGTCTGCAACCAGCCCCTCTCCTTTCAGAATGATCTTCTTGAAATCATTTTTCAGCCCGGTTAATTCAATGAACGTGCTGGAAGCTGCATTAACCGACGCTAAGAAGCGCAATGTCGATGGGGTCGCGGGTTGTTCAAACATCGCCCTAACCTTCTTCCAGGACACGAATGTCCATGCCGGTCGTCGCGCTGATCGCCCAGAACGCGCCCGTGTAGGTCTTTGTCGAATAGGATCCGCCAGGTGCCAGGCCATCCGGCGACTTGGCCAGAACGCCACCGTTAGCCACAGTCACGGCATTGTTGAAACCGATTGAAACCTCTGATGTTCCCATATTTTGGATCGTAATTTTCTTCCTGGTCAAATTTGCCGGCGCGACTTCAACCGCCGCCAGCAACAGAGGAACGGCAGAATTTGCGCCGTCGGTCGTCATCGCCAAAGCGACGGATCCACCAATATTCACTTCATCATCACCATAGGATCCATAGCCAACGACGACCTTAATATTCAGATCCACACCGTTTGGATTTTCGAACTGGATTGTTTCGAAGTTGTCGCCATCGGGCAACTGACGCTTGGTGCGGAACTTAGCAAAATCGGGTGTTCCGCCGTCTATCCCGATCAAAAAACTGGGCTGATCACATTCCAGCACATAGTAGAATTCACCGGTTACATCCAGGCTATCGGCACTATTGGCCGCGATTTTCAGGGGGTAGGTTCTTGATGTTTTGATCGCCATGACTAACCTTTCTTAATGGCCCCGGAAGCGGCCACGGCCAGAGCAATGACCGTCCCCCATTTTAACAAGCTGCTATAATTCTGGGTGTCCTGGGGTTTGTTTTGGTCTAGGGCTTTTGCAACCAGGCCGGTCGCCTTGTTGCTTTCAGCAGAGGCAAAATCAACCGCCGATTGCAAGATATTTTCATAACTGCCAACGACCACGCCCAGCGCATCCCAGGCGGCGGGGTCGGTGACTTGTAAACTGGCACCGCTATCTAGTTGCAGGACAATAGCGTTATCAGACGCTGCAATACGTTCATCGGATTGCTTGGTCGTCGTCGTACTCGATGAGTGTCCGCCGCCGGCGCCGGTCATTGGTTGATATCCTTCCGCATGGTGATCGTCGACGGGCGAAATGCGGCCTCTTTGGCCATCTTCCTGACTAGGCCAAGCCTGGCCGTATCAAAGGCAACCGACAGGCACTTAGTTTGCTTGGCGATCCCTTCCAAGGCCGGCATCACGGACAGAGCCAGATCAACGCCAGGCAAATGGCCACCAGCTCCAATAACGTACAATTCGGATCCCGTATGGCCGTCGTTGAATTGATAAAAAACGGTGCCGACATGCCGGCCCTGGTGAAAAACTCCCAAGGCAAAGATATCATTCAACGCCAGGCCGGCTTCTATCCCGACCGCTGACATTGTCGGCGGCATATAATCAATCATCGCCAAGTGCCCGGCGGTCGTTTCCGACCAGGAGACCCGTTGTAGGATTATTTCTTGAGGAGCCATATCGCCGCCAATGCGATCACGCCGGGAACGATCCAGGACGCAACCCGTTCCGCCGATGAACCGCCAGGCTGAAAAATGAAAGGAGACCCCATCGTAGAGGTCGAACCGGCCGACGATGGCCCCGCATCGCCGCCGGCTCCACCCGTCAATGATGGCGGCCCCATGCCTGAAAATGGATCCATCGGATTGCCCTTCGTGCCTGGCCATTCTGCTATGCTGCCATTGTCGTTTCGCAGCGACATAACAGCCCCCTATTTTTTGAAAAAGTAGACGGCTCCGCCAATCGCCACAGCACCAAGGATCCAAGGAACCAAGGGACGGATCGGCGACTGATAATTGGCCGCAACGGGTGCGGTCTGCTTGGCGTTTTCGGCTTGCCATTTCCAGCGGTCATTGGCCAAGGTCTTTTCAAATTTGAAACTTTCAAAGTCGATATAGTCCTTGAAAACGCCCTTGCTCGCGTCCCACATATCGCCGAACAGATTACTTCCCGTGGTCGGAACGGATGTTGGTGCGTTCATATTTCACCTTTTCTTGATGGGTCGCCCCAGGCTTACGCTAGTCGCGCAGGCCCAGGGTTTCAGTGATGAGCGTGAACGACGTCGCCGCCGACATATTGAAATCGACCTGGAACTCATCGACCATGCCACCGGCCGGATTAACCATAGAAAGGCTATCGGAAGCCCGACTTGTGAAGTCAAAATCAACATGGAACCAGCCTGCAACTGGCGTTAGCCCCATATCGGATTGCAATTTGTCATTTTCGGTAACGTCACCGGTCCAGTGATCGGTGCTATCAATGGTCACTTTTATGTCCAGGATATTGGCGGAATGAGCATGGAGGCCATAATAGCTGTCATTCTTGTTCAGTGTCGTAACATTGACGATACCAGTCGCCGATACAGGAATCGTGTGTTTACGCCACTTGACGATCTGACCCATGGGCCGTTGATCCGACGTCCACAAGGCTTTACCGGTAAATGTCGGACTGGTTGCACCGGCCGCAATGTCAATTTCCACCTGGAACGTATTGACGTCGGCCATGCCCCAGGCCAGTGCGTCTTCGCCCTGGGCTGTTCTCCGCCAAGGTTCCGCGAAATAGATCGGCAAGAAGCCGGTCGCAAATGTGATATTACGATGGACGTTCAGATCGAACAATTCAGTCGCCGAAAAACGCCGCTGCACCTTATCGTTGACAACTAAGCGCACTTCTGTGATTTCGGCAATCATGTTCGCCTGGGTCGCGCCGCCGACAGTCGCCGTGCCGTATTTAAGCAACAAGCCGTGATAAGTGCCACGGGTCGGAAGCGTCAAGGTAGCGGTCTGCCCGGCCGCAACGGAATTGAAGCCATTAAGAGGAATTAGTCGTTTCGTCATAGGGTCTACCCTCCTAATTAGCGATCAAAAGCTTCGCGCAGTTTGTCGATTTGCGGGATACTCTGGCCATAAGACAGGATGGCCGCGCCCAGCAAGAACCCGGCCGTCACAACCAGTACATTTTTCACCAATGTCCTGTTCATACCGTTGGCCCCTTGTTCAGAAGCGGCTTAAGAACGACTTCCCACAGGCCAACGCCCAAGGCCGCCGTGATCGCGCCGGATACGATGGAATTGAAATTGAGTTTCACAAGAAAAATCCCCGCCAAATGTTAATGTTTCAGATGGCGGGGATCCTGGGCGTCTTAATCGCTGATCGTCAAACCTACTTATGTGAGATATCTACATAGGAAAATTCACGGTTTTTTAGTTTTTTTCAAGGTCGCCTTGCCGCTGATAACGTGAAGGTATTGGCCCTGGGGTAAATTCCTGATCTGATCACGGTATTCATTCCCTATGTACTTACATACTGCATCAACATCGTTGATCAGGTCCTGGCGAAAGACGAAAAATTCCTCGCAATTTCCCCGAAATTTTGTTGATACCGTGGCCATACGTTGTGCCAGGCCGATCACTTCCACACCGGAATGCCGGCCGCGCTCACACATTTCTGTCATGCCCCAGAAACCGGCCGGCAACTTTTCAACCGGATAACTGACCGGCATTTCTTCCACCGCCAGAAGCATTTGATCGATTGGTGGTTTACCAGGCCGGCCCCTCGCCATCCAATCGGCATAGGGCTCCCGCATGTGCAGGATCTTGTCACAAAGCAGGTGCAACGCTTCCGGCGCCGCGCCCCTGGCCGGCTTATAAGATAACCGGAACCTGGACTTTTTCATTTCCCTGGCCAGATCCGACCAGGCAACGGGTTTGAAACCTGGCAAATAGGCATATTCACCTTGTGGATCGAAAACGATTACACGCTCCATCGCCTTGACTTTTTCCTTAGCCAGGGTCGATTTACCCATGCCGCGAACACCGTAAATCCCCGCCATGATTGCATCAGCCATTGGCCTTGACCCCTACTTCCAGGATCGTAACGCCCTGATCAACGCCCGGCTTGTCATCATTCGCCCCTTGAGGTTTTTGCTGCTCTGGATCCCGATCTGGTTTTTCTTCGCCCTTCAATTCTTTACCTTCGGATCTGGCTTTTTCGATTACCCGCAGAATTTCAAGTTCTGCCCTAACCAGGCGGAACTTTCCCCAAATAAACAAACCGACAACCATCAGATCCTTAGCCCATTCGGTTTCTGGGGCCAGCATGAAACGCAACCAGCGCACCTTCAGGCAGGTTTTATAGAGAGCATCCGACGCCTTGCGAGCTTGCGGGTCACCAGGCTCGACGACCAGACTTTCCAGAGGATCAACGCCTTTCATAGTCAAGACAATATTCGGGCTTTCGATCAAACCAGAAAACAATTCAAAAAAATCATCTCTAGACATGATCCCGCTTTCACCGTCTTGCGGCTTCTCGTGCGGATCCGCACCGGCCTCGTCGCCGGCCTGGTCGGAAGCTGGAAACTCGACACCAGGTTCCGGCCCCATTTCCAAGTCTGGTTCAGGATAGGAAATCGTCGCCTTTTCCGGCTCCGGTTTCGTTTGTGGTGATGGCGGCGGGTTCGGTACGTCCTTCACGGTCTGCCCCATGGGTGTTTCCATTTTCGGTTTCAGCATCGGCCGGTTCTCCTATTGTTGGTTTGTCCACTTGTTTTTCAAGGTTCCGGGCCTCACGTTTTAACGCTTCAGTATCATTACGACCGAACTTGCCGCGATAGGAACAACCCATCCCGTCCAGTCGGCCGTCGCAAATATAATAGGCCATGCCGGTTCCCTCTTTTTCCAACTGGATGGAAACACGTGTTTCACCACGACCCATGCACCTGCACGCCTCACAGGTGCTCTCGCCAATCGACGGATTTTTAGCCATATTTTCTTAGCCCTTTGCTGTATTGACATACCGATACTGTTCAATTTTCCGGGATACCTTTTTGTCCTGGTCCGGATCTGATCTGATCGTTTCCTGGATTTCTTTGATGAATTCGTCGGCCGTGCCTTCGTCATAGTCGCCAACGTGCAAAACCACGGCCGCCCGAAGATTGCCGGCGGCATTGAGGATTAATGATCTTCGGATGGCGTCGCCGGCCTGGGTCACTTGGCGGCCCAGGGGGAGCATTTCCCGCGCCTGTGGAGTCGCCTGATAGGCAACCGTCCATAAAGGGTGTAAAGGCCACCTGGCCCGGTTCTTGTCGTCTGTAGGGCTCGTCAGGCGTCTTGTGTATAAGGCTTCAGCCAGTAGTTCGGACAGGTTTTGCCGCAATTCTTCAATTCTAAGGATCCCACGGCCGCGCAAAAATTTATTTCTCATGCGGATTTCCAGCCGCCAAACGTCTGAAATTTTGGAGGATTCCTCCTTTTTCCACCCGGATCTGGCCCATAGATCCAGCATCCAGGTCTTGCCGCTGGCTTCGGTGATTTCCTTGCCCTTATCATAGACCTGGATCGTCAAGGGTGCGCCCTGGCCGATTGTCAGGGTTTCCAGGTAAACACCCCTTCCCCATTCATTGAGCATGATTTCCCTGGTCTTCGTCGTGTTGGTCTTCTTGGTGCTGGAATGGCAGACGACATTTTTCATCAAGCCAGGTTCCATTTGCGCCGTGAAAGCTGGTGAGTGAAAATCCCAACACCAATGGGCTTCAGATATGCGCTTGCAATCCTTGCTTTTTGGCTGACATTCGCGGGTTAGCATTTCCCATACTCGTTCCCTCAAAGCATCTAATCCGTATTCCCAAAGGCCGCCGGCTGAATACCTAACCGTGACGCACCAATCCATTTTTGGGGATCTGAAGGTGATCTGGAAATCATCGTTTGCCAGGGACCACTTGCCGCGCTTAGGCCGCCTGGGATTGATCTGGATCTCTTCGCCACCGAAACCGATCAATTCCGGATCCTGGTTATCGCGGATATCACGATCCTCCGCCAGTTGCCGGGCCGCTTCCAATTGGATCTGAAGGATCTCTGGAATGTGCAGATCGAAGGTTTCCGCCACCGTATCCCAACCCTGGACCAACAGCTTGAAATCGTCGGATTTTACGGTTGAAAGGGCAACAAGGGGGAGATTGCGAGAAACGGCGGTTTTCTGGGTTTTATTCTTCTTTTGTGTATCTCCAACCCCCCCTGTTAGCGGTCTGGGGGATTGGGGATTTTCCCCTTGAAATTTCCCAGTCATGGATCCGCCTAAAAGTTATCGATGGCTTTAATTGTGCGGATGATCAGCCCTTGCAAAGCTATCAATTGCTCTTTGTCCAGGTCGATTTTTTGGGAATTGGCCATGGTGGACGCCAGGACCCGCGCCCTGCCACTGGACAGCGGCATGGTCTGGACCTGGACATCCAACGGAATGCCCAGAATCCTGACCTGCAGGGCTAACGCCAAGGGATCCGTCATCCGGTTATTGCCTTTACGCCCCACATGACGGCTTCGGCCAGCCTGAATGTCGATTGATCGACTTCATCATCCATATCCGTCATGTCTGAAACCTCGGACAATACCGCCTCGAATTCACCGGCCAGATTTTTTAGTCGATAAATAGCGTCAGCTTCCCATTCCGACAGCTCGCGATATTCCTTCCTGAAAGTATCGCTCATTAGATCCGCACCGTGCGAAGGCGGCCGCCGATCCGCTTGGTCTGATATTCGGCAATCGCTTCCCGGCCCTTTTCGGTCAGGACAATTCCTTCGGCCGGTTCATCCAGGGCCAGATTAGAAGGCCGCACCATTAAAACATTACACAGCGCATCAATCTTTATGTCTGAAGGATTGTTTGCCTGATCCTTTTCTATTTGCGAAATGTATGCCCTGGAAACCCCGCTCGCTTTCGCTAATGCATTCATCGACAAGCCGGCCTCCTTCCTGGCCGCCGTCAGTTTCGATCCCTGAATGTCCATTTAGTTGTTCCTTCTCAAATGCGGCCGCCGGATCTTCACCGGCGAACCTGTTAATGAAAATCCCCAGGCGACGGATCGGCCCCCTCGGGATTGCTACAATTCTTTCCCAATGCATCGGCGCATTCGGCCGGCCCAATTTCACCTGGATTTTAAACACCACCGCGCCGGCATCGAATTCAGTTGCCGTCAAGGTGATCCAGAGATCCACCGGCCAGGTGTACAAAACGAAGGTGAAAGCCTCCGTTTGCAGATACGAGGCCGATGGCATAATCAGGCCGCCCGTTCGTCGGTCGTGGTTTCTTCCTCTGGCTTTGGCGGGGTGTAAACGATCCGGCCCATAATTGCGGGATCCTCCGGAGCATCAAAGATCGGCATGAAGCGATATTTCTCCGGAATGCTATCGTCCGTGAACTGGATCTGACGATAGGTTTCGCCGGTTTTCTTGGCCACTTTGTCGCGAATAACGCCAATTTTGCAGGGCTCGCCCATGGGATCTTTAGCCATAACCAGATGCGTTGGCGTCTTATCTGACCGCTTCGGTTCCGGATTTTCAACCAACCAGAACGCCACCGCGAAAGACAACGTGCCAGCATGGCCATACAGATTGCCAGCCGGTGATTTCTTGATATATCCGATATTTGCCATTTTCATTTTCCTTTCCAGGTCATCGAAGGTTCCGCCTCCGGCGGGATGTTTTCTGGACGCCAACGGGATCAGGTTTTTTTTCCCTGGGTAGGTCGGGACCGGATTTGACACCGGCCCCGATCCCGTCATGGTCGCCGGATTTGGTCATCACACCTCACCGGCATAGGGCTTTCCAGGATCGACCGGCGGTTTTCGGGGCCGCCGGCCTAGTGATCCCGGAAAGGTCACAACACCAGATAAAGGGGATACCCCAACATCTAGTGTCTTGCGGCAGACGTTAGCGTACGAAATTGAGCATTGTCAATGTCGTTTGACGTACGACAGTGACACCCCTACGGTGTTGTTACCGATTAAAAGGAGAACATCCGATGGTAAACCCAGCTCACACCTATTTGAAATCCGCACTCCCTAGGGAGACAAAAGAAATTCCGCGAACCGTTGATGACTATGTCAATGCGGCTATGAAAACGGGAAAATTCAAATCAGAACGGGAACTTAGCCGGGCTCTAAAACTTGGCCCTACGGCCGTGAATAACTGGCGCACTGGCCGCGCCTGGCCCAGTGACAAGACCATAATCCAGTTGGCTTATGTCGCCATGATTTCAACGCCAGAAGACGCCTTAATAGATCTCGCGACCTGGCGATCCAAAGATGATTATGTTCGCAGTGTCTGGGTCCGGGTGCATGAAATTATGCAATATGCGTCGGAAACTTCGAGAAAAACGGCCGGTGTTCTTGCTCTGATTTTGAGCCTTACCATACCGGGAACAGGACAGGCACAAAGTAACGTTCAGAACGGATCCAATGTTTATTATGGAAAATTGAGTATTATATTTTACTATCAAATTATTAGTATACATCAGTATATATATTTATAAATTTACGGATCGTCGATAACAAGCCCGTCAAAGGCCAGACTTACGCCGTCTGGGGTTCGGTCGTTCAAGGTTTCGTAATCGAGCTCCGGCCCAAGATGGGTGAGAAAGGCGCGTTCCGGTTTGACGATTTTTATCCAGTCGAGGGCTTTGTCGACGTGGGCGTGGGTTCGGTGAGGATGATCAAACAGCGTTCCGATGATCCACGTCCGCACTCCTTCCAACGCCGAAAACGCGGCGGCGTCGAGTTCGACAACATCCGTTGAATAGGCAATAGAGCCGAACCGGAACCCAAGAGTCTTGCAAACCCCGTGATCCTGTTCAAATACGGTAAAATCGATATCGCCAATGCCGAGGCGATCGCCAGGCTCGATTTGATGCGGAACCAGGGTCGGTTTGTAATAAAACGTCGCCCCTTCGGCCAGCGGCTCGAGCACATAGGCGAAGCGCCTCTGAATTTGCTCCAGCGTGGCGGCGTCGGCGTACATATCGATGGGCGCACTCATCGCCCTGTTAATGGGCCGCAGATCATCGATTCCATGCAGATGATCGGCGTGATGATGGGTATAAAGGACGCCATCAAGGCGGCTGACATCGGCGTTTAGCAATTGCTGGCGAAGATCGGGCGAGGTATCGACAAGGATGGTCGTGGCGCCATTTTCGACCAAAATCGAGGGCCGAAGACGGCGGTTCTTGGGGTTTTTCGGGTCGCAATCGCCCCAGCCGACGCCGACAATCGGTATCCCGGTCGAACCACCGCATCCCAATATGGTGATTTTCATGCCCGTGTGGCCTTGGTAAACAGCCTGAAGAAGTTGTCGGTTGTCGCATCGGCGACGGCGGAGACGTCCAACCCTTTGATTTCGGCTACTTTTGCCGCCGTATGAGCGGTAAATGCGGGCTCATTGCGTTTGCCGCGCTTGGGCACCGGGGCCAGATACGGGGCATCGGTTTCGACCAGCAAGCGGTCCAGCGGCACGTTTTTGACCGTTTGGCGTAAATCTTCGGCGGTCTTGAAGGTGACGATCCCCGAAATAGAGATATAGAGACCTAGGTCCAGCGCCGTTTCGGCCAGTTTTTCACTACTGGAGAAGCAATGCAGGAGGCCTGTAAACGCCCCCTTCTCTGCTTCATCCGTCAGGATTTTGGCCATATCGTCATCGGCATCCCGGGTGTGAATGATCAGCGGCAAGCCTGCCCGCCGTGACGCATCGATATGAGCACGAAACTGGCGTTGTTGAACGGCGCCGGGGCTTTTATTGTAGTAGTAATCGAGGCCCGTTTCGCCGAAGCCGACGACTTTCGGATGGCCCGCCAACTCAATCAAGCGCTCGGAGGTGACATCGGCTTCGCTCAGCGCGTTGTGAGGGTGGATGCCGACGGTGCAAGATATATTATCGTAGCGTTCGGCGACGCTCAGCACCTGCTGAAATTTGCTGACATGGGTGCAAATGGTCAGCATATGGCCGATCCCGGCATCCCCGGCGCGGGCTACGACGGCGTCAAGTTCGTCGGCGAAATCCGGAAAATCGAGATGACAATGGCTATCGACCAGCATGGCGCTCATTCGGCCTTCTCGTCGTCGACAAATCTGGGAAACACGCCTTCCGGCGCCGGCAGCGCGGTGCCGGGTATCAGTCGGTGGGCGTCCCCCAGGAAATCGAACGTCCGGTGCTCGGGGCTAACGGCCAGCTGGTCGAGCATGCGATCCATGCTGTCCGGCATAAACGGCCACAGCAGGAGGGCTATATGGCGGATGATCTCGGTCAGTACGTAGAGCACGGTTCCCATGCGGTCCGGGTCTTCTTTTTTCAACTTCCACGGGGCCTGGGCATCGACGTAGCTATTCGCCATTCGGACAGCGACCCAGATCTCTTCCAGTACTTCGTGAAATGCCTGCCGATCGACACTGGTCCGTACGCCTGTAATCAGGTCGTGCATTACAAAATCCAGAATTTTTGTGTCGTCTGCATTCAGTTTCCCGTGTTGCGGGACCGAGCCGTCGCAATTCTTGGCGACCATCGACAGCACCCGCTGCGCCAGGTTGCCGAGATCATTGGCCAGTTCGGCATTCGTGCGGTTTATCATGGAGGTGTGTGAGAAGTCGCCGTCGTTGCCGAACGGCACCTCACGCATCAGGAAATATCGCACCTGATCGAGGCCGTATCGTTCGACCAGATCATAAGGCGAGATAACGTTGCCAACGGATTTGGATATTTTTTGTCCTTCGTTGGTCCACCAGCCGTGCGCGAACACCCTTTTTGGCGGTGCGAGCCCGGCCGCCATCAGAAATGCCGGCCAGTAGACGGCATGAAAGCGCAGGATGTCCTTACCGACCATATGCAGGTCGGCCGGCCAGTAGGTGGCGTATTCGCCGCCGTCAATTTCCGGATATCCGACGCCGGTGATGTAGTTGGTGAGGGCGTCCAGCCAAACATACATAATGTGTTCATCGTCCCCCGGCACCGGCACCCCCCACTTGAAGGTGGTGCGGGAAACAGACAGGTCGCGCAGTCCGCCCTTGACGAAGCTGGTGACCTCGTTGCGGCGGCTCTGCGGAGCGATAAAATCCGGAGTGGCGTCGTAATATTCGAGCAGCCGATCGCCCCATGCAGACAACCTGAAGAAATAGCTGGGCTCTTCGACCCACTCGACTTCGGCCCCGGATGGCGCGATTTTCTTGCCGTCGGGACCTTTGGTCAGTTCCCCTTCATCGTAGAAAGCCTCGTCGCGCACGGCGTACCAACCGGCGTACGACCCGAGATAAATCTCGCCCTTGTCGATTAACTTTTGCCAGATCTCCTGGCAGGAACGCTTGTGGCGTTCTTCGGTCGTGCGAATGAAGTCGTCATGGCTGAAATTCATGTAATCGGCCAGGTCACGGAATTTCTTCGACACTTTGTCGGTGAACCTCTGCGGATCAAGACCTGCCGCTTCCGCCGACTTTTCGACCTTCTGGCCGTGTTCGTCGGTGCCGGTCAAGAATTTGACGTCATAGCCATCCAGCCGCTTGAACCTGGCCAGTACATCGCAGGCAAGCGACGTGTAGGCGTGGCCGATGTGCGGCAGGTCGTTGACGTAGTAAATCGGCGTTGTCACGTAAAACGGGGTTTTAGCGGCAGCCGGCGTGTTAGATGGCCCGCTCATGGGCTTTACTCCCAGGAAAAAATTAACGCGACCGCCGGGCTGCGGTTGCGAGGCCCAGCAGGATATCGATAGCGACCTGCCGACGGTCCAGATTAATCGGATCTGTACGGGCCAGCAGATGATTGATCTTGTCCCATACCTCTAGCCAGCGATCAAGGCTGCTGAGCGCACCAAGTCGGGCGAAAAGGGCTTCTTCCTCTTCGGTTCCGGACGTGCCCCCTGCCCCGGCACCTTTCGAGACGGCGAGGATCAACCGCCCTAGCCAGGCCCGCAACAGATCGCCGAAGGTGTGAAAAGCGTGATCGGCGCCGGCCCGGCCGATTTTCGCGGCAAACGAATGGACGGCGTTGATATCGATATCGGGCAACGAGCCCAGAATGCCGGTCAGTTCCCGATACAGTTCCAACCCGCCTTCTTGCTGTAACTCCAACGCCCGACCGATACTACCTTCGGCGAGGCGGGCCAGTTCCGCGGCATCGCCCGGCGACAATTCGGGATAGCTGTCCAAAAGCAACGCGACCACTGCTTCAGTCCGTAACGGCTTGAGCGCAAGCCTGCGACAGCGCGACCGAATGGTCGGCAGCAGGCGGCCCGGTGCGTGGCTGACAAGCAACAGCAGGGCTTTTCTTGGCGGTTCTTCAAGAACCTTCAACACGGCGTTGGCGGAACTTCTGTTCATCTCGTCGGCGCTGTCGATAACCACAACGCGCCAACCGCCTTCGGCCGGAGTGAGAGACAGAAAAGCACTGATGGTGCGGACGTCATCGACGACAATTTCCGTTCGAAGCTTGCCGGTTTTAACATTAACGGAACATTCGATGGCCAGAAAATCGGTATGGCCGCGACTGGCGATCCGTTTGAAAACGGGATCGTCGGGGGCCATGTACAGGCCGTCGTCGGGCCCCTGCGGCAGATCGTCCCCAAACAACGAGCCGGCGGCTTCCTTACCACCGGTGGCCAGGACATGACGCGCAAACCGGTAGGCCAGTGTCGCCTTGCCGACCCCCTTGGGCCCGGTGATTAACCAGGCGTGTGGCAGACGCCCGGAATTGAGAGCCTCAAGCAGCGTTTGTTCGACCCCTGGATGGCCAGAAAAATTCGGATTTTCACGCGGCGGTAAATAATCGTCGCCGGAATTAGATACGGCAGTTGACGCCTTCATGACGGACCCAACTGTAACCGTTGGCGGGCCGCCTGCCATACACTGTCGGCGATGTTTTCGATGCTGGCGGTCGCATCGATGACGACACAGCGATCGGGTTCCCTGGCGGCGATGGCCTTAAAACCCTGACGCAGGCGTTCGTGGAAATCGCGCCCCATACGTTCGTAGCGGTCTTCGCCGCTACCGCGGGTCAAGGTCCGTTCGAGGCCCATTTCAAGCGGCAGATCGAGCACAATCGTCAGGTCCGGCGTGAAGTCACCCAGTACGGCCTGCTTGATCTGATCCAGCGCCGCGAGGTCCATGCCATGACCATACCCCTGATAAGCGGTGGTCGAATCATAAAAACGGTCGCAAACAACCCACGTCCCCCGGTCAAGCGCCGGCCCTATGGTTTTGTCCATATGCTCGGCACGGGCGGCGTAATTCAGAAGGGCTTCGGAAATTGGCGTCCAGCGATCGATGTCGCCATTAACCAGTAGCGTGCGAATATCTTCGGCGCCGGGCGCACCGCCGGGTTCTCGCGTGGTCAGTGTTTTTCTGCCCATCCCGCGCAGGCGTTCGGCAATGAGGGCAACCTGCGTTGATTTTCCGGCCCCCTCGCCGCCTTCAAAGGTAATGAACCGCCCGCGTTCCATTTGGTCAACCAGCGCCGCCCCAGACAATAAACTGAAATGCGGCGAGCAGGCGTCCGACCAGACCCAGTTGGTCAACGTCGTTGGCGGCAACCAATGGGACCTCAACAGGGTCGGATCCCGGAGCCGTGAAGGTCAGAGTGGCCAGCGTGGTGCCCTTAACGATTGGCGCCGGCACCGGGCCTTCATATTTGACCGTTGCCTTCAAGCCGCGGCGGGCTTTTTTGGGCAATGTCACGGTTAGTTTATTCTCCACGATCAGGGGCACAGTGGCGTCCTTGCCAAGCCAGACGGTCGCATCGTCGATTTTTTCACCCGCCTTCAGCAAGGCGTAGTTGTCAAATTCCCGAAATCCCCATTCGAGAAGGCGCTCGGGCTCATGAGCGCGAGACTTCTTGCTCGGCAGGCCGTTAACCACCAGAATCAATCTGCGGTCCCCGCGCAGTACCGAGGCGGTCAGTCCATAACCGGAACTTTGCGTGTGGCCGGTTTTCAATCCGTCGGCACCCATATTTTTATAGAGCAGAGGGTTTCGGTTTGATTGCTTTATGCCATTGTAAACAAAGCTTTTTTCAGAAAAAAAGTGATAATACTCCGGAAAATCTCCGATTATTTTCTGGGCTAGCCGGGCCAAATCCATCGGTGTCATGAGTTGACGTTCATTTGGCCAACCGGTCGCGTTGACGAATGTCGAATTGACAAGGCCGATTTGCCGGCCTTTTTCAGTCATTTCCGCGGCGAACGCTTCTTCGCTTCCCGACAAGGCCTCGGCGACAACGATGCAAGCGTCGTTGCCCGATTGGATGGCTATTCCCCTGATCAGATCTTCCACGCGGACCCGTTTCCCCGGCTCAAGAAACATCGTCGAACTGCCACTTTTTGTACCGCCTTTCCGCCAGGCATTTTCGCTGACCGAGAACTTGTCATCCAATGACAGGCGGCCATCGCGAAGCCGCTCGAAAACCATATAAAGGGTCATCAGCTTGCTCATCGAGGCCGGCGGCATGGTATCGTAGCCATTTTTTTCGAACAGCACTGCCCCCGTTTGCATGTCGATCAGCGCCGCCTGCTTGGCGATGGTTTCGATGGCCTGGGCTTGAACGGAAACGATAGAGAGAAACGCAATGGTGAAAAGCGCCTTCATGGAAACAGACGGTACCATGAAGCGCCGGGCGAATTGATTGATTGGGTAAGTCATGAGTTCAACCGGAAAGGTGTGAAAGCGAAAATGGTAATAGCGAAAAAACGGGCGCGAAGGAAATGTTAATCAACAAGTGTCCTTGCATCGGTATACCCGGCATTGATGACCTGCTCAAGCATCAGGTCGGCGTCATCGATACTTGTCATTGGCCCGATCCGCACACGGAACAGATCACGCCCATTTACCAGCACCGGGGAAATTTTAACAGGGCCAACATCGATCAGGCGGGCGCGGACCCGGTTGGCGTTTTCGAAGTTACTAAACGCCCCTGCCTGGATATAAACATTCGTCGGTGATACCGGCTCAACGGTAACGACGTCGATGGGCGGGCCGCTCAAGCTGGAAACCAGTTGCTGTTCGCCCTGTGTTTTTCGGTCGTCGGGAGCAAGAGGTGGCGGCGCGGTATCGCCGCCGGCCAGAACAGGAAGGGCCTCGCTGCTGACTTTAGCTTTCGGTAGACTATCGATGGTGATCGGCGAACCGATGCTTGCCAGTTGGTTTTGGCCTTTCAGGCGGACGGCGGCGGCGAGAGTCTCGTCTTTCAGCACCGTGACCCGAACCCGCGCCGTCCCTTGTTTCTCGAATCCCAGCAGTTGGGACGCACGGCGGGAAAGGTCAATAATACGGCCATGGGCGTACGGACCGCGATCATTGACCCGTACCTTCAGCGTCCGGCCATTTTCAAGATTGGTCACGCGCACCAAACTGGGCAACGGCAACGTTCGGTGCGCGGCCGAAATTTCGTTCATATCGAAAATTTCACCATTGGCGGTTTTACGTCCGTGAAACTTCGCTCCGTACCATGAAGAAATACCCGTTTCATCATATTCTAGATTTTCCGCGGGATAGTACCAAACGCCCTTTATTTGATAAGGTTTTCCAACCTTGTATACACTGCTTGAAGATTCCCCCTGGCGGTCCTTTTGGGTTTGACCGACAGACTTTACCGTTTGCGCGATAAACTGGGTTTCGGCACAAGCCGCCATGAACAATGCGATAAAGGCAAACGTCAGGCAGTTTTTGATTACTCGAACGGAACGCGGCCCACAGGCGTAACCAGCACTGACGATCTTGCCACTGGTCGTTAACGGCCTGTATTGCACTCTATTCTCACCCTGATGCGACGTCTGAAGCTGACGACACGATATGGTACACAGGTAAACCAACAGTTAAAGGGCCTTGTTTAGATATTGTTCATTGTCCGCCAATTTTTTCAGCCAATGTGCCGACGGCAACGGCAAAGTAGGTCGACCTGTTCCATTTCATGATGGCACGGAAATTGTCGTAAACCATATACGCCGGACTGCCCGGGCCGCTCACAAACACCACAGACGCCATGAGGTCCCGCTTTGGCAGGTCGCCGCCATTGCCACGGCGGACGCCCAGTTTTTGCCACTCAGTTATCGGTTTGCGGACCTTCAGGGCAGCGAGATCGGTGTTGAAGCCGTCGGGCAGCGTGACCGCCCGTCCCCACGTCTGATCCCCTTTCCAGCCGGAACGGGATAGATAATTGGCGGCCGAGGCGAACACATCGGCCTTGGTTGTCCAGATATCCTTACGGCCGTCGCCATTGTGGTCAACGGCGAAATTCAGGAACGATGACGGCATGAACTGGCATTGCCCCATGGCGCCCGCCCAGGAACCAACCATGTCCCTGGCCTTGATGTGGCCCTGATTGAGGATTTTCAGCGCGTTTAACAATTCCTTGCGAAAATAGGCGCTACGACGACCATCATAGGCCAGCGTGGCAAGCGCGGGAACCAGTTTAAAGCCGCCGGTAATTCTGCCAAAATCGGTTTCGATACCCCAAAAAGCGACGATATATTTCGGTTGAACACCGTATCTGGCGCCGACTTCTTTCAGCAAAGCCCGGTTTGCTTCCAGTCTCTTGCGTCCCTTCTTGACACGAGAGTCCGGTACGACCCGAGTCAGGTACTGTTCGAACGTCAGTGTAAATTCCGGTTGCCGGCGATCCAACTCGATGACCCGCGGTATGGCGGTAATGCCAGTCAGTGCGTCGTTCAGGACTTCCGGGCGGATGCCCGATGCCGCGGCTTCGGTCCTGAAGTCCTTCAACCATTGCTCAAACGAGACATTCGTTGCGGCGTTTGCAAAGGGCGCGAACAGAAATACAGGAAGAAATATTACGATCACACCGAGCACACGGGCGAGTGCCCGCGTACCGCGTCGTCTTACCGCCCAAAAATTCATCCGCATTCTTAGCCCCTGTCAACGCATTGTTACGGGTTGCACGTGCCGAAAATTGATTCGCCCGTTGATCCTACTCTTCTGCCATAGGCAGGCGAGTGGAGCAATCGTTCTGAAAGACCCTAAAGCCCCTAAAGACCCTATGGGGCGGGGAAAAAGTCGTCGGTCTTTCCGGTCAGCCGGTAAAAAATCAGACCCAACCATTCATGCAAACCGGCGGCAAGCGTGACAAGCCCGCCTGACAGATCGAAAATAGGCAGCAGCGGCTCGTCGGCGGCATAGGAGTAACCGGCAGGGTGCGGGATCACGTGCCAGCCGGCCTTACGAAAAACGCCCATTGATCTTGGCATATGAAATGCCGATGTGATCAGAATCCAGTTTTCGTCCGGCCCCGGTTTGACAAGCGATTTTGTCAGGGTCGCGTTTTCGTATGTGTTGCGGGACTGGTTTTCGTAAATCATCCGGTTTGGATCGATGCCGAGGACATCCAGCAGCAGCTCAATAACATCCGCCTCCTTGATATTTTGGCTTAGAATTTTCCCGGAACCCCCTGTAAAAACAAGCTTGGCGTCCGGGTATTTTTTTGAAAGAGACGCCAACTCGGTTAATCTGCTGATACCGCCACCAATCGATATCTGACCTCGAGACCGGGTGACGACCTCGTCGACGATACCGCCCAGAGCGATAATCCCGTCAATCTTTTCGGGCAATGAATGGTTGGTCGGGAACCGGTTCTCAAGGGTCATCAGCAAGCCCTTGCCGAGCGGCACGATCGATACAAACACTGCGGCAAGGGCACAAGCGAGCAGCACCCGACGGGCAACCCGGTGCCAGCGGGTCCACAGCAAGAAGACTCCGGTAACCAGTGCCATCAACAGGATGTTTCCGGGGTTGGCCAGGAACCAGAGAATTTTCGATAGATAAAAAAACACCGTCCCGTCCTACCTGTTTGCGCTGGCGGCAATCAGCATTTCGATCATTCGTTGGTAGATATCGTAATATATTTCTCCGCCCTGAATGTCGAAGAATGCGAGTTTCTTCCTGGCTTTATCCAGCGCGGTTTCGCCAATTTCATCCCGGGCGTGGATATCGGCGCCACGGGCCAAAAGTATCGAAAACACCGAAAAACTGGCACCATCGGTCGCGGTAATCAGCGGGGTCTGATAAATGGCGTCCCGACATTCGATATCCGCGCCGTGTCGGATACTGTCGATAAGCTCGCCCGGCTCGTCCATATAGGCAGCGGCATGCAATTCCAGACAATCAGCGTGTTCGGCCCGAGCATCCGTACCTGATATCGACAAAACAACTATCACGACGGCAATCTGCAAACGACTCATCATGTCCCTCATATGTCCTTTGACCGTGAAATCTTTTCAAGAGCATAATTTTGAGCACGACAGCCATCGCGATGTCTAATCAATTCCGGCGCCGGCGCCGGCCCGCGAAGCGGCCCTTCTATTTCACTCGCTATCGGCGGCATTGTCGTGATAATTTCCGGCTCGCCCCGCTCCGGGCGGAAATCAACTGAAAGCGTACGGTCAAAATGGCGACACCCACAGATACCGCGGCATTTCCCCGCGCCACCTACGTTGGCTCCTTGACCGCGATCCTCGCATTCTCTCTGTGGGGCATCTTTCCGGTCTATTTCAAACTGATGTCCGACGTGCCGCCGTTGGAAGTGCTGGCGCACCGCGTTCTGTGGTCGGTGGTGCTGGTTGGCATCTTGCTTGCAATAACCGGACGACTTAAGGACGTCGCGGTGGTCTTCGCACGTCGAAAGCTTTTAGGGTTGTTGGTGTTGAGTTCGCTGACGATCACCGTCAACTGGCTGATCTTCATCTGGGCGGTCACCAACGACATGTTGCTGGAAACCAGTTTGGGCTATTTCATCAACCCGCTTGTCAGCATCGGGCTCGGCTATATATTTTTGAAAGAACGGCTTCGCGTCTGGCAATGGGTGGCGGTATCGATTGCCCTTATCGGTGTTGGAAATCTGGTCTATCAGCACGGCAGCCCGCCCTGGATCGCCCTCGGCGTCGCTTTTTCTTTCGGATTCTACGGGCTACTGCGCAAAATCGCCGTGGTTCAGGCCTTTACGGGCTTGTTCGTCGAAACCCTGATTGTCCTGCCGCCGGTGCTGGCATACCTGATCTACGTCGGGTATCAGGGAACCGGCACGTTCATGCGGGTCAGCCTTCAAATGGATGGAATGTTGGTCCTGGCCGGGGTGCTGACGGCGACGCCCCTGGTTCTGTTCGCCGTGGCAACCAAACGGCTCCGGTTGGCCAGCATCGGCTTCTTTCAGTATATCGCCCCGACGGGCCACTTTCTGCTTGCCGTACTTGTCTACGGAGAAAGTTTTACGACCGCCCATGCCATCACGTTCGGGATGATCTGGCTGGCGCTTGCCATCTATACCGTGGACAGCATCGCCATTATCGGAAAATTTCGTCGAACTGCCTATTCCACACAAGAAAGCTGATATGAACTGGATAAACAAGATCCCGACCGGCCTGCTGGCCATGGCCGCCCTGTTAATGCTGTTTGCACCAGTCACCCCGGAACCGCATCTGGTTCAGAAATTCAATATGTTGATGGCAGGAAGCCTGACCAAACCTATCGATATTTTCGACGTATTCTGGCATTTATTACCGGCGACCCTGCTTGTTATCAAGCTTGTCCGCTCCCGTCGGTAAACCCTCGGGTGGATGCTTCTGGGGTCACCATCGGAGCAAGGCTCAAACCGGCGGCGCAAAAATGATCTCCGCTTTCCTTGGCATTCTTTTTCAAAACGCCAATAAGCGACGAGACATCATCAAACGAGAATAGGGACGCCCTTTTCGGCAACTGCAGCATTGCCGCGGAAACTGTCATTAATGGGATGCGGCGACTCTCTCCGTCTCGGCTCACACCCTGCATAAACCCCGCCGAGCGTGATTCCGAATCATAAAAAGGCGTTATTCCCTGCCGGAACGCGTCCAATACCTCTCGCACCCTGGATTTAGAGTCTTCCCACGTCAGGTTTTTCGACCCCAGGAAAAAGTCGTCGCCGCCGATATGTCCGATAAACCAGTTTTCCGTGCTCATTGACTTCCTGAGAATATCGGCAAACAGATTAATGGCGCGGTCGCCCTGCCGAAAGCCGAAGGCATCGTTGAAAGGTTTGAAGTTGTCGAAGTCCAGATAGTACAGGCAGTGCTCGCCACCCTCCTCCATCAGCGCCTGGGACGCATAACGGAAGATCGCATTATTGCCCGGCAACTGGGTCAGGGGATTTTGATCACGGGCGGCGAGTGTGTTCTTTTCGTTGAGCATTTCCAGCAATGCCCGACTATCGAGGAAGCCGACGTAACACAAGTTATCAACAACAAGGACGCCGTCTTCATTACTGGTCATCGAAAAGATTTCCAGTATCCGTTCGACCGTGTCGGATAGGTTGGCGACCGAAGAGCGTTTGATAAATCGTTGCAAATCAGATTTCGCCCCGGAATTGTTCAGGAGTTCCCGCCCGAACGGGGAGTACAGGAACCCCTTGAAATCGGTTTCACGGATGATCCCGACGGGGTGACCGTGGTCATCGACAACAGGCAGAACCGTTGCCTCTCTGTTTTCAAGAAAATAGCTCAGAAGCGCCGCCACCTCGGTGTAGATGGATACAGGTTCGATTTCTTTCATTCGAGAGCGGATCAGGGTCGCGTCATTGTCTTCCGTGCGACGGTCGGATTCCGCCAATTTTTCGACAAGACCATATTGGCTTCTAACCTCTGTAATATCGGTCGTGGGCCGTTGGACCAAAAATCCCTGCAACAAGTCACAGCCAATTCTCTTGCAGGCAAAATATTCCTGTTCGGTTTCAACACCTTCTGCGACGACCATGAGTCCGATCAGATGGGCCATACCGACCACCTGGGAAACCAGAAGTTCCTTCTTCTTGTCGCTATGGATATTGGAAATAAAGAAGCGATCGATTTTGATGATGTCCGGCTCGCACTGATACAGTGTCTTCAACTGCGAAAACCCGGTCCCGTAGTCATCCAAGGCCAGCTTGTATCCCTGCGCCCGATAGTTTTGCAGGTTTTTCATAACCAGGTCGGCATTACCGACGTCGTGATGTTCCGATATTTCGAGATATAAGACAGACGGCGGCATTCCGTTTGCTTCCATCAGCAATCCGGTGTTGCCTGGTTGGTATCCCGGCATGGTGATGCAGCGATTGTCGAGATTGTAAAACAGTTTTAATTGCTTACTGCCGGGGATCGATGCGAATTTTCGGATCGCCTTGCATCGCAGCAACACGTCGGCATGATACAATAACCCTTCATCGTACGCCTCATCGAAAATTGACCGGATGTCGCTGAAACCGGCTTCTTTCCAATTGCGAACAAGCGCCTCATAGCCAAAGCAAATACCGTTGTGGATATTGACGATGGGCTGAAACGCAAAATCCAGTTTCCGGATGACCGAAACCCAGTCACGTCGTGAGGCTTTCGATTGATTCAGTCCACGAATGGCTTTGTCGATAATGTCAACATTGCCGGTCATAGGGTCTACATCCTGCACTTCCCGGTCAAATGGGATATCATACTGGGCGACAGCATCATTGTGGCCCCAAGATTCCCGCACGTTCGTTAACCCGAGAGTATTCATATCGTCCCCATGTTTCTCCGCCGACCGGTGGCAGTCGGGCAAGAGTTAACCCTTTCTTAAGAAGGGACAGTACCGCCAGTCGATGACATATTTGTGACAGTTTCACCGATCGCAATAACATCGGTGATCGCGCCGTGCGCCAACTGAAACTGCAAATATGGTGGACATTGCACCACCGAGCGCGCTAAAAAATGCATCCTCTGACGGTGCCGGAGAAAACCGGTAACAAGGGGCGGAAATTCCCAAACCACGGGAATTCACTTATTGAATAAAATCAATAAGCTATACATATGCGGAGAGGTGGCCGAGTGGTTTAAGGCAGCGGTCTTGAAAACCGCCGTGCGTGAGAGCGTACCGTGGGTTCGAATCCCACCTTCTCCGCCAATTCCTCTTGGTCCGAACGGAACTCTCTGGGCTCGGCGGGCGGAATTTCCCCCACACCTCTCTTCCGCCCGTCTCACCTTGAACCGGAGCGAAAAAGCAAACTACCGAAGAACCTGTCAAAAATGTCAGCTCGAACTTTATGAAGGCCAGAAGCGGGCTTTACCCAATGATGACTTAGTGAGAAAATTCGAAGTAAAACACACCACCGTTACCAAGATTGAGAGCGATGTGGCCGTCAAGTCAAGTGTCCAAACGCTCGCCAAGGTCGCCAACTTGTCGAGTGTTCCAATGGAAGACTTAGTGGAATAATTTATGAAAAACTTCGATCATATTTCCGGACAATACGTAAGCATAGACAAGGCAAAAATCTATTACGAAGTAACCGGCAAAGAAGATGGACCGGTTCTGTTATTTTTGCATGGCGGGTTCGGCACCATTGAGGATTTCAACGGCATACTTCCGGAGTTCCGCAAAAAATTCAGAGTGCTTGGAATCGACAGTCGAGGACACGGTAGATCGACGCTCGGCTCGAAAGTGTTAACTTACGAACGGATGCAAAAAGATGTTGAGCGCGTTCTCGAACATCTCGACATCGGAACTTTAAGCATCATCGGTTTCAGCGACGGAGGAATTATCGCTTACAGACTCGCCGCGCTGACGTCGTTAAATATCGAAAAGCTCGTTACCATTGGTTCGAGTTGGCATCTGAAAAATACCGAACCGACGAGAGAGATGTTTCTGAAAATCACGGGAGAAAGTTGGAGAAATAAGTTTCCCACCACTTACGACGCTTATCAGGAACTAAATCCGGAACCAGATTTTGAATTTCTTGCTCAATCTCTTATCAAAATGTGGCTTGACCCAAACTCGTCTGGTCGTCCGAATGAAGCCGTTAAGAATATTTCTTGCCCCTTGCTTGTCGTTCGGGGCGATAATGACCATCTCGTGTCGCGAGAGGCAGTTGTGGCGTTAGCGGGAATGGTAAAGGGCTCATCATTGTTAAACATACCATTCGCGGGGCACACGGCATTCAAGGATCAGAAAGAGATATTCCTAATAAGTGCGAGGACGTTCCTTCTGATGAACGGCAAAAAATATCCATGAATAGAGACGCAGTTCTCTCGAAAGGAACTCGCCGCCAAAGAATAACTTGAAATCGCCCTTTCCGCTCCGGTTCAAGGCAAGGCGGGAGGTGTGGGGGGAGTTCCGCCCGCCGAGATCAGGGAGTTCCGTTCGGATATTTTCAAACAGACACCGCCATTTCCCGTCAGTGACAATCGCGCCCTCATTTATCCATCTCCGTGATGGGAAACATACGATATTTAGGGGTGTGGTCGGGGGACCGTTGCTCATAAAATAGTGGCTTGCCAGGTCCACTATTCAGGAGAATGTTTCATGAAAGTCTGCGTTGCCGGCGCCTACGGTGCCTTTGGTATCAAACACCTCGATGCGATCAGCGCCATCGACGGGGTCGAAGTGAGCTCGATCATGGGGCGGAATAGCGACAAGGTCCAAGCCCTCGCCAACCAACGCAACATTGGCCACGCGACCACAGACCTGAAGGAAAGCCTGGGGCACGACGATGTCGATGCCGTCATTCTATCGACGCCGACCCAGCTTCACGCCGAACAGGCCATAGCCTGCATGCAGGCCGGCAAACATGTGCTGGTCGAAATACCCATGGCCGATACGCTGGCGGATTCACAAAGAGTCGTCAACGTACAGAAAAAAACCGGGCTGATCGCCATGGCCGGGCATGTGCGTCGCTTCAATCCGAGCCATCAATGGATACACAACAGGATCATCGCCGGTCAACTGAAGCTACAGCAGCTTGAGGTGCAAACCTATTTCTTCCGCCGTTCCAACCTGAATGCAAAGGGTGAGGCCCGGTCCTGGACCGACCACCTGCTGTGGCATCACGCCTGCCATTCGGTTGACCTGTTCCAGTACCAGACCGGCGAGATCGCGACCGAAGTTCACGCCCTGCAAGGTCCCGTGCATCCGGATCTGGGCATCGCCATGGATATGAACGTGATTATGAAAGTGCCGTCGGGATCGTTGTTCACGCTGTCGCTGTCATTCAACAACGACGGACCGTTCGGCACCTTCTTCCGCTACATTTGCGACAATGGCACCTATATCGCAAGCTACGACGACCTCACCGATGGCAACGGCACTCCCATCGACCTGTCCGGCGTCGGCGTTTCCATGAACGGGATCGAACTGGAAGACCGTGAATTCTTCGCCGCCATCGCCGAAGGCCGCGAACCCAACGGTTCGGTCGCCCAGGTGTTGCCGGCGATGGATACTCTGGATCGGATCGAACGCAGTTTGTCCTGACGCCCGTTACATCGATGAAGCCGACGATGATCGCCCCGCCGGCGTAACGCTCATTCCGCTCGTATCCAGATGGCCGTGTCATGAAAAGCGGCCCCGCCAACCGGGGCGGCGGGGTCGGCCCCGGTCAGCACGTTTATTCCGATGCCCTCCCGAAACGCTTGGTTGGGCCACACGCTTTCGACGATAACGACACCGCGTTGCAGTCCATCGAACAGCTCGATATCGATCAGAACGGACCCACGCCTGTTCCCGATCCGGACCGGATGACCGTCGCTAAATTCCAGCAGGCGGGCATCTTCGGGATGGATTTTCAGGCGCGGCCCTGACTCTTTAGACCCGGACGTCGGTGTTTCGGTAAACGTCGTATTGAGGAAATTACGGGCCGGCGCGGTGACCAGCCGGAACGGCATTTCAGCGGTAGCACTGTCTATACTGTCCCAGTGATCAGGCAATTCGGGCATCGAACCAACGGTGTCAGGAGAGACGGCGCCCTGCCCCGTCATACCTGCCCAGTCGGCCATGAAATGGAACCGGCCATCATCGTGACCAAAGCCGTCAATATAATGCGATGTCTTGAAATCGGGCTGACAGTCGACCCACCTGGTATCGGTCAGTTCTGCCGCGCCCGGGCGCCCCGAGGCCTTGAGTGTCCAATCGGCTAGTTCGAGCGCGGTCATATCGAAGCCCGGATGATGCGCGCCCAATCGCCCGGCCAAGGCGCAAATGACGTCATGGTTGCTGCGACACTGCCCCGGCGGGTCAATCGCCTTGGGGCCCATGATATTAAACTGATGACCGCCGCCCTGATAGATATCGTCATGTTCCAGGAACATCGTTGCCGGCAGCACGATGTCCGCCATTTTTGCCGTATTGGTCATGAACTGTTCGTGGACGCAGGTAAAAAGATCGTCCCGGGCGAACCCCCGATGGACCGTCCTCAGATCCGGCGCGACGTCCATGGGATTGGTATTCTGCACCAGCAAGGCCGTCACCGGCGGGCCGTCGCCCAGATCCCGTTTATCGCCGCTCAGGACAGCGCCGATGCGGGATTGATCGAGTTTGCGGACCGATGGGTCGAGCGCATCGAGACCCTCTATCATTGACTTGTCCCAGCCATAAATGCCGCCGTTGTTATGGAAGCCGCCACCGCCTTCATGCGCCCAGGCCCCGGTAACGGCGGCGATGGATAGCACCGCGTGCATGTTGACCGCACCGTTACGGCTACGGGTAAAGCCATAACCCAGCCGAAGGTACGTACGTTTGTGGCCCCCGATCAAATGAGCCACGGCGGTTATTTGATCGGCATCAACGCCGCATATGGCGGATGCCCATTCGGGAGTTTTGCCTTGCAGATGGATTTCCAGTTCCTGCGGGGCGTCACAATATTTTTCAAGGTAGCCACGGTCGGCAAACCCGTCACGGAACAACACATGCATGATGCCACAGGCGAGCGCCCCGTCTGTTCCCGGCCGCACGCACAGGAAATGGTCGGCCTGACGCGCCGTTTCAGTGCGGTAGGTATCGACCACGACGATTTTGGCGCCCCGGCTTTTCCGCGCCCCACTGGCATGGGCCATGACGTTGATCTGGGTGCTCACCGGATTGGTGCCCCATATGACGATTACGTCGGAACGGGCCATTTCGCGCGGGTCCGGCCCCGCCAATTTACCGGTACCGGCGATAAACCCTGTCCAGGCCAGAGTGGTGCAGATGGTCGAATACTGACCCGAATATTTTTTGACGTTGCGCAAGCGGTTGACGCCGTCGCGCATGACCAGCCCCATGGTACCGGCGTAGTAATAGGGCCATACGGTCTCGGCGCCCCATTTCTGTTCGGCCTTCAAAAGACCTTCCGCGACGGCATCCAGCGCGTCGTCCCAGCTGATTTGCTGAAAATCACCATCGCCCCTGTTACCTGTCCGACGCAGCGGGGTCAGCAGGCGGTCGGGATGATGCAGTCGTTCCGAATAGCGGGCAACCTTGGCGCAAATAACGCCGTCAGTGTACGAATTGTCCTTCGCCCCACGAATGCGGCCGATACCGCCATTTTCGGCCAGATCAACCTCAAGCGCACACGTGCTGGGGCAATCGTGGGGGCAGGCGCTATAGGCTTTTCCCGTTACGTCCGGCATATTGGCTGCTCCTATTGCTTCGGCTTGATGCCGCACCCCTTGAGGACGATGTTGGTGATGAAGTCGGTGGCAAGGTCAAAATCCCCCGGCTTCAGTTTCGTCTTTCGGCCTAACACGGCGGCGACCTGACATTCGAAATCGGCATAGGTCTGGCTTGCCGACCAAATCAGGAAAAATAGGTGTTCGGGTGGAACCGGGTCCATTAGCCCCTGCTCGATCCATTTCTCGATAACGGCGGCTTTCGAATCGACGCGGTCCTTTAGCTGATTGCGCAGAAATTTTTCCAGGTATGGCGCGCCATGCAGAATTTCGCTGGCAAAGACCTTCGATGCATTCGGGCGGCTGCGGGAAAATTCGACCTTGGACCGGATGTAGCCGGCCAAGGCTTCCGCCGGGTCAGCGGTTTCGACGATGACATCGGCGGAATCCAGCCACAGGGTCAGAATGTTTTCCAGAACGGCGTGGATCAGGTCTTTTTTGGTGCGAAAGTAATAATGGACGTTGGCTTTCGGCAGCCCAGCCTTCTTTGCGATGACCGATGTGGTGGCGCCGGCAAACCCCACATCCGCAAAGACCTCTTCGGCCGCCTGCAGAATCCGTTGCTCATTGGCAAGACGCGTTTTTTCGCGGCTTTGAACATTCCCTCGTTTGCGCACCAGCGGCTTTTTGTCCTTGGCGATGATCTTGGTGTCGGTCATGGAATTCCGTATAGCAGATTTTTCGATGTTTATGAAACTTGACCACAAGGTCAGCTTTTTACTAAGGTCTGTGTTCCAGGGAGAGATAATCCAGCACCTGCACGAAGTGTCAAACGATAATGGGGAGTTTCGCGCAATGAAGAGCGATATCGCGGCGGGCCGCCTGCCTGTGGATCAATACGAAGCCAATTTTTCCGATATCAGCGCAGGCCTTAGCCCGTGGGAGGCAACGGTTGAAAGCGAGCGGTGTTTGTATTGCTTCGATGCGCCGTGTGTCGAAGCGTGCCCGACCGATATCGACATCCCCACTTTCATCCGCAAAATCTCGAACGGCAACGTCAAAGGTGCGGCCGTTGAAATTCTCAAGGCCAATATTATGGGCGGAAGCTGTTCCAGAGTTTGCCCAACTGAAATCCTGTGTGAAGAAAAATGTGTTCGCATGGCGAAGGAAGGCAAGCCTGTTCTGATCGGAAAGCTGCAAAGATTTTCGACCGATCACCTGATGGCAAGCGGCGTTCAACCGTTCGAACGGGCCCAGCCAAGCGGTAAATCTGTCGCCGTCGTTGGCGCCGGCCCCGCCGCAATGTCGTGCGCCCACCGTCTGGCCGTGCATGGTCACAGCGTGACCGTATTCGAGGCTCGTGAAAAGGCCGGTGGCCTGAACGAATACGGGATCGCGTCCTATAAGATGGTCGATGATTTCGCGCAGCGCGAGACGGACTTCATTTTGTCTATCGGCGGCATCGAGATATTGTATGGCCAACGCTTGGGCGATACCCTTTCGCTGGATACGCTGCGGGCCGATTTCAACGCTGTTTTTCTGGGGATCGGCCTTGGTGGATCCAATGATATCGGTGTCGCAGGTGAAGACCTGGATGGGGTTGTCGATGCGGTCGATTACATCCGCGAGCTTCGCCAGGCGACCGACCTGTCGGTTTTGCCGGTTGGCCGCCGTGTCGTGGTGATCGGCGGCGGCAATACCGCCGTCGATATCGCCATTCAGTCCAAATTGCTGGGTGCGGAAGACGTCACCATGGTCTATCGCCGCGGCCCGGAACAGATGGGTGCGACCGGCCACGAACGGGAACTGGCCCAGACCCGGGACGTAAGGATTCGCTTCTGGGCCAAACCGGTCAAGTTCATCGGTGACGATGGCGCCGTCACGGGTGTCGAATTTGAGCGTACGGCCCTTGGTAGCGATGGCGGGCTGTCCGGCACGGGAGAGCTCTACACGGTCGATGCCGACATGGTTTTCAAAGCCGTCGGACAGACCCTGGTGCCGTTTTCCAGCGATGGTGACGCCCCGGAAATCGACGGCGGGCGCTTCAAGATCGATGAAAATTATCAAACGACCCTGCCCGGCGTTTATGCCGGTGGCGATTGCGTCAAGGGTCTGGATTTAACGGTTGAAGCCGTACAAGACGGCAAGCTGGCGGCGGAAGCGATCCACCGCCGGCTGACGCATTTGAATGGGGGGTCCTGAGATGGCTGATCTGCGTAGCGTATTTGCCGGGATTAAATCGCCAAACCCGTTCTGGCTGGCGTCCGCGCCGCCGACCGACAAGGAATATAATGTCGTCCGCGCCTATCGAGCCGGCTGGGGGGGAGTCGTATGGAAGACCCTTGGCGAAGATCCACCGGTCGTCAACCAGACATCGCGTTACGGGGCGCTCCATGGCGCCGACCGACGGGTGATCGGCTTCAACAATATCGAACTGATCACCGACCGTCCGTTGGACGTCAACCTGCGGGAAATAAAGAAGGTAAAGAAGGATTGGCCGGATCGGGCGTTGGTCGTCTCGCTGATGGTGCCGTGCGAGGAACAAAGCTGGATCGACATCCTAAAAAGAGTCGAAGAGACCGAAGCCGATGGCGTTGAGTTGAATTTCGGCTGTCCGCACGGCATGTCCGAACGCGGCATGGGCGCCGCCGTCGGACAGGTGCCGGAATACATCGAAATGGTTGTGCGCTGGTGTAAAAAGTACACCCGCATGCCGGTGATCACCAAGTTGACGCCGAACATCACCGATGTCCGCTACCCGGCCCGCGCAGCGCTTTCCGGCGGCACGGATGCGGTTTCGCTGATCAACACCATCAATTCCATCACGGCCATTGATCTTGATGAAATGGCGACATCGCCATCGGTCGACGGCAAGGGCACCCACGGTGGATACTGCGGCAAGGCGGTCAAGCCGATTGCCCTGAGCATGGTATCGGAAATCGCCCGCGATGCCGAAGCCGGAAAGCTCCTGATTTCGGGTATCGGCGGCGTTGAAACATGGCGCGACGCGGCCGAATTCATGGCGTTGGGGGCATCCAACGTGCAGGTCTGCACGGCCGCCATGTTGTATGGTTTCAGGATCGTTGAAGACATGCTCGATGGCCTTAACAACTGGATGGATGAGAAGGGACATACCCGGTTATCGGATTTCATCGGCGCCGCTGTCCCCAACATCACCGACTGGCAACATTTGAACATCAACTATGAATCGATCGCCGTTATCGATCAGGATAAATGTATCCAGTGCGGTCGTTGTCATATTGCGTGTGAGGACACGTCCCATCAGGCGATCACCGCGTCCAATGTGAATGGTATGCGGAAATACGAGATTGATGATCCGGAATGTGTCGGCTGCAACTTGTGTTATCATTTGTGTCCGGTGCCCGATTGCATCACCATGAAGCGGGTGGAAAACGGCAAGCCGCCCTTGCAATGGGTCGATGACCCGCGTAATCCAGGCAACCAGGCCGCCGAATAGAACGCTCATAAAGAGGTCACGGAACAAGGGGAGAAAAACGTGAAAAACGTACAGATAAACGGTCAGCGGCTATGGGATAGCCTGATGGAAATGGCGCAACATGGCGCCACGGAAAAAGGCGGCGTCTGTCGCCTGGCCTTGACGGACATCGACAAGGCGGCGCGCGATCTGTTTGTCGATTGGTGCAAGGATGCCGGCTGCACCGTCAGTGTCGACAAGATGGGCAACATTTTCGCCAGGAGGCCCGGCCGCGACAACACCCTGCCCCCGGTCGTCATGGGCAGTCACATCGATAGCCAGCCGACCGGCGGCAAGTTTGATGGTATCTATGGTGTGTTGGCCGGGCTGGAGGTCATCCGCAGCCTGAACGACATGAATTACGAAACCAACGCGCCGATCGAAGTTTCCGCCTGGACCAACGAAGAAGGCTCGCGTTTCGCCCCGGCAATGGTCGCATCCGGCGTGTTCGCCAAGGTCTTCGACCTGGACTACGGCCTTAGCCGCGCCGATGTTGACGGTAAAACCATGGGTGAGGAATTGCAGCGCATAGGCTACGCCGGTGATGAAGAAGTCGGTGGCCGCGAATTCACGGCGTTCTTCGAAGTCCATATCGAGCAAGGACCGATCCTTGAAAACGAAGAAAAGACCATTGGAGTCGTCACCGACGCCCAGGGCCAACGATGGTACGAAATCACCCTGACCGGACAGGAAGCCCATGCCGGCCCCACCCCGCTGCCGACCCGCCGGGACGCCCTTCTTGGCGCCGCCAGAATCGTCGATGTGGTTAATCGCATCGGTATGGACCATCAGCCCAATGCCTGCGCCACCGTCGGCATGATGCAAATCCATCCGAATTCCCGCAACGTCATTCCGGGCAAGGTTTTCCTGACCGTCGATTTTCGGCACCCCAACGCCGATATCTTGAAAGACATGAATGACGAGCTCGAAGTTGAAGCCAAAAAGATCGCCGATAAAATCGGACTTGAAATGGACTTCGAGGAAATCTGGTACTCGCCGCCCGTCGCGTTTGACAAAAATTGCGTCGATGCGGTGCGCAACGCCGCCGAACAGGCAGGATATCCACACCGGGATATCGTCAGCGGCGCCGGGCACGACGCGTGTTACATCAATCGCGTTGCACCAACCGGTATGTTGTTCGTTCCCTGCGAAAACGGCATCAGCCACAACGAAGAAGAAAACGCCACCCCGGGGGATATAACGGCCGGCTGCCAGGTCTTGCTGCAAGCGGTGATAGAGCGGGCCAACTCAGTCGGAACGGCCGAATAATAACAATAAAAAAATATAACAGACCACAGGGGAAGGAATCGCACATTGGCAGGGGACGATATAATGGCGGACGCGATTATCACCGCCGAGGGCTTGAATCTTGTTTTTGAAACGGCAGACGTTCCCGTTCATGCCCTTTCGGACGTCGACCTGAAGATCAATAAGGGCGATTTTGTTTCCCTGATCGGACCGTCCGGTTGCGGCAAGACAACGTTGCTGCGCGTTATCGCCGACCTCGAACATCCGACGTCGGGCAAGGTCGAAATCGCCGGTGTGTCGCCGGAAACCGCAAGAATCAACCGGCTCTACGGATATTGCTTCCAGGCCCCGGTTCTTTACCCGTGGCGGACGGTCATCCGCAACGTCATGCTGCCCCTTGAATTGATGGGCATGTCACGCGGTGAATGCGTCGAGCGTGCCGAAAAACACCTGGCGCTGGTTGGCCTTCAGGGGTTCGAACGTAAATTCCCGTGGCAGCTTTCGGGCGGCATGCAGCAGCGGGCGTCGATTGCCCGGGCACTGTGTTTCGACCCTGAATTGATGTTGATGGACGAGCCGTTCGGCGCGTTGGACGAAATTACCCGCGACCACCTGAACGAACAGTTCCTCAGGCTTTGGGAACGCACCGGCAAAACCGTGGTGTTCGTCACCCACTCTATTTCCGAAGCCGTGTTCCTGTCCAACAAGATCGTCGTCATGAGTCCCAGACCGGGGCGCATCCTCAAGATCATCGAGAGCAAGCTGCCGTCCGACAGGACGCTCGAATTCCGCGATACGCCTGAATTTATCGATGTCGCCCATCAAGTCCGTCTGGCGCTAAAAGAAGGCCACAGCTATGACGATGACTGAGGCCATGGCTGCGAGTCCCCCTTCCGGGCCGACGTCGCTTTTCCGTCGCGCCTGTCAAGGACGCACAGTGCCGGTTTCCGTGGTTATCACCTTTATCATTATTGCGTGGTATGCGGGCGCCGTTTATCTAAATTCGCCGCAGGTCATCGAGAAATTCGAACGCAATAACGTCGAATGGACGATGGGCCAAATGATCGCCGATAGCTGGGAGATGAAGCGCCCGGTGCTGCCGTCGCCACATCAGGTCGTTATTGAACTCTACAAGACCACGGCCCAGCAAAAATTGACCAGCAAGCGAAACCTGCTTTATCACGCATACGTCACCGGGACGGCGACCCTGCTCGGGTTTGTCCTCGGCGTTATACTGGGGGTCTCTCTGGCGGTCGGAATCGTTCACGTTCTGACCTTGGAACGCAGCCTGCTGCCGTGGATCATCGCCTCGCAAACGGTCCCCATTTTGGCCATTGCGCCGATGATTGTCGTTATTCTCGGCAATATAGGATTCACAGGATTACTCCCTAAATCATTAATATCAATGTACCTTTGCTTTTTTCCTGTCGTGATCGGCATGGTCAAGGGACTGCGGTCACCCGATCCCCTACAGATGGATCTGATGCGTACCTACGACGCCACGCCGGGGCAGGTTTTCTGGAAGTTGCGGTTGGCGGCATCGGTTCCGTTCCTGTTTGCCAGCCTGAAAGTGGCCGTCGCCATCAGCCTTGTCGGGGCCATCGTCGGTGAACTGCCGACCGGCGCCCAGGCCGGTATCGGCGCGCGGCTGCTAAGCGGATCCTACTACGGCCAAACCGTGCAAATCTGGTCGGCCCTGGTTGTGGCGTCCGCATTGGGCATGGTTCTGGTGTACGCCGTTGGGCTGTCCGAACGCTACGTCGGGCGCAGGATGGGGGCGCGACCATGAGCGGCCCTGGAATCAAGCGACGGATTGATGACACCCTGTGCCTTTTGCTGATGGGATCGGGATTCCTGCTGCCGCTGGGCGGAATTGACGAGCAAGGCTCCGCCGCCGCCGGCTGGCTTGATCTGCCTGGTGCGCTTGTTCCAGCCCTCATTGCCTTTGCGTGCTCGATCTGGCTCGCCTTCAGGCCGCAGGGCGCCGGTCTTACGGCGATTGGCATTTCGGTGGCTGGCGCGGCTTTTGGAATTGTCGTTCCGTTGACACTGTTGTCATCGGGCCTGGTACTGGGCGGACAGGCGCCGGGCCTTTGGCTGTTTCTGGCCGGTCTTTCCATTCTGGTGTGGCGAGCATTGGAAAATCTGTCTACCCACCAAGGCGCCGACAACGTAATCAGCCTGCTGGTCCCCGCCCTGTTTGGCTTATGGTTATTGTATTTGTGGGAAGTTCTGGTCGTTGGTTTCGATGTGCCCAGGATATTGCTACCGGCCCCCACTCAGATCGGTGCCGCCATCGTCGCCAAGCAGCACATCTTGTGGGCCGATTTCCAGCAGACGTTCCTCAAAGCGGTTGTCAGCGGCTTTATCCTGGGCTGCGGCTCTGGCTTCCTGATGGCCTTGATCGTCGACCGCGTGCCATTTCTGGCCCGCGGGTTGCTGCCGTTGGGTTCCGCCGTTAGCGCCATTCCGATTGTCGGCATCGCGCCGATCATGGTCATGTGGTTCGGCTTCGACTGGCAATCAAAAGCCGCCGTCATTGTCGTCATGACTTTTTTCCCGATGCTGATTAACACGCTGGCCGGGCTCAATTCGCCTGACAATATGCAGAATGACCTGATGCAGTCCTACGGCGCGTCGCACCGTCAGAAATTCCTGAAATTGCGGCTGCCGAGCGCCTTGCCTTTCATCTTTAACGCGCTCAAAATAAATTCGACGCTGGCCCTGATCGGCGCCATCGTCGCCGAATTTTTCGGCACCCCGACGAAGGGCATGGGGTTCCGAATCAGTACGGAAGTGGCCCGGATGAATGTCGACACCGTTTGGGCAACGATAGCGGTTGCCGCCGTCGCCGGTTCCGTTTTCTATGGGGTGTTAGCCTTGCTGGAACGCAAGCTTACCTTCTGGCATCCTTCATACCACAAATAACCAACGATAATCATAAACCAGGGAGAAGACAGAATGAAAAGAACCGTAAAATTCGCAAGCGTACTGGGCGCCGCCATTTTGGCGTTTGGCGTCGTTAAGGCCGAAGCCGCCGACAAACTGACGCTGCAACTGAAATGGGTGACACAGGCCCAGTTCGCCGGTTACTATGTCGCCAAAGACAAGGGCTTCTACAAGGATGTCGGCCTCGACGTCACCATCAAGCCCGGTGGACCCGACATCAATCCGTCGCAGGTTATCGCAGGTGGCGGCGCCGACGTGGTCGTCGACTGGATGCCGTCCGCCCTTGCGACCCGCGAAAAAGGCGTGCCGCTGGTCAATATCGCCCAGACCTTCAAGAAATCCGGCATGATGCTGACCTGCCGCAAGGATAGCGGCATCAAGAGTCCCGCCGACTTCAAGGGCAAGACCCTGGGTGTCTGGTTCTATGGCAACGAATATCCGTTCCTGTCATGGATGGCCAAGCTGGGCTATTCCACCGATGGCGGCCCCGACGGCGTGACGGTCCTCAAACAAGGCTTCAACGTCGATCCGATCCTGCAAAAGCAGGCTGACTGCGTATCGACCATGACCTATAACGAATACTGGCAGATCATTGACGCCGGCATTCCGGCGTCTGAATTGAAAGTCTTCAAATATGAAGATCAGGGCGTTGCCACATTGGAAGATGGCCTCTACGTTCTGGAAAAAAGCCTGAAGAACCCTAAAATGGCCGATAAGCTGGCCCGTTTTGTGAAGGCTTCCATGAAAGGTTGGAAGTATGCCATGGACAATGTCAACGAAGCCGCCGACATCGTTCTGGAGAACGATGCCTCCGGCGCCCAGACCAAAAAGCATCAGCGCCGCATGATGGGCGAAATCGCCAAGCTGATCGCCGGTTCTTCCAAGGGGATTGGTTACCTGGACGTGGCGGATTACGACCGCACCGTCAACGTTCTGTTATCCAGCAAATCCGCCCCGGTTATCACCAGGAAGCCGTCCGGCGCCTGGACTCATGACATTTGGAACAAAGCCATGGGGATGTAAATCCCGGCTTTGCGACGGACAAAATTAAAGGGGAGGCTTCGGCCTCCCCTTTTTTTTGTCGTCTTAAGCCAGATAGATCAGGCCATATATGGCGCCAGATTGCGCCTGATCCGCTCCAGCACGGGAATATTTCCGCTGTCGCCTTTGAATTCCAAAGCGGTAACCGTTTCAAACAAACGAATATAGCGCCCGGCAAATTCGATCAGGGTATCTTCCGGAATTTCCGGAATTTCATCTTTGTAGGGATCGCAGCGCTCGTTGACCCAAAGGCGCAAAAATTCCTTATCCAGGCCGTCCGGGTTTTCCCCGGCCGCCATTTTGGCCGCGTAGCTGTCGTTCAGCCAATAGCGACTGCTGTCAGGTGTCAAAATTTCATCGGCCAGGCAGACCTCGCCGTTTTCATCCAGGCCGAATTCAAACTTCGTATCGACCAGTATCAGGCCCCTTTTTTCCGCCAGTTCCCTGCCTCTGGCAAAAACGGCCAGTGAAAGTCTTGCCAGTTCATCCCACCGGTCCTGACTTAACAGCCCCTGTTCTACAATTTCAGCCGGACTCACGGGGGCATCGTGTTCGCCCTGTTCGGCCTTGGTGGTCGGGGTCAGGATGGTGTCCGGAAGTCTCTGATTTTTTACCAGACCGTCAGGGAATTTGATGCCGTACATGTCTCGCACGCCGCGTTCATACATCGGCCAGATCGATGTGTTGGTCGACCCCGTCATATAATCGCGCACGACCATTTCGACGGGCAACATGTTCAGGTTCTTGCACACCAGTACATTGGGGTCCGGGTACTCGATAACATGATTGGCGCAGATGTCGCGGGTCGCGTCGAACCAGTAACGCGCCGTTTGCGTCAGAACCTCCCCCTTGAAGGGAACGGCGCCCATATTCTTGTCAAACGCGCTCTGGCGATCCGTCGCGATGATAATCATCCGACCGTCGGGCAGTCGGTATGTATCGCGGACCTTACCCTGATAGTGATTGGGCAGTTCGGGGATCGTCGCGTCGGTCAGGACATTACCCAGCTGTATGCGAAGTGTCTCTGTATCGATCATTGTTCGGCAACCTGCATTATCGGAAAGAGGCTTTCATACATTTATCAGGCCCGGTTCGCAATTCTATTTCAGTGGCCGCCCTTCCCTGTTTTTATCGATCAACGGAGCCTAGTCCCGTTTGACCCTGGTCGGCGCCAATAGCTTGCTGCGCTTATCCATCGCAGAATAGTAGGGCGCAAAGGTTGGGCGGTCGATATAACGGCCTGCCCCGCGTTCGGTCTTCAACTCGCCGTCTTCCCAAACCACCTTGCCCTGAGAGATTGTTTTTTCTGCGATTCCAGTGACTTTCATGCCTTCGAAGATGTTGAAGTCGATGTTCTGGTGATGGGTTTCCTTCGAAATTGTGCGGCTGGCGTTCGGGTTCCACAGCACGATGTCGGCATCGGCGCCGACGCTGATAGACCCTTTACGTGGGTAGATGTTGAAAATTTTGGCCGTATTGGCCGACGTCACCGCGACAAATTCGCTGGCCGTCAACCGGCCCGTCCCAACTCCCTGGTCCCACAGCACCGACATCCGGTCTTCGACGCCGCCGGTTCCGTTGGGAATTTTGCTGAAATCGTCTTTGCCGGCGGCCTTTTGCGGTGCGCAGAAGCAGCAGTGATCGGTCGCCGTGGTTTGCAGGTTACCCGACTGCAGGCCCCGCCAGAGTGCTTCCTGGTGTTTTTTCGGGCGGAACGGCGGACTCATCACGTGGGCGGCGGCAAATTCGAAATCCTTGTTCCAATAAACACCGTCATCGACGACCAGATGACCGGCCAGAACTTCGCCGAACACGCGCTGCCCTTCGCCCCTGGCGCGGGTGATCGCCTCGAGGGATTCTTCGCAGCTGTTGTGGACAATATAGATCGGCACGTTGAGGACCTGGGCGATGCGGATCGCCCGGTTGGCGGCTTCGCCTTCGACCTCTGGCGGTCGGGACTGCGGGTGGCCTTCCGGCCCCGTAATGCCTTTCTTCAGAAGTTCCTGTTGAAGATGGAAAACGAGTTCGCCATTTTCCGCATGGACCGTGCAGATTGCGCCAAGACCCCGGGCCCGGGTGAAACTGTTCACCAGGACTTCGTCATCGGCCATGATGGCGCCCTTGTAGGCCATGAAATGCTTGAAGCTGTTAACGCCATGATCGCGGGTCAGTATCTCCATATCGCGATGAACGGTCTCATCCCACCAGGTAATCGCTACGTGAAAGGAATAGTCCGTCGCCGCCTTTTCCGACCATTCCCGCCATTGATTCCAGGCTTCCATGATTGGTTGTTGCGGGCCGGGAATGACGAAGTCGATGATCATCGTCGTGCCGCCGGCGGCCCCGGCCGATGTGCCGGTGAAAAAGTCTTCGCTGGCGACCGTCCCCATGAACGGCAGTTCCATATGGGTATGCGGGTCAATCCCGCCCGGCATGACCAGAAGGTCACCGGCGTCGATCACCCGGGCACCGGCGGGCGTCTCCAGATTTTCCCCCATGGCGACAATTCTACCGTCTTCACAGTAAACGTCGGAACGGGTCTCGCCATCGGCATTAACGACAGTTCCGCCACGGATCAAAATAGACATGGTCGCCCCCTATTTGTTGTAAATTATGTCAGGCTGTATGTTGCCGAAATTTCGATGACTTGTCCAGACGGTCAGGTTTTTTACAAGGCTCATTTTTGTCTAATGCTATTTGATACCGGGGCCTTCACATGTATCATAATTCGGCATGCTGTTTCGGGTTACCCGGGAACTGGATACCATGGAAATCGATTTCATCTTTGACGCCGCCTGCCCCTGGAGCTACATCGGCAAGCACCGGTTGGAACGGGCCATCGCGAAACGACCGGTGATCACGGCCAGAATCAAGTGGGTTCCGTTTATCCTGAATCCGGAAATTTCCGATCAGGGAGCGAACCGCCAATTCTTCTTGTCGAAACAATTTGGCAGCGATGCAAGAATCAGGCGCATGCACGAGACCTTGATCAATGCCGGTAAACCGACGGGGATTGAGTTCAATTTTGATTTGATCGAAAAAGTGCCCAGCACCCTGTCTGCTCACCGCTTGATCCAGATGGCGGCCGTCGCTGAAAAAGGCAACGAAGCGGCCGAGGAGATATTCAAAAGCTATTTCACCGACGGCTCCGACATCTCCGATCACCAAATCCTGGTCGGTATCTCGGAAAAAATCGGCCTAAACGGCGATGAAATTCGCCAGCGGTTGGAAACCGAAGAATTCAGCAATTTGGTCTTCAGCGAAAATTCACGGGCCCACCGCCTTGGCATCAATGGCGTGCCATCGTTCGTGTGCAACGGATCCATGGTTATTTCCGGCGCCCAGGGCACAAAAATACTGACACGGGTAATGGATGCCGCAATCGCCGAAATCAAGATTGGCCGAACGCAAGCCTCCTTCGGCTAGCGTGCTACGCCGCCGCCGCAATAACGGCCAATTCCTTCAACAATCCGCGAACACCGGCCAACCTGGCCGCCGCATCATCCCAGCCCCGCATGAACACCAGCTTTTGGTCGGGCCGCAACTTGGCTGTGCCGGTCTGAGCCGTGATGAACTGCACGAGACCGGCAGGATTGGCGAAATCGTCGTTGTGAAAGGTAATGACGGCCCCCTTCGGTCCCGCATCCACTTTTCCAACACCGGCCGCACGGCTAAGCTGCTTAACACGGACAATTTCCAACAGGTTCTCGACTTCGCTCGGAAGGCTGCCGAAGCGGTCGATCAGTTCGGCGGCGAAGGATTCGATTTCGGCGGCCGTCGTCAAGCCGGACAGGCGGCGGTACAGCTCCATCCTGACGTTCAGGTCGGCGATATAGCGCTCGGGGATCAACACCGCCATGCCGATACCGATTTGCGGACTCCATTCTTCATCGACGCCCGGTCCACCGTCCAGACCACGGGCTTCGGCGACGGCTTCTTCAAGCATTTGCTGGTAAAGTTCGATGCCAACTTCCCGAATATGGCCCGACTGCTCATCGCCCAACAGGTTTCCGGCCCCGCGAATGTCCAAATCGTGGCTGGCCAGCGAGAAGCCGGCTCCCAGATTATCCAGCGTCTGCATGACTTCCAGACGCTTTTCGGCGGCGGCGGTCAGCTTCTTGCGTTCCGGTAATGTCAGATAGGCATAGGCGCGAATTTTCGATCGTCCGACCCGTCCACGCAGCTGATACAACTGAGCTAAACCGAACATATCGGCCCGGTGAATGATCATCGTGTTGACGTCCGGCATGTCGATGCCCGACTCAATGATATTGGTCGACAACAGTATGTCGTAGGAGCCCTCGTAAAAGGCCGTAATGGCGTCTTCAAGATCGGTCGGTGACATCTGGCCGTGGGCGACGATGAACTTGACCTCGGGCACCAGTTCCTTCAGCCGGGCGGCAACGCTATCAATATCCTTGATGCGCGGGCAGACATAGAAGGTCTGGCCACCGCGAAAGCGCTCGCGCATGACGGCCTCGCGAATAACGACGGGATCGAACGGCAGGATAAAGGTCCGCACCGCCAATCGATCGACCGGCGGGGTGGCGATGATGCTCATCTCCCGAACCCCGGTCAACGCCAGTTGCAGGGTGCGCGGTATCGGCGTCGCCGTCAGTGTCAGGACATGGACGTCAGATTTTATTTTTTTCAGTTTTTCCTTATGAGCGACACCGAAGTGTTGTTCTTCATCGACAATCAACAGACCCAAGTCCTTGAAACCAACGTCCTTTGCCAACACGGCGTGCGTACCGATGACAATATCGACGGTGCCGGCCTTCATTCCCTGCTTGATCGCTTTAACGTCTTTCGCCGTGACCAGCCTGGATATCTGTTCGACCCTGATCGGCAAGTCGGCGAAGCGTTGCAGGAAGTTCTGGTGATGTTGACGGCACAGCAGCGTTGTCGGAACGACGATGGCAACCTGCTTGCCCGACATCACCGAAACGTAGGCGGCCCGCAACGCCACTTCCGTCTTGCCGAATCCGACATCGCCGCAAATCAGCCGGTCGGCAGATTGTCCGCTGGCCAGATCCCCCAGCACATCTTCGATGGCCGATCGCTGATCATCGGTTTCCTCGAACGGGAAACGAGCGCAGAATTCATCGTAGGAACCGTCGGTAGAAACGATTTTCGCGGCCTTCCGCAATTTTCGCGCCGCCGCTACCTTTATCAACTCATCGGCCATGCCACGGATGCGTTCCTTCATCTTCGCCTTGCGAGCCTGCCAGGCGGCGCCGCCAAGGCGATCAAGCTGCACCCCGGCCATTTCCGACCCATACCGCGAGATCAGCTCGATGTTTTCCACCGGCAGAAACAGCTTGTCGCCGCCGTCATAAATCAGGCGCAGGCAATCGTGCGGCGCACCGCCGACGTCGATGGCTTCCAACCCGTCGTAACGGGCGATACCGTGATCGACATGAACGACGAGATCGCCGTCCCGCAAGGCTGAAGCCTCGGCTATAAAGTTTTCAGGTTTGATCTTTCGCTTGGCGGCATGGCTCAAGCGTTGACCCAGAATATCCTGCTCGCTGAGGACGGTCAGGTTATCGGTCTCGAACCCGCGTTCGATATCAAGCACGCCGAGGGCGGTGACATTTGCCCCAAGGCCATCCAGTTCATGCCAATTCCGGATCGCGGCAAGCCCCGTTATGCCGTGTTCGCGCATGACATGCTCCAGCCGTTCCAGGGACCCCCGCGACATGGCCGCAACCAGTACTTTCTTACCGGCCTTATGCCGATCGTTAATGTGGCTGCTAACGGCATCGAAAACGTTGGTGTCCGGCTTCATCCGGGCTTCGGCAAAGTCCCTGCCCGGTCTGCCGCCGAGATCCATTCTGACGATACCCGGCTGACTGGATTGTTCCGGCATTGCGAAGGGAGAAAGGCGGCCGACGGCACGGGACGCCAGATGTTTGGCCCATTGGGCCGCGTCCAGAAACATCTGATCCGGCTTCACCGGGTGGTAGGGAACATTTTCGCGAGCCGCACCGGATGCGACATTCAGCCGGGCGGTATAGTATTCGGCGATCAGGTCAAGTCTGGCATCAAGGGCCTGCCGCCATTGGTAATCGAGCACAACCGGAGCATCGGGAAGATAGTCAAACAGGGTTTCCAGCTTTTCATGGAATAACGGCAACCAATGCTCCATACCGATATAGCGCTGCCCTGACGTCACCGCCTGATACAGCATGTCTTCGCCGCCGACGGCACCGAATGCGGCACGGTATGCCGTTCGAAAGCGCGCTTGCGCCGCTTCATCCAGAGACACTTCGTTGACCGGCCTTAGGGACAGGCGATCAATTTTTCCGGTCGTCCGCTGATCCATGCAGTCAAAGGTCCGAATGGCATCGAGATCGTCACCAAAAAAATCGAGACGAACTGCCTGTTCGCCACCAGACGGGAAGATATCGACGATGCCGCCCCTGATCGCGAATTCACCGGCTTCCATGACGGTTTCAGCCCGGCCATAGCCATTGGCGATCAGGAATTCGATGAGCGTGTCAGTCGGCAAACGGTCGCCGACAGTGACCGCCAGGGTCGAGCCCTGAAAAGTCGCGCGCGGCGGTACCTTTTGCAACAACGCCGAAACGGTGCTCAGGACAACCCGATAGCCGGCGGCCGGTTCCAGCAAACTGGTCAGAGTATCGATGCGTTTGCCAAGAATTTCGGTGTTGGGCGAGGCCCGGTCATAGGGGAGGCAATCCCAGGCAGGAAACTCAAGGCATTCAATATCGGGAGCGAAAAACGCCAGCGCCACGGACAGGCGGACAAGATGGACATCGTCACGGGCGACGAACAGGGCTTGACCGCCTTCTCTTGCTAATTGCGCCAGGGCAATCGCGTCGCACCCGCCAGGGGTTCCACCAATGTCGGTGGCCTGACCGGGCGTTAGCTTTATTTTATTGATAATCAATTGTTTGCTACAGTTTATTTGTGTTTTTGATCAGATCAAGAAGAGTGCTGCTGATATCATCAGGGGCCGGTTCCTTGCCGGTGATCCAGTTAAGAATATCGATATCGGTCTGCGCCATCAGATGTTCGTAATCCGCAAACTGCGCATCATCAAGTCGTTCGATGTATTGGTCGGCGAAGCGCCCCAGCAGAAGGTCGTTTTCCTTCATTCCGCAATGATGACTTCGAAACAGCAGGCGTTTACGTGAAGGGTCCAAAACAGGGCTCCAATAGAATTCAGGTTGCCACCGGATGCGGCGCTTAGGATATAGTCTGTTCGGTCAAAGAAGTCAGCATCATAGAATATAGAATTTAAACGGATATGCGCCCCTCAACCCTGAATTCGGCATTTTTGCCGGTTACCGGCCTGACAGGTATCGGCCCGAGAATCGCCAAGGGCATCGAAACCCTTGCCGGGGCGCGGATTGTCGACCTTTTCTGGCACCTGCCAAGCGGCATCATTGACCGCCGTTACGCCCCGAAGATTGCCGAGGCCATACCGGACACCATCGCGACGATAACCTTGACCGTCAACCGCCACGCCAGGCCCGCCAGCAAGCGGCTGCCCTACAAGGTTTTTTGTTCCGATGATACCGGCGACCTGGTGTTGGTGTTTTTTCACGCCCACGAGGACTATCTGCGAAAAAGCCTGCCGGAGGGCGAGACACGGGTGGTCAGCGGCAAGGTCGAACTGTTCGGTAACGCAACCCAGATTACCCACCCCGATCATATTGGCACATTGGATGAGCTGGACCAGTTGATGTCGGTCGAAGCGGTTTACCCATTGACCGCCGGAATATCGCAAAAAATACTGCGCAAGGCCGTTCGCGGCGCTTTGGCGAAGGCTCCGGAAATGGCGGAATGGCTCGACCCGGCATACCTTAAAGCCAAAGGATGGCCCGACTGGCGCACCGCGTTGCTGCGCGCCCATGCCCCTGAATCCCTCGACGATCTGGACCCGACAGCCGATGTGCGCCAACGCCTTGCCTACGACGAGTTGCTGGCCAACCAACTGGCCCTGTCGCTGATGCGGATGCATATGCATGTGGCCGTCGGCCGGGGTATTCGAGGGGACGGGTCGCTCTGCCGGAAAGTCAAGGACGCCCTGCCCTTTAGCCTAACGCCGTCGCAGGACGTGTCGGTTACGGACATCACCGCCGACATGGCTTCGAACAACCGCATGCTACGGCTGTTGCAAGGCGATGTCGGGGCCGGCAAGACCGTCGTCGCCCTGCTTGCCATGGTAACCGCCGTCGAGGCCGGGACACAGGCGGTGATGATGGCCCCGACCGATATTCTCGCCCGGCAACACCTGAAAACCATCAAGCCGTTGGCCAAGGCGGCGGGGTTGGAAGTCGCCCTGTTGACCGGACGAGACAAGGGAAAGACACGGCAAAAAATCCTCAATGGACTTAAAAGCGGCGATATCCATCTGGCCGTTGGAACCCATGCCCTGTTTCAGGATGACGTCGTCTTCGACGATTTAGGCCTCGCGGTCATTGACGAACAGCACCGGTTCGGCGTTCATCAACGCTTGACGCTGGCGGCCAAGGGCAAGGCCGTCAATGTGCTGGTGATGACGGCGACACCGATCCCGCGAACCCTGATGTTAACGGCCTATGGCGATATGGATGTCTCACGCCTGACCGACAAACCGGCCGGACGCAAACCGGTCGATACCCGCACCATACCGCTGCAGCGCCTGGATGAAGTGATCGGGGCCGTGAAACGCGGCATTGCCGAGCAAGCCCGCGTTTACTGGGTCTGCCCGTTGGTCGAGGAATCTGAAATTCTTGACGTCGCCGCCGTCGAAGGGCGCCACCGGGAACTGGCGGTCAACCTGGGCGAGGACCGCGTCGGGCTTGTCCATGGACGCATGAAGGGGGCCGAAAAAGACAAGGTCATGGCAGCCTTCGCCGCCGGTGACATTGATGTGCTGGTCGCGACAACGGTGATCGAAGTCGGTGTTGATGTGCCGGAAGCGACGATCATGGTGGTCGAGCACGCCGAACGCTTCGGATTGGCCCAGTTGCATCAGCTACGGGGCCGCATCGGGCGTGGCGACCGGCAATCGGTGTGTCTGCTGCTGTATCAAACACCTTTAAGCGATACCGCGCATTCCAGACTGACCATCATGCGCGATACCGAAGATGGGTTTGTGATCGCCGAGGAAGACTTGCGCCTGCGTGGCGCCGGTGAGTTGCTCGGTGTCCGCCAAAGCGGCTTGCCGAATTTCCGACTGGCCGATCTGACCGCCCATGCTGACCTGTTAGCCGTTGCCAGAGACGATGCCAACCTGATCCTGAACAAGGATCCAGACTTGCAATCCGATCGTGGCAAGGCGCTAAGAACGCTGCTGTATCTGTTCGAACGCGATGCCGCCGTCAGGTATCTGAGGTCGGGATAAGTGTTATGGGGGGCATCTCACGACAAAGTGAATCCAACGTCATGGATTGATCGGATAATATCTCTCACCTGAACTTTATAAACCAAAAGGAAAGGATGAGATGAGTGTGGTGCTCATCAGCCCCGGCCCCATGATCGCCGCCATCGTCGCGGGATTGTTGATGGGTCACAGCGCCCGTCTGTCCTGCGGCTGAAACGCATGAATGCCAATTCCGCGCCGTCATCGGCCTGGCTTTAAATACTGGAAAACATGATGAACCGTTTCTTCTTAATGCCCTTCTTTCTGATTATCTTGACCTTGTCCTCCGGCTTGTCATCGGCAACTGAGGTTATCGAACTGACCCAGGTACCGTGTCAATTCCTTGAGAGCGAAGCTGATCAGGGCTTCAAATCCACCCGCAAGGCCGATTGCGACGCGATCAATGCCAAAACGGCGACGCAACGTCTGGCAGCGGCAAAGGTCCTGAAGCTGAAAGCCGGTGATTATATCTTTCGGGTGAGCAATAAAAACGTTCCCTATGAGCTTGGTTTCTGGCTCAGGGAAAAGGATTACGACTGGCGCAACCCGCTGCACAAATTAACGAAAACAAGTGTCTCGGGCGGTGGCCTGACGATCGGAACAAGCCAGGACTACAAGGTGAGCCTGAAGCCGGGTGAGTATTTGTACTCCTGCCCATTGAACACGACGCCTGATTACCGTCTGGTGGTTACAAAGTAGGAACGGGATTATCCTGCTTCCCGAACCAGCCGGAAGCCGATCAAAATATGTTTGATGTCGGCTGGGCGGGAATGTCGCGCCGCCGGACGGCAGACCCCGCAGCCCTTGTCGTCCCATGACCCACCCTTGACGATGAAACTGCCCTTTGCGGCCTCGTCACCGGTCCATTCAAAAACCTGGCCGCTGCCATCAAGCAGCCCGTATGGACTGGCGCCGGTAGGGAAACTGCCGACGGCGACGGTATCGAACGGCCCCAAATCGTCGGAATTCAGGCGTGCCGGGTCGAAGTCATCGCCCCACGGGAATCGACGGCCATCGGTACCGCGCGCCGCCTTCTCCCATTCCGTTTCCCTGGGCAATCGCCAGACCTGTCCCGTCTTATCGCTCAGCCAACGTGCATAGGCGCGGGCATCGGCATGACTGACCAATACCACCGGATGCGCGTCGCGTCCCCGCGGCGGGACAGGACCTTGCCAGGAAAATTTAATTGTCCGCGCGAAGGGATGGATCAGGCCATATCCGGCCCATGTCTTGGCGTCGACGGTCGGCGGCGGATACCCGCTTTCCTTGATGAAGATGGCATAATCCGCATTGGTGATCGGATTTCGGGTGATGGCAAAAGCCGGACTCGAAACTTTCTGGCGGGCACGTTCGTTTTCATACCAGCGACCCTTGCGGGTCGCGCTGTGACCGTAGGCCTTTTCGTCCAAACGGTAGGCGGCCTCCCGTTCGCTCCTGTCCGAGCCCATGACGAACGGTCCGGCGGCAATGAAAACGGTCTCCGGCGGTGCAAAAATATCGGCTCTGACGGGACCTGAAGCCCAGAGTGCGAAGGCAACTGTAAGGACGAAAATTGGTACGTTTGTCCGGATTACATTCATTGGCCGATTAAACCCCGGATTGCTGATTTTTTCATGTCACAAACATGTGAAGAGCTGTGATTGGAATAATTCGAGCAATTTTGGCATCAATTATCGCATCACTTTACTTTACCTAAATAATAATTATTGCAGGAGGTATGACCGTGAAATCTCTCAAGGTGACGCTACAGTCTTCCACTGTTTTGCCCGCGCTCCTTAGCGGCGGTGTCGTATTGGGAGGGGCTTTGGTTTTTACCTCTCCGATCCAGGCTGCAACCCCCGGTATCGGTAAACTGAACCCTCCGGCAATTTCCCGCACCGAGGCCCGGTTGCTGCAAGTGGCTGCAAAAATGAACCCTTGTAACCCCTGCAATCCCTGTGCGGCGAAGAAGAACCCCTGTAATCCCTGCGCGGCGAAGAATACCCCCCGCAATCCATGTGCCGCCAACCCGTGCGGTGCCGCCAGTGTCGACCCCAAGCTCGTCACCAGGCCGAAAGGAACCATGCTCTACAGCGGGAATATGGCATCACTGGTGCGTGAAGGTAAGAAACTGTTCATGGACACCAGCCTGTCAACCAATGAAATGGCTTGTCAAAGCTGTCATGCCAATCTTGACGCCTTCGCAAATTCGTTTGCGAAGGCCTATCCGCACAAGGTCGCCATGGCCGTCGACAACAGTGGCATCAATTCAGTCGACCTGGATGAAATGATTCAGTTCTGCATGGTTGTCCCGATGGAGGCTAAACCGTTGCCTTGGGGATCCCGCGAGTTGGCGGCACTAACCGCCTATACGGCATCGTTACAACAATCCTTTATTGCCAGAGGACCCAACCCTTGCGGGGCGAGTAACCCGTGCAATCCCTGTGCAGCGAAGAAAAACCCCTGTAATCCCTGCGCGGCAAAAAACCCGTGCGCGGCAAACTAAGCCAGAAAGGTGACGGCTTTATCGTTCCGGATCAAAACGATTCAAGACCTGCAAAAAAATCTGTATGTGTATGAATAACAAGGATATTTAAATTTTAAATTGAATTAGTTCTAAGCGATTTGACTCTAAATTCCCCACTAAGATGAACCAACAGGAGTACCATCAATTGTCTATTTTTAAATCGAAAATCACCACCACTGCATTCAGCTTGGCATTGTTGACCGGTGTTGGCGCCGCCGTCACCCTGAGCCCCGCCCAGGCCAATTCCGACGTTCAGCTAGCTGCCGCCAATTGCGGCAAATGCAATCCGTGCGCGGCCAAGAATCCTTGCTGTTCGCAAAATCCCTGCAATCCTTGCGCGGCGAAGAAAATGAATCCTTGCGCGGCGAAGAAAATGAATCCTTGCGCGGCGAAGAAAATGAATCCTTGCGCGGCGAAGAAAATGAACCCGTGCGCCGCAAAAAACCCTTGCAATCCCTGTGCTGCAAAGAAAATGACCAACTAGGATAGCCATTGCTCGAAACGGGACGGACCGGTCAAGGCCGGTCCGTTTTTTTGTGCCGTTCACAGGCCTCCCTCTTTCGGATATGATTACGACGATGAAAAAAGAATTCGCATTCGATTTCCGGACGTTGCCGGTGCAGGACCTGGAAACCATGCGCGAAGCCGGGTTGCAGATTCTTGAGTGTTATCGGGTGTTGCTGAAGTCGAGCGACAACGTGGTCGGCGAAGTGCTGCGCGGAAACGAGCCTTTTGTCGAATATGACCACTATCCGCCGGGTGATATTTACGATCCCGAAAGCCACAGCCAATACTACTATCATGCCCATCGCGAAGGGGAGCACGGCCACTTCCACACATTCCTGCGGGAAGAAGGGATTGCGGCAGCGGTAAAGCCCATCGAGCAGTCCCGCATGGATTATATGGACGAACGGGGCGACACCATTTGTCATTTGATCGCCATTTCAATGAACAATGCCGGTTATCCCTTATCGATGTTTACCACCAACCGCTGGGTGACGGCGGAAAACTGGTACAGTGCCGATGACGTTATCGGCATGCTGGACAAATTCGAGATTGATCTGGTGCCGCCGTCATGGCCCGTCAACATCTGGCTAACGGCCATGCTTCGCCTGTTCCGCCCACAGATCGACACCTTGGTTCACGACCGCGACCGGGTGGTAGAAAGTTGGCGCAACGATCATCCGGATGTGGATGTCTTCGAAGATCGCGGTCTGGAAATATCCACCGAAATCGCGATTTCGGTGGAAGATCAAATTGTCGCCGTCAACGAGGCCTTACAGCCGAATTAGTGTCAAATTCACGTGCGCCGTTACGTGTCGGACCCGGGGACATCGCGACGATCCTTAGCGATCAAAACCGGGGCACGACCGGCTTCACGCAGGATATCAACATCCTCATAGGTCGTCGCGGAAACAACTGGATTCGCTTTTTTGTCGGCCGAGCGCCGATCGACCGGAGTAACGATCCCACCGGAAATAACCATCTTCATGGCTTCCTCGACCGTCATGGACAGGGGAACCAGATCCTTCCTGGGTACAAACAACAAGAATCCGGATGTCGGATTCGGCGTTGTCGGCAAGAAGATATTAATGCATTCCTCTTCCGTCAGATTCTGAACCTCGCCCTTGGTTGTGCCCGTGATAAAGGCAATTGCCCAGATACCCCGACGTGGGTATTCCACCAGAACGGCGTCGCGAAACGCATTTGATTTCTGCGCCAGTATCGTTTCAAGGATTTGTTTGATGGCGCCGTAAACACCCCTGATAATCGGCATGCGGTTAAGCAACCGCTCGCTCATTCGTACGTACAGTCGCCCGACAAAGCCAGCGGTCAAGGCGCCAATCATCGTCAACACGACAACCAAAACGATCAGGCCCAGCCCGGGCGTACCAAATGGCAGATATGTTTCCGGGTTGTAATGGACCGGGATAAGGGGCGTCACTTTGCTATCGACAAAATTAATAAACAGCCACGCCAGATAGAAAGTGATGAAAATGGGGGCCGTTATCAAAACGCCCGCAAGGAAATAGGCGCGCAGCCGACCCAGAAACCCGATCTTTCCCGGGGCAGCCTTGTCATCATCCATGCCCGGTTCGGGTGGCCCCGGATTTTGATCCGTATTGGTATTTTCAGTGTTCATCGGTGGAACATCTAACAGCGCGACCGAGAAAGCAACACATCACTGCCTAAAGAACTCAGAAAGTTCCTGTGCCGTTTCGTTTGGCGCTTCTTCCGGCAAGAAATGTCCGCAATCAATGGCGCGGCCACGGACGTCGCGCGCCCTTTCCCGCCATGTTTCGAGAACATCGTAACTGCGTTCCATCAAGCCCTTTTTGCCCCACAGAACCAGTAACGGGGGACGGTATGCCACATAACGTGGGTTTGCGGATAGCCGTGCAACAGCAATAGCGGTGGCCCGTCGCCGCCGTAAGAAAGGTTAATCATCGCGCCCTCAGTCTCTATTTGTCGGCTTTGAAAGCTTTCCAACATTACCCTCGTTGCTCCTTGGTTACCGGCGGGACCGGCTTCAGCCGGGATCGATCATCCAGGATTTCAGAATCGACCCGGCGACATCGCCATACTTCAAAAACAAGTCGCTGGGAGCCGCGTATGACCAGTAATGGACAATGTCCTCGTTCGGCCTGGCCAGAACGATTGACCATTGCTTGTAGGCAACGTTTCCCTGTTCATAGGAAACAACAAATTGGCCGCCGTGAAGACTCACCCCCGGCCTCGAGTATATATAGGGCCCTTCGTTCGAAAATTGGGCCTTGTTGTCAGCCGACCTGATCTGGGCCCTGAGGCTCCGCAACGCATCGGAAACGGCTTTCCCCATGCCCGCGGTGCGATCTGACGTCTTGATATTTTGCATGCTGACCGTCACATAATATTCCGGCGAGCCGGACTTTCCGCTGACCGTGACGACATGTTTTCCCTGACGTTCGACGATCCAGTCGTGGGGGTAATGGAAGCGAAAACCCAACTCCTTGTCATCAAAGACGTTAGAGGCTTGCTGGGCGGGTTGATCAATACTCTTGCCCGCCGGACCTTGAGGTTTCACAGTATCGTCGGGAGCCGGCCTGAAATTAGTGACCAGCCAATCGAATTCTGTAACGAGCTTTTTAAAATTAAGCGGCGATGCGAGGAAGATAAAAACGTAGTCAAGCGTTCGTCCACGCGCGATGATCACCAGAACCCTGGTTCCCGCCCCTTCGTACGTGGCTTCGACGGCGTTCAATCCGCCAATGCTCGCAACGTTCTGCCTGAACTTGCGGGACCAGGGCTTGCCCTCGCCCAGATACTTTGTTTCCAGACGAAACAGCATATCAAGCAAATCCATATTGGAAGTGGTCGGGTTGGTCTGAACCGTTATCTGGTATCCCTTCCGGGATTTTAATATGATTCCCCGTTTGCTTCCTCTGTCCTGCAAGGAAACGCCGGCTGGAACGCCGATGAGGTATCCTCGCCGCGGATGCTTGTAAAGGTATGCAGCATCGGTTTTGCCGTTTCTTCCAGACGGTTGACCCAGCTTCAAAGAGCCCTCGCCAGGACCGCTTGTCCCGGCATTGGCGCAGACAGATACCGGACTTGCCGCCACGGTCAATAGAATCCCGGCACGTAAAATCTTCCCGATCAGGCGCATATGTTTGTCCTCGGCCGGCCCAAATGGTCTGCATGGGCAAGAATACATCGCAATAGCTGACAAAGCCTGTAAAATTTGGATATATTTCTTCCCTGGTGCGTACCCCGCAAAAACCGTTGGACAGGATAGAACAAAATCATGGCAACCACAGTACTTGTCTCCATCATCTGCCCTGACAGGGTCGGCCTGGTTTCCACCGTTACGGGAGAGATATTCGATCTGGGGATTAATCTGGGTGACACCACGTTTGCCGTTCTTGGTGGCGGGGCCGAATTTACCGCCGTTTGCTCGTTGCCCGAAGACATCACCATCGAGCAATTCGAACGTAACCTGAAAAGTCTGGATGATCTCAGGGATGCGGACGTCACCATTACCAATTTTGATCTTTCTCCGACTCATGGCGAAACAGCCGTCATCACCCACAGAATTAGCCTTAGAGGCGGTGACAGGCCCGGCTTGATCGCCCGGCTTAGCGAAGTCTTCGTTCAGTTCAACGCCAATATCGTGCGGCTGAATTCAGAAGGTATCTCCGGCGGAAAAGGCGATCAGTACGAAGTCAGGATTGCCGCCTGGATACCACCCAAAAATGCCAAGACATGTCTCGCGACGATTGCCAACACGGCGGGAGAACTTCAACTGAGCTGCACCTGGAACGAGGCGTGATCTCGCCGGCTACCCTCGATTATTGAAATTATGATTTTTCAGAAAATCGGTCAATTGATCCGCGGGCAGTGGCTTGCTGATATAATAGCCCTGGATTTCATCGCAGCTATATTTTTTCAGAATGGCTAACTGTTCCTCGTTTTCAACACCTTCGGCGATAACCTTGCGGTTGGTGTTATGTCCATACTGAATGATCGTTTGAACCAGGGCCGTGTCGTCATTACTGGTGGCGATATCGGATACAAATGATCGATCTATCTTGATCGAGTGAATCGGGAAATTCTTCAAATAACTCAATGATGAATAGCCGGTCCCGAAATCATCCATAGAGATGTGCAAACCAAGATCGTTCAACTCCATCAATGCAGCAACGGCATTTGTCGCGTCCGACATCACCATGCTCTCGGTAATCTCCACTTCAAGACTGTTCGGTGTCGCCCCTGTTTCCTTCATAATATCCATGACTTTGGACACAAAAGTTTCTTCCCGCAATTGCCGGGCCGACAGGTTTACGGCAATTCGAATCGGCGGCAAGCCTTCCGCGATCCAGGTGTTATGCTGCTGGCAAGCCGTTCGCAATGCCCATTCACCGATTTCGACGATTGCGCCGGTTTCTTCAAGAACCGGGATGAATTTGACCGGCGATATGCTGCCCATCGTCTTGCTGTTCCAGCGCATCAATGCCTCGACACCCGCAATCCGCCCCGTTTTAATATCCATTTTCGGCTGATAATGGAGAAAAAATTCGTCGTTCTCGAGGGCTCTGCCAAGGCCGTTTTTAATGACGAGCCGTTCCTGTATTTCCTCGTTCAATTCGGATGTAAAGAATTCAAAATTCGCTTTCCCATTTTCTTTTGCCCGATACATCGCGACATCGGCATTCTTGACCAATTCGTTCGCATCGGAGGCATCGTTGGGGAAAATTGTCACCCCAATACTGGCCGACACGTTGGTTTCGTGGCCTTTTAAGGTAAAGGGTGTCGATATTGCGTCCAGTATCCGCTGCGCCAAAAGGCGAGCGTCTGCGGGATCTAAAAGATTTGGCATGATGACGGTAAACTCATCACCGCCCAACCGGGCGACGGTGTCGCCGTTGCGAGCGCATTCCTGCAATCTCGTCGCGGCTTCCTGAAGCAACAAATCGCCGACATCGTGTCCGTAATTGTCGTTAATTTCCTTGAAGCCATCGAGGTCTAGAAACATCAGACCCAGCTTGCGGCCTGAACGCGCCATGGTGAACAAACCTTGATGCAAGCGGTCCTGAAACAGCGTACGGTTTGGCAATTCGGTCAAAGAATCGTAGTTGGCCTGATAATAGATCCGCTCTTCGTCCTGTTTCCGCTTTGTAATATCGTTAAAGACGATAGCGTACTGTAGATCTTTGCCTGCATCGACGACGATCGCCGATATGGATATCCGGATAGCAAACTTCTGGGCGTTTTGTTTTTCGGTCCAAAGCTCTCCTTCCCAGTAACCTTTGGCCTTTAGATCCGCATTCATTCGCTGAAACAAGTCTCTGTTTTGTTTCAGCGCCTTGTAAAAGGGCGGACGTTTACCGATGATTTCAGCGGCGCCATACCCGGTTATTTCAGAAAATGCCGGATTGACACTCGATACTTTGAAGTTTTTATCAACAATAACAACAGCTTCTGTCAAATTGGCAATGACCTTTGCCGCCAACTCAAGATTTTTCTCCGCCGTCTTACGTTCGGCTATTTCCAGGGTCAACTCGCGGGTTCTTTCTTCCACCCGATTTTCAAGTTCATTATGGGCCTTGCGCAGTGCTTCTTCGGCCCGCTTGCGGTTGGTAATGTCGTGAATGATTCCGGTGAAGAATCTATCTGCCCCAAGGTGCAACTCGGTAAGGGATAGCTCAATAGGAAAGAGCGTTCCATCCGCTTTCATCGCTTGCAACTCGCGTCCTGTTTCGCCGATGACCTTTTTTTTGCCTGTCTTTAGGTAGCTGCGATAATACTGATTATGCCGTTTGCCCTGATTTCCGGGAATAACCAAATTGATATTCTTACCAATGATATCAACGGCTTTATAACCAAACATTTTTTCTGCCGCCGGGTTATAAGATTGAACAATCCCGGCATCGTCCGTCGTAATAATGGCGTCGGCGACCGTATTCATCACTCCGTTCAGGCGATATTCCCGTTCACGAATGGAGTTGGTCGCCCGCAGGCGGTTGGTAATATCGTGGGCCTCCAGCATGAATATATCTTCACCGGGGTTTCCAAAAGGAATGACGGCGACTTCGACGTCAATCACGTCCCCATCGACACAGACGAACTTTAGCGGCAACGAAGAATCGGACCCCGACGTCCCGTTCAGGTCCGCGGCGAGGTCAGCCAGGCCACCAGTCACAATTTCCTGATATTCGGGATGAAAAATACTTTTCAGATGACGCCCAATCATTTTTGAAGGCATCGTCTCATGCAAGGTCTTGGCCCCTGCGGAATTGATGTAGGAAATAAAACCGTCTTCACAGACGCAAATTAGATTGAGAGCCTTTTCGACAAGATCGCGATACCGGTTTTCGCTTCTCAGGAGTGTTTCGGTAATACGTAGCTTGTCCGTTATATCGCGTGCCAATACGGCAACCAGGCCGCTGTCCGGGTTACCCATGGGGGAGACCATTATTTCGACATCAACGCTGGCGTGTTTGCCGCGCTGGAATTTTACCGAAAATGCGCCGCGCTCAATGAATTTACGATCCAGCAAATCGTTGACCGTATGCCGATAATCGGGATGCAAAAAGTCGGAAAAAGGACGCCCCCGTACCCGCTTGGCCGATTTTAGCCCAAGCATTTCCAGGCCGGCACAATTGACGTGCGAAATTGTGCCATTGTGACATAGGCAGGCCATGTCCGGAATTTTCTCGAATAGCTGTATAGCCCAGTCGGAATGCGGCTGAGAGTCCCTATTTTTAGAAATTTCGATGTTATCGTCCATATACAGATTATTGATTGACGCGCTAAGAATCTATGCTTGATATCAAGCTTTTCATAAAACCATTAAGACAGTGTTATGATGATCCGGCGGCAAACAAACACGGTAATCAAAAATCAAGTACATCGCTGATCGAGTCTATTCCGGCCTTGGCACAGGCTTCATCGATGTCCGGACCCGGTGCGCCGGAAACACCGATTGCACCGACAATGAGGCCGGCGGCCTCGACCCTGACGCCGCCGCCAACGAACATGGCATCCGGAAAATTCCGCAAACCGGATGCAGGCTTGCCATTCATTGTCGGTTCGACAAGATTGCTGGTGTTCGTTTGGAAGCTTAGCGCCGTTCTGGCTTTCCGGATGGCAACGTCCGGCGTGAATATTCCGGCCAATTGATCCCGAAGAACCACCTGTGTCGCGCCCCCCTTTTCGATCACGGCGACGGAGACCTGATAGCCCTGATCACGGCAGGACCGCATCGCAGATTTAGCGGCCGATAAGGCCAGATCCAGCGACATCGAGGTGTAGGAAACAAGTTTTTCTTCGGCCGAAACAGCCGTGACGGAACAGAACATCAGGAGGGTGCCCGCTAAAGCGTGCAAGACAAGAGGTCGAATCATTACAAAATCCATTCGTTCGCCACCCGTTACAGATAGCATCCGTGAAGACTTATGATTTGCTCGCGTGTTTTTTCTCAACCTTTTTGACGATTTCTCCCAGCAATTGCCAAAAGAAATCCTCGCCGGGATATCCGGTAATCCGCCCTATTTCCGCGCCGCCTTCCAGAACGACGAACGTCGGCGTAAAAACAATACCACCAAGATGTTCCAGGTCGCCAGGCCGGACATCGTCGACATCGACCCTGCGTAACGGAAGCACTTTGGATTCAGGCGTCTTGTCGTAAATGACCCCGACGTCGGCGTTCCAGGCTTCACACCAGGTGCAGGACGCACTTTCAAACATAACCATTTCGGCGGCAAAAGCCCGAGACACACCACTTGGCGCCATTATAACAGTGAGCACAACGAGCAGAACCTTCGCCGCTCGCGCCAGCGAAGTTCTAACCTCTATAATTGGCAATGTACTCATGGCAATTCCGAAATGGTAAGTCCAACGGGGCCGATAAAAACGGGCCGAACCCCCTAAAGAATTCAGCCCGGATAATGTTTTATTTTCACATCGTTATGCAGATTTCTTAATGAGATAGGTGTAAACGCCCCCATCTTCGTTACTTTCAAGAAGCTCATTTCCTGTCGAGCGACAGAAAGCCTCGAAATCTTTGACGGACCCGGGATCGGTCGACAGAACCTGAAGGCTCTCTCCGCCCTCCAGTCCTTTGAGAGCTTTTTTCGCTTTAAGGATCGGAAGCGGGCAATTCATTCCCTTGGTATCAAGCGTTGTTGTCATTCCTAAGCACTCCACTATCAGTTCGTTAAAAACATACACTGTACATTAGCAATGCATCAAGTGCAGACATTGATGAATTTCAGGCATACCACACGCAAACAGGATGCCAGGTTCTTCTCGTTGGCGATCTGGCAATGATCGTGAATTCGGGTCACCAGCGAGGAAACGGTCACTTCTTCCTCATTCGCCAACAGCTCAAGAACGGTCCAGAAGGCGCGCTCCAGGCGTATTGTTGTCGAATGCCCGTGAATTCTGAATGAACGCCTTTCCGGTGCGAACTCCTTCTGTTGATCAACATTACAAAGAGCGAACAAACGGGAAAGCGGTTTTCCCGTCTCGCCGGTCGTCATATCCGTAACGTCATCAATATCGAAGGACAACGGAAGTTTGGCGCTAGCCGGATTCATTCCTCGACGCTCCCTCACCCAATCTGCGCGGCAACCTTAGATATAGAGATTGATATCCGATTTCAGGGCGTTCTCCATATACGTCGCGGCACCACCGATGGTGATATCTTCGATCAGATCTTTACTGTCCATTTCGAACAAATCCAGTGTCATCTGGCATCCAATCATTTCAACATCGGACTCAATCGCCGCTTCACGCAGCTCCGGAATCGACGCGACCCCTTTCTTCTTGATCAAATTCTTCATCATCGTCGTGCACATGGCATCAACGCCGGGAATGGCCGACATGATGTTTGGCATCGTCATATGCATCCCCATCATCGGCATTTCCATCGCCGGGTTGCCGAGTGTCGATATCTGAAGATGATCCAAATTTTTCTTGAGCAACTGCAAGCCGTAGAATGTGAAAAACATTGTGACTTTCACGTCCATGGCCGCCGCCGTGGTCGCCAGAATAAAAGGAGGATAAGCCCAGTCCAGGGTACCCTTGGTGACAATAATCGACATTGATTTGGCGTTTTTGCCATCTTCGCTCATGATAATCGCTCCTCGGCACCAGGCCGTCGCCCGGACGTTAAAATTATGACATCACTAAAATATGTCAAGAAATTAGAGACACCTAATATAACGCAACTTAGAGTGATCAGGCAAGTTGTGGGTAGTATATATTGACCACACTACAGCATCATCATTTTACCTAAAGTCAAATTCTTGTGAAGTGAGATTTAGAAAAACTGAATATACGAGGTCACAAAATTATATTATACACCACTGCTAACAACAGCCGGCCCCCACCAATAAACGAGTGGGCGGCGCCAGAATTGGCGAGGAAAAGAGCCTGGTGTGTAGGAAGATTTATACATTTCGGGAGAGTTTCAATGGAAGATATGCCTGTCACCACAGTCGTCGGTATCGCCGGGTTCGTTGCCGGACTGCTATTCGGCGCAACAGCTAACCGCACCAACTTCTGCACTATGGGGTCTTTGTCCGACATCGTTTTCATGGGTAACTACAACCGCTTCCGCGCCTGGATTTTGGCCATTGCCGTCGCGGTCATCGGGGCGCAGGCGCTGCATATTATGGGAGTGATCGACTTGTACAAATCGATCTACCAAACGACGAATTTTGGCTGGCTGGGCGCTATTATTGGCGGCCTGATATTCGGCTTCGGAATGACTATGGCAGGTGGTTGCGCCGGTAAAAACATGGTCAGAATCGGCAGCGGAAATCTGAAATCAGTCATCGTCGTTATCGTTATGGGAATCTTTGCCTATATGACACTACGGGGGCTGATCGGTGTCGCCCGCATCGAGCTCGAGAATTTTTCCAACATCGACCTTTCGACAATGGGACTGCAATCGCAAGGCATCGTCGATATGATCGCCGCCGCCATCGGCACCGAAGCAGAAAACGTCAGGCCAGCCCTCACTGCCATCGTCGCGGGAGTGCTGCTGGTATATTGTTTCAAGGATGCTTCTTTCCGATCGTCACGCGGCGATGTTCTTGGTGGATTGATCATTGGCGCGCTGGTCGTTAGCGGCTGGTGGATCACCGGCGTACTGGGCTTTGACGATTTCGAACCCCTGCCCTTGTTCTCGTTCACCTTCGTCAGCCCGGCGGGCGAAAGCATTCAATACCTGATGACCTTTACCGGGGCGACGATCAACTTCGGCATCGCCACGGTCGGCGGCGTCATTGTCGGGTCCTTCCTTGTGGCGATGGCAACCGAGTCATTTCGTATCGAAGCTTTTAGCGACACCGACGACATGAAACGTCACCTGTTTGGCGCCGCAATCATGGGAATCGGCGGCGTGCTGGCTCTCGGTTGCACGATCGGACAAGGTATCACCGGATTTTCCACCCTGGCGCTTGGCTCATTGATCGCCTTGATCTCGATCATCGTCGGTGGAATCATCGGGTTGAAGTACCTGGAAGAAGGCAGCTTCGGCGGCGCCCTCAAGGCGCTATTGCCAGGCCAGTAAGGCGCCCTAAAATGGCCTGGAATTCCGATTAAAATCTTGTTGGGGAATCCCCTTATATTGGCAGGGTTTTACGTAAGGGGAACCCCCTATTTCGCACTGAATGCCATTGGTTCTGCCGATTTTTTGGCGGGTTTCCACCGACAAACCCCCTTGCCTTTTATTCCAAGTTGCGGCTAGTTTATAATGTTATCATATAAGAAGCCTGAATAAATCAGGCCAAATGTTGCTCGTTCGGGATATGCAGGAATTCCGTCTTTTTGGATCCCGCAAACCCGCTCAAGCTTGATGTGGAGGCGCTTTCTTTATCGCCACACGAAACCGCTATAGGGAGGGATAATGGCCTACAGCACACTGACAGGCGCCGTACTCGGTGCCGTTCTCTGCGGAGCGCTTGTAACGAGTGCCCATGCAGGGGAGTACACAATCGTCAACAGCACGATTCCTGCGTCGTTGACCGGCAAGGCAGGCAACCCGGCGAACGGGAAGAAGCTCGCCATCAGCAAGAAAAAAGGCAATTGCCTGGCGTGCCACGTCATGCCTATTCCGGAACAGCAGTTTCATGGCGAGATCGGCCCGGACCTGACCAGCGTCGCCAGCTACATGAGTGACGCGGAGTTAAGGATGCGGCTTGTCGATCCCAAGATCCTTAATCCGGATACCATCATGCCGTCGTTCTTGAAGGAGCCGAAAACCAGGGTCATGAAAAAATTCAGGGGAAAAACGATCCTGAAGGCTCAAGAGGTCGAAGATATCATCGCATATCTAAAGACCCTCAAGGGCTGATCCAGAAAAATTCCCATACGATAAAGGAAATCAAATGTCTGTATTTACGAAAGCACACACAGCCATGGGGCGCCGGCAGGCGCTTAAAGCCGTTGGCGCTGGCGCCCTCGCTTTGGCCGGAAGCGGTTTTGCCGGCAACAGCGCACTGGCAAGCGCAGAATCTGCCGCGGCCTATCTGTCAAAAGTGACGGGCGGGGCAATGGCCAAGGAAGGTAAAATCACGCTGAAACTTCCTGAAATCGCCGAAAACGGCGCCACCGTTCCGATTACCATAAGTGTCGATAGCCCGATGAGCGATAGCGACTACGTCAAATCGCTGCATGTCGTCGCCGAAGGAAACCCCAGTCCTGAAGTCGTCTCCTTCAACATGAGCCCAGGCATGGGCAAGGCTGAAGTTTCGACACGTGTGCGGCTCGGCAAAACCCAGAACGTGCGTGCCGTGGCGATCATGAGCGATGGTTCGGTATACAGCGCCGCGAAGCAAGTCAAAGTCACCATCGGCGGCTGCGGCGGCTGAACCAGGAACTCAGGAGAACATAATCATGGCTAAAAAACCACGTATCAAGGTCCCCAAGAAAGCCAAAGCGGGACAGATCATTCAAATCAAGACCCTGTATTCCCATAAGATGGAAACAGGAAACCGTAAGGACAAGAAGACCGGCAAGTTGATCCCGCGGATGATCATTAACAGCTTTGCCTGCACGTTCAACGGCAAGGAAATCATCAGCGCGACCATTCACCCGGCGCTTTCCGCAAACCCGTATTTCGCCTTTTTTGCGAGGGCGACCGAAAGCGGGACGTTTGATTTTGCCTGGACCGACGATGCCGGAAAAAAGGTATCGGCCCAAGCCAAGATCAGCGTCTCCTAGGGAATACATACAGGGAAGGTTATATGTCATGACAGATGCTATGAACATCAAGCGAGCGGTCGGCCTTATCGGCTTGGGCGTTCTGCTTGTCGCTTGCGCGCCGGAGAAGAAAGAAACGCTCGATTCCGGGTATAATTACGCGACGGCTGAAACACAGGCCATGCAGAACGACGATATCGATAATCCCGGCTTCCTCTGGGTCGATATCGGCGAAGAAATGTGGTCGAAGGTTGATGGCAAGGCGGGCAAATCCTGCGCTTCTTGCCATGGTGCCGACGGTTCGGAAATGAAGGGGGTTTCGGTCACCTATCCGAAGTACAACGAGCAGGACGCAAAACTACGGACGGTTCAGGACGAAATCAATAACTGCCGGACGACCCGCATGCAGGCAAAGGCCTGGAAGTGGGAAAGTGACGCAATGCTGGGAACAACGGCTTTCGTCAAATTGCAGTCCCGCGGTATGCCGATCAATGTAGCCATCGACGGCAAAGCGGCGCCATTCTACGAAAAAGGAAAGGCGTTCTATAACCAGCGCCGTGGCGGATTGGATCTTTCTTGCAAGAACTGCCACACCGATAACGCCGGGATGTACATTCGCGCCAACCTTCTGACGAACGGTTTGCCCAACGGCTTCCCGACCTATCGCCTGAAGTGGCAGAAAATCGGTTCGTTGCATCGTCGCTTCCGGGGCTGCAACAAGAATGTCCGCGCAACGCCCTACAAACAGGGATCAGATGAGTACACCAATCTGGAATTGTATATCACTAATCGCGCGAACGGTCTTCCCAGCGAGACACCTTCCGTCAGGAATTAAACTCCGGGCGGTTTAAAGATGAACGGGCGGCGACACGGAGTACCCGGGTGCCGCCCGTTTTTTTACCTCTTTGTTTTTGACCATTTACGTTCAGGAGTTGCCCCTTTCAATGCTGACACGCCGAGACTTTTTGCAGGTAACGGCCGCCACGGCGGCTATGATAGGCCCCCTGGGTGGGGTCGGCGCCGCCGCTGCGTCGGGCAAAATCACCCAGGATGAAATCCTCAAATTCAAACCTGTCGGACAAGTGACACTGCTCAATTTCACCGATTGCCACGCCCAGCTTGTACCGCTCTTCTTCCGCGAACCATCGGTTAACATCGGCGTCGGAGAGGTCGCCGGATTGCCCCCTCACCTGACCGGCAAGGACTTCCTGCGTCAATTCGGATTAGCCCCAGGCACTCCTAATGCCTATGCCTTTTCCAGCGACGATTTCACCCGACTGTCCCGCGAATATGGCCGAATCGGTGGCATGGCCCATATGGCGACGATGATCAAGGCGATCAGGACCGAACGTCCCGGCAACACCTTGCTGGTTGACAACGGTGACACTTGGCAAGGCTCCTACACCTCGCTAAAAACCCTGGGCGAGGATATGGTAGACGTTCAAAATGCCCTTGGTGTCGATGTTATGACGGCTCATTGGGAGTTCACCTACGGTGCCGACCGGGTCAACGAACTCATTGAGAAATGTAAGTTCCCGTTCCTTGCCGGCAACGTCCGCGATACCGAGTTCGATGAGCCGGTATTTGAAAGCACCCACTATTTCGAACGCGGCGGCGTCAAGATCGCCGTGATCGGTCAAGCTTTTCCCTACACCCCAATCGCCAATCCACGTTACATGATTCCGGAATGGTCCTTCGGGATTCAGGAGGAGATTGTCCGGGGCCATGTTGAAGCTGCCCGCAAGGAAGATGCGGACCTGATCGTTCTGGCCAGCCATAACGGTTTCGATGTTGACCGCAAACTGGCATCCCGTATCGATGGTATTGACGTTATTCTGACCGGCCACACACATGATGCCATTCCCGGCGTGATCAAGGTCAACGACACCTTGTTGGTGGCGACGGGTTCTCACAGCAAATTCCTCGGTCGTCTCGATCTGGATGTGCAAAACAAGAAGATCAAGGATTTCAGCTTTAAACTGATGCCGGTCTTTTCCGATGCCATCGCTCCGGACCCGGACCTGGCCCGGGTGATTGCGAACATTCGCGCCCCACACGACAAAGAGCTTTCTACCGTCCTCGCGAAGACGGAAGGTACCCTATATCGGCGCGGAAATTTCAACGGCACCTTCGATGACCTGATCTGTCAGGCGATGTTGCAGGAACGGGACGCCGAAATAGCGTTGTCGCCGGGTTTCCGGTGGGGCCGCACCGTTCCGTCGGGATCCGATATCACCGTCGATGATCTTTATACCCAGACCGCCATCACCTACCCCGCCTGTTACCGCAACGAGATGAGCGGTGAATTGCTAAAAACCATTTTAGAAGATGTCGCCGACAATCTGTTCAATGCCGACCCCTACTATCAGCAAGGTGGCGATATGGTGCGCGTCGGCGGCATGGGCTATGCCATTGATGTTTCAAAACCAATTGGCTCAAGAATTTCAGACATGACCCTGCTTAGCACGGGAAAACCAATTGATGCCGCCAGAAACTATGTCGTCAGTGGCTGGGCGTCGGTCAATGAATTGACCCAGGGACCGCCGATCTACGATGTCGTCACCGATTACCTGACCAAGCAGAAGGTCGTCGCCGTCCCGGAAAATACCAACATCAAGGTCAGTGGTCTATAGGTGGCGGCCCCCTGAACACGCGAACGTTATTTGATGTTGGCGTGATCAAGGTGCAGCATCAGGAGCCTGATTTCAGACGGAGCGAATGAGTACAGATGGATCCATTTCAGATTAGCTACGCCGGCGCGTTGAGCGCCGGATTTCTCAGCTTTATATCTCCCTGCGTTCTGCCGCTAATTCCTGCCTACCTGTGCTTTCTGGGAGGCGCATCGCTTGACGAATTGACCGCCGAAGGGGGTGTAGACCGGGAAGTTTCCAAACGTGTCTTCATTGCATCCGTCGCCTTCGTTTTTGGATTCGGGACCGTTTTTGTGCTGCTAGGCGCGTCCGCGACTGCCTTGAGCCAGGTTATCGTCAGCAACATTGATGTCTTAAGCAAGATCGGCGGGGCCGTTATCGTCGTTTTCGGCTTGCATTATATGGGGCTGTTCCGAATAGGATTCCTGAATTTCGAGAAACGATTTCACATTGACAAGAAACCGACCAGCGTACCCGGCGCTTACATCTTGGGCCTGGCCTTTGCCTTTGGATGGACCCCGTGTGTCGGGCCAATCCTGGCGACAATACTGATGGTTGCCGCAGGCGGGGATTCGGTTTGGTATGGAGCGTCCTTGCTGTCGACCTATGCCGCGGGCATTGGTGTCCCGTTCCTGATCGCGGCCTTGGCCGTCAAACCCTTCATGTCGTTCATGGCCCGCTTCCGGAAACATATGGGTAAAGTCGAAATCACCATCGGAATTTTACTGGTGGTAACCGGCGTCGCCATCTTCACGGGCAACCTGGCCGATGCCTCGCAGTGGTTGCTTGATACCTTCCCTGTTTTCAGCCAGCTCGGATAATCGGGTCCCGTCAGAATCCCTCCGGCAAATTTACAGGCAATTTATCGCTCCACAAATCGTATTTAATTCCCGCCGCGTCCAACTTGTCGCCAACGCCGCCGAGCCACCGCTGAAAATTTGGTTCATCCACGTAGCCCTTTGAATAAGCGTAGTGGAACAGAAAATAAAAGTGGAACGGCTTGAAATACCCGGGAATGCGAACGACTTCCGCCTCGTTACCGGGACGGCCGGCGACCATCTCCAGGGTTTCCGGAAAAAACTGGATCGTCGGCGTAAACAGGATTGAATATTTGTTCGCCAACTTTTTCTCGCTTAAGACCTCTCCGTCAAAGTCGGTGACCTCGCGGTCGCCCCACAAATTCAACTGGATGACGACAAAGTTGTCCTTGATGTAGTCGACGATGCGGGGAATGCGCAAATTAACCTCGTGCATTCGTTTGCAATAGGGGCAGCCCTTTTGTTCCCAGAAGATAACAAGGCGCTTTCCCGCCGCCGACGCTTCCTTCAAATCGTCGGCAAGATCAAGAAACCCATCGTGAAACCAGGGCTGAACGTGCATCCCATCTTCGCCAACTGCGGCTTCCGGCAATAGATTGTCCGATGCCGAATGTGCCGCCTCCATTGTCGCGGTTTGGAGAAAAACAATGGTCAGGAAAGCCATGATAAATCGGGCCGGCATTCTGTGCGCTCCTTCATCAACAAGGGGGCCAAACGTGATCGCTACTGTACTCCGTATTGACGGCGCAAACCATGCCCCGGTACCGAAAATCACGATCAATTTACCTTCCGACCGGGCCTTCGGTCGCGATCGGTTAAAGACCACACTCTTGACATTGCTTATGTATTAGATTTATCTAATATTTATGACAGCGAAATCAAATGGCCAATATCTCGACATGGCGACCGAAATGGCTGGTCATGTGGAAGCGAGTGTCTTGCTGAAGGCCATGAGCAACGAAACCCGTTTGATGATTTTGTGTCATCTGCTCAATGGCCAAAAGACGGTTACCGAGATCGAGGAATTCATCGGCCTGAGTCAATCGGCGATCTCGCAGCATTTGGCGGTCTTGCGAGACCATCACCTGGTCGCCACTCAACGGGCCGGGCAGTCGGTTCGGTATTCCCTCGAAGGAACAAAATCCCGGTCGATTATCGAAGTCCTGTACCGTCTGTACGCGAAACCCTGCCTGGACAAAAAAAAGGACATGAATGAAGGCAAATCGCCGCATTTATGCCGTCCAGACGGTTGACAGATATAGCAATTTACATTAGAAGCGGCTAATCTTCATCTTCGTGATGTCGGTGCCTCCTGTCTCTACCAATTACTCTTCGGTTTCAGGTCATTAGCTTCTTTTAAAATGCTTAGCCTCCGGAGTGCCAGGATATTTCGGAATGATGAAGCCGTTTTCAATATCATATGTGGTCACCAGCGCCCGACCGTGCCTTCCGATCCCAGAAAATCATAACCAAGTATCGGCAGCCCCCCTAAAGGTCTGATCGCATCGTCATGCAAATTTACCTCCCCATCGCAGAAATATCGGTCAATATCTTTCTGATTCTCGGCATGGGGGGGGGCGTCGGGTTTTTGTCCGGCGTCTTTGGCGTCGGCGGTGGCTTCCTGATGACTCCGTTGCTGATCTTCATTGGCATTCCCCCCGCCGTCGCCGTTGCGACCGAAGCGAACCAAATTGTCGCATCATCCGTTTCCGGTGTGCTGGCTCACTGGAAGCGGGGCAATGTGGATTTCAAAATGGGATTCGCGCTTCTGGCCGGCGGTGTGATCGGATCGTCCCTCGGGGTGTTGCTGTTTGCATTCCTTCGTGGCCTTGGCCAACTCGATCTGGTGATTAAACTTTCCTATGTGGTTTTTCTTGGGGTTATCGGCTTTCTGATGCTCATCGAAAGCGCCAAGGCCATGCGCCGTAGAAAGAAGCAAATCGCGCCCGCCAGGCGCACGCACAACTGGATGCACGGGTTACCGTTCAAAGTGCGGTTCCGCCGCTCGCGTTTGTATGTCAGCGCTTTGTTGCCAATCAGCATTGGCGTCCTGGTCGGGTTGCTGGCCGCCATTATGGGCGTCGGGGGCGGGTTCGTCATGGTGCCGGCGATGATTTATCTTCTGGGTATGCCAACCGCCGTGGTTGTCGGTACGTCGTTGTTCCAGATTATTTTCGTTACGGCCAACGTCACGATTTTGCAGGCCGTCCACACCCAGACGGTCGATGTCGTGCTGGCCCTGCTGCTGTTAGCCGGCGGCGTTCTCGGCGCCCAGGTCGGCGCCCGTTTCGGAGGCAAATTGAAAGGCGAGCAATTGCGTGGATTATTGGCCCTTATGGTTCTCATGGTATGCGGCAAGATTTCATACGAATTGATTGCGACGCCCAGCACCATGTTCACTCTCGGAATTGTGGGGGGGCACTGACCATGCGGACGTTTTCAATATACGCGTTAATCGTTTGGGCCGTATTGGGAAGCAACACCCAGGCATCGGCAACCGATTTGGTTGTTGACCTTTCGAAGACTGTCGTACCGATAACAACCAGCTTTACGGGATCCGATCTATTGTTATTCGGATCCTTCAATAACGACAACAAAACCGATATCATCGTCGTCATCCGCGGGCCCTATTTCGACGATGTCGTACGACAAAAAAAGCGAATTCTGGGCGTTTGGGCCAACGGCGATGAAATGACTTTCGAAAAAGTGCCGTCATACTACTATATGGCGTCAAACAGACCCGTTGAGGAATTTCTGAGCGACGACATCGCCAAGCTTCGGCAAATCGGGATCAATGGATTGGATTTGTCGTTAAAGAACCCCGACCAGGTTTCCAGCCGCCTCAAGGCGAAAATCGGTGAGTTCCGGGCCGGTTTGATTAGCACCAAGCAGGCTCAAGGGCTGTTCGGAAGAAAGCTCGGCAACGTGCATTTCAAGGGCGACAAGCTCTTTCGCACAGATATTCATTTCCCCGCTAACGTCCCCGTCGGCGAATACGGCGTTGACGTCTTCGTGTTTCGCGACAAGCGCATCATCGATGAACATACGACGATTTTGGCGGTGCAGAAATTCGGGGTCGAAGCCAGCATTTACGATTTTGCCCACCGAAATGCCCTTTCCTATGGCATAATTGCCATTATACTCGCGACCATGGCGGGCTGGTTGGCCAGCGTCATATTCCGGAAATCCTGATCACTAGCAACGGGCATTGAAATGACGACCGATACCGACCAGAAGGACGCACCACAGACACCTGCGACGGACAAGGAGTTCACCTTTCTTTGTGTCGTCGACGAAAGTGAAGAGCTCGGCCAGGCCCTACGCTTTTCGTGCGCCCGCGCCAAGCGTGTGGGGGGGCGAGTGGCGCTGCTTTACGTCATCGAGCCAGCCGAATTCCAGCATTGGGCCGCGGTCGGCGACCTGATGCGTGAGGAACGGCGTCAGGAGGCCGAAGACCTGCTGAAAATCATTTCGAATATTGTCTACAAGCGCACCGGCAAAATGCCCATCGTCTACATCCGGGAAGGCATTATGTCAGAACAACTGATGGAACTGATTGAACAGGAACTGGATATATCGCTCCTGGTGCTCGGCGCCGCCTCCGGATCGGACGGTCCCGGGCCGTTGGTATCATATCTGATTCAAAAGATGGCTGGCCGCCTCAGGGTTCCGGTCACAGTCGTGCCGGGCAGCCTGACCGACGAAGAAATCGACGCGATTACCTGACGATCATCACCGACGTATAGGATTTCTGCAGGACCTTGAAGGCAACGCTTCCCATGAAGAAGCGTTTAATGCCGCTTTTGCCGGTGTCGGAAACGACGATAAGCGAATAATCCAACCCCGCCTCGACGATCTCCTCAACCGGATTACCAACTTTTGTGATTGTTTCCGCGGTGTCTATCCCCATCGATTCGAGTTCACTGCGCGCCTTTTCCACGAATTTTCTGGCGTCATCCTCACCTTCGACATCCAACGCCACCGAGATCAACGACACCGGGCACTCGCAGCGCGACGCCAGATAGGCGTCTTTGCGAACGGTATCGAGGGACCTTTCCGAACCGTCGGTACAGATCAAATGGCCATGGCCGACATCCAGTTCACGCGCGACGAGAACCGAGCAGGATGCATGTACGGCGACTTTTTCCGCCACCGCCGGGTCCCATAGTGATTTAGCCACCCCGCGCCAGCGTCCGGAACCGCCCAGAATGATCATGTCGTACCGGCCAAGTTCCCATTGCTCGAGGATCCCAGAGGCGATGTCGCCTGCGACTTTCAGCTTGAGAACGATCTTTTTTCCATCGTTGTTGATGTATTCGATCTTGTTGTCGCCCAGAGGATCGCCTTCGACGCCGACATGGGAGCTGCGTTCCTCCCAGTCATCGCCCATCACCCCCATTTCGATCAACAGGTCGCGGCCCTTCTTCAGATACTTGATGCCGGGGAGCTCGAGCCCCCATTTTATCATGTTTTCGCGCGCGACCCGGACCTGCAACCCACCCGAGCGTAGCCCCTGATCGGCGGGCCGAACATAGAGCAGGACGATATCGGCATCGACGCCACCGCCAAGTTTGGCCGCGTATTTCAGCGTTTGATACGACTCATCCGTTCCGTCGAGACAAACAAGTATGCGGAAACGGTCGTCGCGGCCCGGCCCTTTATCCGATTCATTCATCTCTCATCCCCCATCGCTATTGCTCCATATCTCGGTCAAATTCCCAACAGCGGCCAGTATAGATAGGCGGCAACGAGCACGATAATCGTCGACATCAGCACCATTTTCCAGCCAACGGCGAGAAAATCGGTCGTTTTCAGGTAGCCGGACGCGTAGACGATCGTGCACGCAGGTGTTCCAACGACGGTCAAATAGGCGAATGCCGATGAAATCGATGTGATAAAGCCGAGAATGATCGGGCTTTCATCGGCCACGACGGCAAGTTTCAGCACAATCGGCCCCAATACCGCGACGGCGGCGCCATTTGACATGGTGTTGGTGACAAGGGTGGTCAAGCCGGAAACGGCGGCCCACAGACCAAACCCGTGGTCGGCGCCAAGCGGGGCCAGGACTCCCAGGAAATGTTCGGCGACCCATTGGGCAGCGCCGGTGACCTTCATTTCAACGCCAAGGGATATAGCCGCGGCATATAGCAGAACCACGCCCCAGTTGACGCCGGAATTTATATCGTCCCAACGGACCAATCCGAAAATCAGGAATGCTGCAACACCCAATACAGCGACGGTCCCCATACCGATCTCATGGGAAATCGTGACCCAGCCAATAAGAATCAGGAAAAACAGCAGGATCGAGAACCAGTCGCCCTTTTTCATCGGGCCTTCCGCTTCCACTTGGGCCCGCAGTTTAACAACGGCCCGCGACAGGTCCCTGTATTCCGGGCGGAAGGTCATCAGCAAAATCAGCGTCACAAACGGAATTTGCAGCAGGAACATCGGATAGGCGTACATCATCCATTTCAGATAACCGATAATGAAATGATATGTTGCCGGATCGGTCGGATTGAAGAAAAACTCCTTCCAGTACCCGATCATGATGGCATTCCGGGCCCCGCCGGACGGCGTCCCGATACCGGCGATAGATGCCCCGTAAGAAATTGACAGAAGAATGACCGCAGCAAGATTGCGAACCTTTTTCGGATCATCCGACGTCAGCGTAATCAGGGTGATACCAACCGGCAGCATCATCGCGGCGACGGTATGTTCGCCGATGAACGATGCCAACAGACCCGAAAAAACGGATATCCCAAAGCAGATCCGCGAGGTCCTGGTACCGGTGACACGAACCAGAAGCCAGGCGATGCGCTTATCCAGTTTCTGTTTGACGACGGCGACCGCCAGCATTAACGATCCCATGATGAACAGGACGGAATCCGTCATCAGGCTTTTTGCTACCGTTGTCGAATCATGGCCCAGCAACAGCACCTGTGCGCAGATAATCATCAACGCAACGGTCGGCAATGGCACCGGTTCGGTAATAAAAAGAATGGTCGCCACGACCGACATGCTGAGGACGACCATGGCATCGTAGGACAGCCCATCGGGTAACGGCATGTTGAGCATAAAGGCGCCAACCGCCATGGCGATGAAGAACCACTTCTTTTCCCAGAAGTAGATCAAATTGAGGTTGGACCCGACGGCAACAGCGCCCTGGCGCAATTGGGCGGGACTGATCCAGGCAGCCGACCGAAGCTGGCGTAGCCGATGCAAATTATGATCCGGGTCAGTCGGTCGATGCGGGTGAAACACAAAAATTACCTTAACGGAGCCTGTTGCGAATTAATGATGTCCCTTACGTGGCCACTATATACTTTAATTTCAACTATCCGAGTATGGGTATTCTAAGTTAATGCCCCATGCAATGCGTTGATTGTCGCCTTGTAGTCATCACCTTTGAACACTGCACTGCCCGCGACCAGCACATCGGCACCGGCATCGACCACGGACTTGATGGTGTCGGCATTTACCCCGCCATCGACTTCCAGCTCAATCGGGCGGTCACCGATCATCTGGCGAATTCTTCCGATCTTGCCGAGTTGGGAATCAATGAAACCCTGACCGCCGAACCCGGGGTTGACCGACATCACCAAAATAAGATCGACCTGATCGAGCACATATTCGATAACCGATTCAGGCGTCGCCGGGTTCAATGACACGCCAGCCTTCTTGCCGAGCCCGCGGATCACCTGCAAGGACCGGTGCAGGTGTTTGTCGGCCTCGGCGTGGACGGTGATAATGTCCGCCCCGACCGCCGCATATTGTTCCAGATAGGGCTGCGCCGGATCGATCATCAGGTGAACGTCGAAAGGCTTGTCAGTCCACGACCGAATGCATTTGATGACTTGCGGTCCGAACGTCAGGTTGGGAACGAAATGGCCATCCATAACATCGATATGGATGTAGTCGCATCCGGCCACGTCAATAGCTTTGACCTCGTCGCCCAGGCGGGCGAAATCGGCGGAAAGAATGGATGGTGCAATTTTAACGGTCATTATCGGTCTCCGGTGGGCTGGGGGCACGGGGTTTATTGGTTCGTTCAAGGGCTGAGTCAAACGGCTGAACGACTGTCATTTGGTTAGCGACATAAAGAGTTGCGGCAATTTTTCAGGCAACCGTTCGACCCGGTCGATAACGGTGAAGTGGGTGCCGAAAATATCGGCGACGTAATCGTCGGCATTGGCGTCGAGATTGATGCAATAGGTATAGATGCCATCCCTTTCGAGTTCCTGAACGGCCTTGCGCGAGTCCTCGATCAGCAGGCGTTCATCCTGAACATCAATGTCGGCCGGTTCGCCGTCCGTCAACACCAGCAACAGCTTCTTGTCAGCCGGGCGCGCCTGCAGCGATTGTCCGGCATGGCGAAGGGCCGCCCCCATGCGCGTTGAATACCCGGCCTGAACGGCGGCCAGTCTGGCCTTGACGGTGTCGTCCCAATGTTCACCGTAGCCTTTGATATGCTGGAAGCGAACCTCATGGCGGGTGTTTGACGAAAACCCGGCGATCGCGAGGCTGTCACCGAGGCAATCAATCGCCCAAGCCAGCAAGGCGACGGCTTCCTGACTCAACTGAAGCCGGGTCTGCTCGCAACCGGGTGGCTTCTCGCCGAGGGATTCTGATAAATCGAGCAGCAGAGACACCGCGATATCACGACCGTCATGGCGGTGGCTCATGTTGATGCGCGGGTCCGGAGTGGTGCCGCTTTTCAATTCAATCAGGGAACGGATGGCAATATCAAGGTCTAACTCGCTGCCCTCCTCCTGGTATCGCTGGCGAACGTAGTTTTGGGGTTTCAATTGATCGAGGATCTGTTTCAGGCGTTTGGCCAGAACGCGGTTCTTGTCGAGCAGCAGGTCAATTTCCGCCCCGTCGCCGCTCGGATGCAGGTTCTCATACAGGCTGACCCAATCCGGGCGATAGGCCGCGGTGCCATAATCCCATTCCGGATAATGGCGCGGCGGCAAACCCGTCGCCTGATCGTCTTCGGTTTTCGGCTTGTCGTCGTGGTCGTCGAATGCCTCCTCTTCGTCGCCGAGTTCAATAAATTTCCACAGGTGCCGATTGTCGTCACGGTAATCGACTTCCGTATCGGTGAAGAAGACATCGGCCGACTGATCCGATTGAAGGCGTGTTCTGGCAATGAACGATACCGCCAACCGGGCCGCGTCTTCGGTTGTTGTTTCGCGTTCCATCATAGCCCGGAAAAGACCGGCGAATTCATGGATGTCCGGGTCTTCAAAGGGATGTTGCGGATCAAGAACAGCGTATGACAGCAGGGCCAGGCGATGACGGATACAGGATTGATTGTCCGGATCACAATCGCCCTCGATGGGTTTGGGGTGCAGTGCCCGCCACAATCTGGCGAGCCCCGGATAGTGCCGGATGGCGAGCGCCTCGACGCGGCAGTCTTCGATTGTTTCGATGGCGAGGCGCTGAGACGGGCTGTAGTTGTCGGCAAAAATGGCGTTCGACCAACGCCGGTGCGCCGCCATATGGGCCATCAAGGCGCGGTAGCGGTCGAGTCCCGACACCCCTGCCCCGTCGTTACCGGTGATGTCGTCGTAAACATCTGGCAGGCGGATGCCGTCGGCGTCGAAATAAGGCACCGGCCTGCGCACATCATCGAACCCCAGCGAATAAGGAACGAAGCGGCTTTTGTCATCCCACAGGGCCGTCATGTACAAGTCGAGCCTGCGTTCCTGATCGACAAACAGGGTTCCGTGGCGTTCGCGTTGCAGGATCGCCCGGCTGTCCGCCGACTGCAGGGAAAAATATTCGCGCTGGCGTTCCGGATGGTCTGGATAGGCAACGATGCCATAGTCGATCCAGTTCTTCAGCCCTTCCAATGACACCTGATTGAGTAAATAGGGAATCTGGTTCAGCAGATCGGACAGGCCCGGACTGGGGATGGTCATCTGAAAGCCGTGGATTGATCCGGTCGTGCGATCCATCATGTCGAGCATCAGGTCAACATAGCGGCATAGGTGTTCCTGTGACCCAAGTCGGCGGGACGCTTCCGCGATGGTATCCAGAAACGGCGGAATGGCCTTGCCATTGGGCGTCCGGGATATGGTCCAGACCGTTTCCGAAACCAGCGACAGCATGCCTTCGCCGAGCCTCTCGGCGACCTCGGGCATTTCTTCCAAATAAACCAGGACCGGCTCAAAGCCCCGCCCGATGCTACAGATCAGCGACGCCCCGGCCAGATAGTCTTCCATCCCGCGGGCGCTCAGGCGGGCGTGGGCGTTCGCCATGCAGTCAACGAAGACGCCATCGAGTTGCGAGAAACTGCATTTTAGTTTCTCGCGGTAGCCCGTCAGGTCGGCATCGCTCAGGGGCATGGTGTCCTCAGCCGAATACGGCGTCGATGGCGTGATGCAGGGTCTCGCGGATGTCCCGATCATCGGTGATCGGTTCAACCATCGACATCCGGCAGGCGGCCACGGGCGCGGTGCCCTGCCCGATCAGGCGCGCCGCGTAGACCAGCAGGCGCGTCGAAATACCTTCGTCCAGCCCGTGTCCCTTCAGGTTGCGCGCCGTACCGGCAACCTTCACCAGTTTTTCGGCCAGATCGTCGGCGCAACCGGTTTCGGTGGCAACGATGTCGGCTTCCATGCCGGCGTCGGCATAGTCGAAAACAAGCGACGTGAACCGCTGCTTGGTCGATTGTTTCAGATCCTTCATCAGGCTTTGGTAGCCGGGATTGTAGGAGATCACCAACTGGAAGTCGGCGTGAGCCGCGACCACTTCGCCCTTCTTGTCGATTGGCAGAGTGCGGCGGTGGTCGGTCAGGGGATGGATGACGACGGTGGTATCCTGACGGGCCTCGACGACTTCGTCCAGATAACAAATGGCGCCCAGACGCGCCGCCACCGTCAACGGGCCATCGAGCCAGCGGGTACCGTTGACATCCAACAAATAACGCCCGACCAGATCCGATGCCGTCATGTCTTCATTACAGGCGACGGTGATCAGCGGTCGCCCCAGCTTCCACGCCATATGTTCAATGAAGCGCGATTTCCCGCTACCGGTCGGCCCCTTGATCATCATCGGCAGGCGTTCCTTATAGGCCGCCTCGTACAGCGCAACTTCGTCCCCAATGGGTTGGTAATAGGGCTCGCTATCAAGCCTGTACTGATCGATCTGACGCTTGCTGGCGGTCATGCTACGCTTCCTTCGCCGAAACGGCCGGCTCGATAGAAAACCGACCGGGCCTTATTTGTGCACGCCAAGCTTATCACGCCAACCCGGAAACAGCATATCGGCATCGCCAGGAAAACTTTCGAAGGCGCGAGCGAATTCTTTGTGCTCTTTCGCATATTCAATCGGGTCGGCGCCCTGCTTCCAGCAATCGTATGCCTGATGCAGCGATCTGGCGCCATCGGCCGGGCTGTCGATGTGGCCATAGGCGCCGCCGCCGGCGGTATTGATGACGTTGGCATGACCCAGATTTTCGAAGAAGCCCGGCAGGCGCAGCGCATTCATGCCGCCCGAGATAATCGGCGTAGTCGGTTTCATACCAAACCATTCCTGGTGGTAGAACGGGCCATCGACGCTATCGCGTTCGATCATGTAGGCGATGACGCGGTCGTCCTGCTCGCCTTCCATCTTGCCATAACCCATGGTGCCGACATGAATGCCGGATGCCCCCTGCAGGCGCGCCATCTTGGCCAGCACGAAAGCGGTATAGCCGCGCATGGAAGAAGGGGACGTTACGGCGCCATGACCCGCGCGATGATAGTGCAGGTACTGGTTCGGGAAATGGCGGCGGGCCGTCGTAATCATGCCGGGACCGCCGACGTAACCATCGACCAGAAAGGCCACCTTGTCGGCGTCAACCCCGAAAGTTTCCAGAACAAATTCGCCACGGGCGAGCATTTCGTAATGATCATCAGCCGTGATATTGGCCGAGAATAGTTTGGCCTCGCCGGTTTCATCCATGGCGCGCTTCATTGAATCATGGACCAGGGGAATGGTCTCGCGCATCGGCGCAAACACCTGGTTGCCTTGCGGTTCGTCATTTTTAATGAAATCGCCGCCCAGCCAAAACTGATAGGCGGCTTCGGCAAATGGCTTCGGACGCAGGCCCAGCTTCGGCTTGATGATGGTCCCGGCAATATAGCCGCCGTCAACCACCGGCCGGCCGAGAATACGCCACAGGTCCGAAATGTCCTTGGCCGGGCCATCGAATTGCTGAATGGCATGCGGCGGCATCCAAAAATCGTGAATTTTGGCGTATGCGATATCGCCCATACCCTGGTTGTTACCGATAACGAGGGTCAGGAACGATACGATCATCATGCGTCCGTCGGTAATGTTGCGGTCGAACAACTCCAACGGATAAGCGATCTTCATGATTTCTTTTGCTTCATCGATTTCGTAAACCAGCGCATCAACACCCTTGGTGAAATCATCGGTGGTGCTGACTTCGACGTTGGTGCCAGTCGAACTTTCGGCGGCAAAATGGGCGGCGGCTTCCAGGTAACCATGGCCGGATTTCGGCTTCATGATATAGCTGACGAGGATATGCTTGCCGTCCTTGATCAGGTCCCCTTCATTGAGGCTCAGATCGGAATAGCGGGAGGATTGGTCCAAGGCCATCTGGCTGCTTCCTTACATAAAAAAAGTGTTGTCGTTTGGTTTGTCACCGACACCAGCTATCAGCCGGTGAAACATGGGTGTTTTTACCATTCCGCAAGCCATAACCAAAGAAAATAATCTTGATGATAATCATAAATTAAATTTATAATGATCCGATTATGACCCTGAACATCACATTACGCCAGCTAAGCACCTTCCACGCACTGGCCCGGCATCGCAATTTCACCCGCGTTGCCGAGGAACTGGGGCTCACCCAACCGGCCGTTTCCATGCAAATCAAGCAATTGGAAAGCCAACTCGGGATCGCCCTGATCGAACAGCGCGGCAAGCGTATCGACCTGACGGAGGAAGGCGAAGACGTACTGGCGCACGCACGCACCATGCTGCAATGCCTGGATGATCTTGAAACAACGCTCAACGAACGCAAGGGCGTCAAAACGGGCCGGTTGCGGATTTCGGTTGTGACCACGGTCAACACCTTTGCGCCGGATCTTCTGCTGATTTTTCAGCAGCGCTATCCGGGCGTTGGAATCATCCTTGACGTCGCCAATCATAATGAACTCCTCGTGCAACTGAACGACAACGACGTCGATCTGGTGATCATGGGGCGACCGCCGGGCAATCTTGATCTCGATGCGGGATCCTTCCTGGAAAACCCGCTGGTCGTTGTCGCCCACCCCGAACACCCACTGGCCAAACGCAACCGCCTGCCCCCAGCCGCCCTGACCGGAGAGACCTTCATTATGCGCGAACCGGGGTCGGGCACCCGCCGCGCCATGGAACGGTTCTTTTCCGAAAAGAATTTAACTTTTGTCACCGGCATGGAAGTTTCCGGGGCAGAGGCCCTGAAGCAAAGCGTTCAGGCGGGACTTGGATTGGGATTGATGTCCCGCGATGCCGTTCGCATGGAACTGGATGCCGGGCTTGTCGTCGAACTCGACGTCAAAGGTCTGCCGATCCCGCGGCATTGGTACCTGGTGCACCACAAAGGCAAACGCCTGTCGCCTCCGGCCCAGGCCTTCAAGGATTTCGTGCTCGGCGAGGCATCATTTTTACTAAAGGACAAGCGCCGTCAGACTTAAGCAATACCGATCAGCCTGTGCCACTGTATTCATCATACATTGCAGCGTCGAATTCGAACCTTTGCTCCATAACGGATTTTCCCCAGGTACTTTTTTCAGATTCCTCGACCAGGCGAAAGCCAAATTTTTCGTACAAACTCCTGGCCGTATTCAGGCCGGAAAATGTGCTCAGGAAGACTTTTTCGATCTTCGTTTTTCTAACGAAGTCCATCGCTTTTTTTATCAGTGCAAAGCCGACGCCGTGGCCGCGAATTTTGTCTGAAACAAAAAACCAGTGCAGACACGCGGATCGCTCTCCTTCAGGACCGCAATCGATCACAATTCCCCCCACGACATCGTTGTCGCATATAGCGAGAACAATGAGATCTTTTGCCGGGTCGTATCGCAACAAAAACGCGCTCATCCCGGCCGAGACGACCGCTTCATATCTGTGATCGAACCCCCACTCGTGGGCGTAATACGTCGATTGCATGGCACATAACTTGGCCAGTCCTCCCGATCGGTAATCATCTTCATACGTAATGATTTGTTGCGTCATAATGCGTTCCCCAACGTTGGGACCATACGGCAAAGACTCTTCCGAAACTTGCCGTCAAAACGCCTCGGTTTCGTAAGGATTTTGTGCCAGATTGCGCCAACGATCAGGTCGGCGATAAAATCGACATCAACGCCCTTTGCGATTTCACCGCGCTTACGCGCCCGAATTAGGGGTGCCGTCAACAGATCGCGGCGGCCAATTACCATTCCGCCTTTCAGGTTTCTGCGCGCATCTTCATTGTGCTGTGCGTCCGATATCAACCCGGCGAGAATTTCCGGGGCAACCGTCCGTCGGTAAATCTTGAACAAGGCATTAAGAAGATGTTGCATGTCTTCGTTCAAATTTCCGCTGTCGGTTATCAGTTCTTCTGGGGCGACCAGAACGTCATAGACCTCTGTAAACAAGTCAGATTTGGTCGGCCACCATCGGTAGATGGTCGTTTTGCCAACGCCGGCACGCTCGGCGACCGCCTCTATGGTTGTCGCCGCGTACCCTTTTTCCGCTACCAGTGATTTTACTGCGGTCAGTATGCTCCGATGGCTGCTCGATGATCGCCGACGCCCGCGAGGCGGGATAACCGTCGGGTCAATCGTTGTTTGCATGGTATTCATATACATTTATATATACGATACGCTACGTTTCGTATATATAAATCAAGCCAGTCCCCAAAGAAAAAGGGCGGGACCATCCGGCCCCGCCCTTCCGCAATTCCATCCGACGATCCGAAGGTCAGTTAATTTTAGGGTCCAACTCACCGCTTTCATAGCGCTCGAACATGATTTCCAGCGACAGCGGTTTAATCTTTCCGGCATTGCCCGCAGCGCCGAAGGCTTCGTAACGCGCCTTGCAGATCTCGGTCATACCCTTGGTCGCTTCCGCCAAGTACTTGCGAGGATCGAAATTGGATTTGTTTTCATCCAGATGACGGCGGATCGAACCGGTCGAGGCCATCCGCAAATCCGTATCGATGTTAACCTTGCGAACGCCGTGCTTGATGCCCTCGACGATTTCCTCGACGGGAACGCCGTATGTCTCGCCCATTTCGCCGCCGTGATCATTGATCACCTTAAGCCAGTCCTGCGGCACGGAAGACGAGCCATGCATCACCAAATGAGTGTTGGGGATGCGGGCATTGATTTGCTTGATACGGTCAATAGCCAGGATGTCGCCGGTCGGTGGGCGGCTGAACTTGTAGGCGCCGTGGCTGGTGCCGATGGCGATCGCCAACGCGTCAACATGGGTTTTGGAGACAAAATCAGCGGCTTCATCGGGATCGGTCAGCAGCTGATCCATCTCAAGTTTACCTTCGGCGCCGACACCGTCTTCGGCTTCTCCCTCGCCGGTTTCCAGCGACCCCAGACAGCCCAGTTCGCCTTCGACGGAGACGCCGCAGGCGTGCGCCATATCGACCGTCTTGCGGGTGGTTTCAACATTGTATTCATAGGACGACGGGGTCTTGCCATCGGCTTCAAGCGAGCCATCCATCATCACCGAACTGAACCCGGACTGAATCGAACGCTGACAAACCGACGGGCTGGTACCGTGATCCTGATGCATGCAAACGGGAATGTGCGGGTAGGCTTCAATCGCCGCCAGGATAAGGTGCCGCAGGAACGGCTCACCGGCATACTTGCGCGCCCCGGCGGAGCCTTGCAGAATGACCGGACTGTCGGTGGCGTCGGCGGCGATCATGATCGCCTTGACCTGTTCCATGTTGTTGACGTTAAAGGCCGGCAAGCCATAACCGTTTTCAGCCGCATGATCGAGAAGCTGTCGCATCGATACGAGTGCCATAACAGAATTTCCTCCCTTGGGAACCAGGTGTCTTCAATAAGATTACAGGCGACGGGTCGCTTCGGCGACAACATTTTCGGCCGTGATACCAAAATGTTTGTATAGATCGGATGCCGGGGCCGATGCACCAAACCCCGTCATCCCGACAAAGCCGCCATCGGGGCCAAGGTATTTATCCCATCCGAACCGGACAGCCGCTTCAACGCCAACCTTGACGGTGCCCTCGCCTAACACTTTGTTACGGTAGGCAGGTGTTTGAGCATCGAACAATTCCCAGCACGGCATAGAGACAACAGCCGTCTGGATGCCGTCATTCTGGAGCACCGCGCGCGCCGCCATGGCGATTTCGACTTCCGATCCGGTGGCGAGCAACGTGACCTGACGCTTGTCCGATCCAGCCGTGGCTTCAGCCAGCACGTAGGCGCCCCTGGCCGCCATGTTCTGTTTTTTGTGGGTGGTCCGTTGTGGCGCCAATCCCTGACGGGTCAGCACCATGCCCGACGGCGTTTTTTGCTGCTCGAGAGCGAGTTGCCAGCATTCCGCGGTTTCGACCACGTCACAGGGGCGGAACACGTTAAAGTTGGGCATGGCGCGCAACATGGCAAGCGTTTCCACCGGCTGGTGGGTCGGGCCGTCTTCGCCAAGGCCGATCGAATCGTGGGTCAGCACATAAATGACACGTTGTTCCATCAATGCCGACAGACGCATGGCCCCCTTCATGTAATCGGCAAAAACCGCGAACGTGCCGCTGTAGGGAATAAAGCCGCCGTGCAGCGCCAGGCCGTTCATCACCGCGCCCATGGCGTGCTCGCGCACACCGTAGTGAATGTATCTGCCGGAAAAATCCTTGTTGGTGATTGACTTGGTTGATGATGTCTTGGTGTTGACCGATCCGGTCAGGTCGGCGGAACCACCGATCATCGCCGGAATCGCGGCGGTCAGCACTTCAAGGGTTTTTCCGGACGCCTGCCGGGTCGCCAATTTCGGCTTGTCCGTCGCCATCTGCTTCTTGAAGGCATCGAGCTTGTCAATCCAATCGGACGGCAATTTGCCGGCGGCGGCGCGTTTGAATTTGGCGGCGCCTTTCATTTTGCTCAGACGCTTGTCCCAGGTCTGCCGGGCTTTACTGCCGCGGGCGCCCGCCTGACGCCAGGCGTCAAGCACGTTTTTCGGAACCTCGAACGGGCGGTAATGCCAACCGAGCCCTTCACGCATTCCCTGAATTTCAGCATCGCCGAGCGGCGCCCCGTGGGTATCGTGGCTGCCCGCCTTGGTCGGTGCGCCATAGCCGATCGTTGTTTTGCAAGCGATCAACGACGGCAGCGCCGATTTTTTGGCGTTGGCGATGGCCTGTTTGATGGCGGCGGGGTCGTGTCCGTCAATCGACTGGGTATCCCACCCGGAAGCCTCGAAGCGTTTGCACTGATCATCGGACGTTGTCATGTTGGTGCTGCCGTCGATGCAAATATCGTTGTCGTCCCACATGACGATCAGCTTGCGCAGTTTCAGGTGACCTGCCAGGGAAATGGCCTCCTGGCTGATGCCTTCCATCAGGCAACCGTCACCGGCAATGGCGTAGGTGAAGTGATCGACCGCTTTCGCCCCATGACGCTTGGTCAGCATTTTTTCAGCCAGGGCGAAACCAACCGCCGTGGTGATACCCTGCCCCAGCGGTCCGGTCGTTGTCTCGACACCGTCGATGTGTCCGTATTCCGGATGGCCCGCCGTTTTCGATCCCATCTGGCGAAAATTCTTGATGTCTCTGATCGTGAGTTTGTAGCCGGTCAGATACAGCAGTGAATACATCAGCATCGAGCCATGCCCCGCCGACAGGACGAAGCGGTCCCGGTCATGCCATTTTGGCGCCTTGGGGTCGAATTTCAGGAACTGGGTAAACAGGACGGTGGCAACATCGGCCATCCCCATGGGCATGCCGGGGTGACCCGATTTCGCGGCCTGAACGGCATCGACCGAAAGGAAACGGATAGCATTGGCCATTTCGTTATGGGTAGCAGTCATATCTTGAAGTCTCCCGTGTGGTACTAGAAAATCTAAAAAGTTATATCGCGTGGTGCCCCAGCGCCGCCTTGACCATGTGGTAGGTGATCATAAGTTGCGACAGGGCCAGCGGGTGGCTGATCGAAAGGTTGTTCTTCTCGTCCGTAAAGGCGCCGACGTTTTCGCGCAGGTGTTGGGCCTCCGGTATCAGGTTCCAGAGCAATTCTTCCATGGCATTGGCCCGCTCCGTTCCGACATCGCCCGCGATATCGAGGACATCAACCGGCTTGCCGTCAATATCCCTGGCCAGTTCAAGCCGCAAACCCTTCTTGGCGCCGACTTCCAAAATCGGCGTCAGATCCGGGTGCGGCAACGTCGGGCGCAGCGTATGCCGCACATTCAATTGTGCGCCGGTTTCCTGCTTCCGACCATTCGGTTGATAAAAGCTGACGACCATATCGGCAAATGTGCGCTGGGGCTGGATAAAGTCGAGGCTGTCGCTCTTTCTTTTTTCAAGCGACGTGAGAACGTCCGCTTCGGAGTATCCGCGCTTCGTACAATCGCGTTGAACCTTCCATTTTACCCGCAGACTTTCGGTCGGTTCCAAAAAAACCTTAACGTCGTAGGCGTCCCGCATGGCCCGGGTCGAGTACCCCAGCAGGCCTTCCATGATGATATATTCGCGGGGTTCCACATAGGCCGGCCGGTCGAGCGTTCCCCCAGCGTGATTATAGATCGGCTTGAGGATCGGCTTGCCTTCCCTGAGCAACTGAATGTGTTGTTCCAGGATATCGATGTAATTGCAGGCGGGATCCAGGGCCGAAAGGCCGTTTTCGGCCCGCTCCATCCGGTCGTACCGGTGATAATCGTCGGTGCAGATGGTAACGACCTTGTCGGGCCCGAGAATATTGGCGATGCCTGCCGTCAGAGTCGTCTTGCCCGCCGCCGAATCGCCGACAATTCCCAGAATGATAGGTCGGTCTACGCGCTTGAACGGCACCAGGCTACCTTCCATCGGTTAATCCACCTTGACGTAAAGAATCATCGCCGTAATCCAACCCGATCATTCTGTTTTACGGGCGTTTCAGGAACACCCGCTAGGGGGGGTAGGCAAACATCTTACGAGGGGGCTACCCCCTACCCGTCCGAGCGGTGCCACGGGGAACAAACCCACCCGGCTATCGTTAGTGGGATGTCCGGGTCCTGAGAAAACAGCCGACGGCCTGCGACCGGTTTTTGACGTTGAGTTTGCTATAAAGATTTTTGAGATGAAATTTCACCGTATTCAGCGATATACCCAGATCGGTGGCGATCTGGATGTTGGTGCGCCCTTCGGACAAAGAGGCCAACAATTCCTGCTCGCGGGAGGTCAGGGCATCAAATGGGTCATTGTCGGGATTGCTCATATCCATGAAGGGAAAGACCATTCGACCTTCGGCGACGGCCAGAATGGTTTCGACCAGACGTTCCGGGCTTTCGCTTTTGCAGCAAAAACCGGCACCGCCCAACTGCATCACCTGACGCGGCACATAAGGCGACGAATTGCCAGTGTAGATAATGATCTTCGGCGTCGGCTCGCGGGTTTCCGACAGCGCCTTCAACACGCCGCGACCATCCAGATAAGGCATGTCCCAACCGATGATACCGATATCAAAGGACATCCGCCGCACGGCCTCAAGGAAGCGGTCTCCATCCGCCGCCGTCGCCAGCAGTGTAAAGCGATCATCCTTGTCGATAATGCCGGCGATCCCGCCTTGTATCAGGGGGGACTTGTCGGCCACCACGATATTGATGGTATCGTTCGTCATAATTCATATAAGTATTTGTTAATGTATCGGGATACCTTAGCCCATAAGGGTAGGAATGCCTACCCTGTACAGTGTCAAAATAACAAATACCATTGATTTCGGCGCACGCCCCCTACCCGTTCCGGGGGCGCAAGGCGATATTGTCGGGGCATCAGGGGAGTCAGCCGAACATATCCCGAAAATGCGCTTTCGCCCATTCAAGAGCCTTTTTACCCTTCTCCTCGTCGCGATCATTGATGGCAAAGTTTTGATCGTGCGCCCATTGTCCGCTCGCCGGGTCAATCCGGTATTTACCGCTGACCATGATGGCCTCCAGCGGCAGCGTGTTGACCACCGAATAACAGAGTGTGTGCGGACTTTCCCAAGGGGTATTCCCCCCATTGGCACGGGCGGCGATCAATTTCGCCAAATACATCCCCTCGGTCCGCGCCGTCTGGCCACTTTTGGAAAACGGCATCGGACGGCAATCGCCGGCGATATAGATATTGGCCTCACTCTTTCCGTCGAACTTTGCATTGTAGGTCAGTGGATCAATCGCGGCCTCCTTCTGCTGACTATCGGGATCGACAAACCCAAGATTTTCCAGCATGCGCGGCCCGCGAATTCTTGGATAGATCGCCCCGTCATCAAAGGCGATATCATCGAAGCCGGTGGTGATGGTTTTTGCTTCCGGGTCGATGCCTTCGATAACGGTCGATGGCTGATAGTCGATATAATCGCCGTACAGTTCGGAAAAAGCCGTCAGGAACCCTTCGGCTTCGACCGCCGGTTCTTCCCTGGGGTCGAGCAGCACCACTTTGCCCCTGATGCCATCGCGCTTGAAAACAGAAGCGATCATGCAAGCGCGTTCGTAAGGGGTCGCCGAACACCGGTAAATTCCTGGCGGCGCGGTCAGGACAAAATCGCCACCTTCGAAGGCAAGCACCTTGTTGCGCATCGTAATGTGTTCGGACCCGGACACATACCCCGCAGGAAAGTGTGTTTTCAGGATGTTGACCGCATCCGGATCGATGACCCCGAAAGATTCATAGTCGTAGTCGATGCCCGGCGCCAGAACCAGGTCGTCGTAGGCAAGCCAGCCCTGATCGGTATAGGCCTTGCGGGCAACCCGGTCGACGTCGATCAAGCTGGCGTTGAAATAGATGTAACCATTGTTGCGGGCGCCATCGAGGTAACTGTGGGCCAGCGTTTCAAGGCCGGTGACGCCGGCAAGCCACAGCCCGCTCATGGGATGGGACATAAACGTGGCGCGCCGCTCGATCAGCACAACATCAAGCTTTGGATCATTAACCTTGAGATACTTGGCGACGGTAAGCCCCGACCACCCGCCACCGACGACGATGACGCGTCGCCCCTTCGCGGTGGGCAAATCCGCAGCGCGACCAACGGTATCCGTAATCGCCGCCCTGGCCGGGCCGGGCGAAATCACCCCGCCGCCGACACCGGCGACGGCAAGGCCGCCGGTCGCCAGTTTGCCAAAATCGCGGCGAGACAAGTCGTTGTTAAAGGTTTTGGTCATCATGTTTCCGTACGATATGCTCCGATCATAAAAGCGCATTCAACCATGGTCGGCAACGGCATTTGTGAAAAAGTCGAACAAAATGAAAGATCGTAAGAAAGGTGTCACCGTAAGGGCACTATAGTGGCATGCGCGGCAGTGAGCTCTATAAATGATCCAGAGGGCAGGTTCGATGATCGGATTTCGAAGACACATGATGGACGTGGCTCTGGCGGCCCTGATTGGCGGTTGGGCCTGGCTGGCGACGCCCCAAAATGCCATGGCGGCGAGCGTCGTATCGCTCGACCATATCTATCTTTCGCAAAGAAGCCATTTCAACGGCTTCGAAGCAATATCCAGCGACATCCTGACGGCAACGTCGTACACCGAACAAGGCATCGCTGTCAGCCAGATCAATGGCGATCTCACCGGCATCCTGACATCCCACGATCCGGGTGGCAGGATGGGGATTCGGACATGGTCGCCGCAGGGAGGCGACCATGGATATACCAGAATCACGCGTCAAAGCGGCGGCGATTTTTGGGATGTCGGGATGTTAACCGGTAGCAGTATGCCGGGCCAGGCGACCTTGCTGTTCGATCTCTTCAATAACGGGTCGTCAGCTCAATCCGGCTCGCTAAACCACAGCCTCTCGTTCAGCTACCTGGGATTCCTGGGCGGCGGGTTTGATGAAATTCGCCTACGTGACGCCGCCATCTCATCGGCAAAATTTAATGATGGCAGCTTCAATGCGCTTGCCCTCGATAGCATCGAACTACGCGATGTTTCCGCCGTTCCCCTGCCCGCTGCCCTACCGCTGTTCCTCACGGGTCTGGCCGGTCTCGGCTTGATTGGCCGGAAGCGCGCCAAGGCTGTTGGTGGCGGTCTGAGGTGAGGCTCGATACCGCCATTGCATCTGCCACAGGCCCGTCCAGGAAACTGGATCTGGCGATCTCGAAAACCCTGAACGTTCCCCTTCGCGATTACTCGTCATCGGTCGATGCCTGCCTCGAGCTGATTCATGAAAAGTTGCCCACCGCCCACTGGCACGTTGGCAGGGGCACCGATGGCGTGTCGATGTATGCCTCGCTGACCACTGGGCGGCAACGGATCGAACGCACAAACGTGACCGTGCCACTGGTTCTTCTGGCCGTCGTACTGGCGTCTCTGGACCGCCATTCTTAACCGCTCAGGCGACCTGTCCGCAGGCATGACCGGAGGCCCACGCCCATTGGAAATTAAAGCCCCCCAGATGGCCGGTAACATCGACGGTCTCGCCGATGAAATACAGGCCGGGGACAGCTTGGCTCTGCATGGATTTCGATGACAGTTCTCGTGTATCGACCCCGCCAACGGTGACCTCTGCCGTGCGCAGGCCCTCGGTGCCATTCGGTGTGATCACCCAGGCGTTGATGTGTTCGGCCAGTCGCCGCAGGGTTTTGTCGGATGTTTCCGCCAACCGACCGTCACAGTCCGCCCAGTCAACCATCCGCTGCGCCAGGCGTTTGGGGAGAAGGTGCGCGAGGGCGGTGCGAATTTCCTTCTTCGGCGTGCTCTCTCTGGCCTCCCTCAGGTGCCCGAACACATCAGTGTCGGGCAACAAATTAATGGTAATCGCATCGCCACCGCGCCAGTAAGACGAAATCTGTAAAATCACCGGCCCGCTAAGCCCCCGATGGGTGAACAACAGGGCCCCGGTAAAGCGCACCTTGCCCAATTTGACCGTCGCTTCCAACGACACACCGGCCAGCCCGTCGAGCTTGGCCAGGGTCGCGGGATCGAACGTCAGCGGCACCAGTCCGGGCCGTGGTTCGATAACCTTAAGACCAAACTGTCGGGCGACGGAATAGCCAAAGCCGCTTGATCCCATCCTGGGGATCGACGGCCCTCCCGTGGCGATGACCAATGATTCGGCGGTGAAGGTTCCGCAGTCAGTCTTGACGGAGAAACGATTCCCCCCTTTGGATACCTCAACGACGTTGGTTGACGTCTGCATCGTTACCCCGCGCGCTTCGTCAAGCAGCATATCGGTGATGTGCTGGGCCGGACCGTCGCAGAACAGTTGGCCGTGATCCCGTTCATGATAAGCAATTCCGTGCTTTCTAACCAGGGCTATGAAATCATGCTGGGTATAGCGTTTCAAAGCCGAGACGCAAAATTGCGGGTTGTCGGACAGATAGTTGGCGGCCGAGGCATATAAATTAGTGAAGTTGGCCCGACCGCCGCCAGAAATTCGGATCTTCTGGCCAACCCGGGCCGCACGGTCAAGCAGCACCACCCGGCGTCCCCGCTTGCCGGCTTCCGCCGCACACATAAGGCCAGCCGCCCCGGCGCCGATAATGATGAGGTCATAATCCTGCATGGGCGGAGTATAAGAGTTTACGATCGCAGAGCTATCAATAACATCACGGCGAAAGAACCCGACCTCGCGGCGACGGGAATAGCGGCCCGGCACCAAATTTCGATAATATTGGCGGGCGACATTGACGAGATAGCCTTATCCGGGGATGCTGGCACAGGGATAAATAAAAGGCCAGTTATGCACGTCGAGTCATATTCCAAGGGCGCTCGATTCAGCGAAAGAGGTAGCCAACTTTGTTCGGTTGAACGAACCTCACCTAAAATAATTCTCATTGCCGCGGTCGTCGCCGTGACGGTTTTATTTCTGGATTTGTCGCTACCGTCCGGCATCGCCAGCGCTGTGCCCTACGTGGTGTTGGTTTTTCTGGGCACCTGGTTCTCGATGGTGCGGCAGATATATGCCTTGGCCGCTTTAGGATCGGCGTTGACTGTTGTTGGCTTTCTGGCTTCTCCGGCCGGGGCTGCATTCTGGCTGGATGCCGCCAACCATGGGCTGGCCTTGTTCACCATCTGGATTACGGCGTTCCTGGTCGCCGCGCGCAAAAAAGCGGAAGAGCCCCTGCGCCAAGAGAAAAACCATCTTTTATCCCTTATTACCTCTAGCCCATCCATAAGCTACGCCTGCAAGGCAAGTGGCAATTACGCAACGACCTACATCAGCGAGAACGTTACGAACATAATAGGGTTCAGGCCGCAAGCGTTTTTGAACGATCCGGACTTTTGGGCCGATGGCATTCACCCCGACGATGCACCGCGTGTGTTTGAAGACTTGAAGCAATTGTTCGAACACGGATCCCATTCACACGAATATCGCTTTCGCAAACCCGATGGATCCTACATTTGGATGGAGGACAACCTAAACCTGATCTCCGATTCTGACGGTAGCCCGAAAGAAATTGTTGGCCTGTGGGCCGACATCACCAAACGCCGGGCCGCCAAGAGCGAGTTGACCAAAACAAAGAACAAACTGAAGGATACGATAGCCCAGCTTGGCGCAACATTTGAGGCTACCGCCGATGGTATTCTTGTCGTTGACGGGCAAGGGAAGATCAAGAACTATAATATCCGGTTTGTAGAGCTGTGGAAGCTTCCCGATACAATCGTTTCATCGCGGGACGACGAAAAGGCAATCCATTTCGTGCTCGACCAATTAACCGACCCTCAGGCGTTTCTTGACAAGGTGAATGAACTGTACGCCGCACCGGAAAAAATATCCTTTGATCTGCTTGACTTCAAAGACGGCCGAATTTTTGAACGTTATTCCAGACCCCAGAAAATTGAAGAGCGGATCGTCGGCAGGGTATGGAGTTTTCGGGACGTAACGGAAATAGAGACTTCCAGGCGAGACCTCGTCATAGCGAAAACAGAAGCAGAACGGGCCAACAAAGCCAAATCCGAGTTTCTGTCCTCCATGAGTCACGAACTGCGAACCCCGATGAACGCCATTTTGGGCTTCACGCAGATGCTGCAATTCGATCCCCTGACAGAATCCCAGAACGACGCCGTCGAAAATATTCTCAGGGGCGGGGACCATCTATTGGTCTTAATCGAGCAAGTGCTGGAGCTGGCAAAAATCGAAGCGGGACACCTTTCCCTTAACGTCGATCATATCCCGACACGGACCGTGATTGATAACAGTCTGAACCTGATCCAGGCGCGCGCGGCCAGAGACGGCATCAAAATTATTGACCGGATTGACGGGACTGACCTTCCCTTTCTGTGGACCGATAGCACCCGACTGACGCAGGTGCTTCTCAACCTGCTTTCCAACGCCGTCAAATACAACTGCGAGAACGGCACGGTGACGCTAACGTACCAGGAACGGCCCGGGCGAAAACTGCGGATCAGCGTGGCCGATACCGGCCCCGGCATCGCAGCGGAAAAACATGGCGATCTGTTCAAGCCATTCGAGCGCCTGGGCAGGGAAACCGGGGCCATTGAGGGCACGGGCATTGGCCTGGCTATCGCCAGGCAGATCATCGAAGTACTCGGCGGACAGGTCGGCTTCGAGAGCGAAGAAGACAAGGGCAGCACCTTCTGGGTTGACGTGCCGATGAGCGCACGGAAAGACGCTGATGCCGTCAATGCCGAAACAACGAGGCTGCCCGGCAAGATGCTCCAACACCAGGTTGAAGATGGGTCCCGGTTCACGGTTCTCTACGTCGAGGACAACCCGGACAATATGCAGTTGATGGAAATGATGATCGGCCGCATCGCCAACACGAAGCTCGTGACGGCTTATAATGCGGAACTGGGCATTGATCTCGCCAAAAGCGAGCAACCCGACCTGATCCTGATGGACATCAACCTTCCCGGCATAAATGGCATCGAGGCCCTGAAGCACCTACGGGACCAGGAGGAAACGAAAGATATTCCCGTGATCGCCATCACCGCCCGCGCCATGCCAAGGGACGTGGCGGTCGGCGGAAAGGCCGGGTTCAAGCACTACATCACCAAACCAATCAAGGTGTCGGAGTTCATTCGAACCGTCGAAGAGACCCTCGATTGCATCAAGAAGCCCGCCTGATTCCGGTCACGAACAAACACGGCTCAACCCCGCTACCCGCCATACGGAAATGGCATCACAATAGCCAAGCCGAACCATTCAACAGGATTTTTGTTGAAGCTTTTCGACTCGGACTTAAAGAGGAGATGGGGTGGCTGAAGGGATTTGAACCCTCGGCCTCCTGGACCACAACCAGGCGCTCTAACCAACTGAGCTACAGCCACCATCAAGATCTTCACGTACGCCAAACATCAGGCGGGCGCATTATGTAATCCCCCACGGCGGGGACGTCAAGCAAAGGGACATTATTTTCAAGAAAATGTCCGGCACATGAAATGCGCCGGACACAAAACCATACGGGATTAGCGATCATCGTCTTCGTAATCGTCAGGCTTGTTATGGGCGATAAACTTGTGACATTCGATACAGGTTTTTCCTTCTTTGGCAGCCGGACGCATCTTTTCAGCCGAGCGACGGCGCTGTTTGTCAAAATGCATGGCGTCGTAATCGTGGCAATTCCGGCATTCGCGTGAATCATTGGCCTTCATCCCGGCCCAGACATGCTCGGCCAATTCAAGTCGCTTGGCCTTGAACTTTTCCGGTGTATCAATGGTCCCCATAATCGTGTGGTAGACCTCGTTGGACGCCTTGATCTTGCGAATCAGCTTGGCGGTCCAATCTTTCGGCACATGACAATCCGAACAGACGGCGCGAACCCCCGACGGATTCTTGTAATGCGGTGAGTTCTTGTATTCCTGGTAAACGGTATCCTTCATTTCGTGGCAGGAGATGCAGAATTGCAGGGTGTTGGTGTGTTCCATAAAGGTGTTGAAGCCGCCCCAGAAAATCACGCCGACGATACCGCCAACAACAAAAATGGCCCCCCAGCCGTATCGCTGGCTGGGGGCCATAAACCATGTCCAAAGATTCTTTAGCAACCGCATATCGTCACCCCGTTCCGCCAACAAAAAGCCCCCCGCCGCGACGGCGGCGAGGGGCTGTCTCTACAGTACTCTTAATCTTTCGGCAATGTTTGCAGATAACTGCCGATATCGACGGAAACTTGCAACGGAAGCGCCCGCAGCGCGGGCATGTCTTCACCCGGTTGACCATTGAGTATCTTGTGCATGGCCTCCCACGGGTTGGCGTTGGAGAGTTTGCCGAGCTGTTCAATACCCTTGGGCATCTTGCCATCGGCGCCGTGGCAGTTCATGCACAATGTGCCGAAATAATCTTTTCCCTTACCGACATCGCCGAGGATTTTCTTGGTCTTGGAGTCGATGTATTTCGTCGTATCGATCTGCCCTTTGGTGACAAACATGGCCAGATCATTAAAATCCGCATCGCCCATTTTTCCACCGAAACCATGGGTTTCGTCTTTCATGATGGCAACGACATCGGCGGCGCTGCCACCCATATATTTACGCACTCCCGGAATCCCCGTCTTGTAAGAACCAGACCCATAGGCCCCGTCCTTCCCCAAAGTATCCCAGCCATGGCAGGATTTGCAGCGGTGCGTCGCATTGCCTTTTTTCCGGGTGTTGGATGCGGGCCAGGACTTGTGGGTGTCCGCTGGTTTCGGTGCCTTGATAACCTTGAACCATTTATCGTAAAGCTTGCCACCGCGCGCCAAAGCACCTTCGTCGGCGCTTGCCGGCGTCGCGGCGAGTAACGCTGGCAATGCCAGAACCGACACCGCCAGAATGGTCAACATACGTAGTGATACTTTGATAGACTCCATGGTCGCCCTTCAACTCCTCTATTTTTTCCAAAATATGAACATTGGAATAAGTCGCAGCAGCAAATTAGAAAACCGCGCCACAATACGCATTGACCAATATCAACCATTCTCCAAAGAATTTCACACTGAAATAAACCTGCAACAATTATTTGTTACGTTTGATCGCGCCTGAATTGTATAATATCGGGTTGGCTGAGTTACAAAACCATAGGTAGGGAGGGGGCTGAGCCTTTAGATAAAATGGCTGGAACAGAGAAACAGATACTCAAATGCAATCTCGGGACCATTGACGAGTTGTCCGCGCTGACCGATGAAAACATTGCCCTGATTAATTCCAAGATCATCTGCAAACACCACGCCGCCGGCGAAACTGTGTTCATGCAGGACGATCCCTGCAAGGGCCTATATTTTGTCGAACAAGGATTAATCGTCATTCGCAAGGTCGATAGCGAAGGCCGAACTGCCGTCGTCAGGCTTGCCTTCCAAGGCGATACGCTTGGATACCGCCCGATGCTGGCAAAGGAAAACCACCGGGCCAGCGCCGATGTCATCAAGCCCGCCGTCGTGTGCTTTATCGATACCGCGACGATGCTGGGTATCCTGCACAGCAATCCGGACCTGGGAATGAAATTCCTGGAGCGCACGGCAAAGGCGCTGGGCGACGTCGAGGAAAGATTTTTCGAGGTCGCGGCATTGAATGTCAGGATCAGACTCGTTCATTTGCTATTGTTGCTGAACGAGCGTTTCGGGCATATCTCCAGCGACGGCAAGCTAATCCTGGAACTCCCCCTGACCCGGCGGGATATGGCATCGATGATCGGCGCGCAACCGGAATCCGTTTCCCGCACCTTTCACGACCTTCAGGCCGAAGGACTGGCTAGTTTTTCCGGTCGCAATGTCCATGTTCCCGCGTATGACCGGCTGGTCGAAGAACTTCACACAACCCTGAACGGCTAAATTCAGCCGAAATGCCGCGCCAGTCGGGCGATGGCCTCATCAAGCAGCGCATCGCCCTTGCAGAAGCAGAAACGTGCGAAGTGATCAACGTCCGCCTGTTGGAAAAAGGCGCTGACCGGCACCGCCGTAACACCGGCTTCGGTGGTCATGTGGCGGCAAAATTCCTCATCGTTGCCATTAAACCCGAGAGGCCGAAAATCGACGGTCAGAAAATAGGTTCCGGCGCTTTCGAGAACGTCGAAACCTATTCCCGCCAGCCCTTTCGACAGCCGGTCACGCTTGGCCTGCAGGTCGACGGCCAGGTTCTTGAAATAATCGTCGCCCTTGCGCAATCCGTAAGCGGCGGCGATTTGCAGATTGGGCGGCGTCGTGAAGGTATTGAACTGGTGGGTCTTGGCGACGCTCGACAGCACTTCGGCCGCCCCCGTGATGTAGCCGATCTTCCAGCCGGTGACGGAAAATGTCTTTCCGGCCGACCCGATCCGCAGGCAGCGATCGCGCATTCCAGGCAGGGTCATCAGCGGGATATGCGGATGGCCGTCGAAAGTCAGGTGTTCGTAAACTTCGTCACAAACGGCATAGGCGTCATGTTGTGTCAACAGCCCGGCGATGAAGGAAAGCTCATCGGCGTTGAATACTTTGCCCGCCGGGTTGTGTGGTGAATTCAGCAGCAACAGTTTGGTCTTGTCGGAAAAAGCCGCGGCAAGATCTTCTCTCGGCAAGCGCCATTCAGGAGGTTCGATGCGCACCAGCCTGGCGACTCCGCCGGCACGGCGAACGATCGGCAGGTAGGAATCATACAGCGGTTCGATCATCACCACCTCGTCACCGGGTTCAATCAACCCGAACAGGCAATCGGCCAGCGCCTCGGTCGCACCGGACGTCACCATCACTTCGCTCCGCCAATCGATATCGAGATCGTAAAAACGCCTGTTCGCTTCGGCCACGGCCTGGCGCAAATCGGGAACACCCATCATCGGCGGATACTGGTTCGGTCCGTCAATCAGGACATCGGCCGCCTTCTGGCGAATATCCAGCGGGCCGTCTTCGTCGGGAAACCCCTGCCCCAGATTGATGGCATTATGATCGACGGCCAACTGGCTCATCACCGTGAAGATGGTGGTGCCATAAGTGGAAAAAATTGAATTGCCCGATTTCATGAATTTTACGCACTCCCGAAGCCTGGATAAACTGACGCGACATACTTACCTTACGGGCAGAATTGGCGCACCTATTTTTAGAGCCTTCCGATTGGGCATTTGCCCAATTTTTAGGCACTAGATGCGAGTCCGGTCGGCAAGGAAAATCGTCGAAAATACCCTTAACTCGCTGATTTATAATGATTTATTTATCTGCAAGAAAACTGGCACGAGTTATGCTAAAACGCGAGTATATAAAATACGTTTACGGATAGGCTAACGATCCGTGCGGTTTTTCAAGAAACCAGCTAGAGGCTTAACAAACATGAAAAAAATCGAAGCCATCATAAAGCCATTCAAATTGGACGAGGTGAAGGAAGCCCTGCACGAAATCGGATTGCAAGGCATTACCGTCGTCGAAGCCAAAGGCTTTGGCCGCCAGAAAGGGCATACGGAACTGTACCGTGGCGCCGAATACGTCGTTGATTTTTTGCCCAAGGTAAAAATTGAAATCGTGCTTGATGACGCGCTGGTCGAACGCGCCGTCGAAGCCATTCAACAGGCAGCCCATACCGGGCGTATCGGTGACGGTAAAATTTTCATCTCACCGATCGAGGAAGCCATTCGCGTTCGCACCGGCGAGCGTGGTACGGAAGCGATCTAATTTCCACACCAAACAATTATCTTGATTAAACACCCAAGGAAAAAAGGGAACACCCCATGTCTTGTAATTGCAAAACCGCCGCCGACGTTCAGAAATACCTGAAGGAGAACGATATCCCCTTCGTCGACCTTCGTTTCACCGACCCACGCGGCAAGTGGCAACATCTGACCATGTGCTCGGACTTCATTGATGATGACGCCTTCGCCGATGGCGTGATGTTCGATGGTTCATCCATTGCCGGCTGGAAAGCCATCAACGAATCCGACATGTCGTTGATTCCCGATGCATCGACCGCCGTGATGGATCCGTTTTCAGCGCAACCCATGATGATTCTGTTCTGCGACATCATGGAACCTTTGACCGGCCAGCCGTATGGCCGTGACCCACGCTCGATTGCCAAGAATGCCGTTACCTACCTGGCCAGCACCGGAGTTGGCGACACCGTCTACATCGGCGCCGAACCGGAATTCTTCGTGTTTGACGATGTTCGTTTCGACGTCAGCATGAACAGTTGTTCTTATGAGTTCGATTCCGAGGAGGGCCCCTATGTCACCGGCAAGATCCTGCCGGAAGGCAATGCGGGTCACCGGCCGCCGGTCAAGGGTGGTTACTTCCCTGTGCCGCCCGTCGATTCAGCCCACGATTTGCGCGCTGAAATGGTCACCGTGATGCAGGAAATGGGCCTGAAGATGGACAAGCACCATCATGAAGTAGCCCCTTCGCAGCACGAATTGGGATTGACGTTCGATACCCTGATCGGCACCGCCGACAACGTCCAGATGTACAAGTATTGCACCCATATGGTCGCTCACACATACGGCAAAACGGCGACATTCATGCCCAAGCCGGTTGTCGGCGACAATGGTTCGGGCATGCATACTCACCAGTCGATCTGGAAAGATGGCAAGCCGACGTTTGCCGGCTCCGGTTATGCCGATCTATCGGAAACGGCGTTGCATTATATTGGCGGCATCATCAAGCACGCCAAATCGCTGAATGCCTTCACCAACCCGTCGACCAACAGTTACAAGCGGTTGATCCCGGGCTTTGAAGCGCCTGTGTTGCTGGCCTATTCGGCCCGCAACCGGTCGGCCAGTTGCCGCATTCCGTTCGCGACCAACCCGAAGGGCAAGCGCGTCGAAATTCGCTTCCCGGACGCCACGGCCAACCCTTACCTGGCCTTCGCCGCGATGATGATGGCCGGCCTGGACGGTATCGAAAACAAGATCAACCCGGGCGACGCCATGGACAAGAACCTGTACGACCTGCCACCGCAGGAACTGGCCGACGTACCGACCGTTTGCGGCTCCCTGCGTGAAGCCCTGGAAGCCCTGATTGCCGACCGCGATTACCTCAAGAAGGGCGATGTCTTCACCGACGACATGATGGACTCCTATATCGAACTGAAATGGGAAGAAGTCTACAATCTGGAGCACACACCCCATCCGGTCGAATTCCAGATGTACTACTCAAGCTAAAATTGCTCGCGTTTTTCCGATCGTGATAAAAAGGGTTCCGTTGAAAGACGGGACCCTTTTTTTTATGGCCGATAGACGCGCCTTAAAAAATATTTCGTAATCTGCAAACAATTCCACTTGTCCATTGACAACATCGAAAAAGGGGCGGCATCCTGCCGTATCGAGGGCGAAATAATCCCTTGGAAAACCTTCATGGAGGGTAAATTTCCGGCATTTGCCCTCTCTCGCCATTAAAGAATCACACGGTCGGAATGATTGGGAGGATATCATCTTGAAAAAATTTGTTATCGGGGCCGCCATTGGGCTGGGCCTCGCGCTGAGTGCGTTTTCGTCGGCCGAAGCCGCGAAAACTCTCGTTTACTGTTCCGAAGGAAGTCCGGAAGGGTTCAATCCGGCGTTTTATACATCCGGAACGACGTTCGATGCGTCGCGTCCGATATTCAACAAGCTGGCGGAATTTGAACGCGGAACGACCAAAATCGCCCCGGCACTGGCCGAAAGCTGGGCTGTCTCCAACGGTGGAAAGACATACACCTTCAAGCTACGCAAAGGCGTTAAATTTCACAGCACGAAGAATTTTACCCCGAGCCGTAATTTCAATGCCGACGACGTCGTCTTCAGCTTTGCGAGGCAGTGGGACAAGAACCATCCCTACTACAAGGTTTCAGGCGGTTCTTACGAATATTTCAACGGCATGGGTATGCCCGACCTGATCAAGGATATTGTCAAGGTCGATGATTATACGGTCCGGTTCGACCTCAATCATCCCGAAGCGCCGTTCATTGCCAATATGGGCATGGACTTCGCGTCAATCATGTCGGCCGAATACGCCGATAAGATGATGAAGGCCGGAACGCCTGAAATGGTTGACCAAAATCCGGTCGGCACCGGCCCCTTCCAGCTTGTCGCCTATCAAAAGGATGCGGTTATTCGTTACAAGGCCAATCCGGACTACTGGGCCGGCAAGGCCAAAATCGACAATCTGGTGTTTTCGATCACCACCGATGCTTCGGTACGGTACCAGAAGCTGAAGGCCGGTGAATGCCATGTTATGCCCTATCCCAATCCTGCGGATTTGGCGGCCATGCGCAAGGACCCCAAAATCAACCTGCTACAGCAAGAGGGTCTGAATGTCGGCTATCTGGCTTATAACACCAAGAAAGCGCCGTTCACCGACGTGCGGGTTCGCAAGGCGCTGAATATGGCGATCAACAAGAAAGCCATTATCGATGCCGTCTTCCAGGGCGCCGGCAAAGTGGCTAAGAACCCGATCCCACCAACCATCTGGTCGTACAACAACGCCACCAAGGATGACCCATATGATCCCGCCGCGGCTAAAAAGTTGTTGGCCGAAGCCGGCGTTACCAACCTGCAAACCAATATCTGGGCAATGCCCGTGCAACGCCCTTACAATCCGAACGCCCGTCGTATGGCCGAACTGATCCAGGCCGATTGGGCCAAGGTTGGCGTCACCGCCAAAATCGTCAGCTTCGAATGGGGGGAATACCTGAAGCGCTCGAAAGCCGGCGAACATGACACCGTACTTTTGGGGTGGACCGGCGACAACGGCGATCCGGACAACTTCCTGGCTGTCCTGTTGGGCTGCGACGCTGTCGGTGGATCAAACCGTGCGGAATGGTGCTACAAGCCGTTTGAAGACCTGATTCAGGCCGCCAAGGTCACCAGCGACACGGCCGAACGGACGAAGCTGTACAAAAAGGCACAGTTGATCTTCAAGCAGCAGGCCCCCTGGGCGACGATTGCCCACTCCATTGTCTTCATGCCGATCCGCAAGGAAGTTGTCGGCTACAAGATCGACCCCTTCGGCGGCCATATTTTCTATGGCGTCGACTTGAAATAGGCCTGTTAAAAAAGCCTGATCTGAAATAAACGGGAGGGGCCCTTTTTTTTAAGGGCCCCTCCCTTCTTCATTTAAAGTAATCTAGCCCCATGTTTCGATTCCTTCTTGCCCGCATCGGAGTACTGATCCCGACTTTTCTGGGGGTCACCGTGATTGCCTTCGGGTTTATCCGGTTGATTCCCGGCGACCCCATCGAGGTCCTGGCCGGAGAACGCGGGGTCAGCACCGAACGCCACGCCGAACTGATGATTCAATACGGATTTGACCGACCGATCTGGGAGCAATACCTGAGTTTTCTGACAAACCTGCTGCACGGCGATTTCGGCCAATCCATCGTCACCCACAAACCCGTGATCGATGAATTCCTGACCCTGTTCCCGGCGACGGTCGAATTATCGCTGTGCGGCATTCTGTTCGCCATCGCAGTTGGCCTGCCCGCCGGCATCATCGCCGGCGTCAAACGCGGCTCGGTCTTTGACCATACGGTGATGACAACGGCGCTGGTCGGATATTCCATGCCGATCTTCTGGCTCGGCCTGCTGATGATTATCCTGTTTTCCTCGATCCTTGGCTGGACCCCGGTATCGGGCCGCATTTCATATTTATATTTCTTCGATCCGGTGACCGGCTTTATGTTAATCGACAGCTACCTTTCAGGACAGGAAGGCGCCTTCCGCTCGGCGGTAAGTCACCTGATCCTGCCGACGATCGCGCTCGGCACAATTCCGATGGCGGTGATCGCCCGCCAGACCCGTTCCGCCATGCTGGAGGTTCTGAGCGAAGACTACGTTCGCACCGCCCGGGCCAAAGGCCTATCGCCGCTGCGCGTGGTCGGCGTTCATGCCCTTCGCAACGCCCTGATCCCCGTGGTTACGACCATCGGGTTACAGGTCGGTGTCCTGCTGGCGGGCGCCATCCTGACCGAAACAATTTTCTCGTGGCCGGGCATTGGCAAGTGGATGGTCGATTCCATCTTCCGGCGGGATTACACATCGGTTCAGGGCGGCTTGTTGATGATTGCCGCCATCGTCATGGTGGTGAACCTGATCGTCGATCTGCTGTACGGCCTGATCAACCCCCGTATTCGTCACACTCGCTGAGGCCCACAGATGACCACCCCCGACACCACGACAGCGATTAACGAGGCCGACACCTCTTGGATTCGGCTGAAAGAATTCTGGTCCTATTTCCGGGAAAACAGGGGCGCGGTCACGGGCTTGACCATCGTCATCTTCGTCATCCTGTTGGCGGTTTTCGCCAATGTCGTCGCCCCGCATTCACCAAGCGAGCAATACCGAGATCATCTGCTGCAACCGCCCGCCTGGCAGGAAGGCGGCAGTTGGTCGTTCGTGCTCGGCACCGATGCGGTCGGTCGGGATATGCTGTCACGGCTGATCCATGGCACCCGTTATTCCCTTTTTATCGGCCTAATCGTCGTCTCCATTTCACTCGCCCTGGGCGTATCGCTTGGCCTTATCGCCGGTTTCTTCCGGGGGGGCGTCGATACGGTGATCATGCGAGTGATGGATGTCATTTTGTCCTACCCAAGTCTGCTGCTGGCCCTGGTCCTTGTCGCCTTGCTGGGACCGAGCCTGACCAATGCGATGATCGCCATTGCCATCGTTCTGCAACCCCACTACGTGCGCCTGACCCGGGCCCAGGTCATTACCGAGTCGACTCGGGACTACGTCACTTCCTCGCGCGTCGCCGGGGCCGGGTACTTAAGGTTGATGTTTATCACCCTGCTGCCAAACTGCATGGCGCCCTTGATCGTGCAGGCGACGCTGAGCTTTTCATCGGCCATCCTTGACGCCGCGGCACTCGGTTTTCTGGGCATGGGGGCGCAGCCGCCGACCCCTGAATGGGGCACCATGCTGGCCGAAGCGCGGGAATTCATCAGCAGCGCCTGGTGGGTCGTGACGTTCCCGGGCCTCGCCATTCTGATCACCGTGCTTTCCTTCAACCTGATGGGCGACGGCATGCGTGACGCCCTGGACCCGAAGTTGAAGCGATCATGAGTTTGCTGAACATCAAGAACCTGTGCGTCGATTTCCAGACCGCCAACGGCCTGTTCCGGGCCGTCGATGATATCAATCTGACGGTTGAACAAGGCGACGTCGTCGCCGTCGTCGGCGAATCAGGGTCGGGCAAAAGCGTCGCCATGCTGGCCGTAATGGGGTTGCTGCCGTGGACCGCCAAGGTCAGCGCCGAACGCATGGAATTTGACGGACGCGATCTGACGGCGCTGACCGGCAAGCAGCGCCGCCGCATTGTCGGCAAGGACATGGCGATGATTTTTCAGGAACCATCGACATCGCTGAACCCATGCTTCACCGTCGGTTTTCAGATAAAGGAAACCCTGAAAGTACACCAGGGCGGCAGCGCCGCCGAACGTCAGCATCGAGCCGTGGAGTTGCTGGACCAGGTCGGTATCCCGGAACCGGAAAAGAGGCTTTCGGCTTTTCCCCATCAATTGTCCGGCGGCATGAACCAGCGGGTGATGATTGCCATGTCGATCGCGTGCAACCCGAGATTGCTGATCGCGGACGAACCGACCACGGCGCTGGATGTTACCATTCAGGCGCAAATTCTTGACCTGTTGGTATCCCTACAGCAACAGCAAGGCATGGCGCTTATTTTGATCACCCACGATATGGGCGTCGTCGCCGAAACGGCTCATCGGGTCAGCGTCCAGTACGCGGGCCAACAGGTCGAACAAAGCGACGTTCGGACCCTGTTTTCCTCGCCTCGCCACCCCTATACCGCCGCCCTGCTTAATGCCCTGCCCGAACGCAGCAGTGGCGACCGGCTGCAATCCATTCCCGGTGTCGTCCCCGGACAGGGTGACATCCCCGACGGATGCCTGTTCAACCCGCGCTGCGCCATTGCGACCGAGCAATGCCGCACGATTCCACCGCCATTTGTAAATAATGTCCGCTGTCACACACCGCTGGAATCCGGCCGATGAAAACACCGATCCTGAAAGCGACCGACCTGACCCGCCACTATCAGATCAACCAGGGAATGTTCGGCGGCAAGGCGACCGTCAAGGCGCTGGACGGCGTTGGGTTTTCGTTGTCGCTGGGTCAAACGCTGGCGGTTGTCGGTGAATCCGGTTGCGGGAAATCAACCTTGGCGCGGTTGTTGACGATGATTGAAGAGCCGACCTCGGGCCAACTCGTCATCGACGGCCATGATATTGTCGGGGCCTCGTCAGAGACCATCAGAAAACTTCGCTCGACGGTTCAGATCGTTTTTCAGGACCCCTACAGCTCCCTCAACCCACGCCAGAAGGTCGGCGATATTCTTGAAGAACCGCTCAAAATCAACACGGCCCTGAACGCCGCACAGCGCCGTAAACTTGGCCAGGAGATGATGGCGAAGGTCGGGCTAAGGCCCGAACATTACGCCCGCTATCCGCACATGTTTTCCGGCGGTCAACGACAGCGCATCGCCATCGCCCGGGCCTTGATGCTCAATCCACGAATCATCATTCTTGACGAGCCGGTGTCGGCGCTTGACGTCTCGATCCAGGCCCAGGTGCTTAACCTGCTGAGCGACCTGCAAGACGAACTCGGCCTGGCCTATCTTTTCATATCCCACGACCTGAGCGTCGTTCGCCATGTCGCCGATGAAATCATGGTGATGTATCTTGGCCATCCGGTCGAAATTGGGCGACGGGACGATATCTTTAATGCGCCACGCCATCCCTACACCCAGGCGTTGTTGTCGGCGACGCCAAAAGCCGACCCGACGGCCAAAAAAGACCAGATCAAGCTAAGCGGCGAACTTCCGTCGCCCATCGACCCACCCAGCGGCTGCCCGTTTCACCCCCGTTGCCGATGGGCGACCGAGCTTTGCAGTCAACGAAGTCCCGTTCTTGAAGATGTCAAAACGGGCCAGCAAGCGGCCTGCCATCATTGGCGTGATCAGTAAGTAAGTGGCCGCGAATCGCTATTTGTCCGGCAGTTCCACCCTTAGCATCCGGGCGCCATCGCCGTGCACTTTATCATGACCGCGGATAGTGACCCAGGTGATACCGGCTGGAATAGCGATACCTGACATACTGCGGGTAAACGGTTGCTCCTGATCGTGAGGGTGCACCAGTACCCGGGTCGCGAGAACTTTGCCATCGGGGGCCAACACCTGCCAGCGATCGGCGTAGTGATCCCAGCCATTGTCAGCATGCAGCAACGTCACCGAAAAGCGATAGAGCCCATTCGATCCCCGGCTGACGTCGGCGTCCACGACCCGGACTTCGTTGGCAAAAGAAGCTCGCCCCGCCATCAAAACGATGAGCAAGCACACGACGCTCCTGATCCATATTTTCGATGACATACCCGCTACCGTCTCTTTGCCTGTTTCGCCATAGACAATCACCATAAGTCCGACCGAATATCAACACCAGTCACTATGCCGTGAAGGGTCAAAGCCACCGCCACGCATATCGTCAATTTCACCGGCGCCCCTTTAATTGTTGCCATTTTGTTCTATTTCAATTAATGTCTCCAACGAGAACAAAACAGAAACATAGAAAGGATCGACGATGGCCCGCTTTAATCACCTGTTACAGTCCGGCGGCGACGGCGCCAACAACGGCTTTGCGGCCGATCTGGCAGCCTTGAGCTGCCTGTGTTTTGCGGGATACCTGGGCTTGCTGGTATTCTGAACCGTCGGGTTAGGCTGGAATTTTCCGTTTGCCGCCGGTGTCGTCGATTGCGACATAGGTAAAGGTCCCTTCGGTGACCAGTACCCGACTGTCCGGATTGCTGTCCTGCAGGACCCAGGCCTGGATAAGAACGGAAACGGACGTCGTTCCCGTTTTCAGGATGTCGCCATAACAGCAGACGACATCGCCAACCTTTACGGGGCGATGGAATGTCATGGCCTCCACACCGACCGTAACGACACGGCCACGGGCCCGAGTATGGGCGGTGATACCGCCGGCGATATCCATTTGCGACATCAGCCAACCGCCAAAAATATCACCATTTGGGTTGGTATCGGCGGGCATCGCCAGCGTCCTGATGGCGAGAGTTCCCATCGGTTCCTTAATGATATCGTTCATACCCATCACCTTCGTTGCCTTGTTCATCGGAAATGTTGCTCACCATTGAAACCTGGTATAGACAGTCACAATATATTGCCCCAACACCCCTTGAATATACATTATCATGGGTAACGGTCCAATAAGCGGACTCCCGACGGAGACGGATTTAAGCGAAAAAATGACAGACCTCTTCCAAGCCGCCAAAAACAAGCCAAAACCGCCGAAGAAGGCGACACCTGAATCCGATAAAACAACCCTGAAAATGTCCGCCGAAGGTCGGGGGTACTCGGCAAAGGACATCGAGGTATTGGAAGGCCTTGAGCCCGTTCGCCTGCGCCCCGGCATGTATATTGGCGGCACGGACGAACACGCCCTGCATCATTTGGTCGCCGAGATTCTCGACAACTCCATGGATGAAGCCGTCGCTGGACATGCCAGCACCATCACCGTCGATCTGGCCGAAGATTACACGGTGACGATCAGCGATAACGGTCGCGGAATCCCGACCGACCGGCACCCCAAGTTCAAGGATAAGTCGGCGCTGGAAGTCATCCTCACCACATTGCATTCCGGCGGCAAGTTTTCCGGCAAGGCTTACGAGACCTCGGGTGGCCTGCATGGGGTCGGTCTGTCGGTCGTCAATGCGCTCTCGGACAAGCTTGAGATCGAAGTCGCCCGTGATCGTACCCTGTGGCGGCAATCCTACTCCCGCGGCATTCCCGATGGTCCGCTGAGCAACGCCGGTAAAGTCAATAACCGCCGTGGCACGACCATCGCATTCCACGCCGATCCACAAATTTTCGGCACGCAATTCCATTTCCGCCCGGCCTCGCTGTATCGCATGGCGCGATCGAAAGCCTATCTGTTCCGAGGCGTCGAAATCCGCTGGTCCTGCGCCGCAAAACTGATCAGGGGCGATGACAACACCCCCGAAAGCGCGACGCTGCATTTCCCCGGCGGGCTGGTTGATTATCTACAGGGTACGCTTGAAAACCGCAGACTCCTTACCCCCGCCCCGTTCTCCGGGCAGGCGGGGCTGAACGGCAGCGGCGGCAAGGTCGAATGGGCGGTTGCCTGGCCAATCGACGAGCAGGAATATTTCAATTCCTATTGCAACACGATCCCGACTCCGCTGGGCGGCACCCACGAAAACGGTTTCCGCGGCGCCCTGACCAAGGGGTTGAAGGCATATGGTGAGTTGATAAACAACCGCCAGGCGACAAAGATTACGGCCGACGATGTACTCGGCGGGGCCTGCGTCATGATGTCGGCCTTTATCACCGATCCGCAGTTTCAAGGTCAAACCAAAGAAAAGCTGTCGACAATTGAAGCCCAGAAACTGGTCGAGAACGCCGTCCGCGACCATTTCGACCATTGGCTGACCGGCGACCCGGCGGCATCGAAGGCATTGCTTGAGCGCATTGTCGAACGCTCGGAAGAACGCATGCGGAAGCGTTCAGCCAAGGAAACAAAGCGGGCCAGCGCCACCCGTAAATTGCGGCTGCCCGGAAAACTGACCGATTGCACCCGCAATACGGCCGCGGGCACCGAACTGTTCCTGGTCGAAGGTGATTCCGCCGGCGGATCGGCCAAGCAAGGCCGCCAGCGGCTGACCCAAGCGATCCTGCCCCTGCGTGGTAAAACGCTGAACGTTGCCAGCGCCACCGACGAAAAGATACATGCCAACCAGGAACTGCGGGACCTGACCGAAGCGCTGGGCTGCGGTACGCGGGATAAATACATTGACGAGGCGCTGCGGTACGAGCGTGTCATCATCATGACAGACGCCGACGTCGATGGCGCTCATATCGCCTCTCTGTTAATGACATTTTTCTTTAAAGAAATGCCGCAATTAATTGAAAATGGACATTTATATCTGGCCCTCCCTCCGCTTTTCAGGATCACCCAGGGGTCCAAGAGCATGTATGCGCGGGACGATGCCCACAAGGACGAGCTGCTAAAGACGGTCTTTTCCGGGCGCGGCAAAATCGAAATCAGCCGCTTTAAGGGACTTGGTGAAATGCCGCCCCAACAACTCAAAGACACGACAATGGACCCCGCCAAACGGACGTTGCTGCGGGTCACCGTGCCTCGGGGCAACAGCGACGATCAAATTCTCGAAGCCCGTGAGACGAGCCGTCTGATTGAAGACCTGATGGGCAAAAAGCCTGAGAAACGTTTCCGCTTTATTCAAGAAAACGCGCGTTTCGCCGAAGGGCTGGACATCTGACCACGGTCAATGCCGCCACCGACAAGACGTGACAGTATCCTGATCGGAGGACCCGTTTATGAAACTGACCTTTCTCGGCGGTGTCGGCACCGTTACCGGCTCGAAATATCTGATCGAAACCACCGCTAAACGGGTGTTGGTCGATTGCGGCCTGTTTCAGGGCTACAAGCAACTGCGCTTGCAGAACTGGGCGCCGTTACCGGTCGATCCATCAACGATCGACGCCGTTATCCTGACCCACGCCCATATCGATCATTCCGGGTATCTGCCGCTGCTGGTTCGCAACGGATTTTCCGGCCCCGTTTACTGCACCGAAGCAACCCGCGATCTATGTACCATCCTGCTGCCGGATAGCGGTTTCCTGCAGGAAAAGGACGCCGAGAGCGCCAACCGGTACGGCTACAGTAAACACCGACCGGCGAAACCTCTCTACACCCAAAAGGACGCCAGAGAGGCCCTAAAACATTTCAAGCCGATTGATTTCAATACGGACCTGACGGTGGTGAACGGCCTAACCATCCGTTTCCGGCCGGCCGGGCATATTCTTGGCGCGGCCATTGTGCAAGTGACCGACGGGGCGACAAAAATCACCTTCTCCGGCGACCTGGGGCGAACGGACGATCCCATCATGGTCGATCCAACCGCCATCGCCGAAACCGATTATCTGATCGTCGAATCGACCTATGGCGACCGGTTGCACGGAAATGGTTCCCCGATGGAGGAAATAGCCGAACTCGTGAAACAGACGGCATCGCGGGGCGGCACGTTGCTGATCCCTTCTTTTGCCGTCGGGCGCGCGCAGCTGATCCTGTATTACCTGAATGTCCTGAAAACCGAAAAGCGCATCCCCGATCTGCCGGTCTTTCTCGATAGCCCAATGGCCATCAACGCCAGCGAGATATTCTGCCGACATAGCCAATATCAACGCCTGAGCGCCGAACAATGCCGCGACACCTGCAATGTCGCCCGCTACACCCGCAGTGTCGATGAATCAAAAGCCCTTGTCGAAAACCTTGTCCCGAAAATCATCATTTCGGCCAGCGGCATGGCGACCGGCGGGCGGATCCTGCATCACTTGAAACGCTACGCGCCGGATCACCGCAACAGCATCCTGTTCGTCGGCTATCAGGCGGGTGGCACACGGGGGGCGACGATGATCGCGGGTGCGGACAGCGTCAAGATTCATGGCGGCTACGTCCCCATCAGTGCCACGGTCGCCCACCTGGACATGCTGTCAGCCCACGCCGACGCCGATGAAATCCTGCATTGGCTGGGAAATTTCAAACATCCGCCACGGAAAACCTTCATCACCCATGGCGAAGCGAAAGCGTCAGACGCGCTAAGGATCAGGATCAAAGAACAATTAGGGTGGGATTGCCAAATTCCCCAATACCGCGACGAGGTTACTCTGGCCTGATTTCGCGATACCCTTCGGCATCGCCATATTCCCTGAATTCGAAATACCGCTTGTGCTGTCCGGCGGCCTTGCGGGCATGCTTGATCGGGCAGAAATGAGCTTCGGCCCGCCCGGCGATTTCACGGCAATACGCCAATAGGCCATTGGCATAGCCGCAAAAGGCACAATTCAGCTTTTCAATCAGATTGAGATAGGCCAAATGCTGACGGTCAACGACGATGAAATCATCCCGTGGGACTTTCTCGATATCGTAAACGGGAAAGATGATGAATTGGAACAAGCTGACCGCAATATCGAGCAATAACAAAGGGATGATCTGGATATAGATCAGCGGCGATACGAAAATACGCAGCAATCCGGATTGCCTGATAAACCGCGACAAACCGACCTTCAGGGTCCTGTGGCGTCGCAGGACGGCTTCTTCGAAGCGGATACGTCTTTCTTCGATGGAATACCGAAAGCGCCGGCGTTGTCCTTCGATCTGCTGTTCGACTTCCGTTTCAAGTTCCTGGATTTTTCCGAGCAAAGCCCCGACTTTATGGTTCATCCTCGACTCCCTATGTGATCAATCCACGCCGATATCGCCGGCTTGCAGTCCGGTATCGGCGGCGACACCAAGCATCAGGTTGAGGTTTTGCACAGCTTGGCCCGAAGCGCCTTTACCCAGGTTATCAAGCAGGCCAACGATGACGGCCTGGCCGGCCTTCTCGTTGCCAAAAACATGCAGATGCAACTCGCAGGTGCCGTTCAGTCTTTGTGGCTCCAGCCCCGCCATGGCCGACGTTTCGGCAAGCGGAACGACGCGCACGAACCGTTGTCCGGCATAATGATCGGCAAGGGCCAGATGCACCGCTTGTAAAGTCGGTTTCGCGCTCAGCGACCACAGCGCCAACGGCACCTGCACGATCATCCCCTGACGGAACCGCCCGACACTGGGCACAAACAGCGGCGCGTGTTCGAGGCCGCTCCATTTTGTAATTTCAGGGATATGCTTATGCGTCAGGCCCAGCCCGTAAACCCGGAACGGCGTTTCAGTATAGCCCTCGGCACCGCTATCTTCGAATTCGGCGATCATCTTCTTGCCACCGCCGGAATAGCCCGATACGGCATTGATGGTGACCGGATAGTCGGCGGGCACCAGGCCGGCAGCGACCAGTGGATGCAGGATGGCCACGGAGGTCAGCGCGTAGCAGCCCGGATTACTGACCCGGTCGGCAGCCGCGATCAGACCGGCTTGAGCGGCATCATATTCCGGAAAACCATAAACCCAGCCCGCCGTGGCACGATGGGCGCTCGACGCGTCGATCACCCGGACATCCGGATTTTCGATCATCGCGACGGCATCCCTGGCGGCATCATCGGGCAGGCACAGGATAACAATATCGGCGCCGTTCAGCATTTCGGCGCGGCGTGCTGCATCCTTACGGTCGGCTTCGTCCAGCCGCAGGAAGGTAAGGTCGCCCCGGCCCTCAAGCCGTGAGCGGATTTGCAGGCCGGTGGTGCCGGCTTCGCCGTCGATGAATATTTTTGCGCCCATTGTATTTCCTACTTTTGATAGCGGCCATTGATACCCCAACTTGTCGGGCTTTGGAAGCAATGACTTGTGGCGGGCCGACCGATGCGCCGCTTGTATAAACGTCCGCCTGTTCCTGGTCTGGTGACTGAACCTGCGTCCGACCAGTTGAGCAACCTCTATTGGCAAAAACACAACGACCCGGACGAATCGACGGCGGTCGGATAAGCCCCTATCCGGCAATAAATAACCTTAAGTCATTTACAGCGGATACGTCGCTCCTTATAAGTAACCTTTGGTTATTTAATATCAGGAACACGAAACATGGACAAAATCGTCATTACCGGTGCCAGTGCCGGCATCGGTAAAGCATTCGCCCAACTACTGGCGAAACAAGGGCGCGGCCTTATCCTCGTCGCCCGACGCACCGATGCGTTGGAAGACCTTGCCAAATCTCTCACCCGCGACCATGGGATTGACGCCGATGTGATTACCTGCGACCTGAGCAAGCCCGACGGTCCGGCTTCGGTCCTAAAGACAATCGACGACAACGGCTGGACCATCTCTGGCCTGATCAATAACGCCGGGTTCGGTCAGCTTGGCGCATTTGGCGACCAGCCCCTAGATCGCCAGATGGAGATGATCCAGGTGAATGTTTCATCGCTTGTCAGCCTGACACATTCGTTGTTACCCAAACTGACGGTTGGCAAAGATCCGTTTATTGTCAATGTTGCATCGACCGCCGCCTTTCAGGCTGGCCCGGGAATGGCCGTTTATTTTGCCTCCAAGGCATTTGTTCTGTCATTCAGCGAAGCCCTGCGTGACGAACTGTCGCCCAAGAATATTGCCGTCAGCGCCTTATGCCCGGGGGCGACCGCTTCGGAATTTGCCGCGTCGGCCGACATGGAACAGTCCCTGTTGTTCAAGAATGGTACGATGACCGCCGAAGCCGTGGCCCGGACGTCGCTAAACAATCGCAACAAGGACATCGTCATACCGGGCATGGTGAACAAGGTCAGTGTTGGCATGACGAAATTTTCACCGCGAGGATTGACCCGTAAAATTGCCGGGTGGCTTTTGCGGTAATGGCCTGCATCTTCAAGCGTGCGATAAGCCCGGAACAAAAGGAAGTGCGACGAACGCAAATTCTTGACGCCGCCGCCGCGCGTTTTGAAATGAACACCTTCGATACCATCAAGCTGGCGAGCATCGCCGCCGACGTCGGCATTACCAAAGCAGCCCTTTACCGATATTTCCGGAGCAAGGAAACCCTTTTCCTGGCCTTGTTCGAGCGCGCCTTCGAACAAGTAAGCACTGATGTAGACAAGATCGATGGTGATCGTCTGGCCGACACCTTATGTGATATTTTGCTGGATGTTCCCCTCTACCCGCGCCTCAGCGCCATTCTGAGCATCGTACTGGAACATGATTTAACCGTCGAGGAGGCACGTGCCTTCAAGACATTCGTCCTGAAGCACCTGAACATCGTGGCGAAAAAATTGGCGGACAAATCGGACTTCGACGTCGAAACGGCATCCGCCAAACTGCTACAGGTCCAACAGGCGTTGATCGGCAGCTGGCACATGTGCCATCGCAGCAGCGTTATTGAGCGCGTCGTCATGGAACCGGCCCTTCGTTCGCTCGCCCTTGATTTCGAGGCCTGCCTGCGAGGGCTCGTTACCGCGATCGTCAACGACGGAAGAACATAACAACCCAAACATAAAAAAAGGGCCGCCCGAAAGCAGCCCTTTTCCGTATTCGGTTGTTCTGAAACCTAACGTTTCGCAGACCGGAAAGAATGATTTTATTATACTAAATCAACATATTGAAGCATCCGTGTGACGGACATGTGACAACATCAAAAAGGCAAGCGATCCTTTCTTTTATTGAGATGATAGGTCAGAGCCAGTCCAATACAATGACCCAACACATCCTCGGACAGGCTTTCATCCTGGGAAAATATCAAACCCCTTTTACCTTCGAAATTAAGTAACCCCGGAAATAATTCACGATAGGTCGATACCAATGATGTCTGGCAATGAACATACATCGCGTATTGATCCGGGTTGGATTTAATCTGATCAATACGGATCGTTGATCCACTCTTGCTTTCGGTAGTCAGATAACTCGGCTGTCCCCATTTAAGCGTTTCTTCCAATTTTCCAACGCCTTCAATTTCCGCTGCTGTATCGAATATTAGCTGACGCAAAGTCATTAACTTGGCTCTCAACTTGTCAGGAAAAGCATTAAAAACACTCGCAATTTTCGGATTTTGGAAAGGCTCCACAACAATGACTCCTTATGCCGCTATTAGGTATGGGGCAGTTAGTCAGTATCGTAAACGCGCCAATGGTAACAAAAAAAAGGGCTGCTTGAAAGCAGCCCTTTTTGTATTTGGTTCTCGCAGTTTCCAACTTACCGTTTCGAGAACTGGAAGCTCCGACGGGCTTTCGCGCGACCGTACTTCTTGCGTTCCACGACGCGTGAGTCACGAGTCATGAAGCCACCTTTCTTGAGCATCGGACGCAGCGGCGGTTCAAAGTAGGTCAACGCACGGCTAAGGCCATGACGAACAGCGCCGGCCTGGCCGGACAGTCCACCGCCGGTAACGGTGCAGACGATGTCATATGAGCCTTCGCGATTGGTCGCAGCGAAAGGCTGGTTGATCACCATGCGCAGAACCGGGCGGGCGAAATAGGCAACGACATCGCGGCCATTGACGGTGATTTTGCCGGTACCAGGCTTGATCCAGACGCGGGCAATAGCGTTCTTACGACGACCGGTCGCATAAGCGCGGCCCTGGGCGTCGATTTTCGGCTCGACCGTGACAGGGGCTTCGGAAACATCCGCATCAACGGCAGAAGCAGCGACGGTTCCTTCCATCACATCTTTCAGGTCTTCGAGAGTTTTGACGTCTTCAGACATCTCAGGCGCTCCTCTTGTTCTTCGGGTTCATCGCGCCGACGTCGAGAGTTTCCGGCTGTTGCGCTTCATGTGGGTGTTCGGCGCCGGCATAGACATGCAGCTTGCGCATCTGCTGACGGCCCAACGGGTTACGAGAGATCATCCGCTCAACGGCCTTGATCAGAACGCGTTCAGGATGCTCGCCATCCAGGATCTGTCCGGCAGTACGGCTTTTAATGCCGCCGGGATGTCCGGTATGCCAGTAGTAGACCTTGTCGGCGCGTTTGCGTCCGGTCAACTGAACTTTATCGGCATTGATGACAACGATGTTGTCACCGCAATCCATATGAGGCGTGAAGGTCGGTTTGTGCTTGCCACGCAACCGTGTGGCAATGATGCTGGCGAGCCGGCCGAGAACGATACCTTCGGCATCGACCAGGCACCATTTCCGTTCGATTTCCGAGGGCTTGGCGGAATAGGTTTTCATTTTTTTGTCCGTCACATTGAAACAAATTCAGGGCGAAACGGTGCAGGCGACAGTGCCTGACCACGCGAGGCTCGTTTTCTAGGTCAACTCTTGATTGGTGTCAAGGACAAACCCGTCAATTTAATCAACAATAACAGTGGCTTTAGAGTTATGGTATGATATTACCGTATATGTTGCCGCATAACTTTGCGAGCGTGTCGCCATAAATGTAAGGAGTGCGTTAAGGATTGCCGTCTATAGAATATATCAAGTCTGCTCCAGCATTGACAAAAATGGGAGATCGCCATGGCACTATTTGAGTGGAATGACTCCATGAGCATCGGCATTGATGATATTGATAAGGATCACAGGTTGCTGGTCGACCTGCTGAATCTTCTTCATGACGCGGTCACGGACGGTCAGGGCAGAGAAATAGTAGGTAGCGTCCTGAATTCATTGTCGGATTATACTGATTACCATTTTGCCCGCGAAGAGACGATGTTGCAGGCCTGCAAATACCCCGATCTTGATGGCCATATCAAGGCGCATGAATCCTTGAGAGCACGCGTCCGCGATATCCGTATGGATTTTGAACAGGGCGACACGGCCGACATTGACCACTATGTCCTGGAATTCCTGAAAGACTGGTTACAGGCTCACATTATGGGACGGGACATGCTGTATCAGGCCTGCATGCGGGAGCACATTGAGGAAGTCGAAGAGGCCTCGAGAGCCTATTCGGAAAACCCAATTTGGTTAAAACCGGGCAGCCGCGCGTTAGCCAACGGGGCTTAGCCGCCCTGCCCGGCCCGTTTTTTCTTGACGCCGTCCGGCTATCTCGGCGGAATGGAATAGGTTCCCGTCGCATGGGCCACCGGCTCGCGGGAAATGGCATCGCCGCCGCCGACCCCGGAAAACAGCGTTACCTCGATCACCGCCAGGCGTTTGCCCAGCTTGATGATACTACCGTCGGCGATCAAATCCCCGGGCATCGGCTTACGCAGAAAATTGATGTTAAAATTGGTTGTCACCGCCAATTTGACATGACCGATCATACTTAGAACCACGGCATACATGGCGCCGTCGGCAAGGGCCATCATCGACGGCCCGGAAACGGTGCCGCCGGGACGCAGCATAGTGTCGGCGAAAGGCAACACCATCGTTACCTTGCCGCGTTCAACCGTCTGCAGGCGCATACCGGCTTCCGCCGCCCATGGCAGTTCTTCGGCCATCAGTTTCTGAAATTCCTCGATGGTGATTTTTGCCATGCCGCCCTGTTGTCCTTTCGACGATTATTTCGGATATTGTTATACGCCGGCGGAAGGTTAGGGAACGCCGAAGCAAACGTCAAACCCTGTCCGCCATTTGCTTTCTTGCTTGAATTTCACCGACACAAAGAGTGACAATACGTTCAACGGCTACGCCATCATTACCGGATAACGTTCCATGAACACGCCAGACCAACCCATCGCCAATGACCCCGTTCTGTTGCGGCAAGACAAAGACCATATTTGCACCCTGACGCTTAACCGTCCGGACAAATTCAATTCCCTCTCCGAGGAACTTCTCGGCGCCCTGCAAAAGGCCTTTGACGACCTTGCCGGGGACAAAAACGTCCGGGCCATCATTCTGGCCGGAAATGGCAGGGCCTTTTGCGCGGGCCATGACCTCAAGGAAATGCGCGCCAACCCGGATATCGCCTACTACAAAATGCTGTTCAAAAAATGCAGCGCCGTGATGATGTCGATGATTCGATTGCCGCAACCGGTTATCGCCCGCGTTCATAGCGTCGCTACCGCCGCCGGCTGCCAGCTTGTCGCCAACGCGGATATGGCGGTCGCCGCCAGCGATGCCTCGTTCGGTACATCGGGGATCAATGTCGGCCTGTTCTGCATGACGCCGGGCGTTGCCCTGTCGCGTAACGTCAACCGCAAGAATTCATTCGAAATGCTGTTTACCGGCGATATCATAACGGCGGAACGGGCGCTTGAAATGGGACTGGTCAACCGCGTGGTGCCGGCCGACGATCTTGATACAACCATCGACAGGTTCGCCCGGTCGATCACCGGCAAATCCGCCGCCGCGGTGGCCGCTGGAAAGAAAGTGTTCTACCACCAACTGGAACAAAACATTGAAGAAGCGTATGACTACGCGGCCGAAGAAATGGCCTGCAACATGATGTTTCCGGATGCCGGCGAAGGCATAGACGCCTTTATCGGCAAGCGTAAACCGGTCTGGCAGGACACGTGATAAAATGAGCAAGCTCCCCACCACAGACAGCCCGCTTGTCTATTCCGATAGGATGCTGATGGATGTGCTCGGCACCGTCCGCAGCATTGCCATGGTCGGGGCCAGCGCCAACCCCGTGCGGCCTTCGAATTTCGCCATGAAATATTTACTGGGCAAGGGATACCGGATAATCCCGGTCAATCCCGGACAGGCCGGCAAAGAAATCCACGGCCAAATGACCTATGAATCGCTCGACGACATTTCCGAAAAATTCGACATGGTCGATATCTTCAGAAGCTCGAGTGCGGTCGCACCGATCATCGACAAGGCTATCGAGTTGGCCCCGGAAAAAGGTATCCGGGTCGTCTGGATGCAGCTTGGGGTTCGTGACGACGAAGCCGCCCGGAAGGGCGAACGGGCCGGGTTCACGGTTATCATGGACCGGTGCCCGAAGATCGAGTACGCCCGGCTGTACGGAGAACTCGGTTGGGGCGGTATCAATTCCGGCATTATTTCATCGAAGCGCCGAAAACTGACGCGGAAAGCCTGACACGATGAGCACGGACAGCAAAAAACCGAGCGGGCCGGGTTTTGAAACACGCGCCGTTCATGCCGGGGCGTCGCCCGACCCGGTAACCGGCGCGCGTGCCACCCCCATCTATCAAACGACATCTTACGTTTTTGAAGATGCCGAACACGCCGCCGACCTGTTTAACCTGCAAACGTTCGGCTTTATCTACTCGCGTTTGAACAATCCGACGGTTTCGGTCCTGGAAGAACGCATCGCCAGCCTGGAAGGCGGTCGCGCCGCCGTCTGCGCCGCCAGCGGCCATGCCGCACAATTCCTGACCTTTTTTACCCTGCTTGGGCCCGGCGACGAATTCCTTGCCTCGCGCAACCTGTACGGCGGCTCGATCACCCAGTTCGGCCTCAGTTTTGATAAGTTGGGCTGGAAATGCCATTTCGTCGATCCGACCGACCCTGAAAACTTCCGCAAGGCGCTGACGCCAAAATGCAAGGCGATTTTCCTGGAGGTGCTGGCTAATCCCGGCGGCATCGTCGTCGATATCGAACCAATTGCGGCGATTGCGCGAGAGGCCGGCATTCCGCTGATCGTCGATAACACCATGGCGACCCCGTACCTGTGCCAGCCATTCGACTGGGGCGCCGATATCATTGTCCACTCGACGACCAAATTTTTGGGCGGGCACGGCAACTCGCTGGGCGGCGCGGTCGTCGAAAAGGGCACATTTGACTGGAACCAGAACGATAATTTCCCGTCCATGACCAAGCCGGAACCGGCCTATCATGACCTGGTATTCTATGAAACCTTCGGCGACTTTGGTTTCACCATGAAGGCACGCGCGGTTGCATTGCGCGACTTTGGACCGGCGATGTCCCCGACCAATGCCTTTTACACCATCACCGGCATCGAAACCCTGCCGCTACGGATGGATCGCCACGTCGCCAATGCCCGTGTGGTCGCCGACTTCCTGGAGGGGCATCCGGCCGTCGATTGGGTATCCTACGCCGGACTGAAATCCAGCCCGTCCTATGACCTGGCCCTGAAATACCTGCCGAAAGGCCCGGGGTCGGTGTTTACCATCGGTCTCAAGGGTGGCTATGACGCCGGTGTCAAACTGGTGGAATCCGTCAATCTGTTTTCGCATCTGGCCAACATCGGTGACACCCGGTCGCTAATCCTGCATCCGGCGTCTACGACGCACCGGCAACTGAACGACGAACAACGCATCCAGGCCGGTGCCGGACCGGACGTCATTCGACTGTCAATCGGCATCGAAACCGTCGAAGACATCATCGCGGATCTGGATCAAGGGCTTAGCGGTAGCTAGAAATTTCGATCAGGTTGCCATCGGGGCCGCGGATATAAACCGGGACGATTCCGCCCCCCGCCCCGGTCCGCTCCACCGGGCCTTCTTCAACGGCGATCTCCTGGTTTTCAAAGTGGGAAACCAGTTGGGCCGATGAAATGGGGCAAGTCCAGATATGGTTGACGTTAATCATTCCGCGGCGACGGGCACTGTTTCGACCCTTTCATTGGGAAGCAACAGGCTAGCCGCCATGGCGACCGCGGCGACGCCGCCAAGGATGATGAACAACCAGAAAAATCCGCCCGTATAATCATAAAGTTTTGCCTCAAGAAAAATACCCAAACTACCAATACCAATGGTCAAAATATACTTCAAGCCGAACACCAGGCCACGCCACTGCGCCGGAGCGTATCGGGCCACCAGGGCATTTTCCGCGGGCAATGCCCCCGTATTCGCCGACACCATAACCACGGCGACAACAATGAGTGCGCCGCCGCCAAGACTTGCCGCCAGCGCCAGGAACGGCGCCTGCAGGGCGAAGGCCAGCGTGTAAACCAGTTTCAAGGGGTATTTATCGGCCAGCCTGCCGGCGACGATCTGCATCGCCCCGGAAACGGAATAGACCAGGGCTACCAGGACGGAAACCCCGAATACCCCGCCATTGGTCAATTCCGACAAGCGTTCGCTGAACGCCTTCGGCAGGGCTGGCTGCATCGCTTGATAAATCAGGCCGGTGCACAACATCGTCACCGCCAGCACCAGAAAGGCGCGGATCATGTCTTTGCGGGGGGCCGGTCGCATCGGCACTCGGTCCTCCTTGATTTCAATAATCAGCCGGCGCCGGATCAACAAGAAGAACAAGCAACCGGTGGCAATTATTAATATGCCGGGGACCAGGAAGGCCGCGGGCCAGCCATGCCATTGAATCAGGGCACCGGCGCTGATGGCGGCGACCGCCGGACCGACGCTGCCAAACACGCCGTTAACGCCAAGCGCCGCGCCTCGATTGACCGCATGACGAACCAGCCACGCGATACCGACGGGATGGTAAATGGATGAAAACAACCCGGTGACGGCCAAAGAAAAGGCAATCATAAACGGGCTCGAAGCCAAACCGGTCATCACCATTCCGGTCCCGGTCCCCAGGAAGAACAGGCTCATCATGCCGGTCGAACTCCACTTGTCGCCGATCCATCCGGCCAGTGGCGCCGCGACCCCGAATAAAACATTGCCGACGACAATCAGGGTGACCACGTCGCCGTGGCTCATCGACAGATCTTTTTCCAGACTCAGGGCGACGACGAAGAAAATCGGCCCGAACAAATGCGAACAAGAATGCCCGATGCAGGAAAATACCAGCGATAATCTGGCCGACAGCGTTTCAGAGCGCGTCATATCACCCCGACAATTCCTCGATTATGATTTGTTAAGGCCGGGTAATTTCCAAACCAAGGGTAAAATCACGGCAGCCAGCGCCAGCTTGGTCAAATCCCCCGTCAGGAACGGCACCATGCCCCAGGCAAGGATGGGTTTGTCCCAGCCGAACAACGTTCCCAGCCAAACCAGACCGGGGATATAAATCACCGCATTGCCGATCAACATGGCCAGTGCCGTGGTTGCAAATGAACGATCCCAACCGCGTTCGGCCAGTGCTCCGGTAACGGTGGCCGCCAGAAGGAAACCAAACAGGTAGCCACCGGTTCCCCCCAGCATGTAGGCCAGGCCGACGCCTTTTTCAGGGCTGCCGGAAAAAACAGGTAGCCCCATAACGCCTTCGGCCAGATACAACAGCACCGTCGCCGCCCCCAGCCGCCAGCCATAGGCCATGCCAATGGATAAAATGACGAAGGTCTGCATGGTCATCGGAACCGGATAAAAAGGCAGTTGAATTTTCGCCGATGCCCAAATCAGCAAAGATCCAATGACACTAAGGACGACGCCACGGAACGCTCCGACCAATTTTCCTTGATCTTCACCCACCGGCCAAACGCTGTCGGCCAGAGTTAATGCGGGGACGTACAATTGGGACTGCGAAGGCATAAAGGTCTCTCCTGAAGTAAATAATATCCGGCAGAATCCGAAACGACGGACCCCCCCCCTTACATACATCGGCGCGTCGCCGGCTGAAACCCTGTTTCAGGCCATTCTTTGATAACGGCTGTCGATGACAATTTCCTTCGACGGGCCGGTAACGAACCAGTTCAAATGCCAAATATCGGCGCCTTCGACCAAAACTCTGCCCCGATACGTATCATCCTTGCAGATATGGGTAACTTTTTGAAATCCGGCCGACAAATCCAACAGATGAAACAGCCCGCCGTGTTCAAAATGAACTTCCCCAAGATGCCCGGCATTGTAGCGGTCGGGGAATTTGTAAATATAGCTGCGATGGACGACTTCACGGTAGTCGCCGAATCGGAGCTCGCCCTGCTCGCGGTAAACAAGGTCGCCACCGTCGGCCACGGCGGTATCCTGAATAATATGGACATCCCCCTGCATGGCCCCCGGCATATTCAGTCGCAGGTCGTTCATGGTCCGATACAGGCTCCATGAGCCTTGCAGAAAGGAATACAGGTCATCGACGGGCCAGGCGCCAGACTCTGAAACATCCTTCATGTGAAAAGCCGCTCCGCACCAACAGATTACATCGCGACTGATAATATCGTTTTTTGCGGTGAACGGCTAGCCGATGAAGCTCCCCTCTTAGCCAGGAGCGGACATTTGCGATGGGACTTGAATTGGTTTTTTTATTCTCCGGGATCGGCCATTCCGATAAGGAGCGCTGGCGCAAAACCACGATTTGATTGCCGTCAAGGTCATAATTTCGGCTTTAACCTAGACAGGCGTATTGTTTGCCACGTTCATAATGAGGAAACCTCGCAAAAATGAATGACCCAAATATACGGCCACGATGGGTTATACCCCTTGCAATATTCGTAGGGATATTTGGCCTTTTGACCCTCAAATCAGGTGGTGAGGTGCTGTTTATTGATGGTGCGGGACGTGAAGCGGCGGGAGAATATGTACCGTTCGTCGTCTGGTTCAATTTCCTGGCTGGATTCGTTTATATCTTGGGAGCCGTCGGGCTGGTCCTCTGGCGACCCTGGATTACACCGCTGTCTGTTGCCGTCACAGTTCTGACAATTGCGGTTTTTATAGCCTTCGGAATTCATATCCTGACAGGTGGAGCATATGAGGCCCGTACCGTCGGGGCGATGTCCCTTAGATGTCTGGTTTGGCTCGGCGTTACGTTAGCGGTTCGCGGGAAAGTCCAATAGAGGGATAAGAGACTAAGAATCACCTGCCGTCAGCGTCATATGAACTGGCCAATGAGTGTCTTGATTGGATCAAAAGCGGGTATCATTTGATGATCGTTGTCTCGATGCTTCCGAATGGCTGGGCGTGCACGATGATAGAATCGCCGGGCTGAAGGAACTGCCCTTCACTATCGCTGGCGGAGGCAACTGCCGAAACCTTATCGAAGCGGTCCATCATTAGCAGTTTGCCGAGCCGTTTTTTCCAGCGTGGTGCGTTAAGGGCCACCCCCGCCGGCGAACCCGTGGTGATCGCCGTGCCCGCTTTAATGACATCCTTGCCATAGGTTTCGGCAACAAAACCCAAAATTTGGCGGTTTGTGTAGATGCGGTTTTTGGTGTTCTGGTTTTGCCGCAATTCACCATTGACGTAGGTTTGCAGCTCAATGCACAGCAGAGAGTTCGGAAGTTGTAAATTTGGCACCCACATCCTTTGACTAACCGGCAGGAAACCCGGAAAGCTGCCTTTTTGGTCCAAGAACACGGCTTCGCGTTCCGCACCGAACCCAAGAATGCCCACTGTCGTGGATTGCAGATCATTTGCCAGGAAATAACCGAGTTTCGGAGCGAAGTCCGGGTCGCGTATGTTATTGATCGTGATGTCTTCCAGTACAACGACGCCAAGTTCGACCTCGTAATCCAGCAGGACGGGTATCGCTGGAAGTTTTGCCTGCAACCGGTTCGCCAAACCGGGCTCGAGCCTATCGACTACTTCCAGTATTTCATGCTGAGCAGGGTATTTGATTTCACCGCCCATACTCAACGCCGGTGCTAACTTGCGGAAAATAGGAGGAGGTATCTGCGGATCGTAATCATATCCACCTTGGCGAATAATCCCGGGGTATGTGAGCGCAACGCCATACATTTGATCCCGATCCACTACCAAGGGGACAAGCTTGCCCGCATTCCCATTCAAGGACAGGCACGCGCTCGACGCCGGGACAGGACTGTGTAGGGCGGGCCAGAAAACGAACCCCACCAGGCCGACCGTCAAGGCTGATAATAATAGCGCTAAATATTTGAAGAATGAGAGCATAGCTATACCCCGCCTCCCAAGATACCGCCGTGTCCATCACCTAGTATAACCTGCTTGGCTGTCTCGGGGAATTTTGAGGCACTTTCACAATCGGACACACCATGGGCGGTGGCAGGCTTGGCGGAGGTAGACCGGCTAACACCGCGAACGGTGAGAATATCGGTGTTGGCAGATAATGTCTGCCCCGGGTCAGAAACAGACCTAAATACGAATTTCTGATAACGTCTGCTTAAACACCTAACAACAGACATGAGGGGCGCTCACGCATATTAGACGTGCGTCCCGGTTCGCCCTTGTTCAGGGGTGCCTGCTGGAGATTTTTCGGAAAACAATGGTGGTTTTCAAGTATTGAAAGCCTGAGCCATTGTGAGCCATTGAAAGTTTGGCGTCCCCAACGGGATTCGAACCCGTGTTGCCGGCGTGAAAGGCCAGTGTCCTAGGCCTCTAGACGATGGGGACCCTAGGAAGAGCGGATTAACTATACGTACCGGACAACAAAATCAAGCGTTTAGAAATGCGGGAGCGAAATAATTTTGGGGCCCTGCGGACCATCGCCTATTTTCCGCTATTTATTCCACCCGCCGGAAGTCCCTACCCTTTTGTGTGTTTGCTTAAGGGCTGGCGATACATACTATCGGGCTATAATTAATCGACGATAGCGCGCGGCCAACCCGTTTGGAGGATTTCAGTATATGTTGAAAGGTAAAGTTCTCGTCGCCCAGGGTGGCGGTCCAACCGCCGTCATCAACCAATCGCTGGTCGGCGCCGTGCTCGAGGCCCGGAAATTTCCCGGTGTCACTCACGTTTATGGCTCCCTTCATGGTATTTCGGGCATCGTCAACGAGGACTTCCTTGACCTGACGCAGGAAACCACGGCCAACCTGGAACGAGTCGCGGCGACGCCCTGTTCGGCGCTGGGATCGACCCGGGACAAACCGAACATCAAATACTGCAAGGAAATCTTCAAGATCCTGAAGGCTCACGAAATTGGCACGTTCTTCTACATCGGCGGCAACGATTCCTCGGACGCCCTGAAAATTCTCGCCCAAATGGCGGAAAAAGAAAATTATGACCTGACCGGCATCCATATCCCCAAAACCATCGACAACGACTTGCCGGTCAATGACCACACACCGGGATTCCCATCCGCCGCCCGCTTCGTCGCCAGTGCTTTTGCCGGTATTAATCAGGATAACATGGCGCTTCGTGGTGTCTATGTCGGCGTCGTTATGGGTCGCCATGCCGGGTTCCTGACGGCCGCCTCCGCCGGTGCACGCACCTTCGGTGGCGATGCGCCGCACCTGATCTACCTGCCCGAGCGCACCTTCGACATGAACAAATTCGTCACCGACGTTAAACGTGTCTACGACAAGCACGGGCGCTGCGTTGTCGCGGCATCGGAAGGCGTACACGATGCCAAAGGCACCGCCATCGTCACCAAGCTGGCCAAGAACGTCGAAAAGGACGCCCACGGCAACGTCCAGTTGTCAGGCACCGGGGCATTGGCCGATCTGCTGACCGACGCGATCAAGTCGAAAACCGGAATTTCGCGGGTTCGCGGCGACACATTCGGCTACTTGCAGCGCTCGTTCCTGGGCTGCGTTTCCGATATCGATCAAACGGAAGCCCGACAGGTTGGGGAAAAAGCGGCCCAGTTCGCGAATTTCTCGGACGCCAAAAGCGGCACCGTCACCATCCACCGGGTCGGCAATTACGCCGTTGAATACAAACTGAGCAAACTGGAATCCGTCGCCGGACTGACTAAAGTCATGGCCGATGGCTTCATCAACAAGGACGCCAACGACGTGACGCCCCGGTTTATGGATTACCTGACCCCGCTGCTGGGCAGCAACATGCCCCAGGTCGGGCGCCTTGACAGCAGTAACCGGGTCAAAAAGATCCTGAACGCGTAAGGCACGAGAAAAAATTCGGGGAGGGGCGGATGAGCGGGCCGCGTCAGGTATTGGCGTGGCCCGCTTTTCTTTTTTTATTTCACCCCACTACCAAACCGGTGCGGCGTCATCGACCAGCAGTTGCGGGGTTGAGCGGCCTTGCCAGGTGTTAATTCTAAGCTTTCCGGCAATGTGAAACGGCGCGCCGCCGTGATGGATCAAGGCCTGCCCCATTTCCGTTTCAACGGCACGGAAGGCGATTGCTTTCAATCTTTTTCCGCTCTCATCCGTCAGGGTCAGCCGCAGGTGAGATTGGTCGGCTCCGATGGCATCGGCATGGGCGATGCGCGCACTGGCGATGGCGAACCGGGGCTCGGAATTGCCCGCTCCATAAGGTCCGATGCTTTCCAGAACCTCCGCCAGACCGAGATTAGCCCCGGCAATCTTTAACCCACCGTCCACATACAGCGCCCGCACGGCCGGCAGGGCCGTCATCTCGCCCGTCAGGCGGTCGTTGAGGAAGGTCTTTAGAGACTCGACCTTGCCGCGCTCTACCGTCAACCCTGCCGCCATGGCGTGGCCGCCGCCTTTAAGCAACAATCCGGACTGCCGGGCGGCGATGATGGCGGCCCCCAGGTCGACACCGTTAACCGAACGGCCGGAACCACTGCCGGTCTCACCGTTGAGCGTAATCACCAGTGATGGGCGGTGGAATTTATCTTTCAGGCGGCTGGCGACAATACCGACAACACCGGGATGCCAGTTCTCGCCGACCACGATAACGACCGGTCGGCTGCCGGGCTGTTCGGATTCGGCCTGAGCCAAAGCCTGTTCCAGCACCGCCTTCTCGATTTCCTGTCGCTCACGGTTCAACTCGTCCAGATGGGCGGCGATCTCGCCAACCTCGGCCCGGTCATCGCTGCTGAGCAGCCGCGTCCCCAAATCAGATTGCCCGACCCGGCCACCGGCGTTGATCCGCGGCCCCAACAGGAATCCGGCATGATACGCTCCCGGTGGCTCATTAATTCCGGCGACATCGGCCAGCGCCGCCAGCCCGGCATTGCTACGTTTAGCCATGATTTTCAGGCCTTGAGTGACCAGTGCCCTGTTGACCCCATGCAACGGCACGACATCACAGATGGTACCCAGCGCGACAATATCGAGCCACCCCATCAGGTTCGGCTCGGCCCGGTTTGCATACCACCCCAATTGCCGTAGTTTTCGGTTCAGCGCCACGGCCAACAGGAACGTCACGCCAACGGCGGCGAGGTGGCCGTGCGGGCTCTCCTCATCCAGCCTTTTCGGATTGATCACGGCAAGCGCCGCCGGCAGCCCGGCTTCGGCTTCGTGATGATCGACGACAATAACATCAAGCCCGGCATCGTGCGCCGCCTGCAAGGGTTCGAACGACGTTGTGCCACAGTCAACGGTAACGACGACGGAAGCCCCTTCCCGCTGCAACTCCAGCAACGCCGCCTCGTTGGGACCATATCCTTCTTTCTGACGGTCCGGGATGTAGACTTTTGACCTGGCCCCGACCGCATTGAACAGCCGCCTCAACAAAGCCGAAGAGGTCGCGCCATCGACATCGTAATCGCCAAATACGGCAACAAGTTCGTTCCGGGTGACCGCCCCCGCCAATCTGTCGACCGCATCGCTCATACCCTTCAGATGATCAGGGTCCGGCAACAGGTCCTTCAATGTCGGGTTAAGGTAACCCGCCGCCTGATCCATTCCGACACCGCGGGCGGCAAGAATACGCCCAACAATTTCCGGCACGCCTAGTCGCTGGGAAATGGCGAGGGCGATACGGTCTTCGGCCTTGCGGACCGACCAGCAACGCCCCGTCAGGGACCTCTCGACACCCAGGAAATACTCATCCGGCACGGCTTATTCCGCCGATAGCAGTCGGCCAAACCGGTGGTGGCTTTCGACGAAGCGGAGCGTCCCCGTTGTCGAACGCAGCACCAGGGAGTGGGTGACGGCAATCCCGTTGATCTTGTGAACTCCGTTCAACAGCGCCCCTGTCGTGACCCCGGTCGCGGCGAACGTTATTCCGCCGTAGGCCATGTCGGAAATGTCGAATTTCCTGTTACGGTCTTCGAATCCCGCCTCACGGGCAACCCGGGCATCGTCTTCGTTGCGAATGACCAGCCGTCCTTGCATCTGCCCGCCGGCGCAACAGAGTGCCGCGGCCGATAAAACCCCCTGTGGCGCGCCGCCGGTGCCCAGAAACATATCAATTCCGCTACCGGCCCAGATGGTTGCAATGACACCGGAAACATCACCATCGGAAATCAGCATGATGCGGGCCCCGGCCTGCCGCACCTTGGCGATCACATCGCGGTGACGCGGCCGATCTAGAATGCAGACAACGAGGTCCCCGACCCGAACATCTCTGGCGGCGGCGAGGGCTTGCAGATTTTCAATCGGTTCCTTGTCGATATCAACAAGCCCCGGCGGCAATCCACCGCCAACGGCGATCTTGTCCATATACAGGTCCGGCACACCGAGAAATCCCCCATCTTCGGCCATGGCGATCACGGACAGGCCATTGGATTCACCTTTTGCGATGATGGTCGGCCCTTCGACCGGCATCAGGGCGACATCGACGGCGGGTCCTTGACCGGTACCGGCACGTTCGCCGACGACCAGTTTGGTTCCGCCATCATTCGGCCTCTCGCCAATTCGAATGGAACCGTCGATGGCGAGGCCATCCAGAGCCCGGGACATAGCCGATACAGCGCCCTGATCGGCTGCCTTTTCGTCTCCGCGGCCCATGAATTCGCTGGCGGCGCGGGCGGCCGCTTCGGTCACCCGAACGGCCTCCATCGCAAGATTTCGCCCTGCTGTGTTGGATTGCGTCATGATGGCAGCCTTATAAATTTTCGATACGGATCATAACCGGGCGCTCCACCACGCCGTCAAGGGCGGCAATCGCGCCGATGGTTTTCATAGCCTGGGCCTCCCCCGTTTCGTGCAAGGTCAGGATGACCGGAACGGCTTCGCCCGGCTCATGACCGTGTTGCAGGATCGATTCCATGGAAACGTTATTATCACGCAGGACCGCCGCAACGTCGGCGAAAACGCCCGGCCTGTCGACAACCATCAAACGGATATAATAGGCACCGCTGTGACCGGCCATGGGCACCGGCAGGGATGGCTTCAACTGGTCAACCGGCACCCCGAAGGTCGGAATACGGACGCTTCGGGCGATATCCACCAGGTCGGCGGCAACCGCCGATGACGTCGGGCCTTCGCCGGCGCCACGGCCTTCCAGGACCAGGCTATCGATGGAATCACCCTCGGCGACGACGGCGTTAAACACCCCTTCGACACCGGCTATCGGCGCCGCCAGCGGAACCATACACGGATGAACCCGTTGTTCGATGCCGTTTTCAGTCTCCGATGCGATACCCAGCAGCTTGATGCGAAAGCCCAGTTCCTCGGCAAAGCGAATGTCCTGTAGAGAAATATGACGGATACCTTCGACATGGACGGATGGGAAATCGACCTCGCGTCCAAAGGCGACGGCGGCCAGGATAGCGAGTTTATGGGCCGCGTCGTCACCATCTATATCGACACCCGGATCGGCCTCGGCATACCCGAGCTTTTGGGCATCCGCCAGGACGTCTGAAAATTCCAGGCCTTCGTCGCGCATGCGACTCAGGATGTAATTACAGGTACCGTTAAGGATACCATAGACCCGACTGATGGTGTTTCCGGCCAGCCCTTCCCGCAGCACCTTGATAACGGGAATACCACCGGCGACCGCGGCTTCGTAGGACAGCATCACGTCTGCCCGCTCGGCGGTTCTGGCGAGCGCCGCCCCATGGGTGGCAATCAACGCCTTGTTGGCGGTGACAACGTGGCGCCCATTTTCCAGGGCCGCCTCGACGACCTGCCTGGCAATGCCGTTGGCTCCGCCGATCAGTTCAACGACAACGTCGGCATCGGCATTTCTGGCCATGGCGACGGCGTCATCGAAGTATTCATAGCCATCCAGTGAAACACCGCGATCCTTGGTACGGTCCCGCGCCGATACCGCGACGACCTTGATCGCCCTGCCGCACCGGCGTTCAAGCACGCCGGAATGAGCCTGTAAAAGCTTAACGGTTCCGGCCCCGACCGTTCCCAATCCGGCGACGGCAATCTTCAATGAGGTGTCCATCAGGTTCTGTCCTGTATTTTTTTGAGTTGGAATTTAGCTGGAAGCGGCACGGCTACGTTCGGTTTCTTCAAAAACCTTGTCGTAACGCGTGAGGAAGGACTTGATATTCCTGACGGCCTGTCGGGTTCGATGCACATTTTCGACCAATCCGATACGGACATGACCGTCGCCATGTTCCCCGAAGCCAACCCCCGGGGCAACGGCAACCCTGGCCTCGCGCAGCAGCAACTTGGAAAATTCCATGGACCCGAGATGGCGGAAGGCGGGTGGAACAGGTGCCCACGCGAACATCGTCGCCGGTGGCGACGGGATTTCCCAACCGGCGGCGCCAAGGCCTTCGATCAACACATCGCGGCGTTCCTTGTACAACGCCCGAATGTCATCAACGCAGTCCTGTGGTCCATTCAATGCCGCCGTCGCGGCAACCTGAACCGGGGTGAACGCGCCATAGTCGAGATAGGATTTAATCCGGGTCAACGCCGCGACCAGGGTTTTGTTACCGCTGGCGAAGCCGATGCGCCATCCCGGCATATTGTAGGTCTTGCTCATGGACGTAAATTCGATGGCGATATCGCGCGCCCCCGGAACCTGCAAAATTGACGGTGGCGGCGGCACGTCGAAATAAATTTCCGAATACGCCAGGTCCGATAATATCCAGATTTCGTGATGCCGGCAAAAATCGACGACCCGGGCATAGAAATCGAGATCAACCAGTTCCGCCGTCGGGTTATTGGGGTAGTTCAATACCAGCGCCGTCGGTTTCGGCACACTGTGGGCGACGGCGCGTTCCAACGCGGCCATGAAATTTTCATCGGGTCTGACCGGAATATTGCGAACCGCAGCCCCGGCAATAACAAACCCGAAGGGATGTATGGGGTAGCTGGGATTCGGCACCAGAATAACATCACCCGGTGACGTGATCGCCGAGGCCAGGTTGGCCAGACCTTCTTTTGACCCCAAAGTGACGATCGTTTCGCTTTCAGGGTCTATGCCGACATTAAAGCGCCGCTCATAGTAGGCCGACACGGCCTTCCGCAGGCCCGGAATACCCCTTGAATTGGAATACCTGTGGGTTCGTGGGTCCTGTACCGCCTCACACAATTTATCGACGATATGTTTCGGAGTCGGCTGGTCCGGATTGCCCATGCCAAAATCGACGATATCCTCGCCCGCCGCTCTCGATCGGGCCTTCATCGCATTCACTTCGGCGAAAACATAAGGCGGCAAGCGCCGTATGCGATGGAACTCCTTGTCCATAAGCTTGATATCTCTTTCCTGTTTGGCCGGCCCACCGCGCTTGTCCGTAATCCGGAATTAGGGCGAATTTATGGATGTCGCCAGCGCAAGGCCGATGGTCAGTTTACGAAATAGACCTCGGCGCGCCGGTTGCCGGCTTCACCGGATGGCATGCTTTCGGAATACAAGGGCATTGTGTCGGAACGAGAATCGACCAACAGCATGTCGGCGGGAATTCCCCCGCGAACCAGTGCGGCGGCAACCATGTTGGCGCGGTCCGCCGACAGTTTGTAATTGACCATTGCATGACGGACCGGGTCCATATTCCGCGTCCGGGAACTGGAATACCCGACGACGCGAACCATGCCGCCCCGCTGCTTGTGCAAAAGGACAACCTCGCCAAGAATTTTTCTGTCCAGACGGTCCAGGTTATCGGACCCGTTGCCGAACAGGATGGTCGCGATCATGGTTCCGCCGGCCTCCTGCGGGTAGCGCCGCAATACCGGCGCCGCGCCCCCGGGCAGTTCCGGCTCGGCTTGCCGGGGTGGCGACACGCGTTTTTCCGGCACCGATACCGGGGCGCCATTCATTTCAATGCCGTTGGAAGAAACGACGACCGTCGCATATGGATCACCATCCAGCGGTAACATGGCATTGGCCGGTAATTTCGGGGCCGGTACCGCGACCTCCGTCGGCACGGCCGGCGCGACCGTCGCAGGCGCCGGAGCCTGCGACGGGACGGCGGCAACCTGTTTCGGCGCCGGTGCGGGTGCGGGCGTCGGCACCGGCACGGGCGTTACGGACAGTGTCGGGATAGCCGGGGGGGCCGGTTGAGTGGCAGCCGCCGAAGGCTTGGCATCCGGCACGGCCGTTTCCGCCAGTTGCCCCTGCCGGGCAATGGCTTCGGCGTACTTGCGCCCCTCGACATCGGGCACCAACCCCTGGTTCGTTGTCTTTACAGGACGCTTGGGAACCGTTGACAGACTTGGGAAAGGTTGACCTTCGCCGGGATTTTCCGGGCCGGCGACCTGCCCCTGGGCATCTTCTCCAGAGAAGAAATCTACCGTGCTGTTATACCATTGAGCCGGATTGAGGGCATCGGGCACCGAGGAACAACCGGAAAGCGCCGTCAGTGTGACGGCCATTGCGCCGCCGACAACAAGCCGCCTGAAAAGACCGTTTCCGGTAATCTGGCGTTCTGGTGATTCCGCTTGAATGTCTCGCGAATTGGAAGATCTTGTCGTCATCGGTAGCATCGCCCCTCGTCCCACGAAAAACTGTACGATAAACAAACTTTTTCGTACTTGTGCAAACATACCATAGCCGCATAATGGTTAACGCATAACTTACGGTGATAATGACACGACGGTAACTAAATCCCCAACTTTTTTCACGGTTTTCTACTTTCCGACCACAAAAAAACAGAGGATCGACCAATGGTCAAACTGCCAGAAGAACCCGGCCAACCAGACCGTGCTAAGGCCGCCCCGGAGGACATCTCCGGGGCCATTGCCGACATCGCCCAGCGCAGCCAGCAACTGGTCAATGATTTTCTCGCCAGACAGAAGTCGGAAAACGGCTTGAAGGACATCCAATCGACCTCGCACATTAGTAAGGCGTTTATGGAAATGACGGCGAAAATGATGGAAAACCCGGCCAAACTGGTGGAAGCACAGGCGTCGCTATGGAACGACTACATGAAGCTATGGCAGTCGGCGGCAACCAGAATGATGGGGGGGGAAACCGCCCCGGTCATCAAGCCTTCGAGCGGTGACAAGCGGTTTCGCGCCGATGCATGGAGCGAAAACGACGTTTTTGATTTCATCAAGCAATCCTACCTGCTGACCGCCAACTGGCTTCAGGATACAGTGCGTGACGTTGAAGGGCTCGATGACAAGACCGCAAAGAAAGTCGATTTCTACACGCGCCAGTACGTCGACGCCCTGTCACCAAGCAATTTCGCGGCGACCAATCCCGACGTCCTGCGCGCGACCGTTGAAACGGGTGGCGAAAACCTCATAGACGGATTGAAAAATCTACTTGGCGACCTGGAACGCGGCAAGGGCAAGCTGAACATCTCGAAAACCGACGACAGCGCCTTCGAAGTCGGCGTTAATATTGCCACAAGCCCCGGAAAAGTCGTTTACCGCAACGAGTTGGTCGAAATGATCCAATACAGCCCAAGCACCGACAAGGTCGTACGGCCCCCATTACTGATCGTCACACCATGGATCAACAAATTTTATATCCTCGACCTGCGACCGGAAAACTCGCTGATTAAATGGGCCGTCGACCAAGGGCATACGGTTTTCGTCACCTCATGGGTCAATCCGGACGCGAAACTGGCTAAAAAATCATTCGAGAATTATCTGTTCGAAGGTGTCCTCGAGTTGCTGGACGCCATTGAAAGCGCGACCGGCGAGAAGCAGATCAACGCCGTTGGCTACTGCATCGGCGGCACCTTGCTGGCCGCCACGTTGGCCTATATGGCGGCAAAAAAGGATCACCGCATCACGTCGGCGACGTTTCTGACGGCAATGGTGGATTTTACCGATCCAGGCGAACTGGGCATATTCGTGGACGAGGATCAGTTAGCCGCCCTGGAAGCAAAATTGAGCAAGCGGGGCTTTCTGGAAGGCTCTGAAATGTCCGATACGTTCAATATGATGCGTGATAACGACCTTATTTGGTCTTTCGTCATCAATAACTACCTGCTGGGCAAGGAACCCTTCCCGTTCGACCTTCTATACTGGAATTCGGACTCGACCCGTATGCCCGCCGCCATGCATCTTTATTATCTGCACAATATGTATCTGAATAACAAGCTTGTTGAACCGGAAGGCATCACACTTGGCGGCGTCGCCATCGATCTCCGCTCAATCGAGATTCCGGTTTATATTCTATCGACTCGCGAAGACCACATCGCACCCTGGAAATCTACCTACGCGGGGACAAGCCTGTACAGCGGCCCCAAGCGCTTCGTTCTCGCCGCGTCCGGGCATATAGCGGGCGTCGTCAATCCACCAACCAAGAAGAAATATTGCCACTGGACCAATGGCAAATTGCCGAAAAATCCTGAAAAGTGGCTGGCCGACGCCATATGCCATGACGGCTCGTGGTGGCCGGACTGGGACAAGTGGCTAAAAAAACATGCAGGAAAGAAAGACACCCCGGCCCGGCACCCCGGAGAGGGCCAACTGCCGGCCCTGGAAGATGCGCCGGGGCCGTATGTCAAAGTGCGTTCCGACGCCTAACTTCTGACATTAACGTTAACCCTGATCTTCCTTGAAACCATCAAGGAGTTGCATCGCAGCGGTGTGCGGCGCCAGCGCGCGAGCGGATGTTTTGTCGATCAGTTCGGCGAGTTTGCCTTGGCGTTGACGGTGCAGACGGGTCCGCACTTCGTCTTCGGCCGCTTTTAATATTCGCATCTCGGCAATGCGGCGCTTGCGGGTGACCATTTCGCCGCTTTCATTCAGGTGCCGGAGATGGCCGTCGATGGCCGCCAACAGGACGTCAATCTTCTCACCTTTTTCGGCGCTGGTGGGCACCACAGAGGGACTCCAGCCACGCGACCGCCGGTTCCCGCGCCCCAGCGTCAACATCGCCTCAAGGTCGGCGACCGTTCGGGCAGCGTCGTCCCGATCACATTTCGACACCGCATGAATATCGGCAATTTCAAGCACGCCCGCCTTGATCGCCTGAATATCGTCGCCCAACCCCGGGGCCGATACGACAACGACGGTATGGGCGGCACTGACGATATCCACTTCGTCCTGGCCGACGCCGACGGTTTCGATCAACACCACATCAAACCCGGCGGCATCGAGAACATCGACCGTGTCGAGCGCCGGGCGCGCCAGGCCGCCAAGGGCGCCCCCCGTCGCCATGGAACGGATGAACACGCCATCGTCCCCGGTCAGGTCGTTCATACGGACCCGGTCACCCAGAATGGAGCCGCCGGAAAACGGGCTGGACGGATCGACGGCGACGATCCCGACCTTGCGACCGCTTTTCCTGATTTCCAACGCCAGCGAGCGAACCAGGGTCGATTTGCCACTGCCCGGAACCCCGGTAATGCCGACGACATGGGCCTTGCCGGCATGGCGAAAAACACCGGCCAGGGCCAGACGATCAGCCGGGTTTGCCGTTTCCGCCCGTGACATCATTCTGGCGATGGCGCGGGGCTGGCCTGCCAACACCTGACGAATCAGGTCCTCGTCGGCGGCTGGCAACGGTGCGTCGGTTGCGCTCACGATTCCCCCGCAGCCGCTATCTGTCGCCGGTAGTTCGCGGCGAGGTCTACATAATGTGGGCCCGTATAACGCATGATATCCAGATCCTTATCGGAAAGCCGGCGCACCCTGCGGGCTGGTACTCCGGCCCACAACTCACCGCTTTTGACGATTTTTCCCGGCGGCACCAGCGATCCCGCCGCGACCATACTCCCCGCTTCGACGACGGCCAGGTCCATCACGGTCGCCTTCATACCGACAAAGCAGCCGTCTTCCAGCGTGCAGGCATGAATGAGCGCCATATGGCCGATGGTGACGTCATCACCGATATAACAGCCTTGGGTCTGGGTCGCGACGTGAACGATGGTTCCATCCTGAATATTGGTTCGCTTGCCAACCCGAATATCGTTTACATCGCCCCTGAGGACACATTGAAACCAGATACCCGTTTCAGAACCGATCTCGACATCGCCAATCAAGGTCGCGGTCGGCGCGATGAACGCGCCATCGGCGACTTTCGGCGCTAGTTTTCCATATGGCATGATCAAGCCGGACATCTACTTCTCCCCTTGCGTTTGCATCCAGTAACGGAGCGCCGCACTGACGGCGCGGGGTCGCTCCAACGGCGCCAGATGGCCGCAATCTTCGACAATGACCAGCGCCGCTCCCGCCGCCGCCGCCATCGCCCGATGCTGCTCCAAAGACGTCAACATATCCTGACGCCCGCACATGACAAGAACCGGGCACTCGATCCTGATTAAGTCATCCAGGCCGCTTTTTCGATTCAAAATGGCATTCTGCTGCCGAAGGAAAGCGTCTTTGCCCACATGCTCGGCCATCGCCATGATTCGGGTCGTCAGAACCTCGTCATTCAAACGGTTTTCATGGATCAACAGCGGCAACAAACGCGACGTCACACCCTTAAACGCCCCCCGATTGACCTGCTCGATGAAGCCGAGGCGGCGCTCCCGCTGTTCATCGGTGTCGGCGTCGGCCGAGGTATCGATCAGGGCGAGCCGTTCGATCCGCTCCGGCGCCTGACGCATGATTTCCTGGGCCACATACCCTCCCATGGACAACCCCGCCAGCGAAAATCTCCTGGGCGCGGTCGCCAACACCCGTGCCGCCATCGCCTCGATGCTGTCGTCAAGGGTCAGGTCGGCGACCGAAATTTCGGCAAGATCCGTCAGTGTCTCCGCCTGATGAGCCCACAACGCCTGATCCAGAAGGAGCCCCGGCAAGAGGACGAGAGGGGTCTTGTTGTTCATAATTTTATTTCTTAATTTATTGGTATATCTAATTGATTAATATTGATATTTTTAAATACGAAAAATACCAATCACAGGGCGGAATATCGAATCTGCGACATCTTAGAGTCTATCCGCTAGAATCGCCAGACGTGCAACCGGCTGGCCCGGGCATCATCAAGCTCGACGGTCTGATCCGCCACCTGCCCCGGCACGTCGAATGAATTACTGATGAACACCGCTCCCGGCCGCATCTCGGCTCTCGCCTTACTGTAAAGGTCCGCCATCGGCTGTGGCGAGAGAAAGGCATAGACCACGTCAAACGGCTCCAGGGACTGTTTCCAGATATCGCCATAAACGATCTGTACATTCGGGCGACCGGAAATAACCTTTCGAATCCACGAAATGACGCAAGGTATCGGGGCGGATTCGACCGAAACGAAGTTACCGTCAGGATGACGTCCGGCGAGATACAACGCCGTTCCCCCTATGCCCCCGCCAAGATCGATAAACCTGACCCCCGGTGTCTGCGGCAACATTTGATCAATCGCACGCCAGGCCGTTCCATTGCTGAGGTACAGCGGTACGCCACCCCGAAAACTGTTCCAGAACACCGCCAGCGTCAGCAAAAAAAGACCGAGCCAAACATAAGCGGGAAGCGCCAACCATAGCGCCCCGGCGATGGCGAAGGGAAAGCCGAACTGAACGATCGCCCACCACACCGCCAACCGCAACAGCCAACCGGATAGGGCCGCTATCGCCCCAATGACCGACAACCATGTGATGACGGAAAGAAATAAATTAAACTTTGCGGCCAGCGGAATCAGGACCAGAAAAACAACAGCCGCGGCGCCGCCTTGACACATTAAAATCTTATAAACGGGAGTATTCCGGAGATAGCGGCGCCCCGGTGCATCGGCGCGCCCCTCGCCCGCCTTGATTTTACCCTTACCGGACATCGCCAAACCGGGCATACTTGCCCCGAAAGTACAAAAGCGGATGACCGACATCCGACACCGCCAGTTTTTCGACGCGGCCGACGATAATTTTGTGGTCGCCAGCGTCGTAAACGGCCTCCCTCCGGCATTCCAGATTGGCCAGACAGTCTTTGAGAATGGGGCATCCCGTCTCCCAAACATCGTATTCAATGCCCATGAACTTGTCTTCCAAGGGTCTTGCGAAATTGTTTGATATGGACTCTTGATATTCCGACAGAACATTCAATGCGAAGGCGGAACAGTTGGCATAGATGTCGCAACTGGGACTCGACAGATCGACGCAAAACAGCACCAGAGGCGGATCGAGCGACACGGAGGTAAAAGAGTTCACGGTAATTCCGATGGGAGCGCTTTCATCTCCAAGCCCTGTCACGACGGTAATTCCCGTCGCGAACCGGCCCAAGGCGCCGCGGAAAGTCGACGGGTCAATGCTCAACGCCACGGCTCGCTCCGGAAAGTTATTGAATTCATTTTGTTTTGCTCCGTTAATCGGTTATCCGATATCATGCTTAAGAGTTCCTGGGCTGGCAACACATAGACTGCGGTGACAACGATCGAATACAAAGAGAAGTTTTTGTTAACCTTTGGACTGGCAAACTATAACCTTCGCGCGAAAAATGCGAGAATATCCGCGCGCCGTGGAAAAAGAAAAAATGGCTTCTGAGGGAATTTTATAGATGTTCGCCATTATCGGCTATGTCGTCGTTATGGCGAGCGTTGTTGGCGGCTATGTAGCCGCTGGCGGGCACTTGGATGTACTATGGCAACCGCTTGAATTTCTTATCATCTTTGGCGGCGCTGTCGGCGCTTTTGTCGCCGGCAACGCACCGCTTCTGGGCCGCGTCGGTGGCGCACTGGGGACATTCATCAAAGGCCCGGCGAGGAAACCGGAAGACTATATGGAGCTTCTGGGCGTTCTTTATTCGATTTTCAAACTCGCCAAAAGCAAAGGTGACCTGGCGCTGGAGGCGCACGTCGAAAACCCCGAAGACAGCTCCCTGTTTCAGAATTTCCCGACCTTCAGCGCCGACCACCATTCGGTTGAATTCCTCTGCGATTACCTGCGCATGCTGACCCTTGGCACCAGCAACGCCCACGAAGTCGCGGAAATTATCGACACCGAACTGGAACTGCACCACGAAGAGGACCACTTAACGGCCGCGGCCCTGCAGGGGATGGCCGATGCGACCCCGGCGCTGGGTATCGTCGCCGCCGTTCTTGGCGTTATCCATACCATGGGATCAATCACCGAACCGCCGGAAATCCTTGGTGAACTGATTGGCGCCGCCCTCGTCGGGACGTTCAGCGGCATCCTTATTTCCTATGGCTTTATGGCGCCGATCGCGCAGTCCGTGACCCTGAGCTTCGCTACGGATTCCCAGTACTTCAGTTGTATCAGGGCGGGCTTGCTCGCCCATATGCAAGGGTACGCACCACAGGTTTCAATCGAATTTGCCCGTAAGAACCTGCATGGAAAATACCGTCCTTCCTTCGCCGAGGTCGAAGAAATGATCAACGAGTTGCCCAGCGCGACATAACCGATGGCAGACCAACTCCAGCCCATCATTATCAAGAAGGTCAAGAAATCCGGCGGCGGCCATGGCGGCGGCGCCTGGAAAATCGCCTATGCCGATTTCGTGACGGCGATGATGGCGTTCTTCTTGCTGTTGTGGCTGCTCAATTCCGTGACCCAGGAACAACTTGAAGGCATTTCCAACTATTTTGCACCGGTCTCGACATCGAAAAGCACCAGCGGTTCCGGTGGAATCCTGGGCGGTAAAACCCTCGGCGAGCAAGGCGCGATGGAACAATCGGCATCGCGACCAAGCGTCACAGTCGATCTGCCGCCGCCAAAATCCGGCGCAACGGATCTGCAAACCAATCAGGACGCCGGTGCGACTCAAGATAACCTGGAACAGCTCCAGCAACAGAAGGAAGAACAGCAATTCCAAGAGGCCGAGAAATCCCTCAACACGGCGATACAGGGTATTCCGCAGCTTAAGGATCTTGCCAAAAGCCTGCTGATTGATGACACGCCGGAAGGATTGCGCATTCAACTGGTCGACCAGGAAGGATTGGCGATGTTCCCGAGCGGGGCGTCGGATATGTATCTGCATACCCGCAAAGTTCTTGAATTGGTGGCCAAGGTGATCAACAAGATGCCGCAAAAAATTGCTATTTCGGGTCATACAGACGCCACCAAATTCGTCAATGGAAGCGGTTACGGCAACTGGGAACTATCGGCCGACCGGGCCAACGATGCCCGGCGTGTTCTGCGGGAACTCGATGTGCCCGACGACAGAATCGCCCGCGTCGTCGGTCGCGCCGCGACGGACCCGCTCATGCCCGAGGACCCGACGAACGCCCGAAACCGTCGTCTTTCAATCGTTCTGCTACGCGGCACGGGCCAACAAAAAACGCCGGCCCAGACAGAAAATCAACCACCGCCAGATGAGCCGGTGCAACCACAGCCACAGTCAATAGTGGAGCCGATGACGGCACCCGTTGTCGAACCGACACCGACGCAACCTGACAAAGAGGCGCAGCCTCAGTAAAATACCTTCGTCATGAAGACAGGATCCCCGGAATGAGATATTCGCCGCCGTCCGGCGCCCGGTTTTTTTTCACCACGGCGCCCCTGCCCTGCCCCTACTTCCCGGATCGGGTCGAACGGCGTGTCGTCACGGAACTTCTTGGCCGGAACGCCAATACCCTGCACGATGTTCTAACCCATGCCGGTTATCGACGTTCTCACGGAATAGCGTACGTCCCCGCCTGTCCCGACTGCAACGCCTGCGTCGCCGTTCGTATCCCCGTTGACAGGTTCAGGCCTTCGAAGACGCAACGACGAATTCTCAACCGCAATACCGGATTACACGCCGCCGCCTTGCCGCCCAACGCCACGGAAGAGCAATTTGTTCTGTTCTCCGCCTATCAGTCCTCACGGCATTCCGGGGGCGATATGGAGAAAATGACCGGCGACGACTACCGCTCCCTTGTTGAAGAAACCAACGTCGCTACCCAAATCGTCGAATTTCGTGACGAAGACGAGACATTGATCGCCTGCTGCCTGATCGACCTGCTTTCCGATGGGCTGTCGGCGCTCTACAGTTTTTACGACCCCGATATACAATCGCGCCGAAGCCTTGGGACTTATATGATCCTCTGGCTGATACGGCACGCCAGGGAACAGGGCCTCGATTATGCGTATCTGGGGTTCTGGATAGAAGGGTGCGACAAAATGTCGTACAAGGCATCTTATAAACCGCTTGAGGGATTTACATCCCTCGGTTGGCTGCCCATGGAAAGCCTATGATGTATTTATACAAAAAGGATGTTGCTCTTGGTCCGGATGGCCGATAACGTGGCGTCGATCTAGCGTTGGCAGGGGCTTTGATTGTAACGCTTCTATTCTATGCTAAGCTTATATTCTCGTACAATAATTCCAAACAGGGAGAGTGTTTAATGAAACGTCGTCAATTTATCAAAAGCGCAGCAGCCGCAGGTGTCGCCGGGGCAGCCACGTCGGCTCTGTCCGCGCCCGCCGTCGCAAAAGAACGTATCGATATGGTTATCGTGTCCACGTGGCCGCGCGATTTCCCGGGTCTCGGCACAGGTGCCCAGCGTCTGGCCAAACGCATCGGCGACATGACCGAAGGTCGCATCAACGTTCAGTATTTTGCGGCTAAAGAACGCGTCGGCGCTTTTGATGCCTTCGACGAAGTCGCTTCCGGCAATGCCCAGGCTTATCACGGCGCCGAATACTACTGGAAAGGCAAGCACCTTGGCTTTGCGTACTTCACCGCTGTTCCTTTTGGATTGACCTGCAATGAAATGAACGCCTGGATTCGGTTTGGCGGCGGTCAGCAACTTTGGGATAAACTGAGCGGCGATTTCGGTTTGAAAGGCGTTCTGGCCGGCAATACCGGTGTCCAGATGGGGGGCTGGTTCAACAAGGAAATCAATACCGCCGATGACCTGAAGGGCCTGAAAATGCGTATTCCCGGCCTGGGCGGCGACGTCATGGCCAAGTTGGGCGCTTCTCCGGTATCCATTCCGGGTGGGCAGATCTATGAGAACCTTGTTTCCGGCGCCATCGACGCCACGGAATGGGTCGGCCCCTGGAACGACCGCTTCATGAAATTCTATGAAGCCGCCAAATACTACTACTATCCGGGCATGCACGAGCCCGGCGCCGCTCTCGCCCTCGGGATGAATGCCTCATGGTGGAGCAAACTGTCGAAAACGGACCAGTTGATCATTCAGGCAGCATCAGCCGCTGAAAATGATATGATGATGGCTGAATACAACGCCAAGAACGGTGAAGCGCTTACCGATCTTGTGGATAATCAAGGCGTTAAATTGCGTCAGTTCAGCGATGACGTTTATGACAGCTTCGGCGAAGCCGCCGCCGAAGTCTTTGAAACAGTGAAAGCTCACAGCCCATTGGCCGCTGAAATTCACAAGAGCTTCCTCGCTGCCCGTAAAGACCTTGGCGCCTGGTCGAAAATTTCCGATCAGGCCTACGTCGCGCAGCGCAACCGCGTTCTCGGCGTTTAAGCAAGACGGAATACCAGTACGATATGAAAGCGGGGCCCTCGGGCTCCGCTTTCTTCGTGACCAAATTAATTGCAAGCCGTTGGTTTTCCTAACCTGGCCTAAGTATTTCAGAATCCATGATCACAATTTCACACAAAGTCGCCAATGAATCTGCGGGGAGTTCTCTGGTTTTAACCATTCGCTTCCTCGCGCTCAGCGCCGCCGCCATTAGCTTGCTGTTTGTCCTCAACAACTTTCTTATCTTCTGGCAGGGTTGGCCCGGTATTTTCGGACTGTTCGCTCATCTCGGCTGGTTTGGTTTCGCCCCGTTGACGACGGCGCTTAACGACACATCCGTGTTGTTGGGCTGGCTGCAACTGGCTTTCTACCTGGTATCGGTCGGCGGTCTGTTAGTGCTGGTTCTGATGACCCCCGACCGTACGCTGCGAGCAGATTCAGAAAAACTGGCGTCGCTGGCGGCTTACATTGTCCGGGCGGCGTTTTGGTCGGTCCTGCTGATCGGAATTGCCGATGCGGCAATTTCATTTATGCGGGTCGAAGGTCTCCTGATCGATCTACTGGGGCCAAGTTTCACCCAGGACCTGGGCCGCGCCAGCTTTCGCGGCATGCACGTTCATTACCCGCTGATCATGGTTGGTTTTATTATCGCGCTGTTTACCCGGACGCTCGGTTTTGTCTGGCTGGCTCTGTTGATCGTCATAGCCGAGTTGCTAATCGTCATTACCCGTTTTGTTTTTTCTTATGAGCAAGCCTTCATGGGCGACCTGGTGCGCTTCTGGTATGCCGCCCTGTTTCTTTTCGCCAGCGCCTACACATTGATGCAAGACGGTCATGTTCGGGTCGATGTTCTCTATAGCGGATTTTCCGAAAGGCTGAAGGCGTGGTCCAACACCGTCGGAACGCTGATTCTGGGAATTCCGGTTTGCTGGACCGTCCTGATCCGCGGCATGTGGGGGAAATCAAGCCTCATTAACGCCCCGATCCTCAGTTACGAAGTCACCCAGAACGGCTATGGCCTGTACGTCAAGTACCTTATGGCCGGCTTTTTGCTGATCTACGCCCTTTCCATGATGATCCAGTTCATCAGCTACTTTCTAAAAAATGTCGCCGTTCTGGTTCGCGAACCAGAGGCGCAGCCGAACCACGGTCAGCCGACGACTTAGCTTATAATCTCGAAAGAACACCGCATTTATGGAAATCGTTTTCCTTCTGATACTAGTCTTCCTCATGATCTCTGCGCTGGGGTCTGGTTTTCCCGTTGCCTACGCCCTGCCGGGTTCGGCGCTGATCACAATCGGTCTGGCGGCGCTAAGTGGCTATATATTCGTCGGTGACACCGGTGCCTTCTTCGCTCAGGGTGGCCCCGGACAATGGCTGAATGCGGCCGTTACCAATTTCCGGGGGATCTATTACGAGGTCGAGCGAGACACACTGATCGCCATTCCCCTGTTCATTTTCATGGGGATCATGCTGCAGCGTTCCAAAATCGCCGAAGACCTTCTGATCGCCATGGCGCAACTTTTCGGCCCGATTCCGGGTGGACTGGGCATCGCCGTTGTTTTCGTTGGTGCGCTGCTGGCGGCGACCACGGGCATCGTCGGGGCGACAGTTGTCGCAATGGGCCTGATCTCGCTGCCGGTCATGCTGCGCCACAATTACTCCGTCCCCCTGGCGACCGGAACCATCGCCGCTTCGGGAACGCTTGGACAAATTATCCCACCTTCCATTGTCCTGATCATCCTGGCCGACCAGCTGTCAAGTGCAACCGATCGGGCGGCAACCCTGCGCAAACTCGATTTCAAGGAAGCGACCGGCAGCCTTTCCATGCCGTCAGCTTTTGACCTGACATCGACCAGTGCCGGAGAAATGTTCCTGGGCGCCATGCTTCCGGGGCTGGTCCTTGTCGGTTTGTACATGGCCTACATTCTGATCGTCGCCCTGATCAAACCGAAAGCCGCCCCGCCGGTGCCATTTGAGGGCAAGTACGACGCAAAATTCCTGAAACAGATTTTCCTGGCTCTGATTCCGCCGCTGACCCTTATTTTCACGGTTCTGGGATCAATCGTGATGGGTATCGCGACCGTCAACCAGGCGGGCGCCATTGGTGCCGCCGGTGCGCTGATCATGGCGAGTTACCGGCTGATGGAAGGCAAAAAACGCGCTTACTACCCGGCGATCCTGGCTATTATCACAATATCGATTGTTGCCGTGCTGGTCGGCAACTACAACATCAATATCAAGGCCGAAGGTGGCGAAGATCAACATCTCGTCATCCTGACCGCGTTGCTCGCGGTTATCGGCTTCCTGATATCGCTGGCATGGAGCGGATGGCGCACCTTCAAGATCGACGACACCCTTAAGGGCGTCATGGTTGAAACCGCCAAAACGACATCCCTGGTCTTTATCATTTTGCTTGGCGCGGCAATGCTCACCGCGGCGTTCCGTGCTTTTGGCGGCGAAGAGCTGGTTAAGGACTTTCTCAGCGCCCTGCCCGGCGGCTTTATAACCAAGTTCATTGTCGTCATGTCGGTGATTTTCTTTCTTGGATTCTTCCTTGATTTCATCGAAATCGCCGTCGTCGTGGTGCCAATCATCGCCCCGATATTGCTGGCCGATCCGGAAGCAAACGTTACTGGCGTCTGGCTTGGCGTCATGATCGGCGTCAACATGCAGACATCGTTCCTGACCCCGCCGTTCGGGTTCGCTCTGTTTTACTTGCGCGGTGTCGCGCCAAGTATGGTGAAAACCATTCAGATGTATCGCGGCGTCATACCGTTCATCACGTTACAGTTGATCGGCCTTGCTATCGTTGGGTTTTTCCCGCCCCTGGTCAACTATCTGCCAAATCGGGTTAACCTGACATCCGATACGGCTCCGCCACCAAGGAATCCGAGGCTGCAATTGTGCGTCGAGGACTTCGTTTTCGGAGAATACGACAATCAAAAGGAACAGCTACTGCGTCATATTGCGACCGCCAAGTCTCTCGATACAAGCTACTTGCCGGCCAAAATTCGTAAATCCCTGACCGAAAGTTTTGCGTCCGCCGAAGCAACATTTGGACTGGTCCAAAATGTGCGAACCGCCGAGGCCGCTTTGGCCAAATACGTCATCGAATATCGCCCGCTGCATCGTAAAGTTCGGAACATACACGCTAAGATTCTGAGATCAAGAACCAAGATAAAGAACCTTGAAAGAGACCTGAGACGCATCGATACGGACGTTTCCGACAGCAGTAAGGTCAACAGCTTACAGCAGAAAATCGAGTCCTTAAAAGCGGGAATATTGCAGAACGAAGCCAAGATTCCAAGCCAATGGGAAGACGCACGGGCGACCTTCCTGAAACTGTCGAAGGCCGAAACCAAGGCGCGCTTGAAATACCGGCGCAATGTTGACGATGCCTACGACCCGATCGCCGACGTCCGAAAGATTTTGGCCCAGACGACAGCCCTTAGCGGCCTTCAGGGCCAACTGAATGGACTTGAAACGGTCGTTCTCAGTCAGACGCCAAAGCGAGCGATGGAGACCATCAAGTTGGCGGAATCTGCGCTTGGGGCCGTCAGCGGCGCCAGTTCGATCAGATCAAAAATTTCGAAAGTGCGTCGAGCGCTGAAGGGCAACACGCCGGACCCGGACAAGGCGTTGAAGGAATTGGCCAAGGGACTGGCATTGTTTGCCGATGATGTAAAGTGGCGTCAGCGGGCGGTCAAAGAGTTGGCTAGCGGCCTTGCCACGTACGATGACGCAATCCGCGACTCGATTGGCCTGCGTCAGCAAGAGCGCCTGACGGCTGACCAGGCGGTCGAGGTTGCCAGTTGCCAATCCCATCACAGGGACATCTCGCTAAACTTCTAGAAAACTTCCCGGCTAAAACCGACGCCGTTCCGAGAGACGCCTTTGGGCGGGGGCCACGTGGCACCCCGCCCAAAGGGCATTTTGTTCAATAATAGGCCTTGAAAACTCAGCCAAACTTTCCGGATGTCGGAAAACCGCGGGGAACAATCAGGCCCGCCTGGGCGCGTTTGCCGACCCAACCGGAAATTTCCGTCTCCGTGCGAGTTCTCTCGCCATTTTTCCACGTCAAGCCATCGGCAAGAACGATGGTCTTGACATCGGCCAGCCCGCCCTTTGCGTAGCGCTGCAAAATATTGCCGCGCCCGCGGGCCATCGCAGGCAATTCGGCAAGCGGGAAAATCAGCAGTTTTCGATTTTGCCCAACGACCGCGACATGGTCATCATTTTCACCGATATCGACGGCAATACAGGCTTCCTCGCCGCCACTCAGGTTCAATATCTGCTTGCCGTTCTTGGTTTGGGCGATAAGATCATTTTCATCGACGATGAATCCACGCCCGGCGTCCGAGGCGACCAGCAAGCGTCGTCCGGGCCGGTGCACGAACATGGCAACGGGTTCGTGCTCGTTACCCAAATCGATCATCAGGCGCAAAGGCTCGCCATGCCCCCTGCCCCCCGGCAATTTATCACAGCCGACCGTGTAGAACCGTCCATTGGTGGCGAAGATTACCAGCTTGTCCGTCGTTTGGGCGTGCAAGACGAATTTACCCCGGTCGCCTTCCTTGTACTTCAAATCACCATCGTCTGTGACATGACCCTTGATGGCGCGGATCCAGCCTTTTTCCGAACTGACGATGGTCACCGGTTCGCGTTCGATCATGGCTTCCAGCGGCACAATCACGGCCGTCGGCGGTTCGCCGATTTCGGTCCGCCGCCTGCCCAGATCGGTTTTCTCCCCGAACTCCTTTTTGATATGGGAAAGCTCGCCGGTAATGGTCTTCCAGCGCTCGTCTTCGTTTGCCAGCAAGGACGATAAAATCTTCTTTTCGTCGTTGAGAGTCTTATCCTCTTTTCTGATTTCCATTTCTTCGAGCTTGCGTAACTGCCGAAGCCGCATGTTGAGGACCGCTTCGGCCTGGACATCGCTCAATTGAAAGACCCGGATCAATTCGCCCTTGGCGTCGTCTTCCTCGCGAATAATGCGAATCACCTCATCAAGGTTCAGAAAGGCGACCAGGAATCCGCCGAGAATTTCCAACCGGTGTTCAATTTTATCAAGACGGTATTGCGACCGACGGACCAGGACGTCTTGCCGATGATCCAGAAACGCCTGCAAGACCTCGCGCAGGTTCATCACGCGTGGCACATTGTTGGCATCCAGCACGTTCATGTTCAGACCGAAGCGGATCTCCAGATCGGTCTGCCGAAACAGGTGTTCCATCAACATTTCAGGCTCAACGGTCCGGTTCTTCGGTTCCAGAACGATGCGGATATCTTGCGCGGACTCGTCGCGAATATCCGCCAGCATCGGTAATTTTCGCAGCGTCATCAATTCCGCTATTCGTTCTATCAGCCGTGATTTTTGAACCTGATAGGGAATTTCGTAGATATCGATCTGATATTGCCCATGACTGAGCTTTTCAACCCGCCAGCGCGCGCGCAACCGAAAGCCCCCACGGCCAGTCTTGTAAGCCTCGGTAATGTTTTCGATCGATTCGACGAGCAGACCACCGGTCGGGAAATCGGGGCCCGGGATCATTTCGGCCAGTTTGGCGAAGGTGACCTGAGGGTGCTTGATCAGGTGGATCAGGGCAGAGGCCAGTTCGCCGACATTGTGTGGCGGAATACTCGTCGCCATACCGACCGCAATACCCGCCGCGCCATTGGCCAGCAGGTTCGGTATTCTGGACGGCAGGACTACGGGTTCAGAATCTTCGCCATCATAAGTTTCGCGGAAATCAACGGCGTCCTCGTTAATGCCATCGAGAAGCGCCATCGCTACCGCCGTCAATCGAGATTCCGTATAGCGCATGGCGGCCGCGTTATCGCCATCGATATTCCCGAAATTTCCCTGGCCATCGACCAGTGGATAGCGCACCGCAAATTCCTGGGCCAACCGCACCATGGTATCGTAAACCGCAACGTCGCCGTGAGGGTGATATTTGCCGATAACATCGCCAACAACGCGGGCACACTTCTTGTAGCCCGTCGAAGGATCGAGCTTGAGCTGCTGCATCGCGTATAGAAGCCGCCGATGAACCGGCTTCAGCCCATCGCGAACATCCGGCAAAGACCGGGCCATAATGGTCGAAAGCGCGTAGCTTAAATATCTTTCACCAAGGGCATCGGCGAGGCGGGCGTCACGAATGTCTCCGATCACGTCGGAGGAGGCATTTTTACTCATAAATAGATCCTGAAGCGGAATTGACTACCAGATAGAGTAGCCGATTGACGCCCGCGATTAAACAGCGGTGTGGCGTGTTCTTTAAAAAAAACCGTTCAAGGAACCCCGATAACGATCACGGGCACGACGGTGCCATTGTCGGGAACAACCATGCCGGGGTATCCGGGAACACGGGCCACAGTTCCGCCGAAAGGCGCCCGCAAGGTGGACCGTTCGACCTGCCAGGCGATGAGCGATGCGTGCGCTTTGGCGTCTGCAAGCTCTGAATTCGCAACGTCGGCCAACAACTGTGCATCTTCAACATTTTCCGTTGAAGCCGAAAGTGCATCAAAAAGCTGTTGGGTCTGCTCATATCGTCGAGCCAGCAGTTCATATTTCGCCGTTGCGACATCGACCTTCACGTCGCCGGCCTTTTTCAGGGCCAACAAAGGGCGTTGATCCAGGACGGCCAGAACGGCTCCTTTTTTAATTTGCATGCCGGGCTTGACCTTGATTTCGGCGATCACGCCGGAAACGGCGAAAGACAGACCGCGGTCCGCCGCAAGCGCCGACGCGGAGTGCATCACGATCACTCCGAGCATCATCGCGAGGGCCAGCACGGCATTCGCAGGATATAGGGCGTGTTTCATGGTTATTCCCGTCATTCTGTCTTCCGGTTGATCTTGTCCTGATCCGTCTGTCCAAAGCCACTGCCCGACTTCGGGGTATACTGTTCCACGGGACCGCCCGATTGTTCATTTAATGACGTCAGGAAATTGGCTTCCAGCGCCTTGGCGGGACTATCCCCCAACAACACCGAAATACGGGCCAAATCAAGAAGGTAGATGCCGGTCGCTCGCACAACACCGGCTTCGGCGGCCGTATTCTCGATCATCGCGCGGCCAAGATCGGCGACACGATCCTGCTGATACAACTGCTGACGCCGCAGCAGATTACGGCCCGCATAATCCAGCTTCGCCCGGGCGGCGACGACCTGCTGATAGGAATTCTGCACCTCCAGCAACGCTTCATTTGCCTGCACTCTCAGTTGGCTGCGTTTGTGTCCTATCGCCGCGTTGATCCGGCTTTCCTCGGCGGCAAGCTGCGATCGCCGGGACTGATTGATACCGCCATCGAAAATCGGCCAGGATAGCCGCGCGCCGATCGCGTAATCATTTCGCCTGCGTAATTTGCGGCTGGTTTTCCCCACGGTTCCATACGCCTCGATATTTGGCCGATTGCCGACGCCGTCGCGCAAAATACCCTTCGCCTCGGCCTGTTTGATCAATGACATCAATCCGGGATTTTTAAGAGCGACGGTTTCGGAGAATTTCTGCCGATCCAGGTCCGGTGGACTTGTCAAAGGAGGCTTTGGCGGTGAAATAAGTTCTTCCTCTATAAAGTGGCCGGTCAGTTCTTCGAGGCGCAATCGCAAGGCGACGTTACGGTTGCGTTCACGGTAATAATCCAGACGCGTCTGTTCAACCAGGGTCAATGCTTCGGCGACATCAATCGGGCTGCTTTGACCCAATTTCAGGCTCTCTTTCGAGCGCTCCCACCGCACATAGGCCGAAGAATGGGCCTCGTAGAAGGACCGCATTTCCAACTCGGAAGCATGCAGATCGAAAAACAGCGCCATACCTTCGATCAACACCGCGTTGCGAGCAGATATCAGAAGGTCGGCCGCCGCCGCCGTGTCCCTATTGGCGGCCTCAATCGCCGATGACGTCTTGCCGAAATCGTAGAGTGGCTGTATGACCTCCAGGTCGCCAAAAATTTCGCGGCGTTCATTCCGATACACATAGGGAGACGGGCGAAACGCTCGCCCGGCAACCGACAGCGTCAGTCGAGGATAGAGCCCCGCCATGGCGGCGTCACGGCGGGCATTGGCGATATCAATATCGGCCATGGCGGCGTTGATCGAGAAATTGCCGTTTTTTTCTATCTGTTGCAGAACGTCCGTGATCGTCGGCTGCCGATTTTCCGTCGTTTCCTGTGCGGCAACGTCATCGACGGCCCAAAGCCCAATGAACAGTGCCGGCAGGATCGACACGGCCCGAATAAAACCCGGTCGGACGCTCATTGTTGTTTTTGTTCCTGAACGAACCGGAAAAATGACTTTTTCGTCTTGAAAACGCCCTCCGTCACATATCTGCCGGCCAGGTAGAACATATCTACATCAAGGAAGCCCGTGGTCCTGAGCGCAACTTTTCCCTGCTTGTCAAAGAATACGATAACCGGGGTCGCCCGCACCCGCAGTTTCTTTGCCAGATCGTGTTCCGTTCCCCGGGTTCCGTCATACATGACCACATCAAGGTTGCCGCGAATATTGCTGTCGATCATGACGAAGTTCGGGCTGAAGTAATCGACGATCTTTTTTGCCGGAAACACCCGCGCCCGCATCTTGTCGCAATACGGGCAGCCTGCCTGATGAAAAAACACCACCAGACTCTTTCCATCTGCGGCGGCATCCTGAATTTCCTCGGGGAAATTGTTGTCCAGGCTTTCGATGCGGAAGCTGGCGGCGGCCATCGGCGCGTGTAGCAAAAGCCCACAAACGACAGTCAATAACGTTAATACTCGTATTTTCATGGTCAATACCTCGAAAAACAGACCTGAAACTATATGCAAAAAATAACATACACGCCATAGCGATCATTCCGCATTCACCAATTGACGGATTTTATCCGCCGGCTTGCCGTCGCATCCGATCCGCAAAACGTTGACGGGACGCGGGAAGCTTCCCCCCCAACAGATGCCCATAAACGTGGCGTTCGAGAAAATACCCGGTCAGCGAAAGGCCGTCGGATACGTCCCGGACAGAACCGCCGCCACCCGCCGCAAGCAAGAACGGAGGCAGGGTTAGCATTGATTTCCGGTAAGGCGCGCCGGCCGTGGCGGAAACCGCGCGCCCCGACTTCGGCGAGACATAAATCAGGTCGTCGATCCCGCCCGTCGCGGCGCAACGGCTGAAATCCAGGCCAAAGCCCAACTCGCCGAGCAGGCCCAGTTCCCATTTCACATAAGCCGACCGCCAGTCTTCAGTGCTGCCAATGGCTTCCAGCAAAATCGTCAGGCCTTCGAAAACCGCGGCATGGGGTTCCCGTTCGGGCAATGATGTTTCGGCAATACCAAGGGCAGCGCTAAGCGCCGCCAGGGCATCGGGCGTGTCCAGAACAAGCGCCGCATGGGCCTGGCGCAACTCGCACGTATAGGCGCCGAGATGGTCGGCCAATCGGGCCCGCCATTGGGCGCTAACGGCGTTTCCCGGTTGCAGATCGCCGCGTTTACGCACGCCGGCCCCGCCCCGGACAAGCCCGGCATGGACGCCATGATCTTGCGTCAACAGCGTGACAATGGCCGATGATTCGCCATGTTTGCGCGCCGATAGCACGATTCCCTGATCCGACCATTCCATAGGATCAATTTTACACGACGTTCGGCAATAAAGTATCCTGTACAATGATCGCCGACACCGTTTTTATTAGAGTCGCGACATAACGTCACGATGCAACCGCGCGAAATACGGCGGAGGGCCACGTTGCACAGAAAAATCATCGAGAAAACGATCGCATCCCTGCCCAAGGACAAGATGGGATATTTCGAAGCCGTCGCCCGGCAGTTGGAAAACGATGCACGCTTCGAGCATCAGGGGAATATCGTCTTTAGCATCCTCAAAGACATCATCCCGGATACCCCGATCTATCTGGACAAGGATGAATTTGTCGATCTTCTGTTCGACTTCATCCGCTACAATAACCCCGCTATTCGAGGGGTCATGTATAGCCGCCCGTTCATTCATGATCCGCACGTGCTCCGCACCGTCAGCGTTAACTTGATCTCGCAGATTATTGCCCGGTCGCTGGAGAAACATGAGCTTGGCGAAATTGAAACCGACGACCCGAGCGTTCATAAACTGACCTGGCCGTATCGGGATACCGATGTTCTGGACCCCGACGACGACCCGGAAGAATGGCTTGCGGCTATTCAACGCAGTGAGTTGTGGAAACGCGAGCAAAAGGTCGACCGGCGCAAGTCCGGGTTGTCCCGAATCGACGACAAGGCTATGGCGCTGATGACGGAAAGAAACGACAGGAAAGCCAAAGACGACAAAAAGAAATGAATTCGGACGCCTTGGCGCCTTTAAGCGTTGAAGTCCAATCCCCAGTCCCGGAACCGCTCGGGGTCATCGCCCCATTTTTCACGAACCTTAACGAACAGCTTGACGTGCACCGGGCGCCCGAACAGGTCCGTCAGTTCACGCCGCGACGATTCACCGATGGTCTTTATTTTGCTGCCGCCCTTGCCGAGAACAATCGCCTTCTGGCCCGGCTTTTCGACGAAAATAATCTGGCTGATCGTGACGGAACCGTCATCGCGTTCCTCCCAGCCCTCAGTCTCCACCGTTGTCGCATACGGCAATTCCTGGTGCAGTTGAAGATACAGCTTTTCCCGGGTGATTTCGGCGGCAAGCAACCGTGATGGCATGTCTGAAATCTGATCTTCCGGGTACATCCACGGACCGGGCCCCGCATTATCGACCAGCCGGGCGAGTAAATCGCTGACGCCATCGCCCGTTTCGGCGGAAATCATATAGATATCGGAAAACAGCCCGGTTTCATTCAGCCTTTCGGCCAGTGCCAGCAACTTCTGTTTATCGACAAGGTCAATCTTGTTGATAGCCAGCATGCAGGTCTTTTTTTGCTCCTGCAACTTCTTGAGAATGATAGTGCAATCGGCATCGAGCCCGCGGGTCGCGTCAATCATCAGAAGAACACTGTCCGCATCGGCAACCCCGCCCCAGGCAGACGCCACCATGGCCCTGTCCAACCGCCGCTTGGGCGCGAACACGCCCGGCGTATCGATGAAAATCAACTGGGCAGCATTCTCGATACAGATACCGAGAACGCGGGTTCGCGTCGTCTGCACTTTCGGCGAAACGATGGAAACCTTGGCGCCGACCAGCCTGTTAACGAGCGTCGATTTACCGACGTTCGGGGCCCCCAGTATCGCGATAAATCCACACTTGGTTTCGTTCCATTCGGTCATTGTCGATCCTGAAGTTCATTGAGCAACATGGCGGCGGCGCTTTGTTCAGCGGCCCGCTTCGAATTGCCGGTTGCGGTCACGGGATCACCCTCATTAATGGAGACCTCGATGGTGAAAAGCGGGTCGTGAGGCGGTCCTGAACGAGATATCTCCCGGTAACGGGGAAGCGTCAGCCCCTTGCCCTGAGCATATTCCTGAAGCGCCGTTTTGGCGTCTTGCGGCGGTTGCGTGTTTTCCGCCATCATCGGTTGCCAATAACGCCGGATAAATTTATCGGCAGCCCCGATGCCGCCATCAAGATAAAGGGCGGCAATGACGGCTTCGCAGGCGTCCGCCAGCAAGGCCGGATTTTTTCTGCCACCGGCGTCTTCTTCTGACGACCCCAAATGGATAAACGGCGCCAATCCGATGTCACCTGCGACGCGGCTTAAAGATTCGCTTCGCACAAGAGCCGTATGGCGGCGCGCCATGGCGCCTTCCTCTTCATCCGGATAGGCATCATACAGCATTTCAGCGATGATCAGGCCAAGCACCCGATCGCCCAGAAATTCCATTCGCTGGTTACTCTTCTTACGCTCGATCCGGGTCCGGGCCAGGCTGGGGTGAGTCAGTGCCTGATCCAGAAGTTGCCTGCTCCGGAACGCATGACCAAGAACGTCTTCAAGCTTTTTAACGGGATCGTTCATACCATCACCGGGCTGGTTGACAGGTGATTATTCAATGCCGTTAAACAACCGACCGAAACGGATTTTTGACGGCCATTTCCAGAATTCCCAGGCGTTCCAGCCTTTTCCGTCGATCGAGAAGAACAGAAAATTGGCGCGCCCGACAAGATTTTCTTTGGGAACAAAACCGACAACATTGAGGAAGCGGCTGTCCTGCGAGTTATCCCGATTGTCACCCATGGCAAAATAGTGCCCTGCCGGCACCGTATATACGCCGGTGTTGTCTGACGGGCCATTATCGCCCAGGGACTCCAGAATATAGTGACGTCGGCCACCGGGCAGGGTTTCGATATATCGTGGCGTCCGTCGAACGTTACCCATGCTGTTCGTGGTCAGGAAATCGTCGGTCCGCTCCCGCTCAACGGCCTTGCCGTTAATATTCAAGATACCATGAACGACCTGAATGGTGTCACCGGGCAAGCCAACCAGTCGCTTGATATAGTCGACACTGGGATCCGTCGGCAGCCTGAACACCGCAACGTCCCCCCGTTTGGGTTCGCTGAAAAATATCCGTCCCGAGATCAAGGGCAGCGACCACGGCAAGGAATACCGGCTATAGCCATACGATAGCTTCGATACGAAAAGATAATCGCCAATCAGAAGCGTCGGTTTCATGGACCCGGAAGGAATGTTAAACGGCTCGTAGGCGAAGGTACGAATGGCAAGTGCAATGATTACCGCATAGACGACGGTGACGACCGTCTCCTTGAAGCCACCGCTCGATTTTTGACTCATATTTTAAAATGCCATCCAACAAATTGATAAAAAACACAGCGGCCGGGAACCGGCTTGAAAAGCCAGGCAGATCAAGCCAGCCGGGGCGGCCAATGTCAAGGTGGATTGATACCTAGCGGGCCCGAGCGTCATCCATATGGCGGCGCATATCGGCAATGCTCCGTTCCAAGCCGATGAATATCGCCTCGCCGATCAGGAAATGCCCGATATTCAATTCGGCGATCGTCGGGATCGCCGCCACCGGCCCGACTGTATCAAAGGTCAGCCCGTGACCGGCATGGCATTCCAGTCCCAACTGATGACCATGGGCGGCGGCCTTGGTAAGCCGCGCCAGCTCTATTTCCCTGTTCTCGCCCGTCGCGTCGCAATAGGCTCCGGTGTGCAATTCGATGACCGGCGCGCCAAGGGCCTTGGCCGCGTCAAGCTGTCCGATGTCGGGTTCGATAAACAGCGACACCCGGATTCCGGCTTTCGAAAGCGTATCGACAAAAGGAACCAGCCGGTCGTGGCCGCCGCGTGCGTCAAGCCCGCCTTCGGTCGTTCGCTCCTCACGCTTTTCCGGGACGATGCAGGCCGCATGGGGAACATGGGCCAGAGCGATTTCCAGCATTTCTTCCGTCGCCGCCATTTCCAGATTGAGCGGCTTATCGATTTCGTTGCAAAGCCGAGTGATATCGGAATCGGAAATATGTCGCCGGTCCTCGCGCAAATGAGCCGTAATGCCATCGGCTCCGGCCTTGACGGCCAATTTTGCCGCTTCGACTGGATCGGGATGACCGCCGCCACGGGCGTTTCGAATTGTCGCCACGTGGTCGATATTGACGCCTAGTCTCAAATAATCGGTCATTTTCAGCTATCCATCTCTTTGGTTGCATCGGTGCGCCGCGTACGGCGTTTTACCCTGCGATGCTGATAGGACGCAATCAGCGGACGCAGGGCAAAAAAGAACGCCAGCCAGACGACGACGAAGCTGGGAATACTGCCAAGGAACATCGGCCACCAGACCGGCCAGACCGTGTGGAACAAATAAGCCATATCGAAGTTCAACATGGCTTCGAGCATCGATGCAAACATCGCCGAGAAATCCTGGATCCGCTCGCCGGTCTCTTTTCCACCGGTATGTATCCACAGGCCGATATTATAAATCCAGGCCCAAATAAACGGGAATGTCCAGGGGTTGCCAACGGCGGTGCCGATGGCCGAGGCCAATATATTGGACCGCATCAACCAGGCGCATAGGGCGCTGAGAACGAAATGCAGGCCAACAAACGGCGTAAACGAAACGGCCGCGCCACAGGCAAACCCGGCGGCCACGGAATACGGCGTGCCCGGAAGGCGCCCGACCCTGTGAAACAGGTACAGCGAGGAGCGCTTCCAACCGAGTCTCGGCCACAGAAAATCACGGGCCCGGTCATGCAGTCTAAGTTTATTGCGACGTTGAAACATGATCGGAACGTTATAGGACAAACAAGCGGCAACGGAGAAGCAAAAGAAGCGAAATCAACGCGCTTTTCCCGTTTTTTTGAACGTCGGTTTTATCAAGACGTTTCAACCCCTTGCGCGTTCAACGGTATTGATCGCCGGGGTCGCCCGCAGGGCCGCGATAATATCCGCCAAATGCTTGACGTCGCGGACCTCCACATCGATCAGCAAGTCAAAAAATTCAGGTGTCCGGTTAGTGATTTTCAAATTTGAAATATTTCCCCCGTTGCGGCCAATCACCATCGACAGTGTTCCGAGGCTCCCCGGCTCGTTCATCACCGTCAGGCGAATTCTGCCGACATGAAAGTCCGGCAATTCAGTTCCCTGCTGCCATGAAACATCAAGCCAGCGTTCGGGCGTATCCGCATATGTTTCAAGCGTATCGCAATCAATAGTGTGGATCGTCACGCCCTTGCCGGTGGTGATGATGCCGACGATGCGGTCCCCCGGCAGGGGATGACAACAGCCGGCATAATGAACCGCCATTCCCGGAATCAGGCCCTTGATGGCAATGGATGTACCGTCCTTGCCCTTGCCTTTTCCCTTGGCTGATTTCTTGTTGATCTGATCAAGGGCGTTAACCTTGTCGTCCCGGTTTTTCCTGGTCGCCGGAAACACTGCCTCGACGACATCGCGTGCCGAAACGTGCCCGGCGCCGACCTGGGCCGTCAGGTCATCGGTTGTCCCCTGCTTGAACACCGTCAACACACCCGTCAGTGCCTTTTCGGTGAATTCATAGCCTTCTTCACGGAACCCGCGCTGCAAGATCGCACGCCCCAATTGCAGGTACTGTTCCTTTTCCTGGGAATTGACAAATCGCCGGATCCGCGCCTTCGCCTTACCGGTAACGACGAAGCGTTCCCATGTCGGCGACGGAGTCTGGGCCTTCGATGTCAGAATTTCGACCTGGTCGCCGTTTTGAAGTTCACTGCGCAGGGGCACCATGCGACCGTTGACTTTCGCCCCGACGCAGCGGTCGCCGACTTCCGAATGCACGGCGTAGGCAAAGTCGACGGGCGTTGCCCCCTGCGGCATGTTGATCAAATCGCCCTTGGGGCTAAAGCAGAAAACCTGATCGCGGAACATTTCCAGTTTGGTATTCTCAAGAAATTCCTCCGGCCCGGCGGCATGTTCGAGAATATCCAGCAACTCACGCAGCCAGCGATATTGTTTACCCTCCGTTTTTCCCGCTTTTTGCTTGTACGTCCAGTGCGCGGCGACTCCATTGTCGGCGATTTCATGCATATCCTGCGTCCGGATCTGAACTTCGATCCGATGCTGGTCCGGCCCCAGCACACCCGTGTGCAACGAACGATAGCCGTTCGGCTTGGGTGTGCTGATGTAGTCCTTGAAACGACCGGGCACGACCCGATAGGAACTGTGGATAATGCCCAGGGCATGATAGCAGTCTTCAATACTGTCGGCGATAATGCGAAACGCCATAACATCGGAGAGTTGCTCGAAGGCGACATTCTTGTGCTGCATCTTGCGCCAAATCGAATAGGGCAGTTTCTCACGTCCATTGACCTTGGCCGCAACGCCGTTTTTCTTGAGAGTTTCGGTTAGCTCCTCGTTGATCTTCGAGACCAGGTCGCCTCCTTCTTCACGCAGATATTTCAACCGGGCCAGAATAGAGGCATGGGCTTCCGGGTTGAGTTCCGCAAATGCCAGATCCTCGAGTTCATCCTTCATTTCCTGCATGCCGATGCGTTCGGCGAGCGGAGCGAAAATTTCCATGGTTTCTTTAGCGATGCGGCGGCGCTTGTCTTCATTCTTGATAAAATGAAGGGTCCGCATATTATGCAACCGGTCGGCAAGCTTAACCAGAAGAACACGGATGTCCTCGGACATGGCAAGCAACAACTTGCCGAAATTTTCCGCCTGCTTGGCGTGGTCTGACTGCATTTCGATCAGCGTCAATTTTGTGACGCCTTCGACCAAACGACCAATTTCTTGACCGAACAGGGCTGAAATTTCTTCCTGGGTGGCCAGGGTATCCTCGATCGTATCATGCAACAGCGCAGTGATGATGGATGCGGAATCGAGTTTGTAATCGGTAAGGATACCCGCAACTTCGAGCGGGTGCAGGAAATAGGGGTCGCCCGAGGCGCGCTTCTGGTTGCCGTGCGCCTTCATGGAAAACACATAGGCGCGGTTCAGGGCGTCCTCGTCCGCATTGCTATCGTAGGATTTTACCTGTTCGACGAGTTCGAATTGCCGGATCAACGTGGCTTCTCCCGGTGAACGATCTCAAGAGAAAGGCCAATCATGACATTAATTTCGGGTTTCAGGCCTGATACTTAATAAATTAAGCCTCGTCTCCAGCCGGTTCGGACACATCAACATCCTGATACATATTCGACTGAAGTTTGATACCTTCGCCCGCCTCGCTATCAGCATCCTGGCCTTCGATGGCAAGAACGTCGAAATCCTCGTCTTCGGACTCGGTCATTTCAACATGCCGCTGCAAACCCTTGATCAGGCCTTCTTCAAGTTCGGAAAGATCGACGGTCTCTTCGGCGATTTCCCTGAGCGCAACGACAGGGTTTTTGTCGTTATCTTTTTCAACCGTCATCGGGGCGCCGGCCGCGATGTTGCGCGCCCTTTGGGCCGAAAGCATGACCAACTTAAAGCGGTTGGGAATTTTCAGGACGCAATCTTCGACTGTTACACGAGCCATAAATCAATTTCTCCGCAAAAAATCAGGACAGGTTGGCCGAATATATATTGCGAAGACCGGCAGAAAGCAAGGAAATACAGGTAGTCCTGGATGACCGGGGAACTATTTTTCTTCGGCGCGCACAGAAAGCCTCAACCCATAATTGGACGGGCCGAATCGGGGTCTTCCAGATTGGCTATCAACTGTTCGACCGTTAGCCCTGTTTGCGGATGCCGCCAGCCAGGGGCAACATCCCCAAGCGGACGTAAAACAAAGGCCCGCTGATGTAAACGGGGGTGCGGCAGAATCAGGGAATGGGCGCCATTTTTGTCGTTCAGGACCAAATCGTTATAGGCTATCAGGTCCAGATCGAGCGTCCTGGCGGCATTGCGTTGCCCCCTGACCCGCCCGAATCCCGCTTCAATAGAAAGCAGGCTCGACAGCACATCAGATGCAGGCGCGGGCGTTAGCACCGCGACAACGCCATTAACATACCAAGGCTGGGAAGACGCCGGAACGGGCGCGCTTTCATACCATCTTGATACGCCGGTTATTGTCATCCCGGCTTTTTCCAATTCCGGCAAGACGGCCTTACAGGTCGCCAATGGCGGCCCGTGTATCGGATTTGGAAGGTTGGCTCCTATGGCAATGAGGATCAAACGCGGACTCCGGTTACATCTTGCAGCTTCAGCGCAGCAAACTTAGCTATCTTAACTATATATGATTACATTGGCTGAACGGTATAAAGAAAACGACGGATACTCGTCACTACCTTTTGATTTTAGCTGTTTTTCTGCGCCTGCTATTTCTTATAACGTATTGTATTTATGGTTTTATATAATGGATTTTGATTCGAATGAACGCATCGGCCTGTTTATTGACGGAGCCAATCTTCATGCATCCACACGCGCCTTGGGATTTGATATCGATTACAAACAACTTCTAAAGCTGTTTCGCTCGCAAGCCCGGCTAATCCGGGTGATGTACTATACCGCATTGCTCGAAGATCACGAATACTCGCCCATACGCCCGCTTATCGACTGGCTCGATTACAACGGCTATACGCTGGTCACCAAACAGGCCAAGGAGTTCACGGATTCAGCCGGCCGGCGCAAGATAAAGGGCAACATGGACATCGAACTGGCCGTCGATATGCTTGAAATTAGCGAGCATCTGGATCACGTGGTGTTGTTTTCCGGCGACGGTGATTTTCGCCGACTGGTTGAAGCGGTCCAGCGCCGGGGAAAGCGGGTGACGGTGATCAGCACGGCTGTGTCCCACCCGCCCATGGCCGCGGACGAGTTGCGCCGTCAGGCTGACGTTTTTGTCGATCTCAGTTCGCTTAAAAGCAAAATCGCTCGCAAGAGTGGCGCTTCCGACACCGTTCCCGGTGTTCCGGAAGAATATGATCGCCTTGCCGGATCTTCGGAAGTGGAAGTGGTATAGTGACCTTAATCTCCGCCCAACAGCCTGCCCTGTTTCCGGACCGGGACTGTTCCCTGTGCCCGCGACTGGTCGAGTACCGTCACGCCAGCCGCAGGTCGCACCCTGACTGGCATAACGCCCCCGTACCGTCGTTCGGCGAGCTAGGCGCGGCCCTCTTGATCGTCGGATTGGCTCCAGGCTTGAAAGGCGCCAATCGGACAGGTCGCCCCTTCACCGGAGATGCCGCCGGTGACTTGCTCTACTCGACGCTACTCAAGTATGGCCTGGCAAACGGCGAATACCGGGCCAGCCCCGACGATGGCCTGAGCCTGCACAACTGCCGGATCGCCAACGCGGTGCGGTGCGTGCCGCCGCAAAACAAGGTTGTTGCCGCGGAAATCAACGCCTGCCGGCCTTTTTTGCGGGCCGAAATCGCCGCCATGCCAAACCTGAAGGTTATTATCGCCTTGGGCGGCATTGCCCACGGGGCAATATTACCCGTTTTCGGTTTGCAAAAGGCGTCCCGCGTTTTTGCTCACGAAGCCTGCCATCAACTGCCCGGCGAGATCACGCTTATCGACAGCTATCATTGCTCGCGCTACAACACAAATACGGGCCGGTTGACCGAAGCGATGTTTCATTCCGTCTTCGAACGGTCGCTGCCCCTAATATGACCGTATGAGATCAAAGCAATGGCAGACATCATCAACCTGAACAAAGCCCGGAAAGGCCGAAATAAGGTGGCCCGCGACGCCCGGGCAAAACAGAACCGCGTTACGTTCGGCCAAACCAAAGCCGAGAAAAAAGCCACCGCGCAGGCCCTTAAAAAGCAGTCCCGAGGGCTGGACGGCCGCAAACTGGATGAGCCATCCCCCGATCAGATGGGGAGGGACGAGTAAGGGCCGCCCCCCTACTCTTCCACATCCGTTTCCTTGCCGGTTTCCGGGTCAATTAAATGATGAACGTGGACGATGACGTATTTTACATCGGCCTCATCAACGTGTTGTTGCGAGGCGCCGCGCCAGGCGTCCAACGCTAACTTATAGTTCGGGTACATACCGACGATATCAAGGTTGTCGGCGCCAGTGAATTCCACACCCCGTGGATCGCGAACCTGGCCACCGAACACAAGATGCAACAGCGGTTTGTCAGTCATAAATTAAGTCTTCCCTGAAAATTAGATTTAAAAGCCGCCCCGTGCCGGCACTTTGGAATGGGCCGGGTCCGGCGGCACGTCAATGTTTTTCATGCAGCAAACGGCTTTGCTGGCGTTTCCAGTCCCGATCTTTGAGATCGGCGCGTTTGTCGGCCTTCTGTTTACCGCGCGCCAAAGCCAGATCGACCTTGGCGAGACCGCGTTCATTGAAATATATGCTGAGCGGAACCAAAGACATCCCCTTGCGATTGACGGCGATGTCCAGCTTGGCAATTTCGCGCCGATGCAACAACAGCTTGCGCGGTCGCTTGGGCTCGTGACTGAAGTGACTAGCCGCGTCGTATTCCGGAATATAGGCATTGAGCAGGTATAACTCGCCGTTCTCCTCCTGAGCGTAGGCCTCGGTAATGGTGGCGCGCCCGGCCCGCAAGGACTTAACTTCCGACCCGGACAACATAATGCCCGCCTCGAAATTTTCCTCGATCGAGAAATCATGGCGCGCCCGACGGTTCTGGGCGGCAATGTTTGCCGAATCCTTTTTCTTTTTCTTGGTAGCCATTCGACGCTTGCCCCTTACGGGATCTGCCTAGAGCATATCCGGGTTAATATGAGGCATTCTGACCATGTTATTTTGTTTCGTGACGAGGAGCGCGTCGCCACGCGATGTGGCGCATCGGGTAAGACGGGCGACGACGTCACGAGGCAAAATAACATCGCCGCAGGTGGGGCATATCGGCCTTTCGGGGTCGTTCCGCCCCTTGCCCGATGCGACGGCATCGCGCCGCGTGCCGCGCCTACCCGAAAGATCGATCTGCCCCATCAGAATGCCTCATATTAACCCGGAAATGCTCTAATTCAAAAGGCCGGCTGAAACCAGCGCGTCCTTGACCTGCTTTTTTGAGCTTTCGGCGATTTCCCACATTGGCAAACGCATTTCCGAAGAACTCTTGCCGAGCAATTCGGCGGCATATTTGACCGGGCCGGGGCTGGCCTCACAGAACATCGCGCTGTGCAGCGGCATCAAGCGGTCTTGCAGGTCCATCACCGTTTTCATATCCCCGGCCCGCCAGGCGTCGTGCAACCGGGCGCACATACGCGGCGCGATGTTGGCCGTTACGGAAATACAACCGTGACCGCCACCGGCCAGAAACGGCACAACCGTCGCATCCTCGCCGGAAAGCTGATTAAAATCGGCTCCGACGGCAAGCCGCGTCAGCATCGGCCGGGCGAGATCGCTGGTGGCGTCCTTGACGCCGACAATATTAGGCAGTTCGGCCAGCCGCGCCATCGTTTCGACCGACATATCGACAACACTGCGGCCGGGAATGTTGTAGATATAGATCGGAATATCGGCGGCATCGTTGACCGCCTTGAAATGCTGGTACTGCCCTTCGGGTGTCGGTTTGTTGTAATACGGCATGACCACCAACGCGGCATCGGCACCGGCCTTTTTGGCATGCTTGACCAGCGAAATGGTTTCCGCAGTCGAGTTCGACCCGGCACCGGCCATCACCGGCACCCGTCCGGCGACCTGCGCGATGCACAGTTCGGTCACATGCATATGCTCCGCATGAGATAATGTTGGAGATTCACCGGTTGTACCGCAGGGAATAAGCCCATCGGTGCCCTCGCCGATTTGCCATTCGACGAACGATTTAAAGCCCGCCTCGTCTACCTGGCCATTGGTAAACGGGGTGATCAGGGCGACGCACGATCCCTGGAACATGGCTTTCTCCTTAACGACGTTCAAATTCAAGGCGCGAACCATACTCTTACTGAAACGGCGGAGCAAGCGTACGGATACACTTACCCCTGTTTTCAATATCGATTTCCAGGATCGCTCACCAAAAGATGAACGCAACCCCGCTTGATATGTTAGGCTTGCCCATCATAGAGTTCGCTGTCGTCACTGACACCAGAAGTTATATTCATCCAGTTGGGAGCGTTGAATGCGGTATTCTTCTCGCGTCATAATTCAAGTTCTTGCCGTTGCCGTCGTTGTGATGAGCGGAATTCTTGGAAGTACCGGCGTCGCTACGGCCAATGTGCTGAGCGCTGATGATGCGAAGACGGCGAAAGCCGCCTTTAAGGCCGCCGCACAGGACCGCTGGAAGAAAGGCTCCCGGTTGGCCGCGAAGGCGAGCAATGGCCTCGTCCGGAAAACCTTTAAATGGTTCAACATCAGCCGCGGCAACAGCGCCGCGTCATTCGATGATATTTCCACCTTCATCGCGGAAAACCCTGACTGGCCGGACCAGAAACGGCTGGTCCGGCGGGCCGAAGAAGCAATGGACGACACGCTCCCTCCGGAAACCATCCTGGACTGGTTCCAGCGTCACTCTCCCCTTACGACCGATGGCCGCGTTCAACAAATACGTGCCCTGCTCTCCGTTGGACGAAAGAACGAAGCCCGTGCCAAAATCCGCGATACATGGATCAATGGCAATTTCGCCAGGCGCCCGGAAAAAACTTTCTATCGGCGGTATCGGCGTTACCTCCGCGCCGAAGATCACGTCAAACGGCTGGACCGGCTTCTTTGGGACGGTCGCAACGGTTCGGTCAGACGCATGATGTGGAAGGTCGGCCCGGATTACCGCGCCCTGGCCGAAGCGCGCCTGATGCTGCGCCATCGGTTCGGCAATGTCGACAAGGCGGTCGGGCGGGTCTCGGCGAAGTTAAAGAACGATCCGGGACTGATATACGAACGCCTGCGATGGCGTCGGAGCAAAGGGCGATTGAACTCGTCGATTGAACTGCTGACCCCTGCGCCGGAAAACCTTGTCAGGGCGGGCCTATGGTGGAACGAACGCTCCTATCTGGCGCGAAAGGCCCTGCAAAATGGCCGTATTACAGACGCTTACCGAATTGTCGCCGACCACCGCCTTAAACACGGCGCAGGCTTTGCCGATGCGGAATGGATGGCCGGATGGATATTGCTCAGGTTCCTAAACGAGCCAAAATCCGCCATGACCCATTTCGTGACCATGTACGATGGCGTCAAATACCCCGTCAGCCGCGCCCGCGGGGCATACTGGATCGCCAGATCGGCCGAAGCCCAGGGTAATCGGGAAACGTCGGAAAAGTGGTATCGCACCGCCGCCGCGTTTCCGACCACCTATTACGGCCAGCTAGCGGCTTCCCGACTGGGTCCGGGTCACGGATTACGGTTTCCCAAAAGCATTCCCGCAGGGCCGGAAGAGGTGGATCGTTTCAACGCGCAGGAACTTCATCAGGCGATGGCAATGCTGGCCCAGATCGACGAAAGGGACCGCCTTAAACCCTTCGCCATGGCCCTCGCCCGCAGCGGCGACACAGCATCGTGGCGCAAAATGTCCGCCGAATTCGCTCAGAAGCTCGGGCGTCCCGACCTGGGCATCACCATCGCCAAGACGGCCAGTCGGGACGGCCTGAAAACTGCCGGTGCCGGTTATCCTGTTATTGCGCCACCGCCGCTGCGGGTGCGATCATCCGACTACCAACTGGAAAAGCCGCTGGTGCTGGCCATGATTCGGCAGGAAAGCGCCTTTCGAACGACGGCCAGGAGCCATGCGAATGCCCGTGGCCTGATGCAACTGATGCCGGCGACGGCCCGGCGCGTCGCTCATACGCTTCACATCCCCTATTCGAAAAAACGGCTGACCGGCGACCCGCAATACAACATGCTGCTTGGCCAAGCCTATGTTGCGGGCCTGATCGACGAGTTTGAAGGGTCCTATGTCTTGTCACTCGCCGCCTATAACGCCGGGCCATCACGCGCCAGAAAATGGTCGCGCATGAATGGTATCCCGGGTGATAAAGGTGTCGATAACATCGACTGGATCGAAATGATCCCGTTGGCGGAAACACGTAATTACGTACAAAGGGTCTTGGAAAACCTTCAGATATACCGTTTGCAACTGTCCGAAACCGAAGTAGCGGAAACCCTCGAAAGTGACCTCTCTCGTTAATTTTCTAAATTAATATAGTCACCTCAACATATTGATACTGGATAAGAAATGGAAAATATTGACGCCTGTGTTTTCGATGCCTATGGAACCTTGTTTGATGTTGCCGCCGCCGCCGCCAATTGCAGCGATGCCCTTGGCCAGAACGCCGCGCCGCTGTCCGCCCTGTGGCGCACCAAGCAACTTGAATACACCTGGTTAAGAGCCCTGATGAATGAGTATGTTGAGTTCTGGCAGATCACCGGTGACGCCCTGGACTACGCGCTCGAAACCCTGGGCCTGGACGGCGATGACCAGCTGCGTCAGCGTTTGTTGAACATGTACCTGGAACTGGATTCTTACGGCGAGGTCAAAGACGTCCTGACTCGTTTGAAGAAGGGTGGAATGAAATGTGCCATCCTGTCCAATGGGTCTCCGAAAATGCTAAAATCCGCCGTCGATAATGCCAGACTTCCGGATCTTCTCGACGACGTCATTTCCGTCGATGATATCCGGACATTCAAACCCCATAGCAGTGTCTATCAGATGGCCGTTGACAATCTTGGCGTGCCGGCCGAACGCATCTGCTTTATGTCGTCTAACGCCTGGGATGCCTCGGGCGCCGCAAATTTCGGCTTCAGGGTCAATTGGGTCAACCGATTCGGACAAAAGAGCGAACGCCTTCCCGGCAAGCCTGAAAACGAGATCAGAACCCTGTCTGACCTGCCGCCCCTGTTCGGCCTTTAATCCCGTGACAGGCCTGCCATCGGCGAGCGATATTCAGCGTGCCGCACGAACCCTCGAGGGCAAGGCCCGCAAGACGGCCCTGCTGGAATCATACCTGCTGAACGAGCGCCTGGGATGCCGCCTGCTGGTCAAGCCGGAAATGCTACAGGTAACGGGGTCTTTCAAGTTTCGGGGGGCCTATAACCGGATTTCACATATCCCCGAAGCCGACAGGGTCAGGGGCGTCGTCGCGTTCTCCTCGGGCAATCATGCCCAAGGAGTGGCGTTGGCGGCGCGACTGTTTGGAATCCCGGCCTGGATCATCATGCCAAGCGATGCGCCATCGATCAAAATCGGCAACACCCGCGCTTACGGCGCCGACGTCGTAATGTACGACCGACAGACCGATGATCGCGAAGCCGTTTGCGAAAAGCTGAGACAGGAACACGGTGCGACCTTGGTTCGGCCCTATGACGATCCGGCGATCATTGCAGGGCAAGGCACCGTAGGGCTTGAGATCGCGGCCCAGACACGGGCTATGGGGATCAAGGCCGACCTGGTCCTGGTGCCGTGCGGTGGTGGTGGTCTGGTCGCCGGTACGGCCCTGGCGATGGCCGCGGAAAGCCCCGGCACCAGGGTGTTCTCGGTCGAACCGGAAGAGTTTAACGACACGGCGCGCTCCCTCGCCACCGGCAAACGGGTCAGGAACGAACCTGCCAGCCTGTCCATTTGCGATGCCCTGATGGCGCCGGAGCCCGGAAGGTTGACGTTCAGCATCAACAAAGACCTGCTCGCAGGCGGATTGTCCGTTTCCGATGAAGACGTCGGCACGGCAATGCTGACGGCCTTTAGTGATTTCAAGCTGGTATCGGAGCCCGGTGGCGCGGTGGCCCTGGCGGCCGCGCTTTGCGGGCATATCGATGTGCGTGGCCGAACGGTGGTCGCCGTGATGTCGGGCGGCAACCTCGACGCCGAGGTATTCCGGAAGGTGTTAAGTTCCGCTGGCCAGCTTCGCTGATCCCACCGCCGGTATGCCGGCGGCAGGCTGGGCAGGCTGGCCGGAAGATTGACCGCCGGAGCCGCCTTGAACCACATTCATTTTCGTGGATTCCGCCAATTCGGCTTCGGATATCCTCTTACACAGGCCTTCAAGGAAAGCTCCGGGCTCGATGGACAGATTTTCATGGAAAATATCGCCAACCACATGCGCCGTCTTGGCGAGAACGACCTGACGGGCCTTAATCTGGCCGTCGATCCTGCCATGCACCTGAATTGAGTCGGCAACAATCTCGCCTTTGATATCGGCACTTTCACCGACCAGGAGTTTTTTCGTCGATATGTCTCCCCGAATCGTTCCATCGACTTGAATTTCGCCCTTGCTGATCAAATTTCCATTGATTTTGAGGTCGGCGCTGATAATCGATGGCGCCGATGGCTTGACCGGTGCGGTCGCCGCCGCCGATGAGGAAGATCTCGATTGGTTTTTCTTATTCTTGGAAAACATATCGTCCCGCCTTAAAAAATTTACTCGGATCCAGGTTTCTGCCATTAAAAGCGATCTCATAATGAAGATGCGCCCCGGTGCTCCGGCCCGAGGAGCCCAACAAACCTATCTTCTCGTGAAAACCGACCTGCTGGCCTTTTTTGACAAGTATCTTATACAAATGTCCGTATCGGGTGACGATCCCGGAGCCGTGATCAATTTCGATGAACCGGCCATAATTACCTTTCCAGCCAGCTTTTACGACCTTACCCGGTGCGGCGACATAAACCCCTGACTTAAGGGGACTGGCCATATCGAGTCCATAATGTGCCGCCCATTTTTTGTTGACGGGATCGCGTCTCTTTCCAAACGGACTGGTCACGCGATAGGACGTCAGCGGCGGCGCCAGCGGCAGCTTGCTCATGGCATCCTGTAATGTTTCAGATTGCTGCAAATATTGATCAAGCTCGGCCAGGCGGGCCTTTAGCTTGCTGCCCGCCAATCCATCTGGCTTGGCGGGAATAAAAGGGCCACCCTGCCCTTTGAGGGATCCGCCATTCGCCTCGATCAGCTTGTCGGTATCGATCCCGGCCAACTGGATAACGCGCTGCAGGTTACCGATAAAACCAACGGTCCGTTCTTTGAGTTGCTGAACCGCTTCGATTTCCGTCGTTTGCAGATCAACCAGACGATTCTCCAGGCCGGCGATCTGGCGATGCATCCGCTTGCCTTCGAACAGCGCCTCGTTACGTTCGCCAAGAACTTGCTGCAAATCGCTTTCAACGGTACTGAGGTTGTCCTTAAGCGCAAAATTGTTGCTGTTAATGGTCAGCAGTTTTTGTTCGACTTCGGAGAGCTGCCGACGCAAATCTTCCCGAGCCAGGCGGACGCCTTCGCGTTCCTGTTCGGTCGATTGCAATTTCGCGGAAACAACCTTCAGGTTCTGCTGCAAACCCGCATTATGCTGAACCAGGCCGAGCATCAAGGAATGGTTTTCTTCAAGGTCGCGGGTTATGGAGGTAAATTTGCGCTGATATGTCGCGACTTCCATTAGCAGGCTGCGATAAGAAAGCCGGGCCGAGGCAATCTTGCTGTCCTTGCTCTCCAGGATTTTATCGTAAAGCATAAAACTGACGCTGGAATAGGCTGTCCAACTGCCAAACAGAAACAAAACACCGACGACACCCAACTGCAGGCGATGAGACAGGGTAACGAAAGAGACCCTTCCTCCGGTCCGCAGCAAAACCTGACGTTCGGGAAACAGCCTGAACGCGTAACGCTTCAAGCGCGCCAGAAAGCCGTCGTGCTCTGCGGTCTGCTGCATTAAACTACGCCCCTAAATATTCCCTACGGTCAGGCCCGGAATTGCCCCGGTATTTTTTGAGCCTATTGACGGTCGTTATCCAGAAAGAAAATATCGGTTAGGATGCGTCGTTGCAAGCCCGTTCAGCCTTTTTTTGCCATCCAAAAGGTGCCAACAGTATCATTTTTGTCACATTTTCAGCTACGTCGCCTATGCAGATCAGTCTATTGTGAGCCCCCTGAAATGACCGGCGCCTTGTTCCGACAATCCCGCCGTTCGGCACCGAAATTCGACGCTGGAAAAGATGAAATGACTGAAAACCCGCCCCAATCAGACGCTGCGGTCCCGAAACATCCGGCGTCAGCGCTGAAAAATCCCGCCGTCTTGCTGGCAACATGGTTCGGGTCGGGTTTGCTGCCGAAGGCGCCGGGAACGTGGGGATCGCTCGCCGCGTTGCCACCGGCATGGCTGCTTCATACAACGACCGGCTGGGTCGGGCTGGCAGTTGGTGCGCTGGTGGCCTTCGTCGTCGGGATATGGGCGGCAAACGGCTACACCGCGAAACTGGGCGGCGACGACCCCGGCCCGGTCGTCATTGATGAAGTCGCCGGGTTATGGCTGACGCTGCTGCCCGCCGCTTATTTTGCCCCCCTGTCACCTGATTTTGTCACCTACGGCGCGGCCTTCGTGCTGTTCCGGTTGGCCGATATCTTTAAACCCTGGCCGGTTTCCTGGGCCGACAGCCGCATCAAGGGCGGCTTGGGAATTATGCTGGACGATCTGCTGGCCGGGATCTATGCCGGATTAGTCCTGACCTTGATCATCCTGTATTAAAGGCGACAATCATGTATCCCGAAAATTTGCTGGAACTCGCCGAGCACGTGCTCACAGCCTGCCACAAAAATAACCTGAAACTCGCCCTTGCGGAATCCTGCACCGGTGGCCTGATCGCGGGCTGCCTGAGCGCCATCCCCGGATCATCCGAGGTTCTTGAGCGGGGGTTCGTAACCTATGCCAATGAAGCCAAAACGGACCTTCTGGGCGTGCCGAACGACATGCTGATATCATACGGTGCCGTCAGCGAAGAAGTGGCCCGGGCCATGGCCGAAGGAGCGATCCGATCCGATAGAATTGACATCTCGGCAGCCGTTACCGGCATCGCCGGACCGGGCGGTGGCAGTGATGAAAAACCGGTCGGGCTGGTGCATTTGGCAAGCGCCCGGAAGAACGCCCCGACCCTTCATCGGCGTCATATTTTCGAGGGTGACCGGAATTCCATCCGCCTGCAAGCGGTGGAGGCGGCATTGAAACTGCTGCTGATCCGGTGTCAGCGGTAAAGACTGGCGGCGCGGTTTTCAAACGCACCGACCATGCGATGCACGGCTTCGGTAAACACCCTGCCGATGGCTTTCTCCAGGATTTTCGAACGGAATTCGAAATCAACGTGGAAATCGACAACGCACTGTCCATCCCCATGGGCTTCGAAAGCCCAGTGGTTTTCCAGATACCGGAACGGGCCGTTCTGATATTCCACATCGATCCGGCGCGGTCGGTCCAACTTCACCAGCGACGTGAATTGCTCACGAAAGACCTTAAAACCAATCACCATATCGGCGACCATTGCCTGCTCATCGCTCGATTTAATCCGCGTCGCAATACACCACGGCAAGAATTCCGGATAGCGAGCGACATCGGCGACCAGATCGAACATCTGTTCAGGCGTAAACGGCAATATCTTGTTTTCGGCATGTGTCGGCATCAGACCTAAACACCAAGTGCCTTCAAACGATTTTCCTTGAGCGCCGCGAAATCACTGTCGGCGTGATAGGATGATCGGGTTAGCGGGGTTGCCGAAACCAGCAGAAACCCTTTGGACAGGCCAATGCTGCGGTATTCATCAAATTCCTCCGGTGTGACAAAACGATCGACCCCGGCATGCCGCGTGGTTGGTTGCAGGTACTGCCCGATAGTCAGGAAATCGATGCCGGCAATACGCATGTCATCCATCACCTGCAGCACTTCGGCGCGGTCCTCACCCAGGCCAACCATGATCCCGGACTTGGTGAAAATCTCTGGATTGATCCGTTTCGCCTGATCCAGCAGTCGGAGGGAATGATAATAGCGCGCGCCGGGGCGGATCGAAGGATAGAGCCTGGGAACCGTTTCCAGATTGTGGTTGAACACATCCGGCCCGGCTTTAACCACGGCTTCAAGGGCCCCGGGCTTGTCCCTAAAATCAGGCGTCAGGACCTCGACCGTGGTTTCAGGCGCATGGTGGCGCAAGGCCGTTATTGTCTGAACGAAGTGCCCGGCCCCGCCGTCGGCAAGGTCGTCCCGGTCGACCGAGGTCACCACGACATGGCGAAGTCCAAGCCTGGACACCGATATCGCGACATTTTCAGGCTCCAACGGATCGACGGCATCCGGCTTGCCGGTTGCGACATTACAAAAGGCGCAGGCCCGGGTGCAGACCTCGCCCAGGATCATCATCGTCGCGTGCTTCTTGCCCCAGCACTCACCAATATTGGGACACGCCGCTTCCTCGCAAACCGTGACGAGTCCATGCTCGCGCATTAACCGGCGGGTTTCGCCATAGCCCTTCGACGTCGGCGCCTTGACCCGTATCCAGGCCGGTTTCCGCGGGCTGGGATTTTCCGGCTTGTTGGCTTTTTCGGGGTGGCGAATGGTGCGAACAGTATTCATGAGTTCATTCTAATCTATCTTCGGGACACGGGGAAACGTTCAGAAGTGAATAACCCTGCCATACGCATCAAGGACGCTTTCGTGCATCATTTCGCTCAGGGTCGGATGGGGGAATACCGTATGCATCAGGTCGGCTTCCGTGGCTTCCAGGGTCTTGGCGATGCCGTACCCCTGGATCAGTTCGGTGACTTCGGCGCCGATCATGTGGGCGCCCAGCAATTCGCCGGTTTTGGCATCGAATACGGTTTTCACCAGACCTTCGGGTTCGCCAAGCGCAATCGCCTTGCCATTGCCCATGAAGGGAAAACGACCGACCTTGACGTCGTGGCCCTTATCCTTGGCCGCCTGTTCCGTCAGGCCGATACTGGCGACCTGCGGCCTGCAATACGTGCAGCCGGGAATACGCGACGGATCAAGCGGATGGACGTCCTTCACCCCGGCGATCTTTTCGACGCAAATAATCCCTTCGTGCGACGCCTTGTGGGCCAGCCACGGCGGCCCGGCGACGTCGCCGATGGCGTAAACGCCGGGTTCGCCGCTCTCGCACCACTGGTCGGTTTCGATATGAGTGCGGTCAACCCTGATTTTCGTTCCTTCGAGCCCAATGCCTTCGACATTGCCGACGATACCGACGGCCAGGATCACCCGATCAACCGTAATGTCCTGCGATTTACCCGCCGCCTCGACCGTCGCGGTGACATTATCCTTGCCCTTTTTCAGGGCTTTGACGGTGGCGGACGTGATGATCGTCATGCCCTCTTTTTCGAACGCCTTGTGGGCGAGGGCTGAAATTTCGGCATCTTCGACCGGCAGCACCCGGTCCATAACTTCGACCACGGTGACGCTTGATCCCAGCGAATTAAAGAAGCTGGCGAATTCGATACCGATGGCGCCGGAACCGACGACCAGCAGCCGCCTGGGCACACTGTCGGGCACCAGCGCGTTTTTGTATGTCCAGATCAGCTTGCCGTCCGGCTCCAGTCCCGGCAGGGTGCGGGCGCGGGCGCCGGTCGCCAGGATGATGTTTTTAGCGGTCAGGCTGGCAACATTCTTGCCGTCTTTTTCAACCGAGACCTTGCCCGCCCCAGCCAGTTTGGCGGCACCATCAAAGACCGTGACCTTGTTCTTCTTCAGCAGGTGCCCGACGCCGCCGTTCAATTGCCCGGCTATGGCGCGCGACCTGGCGACGATTTTTTCCAGATTATAGTCGGCTTTACCGACGCTCAGGCCATAGGCTTCTGCGTGCTTGATGTTCTCAAAAATTTCCGCCGACCGCAGTAATGCCTTGGTTGGGATGCAGCCCCAGTTAAGGCAGATCCCGCCCAGGTGTTCACGTTCGACCAGGGCGACTTTCATCTTCAGCTGGGCGGCCCGAATGGCAGCGACATAACCGCCCGGTCCGCCACCGACGATGACGAGATCAAATGAGGTGTCAGCCATGGCTAAATCCTTTCCACGGTAGCGGTTAGATCATTGGTGGCGGCGTCACCGGTATTGACCATGTTTTTGCGTTCGAGGAGCAGCATTTCGCATTCGCTATCGGCATGGGGTTTATGCTCAACGCCCTTCGGCACAACGATCATTTCACCGGCCTGTAAAACCACACGCCGGTCCTGGAAATCCATATTAAGGCTACCCTTGATAATCAGAAACATCTCATCGGCGTCATCATGCTTGTGCCAGACAAAATCGCCCTCGACCTTGACGATCTTGACGTCGTAGTCATCGACGGTTTCGACAATCTTGGGGTTCCAGTGCTCCGAAAACAGTGCGAATTTTTCGGCCAAATTCACTTTATCCATCGTCCGAAGCCTCACAACATCATGGTCAGCGGTTCTTCGACAATACGCTTGAAGGCCGCCAGGAACTGCGCCCCGACGGCACCATCGACGGAACGGTGATCGACCGAAAGCGTACAGGTCATGACGGTAGCGATAGCCAGGGCGCCATCGTTGACGACGGGGCGCTGTTCACCCGCACCGACGGCCAGAATGCACGATTGCGGCGGGTTGATAATGGCCGCGAAGTCCCTGATGCCGAACATTCCCAGATTGGAAATTGTAAATCCGCCACCCTGGTATTCTTCCGGCATCAGCTTGCCGTCCCGGGCCCGTCCGGCGAGTTCCTTGACCTCATTTGAAACCGTCGCCAGTCCCTTCTTGTCGGCGCCACGCACCACCGGGGTAATCAGCCCGTTGGGTGTGGCGACGGCGACCGATACATCGACATCGTGGAACAGACGAATGGCATCGTCGGTCCAACTCGCATTCGCTTCCGGCACCTGCCGCAAGGCCAGGGCGACGGCGCGGACAACGAAGTCGTTGACCGAAATCTTGTAGCCAGCCTTTCCTTCCGGGGCGACGGCATTCAATTTCCGGCGCATATCGAGCAGCCCATCGATGCGGCAATCGACCGTCAGATAGAAATGCGGCACCGTTTGCTTGGCTTCCATAAGACGTTTGGCGATGACCTTGCGCATGGTCGAATTGGGAACGTCCGTATAACCGCCAACGCCGGCCGCTGCGGGTGCGACGGTCGGCGCTTGCACCGCTGCGGCTGGGGCGACACGGCCTCCGGCGGCGACGGCCGCCTCAACATCGCGTTTAACGACACGGCCACCCGGCCCGGAACCGGTAATCACAGCGATATCGATACCCGACTGTTCGGCAATACGGCGGGCCAGCGGGCTGGCGAAGACACGGCTGCCCGTCGCAACGGCGGCAGGCGCCGCCGCCACCGCCGGGGCAGGAGAAGCCGTCGTTTCTGCCGGTGCGGGCGCTGCGGCGGCGGGAGCCGTCGCCGCAGCATCAATATCCGCCCGGGTCTCGCCTTCTTCCAGAACAATGGCGATAGGGGCATTGACGGCGACGCCTTCCGTCCCCTCGGCGACCAGAATTTTGCCAAGAATGCCTTCATCGACGACCTCGACTTCCATGGTCGCCTTGTCGGTTTCAATTTCCGCCAGAACGTCGCCGCTTGCCAGTGTATCGCCTTCTTTTTTCAGCCATTTTGACAGCTTCCCCTCGGTCATGGTCGGGGACAGCGCCGGCATCAGAATTTGAATCGTCATTTCGGTTCCCCTCCCCTATCTGTAACAGACCGATTTGGCTGCCTCGACAACGCTTTCGGGTGACGCCAAGGCCAGTTTTTCAAGATTGGCGGCATATGGCATCGGCACGTCTTCGCCATGCACACGCACGACCGGCGCATCGAGATAATCAAATGCGTGTTCCATCATCCGGGCCGCCAGTTCGGCCCCGATGCCGGCAAATGGCCAGCCTTCTTCCAATGAGACCAATCTGTTGGTCTTCTTGACCGAATTGACGATGGTTTCCGTATCGAGCGGGCGGATCGTCCGCAGATTGATGACTTCCGCCTCTATTCCCTCGGCGGCCAGTTTTTCAGCCGCGACCAGTGCGACACCGACCATCAACGAAAAGGCCACGATGGTGACGTCACTGCCTTGGCGTTCGACCTTCGCCCGGCCAATGGGAACGGTGTAATCCGGCTCATCCGGCACCTCGAAGCTTTGCCCATACAGCAGTTCATTCTCCAGGAACACCACCGGATTGGGATCGCGTATGGCCGACTTCAAAAGGCCCTTTGCATCAGCCGCGGACCACGGCGATACGACCTTCAGCCCCGGACAATGGGCGAACCATGATGCGTAGCACTGGGAATGCTGGGCACCGACCCGCGACGCAGCGCCATTGGGGCCACGAAAGACGATGGGGCAGCCCATCTGTCCGCCCGACATATAAAGCGTCTTGGCGGCGGAATTAATGATGTGATCGATGGCCTGCATGGAAAAATTGAAGGTCATGAATTCGACAATCGGTTTCAAGCCGGAAAAGGCGGCACCGACGCCAAGCCCCGCGAAACCGTGTTCGGTGATCGGCGTATCGATCACCCGTTTATCGCCAAATTCGTCCAACAGGCCTTGCGAGACCTTGTAGGCCCCCTGATACTGGGCGACTTCCTCGCCCATCAGGAAAACGGTGTCGTCACCCCGCATTTCCTCGGCCATGGCGTCACGCAGGGCTTCGCGGACGGTCAGCGTCACCGTCGGCCCGGTATGATTTTTTTCCACCGGCGGCGCGACGTCGGTCGGGGCCGCCGAAGCATTTGACGGAGCGGCGGCTTGCGGTGCCGGAGCGCTCGTGGCCGGGGCCGGTCCAACTGCAATCGACGAGGCATCCTCGCCTTCTTCCAAAATCACCGCGATCGGCGCATTAACGGCAACGCCTTCGGTCCCTTCGGCGACCAGAATTTTGCCCAGCGTCCCCTCGTCAATGGCTTCGACTTCCATCGTCGCCTTATCGGTTTCGATTTCAGCCAGGACGTCGCCGCTCGCAACCGTGTCGCCTTCGGCCTTCAACCAGCGGGCGATCTTACCCTCGGTCATTGTCGGCGACAGCGCCGGCATCAGGATTTGAATAGGCATTTTCTCAGGCCTCCAACAGAATGTCTGTGTAAAGCTCGGCCGGGTCGGGCTCCGGGCTTTCCTGGGCGAATGCGGCGGCTTCGGTAACGATGACCTTGATCTCGCGATCCATTTCCTTGAGCGCTTCTTCGGACGTCAATTTATTGTCCAGCAGCACATGACGCAGATTGTCGATGGGGTCGCTTTCCTTGCGCACCTTGCTGACTTCTTCTTTTGATCTGTACTTGGCCGGGTCGGACATCGAATGCCCACGGTATCGGTAGGTCTTCATTTCAAGAATGAACGGCCCCTTGCCGGACCGGCAATGTTCGAGGGCTTTTTCCGCCGCCGCCTTGACCTTCGTGACTTCCATGCCATCGACCTGAACACCGGGAATGCCGTGGGCCGAGCCGCGATCAGAAAGATTGGTTGTCGAGGACGCCCGTTCAATCGACGTTCCCATGCCGTATTTATTGTTTTCGATCACATAAACGATGGGCAATTTCCATAACGCCGCCATATTGAAGGATTCGTAAACCTGCCCCTGATTGATCGCGCCGTCGCCGAAATAGGCCATGCAAACGCCGCCGTCGTTCTTGTACTTGTGGCCAAACGCCAGTCCGGTTCCAAGCGGCACCTGGGCGGCGACGATGCCATGGCCACCGAAGAAATTCTTTTCGCGGCTGAACATGTGCATGGAACCGCCCTTGCCCTTGGAATACCCATCGGCACGTCCGGTCAGTTCGGCCATGACCCCCTTCGGGTCCATGCCGCAGGCGAGCATATGGCCATGATCACGGTAGCTGGTGATGACGGTGTCACCGTCCCGGGACGCCGCCTGCATGCCGACGACGACGGCTTCCTGGCCGATATACAAATGGCAGAAACCACCAATCAGTCCCATGCCGTATAACTGACCCGCCTTTTCTTCAAAGCGCCGGATCATCAGCATTTCACGGTAGTATTCCAGTAATTCGGCGCCATCACCGGCAGGCTTTTTGTGGCCCGGCCGGGTACGGGCCCTGGCGGCATTTTTTTTAGGCGACGCAGGACGTTTCGGCGTTTTCGACATCATATCCCCTCTGCTCTTCCCTGTTGATCCGTAGAAGGCTAGCGTCAGACTAATGGCAGGAAGAGCCTATTTCAAGAGTTTATAAACGCCATAACCAATTGTTATTATTATATTATTTAATTTTAACTCAATTTTGGTTATTTATCGGATTTTCGCCTGCTTTCAAAAGGTTATACGTTGATATTTATCCATAATTTCCGTTCCGGCGGGCCTAAAACGAGCCTGTCTTCAGGGGCCATCATAAGACCGCTCGACCCGGGCGATATGCAGACTGAAGGCCCGATACCAATCAGCCCGGCCCAGACGCTGCGCTTCGAGATGCTCGCCATTCTGTCTCCAGGCGGAAATAGCCTCCAGGCTTTGCCAATAGGAAACGGTGATGCCGAACCCGTCATCGCCACGGGCGGAATCAATCCCCAGAAAGCCCGGCTGTTCGGTCGCCAGTTCAACCATCCGATCCGCCATTTGCGAATAGGCCCCATCCTCGCCATCATTGCGCTGGCTCGGGAAAATGACGGCATAGTATGGCGGTTGAGGTGTTTTTGCAGGAAATGTCATGCGCCGGCTCCCTGGTGTACTCTCGGTTTTATTTATTGCCGGTGGCGGGCAGGATTACGGTCACGTCGGGCAGAACGACAATATCGTCCGGATACCCGTAGCCGAGCATCAGACGCGCCCGTTCATCCAGCATATCGGGATCGAGGCTCTCTGGATGCAGCAAGTGTACGTTGTGCTCCAGCTCCTTGCGTTCGGAGCGAACGACATCAAGTTCGGCGCTGGCGACCGCCACCTGCTGAGATAATTGACGCAAGGCCAGCATTCCGCGTTGCCCGCTGATCGCATGATAGGCAAAATAGCCAACGGCGCAGATGCCGATGACCGGGCCAACGACGTGCCGTGCGCGTAGGCGTAATTCAGAAAAAAGACCCATTGGACCCAGGTGCCAGTATCATTATCGGTGCGATGCACCCACCTGGCATTTAAGCGGGCAAAGGTTTAATAACTCGTTTACAGGTCAGAAATCAGTGATTTGAATCAATCCATTGGCTAGATTTTTTCAGAATCTTCCATAGCGAGAGACGGTCCCTAACTCTTCCTCGATCCGGATCAATTGATTGTACTTGGCCAAGCGGTCGGACCGGCTGAGCGATCCTGTCTTGATCTGACCGGCATTGGTTGCAACCGCGATGTCGGCAATGGTGGCGTCTTCCGTTTCACCGGAACGGTGCGAAATCACAGCCGTGTAACCCGCCTTGTGCGCCGTTTCGACGGCCTCCAACGTTTCCGACAAGGTGCCGATCTGGTTGACCTTGACCAAAATCGAATTGGCGACCCCCCGGCTGATGCCGTCGCGCAAACGAACCGGGTTTGTCACAAACAGGTCATCACCAACCAATTGCACTTTCGAGCCCAGCGCATCGGTCAACGCCTTCCAGCCGTCCCAGTCATTTTCGTCAAGCCCGTCTTCGAGCGAAACAATTGGATAGCGACTGACCAGGTCGTCGTAATAGATGCACATTTCCGCCGCATCCAGGATTTTTCCCTCACCCTTCAAGTGATACTTGCCATCTTTGTAGAACTCGCTCGATGCCGAATCGAGCGCCAAAGAGATATCTTCACCGGCCTTATACCCTGCGTTTTCAATAGCTTTCATGATAAATCCCAGGGCCTCATCGGTGCTCGACAGGCCCGGCGCGAAGCCGCCCTCGTCACCGACGTTGGTATTGTGACCCGCTTCCCGCAAGTCCTTCTTCAGGGTGTGGAAGACTTCGGCCCCCATGCGCACCGCCTCGGCGATGCTATCGGCGCCTTCGGGCACGATCATGAATTCCTGAATATCGATGGGGTTATCGGCATGTGCGCCGCCGTTGATGATGTTCATCATCGGCACCGGCAGCAAATGCGCCCCGACACCCCCAACATAGGCGTATAGCGGCAGCGCCGCTTCTTCGGCGGCGGCCTTGGCAACGGCCAGCGAGACCCCGAGAATGGCATTGGCGCCAAGCCGGCCCTTGTTTTCGGTCCCGTCCAGCCCGATCATGGTTTGATCAATCATCAACTGGTCTTCGGCGTCGAGCCCTGACAGGGCGTCGAAAATTTCGCCATTGACGGAAGCGCAAGCGCTCAACACGCCCTTGCCGCCATAGCGACCGGTGTCGGTATCGCGCAACTCCATGGCCTCGTGCTCTCCGGTCGATGCCCCGGAGGGAACCGCTGCCCGGCCAAAAGCGCCGGTTTCGAGCATCACGTCCACTTCGACGGTGGGGTTGCCGCGGCTGTCGAGAATTTCACGGGCATAAATATCGGTGATGGCGGTCATTTGTTTGGCACCTTCCGTTTATAGGGATACCGGCCGCTCTTTCGCGATCCGGTCGAATTCCATCAGGGTTTCCAGCAGTCCCGGCATGTCGGCCAGCGGAATCATGTTTGGTCCGTCGCTCAGCCCGTTATCCGGATCTTCGTGGGTTTCGATGAAGACCCCGGCAACGCCGACGGCGACGGCGGCGCGCGCCACGACGGGCGCAAATTTTCGTTCTCCCCCCGATGTCGTCCCCTGTCCGCCCGGTTGCTGGACGGAATGAGTAACATCGAAGATAACCGGGCAACCGGTCGCAGCCAGGGTCGGCAGCGCCCGCATGTCGGAAACCAAGGTGTTGTAGCCGAAACTGGCTCCCCGCTCGCACACCATCACCCGATCATTGCCGGCACCAATAATCTTGGCGACCACATTGCCCATGTCCCAGGGCGCCAGAAACTGGCCTTTTTTTACGTTGATCGCCAGGCCGGTGTTGGCCGCGGCAATCAAAAGATCGGTCTGGCGGCACAGAAACGCCGGAATTTGCAAGACGTCCACGGCCCCGGAATCAGCAAGGGTCGCGCACTGTTCGGCCGTGTGAACATCGGTCAGAACGGGTATCGAATAGGTTTTCCGGATATCGGCAAAAGCGGCCAGCGCATCACCTATGCCGACGCCGCGCGGGCTGTCGGCGCTGGTCCGGTTGGCTTTATCAAACGACGTCTTGAAGACCAGTCCGATCCCCAATGTGCGGCACAGATCGGCCAATGCTCCCGCCATATCCATCGCGTGGCCGTGGCTTTCCATGGCGCAGGGACCGGCGATCAGCGCCAGCGGCAGATCATTGCCAAACGTAACAGAACCGGCGGAAACAGGGCGGGACGCGCTCACCGGCCTATACCAGCCGCGACTGCACGACGGCAGCTTCGATAAACGAACGGAACAAGGGGTGGGGATCGAAAGGCTTTGATTTCAGTTCGGGGTGGAACTGAACACCGATAAACCAGGGATGATCGGGAATTTCGATAATTTCCGGCAAAACACCGTCAGGAGACTTCGCGGAAAAGACCATCCCGGCCTTGGTCAACGCCTGTTCATAGGCCAGATTAACTTCGAAACGGTGGCGATGCCGTTCGCTGATCGTATCCGTGCCGTAAATCCGCCGAATATGGCTGTTGGGCTGCAACCGGGCTTCGTAGGCACCAAGCCGCATGGAACCGCCCAGATCACTTTCTTCGGTCCTGATCTCGGTCACGCCATCGCGATTCCATTCCGTCAGCAGGCCGACCACGGGGGCGTCGCACGGGCCAAATTCGGTTGACCCGGCGCCCCTGATCCCGGCCAGGTTTCGCGCCGTTTCGACGACGGCCATCTGCATGCCGAGGCAAATACCGAAATACGGAATGCTGCGTTCGCGGGCGAATGTCGCCGCCGCGATTTTGCCTTCGACGCCCCGTTCGCCGAAGCCGCCGGGCACAAGAATACCGTTGACGCCTTCCAGATGACGAACCGCGTCCTCGCGTTCGAAGACTTCGGAGTCAATCCAGTTCAGGTTGACCTTCACATTATTGGCAATGCCGCCGTGGGCCAAGGCTTCGGACAGCGACTTATAGGCTTCCAGCAACCCGGTATATTTGCCGATGACGGCGATCGTGACCTCGCCTTCCGGTTTGAGGACCCGTTCCAGGATGCCGGACCAGCGTTCCAGATTGGGTTCCGGCGCTTCGATATTGAAGTGGCGGCAAACCTGCCGGTCGAGGCCTTCCCGGTGATAGCTGATCGGAACCTCGTAGATGCTTGACACATCAAGTGCGGAAATGACGGATTCTTCCTGAACATTGCAGAACAAGGCTATCTTCCGCTTTTCACTGGCCGGTATGTCGCGGTCGGCCCGGCACATCAAAAGGTCAGGCTGAATACCAACACTCAGCATTTCCTTCACCGAGTGCTGGGTCGGCTTGGTTTTAAGTTCCCCGGCGGTCGGAATATAAGGCAGCAAGGTGAGATGAATATACATCGTCCGGTCGCGACCGATATCATTGCGGATCTGGCGAATGGCCTCGAGAAACGGCAGCCCTTCGATATCGCCGACGGTGCCGCCGATTTCGCACAGGATGAAATCCTCATCCTCGATATTCGATAGCACGAACGCCTTGATGGCATCGGTAATATGAGGGATGACCTGAATGGTCGCTCCCAGATAATCACCCCGGCGTTCGCGGGCGATGACATCCGAATAAATCCGTCCGGTCGTGATGTTGTCGCTCTGGCGGGCATGGACGCCGGTAAAGCGTTCATAATGGCCGAGATCGAGATCCGTTTCCGCGCCGTCGTCGGTAACGAATACCTCGCCATGCTGGTAAGGCGACATGGTCCCCGGATCGACGTTGATATAAGGATCGAGCTTCCGTAGTCGCACCTTGAAACCGCGCGCCTGAAGGACGGCGCCCAGCGCCGCCGATGCCAGCCCTTTACCGAGTGAGGAAACCACACCGCCGGTGATAAATATAAACCGCGTCATGGACGTAGACTGTACAGGATTCGGAAGGGAGACGGAAAGGAAAGAAATGTTCCCGGACTAAGAAAATGTTTGAAAAAGTATAAAAAAAGGGGCGGCTGCTTTGCCGCCCGTGCCGCTACGTATTCGATTTGCTTCATTCTTGCCATTTTCCGTTGACGTTTTTGTTCCACAGGAAATTTATTCGGCGATCGGCGCCTTCGGTTGTTCCGGTACGGCTGATTTCTCCACAGGTTGCTCAACTTTTGCGGGCGCGTCCATGATCGACCCTTTTTCGCTGGGACTGCTTGCCAATATACCAAGCAGCAAACTGGTCGACATGAACACCGCGGCCAATATCCCCGTCGCCCGGGTCAACAGGTTCGCCGTCTCACGACCAGACATGAAACCGCCACCCGCGCCACTACCGCCCCCCATACCAAGCCCGCCGCCTTCGCTGCGCTGAAGCAGCACAGTTCCGACGAGCGCGATGGCAACGAGAAGATGGATAACGAGGATGACCGTAATCATGATGCAGTTCAGTATCTATTCAAGGATCAAATCATTGAGACATTTGCCGGTGCTTTTAGTCCCTGTTCACGCGCTTGGCTAGGGGAAAATACGAAAACGCCTCAATATAAATGAATCAGGCCGGGCAACTTTCGGCTATCGCCGAGAAATCCCCGGACTTCAGGCTGGCTCCGCCGATCAGCCCGCCATCGACATCGGCCAGCGCCAGCAACTCGGCGGCGTTCCCCGGATTCATCGAGCCGCCGTACAGAAGACGGATACCGTCAGCGATTCCCCGCCCCAGTTTGGCCGCCAACTCGGCCCGGATAAAGGCATGCACGTCCTGGACTTCCTGCGCCGTTGGAGTGCGACCGGTGCCGATTGCCCACACCGGTTCATAGGCCAGAACCGTATTATCGGCGGTGGCCGAACCGGGAACGGAACCGGCGATTTGACGTTTCACCACGTCCAGGGTCTTGCCGTTATCGCGCTCGGCCTCCGTTTCGCCGATACAAATCACCGCGACGAGGCCCGACCTGTTCGCCGCCACCGCCTTGGCGCAGACCTGGTCATCGGTTTCACCATGGTCGGTACGGCGTTCGGAATGCCCGACAATGACATGGGAGCATCCGGCATCAGCCAGCATATCGGCGCTGATATCGCCGGTATGTGCCCCCTTATCCGCGGTATGGCAATCCTGCGCGCCAAGCTTCAGTCCGGAGCCGGCAATGGCGTCATTTACCGGAGGAATCAGAAGGAACGGCGGACAAACCAGCATCTCGAAATTCGCCTCGCCCTTGGAGATCATGAAGCCGGCAACGGCGGAAGCCAACGCCTTGCCGTCTTCTTGTAATCCATTCATTTTCCAGTTTCCGGCGATCAGCGGGCGTCGCAATGTGGTCATCGTATGAAAATTCCTGTGTTGTTCGGGCGCTCTTAAATTGCGCCACATTCCTATCACAGCGGCTAACGGTATCCAATACTCCTAAGGGTGGGATGACGCGGCGATACGATGGACCTGTTTCGTAAACAGCCGTGAATTCCGGATACATGTGGAAAAGCATGGTTGCGGGGGCAAGGCGGCGCTTCTATGATGCCGCCGTTCAACCGGGGAAATTGCTTGATCCGACGGCATGCCCTGCGGCGCGACATCGTTAAAAACAACCGGATAAAAGATCACCTTCATGCTGGAAGCAATTCGCAACCGTTCAACCGGAATCGTCGTCAAGGGCCTGCTAACGCTTTTGATCCTGAGTTTTGCCCTCTGGGGTATTGCCGATGTCTTTAATCGCAGCGGCACGAACACCGTCGTCGCCACGGTCGGCGACGCGGAAATCGCGCCCGACCAGGTCAGGCGCGACTTTCAGCGTGAAGTTGAACGTCTGTCCAAGATGCTGGGAACCCGCATCGACACGGATCAAGCCCGTGCGCTGGGCCTCGTCAACGGGGTCCTGAACAGGATCGTCGACAGGACCCTGTACGACCTTGCCGCAACTGATCTGGGTATCGTTGTCAGCGATGATCTGGTGCGCCAGAGCATCCGTAACATTCCCGGCCTCAAGAACGAAAAAGGCGAATTCGACCGCTTCCGTTTCCAGCAAGCGCTGCAATCAAATCAACTGAGCGAGGCCGGATTCGTGGCGCTGACCCGTGGCGATATCCGCCGCACCCAGTACCTGAGCATGGTTGGCGCGTCCCCGGCGGCGCCCATGCGGATGGCTGAAATTCTGTTCGCCTATCAAAATGAAAAACGGGTCGCCGACATTCTCGCCATCCCCTATTCGTCGATCGCCGTTTCCGCAATCCCCGACGATGCCGAACTGGCGAAATATCATTCCGAAAACGCCGCCAAATTCACCGCGCCCGAGACCCGGAAACTGACCTATATCAGCCTGACCGCCAGTGACCTGGCCAAGGAAATAGCCATTTCCGACGATGAAATAGCGAAAGCCTACGAGGCCCGCAAAGATGAACTCACGACGCCCGAAAGCCGGGTATTGAAGCAGATTCGTTTCAAGGACGAAGTCTCGGCCAAGAAGGCCTACGATATGCTGAAAGGCGGCGCCGATTTCGCCACCGTCGCAAAAGACATCACCGGCACAAGCGCGGACAAACTCAATCTTGGTTCAATGACCAAGGCGCAACTGCTACCGGGGTTGGCCGAAGCCGCTTTTGCCCTGCAACCGGGAGCCTTTACCAAGCCGCTGAAAAGTGTCCTCGGCTGGCATATTCTCAGCCTGGTTAAAATCAATCCGGAAGCTCAAAAGAGTCTGGCAGACTCCAAAAAGACACTCTCCAGGGACCTGGCCGCGGAAAAAGCCATCGACGCCCTGTATCAGGTTGCCAACAGCCTTGAAGATGAACTCGGCGGTGGCGCGACGTTGGAAGAAGCCGCCAAAAAGATGAACCTGCCCTTAAGAACGATCCCGATCGTCGACCGCACCGGCAGTGCCGGCGCAAACGCAATGGTCAAAGGCCTGCCCGGTAGTAATTTCCTGGACGTCGCTTTCAGCACGCCGGAAGGACAGGACAGCCCGTTAACCGAAACCGGCAGCGACGGATATTTCATCGTCCGGGTTGACGGGGTAACGGCGCCTGCGTTGCGCCCCCTCGCCAGCGTCCGCAATGACGTTATCAAAGCCTGGACAGAAGATCAGCAGGTCAAAAACGCCAAGAAAAAGGTCGACACCCTGATCGCCAAAATCAAGTCGGGAAGTGACATGGGCACGCTGGCCAACACGATGGGCCTGACCGTCACCACAACGACGCCGTTCTTGCGACAGGACACCGTCAAGAACGTTCCCGCCGGGCTGGTTGCCGACCTGTTTGCATCGTCCATCGGCGATATCTCGGATGCCGCCGGAAAAGACGCCCATGTTATCGCCCGCCTGAAAGCGGTGACGGCCGCAAACCCGGTTGTCGATAAAGCCAAATTTGTCGGCATGCGCCGGCAATTATCGTCGGCCATGCGGGCCGACCTGCTTGGCCAGCTTGCCAAAGGGTTGCGCCAGGACTATCCGGTTTCGGTCAATCAGGCGGCCCTGAACGCGCTTTTCTAGCGGTCGATACGATGGAGATTTTCCCGGAAGCGGACGAATTCAGAGAGCTCTACGGGCAAGGCATGTCCCAGGTCGTCTGGACCACCCTGGTATCGGATCTGGAAACGCCCGTTTCGGCGTTTCTGAAACTGGCGAGCGACAGCCCGAACAGCTTCCTGCTGGAATCTGTCGAAGGCGGCGCCATTCGTGGCCGTTATTCCTTCATCGGACTTCGGCCGGATCTGGTCTGGCGCTGTTTCGGAAACAGGGCCGAAATCAACCGGCGCGCCCTGAGCACGCCCGATGCGTTCGAACCGTGCGCCGAAGGATCGATAGAATCGCTGCGTTCGGTTGTCGAAGAATCCCGTATCGACCTGCCCCGGGGCCTGCCGCCCATGGCCGCCGGTCTGGTCGGCTACATGGCTTACGATACGGTCCGCCTCGTCGAACGCCTGCCCGATGCCAACCCCGATGTTATTGGCACGCCGGACGGTATGTTCGTCCGGCCGACGGTGATAGCGGTGTTTGACACCATCGAAGACAAAATATCGCTGATTACGCCGGTCAGACCGGCGAGCGGACTCACCGCCCGGGAGGCCTGGGATCACGCGACCGACAGATTGGCTGTGGCGCTCGGTGCTTTTGAAAAAGCCCTGCCCCAGCAACACCGGCATTCGGACATCAGTATTCCCGAACCGGAATCGAACATGTCGCGGGAAAATTTCTACGCGATGGTCGCCCGGGCCAAGGAATACATCCTGGCCGGTGATATCTTTCAGGTCGTGTTGTCGCAACGCTTTTCCGTTCCCTTCACGTTGCCGCCGTTTTCACTCTATCGGGCGCTGCGGCGCCTGAACCCGTCGCCGTTCCTGTTTTTCCTCAATTTCGATGATTTTTCCATCGTCGGTTCAAGCCCCGAAATACTGGTCAGAGTGCGCGATAACAAGGTCACGATCCGGCCCATTGCCGGCACCCGTCCCCGCGGCGCAAGCCCTGAAGAAGACGACGCCCTTGCCGCCGAGCTGCTGGCCGATCCGAAGGAACTGGCCGAACACCTGATGTTGCTGGACCTGGGTCGCAACGACGTCGGCAGGGTCGCCAAGGTCGGCACGGTCAAAGTGACGGCCCAAATGACCATCGAACGCTATTCCCATGTCATGCATATCGTCTCGAACGTCGAGGGTGAACTGGCCCCGGAATACGATGCCATGCGAGCCCTGTTCGCGGGCTTTCCGGCGGGCACCGTTTCCGGTGCGCCGAAAGTTCGGGCGATGGAAATCATCGACGAACTGGAAAGCGAAAAACGTGGCATATACGCCGGCTGTATCGGCTACTTCGGCGCCAACGGCGATATGGACACATGCATCGCCTTGCGCACAGCCGTCGTCAAGGACAACACCATGTACGTCCAGGCGGGCGGCGGCATCGTCGCCGACAGCGAGCCGGAAGGGGAATTCCAGGAAAGTCGCAGCAAGGCCCGCGCCCTGATTCGGGCCATGGAAGAAGCCGTCAGGTTCGCCAGTTCAAAAAACTGACCCCGTTGACCTTAAGCCGCGCCGCCGAAGTCGAAACCGGCGTCGTCAACCGCCTGGGCAACCACGGCGTCATCGTTCACCCCGTCAACGGTGACCTGCCCGGCGTCAAGATCGACGCTGATTTCAGAGTCGGGCGCGAGACCCTTGATGGCGTTTATCACCGAATTGGCACAGCCCTGACAGGTCATGCCGTCTACTTTGTATGTTTTGCTCATAGATCTAATTCTCCAAAATCAAAAATCTATCTCATTAAGCCCCCTCCTGTCGCTGGAAGGTCAAGAGACTCCGAATTTTTTCACGATTGTCGAAATCGGCACCAGTCGAAACCCTCTGGACTGAACGCTATCGAGCCAGATTTTCAGGGCCTCGATGGTTGCCTCACGGGGGTGGCCGATGGCGACGGCGAAGCCGTTGCGGCGGGCAAACTTTTCGACCTCGGTCAGGCGGGCATTGACGTCATCCAGTTTATTGACGTTATCGATAAAGATATTGCGTTCGGCCATCGGCACGCCCATTCGCTTTGCCAGTTTTGCCCCGACGGTGCCCGCTGACGTTCGGGAATCGAGAAACAGCAGGCCGCGATGTTTGAGCGCATCAATCACCACCTGCATGCCTTTGCCGTCGGCCGTAAATTTCGATCCCATGTGGTTGTTGATCCCGACATAGCCGGAAAACCTGGAAAAGCCCCAATCGAGTCGGCGCCTGATTTCATCGTCGTCCGACCCGGTCAGCAAGACGTTCGGGCCGGGGTCAACCGCGCCGCTCGTCGGTTCCATGGAAACATGCAACATCAGTTCATGGCCGTTGGCCCGCGCCAAACCGGTCTGGCGCGCCAGATCTCCGGCGTAGGTCAGAAAAGACAAGGTCAGCGGGGCTCTCAAATTCATCACCTGGGCCGAATGAACTCTATCGACCCCCATATCGTCGATGACAATGGCGATCAACGGCTCGTTGCCAAGGGCAGGAACATTGACCGCATATCGCCGCCACGGCGGCAGGCTGGAGACGTCTACGTTGTTTTCGGGCGCGGGCGTGGCGTTGATTTCCGGCGCCTGTGGCGCCGGCCCGGGCAGCGGCTGGTAAATCTCCCCGGGCAGTGCTTCTTCATAAGCCCGCTTGGCCGCCGTCGATTCTGTCGCCTGATGCCGTGCGGATTCGGGGAACAGCGGATCATCCGGCGTCGTGATCAGGCTGGGCGGTGGGCTTTGGTTTTGATACCAGGGTTGTGGGCTGGACACCTGAACATCAGGCGCCTTTGGTTTGGGCATGAATTGTCTGACCAGAAAATAGCCAGCAAAAATCGATGCAATAGCGACGCCGGCATACAGCATTTGCCGCCGAAAATTCGGCCTGAACTTCTTTCCGTGTGCCGGACCGGGTGGCATGTCCCGTTTTCGCCTATCCCTCGCCACCAGGCTGATCCTTTCCATTCGCCAAAACGTTATGCATCAAGATTTGCACATCCCCGACGCCTGGAGCATTAAGAGGATGATTCGCAAACAGGCATAATTGCGATATAATATCTGCATAACGAGGCTTGTCTGCACTTTCACTGTCTCAGATAACGGTTGGAATTCATGAACCCGAAAAAGTCACCTTATATCATTCTTGTCTCCGCCCTGCTGCTGTGGGCGTTCAATACCGGTCCGGCCCATTCGGAATCCAGCATCGAGGCCTTTTACGGCGTCTATAAAGGGCAAGCCACGTCTGAAAGCAATACGCCCCGGAAATTGCTGCTTTCCATAAAGCCATTGAAGGAAAAGGGCTTCGAAGTTGACTGGTCAACCACGACATTTACGTCAGGTAGCGGAAAAACGAAATCCTATTCGGTTTCATTTGTCCCCAGCGGACGAGAACATATTTTTTCTTCTGCAATGCGCCGGAACCTTTTTGGCAAACTGATTCCCATGGACCCGTTAAAAGGCGATCCCTTCGTCTGGTGCAAAATTGAGGGGAACTCCCTGATCGTCTATTCCCTGCTGATTGACAATGACGGCGGCTACGAAATGCAGGAATACGACCGCACGCTGAGCGGCGACAAAATGAGCTTACGTTTTTCGCGCATTCGCAATGGCACCCCCCTGAAGGTCATCACCGGGGAATACGCCCGCGTAAAATAACATCACATCCGCCCCCTTGAATTAAGTTCAGGCGAATGGCGATTCGGTGTACATATCCGTACCCGCATCCGTTCGCCCCCGCGCCATCGTGGCCGATGCATCTCACTCTATAACCCAGAATCAGGAGGCCCCGGTTTGGCCAGAAATACAACACAGCAAGCGGAACGGCCGAAGGGCAAGGATATCCGCGCCTTGCGGCGAGTCGGCGGCTTCCTGAGGCCTTATTCGTGGCGCGTCGTGTTCGCCGCCATTGCTCTTGTGATCACGGCCATGGCCGGACTGGGGTTGGGCCAGGGGCTACGCATTCTGATTGACGGCGGTTTCGCGGAAGGAAACTCAAAAGCCCTGAATAACGCCCTTATTTTTCTGATCGGGCTGGCGGTGGTCATGTCGATTGGCACGTTCGCCCGTTTCTACTTTGTCTCATGGCTCGGCGAGCGAGTCGTGGCGGACCTGAGAAACGCCGTCTTCAAGCGGGTTCTGGCATTGCACCCCGGTTTTTTCGAGATCACCAAGACCGGAGAAATCCTGTCCCGCCTGACCACCGATACAACGCTGCTTCAGTCGATCATCGGCTCCAGCGCATCGATGGCGTTGCGCAATGCGCTGATGCTGATCGGCGGCATGGTCATGCTGGTCATCACAAATGCCAAACTGACCGGTCTGGTCCTGCTGGTCGTGCCGTTGGTCGTGATGCCGATAATGATTATCGGGCGGCGCGTGCGCAAGCTGTCGCGCGCCAGCCAGGATCGGGTCGCCGGCGTCGGCGCCTTCGCCGAGGAAAGCTTCAACGCCATTCGCACCCTGCAGGCCTTTACCCATGAAGAAGAAGACCACAAACGCTTCGACAAGGAAGTCACCGACACCTTCGACACCGCGGTCCAACGTATTCGCCTCAGGGGGATTCTGTCGGCAACCGTGATCCTGCTGGTTTTCGCCGCCATCGCCGTGATTTTGTGGATTGGCGGAAACGATGTCATGACCGGCAAAATCAGTGGCGGAGAACTGGCGGCGTTCGTCTTTTATGCGACCATCGTTGCCATTTCGGTCGGCGTTATATCCGAAGTATACGGCGAACTGCAACGCGCCGCCGGGGCGACCGAACGGCTGATGGAACTGCTGGAGGCCGAACCGGAAATAGTCGCGCCGGAAAACCCGACGCCCTTGCCGTTACCGGCGACAGGCCGGGTCCGTTTCGAAAATGTCACCTTCCATTATCCCTCGCGCCCAAACCAGGCGGCGCTGGAAAATTTCTCGCTGACCATCGAGCCCGGTGAGACGGTGGCCCTGGTCGGCCCTTCCGGAGCCGGGAAAAGCACCATCTTTCAGTTACTGCTGCGCTTCTACGACCCGGAAGACGGCAGCATCTTCGTCGATGGCGTCGATATCCGCGACACCGACCCGGAAGCCCTTCGCAAACGCATGGCCCAGGTCCCGCAGGATCCCGTCATTTTCGGAACCAGCGGACTGGAAAACATCCGCTATGGCAATCCAGAGGCCGATGAGGAAACCGTTCGCAACGCCGCCAAAGACGCCGCCGCCGATGAGTTCCTGGAAGCCCTGCCCGATGGCTACAACACGTTTCTCGGCGAAAAAGGCACCCGGCTTTCGGGCGGCCAACGCCAGCGCGTTTCCATTGCCCGTGCTATTCTGCGCGATCCCGCGGTGCTGCTGCTGGATGAAGCGACCAGCGCGCTTGACGCCGTAAGCGAACGCCTGGTGCAGCAAGCCCTGGAACGCCTGATGAAGGGCCGCACCACCCTGATCATCGCTCACCGGTTATCGACGGTGATCAACGCCGGACGCATCGCGGTTATCGATGAAGGACGGATCGTCGCCTCGGGAACTCACGCGGAACTCCTATCGTCGAGCCCGCTATACGCCCGCCTTGCCGAATTGCAATTTTCGCAGCCGGGAGTGCCGGCTGCGGCCGACTAACCGGCGCTGCCGACGTTGGCTAGGTTTTCGAGAATCGGACAGTCGGGGCGGTCATCGCCGTGGCAGGAATTTGTCAATTCGGTCAGGGTCGCGCGAATGGCGTTCAGTTCGGCGATGCGCCTGTCCACCTCGGCGATGTGATCAAGCGCGAATTTCTTGACGTCGGCGCTGGCCCGATGCTTGTCGTTCCACAAAGCCAGCAAATTTCCGACGTCTTTCAGCGTAAAACCAAGCTTGCGAGCCCGCTGAACGAAACGCAGCCGTTCTAGGTCCCGGTTCTGGTAATGGCGATAACCGTTTTCGGCCCGCGTCACCGGCGGGATCAGGCCGATTTCCTCATAATAGCGAATGGTCTTGGAAGGAATTCCCGATATTTCGGAAATGGCGCCGATATTCATCTCCGGTCTCCCTTGAAAGCAGTCATGGCCGAAAGCATACAGTAAACTGTAATGTTTGTCTCGGCAAAACACATAATCTTATTTTTCACTTTACTCACAATATATTACGATATTTCTAAAAATATTGAAATAATGAATCTTATCCGTTATAATCCGGGCTATGAACACAGTTGACGACAGCCTCACACGTGAAATGGCCAATTGCCTGAATGCGCTTGGCAACCCGACCCGACTTAAAATTTTCCGCGCCTTGGTCAAGGCCGGCAAGGGCGGCGCCAATATGGGCGCCATCCAGCAGGAAATAGGCATTCCCGCCTCTACCCTGACCCATCACATCCAAAGCCTGATCAAGGCCGGCCTGGTCGAACAGTCGCGCCAGAGCACGCAACTGATCTGCCAGGCCGAATACGGACTGATGGAAAGTCTGGTCGATTACCTGAATGCGGAATGCTGTCAGGGACTGGCGTCAACCAACGACACGGATACCGGAACATGACCGCCCTCGCCCTCTACGCCTCCACCCTGAATCATGCCGTTCGTCGGTTGGACCGGGCGGTTCTCGTCATCACCGGCCTGTTCCTCGCCATGCTCATCGCGATGCCGTTGCCGGCGGTGCGCGAAAGTCTCGAATTTACCCTTTCCAGCATGACAGGAATCGCCCCCTTCCTGCTGGCCAGCGCCATCGCCGCCGCCTGGTTGACCGCCGCCGGCGCCGACAAGGTCATCGGGCGGGTCTTCCAGGGGCACTGGCTCGTGATGATTGGTATGGCCGCCCTGTTCGGATCGCTGTCACCGTTTTGTTCCTGTGGCGTGATCCCGATCATCGCGGCCTTGCTGGCCGCCGGAGCGCCCCTGCCCGCCGTCATGGCATTCTGGCTATCCTCACCGATTATGGATCCCGAGATATTTATGCTGACGGCGGGCGGCATTGGCCTTGAATTCGCCATCGCCAAGACCATCGCCGCCTTCGTCATCGGCATACTCGGCGGACTTGGCACTCACGTTGTCCAATTTTCCGGATGGTTCTCCGCACCCTTGCGCGAGCAGGTGTCGTCGTGCGGAACCTGCCAACCCAGAATCAGCAGCGACAAAGTTCATTGGGCCTTCTGGAAGAATTCGGACCGGTTGGAAAGCTTCAGGACCACCGTCACCTGGACCCTGCTGTTCCTTGGTAAATGGCTGTTGTTGGCGTTCCTGCTGGAAAGCCTGATGGTCCGCTACGTGCCGCCGGAACTGATCGGTCAGTGGCTGGGCGGTGACAGCGCCTGGGCACTACCGCTGGCCGTCGCCGCCGGTGTGCCGGCTTATTTGAATAGTTACGTCGCAATTCCACTGATCGCAGGACTGCTGGACAGCGGCATGGCGCCAGGCCCGGCGCTGGGCTTCATGACCGCGGGCGCGATCACATCGATCCCCGCCGCCGTCGCCGTCTTCGCCTTGGTCCGCAAGCCGGTATTTCTGTGGTACGTCGGACTCGCCGTCGTCGGTTCCTTGCTGACCGGTCAGGCTTACCAAATTTATACGACAGGACTGTAGACTCTGTCCGCGGAAGCCATAATTCCACGCACCAACCGAGTTCAAGCCGTGAATGCAAGGAAAAGACTTTTCTATTCCCTGCGAAATTAGAGTAGTGTCCCGCCCGAAAAACAATATCCGAAATCAAAACAGGGCAATCAAATTGGAAAACCTGGATATAGCGCGGTCGGCGTTGGTTCTGACCGTCATACTCGCCAATTTGGCTGCGGCTCTGTTGTTCTATTTTATTCCGCGCGGGATGACACATAACCAACGCGTTTCGCTTCGTTATTTTCTGTCCGGTTTTGCTACTTTCGCACTGGGATATACATCCTACATAGCCCGGCAGTGGATCCCGTTGCCCGTGTCCGTTTTTCTGGCAAACCTGTTTCTGGTTTTCGCGCCCTACAGCATTTTCTTCGGACTGAAGTGGCGTTGGGGCGAGCGGGTCCATATACACAAGCATCTGCCGGTCCTGTCGAATGTTATCGGCATAAGCCTGTTACAGGTGCTGCTGCATCTGTATTTTCCCGACTCCCTGTGGGTTCGAACCCTCATTCTCTACGGCAATCTTGCCATCGTTTACAGCACGATAATTATACGCCTGCGTAAACGACTAAATGAAGAATTAAGCGGCGAGCGCATTCTTCTTTACAGCCTGTACTATGGCCTGGCCAATTTCGCCCTGATGCCAATAGTATTTTTTATATCTTCACGGCCAATATACTATGAAGCGACGGCCTTAATATTAGGAATTATTGGCGTTGTCGTTATGCTTAGCGCCTACTACTCTCTATTTCTATTTGATTTGGTAAAACTACATTACGATAACTCCATTACCGATTCTCTTACGAATCTTCCGAACCGACGCCATTTTACGAATGAGTTCAAAAGAACCATAAACGCCGCCCGTCGCCATAATTTTTCGATCTGCATCATTCTTTGCGATATCGACACCTTCAAATCGGTCAACGACAAGTATGGGCACAGCACGGGAGACAAGGTTATTCGGGAGTTTTCCAAAATGCTTCACGAGTCGGTCCGTGGCGACGATATTGTCGCCCGATACGGTGGTGAGGAATTCATCATCATGCTCGGCCACACGAATATAGATGACGCGACCGACCTGGCTGAAAGAATCTGTGAGAGAACGAGACACATTTTCGTTCCCACACGTGACGGGGTTCTTTCGTTTACCGCCAGTTTCGGTGTTTCTCAGTGTGGCCCGGAATTAGACAGTGAAGCGTGCATCAGGGCCGCGGACAAAGCGCTGTACGCCGCCAAGCAAACGGGCAGAGACAAGGTTTGCGTAACGAAAGATGGAAGGACGCCCCTTCCCCTCCAGGAAAACCCCGCAAGCACGCTTCGGCCTGGCTTATTTCAAGGTGTCCAAAAATGATGGTCGCATGCCCCCCCGTTGAACGACCAGGGTGGGGACGGAAAACGCTCCGGTTCCAACACATTTTTTATTATTGTTTCACGGGTCAGACTTTCGGCTTCCAGCGTTTCAGCAGTAGCGAGTTGGAGACTACCGAAACGCTGCTCATGGCCATCGCCGCCCCGGCAATCACCGGATTCAACAGGCCTGCCGCCGCCAGCGGGATGCCGATGGTGTTGTAGACGAAGGCCCAGAACAGGTTCTCGCGAATTTTGCGATGGGTCGCGCGCGACACCGCGATGGCGTCGGCGATCAACGTGGTATCGCCCCGCATCAGGGTAATACCGGCGGTATGCATGGCGACATCGGTACCAGTCCCCATGGCGACGCCAACATCGGCCGCGGCCAATGCCGGGGCGTCGTTAACGCCGTCACCGACCATGGCGACGGTCTTCCCCATGGCTTTCAAGCGTTCGATTTCAGCCGCTTTATCTTCGGGCAGGACCTCGGCAATAACCCGATCGACACCGACGGCCCGGGCGACACCCGCCGCCGTGCGCGCATTGTCGCCGGTCAGCATGACCGTCTCGATCCCCTGAGCTTTCAGCCCTTGCACGGCAGCGGCGGCCGTTTCCTTGACCTTGTCGCCAACCGCGATGATGCCCAGAAGTTTTTGCGCGGGTGACGTTTCGGCCACCCACATGACGGTCTTGCCTTCGTTTTCGTACGCCTGAACCTGCCGTTCCAGAGAATCCTGATCGATGTTCGCATCCGACAACAACCGCCGGTTACCGATTATCAGCGTGCGACCGTCAATTTCCGCTTGAAGCCCCATACCGGGACGGCTGGCGAAGCTCTCCAGGTTGATCAACGGCATGCCTTTCGCCCGATCGAGAACGGCCACCGCGAGAGGGTGTTCACTGCCCTGCTGTGCCGAAGCGGCAAGCCTGACAAATCCGTCCGCATCGCCACCCAGGGTGACAATGTCGCTGACCGTCGGCTTGCCTTCGGTCAGGGTACCGGTCTTATCCAGCACCACGACGTTGACTTTATGCGCCAATTCAAGCGCTTCCGCGTCCTTGATCAGGATACCGTAACGGGCGGCGGTGCCGGTTCCGGCCATGATCGCCGTCGGCGTCGCCAGCCCAAGGGCGCACGGACAGGCGATGACCAGCACGGCGACGGCGTTGATGATCGAGGGCGCAACCCCGATCTGGCCCAGGAAGTACCAGCCCGCGAACGTGAAAACGGCGACCACAACGACCACCGGCACGAAAACGGCGGCAATCCGGTCAACCATCTTTTGCACCGGAGCCTTGGTCGCCTGAGCGCTTTGGATCATCGAAATGATCCTGGCCAGCGCCGACTCAGACCCGACCGTGGTGGCCCGGACTTTAAGCAATCCTTCGCCGTTAATCGCGCCGCCGGTTACGGTGTCGCCCGGCGCCTTCCCTACGGGCATGCTTTCGCCGGTGATCAGTGATTCATCGACCTGCGATATCCCATCGACGATGACGCCATCAACGGCAACCCGTTCGCCGGGTCGCACGATCACCATATCGCCACTGGCGACCAGGGCGACCGGCACTTCGACTTCGGCGCCGTCGCTGAGAACCCTGGCCTTTTCCGGGCGCAGGTTCATCAAGGCCCGGATCGCTTCGGTGGCGCCCCGCTTGGCACGGGCCTCCATCCATTTGCCAAACAGCACCAGGGTTATCACCGCCGCCCCGGCTTCAAAATACAGGTGCCGCGCGGCGGTGGTTTCCGGCATCAAAACAAGATAGACGCTCAGCCAATAGGCCGCCGACGTCCCCATCACCACCAGCAGGTCCATATTGCCGGTGCCGGCCTTCAGCGCCGCCCAGGCAGGCCGGTAGAAGCGCGCCCCGGCGACGAATTGCACCGGGGTCGCCAAGGCCAGTTGCACATAGGGCGACAGGGCAAAACCAGTCGACCCGAGCAGCATCAGCATTTGGACGAAAAACGGCAGGGTCAGCAGGGCAGAACCAACGACGACCAACAGATCGTGGCGGGCTTTGCCATGCGCTTTACGTTCGTCTTCTTCAAACCGGGCGTCATCATCGGTCACGGCTTCGGCCCCGTAACCGGTTTTTTCGACGGCCCTGATCAGGTCGGCAACCGAAGCCCGGCCCGTTTCGACCTGAACAGTGGCCCGTTCCGTCGCCAGATTGACCGCCGCGGAGACGACACCATCAACCTTGCCAAGCGCTTTTTCAACGCGTCCAACGCACGATGCGCAGGTCATACCGGTGATGGCCAGCTGATGCGGCGTCGGCGGCACCCGGAAGCCGGCCTTGGCGATCGCCCCGGCGATATCGGCGCTGCCAACGGCACCGTCGACATAGGCAACATTGGCTTGCTCCGTCGCCAGGTTGACGCTGGCGCTTTCGATACCCGGCAACTTGTTGACGACGCGCTCGATCCGCGACGCACATGTCGCACACGTCATGCCTTCAACCGGCAATGTCACATGGATCAAATTTGCGCTATGTTCGCTGCCTTGGCCTGTCATCGTATCCATCGCTTTTTCAAACCTTCCAGTGAGATGTAATCTATATATGGAGCCTCCCCCAACCGGAAGGTCAATAGAGTCAAATGAAAAAACCGGCCAGACCGGAAAAACGCATAAAAGGCCGCGGCACTTGACGCTAACTTGGGGTATCGGCATTGTGTCCACAATAAACCGCGTGACCGCCTGGTGTCGCCGTTATCGGCGCTTGAAAACGATTAATTTTACTCCTCATAAAAAAACAGCAAGCAATTGATATGTTTCTATTAATAGATAATTATGACAGCTTCGTATACAATCTGCGCCATTATCTGGGCGAGCTGGGTGTCGATGTCGATGTGCGTCGTAACGATGCCCTTGGCGCCGAACAGGCCCTTGCGCTCAACCCACAAGCCATCGTCCTGTCGCCGGGCCCTTGCGATCCCGACCAGGCCGGTATCTGCATGGATATCCTGGCCAAGGCACCGGCGACCTTGCCCATTCTGGGGGTCTGCCTGGGCCATCAGTGTATCGGCCAGTTTTTCGGTGGCGCCGTGGTCCGCGCGCCCAGCCCCATGCATGGCAAGACCGATGCCATCAGCCACACCGGCAAAGGCCTGTTCGCCGATATCCCAAGCCCGTTTACGGCGACCCGGTATCATTCCCTGACGGTTCCCAGGGAAGGCTTGCCCGATTGCCTTGAGATCACGGCGACAAGCCCCGATGGCGTTATTCAGGGCCTGTCCCATAAGACCCGGCCTATTCACGGCGTTCAATTTCACCCCGAAAGCATCGCTTCGGAATACGGCCATGCCCTGCTCAAAAATTTTATCGATATGACCCACGAAAGGCTCGCGGCATGAGCGGACCGGAGACGAATTTAAAAACGTATATCGGCAAGGTCGCGACCGGCGCCAGCCTCGATCGGGACGAGGCAACCCAGGCGTTCGATATCATTATGTCCGGCGAGGCGACCCACGCCCAGATCGGCGGTTTTTTGATGGCGCTTCGGGTGCGCGGCGAAACGGTCGATGAAATCACCGGCGCGGCAACGGCGATGCGGGCTAAATCGCTGAAAGTCAAGGCACCGGATAACGCCATTGATATCGTCGGCACCGGCGGTGATGGCTCGGGCAGCTATAACATTTCGACGGCCGCCGCCATTGTGACGGCGGCGTGCGGCGTGCCGGTGGCCAAGCACGGCAACCGGGCGCTGTCTTCCAAATCCGGGGCGTCTGACGTTCTGGCCGCCCTCGGGGTAAACCTGGACGCCGACTTAAGCCATGTGGAAAAGGCCATCGCCGAGGCCAACATCGGGTTCCTGATGGCGCCGCTGTATCACAGCGCCATGAAGCACGTTGGCCCGGCGCGGGTTGAACTGGGCACCCGCACCATTTTCAATCTGCTTGGGCCGCTGACCAATCCGGCCGGCGTCAAGCGGCAGTTTACCGGCGCCTTCGCCCGCGAATGGATCGAACCGATGGCCAGAGTGCTGGGTAATCTGGGTAGCGAGCGGGCCTGGGTCGTCCATGGCTCTGACGGTCTTGACGAATTAACGACGACCGGCCCCAGCTATGTCGCCGATTTGAATAACGGCGAGGTCACAACGTTCGAACTTTCCCCGGAAGACGCCGGGCTGCCCCGTGCCAATCGCGGCGACCTGAACGGCGGCAGCCCCGAGCACAATGCGGACGCCTTGAGAACCGTGCTGGCGGGTGCCCCCGGCCCTTACCGCGATGTCGTCGTCTACAACGCCGGTGCCGCCCTGCTGGTCGCCGGTTGGACCGATGATATCGAGGAAGGTGTGGCCCTCGCCATTGCGGCCATTGATAGTGGTGCGGCCCAGGCGACCCTCGATAAATTGATCGCCATCACCAACGATGACTGACATTCTGGCGAAAATCTGCGCCGACAAACGCGACCACATCGAGACCCGCAAGGCGACAAGGCCGCTCAATGACGTCAGACTGGCGGCGGCGGACGCCTCACCCCCCCGTGGCTTTGCAGAGGCCTTAAGCGCCAAGGTCAATGCTGGCGGCTACGGCCTGATCGCTGAAATCAAGAAGGCGTCGCCATCCAGGGGCTTGATCCGTGCCGATTTCGATCCGCCATCGCTGGCCCGGGCCTATCAGGCGGGCGGGGCGGCCTGTCTGTCGGTGTTGACGGATTTTCCCTATTTTCAGGGCGCCGACGAATTTTTGATACAAGCGCGCGATGCCGTATCGTTGCCGGTACTGCGCAAGGATTTTATGCTCGCCCCGTATCAGGTGTATGAGGCGCGCGCCCTGGGCGCCGATTGCATCCTGTTGATCATCGCGGCCCTGGAAGACAGCCAGGCGAGCGAACTGGAAGCCCTGGCGATGGATCTTGGTATGGACGTCCTGATCGAAGTCCATAACGCCGAGGAACTGGAACGCGCCCTCACCCTCACGTCACCGCTGATCGGCGTCAACAACCGCAACCTGAAGACGATGGCCGTCGACATCGCGACAACCGAACGGCTTTCCCCCATGGTGCCGAAAGACCGGCATCTGGTGTGCGAAAGCGGGCTGCATTCGCCGCATGACCTGAACCGCATGGCCCGCGCCGGTGCGAAGCGCTTCCTGATCGGTGAATCACTGATGCGACAAGACGATGTGGAACGCGCAACACGAACGATATTAGGAACGAATTAATGGCCGACCTGACCCATATCGACAAAGACGGCAACGCCCTGATGGTTGACGTTTCGGCCAAGGAGCAAACCGCGCGCACGGCGACGGCAAAAGCCTCCGTGCTGATGCAACCCGCCACCATGGCCCTGATTCAGGGGGGTGATGTCAAGAAGGGGGATGTCCTGTCGATTGCCCAGTTGGCCGGTATCATGGGCGCCAAACGCACGCCCGACCTGATCCCGCTGTGCCACCCGCTGAATCTGACATCGGTCAAGGTCAATCTATCGTGCGACCCCGTGCGCAACGCCGTCGATGTTTCCGCGACCTGCCGGTTGACCGGGCGCACGGGCGTTGAAATGGAAGCCCTGACGGCCGTTTCGGTCGCCGCGTTGACCGTTTATGATATGTGTAAGGCGGTCGATAAGGGGATACGGATTACAGATGTCCGACTGACCCACAAAGACGGTGGGAAGTCGGGCGAATTCAAGGCCGAATGAGGAGGACAAACGTTGGAGCAACGCATCAGCCTGATCACGCTTGGCGTCGCTGACGTAGCCGCCGCCAGAGCCTTTTACGAACGGCTCGGCTGGACGGCCTCAAGCGCCAGCATGGACGAAGTGGTCTTTTTCGACATGGGCGGCATGATATTCGGATTATATGCCCAGCATGAATTAAGCAAAGACAGTGGAATGATGAATGAAACACCCAGACCAGGCGGCATTACACTCGCCTACAACACGCGATCTCATGACGAAGTCGATTATCTCATGGGTATCGTTGAAGATGCCGGCGCGACAATTCTGAAACATCCCGTGGAAATGCCGTGGGGCGGATATGTGGGTTATTTTGCCGATCCTGACGGACACCCCTGGGAAATCTCCTGGGTGCCGCAATTCCCGATTCTCGAAGATGGGAGCATCGAAATCCCCAAATGATTTCCGTATCCGAAGCCCTTCGTCATATCACCGATAACTTTTATACGCTGGAAAGCGAAACGGCTGCCTTAGGCGCATGCCTGGGGCGGGTGCTGGCCGAAGATCTCTCATCCAGGGTGTCCCACCCCCCAGCCGCCGTATCCTCGATGGATGGCTATGCCGTTCGGGCGGCGGACACGGCGGACGCGCCAAATACTCTGAAATTAATTGGTGAATCACAAGCTGGCGGTGGTTTTTCGGGAACCGTCGGGGCCGGTGAAACGGTCCGAATATTTACGGGAGCCCCCCTGCCGGACGGTGCCGACGCCATCGTCATGCAGGAAAACACCGAAGCCGATGATCACGGCGTCCAAATGCTGGAAAGCGTCCCGACGGGCCGGTTCGTTCGCCCCGCCGGAATGGATTTCTCAACCGGCGACGTTTTGCTTAAGGCCGGAACCCTGCTGAACGCCCGCCATATTGGCCTGGCGGCGGCGATGAACGCGCCGGAACTTACCGTTCGTCGCAGGCCACGGGTGGCGATTCTGGCGACAGGAGACGAAGTCGTAATGCCCGGCCAACCCATGGGGCCGTCCCAAATTGTCAGTTCGAACAGTTTTCTGCTGGCCTCGCTGGTTCGCGCCCTTGGCGGCGACCCGGTTGACTTGGGGATTGCCGGGGATACCGTCGATCAGCTAAAGGCGGCGGTTGAAGGGGCTGTCGGAACCGATCTGCTGATCACCATCGGCGGCGCCTCCGTCGGTGATTACGATTTGGTCGGAAAAGTCTTGCACGAAGCCGGGCTGCGGCAGATTTTTTACAAAATCGCCATGCGCCCCGGAAAACCCCTGCTGTTTGGTATTCTGGAAGGGCGATTCGGGGGCTTGCCGGTGCTTGGCATGCCGGGCAATCCGGTGTCGACCGGGGTCTGTTCGATACTGTTCCTAAAACCGGCGATCGCCGCCATGCTTGGCATCCCGGAAACAGGCGTCGATCGTCAGACGGCCCGATTGGGACAGGACCTGCCGGAAAACGACCAACGCCAGGATTATCTTCGGGCGTCCCTTTCCGCCGGCACGGACGGCGACAGGGTCGCCACCCCCCTTGGCAAACAGGACAGCGCCATGCTGGCCCGTTTCAGCGAAGCCCATTGCCTGATCGTTCGTCCGCCCTTCGCGAAATCGGCAAAAACCGGTGATTTGGTCGAAATTTTGCCCCTGCAAGGGTCCTGCATCTCTATTTAGCGCAATAATCGGGCTTGACGGCAAAACGGAACCAAAGTAGAACATTTATCAACGTTTTGCTTTTGTTCTACATTTTGCGTGGTCGTCAATTGATGCCCACAAGGGATGGAACCTCCGCTGATAGGGATCGCCATGCTCACAAAAAAACAGCACGAACTTCTGGTTTTTCTTGAACAGAAGTTAAATGAAAACGGCATTTCCCCTTCATATGACGAAATGAAGGACGCCCTTGGGCTGGCGTCGAAATCCGGCATTCATCGTTTAATTACCGGCCTTGAAGAACGCGGCTTCATCCGTCGGTTGCCGCACCGGGCGCGCGCCCTTGAAATTTTGCGCCACCCGGAAGACCTGTCAGGCACCCAACGCCCCGCCACGGCGGGCGGTTTCGCCCCCAAAATCGTTCGCGGCGATTTCAAGTTATCAGGAAACGGAGCATCGGAACGAGCGGACATTATCGATATTCCATTGTATGGGCGGATCGCCGCGGGAACGCCGATTGAGGCCATGCGCGACCCATCCAACACCATCGGAATTCCACCTTCGCTGATCGGCAGCGGCGAACATTACGCCCTTGAAGTCGATGGTGATTCGATGATCGACGCCGGCATCCACGATGGTGACACGGTGCTGATCCGCCACTCCGAAAAGGCTGAAAACGGTGCGATCGTCGTCGCCGTTGTCGACAATGAAGAAGTCACCCTGAAACGCCTGCGCCGCAAGGGCCAGTCCATCGCACTGGAAGCCGCCAACAAGGACTTCGAAACCCGTATCTTCGGCCCCGACCGGGTCAAGGTTCAGGGCCAACTGGTCGGCCTGATCCGCAAATACTGATCCGGAAATTTACGTCCCGCCCTTTGCCGCCATCCCCCTGTCAGGCCTTTGCACCCAGGGCCTGTCGCCCCGCTGCCCATTGACGCTTTCGACCCGGATTTCTTGTTTTCCGATCCATAACGCATGGGTTCCATTGCGCCACAAATCGAACCGGTCGATGACCAGATCGGGGCCACGGCAATGGCCTCGGGTCGCGATGGTGCTGAGCACAATGTCCGCCGTCGCGCAATCTTCTTGCAGTGCGGCTATATCCGTCACCAGGGCGATGTTTTTTCCCTTGGTCGCATAAAGGCATCCCAACCCATCACACGACAACGTCACGGCGTGCGTCCTCGGCACTGAACCGGGGCGTGGGCCGGGCCAGGGCGACGCCGCATCCAGGGCCGCGCGCCGAAGCCAGACACCGCTGGTAAATCGCCCAGCCCGCAACGAGGACACCGCGAGCCCGCCTGCCGCGTCTTTCACCGCCATCACCCGCCCACTATGATCGATCAATACATCGGGGCCATTGACGAAACCAAGAGCGGCGACACCGGCAAGCAGCCCGGAAATCCCCAACAGTCGCCACCTGGTTCGCCACAAACACAACCACAGCCCGCCAAGGGCCATCGATATCAGCGCCCAACCGGGGGTGGCCGGCAACAGCGATACGGCCCCGGGCCAGTGGGATATCCACTCGGCGACAACCAGCACCAGATCGACGCCCCAGCCCATCGGCGTCAGTGCCACGCTTTCGAGTCCGAACGGCAGCAGCGCAAATGCAATAACGGCCCATGGCATGATCCACAACGCCGTCAGCGGAACCGCGATCAGGTTGGCGAGGACCCCGTAATGAGGAAACTGATTGAAATGATAGGCCGCGAACGGTGCCGTTGCGGCCCCGGCGATCAGCGTTGTCAAGCCGACGCCGGCAAAATATAGCAACGGCCTCTGCCAGCCGGGGACGGACGAAAATCCGGCGCGGCCCCTGGTTTGGCGCCAACGGGACAGCGCCTCATAAGCCGCAATCAAGGCAATGACGGCGGCGAATGATAACTGAAAACTGGCGCCAAGAAGAGCTTCCGGATGAACCAGAAGAATGGCGCTTGCCGCGAAACCGACCAGCCGCAGGGACAGTCCCCGCCGGTCGAACAGAACCGCCACCAGCACCAGTGCGATCATCAAAAAGGCGCGGATCGTCGGCACCGTCGCCCCGGCCATCAAAGCATAGGAAAATGCGCCAGCCAAGGCCGCCAAGGCGGCCCATTTCTTGACCGGAAAATTAAGCGCGGTCGCACCGGCCAGGGCCAGCCCCGTCCGCACGCCGAAAAATACGATGCCGGCGATCAGGCCAATGTGCAGGCCGGAGATGGCCAGCAGATGGGCCAGTCCCGATTTCCGGAACGAATCCATGACCTCGGACGGAATTCCCCCGCGTTCTCCGGTCATCAACGCCGCGACCACCTGCCCCGTTTTCGCGTGCCCACCGTCGGAAAAGTAGCCCGACACCCTGAGCGCAATGTCATGGCGCAGGTTGATAACCGCCGACAACAGCCCCGAAAGCCCGTCTGAACTGGCTTTTTTTGAAACCGTCACCGGACCAAACGAAAACCCGACACCGCCGATCCCCTGAAAGAAGGCCTTGCGCTGAAAATCGAATGCCCCCGGGGCAGCGGGCGGCGGCGGCGGCAACAGCCCGACGCGGCCCCGGACCCAGTCGCCCAGGCTTAAGTGCGGCTGTTTTCCCACCAGTTTAAGTCTCACTTTATTCGGTGTCATGCGCGGTCCCAGCGTCGAAATCCGCAAATGGTCGAACGTCACACGCAGGCCCATTTGTCGGGTCTCGATATTGACAACCCGCCCCTCAAGGCTAACCGGACTCAGTCGCTTTTGAACAACCGGGGCGGCAACATAAAAAGTGCGCCACTGGCTGGCGCTGAATCCCAAACTGAACGCGAAAAGAGAAATGGCGAACAGCCAGAAATACGACCGGCCCAGGCGGGTTACCCAGGCCAGCCCACCCGTGACCATTAGCCCGAGCGCACCAAGAAAATAGGGCGGTTCAGCGGCCAGGCCGAAATAGACGGCGACTCCCGCCGCCATCGAGACCGGCAGCCACAAAATCCAACGATCCCGCTCGGCGATCAACCGATCCACCAGCAGCGCCCGAAAAACATCCCTGTTTTTCAACATGGTATTCCTAAACGTGCGGCCGAAATCGCTCATATGGATTGGCTTTTTTGCTGCAACTGCGAACCTGATGTGCTACATCACAGGCCAAGATTACAGGAACCGCCGACCCGATGCGTTTCCATCAAACCAGATAATTCCTTAAAACACCAAGACAACGGCATATAACCTACAATGACAGTCGTAACGCGCTTCGCCCCCTCCCCAACCGGCTTTCTGCATATTGGCGGGGCCCGCACCGCCCTGTTCAACTGGCTTTATGCCCGTCACCACCACGGAAAGTTCCTGCTTCGCATCGAAGATACCGACCGGAAGCGGTCCACCGATGAAGCCGTTCAAGCCATTTATGACGGCCTGAAGTGGCTGGGACTCGATTGGGATGGCGATGCCCTTTCGCAGGCGTCACGCGTCGAACAACACCGTCAGGCCGCCGCACGGCTGCTTGAAGAAGGGCACGCCTATCGCTGCTACTGCTCACCCGAAGAACTGACCGAAATGCGCGAGAAAGCCCGCGCCGAAGGCCGCCCGATGCGGTACGACGGACGCTGGCGGGACCGGCCGGGCGAAGATGCGCCCACGGGCATCGCCCCGGTCATTCGCCTGAAAGCGCCACAGACCGGCGAAACGATCATCAAGGACATGGTGCAGGGCGACGTCAGGGTCGCCAACGACCAGTTGGACGACATGATTTTGCTGCGCGCCGATGGCACCCCGACCTATATGCTGGCGGTTGTCGTCGACGACCACGACATGGGCATTACCGACGTTATTCGCGGCGACGATCACCTGACCAACGCCTTCCGCCAGGTTCAGCTGTATAACGCCCTTGGATGGCGACCGCCGCGCTTCGCCCACATCCCGTTGATTCATGGGGCCGATGGGGCTAAATTATCGAAACGGCATGGCGCCCTTGGCATTGAGACCTACCGGGACGACGGATTTATCCCCGAGGCGATTTGCAATTACCTGCTACGATTGGGCTGGAGCCACGGCGACGAGGAAATCATCTCCATTGAGCAGGCGATTCAATGGTTCGACATCGACGGTATCGGAAAATCGCCGTCCCGCTTCGATGTTGCCAAACTGACCAGCCTGAACGCCCATTACCTTCGCGAAGCCGGCGATCAGCGCCTCTGCGATCTTATTGTTCCGGCATTGACGGAACGGACCGGCGGAACCTTGCCCGAAGCGGCCGTGGCGCGATTGATAAAAGGGATGTCTGGCCTAAAGGAACGCGCCAAGACAGTGCTTGAACTTATTGATAATGCTTATTTTTATGTTGAAAATCGGCCCCTTCAATACACCGAAAAAGCACAAGCCCTGTTGGCCGGGGATAGCCTTGATGCGCTGGCCCAATTCGAGACCGTACTGGAAGGCCTTGACGAATGGACGCACGCAACCATTGAGCAGGCGGCCCGGGATTTCGCCGAAGCCGGAGACCTGAAGCTCGGCAAACTGGCCCAACCCCTGCGCGCCGCGCTGACCGGTTCGACAATATCGCCCGGTATCTTTGATGTGATGGAGGTTCTGGGCCGGCAGGAAACCATCGACAGGCTCAAAGACGCGCTGACTTAAGAACGAATTCTCGATATAATCGCCGCCAATGACGGTAATTCCCGCCCTGGAAAAAGAGGGCTTCAACAGGAGGATGTATATGCCTAACAAGATAAAAGAAGGTGACCCCCAAGCGTTCACCCTGACCAACAATGCGACCGGCGAAACCTATAACCTGCCCGTCATGCATGGCTCCGTCGGACCCGACGTTATCGATGTACGCAAGCTGTACGCCGAATCCGGGCATTTCACCTACGACCCCGGCTTTACCTCGACCGGAAGCTGTGAATCGGAAATAACCTTTATCGATGGTGAACAAGGTATCCTGTTGTACCGCGGCTATCCAATCAATCAATTGGCCGAAAGCTCCAATTTCCTGGAAGTGTGCTACCTGCTGGTATATGGCGACTTGCCGACGGCAGAAAAACTCGAAAAGTTCGAAAACCGCATCACCTATCACACCATGCTGCACGAGCAGATCAACTACTTCTTCCGTGGTTTCCGCAGGGATTCACACCCCATGGCAATTATGTGCGGCGTCGTCGGCGCGCTTTCGGCGTTCTATCACGACAGCACGGATATCAACGACCCGACGCACCGGTTTATCGCATCGACCCGATTGATCGCGAAAATGCCAACCATTGCCGCCACGGCCTATCGGTATTCCGTGGGCATGCCATACACTTATCCGAGAAACGATCTTAATTTTTCGGAAAACTTCCTGTACATGATGTTTTCCAATCCGTGCGAGGAATATGTGATCAATCCCGTGCTGGCCCGCGCCATGGACCGGATCCTCATCCTGCATGCCGATCACGAACAGAACGCCTCGACTTCGACGGTGCGTATTTCCGGATCATCCGGGGCCAATCCGTTCGCCTGTATCGCCGCCGGCATCGCATCCCTGTGGGGGCCGGCGCACGGCGGGGCCAACGAAGCCGTTCTCGCCATGCTCGAAGAAATCGGCCACAAGGATAACATCCCGGAGTTCATCAAGAAGGCCAAGGACAAGGATGACCCATTCCGGCTTATGGGCTTCGGGCACCGGGTTTACAAAAACTTCGACCCGCGCGCCAAGGTCATGCGACAAACGGCACACGAGGTCCTGAACGATCTCGGTATCGAACACGACCCGTTGCTGGAACTGTCGATGGAATTGGAGCGGATTGCGCTCGAGGACGAATACTTCGTTTCCAAGAAGCTTTATCCGAACGTCGACTTCTATTCCGGCATCATTTTCCGGGCCATGGGTATACCGACATCCATGTTCACCGTGCTGTTCGCCGTCGCCAGAACCGTCGGCTGGGTCGCCCAGTGGAACGAGATGATCGAAGACCCAACCCAAAAAATCGGTCGGCCGCGCCAGCTTTACACCGGCGCGACCGAACGTGACTTCGTTCCTGTCGGGGAGCGAACCTAACCGTCGCCCCTGCCGGAACGCGCTATTTTCGTTCGATCAATTCGATCTTGTAGCCGTCCGGGTCTTCGATAAACGCGATAACCGTGGTGCCGTGCTTCATCGGCCCCGGTTCGCGGGGAACGGAAACACCGTCGGCCCTCATTTTTTCGACCACTCCATAGATATCGGGAACGGCGATGGCCAAATGGCCAAAGCCGGAACCGGGATCATAGGCTTCGTGCTGATCCCAGTTATGTGTCAGTTCGATCACCGTGCTGTCGGATTCATCGCCGTAGCCGACGAAGGCCAACGTGAATTTGCCTTCCGGATAATCGATCCGGCGCATTTCCTTCATGCCCAGGTGGCCGGTGTAGAAATCGAGAGACTTGTCCATGTCAAGCACCCGGATCATGGTATGTAAAAAGCGGAAGTTCCCCGAAGCATCCGTCATGATGTCTGTCCTTTTTGTTGTTCGATAATTGAAAATATAACATTTGCCGCCCGATCAGAAGGCGATTTTCCGCCGCGACCGAGTTGCTTCAACGCCTCGCCGGCCGCGTCAATTTGCGCCTTCCGGGCCGCTCCGTCGTCGATCAGCCGCCCCAGGGCCGTGCTCAGAAGATCGGCCCGGCATTTGTCGAGAAGAAGTTCCGGAACCGCCTCGCGACCCAGAATGATGTTTATCAGATTAGCATAGGGTGTCCTGACCAGAACCCTGACCAGCCAGGTCGTGAGAAAATTGAACTTATAGGCGATTACCGCCGGGGTGCCGGACATCGCGAGTTCCAACGCCACCGTACCCGAGGCGGCGAGGGCCAGGTCAGACGCGGCGAAGGCGTCATACTTTTCGCCACTGCCCTCGACGACGATCACCCCGCCCGGCCAGTCCCTGGTTGCCTCGACCACCGTGTCCCGCAACGCGGCCACCGTTGGCACGACGATGCGAAGGCCAGGGCGTGAGGCGGCCAGCCGTGATACCGCGTCACGAAATACCGGCAGCAATCTTGATACCTCGCTGTTGCGACTGCCGGGCAGCACGCACAGTACCGTATCCGTGGCGGCGATCCCATGACGTTTGCGGAACGCGGCGCCATCGCCATCACCCGAACCACCCTCCACCACCGGGTGACCGACAAAAGTGGTCGCAAGGCCTTCTCGCTCAAAATACGGTGGCTCAAACGGTAGCAGCGCCAGGAGATGATCGAGAAACGCGGCAACTTTTTTTGCCCGGCCCGGCCGCCACGCCCAAACCGAAGGGGCAACGTAATGTACGAGCGGAATACCGCCGCCCCGCAATCGCTTCGCGACGCGAAAGCAGAAGCCTGGGGAATCGATGGTCACAAGGACGACGGGCCGCCTGTTTCTGATATCGCCGACGGTCTGCCCGATACGTCGGATAAAATGAGGTATGTGAGGCAGGATTTCCGCGACTCCCATGACCGACAATTCCGACATGGGAAACAAACTGGTCATCCCCTGCGCGGTCATTTCCGGTCCGCCGACGCCGGCGAACTCGACACCGGTGTTCTTCATCCGAGCCTTCAGCGAGCGCATTAACCGGCCCCCCAACAGATCGCCGGAGGGTTCGCCCGCGATCAAATATACAATAGGTGCGCCCGTCATGAGCCATGTTCCAGATCGATACCGGTAACGAACAGGCCGTTACGATTTGCCGCCGTAACGACATCGTCATAACCGATAACCAAGGCCGCCCCCGCCTGCACGGCGATGCCGCTTAACCCTGCGGCTGCGGCGGCTAAAACCGTCTTTACCCCGATTGCCGGGAGGTCCGCTCTTTTTTCCTGCCCCGGCTTGCTGACCTTGACCAGCACCCCGGAACGCCGGCCCAATGGCACTGGAGGCAGCCCGGCCAGCATGGCATCGGTCCCATTGGCGTTTTCTTCGGCGATCACCACGCCGCCACGGGCGACGGCGCCTTGACCGATATCCTGTTCGCCAATCCTGAGCGCCGCGCCCAGCGCCGCGTTGATATCGGTGATATCGGCGTCGCGCGGCCGGTAAACGCCGAACGGACCCGCCGGGGCGAGCATTTCAGGCAGCAGATCGTCCACACCGACAATGTTGAAGCCTTCGGCCTGCAGGGCTTTGATCACGGCGGTCAAGATGCCGTCATCGCCAAGTGCCGCGGCCCCGGTCTTCATAAAAAAACCGGCCGTCCACGTATCGGGCCTTAGCTGCCTCAGGCTGGGACGCTTGATCGATCCAGCCATCACCAAGTCGGCGACGGCTGCCTTCTTTAACATGCCCAGAGCCTTGCCGGCGGCCCCCAGGCGCACCCACGCATGAGGAACATTCTTACGATCGCCCTGAAAAAGTGTCTGGGGGTCGGCCTGCCCGTCGAAGGCGACAACAAATATCTCCCGGCCCGTCGCCAGACAAGCGTCAATCAGTCGCCGCGGCAGATCACCGCCGCCGGCAAGAATCCCTAGCTTAGGCAGCATCTTCCATAACGGGCTGGCAGATGGCGCGGGATGAATCAGCCCGGATAAAATCGACAATTTCCATGACAGGTTCGATGCCGCTCATCATTTCGGCAACATCTTCCAACCGTTCCGCCATCGTGCCTTCCGGAGCGAACAACAACCGATAGGCGCTTCTGAGGGCGTGTATGGTCTCGCGGTCGAAATTGCGGCGTTTCAAGCCAATCACATTCAAGCCCTGTAAGCGCGCCCGGTTGCCGATCACCGAACCGTAAGGAATAACATCGTTTTCAATGCCCGACATGCCGCCGATCATCGCGTGACGACCGACGCGAACAAACTGATGCACCGCCGAAAGGCCACCCAGAATGGCCCACTCGTCGATCTTCACATGGCCGCCAAGGGTGGCGTTATTGACCAGGATAACATGATCGGCGATCTGGCAATCGTGGGCGACATGGGCACCGATCATAAACAGGCAATTGTTCCCGACCGACGTCAACATCCCGCCGGCTTCTGTGCCGGGGTTCATGGTGACGTGTTCGCGAATCACATTATTGCAGCCGATTTCCAGCCGTGAGGGCTCGCCACCATATTTAAGATCCTGCGGTTGCAGCCCAATCGAAGCGAACGGAAAGACCCTGGTATTTGCGCCAATGGACGTAATCCCGTCGACAACCACGTGGGACACCAGTTCCACACCATCGTCCAAACGGACGTTCGCGCCAATCGTGCAATACGGGCCTATCTTGACGTCCGTTCCTATTTCGGCGCCTTCGGCGATCAAGGCCGTCGGATGTATATGTGTCATATCAGGCATTGTCCACAATCATTGCGGCGAACGTCGCTTCCGCCATCAGGACATCATCGAGGCGGGCCTCGCCCTTGAACTTCCAGACATTACCCCTGCTGCGCAGCTTTTCGACATGAATACGAATGCCATCGCCGGGTCCGATGGGCTTGCGGAAACGAGCCTGATCGACGGACATGAAATAGACCAACTTCCCTTCGGACTCCGTGCCCATGGTGCGGACCACCAGAACCGCGGCAGTTTGCGCCATTGCCTCGATGATCAAAACACCGGGCATGACCGGATGGTCCGGGAAATGGCCCTGAAAAAACGGCTCGTTGATGGTGACATTCTTGATCCCGACAGCGCTTGCGTCGGGGACGACATCGACCACCCGGTCAATCATCAGGAACGGGTATCGATGCGGAATCATTTCCATGATCCGGTTGATATCAATGATTTCGGATCCCGCCGCATTCACTTCACTCTGCACGTTATCGGCCTTTCTTTTTCGACAATTTTTCGATCATGGCGATTCCCCGCATCCACTCCCGGAATGGCATGGCGGGAGATCCGCCAACTTTCAGACCGGGTTCGATATCCCGCATCACCCCACTTTGGGCCGCAATCTGGACACCGCTGCCGACGTTCAGGTGTCCGGCCAATCCGGCCTGGCCGCCGATCATAACGAAATCGCCGATCATGGTCGAACCGGATATCCCGACTTGGGACACGACGACGCAGTTGCGCCCCAAGCGTACGTTATGGCCGATTTGCACCAGATTATCAATTTTCGTGCCTGCCCCGATCACGGTATCGGGCCCGGTGCCGCGGTCGACGGTCGTGTTGGCGCCGATTTCGACATTGTCTTCGATCAGCACACGACCGAGCTGCGGCACCTTCAAATGGCCTTGTGGGCCAAGGGCAAAGCCGAATCCATCCTGACCAATTCGGACGCCGGTGTGCAGGATAACCTTGTCGCCGATGCGGCAACAGGCCAGCGTCGTCAGGGGGCCGATGGAACAATCCGCGCCAATAACAACGCCCTCGCCAATAACGGCGTTGGCACCGATCAGGCAGCGATCACCGATTTCGACGTTCGCACCGATGACCGCACCGGACTCGACCCTGCAATCGATCCCGAGCTTTGCCGATGGATCAATGGATGAGCCAGCCCTCACAAGCGGTGCAAACTGTTTCACTGGATAGAAGGCGCACGCGATCTGGGCATACCCGCGATAGGGATCCTTGCACGTCAGCAAAGCCATCCCATCCGGGGCCTTGACGACCATCGTCGGGTGCACGACACAAACCCCCGCCCGGCTTTTTGTGAAAGCATCGATATAGCGCTTGTTGTCCAGAAAACTGACCATGCCGGGTTCAGCGGCATCAAGCGGCGCAACATCGCCGAACAGTGCCGTTGCGTCGGCACCGCCGGCGATTTCCGCACCGGCAATCACGGCCAGCTCTGCCAACGAGAAAGGACCGGAGGGCCTAAAAAAACGTTTGTCTGTCATAGCTGTCTAGCCGAACAATAAAATGCTATTTGGCGGGTTCAACCACGGCAACACTTGCAAGAACCTTATTCAGAGCCACCAGGACCTGCTCGGTAATGTTCAGCGATTTATCGGCCAGTATGGTCTGCTCACGCCGTAAAATCAGCTTATAGCCTTTGTCCTTGGCAATCTTGGTGACAATCTTGTTAAGGGCATCCTGCACCTTGCCCATGGATTCAGCCTGGGCCCTGTCCAGATTTCCCTTGCGTTCCTGAACCAGCAGTTGCACCTGCGACACTCGCTTCTCGAATTCGCGACGCTTCTCGGCGAAGGCCTCCGGCGATAACAGCGTCCGTTGTCGCGAAAGTTCCTGATTGGCATTGCGCAAGGCTTCTTCTTCTTTCTTGATTTCGGCTTGGAACGCGGAACGGTACTTGCCAATTTGTTCGGCAATGGACTTAATGGCCAATGCTTGTTGGCGAATGGCGTTGATATTTATGACGGCAATCTTGACTGTCGTCGAATTTTCCTGTGCCCTGGCGCCATCGGTGAAAACCAATAACATCAGGGCCAATATCAGCGTTGCAGAAAAGAATTTCAAGGCGATCTCCTAGAATCGAGTTCCAAAATTGATACGAACAGCTTCTTTCTTGTCAAATCCCTCTTTGATGACCGGGACGCCAAAGTCGATGCCAACCGGCCCAAACGGCGAGACCCAGACAATCCCGGTACCGACTGAAAGCCGCATGCTGCCGGTATCATTAATTCCCGCTCCTCCGGGGTTGACCGAACCGACACTGCCAAAATCGCTGAACAACTTTCCTGAAACACCCAGTTCCTGAGGAAATCCGAGTGGGAATGTCAGTTCAGCGGACCCCCTGTACTTCCACTCACCGCCAAGGGCGTCACCCGTGGCACTGTCACGAGGGCCAACACCGGACGTGGCGAACCCCCGTAAATCATCACCACCGAGGAAGAACCGATCCGTCAAGCGGACGTCCTGTCCAATACCGACGACATAACCAACGGCCCCGCCAAGCGAAAAAACCCACTGGTCAAAAATCGGAAAATACCTGCCGCCGCTAAGCTCATTGGTGAGATACCGCCGGTCGCCGCCAAATCCGGCCAGACCGTTGGATAATTTGATGACATATCCTTCGGTCGGTAACCTGATACTGTCACGCGTGTCGTAAACCAGATTGTGGGATACCTTGGAAAGAATCTGCTTGCCTTCTTCCGCCCTGATGTACGTGGACGCGCCGTCCTTGATGTTTTTAACTTCCACCTGTTTGGCGGTATAGACCCAGCTCTGCCGAAGCTTTTCGGTGATCGGATAACCAGCCCTGAGGTTGAAACCGGTATCTTTGGAGTCGTAGGAACTCGCGGCCTGTTGATTCCTGGTCGTCCTGAAAAGATCGAACCCGGCAGCAATATCCCTGCCCAGAAAATATGGTTCCGTGAACCCCAGATCGATCTCGCTTTTTCTCGCGGCCAGCGTCCCCTTGATGCTGAGACTCTGACCCCGGCCAAGGAGGTTACGTTCGCTCAAACCGATATCGGCCAAGGCACCACTTGTTGTGGAGAAACCAAACCCGAGGGAGAGCGACCCCGTCGACTTTTCCTGCACATCGACTTTTATCGATGTCTTGTCCGGGGCATCGCCCGGCACCTGTTCAACCTTGACGCTTTCGAAGAAGTCCAGGTTCTGCAATCGCTGCCGTGATCGCCGCAACTTCGAAGAGTTGAACGCATCGCCTTCGGCCAATCGAAATTCGCGGCGAATCACTTCGTCCGCCGTTCGAACATTGCCTTCAATATCGATTCGATCGACGAATATACGCGGGCCTTCATTGACTTCGAAGGTAACGGACACGGTCTTGTCTTTGCGATTGCGTTTAATACGCGGGCGAACATCGACAAACGAGAACCCCAATTCACCGATAGCATTGGTCAGGTTGTCAATTGTGTCCTCAACCCGTCCGACATCGTACCAGTCATTCTTTTCAATTTCGATGACCCCGGCGATATCCTCCTTTTTCAGCCCCTGCAGCTTAACGTCGAGCTTGATATCGCCAAATGAATATCGATCCCCTTCTTCAACGGTGAACGTAATAAAGAAATTCTTGCGATCCGGCGTCAGTTCAGCAACGGCCGATGCGACCCTGAAATCGGCGTAGCCGGACTTCAGATAAAATCGCCGGAGCAATTCGCGGTCGAGCGTCAGGCGGTCAGGATCATAGTTGTCATCGGAAGACAAGAATCGATACCAACGAGTTTCGCGAGTACGGATGATTTCACGCAACCTGGAATCACTATATTCGCGGTTGCCGATAAATCGAATATTCCTGACTTCCGTCCACTTCCCTTCGTCGATTTCAAACACCAAATCGACGCGATTTTGCGGCTGCTGGATAACCTTGGGCTCGACCGTCGCGGCAAAGCGGCCTTTACGGCGATACAGCGTCAGAATCCGTTTGACGTCGTTCTGGACCTTGGTGCGGGTATAGATAACGCGCGGGCGCAAGGAAATCTCGGACTTGATATCGTCATCTTTCAGCCGCTTGTTGCCTTCAAAGGCGATGCGGTTGATGACCGGATTTTCCACCACGTTGACGATCAACGCGTCGCCCCGCCGCTTGATCGTCACATCGGCGAACAGGCCCGTCCCGAACAAGGCTTTCAAGGATCGGTCGACACGACGGTTGTCGTAGGCGTCGCCTTCCTTGACCAGCATGTAGGAAAGAATGGTTCCCGTCTCGATGCGTTGGTTGCCTTCGACCACGATCTGACGGACCATACCGCCCTGTTCGGAGGACGCGGCACGAGACGGCGTTGACGCCAACGACACCGCAAAGGCCGGAAGCAGTATCAAGCAGATCAGACGAACGACGTGTTTCAGACGCCTCACGTAAACTTCCCCCCGCGGAATCAAATCGTTATCAGGTTATGAAATTTCTTATGGACTCGATAAAACTGGAATGAACCAGATCATTCCAAGTCGCAAAGACCATCAAGAGCAATACCAGACCCAACCCGAAACGGAAACTGTATTCTTGAATTTTTGGCTTCACGGGCCGCCCCAAAATGGCTTCGATGCCATAAAACAACAGATGCCCCCCATCCAGCATCGGCACCGGGAACAAATTGATCAGCCCAAGGTTAACGGACAGGGCCGCCAAAATGAAAACCAGTCCGACGGGATTGGAAAACGAGATGTCTCCGATTATCTGGGCGATACGGATTGGACCGCCCAGTTCGTCCGTACCGCGGGCCCCGGTGATCATCTGTCCCAAGGCGCCAAGAATTTGCGTCGTCAGGCCGTACGTGCGTTCAACCCCCATCCAGGCGGCATCAAGCGGCCCGACGTCAATATAATCGACCATGCCGGGGTCGGGGGTGACGCCAAGCAGTCCAATTTCGCTTTCCACGCCGTCGGCGTTGACACCGGCGTGCGACGTCGGCGTCGCCCGGAGCCGGATCACCTGTGCGCCACGTTCGATTCCAAACGTCAGTTCCGCCCCCGGACTGGCGCTGACGATCCGGCGCAGATCTTCGAACCACCTGACGTCCTTGCCATTGATGCTGACGACCTTGTCACCGGACTGGAAACCCGCAGTTTCAGCGGCACTGCCCGATTGAACGGTACCGATACCGGCCAGCGGCGACGGTGCGCCGACGGTCCAGAACAACAATCCGAGCACGACGATGGCGAAAATAAAATTGGCGGCGGGGCCGGCGACGACGATCGCGGCGCGCTGGCCCAATCGTTTGTGATGAAAGGAAACGTCCTTTTCTTCCTGCGTCAGCGGGCGCGTTTCCTCACCCTCCGCGTTTTCATCCTCCATTTCCTCACCTTCGCCGAACATTTTAACGTAGCCACCAAGCGGGATGGCGGAAAATTTCCAGCGCGTGCCGTGCCTGTCGTTAAAGCCGAACAATTCCGCCCCGAAACCGATCGAAAACACTTCGACCCGCACATTGTTGCGGCGGGCGACCAGAAAATGTCCCAGTTCATGAGCGAAAACCAGAATGGTCAGCAAGACCACCGGTATGATGATGAAGTTTACGAACGTGTCCACGGCAATGAAATCCAGTATGAAACAATGAAAACGATGTTGAGGCCCGGCTGCAGCCCTTAAGTAGTCCGAATGGCTATCCTATTCAAGGAAATCGCGGGCAATTTTCCGCGCCTCAAGGTCAACGGAAAGGACATCTTCCAAGGTTTTGATGGGAGCGCCGGAGGTTTTCTCCAGCGTCTGTTCGACGATGCGGACGATATCCAGAAACCCGGTTTTGCCGCCCAAAAATCCTTCGACGGCGATTTCATTGGCCGCATTCAGGACCGTTGGGGCGCTGCCACCCTCGGCCAGGCACTCACGGGCCAGCCGCAAAGCCGGGAAACGAAGGGGATCGGGCGCCTCGAAGGTCAACGAACCAATATCTTCCAGTCTAAGGCGCGCCGCCGGTGTTTCCAGGCGGCGCGGCCACCCCAGCGCATAAGAAATGGGGGTCCGCATGTCGGGCGACCCCAACTGCGCCAAGACCGATCCATCGACGTATTCGACCATACTGTGAACCACCGATTGCGGGTGCACCAGAATATCGATCTGTTGTTCACGGACGTCGAACAGGTGATAGGCCTCGATCAGTTCCAGCCCCTTGTTCATCATGGTTGCCGAATCGATGGAAATTTTCGCACCCATATCCCAATTAGGGTGATTGACCGCCTCTGCCGGAGTGACGCCGGCCATGAGTGACAGGGACTTTTGACGGAACGGACCACCCGAGGCGGTCAGGACAATTCGGCTGACCTTATCCGGATCGTCAAAATCGAATATCTGAAAAATAGCACTGTGTTCGGAATCAACGGGAATCAGTGTCGCACCGCACCGCTTGAATTCGGCCATCATCAAATCGCCCGCCGAAACCAGGCATTCCTTGTTGGCCAGGCCGACAATCGCGCCCCGTTCAACGGCCTTCAGAGTCGGCACCAGCCCCGCCGTGCCGACGATAGACGCCATCACCCATTCCGCCGGGCGCGATGCGGCGTCGGCCACCGCCGCGGCCCCGGCGGCAACCTCGATACCACTCCCGGACAGGGCCTGCTTGAGATCGCCATAGCAATCCGGATCGGCAACGACGGCGACCCGTGGCTTGAGGTTTAGCGCCTGGCGAGCCAGACCTTCAACATTACGGTTGGCCGTCAAGGCCTCGATGACATATTTTTCCGGCGCCCGTTCGATCAGGTCAACCGTGTTGGCCCCGACCGATCCGGTAGACCCCAGAATTGTCACCCGGCGCGGCGCCGTATCAACCTGTTTATGTGCTTCCATCACGACCATTGAACGATATTGCCCCCGAAAGCCAGCCTGATCAATGCTGCAAACAAGATCGCCGCCAACAGGGCATCGACCCGATCAAGAATGCCGCCATGCCCCGGAATCAGGTGACTCGAATCCTTGACCCCGAAATGCCGCTTAATGGCCGATTCAAAAAGATCGCCCCCCTGCGACACCAGGCCGATCACGGCGCTGAGCGCGGCCAACGTCAAATGATCGTCCGATCCCGCCAAATAAGCGACCGCGACGCCGACCAGGGCCGCCGACAAAACGCAACCGGCCAGCCCGGCCCAGGTTTTGTTGGGGCTGATTAACGGCGCCAGCTTCGGACCACCAATCAGCCGACCGGCGACGTATGCGCCGGTATCGGCGGCCCAGACCAGCGCAAACAACCAGTAAAGGGTGTTTCTCCCGTTATCGCCGTCGCCGCGAAGCCAAAGCAACGCCAGGGCCGGCAATCCGATGTAGAAAACGCCCAAGACCATCCAGCGAGCAGTCCCGCCCAAAATTCCCTGTACGGCAAACAAGACGGCAAGGGCACCCAGCACGGCAAAGGCAATGCCGTAGAGCCCCGACGAGCCGGCAAGCATTGCACCGCCCAGAAACACGGCGAAGATCGCGCCCGTAACGCCGAAATCGCCGTCGCCAACCAACCGCCGCCATTCCCAGGCCATCACCGTGACCATGACGATGACAAAAACATTGAAAACGGGATATCCGAAATGGACGCAAGCCAACACCGGCGGGATCATAACCAGCGCCATGGCCAGACGGACCATCACCTGCCGCCGTTTACGGACAGATGGCTCCGGGGAAACCGGAACGGAGTCCTGTCTATCCACTGGTTGCGCCGTAGCGCCTGTCGCGCCCGTGATAGTCCGATACGGCGGAATCAAAATCCTGCTTCGAAAAATCCGGCCACAAAATGTCAAGAAAGACCAGTTCGGTGTAGGCCAGTTGCCACGGCAAGAAATTACTGATGCGTTGCTCGCCGCTGGTTCTGATCAGTATGTCGGGATCGGGTGTGCCCGCCGTGTAGAGGTGGCGTTCAACCATGTCCTCATCAATCTCATCCGGTGATACGTCACCACGAACGGCCTTTTCAGCCAGCAACCTGGCGGCACGGGTAAGTTCGTCGCGACCGCCGTAGCTCAGCGCCATGGTCACCGTCAGATTTTGGTTATCCGCCGTCAGGGACTCTGCCTGATCGATCAATTTCACGATATCGGGATCCAGACGTTCACGATCTCCGATGATCAGCAGCCTGACACCTTTCTTGTGCAGGGTCTTGATCTCGCTTTTCAGATAAAGCCGCAACAATCCCATCAAGTCATCGACTTCGTCCTGCGGACGCTTCCAGTTTTCAGATGAAAACCCGTAGAGCGTCAAATACGAAACGCCGGCTTCGATAGCGGCCTTGATGGCGACCCGAACCGCCTGCGCGCCACGCTGATGGCCTGCCGCACGCGGCAGGTTGCGACGTTTCGCCCAACGGCCGTTGCCGTCCATGATAATGGCGACATGCCGTGGCGGCGTGGAATCGTCGGCAATGTTCTCGTAGATCGCGGTCATTGGATCCCCGGGCGCCATATCATCAGACCTGCATAATTTCCTGTTCTTTTTTTGACAGGGATTCATCGATTTTCTTGACGTATTGGTCCGTCAATTCTTGCATTTCCTGCGCGTAAGTACGGTGTTCGTCTTCCGAAATCTCGGCATCTTTTTCAGCCCGCTTCAGATCATCCATGGCGTGACGACGGACGTTTCTGACCGACACACGGGTTTCTTCGGCATACTTGCCGGCAATTTTTGCAAGCTCGATGCGTCGTTCTTCGGTCAGTGCCGGAATAGGAATTCGGACAAGTTGGCCATCAGCGCTGGGGTTAAGGCCCAGGCCTGCATCCATAATGGCCTTTTCGACGGCCTTAACCATCGATTTATCCCAGACTTGTACGGTCAGCATACGTGATTCAGGCACGCTAACGGTGCCAACCTGACTTAATGGCATCGCCGAGCCATAGGCTTCAACCGTCACCGGGTCGAGCAGACTGGTCGAGGCGCGTCCGGTCCGAAGACCGCCGAATTCCTTGTGCAGAACATCGACAGCCCCTTCCATACGGCGGCCAATATCTTTTTTCAGGGCGCTAATATCTGTGGTCATGGTTTACCCCAACTCCTTTTATTCCGGCGCGGACCGTTCTTCGGAAATAATCGTAAAGGTGCCATCGCCTTTGACAACATCGGCGAACGCCCCCGATTTGTGAATCGAAAAGACCAGAATGGGTACATCATTTTCCCGTGCAAGAGCAATGGCGGAGGTATCCATAACCCGCAAATTCTGGCTCAAAACTTCCTGATAGCTCAGTTTATCGTAGCGCACCGCATTTTCCACAAGAGCCGGGTCGGCATCATAAACACCATCCACCTGCGTGCCCTTCAACAGGGCGTCACAATCCATTTCAACGGCCCGCAAGGACGCCGCCGTATCGGTCGTAAAAAACGGATTTCCCGTACCGGCGGCGAAGATCACCAAACGCCCCCGTTCCATATGCCGAACGGCGCGGCGCCTGATGTACGGTTCACAAACCGTCGACATCGGAATGGCCGACATTACCCGGGTATTAATATTTTTGCCTTCCAGGATGCTCTGCACGGCCAACGCATTAATTACGGTCGCCAGCATGCCCATATAATCGGCCGTGGTCCTCTCGATCCCATCCGAGGCCCCGGCCAGGCCCCGGAAAATATTTCCCGCGCCGATGACCAGGCAAACCTGAACGCCCATCTTATGTACTTCGGCGATCTGATCCGCGATCTGATCGACCGTCGTCGAATCCAAACCGAATTCCTTAGGCCCCATCAGGGCCTCGCCGGACAGTTTCAAAAGCACTCTTTTGTATTTTGGTGCGCCTTCGGGCGTTGATGTCATATTACATTAATCCGCAAATAGGGTGTTTTAATGATCCCGCAAGGCGCGGGTCGGCAGGCGTAAAAAGACCCCGCCTCGTGTTGCCGGCGATCATACACCAACGTCCAAGGCGGGGTCTTGATTATTTTGGCCAAATTGGCGACTTTCAAGCCCCCTTTTCGGCCTTCTCCGGGAAGCCTGCTCAGACGCCGGAAACGGCCGCTACTTCCGCCGCGAAATCTTCTTCCTTTTTCTCGATACCCTCGCCAAGCGAGAAACGAGAGAAAGCCTTCAGCTTGATCGGAGCGCCGACATCCCCGGCGGCATCTTCAAGAACCTTCGACACCCGGCTTTCTCCATCGATGACGAAGACCTGATCAAGCAGGCAGACATCCTCGTAGAACTTGCGAATGCGGCCTTCGACCATTTTCTCGATGATCTCTTCCGGCTTGCCGGATTCACGAGCCTGATCGCTGAGGATTTGACGTTCGCGGTTGACCGCTTCCGGGTCAAGATCATCCCGCGAGATCGATTGCGGATTGGCGGCTGCGATGTGCATGGCAAGCTGTTTGCCCAGCGCATCGAGCTTGGCCGTGTCGCCATCGGATTCAAGGGCAACCAAAACACCGATTTTACCCAGACCTGCCGTCAGTGCATTGTGCACGTACGACGTGACCACACCCTTATCGACCGACACCGTATCGATGCGGCGGATATTCATGTTCTCGCCGATGGTCGAGATCATTTCGGTCAACTGGGCTTCCACGGGCTTGCCCGTATCGGCAAACGTCGCCGCCTTCAGGCTATCCATGTCGGGATTGCTTAAGGCCAGCGCGGTCAGAGTTTTAACAAACCCCTGGAACGCTTCATTCCGGGCGACAAAGTCGGTTTCCGAATTAACCTCGACAACGGCGCCGGTGGTCCCTTCGACGACCACACCAACAAGACCTTCGGAGGCAACACGGCCTGATTTTTTCGCCGCGGCGGCCAACCCCTTGGTCCGCAACCAATCAACCGCTTCCTCAAGGTTGCCGCCGGTTTCCGACAGCGCTTTCTTGCAATCCATCATGCCGGCGCCAGACGTCTCGCGCAACTCTTTCACAAGACTGGCAGTAATTTCAGCCATGCTCATCCTCTTTCTAAAATATTAAACATAACTCATTGATAAAAATGATTATGAAATAAAGAATATAACGGAGCCAACGGCTCCGTCAGATTGGTTCCCGGTTAGCCCTCGGCTTTGACATCCGCCGGCGCCTCGACAGCGGCAGCCGCTTCAGGGGCCGTTACGTCGGCTACCACGGCAAGCTCAGGTTCCGCTTTGGCGACCGACAGGTCTTCCGCCGGGGCGACGTCAGCCGCGCCGAGATCAATACCGGACGCAGCCGCTTCCTGAGAAATACCGTCAAGAACGGCATTGGCCATCAGTTCGCAGTATAGATTAATGGCGCGCAGCGCGTCGTCGTTGCCTGGAATCGGGAAGTCGATACCGTCGGGCGAGCTGTTGGAATCGATAATGGCGACCACCGGAATACCAAGCTTGTTAGCTTCGGCAACGGCGATGGCTTCCTTGTTGGTGTCGATAACAACCATCACGTCGGGCTTGCCGCCCATTTCCTTAATGCCGCCGAGAGCCTTGTCGAGCTTGTCCCGCTCACGGGTAACCTGCAACAATTCCTTCTTGGTCAGGCCAACCACGTCGCCGCCGAGCAATTCCTCCAGTTCACGCAGGCGTTTGATCGATTTGGAAACCGTCTGCCAGTTGGTCAACATTCCACCCAACCAGCGATGGTTGACGTAATACTGGCCGCAACGCTTGGCGGCTTCCGAAACGCGGGCAGAAGCCTGACGCTTGGTGCCGACAAACAGGACGCGACCCCCACCGGCGGCGGCATTACGCACGGTCATCATGGCGCGATGCAGCATCGGCGCGGTCTGCTGAAGATCGATAATGTGAATACCGTTGCGAACGCCAAAGATATAAGGCCCCATCTTAGGGTTCCAGCGGCGGGTATTGTGTCCGAAGTGGACGCCGGCTTCCAAAAGCTGACGCATCGTAAATGTGGGCATAGCCATATTGGCTGCTCCTTGTTTTTCCGGTTGAACATCCACGGGCGCCGTTCAACATCTTGAAAAACCAAGATGAAAAACACCGGAGCGACCTGTCGACGAATTTGCGCCGGGGCCACAAGCCCGCGTGTGAAATAGCACCTCCCATACGGAGGGTGCCCGCGAAGCGGTTTGATACAGCCCGAGGCCACGCAATGCAAGGACAAAACAACCGGCAGGGCTAGATTTCCTGGATGTCCTCTATTCCCGGTATTTCGCGAACCGTGCGCAACAAATCAGGAGTGATCGCCAATTTGTCATGCAGCGCGATTTCGACCTCCAGATTATCGTCGGCCCGCACGACAATGCTGATGTCACCGCGACCACGGTCCCCCGACAGCGCTTCGCGGAGTAACGGCACTGGCTTTTCCGATCCAATGAAGAACCTTAGCCCGGGGGTGGAACGGGCTGCCACCATATCGAGTGCTTCAAATGAATTGGCGGTGAAGCGCGGGGTTTCGCCTTCAAACTGAACGGCCGCCTTGATGAACAGGGATTGTCCCACGTCCAGCAACTCCCGCGATGTCGCCAACAATTCGGAAAAAACCATGACCTCGTATATGCCAGTCATGTCGGACAATTGCACGAACGCAAAACGGTTGCCCTTGGCCGACGTCCGTTCCTTCTTGCCAATCACCGTGCCGGCCATTTTGACCGCCCCCGGATGGCCTTCGCCGATGACTTCTGCGGATGGCTGCGCCTTGATGCGCTTAAGGCTTCGGCCATAAGATTCCAGCGGGTGGCCCGAAAGATAAAACCCGACGGCGTCGAATTCTTCTTTCATGCGGTCCGTCGGCGACCAATCGGCGACATCGTCCATGGGGATCGTCGTCTTGGGGGCCGCATCGCCCCCGAACAAGCCAATCTGGTCGCTGTTCCGATCCTGGGCCGCGGCACTGGCGTGGCGCAAAATCCCTTCTATGCCTGAAAAAACCTTCCGGCGGTTGCCTTCCAGGACATCAAAGGCGCCGGCCCGGACCAGGTTTTCCAGCTGGCGCTTGTTAACGACCTTGCTATCGACCCGGTCGGCAAATTCGGCGATATCGGCGAACGGGCCGTTTTTGTCCCGTTCGGCTACGAGCGCGCACATCGCCCCATCGCCAACATTCTTTATCGCGGACAATGCATATCGCAAGGCTTCGCCTTCGACCTTGAATTCGACTTCCGAAGCATTGATATCGGGGCCGTGGACGGGGAATCCCAGTCGGCTGAGTTCCTGTCGGAACTGATTGAGCTTATCGGTGTTGTTGATATCAAGGGTCATCGAGGCGGCCAGAAATTCGAGCGGATAATTGGCTTTGAAATAGGCCGTCTGGTAGGCCACCAGCGCGTAAGCGGCGGCGTGGGATTTGTTGAACCCGTAGCCCGCGAACATATTGACCTGATCGAAAATTTCCGACGCCTTGGATTCCGGGACCCCCTTGGCCTTTGCACCGTCAACGAAGGCTTGCCGCTGCTGGTCCATTTCAGCCTGAATCTTCTTACCCATGGCACGACGCAGCAGGTCGGCATTGCCAAGGCTGTAGCCCGACAGTTCCTGCGCCACCTGCATCACCTGTTCCTGATAGATCATGATGCCGAAGGTTTCCTTGAGAATACCTTCGAGGGTCGGATACAGGTAATCGGGTTCTTCCTCGCCGTGCTTCCTGGCAATATAGCTTGGAATGTTTTCCATGGGGCCGGGCCGGTACAGGGCCACGATGGCGATGATGTCTTCGAAGGTATCGGGCTTCATCTTGCGCAGGACATCCCGCATCCCCGCGCTTTCCAACTGGAAGACGCCGGTAGTTTCGCCCCGCCCCATCATCCGATAGGTCTGCTCGTCGTCGAGCGGCAGGGTCGACAGGTCTATTGCGACGCCCCGGTTAGCGATCAACTTGACCGTCTTGTCCAGCACCGTCAGGGTCTTCAGGCCCAGAAAATCGAACTTCACCAGCCCGGCAGATTCAACGTACTTCATGTTGAAGCCGGTCACCGGCATGTCGGACCGTGGATCGCGATAGAGCGGAATCAGTTCATCAAGTGGCCGGTCGCCGATCACCACGCCAGCGGCATGGGTCGATGCGTGGCGATACAGGCCTTCCAGCTTGAGGCCGGTTTCAACCAGCTTCTGAACCGCCTCATCGGCTTTTATTTCATCGCGAAATTGCGGCTCCTGTTCGATTGCTTCGCCAAGCGTTGTCGGATTGGCCGGATTGTTGGGCACCAGCTTACAAATGCGATCAACCTGTCCGTAAGGCATTTCCAGCACCCGCCCGACATCCCGCAACACGGCACGGGCCTGCAACTTACCAAAAGTGATGATCTGGGCGACGTGATCACGGCCATACTTGTGCTGCACATAGTGGATCACTTCGTCGCGCCGATCCTGGCAGAAGTCGATATCGAAGTCAGGCATGGACACACGTTCCGGGTTAAGGAATCGCTCGAACAGCAACCCCCACCGTAACGGGTCCAGATCGGTGATGGTCAACGCCCAGGCAACGACGGACCCGGCGCCCGATCCACGACCGGGACCGACGGGAATCCCCTGCGCCCGGGTCCAGTGAATAAAATCGGCAACGATCAGGAAGTATCCGGGAAACTCCATGGAATTGATAATGCCAAGTTCGTAATCCAGCCGTTCCCGGTACGGCTTGGCGACATCCAGCTTTTCCTGCTCGCTCATGCCGTCCTTGTAAACCTGACGATTGAGCCGGACATCCAACCCTTCGACGGCCTGACGACGCAATTCATCCGCTTCCAGAACACCATCACCGCAATCGTACGGTGGCAGGATGGGATCGATTTTTTCGACCGTGTAGGCGGTGCGTTTGGCAATAACGATCGTGTTTTCAATGGCTTCCGGTAAATCAGCGAACAGCTCCCGCATTTCCGCCGCTGTCTTGAAATAGTGCTGACGGGTCAGGCGGCGGCGCTCGGATTGCGAGACATAAGCCCCTTCGGCGATGCAGATCAGGGCATCATGGGCCTCGTACATATCCGGGGTCAGATAGAACGCCTCGTTGGTGGCGACCAGTGGCAGGTCGTGCTTGTAGGCCAGATCGATAAATTTGGGTTCGGTCTTTTTCTCGCCATCAAGGCCATGGCGCATGATTTCCACGTACAGCCGGCCCGGAAAGGCATGCTTGAACGCCAGCAGAAGGTCTTCCGCCGCCGTGTCCTGATCATCGGCCAACAAACAGCCGACCGGCCCCTTCGGGCCCCCGGTCAAAAGCAACAGGCCTTCGTGATGGGCCGTCAGATCATCGACAGAGACCCGCGGTTCCATCGGTGCCTGCGCCTCGTCGTCGTCCGGATCGCCATTCCCCAAGTAGGCGATTCCCAACAATTTTAATAAGTTGCGATAGCCCTTGTCGTTTTGAACCAGCACGACGACGGGATCGGATTGGTCGGCGTCCGGAACATGCCCAGGCTGAACACCGCCACGGACACGCCGGGAAACGCTCAACTGACACCCGACGATCGGTTGCACACCGGCCCCCATACAGGCGGTCGAAAATTCAAGCCCGCCGAACAGATTGTTGGTGTCGGTAATGGCCACTGCGGGCATCGACTGAGCCGCGCATACCTTCACCAGTTCATTGATACGCACTGCGCCTTCCGAAAGGGAATACGCCGTATGGACGCGCAGATGGACGAAGGCTGCGTGTGAAGGCAAGGAATCAGGCATGGTCCAAGGATTCCATATTGCGCCGCTCAAGTCACCCGCAAGGATGTGACCCGAACACGCTTATCCACAACAAATACCGCTCAACAAGACGGTGCAGGTGTGTCATCATGGCTGTCGGTAGCGATCAGACACAGGACTTCCCGATGCCGCATGATGGACCCAACGACGGGCACGACCACACGGAACCGCCAAAAGACATCGCGCTTAGAGTCAAGGCGCTGGAGAGCCTGCTCGTTGAAAAAGGGCTGGTCGATCCCGCCGCGCTGGACGAAATCATCGATACCTACGAGACAAAAGTCGGCCCGCAACGGGGCGCCAAGGTCGTCGCCAGGGCTTGGAGCGACCCGGAATTCAAGGCCCGCCTGCTCGCGGATGCGACGACGGCGATCGTCGATATGGGCTATGAAGGCCGTCAGGGCGAACACATGCGGGTCGTCGAGAATACCGCCGACACTCACAATCTGGTCGTCTGCACCTTGTGTTCCTGCTATCCGTGGACGGTCCTCGGGCTTCCTCCCGTCTGGTACAAGTCGGCCCCCTATCGCTCGCGCGCCGTTATTGACCCGCGCGGCGTGCTGGCCGAATTCGGCACATCCTTGAGCGATGACGTTAACGTCAGGGTCTGGGACTCGACATCGGAAATGCGCTATCTGGTGCTGCCGCAACGCCCGGCCGGAACCGACGGCTGGCCGGTGGAAGACCTTGAAAAGCTGGTTTCCAGAAATTCCATGATCGGGGTCGAACGGGCCCGTTCCGTAAATCAGAGTGAGTCCGAATGAACGGCGCGCACGACATCGGCGGCATGCAGGGGTTCGGACCGATCAACCCGGAGCCGGAGGCCAGTGAGCCGCTGTTTCATGCGGATTGGGAACGGCCTGTGTTCGCCCTGACCCTGGCCTGTGGCATGCTCGGAAAATGGAACATCGATATGTCCCGTCATGCCAGAGAACGCCAGGCCCCGGCGGACTATCTGCGCAATTCCTACTACGAAACGTGGCTGGCCGGGCTTCAGACCCTGCTCATCGAGGCAAATCTGGCGACCCGCGAAGAACTGGAAAGCGGCCACGTATCGTCCCCGGCACTCGATATCCAGGCCCCCGGACCACAACGAGCGAGAGACATTCTGGCGAAGGGCGGCCCGACGATCATGGACCTTCCGATGACGCCGCGCTTTCAAATCGGCGACGGCGTCCGGGTCATCAATGCCCACCCGACGGGTCACACCCGCATGCCCCGCTATGTCCGGGGTCGGGTCGGTACGATTGACCATTTCAACGGCGTCCATGTCTTCGCCGATGCCAGCGCCCTCGGCCACCGCGAAGGGCAGCCCCAGTACAGCGTTCGCTTTTCGGCCCGGGAATTGTGGGGCGGCGATGCCCCGGCGACGGACGGAGTTTATCTGGACCTGTGGGAACCGTACCTGGAGCCGGCCTGAGCAATGACTGACGTCGCCCCCCTGCCCCTGCAACCGCACGACGATGACGGCCCCGTCTTCGCCGAACCCTGGCAGGCGCAGGCCTTTGCGCTGGCCGTTAAACTTTCCGAACAGGGGCACTTTACCTGGGCTGAATGGGCCGAAACCCTGGGTGCCGAAATCCAGGCCGCGCAAGAGGCCGGGCAACCGGACCTGGGCGACACCTATTACGAACACTGGATGAGGGCGCTGGAAAGGCTCATTCTGGAAAAACGGCTGGTCACATCGGAAACCATCACCCATCGGGCTGACGAATGGCGACGAGCCTACCTGAACACCCCCCATGGCCAACCGGTGGCGCTATCGGCGGCCGAAAAATGACTCAAACCCGGCCGTCGGGTATCGAAACGCGCGCCGACAGCACCTATATCAGGGTCAGGACTATTGCCTAGGAGTAGGACAGATCATGCGCGAAAACAACATCGACGCGGCTCATCGGGTCAGATCACCTGTCGCAGTAGTTGCACTCGGGCTGGTCGCCCTGTTACTTACCTCATGCCAATTTGCCCCCCAATTTCCCCAAAACCTGGAATTCAGTTCCCCCTTATTCAAAGCGAACGACGTGACCAGGCGGGCCGGGAAAGTCGGGTTCGGCAGGCTGCAGTTTATCACCGCCCAACACGGACAACACCGCGCCGCGATTGTGTTTGTCAACGCCGATGATTTCAGCGTTATTTCCGACCACTATCACCAGTCCCGGATTTTCCTGAGAACCTGGAAGGAACTGAGCGAGGCGAATTTGAAATTCGGCGACGAAGGTTTTGTGGAAACGTCGATCGGCAAGATTAGCTACGAACATTTTTCCTACGCAACCAACCAGTGCTTCCAGTTCTATAGCGTTTTCGATCGTTCGCTGTCCGATGATCTATCCCGCGAAAGATCAATCATCGCGGGTTACTATTGCGATGATTCGGGAGTCCATGCGAACACAGGGCAAATATCGGATTTTCTGCACGGAATACGACTGTCCACATCGGATAGCTGGAATTTCGTTCCAAGACAGGATACATCCGACCTGTTTGCGCCCAAAAGGCGCCTGTTCGAGCTCCGCATCAATCCGACCGGAGGCCCCTATGTCTGGACCCGGTACTAAGCCGCCTGACAATCCCGGTTCAAAATCGGTTATTCCTCAATCAAATGACCGTCTTCCAACCTGACGATCCGGTCCATGCGGGCGGCCAGCACCGGGTTGTGGGTGGCAACCAGCGCCGCCAGACCGGCGCCGCGAGCAAGCTTCAACAAGACATTGAAGACATCATCGGCTGTGTGCGGGTCCAGGTTTCCGGTCGGTTCGTCAGCCAGCAGCAGTTTCGGCGCATTCGCCAGCGCCCGACCGATGGCGACCCGTTGCTGCTCGCCGCCCGACAAGCGGGCCGGGCGATGGGTCGACCGTTCCGACAACCCCAGCCAATCGAGCAACTCCAACGCCCGGCGGCGGGCTTCGCCGCGGCCGATCCCGGCAATGATCTGCGGGATGGCGATATTCTCCGTCGCCGTAAATTCCGGTAGCAGATGATGATATTGGTAAACGAAACCAACGTTGTGGCGGCGCTGATTGGTCCGACCATCATCATCCAGGCCGGTGCAGATTTCATTGCCGATGGTGACATTGCCGGAATCGGGCTGTTCAAGCAGCCCGGCGATCTGCAGCAGGGTCGACTTGCCGGCACCGCTGGGGCCAACAAGGGCAACAATTTCGCCCGCCTGAATTTTCAGATCGACACTGCGCAACACCTCGAGCTTGCTTTTGCCCTGCCGGAATGTCCTGCTTATTTTACTAAGCCCAAGGACGGCATTACTCATATCTGAGCGCCTCCGCCGGATCGATCCGCGCCGCTCGCCACGATGGGTAAAGCGTCGCCAGGAATGACAACCCCAACCCCATCGCCACCACCGCAACCACCTCACTGGGGTCCACGACGGCCGGAAGTTTCGACAGGAAATAAATTTCAGCGGCGAACAAGTCGGTTCCGGTCATCCCCTGGATCCACTGCCGGATGGTTTCGATATTTTGGGCGAACGCAAGGCCCAGCGCCAATCCACCGAACGTACCGATCACCCCGACGGCGGCACCGCTAAGGAAAAAGATTCGCATGATCGTGCCACGGGTCGCCCCCATAGTGCGCAAGATGGCAATATCGTGCCCCTTGTCTTTGACCAGCATGATCATCGACGAAATAATGTTAAAGGCGGCAACGACAATGATCAGCGTCAGAATCATGAACATGACGTTGCGTTCGACCTGGATGGCATTGAAGAAGCTGGCATTGGCTTGTTGCCAGTCATGAATGCGCAGAGGCCGTTTGCTGAGCGACCTGATCAGGCGATTGACCGCTAACGCCTGATTGGGATCATCGACGAAGACCTCAAGATTGCTAACGGCCCCGGGCATCCGGAAATACACTTGCGCCGATTCCAGCGGCATGAAGATGAAACCGGAATCGTATTCGTACATGCCAATATTGAAGGTTGCCGCCACCGTGTAGGTGCGCATCCTCGGCACCGTACCGAAGGCGGTGACATTGCCTTTGGGTGAAATCAAGGTGACTTTCTGACCGATCCTCAGCCGCAACTTTTGGGCCAGACGGGTGCCGATGACGACGCTGTTCTTGTTGAAATTTTCCAGGCTACCGGCTTCGATCTTGCTGGCGATGATCTTGCGGGAAAGCAGGTCTTCCTTGCGGAAGCCACGGACAATGGCGCCGCTGGCGATATTCTTGTTGGTCACCATGACCTGTCCCTCGATGATCGGCGTCACCGACTTAACCCCCGCCACCGTGCGGATTCTTTTTGCCAGACTGTCAAAATCGGTCAGCCGGTCGTTTTCACCATAGACACTCAGGTGTCCGTTAATGCCAAGAATTCGATCCAGCAGTTCAGCCCGAAATCCGTTCATCACCGACATCACGATAATCAACGTGGCAACGCCAAGGGCGATCCCAAGCAGGGAAAACCAGGCGATAACGGAAATAAAACCTTCCTGGCGGCGAGCACGTAAATAGCGCATCGCCATCATCCATTCGAAGGAAGAAAACACCGGCGCTTACCCCACTAACTTTGCAAGCGCGGCTTCGGACGAAAGCTCCTGACGCTCGCCGGTCTTGCGGTTTTTCATCTCGACAACGCCATCCTTGATCCCGCGTGGGCCGACAATGACCTGCCACGGCAAACCAATCAGATCCATATCGGCGAATTTGGCGCCGGCCTTGCGGTCCCGGTCATCATACAGCACGTCCAGACCGGCCTGACCAAGCGCGCCGTACAGCTCGTCACACGCCGCGTCACACGCGTCATCGCCGACTTTCAAATTGATCAGACCAACGTCATACGGGCTCACGCTGGCCGGCCAGATGATACCGTTATCGTCGTGGGAAGCCTCAATAACGGCGCCAACCAGGCGCGAAACGCCGATGCCGTACGACCCCATTTCAACCGTGATGTCTTCGCCTTCCGGCCCGGTGACGACGGCTCCCAGCTTTTCGGAATACTTGGTGCCAAAATGGAAGATATGGCCAACCTCGATCCCGCGCGCGGTGATCAGGTCATCGCCCAGCGCCTTTTCGGCTTCCGGATCCCGCTTTTCATCGGTCGCGGCGTATCTTTCGGTGAAGGTATCGACCGTCGCCTGCAAGTCACCGTCCAGATCGACCTCGCCCAGCCAATCATTCTCAAGAAAATCCCGGTGGCAGGCGATTTCGCTTTCCCCTGTTTCGGCCAGAATCAGGAATTCGTGGCTCATATCACCACCAATCGGACCGGTATCGGCGGCCATGGGGATCGCCTTAAGCCCCAGGCGCGCATAGGTCCTGAGGTAGGATACGAACATCTTGTTGTAGGACCGTTTCGCGCCCTGGTAATCGAGATCGAACGAATAGGCGTCCTTCATCAGGAATTCGCGGCCCCGCATAACCCCGAAACGAGGCCGGACTTCATCGCGGAATTTCCACTGGATATGATACAGCAGTTGCGGCACGTCCTTATAGCTTCTGACGGCATCGGCGAAAATTTCGGTGATTTGCTCTTCGTTGGTCGGACCATATAGCATATCGCGACCGTGCCGATCCTGAATCCGCAGCATTTCCGGGCCGTAATCATCATACCGCCCACTTTTACGCCACAGGTCGGCGGGCTGAATGGTCGGCATCAGCATTTCATGGCAGCCAATGGCGGCCTGCCCCTCGCGGACGATCTGCTCGATTTTGCGCAACACTTTCAGCCCCAACGGCAGCCACGAATAAATGCCGGCGCTGGACTGGCGGATCATGCCGGCGCGCAGCATCAAGCGGTGCGATGCGATTTGCGCTTCCGACGGGGTTTCTTTCAGGGTTGGCAGGAAGTAAGCGGACAGTTTCATGGACAAAAAGCCTTGGATTCAGGGGCGACAACGACAGGGCGGACTTTATGCCAACGGCGGGGCCGCCGCAATGGGGCAATGCGGTCTATTTCCGACCATAAACCCGTGCACATTCCGCGGCGATTGCCGCCTGATCGCCGGCATCGAGAGGCTGGCCATTCCAAAACACCTGCTTCCCCCTGATCGTGACTTTCCCGATCGTCAGGATACCGGTCGAGGTTCCCGACCTGCCGAGGCCGTACTTCTTTTCAAGATCGACGCCGTAATCAAAAGATATTTCATCGGGAATCTTGACCCGTGAGCCGCCGCCGGCATCGGCGCCAACCACCGTCTCACCATGGACATCGACGCCCGGCGTATAGGCGCCGCCGTCCGCCGGAACTTGCGTCGCAAGACGGTCGCAAATGAGTTTGGGGATTGTCACTTCACCCGCCCACGCCGAACCGGGCGAAATAACGCCACCGAAGAGAATCGTAACTCCGGCCAGAAGCAATCCATGTTTCATGGGCTTAACTTTCCGATAAATCGACGAACCCGAAGACACCAAGGGTCATCTGACTTCTTTATTAATACGATCAACCAATTGAAATATAATTAATTATTCCAGATAAAAGCCATCTTGGACGCGCATCCAGGGTGGTTTTTCCGTGACCACGCGCTGGTAGGCGGGGCAGCTTTCGCGGTGCGCGCCGGGCAGATATCCCAGGCTCATGAGAAACTCATTGACGATTTCCCCGCCGGTGAATTTGAACGTCCTCTTAAACAGTTTTACCCAGTCGGATTTCACCAAGGGGTGATGAGCCGCCAGAAAACGGGCGAAACCGCCGTGGCTTTCACGCATGGCGCGAATGCGGTTGGCGTTTTCGATGATCGCGGCGACCTTCAGGCGATTGCGGATGATGCCTGCATCCCCTAACAGGCGGGCGACGTCAGCGTCGGCGTATTCCGCCACCGTGTCAACATCGAAGCCGTCAAATGCCCTGAAGATGCCGGGCCGCTTTTTCAGTATCAGTTCCCACGACAACCCGGCCTGAAAAATTTCCAGCGCCAGAAGCTCGAACAAAACCGCCTCGCCTTCCCGTGGCAAGCCATATTCATCGTCGTGATAAGGCCCGTGCAGCGGGTGACCGGGCGCAGAGTCGCAATACCAGTTCATAATGGGTCCGTTTCGTTGGCTTAAACGCAATACGGTAACTCTACTGCACTTTTAGTTCAGAGCCAATCACCCCGGTCGGCGGTACGGACGATTCCCAGAGCTTTGCGGCGGCTGCGCCGTCCACGCTCCGCGGTGCGATCGATACTGCTGGGCCCGTTTGCCGTTGTGGATGTGCCAGACGCCCGCGCCGATACGGTCAGGCCTGTTCCAGTTCGATCAGGCTGCCGGAAAAATCTTTCGGATGCAGGAACAGGACCGGCTTTCCGTGGGCCCCGATTTTAGGCTCGCCATTGCCAATAATCCTGGCCCCCTTTTCGACCAACTGGTCACGTGCGACGAGAATATCGCCCACTTCCAGGCAGATATGGTGCATTCCGCCCGACGGATTTTTATCCAGAAACCCGCGAATCGGCGATCCCTCACCCAGCGGATAAAGAAGCTCGATCTTTGTGTTGGGGAGTTTGACGAAAGCTACCGTGACGCCATGATCGGGCTCGTCAACCGGGTCTGAAACCTGCCCGCCAAGAACGTCCCGATATTGTGCTATCGCCGCATCGAGGTCCGGCACCGCCATGGCGACGTGGTTGAGCTTGCCAATCATTATTCACTCCTGTGCACGTGTATCTGAGTAATCGGTTTTTTATCGATCGCGTTGCGAAAGGCACGGCGAACGGCAACGCGGATGGCCTCGGCCTCGGCCTCGACCGATAAGCGCCCGCCCATCGGCAGGTCATCAAGGGCCCGTTTGGCGGCATCAATGGCCCGCCCGATCAAAGGATCGGAATCACTTTCGACGATGCCGATCGTCGTCAGCTCCGGTTCGCCGACCAACTTTCCGCTGCCATCGACCACCAAAGACATGATGGCGACGCCGTGCCACAGCGCTTGTTTGCGCTGCCGGTTCAGCTCGCCGTTCAGCGGCACCAGCCGGTTGCCTTCAACCGCCAGGCGACCCGATGTTACCTGATCGATGATAGCCGGATTGCCGGGCGCTATGCGCGTCACCGAACCGTTTTCGCCAACGACGGTCGCCCCAACCTGGCATTGCGTGGCCAGACGGGCGTGTTCGGTCATATGGCGCAATTCACCATGCACGGGAATCGAAATTTTCGGCTTCACATGCTGGTACATACGGATCAGTTCATCCCGCGCCGGGTGCCCCGAAACATGAACAAAATGATCTTTTTCGGTCAAAATATTGATACCGCTTCGGACCAACTGGTTCTGAACCTGACCGATAGAGGTCTCGTTGCCGGGAATTTGCCGGGACGAAAAGACGACCGTATCGCCTTCTTCCAGCGATATCCGGGGATGGCCACCGCTGGCGATCCGCGACAAGGCGGCGCGCGGCTCACCCTGGGAGCCGGTGCAGATGATCAACGTCTTGTCCCGTGGCAGGTAGCCGGCGGCATCTTCATCCAGAAAAGCGGCGATACCGTCAAGGCAGCCGTGTTCCCGCCCGACTTCCTGAAACCGCCACAGCGAGCGCCCGGCCAGCACGACGTCGCGGTCATTGGCGGCGGCGGCGGCGGCGATGGTCTCTAATCTGGCGACGTTGGATGCAAAACAAGTAACAACCACCCGCCCCTTCAGACCCGCGATCAGTTCGGTCAGGCTTTCCAACAAGGCGCCTTCCGATCCCGATGTTCCCGGAGTAAAGACGTTGGTCGAATCGCAAACGATGGCGAGCGTGCCTTCCTCGCCAAGCGCATTCAGCGCCGCTTCATCGAACGGCTCGCCGACCACCGGGTCCGGATCAAACTTCCAGTCGCCGGTATGCAGCACCATTCCCAGCGGGGTTCTGATGGCGATGGCGTTGGGTTCCGGGATGGAGTGGGTCAGGGTAATTAATTCAAGGTCAAACGGCCCGACTGAAAACGCGCCCTTCAACGGCACGATGGTCACCGGCACCCGGCTTTCCAGCCCGGCCTCACGCAATTTGTGACCCAGAATACTGGCCGTGAACGGTGTCGCAAAAATCGGGCACTTCAGGCGCTCCCACAAATGCGCCACGGCGCCCAGGTGATCTTCGTGGGCGTGGGTTAGAACAAGCCCATCCAACTGATCCAGGCGTTCCTCGATAAACGTCGGGTCCGGCATGATGACATCGACCCCGGGTGTGCTGGAATTACCAAAGGTGATGCCAAGATCGATCATCATCCAGCGTTCGCGGCCCTTCGGTCCAAAACCATAAAGGTTCAGGTTCATACCAATTTCCCCGGCACCGCCGAGCGGTACAAATAGCAATTCGTCTTGTTCTGACATGTTTTCTACTTGTTCAATAAATGGATTGCATACAGCCCGCGCAACGTCAGTTCGGGGTCGGCACACTCGATGCGGTCGGTCGACTGGCTAAACAGCGGTGCCAGACCACCCGTCGCGATGACGGTCATTTCTTCACCGAACTCCTCGGCAATGCGTTGAACGATGCCTTCGACCAAACTGACATAGCCCCAGTAGACCCCCGACTGCATGGCCTCTATCGTCCCCTTGCCGATGACCCGATCAGGCTTGCCTATAGCGACGCGGGGCAGCTTTGCGGCTGCCATATGGAGCGCCTCCAACGACAGATTGACGCCGGGGGCGATAACGCCGCCACAGTAACCACCGCGACGGTCAACAACGTCGAATGTGGTGGCGGTGCCAAAATCGACGACAATCAACGGGCCGCCGTAGCGGGCGTGGGCGGCGACGGCATTTACCAGGCGATCAGCGCCGACTTCTTCGGGTTGATCCATCAACACATCGAGGCCCAGTTCAACGCCCGTTTCACCGACGACGATGGGTTCGCTGTGAAAATATTTCCGGCATAATGTTTTGAGGTCGAACAGGTTGGCCGGAACCACGGTGGCGATAATGGCCGCGTCGATGGCATTTCGATCGATATCGGAGATCGCCATCAGCTGCATCAGCCAGACCCCGAATTCATCGGCGGTCCGATAGGCGTCGCTTGATGAACGCCACTCACCCAGAATGTCGCCATCGTCGGAAAACACCGCGAAGACGGTATTGGTATTTCCAGAATCAATTGCCAACAGCATTTGAGATTCCCTTGCGCTCCTTAGGATCGAAGACCGAAATCATCGGAACGAAAACATCCCCGGCGGTAATCCGTTTTTCGATCCCGTCCTGCGACAAAATAAGGGCGCCATCCTTATCCAGTGTCTTGAAGATACCCGTCATAGTTTCGCGTTCGAGGCGCACCGTAATTTCCTTGCCAACGCCGGCGCCCCGCCGTATCCAGGCCCGGCGGATCGGCTCGAACCCCACGTTCTTCCAAGTCACCATACCCGCCGTAAAGCGCCGGGTGAAGGATTCCAGCATGTCTTCGGGGCTAACGCCCACGGCGCCCTGGGCCAGCAACGAAGTCGCCGGATATTCGACGTCTTCGGGAAAATAAGAAATATTGAGCCCCGCACCGACCACCAACCAATCCATTCCGCCCAAGGCCACGGCTTGGGACTCAAGCAATATACCGGACACTTTACGGCCTTCAACCAACACATCATTGGGCCATTTGCAGTGAACGAAGGTTCCCTTGGGCAAAACCGAGGCAACGGCATCAGCCATGGCAACGGCGGCAACGAAACTTAGTTGCAGGGCGCGCTGGGCATGGCATTTAGGGCGCAGCAGCACCGAACAGTATAGATTGCCTTCCTCGGACCGCCAGTCACGGCCGCGACGCCCCCTGCCGGCGCTCTGCGAGCGCGCCCAGACGACGGCGCCGTCATTTTCACCGGCCATAGCCAAACGCTTGGCTTCTTCGTTGGTACTGTCGATCCGATCGAATGCCAGCAGCCGAAAACGGTTTGGTAAGTCAACCTCGCGCGTCATCCTTTAAAAAGGGATGCCGCGGCGGTGCCTGCGGCATCGATGAACGGGCCGGGAATGAGGAAGAACAACAAGACGATAATGCTGGTGCCGATAAGAACGGCGACGATATCACGGTTGACGGGCCGGTCGAGCGGGTCCGACGGTTGATCGAAATAGACAACCTTGATGATACGGATGTAATAAAACGCGCCGACCACACTGCTCAGCACACCGATGGTGGCGAGCCCGTAAAACCCGGCATCAATGGCGGGCAGGAAGATGTAAAGCTTGCCAAAGAACCCTGCCAATGGCGGAATGCCCGCCATCGAAAACATGAAAATCGTCATCGCCGCCGCGACCAACGGATGGGTCTTGGACATGCCCGCCAGATCGTCGATATTTTCGACCATCCGGTCGCCCCGTCGCATGGTCAGGATGCAGGCAAAGGCGCCGAGGTTCATGAAAAGATAAATCGCCAGATATATCAATACGCCGCGCACCCCCGCCTCGGTGCCGACCGCGAGACCGATCAGCGCATAGCCAACATGACCAATGGAGCTGTAGGCCATCATCCGCTTGATGTTTTTCTGATTAATGGCGGCGAACGCCCCCAGCAGCATTGAAGCGACGGAAATCAGGATGATGATCTGTTGCCATTGCGCCACCAAACCGCCGAAGGGGCCAATCATCACACGCAGGAGTAAGGCAAAGGCGGCGAGCTTGGGGCCAACAGAGAAGAAGGCCGTGACCGGCGTTGGCGCGCCTTCGTAAACATCGGGGGTCCACATGTGGAACGGCACGGCCGATACCTTGAAGGAAAGCCCTGCGAGGATGAAGACGATGCCGACGATCAGGCCGACCGGCGCGTCAGGAATTGCGTGTTCACCCGAGAACATCACCGACAGAAGATCAAAATCCGTGGTGCCGGAAAAACCGTAAACCAGCGAACTGCCATACAGCAGCATGCCCGATGCAACGGCGCCCAGGACGAAGTATTTCAAACCGGCTTCCGTCGAACGGCTGTCGTCGCGATGGAACGATGCGATCACGTACAGCGACAGGCTCTGCATTTCCAGGCCAAGGTAAAGCGACATCAAATTGTTCGCCGACACCATCATCAGCATGCCAAGCGTCGCGAACAGAACCAGCACCGCGTATTCGAAGCGGGCGATACCCAAACGTTCCAGATAATCGCGGGACAGCACAAGGGTCAGCGTCGAGGCGATCAGGATCAGGACCTTGAAGTAAACGGCGAACGGATCGCTGATGAACATGCCGCCGAAGCTCGACATCACCCCACCGGAAACGGTGGCGACCAACATCAATGCCAGTACCAGCGAGACAATCCCCAGTTTGGTCACCAACTGGGCGGTTCTCACTTCGCCCTCCTTGTCGCTGGCGTTCTGGAACACGCCCAGCATTAGCAGCGCCATGGCGATAACGGCGATGAATATTTCCGGCAGGGCCGGCGCGAGATTGGGGACTTCAGCCATCATGTTACCTTCACTGTCCCACGACCAGGCTACCCGAGGCCGCCTGCGCCGTCATTACGTGGTCAATCAAATTACCGACTGAAACATGCATCACTTCCAGAAACGAAACAGGATAGATGCCCATCCAGAACACCAGCACAATCAGCGGTGCAAACATCGCCACTTCGCGTCGGTTCAAATCGGTGATTTTCAACAAATGTTCCTTGGTCAACTCACCGAACACAACCCGCCGGTACAGATACAACATGTAAACCGCGCCCAGTATTACACCGGTCGCCGCCAGCGCCGCCACCCATGAATTGGCCTGGAAGGCACCGAGCAGGACAAGGAATTCGCCGACGAAACCACCGGTTCCCGGCAGGCCGACGGATGCCAGCATGAACACCATGAAGACCAGGGCATAGGCCGGCATTCGATGCACCAGTCCGCCATACGTCGATATCTCGCGCGAGTGGGTGCGGTCGTAAACGATGCCGACGATCAGGAACAACGCCGCCGAGACAACACCATGGCTGAGCATCTGGTAGATCGCCCCTTCGACACCCTGCACCGTCAGCGTAAACGTACCGATGGTGACGAACCCCATATGAGCGACGGACGAATAAGCGATCAGCTTTTTCATATCCTGCTGGGCCAGCGCCACCAACGAGGTGTAGATAACGGCGACGATGCTGAGGGTATAAATCAGCGGCGTGAAATCAGCCGTGGCGACCGGGAACATCGGCAACGAAAACCGCAGGAAACCGTAGCCGCCGAATTTTAACAGGACACCGGCAAGAATAACCGAGCCGCCGGTCGGCGCCTCGACGTGGGCGTCCGGCAACCAGGTGTGAACCGGCCACATTGGAACCTTAACGGCAAACGATGCGAAAAACGCCAGCCATAACCAGGTCTGCATACCGGCCGGGAAGGTGTAGGTCAGCAAGGTCGTGATGTCGGTCGTGCCCGCAACGCTGTACATTGCCAGTATGGCCAGCAGCATCAGCACCGATCCCAACAACGTGTACAGGAAGAACTTAACCGCCGCATACACCCGCCGGGGGCCACCCCAGACGCCGATGATCAGGTACATGGGGATCAACACCGCTTCGAAGAAGATGTAGAAGACGACCATGTCAAGGGCGGCGAACGTGCCAATCATGATGGTTTCCAAAATCAGGAAGGAGATCATATATTCCTTGACCCGTTCGGTGATCGATTCCCAACTGGCGATGATGCAGATCGGCGTCAACAAGGCCGCCAGCAGCACGAACAGCATTGAAATGCCGTCCACGCCCATGTGATAGGCGATGTTGAATTCCGGCATCCAGGCGACGTATTCGACAAACTGGAAGTCCGATGTCGTCGTGTCGAAATTGATCCACAGCATCAACGACAACAGGAACACCGCCATCGAGGTCCACAGCGCCACGTAACGGGCGTTGCGCTTGACGACTTCTGCCTCGCCACGAATGCTCATGATAAAACCGGCGCCAATCAGCGGGATGAACGTCAGCAGCGAAAGGATGGGAAAGCTGTTCATGGTGTTCTCAACCGCCAACCAGAATGTACATGGAAATCAGCGCGACGACCCCGACCATCATGGCCAGAGTATAGTGATACAGGTAGCCCGTTTGCAGCCTGCCCGCACGGCGCGCAATGTTCAGCGTCACCGCGGCCAGGGCATTGGGTCCGACGCCGTCGATCAGCGCGCCGTCGCCGGTTTTCCAAAGACTGCGTCCCAGATAAAAGGCCGGTTTGACGAAAAGGTAATCATACAGCTCGTCGAAATACCATTTGTTGTAAACAAACGTGTAAACCGGGCGAATACGCGCGACCAGCATGCCGGGAAGCCCCGGCGCCACGATATAAAACAGGTAGGCGAGCGCTATTCCGGCGAGGCCGACAAACAGCGGCAGGTACTTCACCCAGAATGGAGCATGATGCGCCATTTCAAGGGACTGATGGGTATCGAGCACCAGCAGGGCGCTGCCCCAGAATTCTTCCGCCTTGCCGCCGACAAAGGATTCAAATCCGGCATAACCGGCAAACATCGCGCCCAGCGCCAGCACGATCAGCGGGATCAGCATGACCTTCGGGCTTTCGTGAACATGGGCCAGAACCGTTTCGTTGGCGCGGGACTTGCCGTGGAAGGTCATCAGCAGCAATCGCCAGGAATAGAACGCGGTCAGGAAGGCCGCAATAATCCCCATCCAGAAAGCATACCCGCCGGCGCCGGTATGGGCGCCCCAGGCGGCCTCGAGAATGATGTCCTTGGAATAGAAACCGGCGAACGGCCAGACCCCCGCCAGGGCCAGCGAACCAATCCACATCAACACATAGGTCACCGGTACCAGGCGCCAAATTCCTCCCATCTTGCGCATATCCTGTTCATCGGACATCGCGTGAATGACAGACCCCGCGCCCAGGAACAGCAGGGCCTTGAAAAAACCGTGCGTCATCAGGTGGAAAATTCCCGCCGAATAAGCCGAAACGCCAAGGGCAAAGAACATATAGCCGAGCTGCGAACAGGTCGAATAGGCGATCACCCGTTTGATGTCGTTCTGCGTACAGCCGATGGTGGCGGCGAAGATCGCGGTTGATCCGCCAACGATGGTAACCACCGTCAGGGCGGTATCGGAGTATTCAAACAGCGGCGACAACCGTGCAACCATGAAGACCCCTGCCGTGACCATGGTTGCGGCATGGATCAAGGCTGAAACCGGGGTCGGGCCTTCCATCGCGTCGGGCAGCCACGTGTGCAGGCCAAGCTGTGCCGATTTCCCCATGGCGCCGACAAATAACAGCAAACAGGCCACCGTCAGGGCATGAAACTCACCGCCAAAGACCTGAATGGTGGCATCCGCCTTACCCGGCGCGGCCGCGAATATGGCGTCCAGATTGACCGAGTCGAACAGGACGAAAACGGTGAAGATGCCAAGCACGAACCCGAAATCACCGACACGGTTGACGACGAAAGCCTTGATCGCGGCTGCGTTGGCCGATGGCTTCTTATACCAAAAACCGATCAGCAGATAAGACGCCAGGCCGACCCCTTCCCAACCGAAGAACATCTGGATCAGATTATCCGACGTCACCAACATCAACATGAAGAAGGTGAACAGGCTAAGGTAAGACATAAACCGGGGAACATCCGGGTCGTGGCTCATGTAACCGATGGAATAGATATGCACCATTGCCGAAACCACGGTGACGACGATCAACATTACGGCGGTCAGGGTATCGACTTTCAGCGCCCACGAAACGTCCAGTCCGCCTGAATGGATCCAGGTAAAGAGATCGACAGTCCGGACGTTTCCGTTCAGCGCCACATCGATGAAGATCAATATCGCCAGCACGGCCGAAATAACCAGCGAACCACAGGTCAGCCACTGAGCCGTGCTAAAAACACGAGCCTGTTTGGCCTTGTCGCCCTGAGTATCGGAAAAAGCAAGGAAACCGGTGAGGATGGCCCCCAGAAGCGGCAGGAATACGGCTGTGGCGATCATCGTCCCCTACCCTTTCATCACATTGATGTCTTCGACCGCGATGGTACCGCGGTTGCGGAAGAAGACGACCAGAATGGCCAACCCGATGGCGGCCTCGGCGGCGGCTACCGTCAGCACGAAAATCGCGAACACCTGCCCGACCAAGTCGCCCAGAAAGGACGAAAAGGAGACAAGGTTAATGTTAACCGCCAACAGCATCAGTTCCACCGACATCAGAATAATAATGACATTCTTGCGGTTCAGGAAAATACCGACAATGCCCAGCGAGAACAAAATCGCCGCCACGATCAGGTAATGGGTCAGGCCTATGTCAAACATCAGATGCCCTTCCCTATTTCAACTTTGCGAATTTCCAGCGTATCGTCGGGGTGCCTCGCGACCTGATCGGCGATCCGCTGTTTGCGAACGCCGGGACGGGTCCGGTGGGTCAACACAATGGCGCCGATCATGGCAATCAGCAGCACAATCCCCGCCGACTGGAACAGATAGATATAATCGGTATAGACGATACCGCCCAAGGCGTGGGTGTTGGAGACCTGACCGGGAATGGCCTGGGCGATATGGGACGCAGCACCCGGGGCAAAATGCCAACCGCCAAGAATAACGGCGAGTTCGACCACCAGCACGACGCCGATCAGAATGCCGACCGGCAGGTATCGCAAAAAGCCCTGTCGCAATTCGACGAAGTTGATATCCAGCATCATGACGACGAACATGAACAGCACGGCGACCGCCCCGACATAGACGATGACCAAAATCATCGCCAGGAACTCGGCCCCAAGCAGAATAAACAGGCCGGCGGCGTTGAAAAACGCCAAAATTAGAAACAACACCGAGTGCACGGGATTGCGGGCAGAGATCACCATCACGCCGGAGGCGATGGCGATCAGCGCAAACATATAAAATGTAAGTCCCTGTATTATCATCAAGCGTTCCTTAATTCACCGGTATGGCGCGTCGATCGAAAGCCGTTCGGCGATCTCAATTTCCCACCGCTCGCCGTTGGCCAGCAGCTTGTTCTTGTCGTACATGAGTTCTTCGCGAGTTTCCGTCGCGTACTCGAAATTCGGACCTTCGACAATGGCATCGACCGGGCAGGCCTCTTCGCAGTATCCGCAATAGATGCACTTGGTCATGTCAATGTCGTAGCGGGTCGTCCGGCGCGAACCATCGTCACGAGGTTCGGCCTCGATGGTAATCGCCTGAGCTGGGCAAATCGCTTCGCACAGCTTGCACGCGATGCAGCGTTCTTCGCCATTGGGATAGCGCCGCAGCGCATGCTCACCCCGGAAGCGCGGGCTTAGCGGGCCTTTCTCATACGGATAGTCAAGCGTCACCTTCTGGCGGAACATGTAGCGTAATGTCAGCGACATGCCCGTGAACAGTTCGGCCAGAAGAAACGATTTAAAGCCGCGTGCGATAAAGCTCATATCAACCTCCCACTACCGGCGACAGGTCGAACGCCACCAGCACCCCGGCGACAACAGCGACGGCAGCCAGCGAAATCGGCAGGAAGACCTTCCAGCCCAGACGCATGAGCTGGTCATAACGATACCGCGGGAACGTGGCCCGAACCCAGATAAAGACAAACAGCACGACCAGGATTTTCAACGCAAACCACAGCGGCCCCGGCAACCAGGTAAACGGCGCCATGTCGAACGGCGGCAGCCATCCGCCCAGGAACAGAACACTGGTCATCGCCGACATCAGGATGATGTTGACGTTTTCGCCCAGGAACAACAGCGCGAAGGCGATGCCTGAATATTCGACGTTGTATCCGGCCACCAGTTCGGCTTCGGCTTCCGGCAGATCAAACGGCACCCGATTGGTTTCCGCCAAGGCGGAAATAAAGAAAATCACCGCCATCGGGAACAGCGGGATGACGAACCACATTCCCTTTTGGGCCATAACGATATCGGACAGGTTCAGTGATCCGGCGCACAACAGAACCGTAATAAGAACGAACCCCATGGACACTTCGTAAGACACCATCTGCGCGGTTGAACGCAGCGCCCCCAGGAACGCGTACTTGGAATTGGACGCCCAGCCGGACATTAAAACGCCATAAACACCAAGCGAGGAAATCGCAAACAAATACAGGATCCCGACGTTGATATTGGCCAAAACCATGCCGTCACCAAACGGGATCACCGCCCAGGCGACCAGCGCCAGCCCAAACGTCAACATGGGTGCGATAACAAAGACACCCCGGTTAGCCCCGGACGGAATAATGAGTTCCTTGAGGAACAACTTAACGCCATCGGCAATCGGCTGCAGCAAGCCGAACGGGCCAACCACATTGGGGCCGCGACGCAACTGCATGGACCCGATAACCTTGCGTTCGTAGTACGTGAAATAGGCAACGGACAGCATCACCGGCACCAGAATGACGACGATTTTTATGACAATCCAGGCCACCGGCCAGATGTAGTCGTTCCAGAGCATAGGCCAGAGTTCAACCATCGGTACCGGTCTTTCCATGTGATTTGGTCAGCAATGATTCAGTGCAGTTCGCCATCGTTTCCGAGGCCCGGCTAATCGGGTCGGTCATATAGAAATTTTCGACCGCCGAGGCAAAGCCGCCGGGCTGAAGGTCGCCCTTGCCGCCGAAGTCTCCCCACGTAACGGACTCCAGCCCGTCGCCGCCGTCGAACACCGAATTGATCGCCGCCATGCGTTGCCGCACCTGAGCCAGATTATCAAACGGCAACTGGTGGCCCGCGACGGACGAAAGGGCGCGGAGGATAGTCCAGTCTTCGCGGGCATCGCCCGGCGGGAAGACCGCCATATTAGCCTGCTGCACCCGGCCTTCGGTGTTGACGTAGGTGGCATTTTTTTCGGTGTAGGCGGCTCCGGGCAGGATAACGTCGGCGGCATGGGCGCCATTATCACCGTGATGCCCCTGATAGATGACGAACGCCTTGTCCAATTTCCGGGTATCGATTTCATCCGCGCCCAGCAGATAGACGACGTCCATATCACCGGCGGCGGCGGCATCGAGGATACCGGCGACATCACGTCCCTTCGGTCCCGGCGTGAAGCCAAGGTCAAGGCCACCGGCCCGCGCGGCGGCGGTATGCAGCACGTTAAAACCGTTCCAGTCGTCGCGAATCATTCCGAATTTTTCCGCGACGGCGCGCGCCGTTCTCAAAATCGCGCCGCCGTCAGAGCGCATCAACGCCCCCTGACCAAGAATCAGCATGGGATGTTCGGCGTTTTCCAGCACCTTTGCGAAGGCGTGGCTGCCGTCGGCGATCTGAGCAAGGGTTTCCGCGCCCGCCCCAAGGGGATCAAAAGCGTACGACAAATCGACCGCTTCACCAATCACCCCGACCTTGAAGCCCCCCATCAGGTAACGCTTGCGAATTCGGGCGTTAATGACCGGTGCTTCGCGCCTGGGGTTCGAGCCAATCATCAGGCAGGCGTCGGCGTCTTCGATACCTGCGATGGTGGTGTTAAACAAATATCCGGCGCGAACCGACGGATCCAGTTTCGCCCCGTTCTGACGGCAATCAATGTTGGGAGAGCCCAACGCTGTCATCAGGTCTTTCAGCGCCGTCATTGATTCGGCGCAGGCCTGATCGCCGGCGATGGCCGCAACTTTGCTTCCGTCAACGCCCGCCAGCTTTTCGGCGATGGCGGCGAATGCCTGATCCCAGCCGGCGGGCCGCAGTTTGCCGTCTCGTCGCACATAGGGTGTGTCGAGGCGTTGCCGCATCAATCCGTCACAGGCGAAACGGGTTTTGTCGGAAATCCATTCTTCGTTAACGTCTTCATTCAGCCTGGGCAGCACGCGCATGACTTCGGGGCCACGGGCATCAACCCGAATGTTGGAACCGACGGCATCCATGGCGTCTATGGATTCGGTCTTTTTCAATTCCCACGGACGGGCCGTATAGGCGTAGGGGGCCGACGTCAGGGCGCCGACCGGGCACAAGTCGATCATGTTGCCCGACAACTCGGACGTCAGCGCCTTTTCGATATAGGTGCCGACTTCGATATGTTCGCCGCGCCCTGTCGTTCCCAGTTCCGGCACACCGGCAATTTCACTGGAAAAACGGATGCAGCGGGTGCAATGGATGCACCGGGTCATCACCGCCTTGATCAGCGGCCCAAAGGTTTTGTCTTCGACGGCGCGCTTGTTTTCGCTATAGCGGCTGCGGTCGGTGCCGTAAGAGAATGCCTGATCCTGCAGGTCGCACTCACCGCCCTGATCACAGATCGGGCAATCAAGCGGGTGATTGATCAGCAGGAATTCCATCACCCCCTTGCGCATTTTCTGCACTGCCGGGGTGTTGGTCCGAATGACCATGCCTTCGCCAACCGGCATGGCGCACGATGCCACGGGTTTCGGCGCGCGTTCCATCTCGACCAGACACATGCGGCAGTTACCGGCGATGCTGAGGCGCTCATGATAGCAAAAACGGGGAATTTCGATCCCGATTTGCTCGCACGCCTGCAAAACGGTCAAGCCGTCTTCGACTTCGATTTCCCGGCCATCAATGGTTAATTTCGGCATTCAGTTGCTCCTCATGCCGCTTCGCCGGCGGCCGAGCCTTGGCGCTCAGTGATGCGACGTTCAATTTCGGGGCGGAAATGGCGGATCAGGCCCTGGACCGGCCAGGCCGCGGCGTCACCAAGGGCGCAGATGGTGTGCCCTTCGATCTGGCGAGAGACATCTTCAAGAAGATCGATTTCGTCGATGCTCATATTGCCGTCCGCCATGCGTTCCATCATCCGCCACATCCAACCGGTACCTTCTCGGCAGGGCGTACACTGGCCGCAGCTTTCGTGCTTGTAGAACCGCGACAACCGGGCAATTGCACGAACCACATCGGTGGATTTATCCATGACGATCACCGCTGCGGTGCCAAGGCCACTGCCCAGTTCACGCAGGCCGTCGAAATCCATGATCGCGGTGTCGCACATCGCCTTGGTTATCATCGGAACCGACGATCCACCGGGGATCACCGCCTGTAAATTATCCCAGCCGCCGATGACGCCACCGGCGTGGGTTTCGATCAATTCCTTCAAGGGAATGCTCATGGATTCTTCAACGGTACATGGCGTATTCACGTGACCGGAGATGCAGAATAGCTTGGTGCCCGTATTGTTTTCGCGGCCAATCGAGGCGAACCATTTTGCACTGCGGCGCAGGATGGTCGGCGCGACGGCGATCGATTCCACATTGTTGACCGTGGTCGGGCAACCATACAGGCCAACGTTGGCAGGAAATGGCGGTTTCAGCCGTGGCTGTCCCTTCTTGCCTTCCAGGCTTTGCAGCAAGGCGCTTTCCTCGCCACAGATATAAGCCCCGGCGCCCAGTTGAACGTACATTTCCAAATCATAGCCCGAGCCACAGGCATTCTTGCCGATCAGTCCTGCCTCGTAGGCTTCGTCGATGGCCCGCTGCAGCGCTTCCGCTTCGCGGAAAAATTCGCCGCGAACATAAACGTAGCAGGCCCCGGCGCCGATGCCGACCGACGCCAGCAAGGCGCCTTCAACCAGCTTGTGCGGTTCGTTACGCAGGATCTCGCGGTCCTTACAGGTTCCCGGCTCGCCTTCGTCGGCATTGATGACCAAAAATACAGGCCTGCCGCCGGTTTCCTTGGGCATGAACGACCACTTCATGCCGGTTCCGAAGCCGGCGCCGCCACGTCCACGCAGGCCGGAACTCTTGATTTCATCGACGATCCACTGACGGCCCTTGGCGATCAATTCCGCCGTGCCATCCCAATCGCCGATACCCCGCGCCCCGGCCAGCGAGGTATCCTTGAGGCCGTAGATATTCTGGAAAATGCGATCCGTATCTTTAAGCATCAGGCATCTTCCTTATTACCTGCCAATGACGTCAGGCCACCCGCCGGTTCGCAGCCCTTACGACCGTTTTGTGGTCCGGGCTTGGGCGTTTCGCCGTTCGCCAGGGCCTCGAGAACCGCCGTCGTCGAATCGGCATCCAGGTCCTCGTAATAATCGTCGCCTATTTGCATCATCGGGGCGTTAACGCAGGCCCCCAGGCATTCGGCCTCGGACAGGGTGAAGTTTCCGTCCTCGGTGGTTTCGCCAATGCCAATACCGAGTCGGTTCTGACACGCACGAACAATCGTTTCGGATCCCCGCAACCAGCACGGCAGATTGGTGCAGACCTGAACGTGATGACGGCCGATCGGCGCCAGATTGTACATGGTGTAAAAGGTTGCAACCTCGAACACGCGAATTTCGGGCATACCGAGCAGGTTGGCGACATGAACCATCGCCGCGCGTGGCAGCCATCCGTCGTGTTGACGTTGGGCCAAATCGAGCATCGGCATCACGGCGCTTTGCTGGCGACCTTCCGGGAATTTGGCAATGATTGCCGCCACCTTCTTTTCATTGTCACTTGAAAAAGCGAAGCTGGCCGGCTGTTCAAAAGGGGTGCTGGGCGTACTCATCGATCTATCTCGCCGAAAACAACGTCCAGAGACCCGATATTGGCGACGACATCGGCCAACATATGCCCCTTGGACAGGAAATCCATGGCTTGCAGGTGCGCGAATCCGGGCGCCCTGATTTTGCAACGATAAGGCTTGTTGCTGCCGTCGGAAACCAGATAAACGCCAAATTCTCCTTTCGGAGCCTCAACGGCGGTGTAAGTCTCACCGGCGGGCACGTGGAAGCCTTCGGTAAACACTTTGAAGTGATGGATCATCGCTTCCATCGAGCCCTTCATATCGGCCCTCGGTGGCGGTGAGACCTTGTGATCCTGGGACTTAATGTGCCCCGCCGGCATGTCCTTCAGGCATTGCCGGATGATCTTAACGCTCTCGCGCATTTCAACCATGCGGATCAAATAGCGATCATAGCAATCGCCATGCTTGCCGACCGGAACGTCAAAGTCGATCTTGTCATAGGCGTCATACGGTTGGGCGCGACGCAGATCCCAGGCAACACCGCAGGCCCGCAAATTGGGGCCGCTAAAGCCCCTGTCCATCGCCTGTTCGGGCGTGATGATACCGATATCGACCGTGCGTTGCTTGAAAATACGGTTTTCCGTCAACAAGGTTTCCAGGTCATCAATCAGCTGCGGGTAATGGTCGCACCACGTCGCGATGTCGTCCGCCAAGCCATCGGGCATGTCGGCGGCAACGCCACCGGGCCGATAATAGGCCATGTGCATGCGCGCACCGGAGACGCGCTCGCAGAACTCCATCAGCTTCTCGCGTTCCTCGAACGCCCACAACATCGGTGTCATCGCGCCAACGTCAATCGCGTAAGACGTGATGTTAAGGATATGATTCAGGATTCGGCCAATTTCGGCATACATCACACGGATGTACTGCGCCCGGGGCGGCACTTCCAGCCCCAACAATTTTTCGACAGCAAGAACGAAGGCGTGTTCCTGATTCTGCGGCGCGACATAATCCAGACGATCAAAATACGGCACCGCCTGCACATAGGTCTTGTGTTCGATCAGCTTTTCCGTGCCCCGGTGCAAAAGCCCGATATGGGGGTCGGCGCGGGCGATGATTTCGCCGTCCATTTCAAGCACCATGCGCAACACGCCATGTGCCGCCGGATGTTGAGGCCCAAAGTTGAGATTCATGTTTTTAATCTGGGTTTCGGCCATCAGCCATCTCCCTTCGCGGGGGCATCGCCGGATGCGGCGGCTTTTTCATCACCGGGCAGAAGGCTTTCTGCCCCTTCCCACGGACTCGTGAAATCAAAGGTGCGGAAATCCTGGGTCAACTTGACGGGTTCGTAAACGACCCGTTTCTGCTCATCGTCGTAGCGCAGTTCGACATAGCCGGTCAGCGGGAAATCCTTGCGCAGCGGATGCCCTTCGAAGCCGTAATCGGTCATGATCCGGCGTAAATCCGGATGATCGGAAAAATAGATACCAAACAGGTCCCAGACTTCACGCTCCCACCAAACGGCAGACGTAAAGACACCGCTGATAGACGGGACAGGGGCGTCTTCGGCGACACGGACCTTAATGCGAATGCGTGAATTATGGGTCATACTGAGCAGATTGTAGACGACCTCGAAGCGTTCTTCCCGCTCCGGATGATCGACACCGCACACGTCCGCCAGAACCTTGAACTGGCAATTGACGTTATCGCGCAGGAACGTCAGCACCTTGACAATGGTTTCCGGGCGGACGGTGACGGCAAGCTCGCCTTTGCTGACATCGGTGGAGATCACCTCTGAAGAAAGCGTATCGGCAAGTAAGCCGCCTAAATCGTTTAACGCTAAATCCATCGCTTCCTGTGACCCCTTTCAGGCCGCGGCCATAATCATGACCGCCAAAATTAAGATACCGTCAGCGCCACAGCGTGCCGGTCCGCCGGATTTTCTTTTGCAATTGCAGAATACCGTAAATCAGCGCCTCGGCGGTTGGCGGGCACCCGGGAACATACACATCGACCGGAACGACCCTGTCGCAGCCGCGAACAACGGAATAGGAATAATGATAATAACCACCGCCGTTGGCGCATGACCCCATGGAGATCACGTAGCGCGGTTCGGCCATTTGGTCGTAAACCTTGCGAAAGGCGGGGGCCATCTTGTTGGTCAATGTGCCGGCGACGATGATAAGGTCGGACTGGCGCGGGCTCGGCCGTGGGACGACGCCGAAGCGGTCCAGATCGTAGCGAGGCATATAGGCGTGGATCATTTCAACGGCACAGCAGGCCAGCCCGAATGACATCGGCCACAGCGACCCCGTCCTTGCCCAGTTAACGACCTTGTCGAAGTTGGCGACAACAAAACCACGATCGTTCAATTCGCCGGTTACACGGCCCAACACGATGTCCTGCTCGGCGCCGGGTTGAAGCGGCACCCCTGCGTCCTGCCCGGGGATCACTCCCATTCCAAAGCTCCCTTACGCCACTCATAGACAAAGCCAATCGTCAGCACACCCAGAAAGATCATCATCGACCAAAACCCGAACACGCCGATCTTGGCGAGCGAGACGGCCCATGGGAACAGGAAGGCGACTTCCAGATCGAAGATAATGAAAAGGATGGCAACCAGATAGAAGCGCACATCGAACTGCCCGCGGGCATCGTCGAACGCCTCGAAGCCACATTCGTACGCCGACGTTTTTTCGGCATCGGGATGTTGCGGTACAACAAGATAGGATGCCCCGATTGCGACACACCCGATAACAACGGCAATTCCGATGAAAACCAGGATCGGGAAGTATTCAAGAAGTAGCTGGTCCATCAAGGGTCCTTTCGGCTCGCCACGCCGTACGTCGGGGAAGAAACAGCAAGATTCTGTAACAGGCTTAGCACATTTTGCAGTATCTAAAAAAGCCCGCAATTTCGAAACGGAAATTCAATGCTGAAATCGGGCCAGATATTGGGTTCCGAAGGAAATCTACAAAGGATAATGGCGGGAGTGACGGGACTCGAACCCGCGACCTCCGGCGTGACAGGCCGGCGCTCTAACCAACTGAGCTACACCCCCAAGAAGGGTTTCCATTGCTGGAATGCGTTCATGTAAAGCCACCCCCGCCGGGTGTCAAGCAATGAACTAATAAATTCATAAACTATCGTAATATTGCCTGCAGGGACGGATGCAGATAGCGGAAATGGTGGGCGATGACGGGTTCGAACCGCCGACATTCTCGGTGTAAACGAGACGCTCTACCAGCTGAGCTAATCGCCCCAAGGAATCATTATATAATGGATAAAATAACAAGGAAAGCAATGCCGGCGACATGTCACCATGCGCCGGCATTGAATTCAAAGGTGACTGTAATACTAGTTTACAGAATCCTTCAGGCCTTTACCCGCCTTGAACTTAGGCTGGTTAGAGGCTTTAATCTGAATCGATTCACCGGTGCGCGGATTGCGACCGGTAGAGGCCTTGCGATGGGCGACACTAAAGGTGCCGAACCCGACCAGGCGGACTTCTTCTTTTTTGGCAAGAGCGCCAGAGATCGCTTCGAAAACGCTATCAACAGCTTTGGCTGCATCGGCCTTGGACATTTCAGAACTATCGGCTACGGCGGCAACAAGGTCATTTTTATTCAAGATAAAACCCCCCTTTTGTTTGAGAGTAAGAGAAAATCACAATGCCTGGGACGGAGCATATCAGCCCCCCCCTGAAGCATGGGCAATACTATAGAGGGGCTTCCGCCGCCGTCAATCGCGCAACAACAGTTTTCCCCAGCTTTTTTGCGGCTTTCGGGAAGTTTGAAAAATCGGCGAATCGGATATGATTACGAAAATATAATTGGAATCAGGGCGTTAGCGATATGTCAGAAATTTAGCTCAAAATCGACCTGAAATGTCATCAAATTGATCGCAATAAAAAGCGCCGCTCCCCTGTTTGGAAGCGGCGCTTTGACGAGATTCGCGGATCTGTCGGCATACAGACTCCGCAGCAGATTCGGAAGTCGGCAGAATCTAATGAGTGACGACACCGCCAACATTATCCTTGGCTCCGGCCAAGGCAGCCGCCTCGCTTTCCATTTCCTCCGTCCACTCAATCGGGGTCAACGTGCTGACCAACGCATGCTTCAGCACTTCCCCGGCGTCGGAAACGGGAATAATCGTCATCCCCTTCTTCACATTGTCGGGGATATCGGCAAGATCCTTTTCATTGTCAGCGGGAATCAGCACTGTCTTGATGCCGCCACGCAACGCGGCCAGAAGCTTCTCTTTCAATCCGCCAATTGGCAGAACCCGCCCGCGCAAGGTTATTTCGCCGGTCATGGCGACGTCCTTACGGACGGCGACACCGGTGAGAACGGACACAATAGAGGTGACCATGCCAACGCCGGCCGAAGGTCCGTCCTTGGGGGTTGCGCCTTCGGGCACGTGAACGTGAATATCCTTATGGGTGAACATCGTCGGGGCGATTCCGAATTCAAGCGAGCGGGATTGCACGAAAGATCTCGCCGCCTGAATTGATTCGGTCATGACATCGCCAAGCTTTCCGGTAATCGTCATCTTGCCCTTTCCGGGCACCTTGACCGCTTCAATCGATAGCAGTTCACCGCCGACTTCCGTCCAGGCGAGCCCGGTCGTGACGCCGATCATGTCGTCGCTTTCAACCTCGCCGTACCGATACCGCTTGATACCGGCGTATTTACCCAGGTTCTTGGACGTAACCTTAACTGATTTGGCCTCGCCCAGCATGATTTCCTTGATCGCCTTGCGCGTCAGATTCGCGAGTTCGCGTTCCAGGTTACGAACCCCGGCTTCACGCGTGTAGTACCGAATAATATCGTGCAGCGCCGAATCCGAAATGCTCCACTCGTCTTTCTTCAGACCATGCATTTCAACCTGTTTACCGATCAGGTGCCGCTTGGCGATCTCGACCTTTTCATCCTCGGTGTAGCCGGACAACCGGATGATTTCCATCCTGTCGAGCAACGGCCCGGGCATGTTCATGGTGTTGGCAGTGGTCACGAACATGACATCGGAAAGATCGTAATCGACTTCCAGATAATGATCGTTGAACGTGGTGTTCTGTTCCGGATCGAGCACTTCGAGCAATGCCGAGGCGGGATCGCCACGCCAGTCCTGCCCCATCTTGTCGATTTCATCCAACAAGAACAGCGGATTGGAAACCTTCGCCTTCTTCATGCCCTGAACCACCTTGCCCGGCATCGATCCGATGTAGGTACGGCGATGGCCGCGGATTTCCGATTCGTCACGAACACCACCGAGCGACATACGCACGAAGTTGCGGCCCGTCGCATTGGCGATGGACTTGCCCAACGATGTCTTGCCGACACCGGGAGGTCCAACCAGACACAGAATAGGACCCTTGACCTTGTTCATACGTTTCTGAACGGCAAGATATTCAATAATGCGTTCCTTAACCTTCTTCAGGCCGTAATGATCGGCATCGAGAATAGCCAGAGCCTTCTTTATGTCTTTATTAATCCGGGTCCGCTTCTTCCAGGGAATGCCGGTCATCCAGTCGAGATAATTGCGCACGACCGTCGCCTCGGCTGACATCGGGCTCATGTTTTTGAGCTTTTTCAGTTCCGTCAGGGTTTTTTCCCGGGCTTCCTTGCTGAACTTGATCTTGTTGATGCGTTCTTCGTATTCAGCGGATTCGTCTTTACCGTCTTCGCCCTCGCCCAGTTCTTTCTGGATCGCCTTCAACTGTTCGTTCAGGTAGTACTCGCGCTGCGTCTTTTCCATCTGGCGCTTGACGCGATTGCGGATTTTCTTTTCCACCTGCAAAACGCCGATTTCCGATTCCATAAACGAATAGACACGCTCGAGGCGTTCCGAAACCGTTTCGATTTCCAGCAACTCCTGCTTTTCGGAAATCTTCAGGGCCAGATGCGACGCAATGGTATCGGCCAGCTTGCTTGGCTCGTCGATCTGGTTGATTGAAACCAGGGCTTCGGGCGGAATTTTCTTGTTCAGCTTGATGTATTGCTCGAACTGGCTGACCACCGAACGTGACAGGGCTTCCATCTCAACACCATCGCTGTCGGGTTCTTCCAGCAACACGGCTTCGGCTTCGAAAAAGGACTCGTTTTCCTTGTAACGGACCACCTGGGCGCGCTGGCTACCTTCAACGAGCACCTTGACGGTGCCATCGGGCAGCTTCAGCAATTGCAGCACCGTGGCGACGGTCCCCACTTCGTAGATGTCTTCCACGGAAGGATCATCGTCGGCGGCATTCTTTTGGGCCAGCAGCAGGATCTGCTTGTCGTCCTGCATCACGTCTTCCAACGCATGGACTGATTTTTCACGGCCGACAAAAAGCGGCACGATCATATGGGGAAAGACCACAATATCGCGAAGGGGAAGGACCGGGTAGGTGTTTCCTTGGAGTGCTACAGTCATAATGCCTCTATATACAGGTCGTCAGGGAGGTTACTCGCACAACATCACAAAAAAAGTGATATTGCGAAGCTGCAAAACATATCGCTCCCTAAAGGTGGGCTAAACGCCCCCGCCGTTCAAGGGGCGGCAGAGAAATAACGCGAAATCCGGTTCAGGCGCTGGTTTCGACCTCGCCGGCACGATCCGCATAGATGTAAAGCGGCTTGGCCCCTTCATCGACAACATCGCCATTGATGACGACTTCCTCAACGCCTTCGAGGCCCGGCAGATCAAACATCGTATCAAGCAGGATATTTTCCATAATCGAGCGCAATCCACGGGCGCCGGTCTTGCGGATAACGGCCTTCTTGGCGATGCTCGTCAACGCACTTTCCGTGAACGTCAGATTGACATCTTCCATCTCGAACAGACGCTGGTACTGCTTGACCAGTGCGTTCTTGGGGGCCGTCAGGATTTCGATCAGCGACTTCTCATCCAGATCATCCAACGTCGCCAGAACCGGCAACCGGCCCACGAATTCCGGGATAAGGCCGAATTTCAACAAATCTTCCGGTTCCACGTCGCGCAAAATTTCGCCGGTGTTGCGTTCTTCCGGGGCGCGCACGTCGGCGCCGAAACCGATACCGACACCCTTGCCCCGGTTTGAAATGATCTTGTCCAGCCCAGCGAAAGCACCGCCACAGACGAACAGAATGTTGGTCGTATCAACCTGCAGGAATTCCTGCTGGGGATGCTTGCGCCCGCCCTGCGGCGGCACACTGGCGACCGTGCCTTCCATGATTTTCAGCAGGGCCTGCTGCACGCCTTCACCGGAAACGTCACGGGTGATCGATGGATTGTCCGACTTGCGGGAGATCTTATCGACTTCATCGATGTAAACGATGCCGCGTTGCGCCCGTTCGACATTGTAATCGGCCGATTGCAGCAGCTTGAGGATGATGTTTTCAACGTCTTCACCGACGTAGCCGGCTTCCGTCAGGGTCGTCGCGTCGGCCATGGTGAACGGCACGTCAAGAATACGCGCCAGGGTCTGGGCCAGCAGCGTCTTGCCGCAACCGGTTGGTCCGACAAGCAGGATGTTCGACTTGGCCAGTTCCACATCGTTACTGCCACCGGTGTGGCTCAAACGTTTGTAGTGGTTATGCACGGCAACCGACAGCACTCTCTTGGCGTGAGCCTGTCCGATCACGTAGTCGTCGAGAACGGTATTGATTTCGGTCGGGGTCGGTACGCCTTCGCCAGATTTAACCAGGCTGGTCTTGTGTTCTTCGCGAATAATATCCATGCACAACTCGACGCATTCATCACAGATGAACACGGTCGGGCCGGCGATCAGTTTGCGGACCTCATGTTGACTCTTACCGCAGAACGAGCAATAGAGCGTGTTTTTCGAGTCACCGCCAGTGGACTTGGTCATGGATATTGCGTCCTAAATATTCTTTCTTTCCGGAAGGCATCAACACCGAGGAATGAGCCTTTCGGACACTTTAGCCGTTCGTTAGCGCCCCAGACAAGCCCCAGCTTGCCTTGCCCGTCAATTAGCACACTTTCGAAAATCATTTTCCGAGTGTCCATTGACGACGCTGACTGTCTATATGGGGTTCGTTAACGGTGAATTAATATATTTATTTAATCGCCGGATTTAACGCCACCTTCGTCGCCTTCGACCGTCGGGCGGCTGGTCACGACCTCGTCGATGATGCCGAATTCCTTGGCTTCAGCCGGAGACATGAAACGATCTCGTTCGACGGCTTCTTCGATCACCTCGAGCGGCTGGCCGGTATGATCGGCATAGATTTTATTCAGGCGTGACCGCAGCGACAGGATTTCGCGGGCTTGGATTTCGATATCGGTGGCCTGCCCCTGGGCGCCGCCGGAAGGCTGATGGATCATAACCCTGGCGTTCGGCAACGAAAACCGCTTGCCCGCCGCCCCGGCACACAGCAGGAACGACCCCATGGATGCCGCCTGACCGATGCAGACGGTTGAAATATCGGGCCGGATGTAGCGCATGGTGTCGTAAATCGCCAACCCGGAGGTAACGACGCCGCCCGGCGAGTTGATATAAAACGAGATATCCTTGGTTGGATTTTCCGATTCAAGGAACAACAACTGGGCGCAAATCAGGCTCGCGACACCGTCATCGACGGCGCCGGTCAGGAAAATGATCCGTTCTTTCAGCAGACGGGAGAAAATATCGTAGGCCCGTTCGCCACGGTTGGTCGTCTCAACCACCATCGGCACCAGGCCACTCATATAGGTCTCGATCGGATCGTTCATTTGGCCTCGTCCTTTTTTGCGTCTTTTTTGGCTGGTGCCTTCTTGGCCTTGGTCTTTTCAGCCGGAGCCTTCTTGGACGCCTTCTTCTTTTTTGCGCCGCTCTCTTCTTCCGGCAACTTCAACAGGTCGTCGATACTGGCATCTTTGTCGGAAACCTTGGCAATCTCAAGGATGAAATCAACAACCTTTTCTTCCATGATCGGGGCCGACAACGACTGCATGGCTTCCGGATTGTTGCGGAAATAATCAAGAACCTGCTGTTCTTCACCCGGATAGCGGCGGGCTTCGGCCATCATGGCGCGATTGACGTCTTCCTGATTAACCTGGAGATTGTTGGCCTGTCCGATTTCGGCAAGCAACAATCCCAGCCGCACCCGACGTTCGGCGATGTCGCGATACTCGACCTTGAGTTCGTCATCAGATTTATCTTCTTCGGCGTCCGCGTCCTGGCCTTGTTCCTTGGCCTTTTGACGGTGTTCTTCGAACTGCGCCCAAATGGCGTCAAATTCCGCATCGACCAATCCGCCCGGGACTTCGAATGTGTGGCCTTCGGCCAGAACATCAAGCAACTCACGCTTCACACGCTGGCGCGACATATCCTTGAATTCACGTTCGTGTTCTTCGCGGATATTCGCTTTCAGGGTTTTCAGATCATCGACGCCAAGCTTCTTGGCCAGGTCGTCATCAATGGCCGCCGGCGTTGACTGGTGCAGTTCCTTGACGTCGACCGAGAATTCAGCGTCCTTGCCGGCCAGATCTTCGGCACCGTATTCGGCCGGGAAGGAAACCTTTACGTCGACATGATCACCGACGCTGGCGCCAATCAGCTGGTCTTCGAAGCCGGGAATGAAGCTTCCGCTCCCCAGTTCCAGAGAATAGGCATCGGCCTTGCCGCCGGCGAATTCGACACCATCGACCTTGCCGAGGAAATCAATGATCAAGACGTCGCCGCTTTTGGCCTTGCGTTTGGTCTTCACCGGTTCGGATGTTTTGTGGGCGCTGGCAATCCGCTCGAGAGTATTGTCGATTTCCTTCTCATCGGCCTTCACGCTCAGCCGTTCCAGGCTAATCTTGGAAAAGTCCATCGGCTCGATAACCGGCAGGGTCTCGACAACCAAGGTATATTCCAGGTCGGAACCGTCTTCGAATTTTGTGATCTCGATTTTGGGCTGCAAGGCCGGACGCAGATCGCGTTCCTGGATCGCCTTCTGAGACGTCTCGTTGACGGTCCGTTCCAGCACTTCGCCCATGACGGACGGGCCGTATTGCTGGCGCAGCAACGAAACCGGCGCCTTGCCCGGGCGGAACCCGGGAACACGAACGGTCTTGGACAGTTCCGTCAAGCGACCGGTGACGTTCTTTTCGATCTCGGCGGCCTCAACGGCAATAACGAATTCGTGCAACAGACCTTCGGTCTTCGTTTCTGTAACCTGCATGGATATCCCAATCGGAGAGCTAGAAGTTCAAAAATAATCAGTGTTAAAGCGGCACGTATAATACGGCCTGCGTTCTGGTGCGGGCGGAGGGACTTGAACCCACACGACTTGCGTCACAGGTACCTAAAACCTGCGTGTCTACCAATTCCACCACGCCCGCATCATCAGAACATCGCCATTTCCATAGCGGGCGCTACCCTATACAAAATAAGTGACCTGTCAATTGCAATGGCGTGGCTTTTCCAATTCCGCTCAGCCCTTGAGCAGCGACCGCATGGCCGAAGACGCCGTTCTTTTGCCGCTCGAGGTATAGGCCTCGTGGTTGGTCTCGACGTCCGAAAGCTTGTACAGGTAATTGACCATAATCCCGGCAGACGCCTCCAACCCCTTGGCGGAACGGTCGCCAAGCCAATTCAGGCGTTCCATCCGGGCGCCGTTGCTTAAGTGAAAATGGGCGACGGGGTCGGCCGCCCGCGGATCGTTATCGCGCCTTTTGGCGCGCAGCAAATATTCCGCGCAAAGCCGCATCAAAACCCCCTTCAAGGCGCTATCGGATGCCGGATCATTGGCCCAGTCCGGTCGTTCCAGCACGTCCATCAACTTCCGTGCGGAATCACCCTTGACGCCATGCAGCGCCTTCAACGCCAGGGTATCGGCCTGGGTCAGCGCATCGTCATCGCTGTCGCCAAGCCGCTTCATCAACCAGTTTTTGAAGCCGGGAACCGGCGACAGGGTGGCGAATGTCTTCAAGCCGTCAAATTCAGCCGACAGCATGTTGGCTACCCGCTTGATCAGGAAATTGCCAAAACTGATGCCGGCCAGTCCTCGCTGGGCGTTCGATATGGAATAAAAAATGGCGGTATCGGCACTCGCCGGATCAATCACGGGGGCATTTTCATCCAGCAAGTCCTGAACGTTGCCCGCCAGCCCATCGACCAGCGCAACCTCGACAAATATCAACGGCTCATCCGGCATACGGGGGTGAAAATAGGCAAAACAGCGCCGATCGGAATCGAGCCGGTTTTTCAGGTCATCCCAGCTTTCAATGGCATGAACGGCTTCGTAGGAAATCAGTTTTTCAAGGACACTGGCAGAGGATTCTGTCCAGTTGATTTGACGAAGTTCGAGGAAATCCACATCGAACCATGTTTTCAGCAACCCCTTTAGATCCGCTTCCAGCGGAATCAGGGCCGGCTCGCTGCGTATCAGGTCGAGCAAACTGGCGCGCATATCGACCAGGAACTTAACCCCTTCGGGAAGGGCATTAAACTGTGTCAGCAGCCTGACTCGCGGCGGTTCCAGGGCTGCACGCAAGGCCCTCTCGGCCTTATGGCGGGCCGCATCATCTTTGGCGGAGCGCACCATATCGATGGCGGCATCGACCTTTTCACGTTCCACATCGAAATCCGTCGCCATCACTTTCAGGAACCGCTCGCGGCCCGTATTATTGAGCGCCATGTAGGCCCGCCCCAACGCCGCGGCCCGGGCCCGCGCCGAAACCTCGCCGCCACGGGTTTCAAGGCAGGCGTGCATTTGCTCGGCCAGCCGTTTGGCATCTTCATCGGGAAGGTCGGGTTGCAGGCTCGCCGCCGCTTCATCATAGGCCGATCCGGAGATCCCCTGCCAGGCCGTGCGCAAGTTGCTAAATGCCCGTTCCAGCAAACTGGCCTTGGCTATTTTCTTGGGTTTTATCGTCATTTCTATTGTATATCCAACTCCGACAAGACAAACGAAACGGCGCCGGCCAGATCCTCGGCGATCAGCCCCGAACCAAAGTGTGCCGCGGCCCGACCATGCAGCCACGCAGCGGCGCAGGCACTATCGAACGTATCCAGCCCACGGGCAAGCAGGCCGGTGATAAATCCGGCCAGGACATCCCCCGATCCCGCCGTTGCCAAAGTTGGCGGCGCCCCTTCATTGATCACGGTCTTGCCGTCGGGGGCGGCGATTGTCGTATCGGCCCCCTTCAACAGCACAACCGCGCCGCTGAGGTTGGCGGCCTGACGGGCGCGGGTTGCCTTATCGCCGACGACGTCAAACAGTCGCCCGAATTCCCCTTCGTGCGGCGTCAACAGGACCGGCCCCTTGATGGCGTTGAACAGAATGGCGGGATCGCCGGAAAAAACCGTCAGGGCATCGGCGTCCAGCACCAGCGGCTTGCCGGTCCCCAGGGCCGCCAGGGCGAATGCCCGAGTGCGATCGGTAACCCCGCTACCCGGCCCCACGAGGACGGCGTTGATGCGAGGGTCGGCAAGGAAATCGGCGAACGCCGGCCCGTCCCGGATCACCTTGACCAGGTTTCCGGGATCACCGGCGGCGTAGATGTCGAAGCTTTCTTGCGGCGTCGCGATACTGACCAGCCCTGCCCCCAGGCGCCGCGCCGCCGTCGCCGCCAGACGGGCCGCACCGGTCATTTCAGCGCCGCCGACAATCACGCCGTGGCCGCGCGTATACTTGTTGTCGACCGCCGCCGCCGGTGGAAAACGATCGAGCCAAAGACCCGGGCCATTAACAAACGTCATCGGTTGGATATCACTCAAAACGCGCTCGGAAATGCCGATATCGGCGACGATCACCTCACCCGCCAAGTCCCTGCCCGGCAACAAAAGATGGCCCGGCTTGCGCCTGAAAAACGTTACGGTGGCAACCGCCTTGATGGCCGCGCCGTTTTCATCACCCCGAATCTCGCCGGTATCGCCATCGACGCCGCTCGGAACATCGACGGCCAGGCACGCCAGCCCCCGCGTGTTGACGGCGTCAACGACCCGTTTGGCGATTCCCTCCAGGGGCCGGATCAGGCCCGCCCCGAACAACGCGTCGATAACCAGAACGTCGCCGTCAAGTGCTTCAGGACCGAAGGCCACGGTTTCCCCCTGCCACCGGTCGGCATTGACCGCAGCATCGCCGCGCAGGGCAGCCCGGTCGCCCAGCAAAGCGACGCGTGCCGGCCAGCCCCTGGCGAGCAACAGGCGGGCCGCGACGAAGCCATCGCCACCGTTGTTGCCGGGTCCGCATAACACAACCACAGACCGTTTCGGCCAGCGCTTGACGACCTCGCCGGCAACCGCCGCACCGGCGGCTTCCATCAGGTCCAGCCCCGGCGTTCCGGCGGCAATGGTGAGCGCATCGGCGGTCGACATTTCTTTGACGGTGAGCAGCGCGTTGTCGTACATGGCGATCATCATAACCGCTCGGGCGAGCGACGCCATCCTCCGCGTTTCATTTCCGTGCATTATCCGACATTAAAGGTATAAGAATGCCGTTATGAGTAAGAAAGATCAGACGGCTTTGGTGCTTGGCGCCGGCGTTATCGGCGTCACCACCGCCTACACTCTGGCGCGGGCGGGCTTGAACGTCACCGTGATCGATCGCCAGCCAGGACCCGGCCTCGAAACCAGCTACGCAAATGGCGGGCAAATTTCGGCCTGCCACACCGAACCATGGGCCGGACCATCAACGATTCCGAGAATCCTCAAATGGCTGGGGCGCGCCGACGCGCCCCTGGCGTTTCGCCTGAAGACCGATCCCGCCATGTGGTCGTGGTGCCTGAAATTCATCGCCAACTGCAATGAGCGGGCGCTCGCCATCAACATGGAACGGATGCTGCGCGTCGCCCTGCTCAGCCGGGACGCCCTCATCGCGGTGCGCGCCGAAACCGGCATCGAATACGATCAACTGAGCACCGGAATTCTGCACATCTACGAAAATTCAGACGACTACGAGCAGGCCTTGCGTCGGGCCGACGAGATGAACGAACTGGGCCTGTTTCGAAAACCGATGACCCCGCAAGGCTGCGGCGACCTGGAACCGGCCCTGAAATCGGCCCAATCGCGGGGCCTTTTGGCGGGTGGCATCTACACCCCGGAAGATGAAAGCGGCGACGCCTACGCATTCACCGCAAAACTGGCGGGCATCGCCGAACGGATGGGCGTCAAATTTCACTACGGGCAATCCATCGACAAATTGCTCACTCGGGGCCGGCGCATTGACGGAGTCCTCTGCGGCGATCAAAGCTTCGGCGCCGCCCACTATGTCATGGCCCTGGGCAGTTACAGCCCCCTGTTGCTGAAGCCGCTTGGCATCAGGGTACCGATCTATCCGGCGAAAGGGTATTCGGCAACGCTGCCCCTTGACGATGCCGCCAAGGCGCCGACGGTCAGCCTGATTCAAGATGAAAAAAAGCTGGTCTACAGCCGCCTTGGCAACCGGCTCCGTATCGCCGGTACCGCCGAAATAAGGGGCTATGATACATCCCTGGACCAGAGACGGGCCGGATTGATCGTCGATGCCGCGCTGGAATTATTTCCCGGCGCGGGCCGGGCGGAACGGGCGGAATTGTGGACCGGCCTGCGGCCCACAACGCCGGACAGCGTGCCGGTCATCGGCCGCACGCCCTATGACAACCTGATCCTCAACACCGGTCATGGCACCCTGGGTTGGACCATGGCCTGCGGTTCGGCCCGGATCGTCACCGATCTGGTGCTCGGTCGAGTGCCGGAAATCGCCATCGACGGACTGGATAGCGGGCGTTTTTAGAGTTTATCGAATGACACGGTGGCGATCGCACGATCGGTCTTTTTCTGTTTCCAGATCACCGGTTTCGACGGCGGCTGATCGGCGGAAGTAATCTTTGTGCCTTGGCCGACCGTCGATAATTCCACCCGTCCGGCCCGCGTCTCGACATAAATGCCCTTGCCGTCCAGCATCGCCACTTCGAAATCACCGTCAAGGACACCACCCCAGACCGTCGTTCCGCGGATGCCAATGGTCGCCCGTTCCGTTTCAACGACGAACGGGCCACTGTGATTTGCAACAATATCACCACTAACGGCCTTGAAGGCGCCTTGCATCAGCCTGAGCAGGGCATTGTCCTGTTGCCCGCCGACGGTGTAATCGACGATCACGAATACCGTCCTTTCGCCAAGCGTCAGTATCGCATCATCAAACATACGCACCTCAAGGCGAGCGCCCCTGCCGGTGGAAATAACATCGCCGCGCTGGATTTCGTCGCCAACCATAAGACGACGTGGCATGGCGTTCTGCATGGCAACCGACGTTCCTTGCATGCGAACGACGACTCCGGCGGTATTGTTTTCGGTGGCCACGGCCGATGACGTATCGGTGGTCAGGCACATTAACAGGACGATGAAACAGCCCAACCACGTACGGGCGCTTTGGGTCACAAACATTTTGATCTCCCCTTCTCGGCGCAAAGCCTCTTTGCCGCCAATGCATTCAAGCTATATAAAACTATATCCAATACCGGCCCCGAACACAAAGAAAGGCAACCGCAATGCCCGAGATCACCACACCTGCCACCCTGTTGCATTCCCTGGCCGCCATGATCTGGGTCGGCGGAATGTTTTTCGCCTACGTGGTGCTTCGGCCATCCTTGGGATTTCTCGAGCCATCACAACGCCTGACCCTGTGGGCCAATGTGTTCAAACGCTTTTTCGTCTGGGTCTGGCTGATCGTCTTTATCTTGCCCGTAACCGGTTATGCCCAGGTGATGATCGATTTCGGCGGCTTCGGCAACACCGGTATGCACATCAACATCATGCATATGACCGGCTGGGTGATGATTGCGCTGTTTCTGTACCTATATGTTGGCCCGTATGGCCGCTTCCGCGAATTCGTCGCCGCCTCGGACTGGCCGGCGGCGGCGGCTCAATTGAACATTATCCGGCGCATCGTCGGGACAAACACCGTCTTGGGCTTGTTGACCATCGCCGTTGGCGCATCCGGCAGATTCTGGGGATAGTCAAATGCCGGAAATGAGCAGAGACGACGTCGAGGTTATCGAGAAAAAGCAGGAATTCAAATCCTATGTGCGGGTCAATAGCTACCGGCTGAAGCACGCGTTGTTTGCGGGTGGCCAGAGCGCCGAAATTTCGCGCGAGGTCCTGGAACGCGGGCACGCCGCCGCCGTTTTGCTGTACGATCCCGATCTCGATTTACTGGTGATGATCGAACAGTTCCGCCCCGGCGCGTTCGCCGCCATCCAGTCCGGCCGGATGCCGGCCAGCGAAAGCCCCTGGCTGGTCGAATGTGTCGCCGGGATAATCGAAGACGGCGAATCCCCGGAAGATGTCGTCAGGCGGGAAGCGATCGAGGAAGCCGACTGCGCCATTTCTGAGCTGGTTCCGCTGTGTCATTATTACACGTCACCGGGGTGCGTTTCGGAATCGGTCTTTCTGTTTTGCGGCAGGGTCGATGCGTCGAACGCCGGCGGGATTCACGGCCTTGACAGCGAACATGAGGATATCCGTGTTTTCACTATTTCCCCCGACCAGGCCCTGCAGTGGTTGGCGACCGGACGAATCAACAATTCGATGACCATGATCGCCCTGCAATGGCTCCAACTGAACAAGGATAAACTGGCCCGGGAATGGCTCAGGTCGGGACAAACGGAAGCGGGTTCTTGATTGCCCGCGCTGTCATGGTTAGGGTCAATTTTTAGATCGAAAGAATTTTAGACATGGATATACGTAACGGTTTTATTGGCGCTATTGGCAACACCCCGCTGATCCGCCTGCGCGGTCCTTCGGAAGCCTCTGGCTGCGAGATTCTCGGCAAGGCCGAATACGCCAACGCGGGAGGATCCGTGAAGGACCGGGCGGCGCTTTACATCGTCCGCGACGCCGAAAAACGCGGCCAGTTGAAACCGGGCGGCATCATCGTCGAAGGCACCGCAGGCAATACGGGAATCGGCCTGGCGCTGGTCGCCAATGCGCTCGGCTACCGCTGCGTGATTGTTATCCCGGAAACCCAAAGTCAGGAAAAGAAAGACATGCTGCGGCTGTGCGGCGCCGACCTGCGCGAGGTTCCCGCCGTGCCCTACAGTAATCCTGAAAATTACGTCCATGTTTCCGAACGCCTGGCCAAGGAACTCAACGCGTCGGACGAGAAAGGTGCGATCTGGGCCAACCAGTTTGATAACACCGCCAACCGGCAAGCCCACATCGAAACCACCGGGCCTGAAATCTGGCATCAGACCGGCGGCAAGGTTGACGGCTTTATCTGTTCCGCCGGCACCGGCGGGACGCTGGCAGGTGTCGAAAAAGCCCTTCGACTGCTCAACAAGGACGTCAAGATCGGCCTTGCCGACCCCATGGGAGCGGCGCTGTACAACTACTACGCTAACGGCGAATTGAAATCGGAAGGCTCATCGATCACCGAAGGAATCGGCCAAGGGCGGATTACCAGGAATCTTGAGGAACTGAAGGTCGATATGCCCTACCAGATTCCGGACGAAGAATTATTGCCCGTCGCTTTTGACTTGTTATCGAAGGAAGGGTTGTGCCTGGGCGGATCCAGCGGCATCAACGTCGCCGGCGCCCTGCGGATGGCCCATGATTTAGGCCCCGGCCATACCATCGTCACCATGTTGTGCGATTCCGGCACCCGTTACATGAGCAAGATGTTCAATCCGGTCTTCTTGCGTGAAAAGAATCTGCCCGTCCCTGGCTGGCTATAGAAGGATACAAAAATGAATTTCAAGAACCAGGACGCTATCGTCGGCACCGATTGGCTGGCGCGGCACATGGACGCCCCCGATGTGCGGATCGTCGATGCGACCTTCTACCTGCCGCATGACGAACGTAGCGCCCGTGAGGAATACCATATCCGCCATATCCCCGGCGCCGTCTATTTTGATATTGACGATATCGCCGACAGCAACACCCGGCTTCCTCATATGCTTCCCAGCCCGGAGAAATTTTCGTCGAAAGTGCGTGAACTCGGGCTCGGCGATGGCAATCGCATCGTTATTTACGACAGCTCCGGCGGCTTCATGGCGGCTTGCCGGGTCTGGTGGATGTTCCGTTTGTTCGGGCATACCGATGTCGCGGTGCTGAACGGCGGCCTGCCGAAGTGGATTAAGGAAAAACGACCGGTGGACGACGCCGACGTCATCCCGCCGGAACGCCACTTTACGGCCCGAATGAACAACATGCTGGTCAAGAATATCGATCAGATGACCGCCAATCTCAACACCCACAAGTTTCAGGTTATCGATGCTCGCAGTCCCGGTCGTTTCGACGGCATTGACCACGAACCGCGACCGACCGAAAAGCGGGGCCATATTCCGGGCAGCATCAACCTGCCGTTCATCGCCCTGTTGAACCCGAAGGATAACTTTACGTTCAAATCGTCCGCCGACATCGAGGCGGCCTTTAGGGACGCCGGGGTCGATTTCTCAAAACCGATCATCACCAGTTGCGGGTCGGGCGTGACCGCGGCGGTCGTCGCCTTCGCCCTGCACCTTATCGGCTACGAAGATGTTCCTGTCTATGACGGTTCATGGGCGGAATGGGGCGACCATTCCGATACTCCGGTCGGACCGTGACGTCCGAAAAGCTGGTTGTCCGGCCCGTTGAAGACGGTGAAGAGGACGCCCTGATCGCCCTGTGGCGGGACTGCGACTCGCTGCGCCCGTGGAACGATCCCGTCCATGACATCGCCTACTGCCGGGCGAACCCGACCAGCGAAATGTTCGTCGGGCTTTTGAATGGCGATATCGTCGCCTCGGTCATGGCCGGTAACGATGGCCTCCGGGGCGCAGTTTATTCCGTCGCCACAGCGCCTGTTCACCGGCATAAGGGCCTCGGGCGACAGATGATGGCGCACGCGGAAACCTGGTTACGGTCGCGCGGCGTCTGGAAGATCAATCTGATGATCCGCGAGGGTAATGAGACGGTTCAAAAGTTCTACGAGGCGCTTGGCTATGAGGTCGAACCACGGACGGTAATGGCTCACAGAATCGCCGATCAGACCGCAGGCGCCACACTGAAGACGATCGTAACCTCACTGGAAATGAAACATCGACCGAAGGCCCCCAGCCCGCCACCGCCGATCAAGAATCTGGCCCTGCTGCGCGCCGAAAAGCCAACCGCCGCCTTTTACCGATACCTATATGGCAGCGTTGGCGCGCCGTGGTTGTGGTACGAACGGTCGATCATCGGCGACGCCGCATTGTTGCCGCTGATCAACGATGACAAGGTTGAAATTTACGTGCTGTATGTTGGCGGCACTCCGGCGGGTTACTTTGAACTGAACCTGAAAGTATTCCCCCAAATCGAGCTGGCATATTTCGGCCTGATGCCGGAATTTATCGGCATGAAACTGGGGCCGTACCTGCTGGGTCAAGCCATCGACACGGCCTGGGCGCATGATCCCGAACGGCTGTGGGTTCATACCTGCGATCTGGACCATCCGGGCGCCTTGCCGCTGTACCAGCGGATGGGCTTTGAGCCCTATGCCCAAAAAACCGAAACGATCGAAGATCCGCGCATCAGCCACCCCGAATTAAACTGGCCATCGCCACCCACGAAAGAAAAATAAGATAATGAAAATTGGTATCCCCAAGGAAATCAAATCAGAAGAAGGGCGCGTCGCCCTGTTGCCTGTCCACGTCGCGGAATTAATCGACGATGGCCATAGCGTGACAGTCGAGACCGGGGCCGGAATTTTATCGGGCGCTACCGATGCGGACTACACAGCCGTTGGCGCTCGGATCGCCCCGGGTTCCGCCAGCGTATTCGGCACCTGCGAGTTGATCGTCAAGGTCAAGGAACCGCAGGAAGCCGAATACGGACTGATGCAACCCCACCATATTCTGTTGACCAATATTCATGCCGCCGCCGACCGGCCATTGACCGATCAATTGCTGAAAATCGGATTGAGCGCTATCTCGGCGGAAAACACGCACCGTTACGGGTCCCCAAATTGCCCGCTGGCCGGTGAAGTCGGGGCTTTCGAAGGTGTGCGGATGTGCCTGTCGCCGCATGGCGGCAGTGGGCGTCACTTCATGCCCCATTTTGGCGCGCCGGCCTTAAAGGCCGTCGTTCTTGGCCTGGGTGCGGTCGGCAACGGGGCGCTTAGAACCCTGATGCGTCTCGGCTGTTCGGTCACTGGACTGGATATCAATGCGGGATCACGCAAGCGGGCCAGACTGGAATGGGCCGGGTCCGATTTCAGCGCCGGTGATATTGCCGCCCTGCCCGGCTTGCTCGCCGACACTGACCTGTTCGTCAATTGCGTGCTGTGGCCGAAACACCGTAACGACCATCTGATTAGCCGCGCCATGCTTGCGCAAATGAAGTCGACGGCGGTGATCGCCGATATTTCATGCGATGAAGGCGGTGCGGTGGAAACGACCCGGGCGACGACCTGGAGCGATCCGGTTTACGTTGAAGACGGCATTCGCCACTTTTGCGTCGACAACATTCCCGGCGCGGTGCCGGCAACGGCATCTGCCGGATATGGCGCGGCCCTGTTGCCCCATATCAAATCCATCGCCCGACACGGTGTAATAGCGACTTGCCGTCAGGATGACTGGCTGGCTCGAGGCCTGACCTGCATCAACGGCGAGCTAATCCTGGAAGAAGCGGGCATTGTGCAAAAGCGTCCCTTCACTCCTGTCGCGGAATTATTGTCCGATTGACGAACCTCGCGCCACCGTGTTAATCAAACGACCATGCGTACGTTGAATAAACGAATGATCGGTAAACGAATGTTGAGCACCGCCATGACTATGGCGACGCCGCTTTCGCTGATTTTGTTCGTTTATAAAAAGAGTACGCATTATGTCTCCCGACCCATCATCTGACGTTCCGCCTCCCCCCCGGGAACCCGCTTGTCCTGCTGAACAGTCGGTCGTCCTGGTGATCAGCCTGACGGCGGTGCCGTCTATTCGCCTGACGCACGACATCGGCGCCGTCCTGAAGCATCGTTTCGGGGCGCCCTATAGCTTCCTGGGCGAGATTAACGCGGGTCCGGGCCTGAGCCTGCGACTCGGCGATCCCGGTCCGACGGAGACCGAAGCACTGGCCCGGCGACTGTTGAAATTGAACGGGGTAAAAAAGATCGTGGCGGAGCGAGTCTGTCCCCGTCGCGGAAAAATCTATGCGATCAGTCTGCGATCATCTTCAGCGTAAAGACGAAAGATTAGCCATCAATGCCGTTTTGACCCGGCGGATTTCCTCGGCAACCTTGTGCGCCCGGTCGCGATCTTCTTCGCAGCACTCGTCAAAGGCAACGGTGGCGCAACGGTCGCGTTCCTCCAACAAGGCGTTGATGATCGTCTGTTCGATGGCGTCGGCAATTTCCTTCGGGTGCTCTTCGGGCGTTACGCCCAGGATTTCCTGAACCTTCCGGGTCGCCTCCTCGGCACGGTCTCTCAGACTCTTTGTCATTTTGCGCTCCTAGTGGGCCAATATCTGGCTGAGGAACAACTTGGTACGGTCGTTCTGCGGATTGTTGAAGAACTCGTTCGGTTCATTTTGTTCGATGATCTGGCCTTCATCCATGAAAATCACCCGGTTGGCGACGGTCTTGGCGAAGCCCATTTCGTGGGTAACGCACAACATGGTCATGCCTTCCTGGGCCAGCTCGATCATCACGTCGAGCACTTCCTTGATCATTTCGGGATCAAGCGCCGAGGTTGGTTCATCGAACAGCATGATCTTGGGGTTCATGCACAATGAACGGGCGATGGCGACACGTTGCTGCTGACCGCCGGAAAGCTGGCCGGGGTACTTGTGCGCCTGTTCCGGAATTTTGACGCGTTCCAGATACTTCATTGCGACATCTTCCGCTTCGGCCTTGGGCATTTTGCGTACCCAGATCGGAGCCAGGGTCAGATTGTCCAGAATCGAGAGATGCGGAAACAAGTTGAAATGCTGGAAAACCATGCCGACTTCGCGGCGGATCTGCTCGACGTGCTTGAGGTCCCCGGTCAATTCCGTGCCCTCGACAATGATCTGTCCCTGTTGATGTTCTTCCAATCGATTGATGCAACGGATCATCGTCGATTTGCCCGACCCGGACGGCCCGCAAACGACAATGCGTTCGCCCTTGTTAACCGTCAGGTTGATGTCCTTCAGCACATGAAATTCACCGTACCATTTATGCATACCGACCAACTTGATCATGACGTCATCGGAAACGTGCATTTTTCCGGTCGGCTGAGCGACGGCGAGTTCTGACATTGTTGTTCTCCGTAACCTGAAATTCGGCAATCAATGGCCGGTGTTTAGTTTTTTCTCAAGATGCTGGCTATAGCGCGACATACCGAAACAGAAGCACCAGAAGATGAAGGCCGCAAAAACATAACCCTCGGTGGAAAAACCAAGCCAGTCCGGGTTGGTTCCGACAAGCTGTATGCTGCCAAGGAGATCGAACAAACCGATGATCAACACGAGGGTCGTGTCCTTGAACAGCGCAATGAACGAACTGACGATGCCGGGGATCACCAGCTTCAACGCCTGCGGCATAACGATCAGCCCCATGATCTTCCAGTAGCTCATGCCCAGGGCCTGAGCGGCCTCGGTCTGCCCCCTGGGAATCGCCTGAAGGCCGCCACGGATGACTTCCGCCAGATAGGCGGCGGAAAACAGCATGACACCGATCAACGCCCTGACCAGCTTATCGGGGCTCATCCCCTCGGGCACAAATAACGGGAACATGACCGAAGACATGAACAGCACGGTGATCAGCGGAACCCCGCGCCACAGTTCAATAAAGCCAACGCACAGTGCCTTGACGATTGGCATTTCCGACCGGCGCCCCAGCGCCAGCACAATACCGATCGGCAACGACCCGACAATCCCCGTCAGCGAAATCACCAGCGTCAGAAACAGGCCGCCCCACAGGGGCGTTTCGACATTCTCCAGGCCGAAACTACCGCCGACGAAAAGATAATATGCGATCACCGGGTAAACGGCGAGCAGGAAGATCGATAGCAGACCCTTGCGGCTAAAACCCGGGATGAACAGCGGAATCATTGATCCGACCAGCAAAATATAGGCGGTATTGATGCGCCACAGTTCTGTATCCGGGTAGCGCCCGTACATGATCTGCTTGATCCAATGGTCGATGAAAACCCAGCAGGCGCCTTCGCGGGTGCAATCGTTGCGAGTCGTTCCAACCCAGTTTGCGTCTATCAAGGCCCACTGAATCAGTGGCGGCACCGAGATGTAGATAATCCACAGACAGAGCACCGTGAGCACCGTGTTAATGGGTGAGGAAAACAGGTTGGCCCGCATCCAGCCGACGAAGCCAACCATGTTAACGGGCGGCGCCATGTCCGGGTGGCGGCCCAGCTCATAGGTTTTTTGTTCAGACATCTTAGCGCTCCACCAAGGCCATTTTCTTATTGTACCAGTTCATAAAGGCAGAAATCAGCAGGCTGATCGTCAGGTAGACACCCATGGTAATGGCGATGACCTCGACCGCCTGCCCTGTCTGCATCAAAATTGTGCCGGCAAATACCAACACGATATCCGGATAGGCGATGGCGGCGGCCAGCGACGAGTTTTTGGTCAGATTCAAATATTGGTTGGTCAACGGCGGAATGATGACCCGCAGGGCTTGCGGAATGACCACCAGTCGCAACGTCGTCCCAGGTTGAAGACCGAGCGCATAAGCGGCTTCCGTCTGCCCGCGGCTGACCGCCATGATGCCGGCGCGGACGATTTCGGCAATGTATGTCGCGGTGTACAGCGCCAAGGCCAAAACCAGCGCAACCAGTTCAGGGATAAGGACGATACCGCCGGTGAAATTGAAGCCGGTCAGTTCCGGGTACTCCCAACTGAGTGGAAATCCCGTGACGGCTGCCACAACGAGGGGCAAGCCGACCAGCAGGCCGAAAGCGGCATAAGCGGTGTGAAATTGTTGTCCCGTTTCCTGTTGCCTCTTGTGGGCCCAACGGGCCATGAAAAAGACGGCGACAACGGCGACGACGAAAGCCCAGGCGACAAAACCGAAGCCGGGCAAGAAATGAGGATAAGGCGAATAAAGGCCTCGGATATTCAAGAAAAAAGTGTCAAATGCGTTCAGGCTTTGTTTTGGCCCCGGCAATTGACGCAAAACGGCAAAATACCAAAAGAAAATTTGCAGCAACAAAGGAATATTACGCAGTGTTTCAACATAGACCGCCGCCATTTTTGACAAGATCCAGTTGTTCGAAAGCCGGGCGACACCGACCAGAAAGCCAATGATGGTAGCGAAGAAGATGCCGATACCGGCGACCAAAAGGGTGTTCAGAAGGGAAACAATGAAAGCCCGAAAATAGGTGTCTTCCTCTGAATACTTGATCAATGTCATCAGGATCGAAAATCCGGCGGTGGTCTTCATAAAACCGAACCCGGACGCGATACCCTGACGTTCAAGGTTAGCCAGCGTGTTGGAAATCAAAACATAACCAAGGGCGACGACGCCCCCCAACACGAGCACTTGGAAAAACAAAGCCCGATAAACCGGATCATTCCAGATCGGTGGTTTGGCGGGTTTGGTGACGTCTGAAACGACCTCTGACACAGTAAGTCCCTCTCGGATTTTATATTAACCGAAACCAAAAATCGGAAACTAAAGCGATATGCCCGGCCTTTTTTGGGGCCGGGCATACACTTTAATTGGAGCGACTAAATCAACGAGCCGGCATTCCGTACATCAACCCGCCCTTCGTCCACAGGTTGTTAACGCCGCGCGGAAGCTTCAGCGGGGTGTTGAGACCAACATTACGGTCGAAGCTCTCGCCGTAGTTACCGACCTGCTTGACGATGTTGTAGGCCCAGTCACTGCTCAGACCCAGGTTTTTGCCGATATCGCCTTCGGTTCCGAGAAGACGCTTGACGGCCGGGTTGGTGGTGCTGCCCTTCATGCTATCGACATTGGCCGAGGTGATGCCCATTTCTTCGCTGTTGAGCATGGCATACAGGGTCCATTTGACGACATCGAACCATTGATCGTCGCCTTGACGAACGACGGGACCAAGCGGCTCCTTGGAAATAACTTCCGGCAGAACAAGATGGTCGTCAGGCTTGGCCAATTTCAGGCGCTGAGCAGCCAGACCGGACTGATCCGTGGTGAAGACGTCACAACGGCCAGCATCGTAAGCGGCGACAACTTCGTCTGCTTTTTCGAAAGCGACCAGCTTGTATTTCATCTTATGGGACCGGAAGAAATCGGCCACATTCAATTCGGTCGTGGTGCCAAGGTTGGTGCAAACGGCGGCCCCAGCCAATTCCATGGCGCTCTTCACACCAAGGCTCTTGCGAACCATGAAGCCCTGACCGTCATAGTAGTTAACGCCGGCGAAGTTCAACCCCAGAGCCGAATCGCGAGTCGCCGTCCAGGTGGTGTTGCGGGACAACACGTCGATTTCACCGGACTGCAACGCGGTGAAGCGTTCCTTGGCCGACAGCGGCGAGAATTTGACTTTTTTGGCATCGCCGAGAACGGCGGCGGCAACAGCCTTGCAGAGATCGGCATCGATGCCGGTCCAGTTACCGCTGGAATCCGGGTTCGAGAAGCCGGGAAGCCCCTGGCTGACGCCGCACTGAACGAAGCCCTTGGCCTTGACATCGTCTAGTGTGCCCGCATTCGCCGCGGTGCTGACAAACGCAGCAGCCGCGACGGCGGACAATAATTTAACGGATTTCTTCATTAGATATTCTCCCTGGAGGATTGATTGATTTTTTTAGCCCGCCCGATACTGTATACGATGCCATCGCCACATTGTATCGGAACAATAAAGCTGAGCCATGTAAACATGAACAATCTTGTCTCACAAGGATTTAACATTGAAGTGTTTCAATTTTTTTTTGTTCGACACATTTGACTCGCCCTATTTTCCCGCTGCATAGCAGACTGTGCCGCCCCTTCTTTCCGGTTTTGAATGGACACGTGTAAACAATGAAAAAGCAAACCAGACTCCTCCATGTCGGGCGCAACCCGAAAGACAACCACGGCGTCGTCAATCCGCCGGTTTATCATGCCTCGACGATTCTTTACCCATCGGTCGCCGCCGTGGAACAAACGATCCGCGCCCCGTTTGAAGGCGTAACCTACGGCTTGCGGGGCACCCCGACGACATTTGCGTTGGAAGATGCGATCACGGAACTGGAAAACGGTTTTCGGACCATCGCCGTCTGTTCAGGCCTGGCCGCCGTAACGGCGCCATTGCTGGCCTTCCTGAAATCCGGCGACCATCTGCTGATACCCGACAACGTCTATGGCCCGACCCGGCGGTTTTGCGACACCAAGCTGTCGCGGTACCAGATCGAGACGACCTATTACGACCCGATGATCGGCGCCGGCATCGAGGGCCTCTTCAGGGACAACACCAAGATATTATTCATGGAGTCCCCCGGATCACTGACCTTCGAAGTTCAGGACGTTCCCGCCATGGCGGCGGCGGCCAGAAGCAAGGGGATCATCAGCGTCATCGACAACACCTGGTCGGCCGGCCACTTCTTCCGGCCGCTGGACCACGGCGTCGATATCTCCCTGCAAGCGGTGACGAAGTACATCGGCGGTCATTCCGACCTGATGATGGGCAGCATCACGACCAACCAGGAGACGTTCCTGGCCGTCAAGGAAGAATGTTCATCGATCGGCTTTCATGCCGCGCCCGATGACTGCTACCTGGCCCTGCGCGGACTGCGCTCCATGCCGGCGCGCCTGTCCCGCCACCAGGAAACGGGGCTGATTCTCGCCAACTGGCTGGCCGACAGGCCGGAGATCGAAACCGTTCTGCACCCGGCCCTGCCATCCTGTCCGGGCCACGCCGTCTGGAAGCGCGACTTCAGCGGATCATCCGGCCTGTTCGGTATTGTCCTCAAGGACGGCTACACGAAAGCGGCCGTGACGGCGATGCTGGACGGCATGGAATTGTTCCCCATGGGATTCAGTTGGGGCGGCTACGAAAGCCTGATCATGACCTACGGCACGTCGCCCGAACGAACGGCAATTCCATGGGCATCGGGCCAATTGCTGAGACTCCACGCCGGCCTGGAAGCCCCCGAGGACTTGATCGCCGATCTGGACAAAGGGCTGGCCCGCCTTAACGCCGTATAGAAAGCGCGGCGACCGGGCGACTGAGGACGAACAACACCATCGAGGCGACGACGATGGACGGCCCGGACGGGGTGTCGAACACATAGGAGCCCGACAACCCACCGAGAACGGACAAGCCACCGCAAATGGCGGCCAAGGCCGCCATCTGTTCCGGCGTCCGCGACAGCGGCCGGGCCGTCGCGGCTGGAATAATCAGCAACGACGTCACCAGCAGGACACCGACAATCTTCATGGCCAACGCCACCAGTGCGGCCAGGATCAACATAAAGACAAGCCGGACACGGGCGACATCGATCCCTTCGACCTGGGCCAGTTCCGCGTGAACGGTCATCGTCAGCAACGGTCGCCATATCCACAACAGAACACCGCCAATAAGCGTGCCGACGCCGAACAGCCAATATAGATCGGTCATACCGACCGCCAGAATATCACCAAACAGATACCCCATCAGATCGAAGCGGGCATTGTCGGCAAAAGCGATCAAAACCAGCCCCAACGCCAGCGCCCCGTGCGCCAAAATGCCAAGCAGCGTATCCTCGCTAAGGTGCGCCGCACCATCGCCGCCGGAACCGGCGGAAAGCACGAGCGCCACGACGATACCGACTCCGGCAACGCCGATCATCGGAGAAATCCCGAGCAGTAATCCGAGGGCGATTCCAAGCAGCGCCGAATGGGACAAGGTCGCGCCGAAATAGGCCATCCGCCGCCACACCACAAAGGCCCCCAGCGGACCCGAAATCGCCGCGACGACAAGGCCGGCCAGTCCGGCCCGGATCAGGAAATCATCCATGAACGTGACCTTCGTGATCGCCATGGGGCACCACGTTGCCATGAACGTCATGATCGTGATCATGTTGGTGATGGTAGACGGCCAGCTCACCGGCTATTTCGGTGCCGAACAACGAGACGAATTCCGGATGACGGCTAACCATTTCCGGATGACCGGCGCAACAGACGTGATGGTTCAGGCAGACCACCTGATCCGTCGCCGCCATGACAACATGTAAGTCATGGGACACCATCAGCACGCCGCAGCCACGCTCGTCGCGTAATCGGCGGATCAAAGCATACAGTTCGGTCTGGCCCCAAACATCGACGCCCTGCACCGGCTCGTCCAGCACCAGTAAATCGGGATCTCGCAACAGGGCGCGGGCCAGCAGGACCCGCTGCAATTCGCCGCCCGAAATATTCTGGATCGCACTATCGGCGACCTGCGAGGCACCGACTTCCGACAGGACGTGCCGGCGACGTCCCATTTTTGCCTGGGCGCGGTCAAGCCCAAGGGCGAGAAAGCCATTGACCGTAAGGGGCAGCGATGGATCAATGGTCAGGCGTTGCGGCATATAGCCGATCCGCAAACCGGGGCGGCGACGGACCGTTCCACCGTGCGGCGGGATCAGCCCCAACATGACCTTGATCATGGTCGTTTTACCGGCCCCGTTGGGTCCGATCAACGTCATGATTTCGCCGCTTCTGACACTCGCCTCGGCATTTTTCAATATTGGTCGCCCGGAAAACGAGACATCGATGCCGGAAGCCTCGATGAGAATATTCCCCCCATCATCGCGCTCAGGCATGGGCGGCGTTCCGGCAATCGGGGCAATAGCCTTCGACTTCCAGGGTACGACCGGCGACCTTGAAGCCGGCCTCCGTCGCCAGATCGCCGATTGCTTCATCGATTCGCGGGTCGGTGATTTCGGCGGCAACACCGCAGTCGCGGCAGATCAGAAACTGCGACGGATGCCCGTGCCCGACCGCACCGCTGCACCCTATGTACGTGTTCCGACTTTCGATTTTGTGAACAAGACCGTGTTCGATCAGAAAATCCAGCGCCCGATACACCGTCGGCGGCGCCGCCGAACCGCGTTCATCCCGCAACATATCCAGCAGATCGTATGCCCCAACCGGTCGGTGACTGCCCCAAACCAATTCCAACACGCGGCGGCGCAACGTCGTCAAGCGCGCGTCTTGTTCGCTGCAAAACCTGGACGCCTGATCCAACGCGTTTTCGATACAGTGCACATGATCGTGATTTCTTCGCTTGAAAAGTCTCGCCATCGTCCAAATCCCGGTCTTGACTATGATTTGTAATAATATAACATTTCATTTCATGCCCTGCCAGCCCTTATTCATTTTCCGACGGATGCCAAGTCCTTGAAATTTTCCTGCCGTCCCTTTTGGATATTTCTGTTCGCGGGTCTGCTCTTCATGCCCTCTTCCGGCACGGTTGTAGCGGCGCAAAAGACCCCGGCCCTTTCCGTCGCCGTCAGCATCAAGCCCCTGCATTCGCTCATTTCCGGGTTAATGGAAGGAACCGGCAGCCAGCCATCCCTGATCGTACCGGGCGGCGCCTCTCCTCACGCCTACTCCCTGAGGCCATCCGACGCCCGCAAAATTGATCGCGCCCGCCTGATTTTCTGGATTGGCCCCGGCCTCGAAAGCTTCCTGGTGAAACCGCTGCAATCCCTGGCAGACAAGGCCCGCATCGTGACCTTCCTGCCACAACAAGAAGCTACAACGGCCCGGCAGGGTCAGGACCATAATCATCACGGCGCAAGCCCCCATATCTGGCTGTCGCCGATTGAAGCGATCGGCATTGTCAAAATCGCGGCGGCGCGCCTGGCCGAGGCCGACCCCGGCAACGCCGACCGATACCGACACAACGCCGCGGTGGTGAACAAACGGCTGCGCGACCTTCAGGCTGAAATATCCAATCGGCTGCGCCCCGTCAGATCAAAACCGTTCATCGTCTTCCACGACGCCTATGACCATCTGGCCAAGGCCTTCGGGCTGACCATCGCCGGTGTGGTGACGGTCAGCCCGGACCGCGCCCCCGGCGCCAGGCGCATCGCGACTTTAAGAAAACTGATGGCAGCGAGCAAAGCGTCCTGCCTGTTTGGCGAACCGCAGATTGGCCCCCGCCGCCTGAACATGATTGTCGAAAACATAAAGAATGCCCGCACAGGAATCCTCGACCCCCTGGGGGCCAACATACCGGCCGGCAAGGATATGTATTTTATCCTGATGCGGGCCAACGCCCAGGCCCTGGTTGACTGCCTGTCCGGTTAAGGACTCTTAACCACTTTCAGTCTCTGGCTCATCAATTCCTGGAACACGCCATAGGCTGGCGAGTCCAGTTCCAGGATCTGGACGGCCAAATTCCCGGCCGCGGAATCCGCACGAACGACCCGGGCACGAATATTGACCGCTGTCATCTCCTCGTCAAGCGGGCCAATTTCGGTGATCGTCAACAAAGATCCCGTGCTTAATTTCCCGTCATAGTCATCGACCAGAATGCCGCCCATGCTCCAGTTGATGGAACGGTATGGCGTCTCGCCGATCTTGAGGCTCATGCCGGGATCGGCGACCCTTTTATGAAGGCGTTTTTCTTTACCTTCCGGCTTTTTCTTCATATGTATTTGCCCCCGTGCGATCAGACTGTTTTGCAATTTACCGGAAATGCCTTATTTGATAAAGACTTAAACATTAATCCAGACAACAACGGATCGTCACCAATGACCGCCCACACCCGACCACAAGACGACACCATCGCGACCATCGTGCAGACAATCGCGTTCAACGCCGATGGGCTGGTCCCCGCCATCGCGCAGCAGCATGACAGCGGCGAGGTTCTGATGATGGCGTGGATGACGGCGGAGTCTGTATCCGAAACACTAGAAACGGGCCGCGTCTGCTATTATTCCAGATCGCGCGGCAAATTATGGCGCAAGGGAGAAACCTCGGGACAGGTCCAGAAGCTCATCGAATTTCGCTGGGATTGCGACGCGGATACCCTGCTGCTACTGGTCGATCAACTTGGCGTCGCCTGCCATACGGGACGGCGCAGTTGCTTTTTTAACGCCGTTCGCGATGGCAAGATTGAATCCATCGCCGAACCTGAAATCAATCCGAACGAACTGTATAAATAAAAATCAGCCGGAAACGATTGCCGCCGACGGGGCGTGAACTTGTCGGCAGCCGTTCGACGGTAGCGGACTCATCAGTCTCGGCTATCAAACACCGCAAAATCCCTCGTCGCCATCGGGAGGCAATCATCAATTCGTGGCACATCCTTTATCGGCTTATTGAAGTTCGCCCCGTCGTCGGTGGATGTTGTTCTTGATCTTGCTTGTTTTGCAGTCGTTTCCGAATCGCCTTCCCTTGATGTTCACGCGATTTCCGAGAGCCATTGAGGCAGTTGCCGGGACCGAACACCCAGGTCAACTGCCCCTGATCCGAGACGACCAGACCCGGCTCAGTCACTACTCGGACCGCGACACGGCCGTATCGAACCGGATGGAATAGACTTCTTCATCCGGCTGTTGATGCGACCGGCGCCCACGGATGGCGGTCACGGACGTTTTCTCTTCTAATCGCTTTCCACCTGCACCGCGAGGCTAGTTTCCGCCACCGCCGGCACCGCCACCACCACCGCCACCACCACCGCCACCGGCACCGCCACCGGCACCGCCGGCGCCACCGCCGCGGCCGGAACCTTGGCTCATGCCTGGATCGCGACGCTGTCGATCTTGCATTCGAGTCTGGTTCAGCTTCCGATATTCATTGCGTATGCGCAGGCGCTCTTCGTCGCTTTCAGCGTTACGGAGTCTCTCCCGCATCCGCTCCCGTTCCCGTCGGGTCAACATCTGCTGATCGGCGATTCCCTGGGACTGCCCCACGGTCGGAAACGTAATGATCATCCCAACCGCCAACATAAGCTTCAGTGTGTCCCTGCGTTTCATGTCGCTTCTCCATAATATTCATGAGACCGTGGAGCTGGAGCTTTAGGATCGCTATCTTGTCTCATGAGGTTAAAACTTCTCCATATTCGAGAACGACCTGTCCGGGCGCTGGCGTCGGGCTTCCGCCGTCGCCACAACCTGCCCCGCCAGATCCGGTTTCGCGGTAACGAGCTACCCCTTTTTCCGGTCATTCACGTTGAGAGTTCTACTGCATTATAGTCCTCTTTCTGGGCGTACTCAACGGGCGTCGGGCAACCCAATGAGCTATGTGGCCTCCGGGTTTTGTCATCGAACTTCCAGTCTTCAACGATCCGCCCGGCATCTGCCAGGGTGGTGACCCAGTGTTCGTCCAGGCATTCATCCCGGAACTTGCCCCGTTAAAGCTTTCGACGAAGGCGTTCCGGGCAGATTTTCCCGGTTCGATGAAGTGCGCCGTTTCGACAGGCCCATTCGCCCAACGTTCTGGATGCACCGTCGGTTGGTATGGCAGTCTCCTTTGCTATCAGGGCCCGCTCGAAGTAATCGGAATATTTGGAAATTGGGGAGTTCATTTACGGAGCTTCCGTGAGAGACCTGATGCCTATAGAAATACAGGGCGGTCATACACCGGCTAGGGTGTCTGGTTGATTGAGTTCATGAAGCCGTGGGAGTGGCGAAGGAGGTAAAGACATGTTTGGTTTATTGTCACGAGTGACTGGCCGTAAGGAGCGTGAACCCGACATTGAGTTCGTGGTATTCGACCTGGAAACAACCGGACTGAGCCCCAAGCGCAATGCCATAATTGAAATTGGGGCAATTCACTACACCCACGGCCAAGACAATCATCGATCATTTCAATCTTTTGTCGATCCAGGAAAACCCATTCCCAAGAAGATTTCAAAACTAACGGGAATCACTGACGATATGGTGACGGGGGCGGACGGGCCGGAAGTCGCGTTGAGAGAATTTCTTAAATTTGTTGGTGGCTGTACATTGGTTGCCTATAACGCAAGCTTCGATATGGGGTTTCTCAGACACCATGGGGGCAAGCACGGCCTAGATGTCGATATCCCAGCTATAGACGCTCTCCGGTCTGCCAGGCGGGCTTGGCCAGACCTTCCAAACCATAAACTCGCTACTGTTGCAAAACACTTGGACATAGATGTAGGGCAGTCCCACCGAGCACTAGATGATTGTCTGACAACCCTCCATGTTTACGCGCAATCTACATTTATGGGTAAATAGGATGACCACCGACCTCGACATCTACCGCACCGCTAACGAACTCATAGAGCAGCACGGCGACGATGCACCGGTCCACGCTGCTGCGGGCTGATGAAATGCCGGAGACCTGGACGGCCTGCGAGCAGGATGGACAAAGCTCCTCCATAAGTGTCCGTATGCTCGTTCTCTGATGTTCAAAAGGGCTTGAAACCGCAATCATTGCGAGGGTTCGACTAGGCAAGCCAAAGTAATACAATCCCGGATATCGATTTGAGCACAAATAACCCGTTTGCAATTACGCTCGCATATGCACCAAACGTCCCGCTATTAGCAATGGCGGTGATGACCGAATAGCAATGGCGGTGATGACCGAATCGGGAATATTGTTTTCTTTCCTTCCCCGGGTAACGGGCTTGAGTGAGCCCATTAATTCTCCCTGTACAGAGAACCCCGCGAGGATGATTCCAAGAATAAAGCATGACAGAGGGATCAGGGCTGGCCTGAACGGAGCATTTCGCGCCCAGGTCGCGCCTATGAAACTGAGAGTTGCTAATGCGCCCTCCCGCGTTAGTGACAAGGTGGAAACGAAGAACGGCCTCTTTCCACTTGCGGACTTGGGCAATCTCTTCTGGATTTGGAAGGGTGGGAATCTCGCTAACCATACCCCAAAGGTGCGGGAAACATAATAAGACGGCAAGGGAAAATTTAATCTGTGCAGATCCTGGCGGAGATATGTTGGCACCATCGGTACGGCGTAAAGAAAGCCAGATCAAATAGCCGCGAAACCGTTTCAGGTGGTTGCTAATTGGTTGCTAGACAAAAACAAGGCCCTAGCCGTTTCAAGCTAAGGCGTTGATTAAACTGGTGACCCCGGCAGGACTTGAACCTGCAACCTCGAGATTAGAAATCTCGCGCTCTATCCAGTTGAGCTACGGGGCCGGAATAAAGCTTTTCGGGCTAGATCAGGATTACCTGAGTCGGTCGAAAGCGAAATTATCTGAGTAATTCTTTGGCTTGATCCGGCGCGTTTTTGGTTCGCTGACGCTATAGGAAAGCTGGTTCTTTTTTGCAAAAGACACCGCATCATCGCGACTATCAAACTTCAATTTGATTTGGCGCAACGTACCCTGCGACCCGATCCACCCCATCAACGGGTCGGCCCGCTCAGGGGCCACGGGTACGTATTCCATCACCCATTTACGAGTATTACGGCGACCGGACTGCATGGCAGTTTTAGTCGGTTGGTAGATACGAACTTCAGGCATCGCCATCATCCTTTGACAAAGCACCCTAAAAAAAATGGTCGGGGAGGCAAGATTCGAACTTGCGACCCTCGGGCCCCAAATTACGGGTTTTTCTATTCAATGCAAGCTGGTTTGCCATTTTTCCATAATTTTCTTCATCATGGAATTTCAATGGCTTAAAGGAGAGATAGCAACCTTATGCCATGTCAGCGAGCCGAAAAAAACCGGAAGGGCTCGAGAATACATTTTCAAGCCTGGTGAATCAGAGCTGATGACTGATCCGAAATTCGCAAAGTTTGCTCAGCAGGCCATGGACGGGGGCTGTCCGGTTGATCCGGAGACAGGCGATGGTCCTGACGGAAAATATCCCGGGCGGCGATCAAATACTTCGGGCCGGATGAGCCTCTAACGTTGGCCTCCGAACGTTTACTTCGAAACCGGCCTTCCCGCCACGATGCCCGTTATCAAAGGCGAAGCGGAAGTACATTGGGACAGAAACTTTCGTCTCTTTTTGACGGTGACCAGGTGAGGTCACCACCCGACCCGGACGTTTCATAGCCCCTGGGCGAAATCTTTTTGTGGCTCGAGCGATGACGCCAAAGAAAGCCCCCGCTGAACCGGCTCAGCGGGGCTATTGATGTTCGGGATTATTATCGGCAGCCCTTTTTCATGCGGTCTTCTTTTTACGCCGCCGGCTGACGGCACCAATCCCTAGCAAAGCGGTTCCGAAGAGGATCGACGAGGGAGGAAGCGGGACCGCGCTCACCTCCATTCCCGACAGGTAAAATTGCTGATTGTCGTACATGACGTGGACGAAATCGCCGGTATTCAGGTTGACCTGACCCAAGCCGAGCAACGCCGCGCCGATCAACCCCCCGTCGGAGACGACGTCGAGCGCATAGGACGTAAAAGAACCGACATCGAGCGTCCCCATACCGTTGCTCACGGCGATTTTGACCGATTTGCCGGTGCCGAATGTCGGCGTATGTCCATCGTTCCGAAAGAGCAATTGCTCTAGCCGCAAGTCTTCCGTGAACGCAAGCGACAAAATTTCGGTGGGACCTCCATTGTCAGGGGGTCCCGTCACGTTGTCATCGCTGGCAGGAGCACACTGGGTGCCACTGAGAACCTGACAGACGCCGATCCCGGCGTTGCCATAATCGAAATAGGCATACGGAAAAGCGGAAAAGCTACCGTGGACCGAATTGTAATTCGTCCCGTGAGCGGTGATGGTGAGCGACTCGGTATTGGTGGTGTCCAAAATAGTAAAGGGAGAAATCACCCCCTTTTCTCCCCCGGTACCATTCTTAGCGCCTCCTTGACCATCGATGTACGAGATGAAATCATAGGTTGACGCATGCGCGCCCGTGGCTACGGAGCCTGCGATCAAAAGGGCCGCCGCACCTACCGCAATTATTTTAAGCTTCATTGCTCCCCCATATTGAAACAGTCTTAGCCACGGTTTCCGGATCAGTTCTTTTTTTTTTGCAAACTGGCCTTCAAAAGCCAACTGCCGATCCTCTCGACAATTCGCAGCGTATCGCCCCAACCTTACAACATCCTTACATGGCCCCAGCAATATTTAGCGGGCCTGGATCTAAATGGGCTTTGTTGGAAAATTGGGCGATCTGTATCGATCGAATAAGCCGTGAATATAAAGGCCTCTCACGGACCAATCTTGCCGGCTTCGCCAGCGTCACCCCAAATTTTATGGCCCTATGCAAAAAGACCGACACGTCTGATGGAAAATATCCGTCGCCAGTAAAGCTTATGAAAATTTGCGACGTTCCGGAACTCGACCCGCAAAGTGCGTTCCATGCCGTCAAACAAGCCGAAAAACATCCAGTGGCAAACCGCCAAACAACGGAGACCGCAATGACCGCTAACCCTTTGGAAAGATGGTCGGGGAGACAAGATTCGAACTTGCGACCCTCTGGTCCCAAACCAGATGCGCTACCAGGCTGCGCCACTCCCCGACGAGGGGAACCTAGAATTTTCGGGCGACTTTCGCAAGCCACCATTTAAAAAAACGGCAAGCCGTTGATTTTAAATCAATTGGCGGAATGACCGACCGCTTTCACCAGATCATAGATACGTTTGCGGACCCGAACGTCCTTAATTCTGTAGTAGGCCCTGACCAGCTCCAGGGTTTCGCGTCTTACCATCGGATCGCTTTCCATGTCTTCCTGAACCTGATCGGAAAGCCCCTTCATACCGGCCTTATAAGAACCGGCGACCTCTTTGGCCATGTCTTCGAAAAAATAAGAAATGGAAACGTCCAGAATTCGGCTGAATTCAAAGAGCCGCGATGCGCCGATCCGGTTGGCGCCGCGCTCGTATTTTTGGATCTGCTGGAACGTCAGATCAACCGCCTCGCCGAGTTTTTCCTGGCTGATGCCAAGTAAAGTACGGCGCAGCCTCAGGCGTCCGCCAACATGCACATCAACTGGACGCGGCCCGTCAACGGCCACCCGACGCCGCTGACGCCGCGGCTTTGCCGCTTTTCCAGTGGATAATTTCATACCTCATTTCCCATATACATTCTTACTAAACCCGAATTTTGTCCAAATAACACGCTATCGACTCGGCACAACAATACGCCACAAGTATTCATACGTATACATACAATTAAACCCCTGCGGAATTAGGTATTTACGACGCCGCGGGAAAACCGTCAGTCATGCCTTTTCCCAAAAATATCATGTTCGACCCGATCGCCGGTTTTCAACCCCAGGCGGGCGGCGCTTCCGGCGTTGATCTCAAGCACGGCCCTGGCTTTGCCTCCGGATCGAATCGCGGTCAGGGAATAGGGTTTGGTGTTTTCGGCGATCCGAATAATGCGGCCATTGGCGGCAATAAAAATCATGTCGAGCGGAATCAATGTGTTTTTCATCCACATGGCGACCAGACGTGGCTTGCCAAAATCAAACAGCATGCCGGCGTTCGCATCCATCCGTGGCCTGTTCATCAGGCCCAAACGACGCTGAGCAACGCTCGACGCCACTTCCACAGTCAGTTGATGCCGCCCGGACGCGGTGACCAAAACCACTTGTGACGCGGCGAATGCGGGGTGATCCATAACCCGAGGGCTTAGCGAACCAGCCTTTATGTTCTGCGCCAACACATCCGTGCCTGCCTGGCCCGTCATGAACAGGCACGTCATGAAGAAGAGTGCACGACCAAGCCCGATCAGACGGCGAACTGAATTTCGACACATTTTTCCACACCCGCTTGATGAAGGATTATCCAGCATACGGAAAACAAACCGGGTATTCTCTTTTTTTTCTGGCACAGCTATAACGACGCTTCTATTTTGTATTTGTCATTTCCCTGGGGTGAGCCGTTTCGAATGCCGGGTTCAAAGCCTTGCCGACGCCAACATCCCGCAAGGGCCGCCCAAAAGGACTAAATTAAGGGTCACACGTGTTACACGCATTAAGCCTCAGCGCCGTTATGTATGCCTTATGGATTCTGCTGTCAGGGTATTTCGAGCCCCTGCTGCTATCGCTCGGCCTGGCGTCGGTATTCCTCGTCGTTTTCATCGCCATCCGCATGGACGTCGTCGACCGGGAAGGGCATCCGATCCACCTCAGTTGGCGGGCGGCGTCTTACTTGCCGTGGCTGGCTTTGGAAATTGTCAAGTCGAGCATCCACGTCGCCCGGGCCGTCCTCACGCCACGCATGCCTATCAAGCCAACGGTTTTCCGGGTTAAGGCGTCGCAGGTCACCGAGCTTGGCCATGTCTTGTACGCCAATTCAATCACCCTGACCCCAGGGACGATCACGCTGGCCCTGCAAGACGGTCACATGGATATTCATGCGCTGACCAAGGAAGCGAAAGAAGGGCTGTTAAGCGGCGAAATGGACCGTCGTGTCAGCCAGGTCGAAGGTGGTGCCGGCGGCACCGTGGAGGCTGGCCAATGATGTTCGGAGCCGCCGCCGCCGCGGTGCTTGTGACAATGTCGCTGGCGATGGTGCGGGCCATCAAGGGTCCAACCGTCTATGACCGAATAGTCGCCGCCAGCAACTTCGGCACCCTGACCGTGGTTTTGATCGCGGTTTACGGATTTCTCAGCGGACGACCGGAATTTCTCGATATCGCCCTGGTCTACGCCCTGATCAACTTCATCGGCGCCATCGCCGTCAGCAAATTCGTGCAGTTCGGCGGCGTCCAGCGCCCGCTGGGCGAAGACGACCCGGGAGATATCTGATATGGAAAACGTATTGGACATCATCAGCTGGGGCCTGATGATCTGCGGCGGCGCGTTCTCCATCATTGGCGGCATCGGCATGATTCGTTTGCCGGACGTCTTCAGCCGCATGCATGCCGCCAGCGTCACCGAGACGATGGGGGCCACGACGATCTTTATCGGCCTGATGGTGCAGGCCGGTTGGACGCTGACCACCGTCAAGTTGTTGCTAATGCTCATTTTCATGATGTTCACCAACCCGACCGCGACGCACGCGATCGCCAGGGCCGCTCTCGGTGAAGGATTGGTCCCGCTGTCTGATGGTGACGAGGAAGATTTAAGCGATTACGTTCTGGCCGACACTGAAATGATGGCTCCGGAACCAGACGACAAGGAACCCGAACCATCGAAGACCTGATTGTTATTGTCCTGCTGACATTCCTGATGATCACGGCCTATACGCTTGTCCGCATCCGGTCACTGTTCGCCGTTGCCATGCTGTCGGGCATATACAGCCTGGTCGGGGCGTCGCTTTACCTCGTCATGGACGCCGTCGATGTCGCCTTCACCGAAGCCGCCGTCGGTGCTGGCATTTCGACGGTGCTGATGCTGGGCACCCTGTCGCTGACGACCCGCATGGAAAAGATGCCGAAGAAATTTTCTCCGCTACCGCTGGCTATCGTTACGGTCACCGGTGGCCTGCTGATCTATGCGACGCTGGATATGCCACCCTACGGCGACCCTTCGGCCCCGATTCACCATAACGTATCGATCCATTACGTGGAAAAGTCAGGCGCCGAAGTCGGGATGCCCAATATCGTCACATCGGTGCTGGCCAGTTACCGAGGCTACGATACGCTGGGCGAAACCAGCGTTATTTTCACCGCGGCAATCGGCGTCATGGCGCTGATCGGTCGTTCGCGGCGGCGCGGCGGACGGACAAAAACGTCAAGCGGCAAGAAGAAGGACGCCGCCTGATGTTGACACCGCGTTCCATCTTGCGCGTCGTTTCAAAACTACTGATTCCACCGATCCTGCTGTTCGCGCTTTATGTCCAGTTTCACGGCGATTTCGGACCGGGCGGCGGATTCCAGGCGGGCGTCATTTTCGCCTCGGCGTTCATCCTTTATGCCCTGGTCTTCGGTATCGAGAACGCCAGAAAGGTCGCTCCGGCCTGGCTAACCCGGCTCATGATGGCCGGAGGCTTGCTGCTCTACGCCGGGGTTGGCGTCGCGACGATGGTCATGGGTGGCGAGTACCTCGACTATTCGTTCCTGGAGACGGATCCCGTCGCCGGGCAACATCTGGGCATTTTCCTGATCGAATTTGGAGTCGGGGCCACCGTTGCCGGTGCGATGATTTCCATCTTCCTGATCTTCGACGGTCGCGATCGCGAGGAAGAGAACTAGAAAATGGGATTCTACTCCGGCCTTCTCAATTACTGGGTCGTCATCGTGCTGATGATGATGGGTTTTTACGTCGTCATCGCACAGCACAATTTGGTCAAGAAAATCGTCGGCCTGAATATTTTTCAGGTATCGGTTTTCCTGTTCTACATTTCCATGGGCAAAATCAAGGGCGGCACGGCGCCGATTCTTCATGAAGGGATGGAAGTTTATTCCAACCCCCTGCCCAGCGTCCTGATCCTGACCGCCATCGTCGTCGGTGTCGCCACCACGGCGCTTGGCTTGGCGTTGACGGTTCGAATTTACAACGCCTTCGGCACCATCGAGGAAGATGAAATCGACGCCCTGGAAACAGAAGACGACGCCACCGCCCAGCCAACGGAGCCGGCGACCGAACCCGAGTCAAACCAAGAGGCGATCCGTTGAACGCTACTCACCTGCCCATTCTTCAAATTATTGTCCCGCTGATAGCGGCGCCAGTCACCGTTATCCTGCGCCGGGCGGGCGCTGCCTGGCTGCTGGCGACGGTGACGACCTGGGTTGCCTTCGCCATTTCGCTGACCCTGATGGCGCATGTCCTGAATGACGGCCCTATTGTCTACAGCATCGGCGGATGGGCCGCCCCCTGGGGCATCGAATACCGCATCGATAAAATCGGTGCGCTGGTGCTGGTCATCGTTTCGGCAATCGGCTCGGTGGTCATGCCGTACGCCCGGTTAAGCGTCGGCAAGGAAATACCCGAAGACCGCACCTACCTGTTCTACGCCCTGTACTTGCTGTGCCTGACCGGCCTGCTCGGCATCGCCATCACCGGTGACGTCTTCAATCTGTTCGTCTTCCTGGAGATATCGTCGCTGTCATCTTATGTGCTGATCAGCCTGGGCCGCGACCGGCGGGCGTTAACGGCGGCCTATCGCTACCTGATCATGGGGACCATCGGGGCAACCTTTTACATCATCGGCGTCGGCCTGATGTATATGGCCACCGGCACCCTTAATATGACCGATCTGGAATCGCTGATGCCAAGCGTTATCGACCAACGCACGATCTACGCCGCACTGGCGTTCCTGACCGTCGGGATCAGTTTGAAACTGGCCCTGTTCCCGCTGCATCTGTGGCTGCCCAACGCCTACGCCTATGCGCCGTCCGTGGTGACGGCCTTCCTGGCCTCAACGGCAACAAAAGTTGCGGTCTACGTATTGATCCGCATCATCTTCACCGTTTTCGGTGTCACTCATATTCTGGAAATCCTGCCATCGGTGCAGGACCTGCTGATGGCTTTTTCGCTGGCGGGTATTTTCGCGGCCTCGGCCGTCGCCATTTATCAGAACAATGTCAAACGCCTGCTGGCCTACTCCTCGGTCGCCCAGATCGGCTACATCATTTTGGGTATTTCGATGCTCTCGACCCTCGGGTTGGCGGGCGGCATCATCCATCTGTTTAATCATGCGCTGACCAAGTGCGCCTTGTTTCTGGCCATGGGATGTGTCGCCTACCGAACCGGCGGTTCCGATCTGTCCGACATGCGGGGACTGGGGCGACGCATGCCATGGACCATGGCCGCGTTCGTCGTTGGCGGCTTAAGCCTGATCGGGGTGCCGCTGACCGTCGGCTTCGTGTCGAAGTGGTATCTGGTATCGGCGGCGTTGGAACAGGACCTGTGGCCAATCGCCGGGCTGATTGTCATCGGCTCGCTGCTGGCGGTGATTTATATCTGGCGGGTTATCGAAACCGCCTATTTCAATCCGGTGCCGGATGATGCGCCGGCGATCACAGAAGCGCCGCTGTCCATGTTAGTCCCGCTGTGGGTAGCCGCCGGGGCCAGCATCTATTTTGGAATCGATGCCTCACGCACCATGGATATCGCTCTTAGCGCATCCCAAACCCTGTTACAGGGGAACCTGCCATGATGTTCGGCCTGACCCCCGAGGCGACCCTGATCGCGGTCCTGACGACTCCGCTGGCCGGCGCCCTGTTGATTGCGCTGACCGGCAACAAGCCAAACCTGCGGGAAACCATGACCCTGCTGACCGCAAGCGTTACCTTCGCCCTGGTCGCCAGCCTTTATCCCTTGGTGATGGCCGGCGGAACGCCAAGAGTCGTGCTTGGCCAAATGCTGCCGGGCCTTGAGCTAACCCTGCTTCTGGAACCGCTGGGGATGCTGTTCGCCCTGGTCGCCAGTTTCCTGTGGATCGTGACATCGATCTACGCCATCGGCTACATGCGCGGGCATCACGAAGAAAACCAGACCCGCTTTTACCTGTTCTTCGCCGTCGCCATCGCCGCAACGCTCGGCGTCGCCTTCGCAGGCAACATGCTGACCTTGTTCACATTCTACGAAGTACTGACGCTGACCACCTTCCCGCTGGTGACCCATGCAGGGACACCGGAAGCCAAACGTGCGGGCCGGGTCTATCTGGGAATCCTGATCGGAACCTCTATCGGTTTCCAGCTGGTTGCTATCGTCTGGACCTGGACGTTGACCGGCACGCTCGATTTTCAGGCGGGCGGCATTCTCGAAGGAAAGGTTTCCGGGGCGGTCGCGGCGATTCTTCTGGTGTTGTATGTGTACGGCATCGGCAAGGCGGCGCTGATGCCGTTTCATCGCTGGCTACCGTCGGCTATGGTCGCACCAACCCCGGTCAGCGCCCTTCTGCACGCCGTCGCCGTGGTCAAGGCCGGCGTGTTCAGCGTGCTAAAAGTTTCCTACTATATTTTCGGCCTGGATTTTCTATCGACCGTCGCGACGGCCGAATGGTTGCAGTATATCGCGGCGGCAACGATCCTGATCGCTTCGCTGGTCGCCATGACCAAGGACAACCTGAAGGCCCGGCTCGCCTACTCGACAATCAGCCAGCTATCCTACATCGTTTTGGGCGCGATGCTGGCCGGACCGCTCGGCTTTATCGGGGGTGGCATGCATATCGCCATGCACGCGTTTGGCAAGATCACCCTGTTTTTCTGCGCCGGCTCCATTCTGGTCGCGACGCACAAGACCGACGTCAGCCAGATGCGCGGCCTGGGTCGCGCCATGCCGCTGACCATGTTCGCCTTTCTGATTGGATCGATGAGCATCATCGGCTTGCCGCCCATGGGCGGGATGTGGAGCAAGTGGTATCTGGCGTTAGGGGCGTTGGAATCCGGCAAGCTTTTTCTGGTTGGCGTGTTGATGGCTTCATCGTTGCTGAACGTCGCCTATCTGCTGCCGATACCGCTACGGGCGTTTTTCGGCAAAGTGCCTGCGGGTGAGGACGCCCCGAGCGGCATCAAGGAAGCGCCGGTGCCGATCCTGATTGCGATTTCAATCACGATGATCGGCTGCGTCGTCCTGTTTTTCTTTCCCGACCCTGTCTATGACCTGATCAAACAGTTGGTGATGTGATGACGAACCCTGACGCGCCGTCCGAAAAACAATACCTGTTCGATAACCCGAAAAACGTCAGGCGGGTGATCCTGGGCCTGTACATCGCGTGCGCCATCGCCTTCGCCGCCGACTTCTTTATCGACCGCCATGTCGAACACCCTTGGGAATCGCTGTTCGGCTTCTACGGCGTTTATGGCTTCATCACCTTCACTATACTGGTTCTGGGGGCCAAGGAAATGCGCAAGATCGTCATGCGCAAGGAAGACTACTATGACAAGTAGCCTCGCCCCGTTCGTCATCTTCTACCTGGGTGCGATGTTGGTCGCCGTTAGCCGTGGCCGTGTCCGTCAGGTGCTGATGCTGATGACCCCGCTGGTCGGCGCGTGGAACCTGTACATTCTGCCCGGCGACACGGTGATCACCTATCACATGTTTAATTACACCCTGACGCTGTTCCAAACGGACCGCCTGAGCCTGCTGTTCGGCTACCTGTTCCATCTGGCGGCTTTTCTGGGGGCCATCTATGCGATCCACGTCAAGACGACCAGCGAGACCACTTCGGGCATGCTGTATGCAGGCAGTGCATTAGGCGCGGTATTCGCAGGCGACTTATTGACCCTGTTCATATTCTGGGAATTACTGGCGATCACCTCGATCTTTCTGATTGTCGCCCGCCGCACGGAACGCGCCAACCAGGCGGCGATGCGCTATATCATCGTACAAGTTCTGTCCGGCGTAATCCTGCTGGCCGGTGTGCTGATGCGCCTGCACGACACCGGCTCGCTCGCCTTTACCCATATTGGACTCGACGGTAGCCTGGCATCGCTGCTGATCTTCCTGGCCTTCGGCATCAAGTGCGCCTTTCCGCTGCTGCACAACTGGCTGACCGACGCCTACCCGGAAGCGACCCCGTCGGGGACGGTGTTCCTGAGCGCGTTTACCACCAAGGTTGCGGTCTATGCGCTGGCCCGTGGATACGCCGGGACTGAAATTCTGGTGTATATCGGCGCGGCCATGGCGATGTTCCCGATTTTTTACGCGACCATCGAAAACGACCTGCGCCGGGTATTGAGTTACAGCATGATCAATCAGATCGGTTTCATGGTCGTCGGCATCGGGTTGGGCACGGAATTGGCCATCAACGGCGCCATCAGCCACGCCTTCAACGATGTCATCTTCAAGGCCCTGTTGCTGATGTCGATGGGCGCGGTGCTCCACCGCACCGGTAAAATCAACGGCTCGGAGCTGGGCGGGCTATATAAATCCATGCCGTGGACAACCGTGTTCTGTATCATCGGCGCAGCCTCGATTTCCGCCGTTCCGCTGTTCTCCGGATTCGTCTCGAAATCGATGGTCATGGCGGCCGCCCTTGAAGAAGGCCACGGCTGGGTCTGGCTGCTTCTGCTGTTTGCGTCTGCGGGCGTTATGGAACACGCGGGGATTAAAATTCCGTTCTTCGCCTTCTTCGCTCACGATTCCGGCATCCGTTGCAAGGAAGCACCGACCAACATGCTGATCGCCATGGGGCTGGCGGCGGCGATTTGCATCTTCAACGGCGCCTATCCGTGGCTGTTGTATTCGATGCTGCCGTTTCCGGTGGACTATTCGCCCTTCACCGCACCCCACGTCGTGACACAGATGCAGCTTCTGCTGTTTTCGGCATTGGCCTTTACCATATTGAAACTGACCCACGTCTACCCACCGGAGCTTCCGGGTATCAATATCGATGCCGAATGGTCTTATCGAATGGGCCTGCCGCGCGCCATCCGGGGCATAAAGGCGGTCTTCGGACCGATTGACCGCGGCTTGCGCACGGCCGGTATGAACCTGATCCATTCAACAATTGGCACCGTCGTCCGCCATCACGGACCGGGCGGCACGATGGCCCGAACAACCCTGGTCGGATCTATGGTCCAGTGGGTGATTATTCTGCTTGGCGTCTATCTGGTGCTGTATTTGATCGGCCCCGCCTGAACCCGTCGCAGCCGCCATTCTAATCCGTGACAGCGCCCAGATCTTGCAAAAAGCCAGAAAATATAGCCCTTGCTGGCTGACCGAGCCATAGGGAAAGCTGCGGCGATAGAGCCGCTGGGGAATGCCATCGACCTTTACGTCGGTGCGGCTGACGTGCGATGTGGCCGGCATGGCGTCGCCTTCCAATTCGATACTGTCTTTCTTGGTGCGACCGATCACTCGTTCCTGATCCCCGACCGCCAAGGCATTAAAGGCATCAAGGTCATGGACCCACTTCCGGGTCAGCATGTGGGCGCCACCGGCACCCGTATCGGAGGTCGCTGCGACGTCGTATTCCAGGGAATATTGATGGGGCTGGGTGGGCGCAAAAATACCGGGTTGTGGATCGGTCATTCGTTCTATTTCCCGCCACAGAATAAAACGCCCTACCCGCCCAGAAACAAGCGCCCGACTTCGGGGTCATCCAGAAGCTCGTCGCCGGGGCCGGCCATGGCCAGTTGCCCCGACACCAGGACGTAGCCGATATCGGCGAATTCCAGGCCCTTCTTGGCATTTTGTTCGACCATGATGATGGTCTTGCCTTCGGTATTTTGCAAATCGTAGAGGATTTCAAACACCTGATCGATAAATCTTGGCTCCAACCCAATGGAAGGCTCATCGACCAACAGGACGTCGGGGTTCATCACCAAAGCGCGAGAGATTTCCAACAAACGCCGCTCGCCGCCGGAGAGGACTCCGGCCCGTTGCCTGGCGCGTTCCCGAAGCCGGGGATATTTTTCAAACACCCGCTCCGTGGCGGCGTGGGCCTCGGCCCGGTTATCCTTCAGGAATCCACCCATCAGCAGATTTTCCTCGACCGTCATATCAGGAAAGACGGAGTTATCCTGCAGGATATAGGCGATACCGTTTTTCAGTTTCTGGTTCGATGTCAGGCGCGTCACATCGGTGCCGTGTATCTTGATTGCGCCCCCATAGATATTGGTGAAGCCGAAAATGGAATGCAGAATCGTCGACTTACCGGCACCGTTCGGCCCGATCAGGCACAACGATTGTCCGGCGCCAATGGCCATGTCGAGACCATGAATAATCTGCATCTTGCCATATCCGGCATCCAGTGCCTCGATGGATAGCAACGTCTCGCCATTGACGAGTCCCTGAAGTTTCGCCATGGTCGGTTTTTCGGCAGACAGATTTCTCGCCTGTTCATCAACCTGGTCAACGGACAGCACCGTATCGACAGAACCAAGACCGTACCCTCGAATCCGCTTGCCTTCGCCGTTTTCGGTGGGGGTGTTTTGTTCGGCCATCAGTGCGCTCCCAGGTACGCGTCGATAACGCGTTGGTCTTTCTGGATTTGATCCGGTGTTCCTTCGGCCAGCAATTCGCCGTGCGCCAGACAGTAGATATGTTCCGCCAAATTCATGATCACCCGCATGTTGTGTTCGATAACCAACAGGGTCACGCCAAGCCGTTCGTTGGCCGTTTTCAGGCGGTCGATCAGGCCGTTGATCAGGGTCGGATTAATCCCCGCCGTCGGTTCGTCCAGCAACAGCAGCTTCGGTTCATTCATCAGCGCCATGGCGAATTCCAGAAGCTTCTGCTGACCGAAAGAAAGATCTCCCGCCAGTAAGTTCCGCTTGGAATAAAGCCCGACGAATTCAAGAAGATCCTCGGCCTTGTCCAGTTCTTCACTGTCGTGGCCACGGAACATGTCCGACAGCCCCGTGTTCTTGTCCGGCACGCTGATCAGCATGTTCTTAACGCAGTTCATCTTGCCGTAGATGCGGGTCTGCTGGAAGGTCCGCAACAGGCCGCGCCTGGCAATCTGCGGCACCATCAATTCGGAAATTTCTTCACCGAGGAATTTGATCGAGCCGCTGTCCAGCGGGTGATAGCCGACGATGGAATTGAACAATGTCGTCTTGCCGGACCCGTTGGGACCGATCAGGCCGATGATCTTGTTTTCGGGAACTTCGATGGAAATATTGGTGTTGGCGACAACCCCACCGAAGGACTTCGAAACCTTATCGACGGTCAACATGGGGGTGCTCATGCCGCGCCCTCCTTGCTTTTATCGGCGGTCAGGCTTTTATCCACCGTCTGCCCCATCAGGTGCGGCCAGCGATCGCGAATGAAGCCCATGATGCCCTGTGGGAAAAACACCACGATGGCGACAATAATCGCCCCCAGCGCGACCCGCTGCCAACCAAACAACAACGTCCAAAGCAGTTCCTGGGTAATGTGGAAAATAATAGCGCCAATCACCGGCCCCCAAATTGTGCCCTTGCCGCCCAAAATGGCCATCAGCACCATCCAGACGCCAAAGGTCGATCCGGCGAACGCCGTATCGATGGGATCAATGTAACCAATCAGATTGCCCATGGCGCCACCGGCGATACCGAGAAAGAACGCCGATACGGCCCAGGCGACGGATTTGTAACGCGTCGTCCGCAGGCCCATGGCCTCGGCCTTGTCCTCGTCATCCCGAATGGCGTTAAGGGTCAGGCCGAAACGCCCGGCATAAAGCTTTTTCAAAGTAAAATGGCACAGCACCGCCAGGGTGAAAAAGATGATGTAGAAGAACAACCCTTTTTCGCCCAGGCCATCCGGAAACACGGGTGTTACCATTCCCGACCCGGCCCCGATGAAATCGATGCCGCCGGCAATTTCACCCGCCGCGATACCAAGGCCAAGCGTACAGATTGCAAAGTAATGGCCGCGCAATCCGAGCACCGCTGAACCCAACACGACAGCCACAATGACGCACAAAATCGCCGAGCCGGCGCCACCGACGACAAGACTGGTGACGTAATCCGATGCGGTTATGGCGTGCAGCGTTCCCGCCGTTTGTTCGTAGTCGTCGAAATTAAAGAACATGGCGCGCTGGACCACGGCGGTGGTGTACATGCCAATGCCGAAGAAAATGATATTGCCAAATGAGTTGTAGCCCATTTGCCCACCCTGGATATCCCAGGTCATTGCCAGCACCACCATCAGCCACATATAGGCCATTTGGGCCTGGTAATTAGGAAACAAAATCGGTGCCAGAACCGCGACGATCAGAAGGGTTCCATAAAGAACTTTATTGTTGGGTGGCCAGTTCATCGTAGCACCTGCCGATGTTTCTTGAGGCGGAAATTACGCCACACCAGGATCACCACCAGCAGCGAGAAGATAAACGCCATCTGGAACTCGATCCCGAGGATGAAACCCGCAAAATTTTCCAAAGCTCCCAGGCCAAGGGCCGAAATGACCACGGCCGGGAGATTACCAACACCGGCAACGACGACAATCATGAAAGACCGCACCGTGTACGCCAGCCCCTGAAACGCCTGCACATTCCAGGTCATCACGACCAAGGCCCCGGCGGAACCGCATATGGCGGCGTTCAGCGAATAGGTCACGGCATAGACCCGATCCGTATTAATACCGAGAATACGCGCCGCACGAGCGTTCTGGGCGGTGGCGCGGATCGCCTGCCCTATTTTCGATTTGGTCATAAAGGCACCAAGCGTCAGGCCAAGGGCGATGGCCAGAACGAATCCGACGACCTTGATTTCCGCGACGGTGATGGTGTTATCAAGCATAAAGTATGTGCCGAGTCCGGACTCAACGGTCCGTACGTCTGAATCGAATACCAGGTTCATCAACTGCTGAAGCAGGATGGAAATACCAAAGGTCGCCAGAATCGAAATGAACAGATCCTGATCAACCACCCGGCGAATGACGATCTTGTAGATGATCCATCCAACGACGAACAGGACGATGAACGACGCGGGAATGCCAAGAAACGGGTTCATTCCCTTGGAGGCCAACCACCACGTCACGAATCCGCCTAAAATAACAAACTCGCCCTGGGCGATGTTGATGATATTCATCACCCCCCAGACCAGCGCCATACCATAGGCAGCCAGCGCGAAAACAGCCCCGATCAGAATACCGTCAACCAGCAATTGCAGATTGAAAATCGGCGCTTGAACAAGGATAAGCAGATTATCCCACATATTAACCTTACCCGTATTTATATAGAGTCGACCCGCCTCGCCGAAATCGGCGAAGGCGGGTCTGAGGTTTCGCTAGATCAGCGTTGGTCCCACGTCGGCATCGGGAAGACAACTGGCTTCTCGGCCCACTTGGACGGCGCGACCACAACGTATTTTCCCTTGATGATCTGACGCAGAGCCATCGGCTTGGCGATGTTATTGCCGGCCTTGGCGAACTTGACGTTGCCATAGAAGGTCTGCATGTTCGTCGCCGCAAGAGCATCACGGACGTCCTTGGAACTCAACGACTTGGCGCGTTCCAGGGCGTCAACATAGACCAGAACCGACGCCGTCGATTCGGCCGCCTGATAGGGCACCACCGTATACCCTTCATAGGTCTTGCGGAACAGGTCGGCGTATTGTGCCGCCGTGCCAAACCATTTGTCGGAATACGCCATGCTGGCGGCCCACTGGGTCGCGCACAGGGTATAATCCGATTTACCCGGGAACTTGTCCTGAATCTTGGCCGCTTCGCAATGGGTCATCGCCAACATCGGCACGCTGACCTTCATCTGATCGAGTTGACGAATAGCCAGCGCGGCGCCCTTGGAATGACCGGAAACGACAAGAATATCGGGTCGCAACGCCTTGACCTTGGTCAGCGTCGCCGTCATGTCGTTCAATTCTTTCGGCAGCTTGTCATCGATGACAATCTTCATCTTGTACTTCTTGGCGTCATCAAGAACACCGGCCCGGATATCCTGGGAGAACGGATCGTTTTCCATGGCCAGCGCGACGGTCAGCTGGTTCGGCTTCTTGCCAACCTTGGCAGAATTCTGGGCCGCCAGGCGGATCGATTCCGCAAGGTATTGCTCGGACGTGGACAGCACGGCGAACAGGTACTTGTAGCCCTTGTTGAACAACGAACGGGAGGCTCCATTACCTTCGACCATCGGAATACCGTATTTCTCGCTGACCGGCGCCATCGCCTTGGTCAGGCCGGAACCATACGGCCCAAGCATATAGCGGACGCCGTCCTGCTTGATCAGGCGTTCAACCAACTGAGCGCCACGCGCCGGGGTTGATTCATCGTCGTAATATTTGACGGCCAATTTGTAGGTTTTGCCGCCAACTTTGACGCCGCCCTTTTTGTTGACCATCTTTACCGCAAGATCATATCCGTTTTTGGTGTGCTTGCCGTTGGTCGAATATTTGCCGGTGAACGACAGCGCCGCGCCAAGGGTGATGGTGTCGCCATCGGCTTTGGCCTGCGTCGGCACGAACATCAGCATGGCCGCGGTGGCGGCGCCCATGGTCAGCGTGGCCAGCAACTTGGTGTGTATTGACATTGATTTAGTTCCTCTCCCTGGTGATTGACATACCGGACGCCTTTTTGACGCCTTCCATTATTTCCTGGATATACTATCGCAGGTATTCTTTCGATTGTCGGAATTTTATCGGAGTCCGAATGAACCGCAACAGGAAATCGATATAATATTTCCAATTATCATGATGCGGGAAGCCTCAAGCCTTCGTCAGCCGCCGGGCACCCAAGCCTTGACGGCGACCGGGCGGCCCGATTGCGAGCGCATCAGCTTGGGCTTGACGATCTGATCCAGGGCCGGCGCATCATCGGCACGAACGAACGATAGCTGCATGGCGTCATGGCTGATTTCAGCGCAATTCCCCCTTTTGATGGCCTGCTTGTAGGCTAGGGTATCTTTGCACAGGCGGGTCAGTCGATCGGGAGAATAATTGCCGAATCGCCGCCAGATGCTGCCAAGAAAGGCCTCAACGCTCTCCGGCAGGAACAGTTCCGGCTCAACATTCGGCGTTCCCTTGGCGTATGCCTTGTAAATATTGGGCTCGATCGGCCCCATTTCGTCGGCAACGAAAAACGCCGGCATCAATTTCCGCCCCGCGTAAGCAACGGCGTAATACCCCTGCGAGAGAAACAGCAGGCGATGGAGTTTCTGCGGCTGAAGGTGTTCGCTCTGTTCAAGCGCAATATCGCCGAACCAAAGCGCAATATCGAAAGTCGACTTGACAGCAGACGGCATCCCTTAAAACTTCCCTGGCTATAATTTTATTCCTACCGTGACCGATAGCATAACACGCGTTGGAAAAATATAGTCCGGGACTGCGAACAAACTGTTAACGCAGCCCAATAAGCGCCGCCGGTCAGGCCTTGATGTCGACCAGTTCCTTGGCAAGCGCGTCGCCTGCGGCAATCACCTTTGCATTGGCCTTATAGGCAATTGTGGCTTCGATGATCTTGACAAATTCGCTTGCGAGATCGACGTTTGAGCCGCCGCTTAAGGTTGGGTCCGGCTTGGTTCTGACGACGCTGGAAACGCCGCCGGAAGCGTAGCCCGTTCCCGCCCGCTGCCGAGTCGCAATGGCGCTGGAACGGACATCCTTGGCTTGATAGCCGGCCGTATTGACGTTGGCGACATTGTCGGCACTGGCCGCTACCTTCGACGATGCGTAGGCGAGGCCGGAAACAGCGGCCGAGAGGATTCCTGAAAGTGCCATATCAAAATACACCCGGCGAGCGAAAGCATTGTTTCAAACAGGATGGAATGGCAAGCTGCGCTTCCATCGTCCGACGAAAAGAATAGCCGCCGGCGGCAGCCGTCCGCTGTGACGACCGTCACACCGCGAGAAACACCGAAAAAAAGGGCTACAGCGTCAAGCTGAGCGTCGAGCCTCGTGGATCCGGGCCTGAACCGTGAATGACCCGGGCATTGGTCTCGTAGATACTAATCGCCCGGCTCAGATATCCGGAAAATCCACGTTGAGCCGCCTGCCCCGATTCACGTTGCGATGATGCCAGAATGGACTCCTCCAGAATATTCGCAAACGTCTGATTGCTACCTGAATATTCGACCAGGGCCTTGCCCTTGGATGCCCCGTCCTGCTTGTCGTCGGCCGCATGGTTGTTCTGGAACAACATCGCCGTATCAAAAGAAACGTTAACCTGGGCGCTGGTCTCTTCAACGGGGGAACCATCGCCCGACGCGTGGGCGCGCGACGCCGCAGCCTGCCGTACGCTCGGTGCGCTGGCCGGTAAAGATGACGGCACTGCTCTCGGCGTTATAGCCATAGATACACAAACCCGACTTCATCAATCCTCGCGCCCGTCGCACGAGGCGCCACTAACCCATTGGCGTACAATAACAATACCCACGCCAGCAGGACTATCCGGGGGGAGTCCTCTCGCCCAGAATATAAACCTACGCATGGCATTATACCTTGGTTTCCCTACAAGAAAAAGCTTGTTTACGATTTGTTTACCGTAATTTCATGACTTGATAGATCAGCGGGCAATTATCTCTGGCGGGCGATAAATTCAAGAACGGCCTTCGCCGCGCCGTGCTCGAACAAGTCGTTGTGCCCCGCCCCCGCGACCCAAAGGCAGTCCTTGGGAGACGATGCCAGGCCATACAACTTTTTGCCAAAATGGATTGGCATAATCCTGTCACTGTCACCATGCAAGATGAACACCGGCGTTCCGACCTGACCGATGATCGACCCCGAATCGAAACGGTCCCGCAACAGCCACTTCACGGGAATCGCCGAAAAAAAATGTGACGCCGCCTCGGCGGCGGAGGTAAATGGCGCTTCCAGAATTAGCGCCATGACCGCGCCGCCGCCCTCGGCCGTTTGGGTCGCGAGTTCCGCCGCCATCCTGGTCGCGACGGCGGACCCGAGAGACTCGCCATAGACAACCAGGTTAGCCACCGATAATCCCCGGCGTTTGAGGAAATTGACGGCGGCACGGGCATCGGCGAACAATCCTTGCTCGCTGGGGGTTCCGGGATTGCCGCCATAGCCGCGATATCCGGCCAGCAAGACCCCGTACCCGGCGTCTAGAAATGGTCGTATTTTTTCGACCCTGTAGCCGATATGTCCGGCGTTTCCGTGAAAATACAAGACGGTCGGCATGCCCGGTCCGGGATCGGAATACCAGGACAGCAAGTGTCCGCCATCGTCCGTCTCGAGCCACACTTCTTCGACTCCGACCAGGCCGCTGCCCGCCAAATCCGGGACAGATGTGTCGGGAAAATAGAGCAAACGGCGCTGAAAGACATACAACGCGCCGGTTATAAGGACGCACCCAACGACCAGAACGGCGAGAACCGTCGCCATATTACCGAAAAACACCTTCATTTCCGAACCTCGGAAGACATCAGTACGAAAAGAGAATTCCGTCATAGTTGACTGTATGTGCCCCGCCCGCACCCGTTGTCGCTGGATTTTCGCGGGCCGCCCCGTCAGCCGTACCGCCAAGGCAGGAAAAATGAGCCGATACGGGGGTCGACAAAGGGCAACTGGCATAATCCTGGCCGGAGAACCGCGCCATCTTACCAAACTTGCCACATTCAGCCTGGGCCAGGGCGAGGACATCGGCCGGTGTCGACCCCCGCGAACTGTAACAGACGGTCACCGCCGCGATATCGGTCGGGTCATGGCCGAAATCGGCCGCGTTTCTGTTAAATTCCCCCGCGTGGTAAACATACGCAGGCTGGGCGCACGCCGCGGCAAGAGCGCAAAAACCGATGATGGTGACAATTCTGAACATGATTTCCTATACCGCCTTTTTTGCCCGACCACAATCGTTGCCCGATATCCGAGCCGACATCCCCCCTTGCCCCCCTTGGTCTCAAGCAAGTAAGAATGGGGCAGCAGGGTCCAAACCAATTTAGTGAGCGAGACCATTATGGCAGAACAGGGCACGGCCCCGGTGATTGTTGGCATATCCGGCGCGACCGGCGTCATTTACGGTGTCGAGATATTGAAGGCGCTGAAAGAAATTGGCCAACCCGCCCATCTGATCATCAGCGAGGCCGGCACCCGCACGCTGGAAATCGAAACCGATCATACTCTTGACGATGTCCGATCGCTGGCCGATGCGGTTCACAGCGTCAAGGACATTGGTTCGTCCATTTCCTCAGGCTCGTTCCGGACCAGGGGAATGATCGTCGCGCCGTGTTCGGTAAAGACCCTGTCGGGCATCGCCAACAGTTTCGACTACAACCTGTTGATTCGCGCCGCCGATGTGACACTAAAGGAGCGTCGCCCCCTGATTTTGCTGGTGCGCGAAACGCCGCTGCACAAGGGGCACCTGGAATTGATGACCAGGGCCGCCGATTACGGCGCGACGATCATGCCCCCCCTCCCGGCCTTCTACCACCGACCGCAGACCATTGACGACATCGTCCGCCATACCGTTGGTCGCGCCCTCGACCATCTGGGCATCGATCACGACTTGATCGACCGCTGGGAAGGAACACGGGGCTAGAATGGAGACGCCATGAGCCAAAATAGCGGCACCGATGACGGCTTACAGCCGAACAGAAGAAGGTCCGGAGATCGCCGAACCACTCCCGACCGGCGGCGCCATCGCCGCCGCGATGATGCCCCCAGGAAAGGCATCTCGACCCTGGTCTTTCTCACGACCCTGAGCACAATAACGCTCATTTTATTCCTGGTTTACCAAAGCGGCATCGGCGACGCCGTCAACTGGGGGAAATTGCTGTACCTGCAAAAACCATCGGACCATGAATTTCAAATGGGCGGCATTGAGTTGGGCATGAGCCCGAAAACGGCCGAACGCAAGCATCCGAACCTGGTCCTGACATCCGTCGTAAAAGGCGAAAAGGTCGCGACGTTCAAGACCGATGGCGGCAAATACACTGTCTGGTTCGTATCGATCAACGGCATCGAAAAGGCCTACCGGATTCGCTACGATCAGGTGTTTATCGGCAAGACGGAAACCGACGTCGTTGAAGATATCGGCAGGCGTCACGGCAAACCCGGCACCAGCGACTGCGCCAGAAGCCCACAGGACGAACGAAAATGCCATTTCCAGTGGTGGCCATCCGGCGGCATCGCGCTGGTCGTCCTCAGCACAACCAAAAAACCGGCCGGCACGCCCGTTACCGGTGTCACCATGATCGCGACCGACACCTATCTGGACGGCAAACGCATTCGCAACCTGGGGCTGGAATAATTTCAGGCTGATCTGCTAAAATAACTTCCGGTGGCGGTTTCCTCTGGTATGATCTTCCAACCTTTTTCAGCCCTTAATCAGGATCAATGATTTCATGAACGCCACACCAAGCTCGCGCCCTAAATTTCAATGGGACGACCCGTTTTTGCTTGAAGACCAGTTCAACGAGGAAGAACGTCTGGTCCGCGACTCGGCCCGGGATTACGCCCAGGAAAAGCTGATGCCGCGCATTCTGGAGGCCAACCGAAACGAACATTTCGACCGCGACATTATGACCGAAATGGGTGCACTGGGCCTGCTGGGATCGACCCTGCCCGAAGAATATGGCTGCGCCGGCGTCAATCATGTGTCCTACGGCCTGGCGGCTCGCGAAGTTGAACGGGTCGATTCGGGTTACCGTTCGGCGATGAGCGTCCAGTCTTCGTTGGTCATGCATCCGATCCATGCCTACGGATCGGAAGAGCAGCGCAAGAAATATCTGCCCAAACTGGCGACCGGCGAATGGGTCGGCTGCTTCGGCCTGACGGAACCCGATCATGGATCGGACCCCGGCGGCATGAAAACGCGGGCCGAAAAAGCCGACGGCGGATATCTGCTAACCGGCAATAAAATGTGGATCAGCAATTCCCCCATCGCCGACGTTATGGTGGTTTGGGGCAAGCTGGACGGCGTCATTCGCGGCTTCGTACTGGAACGCGGCATGGACGGCCTCACGACCCCCAAGATTGAAGGCAAGATGTCGCTTCGCGCCTCGATCACCGGCGAGATCGTCATGAACGGTGTATTCGTTCCGGAAGAAAACCTGCTGCCCAACGTCAGCGGACTGAGAGGCCCGTTCGGATGCCTCAACAAGGCTCGCTTCGGTATCGCCTGGGGCGCCTTGGGCGCGGCGGAATTCTGCTGGCACGCGGCGCGCCAGTACACCATGGACCGCAAACAGTTCGGCCGCCCCTTGGCCGCCAATCAGTTGATCCAGCTAAAACTCGCAAACATGCAGACGGAAATCACCCTTGGCCTGCAATCCTGCCTGCGGGTCGGGCGGATGCTCGACGACGGCACATGCGCCGCGGAAAATATTTCCATGATCAAGCGCAATTCCTGCGGCAAGTCGCTCGACATCGCCCGCATGGCGCGTGACATGCACGGCGGCAACGGAATATCCGACGAATTCCATGTCATCCGCCACATGGTCAACCTGGAAACCGTCAACACCTACGAAGGCACCCACGACGTTCACGCCCTGATCCTGGGCCGGGCCCAGACCGGGTTGCAGGCGTTTAGCTGCGCGTAAGGATTCCGCTTTAGTCGGCGGCTAATTCCAGTTCGACCAGCCGCGACCAGTAACTGGCCCCGACGGTCAGGATGTCGTCGTTGAAATCGTAATGGGGATTGTGCAGCATGCAGCCCCCTTCGCCCGGGCCGTTGCCAAGCCAGACATAGCAGCCCGGTTTTTCCTGAAGCATGAAGGCGAAATCCTCGGCCCCCATGGTTGGCGTCGGGTTGTCGATGACACGACCGGCCCCGATAACATCTTCGGCCGCCCGTTTCGCCGCCCTGGCCGCTTGCGCCTCGTTGATGGTCGGCGGATAGCGCCGCTCGTACCACATATCAAGGTCGGCCCGATGAGCCTGACAAACGCCTTCCGCGATGCGTCGAATCGCCGGCTCAATGGCATCCTGCACGTCGGGACGAAAGGACCGGGTCGTGCCGCGCAACACCACTTGATCCGGGATGACATTCCAGGCGTCACCGGCGTGGAACTGGGTGATGGTGACGACGGCCGCATCAATCGGGTCCGTATGGCGGCTAACGATGGTCTGCAAGGCGCTGACGATCTCGGCGGCAACGGGAATTGGATCGATTCCCAGATGCGGCATCCCGCCATGGGCCCCATGGCCGGTGATGGTGAGTTCAAAAATGTCAAACGCGGCCATTAACGGTCCGACGGCAACGGCGAAGACGCCGGTTTCCTGCCCGGGCCAGTTATGCATACCGTAGACGGCATCGACCGGAAATTTGTCGAACAAGCCCTGTTCGACCATGACCCGGCCACCGCCTTCATTTTCTTCGGCAGGCTGGAAAATAAAATGCACCGTACCCTTGAAATTCCGCGTTTCGGCCAAATACCTCGCCGCGCCGAGCAACATCGTCGTGTGGCCGTCATGCCCGCAGGCATGCATCTTTCCCTCATGGGTCGATTTGTGGGCGAAGACGTTGCCTTCGGGAACGTCGAGCGCGTCCATATCGGCGCGCAGGCCGATGGTCGGTCCTTCGCCATTACGCAGGGTGCCGACGACGCCGGTCCCGGCCAGACCACGATGCACATCAACACCGAATTCCGCCAACCTGGCGGCGACGATATCAGACGTCCGAACTTCCTCGAAGGCGGTTTCGGGGTGGGCATGCAAATCCCGTCGCCAGGCGCTCATATCGTCGTGAAAATCGGCAATCCGGTTGATGATTGGCATGGCGCAACTCCTTGGTTTGTGTGCGGCTCATAGTAGGGCAGCAAACAGGCCTCCTCCAAGTCCTGAATTATCCAGTCCTGCATGCTGGCGGAGCGGCCTTCTTGGCACTATGCTGTGCTGTCTGATTCTTCCGTCCTTGAACTGGCTAACCGCATGAACAACGATACCACATTCGATGTCTTGGTGATCGGCAGCGGGGCCGCCGGGCTCAGCTTGGCGCTTGCCGTCGCCCCGCACGCCCGCGTCGGCGTTATTTCAAAAGGAAAGCTTGAAGAAAGTAACACCTATTACGCCCAGGGTGGTATCGCCGCCGTGCTCGACGAAACCGACACCATCCAGTCTCATATTCAAGATACGCTCGATTCCGGAGCGGGCCTATGCGACCCCGAGGCGGTCCGGTTTATCGTCGAAAACGGGCGCGCGGCGATCGAACGACTAATCCGCTACGGCGTTCACTTCACGACGGAGGAAAATGCGGATACCGGCGCCGCGGAGTACCACCTGACCCGCGAAGGCGGGCACAGTCACCGCAGGGTCATTCACGCCGCCGACGCGACCGGCCGCGCCGTCGAGACCACCCTGATCGACAAGGTTCAGGACCAAGAAAACATCACGCTGCTGGACCACCATATCGCCATCGATCTGATCCGAGAAAAAGCGGCCGATGGAAAAAAGGGCCGTTGTATCGGCGCCTATATTCTGGATATCGAAAACGGCAAGGTTCATGCGTGCGGCGCGCGCGCGATCGTACTGGCCACCGGCGGTGCCTCGAAGGTATATCTCTACACCTCCAACCCCGATGGCTCGACCGGTGACGGCATCGCCATGGCATGGCGCGCCGGAGCCAGGGTGGCCAACATGGAATTCACCCAGTTTCATCCGACCTGCCTGTATCATCCCGACGCCAAATCGTTCCTGATCACCGAAGCTGTACGCGGCGAAGGCGGTCATCTATTGCTCGCCAGCGGTGAGCGCTTCATGAAAAAATTTGATGAGCGGGGAGAACTGGCCCCTCGCGATATCGTCGCCCATGCCATTGACCACGAGATGAAACGTACCGGCGATGCTTGCGTGTTCCTCGATATTAGCCACAAGCCCGCCGACTTTATTCGCGAGCACTTTCCGACGGTGCATAGCCGCTGCCTGGAATTCGGCTTCGACATGACCACCCAACCGATTCCAGTGGTGCCCGCCGCTCACTACACCTGCGGCGGGGTGATGACCGACCTGGCGGGACGGACCAATATCGACGGGCTGTACGCCATTGGCGAGGTCGCCTACACCGGCCTGCATGGGGCCAACCGCATCGCCAGCAATTCCTTGCTCGAATGCCTTGTGCTGTCAGAATCAGCGGGCCGCGATATCGTCGCCGGAATGGAGAAAATCGAACCGCCGCCGCCGCTGGCGCCGTGGGACGAAAGCTGGGTTCGCGATTCCGACGAAGACGTCGTGATTTCCCATAACTGGGAGGAAATTCGCCGTTTCATGTGGGATTATGTCGGAATCGTGCGGACCGACAAGCGGCTGGAAAGAGCAAAACACCGGATCGACCTGCTGCTCCGTGAAATTTCGGATTACTACGGAAACTACAGAATCAGCAGCGACCTGCTGGAGCTTCGTAATTTGTCGCAAGTCGCGGAACTGATCATCCGGTCGGCCATGGCGCGAAAGGAAAGCCGGGGCCTCCATTTCACGCTCGATTATCCAGACAAGGACGATAATGCCCTGCATCCGACCATTCTGACACCGGAATGCAAGCCATGACCAACCACAACAAATTATCGGGAAATGTCGCCCTCATTGTCGGTGCATCATCGGAGCTTGGGCTGGCTGTCGCCAAGCGGCTCGCCGCGGAAGGCTGCGGGCTTCATCTGGCCGACGCCAATGAAACGGTTCTCGAAGAGGTCGTCGAAGCCCTTGGCCTGGACGACGACAATGAACCCGAAACACACCCGACGGACCTGAGCGACGCCATCAACGCGGCCGCGCTGGCGCTAGAGTGTGAAGAGGCCAATATTCTGGTTAACACGGTACCATCACCGCCGGCGGGTACGATCGACGACTTGGACGTTATGGATTGGCAACAGGCATTCAACGAGACAATCCTGACGGCCATCAACCTTACCGGGGAGGTCTATGAGTCCATGCAGGAAATCGGCACGGGAATGATCTTCAATATCGGATGTTCGGGCCAGCCTGGCGGCCAGCCGGGCAGCCTGTGCCAGGACACTGTCAACGCCGCGCTGAGGACGTTTTCGGAAGCCCTGGACCGAGAAGCCAGCCTATGCGGAGTCCGTGTGTTCTTTCGGCTGCCGTCCCCGGAGCAAGCCCCGGATATTCTTGCCGAAGAAGTGGTAACCAGAATTCTCGGGCATCAGGCGTCGTGATCAATACAGGCGATCAGGCTCTGCCCGACAGTGCCGCTTTCGATGACGGTGTCTTGACCCAGGTTCTCAGGCCCTACGGCGGCTCAAGTAAACGCCCGGCGTTGTTTCTCGACCGGGATGGCGCCATCGTCGTTGAAGCCCATTATTTGCACAAGGTGGAAGATGTCGCATTGATCCCGGGTGCGGCGGCGACCATCGCGGCGGCCAACGCAAACGGCATTCCCGTTATTTTCGTTACCAATCAGGCCGGGATTGGATATGGCTATTTCGACTGGCCTGACTTTTTCGCCGTACAGGAACAGATATTTTCCGATCTGGCGGCAGAAGGAGCCTTTGTCGATGCTGTCTATGCCTGCCCTTTTCACGAAAAAGGCAAGCCGCCCTATGACCACGCCGATCATCCGGCCAGGAAACCCAACCCCGGAATGTTGCTAAAAGCGGCCCGCGATATGAACATCGACCTCGGCCAATCATGGATTGTTGGTGACCGGGCCGGCGACCTGGCGGCGGGCAAGAGGGCCGGCATCAAAGGTGGCGTCCACGTCCTGACCGGTCATGGCGGGCGCACCGGCGAGCATGAGCAGGCGTTGGCGCTTGCAGATAGCGACTACCGGGCCCTGGCGGCCGCATCCATCGCCGACGTCCCAACGCTGATCGATTTACTTTAGGGTTTGGCGACAACGACCCTGTTGCGGCCGGCATTTTTGGCTTCGTACAGAGCCTTGTCGGATGCTTCCAGGAGTTCCGCCTGGGTTCCGAACGCCGGAAATTCGGCGACACCGCAACTTAAGGTCACAGAAAACTCCCTGCCGTCGCCGATTTGGACGATGTTGGCGAAGGATTCCCGTATTTCCTCTAGAATTTCCGCGGCCTTTTCAATGGAGGCCCCAACCAGAACGGCGGCGAATTCCTCACCCCCCATACGACCAATAATGTCGACACTGCGCAGGCGCTGCTTTAGCAATCGCGCCAGGCTTTTGATGACGACATCCCCGACCGCATGGCCATAAGTATCGTTGACCGACTTGAAATGATCGATATCGAGAGAAGCCAACGCCAGTTGCCTTTTCTCACGTTTGGCGCGGCCGATCTCGTTCTTCAGGAATTCCTGCGTCGTCGTGTGATTGAGCAAGCTTGTCATGCTATCGCGAATCATCTGCGAGCGAAGATTTCGAAACCGCTGGCTGCGCGCCCTGACCGACGATATAAGGTGCGACGGACGGATCGGCTTGGTCAGAAAATCGTCTCCGCCGTATTCCATGGCGCCCAGTTGTTTATCGACATCGACCTCGCCGGACAAGTAAACGATAGGGATGCCGGCAAACACTTCCTGTTGGCGGACAACCGAGGCCAGTTCATGACCGTTGCAGCCCGGCATGTACAGATCCATCAGAATCAGTTCCGGTGAAAAATCCTCCAGGCGATCCAGAATATTCATCGGATTGGTTTCCGTTTGAACGATCATTCCGGCGCCATTAAGGATAAGTTTCGTATAGGTTGCCGTGCTTTCATCATCGTCAACGACAAGTATTCTGTAACTTTCACCGCCGTTTTCGATCTGTTCGACATCCAGTGAGTCAACCAAATCGGTAGACAGGATCGGTTTGAGCAGAAATGACGTCGCCTTCGCCCGCAGTGCCTGCAATCGACTCGGAACGTCCCCATTCCCGGAAATAACAATCAACGGGCAGGAAACCTTGCTTCTATCAAGGAGTGACCTGATGGCGGTCAGGGTCGAAGGGGTGGACTCATTATAATCGTCAGGGAAGTCCAGGTCATAGACAATGCCGGCGGGAGAAGGTGCTAATTCAAGGCCGTCAATGTCAGCATCGCCGGCAGTCGACAGTACTTTGAAATCAAATGCGGCCAATTCGGCGCGCAGCCGTGTGACCTGATCATCGTTGCTGCCGATCACGATAACGTTACGCGTTATTTGCGGCGCCGATTGCTGCCGCGAGTCGGCAAGCGAGGCATTTAATTCAGCCCCCTGCCGCTCCGCTCCGCCCGAGACGGCTGATGCGATGGCTTCTTTCAGGCCGCCAACCGCATCGCCCAGGCCATTGACGGCATCGTCGCCGGACAGGCTCCCGCCTTCCAGCAAAGAAGAGCACTTACTCTCAATCGCCCTCGCCGTCGCGCTGACATCGGGAAAGCCGAAGGTGGCGCCGGACCCGGCGAGCTTGTGGGCCAACGATGCCACCGTTTCCAGTGATGTCCTAACAGATTCCGGGGCCTGCCCCGCCGCCAGGTTAGCCGCTTGTTCGACTTCAGCCAATCTTGTCGGCAAATGGCTCAGATAAGATTGCTTGAGTATCGCAAGTTTATCCTGAACGTCGGTTTTCTCACTCATAACCGCATCGATTCCCAACCAGAAAGGTCATGGGCCAGATCTATTGCCCGCCGTAATGAATATAATCCGACCACATCCGTTCCAGTCGCCTAAGTGAATCGAGGACCTTCTCGGCTTCATCGGGATCCTTTTGCTGATCGTCAAAAATGTTGGCGTTTTTGTCCTCAAGCTCCCGGATCTTTTGGACGATTTGCATGGCCTTGTCAGTCAGCTTTATACTGACCGAGCGCTTGTCGTGGCTGGATCGTTCCTGATTGAGGTAGCCAAGCTCGACCAGTTTTTTGATATTATAAGATACGTTGGAGCCCTGATAATAGCCGCGCTCGATGAGATCCCGGATGACGATCTCCTCCTCGCCGACATTGGCCAGAAGCAATACCTGAACGCCGTTAATGTCCCGGACACCAAGCCTGTTCAACTCCATTCTCAGTACATCCAAAAAACGCCGATGCAGGCGTTCTATCAGGTGGGTAAGTTCGAGATAATTCTTTTTCACGCCGTCATTCCCAATTATCGTGGACATACTGCAAGTTTGCCTTTTTTCGACGAACGACTGCAACCTGTTTTGTTTTTTCCAAGAAATACACGATGCTCGACCGAATTGGCTATATGATTGAAGCGGTAATCAGGAATCAAGGCGATACCCCCGTATGACGACGCGAAAAACAAATAAACCGGCAGGTTTTGTTACGTATGCAGCGATTTTAATATCGTTCTTGTTTCTTTCATCATGCAGCGAACTGGTTAAAAATTTCCAGGAGATGCAAAAAGACGATACGCAAAGCCGAACGGCGCAACTTATGCGAATCGCCGACTCCACCCGTCAAGGTGGTGATTTGAAATCGGCCCTGGCTCTGTACCAGAGGGCCGGCAATTTGGCCCCAAAGGAGTTACCGCCGCAGATCGCGGTCGGTAACACGGCCTACGCGCTCGGTTTGCAAAATCAGGCGATCAAGGCCTATGAACGGGCGACCATCATTGATCCGGCCAGTGTCGAATCGCATTTGGGATACGGAAAATCCCTCATTGCATTGGGTCGGCCACAAGAGGCAATAAGCCAATTCGAAACCGTCATCACTCTCGCGCCGGCGGAATACGGCGGCTATAACGGCCTTGGCGTGGCGCTCGATATGCTGGGACGCCACACAGAAGCGCAGGAACAGTACAGAAAGGGACTGAAGGTTTCGCCGAATACGCTGACCGTTTATAGCAATCTGGCTTTATCACTGTCGATCGAAGGGAAATTCGACAAGGCCCTGGAAATATTGTCGCCTTTCCTGAATGATCCCGGAGCCACTGCCCGACTCCGGCAAAACCTGGCGTTGATTTACGGTCTTGCGGGCCAGGAGAACAAGGCGGCCGAAATTGCTTCCCGCGACCTCGATGAAGCCGGCGTTGCCAACAACCTCGAGTTTTACAAACGAGTACGAGCCCTGACCAAGCGCGACCGGGCCAATGCCCTGCTCAGCGCGCCGAAGAAGATCAGCGAGACTCCTTAAAAAAAATCAGAAATTTTTCAGGGCATCCATGGCGCGCAGAATCGCCGGCCCCAACAGCACCACAAACAACGATGGCATGATAAAGACAATCAGCGGCACGGTCAGCGTCGCTGGCAGTTTGGCCGCTTTCTCTTCTGCCTTGAGCATCCGCTCGTCACGATATTCCGCAGCCAACACGCGCAAGGACTGAGCCAACGGCGTGCCGTATTTTTCGGTCTGAATCAGGGTGTTGACGACGCCGCGAATGGTCGCCATATCGGTCCGTTTAACCAGGTTTTTCAAGGCGATACGCCGTTCGGGCTGGAACCCCAGTTCGACCGCCGTCAACCCGAATTCATCGGCAAGTTCCGGTGAGGATTTAATCAATTCCCGGCCAACCCGAGTCATCGCCGCATCCAGCGCCAACCCGGCTTCGGTGCATATAACCATCAAATCAAGCGCATCCGGCAACCCCTTCTGCATCGCCACACGCCGTTTCTGCGAGGCATTGCTGACGTATATTTCAGGCAGATAGGCCCCGGCAATGACACCAATCAGGGCTACCAGCACCTTGAAGATGGGCGCCATTTCGACATCGGCGAGGACATAAACCCCAAGCAGGGAGACGCCGCCAAAGACGAATGGCAGGCACAATTTGAAAAAAAGGAAAATTACAACGGCGTCCTTGCTGCGCCATCCGGCCTGGGTCAGACGATCGACGATCTTCGCAACGTGTTCGCCCTTCAGAAGATTCAGGCGCGTGATCACCGAACGCATAAACGAAACCGTCTCGTTTCGTTGGAACGTGTTACCCTTCTGGGCCATCAGGCTTCTTTTCAGAACGTCGCGATGCTTACCGAGAGACCGTGCCCTGGCCGACAGCGGATCGCGTTCGACCAATCCCTGCCAAACCACATACACCGTAATGAACGCGATAATGCCCGCGGCGAGGGTGATCAGCGACTCCGGCGTAAGGCCCGTAATGTCCAGAATCATCTTCATATATCGAACTTCACCATCTTGCTCATGATGGCGATACCGACCGTCATGATGCCGACACCGAAGCCAAGCATGGCCTGCCCGCGCGGATCGGTGAACAGTTCCATTTCATATTCCGGATTGAGCGCGAAAATAAGGGCGAACATAATGAACGGCAACGATCCCAATATCATCGCGCTGGCCCTGGCTTCGGAAGCCATGGCCCTGATCTTCATCTTCATCTGGCGACGGCGGCGCAGGATATCGGACAGATTGCCGAGGGCTTCGGACAGGTTGCCCCCCGTTTCGCGTTGCACCGACAGGCTGATAACGAAAAATTTGAATTCGGCCGTATCCAACCGCTTGGCGGTTTCCCACAAGGCGCTGTCCATGGACTTACCGAACTTGATGCCATCGGAAATCAGACGGAATTCGGCGCCGACGGGATTGGGCATCTCGCGACCAACATTGGCAATGGATTCCGTGACCGGAAGACCGGACTTCAGCCCCCGCACGATCAGGTCAATGGCGTCGGGAAACTGTGCCGTAAAGGCCTTGATCCTGTTCTCGCCCATTCGCCCGACAACCATGTAGGGCAAGCCGGCACCGGCGATTATTCCCATCAAAACCGCGACCACGATGGATTGCCCCAATATCAGCTTGGCCAAAGCGATGATCACCAACGCAACAACAATATTGACAAACACATAGCTGCCAACGGCAATTTCGCGCCCGGTCTTTTGCAGACGGTCTGACAATATTTCACGCCGCGGCAGAATTTTTTGAACCAGGGCATCCAGTATTTCGAAAGATCTCTTATCTTGCTTTTTAAGAGTCTGTTCGACGCCGCTGTTCAGACTGCCGTTGCCGTGCACAAACCTGGCGCGCACGCCGTCGATCCGGCGTTTCATCCGCTTGTCGGCTTTGGAAAACATATTTCCCAACGCCGCTCCCGCCCCGACGAAGGCAACGAGGATACCAAGAAATAGCAAGATAACGTTGCCGCTCATAGTCAACCGTTTCCATTTCCGCTAGCTTGCGGTGCCGATGACATGGCGTCGATCAAGGCACGATCGAGGCCAAAATACTGGGCCCGCGTCGCAAAATTCGGCTTCAGGCCGGTCGACACGAACTTTCCGAAAAGCTTTCCATCCGGCCCCTCTCCTTCAAATTCAAAGGTGAAAAGATCCTGTGTGGTGATGACGTCGCCTTCCATACCGACCACTTCGGTGATGTGGGTGATACGCCGCATGCCATCGCGCATACGCGAAATCTGCACGATCATGTTAACGGCCCCGGCGATTTGCGCCCGCACCGCTTCCGCCGGCAATTTGACACCCGACATGGCGACCATATTTTCGAGCCGGGTCAGGGCTTCACGCGGGCGGTTGGCGTGCAGCGTTCCCAGCGATCCGTCATGACCGGTGTTCATCGCCTGTAGCATGTCGAGCGCTTCGCCAGCCCTGATTTCACCAAGAATTACACGGTCGGGGCGCATCCGCAGGGCGTTCTTGACCAAATCGCGCTGGGTAATCTCGCCGTCCCCTTCCAGGTTCGCCGGCCGGGTTTCCAGACGCACGACATGGGGCTGCTGCAATTGCAATTCGGCGGCGTCTTCAATCGTGACGATTCTCTCGCCATTGTCAATCAGCCGCGACAGTGCATTCAAAAGGGTCGTTTTGCCCGAACCGGTGCCGCCGGAAATAAGAATGTTCAACTGGGAACGAGACGCAATTTTCAACACCTTGGCCATTTCGGGCGACATGTTCTGCTGCCGTTCCATTATATCGAGGGTAATCCTCTGCTTGGCGAATTTACGGATGGAAATGGTCGGCCCGTCGATCGCCAACGGCGGAATGATAATGTTAACGCGGGAGCCATCTTCAAGACGGGCATCGACCAGCGGCGAAGTTTCATCGACCCGCCGACCGATCCGCGTCACGATACGGGTAGCGATGTTCATAACGTGCTCGTTATCACGAAAAATCACATCGGAAAGCTCCAGCTTGCCGCCCCGCTCGACGTAGACCTGCTTCGGTCCGTTGACCATAATATCGGTCACGGCTTCGTCGGCCAGCAAAGATTCCAGCGGTCCCAGCCCCATCATGTCATTGATCAGGGCGGTGACAAGGTCGCGCTGTTCCAGCAAATTCAGTTGCATTTTTTCATCGGCCATGATTTCGCCGACGAGATCACCGATCTGTTCGGACAGTTCGGCTCGTGGCAACTGCACGGCGCGCGTAACATCCATCCGTTCCATGAGGATCGGCTGAACCTTTTTCTTGGCATCCTCGATACTGCTTTTGCTGGCCGAAAAACCGGGGGCCCCGTGCACGTGCGGTGAAATATGATCGGTCTTGATTTCCGTTTCCAGGTTATTTTCCTTGGCGAAAACCAACAGGTCGTTGAGTAACGTGGTGATCACATCCCGCAATTCCTCCGGGTCCAGCTCCAGGTCGATTTTTTGCGACTCCTCCAGGGCCAACTCGGAAATGAACTCAGACAGCTTGGCCCGAGACATCTTCAGGCAGTCACCAAATTCGGCGGCTTTCCGAAGTTTGTTAAAACAGTCCTTGATGAGTTTTTTCAAGGCATCATCGCGCCCGCTATCATCCCGGTCGGCTGCATGCTTCCGGGATGTCGCCATTTCGTCCCGGTCGGTCCGGCCGGTGCTCGTCGCCGGCATTTTAATGACATCGCCGGAATGCAAGGGACTCTCAGAGGTCCGCGCGCCACCTGCTCCGGGTTTACCGAACCCCGTCTTTCCCTTGTTGCGACGGCCAAACATTCAGGCTTTCCTCTTAAACAGACCGGAAAAAAGGGATTCTTTCTCAACGACTTTAGAGGTTCCGGATGCACGGCGGCTCAGGTTGCGGATGGCATTGGTGACCTTTGACTTTCCGGCAATTTCGGCAATTGATTTGCCCGCGCCTTCGGCCTTTATCGCCGACTTCCTGTCACACGGAATATGATAATCGACGCCAAGTTCGGCGCCACTTTCGAAATCGGCTACCGATAGCTCAGCCGATTTGTCCCTGCCCACTCCGTTAATGACAACCAGCAAGTCGGATTCCGGAGAGGACTCCTTGACGAATTTCCGGACTCTCATGGTGTCGCGCATTCCTGACAGGGTGGCGTCCGATACAACAACGATGCTGGCGGGCCCCGTGATCGTCTTGATCTGCGTTCTGGCTGCGAACCGGGGCAGGTCCAGGACGACGCAGTCAAAATCATTGCGCAAGGTTTCAAGCAATGTATCGAGGGCGGCAGGGTCAAAGGAGAACGAATTTTCCAGCCTTTCCTCCGCCGCCAGCACGAACAGATTGTCACTTTGGCGAGCCATCGCGCGTTCGATAAACAGGCCATCGATGCGGCTCGGGTTTTCCAACGCTTCGCGGAACCCCCGACCGGGTTCAAGATCAAGCGCCAAAGCGACCGTTCCGAAATAAAGATCAAGGTCGACCAGCGCCACCCTGAGCCCCTGTTCGTGCGCCATCATCCAGGCGCTATTGATCGCCAGTGTCGTCGAACCGACACCGCCGCGGGCGCCGACAAAACCGATCAATCGGCCAAGACGTTCGCCATCGTCCCTTGGGGCCGGAGTTTCTTCTTCGACGATGCGACGAATGGTCGCGTTCAGGATTTCCGCCGACAACGGTTTGACGAGATATTCATCGACACCGATATCAATGAGTTCCCGGTACAGACTGATATCGTTGACGTCGCCAAGGGCGATGACTCGCGTGTCGGGTTCGCAAACTCCGGCAAGGGCGACAATACCGGCCATCGGATCACTGTAATTGGACAGGTCGACGATTAAAAATTGCGGTGTAACGATGTCGCTCAGCGCCTCGACCGCATCATCCAGCCCACCTTTCAGGATTTGGCTTTCCGGCCATCCGTTATCGACCGCGACCCCCAGCAATGCCGCATGGGTCACGTCGTCATTAACAACGGCCAGAAAGGGTTCGCGCCCCGTGGATTGGCGAACGGCTCGTTCGACCATGGCTAATTGCCTCCTGAGCTGGCAGCGGGTTGTTGCTGCGTGCCTTTGATCGGCCCAACGTCTTCCAGTGTCAGCGGTTTGGTTTCGCCCTTGCGGTACAGGTCAATGGAACGGGTCGCGTATTCACCGTCGAAGGATCCCGGATCACGACCGCGGACGAGGTCTCCCGGATTGGCGACCATGCGGCCCAGATTGACGGCATTGGCGCAACCCCAGTTACTGGTCGGGACGTTGTTGTAGGTGAACCGTTCACTTGTCCAGTCAGGACATGCCGGTAATGTCACCACATACCGGCTGATGACGACGCTTATGGCGTCGCCCGGCGGTACACCGATGCCGACCCTGCCCGGCAAGGAGGCTATCTTGATATTGCTGGCGGCCAGGAGCGCGCCAATCGCCTGCGTGCGAAGCTTACCGAACCGGTTGTCGCCCGAAACCAGGTAAACCTTGTCGGTTTCGCCAATATGGGCATTATCGACAAATTCCTTCAGGCGCTTGCCCTCGCTATCGTTGACGGTCACTTCGGACGGGCCGAACAGGACATCGTGAGTGTAGAAGGCGCGGCTCGCCACCGGTTTCCGCATTTCGGGTATGCTGGACCAGTCCTCGATATGGCTCATCGCCAGGTCGCAGCCGCTTAACAACATCATGCCGGCAACAACCAGCACGGAGCGTCCGGAGTACAGTTTCCCGACCAGACCTCTGGCCGTTTGGGAGCCGATGTTCATACTCTTGTTCTCCAACATGCCCATATGCGCTAATCCAGCTGGAACCCGACGGGTCCGATCAGTTTTCTGCCGTCACCGTCAATTGTTTCGGGCTTCCCCTTCGTTGGATTGCGGCGGTTCAGGCCACCGGTAAACAGGCGTTCGATATCGTGTGGCGGCACGTACCCATCCGTCGGCGCAGCCAGTTTGTTATTGGAAACGGGGGCGACGATGTAGGGAGTGACGATGATCACCAATTCGCTTTCATCACGCTGAAAACGATTCGACTTGAACAAGGCGCCCAATACCGGAATGTCGCCCAATCCGGGGAACTTGGAAATATCGTGGGTAACGTTATTTTGCAGCAGTCCGGCGATAGCGAAGCTTTGCCCGCTACCGAGTTCGACCGTTGTTTCCGCCCGGCGCGTCGTCAGCGACGGTATCGAAAAATTCTGATAGGTAACGAAATTGGTCGTCGAAATAGCGCTGACTTCGGGTCGCACGTGCATGTTGATCCGGTTTTTCCCCAGCAACGTCGGGGTAAAGGCCAGCGACACGCCGAACTTTTTATATTCGATTGTCACTTGCTGATTGGCGCCGGGAACCAGAATTGGGAACTCACCACCGGCCAGGAAACTGGCTGTTTCGCCGGACAGCGCCGTCAGGTTCGGTTCGGCAAGGATGGTCACCAGGCCTTCCTGTTCCAGCGCGTCGATTACGGAATTAAAATTCCAGCCCAGGATGCTATTGGCGGTCGTTACCGTGTGCTGGGTGACCGTGCTTGCAAAGGAATTTGCGGTTGTTAAACCCAATCTGACGCCACCGAGGGAACCCAGGATACTCCAGTTGAATCCAAGTTGCTTATCGACCCCGCGGGTGACCTCGGCGACGCGCACGCGAAGATTGACCTGGTTCGGGCCGGCGACGCCAAGACGGTTGATGACGTTTTTCTCATCGCCGGTAAAGCTCGCCGCCAGACGACGGACGTTCTCGGCCTCCAAAGCCGATGATACGATCCCGTCGAGCACCAGCGAGCCATTAACGCTGGAAACCGTAATTCCGCTCCCCGGATGCAGATCCTCGAGAATGGTCCGCATACGGTCCAGATTATAAACAACCTGGATATCTACATTGGCCAGTACGCGTTCCTGGCGGTCAACGGCATAGAGCGTCGTCTTGCCGGGCTTTTTGCCGAACAAATAGATCAGTTTGGCGGACTTGACCTGAATATCGGCAACTTCGGGGTCCGCCACGAACACCGTCGCCGCCGGCCTTTCCAACCTGATCAGGCGCCCCCTGCTGGCTTCAAGTTCCAGCACGCCGCCGCTCCCCGAAACCACCACAATCTTGCCATCCCGTTGCGCGTAGGACATATCGCCACCAGACACCGCGGCTGTGGTTACCGTTCTGTCCCGGCCATCCCCGGCGGCGCGGACCTGCGCGGCGGCATGGGCCCCGGCGATGGTCAGGATAAACACCGCCAATGCCGCCAGCAGACCGGCATGCAATGCCTTCCAATATAGGGCATAGGGCATTTCATCAGCCATTGTTTTCGTTCTTTGTTGCTTCATCATGCCAATTATTTCGCCTTTTTATCCCCGCGCAGCACCGTCACCTTACGCCGCGCTGACGTCCTTTTTCGAATTTTCTTGCCGACCAGGGAATTGACTTCGGAATCCAGGGTATAGTGACCACGTTTTGTCATTTGCGCCGTGACATTTCCCAACTTTAACGGACCCGACGTAGCTTCGCTTGACGTTGCGTGATCGACCATTGCCACGCCAGCTTGCTGGTCGCCATTTCCCAACAAGGCCAGACTGTGCAAACTGAGAGACAACGTTCCCATGGCCATGCTGACGGCCACTTTTTCCGCCTGTTTCGGCGTCACCTCAAGTGTCACTGTCTTCGCCGGGTTGATTTCACCGTCCTTGCTTTCCGTTTTCTGATCGATGGCCAAGACCCTGATACCATTCAGCACGGTGTTGGTGACGTAACGCGCCTCACGGTCCTGGCCATCGGCGCTTGCCATGGAAAACCGCGAGGTCAGCAGAAGGTCGACCTTATCGCCCGGAAAAATAAAACCTGAAATTCCCGATGTCGCGTTAACGGGAACGGAGACCGCGCGCGCCCCCGGAATCAGAACGGCGGCGAGAAAACCACGGTCTCCCGGGTGCACAAGCAGACTGCTGGTGATCGGCTGCCCCGGCGCAATCCGATTGCGGACGACGGACCCGACATACTCGGCAATTTTGTGCTCGGTATCGATGACATATTCATCGTTAAGCGCGTCTTCGGGCCACGGCTGCCATTTCAAATGATCGGCGCGCACAAACTTACCGGCCGTCAATTCCTTGTCGGCGACCAGAATTTGGAGGGTTGGCTGGATTTTCTGTTCAACCGGAACAACCGCCCGCATCGCCGCTCGTTCGGCGTTGAGCCAATTGTTGGCGTAAAAGGCCGTCAGGCCGGCGGCCGTAATCGCAACAAGAAGGAGCAGAATGTTTCTAAGCGACATTATTTTCCATTCACCTAAATAATACGACCGTTGCCAAGCAGACGAGCACCAACGACGAATCCGCCAAGAGCGATGGCGACTCCATAAGGCAAGACACTTCCCAACAGGGCATCACGCGACGTTTTATCGTCGGACTTGTCAAATATCATGGCCAGACTGTATCGCATAGGCGACAACATAATCAAAGACATCACGCCGCCGACCAAAGCGCTAAAGACAACAAAATCGAGAATTTCCGCCGGACCCGCCCACAAAGCCGTGACCGTAATCAACTTGATGTCGCCCCCGCCCATGTAGCGCAGTGCGAACAAAGCGATCCCGAAAGCCAGTGCGATACCACCGACGGCCAGTCCGCCCAGCCAATCGACCGGCACGGGAGAAGCCAGAACATGGACGGGATAAAGGGCCGCGATGGCCAGACAGATACGATTGGGGATTTTGAATTCGGTGGCGTCGTTAATCGCCGCCAGGGCGAGAAGCCCGAGGAAAAGGGTGATGACAAAGATATGAGGAAGGTCGTAAATCATGGCTTGGGGGCCTGTGGCTTTATGTTACGACCGACGATTTTGGGTCCCTGGCCGACTCGATATCTTACTATCCAAACTATTATTCGGAAAGGAATGAAAAACAAGCTTATTGAACGAGTTCATCCTGCCTCCTGTCGCCCTCCCCCGGACCGGGCTTACGGCCCAGGGGAGAGGCAACCAGGAGCAACGTCGGCTTAGGTGGTGGCGGGAAGGGCACCCTTCAAAGCGCTCGAGACGGCCTCGAACATTGTGTTCAGCGACCCACCCATGGCCGTCAACGCGCCAATGGCGGCGACGGAAACGAGGGCCGCGATCAAGCCATATTCGATGGCCGTGGCGCCGGATTCATCATTGATCAGGTTCTTCAGGGTTTCGATTTTCATAGCGTGCTCCTAATTTGGTTGTGCTTGTGTGTAACAATTACTTATCGTGTAAACACTATACGAAGAAAAATTCACTACAGTCAAAATATTTATTCACCTGTAAAGTAATAATAAATTTCATTTAAGTTACTACTTATTTACATCTTATTAATTCCAATTTTTCGTAAAATTTTATATAATATTTTACCTTCAAAAACACACGCATCTGCGCCTTTGTAGTTAGTTCAGCTTGTCCAGAGATCCGAAGCGGGGTCGAAAATAGGACACATGGTAGAGCGACACGGGAGCAATAACGTTGGAAACGATGAGCGGGGAATAATCATAAAACACCTCTGCCACGATGACGTTTTCGGTATCGCGAATGACAAATCCCGCCGGTAGCGTCGGGGTACTTCCCTCGACACCGAACGCACTTGAATTCGCCAGCGCGCCAAAAGACCGCTGCCAGTTGATCCGCGGTGAATTTCCGTCTTTTGCGCCAATCGACGATACGATCACCTTACCGACCCCCGTCAAATCAAAGGGTTTCATGACCGGGCCAATAACCTGAAACAGGCCGACAAGGTCGGCTTCGGTTAAAGATTCAGCCTGGGACGTCAAATCGGCGACGGTCACCGAGACGCGTTCAAGCTTTTGATTGAGCAAGACAAAGCGATTGATTTCGACGCCACCCGTGATCAGCATGATCAAAATCGGCGCGAACAAAGCGAATTCGACGGCGATGGCGCCGCGCCGTTCGACCAGCAGACGCCGAACGAACCGAAACATGACGTTCTCTTTCATGTTCACGGAGTTTCCTTCGGTTCGTTTCGGACGGCGAGGCTAGCCGTTAGGGAGAGTGTGTTGCCGCCTACGATGGGGGCCATGATGGGCGTAAGGAACGGCCAATCGTAATGTATGCGATAGAGAACAATATCACCGGAAGTTCCGGTCCCCGGAACGCCGGAATCGGCATCCCAGGCGCCGTTTCCGTTGGTGTCGGTAAACGTTTCACCGGCGTCATACGTACTGTTCCCGTTGGCATCGACGAAGCCTTCCGGTTTGCCTATAGCTGCAAACGCGGGATATACGAGGACATCGATCTTGACCGTGGACATATCGACAAGGCCCAACGTGTTTTTACTGATCAATTCGCGTATGCGAGTGAGGCGGGCCGCCTCGGTGGCCCCTTGACCTGTGATACCGTACCGGGATGCATCGCGTATCGCTCCTTCCATCACGGTATCGGTAAACATAACCATACCAAATTCAATGCTTCCGACCATAAGCACGATCATAACCGGCGCCGCAAAGGCGAATTCGATTATCGCCGTTCCGGCCTGATTCCCGGCAACCTCGCCTGGCAAGCCGCGGATATATTTCCGGACTTTGGCGACCTGCCTATGAATGAAAATTAAGATCGTCATTTCGATATTCGTAACTTCGACAGGTGATTGGCGATTTCCCGGAAAATATTCTCCAGCGTCGCGGCATCCGGCGCGTTATGATAATACGGCGGGGTTGGCGCCGTGGCGACCTGTGATAGCAATGTCTGCAAACTGGATCCGCTATTGGCGAACTGAATGACATAGATCGCGACGCCATCGGCCTTGATATTTCCGGCCAGCGTCAGCAAACGGGCATCCATGGTCGGACGCGCGGCGCTGCCGTAGCCGAAAACGGTCTTGTAGCCGTCTCCGTTGCCGCCAAAATTTTCACCGTCCGTTAACAGCACGATGGCTTGCTGTCTTTTATAGGGCGGATTGAGAAGGGCTTCGGTGAAAGGAGAGGTCGGTTTCAACACCCTCCAGGCCCAACCGAGCCCTTGCGGAATATTGGTCGTGCCCGTTGGCGTCGTGAGACTGGCTACTGCATCCAGGACAGTTTGCTTGGTATTGTTCAATGGCGTGATGCCGGCTGACAGGCAGCGCGTGCACTCACCGCCATTGACGGACATCGCGCATGTTCCGCCACTCACGGGTTCGCCTTCGGGACCAATAGGCTGCCACGCCGGCCAATCGACACCACCGACGCTCGTCGGCGACAGGAGCAGGTCCGCGTCGGTCGTATTATTCCCGTCGTTCAAGAACCGCGAAAAAACGCAGCCTTTCCAGTCGTCGTCCGGCTTCGCGAGCAGCGGGACCGGGGAATTGTTTGCAACGAAGACATTACTTTGAACGGCGCCGGTTTCCGGATTTACGAAGACGCCGGTAAGATTGGAAAGCGTCGCGGCCGGATCAAACGTCGATCCATTCAACGTAATGTTGACCTTGCCGTTCCAGGGAACCACTCCAATATTCAACCGGTCTTTGGTCGCACTGCTTCCATACAGGACATTGACTAGCAAGCTGGCGGCGTTACGGGCCGCCGCAAGGCGTGAGCCCCCCCCAGCCACCGAAGAGCCCATAGAACCTGACATGTCAATCGCCAGAACCACGTCGAGGGCCTCCTGGGCCCGCGTGACTTCGGCACTGGCGTCTACGGTCAAATCGTTATATCCGAAAAGCCTCATAAACGTTGTCGGGATGGTCGCGCTGGCGGTCAGCGTTATTGTTTCGGCGGCCTGATCGATCGCAATGGTGGGGCCGGCCACGGTTGCGTCCAGATAACCCGTCGGGAAGTTGGCGTCGAAGTACATTTTAACATCTGCATCCCGCGTCGTTAGGAAAAAGCTGTGTCCGCCGGCAAGCGCGGCGGCGTCCAGAGCCGAAGAAAGACGGGATCGGACCAGATATCCGCGCGCCGTATCCGTCCCCACACCGACAAAGCCGACCAGGGGAATGGCCGCGAGGGCGACCAACAACATGACGCTCCCGGCCTGATTATCAGGCAGGCGGCGCAGTCTGATTGACAGGCGCACGAACCGCCCTATCGCCAGCGCAATAATTTCCATTAACCGCATCATGCCCGTCAACATAATTGCAACCGCCTAATACGTCAAGTATTAACGATTTTCCAATATATTTTTTACTTCTGATTTGGTTATACTACTTATTTAGTACTTATTATTTATTACTTTTAATAAAATTTTATTTAAATGCACCCAATACGTTCATCGCCATTGACGTGATCCTAAAGCCGAGTATTGTCGAACTCTATTGCCGTCCCAATTACTCTGGTGGAGTACGATACCATGAAACTGCTTCGATACGGCCCATCGGGCGCGGAAAAGCCTGCCCTGATTGATAACCAGGGCCGCATGCGCGACCTGTCCGGCCTGATCGCCGATATCACGCCGGCAACGCTGTCCGCGGAACGATTGGCGCAATTGTCGAAGCATGATTTTTCCTCACTGCCCCTTGTCGAAGGCAGCCACCGCATCGGATCGCCCGTCAGCGGTGCCGGAAAAATCATGGCGATTGGCCTCAATTATGCCGAACACGCCACGGAAACAGGCATCGACCTGCCGACTGAACCATTGGTTTTCAGCAAGGCCGTGACGTCGCTTTCAGGCCCGAATGATGACATTATCCTGCCCCGCGGATCGACCCACGCCGACCACGAAGTCGAACTCGCCGTCATCATCGGCAGCCACGCCCAGTACGTCAGCGAAGACGAAGCGCTAAACCATATCGCAGGCTATGCGGTGTTGAACGACGTTTCGGAACGCGATTATCAGATAAACCATGGCGGACAATGGGTTAAGGGCAAAAGCTTCGACGGATTCTGCCCGCTGGGACCGTGGCTGGTGACCCGTGACGAAGTCGAAGATCCGCAAAACCTGAACCTGTGGTGCGATGTCAACGGTGAACGCCGCCAGGGCTCCAATACCCGCCACATGGTCTTCAGCGTCGCCACTATTATTTCAAACCTCAGCAAATATATGACCCTGGTGCCCGGCGATATCATCGCCACCGGCACGCCATCCGGCGTCGGCATGGGGCAAACGCCGCCGATTTACCTGAAGGCGGGCGATGTCGTCGAATTAGGGGTCGAAGGCCTGGGTCAGCAGCGTCAGGACGTCAAATCCTGGCCGGGGACCTGATGCCGTAATTCACGGCCCAGCCGAAGCCGTTCGTTGTCTTGCCGGTCGGCCGGTATTCGCAGCCGATCCAGCCCACGTAACCCAGCCCGTCAATCAGATCGAACAGGGCCGGGTACTCGATGTCACCCTCCACCGGTTCGCCCCGGCCCGGCATCCCGGCCACCTGAAAATGACCGATGACGGGAAAATGGCGTTTGATCTGTCCGGCAATATCCAGTCCCGCCATGGCGGCGTGGTAGATATCGAATTGCAGCTTCAGGTGCGGGCTGGCAACCGCCTCAATTAACGCCGCCGCCCGATCGGGGGACGATAGGAAGTATCCCGGCATGTCTGCCGTGTTGATGGGTTCGATCATCACCCGAACCCCGGTACCGCGGCACAGGTCGGCGGCAACGGCCAGGTTTTCGGCAAGAACGTCCTGCAACTGCGCCGAATCGGCGCCGGTTGGCGCGATTCCGGCCATGACGTGAATGCGCGTGCAGCCAATGCCGGTGGCGTAATCCAACGCCCTTTCCATGGCAGTCCGAAAATCGTCCCGACGCCCCGGCAGACAGCCCAGGCCCCGCTCGCCCGCATCCCAGTCGCCGGGCGGCGCGTTGATCAACACCTGTTGCAGTTCGTTGTGGGCCAATTGGGCCGCGATATCGGCAGCCGCATGCCCATAAGGAAACAGGCATTCCACACCCTTGAACCCGGCGGCGGCGGCGGCGGCGAAGCGGTCCATGAAATCAAGTTCGGTGAACAGCCAGGACAGGTTGGCGGCGAATTTCGGCATAAGGCTCCATTTTTCTTTGATCGGCATCAAGCAAGGGTTAGCATGCCCGCCGATTGAACTCATTTCAAAGAAACGCGTCAATGATCATCGCCCAGATAACCGACCTGCACCTGCGCACCGACGGCTACCCGCTGAAGGGCAAAGTCGATTCCGTCGCCGCCCTTGATGCCGCCATTTCACACTTGAACGATATGGACCCCCGGCCCGATCTGGTACTGGTCACCGGCGACCTGGTCAACAAGGCACACATTCAGGACTACCGGGGCCTGCGTGACAGACTCGACCAACTCGACATGCCCAGCTATGTCATCCCCGGCAATCACGACGAACGGGACATGATCCGCCAGTATTTCAACGACCAAGGCTACCTGCCCAAGACTGGGGAGTTCCTGCACTACACAATCGACGATACCGGCCATCCCGTACGCCTGATCGGGCTTGACACCAAGCGCCCGGGCCATGACGGTGGTGAAATGTGCGCCCGGCGCCTGCAATGGCTGGACGACGCACTGTCCCAGGCCCCGGACCGACCGACCGTCATCTTCATGCATCACCCGCCGTTTGTTTCCGGCATCGGCTTTATGGGAATCAAACCGTTCGAGGGGGCTCGCGAGATGGAGGCCATCGTCTGCCGCCACTCTCAGGTGCACCGAATCGTCTGCGGCCACATGCACCGCGACATCACGCTGCGCTGGGGCGGTACCGTCGCATCCGTCGCCTCCAGCCTGGTGTTTCAGATAGCGCTGGACCTGCGCAGCGGCGCCAAATCAAGTTTCGTTCTGGAACCACCGGCCTGCGCCGTCTACAAATGGCAGGAAGACCAGGGCCTGATCGCCCATCGCAGCGTCATCGGCGATTTCGGCCCGCGCCATCCGTTTGTCGTCGATCCACTTTAACGTGGCCGTTTATTCAGGAACCCCTGTATAGTTAGCAACATGATTTCAGACCTTTCCAAAAAATACGACCTGATGGTGCCGCGCTACACCAGTTATCCGACGGCGCCGCACTTCAGCGATACCGTGAACGGCGACACCTACCGCCGGTGGCTCGGCGAACTCGATCCGGCGAATCCGCTGTCGCTTTATTTCCACATCCCGTTCTGCGATGAAATGTGCTGGTTTTGCGGCTGCTACACCAAGATCGTCAAGCGCTACGAACCGGTGACCCAATACCTTGACGTGCTGCTCCAGGAAATCGACCTGGTTGCCGGCGCCCTGCCCAGCCGCTTCAAAACCAACCACCTGCACTGGGGCGGCGGCAGCCCGACCATACTGAAGGGCGATGACTGGAAGCGCATCATCGATCGTTTGCGCGATCGCTTCGAGATCACCGATGATGCCGCCATCGCCGTCGAACTGGACCCGCGAACGGCGACCGAGGACTACGTCAAGGCGCTGGCCGAGGCCGGCGTCAACCGCGCCAGCATTGGCGTGCAAAGCTTCGATGATAAAATCCAGAAGGCGATCAACCGCATCCAGCCCTACGAAGTGACGGCCCGGGTCATCGGCTGGTTACGCGACAACGGCATCGACGACATCAACATGGACATGATGTACGGCCTGCCCTACCAGACCACCGGGATGGTCGCCCGGGAAGCGGAGATGGCCATCGACTTAAGGCCGGTCCGCATCGCCCTGTTCGGCTATGCCCATGTCCCGTGGATGAAATCGCACATGAAGATGATCGACGAAAGTACCCTACCCGACGCCGATGCGCGCTGGCACCAGTTCATGGCATCGTCGGAGAAGCTGCTCGAAGCGGGATACATTGCCGTCGGCCTGGACCACTTCGCCCTGCCCGACGATGAAATGGCGAAGATGTTGGAAACCGGCGAATTGCACCGCAACTTCCAAGGCTACACCGCCGACACGGCGCCGGCGATGATCGGTTTCGGCGCGTCGTCCATCGGCCAGTTACCGCAGGGTTATATTCAGAACACCTCGCCGCTGAAAGACTACCGCGAGACCGTCGCCGCCGGTAACTTCCCCATCGCGCGCGGCTTCGAACTGGCCGACGATGACCGCCTGCGGGCGGAGGTCATCGAGCGAATCATGTGTGATTTGAAAGTCGATCTTGACGACATTTGCAACCGCCACGACGTTTCGAAAGCGACGTTCGTTCCGGAAATGGAAAAGCTTGGGGCGATGGCCGAAGATGGCCTCGTTAGCCTGAGCGGCAACACGGTCGAGGTCACCGAAACCGGTCGCCCCTTCGTGCGCCTGATCGCCGCCGCGTTTGACGCCTACCTGTCCAGTGGCAAGGCCCGCCATTCGCGGGCGGTTTAGTAGTAGAGAGACACTACACGCAGGCCATACCGCAGATGAACGATGACCAACCGATCTAAATTTTTCGCCAGGCTTGCTAACGGAAACTCTTTTCCTTTGAGCTCGACGTTATCGTCTTCTTCAAAGGGGCGATTCGGGAACATCCGGTTACAAACGTTGGTGCTGATGCGCTGGATCGCAATCAGCGGCCAGGCCGTGACCTCTCTGATTATCTATTTCGTACTAAAATACGATCTCCCCCTTATGGCCGTTCTGGCGACCATCGGGGCATCTTTAATGTTGAATGTCTACATCACCTTCCGCCATCAGGTAACGAAGTGGCTGGACGAAACCGAGGCCATGGTCTATCTGGTATATGACACCCTGCAGCTTGTCATGCTCCTGTATCTGACCGGAGGCCTGCACAATCCATTCTCATTTTTGTTGCTCGCCCCCGCCCTGATATCGGCGACGGTCCTGAGCGTCCGTTCAACCGTAATGTTGATCGGATTGGTTCTCTTCTGCACCTCGGTCCTCGTGTTTTTTCATTTACCTCTTCCCTGGCCGGGAAGGCCGCACCAAATCAGTCATATGTATGTCTTGGGAATTTGGAGCTCCATCGTCATCGCCATACTCTTTTTCTCCGCCAATGTCATGCGCGTGGCGGGAGAAAGCCGGCGCTTGTCAAGCGCCCTGATGGAAACGCAAATCGCTCTCGCTCGTGAACAACGACTCTCGTCGATCGGTGGGTTGGCAGCTGCGGCGGCCCACGAACTTGGAACACCGCTCGGAACCATCTCTCTTGTCGCCAAGGAACTAAGCCACGAATTTGGAAAAAATGACCCCCATGCCGAAGACATTCGTCTGTTGGTCAGCCAGTCGGAGCGCTGCCGGAAAATCCTCGAACGATTGACCGCACGCTCGGAAGGTAGCGAAAACCTTTCTCTTCATCTCTTGCCGATTCTGAATTTAGTGGAAATGTCGATTGAAAATATCAACCGGGGACAAATCGAGGTCACGGTGGCGCATGTGCCCGGATTGGCCGGAAGTGACGGCGGGAGACAAAAAAACATGCCCCCCGGGGACGTTCGGCAGCCCGTCGTCACGCACAGCCTGGAACTTATTCACAGCCTTGAAAACCTTGTCGAAAACGCCGTCGATTTTGCCGTCGCCCGCGTCTCGGTGGAAGTCGATTGGTCCGGAAAAAAACTCATTGTCAGGATCTGCGACGATGGACCGGGGTTTAGGTATGATATTCTCCGCGCCCTTGGTGAACCGTATGTCTCGTCTCGCCGCGACACGGGTGGCATGGGCCTGGGCGTATTCATATCGAAGACGCTTCTCGAGCGAACCGGCGCGGAAGTCCGGTTTGACAACCAAACGGACGGCGGCGCACAGGTTACTATTATTTGGTCACGCCCGTTATCCTTTGAAATAACGTCTACCCACGATAAAGATCGGGCGGGAAATGACGAAGGGTAAATCATTTCAATGAACGCGGGAATGACGAATCAACCTTCTGACGAAGGCGATAAAAGAGAACAGGCAGACCAAGAGCGCAGCCTTCTCATCGTTGACGACGATAAGCCATTTCTCAACCGTCTGGCCAAAGCGATGAATGCTCGCGGGTTTGACGTTGAGACCGCGACGACGCTGACCGAGGCGATAAAAATAGCCGAACGCTCCGCCCCGGCATATGCCATTATCGATCTCCGACTCGACGATGGATACGGACTCGACATCGTTCCCGCATTGCGAGAACAACGGATGGATATGCGAATTATCATGCTCACGGGATATGGCAATATCGCCTCGGCCATTGCCGCCATTAAAGCCGGGGCCGTCGATTACCTTCCCAAACCGGCTGATGCCGACGCCATCGAAGCCGCCTTGCTCGCCGTTGGCAAATACAATCCGCCTCTTCCCGTCGAATCGATGTCGGCGGACCGAATTCGCTGGGAACACATCCTGAGAGTCTTTGAACTGTGCGACAGAAACGTGTCGGAAACGGCCCGGCGTCTCAACATGCACCGCCGCACTCTTCAACGAATTCTCGCCAAACATTCCCCCAAATAAAATTCCCCCATTCGAACGCCGTCAAGCCGGGAACGAATCCTGTTTTTCCAGAGTGCGACAATTTGTCATCTGTTGATGCGTGGCGCCGGACGCTAAGATACTTTCATTAAGAACCCGGCAGAGCAATAGGTGTCCACTAACGGCTCATGCTCCCGAGAATCCAACGTCCGTCTGTGATGAACCAGAGAATCGGATTTAGTGTGTGCAAAATGATCGACCGGGAGACGTGTTTCGATAGGAATTTTATTGGAATAACTGAAAAAATGAGGGTCCCGAAGTCTTATTCTTCACTGACCATAAATTCCTACACTAATTATAAATTCATAGATCAGGAGATTTCCGATGCTTCCAATCACAACCAAAACAGCCTTCCTTGGCTCCGGTCTCGCCGTCGGCATATTACTGTCGTTGGGTAATGCGACCCCCACGTACGCCAGCCACATTGTGACCAAGAAACCGCCAATTTCCGGCCTGGTATTTCCGGAAATGAACCCGGAAAAAGGTAAAGAACTGTTCGTTAGCAAGGGGTGCGTCACCTGTCACTCAATCAATGGTGTCGGCGGTGATGATGCGCCAGCCCTGGACGATCACAAGGATATGACGGGTGTCAATCCTTTTGATTTCGTCGCCAGGATGTGGAACCACGCGACCGGAATGATCGCCGCGCAGGAAGAAGAACTCGACGGTCAAATTCATCTGACCGGCGACGATATGGCCAATATAGTCGCATTCGTCCACGACCATGCGGTCCAGCATAGTTTCAGCGAAAAGGATTTAACACCGCAACTCCGCAAGATGATGGCCAAAATGCGTGAAGGTGGTGACGACGCGAAAAAAGCAAAACACGTCGATTAGGTTCAGATTCCCCTGGGAACCCTGATACGTTCACGAGCCACCAATGCCGGTGGCTCGTGCATGCATCCCCTCACGGCGTTTCGAAAGCACCTTTGTGCCGGAAATGGAAAAACTGGCGCCGATGGCCGAAGACGGCCTCGTCACCCTGGCCGGCAACACCGTCAGTGTGACCGAAACCGGCCGCCCCTTCGTCCGCCTGATCGCCGCCGCGTTTGACGCCTACCTGTCCAGTGGCAAGGCCCGCCATTCAAGAGCCGTTTAAGTCAGTAAATCCCCGGGATCAAACGCGACGTGTGGATCTTGTAGGCCTTGTAGTCGTCCGGGAAAGCCTCCGTCAAAACCTTTTCCTCATTCCTCATGCGCTGAATTTGCACCGCGATGTGAGCGAAGAATATGGCCAGAGCCGGTAAGGAGAAAACCTGCACCACCACCCCCAGGACGGCGATTTCCTCGACCAGGTACAACGGATGACGGACGATGGAATAAGGGCCTTTTGTCACCAGTTCGCGGGCTTCGGCCATCAGGCTGAAGGATCGGCCCAGGAAGTTGATGACATAAACGGAAAGCAAACTGCCGACGCAGACCAGAGACAACCCCACGATGCCTTGCATCAGGGTCGGATTGGTTTCCGGCAGCAGGGCGACGCTCGCAATCATGAAGCTCCCCACCAAGGCGGCAAGCCGGGGCAGCAAGCCCTTCGCCTTTTTAACCGGCGGCTTGCGGACCACGAACAGGACAATCATCATCGAAAGGAACAGAAACTTCGAAAGCGTAGAGGCTGCGGCGGCATAAAATTCCGAGCCCACAGGCCCATACGGGCCGATCAGAATTTCCATATGCCGGACCTGATAGGTAGCAAGCCACAGGAAGATACAAGCCGCCATGACCCCGATCACGGAGCTCTGGAATCGCTCGCCCTGGAATGTACGAAGCAAGGAAGAGATCCTTTCCGAAGCACTCTCGGGTGCGCTCAGAGGGTCGGACACTTTTTCCAGAACAGAAACATTTTCCATGGGTCGGAATCCTTCAGGCATTTGCCACGAACTACAAGAGCAAGTAAATATCTGTATTGTTCATTTTTAATACCATCGATCAGCTATTACTCAAAAATATATATTTGACGGCAAATCGTAATCATTTTTCCGTCAACAAATAATAATATTTGAATAAAATGCTATCTATTCAGCCGTTCAGTATTACCGCCTGAACACCGCGACCAACTCGACATGGACCGTGTACCTGAATTGATCGACCGGGCTCACTTTTTCGAGCCGGTAGCCTCTGCCCGTCAGGATCGCTGCATCGCGCGTGAAACTGGCCGGGTCGCACGATACGGCGACCACCGTGCGGGCATTGGAATCTGCAATCTCGCGAGCCTGCGCTTCCGCCCCGGTCCGTGGCGGGTCGAAGACAATGGCATCGTAGCGGGCAAGATCGCTAACGTGGACAGGATTGCGAACCAAATCGCGAACCTCGGTCGTCAACGGTTTCAGCCCCTGGGTATAACGAACCGCATTTGACAAGGCCCGGATCGCAGCCTTGTCGCCATCGACGGCATGCACGGTCGCCGTCCGGGCCAGCCGAAGCGCGAACGGTCCGATGCCCGAAAACAGGTCGGCGACGCGGCTCGCTCCGGAGGTCGCCTCAACGACCAGCCGGGCCAGCGTTTCCTCCCCCATCGCCGTTGCCTGCAAAAATCCGCCCGCCGGCAGGACGAGGGCGGCACTGCCGATCTTCACCACCGGCTGGCGCCGTTCCAGGACGATATCGCCATCGACGGTAACGCGAGCCAGGTCATGCTTGACGGCCAGGTCGGTCAGGTCCAGGCGCGCGTCAAGATCGATGTCGCGGCCACATCCGCGTATATCGCAATCAAGACCGGTATCGCTAACGGTAATGCGCACATCGATTTTTTTTGCCGGTCCGGCGAAGGGAGTGGCGAGATCCCGCGCAATGGCGGCAGAGTTCCGCAACGCCGGGGCCAGCACCGGGCAGCTATCCAGATCGAGCAATCGATGGCTGCGTGCGGCCATGAACCCGGCGATGACCTTGCCCTTTTGAAAGCGGGTGTGAAAGGTCACCCGGCGGCGGCCTGCGCCATGAGCGTCAATCACGTCATCAACCTTCGCCTCCAGCCCCTTATGGACCAGCGCCGTCTCGACAACATTCCGTTTCCACCGGCCATGCGCCCGAAGGCTCATCTGCTGCACGGCACAACCGCCGCAGACGGTGAAATGCGGGCAGATCGGGTCGACCCGATCCGCGGATGGCTCAAGGACGCGAACCAGTTTGCCGCGCGCCCCATCCGGGATGATGCTGACAGTTTCCCCGGCCAACGTGTAGGGCACGAAGACCCGACCGCTATCCGTCTCGGCAACTCCGTCGCCACGGCCACCGACCGTCGCGATGGTAACTGTTTTTTCCGCGGTCATAATTTTAGACGTTTCCTGATTTCGGCCGCAATGTCATTCGCTGCGTTAAGTGTCGGGTGGCTCCAGCGTTCGAAAGCGGCGCCGCCATCCACATCCAACGGTCGGGCGCATCCGGTCGCATAAAGGTGTTTGTGAAACAGCCCGTGCTTGTGCACGGTCAGCCTCTTCGGAGCATAAATCCATACCGGACCGGGCGTCGCGCAGGCTTCGGCGCACATCGAAACGGAATCGCCCGTAACGATGACCCCATCGGCCAGGGCCAGATATCCCAGATAGGGATTTTCACCGTCACTCCCCCATTTATATTCATCTTTGGGCACATCTATCTGACCGATCAGGGCATCGGCGGTGTCGTCCGAACGTCGCGACGTCGTCACCATCAACGCCCCCCCGGCGGCCTTGGCCAGGGTATTGGCCGCACGCCCCAGTTCACGGGCCATATCCTCGGTAAAGGTGCGGCGCTTGGTGCTGCCGCCAACGATCAGCGCAATACGCGGTTCAGGCAAGGTTTCAAGCCGCCCTCTCCAGTCCTCGGCGGCGTGTTCCAGTCGCCGCGCCGTGACCCGATGCGGCGCTCCGTCAATCTGCAAGATATTGCCGCCGTCAGGAATAGAGTCATGACGCGGCGTACAGACCAGATCGAATTCGTCAAGGCCCGTATCGCCCGGGTACATGATCTGCACCAGAAACGTACGACCGTCGTTCATGTCCTTGATGTGGCGGGCGACCGGAGAACAACGCCGACCGGCGGCGATAATGATATCCGGCCACGGCGGCACCAGGTTGATGCGGCTACTCGACGTCAGGCCACCGAAGGTCTTGCCCATAACGAAGTTGGGCAATTCCGCGGCGGCGGTGTACTCAAGGTCGCGGATTTCGTAACGCAGGCCAAGCGCTTCGCCGACGCCCAGGCACTGGCTGCGGTTGCCCGCGCGGTCGTCGATCAGCAACCAGACGCTCGGCGATCCGCCTTCGAAACGGGTGGCCTGATTCACGGTCTCGATCATAAATATAACCCGGAACGATGAACTGGGCTACTCAGCGGTTGCGCCGGTCTGACGCATCGTCATCAGGCGTTCCAGAAAATCGAAATTGGCTGAACTGATATCGACAAACACGCCGACAAGCTCCTTGCGTTCCAGGTTGGCGCGAATGACCATGCCGGGCGCGTTCATCCGTACACGGGAATTGTCCTCCAACAGAAATTCATCAATCACCATATCATCGCCGGGCTTGATCGGGTTTTTGTAACCGATGCAGCGAAAACTGCGGAGGCTCATATCGGTTACCTGACAGGTTGTTCCGCCAATCACGACAAAGGTATCTTTGATTTCACGGCGCAGGTCCTTGCGGCGCTGGTCGTCCGTGAAGCCAACAATTCGTCTGCTCATTCAAGTTTCTCCGGCGTCATTTAACTGCGCCCGCTTTATGGCTGTTAAGGTCGTACGAGTGGTAATGACATCGGGATCAATTTGCAAGTCCAACAACGCCGGGCTCCCGCTTTCCAGCGCCCTTTCGAGTGCGGGAGCGAACTCTTCGGTGGTTTTTACGGTTTCACCGAAGGCCCCGTTGGCCCGCGCCAATGCGGCGTAATCGGGGTTAATCAGATCGGTGGCGATGACCCTGTCGGGATGCCTGCGTTCCTGATGCATGCGGATGGTGCCGTACATGGCGTTGTTAAAAACCAGTATGACCGGCGCGATACGTTCCTTGACCGCCGTCGCAATCTCCTGCCCGGTCATGCCGAACCCGCCATCACCCAGGCAACACACCGCCATCCGCCCCGGGTCGACTATCTGGGCGGCAATGACAGCGGGCACACCGTAGCCCATGGCGCCACTGGTCGGCCCAAGCAAACGGCGATTTTTTCCGAAGCTGAGGAACCGCTGCGCCCAGCCGCTCGAATTTCCGGCGTCAACGGTGATAACGGCATCGTCCGCCAGCCTGGCTTCCAGCACCGCCATGACGGCGCCAAGATCGAGCGCTCCATCGTATGGATTGGGAATACGGCCCTGCAGGAAATCGTTGTGGGCATCGGATACCCGCCGCGCCCGCCCGTCATTGCTGACGGCGGCCAGCGAGGCGGCGGCACCGGCGAAGCGTTCCATACCGGAACAAATGCCGAGCGACGGCACATAGACCCGGCCCAGCTCTTTCGCGTCCGTGTGGACATGGATCAGGTCTTGCTTCGGCGTTGGCTCTTCCAGCAGGGTATAGCCTTGGGTCGTCATTTCACCCAGGCGAGCCCCGACGACAAGCAGGACATCGGCTTCGCCAATCCGTCGCAGCAAAGCCGGGTTGGGCCCTATGGCGACTTCACCGGCATAGCAACGGTGATTGTTGTCGAACAAATCGTTACGGCGAAACGACACGCAGACGGGGATATCGTTAGCTTCGGCGAAGCGCTGAATGTCGGCCTTGGCCCGTTCGGTCCAGCCACCGCCGCCCAACATCATCATCGGGCGTTTGGCATCGCCGACAATGTGGTGCAGCCGTTCCATATCGCCGGCATCCGGTTCGGAATTTTCAATGGCAAGCGGCGGCACATCGTCAACCACGACGATTTCCCGAAGCATGTCCTCGGGGAAGGCCAGGACCACCGGCCCGGGACGGCCGGACCGGGCCGTCTGGAAGGCGCGCGCCATGGCATCGGGAACGTCGGCGGCGGAACCGACTTGCTCGACGGCCTTGGCCAACGGCGTGAACATTTGTACATAATCGACTTCCTGAAAGGCCTCGCGACCCAGATGCGGGCGGGCGACCTGGCCGACCAGCATGATCATCGGCGACGAATCCTGAAAAGCCGTATGGATACCGATCGAAGCATTGCACGCCCCCGGCCCCCGCGTGACCATGCAGATACCGGCACGCCCCGTCAATTTGCCATAGGCCTCGGCCATATTGGCGGCACCATTCTCATGACGGGCGGTAACGACAGTGATCTCATCGCGCATGTCATAAAGGGCATCGAGGATTTCCAGATAGCTTTCACCGGGCACGCAAAACGCCGTATCGACTCCATGGATCCGCAGTGCATCGGCAACCAACTGACCGCCGGTTCTCGGGTTCTCGTTTATCAAATCCAGGATCTCCATGTATTTTTGCGTCGCCGACGGCAACAGTTGACGTCCGAATGCTTCATTGGCGATCATATGCCAAGGCAGCGGAAAGGGAAGCTCCATGTTCGATACACCGGAAGCTGATTTCAGCGTCGGCCAGTTGGTCCAACACCGAAAGTTCGGTTACCGAGGCGTCATCATCGATGTCGACTCCCGATTTCTGGGGTCGGGCGGCGGGGACCGCAACATCGCCCCCTCAAAACCGCCCCGCGACCGCCCTTGGTATCATGTGTTGATCGACGGCGCGGCACAGCGATCCTACGTCGCCGAACGCAACCTGGAACCGGATACGGAAGGCGGCCCCGTCAACCATCCGGACATCTCCGACTATTTCCTTGGCCTTGGCGAGGAAGGCTACATATTACGCGACAAAGGGCATTGAGAATTTGCCGTCACGACGTTGGTAAAATCACGGTGACCCTGAAGCCGTCATTTTCAGGCCCGCCGGAAGCGAACGAAATCTCGCCGCCATGGGCCGTCACCACCGAACGGACCACGGCCAGCCCCAAGCCGACCCCGCCGGTTTCGCGGTTGCGTGACCCCTCGATCCGATAAAACGGTTCGAATACCCGTTGCCGTTCGGCCTCGGGAATACCGGGGCCGGCATCATCGACATGGACGATCACGGACTGGGCATCCCGCTCGACGACGATATCGGCCCGGCCACCGTATTTAATCGCGTTGTCAATCAGGTTCTGAAAGGCACGCATCAGCGCCACCGCCCGCCCCGTGTAGGTTAGCTTGTCCGGTCCCAGATAGGTTGCTTTCGAGCCGCTGTCGGCGGCGGCGTCACACTGGCTTTGCAGCACGGCGGCAAGATCGAAACGGATATCGGCTTCGCTGGTCGCTTCGTCGCGGGCAAAGGCAAGCGTAGCGACGATCATTTCTTCCATCTGGGCCAGATCGTCGAGAATTTTTTTCTGTTGTTCCCCGTCTTCAATCAATTCGGCGCGCAGGCGTAGCCGGGTGATCGGCGTTCGCAGATCGTGGGAAATCGCGGCCAGCATATGGGTGCGGTCCTCGAAATAGGCTTTCAGCCGTCTTTGCATTTGGTTGAACGATCTGGCGGCCCGGCGAACCTCGCGCGGGCCTTCTTCGTTCATCGGCGGGGCATTGACATCCCGACCCAGCCGTTCCGCCGCCTTTTCAAAAAGCGCCAGCGGTGCGGTCGCCCGCCGCACCGCCCACACCGATAGCGCAAAGACCAGCAGACCCATGACGAATATGGAGGCCGACATCCGCGACCGCCAGAACGGGGTAAACCGGACCGCCGGCGCCGCGACATTGAGCCAATCGCCGCCGGAAAGCCGGACCGAAACCTTGAGCACTTCCGCCCCGCGCCAGTGGCGGGACATATAAGCCGACCGCCAATGAGAGCCGTCATTAGGCCCCGACATCATCTGCCCCATGTGTCGTTGCATGGCCGTTAGCGGATCGTTGGCCAAACCGACCCCGTCATTCGACCCCGGTTCGGATTTATCCTTCGTATCGGAAGGGTGGACGTAGGCGATGCGGATCCGGTCTTTATCATAGCCATCCAAATATTCCATCAGGACCTTGCGCACCATCCGGAGGCGCCATCCCCCGGCGCCGTTGGCTTTCAGCACACTTCGCGGACTCAGGGTCAGGCTGAACCCCGGCCCCCACAGGGAACCGATAGCCTGGCTTCTGAGGGCCGTCGGGGTCCGCTCGACGGTCTCAACGGCGGCGGCGATCCTGCGGGATATCTGCTCGCCACCGAAGTTGGTCAGTTCGGTTTGTCGGTCACCGGAATAAATCGCCAGACTGACCATATGCGACACCGTTAGGCCGAGCAACAGAACCAGGACCGTTCTGCCGACGATTGTGGTTGGAAGAAGCTTCATTCCGCCTCCTCGCCACTGCGCACGATTTCCGGCGTAAACATATAACCGCCGCTGCGGATGGTCTTGATCAAGGATGGATTTCCTGGATCGACTTCGATCTTGCGGCGCAGTCGGCTGATTTGAACGTCGATGCTCCGATCAAACGGCTGGGCTTCGCGTCCGCTGGTCAGATCAAGCAACTGGTCCCGATTTAAAATGCGACCGGGATGGTCAACAAAGGCCAGCAGAAGATTGAATTCACCGCTACTGAGTGGCACCAGCACGCCATCGGAGGAAAACAATGCCCGTGTGCCGACATCAAGGATCCATCCGGCGAAGCAACATTTTCTTGACCGCGGCGTCGAACCGTCGGCCGGCCGGCTGGCCGGGTTATCCAGGCGGCGCAACACGGCCTTGATTCTGGCCAATAACTCGCGTGGATTAAACGGCTTCGCCAGGTAATCATCGGCCCCCATTTCCAGGCCGATAATCCGGTCCATTTCTTCCCCCATGGCCGTCAACATAATAACCGGCAGGGAAGACGTGGCGCGCAGATTCCGGCACAAGGTCAAACCGTCTTCGCCCGGCAGCATGAGATCCAGAACGACAAGATCAATGTTCCAGTCGACCAGCGCCTTTTTCATTTCGCGGCCATCCGCAGCCGTGCTGACACGCAGGCCGTGCCTGTCGAGGAATCGCGCCAGTAGCTCGCGAATTTCCCGGTCGTCGTCGACGACCAGAATATGTGGGGTCCGTTCCATAACCTGAACTATAGCCCGCCACACCGCGGCAACGGGCGATAATTTGGTTACCAAATGTTTCAAATCCCCCGACTGCAACAAACCGTTACAAAATGGGGGGTTCCCTGAAATCCGCCAGCAACACAAGGGTGCTTGAATGCTCACTCGTTAGAAAGCAGACAACACAGGAGACTCGGATCATGAAATACAAATCAGTAGTAATCACCTCGGTTGCCATCGCCGCCACCGCGGCTCTCGTCACACTCGGGACTTCCCTCGCGACGTCAGTCCCCGCCTTTTCCCACGGCGCCAATGTCGAACAAGGACAGGTGGGCGGAACGATGACTAACAACAGTCACATGGGCGGCCAAATGGTCGGCCAGATGGGCAGCCAGATGGGCGGCCAGATGGGCGGCCAGATGGGCAGCCAGATGGGCAGCCAGATGGGTATGGGCGGAATGGGCCACATGAGATACCATATGAACGGCAATCCCGCCATGGATCTCGATCTTGATGTCGATGATGTCCGAAATATTATCGAAGGACGCCTGGCCATGCACGGAAACGACCGGCTGAAAGTCGGCGAGGTCACCGTCGTTGATGACGACACCATCACCGCCGAGATTGTCACGGTCGACAATTCGCTTGTCACTAAACTGGAATTCGACCGCAAGACAGGGGCCCATCACCCGATAAAATAGGTGTCGCCGGGCGACCGGTTGACTATCATGACCGGTCGCCGCCCCGATGAGGTTGACGATGAAAGGATACCGACACAATGTTCACTGAATCGATGCATGGACTGATGAACGCCAACTATGCCGAAACCCACTGGATGGCCGGCTACCATGGCCCCTTTTCAATGCTCATATGGTTCCTGATCCTTCTGGCCATAGCCCTGGTTATTTCCAGGTTGTGGCGCGGCGGACACCATGAAGCCAAAAGCAGTGCGCTGGATATCCTGGCACAGCGTTTCGCCAACGGCGAAATCGATGAAAATGAATACCGCGAAAAACGTAAGGTTCTGAAATCCCGCCAATAAAGAAAGCCCGCCCCCTTGTTAAGGGAGCGGGCCAATTTATACTGAAAACCAGTTTCCGAACGCTTAAGCGTTGCGGCGAATCAGATGGTAACCAAAATCGGTCTCAACGACGTCGCTGGTCGCACCGACATCAAGGCCAAACGCCGCATCTTCGAACGGCTTGACCATCTGGCCGCGGCCAAAGGGGCCCAGGTTGCCACCGTCCCTGCCCGAGGGACAATCCGAATTTTCGCTGGCCAGCGCCGCAAATTCGGCGCCACCGTCGAGCTTGCCTTTAATTTCAGTGATCAGGTCGTGCGCTTCTTCTTTCGTACGGATAGCGGAAGAACGATCTGAATCTTTGTGCATAACAAGAATGTGCGATGCGCCAACTTGGTCCGGCATGAAAAATCTCCAAATTATCTAATATGAAAGCTGGAGCATACTTAGGGCATCCTGTCCCGCTATTCAATGCCCGAAATGAGACAAATCGGCCATTCATCCGATCTACCCATTAACCAGCGGGAAAGCATCCGGACCTATACTTTCCTCGACGTTCAAAGGGAAAAACAGTCTTCATGACCAACACAATCGGCCTCCCCTCCAAAGATGCACTGGCCCGCAACCTGTGGCAACTGGAGGAAGAACGCATCGGACGCGAACGCCGGATCACTCTGCGCGATCAACATATTCTGCCTGGCCTGCGGCCCGGCTGGTGGAAAAGGCCCGTGGTGTGGGCCGTTGTCTTTACCGGCATATTCATGGCGCGCGACGCCTTCGCCACAATGCTGGTCGAACTGATCGTCCGCACCCAATATTAATGTCTAGTTAGACATCAAAACCGGAACCGTCATATGGGCCAGCATGTGCTGGGTAAATCCGCCCAGCACGATTTCGCGCCAACGAGCATGGCCATAGGCGCCCATGACAATCAGATCGGCGCCGCCGTCCGCGGCCCGTGACAGCAGCATGTCGGCACTGCTGATTTCATCTGAAACCACATGATCCGCTTCGACGTTGATCCCGTAACGAGCCAAATGCAGGCTGATCGCCGCGCCCGGCGCGTCGCCGAGTCCCTTGCTTTGTGGATTGATCGACAGGACGCATACCTTTTCGGCTTTTTTCAGGATCGGCAACGCATCGTTCAGCGCGCGCGTTGCCTGGCGGCTCCCGTCCCAGGCGACGAAAACAGTCTTTCCGATGTCCGGGTAACGTCCGGCATAGGGAACCAGTAAAACAGGTCGACCGGTGGCCAGAATCAATCGGTCAGGAAGGCTCTTGTCGCCATTGAATTGCACTTCATCGGGATCGTTCTGGCCGATAACCAGAATATCGGCGCACCGGGCATGATCGCTCAAGACCTGATCGTTTTGCCCTTCGACGATAACGCTATCGACGGTAAGCCCCGCCGATGATGCCTGTTTTTCAAACTCGGCCAGCGCCACCGTCGCCGCTTCCCGCGCCTGCTCGATTTGCATTTCAATCACTTCAGGCCCGATCTGCGCCTGCACATAGGCCGGAATATAAGGCTGAGCCAAGACGTGCAGCCCGGTTATATGGGCATCATGCTGCTTGGCCAATTGCAACGCCGTTTCAATGTGGGCCCCGTTCAATCCTGCGTCATCGACATGGACCAGAATATCTTTATACGACATATCTCACTCCCCTGACTCATACGTCCCGATAATTTAGCGAATACGATTTTTCACGCCCGCCGATGGTCATCATCTCATCATAATCACATCGAATGGGCTTTGATGTAAATCAATGTCACCGAGCTCTGCAATTCGATAACATGGGCGACACGTTAGATCAGCCCGGAGCCATTGTAAAATGGTGAAATATGCGCGACCTGCCGCACCCTCGCCCGTCCGGAATGGATTTCCCTACCCCAAGGGGGAGCTTGCGAATTTTCGGCCCTGTCCCTATGATCCAGACGGCAATTTCAACTCACGCGGCATCCCCGATGACGCTTCCTCTCGGAGTTACTCTGTGATGAATTATGAAAAATTCTTTTCCGATCGGATTTCCGACCTCAAATCCGAGGGCCGCTATCGAGTCTTCGTCGATCTGGAACGCCAGTCCGGATCGTTTCCCAAGGCGCTAAATCATCGCGAGGACGGCGAGATCAGGGAAATCACCGTATGGTGCTCCAACGACTATATGGGAATGGGTCAAAACCCGACGACATTGGCCGCCATGCACGACGCTATTGATCGGTGCGGCGCCGGGGCCGGCGGCACCCGCAACATATCGGGCACCAACCATTTTCATGTTCTTCTGGAGCAGGAGCTGGCCGATTTGCACAACAAGGAAGCGGCCCTGTTGTTCGGATCGGGCTGGACCGCTAATTTAACGGCGCTCAGCACACTTGGTTCACTGGTTCCAAGGTGCGTCATCGTATCGGACGCCCACAATCATAATTCAATGATCGAAGGCATTCGTCATTCACGGGCCGAAAAGAAAATTTTCAAGCACAACGACGTCGAGGACCTGAACCAATTCCTCAGCCGATACGATGCGGACACGCCGAAACTGGTGGCTTTTGAATCCGTATATTCCATGGATGGAGACATTGCGCCAATCAAGGAAATCTGCGATGTCGCCGACCGGCACAACGCCATGACCTTCCTTGATGAGGTTCACGCCGTTGGCATGTACGGTCCCCGGGGCGGTGGTGTTTCAGAGCGCGAAGGCCTGACCGACCGCATCACAATTATCCAGGGCACCCTGGCCAAGGCGTTCGGCGTGGTCGGCGGATACATCACCGGCTCGGCGGCGATGTGCGATTTTATCCGCTCCTATGGGTCTGGATTCATCTTTTCATCGTCCATGCCACCAGCCGTTGCCGCCGCGGCCCGGGCATCGATCCGCCACTTGAAGGAACATAATGAATTGCGCGACCGACATCAGGAACGCGCCGCCACCCTGAAACGCCGCCTGCAGGAGGCGGGTATCCCGGTGATGCCGTCGGTCAGCCATATCGTGCCGGTACTGGTTGGCGACGCGGTTCTTTGCAAACAGGCCAGTGACGACCTTCTGATGAAGCACGATATTTACGTCCAGCCGATCAATTACCCGACAGTCGACCGGGGCACCGAACGCCTACGCTTTACGCCAACGCCACTTCACAGCGATACGGACATGGATCACCTGGTCGATGCCCTGCGCGAGGTCTGGAATCGCCTTGGTCTCAGGCAAGCAGCCTGACCCGCGGCATCGCCGATATCTCCGGCGCGTCCGACACGGGTTGCGTGGACACAATCATCGAGCGGGGCTATGATCGGTTACATGTTTCGACGTAGCCTGAAGGTTCGACCCAATGTTTGCCGATAACACTCTGACGCCGAAAGAAGCCGTTAGATTGTGTGCTCTGGGAACCCTTGCCGTCGGCCCCTTGCGATACGGGCAACTGGCCAATTCCACACGCCACTTTATCAGCCGTATCACCGGACCATCTCTGGACGTGATGGGACAATCGATTGAACTTCTAAAGTACGAAGGCCTGGTCGAGGCCGTTGACGGCGTTGGCATGGAAGACGATGCCGTGCTGGCCATCACCGATGCCGGGCAGGCCGAGCTAAAAACCCTGTTAACCGCCAACATTCGGACCGCGGCAACCGAAATAAACAAGTTGGTCGTGGCGCTGAAATTTCGCTTTCTGCATTTGCTGGACAATGCCGACAAAGTCAGCCAGGCGGAACTGCTGATCGAAACAACGGAAAGCGAACTGGCCCGCCTTGAAGACCTGCGGCGGCACCACGACGGCGACAAGGGTTATCTAACGGACTGGCTGGACCACGATATCCAACTCCTGGAAACGCGGCTTTCCTGGCTTGAGGGTTTCAAATCCCGCATGCATTGAATTTCGATATGGCGTCAGCCGCTGGTAATTTTGTTTACGACTGCCGCCAGACCGGCCAGGACCTTTTGACCTTCGGGGCCGCCATCGCCGCTCATGCGCTTGGAAATGACGATCTTCATGGTATCGATGTAGAGTTCGATAACCTTCAGATCCGTCTTTGATATCCTGGTCTTTCCTTCGACGAACCGACACAGGTCGTTGCCGAGAATGGTCATCAGATCGTAATTAAAACTGCCGCCCTGCCCCTTCATGTCGTGGGCAATCTGAAACACTTTTTCAATATCCTCGGCAGGATTGTCCATATTATTCTGGATATTCTCATACGCCTTGCGGATCTTAATCAGATCCTCTTCGACCCATTCCAGATAACTGTCAGCCAAGTTGGCGATGACCGCTTCGGCCCGTTCAATAGCCTCCATGTCAACGGCGCCGGGGCCGCCCTCTTTCACCTTCATTTTAATGGTGTTGGGTGGGGTGATGACCTTGACCTTCTCGTCATCGTTCATGATATTTCCTTCTATTGAACACGATCACATTGAAAACTAGACGGTCACCTATCGCAGAGCAAGGCCAAACGGGCCGCTTCAATCGTTGAGCAAGGCTTCCACTTCTGCCTGAGACAGTTCGCCACCGCCACCGCCCGTATCAGCAGAATCTTCACCTTTACGCCGTTCCTTGCCCCGGTAGGCGGGATTATCGCGGCGCCGACGATCGGGGCCAAAATATAACCCCGCGCGCACGAAAGGCCTGGGCCGTTCAATAATCGCCCGAATCCGTGCATACAGCCCCTTGGCTGAAATAGGCTTGGCCATAAATTCATGAACACCGGCGTCCCTGGCTTCGACGACACGGTTCATTTCGGTATGGCCCGTCAACATAATGATCGGGACAAATGGATTCGGACTATCCTTTCCGGTCCGCACAAGGCGGGTAAAATCCAGGCCATCGAGCGGCTGCATGTTCCAGTCGCAAATGATGATATCGGCAGGAAAATGGCGAAGTTCCTTAAACGCATCGGCACCGTCAATCGCGTCCAGACAGTTCTTGACGCCAAGGGCATGCAGAATTCCCGTCACGAGCGCCCGCATGTGCTTATTGTCGTCAACAATCAGAAAGTTCAATCTTTCAAGATTGTAATCCACCATTAAATTGTCCTTTGGCCGGCCTCATGGCCGGCGTTTCGCGCGAAAAATAAAGAATCAATGACCGAAACACTTAGCCACATCAAAGGATAAACGGTATTACGCACAACAAGCAACACTCGCGGAAGCGATCAATTCCGTGCAATGATCCCGCCATCAATCCTGACCATCGGGGATAACCACCCCGGCGATTGCCATTCGCCGTTCCACCCCGATATATGCTTTGTCCCGCCGACGCCGGTCTGGGCCAAAATAATCATCGGATTCAATAAATGGGCGATTTTCAGAGATAACCGAAACAATCCTGGACAGCAGGGATTTTGCAGAAATCGGCTTGCTCAGAAAATCACTGACGCCTGCGTTCCTCGCCTCTTGCGCCAGACTCTCATCGGTATATCCGGTGACCATAATAATGGGCAGAAACCGGCTTACGTTATCTCCGCCGTTTCTGATGCGCCGGACACATTCGACGCCGTCCACGCCATCCATCTTCCAGTCGATGATGGCCAGATCGGCATCGAAACTGGCCAGGACTTCCATGGCCTCCGCGCCATCCCTGGCTTCTTCAACGGTCTCGACGCCAAGCGCCATCAAGATCGTCCGCATGAGCGTACGAAAATGAAGATTGTCTTCAACAATCAAGACATTAACCTGACTGATATCCATATCAGACATCAAAATTCACCCATATTTCCGATTGCCCTTTTGGTATTGGAACGAGGCTCCATACGGATCATTTTCCCACCGACGGCAGAGCACATAACTTATTATCACAAAACAATAAATTGGAAATGCCCAGCCCAAATGATTTTATTCTATTGGAAATTATATGGTGCCCATTATCCGGGGTCCAGTACCGCCGATAAAAAACCGGACGCAAAACCTCAACCAATGGTTCACAATGCAAAGCTGTTGCGCGCAGATATCTGATGGGCTTGCCCTTTATGTTATCCTGTCAAATTTCGACCGAACCAAATGTCCTGAACGATCGATATCGTCTCTGCGTTTCGCTTACGTTTCAAACGGGATTGATATTTCTGCCGACCATCAGATTAAAGCAGGCCCATTCCCCTTAGTTCGGCAGCCATTTGACCCGGCAAGGATGTCTCGTCCTTTGCCGATTTATCTTTTCGATTCAAATCAGGCGGTGCGTCTTCCGATTTCAGATACCGCCAGCCTTGAAAAGCGCGAAATTCCTTTAGGTCGGTCAAAACCAGTTCCGGATCGAGGCTTAGCGTACACAAGGGCCGTCCGTCGGAATCCCTGTCTCGCTCGATCCCGACGAGGCGTTGACGGACCCGAATAAACTTCTTGATCACCCAATAAATGGACCCTCCGGCGAGGAGCTCCTCGGCACATTTCGGAGTGTTCCGCGTCACGTGCACCAGCACGCCGAGCCGTTGCAGGCGCTCGGTCTGCAACGCGATAAGGTGATCAACATCCTCGACCCCGACAGCTAGTTTGATCAACTGCACCGACACCGGATCATCCTTCTTTCCATGCCAGAGAGACTTTCGATACCGGCTGTTTTTCGAGCAAACCGCAAATGTAGCGTCCGGCCGCAACCAGCTTAGCCATGTCCACGCCGGTATCGATACCCATTCCATTGAGCATATAAAGTACATCTTCACTGGCCACATTGCCCGCCGCGCCGCTGGCGTAAGGGCAGCCGCCGAGACCGGCGACGGAACTGTCAACGGTGGCGATCCCCAGATTCAACACGCTATGTAAATTCGCCAGCGCCTGACCGTAGGTGTCATGAAAGTGTGCCGCCAGCTTTTCCACCGGCACCAGCGCGGAGACGGCCCGGACCATGGTTTGAGCCTTTGTCGGGGTGCCGACGCCGACGGTATCGCCAAGGGATATCTCGTAGCACCCGGCATCGAGAAGTTTTTTCGCGACGGCGGCAACGGTCTCGGGACTGACATCACCTTCGTAGGGGCAGCCCAGAACACAGGAAATATAGCCCCGGACGGCGATTCCGTTCCGCCTGGCCGCATCACAGACCTGATAAAATCGCTGGAAACTTTCTTCGATGGAGCAATTAATATTACGCTCTGAAAAGGTTTCCGACGCGGCTGCAAAAACGGCAATATCTCTGGCTCCGGCGGCGAGTGCAGCGGCAAAACCCTTCATATTTGGAACAAGCACGGGATAACGAGCGCCCTGGTCGAGACTTAACCCTTGCAAGACCAGATCCGTGTCGGCCATTTGCGGCACCCATTTAGGTGATACAAAGCTGCCCGCTTCGATCATTCCAAGGCCAGCCGCCTGTAGTCGTCGGATCAGTTCGATCCGGACCGTATGCGGCAAGGCTTTTGATTCGTTTTGCAGACCGTCACGGGGGCCCACTTCGACCATTGTTACTTTTTTAGGAACGTACATGTCTCTCTCGGATCCGGCGGCTAGCCATATGAATATGCATTTTTTCGGCGGTCTGGGCCATCGATTGGATGAGCGCGACGGCGGCGGTCCGGCCCGAAAAAATTGTGGGTCCTGACGAAGTCGCGGGGATTTTCGATCACGGAACTGATCCTTTGATATACCTGTTTCGCCGAAATGGGTTTAGCCAGATATTCGCTGATTCCAGCATCGCGGGCTTCGATAATCCGCTGAACATCGGTAAAGCCCGATACCATGATGAACGGGGCGAATGGATCCACCCCTTCCGCACCGGACCGGATAAGACTAACCAGTTCTATTCCCGACATCGGTTCCATCATGTTGTCGGCAATAACAAGATCAATATCGTGGTCTTTAAGATAATGAAAGGCATCCAGACCGCTATTCACTTCGATAACCTTTCGGATGCCCAGTGCCCTCAAAATACCTCGAAGGATTTTGGACATCATTTCGCTATCTTCAGCGACAAGGACCGTCAGTTCCGACAAATCATAATTCAGCATCCATTAATCCGTATCTAACGCCTGATCCAGCGGGAACAGTAATGGGAATTACTGTTCCCGCAACGCATTAAAGAGCATTGCGGATAGATAGTACGTCAAAAAATTGTCTATATTTTCTTAAGGCTGAGCAACTGGGCCCCGTCGTCAACCCGATCACCGGCCCTGAAGTGAACGCTTTCGATGGCGCCATCCATCGGTGCGGTGATGCTGTGCTCCATTTTCATGGCCTCAAGCACCATCAGTACTTGCCCGCATTTCACGACGTCTCCGACTTTGGCCGCGACGGAAACGACCCGGCCCGGCATCGGCGCCGTAAGCCCGCCTGAGTCACCTTCCGCCACAGTTTCCGAACGACCATCACCACCATTGGTGAACATGACCGGGTAACCGGCCGTATCAACATAAACGCGCCGCCCCTTGATCAGCGCCATCCCCTTGATACAGCGGGAGGCTGAACCGTTGGACAACTGGGCAACCAGCGACCCATCGTCATCATAGTGACCACTGGCGACAAAAGTTTCATCGGGCAATTCAAGCAAAAATCCTTGATCCCGATAGTGCACGGTGACGGCAAATGCCGTTTCCTGCTCGCCATTGTTACCCAGGAAAACCAGATCGTGGTGATTGTCGCCATTCACCCGCCAGGCGCGTGTCGAATGCCACGGTGAATACGGATCGCCGGATCGTGCCGATACATCTTCGGCTTCGCGCTCTCTTTGCAACATCACCGCCAGGGCCGCCAAGGCCAGCGCCTCGGACATCGCATCGCCATTGTGGGCCAATAAATCAGCGGCGTTATTTCCGATAAACCCGGTATCGACGGCCCCCGCGGTAAAATTTTCATGGGCAAAGGCCCGACGCAGGAAGCCCAGGTTGGTTTGCATCCCGGCGATTTCTGTGTCGGCAAGGACACCGCACATGCGTGAAATCGCCGCCGCCCGATCGACGCCCCAAACGACAATTTTGGCAATCATCGGATCGTAATCGGAAGAAACCGGATCGCCTTCCCGTACCCCGCTGTCGATCCGTACGGCCCCGCCGTATTGCTCGACGGCCCCCAACCGAAAGCGCTCGATCATGCCGCCCGTCGGAAGGAAATCCCTGGCCGGGTCTTCAGCGTAAAGACGGGCTTCCAGCGCGTGGCCGGACGGAACCAGTTCCGGTTGTTCGCGCGGTAATTCGGATCCGGCGGCGATGGCGAATTGCCATTCCACCAAGTCCTCGCCGAAGATCATCTCGGTCACCGGATGTTCGACCTGAAGACGGGTATTCATTTCCATGAAATAGAACTCGCCATTGGGCGCCAACAGAAATTCAACGGTGCCTGCCCCAACATAACCAATCGCCGCGGCCGCGCTGATCGCGGCGGCGGCCAGGTCTTCGCGCAATGCCGGGGACAATCCCGGTGCCGGAGCCTCTTCGATAACTTTTTGATGGCGACGCTGGACCGAACAATCCCGTTCGGACAACGCGACGATCGTACCGAAGCGATCGCCGAACACCTGAACTTCGACATGACGCGGCCGTTCGACCGCCTTTTCCATCAGCAGGGTCGGATCCCCGAAGGCTGCCTTGGCTTCGCGCCGGGCCGATGCGATGGCGTCCTTCAATTGGTCAGCGGCGGCAACGATGCGCATACCGCGCCCGCCACCCCCCGCCGACGCCTTGATCATGACCGGATAGCCGATCGCGGCGGCGGCGGTTTTAAACGTCGCGAAATCCTGTTTCGATCCGTGATATCCGGGCACGACGGCGACCCCCGCCTGCTCCATGATCCGGCGTGATCTGACTTTCGAGCCCATATCGTGAATAGCGTTGACGGGCGGACCAATAAAGACCAGACCGGCATCATCGACCGCTTTGGCGAATTCCGCATTTTCCGACAGGAAACCGTATCCCGGATGGATCGCCTGAGCACCGCTTTGCAGCGCGGCTGCAATGATTGCCGCGCCATCAAGATAGCTATCGATGCCGACCGCTTCATCGGCGCTTTCCACATGCAGCGACGCGCGGTCCTGATCACTGAAAACGGCGACGCTGCGAATCCCCATGGCGCGCGCGGTGGCGGCGACGCGGCAGGCGATTTCGCCGCGATTGGCAATCAGGATTTTTGAAAACATATTTTTATTCCTTGATCCAATTCGGCATACGTTTTTCGAGGAAGGCGGAGATCCCCTCCTTGCCTTCATCCGATGCCCGGACCCGGGCGATGCCTTCCGCCGTTGTGCGAACCACCGAGTCGTCGAACGGGCGGCCCTGCAAGGAAAACAGTAAATCCTTAATGGCGCTCATGGCGGCGGGGCCGTTTTCCAGCAACATGGCGACGATGGTCTCGACCTGATCTTCCAGGCCATCGGCGGCGACCACATCATGGACAAGACCAATGCGCCGGGCGTCACGTGCGCCAAAGGGTTCCGCCGTCAGCGTATAGCGCCTGGCCTGGCTTTCGCCGATGGCCGCCGACACATAGGGCGATATGACGGAAGCCATGATACCAAGCCTCGCTTCCGACAAGCGGAACCTGGCCTGATCGCCGGCAACAACGGCATCACAGCTCGCGACCAACCCGACACCGCCGCCGTAGGCCGCGCCCTGCACGACCGCCACCGTCGGTTTCGATAAGTGGTTCAGAGTCCACAACATTTCGGCCAAGTCTTCGGCATCCGCCAAATTCTGGTCGTAGGAGTACTCGGACGTTCGGCGCATCCAGTTGAGGTCGGCCCCCGCCGAAAAACTTTTGCCGCTGCCGCGAATAACGACAACGCGAACATCTGCGTCGCCATCCAGCTTTTTCAATTTTCCAGTCAGGTTAATGATCATCGCATCATCGAATGCGTTGTGCACATCTGGCCGGTTAAGGGTCACGGTGGCGACACCGCGCCGATCGATATCAACGAGAACTGTTTCCATTATTCAATTACATCCGGAAGATGCCAAAGTCGGTTTTTTCGACTGGCGCGTTTAAGGAAGCCGAGATACCGAGGCCCAAAACCATGCGAGTGTCGGCGGGATCGATGATGCCGTCGTCCCACAGGCGGGCGCTGGCATAGTAGGGATGGCCCTGATGTTCGTATTGATCCAGGATCGGCTTCCTGAAACTTTTTTCGGCCGCGGCGCTCCATTTCTTGCCGCCGCCTTCAATGCCATCGCGCTTAACCGTCGCCAGCACAGAGGCCGCCTGTTCACCCCCCATCACCGAAATTCGGGCGTTCGGCCACATCCATAACATGCGTGGCGAATAGCCCCGCCCGCACATGGAATAATTACCGGCACCGAAGCTGCCGCCGATGATGACCGTAAATTTCGGCACCCTGGCGCAGGCGACGGCCATGACCATCTTGGCGCCGTCCTTGGCGATGCCACCCGTTTCGTATTTCTTGCCGACCATGAAGCCGGTGATATTTTGCAGGAACACCAGCGGAATCCCCCGCTGGGCGCACAGTTCGACAAAATGCGCGCCCTTTTGGGCGGACTCCGAAAACAGGATTCCGTTGTTGGCGATAATGCCGACGGGGTATCCGAAAATGCGGGCAAAGCCGCACACCAGTGTTTGTCCGTACAGGTGTTTGAATTCATCGAATTCGGAACCGTCGACGACCCGGGCAATAATATCCCGCACATCATAGGGCTTGCGCGTATCGGCGTTGACGATGCCGTAAATCTCCTCTTTCGCATACAGCGGCTCGCGCGGCTCACTGACGTCCAGGTCGACTTTTTTGACCCGGTTCAAATTTCCGATCGAGCGGCGCGCCAAGGCCAGCGCGTGGTCGTCGTCATCGGCCAGATGATCGGCGACACCGGAAATGCGGGTATGAACATCGGCCCCGCCCAGGTCTTCGGCCGTGACGATTTCACCGGTCGCCGCCTTGACCAGCGGCGGACCGCCAAGGAAGATTGTCCCCTGCCCCTTGACGATAACGCTTTCGTCCGACATCGCCGGAACATAGGCGCCGCCCGCCGTGCACGATCCATGCACCACCGACAATTGCGGAATGCCCTTTGATGACATGATCGCCTGATTATAAAAAATCCGACCGAAGTGATCACGGTCGGGAAACACGTCGTCCTGATGGGGCAGGAAGGCGCCGCCGGATTCGACCAGATAAATGCACGGCAGATTATTTTCCAGGGCAATTTCCTGTGCCCGCAGATGCTTCTTGACGGTCATCGGGTAATAGGTGCCACCCTTCACCGTCGGGTCATTGGCGATGATCACACATTCACGGGCGTTGATGCTTCCAATGCCGGTGATGATGCCGGCGGCCGGCACGGAATCCTCGCCGTACAGGTCGTAACCGGCCATCTGCGAAAATTCCAGGAACGGCGATCCGATATCGACCAGACGGCGGATGCGTTCACGCGGCATCAACCGGCCACGGGCGACGTGTTTGTCGCGCGCGCGCGCGCCGCCACCCTCACGGATAGTCGCGACCTTTTCATTAAGGTCGTCAATCTGGCGGCGCATGGCCACGTCATTGGCTTTGAAAGGCCCGGAACCGGCATCGACGGCATTGGCAATAATAGACATTCGGTTGCGATCCTATTCCTTGTTCGTCTTGGTATTTTTTGGTCGCTCAGCGATGGTGCCACCGGCCTGTTTCCAGGCGGTGAAACCGCCGGCCAAATGCTTGATGTTGGTCATCCCCATGTCATACAGCGATTTTGACGCCAGCGCCGACCGCCACGCCGACTGGCAATAAAGCAGATAGGTTTTGTCGTTCCGGGCAAAAACATCCCGGTGATACGGACTGGATGGATCGACCCAGAATTCAAGCATACCGCGCGGCGCGTGAAGGGCCTCCGGTATCATGCCTTCGCGATCAAGTTCGCGAACATCGCGAATATCAACCACGATGTAGTCGTCGTCGGAACCGGAAATGAGGTGGGCCGGGTCAACCTGATCGATGACGGCATTGGCTTCCGCAACCAACTGCTTCGCACTTTTTGTAATCGCCATTTTCGTATCCCCTACCAGCCGCCCCGTTGCAGCCATTTTTTGACCATCCAAAGCCGATCAGATCCCCAGAACCCTTCGCCATCGACGATAAAGTATGGCGCGCCGAAAACGCCCTGTTCGATGGCGTTACTGGTTTCATCTTTCAGCCGTTGCTTGATCACGGGGTCGGCGATGGCGGCCAACACCTCATCGCGATCGGCAAACAAGGCGGCGGCACTATCGGCAACGACCTCGGCCGACGTTATGTCCTCGCCCTGACCATAGTATTTTTGAAACAAGGTTTTCGCCAGCAGCCGTGCCTGATCCGGATCCTTGTCGTTGACCCAATAAAATGCCCGCGCGGCGGCAACAGACAGGATCGGAAATTGCTCCGGCATTTTCCACGAAAGGTCCATGAAGCGGGCCATGCGTTCGCAATCGTGGATCGAATACGCCCCCTTCGCTGGATAACTGACGGGCGACGAGCCGCCGGTCGCCTTGAACACAGGGCCAAGCAGGATCGGCTTCCAGTTGACCGTGCGCCCGTTGGCCTCGGCAATGGCATCAATTTTGTGAGCGGCAAAATAGGAAAACGGCGACGAAAAATCGAAGTAAAAATCTATCGGGCTGGTCATCTCGAACTCTCTCTCTCCTATTCGTTCATCACGGCGCGCGCGATGAGCATGCGCTGGATATCGCTGGTGCCTTCATATATCTGGCAGACCCGCGCATCGCGGTAGATACGTTCGACGGGAAAATCTTCCAGATAGCCATACCCGCCATGTATCTGGATGGCGTCGGAGCAAACCTTCTCCACCATTTCCGAAGCGAATACCTTGGTCATGGAGGCTTCCTTCAAACAGGGTTTTCCTTCATCGCGTAACCGGGCGGCGTTCAAGGTCATCAGGCGGGCGGCTTCAATCGCCGTCGCCATATCGGCGAGCCGGAAGGCGACGGCCTGATGGTCGGCTATGGACTTGCCGAATGCCTGCCGATCACGGGCATACTCACGGGCGGCCTCAAAAGCCGTGCGCGCCATACCGACGGCTTGAGCACCGATGCTGATCCGTCCGCCTTCAAGATTGCCGAGGGCGATTTTGTAGCCGTCGCCCTCCCGGCCCAACAGCAGATCTCCCGGCAGGCGCATGTCATCAAAGGTCAGCGCGACCGTTTCCTGACCGCGTTGCCCCAATTTCTTTTCGGCCTTGCCGACGGAAAATCCCGGTGTGTCGGTAGGAACGATAAAAGCCGATATTCCTTTTTTGCCGGCGTCCGGGTCGGTGACGGCAAAAATAATCGCGACCCCGGCGATAGACCCCGACGTTATGAATAGCTTCGAGCCGTTCAGCACGTAGCCGTTGCCATCCCTGAGCGCCCGGCACTTAATATTGGCGGCATCCGATCCGGCCTGCGCTTCGGTCAAGGCGAACGCCCCGATCATCCGGCCACTGGTCATCTCGGGCAGAAACCGTTTCTTTTGTTCCGCGCTGCCGTATTGAACGATGGGCAACGTGGCGACCCCGTTATGGACGCTCATCATCGTCGAAACGCCACCGTCGCCCGCCGCGATCTCTTCCATCGCCAATGCAAATGAAACGGCGCCGACACCCGAGCCGCCCCACTCTTCGGGCGCCAACATGCCCAGCAGGCCTAGCTCGCCCATTTCCAGGTAGATCTCGGGCGGCGTTTTCCCATCCCGGTCCCAGGTTGCCGCATTGGGGCTTAACCGGTCACGCGCAAATGCCCGTGCGGTATCGCGGATCAGGGTCTGTTCTTCGGTAAGGTTCATGGTTCTATCTTCGTTACCAGGGAATTTCGGCGCCGTCGTAATTGTAAAACCGGCCCGACTTTTCCAGATTCAAGCCGGCGATCACCTGGCGCATCCCGGTGACGCTTTCATCCGCATCGATCAAGCCACCGGGGCCGCCCATATCGGTTCTAACCCAACCGGGATGCATCACAGCGACCGAGATACCACGTGGTTTCAAGTCGACGGAAAGGCATTTCATAACCGCGTTAAGCGCCGCCTTCGACGACCGGTAAATATAACTCCCCCCGGCGTCGTTATCGCCAATGGATCCCATCTTGCTGGAAACCGTGACGATTTTTCTCATGTCTGCGGCGACAATATGGTCCAGGAAACATTCGCTGACCTTCAACGGCGACATCGCGTTGACCCGCATCGCGTCGGCCCATGCGGCATAGTCGACGCCGCCCAGTTTGGCTGGCCGGGGACCATAAATTCCGGCGTTGTTGAGCAACAGGTCGATCGGTTCCTTTTTAAGGGTTTTCGCCAACGCCTGAATTTGGGCGTTGTCAGTGACGTCCAGTGTGTGGACCTCGATATTGCCCTGCAACGGCGCCAGCCCCTGCGATTTCAAGGGATCGCGGCACGTCGCGATAACACGCCAGCCATCGGCGGCGTATTGCCGGGTAAATTCAAGGCCGAGGCCCCGATTGGCCCCGGTTATCAACACGGTCGGCATATCAGACGATCCGTTCGATTGAAACCGCGGTTGCCTCGCCGCCACCGATACATAATGAGGCAACGCCTTTTTTCAGGTCATACTTTTCAAGCGCCGCCATCAGCGTGACGATGATCCGCGCACCGGAGGCGCCGACCGGATGCCCCAGCGCACAGGCGCCGCCGTGGATGTTGACCTTATCATGAGGCAGGTCCAGATCGCGCATTGCCGCCATGGCGACGACGGCGAAGGCCTCGTTGATTTCATATAAATCCACTTCGTCCTTCGACCAGCCGGTTTTGGCCAGCACTTTTTTCATGGCGCCGATCGGGGCCGTGGTGAACCATGCCGGTTCCTGTGCCTGGGTGGCGTGGGCGTGGATAATCGCCAGCGGTGTCAAGCCGCGCTTTTCGGCTTCCGAACGACGCATCAGGACCAGCGCCGCCGCACCGTCGGAAATGCTGGATGAGTTCGCGGCCGTCACCGTGCCATCCTTGGCAAAGGCGGGCCTGAGCGTGGGAATTTTATCGGGATTGGCCTTCAGCGGCTGTTCGTCCTTGTCAATGTAGACATCACCTTTACGGGTGGTGACCGTAACCGGCACGACTTCGCCGTCGAAACTGCCGTCCTCGATAGCAGTTTTGGCGCGCCTGAGGGATTCGATGGCGTAGGCGTCTTGCTGTTCGCGGGTGAATTGATAGTGGGTCGCCGTGTCTTCGGCAAAACAGCCCATCAGTTTGCCTTCTTCGTATGCGTCTTCAAGGCCGTCAATGAACATGTGATCCTTGACCTGATCAACATGGCCAAGCCGATACCCTTGCCGCGCCTTTTGCAAAAGGTAAGGGCTGTTGGTCATGCTTTCCATGCCGCCGGTGACCATGATGTCATGTGCGCCGACCAGAATGTTGTCGTGCCCCAGCATGGTCGCCTTCATGGCCGAACCGCACATTTTGGAAATGGTCGTGCAACCGGCATCCCACGGCAGCCCGGCTAAGTGCGCCGCCTGACGTGCCGGCGCCTGCTTGACGCCCGCGAACAGGCACAGCCCCATGATAACGTCGTCCACCTGGTCGGGCTTGACACCCGCCCTCTCGACGGCGGCCCGAATAGCCGCCCCGCCCAGTTCGGGCGCGCTTAACGCCGACAAATCTCCCTGAAAACCGCCCATGGGCGTACGGGCGGCACCGACGATGACAATGGGATCGGACTCATTCATTTTTATTATCCTTCATTTCTTGTTTGATAGGGCGTGCCATCCTTGTGAATGTAATCGCCCCGACCATCAAACATCATATCGATGTCTGAATATCCAGCTTCATCCCCGGGGGTCCTGTCACCAACGACAAGGAAGGTCGCGTTACGGCCGGAACGATTGACCAGATGATGGCCATTGGTAACACCGGCGGCAAAACCGACGACCATTCCCGCGCTCATTTCCTGTTCACCTTCATCGGTCACCAACACCAGTTCGCCTTCGACCATATAGACGAATTCGTCCTGCTTGGTATGCCAGTGACGTTGCGACGACATCGCGCCAGGGGCCAAGGATACCATATTGACGCCAAAATTGGTCAGATTGAAAATCGCGCCCAACGCCTTTTTTTCGCGTCCCGCGACGTCTTCATCAAAAGGGGCCGGATAACTCGTTGATCGAACTCCCGGTAGGGTAAGTGAGTCTATCGCCGGTCCTGTGGATTTTGTATTCACAGTGTTTTCACCCCATTTCACTGAATAATTCGCGACCGATCAACCAGCGGCGGATTTCACTGGTGCCGGCGCCGATCTCGTACAGCTTGGCGTCGCGCAGCAGGCGACCGGTGGGTGATTCGTTGACGTAGCCGGTTCCCCCCAAGCACTGGATCGCTTCCAGGGTCATCCACGTCGCCTTTTCCGCCGCGTACAAAATGGCGCCCGCGGCATCCTTGCGAGTCGTCTGGCCCCGGTCGCAGGCCTTGGCGACGGCGTAAACATAAGCCCTGGAGGCATTCATGGTGGTGTACATGTCGGCCAGCTTTCCTTGCATCAACTGGAATTCACCAATGGCCTGGCCGAATTGCTTGCGTTCGTGAACGTAGGGCATGACCACATCCATGCACGCCTGCATGATGCCGAGGGGTCCGGCGGCGAGCACGGAGCGTTCGTAATCGAGGCCGCTCATCAGCACGTTAACGCCCCTCCCCAAGCCACCCATGACATTTTCTTCCGGCACGTCGCACTCTTCGAACACCAACTCGCAGGTGTTCGAACCGCGCATGCCAAGCTTGTCCAGTTTCTGGGCGGTGGAAAACCCCTTGAAGGTTTTTTCGATCAGAAAGGCCGTGATGCCACGGGGTCCGCCCGTCGGGTCGGTCTTGGCGTAGACCACCAGGGTATCGGCATCCGGCCCATTGGTGATCCACATCTTGTTGCCGTTCAGGACGTAACGATCACCTTTATTATCGGCCCGCAATTTCATCGACACCACGTCGGACCCGGCGCCCGGTTCGCTCATTGCCAGCGCGCCGACGTGTTCGCCGGATATCAGTTTCGGTAAATAGCGACGTTTCTGTTCTTCGGTTCCGTTGCGACCGATCTGATTGACGCACAGGTTGGAATGCGCCCCGTAGCTTAAGCCAACGGATGCAGACGCGCGGCTGATTTCTTCCATCGCCACGACGTGTTCCAGATACCCCATACCGCTGCCGCCGTATTCTTCGTCAATGGTGACGCCCAGCAATCCCATGGCGCCCATTTTTTGCCACAGGTCGGCGGGGAATTCGTTGCTGATATCGATATCGGCGGCGCGCGGCGCGATTTCATCCGACGCGAAGCCATGCACGGCGGCGCGCAGCAAATCGGCGGTTTCGCCTAAGTCAAAATCGAGAGAGGGCAGTTCGTTCGCAATCATTGTCTACGCTCCAAATGGATAGAATTAGCCCGATACGTCGGGTCGACCGACGATCCGCATCAGGGTCTGTTGCATAACGGCGCAGGTCGTCGCCTCGCCGTTTTTAACGACATCGACATCCGCCCTGCAAACGGACAAGGTACGTCCGGCCTTGACGATTTCGCCACGAGCGATCAGCAGTTCGCCATCGGCGGGGGCAATAATATTAAGTTTGTATTCGACGGTCAGAATGCCATCGCCATCCTCCATCAATGTAAAGGCGGCATACCCACCGGCGGAATCGGCGATGGTGCCAATAATCCCGCCGTGAAAAAACCCATGCTGCTGCGACAGGTCATCGTTGTATGGCAAACGAATTTCGCAGCGACCGGGGCCAATGTCGCCTACGTCGGCGCCAATATGGGCCATTATACCCTGCTTGCCAAAACTTTCCCTGACCACCCGTTGGTAGTCCGGATTGCAGGGGGTGTAATCACGCGCCATCGGCAATCCCCTTGTGCTGCCCGGTCATCGCCAAGCCTGCATGAATGATCTCTTCGGGGAACGGGCAGGTCTTGCGAATGCCGGTGTCCATGTGCAACCCCAGCAATTCCGTCGTCGCCGCCAGGTCATTGGTTTCGCCATTGAACATGCGATGCTGGAAGCGGATACGCTTGCCGTCCAGTTCCAGCAGGCGCGACTGGATGAACACGACATCACCCGGATGCAGTTCGCGCAGGTATCTGGTGTGTTGATCGACCGCCGCCATGCCGCGTTGGTTGGCCCGCATATAGGTTGGCGTTATGCCAAGCATATTGAACAGGTTCCAGGTCGCTTCGTCGAATTTACCGGTGTACCAGGCGACATTCATATGGCCGACGTGATCGCAATGCCAGGGGTAGACGGCCCCCCGATAGGTGACGGGAAGACCGCTCATGCGCCGCCCGCCTTTTGCTTCAGCAATCTGGCGCTTTGTCTCTCCAGCGTTTCCAGTTCCTTCAGTATCGCCGTGATATCGGCTTGCTGCTGGCTAAGGATCGCCTTGCGTTCGCCAATCTTGTCCAAAAACAGTCTCAACTGGGCGACTTCCGATGGATCGTCATCGTACAGGTCGATCATCCGGCGAATTTCATCGAGCGAAAAACCAAGCCGCTTGCCGCGCATGATAAGGCGCAGGCGAACCCGGTCGCGGGGGCTATAAATCCGGCGCTGACCATCGCGGTCCGGCGACAACAAGCCCTTATCTTCATAAAAGCGAATGGTACGTGTCGTTACGTCGAATTCCCGAGCCAGTTCGGCGATACCATAGGAGTCTATCATGGCGGTAGACTAGCTTACGTTTACGTAAACGTAAAGTATTACCGATCCATTAAATGACGATCATGGGGTGTCGAAAAATCCAGTTCGGGGCCCAGCGGCACAATCCGCGTCGGGTTTATGGTCGGGTGGCTTTGATAATAGTGATTTTTGATATGATCCATATGTACCGTGTCGGCAACGCCCGGGCGCTGATACAGGTCGCGCACATAACCCGACAATGCCGGGTAATCGGCCAGCCGTTTCAGGTTACATTTGAAATGACCGACATAAACGGCATCGAAGCGAATCAGCGTCGTGAACGCCCGCCAATCGGCTTCGGTAACGGTTGGGCCGATCAGGTACCGAATGTTGCTCAGCCGCATTTCCAGATCATCGAGCGTCGCAAACAACGGTGCGACCGCGGCTTCATAGGCGTGCTGGGTCGTCGCGAATCCGGACTTGTAAACGCCGTTGTTCAGGGTCTCGTAAACAACGGCGTTCAGGGCGTCGATTTCCGCCCGCAACGGTTCCGGATAGTAATTTCCGGGCTTCGCTCCAACGTCGTCGAACGCGGAATTGAACATACGGATTATTTCCGATGATTCATTGGAAACGATTGTATGGGTTCGCTTGTCCCACAAGACCGGCACCGTCACCCGCCCGCTGTAGGCCGGGTCGGCGGCGGTATAGACCTGATGCATAAAGTCGGCGTCGTTCACCGGGTCGGCCATAACGCCCGCGCCGCCCCGAAAGGTCCATCCATCTTCAGCCATCAGCCAATCGACGACCGAAAGCGAAACGGCTTGCTCCAGCCCCTTCAGCATTCTGAAAATCAGCGTCCGGTGGGCCCACGGACAGGCATGGGAAACATAAAGATGATAGCGCCCCGGTTCGGCCTTGAAACCGCCGCTTCCGGTCGGCCCCGGCGCACCGTCGATGGTCACCCAGTTACGAAACTGCGCCTGCTTGCGGACGAACTTTCCCTGATCGGCCTTGGTGTCGTACCATTGGTCGCGCCACACGCCATCGACGAGTAATCCCATGAGTCGTTCCTAAAACCTGCCTGACTGAAAATCCCGAAACGCCTGCATGACTTCTTGCCGCGTGTTCATGACGAACGGTCCGCCCCTGGCAACGGGTTCGTTCAGCGGATGCCCCGCGATCATCAGAAAACGGGTATCGGCGGCACCGGCGACGACTTCGACCCTGTCGCCCGGCCCAAGAAGCCCCAGCATCCCGGCCCCCACGCCGTCCCCACCCGTGACCGTCACTTCGCCATCGATGACATACAGAAAGCCGGCGTGACTTGCCTTCATGCTTTGCGTGAACAGGCCGCCTTCGTTCAAATGAACATCAAGGTAGATCGGATCGGTGGCGACGTTTTTGACCGGCCCGACGGTGCCGCCATCGGTTCGCCCGGTGATGACCCGGATTTCGCCGCCGCCATCAAGCTTTTCGACCGGGACCTGGGACGCCGGAAATTCCTGATACGAAGGCTTGGTCATTTTTTGGGCGGCCGGTAAATTCACCCACAACTGGAACCCGGCCAACAAGCCATCTTCCTGTTCCGGCATTTCGGAATGGACGATCCCCCGCCCCGCCGTCATCCACTGGATACCGCCCGGTTCGATGACACCCTCGTGTCCGGCATTGTCCTTGTGGCGCATGCGCCCGGCCAGAAGATAGGTCACGGTTTCAAAGCCGCGATGCGGGTGATCGGGAAAGCCGCCGATATAGTCGCCCGGCCGGTCGGATCCAAAGGCATCCAGCATCAGGAACGGATCAACCATTTCCAACTGTGGCGATCCGACGATGCGGGTCAAGCTGACGCCGTCGCCATCCGACGCCGGCATGCCCGACGTTGTGCCAACGACGTCCCGGACCTTACCGGCGGCGATATTTTTTTCAGGGGAGCCGGTCATGGTCAATTTTCCTTGGCATACGTCAAAGCAGGAACCACGCCGCCAGCCCCAGGAAGGCCGCGAAACCGACAACATCGGTGACCGTCGTCAGGAATACGCTGGAGGCAATTGCCGGGTCGATACCGGCACGTTCCAGCAGCAGCGGAATGGTCGTTCCGGCCAGCCCGGCGACAATCATGTTGATAACCATGGCCGAGGCGATAACCGCACCAAGGGCCGGGCTATCAAACCAGGCCCAGGCCACGCCGCCGGTAATAACGGCAAAAACAAGACCATTCAGGCTACCGACGATCAGTTCCTTGCCGATGATTCGCGAGGCGTTGGTCGCCGTCAGGTCTTTCATGGCCAGCGCGCGCACCGCCACCGTCAGGGTTTGGGTTCCGGCATTTCCGCCCATCGAGGCGACGATTGGCATCAGCACCGCGAGGGCCACCATTTGGTCAAGCGAGGCTTTAAACAGGCCAATGATCGACGAGGCCAGCACCGCCGTGCCCAGGTTGACCAGCAACCACATAAAACGCGCCTTGGCCGTATCGGCGGCGGCGGCGTACAGATCGTCCTCGCGGACGCCGCCCATGCGCATGATGTCTTCTTCGTGTTCTTCATGGATAACGTCGACCACGTCATCAATCGTGATCGCCCCGACCAGTCGCCCGCCCTCGTCGATAACCGGGGCGGACACCAGATCACGCTGGCTGAACAGGTAAGCGACATCTTCCTGATCCATAGCAACCGGGATCAATTTCAGCTCCGGCGACATAATGGCGGTGACCGCGACCGGGCGCTTGCTTTGCAACAGACGGCTCAGCGGAATACTGCCAAGCGGTTTGCGGGCCGGGTCGACTACAAAGATATCGTAAAACATGTCGGGCAACACGACGGGTCGATCGCCCTCGGCGTGCTCGCGCATGAAATCGATGGTTTCCCCGACATTCCAGAATTCCGGCACCGTCATCACTTCGCGCTGCATCAGGCGACCGGCGCTGTCTTCCGGGTAGGACAGGCCTTCTTCGATCAGGCGGCGGTCGCTATCGGGAATGGCGGCGAGAACCTGTTCCTGTTCGTCGTCGTCCAATTCCTCGACGACGGTAACGGCATCATCGGTTTCCAATTCGGAAACCGCGGCGGCGACATACTCGACGCCCAGTTGATCGACGATTTCGTCACGGACGGCTTCATCCAGTTCGAGGAAAATTTCCGGGTCCAAATCACCCTTGGAAATTTCCAGAAACAAATGGCGTTCGTCGGTGCTCAGATGTTCGAGTAAGTCAGCAATATCGGCATAGTGAAGACGCCCGACAAGGTCGCGCACCGTTTCGACATCACCAATGCCAAGCGCCTCAACGATCTCGCGTTCGATGCCGCTTTCAAGCTCTCCGCCGTGATCTTCGGACTCGGGAACGTCCGGAGCGGCGTCAGTTTGGATGTTTTCCGGATCGATCACAGACGGGAATCCCTTGCAACGGCGTCAAAGCCACAAATTTCCACCCACCATAATCGACCCCGCATAAAAAAACGAGGCCCGTCGCTATTGCCACGGGCCTCCAATCTTGGTGCGGTCGAGAAGACTCGAACTTCCACGGGATCTCTCCCACAGCGACCTCAAGGCTGCGTAACTGCTAGAACTCTGCCATTTATCATGATCTCTCATGGTACAAACACCCCCTTCGTGGTGCAGCATGCTACAAATGGTGGTACAAGCCGTTACACGGCGTTGTTGGGTTTTCTTTCTACCAATGACCCACCCGACTGCTATCCATTTTGGCTTTTCCTGACCCGCCCCAGGCAACGAAACCCAATGGCGCCCAAATAAACTTAAAAGAAATATGGTTTTGTCAGGAAGTCGTCAGGTCGATGATGTACAAGGTGAATATGTTTATTCCGTTTGCATGGCTTTGATCGCCGATATGGCAATAAAGGAGACTACGATGAGAAAAATTTCATTTGGATTTTTACTATGCCTTATCCCGGCCTTCTTGCCTTCAACGGCAGTGTCGGCCGTCTTGACTTTTGATGATGTATCATCGACCTCCTCTCATGTTCCCATTCCCAATGGCTACGGTGGTTTTAATTGGAATATGAATGTGATACACAAGAACCTCCACCCTGGCTCTGGATATGACCTCGGGAGAGTATCGGGAGATTATTCCGCTTGGCATTATGAACCGGCCAGCGTTTCCGCAATATCCGGTACGTTTGATTTTAATGGCGCTTATTTTGCTTCCGCATGGGATGAAAGTTTGCAGATCGAACTGGGGGGCTGGAATGGCGCCACACTGCTTTTTGCCAATACGATAAGCGTGAATAATCAGGGGCCGACCTGGTTTCTGGCTAACTACCTGAATATCGACACTTTGAAAGTCACAAGCTTGGGCCAACAATTTGTCATGGACGACTTTACTTATGATGCTGCTGTCACTGCCATCCCCCTCCCAGCGGCCCTGCCGCTGTTCCTCTCCGGACTCGTCGGGCTGGGTCTCGTTGGCCGCAAGCGCAGGAAGAAAGGCTTGGCGGCCTAGCTTCATCACCGGCAAGCGACCGGCCCGTTTCTAAAAAGAAGCCCCGCCCGGGGTTCCCGGGACGGGGCTTTCTTAATTTGGTGCGGTCGAGAAGACTCGAACTTCCACGGACTTTCGTCCACAGCGACCTCAACGCTGCGCGTCTACCAGTTCCGCCACGACCGCGAATACCTGAGGTAACAAACCTAAAGGCTTGCCTTTTCCGAGTGCGGGGAATAGCAAATACCGGAGGTTCAGGCAAGCGTCACTTTCAAAAGTTTTGCAAAGTTTTATCAAAGAGTTGGGTTTTCCCCATGGAATGGCTGATTTCCGCTAATCCCGTCGCCTATGAAACTGCCATCGCCGAAATGGATCGACGGGTCGGTGCCATTCGTTTGGGCGAAGCGGACCAAGCCGTCTGGCTACTGGAGCACCCTGCCCTTTATACCGCCGGCACCAGCGCCGCACCGCAAGACCTGCTGCAACCCGACCGCTTCCCGGTGCATCAGGCCGGGCGCGGCGGACAATACACCTATCACGGGCCCGGCCAACGCGTCGCCTACGTCATGCTCGATTTAAAAAACCGGAACAGCGATATACGCGCCTATGTGCGCGATCTGGAAAACTGGATCATCGTCACGCTGCAACGGTTCGGCGTTCAGGGCGAACGGCGCGACGGTCGGGTCGGTATTTGGGTCAACCGGGGCGATGGTCGGGAAGACAAAATAGCGGCCATCGGTGTGCGGGTCCGTCGTTGGGTCAGTTTTCACGGAATTTCGATCAACGCCCGACCGGACCTGAGCCATTTCGACGGCATCGTGCCCTGCGGCCTTAGCCAGTACGGCGTTACCTCGCTGGCCGACCTGGGTATTCAAATTGGCATGGATGAGCTGGACGCCGCCCTGAAAGAAACCTTCACCGAGGTCTTCGGCCTGTCACCGGGCGAAAATCAGCCGTTCAGCGCCTGAGAAAAGCCCGGACCGGTCGGCGGTTCGCAGACGGTTATCGCAAGCCCCGAAACATGGGCCAGCGGAGGCCCTTGCCGCAGCAACACGACCATCCGGTCGATATCATCCGCAGGGCCGGACAGCACGGCTTCGACCGTGCCATCGCCGCGGTTCCGGACCCAGCCCCTTAACCCCAATGCCGTCGCCTGTTCGGTCGTCCAGGCGCGAAACCAGACGCCCTGAACCCTGCCCGAAACGATGACCTGAACCGATTTCATGGCAATATCTATATCGACGGCAAATGATGGAAGCCAAGCCAGACCGGTTCGTGCCCGGAAACCGGGCGTTCGGCAATATCGCCGATCCCCTTGGCGTCGCGGGATTCGGTCAGCAACCGGACCATTTCCATGACGTCGCCGGCATCCCCCGCGAACAGGGCTTCGAGGCAATCCTCCTTCGAGCGGCTCCTGGACCAGCCGTTAAGGCCAACACGGGCGGCTTCGGCGACGATCCATGAGTGCAAGGCATCGGGATCGAAATCACCGCTGAAGGCGACACGAACGATCATTTCATGGCTGCCGAAAGACATTTATTCGAATTCCAGGATCGCCTGATCGACGGCCAAACTATCGCCCGGCTCGACGTTGACTGCCTTGATCACTCCGTCGCGTTCGGCCCGGAGCACATTTTCCATCTTCATGGCTTCGACCACCGCCAGTTCCTCGCCGCCCTTGACCTTCTGACCGGGAGCGACCGCCAATGACACCAGCAACCCCGGCATCGGTGACAGCAGAAAACGTGACGTATCGGCAACGGTTTTTTCCGGCATCAGGGCCTGCAATTCGGCATGCACCGGATTGAGCACCAGCACATCGGCCCGAACGCCGGAATGATACAGGCTATACCCCGCGCCGTTTCGCTCCACCTGCAAGCACACGGAATGGCCATCGAAGGTGGCCCGAAATAGCGGGTCCGCCAATTTCCAATCGGTTCGAATGGTGATCAACTTACCATCCAGACCGACATCGTAACCACCGGTGACCGGCGTCACACTGACCGGACTGGCGGCATTCCCAATCAAGGCAATCCAGTCGTCGCTAACGTCGCGCGCGTGCCCCGCGACCTGGCCGCTGATCGCCGCGGCCCGTTCCTGATAGGCTCGATGAACCGAGGCGGCAATCGCAATCAGCAACGCCGGGTCGTCGTGTACGACATCGGCGGCATCGAAGCGGTCGCCGTATTCTTCGGCGATGAAATTGGTCGTCAAGTTGCCGTCGCCAAACCGGGGATGAGCCATCACCGCGGCCAAAAAGCCGATGTTGTGGCAAACGCCGCGAATATAATATTCATCCAGCGCATGCCGCATGTATGCAATGGCTTCAGGGCGGTCATCGCCATAGGTGATCAGTTTGGCGATCATCGGGTCGTAATACATGGAAATTTCGCCGCCCTCGTAAACGCCGGTATCAACCCGGACCGTCTCGCTCTCCTGCGGCGGCTGATAGCGCACCAGTCTACCGATTGACGGCAGAAAATTACGGAACGGGTCCTCGGCGTAAATCCGGGTTTCCATGGCCCAGCCATCAAGGCGCACGTCGTCCTGCTTGAACGTCAACTTTTCACCGGCGGCGATGCGGATCATCCATTCGACCAGATCGAGGCCCGTAACCTTTTCGGTTACCGGATGTTCCACCTGCAGGCGGGTATTCATTTCCAGAAAATAGAAATTCCGCTTGGAATCGACGATGAACTCGACCGTGCCGGCGGAAACGTATTTGACCGCCTTGGCCAACGCCACCGCCTGCTCGCCCATCTCGCGGCGGGTCGGCTCGTCGATGAAAGGGCTCGGCGCTTCTTCAATGACTTTCTGATGGCGGCGCTGGATCGAACATTCCCGTTCGCCCAGATAAAGCGTGTTGCCCTTGCTGTCGGCCAGGATCTGGATTTCGATATGGCGCGGGTCTTCGATATATTTTTCGACAAACACCCGGTCATCGCCAAAACTGGTCATCGCCTCGCGCTTCGAAGCAGCGAGACCTTCGCGGACTTCATCATCGTTGCGCGCGATACGCATCCCCTTGCCGCCACCGCCAGCCGAGGCTTTGAGCATGACCGGATAGCCGATCCTGCGCGACACCGTGATCGCCTGCCGAGCATCCCGCAAGGCTTCGGTATGGCCCGGCACGGAATTGACGCCCGCCTTTTCGGCCAATTTTTTCGATTCAATCTTGTCGCCCATCTTGGTGATGGCCAACGGTTCGGGGCCAATAAAGGCGACGCCAAGGCGTTTCAATTTACGGGCGAAGGCCGCGTTTTCAGACAAAAATCCATATCCCGGGTGAACCGCATCGGCACCGGTCTCGGTGATCGCAGCGACGATTTTGTCGATCGCCAGATAACTTTCCGACGATGCCGCCGGGCCAATAAAGACAGCTTCATCGGCCATGCCCACATGCAGGGCGTCGCGGTCGGCTTCGGAATATACGGCGACCGTTTTGATTCCCATGGCGCGGGCCGATTTGATAACCCGGCAGGCGATTTCACCCCGGTTTGCGATAAGAATTTTTCTGAACATGTTCTGATCAAGCCCTCAAAGAGGAATATTACCGTGCTTCTTCCACGGATTTTCAAGTTTCTTGCCGGCCAGCATACGCAGCGAGCGGCACAACCGCGCCCGCGTGCCGTGCGGCATGATGACATCGTCGATGAAGCCCCGGTGACCGGCGATAAACGGGTTGGCGAACCGGGTCCTGTATTCCTCGGTACGCTCGGCAATTTTTTCGGCATCGCCAATATCCTGGCGGAAAATGATTTCCACCGCGCCCTTTGACCCCATAACCGCGATTTCGGCGCTCGGCCAGGCCATGTTAACGTCGCCACGAAGATGTTTCGAGCTCATCACGTCATAGGCCCCGCCATAGGCCTTGCGGGTGATCACCGTTACCTTTGGCACGGTCGCCTCGGCATAGGCGTACAGCAACTTCGCGCCGTGCTTGATAATCCCGCCATGTTCCTGGCTGGTGCCGGGCAGGAACCCGGGCACGTCAACGAACGTCATCAGCGGAATGTTGAAGCAATCGCAGAAACGCACGAACCGGGCCGCCTTTTTTGACGAATCGATATCCAGGCACCCGGCCAGAACCATCGGTTGGTTGGCCACGATGCCAACCGTCGAGCCTTCCATGCGGGCCAGACCGGTCAGGATATTGCCGGCGTATTCGGGCTGCAATTCGAAGAAATCGCCTTCGTCGACCACCTTGGTGATCAATTCCTTCATGTCATATGGCTTGTTTGGATTGTCGGGGATCAGGCTATCGAGAGACGGTTCATCCCTGTCAGCGCTGTCCGACGTCGGTCGGACCGGCGGTTTTTCACGGTTGCTGGACGGCAGGAAATCGAAAAACCGGCGCAACGCCAGAAGCGCTTCGACATCGTTTTCAAACGCCTTGTCCGCGACGCCCGATTTTCTGGTGTGGCTCACCGCCCCGCCAAGTTCTTCCTGAGTAACTTCCTCATGGGTCACCGTCTTGACCACATCAGGGCCGGTGACAAACATATAGGACGTATCCTTGACCATGAAGATGAAGTCCGTCATCGCCGGGCTGTAGACGGCGCCGCCGGCACACGGCCCCATGATCATCGATATTTGCGGCACGACGCCACTGGCCAGAACATTCTGCTGGAACACGTCGGCATATCCGGCCAGGGATGCGACCCCCTCCTGAATACGCGCCCCGCCGGAATCATTGATTCCGATGACCGGCGCGCCGACCTTCATCGCCTGATCCATGATTTTGCAGATTTTCTCGGCGTGGGATTCCGACAACGAACCGCCAAACACGGTGAAATCCTGACTGAAAACAAAAACCAGCCGGCCATTGATGTTGCCATGCCCGGTAACCACACCATCGCCGGGAATATTTTGCTTTTCCATGCCGAAGTCAACGCAGCGGTGTTCGACGAACATGTCCCATTCTTCGAACGATCCGGGGTCGAGCAGCAGGTCAATGCGCTCGCGCGCCGTCAGCTTGCCCTTTTTATGCTGGGCGTCAATTCGATGTTGCCCCCCGCCCTGACGGGCTTTTTCGCGTTTTTCTTCAAGCTGTTGAATAATGTCATGCATGACGCACCCCTGCCTTCTTCGGCCATTGAATCGTGTCCACATTGATAATGAAGACACCTAAGGTCTACAAGGGTTTCTATCCCCTGAGATGAACTAAAACAGAATTTGCAATCGCTATGTCGGACCTGAGAGACCGCTGCCGGGCTTCGGCTTCGGCATCTGTTCCCCATTGCCGGACCTGGTAATCGTGATCCAGTTCGGCCGCCGCGAACGCCTGATCGGCATCGATATGACGGTGCGCCAGGGCCAGCGAAAGGATCAACGAACCACAGGCCGCGGCCAAACTTGAAACAGCGGTAAATTCAAGATCGCCAAACACGTCAAGCGCTGGTTCCAGCGCATTTATCGCTTCGGGCGGCTGTGCAACGGGCAGGATGCCGCTGGTTATCCGCAAGCGGGCGCCAAAGGTTTTATCTGCCCAATCCAGCAAGGGTTGCCAGCTTTGATGTTGCAGGTCGACAAGGTCCTGCGGCGCCTCCGCCCGGTAACACAGCACGTCGGTTTCGGCGAAGCGCAGGACCGAACGAACCATCGCCGGACGCTCCAGCCCGGTTCGATCGAGCCCGGTATTGACCAGGCCCGTCAGCGGCATGGAGCGCGGATCAATTTTGTCTCCCTGGCGCTGCCATTCGTCGGCCAGGGCCTGGGCGAGCGCGCTGCTGGCGACGGCAAGCGGTTTCCCGGCCGGGGTTTTGACCGCTCGACCATCGAGTTCGACGGCGAAGTCATCGCCGAACGCCGCAATGCCGGCATTCTCGTAAAATCGTTTAGACAAAGACACTTCCTTCTGGTTCGCCAAGACCGGCGACATGACTAATTCCCGAACAAGTCGCCAATGGAGTTGGTCAACCCCTTGCCAAAATTTCCGATACCATCGACGACCCCGGTATCTTGCTTCTGTTTCGGCGGCGGCGGGGATTGTACCACCGATCGGCGTTCCGGCGCCTGCCTTCCGGACAACGCGCCCAACGCCTGCGTACACGGACCATCCGCCAACGCCGTTTTAGCATTATCCCCCCCCAGAATGGAACCGAGTATGGAAATGGGTGCTTTGACGATGCTGCCGACCGTGCCGACAGTGCCCGTTACCACGCCGATCACCGTCCTTCCGACGCTCGGAGTGACTGTCGGGGCGACGAACGTGCCGCCGATATTGAGCGGTAACGCCAGCTTGGCCAGGCTGGCGTTCTTGGCCTGGGTATCGACGGTCATGTCGATCCGTTCTCCGCTCAGGTCAAGTGTCCCCTCGCCGATCACGGTGATGCCGTTGGTATCCAGAACCAGCGCCCGGCTGTGGGCCTTGCCCCCAACGATATCGAAACGCCCGACGATGCAGTTGATGTTGTTGGTATCCTCCTTACCAATCCAGGGCAGGACGTCAAGCACCCCCGTCGACATGCTTTCGAGGGCCTCGCTGTTCAATTTTCCATTGCGCCCAACAACGCTGAAACGGCCATTGAGGCCCGCCATCAGGGCACGGATCGACCTGCCGCTGCCGTTGAGACTGGCCTTGATATTCATCGCACCGCTCAGGATATCCGTCACGCCCATGTCTCGCAGCAGTCCGCCGACGTTGAGTCCGTCGCTTTCAAACGTCAATGCCAGAACGGGCGTCGCCGACCGGGAATCAAGGTCAATCGATGTATCGATCCGGCCACCGACAACATCGGCTCGCAAGGGGGCGATTTTTAGCTGGCCACCCTTAAGAATCAGTTTCAGATCGATATCCGTCACCACCAGCGTTTTCGCGGTCAGTCGTTTGGCCTTCAGCGTTATGTCGGCATCGACGGCCTTCAGGCCTTCCAGCGGTACGGGATCGGACGGAAAAAGCCGGCCGTCAGCAGTCCCCGAACCGCTCGCCGTCACGCCATCCGGGCCCAGCCATTCGTCAACAGTGATCAGCTTCGACGCCAAATGCGCCTTCACGGATGGTCGGATACCGTCCAGGCTAACCGCTACATCGCCCGACACCTCGCTGTCGCCCACCGTCACTTCCATGCCGGTTAGTCTGTATCCGGCTTTCGTATCGCGCAGCAGACCGGATAACCTCAGTCGCGGCAGGTCGGGCAACGCTATCCCGGCAAGCCCCGCCGCCGCCGCCGGATCGCCGGCATCAAGGGCGACACGCAGATCAAGGCCCGTCGCCAGCAACGGCTGTGCAACGCCGCCGTCCACCTTCACGGTCATTCCCGGCCCGCTGAGCGTTAAGGAAACCGGCCACGGTTCATTTCCGTCGGAAAGGCTTTTGAATGCTCCGACCGTTCCCTGCGCCATCACCTGATGATTATTGACGGTCCCGGCGAATTCGATATCGACCGGACTGACCAGCGAGCGACTTACCGCCGTCAAACGGTCCAGTGCGATGGAAGTTTTCTCACCGCTTCGGGCATCTACATAGGTCAGCCGGATATCGCGAAATTCGATATTGTGAACCTCCGGCAAGGAGAAGGTTTCCGGGCCGGGTGTGCCCGGCGGCGGCGGTTTATCCGCCGAAGCCAGAAAATCCAGATTGCTGCGCCCGTCCTTCGATATTTCAACCAAGGCGTCAACACCGGACAGAACAACCCTGACGATCTCTATTTTGCCCGAAAACAAGGGCATGATTTTGACCTTGGCTTCGAACCGCTGAATGCTCGCCATTTCAGGCTTGCTTCCCCACGACGCGTTCGCGAAGCGGACCCCCTCGACGGTGATCGACGGCTCCAGGGAAAGCTTCAGCTTCAGATTGCCGTCGATGATCAGATCGCGGCCAGTGGAGAGCTTAACCTGTTCCGCAATAAATTGACGATAGTCATTGAAATTCTTGGATTTTAGGACGGCTACGGCAGACACAATAAGGGCGACAAGCAAGACCGCGATTGCCCCGATTATCTTGATCAGTTGCGCCACCTTATCGTCCTTCCATGCCAGTCACTCAGGAAGGCATCAATTCGTTGATGGCCACCGGCAGATCGGCATAATCGTGCACCACCGTATGGGCCCCGGCTGCCGTCAGCTCCGCGACTTCATGATACCCCCAGGCGACGCCAATGGCCCAGACGCTGGCATTCCGGGCCATTTCCATATCAAACGTGGTATCGCCAATCATCACCGTCGCCACGGCATCGACCCCTGCATCGGACATGGCATTATAGATCATTTCCGGGTGCGGTTTCCCGGCCGCCCGGTCCGCGGTTTGCAATGTAACGAAGCGCCCTTCAAGATCGTGTGTCGCCAACGTATTGACCAGTCCCAGGTGGCTCTTACCCGTGGCGACCCCCAATAACCAGCCGTCATTTTCCAGTTTGCCCAGGGTTTCCAGAACGCCGGGATACAACGGCTCGTCGATATCGCCGCTTTGCCTCAAGTGCAGAAAAGCCTGCCGATACCCTTCCCTGACCGCCAAAATACCGGCCTCGTCCAACTGTGGGAACAGCCGTGCAATACCGACTTCCAGCGGTAGACCGACGATCCGGCGGACGCTCTCGGAAGCGGCGGCTTGCATGCCATGGGCACGGCTGGCCGCCGCCATGGAAGATACGATTGAATGCTGCGAATCGACCAACGTCCCGTCGCAATCAAAAACCGCCAACCGTAGACCGGGCCTGCCGGCGGACGTGTCTTGGTCTGGGGTAAGTCGCATTGACGGTTGGCCTGTGTTCAAGAAGGTTTCCCTGCGGGTCTACCGCGCCGATCGTTTCGGATGCCCCTTGGTATTAAAGCATTACCGGGCTATCTGGAAACACTTACGATCGCTTCTCATCATGACGAGACGGTATCCGGAAGGCCGGATTAATGCCGGACCCGGCCTTACGTCCGCACTTTAACGACAAAGTTTTATTCCCTACAATCAATAAATTATACGACACATATAATCTTATATATCAGCCGCAAAAGAGTGCCGTCAAATTGTCTCTCCGCAATGGGTGCCGGCCCTATTCGCAAATTTCCGTGAGGATCACTCCGCATCCGCAAGGGCGCTCCCGCTTTTCGGGAACCGGATAACGAAGGTCGCGCCGCCGCCTGGCGTGTCCTCAATGTCGATTTTCGCATTGTGATTAGCGATGGTGCGTTTGACGATTGATAGGCCAAGTCCGGCACCGCCGGCACGACGGTCGGCCCTGAGAAACCGCTCGAAGATGGCTTCTCGCTGCTCTTTTGGTATTCCTCGCCCTCTGTCGATTACGCCGATGAACGGAATTTCCTCTTCCCGCCCCAACGTGAGGGAAACCACCGATCCCCTTGATGAATAACGGATCGCGTTTTCGGCAAGATTTCTGACCGCCTGCTCCAGCGATTCAGGAATCCCCTGAATGATCAAAGGCTCATCACCGCCGAGCACTTCAATCGATCTTTGCTCCCGGATGGCAATCGGCCCCAGCAGCGTTGCGACGTGCCGGCAAACGTCGGCAAGATTGACATTTACGAATGAATCGGCCGCTACATGGGTTTCGATACGGGTGGCTGCCAGCAACTGCGTCACCATGCGAGACATACTATCGACATCCCGGCGCAGGGATTTAACGTTCTCGGTATCTTCAAAATTGTCCAAATTCGTCCGCAGTACGGCCAGCGGCGTCCGTAATTCATGAGCCACATCGGCGGCAAAATTCCGGTGCCGTTCCTCGCTCTCGCGCAGGGCCTGTTCAACACGGGTGCGACGACTGATATCCGTGCCAGAGCCCCGATATCCCCGAAACACGCCGTCTTCGTCGAAATTGGGGATGCCACTGATTTTTACGGCCCGCATGCTCCCGTCACCGTCCCGGAACCGGAAGACGAAGTCCCTGAACGGTTCCAGAATATCGAGGTCGGCGATAAGCATCCGCCATTTTTCGAGATTTTCGTTAGATTGATCACCGCCGGCAATATCCCACGGAATTCTCCCAATCACGCTTTCCGGAGACTGACCGAATATCTCCTGATATCTTTCCGATACGTAAACGTAGCGATGATTTTCATCCGTTTCCCAGAACCAGTCCGATGATGCTTCCGCGATAATCCGGAAGCGCTTTTCGCTCTCGCGCAGCGCCGCTTCCATTTTCTTGCGTTCTGAAATATCCAGCATTGCAGCGATGATTCCGCTCGGCGCGCCATCGGGTTCGCTCAGCGGTGTCTTGTAATAAATAACATTGTGCACGTCCCCGTTACCATCGACCTCGGTGGCTTCGTAGGTGAGCGAACATCCAAGCCGGAGCAACGACTGATCGGCGTTGTCCGCTTCAAACGCCCGATCTTCGGATAAAAAGTCATACACCGTATTGCCGATGACATTGACCTTCGGTACTCCGAAGAAGTCTTCATAGGCCTTATTGCAGCTTTCGAAGATGCCATTTTCGTTCTTGTGGAACACCGGAACGGGGATGGCATCAATCAGAAACTGCAGCATCCCGTATTGGTCGCGAAGATCTGTTTCCGAAAGCTTCCTTTCTGTCGCATCGATGATCGTACCGCGAATACCGACCGGACGATTATTTACGCTAACCAACTGATTTTGCTCAAAAACTATTTTAACATCGCCATCCGGCGTGACGATGCGGTAATCAATAGCATAAGGTCTTTTTTCCCTCAGGCATTCGGATACGGCCTCTTCGACAACCAATCGGTCGACAGGATGTATCCTTTTCAGATACTCTTCATACGTCAGAAAACCGTCCTTGCTATCGAGGCCGAAAATGGCAAAAACATCTTCCGACCAGGTCAAGCGATTCGTGTTGATATCCAACTCCCAAGTACCAAGGCAAGATATCGGCTCTATTCTAGCCCGGTAATCGTCACCGGATTTCTGCCTTCGCCGCTCTTCCCGCGTTTCATAAAATTCGACCCTGGAACTCCAGTCGGCCAGATCCCTGCGGGTTTCGCGCCACCGCCGATAAACGTAGAAGAAAGCACATCCACCAATCCACGCCGAAGCGATTGATAAAACGGCAAGGTTCTCCGGGAAGAGGCCAAATTGAAACCTGACCGCGACGAGGGCGATTAGCAGCACGGCGCTCGCCACCCCGATATAAGTGAAATCCCTGTTCGAGCCTTGCATCGACTCAGCCGGGTTTCCCCCGACGCTGTCTTCACTTTGGCTATTCATTAACCGGCCCTGCAAATCCCAATCCATTTTCAGCCATCGTCTTCGGACAGCAGATAGCCGACACCGCGAAGCGTATGAATATTGATCGTCGCATCAACGCTGGACAGACGCTTCCTGAGTCTTGAAATATGCACTTCCACGGAATTTGACGTCACCTCTTCGCCGAAACCGTACATTTTGTCTTCCAGAATATCTTTCGGAACGACCCTGCCATTGCGGCGCATCAGTTGCTCCAGAACGCCCATTTCACGCCTCGAAATGGGGATCGGAGACTTACCCACCCGCACCTCCCTGGCGCTGGTGTCGAAAGAGACGTTGCCAGCCATCAGCGTTTGCCCGAGGGCGCCGCCAGGACGCCTGAGAAGGGCTCTGGTCCTGGCGACCAGCTCCTCCATCGCAAAGGGTTTCAACAGGTAATCATCGGCCCCGGCATCAAGTCCCCTGACCCGGTCGTTGACGCCATCCCGCGCCGTCAAAATCAATACGGGCGTCGAATCATTGGTGCTGCGCAAGTCGGACAGAATGCTAAGACCATCACCGTCGGGAAGGCCAAGGTCGAGAATAACGGCATCGTAGGATACCGTTTCCAGCGCCAGTTCAGCTTCGCTCAACGTGCCGAAGCTATCGACAGCGAAAGCCTCCTTCTCCAGGCCTTCTTTCGTTATCTGAGCCAGTCGCAGATTGTCTTCGACTAATAACAGGCGCATGCCCCACCTCCCATGCAATATTCGCCGCCTACCCTAAGCAACGAATGAGTCTGTTATATTAGTACTTTAAGGAATTGCTTGGCTATGGTGATCGTTACACTTTCAGGCCGAAATTACGACATACTCTCGGAAAACGGATCATCGTCCGCGTTTTCGTCGAATCCCAAAAATTCCCACGTCGCCCGCATGTGGTCCGGCAAGGGGGCAAACACCTCGATCAATCCTCTTCCGTTAGGGTGCGGGATACGAATGGCGCGTGCATGCAGGTGGAGCTTGCGGCTCAATCCCTGCCCCGGAATGAAGGCTTCGGCGCCCCCATATTTGCCATCGCCGTGAATGGGCGTGCCCGTTTCAGCCATGTGCACCCGCAATTGGTGGGTTCGCCCGGTCAGCGGCTCCAGATGAACCCAGGCCGCTTTCCGGCTGACCCGTTCGATAACACGATACAGCGTTGTCGCCTTTTTACCGGTCGCTTTGTCATGGACCATTCGCTCGCCCTTATGGCCGGGAAGCTTGGCCAGGGGCATGTCGATCCGGCCGGCGCTGAGTTCCGGAACTCCAACCACAATCGCCCAGTAGACCTTGTGGGTTTCCTGGGCCCGGAACGAGCGGGTCAATTTCGCCGCGGCCCCCGGAGTGCGCGCCAGCAACAACACGCCAGACGTATCCTTGTCCAGACGGTGAACCAGACGCGGGCGGACATCCGTATCGAACTTCAGGGTATCAAGCATGCCATCAACGCTTCGAGTGATGCCGGTGCCACCCTGAACAGCCAGGCCGGGCGGTTTATCAAGGACAATAACATGCTCGTCCATATGCAATATTCTGTCTCTCAAGAGAGACAGATCTTTGCCGGCGACAGGGCGGCGTTCCGTTTGTCGCTCAGGCAATTGGCCGAGCGGCGGCACCCTGACCAACTGATCGGGGGACACTCTGGCGTTGGCTTTAACCCGCTTGCCATCAAGCCTGACCTGACCACTGCGCAGTAATTTCTGCAAATGAATGTGCGACAGGCCCGGATAATGCCGCTTGAACCACCGGTCGAGGCGCAGGTCGGCCTCGTCTTGACTAACCGCTACGGTGAGAACGTCGCTCATCAAAGCACCTGCCGCAGCAACGTCATGCCCGCGGCGACGCCACTAATAGACAGAAAAATGGATGCGGCGATGTAAAGACCCGCGGCCGAATACTGTCCCCGTTCGAACAGGTAGTAGGCATCCAGCGAAAAGGTCGAAAACGTCGTGAACCCGCCCAATACACCAATCACGATAAAACTGCGCAGTTCAGGACTCGGTGACCAGGCCAGGGCCATGGCTTCAATCAAGCCACCCAGAATCAAGCCGCCCAGAATGTTCACGACCAGGGTCGCATAGGGAAACCCGGGGTGCGTGAAATGCCCGACGGTGCTCATCATCAGATATCTGGCGATCGATCCGGCGGCACCGCCAAAGGCCACCCAAACTATCATTTTGGCGTTCATTCCTTACCGTCTCCCATAACATTCGTACATGGCGTGTCACTCGTCTCTTTTGCCGCGAAGTTTGTCCCAATAGGCCAGCCGTTTAACGATCTCGCGTTCGAAACCCCTGTCACGGGGTTGATAAAATCGCTGCCTCGCCATGCCGTCGGGGAAATAGTTCTGGCCGGAAAAACCATCTTCGGCATCGTGGTCATAAGCATAACCCGTACCATACCCCAGATCCTTCATCAGCGACGTCGAGGCATTGAGAATATGTTTTGGCGGGCTGAGCGATCCGGTTTCTCGCGCCGCCTTTTTGGCCGCTTTCTCCGATTTATAGGCGGCGTTTGATTTCGGCGCCGTCGCCAGATAAATAACACATTGAACAAGCGCCAGTTCTCCTTCCGGGCTACCCAGTCGCTCGAAGGCTTCCCAGGCGGCAATGGATTGAGGCAGGGCCTGGGGATCGGCCAGTCCAATATCTTCGACCGAAAAGCGAACCAGTCTGCGCGCGATATAGTGGGGATCTTCACCGCCCGCAAGCATCCGTGCAAACCAGTACAGCGCGGCGTCGGCGTCGGACCCCCTGAGCGATTTATGCAGGGCGCTGATCAGATTATAGTGCCCCTCCTGAGACTTGTCATACAGGGGCATACGCCGCTGCACGGCCTGGGCCAGGGCGGCGGTATCCAGTATCGGCTCCTGCGGCAAGGCGAACAGGGCCTGTGCCATGTTCAGCAGATATCGTCCGTCACCGTCGGCCATGGCGCGAAGGGCGGCCCGGGCGTCCGGGTCAACAGGTAATTTTACCCCTTCAAGCTGTTCGCCGCGAACCAGCAATTCTTCCAGGGCCGCATCGTCCAACCGGTTCAGCACCATCACCTGACAGCGCGACAACAACGCCGCATTCAGCTCGAAGGATGGGTTTTCCGTCGTCGCGCCAACCAGTATGACCGTGCCATCCTCGACATAGGGCAAAAACCCATCCTGTTGGGCCCGATTGAAGCGATGGACTTCATCGATAAACAGGAGCGTGCCCTGCCCGCCCGCCCGTCGACCTTTTGCCGCCTCGAATACTTTGCGCAGATCGGCGACCCCCGAAAACACCGCCGACAAGGGTTCGAAATGCAAATCCGTGTGCGCGGCAAGCAGCCGGGCGATGGTCGTTTTACCCGTCCCCGGTGGCCCCCACAGGATGATCGATGTCATCGTTCCGGCGACGCGCATCCGCCCGATCGGGGCGTCATCCTTCAGCAAATGATCCTGACCGACGACCTCCGCCAGCGACGCCGGCCGCATCCGGTCGGCCAGTGGACGAGGAGCCTGGGATTCAAAGAGTGTGTTCACTTGTCAATCACGACATTGCGAATACTATTACCGCGCTTGATACTGATCGCCCAGCGGTCGACCGCCTGCCTGAGGATGTTCGCCAGTCCGGCGACGGACCTGACGGATTTTTCATTGATTTTGACGACTTTATCGCCGGGGCGGAAACCGATGCGAGCGGCTGTCGATTGCTGGGCTACCTTCAGGATATAGACGCCCGCATCGAATGCCCGGAGCCCCATCTCATCGGCCAGCGCCGGCGACATGTTGGCGACGACGGCACCGGCGAAGGGGTGTTCCCCGCTCAGGGTCGTGACCATACGGGGCGGATCTTCCGGCGGCGCCTGCAACGACACCGTCAAATTCAAGTCCAATTGTTTGCGCAGGACTTTGAGCTTCGCCGTACCGCCGATTTTCAGGGTTGCGATCCGGTATGCCAGCGATTTCGGATCGTTAACTTCGTGGCCATCGACGTCGAGAACAATGTCCCCCGGCACCAGGCCGGCCCGCGCCGCCGGGCCGTTGGGGTAGACCTGTCTGATCAACACCCCTTGCGGCCGTGACATGGCGATACTCTCGGCAATTTCAGGGGTCACGGTTTGCCCCCAGGCGCCAAGCCATGAACGGACCAAGTGCCCGCCGCGGACGGTACCCGCGATGACCGTGCGCACCATGTTCGATGGTGTTGCAAAACCAATCCCAAGGGAACCGCCGCTTTTGGAATATATGGCGGTATTGATCCCGACGAGACGGCCATCGATATCGACCAGCGCCCCGCCCGAGTTCCCCGGATTGATAGCGGCGTCAGTCTGTATGAAAAGAGAAAGATCGGATGAGTTAATGCCGCTTCTGGACAAGGCCGAAACGATTCCGCTGGTAACGGTCTGACCGACCCCGAATGGATTTCCGATGGCCAAGACAATATCGCCGACTTCCAGATCGTCGGAATTGGCGAGTTCGAGGGTCGGCAGCACCTCTGTTCCCGGATCGACCTTCAGAACAGCCAGATCCGTGCGTTTGTCGGTGCCGAGGATCTTCGCTTCGAATTCACGTCGGTCGGCAAGCACGACCGTTATCTCGTTGGCCCCTTCGATGACGTGATAATTGGTGACAATGACGCCTGTTCCCTGAACGATCACACCGGAACCAAGAGAGTTTTGCACTTGCTCGCGCGGCACCGTCAGGCCCGGCTCGTTGCCAAAGAACCGGCGAAAGAATGGATCATTGAAAAGCGGCAAGGCCTGGCGCGTGCGAACCAATTTTTTAGTGTATATATTAACGACCGCCGGAGCCGCCTTACGGACAAGCGGCGCATAGGACAACTGAAGCTGCGGCCTGGAACTCGGCGCGACTTTCCGGGCCTCGGCGAAGCCGGCTCCGCTGGCAACCATCGCCACGATCAACCCGACACAGGTAACGGCAATTGCAGGCAAACGCCTCATAAGCAATATTCCCTAATTTCAACAGGATTTTCCGCAATCTAGCAGAAACGCCTTTTGCACCAAACCGAATGCTATATATTTCATGTCCGCATCCGCTACACTAACCGTAACAATTGGAGACGTCCGTGTCCGCTACAATAACCGTTGAAGTATCACCCGGCGAGTTGATCGACAAGATCACCATTCTCGAAATCAAGCTCGAACGGATCGATGACGAGGACAAACTGAAGAATGTCCGTGTCGAATACGATGCCCTGACCGGTGTTCGGGACAACGCGATCGTGGCCTCGGACGACCTGCTGGGATTGGCCGCCGAATTAAAAACCATAAACGAGACCCTGTGGCAGATCGAAGACGATATTCGCGACTGCGAACGGGCCCGCGATTTCGGCGAAACCTTTGTCGGGCTGGCACGCGCCGTCTATGTAACCAACGACAATCGGATGTCGGTCAAACGCAGAATCAACGAATATCTCGGCTCCCGACTGGTCGAAGAAAAATCCTACGCAGCGTATTAGAGCGTATCACACGTGTTTAAGCCCTTTCAAATACAAGATCTCCTGCAGGGTTTGTCGCGGTCATTTTCATCCAGACCGAAGGCCGGGGGGGTGCTGCTGATATCGGCCGGCGGACTCGGCGATACAGTCCTGTTTTCACTGGTATTACCGCGTTTGGCGAGCCTCGCAAAGGACGGTGAACAGGTGACGGTGCTGATCCGGCGGGAGGCTGCCAAAATGGCATTTCTGTTGCCACCGGGAATGAACGTCATGGCGATTGACTTCAAGCTCCTGCGGCATTCGCTAAGTTACCGGCGACAGACCTTCGCACGGCTTTTTGAAACCCACTACCGGCTCGCCGTATCAACTGACTTTTTGCGGCATCCCCATTTGGACGATTCTCTCATCCGGGCCGCCGCGGCAGATCAATCCGCCGCCATGGAACCCCGTTCCTGGCCAAAATATGACCGCGCATTGCGGCAAAACAGAAACCTGTTTCAGCGGCTGTTCGATAGTGGTCCCGTTCATCTTGACAAAGTCGTTCGCTGGGCCCGGTTCGCCGACTGGCTGACCGGAACGACGGCGCCGGCGCCGAAAGTGGAACTCCCCCAGGGCCTGATAGGCGATACCGAACTGATCGAGCCCGCCGACGTGATGATACAGCCGTTTTCGGCCGTCAAACTGAAGCAGAGCCCACCGGACCTGTATCGTATGTTGATTGAGCAATTTCCGGAGGGAACGCGCGTCGCTATCACCGGCGCGCCGGGCGATCTGGACAATAATCCTGACTTCAGGAGACTGCTGGCGCTTCCGAACGTGGCCTTCGATTCCTCGACGTTTGTCGATCTGGTGCCTAAACTGAAGGCCGCACGACTGGTCATCAGCGTCGATACCGCCCTGATGCACCTGGCCATCGGGCTCGGTGCCCCGACCATCGGCCTGGCCAGCGCCGCCTACGTCGGTGAGATCGTCCCCTACGCCGAGGAGATCACCCCGGCCAACGCCCATATTCTCTTTCAGCCGATGGCGTGCCAAGGGTGCCTGGGAGCATGCCCCCTTGCACCGGTTGACGGAATGTATCCATGCATCGCCGGACTCGCGCCAGCCCGTATTAAGGCAACGGCCGATAGCATCCTGTCCCCCAAGGCATAAAAAAATGGGGAGACCCAAAGGGCAACCCCATTTTTTTTCAGATCAAGGACCAGGCCTTATTCGGAAAGAGCCGCGGCGGCTTCTTCGGCTTCAACGCGGGCACGGTCGCCGGCGCCTTTCGCTTCCGGGTCACGGTCAACCAGTTCGATGACCGCCATCGGGGCGCAATCGCCGTAGCGATGACCGGCCTTCAAAACACGGGTATATCCACCCGGGCGTTCCTTGTAGCGTTCAGCCAGGCCGTCAAACAGTTTTCCGACGGTATCGGCATCACGCAGCACCGAAATAGCCTGACGGCGAGCGTGCAAATCACCACGCTTACCAAGTGTGATCATCCTGTCGGCAATCCGGCGCAGTTCCTTCGCCTTGGGCAGGGTCGTGGTGATCTGTTCGTGCATCAACAACGACACAACCATGTTTGAGAACATGGCCTTGCGATGGGAACTCGTACGGTTCAGTTTTCGTCCACTCATGCGATGGCGCATGTCGGTATCTCCTCATTTTCGGGAAGTGGCTACCTGGATAGCCCGCGTCCTCGTGTCCGTATTAAAACGGGTCTTCCAGCCGTTTGGCCAGATCTTCGATGTTCTCGGGTGGCCAACTGGCAATTTCCATGCCCAGATGCAAGCCCATCTGCGCCAGCACTTCCTTGATCTCGTTCAAGGACTTGCGGCCAAAATTGGGTGTCCGCAACATGTCCGCCTCGCTCTTCTGAACGAGATCACCAATATAGATGATGTTGTCGTTCTTCAGGCAATTTGCCGAGCGAACGGAAAGCTCCAGTTCATCGACCTTGCGCAAAAGGTGCTTATTGAACGGCAATTCTTCCCGTTGTTCGCTTTCGGAAACCGTCTTCGGCTCGTCGAAGTTGATGAACAACTGCAACTGGTCTTGAAGAATGCGAGCCGCCAGCGCCACGGCATCGTCCGGCGAAACCGAGCCATTCGTGGTCAGATCAAGAGATAGCTTGTCGTGGTCGGTAATTTGCCCGACCCGGGTGTTATCGACCTTGTAGCTGACCTTGCGGACCGGCGAAAACACCGAGTCGATGGGAATCAAGCCAATGGGCGAGTCCTCGGCGCGATGTTGCGTCGCCGGGACATAGCCCTTACCGTGTTCGACGGTCAGCTCCATCGACAGCTTGGCATTCTTGTCAAGATGGCAAATCACCAGGTCAGGATCCATGATATCGACATCCGGTCCGGTCTCTATATCACCGGCCTTTACCGCACAGGGTCCAGAGGCTTTCAAGCTCATTCGTGTCGGACCTTCGCAATGCATGCGAAGCCCCATGGATTTGATATTCAGGACGATATCGGTGACATCCTCGCGGACGCCCGGGATCGACGAAAATTCATGCAGGACGTTGTCGATCTGCACGGATGTTACAGCCGCCCCCTGCAAGGAAGACAGCAAAACACGCCGCAATGCATTACCAAGGGTCAGCCCAAAGCCACGTTCCAATGGTTCGGCAACGATGGTAGCACGACGTTCCGGATTGGCCCCCGGCACAACATCGAGTTTCGTCGGCTTAATGAGTTCCTGCCAATTCTTTTGAATCACGGATTAAACCTCACGTTCGGCACATTAATGAAAGGTTCCACAAACCTGGAACCACGAACAAACATTCCAGCCCACCATGGACCGGAATAACAGGGGCAAGCCCCAATAGCGACGCAGCTAAACGCGGCGGCGTTTGCGCGGGCGGCACCCGTTATGCGGGATCGGCGTCACGTCGCGAATAGCGGTAATCGTGAAGCCAACCGCCTGCAGCGCGCGCAACGCCGATTCACGGCCAGAGCCAGGCCCCTTAACTTCAACTTCAAGAGTCTTCATACCGTGTTCCATAGCCTTGCGACCGGCATCTTCACCGGCCAACTGGGCGGCGTAGGGCGTCGATTTTCGTGACCCCTTGAAACCTTGAGCACCGGCGGATGACCAGGCAATGGAGTTCCCCTGGGCGTCAGTAATGGTTATCATGGTATTGTTGAACGTCGCATTCACGTGGGCGACGCCCGAAGCGATGTTCTTTCGTTCCCTCTTGCGGGTGCGCTGAGTAGTCGGCTTTGCCATATTCTATCCTAAACTTTCCTGCCTTCAGGCCTATTTCTTCTTGCCGGCGATCGCTTTCGCGGGTCCCTTGCGGGTCCGCGCGTTGGTGTGGGTACGTTGCCCCCGCACCGGCAAGCCACGGCGATGGCGAAGACCACGGTAACAACCGAGATCCATAAGCCGTTTGACGTTCATTGCGACTTCGCGGCGAAGGTCACCTTCGACTTGATAATCGTTATCAATGGACTCGCGGATGCCTGTAAGCTCGGCCTCCGTCAGGTCACTGACCCTTCTTTCCGCCGGAATTCCGACCTTTACACAGATTTCCTTGGCCTTTGTGCGACCAATACCGTGAATGTATGATAATGCGATTTCGACCCGTTTCCCGGTCGGAATATTTACGCCAGCAATTCGCGCCAAAGCTGGTACTCCTTACACGTTGGTTTTAAATGATAAAAGACCGTTGCCCGGATTCCAAAGAGGCGCGATTATAGGCGCTCCTTTCCCGAAGTCAACACGCTGTCTTCAGCCAATAATTTCCTTCAATTGTTTCGTCACCTCATCGATCCCGGCCATGCCGTCAACCGACTTCAGAACGCCCTTGTCACCGTAGTAAGATATAATCGGTTCCGTCTTTTCATGATACGCCGCCAGCCTGGAGCGGACGGTTTCCGCGTTGTCGTCAGCGCGACGGGAGAACTCTCTCCCACCACATTCATCACAGACCCCTTCAATCGCAGGTCTCTGAAATTTGTCATGATATCCGGCGCCACACTTTGTACAGGTGTAACGACCGGTAATCCTCTCAACCATCGCCTCATCATCGACCCGTAATTCGATCACATGATCAAGCTTCATCTCGATAACATGGTCGAGCTCAATTTCCTTCTCCGAAAACATCTTATCCAATGCTTCCGCCTGTATCGTCGTCCGCGGAAAACCGTCCAAAATGAACCCGTTCCGACAATCCGGTTGATCAATTCGTGCCGAAATCATTCCGATGATCAACTCGTCAGGCACCAGAGCACCGGAATTCATCAATTTTTCAGCCTGCTTACCGAGGGCGCTTCCGGACTCTACTTCCGCCCGCAGCATTTCTCCCGTTGACAGTTGAACAATATTATATGCTTCCTCGAGCCTCTTGGACTGCGTCCCCTTGCCCGATCCCGGCGGCCCCAGAAGCACTAATTTCATTAACGACGCCCCTTTAACTTCGACTTCTTAATCAACCCCTCATACTGATGGGCCAGTAAGTGTGACTGAATCTGTGCGACCGTATCCAGCGTCACCGTAACGACAATCAACAAGCTGGTTCCACCAAAGTAGAAGGGTACCGAAAACCTGGAAATCAATATTTCAGGGAGCAGACACACCGCCGAAAGATAAGCCGCGCCAAGAACGGTCAGGCGGGTCAGAACCTTATCAAGGTATTGAGCGGTATTCTTGCCAGGCCGGATACCCGGAACAAATCCACCGTACTTCTTCAGATTATCGGCCGTATCTTCCGGATTAAAAACCACGGCCGTGTAGAAAAACGCAAAGAACACGATTAGCGAAACATAAATCAGCAGATAAACCGGTTGTCCGCGGCCCAGCAGCGCCGCGACCGTGCCCAACCATTCAGGGCCTTGTCCGGCCGAAAAGCCGATGATGGTTATTGGCATCAGCAGAATGGAACTGGCGAAAATAGGAGGGATGACGCCCGCCGTGTTCAACTTCAAGGGCAGATGAGAGCTTTCCCCGCCCGACATCTTGTTACCCTGCTGGCGTTTCGGATACTGCACGATGATCCGGCGTTGGGCGCGCTCCATGAAAATGATGAAGAAAATCACACCGACCGACATAAACAGCAAGGCAATGATCAGAAGCGGCGACAGTGCCCCGGTGCGGCTCAATTCCAGCGTCCCGGCGATTGCGTGCGGAAGGTTGGCGACGATCCCGGAGTAAATAATCAGCGAAATGCCGTTACCGACACCGCGCGCCGTGATCTGTTCGCCCAGCCACATCAGGAACATGGTACCGCCAACAAGGGTAATGACGGTGGTGAAGCGGAAAAACAAGCCGGGATCTATGACCGCCGAGCCGGCACTGGAGTGCATGCCTTCCAGGCCGACGGCGATACCGTAAGCCTGTAATGCGGTAATCACCACGGTCCCATAACGGGTGTACTGGTTGATGATCTTGCGGCCGCTTTCGCCTTCCTTCTTCAGGGCGCCAAGCCGGGGCGAAATCGACGTCATCAATTGCATGATGATGGAGGCCGATATGTAGGGCATGATGTTCAGGGCGAAAATCGTCATACGACCGAGGGCGCCGCCCGAGAACATGTCGAACATGCCTAAAATGCCGCCCGACTGCCTGGAGAAAATATCGTTCAGGGCGACCGGGTCGATGCCCGGCAGCGGGATATACGTCCCAAGACGGTATACGATCAGCGCACCGAGCGTGAACCAGATACGGTTTTTCAGTTCGGTGGCCTTGGAAAAGGCTCCGAAGTTCATATTGGCTGCGAGTTGCTCGGCGGCGGAAGACATGCGTCGTTATCCTGGTGGACTATTTAGTAGCGTCTTTGGCTTCGGTTTTGGCGTCCGGTTCAGAGGCCGCCTCTTTCCTGGTTTCCGTGGCTGCCACGGACGCTTCCTTGACGGATACTTTACCGCCGGCTTTCTCCACGGCGGCAACGGCCGTTTTCGAGGCCCGTGCAACCTCAAGGGTAAGCTTGGCTGTCAGTTCGCCTTTGGCCAGAAGCTTGATGCCATCTTTCGATTTACCGGCAATTCCGGCAGTGATCAGAACGGCCTCATCAACCGTTTTCCTGCCGTCGATCTTGCCAGAATCGATGGCAAGCTGCAACCGGCCAAGGTTAACCACTGAGAAATCCTTCGAAAACGGGTTGTTAAATCCGCGCTTGGGCAGGCGGCGATATAAAGGCATCTGGCCACCTTCAAAGCCCAGCAGCGATACGCCGCTACGCGATTTCTGACCTTTTACGCCACGGCCACCAGTCTTGCCGGTGCCCGAACCGATACCACGGCCGACACGCTTGCGGGCCTTGGTGGCGCCCGGGTTGTCACGAAGCTCGTTGAGTCTCATTTTCCGATATCCTTATCGCGTTAGTCTGCCAGCCCCCACCCTTGGGGACCCGCGGTAGCGCCCTAGCCTGCCTGTTCGACACGGACCAGATGCTTGACCTTTTCAATCATCCCACGAACCGAAGACGTATCCTCAAGTTCACGGGTTTTATGCATTTTGTTGAGCCCGAGCCCCTTTAAGGTCTCGCGCTGATACTTCTGCCGGCCAATGGGGCTGCCGGTCTGAGTAACAACAACGGTTGCTTTCTTGTCAGCCATGTCCCTGCTCCTTCACCGCGGCTTCCGCAGCCTGCGTTCCGCCGCCGCGGCGTGAAACGATATCACTGACCTTTTTGCCACGCCGCGCGGCAACGCTGCGCGGTGATGTGCTGTCGACCAATGCCTGAAACGTCGCCTTGACCATATTATGCGGGTTTGAGGTGCCGATGGATTTGGTGACCACGTCCTGAACACCCATTGCTTCGAAGATAGCGCGCATCGGTCCGCCGGCAATGATGCCAGTACCCGGAGGTGCGCTGCGAAGCACAACATGGCCCGCACCGAAGCGGCCTTCAACGTCATGATGAAGAGTACGGCCATCACGCAGGGGGACGCGGATCATCTCCTTTTTTGCCTGATCGGTCGCCTTGCGGATAGCCTCGGGAACTTCGCGGGCCTTACCGGTGCCAAACCCGACACGGCCACTACCGTCACCAGCGACGACCAGGGCGGCGAATGAAAAGCGACGTCCGCCTTTGACAACCTTGGCGACGCGGTTGATGTGCACCAGCTTATCGATCAGTTCATCGTCGCGTTCGCTCTGATCCTGACGATCACGCTTGCCGCGACCACGTCCACGGCCCTGGTCTTTGCCGCGCGGGTCATTACTCGGGGTAGGTGTCTGTGCCATTTATAGCGCTCCTAGAAAGACAGGCCGACTTCGCGGGCTGCATCGGCAAGGGCTTTCACCCGGCCATGATATTTGTATCCACCGCGGTCGAAGACCACATCCTTAATACCGGCTTTGATGGCGCGTTCCGCGACAAGTTTACCAACCTGTTCAGCGGCCGACTTGTCGGCACCGGTTTTGATGCCTTCGCGCAACTCCTTATCGGCGGTAGAAGCCGAAGCAAGGGTAACGCCTTTGCGGTCATCAATAACCTGGGCATAGATATGCCTGCCGGAACGATATACGGAAAGACGCGGGCGCGCGGTATTGACGCGACGCAGCTGGTGACGGATGCGCCCTCTACGGCGCTGGAATAATTGCATTGAATTAGCCATGGCTTACTTCTTCTTGCCTTCCTTGCGCAGGATATATTCATCTTCGTACTTGACGCCCTTGCCTTTGTAAGGCTCGGGAGGCCGATACGCCCGAATTTCAGCTGCCGTTTGACCGACTCTTTGCTTGTCGATCCCTTCAACAGTGATGTGAGTTTGATCGGGGCAGGTAATCTTGACGTCATCGCGGATCGGGTATCGAACCTCATGGCTAAACCCAAGCTGCAAGACCAGATCGCTGCCTTGAACGGCGGCCCGATAACCAACGCCGCTGATCACAAGTTTACGGCTGAAGCCTTCCGACACCCCAACCACCATATTGCTGATCACGCTGCGTGACGTTCCCCACATCTTGCGGGCGAAGATTGAATTACCACGGGGCTTGACCGTAACGTCGGATGCTCCCTTGATCATTTCAACATCGTCCGTGAACAGTGCCGTCAATTCACCAAGTTTACCCTTGGCCGTAAGCTGACGGCCGGAAATCTCGACGTTGACGCCGTCGGGAATCTCAACTGGATTTTTACCAATACGCGACATGAGTCGTGTCCTAACCTCTAAAAACCTAAAATACCTGACAAAGCACTTCGCCGCCGACATGGGCGTCGCGCGCTTCGGCGTCAGACATAACGCCACGCGGTGTTGACAGGATCGAGATGCCTAATCCGTTATATACTCTGTTGAGATCTTTAATTCCCGAGTAAACGCGGCAACCGGGTGTGGAAACCCGCTTGATTTGACGGATAACAGGATCGCCCTCGTGATATTTGAGTTCGATGCTCAGCTCATTGATACCAGGGCGCAGTTCTGCTTGACTATATCCACGGATAAAGCCTTCGCGCTTAAGAACCTCGAGAACATTCGAGCGCAGCTTTGAAGCAGGCGCGACAACGATGTTCTTATTGGCGCGTTGGCCATTGCGGATGCGGGTAAGCATGTCACCCAAGGGATCGGTCATTGACATATTCGTACCTCTCCTACCAGCTCGACTTGACCATGCCGGGGATCTGACCGGCTGATGCTAATTCCCGAAGCGCTATACGGCACAACTTGAATTTACGATAATTACCGCGCGGACGACCCGTCAGGCCGCACCGCAAACGAAGCCGTACCGGCGAAGAATTGCGCGGCAGTTCGGCGACTTTCAGACGCGCTTCAAAACGCTCTTCAGACGACAGTGAGGTGTCGTTAGCCGTCGCCATCAGAACGGAGCGCTTGTTGGCGTACTTAGCCACCAAGCGTTCGCGTTTCTTGTTGCGCTCAACGGCGCTTTTTTTAGCCATTCTTCTGTTCTCCGGTTTCCAGCTCGCCCTTGAAAGGCATATCGAAGCCCTTGAGCAGGGCCTTTGCCTCTTCATTGGTCTTTGCGGTTGTGCAGATAATGATATCCATGCCGCGGATGCGATCGACCTTATCGTAATCGATTTCCGGGAAAATGATCTGCTCTTTGATGCCCATGGCGTAATTGCCGTTGCCATCGAAGCTTTTGCCGTTCAGGCCGCGGAAGTCGCGGACACGTGGCAAGGCAATGGTGACCAACCGATCGAGGAATTCAAACATCCGCTCGCGGCGCAAGGTAACTTTACACCCCACCGTCATGCCATCGCGCAGCTTGAATGTCGCAATCGACATCTTGGCCTTGGTGACAACAGGCTTCTGACCTGAAATCCGGGTCATATCGTCAAGCGCACCATTGATCAACTTGCGATCCTGGGACGCTTCGCCGACGCCCATATTAAGGACGATCTTTTCAAGCTTGGGGACCTGCATGATGTTCTTGTAACCGAACTGATCGATCATCGATTGCTTGATCGTCGAGTCATACCGTTCTTTAAAACGTGCCATTTCTAACGCACCCGTCTATTTGTCGATGATCTCGCCGGACCGCTTGGCATAGCGGACCTTGCGGCCATCTTTCAGTGATTTGATGCCGACGCGGGTCGGCTTGTCGTCCTTGGGATCAACATGGGCAATATTGGAAAGGTCGATGGAAGCTTCCTTTTCGACAATCCCGCCAGGCGACGTCTGCGTCGCCTTGGTGTGACGCTTGACCATGTTGATACCGGTTACCAGGGCACGATTTTTCTGGGGCAGCATCCTCAGGATTTCTCCCTTTTTGCCCTTATCCTTGCCGGTCCGGACGATAACGCTATCGCCCTTCTTCATTTTCAATTTTGCAGCCATTTGTACTTACCTACTCACAACACTTCCGGGGCCAGGGAAATAATTTTCATATATTTCTTGGCGCGCAGTTCACGCGTCACCGGCCCGAAAATACGGGTTCCAATGGGCTCACCCTGCTTGTTAATCAAGACTGCGGCATTGCTGTCAAAACGAATCGCCGTTCCGTCGTCACGACGGATGTCCTTGGCGGTTCGTACGACAACGGCCTGAACGACTTCGCCCTTTTTGACACGGCCGCGCGGGATAGCTTCCTTGATAGAGACGACAATAACGTCGCCAACGGACGCATACCTGCGCTTGGATCCGCCCAGCACCTTGATGCACTGAACCCGGCGTGCACCGGAATTATCGGCGACTTCCAAGTTGGTCTCGACTTGGATCATGTTTCTCTTCCTCTTCTAAATCATCGTATCCGTCATTCGCATTTTCATGCGTCGTCGGCGATAATTTCCCATTTCTTGCGTTTCGACAGCGGACGACACTCGCGGATCTTCACCACTTCGCCGATTTTGATGTCGTTATTTTCATCATGGGCAGCATATTTTTTGGACATCCGGATATACTTTTTGTACAGCGGATGTTTAAAACGCCGCTCCACCTTGACGGTGACCGTCTTGTCCATTTTGTCGCTGACCACGACACCTTGAAGTACTCGCCTGGGCATAGTTACAAAACCTCTTTCAGGACGCTAACTTGGACGCGCTACGCTCGCCCAATATCGTTTTGACACACGCAATACCACGCCCGACCAGACGCTTGCGAGCCGTATTCTCCAACTGACCACTGACGGCCTGGAAACGCAGATTGAAGGACTCCTTGCGGAGCGCAATCAACTGCTCCTTCAACTCGTCATCCGACTTGGCGCGCAAGTCCGCCGCCTTCATGTCGTTGCTCATAACCCTATTCTCCTTCGCCAAGGCGCGTTACGAAACGCGTGCTGATGGGCAATTTGGCTGCGGCCAGTTCGAAAGCGCGCTTGGCAATTTCCAGCGGGACGCCATCGACTTCGAACATGATGCGGCCAGGCTTGACACGGGCGGCCCAGTATTCGACCGACCCCTTGCCTTTACCCTGCCGAACTTCGGCTGGCTTCTGGGTCACGGGCACGTCGGGGAAAATCCGGATCCAGACGCGACCGGCACGCTTCATGTGACGGGTCATGGCGCGACGCGCCGCTTCGATCTGACGCGATGTAATGCGGTCAGGTGACGTCGCCTTCAGGCCATAGGCACCAAAGTTTAATTCCGTTCCACCCTTGGCATTGCCATGGATGCGGCCCTTGTGGGCCTTACGATATTTTGTACGCTTGGGGCTGAGCATCTTACCGGGCTTTCCCTAAATTCCTGTTGAGCGGGCCTTAACGGGCCGGCTGTTGATCCGAAACCAATTTATCGAGGGCCATGGGGTCATGGGCCATGATTTCGCCTTTGTAGATCCAGACTTTGACGCCGCAAATGCCGTACGTGGTAAGTGCTGCGGCCGTGCCGTAATCAATATTGGCGCGAAGTGTATGCAAGGGAACGCGACCCTCGTGGTACCAAACGTCGCGGGCGATTTCCGCGCCGCCGAGACGGCCTGAGCAATATACGCGAATGCCCCCGGCGCCAAGACGCATCGCCGACTGAACAACACGCTTCATGGCGCGGCGAACGGAAACACGACGTTCCATCTGCTGGGCAACATTTTCGGCAACCAGCTGCGCATCGATTTCAGGCTTGCGGATTTCGACGATGTTGACGTGAACTTCCGACCCCGTCATCTTCATAATGTCCTGACGCAGCTTCTCGATATCGGCACCCTTTTTGCCGATAATAACACCGGGACGGGCCGTATGAATGGTGATACGAGCCTTTTTTGCCGGGCGTTCGATGACGATCTTGGAAACGCCGGCCTGAACCAGGCGTTTCTTCAAAAACGTGCGAATCTTCAAATCTTCATGCAGCAAGTCGGCGTACTGATCGTCAGCGTACCAACGAGAATCCCACGTACGAATGACGCCGAGCCTGAAGCCGATCGGGTTGATTTTCTGACCCATCTTATGCGGTCTCCTCTCGTTCACGTACAATGACGCGAAGATTACTGAACGGCTTGAGAATTTTACCGACGCGGCCACGCGCACGAGCCCGCCAACGTTTCATGACCATTGTGCGGCCAACGGTCGCTTCGTAGACATATAAACGGTCCACGTCAAGCTCATGATTGTTTTCGGCATTGGCGATCGCCGATTCAAGAACCTTCTTGACCTCGCCGGCGACACGACGCTTCGAAAACTGCAGTTCGGACAAGGCGGTTTCACACTTGAGTCCACGAATCGAACTGGCGACCTCGTTAAGCTTCTGCGCGCCGCCTCGCATGTGCTTCGAATACGCCATTGCTTCGTTATCAGCGTACGCGCGCGGCGTTGATTTCTTACCCATACCTTAAGCCCTCCGGGCTTTCTTGTCGGCCGTGTGGCCAGTATACGTGCGAGTCGGCGAAAATTCGCCCATCTTGTGACCGATCATTTCCTCGGTAATCAGCACCGGGATAAACTTACGGCCGTTATAAACACCAAACGTCAGTCCGACGAATTGCGGTAAAATGGTGGAGCGACGAGACCAAATCTTGATGACCTCGTTGCGGCCACTTGCGCGGACGGTTTCTGCCTTCTTCAGAAGGTAGCCGTCTACGAACGGACCTTTCCATACGGAACGAGCCAAACTGACCTCCTACTTCTTGCTGTGACGACGGCGCATAATCAACCGATCCGTCTTCTTGTTACTGCGAGTACGCTTGCCCTTGGTGGGTTTGCCCCAAGGCGTGACGGGATGGCGCCCCCCCGATGTTCGCCCTTCACCACCACCATGCGGGTGATCGATCGGGTTCATGGCGACGCCACGGACGGACGGACGTTTTCCGAGCCAGCGGCTACGTCCGGCCTTGCCGAGTTTGATGTTCTGCTGATCCGGGTTTGACACGGCGCCGATGGTGGCCATGCATTCCGACAGGACCATCCGCAACTCTCCGGAACTCAGGCGAAGCTGGGCATATCCCTGGTCTTTACCGATCAACTGGACATAGGTGCCGGCGGACCGGGCAATCTGCCCCCCCTTACCGGGCTTCATTTCCACATTGTGAATGATCGTCCCGACCGGAATATTCTTCATCGGCATGGCGTTGCCAGGCTTGATATCGGCCTGCAGGCCAGCGACCACTTTATCGCCAACCGCGACACGCTGCGGGGCCAGAATATAAGAACGTTCGCCGTCTTCGTAGGCGATCAGCGCGATAAACGCCGTGCGGTTAGGGTCGTATTCCAGGCGCTCGATGGTCCCGGCCACATCATATTTGGTGCGTTTGAAATCAACGATGCGATAGCGGCGCTTGTGCCCGCCGCCACGCCGCCGAGCCGTGATACGGCCTGTATTATTACGACCGCCCTTCTTGCGCAGTCCCTCGGTAAGAGCCTTTTCAGGCTTGCCCTTCCACAGGCCCGCACGGTCGACAAGGACAAGTCCGCGGCGGCCGGGAGTTGTGGGTTTAAACTGTTTGAGTGCCATGACTTAAAACCTAAATACCTGTCGTAATATCGATTGACTGACCATCGGCCAAGGTGACCATGGCTTTCTTGGTGTTATTACGCTTACCCGGGCGACCGCGAAACATTTTGACCTTGCCCTTGCTGATCAACGTATTGACGCCGGTGACGCTGACCTTGAACAGGTCTTCGACGGCGGCTTTGATTTCAGGCTTGCTCGCATCCATGGGAACGTGGAAGCTAACCTGATTGTGTTCTGAAAGCAGGGTCGACTTTTCGGTAATGACCGGCGAACGAAGAAGCTCATAAATGCGCTCCTTGCTCGGTGTCGCCTTGCCGCTGTATTTGCTAAGGCTCATTTTAAACGCTCCACAAGCTTTTCGACAGCGTCCTTGGTCAGGACCAAGGTGTCACTGCGAAGAATGTCGTAAACATTGGCGCCTTGAGACGGCAACACATCCAACCCGACGACATTGCTGGCGGCCAGGTTGAAGTTACCGTCAATTTCCGCACCATCGATGACCAGGGCCCTGCCCCAGCCAAGTTTGGCGAGGGATTTGACCAGTTCGGATGTCTTCACCAATTTCATCTTGGCCTCATCAAGAACGACCAATTTGCCCTCGGCCTGCTTTGACGACAACGCAGACCTAAGGGCCAGCTTGCGAACTTTTTTCTGCAAGCTGAAACCGTGGTCACGAAGGACCGGACCGAAGGCGACACCGCCGCCACGCATGTGCGGAGCTTTCTTGTTGCCCTGACGAGCACTACCCGTGCCCTTCTGTTTAAAGGCCTTCTTGGTGGTTCCCCTGACGTCCGAACGACCCTTGGTCAGGTGAGTGCCGGCGCGGCGCTTGGCGAGCTGCCAATTGACGGTTCGCGACATAAGGTCGGGACGAACCGGCACACCGAAGATGGCCTCGTCAAGTTCGACGGAACCGACTTTCTTGTTTTCAAGGCTGATGACGTCGCACTTCATAGCTTATTCCTTCGTTTCGCCATCGGGCGTTTCTTCGACTGCGGCTTCTGCGGGGGCTTCGACGACAGCCTCGGCGACCACATCGCCGCCCAACAGCGCCGCCGGAAACGGCAGTTCTTCCGTAGGTGCACGCTTAATCGCGTCGGTCACATAAACATAGCCACCTTTGGATCCGGACACCGCGCCCTTGACCAGAATCAGGCCGCGTTCGGCATCGGTAGAGACCACTTCCAGGTTCTGCGTCGTGTTCCGCACGTCCCCCATGTGACCGGCCATCTTCTTGCCCTTGAACACTTTACCGGGATCCTGACACTGCCCGGTGGAGCCATGGGAGCGATGAGAAATGGAGACACCGTGCGATGCCCGAAGGCCGCCGAAACCGTGACGCTTCATGGCGCCAGCAAAGCCCTTGCCCTTGGTCGTTCCGGCGACGTCGACAAACTGCCCGCTGATGAAATGTTCGGCCGACAACTGCGCTCCGACATCGATCATGGCGTCCGGACTAACCCGGAATTCAACCATTTTCCGTTTCGGCTCGACCTTGGCGGCGGCAAAATGCCCCCGCATCGCCTTCGGGACGTTCTTTACTTTTGCCGTGCCGACACCAAGCTGAACGGCCGTATAGCCATCCTTTTCCTCGGTGCGCTGAGCAACGACATGGCAATTGTCGATTTTCAACACGGTGACGGGGATATGACGTCCGTCATCGGCGAAAACGCGCGACATACCAAGTTTCTGTGCAATCAGACCTGTACGCATGATCTTTGGTTCCTAACTCTTCGGGTCTTACAGCTTGATCTCAACATCAACGCCAGCGGCGAGGTCGAGCTTCATCAAGGCATCGACCGTCTGTGGCGTCGGGTCGACGATATCAAGAACCCGCTTATGGGTGCGGATTTCGAACTGTTCGCGCGACTTTTTATCAATGTGCGGCGACCGCAAAACCGTGAATTTCTCGATACGCGTTGGCAATGGGATCGGGCCGCGGACGTCGGCGCCGGTGCGCTTTGCCGTGCTGATGATCTCGCTGGCCGATTGATCAAGTACTCGGTGATCAAACGCTTTCAAGCGGATGCGGATATTTTGATGTTCCATTTATTCGGATCCAATCTGTTGAAACGCCCCGTAACCGGGGCGCAACAATTTTCCTTAATTACTCGACAACTTTCGAGACGACGCCGGCACCGACGGTACGACCGCCTTCGCGAATGGCGAAGCGCAAACCATCGGTCATGGCGATCGGCGCAATGAGCTCGACTTCCATCGTGATGTTATCGCCCGGCATCACCATCTCGGTGCCTTCGGGCAGAACGACCGTTCCGGTCACGTCCGTCGTGCGGAAGTAGAACTGCGGACGGTAGTTAGCAAAGAACGGGGTGTGACGTCCACCTTCTTCCTTGGTCAGGATGTAAGCTTCGCACGTGAACTTGGTGTGCGGCGTGATCGATCCCGGCTTGGCCAGAACCTGACCGCGCTCGACATCCTCACGCTTGGTGCCACGAAGCAGGACACCGACGTTATCGCCGGCCTGGCCCTGGTCGAGTAGCTTGCGGAACATTTCAACGCCCGTGCAAACCGTCTTCTGCGTGTCACGAATACCAACGATTTCAACTTCCTCGCCGGTCTTGACAACACCGCTCTCGACACGCCCGGTGACCACCGTGCCACGTCCGGAAATCGAGAACACATCTTCGATCGGCATCAGGAACGGCTTGTCAAGCGCCCGCTCCGGCTGCGGGATGTAATCATCGACGGCCTGCATCAATGCCAGGATCGAGTTCTTGCCGGTTTCTTCGTCGCCGTCCTCAAGAACACCAAGTGCGGTGCCCTGAATGATCGGAATATCGTCGCCCGGGAAATCGTAGCTGCTCAAGAGCTCGCGGATTTCCATTTCGACCAGTTCCAGAAGCTCCGGATCGTCAACCTGATCGACCTTGTTCATGTATACGACAATCGCCGGAACGCCAACCTGACGGGCAAGCAGGATGTGCTCACGTGTCTGGGGCATCGGGCCATCGGCGGCCGACACCACCAGTATGGCGCCATCCATCTGGGCCGCGCCGGTGATCATGTTCTTGACATAGTCGGCGTGACCCGGGCAATCGACGTGGGCATAGTGACGGTTGGCCGTCTCATACTCAACGTGGGCCGTCGAAATCGTGATGCCACGAGCCTTTTCTTCCGGCGCCTTGTCAATCTGGTCGTACGCCGAGAAGGTCGCCCCGCCGGCTTCCGCCAGAACCTTGGTGATCGCTGCCGTCAACGTCGTCTTACCATGGTCAACGTGACCAATCGTGCCGATGTTGCAGTGCGGTTTTGTACGTTCGAACTTTTCTTTGGCCATAACTTGATTCTCCGATTGCTAGCCTGGTTTACCCAGCCAACTTTGCCTGAACTTCATCTGCAACCTGCTGCGGAACTTCCACGTAGCGGTCGAAATGCATGGTATATTGAGCGCGCCCCTGAGACATAGAACGCAAGGTATTGACATAACCGAACATGTTGGCGAGCGGCACAGTAGCGGTAATAACCTTGGCGTTCCCCAGATCGTCCATTGCCGAAACCTGTCCACGACGGCTGTTAAGGTCACCAATGATATCGCCCATGTAGTCTTCCGGGGTGACAACCTCGACCTTCATCAGCGGTTCGAGCAACTTGGGACCAGCCTTACGCATACCTTCGCGGAACGCAGCACGAGCGGCGATTTCAAACGCCATGACACTGGAATCAACGTCATGCGAGCCGCCGTCATAAAGCTTGGCTTTAACGTTAATAACCGGGAAGCCAGCCAGAATACCGGTCTCCATGGCGCTTGCCAGCCCTTTTTCAACGCCCGGAATAAATTCACGAGGAACGTTACCGCCGACAACCGAGTTCGAAAACTCGAAACCGGAAGCAGGTGTGTCTTCATCGGGAACCAGTGGCTCGAAGATGATTTTGACGCGAGCATACTGCCCCGAACCACCCGTCTGCTTCTTGTGGGTGTAATCAATATCGGCCATTTTCGAAATGGTTTCGCGGTAGGCGACCTGCGGGGCGCCGACATCGGCCTCAACCTTGAATTCACGCCGCATACGGTCGACGATAATTTCCAGATGCAACTCGCCCATGCCCTTGATAATGGTCTGACCACTGTCGAGATCGGATGAAACACGGAACGACGGGTCTTCAGCCGCCAACCGATTCAGGGCAACGCCCATTTTTTCCTGGTCAGCCTTGGTCTTCGGCTCGACGGCGACTTCGATCACCGGATCCGGGAACTCCATACGTTCCAGAACAACCTGACTGGAAGGGTCGCACAGCGTATCCCCGGTTGTGGTGTCCTTGAGCCCGGCCAGGGCGATAATATCACCGGCGCGCGCTTCCTTGACGTCTTCGCGGGAGTTTGAGTGCATCTGCAACATACGGCCGATGCGCTCTTTCTTGTCCTTGACCGTATTCTGGACGAATGCCCCGGCTTCGATAACGCCGGAATAGACACGGGCGAAGGTCAAGGTGCCAACGAACGGATCATTCATCACTTTGAACGCCAGCGCGGAAAAAGGCTCATCATCGGAATTACGACGCTCAATTTCCTCATCCGTACCGACATTGACACCCTTAATGGCGGCGACATCGGTGGGAGCCGGCATAAAATCGATAACGGCGTCGAGCATCGGTTGAACGCCCTTGTTCTTAAACGCGCTGCCCGTCAAAACCGGAACGAAGTTGCCGGCGAGCGTACCGGTTCGGATACACTTCTTAAGAAGCTCTTCAGAGATTTCCTTGCCTTCGAGATACAGTTCCGTTGCGGCATCATCGACTTCAACGGCGGTATCAAGCAGCATTTCACGATATTCAGCAGCCTTTTCGGCCAGATCGGCGGGAATTTCCTGCTCTTCGAATTCGGCCCCCAGGTTTTCGTTTTTCCAAACGATGGCCTTCATTTTAACCAGGTCAACGACCCCGGCGAATTCAGCTTCGGAGCCAATCGGCAGTTGCAGCACCAGCGGCACGGCGCCCAGACGATCAACCATCATATCGACGCAACGATAAAAGTTTGCGCCGGTGCGATCCATCTTGTTAACGAAGCACATCCGCGGAACACTATACTTGTCGGCCTGGCGCCACACGGTTTCCGATTGCGGCTCAACACCCGCGACACTATCGAAAACGGCGACAGCGCCATCAAGTACCCGCAGGGAACGTTCAACTTCAATAGTGAAGTCAACGTGACCGGGGGTATCAATGATGTTGATCCGGTGATCGTTCCAGTAACAGGTCGTCGCCGCGGACGTAATGGTAATACCGCGTTCCTGCTCCTGCTCCATCCAATCCATGGTGGCGTTACCGTCATGAACTTCGCCGATCTTGTGGGAAATACCCGTGTAATAAAGGATACGCTCGGTCGTCGTCGTTTTACCGGCGTCGATGTGAGCCATAATGCCGATATTACGATATCGGTCGAGGGGTGTTTCACGTGCCATAATCTGGTTCCTGCCGCCGCTTACCAGCGGTAATGGGCGAAAGCTTTGTTAGCATCGGCCATCTTGTGAGTGTCTTCGCGTTTCTTGACCGAGGCGCCACGGTTGTTGGCGGCATCCATCAATTCGCCGGACAACCGTTCGGTCATGGTGTTTTCCGACCGCTTGCGGGCCAAAGCCACCAACCAGCGAATTGCCAGGGCCTGACGACGGTCGTTGCGAACTTCGACGGGAACCTGGTAGGTCGCACCACCGACACGACGAGAGCGAACCTCGACGGACGGCTTGACGTTGTCGATTGCTTCATGGAATGTCTGAAGCGGGTCCTGACCGCTTTTCGCCTGCATCAGGTCGAAAGCGCCATAAACGATCCTTTCGGCGACGGATTTCTTACCATCCAACATCAGGTTATTCATGAATTTCGAAACCACCAGATCACCAAACTTGGGATCGGGGAGGATTACGCGTTTTTCGGCTGCATGACGTCGAGACATTCTTCAACGATCCTTATTTGGGGCGCTTGGCGCCGTATTTCGAACGGCGCTGACGGCGATCGGGAAGCCCCTGGGTATCGAGCGTTCCACGAATAACATGATAGCGAACGCCAGGAAGATCCTTGACGCGACCGCCCCTGATCAGAACAACGGAGTGTTCCTGCAGGTTGTGACCTTCACCCGGGATGTAGCTTGTAACTTCGAAGCCGTTGGTCAGCCGCACACGAGCAACTTTACGAAGGGCCGAGTTCGGCTTTTTCGGGGTCGTCGTATAAACGCGGGTACATACACCGCGTTTTTGCGGGCAACTTTCAAGCGCCGGGACGTTCGTACGCACGAACGGCGTCTTGCGGGGCTTACGAACCAATTGGTTGATTGTGGGCATTCCGTATTACCTTATTTAACCACTCAAAACGGGCAGAAACCTGCCCACGAAACAAAATGTCCCCCCCCGTTAAGGAGGTAACATAAACCCCTCCGGCGGTACGCCTGAGCGCCCGGAGAGGCCTATAAAAACTATATTTTCGCTTTCCAGAGAAGCTTGCGTCTAAACCGTATGGTTCACCACCAAGCCCCCGCGGAGGAAGCCGGATACTAGTTAGGCCACCCCATGCAGTCAAGTAAAAGAATTACTGATTTTTCAAGTGTTTCCAAGGGGCTTCCCGAGTCGGGAATTTGCGGAGCCAAAAAAAAGCGGCGCCCGGAACGAATCATCCCGGGCACCGCTTGTGTTGTCATCGGAAAACGACGGTTTATCAGTCGTTTTCGGCCGCAGACACGCTTTCCTGCGCCTCCGTGATAGCCTGCGCCTCGGCGTCGGCGGCGAGATCCGCCGCTATTTCGACAGACGCATTAGCGCCGGCCTTCATAGCCAGTTCAGCAAGATGGTCGTCCCGATCTGAGGCAATCACCCGCAATCGGTTCATGATACTGCCGGTGCCGGCGGGAATCAGCCGCCCGACAATGACATTTTCCTTGAGACCGACAAGATTGTCGACTTTACCGGACACGGCCGCTTCCGTCAGAACGCGAGTCGTCTCCTGGAACGATGCAGCGGAGATGAACGACTTGGTCTGCAGGCTGGCCTTTGTGATGCCCTGCAGCACCGGCAAGGCACGCGCTTCCCTGCCGCCATCCTTCTTGGTCTTCCTGTTTTCGGCTTCGAACTCCAACCGATCGATCAATTCCCCGACCAGGAAGGTGGTATTGCCGCCATCGATAATTTCGACCTTCTGCAGCATCTGACGAACAATCACTTCGATGTGCTTGTCGTTGATCTTCACGCCTTGCAGGCGATAGACGTCCTGAATTTCCTTGATCAGGTAGTCGGCCAGGGCCTCGACACCCAGCACCCGGAGAATATCGTGAGGCACGGGGTTACCGTCCATCAGGGCGTCACCGACGCCGACATAGTCGCCTTCCTGAACGCTGATGTGTTTGCCCTTCGGCACCATGTACTCATGGGGTTCCAGGCTATCATCGGTCGGGATAACAATAATGCGACGCTTGTTTTTGTAGTCCTTGCCGAATTCGACGCGGCCGTCAATTTCACTGATGATCGCGAAGTCCTTGGGCTTGCGAGCTTCGAACAGTTCAGCAACGCGCGGCAGACCACCGGTAATGTCACGGGTCTTGGCCGATTCCTTCGGAATACGGGCCAACACGTCACCGGCGTGCAATTCCTGTCCGTTTTCGACCGACAAAACGGCGTCGGCGGAAAGGAAATAGCGGGCTTCCATACCATTGTCGAGAATGATGATTTCGCCCTTCTTGTCGCGCAGGGTAATCCGTGGCTTCAATTCTTCGCCCTTGGACTGCGTTTTCCAGTCGACAACAACCTTGGACGACAAGCCCGTTGCGTCATCAAGACGTTCTTCGATGGTCAGACCGTCAATCAAATCGACATAATTGGCGGTGCCGTTTTCCTCGGTAATGATCGGCAGGGTGTAAGGATCCCACTCTGCCATCTTGTCGCCACGCTTGACCTTGGCCTTATCCTTGGTCAACAACTTGGCGCCATACGGAATGCGGTGACGCGCCCGCTCACGGTCTTTCTCGTCAATCAGCAGAAGCTCGGCGTTGCGACTCATCACCACCAGCACACCGGCACTGTTCTTGACGGTGCTGCAGTTGACAAGTTTCACCTTGGCGTCACCGGCAGCTTCAATCTTCGAGACCTCACCACCACCGGTTACGGCGCCCCCGATATGGAAGGTCCGCATGGTCAGCTGGGTACCCGGCTCACCAATCGACTGGGCCGCGATAACGCCCACCGCTTCGCCGATGTTGACGCGGGTGCCACGAGCGAGGTCGCGGCCGTAGCATTTGGCGCAGGTGCCGTTTAGAGACTCGCACGTCAGCACCGACCGGATCTGGACGGTTTCGACTTCGGCCTCCTCGATGATCATCGAGATTTCTTCCTCCGTCAGAACCCCTGCCTTGGCAAGAACTTCGCCGGTTGCCGGATGGATAACGTCTTCGGCAATGGTACGACCCAGAATCTGTTCCGACATCGGCGAGACGACCTGACCACCTTCGATGACGGCACGAGCCGTCAGGCTGTTCTTGGTCTTGCAGTCTTCTTCCTTGACGATGCAATCCTGGGCAACGTCAACAAGACGACGCGTCAGATAACCGGAGTTCGCCGTCTTCAAGGCCGTATCGGCCAGTCCCTTACGGGCGCCGTGGGTCGAGTTGAAGTATTCGAGAACCGACAGGCCTTCCTTGAAGTTGGAAATGATCGGCGTTTCGATGATTTCGCCGGACGGTTTGGCCATCAACCCGCGCATACCGGCCAGCTGTTTCATCTGGGCGGCAGACCCACGGGCACCGGAATGCGCCATCATGTAAACGGAGTTAACCTGCTCGCCCGGCGTCGGGTTGGAAATCCGCTTCATCATTTCATCGGCGACCTGATCGGTACAATGTGACCAGGCGTCAACGACCTTGTTGTATTTCTCGCCCTGGGTGATCAGGCCGTCTTGATACTGCTTTTCATATTCCTTGACCCGACTTTCGGTGTCACCGACCAGCTTCTCCTTGGCGTCAGGAATAACCAGATCATCCTTACCGAACGAAATACCGGCACGACAGGCATAGGAAAAGCCAAGCGCCATCATTCTGTCGGCAAAGATAACGGTCTCCTTCTGGCCGCAATGGCGGTAGACCAGATCGATAACGTTGGACACTTCCTTCTTGGTCAACAGCTGGTTGATCACGTCAAGCTTGACGTTGGGGTGGCGGGGCAGGATTTCAGACAGCATCATGCGGCCCGGCGACGTTTCAATCCGCTTGACGATGGGCTTGCCGTCGTCATCAACGGTGTGATAGCGGCACTGGATCTTGGCATGCAGGGAAACGACACGGGAGTCGAGCGCCTGCTGGATTTCGCCGACGTCCATAAATGCCATGCCTTCGCCCAGTTCGCCATCACGCAGCAGCGACATATAATAGAGGCCAAGGACAATATCCTGCGACGGCACGATGATCGGCTTGCCGCTGGACGGGCTGAGGATGTTATTGGTCGACATCATCAACACACGGGCTTCAAGTTGGGCTTCCAGAGACAACGGAACGTGGACCGCCATCTGGTCGCCGTCGAAATCAGCGTTGAAGGCGGCGCAGACCAGCGGATGGAGCTGGATTGCCTTGCCTTCGATGAGGACCGGTTCGAACGCCTGGATACCAAGACGGTGCAAGGTCGGCGCACGGTTCAGCATGACCGGATGTTCGCGGATAACTTCTTCCAAAATATCCCAGACTTCGGGACGTTCCTTTTCCAGCATGCGCTTTGCGGCCTTGATGGTCGTCGCCATGCCGTAGAGTTCCAGCTTCGAATAGATGAACGGCTTGAACAGCTCCAGCGCCATCTTTTTCGGCAGACCGCACTGATGCAACATCAGTTCCGGCCCGACCACGATGACCGAACGACCGGAATAGTCGACGCGCTTGCCAAGCAGGTTTTGCCGGAACCGGCCCTGCTTGCCCTTCAACATGTCGGAAAGCGATTTGAGCGGACGCTTGTTGGCCCCGGTAATGGCGCGGCCACGACGACCGTTATCGAACAGCGCATCGACGGATTCCTGCAACATGCGCTTTTCGTTGCGGACGATGATCTCCGGAGCCCGGAGTTCGATCAGCCGTTTCAACCGGTTATTGCGGTTGATGACGCGGCGGTAAAGGTCGTTCAGATCCGATGTGGCGAAGCGGCCACCATCGAGTGGCACTAGCGGACGCAATTCAGGCGGGATGACCGGGATAACTTCCAGGATCATCCATTCCGGACGGGCGCCCGAGGCGATAAAGGATTCGACAAGCTTCAGCCGCTTGACGAACTTCTTGCGCTTGGCTTCGGAATTGGTTTCCCGCAGATCCGTGCGCAGGATGTCCAGTTCGTCCTCAAGGACGATGGCCTTAAGCATTTCGCGGATCGCTTCGGCGCCGATTCCAACGCTGAAGGAATCCTCGCCATATTCATCGACGGCGTTCTGAAAAGCCTCTTCGCTGAGCAATTCATGGAGCTTCATCGGTGTCAGGCCTGGTTCAACAACGACATAGTTTTCGAAGTAGAGGACCCGTTCCAAATCTTTCAGCGTCATATCGAGTAACAGGCCGATACGCGACGGCAGCGACTTCATGAACCAGATGTGGGCGACCGGCGAGGCCAATTCGATGTGGCCCATGCGTTCACGGCGAACCTTTTGCAGGGTTACTTCAACACCGCATTTTTCGCAGGTGATGCCCTTGTACTTCATGCGCTTGTATTTGCCGCACAGGCATTCGTAATCCTTGGTCGGGCCAAAGATGCGGGCGCAGAACAAACCATCCCGTTCCGGCTTGAAGGTCCGGTAATTGATGGTTTCAGGCTTCTTGATCTCACCGAACGACCAGGACCGGATGCGTTCCGGCGAGGCAATCGAGATGCGGATCAGGTCAAACTGCTGCGTGCCGCTGACCTGCCCAAAAACTTTTGTCAATTCGTTCATATCGGTAGCTCCTTGAATACGCTTTCGGGCGATCAGTTCAGTTCAACGTTCAGGCACAGGGAATGCAATTCCTTGACCAGCACGTTGAAGGATTCGGGAATACCGGCCTCGAAGGAATCGTCACCCCGGACGATTGCCTCGTAAACCTTGGTACGGCCCGATACGTCATCGGACTTGACCGTCAACATTTCCTGCAGGGTGTAGGATGCGCCGTAAGCTTCCAGCGCCCACACTTCCATTTCACCGAAACGCTGCCCACCGAACTGGGCCTTACCGCCCAGCGGCTGCTGGGTAACAAGACTGTACGGCCCAATCGAACGAGCGTGGATCTTGTCGTCAACCAGGTGGTGAAGTTTGAGCATATAGATGTAGCCCACCGTCACCTTACGGTCGAACTCCTCACCCGTACGCCCGTCGATCAAGGTCATTTGACCGGAGGTATCGAGACCGGCCTTTGTCAGCATTTCGTTGATATCAACTTCGTGAGCACCATCGAACACCGGCGTCGCCATCGGCACGCCGGATCGCAGGTTGTTGGCCATTTCGACGACTTCGTCATCGTCCAGCGTCGCGACGTTGGCCTTGTAGTCCTTGTCACCGTAGACATCCTTCAGCTTGGCGCGCAATTTCTTGAGGTCGGCGTCGCGCTGTTCGTCGAGAATATCGCCAATCTGTTCGCCTAGCTTGGCGCTGGCCCACCCCAGATGAGTTTCGAGGATCTGCCCGACGTTCATACGAGATGGAACGCCCAACGGGTTCAGGACGATATCGACAGGCTGCCCGTCTTCCAGGTATGGCATGTCTTCTTGCGGCATGATCCGGGAAATAACGCCCTTGTTGCCATGACGACCGGCCATTTTATCACCGGGCTGCAACTTGCGCTTAACGGCGATGAAGACCTTGACCATCTTCATCACGCCCGGCGACAGATCGTCGCCACGCTGCAGCTTGTCGACCTTGTTGTCAAAACGGGCCTGAAGGGCGGCGATGCTTTCCTCGAAGTGCTTCTTCAGCTCTTCGACGTCTTTCATCACCTTGTCGCTATCGACGACAATCTGGGCGCACTGACCCGTGGTGTAGCTTTCAAGCACGTCGTTGGTGATTTTGCTTCCTGCCTCCAGGCCCTTCGGGCCGCTGGCGACTTTCTTACCCAGAAGAAGCGCTGCGAGACGAGCCTGGAAGCTACGTTCCAGAATGGCCCGTTCGTCGTCCCTGTCTTTCGCCAGGCGATCAATTTCGGATCGTTCGATGGCCAGCGCGCGTTCGTCTTTATCGACGCCACGACGCGAGAAGACGCGAACTTCAACGACCGTTCCGGCAACGCCGGGCGGAAGCTTCAGGGATGTATCACGTACGTCCGAGGCTTTTTCGCCGAAGATGGCGCGCAACAGTTTTTCTTCCGGGGTCATCGGAGATTCACCCTTTGGCGTAACCTTGCCGATCAGGATGTCGCCCGGTTTGACCTCGGCACCGATGTAGACGATGCCGGCTTCATCAAGATTTTTGAGGGCTTCTTCGCCGACGTTCGGAATATCACGGGTGATTTCCTCCTGTCCCAGCTTGGTATCCCGCGCCATGACTTCGAATTCCTCGATATGGATCGAGGTGAAGACGTCGTCTTTAACGATACGTTCCGAAATCAGGATCGAATCTTCGTAGTTGTAGCCATTCCAGGGCATAAAGGCGACCAACACGTTGCGGCCGAGCGCCAATTCACCCAGTTCCGTTGACGGACCGTCGGAAATGGTGTCGCCGGCCCGAACAATATCGCCGACCTTCACCAACGGACGCTGATGCAGGTAGGTGTTCTGGTTCGACCGCTGGAACTTTAGAAGGTTGTAGATATCGACGCCGGCGGCGGAATGCGATGTTTCCTCGGTCGCCCGGACGACAATACGGGTCGCATCGATCTGATCGACGATCCCGGTCCGTTTGGCGGTGATTGTGGCGCCGGAATCCCGTGCCACCTTGGCTTCCATGCCGGTTCCGACAATCGGTGCCGCGGCCCGCAGCAACGGTACGGCCTGCCGCTGCATGTTCGATCCCATCAAGGCGCGGTTGGCGTCATCGTTTTCCAGGAACGGAATCAACGCGGCGGCAACGGACACCAGTTGCTTGGGCGAGACATCCATGTAATCGATATCTTCCGGGCGTCCCATTTCGAACTCGCCGCTTTTCCGGCAACTGACAAGATCATTGATGAACTTGTTCTTGCCGTCGATTTCTTCATTGGCCTGGGCGACGGTGTAGCGGCCTTCTTCCATGGCCGACATATAAACCACTTTGTCGCTGACAACGCAGTTGTCAACCTTACGGTACGGGGTCTCGATGAAGCCGTACTTGTTGACCCGGGCAAACGTCGCCAGAGAGTTGATCAGGCCGATGTTCGGGCCTTCCGGTGTTTCGATCGGGCAGATCCGACCATAGTGGGTCGGGTGCACGTCGCGCACTTCAAACCCGGCGCGCTCGCGCGTCAGGCCGCCCGGCCCAAGCGCCGAAAGACGGCGTTTGTGGGTGATTTCAGACAGCGGATTGGTCTGGTCCATAAACTGCGAAAGCTGGGACGATCCGAAGAATTCCCGAACCGCCGCGGCGGCGGGTTTGGCGTTGATCAGATCGTGGGGCATGACGGTATCGATATCGACGGAGCTCATCCGTTCGCGAATGGCGCGTTCCATCCGCAACAGGCCGATACGGTACTGGTTTTCCATCAATTCGCCAACGGAGCGAACCCGGCGGTTACCCAGGTGATCGATATCGTCGATTTCACCACGGCCGTCTTTCAGTCCGACCAGGATCTGGACGACTTCGATAATGTCTTCCTTGCGCAGGACACGGACGGTGTCTTCCGTTTCGAAACCAAGGCGAGCGTTCATTTTAACCCGGCCGACCGATGACAGGTCATAACGTTCTGAATCGAAGAACAGGCTATTGAACAGGGCTTCCGCGGTTTCCAGCGTCGGCGGCTCGCCCGGGCGCATAACCCGGTAAATGTCGATCAGCGCTTCCTCGCGAAGGGTGTTCTTATCGACCGCGAGCGTGTTGCGCATATACGGCCCGACGTTGACATGATCAATCGCCAGGGTTTCGATCGCATTGATCTTGGCTTCGCCCAGGGCTTCGAGGATTTCCTCGGTGATCTCTTCGCCGGCTTCAGCAAAAATCTCGCCCGTGCTGTTATTGAAAAGATCAACAGCGATGTAACGACCGACCATATCTTCGTCGGTGATCATATGTTCCGTCACACCCTTTTCGGCCAACTGAGCGATCAGCCGTGGTGTCATTTTGGCGCCGGTTTCGGCGACGACCTTGCCGGTTTTAGCGTTGACCAGATTACTGGTCAGCTTGCTACCCCGCAGACGTTCACCATCAAACGGTGTTTTCCAGCCCCCCTTGATGCGCTCATACGTGATGTTGTCATAAAACAGTTTCAGAATGTCTTCCGGCGAAAGACCGGTCTTTTCGGCCGCTTCGACGGTTTTTCCGTCTTTCGCGCGTTTGGCGATCAGCTTGTCTGTTGCGTCGCTGTTAAGCGCCATCAACAACGTCGTTACCGGCAATTTGCGACGACGGTCGATGCGCACATAGACAAGGTCCTTGGCGTCGAATTCAAAATCCAGCCACGAACCACGGTAGGGAATGACACGGGCCGCAAACAGGAACTTACCCGACGAGTGGGTCTTGCCCTTGTCGTGGTCAAAGAACACGCCAGGCGATCTGTGCATCTGCGAGACGATGACACGTTCCGTGCCGTTGACAACGAAGGTGCCGTGATCGGTCATCAGCGGCATGTCGCCCATATAGACGTCCTGCTCCTTGATGTCACGAATCGAACGGGCGCCGGTGTCTTCATCAATGTCCCACACCAGCAGGCGCAGGGTTACGCGCAGGGGCGCAGCATAGGTCATGCCACGTTGCTGGCATTCCTCGACATCGTATTTCGGTTCGTCGAATTCGAATCCGACATATTCAAGGGTGCCGTTTTCAGCGAAATCCCTGATCGGAAAAACTGACTTGAAAACTTCCTCGAGGCCGCTGCGTTCCCGCTCATCAGCCGTCATGTTCACTTTCAGGAACTTGTCATACGACGCCTTCTGAACCTCGATAAGGTTCGGCATCGGAGCAACTTCTTTCAAATGTCCGAAGAATTTACGTACGCGCTTGCGACCCGTATAGGATTGATCCATTACAAGTTTTTCCTACAACCAAAAAGTCCAGAGACAGGGTTAATTCCGACCACCGCAATCGAAATAACCCGGCCTTCAATTCATGGGCACTCTTAAGCACATATCCCGGTCTTGCTTATCCGGGGCCGGACGATACAGTCCGGCAAGAGCGCCCTACTGAGGCAAGCACATCCATTTTCTCGGCCTCGGTAAGGCCTATCCGAACGGAAGTGCGCATTCTTTGTCTTTAGTAACGAACTCGCCGACGGAGGCGATAACGCCATCCGTCGGCTTCGTCCTTTCCCTGAAAACCGATCTCCCGGAAGCCGGTTTGGTCAATATCTCAAGGAGTTGCCTGGCCCGCTAAAAAAGCGGGCCCGACATTATTTGATTTCAACCGAAGCGCCGGCTTCTTCCAGCTTCTTCTTGATGTCTTCGGCTTCGTCCTTGTTGACGCCTTCTTTAACGGCGGCAGGAGCCGATTCAACCAGGTCCTTGGCTTCCTTGAGGCCCAGACCGGTGATCGCGCGGACTTCCTTAATGACATTGATCTTCTTGTCGCCAACCGCGGCAAGCATAACATCAAAGTCGGTCTTTTCTTCAGCAACTTCACCGGCAGCGGCGGGACCGGCCGCAACGGCAACGGGTGCCGCGGCGGAAACGCCCCACTTTTCTTCCAGCATTTTAGAAAGGTCGGCCGCTTCCATCACGGTCAGGCCCGAAAGGTCTTCAACAATCTGTTCCAGATTAGCCATTTTGTATCTCCATTGACTTGAACTGTCGTAAACGAGTTATAAGAATCGGTTTTGCTATTAAGCGGCTTCGCCTTGTGCGGCTTTGGCGGCGACAACGCGTGCAACCTGACCACCGGGTGCCTGAAGCACACCTGCAATCTTGGTTGCCGGCGCGGCCACCAGACCGACGATCTTGGCACGAAGTTCATCGAGCCCCGGCAAGGCGGCAAGCGCCTTGACAGCGTTGACATCGAGTAACATGTCGCCGAGAGCGCCACCAAGGACGACAAGCTTGTCGTTTTTCTTGGCGAAGTTCACAGCCGTCTTGGCGGCGGCTACCGGATCTTCCGAATAGGCAATTGCCGTCGGTCCGATAAACATGTCGCTAAGACCACTGAATTTCGTGCCTTCGATGGCACGCCGCGTGAGCCGATTCTTGGTGACTTTGAAACTGGCCCCCGCCTCGCGCATCTGCGAACGAAGAACACCGAGTTCGGAAACCGTCATCCCGGAATAATGGGTAACGACAACCAATCCGGCGTCATCGAACGTCTGATGCATGGAAGCGACCAGATCTTCTTTTTGTCCTCGGTCCACTGTCTTCTCCAGCTTCTTTAGGCCCCTTTCCGCATTCCCTCATGGAATACGAATCAGGACCGCGTTGGACTCAAGCCCCTTCCGAAACAGATCGAAAAGGACCAACAAGCCTGTCCAGTGCGCCAGTTCAAGCCGTCTGCCGGATTTCTCCGGTAAAACGGTTTAATGCACTGTCTGTGCAGGTGGGAGCCCCCATTATGAAACCGCAGCGCCTAAGTGCCTTGGCCTCGCCTACAGTCTTGGACAGGGCGGGATCGGATACATCCGTTCCCTGTCCGCTTGCCGTCCGTAAACGGACAGGCAAACGTATTCTATTCCACCACCATGCTCAGCTGAGCATAGTGCCGATATTCAGCTTAACGCCGGGTCCCATCGTGGTGCTGACGGTAGCGCGCTTCATGTACGTCGCCTTGGCTCCGGAAGGCTTTGCCTTGGCAATCGCACCAATAAAAGCCGTCAGATTATCCGTCAAGGCCTCGGCGGAAAAGCTGGCCTTGCCGACACCCGCGTGAATGATACCCGCTTTTTCGACCCGAAATTCAATCTGACCGGCCTTGGCGGCAGAGACAGCGCCGGCCACATCCATTGTAACGGTGCCCAGTTTCGGGTTCGGCATCAGGCCCTTGGGGCCCAAAATCTTACCAAGCTGGCCAACGACGCCCATCATGTCCGGCGTTGCGATGCAACGGTCGAAATCAATCTCGCCCTTTTTGATCTTGTCGGCGAGATCTTCGGCGCCAACGAAATCGGCGCCCGCGTTTTCGGCTTCCTTGACCTTGTCGCCTTTGGCGAAAACGGCGACGCGAAGCGACTTACCGGTACCATGGGGCAGCGAGACGACGCCGCGGACCATCTGGTCGGCATGACGGGGATCGACACCAAGGTTGAGCGCAATTTCAACGGTCTCATCGAACTTGCTGGTGGCGTTTTCCTTGATCAATTTAACGGCATCGCCAAGTTCATATAAGGCGTTGCGATCAATACTTTCCTTCGCCTTCTTCAGGCGCTTTCCAATTTTTGCCATCGTCTTACCCTATTACCTCGATGCCCATGGAACGAGCAGATCCCTTGATCATCTGGCACGCCGCATCCATGTCGTTGGCGTTCAGATCGACCATTTTCAATTCTGCAATTTCGCGTACCTGCGCCATCGTTACCTTGCCGACGATTTCGCGGCCGGGTGTGCTCGTACCCTTCGGCAGTTTGGCAGCCTTTTTCAGATAGAAACTGGCTGGCGGGGTCTTGGTGGTGAAGTCGAATGTCGCATCCTGATAGGCCGTGATGACGACGGGTATCGGCATGCCCTGTTCCATGTTCTGCGTCTGGGCGTTGAAAGCCTTGCAGAATTCCATGATGTTCAGGCCTGCCTGGCCCAGGGCCGGGCCGATTGGCGGTGACGGGTTAGCTTGTCCAGCCGGCACTTGCAGCTTGACGTATCCTTTGATCTTTTTAGCCATTTGTTACCTCAGACGATAATGTTTACTGAGTGTGTGGTGCGACCATGGCAGGTCTCCCACACGGTTAAACCGGTATCCCTAGAGCTTCTCGACCTGCGAGTACTCCAACTCCACCGGGGTCGCGCGACCAAAGATGGAGACAGCCACCTTCAAGCGCGCACGTTCTTCATCAATATCCTCGACAGTGCCGTTAAACGAATTGAACGGCCCATCGCAGACGCGAACCTGCTCGCCGATTTCGAACAAAATCGATGGCTTCGGACGATCGATACCTTCCTGAACCTGATTCATGATCCGATCGGCTTCGGCATTCGTAATCGGCGTCGGCCTGCCGCCGGTTCCAAGGAACCCGGTTACCTTCGGCGTATTCTTGACCAAATGCCAGACTTCGTCCGTCATTTCCATCTGGGCCAAAACGTAGCCCGGGAAAAACTTCCGTTCGGCGGAAACACGTGCGCCGCGGCGAAGCTCGACAACCTCTTCGACAGGGACCAGGACCTGCGGCAACAGTTCCGTAATTCCGGCCTGCTCGGCCTGTTCGATAATAGACTGGGCGACCTTCTGCTCAAACCCGGAATAGGCGTGAATAACGTACCAGCGCAAAGCCATGATCAGCCCCCCAATCCGAAAATCAGCCGAACGCCGAGGCCCATTAGCTGATCTACTAAAAAGAAGAACATGGCGGCAAGAATGACCATCACGAACACCATTGCCGTCGAAATACCCGTTTCCTTGCGAGTCGGCCACGTCACTTTGGCCGTTTCCTGGCGTACTTCCTGAATGAACTGGGCTGGGTTGAATTTAGCCATTTTCTATGTCGGACCTTATGTCTCTTACAGCCTTGTTGCGTTTATAACACCACCTTCCGGACGAGCCGGAAACTGGCAGGGGCAGCAGGGTTCGAACCCGCGACCTACGGTTTTGGAGACCGTCGCTCTACCAACTGAGCTATGCCCCTAAACGCGTGATTGGTGGCCCGAAACAAGGAGGCCACCATAAAAAACGAAACGGACAGGACGGGAACCAGGCCCATCCTGCCGTCTTTAATTTGCCCATCCTCCGGACCGGAAAACCGGCCCGAAGAAGGACAATCCGGATACTCTGCTACTCGACAACTTTCGAGACGACGCCGGCGCCGACGGTACGGCCGCCTTCGCGAATGGCGAAGCGCAAACCATCGGTCATGGCGATCGGCGCAATGAGCTCGACTTCCATCGTGATGTTATCGCCCGGCATCACCATCTCGGTGCCTTCGGGCAGAACGACCGTTCCGGTCACGTCCGTCGTGCGGAAGTAGAACTGCGGACGGTAGTTAGCAAAGAACGGGGTGTGACGTCCACCTTCTTCCTTGGTCAGGATGTAAGCTTCGCACGTGAACTTGGTGTGCGGCGTGATCGATCCCGGCTTGGCCAGAACCTGACCGCGCTCGACATCCTCACGCTTGGTGCCACGAAGCAGGACACCGACGTTATCGCCGGCCTGGCCCTGGTCGAGTAGCTTGCGGAACATTTCAACGCCCGTGCAAACCGTCTTCTGCGTGTCACGAATACCAACGATTTCAACTTCCTCGCCGGTCTTGACAACACCGCTCTCGACACGCCCGGTGACCACCGTGCCACGTCCGGAAATCGAGAACACATCTTCGATCGGCATCAGGAACGGCTTGTCAAGCGCCCGCTCCGGCTGCGGGATGTAATCATCGACGGCCTGCATCAATGCCAGGATCGAGTTCTTGCCGGTTTCTTCGTCGCCGTCCTCAAGAACACCAAGTGCGGTGCCCTGAATGATCGGAATATCGTCGCCCGGGAAATCGTAGCTGCTCAAGAGCTCGCGGATTTCCATTTCGACCAGTTCCAGAAGCTCCGGATCGTCAACCTGATCGACCTTGTTCATGTATACGACAATCGCCGGAACGCCAACCTGACGGGCAAGCAGGATGTGCTCACGTGTCTGGGGCATCGGGCCATCGGCGGCCGACACCACCAGTATGGCGCCATCCATCTGGGCCGCGCCGGTGATCATGTTCTTGACATAGTCGGCGTGACCCGGGCAATCGACGTGGGCATAGTGACGGTTGGCCGTCTCATACTCAACGTGGGCCGTCGAAATCGTGATGCCACGAGCCTTTTCTTCCGGCGCCTTGTCAATCTGGTCGTACGCCGAGAAGGTCGCCCCGCCGGCTTCCGCCAGAACCTTGGTGATCGCTGCCGTCAACGTCGTCTTACCATGGTCAACGTGACCAATCGTGCCGATGTTGCAGTGCGGTTTTGTACGTTCGAACTTTTCTTTGGCCATAACGCTTACGTCTTCCCGTCTAAAAAACTATCAAAAAAACCAACTCTGTTGCCCACGAACGAAGCCTTGTCACTCAGAACCCGGGTTTCACCTGAAACCCTGGCGTCGTTTGGAGCGGGTGAAGGGAATCGAACCCTCGTCGTAAGCTTGGAAGGCTTCTGCTCTACCATTGAGCTACACCCGCATTCCCAACGCGGTACGACACGCCGCAATCTTTCCGTCCCGTCTTTGCCCAACCCATTACGACATCGGACCCCCGACAAGAATGGTGGAGGAGGTTGGATTCGAACCAACGTAGGCGTACGCCAACGGGTTTACAGCCCGTCCCCTTTAGCCACTCGGGCACTCCTCCACAGGGATGTCCTGGCCGTCAGCAAGCCGACGAAACGGAAGGCGCAATATGAGGATTTACAGGCCGTTGTCAACTTAAAATAAAGCAATGTTGTCACACGTCCTCGCGTCACCCGTTCACGTCATTGAAAATGCAGGCTGGCAGCGCCCTGACGCGAGTGTTACACAGGGCCATGGCAAAGCATAAAAACCCGCCCCGCAAAGCCGAACGCCGGGGCCAAAAGACTAAGCGAACAGGCACTAACTCCGGCCCGATTCCGACCCCGCGGAAAGGATCGAAAAAGAGCCTCTCCGACGCCGCAACAGGCCCCTCCCCGGCCGCCGGCGGATCACCATGGCTGTATGGCATTCATCCGGTACTGGCCGCCCTCGCCAATCCGCGCAGGATCCACCAACGCCTGGTTGTCGCCCGTGAAACGGCAGAATCTCTGCAATCGAGGCTGATTGACGCCGTGGAGGCCGGCGGCAAAAGCGGCATGTCGGCGGAAGTTCTCGATAAAAGGGAGTTGGAAACACTGTTGCCGCCGGCCGCCGTGCATCAGGGCGTCGCCCTGCTCAGCCGGTTGCCCGTACCGCCCGACCTTGAAGATGTGCTCGACGAATCAGCCGATCGCGAGCACGCCCTGCTGGTCATCCTCGATCAAGCCAGCGACCCCCATAACATCGGCGCCGTGCTGCGCTCGGCGGCAGCCTTCGGCGCACTGGCACTCGTACTGCCGGACCGCCACACCCCGGACGTCACCGGCGTTCTGGCAAAGGCGGCGTCCGGTGCGCTGGAACAGGTTCCGATGATTCGCGTGACCAATCTGGTCCGCGGCATGGACCGCCTGAAAGAAGCCGGTTTCTGGTGCATCGGGCTCGATGGTCAGGCTGACACCACCCTGCCTCAGGCAACCCTTCCGGCCCGCACGGCGCTGGTTCTGGGGGCCGAAGGCGCGGGTCTGCGGCGATTAACGCGGGAACATTGCGACCTGCTGGTCAAGGTGCCGATTGGCGACAGCATGGAAAGCCTGAACCTGTCCAACGCCGCCGCCGTCGCTCTTTACGAATACGCCAGAAAATACAATTAGACTGCCACTTGCCCGGCGCCGGCAAGCAGGCTATATGAGGGCCGCGTTTATCAAACAACAAACGCCGGCTTAGCTCAGTTGGTAGAGCACCTGATTTGTAATCAGGGGGTCGCGGGTTCGACTCCTGCAGCCGGCACCATTGCTTTTCAAGGAGTTAGCTGAAAATGGCCGATCCCTTTTTGATTTCCGGCTATGGCGCAAACGGGCTCAATGCTGGCGGGCGCCGACGATGAAGGCTCGTATGGTTATATCGCCAAGCGCCCTGCGGGCTTCCAGTCGGTTAATGCCTTTGACCAGAACGTAACGGTCCTTGCCCTGGCGCACCTGAATCGGCTGGCCTTCGTTCCCTGCCATGATGTTTTCCGCCGTTTGGTCAACCTTTGCAGGGTCGAGTTCCTTGCGACGGTCCGCGGGCAGGTAAATTTCGTCAATTTTGATGTCAACGGCCTTCAGCAAAATCCCGTTCCCCTTTTTTCCGAGAGACGTCTATACGCCACATGGCTGGCTAACGCCCGGCATGATACTAAAGCCTTTCCGGCGGGGAGAAGAACATAAATCCCACCTTGCCGATAATATGAGCGCATGGATAATATCTTGAATATCAGGTGCCTTTCATAAAAGGGGCGGGACCCTGCGGCCGCGCGTAACGAATCCGGCCACCGGGCGCTGGCCGACGCCAACATGGACCCGGCCCGGCGCCGATCGCCGTGCCGGTCGATTACACGGAAAACATCAAGCCGACCGACTGCCCGGGCAACATCCAGATCGCCCTTTAGCCGCTCGCCGGCCATGACTGTAAAGTTCCCGATGTCCCGTCAGGAACCTGTCAGGTTGCGCTGCTAGGGTTCTTCGATGCAATCGCCGAGGCTAGCTTATGTTCCGAAGTTCTGATTGATCCGGCTCTCGCCGCAGGACATACGGACAAGCTAAGGGGATTATTTTGGAACCGCGGGGGGCAAGGACAGGGACATAAGACGATGCTGAAATATCCAACATGGACAACGCTCAAGGCATTCAGGGGCACCCTTGCCGCGATGGCCTTTGTGGCTGTGGCGGCCGGCGGGATGGGCCCGGCGCGGGCTTCTTCCTTTGATCTTGGGTCAATTGGCTACGCAACGGTGGCCACCGCCCTCGCCAATAGTGAAAGCCTTGGCGCGGGCTTCGACATACAACTGCAAGCCGCCGTCGGAAACTTCGGCGTCGGAGGCTCCGATCTGTTTGCTGCGTTCAAGTTTTCAAACCCGACCCAGGCGCAAGGCGGCAGTGCCCCATCCCTAAGCGGTTCTCAGGCCCGCATTCACGAAATTTACTTCGAGAGCGGCCTTAACCAGTTCATCGACAGCACTGTCCTTTATCGTTCGGACACAACATCTCCGATGTATAACGGAACGACGTTAAGTCCTGGATCGCCCCCGGGGATCAACCCGGCATGGACCGGCGGAACTTATGTATGGTTCGATGAGGGAAGCGGTGCCACGGGCGTCGGAGAAGGCGACTTTTTCGAAGTCATTTTTGCCCTTGCCGCCGGCAAGAATTTCAATACCAACGACCTGCTCCATAACATTCTTGGCAATGGGAATATCCCAGCCAGAATCGCCATGCATATCGGCGATTGTGACTTAGAAAACAGCTGTGTTATCGACACCTGGCCACCTTCGGTGATCCCGCTGCCAGCCGCGTTTCCGCTGTATGGCACCGGACTGGCTCTTATCGGCTTGGTTGGATGGCGTAAAAAACGGAAAGCCGCCCGGACCTAAAGCCACGAACACCAGGGCACACGTTGAAGAAAAGCCCCGAAGCGCAGTCCGCTTCGGGGCTTTTCTTGTCTGTCAGGAACCTGTCAGGTTGAGCCTGTAAATTTGGAATTGGTATAATCATAAGGTTTTTGCACGGCGGCTGCGCCGAATAAAAGGGAACGAGACATGAAACGATCGACCTTCATCGCGACCATGATTTTGGGTGCCGGCATCATTATCGGCGATACCGCCAAGGCGACTTTTGTTGATAGCAACAGCTTCGCCATCGATCCCGCCGCAATCGATATCGATTTCCGTGAAGGGGCACCGTCCTGGGGCACCGCCGCCGGACCTAACGCCGCGCCGACAAGTTACAGCGACAATCTTCATACGTTCGGCCAGACGGTAGACGGAACCAACCTGTTTTCCAGCGGCAACCCATTTGTCACCGCCAGCGCATTCAAGGGCACGAGCAATGCCAAATTGTACTGGGATTCCAAGGATGGATACGGTGTTGTCGGCGGCGAAAATGACGAGATTAACGGTAGCGAATATATGACGGTGACGTTTTCAATACCGGTGATGCTCGAGGGCGTGTTCCTGACCGATCTGTTCAAAGCGCCCGACGGAGGCGTTGACGGCGAGGCGGCCCTTGTTCAGTTATTCATGGGGGCGACCGTGGTCGGGGATTATATTTTTACCAGCACCAACGCATTGGGCGTCAACAATGGGGAGGCCTATGGCGCCTTTGGCATTAATGCGCCCAACCAACACGCCGTTCAACTCGACAAAGTTATCTTCACGTCGACCAATCAGGCAAATGACGAATACTCCGTCGCGGGCTTCCGCGGCTATCCGGTTTCGGTCGTCCCGCTGCCTGCCGCGTTGCCGCTGTATGGCACTGGGCTTGCGGTCATGGGCTTGATTGGCTGGCACAAGCGGCGCAAGGCCGCAGCGGCCTGACACCGGCAATATTGCCTGTTATGGAAAGTCTCTGACAAGGGGCTTTTCTTTTGACGACGATTTGTTCTGGACTTTTCGCCCCGACACCTTACCTGTAGGCGGTCGTGTCGCCTGACATTCATCTTGCTTGGGAGTCTCACTGTTGGAACAAGTCGCATCGCCCTGCATTTCAGTTTGCAAGATCGAACCAGACAGCGAATTGTGTCAGGGTTGCTGGCGTACGCGCGACGAAATCCGCGGATGGAAAACCGCCAGCGAGCCGGAACGCCTTGAATTGCTACAGGTATTACATAAGCGCCGCGAAAACGCGGGCGGCGGTCGCCGCAAAAAACCAAACAAACGGCATCAGCGCGCGGCTGCGGAATAAAGCCGCCGCCCCCATTCCCTTTTTAATCCAATGCAGTTCATAAAATCTGGCCCACGTGTTCCCCTATAACTGGCCCTTGTCTCGATGTCCCCCGTTTGCGACCGTCCAGACGGTTTAAAATTCAAAAAATCAAACGACTGAATTAAATTTCAGCGATTAGGTACGGGGCCGGTTGGGAACAGGGAGATATATACGCCCCACATCGCTCACGCATTCAGATTGGCCGACGGCCCTTCATGGGCACGTGGAGTATGCGGGAAAAACAAAACGGTCACGATTCCGTCATGTTTTGGGGATAAGCTCGATTGAGCACGATCAAACCAGGGCTATTCCGTAATAATATACGGCGAGCCACGTTGACGAAAGCCCGTCAATTGGAACAGACTGCTATCAGCGACAAAAAATACAATTGTAATCACAGGGAGTAATTGAAAAATGAGAAAAAAAACCGAAACATGCCGGACGACGAAAGCGCCTCTTTTGGCCACCAGCGCCGTCACCCGCCGTTCAGTTGTAAAAGGCGTTGCCGTTGTTGGCGCCGGTGCGCTTGCCGCACCCGTCTTCATCAAGAATGCGCTGGCCGCCAGCGAAATCAACATCCTGATGTGGTCCGACTATCTGCCCGATTCCTTCATCGCCGATTTCGCCAAGGCCACTGGCATCAAAATAAACTACACCGGTATCGGTTCAAACGAGGAAATCATCAACAAGATGAAGGCCAACAAGGGCCAGGGATTTGATATCGTTTCCCCGACCAACAACCAGGGCCTGGAATGGGGACCGCTGGAGCTATTGCAGCCGTTCGACATGAAGCGAGTCCCGCTGGCCAATGTCAACCCGGCGATGTCCAAAATCGGCGATGTCGATTGGAACTTCAAGGGCAAGGGCTCACACTGGCTGCCGCATATCTGGGGCACCGAAGGCATCGCATGGCGCACCGACAAGTGGGCCCCCTCCGGCGGCGCACCAAGCTACGGCGACGTCTGGTCCGAGGCCAACGCCGGCAAGACCATGGGCCGTCCGCACTCGATGATGCTGTGCGCCGGGTTGTACATGGAAACCATCGGCGAATTGAACCCCGGCGACATGTGGAAGGCCTATCAGTCCGAAACCACCATGCGTCCGATCTGGGACAAGGTCACATCCTGGTGCATCGCCCGCAAAAAGAACATCAAGCTTCTGTGGAACGACGCCGATACCCAGAAAAACGGCCTGCTGAACGAAGGCGTGATCGTTGGGCAAACCTGGGACGGCCCGCCGTTGGCACTGAAAAGCGCCGGCGAGCCGGTTATGTATCAGGCTCCGAAAGAAGGCGCCATGGCCTGGGTCGATGGCATGGCGATGCCGATCGGCGCCAAGAACATCGATGAAATATACGAATTCATCAAGTTCGCCTATGATCCCAAAAACGCCGGCAAGGCGATTGACTCCCACGGCTATAATTCACCGGTGCTGGGCGCCGACAAGTTCGCCGGGGCGACCTACAAGAAAAACTTCGCCGACGCCTATCCGGGTGACTCGCTGGCCAACCTCAACCCGTGGCCGCCGCAGGCCCCGTGGTACGCTGAAGTTCGTACCGAGTACGTCAATAAGTTCAAGAGCGCCTAGGCTCTTATACCTGCCGAACATATTCCCCGGACGCCGGTCGGCGTCCGGGGCCCGTGTCTGTAGGTTTGCAAGGAATTCCCTCGCCCCGGAATGTTGGGCACCAGGGGGCAATAACGACCAACAAGCCATTCAAAATTTGGCGCGGCGACAGGACATATCGATCAAGGGGACTTCGATGAGTGTAGGTGTGGGTGTTGAACTTCAGGACGTATGGATCCGGTTCGGGGATTTTGTTGCGGTACGCGAAGCCAATGTGAGCATCGAAGGCGGCAGCTTCTTTTCGTTTCTGGGGCCATCGGGCTGCGGCAAGACGACCATTCTGCGTGCAATTTCCGGTTTTCTGGAACCCAGCGACGGCAGCATCCTGATCGGCGACAAGAATATGGCGGGGATCGGCCCGAACAAGCGACCGACCGCCTTGATCTTCCAGAACCTTGCCCTTTTCCCGCTGATGAAAGTCTGGGAAAATATTACCTTTTCGCTGGAAGTCCAGGGGGTCGGCGCGACCGGGCGGCGTAAACGCGCCGATGAGCTGCTCGAAATGATTGCCCTGACCGGGCAAGGCGACAAGCTGCCATCGGAATTGTCGGGTGGCCAGAAACAACGCGTCGCCATCGCGCGCGCACTGTGCGCGGAACCGGATGTTCTGCTGCTTGATGAACCGCTTTCGGCCCTTGATTTAAAGTTGCGCCAACACATGCGCACCGAACTGCGCCAGATTCAGAAGCGCGTCGGCATCACCTTTATTTATATTACCCACGATCAGGGCGAGGCCCTGACCATGTCCGACCGGGTCGCGGTCATGCGCCACGGCATCATCGACCAGATCGCCGACGGACAATCCATCTACGACGACCCATCGACGCCGTTCGTCGCGTCCTTCGTTGGCGAAAACAACGTTTTCCGGGGCAAGGTCAAATCCATCGAAAACGGCATGGCCATTATCGCCACCAACCGCACCGGTGAGTTGCGCTCGCGCATAGCGACATCCGCAAAAGGCAACTTGAAAGTGGGCGACGGGGCAATGATTTTCATCCGGCCCGAAGCGCTTGGTTTCGCAGCGACCGCCGATGCGGACGCTAACCACTTCAAGGCCCTGGTCACCAACGAGGAATTCGAGGGTCAGACCTACAATGTTTTCCTGGAAGGCGACGAAGGCAAGAAAATCAAGGTGTCGCTGATCAATCAAGGCAAGGTCCGGGAGTCATCCATGGGCCAGAATGTGACCCTCGAATACGATCCGGAGCAGGCGATTGCCCTGCCCGATGGTGAACTGGCGAACGAATAGGCGTGTAGATATGAAACGCTCAGGCTTCATGACGGATTTTTTCGAACGCAATGGCTTGGCCCTGGGGCTTTATCTCGTGCTGGCCGTCGGCTTCTGGATATTTATCCTGATCATCCTGCCGCAGCTTTCGATGCTGGACTTTTCATTCCGCCATCACCTGCCCCCACCGGAAATGGGCGGCCCCAAGGACACCTACACTTTGGAACACTACAAGTTCCTGGCGCTTGGCGCGCCGGGCGCGGATTCATCCTACAACGCCGTCGATCTGGGCGTCTTCCTGCGCACCCTTTTGGCCGCCTTGTTCGTGACCCTGCTGGATCTGGCGCTGTGTTACCCGCTGGCCTACTACCTGGGACAATCGAACGGTGGCGGCTTCGTCAGGGTTTTGGTGCTGTTGCTGATTATCCCGTACTGGGTCAACGAAATCCTGCGCGCCTTTGCCTTCCGGATCATTTTCGGCGACAGCGGCGTAATCAACGAAATGCTGATGTCGTTGGGAGTAACAACCACGCCGATTGATTTCATCCGCGACAATGTGGCGCTGTATTCGGGACTGGGCTACGCCTACATCTTGCTGATGATCTTCCCCATCTACAATGTCATCGAAAGCCTGGACCGCAATCAGGTCGAGGCCGCCCGCGACATGGGATCGCCGTGGTGGCGCATTCACTGGCGCATCGTCATTCCCTATGCCAAGCCGGGCATTTCTTCGGGCTGTACGATGGTCTTCATGCTGACCGCGGGGGCGCTCGCCGCGCCACAAATTCTCGGCGGACCGTCTTCCCTGTGGTTCACACAGATCATTTATCAATGGTTCAACCAGGGCGGCAACTGGCCGCGGGGCGCCGCCTACGCGATCGTTCTGCTTGTCGTGTGTATTATTATCGTGTTGTCGATGATGCGATTGTTCAAGGTCAAGATGGGAGACATCGGGAAGTGAAATCCGGAAGTTTCCTCATCAAATTATTCCTCGGACTCTATCTGGTGGTGTTCTTCGGCTATCTGCTGGGACCGCTGATTATTATGAGCATCACCGGCTTCAATTCTCCCGGCTTTCCGCGCGCGGCGCCTTGGGAGTGCCTGACATTTGAATGGTTCGACGTGCTGTATAATGACAAGCGCATTATCAACGGCATCAAAAACAGCCTGGTCGTCGGCGTCGGCACGGTCATTCTATCCGTCGTCATGGGACTCGCCGGCTCACTGGTGCTGACCCAGCTCTGGCCAAAACTTCGCGCTACCTATTACACCATCGTTATTGCACCGATCCTGATTCCCGGCGTCGTGTTGGGTATTTCGACGCTTGTTTTCTGGGATCGAATCAACGCCATGTTAGGGTTTGGCAGCGATAGTTTCCTTCACAATGGCATTCTCCTGACCATCCTCGGCCAATCAACCTTTATTGCATCGTACTGCATGTTGGTCTTCGTCGCCCGCCTGCAACGGTTTGACACCGGCCTTACGGAAGCGGCGCTGGATCTTGGTGCGACCAACACGCAGGCTTTCAGGAAGATCCTTCTACCCTATTTGAAACCGGCGATCGGATCGGCCGCCGTACTGGCGTTCCTCGCGTCGTTTGAAAACTACAACACGACGACCTTCACCTTCGGCAAGTTTCCGACACTGACCATAGAACTGGCCCAGAAAGTGCGTTACGGGATCAATCCGTCGATTTCAGTGCTGGCCTTCATCATCGTGGTGCTGACCATTGTCGGTGCGCTCAGCCATGAAATTTATCAGCGCCGCAAACAACTGGCTCTGGCCAATGGTGCGCCGGTCGGCAGCGTCAGCGGCAGATTTCAGCTTCCGCGATTCCTGCGCGGCAACCCGGCCGCCATCATCATGGTTATACTAGCTATCGGCGGTTTTTCGACCATCTGGTTCGCCAGCGTTTACAGCCCGGAGTCCTGCAAGATTGACGTCCGCGATCAAAAACGTGTCCTTCAGCAGCAGCGCATTGAGGAAATTCGCCGGCAACAACTGCAACGCCAGCAGAACAAGGCCCAGCAGGGACCGGACATTTTCGGTGCCGAAAAACGCCTGACCTCGCCGTCTTCCGGACCCGTTCCGCAAAGCCCCGGCAAAGGCTCGTTCGGCAGCGTTTTTGCGCCCGGCAATTTGGACAAGGCCGGGCCGAAGAACGACGCCGCCGCCCCACCGACAACGAATCCTGGCAAAGGCTCCTTCGGTGGCGTCTTCGCGCCGCAAAATCTGGACAAGGAAAAACCGAAAAATGGCGACTAAATGCCCCTTCTAACGACGACCATCGGCGCATAGCCGAAACCCGATTATGTCCCGGTCATCGACTGGTTCAGGGCCGAGGACGGGCCTGGTGGCGAAATTGAAACGGTTGAGGACATCACCGATCGCCTGGCCGGCGCCTTGGCTCATATCGACGCCGACCGACCGATCGCGGCCCCGATTGCGGGCTTGGCATTCGACCGCGAACTGGCAATCGCCAAGCTAACGAAGATGTGCGCCGCGGCCCGATCGTTCAGGTAACCGTCTAACGGCCCAACACCCTGAGTGTGTGGCGGGCGATAGCCGCCTCTTCCCCGGTCGGCACGACCCATGCCCGGGTCTGGCTATCGGGCAAGGTGATGCGAGCGTTCCCGTTTTGGTTGGCCTTTTTATCAAGGCGCAGCCCGAGCCAGGCGGACGACGTCAATACTCGCGCCCGCACCTGACCCGCGTTCTCGCCAATGCCGCCGGTGAAGACCAGCCCATCCAGGCCGCCAAGGGCGGCCGCCAGCGATCCCAATTGGCGTGCGATCCGGTAACAGAAAAATGCGACGGCTTCTTCGGCCTCCGGGCGGTCACTGGCGAGCAATTCCCGCATATCGGAACTTATCCCGGAAACGCCAAGCAGACCGCTGCGATTATAGAGCAGGTCCTCGAGCGCCGCGAGATCGGCGCCCTCCTGTCGCATCAGATGCAGCAGCACGCCGGGATCAACGGAACCGCTGCGGGTTCCCATGGGGAGTCCATCGAGGGTCGAGAAGCCCATCGTCGTGGCGACGCAGGTGCCGTCCTTGACGGCGCACATGCTGGAACCGTTGCCGAGATGGGCGATCACCAAACGCGCCGGCAACGGCTCGCCGGTGGCGTCCGGCAGCGCCAATACCACTGATTCGTAGGACAGTCCGTGGAAGCCGTAGCGCCGAAGCCCTCTTTTCGCATAGGCGCGCGGCAGTCCGAGTTCGCGCGCCACCGTCGGCTGACTGGCATGAAACGCCGTATCGAAACACGCCACCTGGGGGACGCCGGAAAGCCGTGCGGATAACGCCCGGATCGCCGCCAGATTATGCGGCTGGTGATGCGGCGCCAACGGGATCAACACATCAAGGGCCGCGAGTCTTTCGTCATCGACGAGAACCGGTGAGGTGAAATCGGCGCCGCCATGCACGACCCTGTGGCCGACGCAGGTCGGGGGGTCACCGCGGACCAAAAGCCAGTCGATCAGGGTCTTGAAGGCGTCATCATGGCTGGCAATTCCGCCCGGGTCCCGTGGCAACGAAACCGGTGCGCCGTCACCGCCATATGCTTCGATGCGCGGCGCCGTGCCAATACCCGAAATCTGGCCTTTCAGCGTCGCTATCGGCTTATTCCGGGTCAGCGCAAACAACGCGAATTTCACACTCGATGAACCGGCGTTGATAACAAGAATGTTCTCGGTCATGCGCGCGTCCTTCAGATTGTCCTTAATATTAGCCGTTTTGTGGCCGCTCTCACGGCCCCCAAAACGTCCGCAACAGCCCACCGCCGGAAAGGATCACCAGCAGCGTCAGGGTGTATCGACGAAACGATTCCGGAGCCATGGCGACGAAGGTGCTGTGCCCCAGCATATTACCCGCCAAAAGCGGGAGAGTGAATATTGCCGTGCGCAGCAACACATCGCCCGTAAGCAAGCTTTCCGCCCCCATCAATGCCGTGGCGTACATATCGAGAACCAGGAAGAAGGCGATTAACGATGCCCGCATCGCCGCCGCCGCCATCGATCCGGTCAGCAAGAAGATAACGACCATCAAGCCGCCCATCGCCGTCGCCCCGTTGACGGCGCCACCGACCAACCCGGCGCCCACAATAGGCCCAACCCCATGACCATTGCGAGCCCGCAACCCACCCCGGATGGCCAGGGCGGCGACCAGACAGACGACGTAAAGCGTAATCCGCATGGGCGACGCCGGCAGGGTTGCCAGCAGGTGACTGCCCAATGGCGTCGCCGTGGCGGCCCCCAAAAAGAGCCAGCCGACCAAACGTCTGTCTACGTCTTTCCAGACCTTGGGCAGCATATGAAGGCTGGCGGCAATTTCCAGCAACAACGCGACCGGGACAACTTCCGCCGGGGCCACGAACAGCGACAAGCCGGCAACCAGCAACGCGGAAAAACCGAAGCCACTATAGCCACGAACGATCGCGGCAGGAAACACAACAACCAGTGAAAAGGCAACCATCACCGGAGACAATCCGGCGATGGTCAGGCCGTTTAGGTCCATTAACAGATCGCTTATGCCCGCTGTTGCGGGCGCATGTCGGCGGCGTCAATACCGGCGACCTCGACTGGCTTTTTCATGGCGTCGCGACGGAACGGCTCGCCGAGTTCCTGATTGAGCACGACTTCGATAAACGTCGTCACGCCGTCGTCCTGCGCCTTACAAGCGTCCTGCAAGGCCGTGGTAAGGTCTGCCTGCGTCTTCACCTGCACCCCCTTAAGGCCGCATCCTTCGGCGACCCTGGCATAACTCAATCCGGGATTCAGTTCGGTGCCGACGAAGTTATTGTCATACCACAACGTCGTGTTGCGTTTTTCCGCGCCCCACTGGAAGTTGCGGAAGATGACCATGGTAATGGCGGGCCAGTCGTCCCGCCCGCACGATGTCATTTCGTTCATGGAAATGCCAAACGCGCCATCACCGGCAAAACCGACCACCGGCACATCGGGACAGCCGATCTTGGCGCCAAGAATGGACGGGAAGCCATAGCCGCAGGGGCCAAACAGACCGGGTGCCAGATATTTACGGCCGTGCTCGAAACTTGGGTAGGCATTGCCGATAGCGCAATTGTTACCGATATCGCTGGAGATAATGGCGTCTCCGGGCAAACCTGCCTGGATCGCCCGCCAAGCCTGACGCGGCGACATGAGGTCGGCATCGCGCGCCCGTGATTCGGCGTTCCAGGTGGTGCCTTCGTCGTCGTCTTCATGATCCATACCGCTCAGCGCCTGCAACCAGGACGACTTGGCCTGATGAATGGCGCCCTTACGATCTTGCCGGCCCGCATCGCCGGCGGTGGCGCCAAGCTGGGCCAGAATTTGTTCGGCGACCATCTTGGCGTCACCGCAAATTCCGACCGTGACCTTCTTGGTCAAGCCGATACGGTCGGAATTGATATCCACCTGGATGATGCTGGCGTCCTCGGGCCAGTAATCAATGCCATAGCCCGGCAGGGTCGAAAATGGATTGAGCCGCGTTCCCAGGGCCAGCACCACATCGGCCTGGGCGATCAATTCCATCGCCGCCTTGGAGCCGTTGTATCCCAATGGGCCAACCGCCAGTGGGTGGCTGCCGGGGAAACTGTCGTTGTGTTGATAGCCGCTGGCGACCGGCGCGTCCAGCCGTTCGGCCAAGGCCTGACAGGCCGGTATGGCGTTGCCGATAACGACGCCGGCACCCGACAAAATCACCGGGAAGCTTGCCTCGGACAACAATTTGGCGGCCTCGGCAATAGCGGCGGAGCCACCGGCGGGACGTTCGAGCCGGACGATCTGCGGCAGTTCGATGTCAATCACCTGCGTCCAGAAATCGCGGGGGACATTAATTTGGGCCGGCGCCGAACCCCGGATCGCTTTTTCGATCACCCGGTTCAGGACTTCGGCCATCCGCGAGGCATCGCGAACTTCTTCCTGATAGCAAACCATGTCCCGAAACAGGGCCATTTGTTCCACTTCCTGAAACCCCCCCTGGCCAATGGTCTTGTTGGCGGCCTGCGGCGTCACCAGCAGCATCGGCGTGTGATTCCAGTAGGCCGTCTTGATCGCCGTTACGAAGCCGGTGATGCCCGGTCCATTCTGGGCAATGGCCATTCCCATTTTGCCGGTGGCCCGGGTATAGCCGTCACAAATCATGCCGCCATTGGTTTCGTGGGCGACATCCCAGAAGGTAATCCCGGCCTTGGGAAAAAGATCGGAAATCGGCATGAAAGCCGACCCGATGATTCCGAACGCATGCTCAATACCATGCATTTGCAGAACTTTTACAAAGGCTTCTTCGGTGGTCATTTTGGTCATAGCTAGGATCCTTCACGCCAAGGGGGGGCTGAACTATTATTGTGAGGCAGATGCTACTTGCCGCGTGACCAAATTATAGGTGCCAGTTTCCGATGATCGCTTGGGCCAGAATTACGGCCGCGCCGCACTCACCAGGTTGAAAAGGCCTTGATGATCGAAGGCCCGATGAACGACGTTCAGTTCCCTGCCCGCCCCCAGTCTTACCGCCACCGCGCACAGATAGTCCGGGGCCGGTCGGCTCGACTGAAAGCGCCAATCCCGCGGGTCGTCCTGATCGCGTAAAAAGTCGATGCGCAGCGGATCGAAGGCGAACGCGAATCCATCCAGCGGTTCCGCCAATCCCTTTCCAATAGCCTTGATGTAAGCTTCCTTCAGTGTCCAGAAGCTGAAAAAGCAATGTCGCTTCTCGGACTCCGGCAGTTGCTTGAGGTGGGCTATTTCCGGCTTCGAAAACTTGGCCTTTGCGATGTCATCGATGTTGTTGCCTCGGCCCATCCACTCCACATCGACGCCAATGTCATCGGTCCGGGTCACGGCGACACAGACCAGCCCCCGGGTATGGGAAATGTTGAAGCGCACCCCACCGGCATTACTGCCTTCGGCGATTTCCGGCCTGCCCTGCGGCCCTGCGTCGAATCGCCAATCCCGGGGCCGTACGTCCGAAAAGGTTGATAACATGACCCGGCACAGGGCATGGGCGGCGACGTATTCCCGGCGACTATTTTCAAACGCGAAACGTCTTGACCGGGCTTTTTCTTCGTTCGACAGAACCGTTTCCAGCTGATCAATCAGCGGATCATCGGCGGGGGCTTCCAGTTGTCTTGCCACCCTGTCCAGCGGCAGCGTCCAGATATGAACCTGATCGGCAAGACGCTCCATACCACTCACACGGGCACGGCGAGCATGGCCAGCATGTCACCCATGCCGATCAGCCCCGGATAGTGTCTGCCGGCAAGGATGCCATCCATCGCGGACCGGTATTCAGCCGGGGCAACGCCGGTCCGGTCGATGTTGTAGACACGCCCAAGCAAATCGCCCTTGCGAACGGGTTCCCCCAGATCGACACACATTTCCAGCAAACCGGGCTGATCGCAGGTGACAAAACAATCCATGTCCGGCATATCCAATGTCTGGCTATCGCCGATCTCCGGATCACCTTCAAGAACGCCGGCGTGACGCAGCAGATTACGTATGCCCCGCTTGGCGATGCCGGCGGTCTTTGCGGTCGCCGACCCGCCACCCCCCAATTCGGTGGTGACGAAAACCTTGCCCATATCCTCGACCGCCGAATCGTACATACCAACGCTGTCGAGTTCCAGAAGCATGGTCTGATAGGGCGCGTTGAAGGCCTCCATAGCCGCGACGCATCGATCCTGTTGAGACGTGTCTTCAAGAATATGCGCGGCGGCGAAAGGGACAAAATCGAGCGTTTTCCCACCGGCGTGAATATCCAGGACGATATCGGCCATGGGCACCAGGGTGCGCTGAAAGTAATCGGCGATCTTTTCCGTTACCGTGCCGTCGGGTCGACCGGGGAAGGCCCGGTTCATGTTGCCGGCATCTATCGGCGATGTCCGCCGGGCGGCACGAAAGGCGGGATAGTTCATCATCGGGATTATGATCACCCGGCCATTGACGCCTGCCGGATCGAGGGTCAGCGCCAGATCCATCAGCGCAACCGGGCCTTCATATTCCTCGCCATGGTTGGCCCCGGTCATCAACACCGTCGGGCCGTCGCCGGAGCCAACGACGGTGATCGGAATCATGATCACCCCCCAAGCCGATCCGTCGTGGGAGTAAGGCAGCTTCAGATGGCCGTGCTGCCCCCCTTGCCGGTCAAAATCAATCGTGCAGCTGATTGGATTGTCACGCATTAAACGTCGCCCCTGAAAAATATAAAATGCCGAGTGGTCGCGAAAAACTGAAATATTTCTGGTCTAGATTATCCGCCTCATTGTAGCGTCCATTTGAACAGAATACAGAAAGCCGTCCAAAGCGGAAGCGCAACTTTTTTTGATAGAGAGCACAGTATGAAAAACCTTCCCTTCGGTCGTCCCGGCCGGTTCTACAAAGGCAATCTGCATGGCCATTCGACCAATTCCGATGGCGTTATGGCGCCTGCCGACGCCGTTGACCACTATCGCCAGGCCGGTTATGACTTCGTCGCCCTTAGCGATCACTTCATGGATGTCTTCGGCTTTCCCGTGTCCGATACCAGATCCTGCCGGACCGATGACTTTACCACCTTGATATCGGCGGAGCTGCATGTGCCGGAAACCGAAGTCGGCGAGATATGGCACATCCTGGCGGTTGGCCTGCCGACCGATTTTGCCGCCCCGGAAAATGGCGAGACCGCACCGGAAATCGCCGCCCGCGCGGCCGCGACCGGCGCCTTCATCGGCATCGTTCACCCGTCCTGGTATGGCCTGACGCTGGACGACGCCCGCAGCATCACGACCGCCCACGCGGTTGAAGTTTACAATCACGGATCACAAGTCGAAGTCGACAGAGGCGAAGACTGGCCGTTCTGCGACCTGTTGCTCAATGAAGGCTGGCGGCTGAACGGCTTCGCCACCGATGATTCGCACCAGATGACCCATGACTGCTTCGGTGGCTGGGTTTGCGTCCATGCCGAAAGCCTTGATCCCGATGTTCTGGTCGACTCCCTCAAGGCCGGACGCTTCTATTCCAGTCAGGGACCGGACATTCATGACATCCGGTTCGAGGACGAGACCGTCCATATCGCCTGTTCACCGGCCAGCGCCGTTTCCTTGACCGGCCGGGGGTCGCGTTCGGCGATGCAACTGGGAACCGGGATGACCGAATGCGCACTGCCCTTAAAGCGTTTCAAGGACAGCTACGTCAGGGTCACGGTGACCGATGATCAAGGGCGCAGGGCCTGGTCCAATCCGGTGTGGCGGGATTAGGCCATCGCGCTGAAATTCGTCGCGTCCCATGTCGTGGCCGCGGTAACCGACGCATCGATATCCGATGTGGCGATCAGGACCGCGTTTCCGGTCGTCACGTCGGCGTCATAAAACAATGCGTAATGATCCCCGGCATTCAGGGTGCCGCTGGCGTCATTGTCCATAACGCCGACAACGAACTTGTTGGTCGTCGTCGTGAACGCATTGTTCGCGTGCAGGGTGCCCAGCAACGCCTGCACGTCGGCCTGCGCCGTTCCGGTTCCCAGCAGGGACGAATCTGCGACAATGACATTGGCCCCCGTGGTGCCCGCCCCGGAGCTTTCAAGGGCCAGATTGATGGTTTGCGCGCCGCCAAAGGCGGTGGTGAACTTGAACACATCCCCGCTGGGGCCGGCGGCAAAGCCGTTAACCTGATCACCGCCATCGGCCAGGGCATTGTACTGGGTCGTATGAACGCCGGTCCCGGAAAGGGTCAGGACATCGGCGCCGCTACCCGCCGCCACGGTGGACGCCGATGTCCCCGCAATCGTCAGCGTATCGGCCCCCGTGCCGCCGGAAATCGCCTCAACGTCCGTTATGGTCAGGTCGTTGGTTCCGTTGGCCAGAGTGAGGGCGTCGGCCCCCCCGGTCAAATCGACGAAAAGGCCGGATTGGACGGTGCTGAATGTCAGATTATCGGCGGACGCCGTGCCGTTGATGGCCTCGACACTGGTCACGGCCAGTGTATTCGTTCCGGCAGACAAAGCAAGGCTGTCGGTTCCCGCCCCCAGATCGATCGCCGTCGCAGCCGTCACCGCCGTGCCAAAGCTCAGGGAATCGGCGCCGGTCGATCCGGTGACCGTTTCGACGTTCGCCAGGTTCACCGTATAACTACCACCCGTCGCGAAGGACAGGGTGTCCGCCCCGGCGCCGCCATCGAGGGTGGCGCCCGTGGCGGCTCCCGCGCCATAGGCAAATAAATCGTTCTGATCGCCGCCGGTGATCGTCGTCAGCCCCAGGACCGTGGAATCGCCGACGAAATTGAAGGTATTGGCATTACCCGAGCCCGCCGTGCCGATCAGCGTTTCGATACCTTTGATAGAGTCCGAAACGGTCGTCGCGTTAAAGGTGCGGACAGCCGCCGCCGCCGTGCCGGAAAAAGCGAAGGTGATGGCCCCGCCGCTCAAACCGGCGTAACTGAGACTATCGACACCGGCACCGCCGACAAAGGCTGAACCATCCGTCGCGGCCGTCACGTTGATGATGTCATTCCCCGAGCCGCCAAAGATCAGTTCACTGCCGCCCGTCGTCGTCGTGCCGCCACCATCAAGCGTATCATTGCCGGCGCCACCGAAAATGATGTCATCAACTTCCGAGCCGGTAATCGTATCATCGCCGCCCTTGCCGAAGATGATACTGCCAAGGACGGAACCCGACGTCACGGTCGCACCGGCAACGCTGGTAAGGCCATTGTACGATCCGGCCAGATTGGTGTTATTGGCCAGCGTAATGGTATCGTTGCCGGCATCCATCCCGGCGACAATATATCCTTTCCCGGCGTCCAACGGATCGACTTTCAGGCGAACGCCGTCGGCGCCGACCGTGACGGTTGTACCCGGCGTATCGGAAAATGTCTCAACGCCGTCATTGGCAAAGACCTGCTCAATCGACGTCAGGTTCACCGATCCGCTGAACCCGCCGCTGGCGTCCGAGAAACGGGCATCATCCGGACTCGGCGAGGGATTGTTGACGTCTTGGCTTACGGTGGCGTCGAAGATCAGGGCTACGCCATCCAGATTCTGGAAGGCGATCTCGTCGGTACCGGCTCCACCATCGACGGTATCGACGCCGCCAAGCGACGACCCCTGCGCCATGATAACGCGCGTACTCTGATCATTGCCGACAATCACATCATTCCCCGTCGTCCCATGCAGGACCTGTGCGAAAGTGCTGATCGTCTTCGTTTGCGCCGGGTCGGGCGCTCTTGGGTCGATCACTGTTGGACCGGCATCAAAGGGCTTGGAAAAGTCGAAAACGAAGGTCCCGGGCGTCCGGATCACCGGATCTGCAAATACATCATTGCCACGACCGAGCAGGGAATCGCCGCCACCGAACAGAGGGTCACGGCCGCCGAACAAGGGGTCCAACCCGCCGACACGGTCGTTGAGGGTGCTGCCGGGAAGATTAACATCCGCCACTCGCCCGGCGGCATCGCCCGGCGGGATCTCGCCTCGCGGTGGCGCGCCTTGGTCGGCTGGCGTGTCGCCGGTTGCGGCTGGCGCATCGCCATCGGGCCGCGGGGCGACAGTGTCTGGCTTGGCATCCCCTTCGCCCCGATCGGCGGAAGGCAAGGCCGGCAGGGAGTTCAGCGCGGCGCCGAACTGCTGCTGGATTTGCTGCGGCGAAAACACCAGCGGCGGCGGCGGCGGCAGCAACGAACTGGTCATCTGGATCGTCGCACCGATTTGATTGAGTGTCACCGTGCCGCCGCTCGTACGAACGATCAGTTCGCCAATGATGGTATCGCCTTGGGCATCGATCTCCGGTAGCAGGGAGATGGTGTTCTGTTCGCCTTCCTGGGCGGCACGGCCGGCAACCCAGGTGCCGCGAATGCCGATGGTGGCAACCGGCGTCGATACGGTCATGCCTTCGGGCGAGGTCTTGGCGATCTGGCCGCTGACGAATGAAAACACGCCCTGCACCAGATTGGCGTTAAAGGTGCTGTCGCCGCCCGGATCGTACACCAGCTCATCAAGCACCATGCGTCCCTCCTCGCCCAGCGAAAAGGTCGTATCGTCGATGAACGTAATGCCGATAGCCGCCCCCTTGGCGGTAACGATAGTATCGCCCTGATAGATCGGCGAGCCCCTGGTCAACGCGACCGTCGTGCCATCGACGCGGACCGCCTCGACCAGCCCATCGGTGGCTTCAACCTTACCGACCGCTTCTTCGGCACCCTGGGCGACCTGAAACGGCCCGTTCTGAACCAGCGCAAATTGCCCCGGCGCCAGCGGCCCGGCCAAGCTGACAGCCAGTTCGGCGGGAATCACGGCACCGCCATCGGTCATCAGGTCGGGCGGCGTATCGGATGCAAAGAAATCACGAATCAGAACCTGCGCGCCGTCCTGGCCGGTCAGCAGCAGATCATTACCCTGAACGGAGAAATCCGCCTCCAGCATCCAGCCACCACCCGGCACGACCAGGGAATCTTGGCCGGCGGCGTCGAGCGTCAAAATCGACGGTTGGGCAAGATCCGTCTGCAGCATGTCACTGTCCTTTTATGGCGTTAACCTGAGAAACAAAATATGGCCGACAAAATTTAACCATTCGTGAAAGACAACCTTTCGCGGTAAGGGCGAATATAGCCTGTAATAAAACCACGATACAATATTTGGTATTTTATCAAAATTTGTCTGTCCCAAGTCACCAGATATCGTGCCTGAACCGGACGCTGTAATACTGAATATCGTTTGCACGGCGCCGTCGAAGCGAGCCCATTCATAGGCGAGCTGTCACCCGACGACGCCAAGACAGGCGTCCGGGACGGATTATCGAGACGTCAGGACAGGGAAAGCGGAAGCTGGTGCGGGCGGCCGGACTTGAACCGGCAAGGCCGTGAGGCCGAGAGATTTTAAGGCTTGAAGCATTACCAAAGGAAGACATTTTGATTTGAAATCAATGCGTTACGACTGCTTTTAACACTATACATGGCGTGCAATTCATATACAGAAAACATCGTAATATATCAATGCCTTAGACAGAATTCGACTTCACCTTCTATACTTCTGCTTCAGTTTTCTTGGCACCAACAATCAAAATTTTCTTTGTGCGTCCATCGCTTGCCGTTATTCGCAAAAATCTAACTAAGATATCTGACGGTAAGCCATTAGCATAGCAATCCAGACTATGTGTAATAGCGCCTATTGTCTCTGATTCAATGCTCTTACTTAATGTAAAGGGAACAGTCTTTCCAAGATCATGGAAATACACCCTTCCGTAATGAGTATTGGCATTAAACGACCCGACACTGAGGTCCTGCTCTTCAACGTCGTCACCCATTACCGACTGATTTATAAACTGCTTGGTGGCACCATTGAAATTCACCACATTGTTATCACCATTGACGATGATAATGTTTTTCACCCCTCTATCAATAGCGGTATGTCCTAGGCTGAGCGTTGGCGTAACTGCATCCGTAAGGGCATCCACGTCTCCTGGTCGCGCATCCTCCAGTTCGGCGATCTCTTTTGTTTCCGTTTTCGAAGACTTCCCTACGGCATTTGAGAAAATAAGTTTCACAAAGTCACTAAGCACCGAAGATGTAACGTTTTCGAGTATTTTCCCGCCAATAATTTGAACTGTCGGATCGGCAACAATTTGGTAAATTTGCTCCAAACTGCCCGGCTGTGCAGGGCGTATGAATACCTGAATACCTCCCCCAAAAGGAGCCTTATGACGGACTACCCCCGTGGCGAGATAATGACTAACCAACACCAGCCCCCGGGATATTCCCTGAATCGACTGTGAACCTTCATATGCTGGAATTCTGTGGTATTCGGCTTCATCGCCATCAAATTTAGCAGATAGATTGAAATCCATTTTTTTCTCCTATGAGCAATTCCGCTCAAAGGATATAACATTTTTCAATTTATCGTAGTACTGTAACCACCGCCAATCCGGTTAAGATAGGCGAAATAATAGGTGTTTGGTGCGGGCGACCGGACTTGAACCGGTAAGGGGTTGCCCCCGAGAGATTTTCTTACCTGCTATGGCTTTCGCCACCCATACTCCCTCAGCAGGGGAGTATGGTTTGGGGTCTGGACTTTCTCTTCACCGTAGCAATCGCTTTAGGTGCTCGCCGTCAAGTCTCTACACGTTCCCTTTTCAGGGCTTCGCTCGGGATTGCCATTTGACAGGTTTCCCCGAATTTGACGAGTTCTACTCCCACCGTTTCCAATGGGGCACTCAATTTCAGCGTAAGTCTCTTGTGTTTACCAATTTCACCACGCCCGCATTCGATAAAAGTATACTGTGTAAACACACTATACTTGAATTATTTTCTGTACAAACTATACAAGAACTATAAACGCAATTTATCCTTATTTTTCAATTCACTAAGTTGATTTTGGCTGTTTTTAAGTCTCTTGTGTTTACCAATTTCACCACGCCCGCATCCTCGATGGTCTCGCTTGGAAGCCTGCGTATAGCATGTTTGTGAAAACTTTCCAGTAGCTTTGATTGCGGAGGCTCAGGCAGGGCTATTCTTCGATTGGTTCAACCCCGAGCGAGCGGACCAGCGCCGCGATTTTTACCGCGGCCAGATCGATGGCCGCCGGATCGGTCGCGCGCATGACCAGACTGGTGCCGAGCTTGCCGTCGCGGAAGAATGGATAGCTGCCGATTTCCACGTCCATATGCTGTTCCTGAATGGCCCCCAGGCCTTCGGCGATCACGGATTCACCGAGGCGAGCCAGAATCGAGCGCGAGACCATCGGCTTGCCACCGACCAGCCGATGCTTCATGCCATCAAACATCGCCTGCATGATTCGCGGCACACCCGCCATGACACAAACGTTTTCGACCTGAAACCCCGGCGCCATGCTGATCGGGTTATCGATCAGAATCGCGCCTTCCGGCGCTTCGGTCATTTTCAGGCGTTGTTCGTTCAATTCCTGCTTGTTGTTATCGTAGTACTTTTTCAACATGACGAGAGCATCTGGATGGCGCACCAGCGGCAGGCCGAAGGCCTTGGCGATGGCGGCGGCGGTAATGTCGTCGTGGGTCGGGCCGATGCCGCCGGTGGTGAAGAGGTAATCGAAAATCGGACGGCAGGCGTTGACGGTGTTGACGATAACATCGGTGTCATCGGGAATCACCCGGGCTTCGGTCAAGCGGATGCCGACCTTGTTGAGGCCGTCTCCCAGATACGCCAGATTGGCGTCCCGAGTGCGTCCCGAAAGCACTTCGTTGCCGATAATGATCGCGCAGGCAGTTTTCATATCCAATCCCTGAGAATGGCGACGAGGGGTTCGTCCGCCGGTGGCATGGGCAGATCGCGCATGTCCGGCGGTCGCACCCATTTCAACGTCTGCCCTTCCAGTGGCTGAACCCGGCCTTTCCAAACCCGGCACACGTAAAGCGGCATCAGCAGATGAAAGGCCCCGGGCCCGGCCTCGCCGTCATCATAAATGTGGGATGCAAAGGTCAGCGGCGCAAGGCAGCTTTCGGTGATATCGATCCCCAGTTCTTCGGCCAGTTCACGAACCAGCGCGGCTTCCGGGGTTTCCCCATGTTCGACCTTGCCGCCGGGAAATTCCCACATACCGGCCAGAGGCTTACCTTCGGGCCTGCGCGCCAACAGCACGCGGCCATCGGGGTCGAGCAGGGCGACGGCGGCCACAAGCAGTGTCGGCGCGCCGCCTTGGGGCTTTTTTATCGGGGCGCTGAAGCATCCATCATCGTGTAGCATGATTCTAATTTAATGCCTTAAGCGGTTCCGTGTATACGACATCGGACATAATTTTTTTTATGACCCGGGCGAACAGTGTGATACAGTGGCCCCATGCTAATGCAAACAGTCATTTCTGTTTTACCCTACCTGATCGGCCTGTTTGCGGTCGGCACCTTGCTTGCGTTGTTCGCCGGGGTGGTGACGATGGCTGGTAGTGAACGGGCGCACGACAAGTATGGCAACGTGCTGATGCGTTGGCGGGTCGGACTTCAGGGTGTCACGCTGGCCCTGCTGGCCTTGCATATCGCCTTGAAGAGCATTATCTGATCCTCCCCCTCACGATGACATGGCGATGAGCCCTATCCGGAGCACCCCGAAAGCATGACCGATTACTGGACCGTCGCCAAAAGGGGTTTTATCCGTCGCTGCCCCAAGTGCGGCGATGGACATATCTTCTCAGGCTACATCAACCTGCGCGACGAGTGCCCCGCCTGCCACGAATCATTTCGCAACATTCGCACCGACGATGCCGCCCCGTGGGCGACCGTGCTGGTGGTTGGACACTTCGCGGCGGGGTTGATCGCCGGCCTGATCAATAGCGACGTCTCGAGCAATGAATTGACAACAATAGCGGTCGCCTTCGTTTTGGTCGCCGCCGCCGTGACGCTGCCGGTGATGAAGGGGATATTCGTCAACATCAACTGGGTTATCGGGCTACGCTAGCCCCCCCCTGGATGATCAGGACCGGTAATCGGCATTAATGGTGATATAGCCGTGGGTCAGATCGCAGGTCCACACGGTCGCCGTTCCGCCGGCGATGCCGACATCGACGCCAATTTCTATTTCCAGGCCCCGCATGTGTTCGGCCACCGGTTTCTCATCATAGCCCTTAACCACCATTCCGTCGGCGGCGACATCAACTCCACCGATACGGATCGCCAGGCGGTCGCGGTCGGCCCGTTCGCCAGCCTTGCCGACGGCCATGACAATCCGGCCCCAGTTGGCGTCTTCACCGGCAATGGCGGTTTTAACCAGCGGTGAATTGGCGATGGAAAGACCAATGCGCCGTGCCGCGCCATCGTCTTCGGCGCCGCTGACAGTGACGGTGATGAATTTACGAGCCCCTTCTCCGTCGCGCACAACCTGACCAGCAAGATCGATCAGCAAGGCGTCCAACTGGCTTCGGAAACCGGCCAGCCGTGGATCATCGACCGAGCAGATCAAATCGTTCCCGGCGGCCCCGGTGGCGAATAGCATCAGGGTATCGCTGGTTGACGTATCACTGTCTACGGTGATGCAATTGAACGATTTTGCGGTGCCGTCGCTCAGCAATTGCTGTAAAACCGGGGCGGCGATGGCGGCATCGGTAAACACAAATGCCAGCATCGTCGCCATGTCGGGGGCAATCATGCCGGAGCCCTTGGCGATGCCGTTGATCAAAACCGTGTGCCCGCCGATGTCGGCGCTGGCGGACGCTCCCTTGGGGAAGGTATCGGTGGTCATAATCGCCCGGGCGGCGTCCTCCCAGGAATCGGCGGCCAGATCGGACTGAAGACCCGGCAACGCGGCGGTGATCTTGTCATCGGCCAGCGGCTCGCCGATAACGCCGGTCGACGCCGTGAAAATTCTGCTTGGCCGACAAGACAACACGTCGGCGGCAGCTTCCACGATGCGGTCGACCGAAGCGACGCCAAGCTTGCCGGTAAAGGCGTTGGAATTACCGGAATTGACGACCAACCCCTGGGCGCCCCCACCGACCAAGGCCCGGCGACACCAGTCAACCGGGGCCGAGGCCGTCAAAGAGCGGGTAAAAACGCCGGCGACGGTCGTTTCGGGAGCCATTTCCACCAGCAGCAAATCCGTCCGCCCCTGGTAGTGAACCCCTGCCTCGCCCGCCGCCAGCCGAATACCGGCAATGACGGGCAGATCGGGAAATTTTTCAGGCGCCAGGGGTGATCGTGCAGTCATATCGCCAAATTCCTTCGCGGCCACGGACCCGAATTACCGAGCGGACCCGGATTATTGGGCGGCAGCGTCCTTCATGGGAGTGCCGTCCAGATTGAAACGCTCGATTGTCGCCGCCTTGCGGATACGCTGCAATAATTCCGCACCGATCTTGCCGGAAACTTCCTGCCGCAGTTTCGGTTCGGATTCCTTGAAGCTCGGCGCCTTGGCCTTGCGTCGGTCAATCAACTTGATGACGTGCCAACCGAACTGGGTCTGCACCGGCTCGGTGGTATAGGCGCCTTTTTTAAGCGCGAAGGCGGCGGTCGAAAAGGCCTCTACCATCTGTTTCTTGCCGAAGAACCCAAGGTCACCGCCATTCGGCCCGGATGGTCCCTTGGAACGGCTTTTCGCCAGTTCCGCAAAATCGGCGCCGCCCTTCAATTCAGTGATGACCTGACGCGCCTGAGCTTCGGTTTCCAGAAGAATATGGGCCGCGTGAATTTCTTCCTCGCCCGCCATACCCTTGATCTGCGCCTGATACGCCGCCTGCAGTTGTTCGTCGGTGATTCGCTGTTCGATATAGGCCCCGAGGAAAGCCCGTTCGAGAACCTGTTCTTCGATACGGGCCATGGCTTTTTTGACTTCGGCCGACTCTTGCAGCTTGATCTTACGGGCCTCGGCGACGACCAGTTTGCTGTCAATCAAGCTGTTAACCAGGAATCCGTATACTGATTCCAGCGGCACGGCCTGGAACCGCTGAGGTAGACGATGACGCGACTCCTCGACATCCGAACGATGGATTTCCATGCCATCGACCCTTGCGACGACCGGGTCGACGTCTTCCGCCGCCGGGGCAGCCGATAAAAATGCCGTCAGCAACAGGCCGGTCATTCCGGCAATTCCGACAAAGCGCTGGGTAAATCGAAGCATGGATGTGATTCCTTTAAAAAAATTCAGGGTCCGAATATTACAATCATCCGGTTCTAACCTTGATCCCGTCACGGGATAACGCATATCAAAGGGCATGAAAACCGTCTTTTCCATAAATGCCGCCAAGATTGTCATTTTTGTGGCGCTTTGCATCATCTGCACCCCGCCAACGGCCGCGGCGGACGAAGCCCCGGCGTCGGCTGGCCTGTTCAATAAATGGTTCGGTCCCGGTTCGCTGACCTTGCAATTTGAAAACGACCGCATCGCCAACACCGACCGCCACTATACCCACGGCACCCGCGTGTCGTGGATTTCGGAGAGCAATCGGGAACGACCGGCCGAATTCGACCTGCTGCCGGCTCTTCTCAACCCGTTCGACGACCGTCAGGGCACCTCCAACCACAGCACCTGGCGCACCGGCTTCGCGCTGGGCCAGAACATCTACACCCCCGAACGAATCGGTGAAACCGCCGTCATCGAAGATGACCGCCCGTATGCCGGCTGGCTGTACCTGGGACTGTCACTGTACAATGAAAAAAGGCTGCGGCCGGGCGAAACCGGCTGGAACAAATGGGATAAACTGAACACCTGGGAGCTGAACCTCGGCGTCGTTGGCCCCTTGTCGTATGCCGAACAGGTCCAGACAATGGTCCACGAATACATTCAGGTAACCCGCCCCAGCGGCTGGGACAACCAATTGAAGAACGAGCCCGGCGTGGCGTTACACTATGAATGGAAGTTCCGGCACCGGGCCAGACCGAGCGCCGCCGATGGCGGCGACACGCCGATCGGTCGGGCCCTGTCGTTCGACGTCATGCCGCACTACGGAATGAGCCTGGGCAATGTCGATACGAACGTGCGGGTCGGCGGCATGATTCGCGCCGGATACAATGTCCCCGACGATTTCGGCCCACCCCATATCCGCCCCAGTCTGTCGGGGCCAGGATATATCGACTCCAGGAACGATGTTGGATTTTACCTGTTCACCGGGGTTGAGCAGCGCGCCGTCCTGCACAATATCTTTTTGGACGGCAACACATTTGCCAACAGCCACAGCGTGCCCAAACGGCATTTCGTCAGCGATTTCAATTTTGGTGCCGTTATCGTCTACAGGCGATTTTCGCTCGCCTATACCCACGTTATCAGGACCCTGGAATTCAGCGGACAGTCGCGTCCGGACCGGTTCGGATCAATCAGTCTGTCGTACAATTTGTGATGGCGTCACCGGCGGGGGCGGACTCGAGGGCAATTTCATCATACGGCGGCGGCACGGCCTTGGGCCCATCCATACTTTCGCCGGAAAAATAGGAATCGATGTACTGACCATTGCACTTGCGGCTGATCACCTCCGTTAATCGGCCAAGCAGATGCAGTTCTTCTTCGCCGGCCAATTCAGGTGCGTTTCGCAGGGCGTGAGACATTTTTTCCAACGTCAGGCAGAGTTCCGTCGCATGCTTGTACGATGTGCCGTCGAGCCTGGAGCTGATGTCTTCGGCGATGTCGTGCAAGCGGTCGAACTGCTCTTTCATGTTCAGTGAATCGACGGCCAAATCGCCCGCCTGCATCTTGCCAATCTTCTGCATCAGCCAATTCACGGAATAGGCGTGACGTTCCACCCTTTGCTCGTTGACGGTTGTCACCGCGCCGCTGATGGCGCGCCGTGTCGCCATATCCCCCAACCGTCCGGATATCCGCATTTGCAACGGATTGGGCACCTTGATCAGCGGCACTTCGACCGAACCAGGCGCCAGTTCTCCCTTCCGGCGGCGGTCCGGGCCGATGTAATTGGACGTAACGACAAAGCGCTTGCGGCCTTGGGACAGCGCGACGATCCGGTCTCGCAAATCATGCCCGCCAATCGGCTTGATCTGAACATCGTCAACCCCGGAATTAATAACCTTTTCCAGCAGCCCCACGTCGGCCCCCGAAATCAAAAGCATCGCGATGACGAAGGGATTGTCGCCAAGCACACCGTGACGGATATCGTAGACGGCATCGCCGAGATTGCCTTCAGGCAGGGTGGCGTCACCGATCAGGACCTCGACCCCACCGGCCTCGAATGCCTTGTAAACATCGGCCAGGTTCCCGGTTTCGATGATATCGGTACAGCCAAGGGATTTCAACTCGTGCAGAAATTCCTTGCGAAGCGATAGCTTCGGCTCGGCCAGAACGACTCTGATACCTTTCAGGATATCGACTTCCATGACTCAACCTCCAATCAAGCATCAAACGAACGGTCCGATACGGCAGACAATCGCAATATCATTTCAGTTTCGTAACAAAGTTATCGCACGGGTCCGAATTTTCTGCATGTGACGAGCGTCACAGCCCTCAAATTTTCGCGCCTCGTGCCGCCAGGACCCGCCCGACAGGCTGCCGGGATCGCCGTATCTCTGAAAAGCGGGCTCTCACCGCATTGACAGCAGGCTGGATGGTCTCTATCTCTCTTCTTCGGTCGAGGGTTGTTCTTCGGCCCGCACAAAAAAACCGTGGCCACCCCTAATCTTTGAGGTCTTTCATGATCGGCGCCATCGCCCGGCGATTGTTCGGCTCTTCCAACGATCGATTTCTGAAAACACTGCAACCCGACGTCAATGCCATTAATGCACTCGAGCCTGAACTCGAAGCCCTGAGCGACGACGAACTGGCGGCGCGCACGCCGTGGCTGCGGCAGCGGCTACAGGCGGGTGAAACCGCCGACGATCTGCTGATCGATGCCTTCGCCACGGTGCGTGAAGCGGCCAAAAGAGCCCTTGGCCAACGACATTTCGATGTCCAGCTGTTAGGTGGCATCGTTCTTCACAAGGGCATGATCTCCGAAATGAGAACCGGCGAAGGAAAGACCCTGTGTTCGACCCTTCCGGTCTATCTGAATGCGCTGGAAGGGAAAGGCGTTCACGTCGTTACCGTCAACGATTACCTGGCCCAACGCGACGCGGAATGGATGGGTCAGGTTTTTGCCAAGCTGGGCATGACGTCAGGCTACATCGTGCATGGGCTGGACGATCAGGAACGCCGGGATGCCTACTCGGCAGACGTCACCTACGCGACAAACAACGAACTTGGCTTCGATTATCTGCGCGACAATATGAAGTTCCAGCTCGAAGAAATGGTTCAGCGCGCCTTTAACTACGCCATCGTCGATGAAGTCGATTCAATTTTGATTGATGAAGCCCGTACGCCGCTGATCATTTCCGGCCCGACCGAAGACGCCGCAGAACAATACATTGCCGTCAACAAGCTGATTCCCGACCTGACCGCCGACGATTACGAAAAGGATGAAAAGTCCAAGGCCGTGACGTTGACCGAAGCCGGTACCGAAAAAATCGAGCAGATAATGCGTGATAAAGGGCTGCTGAACGAGGGATCGCTGTATGATATCGGCAATATCTCACTGGTCCACCACGCCAATCAGGCGCTGCGCGCCCATGTTCTGTTCGAACGGGACACCGATTACATCGTCAAGGATAACAAGGTCATCATTATCGACGAATTCACCGGCCGTATGATGGAAGGCCGGCGCTATTCGGATGGCCTGCACCAGGCGCTGGAAGCCAAGGAAGGTGTTGAAATCCAGAACGAAAACCAGACCCTCGCGTCGATCACCTTCCAGAACTATTTCCGGATCTACCCGAAACTTTCCGGGATGACCGGCACAGCGATGACGGAAGCGGGTGAGTTTTCCGAAATTTACAAACTGGATGTGGTCGAAATTCCGACCAATGTCGAGCAGATCCGCGACGACATGGATGATGAGGTCTATCGCACCGCGGCTGAAAAAGACGCCGCCATCATCAACCTGATCGCCGAGTGCCAGACCCGCAACCAGCCCGTTCTGGTCGGCACCGTCAGCATCGAGAAATCCGAACATCTGTCGGCCCTTCTGAAAGCAAAAAAAGTCCCCCACAACGTCCTGAACGCCCGTTACCACGAACAAGAAGCCTATATCGTGTCCCAGGCCGGTGTGCCGGGAACGGTGACGATTGCGACCAACATGGCCGGTCGCGGCACCGACATTCAGTTGGGCGGCAATGTCGACATGCGCCTGAAGCTGGAACTGGACGGCGTCGAAGATGAAGCAAGGAAGGCCGAAATCGCCAGCAGGCTTGAAGCGGAAACGAAAGCCAACCGCGACGTCGTTCTTGCCGCCGGGGGCTTGTACATTGTCGGTACCGAACGGCACGAAAGCCGCCGTATCGACAACCAGTTGCGGGGTCGCGCCGGACGTCAGGGCGACCCTGGGGGATCGAAATTCTTCCTGTCGCTGGAAGACGACCTGATGCGTATTTTCGGTTCCGAACGCATAGACAACATGTTGCAAAAACTGGGACTGGAAGAAGGCGAAGCCATCGTCCACCCCTGGGTCAACAAGGCGCTTGAAAAAGCCCAGCAGAAGGTCGAAGCGCGGAACTTTGAAATTCGCAAGAATTTGCTGAAGTTCGATGACGTCATGAACGACCAGCGCAAGGTAATCTACGAGCAGCGCAAGGAATTGATGGCCAACGAAAATGTTTCGGAAGAAGTTTCCGGAATGCGGGTTCAGGTCCTCGACGATATCGTAAGCCGCTGCATCCCCGAAAAAGCCTATCCGGAACAATGGGACACGGACGCCTTGCATGAAGAGGTCCTGCGCGTCCTGGGCAAGGATGTGCCGGTTGCCGACTGGGCCCGGGAAGAAGGCATCGCTGATGCCGAGATCCGCGAGCGACTGTATAAGCTGGGCGATCGCACCGCCGCCGAAAAAGCCGCCAACTATGGTCCGGAGGTCATGCATTCGGTCGAAAAGAACCTGCTTCTGCAAATCCTCGATCAGGTTTGGAAGGAGCACCTGTTGACGCTCGACCACCTGCGCCAGGGCATCGGCCTGCGCGCCTATGGCCAGCGCGACCCCTTGAACGAATACAAGCGGGAAGCCTTCAACCTGTTCGAAGAGATGCTCGACCTGTTGCGCGAGCGGGTAACCCAGGTGCTGTCCCATATCGAACTGCAAATGTCGCCCGACGACGAGGCCTTGCTGTTCCAGCGTGAACAACAGGAAATGATGGAAACCCGCCAGGACCCTGCTTTCCATGGCGAGGCGGGAGCCGTCGCCCCTGAAAACATAGTAACGCCGATCAAGAGCCGCATGGCGGCCCGGGAAATCAATCCCGATGATCCCTCAACCTGGGGACGGGTGTCGCGCAATGCCCCATGCCCATGCGGTACGGGCCGAAAGTACAAACATTGCCACGGCAAACTGGACTAGATCGCCGAAATTTTCGGATTATTCATCCCGTCGGAAGCTGATTTTTTTAAGTGGGTATTTTCGGGCCGATATTGAGGAATCTTTCTCGCCGTCGGCTTTTCAGGACGCCACCGTCAACCGTGGCAAGCGCTTTCAAGGCCTCCTCCAAGGCGGCGGCGGCGGCGGCTATGGCGGTTTCCGGATTGCGATGAGCGCCGCCAAGGGGCTCGGTGACAATGCCTTCTATGACGCCCAGATTAAGCAAATCCAGCGCCGTCAATTTCAGGGCCTCGGCGGCCTCTACATTCTGCTCGCGATTGCGCCACAGGATGGACGCGCAGCCTTCCGGTGAAATCACCGAAAAGATAGCGTGTTCAAGCATCAGGACCGTATTGGCGGCAGCCAGGGCCATGGCTCCACCGGAGCCCCCTTCGCCGATAACGATGCTGACAACCGGCACTTTCAACTGGAAACTTTTCTCGATGGAACGGGCAATCGCTTCGGCCTGACCACGGGCTTCCGCATCGACGCCGGGATAAGCACCCGTGGTATCGATCAACATGATCACCGGCAATTTGAAGCGGTCAGCCAGGTCCATCAGGCGGATCGCCTTGCGGTATCCTTCGGGCCGGGCCATACCGAAATTTCGTTCGACACGCGTATCGGTGTCGGAGCCCTTCTCGTTACCGATAACGACCACGGAACTTCCCCGGAAACGACCGAGACCGCCAATGATGGCCTTGTCTTCGGCAAACGCCCGATCCCCCGCCAGCGGCGTAAAGTCATCGATCAGCGCTTCGATATAGTCAATTGCATGGGGCCGGTCGGGATGGCGAGCCACCTGTGTTTTCTGCCATGCCGTCAAATTGGCATAGGTCTGGCGCAATTGCTTGTCGACCTTATCCTGAAGCTTGCTGACTTCATCGGCGATATTAACGTCGCCGTTGGATGACAGGTGTCTCAGGCCCTCGATCTTGCCTTCAAGCTCGGCAATCGATTTTTCGAAATCTAGATAATTATGCATGGGCGTTATCTATCACAACGCTGCTGGCAAGGTGAAACAAAAAAAGGTGGCGCCAGGCAGACACCACCTTTTTTCCATCCGCCGAGGCTACCGTTATCCGACAGCGGCAATCTCTTCGGCTTTCCTGACCATCACTTCGGCCTGCTTGATCGACGCGATATCGATCAGCCTGCCGTCCAGGGCGACGGCGCCCCTTCCTTCCTTCTGGGCCTGTTCCATGGCCTCAATAATCCGTTTGGCCTTGGTAACTTCCGCTTCCGAAGGAGTGAACACATCGTTTGCCAATTTGGTCTGGCTTGGGTGAATCGCCCATTTACCTTCGCAACCAAGAACCGCCGAGCGCTTAGCCTGCGCGGCATACCCGTCGGGGTCGGAAAAGTCGCCAAACGGGCCGTCAATCGGGCGCAGCCCGTGGGCGCGGGCGGCGACGACCATACGAGCGACGGCATAGTGCCACATGTCGCCCCAATGATAGTCGCGCTTGCCGTCACTGCCGGCATCGGTCAGAACGCCGTAATCGGCATTTGGCCCACCGATTACAGTCGTCCGGGCCTTGGTCGAGGCGGCATAGTCGGCGACTCCGAAATGCAGTGATTCGTTGCGCCGGCTGGCGGCGGCGATTTGATCGACGTTGCTCATACCGAGCGCCGTTTCGATGATCATCTCGAAGCCGATCCGCTTTTTGTATCCCTTGGCCGTTTCGATTTGCGTGACCAGCATATCGAGGGCGTAAATATCGGCCGCCGTTCCGGCTTTTGGAATCATGATCAGGTCCAGCTTCGAGCCCGCCTGTTCAACCACATCGACGACATCACGGTACATGTAATGGGTATCCAGGCCATTGATGCGCACGGAGACGGTTTTGCCGCTCCAATCCAGATCATTCAATGCTGCAATGATGTTCTTGCGGGCCTGTTCCTTGTCATCGGGTGCGACGGCGTCTTCCAGATCGAGAAAGACGACATCGGCGTCTCCCGCGGCGGCTTTTTCCAGAAAAGTCGCGTTCGATCCCGGAACCGCAAGTTCCGATCTGTTCAGCCGCGGCCGGCATTGTTCTACAATGGTGAAGCTCATATCTCACTCCCGTCACCCGTGGTGACCAAATTAAATAATTAAACGGACCCTGAAAAAAAGACCGACCCCAGGGGTCATATTTTCTTTTTATCCCATCAGGGCTTGCACCGACAAGCTGATAGGCTTGCACGAACCGGCTGTCAATATTTCAGGAAAGGCTTTCCACAATACGGGATTGATTGTAGGGTGCCCCAACAATCACAATCGCTTTTAATTTTATAAACACGGGAAACCACAGTGGACGAGACACTTGCCGCAACGGCCAAATCTACTAAGACAAAATTAAAACCCACTGACCGCAGCCCGCAGGTGCAATCACTGACCCGCGCCCTTGCGATCCTGGAGATCCTGGCCGAGCACGACAGCGGCCTTTCCCTGACCGAGTTGGCTGGCCTTGCCGGCCTGCCGACGTCAACCACCCACAGACTGCTGACCACGCTGGAGAACAAACGCTTTGTTCGTTTCAATCGGTCAACCAACCTGTGGTCGGTCGGGGTTCAGTCCTTCGTCGTTGGCAACGCCTTTGCGCGATCCCGGAATTTCGTGCCGCTGGCAAAAATTTTCATGCGCCACCTGATGGATCAAGCCGGCGAAACCGTGAACCTGGCGACCCAGGACAACGGCGAAGTGGTGTATCTGGCGCAGGTCGAATGCCGGGAAATGATGCGTGCTTTCGTGCGTCCCGGGGCGCGTTCGCCGATGCATTGTTCGGCCGTTGGCAAGGCCCTTCTGGCAGCCCAGCCGGAAGCCGAATTTGAACGTTCCATGCGGCAGCGAGCGATTGCCCAGGATGACCCCAGCGCCATCCTGTTAACGCCCGCGTTCACGAAAATCCTGGATGACGTCCGCAACTGCGGTTACGCGCTCGACGATGAGGAACAGTCTATCGGCATGCGGTGCGTGGCGTCGGTCATATATGACGAAAACGGCGGCCCCCTTGCGGCTATTTCAGTTTCCGGACCGTCGGCGCGAATAACCGATGACCGCATTCCGATTTTGGGTGCCCTGGTCAACAAGACCTGCGGCGATATCACCGCTGATTTCGGAGGCCGTCTGCCCGGAGACATCGAGCACCCTCGCCGCGTTTCTTAGCCAAGCGTCCCTAAAGAACAGGAGCCCACCCGTGCTGTCGATAAAACGTCTTTCCCACCGGGACGCCCTCGCCCTGATCGAAGGGGCCACCGCCGAAGCCGGCATCGATAACCTGCCCCGATAAATATCATTCAACTTCCCGTCAAAGGACCCGAGGCATGACCGACAAGCCCGTCATTCTGGTAACCCGCAAATTGCCCAGCGCCGTCGAGGCGCGGCTTGAACGCGATTACACGGCGATACTGAACCCGGACGATACGCTGTATTCAGCCGACCATTTGATCGAACTGGCGGCCCGGGTCGATGCCATTTTACCGTGCCATACCGAAAAATTTACCGCCGACGTCATCGAACGACTGCCCGCCAACGTCAGGGCGATCGCAAATTTTTCGGTCGGCGTCGATCACTGCGACCTGGTGGCGGCAAAAAACAAGGGCATCATCGTCACCAACACCCCCGATGTACTGTCCGACGCGACGGCCGAAATCGCCATACTGTTAATGTTAGGCGCGGCCCGGCGCGGCAGTGAGGGCGATCGCCTGGTGCGGACGCGCCAATGGCGAGACTGGAGCCCCGGTTTCATGGTCGGACGGCAGATCACCGGCAAGCGGTTCGGTGTGATTGGCATGGGACGGGTCGGGCAGGTAACGGCCAAACGCGCCCGTTGCTTCGATATGGACATCCACTACTATAACCGCAGCCGGCTTGCCCCGGACCTCGAAGCCGGTGCGACGTACCATGACACCGTCGAAGACCTGCTGCCCCGGTGCGATGTGCTATCGATCCATTGCCCGGCGACGCCGGAAACCACGGGTTTGCTGAACGCCGAACGGATCGCTTTGCTGCCGGATGGGGCCATCGTAGTCAACACGGCGCGCGGCGGCGTCGTTGAGGACGCGGCCCTGGTCAACGCCCTGAAAAGTGGCAAGTTGTGGGCTGCCGGACTAGACGTTTTTAATGGCGAACCGGATGATATCCACCCCGGCTACCGTGATCTGGACAACGCCTTTTTGCTGCCCCACATCGGTAGCGCAACCACCGATACCCGCGACGCCATGGGATTTCGGGCGATCGACAACCTGGATGCGATCTTCGCTGGCAAGGCCCCCCGCGACCGGGTTGCCTGAAATTTTCTGACCAGCGGGACAGATATTTGTTTTTCATGTGCAATTTCGCGCCCCGGCATTTTGAAATAAAACAACAAAACCGCTTCTTTCCACTATGCGGGATTGCTCTTGCGGTATATCCTTAAATGACGGAAATTGTTGGCTCGATACGGTTATCCTGACGGATCAACGTCTACTTTCTGGACCGCTTGACGGATGGATGGCCAGCCCGTTGGTTTTCGCTAATATCCATTGGATATTCGGGTTGTTTACTAAAAATGGGCGGGGCTTACTGCCCTGAACCGTCACTCTGGGAGGAGTATTCACAATGTCAGACACAAAGAAAACGCGTCGTAAGTTCTTAAAAACCGGTGCCGCAACCGTCGCTGGCGGCGCCGCGGCCGTCGCGATGCCAAGCATTGCCAAGGCGGCTCCGATCGTTCTCAAGGTTCAAGCCGCCTGGGGTGGTGGTATCTTTCTTGAAAATGCTAAAAGTTATGTCGAACGCGTTCATGCGATGGCCGGCAAGGACCTGAAAATCGACCTGCTATCGGTTGATTCAGTCGTCAAAACCAGCCAGATGCAGGATGCCGTGCACCGTGGCGTCCTCGACGGCGCCCACTACGTGTCCGCCTACTGGTACTCCAAGTCGAAGGCGGCTTCCCTGTTCGGAACCGGTCCCTGTTTTGGCTGGTCGGCGCAGGAACTGCTCGGCTGGATCCATCATGGCGGCGGCATTGATTTGTTCAACGAACTGATGGGAACCCTGGGCCTTAATCTGATCAGCTTCTTTAACAGCCCGATGCCGGCGCAGCCGCTCGGCTGGTTCAAGGAAGAAATCACGGACGTTTCTCAGTTGAAGGGCCTGAAGTACCGCACCGTTGGCCTGGCCGCTGACGTTATGCTGGAAATGGGTATGTCCGTCGTGCAGCTGCCGGGCGGCGAAATTCAACCGGCGATGAAGTCCGGCCTGATCGATGCCGCCGAGTTCAACAACCCGACCTCGGACAAAGACTTCGGCATGCAGGACGTCGCCAAGTACTACCACCTGGCCAGTTATCACCAGTCTCAGGAATCTTTCGAGATCACCTTCAACAAAAAGAAGTATAATTCCCTGCCCTTGGAGCTTCAGAACATTCTGAGATATGCTTCGGAAGCCGAGAATTCCGACTTCTACTGGAATAATACGCTGCGTTATGCCGATGACCTGATCAAACTGAAGGACGATTACGGCGTTCACGTAATCCGCACTCCGGACTCGGTCATGGCGGCGCAGCTTAAGGCCTGGGACACGGTCGTTGGCCGGATTTCGGAAGAGGATCCGTTCTTCGCGAAGGTGGTTGAATCTCAGAAAAAGTATGCCAAGAAAGTAATGGGCTATCTGCTGCTGAACCAGCCGAACTACAACCTGGCTTACAAACATTACTTCGGTTGATCCAGTCTGTATTTTTGCGACTTTATTACGCAAGAAACGATTTGATATGGGGGGGCAGCCTTCGGGCTGTCCCTCTGATATCTGACATGGGGGACAAAATCTAACGTATGGCCACCATATGTTAGATTTTGTCCAACGAGCCTTATAGGCAGGAGACCTGACCGTGACATCCTTAATTCATGCAATTGAAAGTTTAAATATCTGGATTGGACGAGCTTTTGGCTGGTGCATCCTGATTTTGACCCTTTCGGTTTCTTATGAAGTTTTCGTCCGATATGTCCTGAATTCCCCGACTGTCTGGGCGTTCGACATGATGGTGCAAATGTACGGCGCCTTATTCCTGATGGCCGGGCCTTACGCCCTTGCCCAGGACTCCCATGTTCGCGCCGACGTAATTTACCGCTTTCTGCCCCCCCGCTGGCAGGGCCGGATCGATTTGCTGTTATATGCCGTCTTCTTTTTCCCGGGCATGCTCGCCCTGTTCTGGTTCGGCTGGGAAATCGCGTCTGACTCATGGCGCTATCATGAAGTCAGTTGGAACAGCCCGGCCCGTATTCAGGTTTATTTTTTCAAAACCCTGATCCCGGTGGCCGGTGCCTTGTTCATCGTGCAAGGCGTCGCGGAATGTCTGCGTTGCTATCTTGCGATAAAGACGAACACATGGCTGCCGCGCCTGGAAGACGCCCAGGAAACCGAGGATTTACTTCAAGGTCAGGCGACCGGCCTTGAAATCGAATAACCCACCCTTGTTAACCTTGTCTGTTGAGACGGAGCACCCGGCAGAATGACGAATCCCGAAGTAGCAATCTTGATGCTATCCACTTTTATCGTGTTGGTTTTGCTCGGGTTTCCCGTCGCCTTCACGTTGCTGGCCATGGGCGTTGGCTTTGGCTATTACGCCTATTTTGATGCGAGCAGCATTCATTCAATTGCCGATGTCCTCCACAACGACATCTTCTATCTGCTGAACCAGAATACCTATTCAGTGATGGAAAACGATACCCTGGTTGCGATCCCCCTGTTCCTGTTCATGGGCTACGTGGTTGAACGCGCCAATATCGTCAACAAGCTGTTCTACGCATTGCAAATGGCGGCCCGGAACTTGCCGGGGTCCATGGCCATCGCGGCGTTGATCACCTGCGCCGTGTTTTCGACGGCCAGCGGCATCGTTGGCGCGGTTGTGACCCTGATGGGGCTTCTGGCGTTTCCCGCCATGGCCAAGGCCAACTATGAAAAGAGCTTCGCCTCTGGCGTTATCTGTGCCGGCGGCACGCTGGGCATTTTGATCCCGCCTTCGATCATGCTCATTGTTTATGCCGCAATTGCCGATTTATCACCGCTGCGGCTGTACGCGGCCGCCGTCTTCCCAGGCTTCCTGCTGGCCGGTTCGTATATCGCCTACGTTATTATACGCGTCATAATTAACCCGTCGATCGCACCGAAGCCGCGGGAAGAAGACATCCCGCCCAGGGGCGTTATCTACTGGCAGCTTCTGACCTCCTTCGTGCCGTTGACAGCCCTTATCATGCTGGTGCTTGGGTCCATTCTGGGCGGCCTCGCAACGCCGGCGGAAGCCGCCGCGATGGGAGCCTTGGGCGGGCTCGTGCTGGCCGTGTTATATCGCTCCTTCAACTGGACGATGCTGAAAGAATCTGTCTATCTAACGGCCAAGGCGACGGCGATGGTCTGCTGGCTGTTTGTCGGATCATGGACCTTTGCGTCCGTGTTCTCCTATCTGGGTGGCCATGAAATTATCGAGCATTTCGTTCTCGGATTTAACCTGCAACCCTGGCAGTTCCTGGTCCTGGTGCAGATCATCATCTTCCTTCTGGGGTGGCCTCTGGAATGGTCGGAAATTCTGATCATCTTCGTACCGATCTTCCTGCCCATGCTGGACACGTTCGGCGTCAACCCCTATTTCTTCGCGATGCTGGTGGCGCTCAACCTGCAAACGTCGTTCCTGACCCCGCCCATGGCCATGTCGGCTTATTACCTGAAAGGGGTTCTGGGGAACGCGATCGAATTGATGCAGATTTTCAAAGGCATCATGCCTTATCTGGCCATTGTCATTTCGGTCATGGTCTTAATGTATCAATTCCCAGGTATCGCCTTATGGCTGCCGGATGCCCTGTTCGGGAAATACATCCCCTAAAATCAAGTGGGGTCGAATTTATGGAGTTAGAATGTCATGTCTTCAGAGAACATTGATAAATTATTCGGATTGATCGGAGCCCTTCTGGTCGCCGTATTTGTTCTGGGGCTGGCCCAAAGCATTTCCGCGGGGTTCGCCGGTTTCTGGGGCGGCCTGCCGTTTTGGATCATCAGCCTGTCGGTCTTGTCGCTGGTATTCTATGATTTCTGGGATTCATGCATCCGTAAAAAGTAGAGGCTGGCCAAAACTGTGACGGACATAACATTAGTCGAACTTTCCGCAACCGAAGCCGCCGCAAAAATACGCAAGGGCGAGATGACATCCGAAGATTTGGTCAGGGCTTGCCTTGCACGAATTGAGCAGGTCGATGGCGACGTTCAGGCGTGGGCGCACCTCGACCCTGATTACGCCCTGAAACAGGCCCAAATGCTCGATGACCAACGCCAGGCCGGTGGCCCCGTCGGGCCATTGCACGGCATTCCGGTCGGCATCAAAGACAATTGTGACACCGATGGATTGCCGACGGAAAACGGCACCGTTCTCGATTCCGGACGCCGCCCCATGGAAGACTCCAAGGTCGTCAGCCTGTTGAAGGAAGCCGGCGCCGTCATCATGGGCAAAACGGTAACCACCGAGTTGGCCGTCTTTGGACCAGGCAAGACCAGGAATCCGCATGATTCAGCCCACACCCCCGGGGGATCATCGAGTGGCTCTTGCGCCGCGGTCGCATCCCTTATGGTGCCGCTCGCCATCGGAACCCAGACCAATGGCTCGGTCATCCGTCCGGCATCCTATTGCGGTATTTTCGGTTTCAAGCCGACCCACGGCCTGATTCCTAGAACCGGCGTCCTGAAATCATCGTCTCCGCTGGACACGGTCGGAACGTTTGCCCGCTGTGTCGAAGACATCGCCTTGTTGACCGAGGCGCTGATCGCCTTCGATCCCGATGACACGTCCACCCGCCCCCGCGCCTGCCCGGAACTGATTAGAACGGCGGCGGAACAGCCTCCAATGAAGCCCATCGTCGCTTTCGCCAAGACCGCCGTATGGGACCAGGCCGATGAAGGGACCCGGCAAGCTTTTGCGGAACTGGTCGAACTATTGGGCGACGACTGTCACGATCTGGAATTGTCTGAACCGTTTGACCATCTCGTCGATATGCACCGCAACATCATGAACGCGGATCTGGCAAAAAACTACGCAAACTACATCGCACGCGGCAAGGATCAACTGACCGGCACCCTGTGCGAGATGATCGAATTTGGCAATAAAGTCAGCGCCGTCGACTACAACACGGCCATTGATGGACAAGACCTGCTGAATTCCGGACTTAATTCCGTTTTCGAATTTTATGACTTTATCATTACACCGGCGACAACCGGCGAGGCTCCGCTCGGGCTTGATTCAACCGGAAGTCCGGTCTTCAACACGCTCGCGACCTATTGCCAGACGCCCGCCATCACCCTGCCCCTGATGGAAGGACCGACGGGGCTTCCGCTCGGGGTCCAGATCATCGGCCGACGTGGAGACGACGCCCGCCTGCTAAGAAGCGCCAACTGGCTGGTGCGGCGACTTTCGGAGTAGAGTCAGATCTTGTCCGCTGCGCTGGCCAGCGGATGGGCTTCCGCCACCAACCGTTTGAGGCGTTCGTCGAGCACGTGGGTGTAGATCTGGGTGGTGGCGATATCGGAATGTCCAAGCATCTGCTGTAGCGAGCGTAAATCCGCGCCGTGCGCCAGCAAATGACTGGCGAAGGAGTGCCGCAGGACATGGGGCGAAACACGGGCCGGATCCAGCCCCGCATCGACCGCCAGTTCTTTCAGCATTTGACCGAAACGGGCTCGGGTTAAATAGCCCTGCCTGGCGCGAGACGGGAACAACCACGGGTGGGCAGCATCCTTTCGCCCCTTCGGGATAAATGCCCCGCGAACGGTGCGGTATCGCTCGATAGCCGCCGTCGCCGGCGCGCTCAACGGCACCATCCGTTCCTTGCCGCCCTTGCCGCGAACGATCAGCATTCGGCCGTCCCTGGACAGGGCCGCCAGCGGCAGGCCTACCAGTTCGCTAACCCGAAGACCGGTCGCATACAGTATTTCGAGCATGGAGAGGAGTCGCAAGCCCTCGCTGCCGCCTCGCCCCGCCGCGGCGTCAAGCAGGCGTTCAACATCTTTCTCGCTCAGATATTTCGGCAGGGGGCGCCCCTGTCGGGGGCTGTCAATCGCGGCGCTGGGATCATCGTCACGAAAGCCCTCGGCATGCAGAAACCGGAAAAACTGGCGCAGCGCCGAAAGCCTGCGGGCGCTGGTCGATGGCGCCATCCCCAGGCCCGACATTTTTTTCATAAATCCACGAATAATTCTGGGATCGGCATCTTCCGGGGCGCGTTTGCGGGCGATTGAAAAGGCGGCGAAGTCCATCAGATCGCGGCGATAGGACTCGATGGTATTAGCCGCCGCGCCACGCTCGACCATCAGCATTTCGAGAAAGTTTTCGATGCTGCGGATAGCTGGTTTCTTTGTCATTAATTAGATCGTCAAAGCCCCGCCGCGACCGCCGCTTCCAGCGCCAGCGCACGAGCTTCACGTTCAAGGCCTATTGCGCGCAGCCCACCGATAACCTGTTTCAATACGACCGGTGTCGCCTGTCCCGGCCCCCCTTCACCAATGGCGACAAGGCTAAGCAGCAGTGCTTCGCCAAAACGCCGCTGGGGTTGAGCTTGCGGCTGCGGCAATGCCATGGCGTCGCCCATCGATACGCTTTGGGTGACATCGAAGGTTTCCGGCATCGCCGCCGACGGCATTTCGGCGGCCCCTTGCGGCGACGGGGTCCGCTGTTGAGGCGGAGACAAGCTTGCCGCTTTGGTCGCCGATATCAATTGATCCCAAAGTGCCGGAGTCGGCATAACCACGGTCGACCGCTGTGGCCCATCAAGAAGCGTTTCCCAAGACTCCTGCGGCACGGTCTCCCCGACCGCCTCGAACAGGCTGTACAGCAGGGCCGCCTTTTCCGGACCGTCTTCCGCCCCCTTATTCATCGCCCACCAGGCCGCCAGTTGTCGCGGAACCGGCGACGTTTCATCTTTGTATCCGGCAAGCCGGGCAACGGGCATCAGGGCCGTGAGAGCCGCGGCGGTGTCTTTGTCGAACGCCGCCCTGGCTTTCAGTATCGCAAACCAGGGTTGCGCCGACGGGAGATCGCCGCCGGTCAGAAAGGCCCGAATGACGTCCGGCGCGAACCATGCCAGTTCCGTCGATGGCGGCATCTTTTTCAAAACCGGCAGGAAAACCCGCACGGTCGATGCATACCGCCCCCCTTCGCGCGCCAACGTCAAAGCCCGCGCAACGACTTCGGCCTGTGCCGCGGGCACTGTCTGAACCAATGCCGTGCTGTACAACAGCGCCCGGCTTAAGGCCCCGGTTTCGGCTTCGGCCTTCGACAGGGGATTGGCCAGATCCTGCTCGGAAAATGACACACTGGTGTATAGCTGGCGCAGGGAATCAACATCCAGAGCCCCGGCCAATTCAGCCCGCTCGGCCGCTTCCAGCCGTATGGCAACCGACGCATTGGGGCTGGTTGCGATAGCCCTGAGGATCCCGGGCTTGTTCGAAGAAACAACATCGGCCGGCAACTGAACCTTGGCGGCACGCGCCATGGACAAATGAAGTGGCGTCGGATCGGATAAACTTTCCAGCGGCGAACTAACGCCTGAAAGGCTATTGACGAGGGAGAAAAACGCCGCGTCCTGATCGCCGACTTCCCGTAACAGCGAGACCCCGAGTTCGGCCTTGTCCCGCTCTCCCGCCAAGGCCTGACAGAAGATGAACGCTTTCTGCCAGTAGGGGCTGTCGAATTTACCGATCTGAGCGGAGGCCAGGGCGCAGGCGCGCGCATTATCGTTGGCCAGGAATCGAATGTCGGCTTCATAACGAACCAGTTGATTGATGGCGCCCCTGCCGGGAATGGCGTCAAGAAGCTGGCTGACGGCGGCGACCTCACCCATTTCCGTCAACAGACCAACGCGCTTGACCACTTCGGAACCATCACCCGGATGATCTGGCGGCATCGTCGCCGGCGTCAACAGCAATCGCCGCATCAAGTCCCGCATGGTCGTGGAGGCGGCATTGACCGGCAACCGCGCCAACATGGTTTCGATAAAACGATCGCTGCTTCCCAACCACAAATCGGGACCGAAACCACCGTCTTCCAGAGCCAGAATACCCGCCGTATCGGGGCTGATCGATTTCAGCGTATCGATCTCGATCGCCGCCCCTGTCCGCCCGGCCGGTGCACTGGCAAGCGATGGTGCGGCCGGCATCGCCACGGAAGGCGGCGCCGCGGGTTCGATCTTGACGGGCTTTTGTTCGACCGGTTGAAGCTGCACCGGCGGCGCCAATCGCACGGGCCCGGTGGCAGGCGCCTGCGCCTGCGCCTGCGCGACCGTTGCAAGGCCCACCATCCCGGCAATGACTATTCCCGGCAGAATATAATGCCGGGGAAAAATTCCATTCCTGGATGCGAGATGCTCAGCGCGGGAATTGATCATCTGGAAGGACTTTTTCAATAGTGCTGTTCGGCGCCGGAATATCCCACGTGGCAAGGAAGGCGGCACCCCCAACAAGCAAGGCGAGAACGAGAATCATGACGAATTTTGATAAGCTTTTCATGGTCAATCTTGTAGCCGGAATTGTCCGACAGAGCCAGAGTTCACGTTCATAAATAGTGCTTTCAGGCGATTTTAGCCAAAAAGTCAGTTTATGACGTCGATCTTTTTGCCATGTCGGACTATATAATGGGTTCAAACTATGGCATTTTTTCGGCAGGCATTTGGGTCTTCGATGACGGATACACAAGCAGAAACGGCGGCGACGCAAAATAACCGGCTGCATTTGACGCGACCCGTCGTGATGATCGGGTTGATGGGGGCGGGAAAAAGCCGAATCGGGCGGGAGCTGGCGACAAAGCTGAAATACGAATTCGTCGATGCGGATGACGAAATCATTGAGGCCGCCGGGTGTTCGATCGCTGATATTTTCAGACTGTATGGCGAACAAGCCTTCCGCGATGTCGAAATGAAGGTGATCACCCGACTGCTCGATGGACCGCCCCGGATCATCGCCACCGGCGGCGGCGCTTTCATGAACGGAAGCGTCCGCCGGAAAATAGCGGACAGCGGAATATCAATCTGGCTGAAAGCCGATATCGACGTCCTGGTCGAACGGACGGGGCGACGCAAAGGCCGACCGTTGCTGGAAAACGGCGACCCGAAAGCGATCCTTCAGAAATTGATGAACCAGCGCTACCCCGTGTATCAGGCCGCGGATATTGTCATCACTTCACGGGATGTGCCCATCGACGAAACTGTCGACGAGGTCGAAACGGCCCTCGAAAACTTCCTGATATCAGGCAAACCGCAAAGAAACGAGACGACATGACCGCGACCGATCAGAACACCCCCGACGATGCCCCGACGACGACAGAATGCCTGCGGCTGGACCTTGGCCGGCGATCTTACGATATCGTCGTCGGCGAAGGCTTGCTGGAAACGGCGGGCGAGCGTATCGCGCCGCTGATGCGGGGGAACAGCGCCGTGATCATAAGCGATGACACGGTCGCGCCGATTTACCTCGACCGGGTCGCCACGTCGCTTGAAAAATCGGATATCGGGGTCTCCTCCATCGTCGTCCCGGCCGGCGAACAGACGAAGACTTTTGACCACCTTCAGAACCTGACCGAGCGTTTGTTCAAGGCATCCGTTGAGCGCACCACGATGCTGGTCGCCCTGGGTGGCGGGGTCATCGGCGATCTTGCCGGGTTTGCCGCCGCCATCACCATGCGCGGACTTGATTTCGTCCAGATCCCGACAACCATGCTGGCCCAGGTCGATAGTTCCGTCGGCGGCAAGACCGGCATCAATTCCGCCTTCGGCAAAAATCTGATCGGTGCGTTTCATCAACCACGGCTGGTTCTGGCCGACCTTGAAACGCTGGACACCCTGCCCCACCGCCAGTTGCAAGCCGGTTACGCCGAAGTCGTCAAATACGGACTGATCGATAATATTGCTTTTTTCGACTGGCTTAACAGCAATGGCCCGTCACTGCTTGCCGGCGACCGGTCGGCCCAACGCCATGCGGTACTAACCAGTTGCGCCACCAAGGCAAGCATCGTCGCTGAAGACGAGAGAGAGCACGGACGCCGGGCCTTGCTTAATCTGGGCCACACCTTCGGCCATGCGCTGGAAGCCGAAACGGGATACGGCGAAGCGTTGCTGCATGGTGAAGCCGTTGCCATCGGCATGGTCATGGCATTCGATTTTTCCGTCCAACTGGGATTATGCCCGACCGCCGACGCAGAAAGGCTGCGCCGTCACCTGCTGGGCGTCGGCCTGCCGGTTGACGTAAGCGGGCTGGCAACTCCGGCGTGGACCGCCGAACGCCTGGTTGCCCATATGGGGCTGGACAAGAAGGTCGCAAACGGCGTCCTGACGTTCATCCTGAGCCGTGGCATCGGCAAGGCTATTATATCACGCGACGTGAAGACCGACGACCTGACCCGGTTCCTGAATGGCTTTATCAACGGATAACAACCATGCTGATTACCCTTATCATTATTTTCGTATTGCTGATTTTATCGGCTTTCTTCTCCGGTTCGGAAACCGCCCTGACGGCGGCCTCCCGGCCATTGATGCATCAGCTTGAACAAAACGGTAACGTCGGCGCGGCCAGGGTCAACCGCCTGCTGGACAATCGTGAACGCCTGATCAGCGCCATTCTGCTGGGGAATAATCTCGTCAATATCCTGGCCTCGGCACTGGCGACCAGCATTATGATCACCCTGGCCGGTGAGGCCGGTGTGCTTTATGCGACGTTGACGATGACCCTGCTTGTCCTGATTTTTTCAGAAATCCTGCCCAAAACATATGCCATTCGCAATGCCGATCAGATGTCGCTGTCCATCGCCCCTTTGGTCAGCGCATTGGTCTTCGTTCTGCTACCGGTGACTAGCGCGATCAACCTGCTTGTCCGGGGTTTCCTGAAAATCTTCGGGGTCAGCTACCGCGCCGGCGAGGCCTTTTCGTCAACCGCCGAGGAATTGCGCGGCGCCATCGACCTGCATAGCGATCAGGACCGTGCGATCGAACACGAACGCGCCATGTTGCGCAGTGTTCTTGACCTCGCGGAAGTTCAGGTTGGTGAAATCCTGATCCACCGCAAGGATGTAACGATGGTCGACGCGGGCCAGCCGCCGGAAAAAGTGGTCGAGGAAGTTCTCGCCAGTCCCTACACCCGTATTCCCCTGTGGCTGGGCGAGCCGGAAAATATTGTCGGTGTGTTACACGCCAAGGCGCTGTTGCGAGCGGTCAGGGCGCAGCAGGAAGGGGATACTCTCGACGTGGTCGAACTGGCGGCAAAACCCTGGTTCATCCCCGAACAGACCAACCTGCTGGATCAATTGCAGGCCTTCCGCCAGCGCCAGGAGCATTTCGCCCTGATGGTCGATGAATACGGAAGCTTCATGGGGATCGTCACGCTGGAGGATATCCTTGAGGAAATCGTCGGCGAAATCAGTGACGAACACGACGAAACCCTGCCCGGCGTCGTTGCCAGTGCCGATGGCAGCTATATCGCCCAAGGCAGTGTCACTATTCGCGACCTAAACCGGGAATTCGGCTGGGGATTGCCGGACGAGGAAGCGGCGACCATAGCGGGGCTCATACTCCACGAAACCCGACGCCTTCCGGAACAGGGCCAGGTTTTCATGTTTCACGGCATGAAATACGAAATCTTGCGCCGCTTGCGTCAACAAATCACGTCGATCAAAATCACCCCGCAAACGGAATCTGAACGACTTCTCAAAAAATAGAGTGGTGGATTATTTCCGCAATTTGATAGCGATACACTTGGTTTTTTGCCAACGTTTCCCATATGCTAAAAACACAGCCGTTTGGCATTAATGGATGAAAAGGGGGAAATCATGCATCGGTCAATCATACCCAATGTCATCAACGAATCCGACGTGCGCGGCCTGAAGCGCACCGACACTGCCTTTACCGCGGCAAAGGAAATGCGGACACGGAACATCGCCGCCCTTGTCGTCACCGATGAAGATGACAAACTGATCGGTATCGTCACCGAACGGGACCTGACCCGGAAGGTTATAGCCGAAGGCAAGGACCCCCAAAAGATCACGCTGGATCTGATCATGACCGGCAACCCGGAAACCCTGACGCCCTTGGACCACGCAGGGGATGCCCTGGAAACCATGCGGACCCACGGCTTTCGGCATTTACCGGTGGTCGACGGCGAACGCATCGTTGGCATGGTGTCGATCCGCGACCTGTATTCCGCCGTCAAGGTTCATCTGGAAGACAGCATTCGCGAAACCGAGGCCTATGTTTTCGGAGACCGCTACGGGGCCTGATCCCGAGCCATCTCACATTCGTCGACAAAAGCCCGGCGCTTTTGCTCGTCTCGACATAACATGACACACGACAGAGGAAGCCATGCCCCTACCGGACCCCGTTGCACGTCAGCACATTCATACGCGCCAGATCCGCTGCCAGGGGTTTCTTCGTGACGATGGCCTGTGGGACATCGAAGGTGAAATGATCGACAGCAAAACCTACTCCTTTGAAAACAAGGATCGTGGGACCATCAACGGCGGCGATCCCATTCACCAAATGCTGCTGCGGCTGACCGTCGACGACGCCCTGAAGGTTCACGACATTGAAGCCGTCACCGAAAACGCCCCCTATTCGATCTGCGGCACTGTCACCCCCGCCTTGAAATCGCTGATCGGCGCGTCCATCAAGCCCGGCTGGCGCCGCGATGTGATCAAAAGCTTTGGCGGACTCCACGGCTGCACACATTTGACCGACATGTTGCTTGGACCGATGGCCGTTACGGCCTGGCAAACCATCATGCCGGCCCGCAAGAAACGGCAATCGGCAGGCCCGACGGGAGAAAAGCCCGTCCTGCTGGATAGCTGCCACGCGCTGGCATCCGACAGCCCAATTGTCGCCCGCGACTGGCCGGAATTTTACCGCCCGACGCCTGAATAGCCCGTCCTTTCGTCACCGCCGGTCACCGGCGTAACGTCCCCACCGATGGTTCGTGGGGGTGCGTTCGATTGTTTCGCTTATATTTGATAACAATTATCATTTGCAAATCAAATCAAAAAAGCTATATATCTGAATACGGTGCTCAGCATGATTGCCATTTGGTGACCGAGAAACGTTAAGGTATTGGAGAAATTATGAAAATTATTAAAGGCCTGCTTGTCGGAGGCTTTGCCGCGTCGCTCCTTCTGAGTGCCGCTTCGGCATCTTCCGCCGAGGTTAATCTATATTCGTCCCGCCAACCATTTCTGATCGACCCCCTGCTCAAAGCCTTCACCGATGAGACCGGGATCAAGGTCAACATGGTTTACCTGAAAAAAGGGATGCTTGAACGCCTGAAGGCGGAAGGCAGAAACAGCCCGGCCGACCTTGTGTTGACATCCGATGTTGGCAATCTGAGTAATCTGGTTGAGGCCGGTTTGTTACAGCCGGTGAATTCAAAGATTCTGAATGCCAATATTCCGGCCAACCTGCGCCAACCAGATGGCCTCTGGTATGCCCTGACGACCAGGGCACGGGTTATTTTCGCCCATAAAGAGCGTGTCAAGAGCGATGACGTGATGACCTACGAAGATCTTGCCGCGCCCCGTATGAAGGGCCGCGTCTGCGTCCGCTCGGGAAAGCACGAATATAACATATCTTTGCTGGCGTCGATCATCGCCGACAAGGGCGAAGTGGCCGCCGAAACCTGGGCCAGGGGCGTCAAAAACAATCTGGCCCGTCGTCCACAGGGTAATGATCGCGCCCAGGTCAAAGCGATTTACCAAGGGGAATGCGATGTTTCCCTCGGCAACACCTATTACATGGGCAAGATGGCTACCAACGACAAAGATCCTGTTCAAAAAGAATGGGCGAAATCGGTCCGTATCATCTTTCCCAACCAAAAGGGACGCGGAACCCACGTTAACATCAGCGGGGCCGGCGTGACGAAAAGCGCCAAAAACAAGGCTAATGCCGTCCGGTTGGTCGAGTTCCTGGCAGGCGACAAGGCTCAGGAAATGTATGCCAGGGGTAACTTCGAATATCCTGTCAAATCCGGCGTGCCGCTGCATCCTCTGGTCGCTTCATGGGGCACCTTCAAAGCCGATAAGGTCCCCATGTCCAAAGTTGCGGCGCAAAGAACGCTGGCAACCCGGATCATGGATCGTGTCCGCTTCGACAACTAGCGGCACCTAAGTATTAGAATGATTGGTTATATATGACGGCGATGATCACACCAGCGACACCGGCACGCAAGTCGCGCAGTGGCTCGATGTCGTGGTTCAACGGCTGGACGGTCGGGACCGTCATTATCGCCGTCATCGTCACCCTGCCGATCGTCGCCGTCATATTTATCGCCCTGACCCCGAGCGACGATATCTGGGGCCATCTCGCCTCGACCGTTCTGCCGCTTTATATCGAAACAACACTGCTGCTGATGATCGGTGTCGGGCTGGGAACGTTGATCATTGGCGTCGGCACGGCGTGGCTGGTCAGCATGTGCCGGTTTCCGGGGAAGACCATTTTCGAATGGGCCTTGTTATTGCCGATGGCCATGCCGGCCTACGTCATCGCCTATATCTATACCGATATTCTGGAATACGCCGGGCCGATACAGGTCTTGCTGCGGGAAACCTTCGGCTGGGCCACCCGACGGGATTACTGGTTTCCGGAAATCCGCTCGCTCGGCGGCGCCATTTCGATGATGACGCTGGTCTTGTACCCATACGTCTACCTGCTATCGCGTGCCGCTTTCATGGAACAGTCAATCTGCGTACTGGAAGCGAGCCGCGTCCTGGGCCGTGGCCCCTACAGAAGCTTCTTTTCGGTCGCCCTGCCGCTCGCCAGACCGGCCATTATCATCGGTATTTCTTTGGTCCTGATGGAGACCCTCAACGATTTCGGGACCGTCGACTTTTTCGCTGTCAGCACGTTCACCCTTGGTATTTATGATGTCTGGTTGAACATGAACAACGTATCGGGTGCGGCGCAGTTGGCGGCGACGTTACTGTTGTTCGTCGTCGCCCTGGTTATGGCCGAACGCTTTGCCCGACGTAAAAAAAGGTTTCACCACACGACCACGAAATACAAGGCCCTGCCCGGCTACCTGCTTGATGGACGCAAGGGGGTTCTGGCGACGCTGGCCTGTTCCCTTCCGGTTCTTTTTGGCTTCGTCCTTCCGGCCTCGGTTCTTGTTGAATATTCAATCGCCCATTTCAAGACATCCATGAATGTCGATTTCGTCGGATACGCGTTCAACAGCTTCATGCTTTCATCGCTGACCGCCGTGCTCGCCATCGGCATCGGTATCTTCATGGCCTATGGCGTCCGGCTGAAAAACGACAAGCTACTGAACATCATGGTGCGGCTCGCCAGCCTGGGATATGCGGTGCCCGGTGCGGTGTTGGCCGTCGGCGTGCTGGTGACGCTCGGGGCGATCGACAATGGCGTCGATGGCTTCATGCGCCGGACGTTTGATATTTCCACCGGCCTTTTGCTTAGTGGTTCCATCGCCGCCCTGACTTTTGGTTATCTGGTCCGTTTCATGGCGATTTCGTTCGGCAGCGTCGAAGCCAGCCTGGGCAAGATCACCCCCAGCATGGACGGCGCCGCCAGAAGCCTTGGTCATGGCCCGTTCAAGACCCTGAAGCGCGTTCACATGCCGCTGATCCGTGCCAGCGTCTTGACCGCCGGCATGATGATCTTCGTCGATTGCATGAAAGAACTTCCGCTAACCATCATTTTGCGGCCGTTCAATTTTCAAACCCTGGCCACATTCGTTCATGAATACGCATCCGACGAGCAACTGGGCGCGGCCTCGCTAGCGGCGCTTTCAATCGTTGGCTTCGGTATCGTACCCGTTATTATTCTCAGCGTCGCGATTACCCGGTCCAGGCCCGGATATGCAAAGGGGCAGGCGTCATGAAGGGTCTACACATCGTCGGTCTCAGCCATTCCTATGGCAAACATCAGGTTCTGGACAAAGTCGGCCTGTTGATCCCTGCCGGTGAGTTGGTCTGCCTGTTGGGGCCATCGGGCTGCGGCAAATCGACATTGTTGCGTCTATCCGCCGGGCTTGAGAAAGTTCAGATGGGAACCATCGCCATTGACGACATCCCCGTCGCCACCGCCGACCTGCACGTCCAACCCGAACACCGGCACATAGGCTTGATGTTTCAGGATTACGCGCTGTTTCCACACCTCAGCGTGATCGAAAATGTCACCTTCGGACTGCTTGGCATGAGGACCGACAGGGCCAACCAACGCGGTATGGAGATGCTGGACCAGTTCGGCATGACGGCCTATGCCGACACCCACCCGCACACACTTTCCGGTGGCCAGCAGCAGCGGGTTGCGCTGGCCCGGGCGCTTGCCCCGAAACCAAAATTATTGCTTCTGGACGAACCGTTCTCCGGTCTGGACACCAACTTGCGCCAGATGATCCGCGAAGAAACTCTCGGCGTCCTTAAACAAAGTGGCGTCGCCACCCTGATGGTCACGCATGACCCGGAAGAAGCCATGTTCATGGCCGACCGGATCAAGATCATCGGCGCCAACGGGCGAATATTGCAGGCCGGGCGACCGCACGAAATCTATTACCACCCGAACCATGAATTCGTCGCCAAGCTGTTCGGCATGATGAATCGCTTTGAAGGCGCCGTTAGCAACGGTCATGTTGAAACGCCATTAGGGTCCGTCGCCACGGACCTTGAAGACGGAACGCTTGCCCAGGTCTTGATCCGCCCCGAAGGCGTCATACTGGAAAGCGGTGGCAAGGGCCAAAACACCAGGGTCGACGTCACCTCCAGCCATCTGCTGGGCCACGACAACATCGTCCGGGTCCGTCTTCCCGAAGGAGAGCACAGGGAACTGTACGTTCGCATTCACCGCACCTTCGAAGTCGAACTCAAAAAAGACCTGACGGCACGGATCGACCCGGAATACGCCTTTGTCTTTCCCGTTACGGAGTCGCCTCAAGCCGTCAAATCGGCTATCATCAAGGCCGGGACCTGAGGAATCACACGCATGGTAGAGCTTTCCGAAACTTTTGAACTGGAATGCGAAACGCTGGACCGGGACCACCAACGTCTGATCGAAATGGTCAACGGCATCGTTGCCATGATTGATTCGGGAAAAACCGATGCATGCGAAAGCAGCGTGCAAGAATTCGTCGCCGTTGCCAAGGCGCACTTCAGCCGCGAAGAAAGGCTATTGACGAAAGTCGGATATCCCAACGTCGGAATGCATCAGGCGCACCATCGGGAACTCAACAAAAAAATGGAACATCTGCTGGAATTTGCAGGCATGGCCGCCGTCAACGAAATGGCCCGCGAAAGCCTGAAGAAAGAGCTGGTATTCTTCGTGATGGACGACATCATCACCACGGACCTGGACTTCAAGGAATTCGTCGCCGGGCAACAGGGTTGATGGCGGTCTGCTAGATATCCAGAATAAGAGTTTCGCCGGGTTCGGCCCGTGATGAACAGATCATGATCGCCGTATTACCCGATATTTCATGATCATCGAGAAACATGTCGCGATGATCAGCCCTGCCGCCTAGCAGGTTAATGTGGCAGTTGCCGCAAGTCCCCTGTTCACAGGACCATTCCACCGCAATGCCCGCTTCCCGGATGACATCCAGGATAGATTTGTCCGGCGGCACGGTCAGGGTTTTGCCCTGACGCGACAGGACGATGTCGAAAGCCTGGTTCGGAACCGTCGGCAGATCCTGCGGCACCGGCGAAAAACGCTCGAAGCGAACGCTGTTTTCCGGCCAGTGAGCCGCCGCCCTGCTGGCCGAATCGATCATACCGGACGGCCCGCAAACATAGACGCACACACCGTCCACCGGATCGGCCAGAATACTCTTCAGATCGATGCCGCGCGTTACATTTCCGCCATCGTGATAGACCGTCAGACGGTCACCGAAGAGCTCTTTGACCTCGCTGGCGAAGGCCGTTGTTTCGGCACTGCGGGTACAGTAATGAAGGGTTGCTTTGCCCCCCTTTGCTTTCAATGCCCGCCCCATGGATAACAGTGGCGTAATGCCTATTCCACCGGCGATCAACAGGTGCTCGGTAGCGTTTCCGTTCAGCGGAAAGTTATTTCTTGGCGGGCTTGCCTCAACGATATCGCCGATCGCCAGATTGTCATGCACCCAGGTCGAACCGCCCCGACCGTCAGGTTCCTTCAGCACGGCAATAACATACCGGTCGCGTTGCGCCGGATCACCGGCCAGCGAATAAGAACGCCGCTGTCCGTTTCCCGTGAAAATATCAATGTGGCTTCCGGCCGTGAACGCCGGCAAATCGCCGCCGTCTTCGGCGACCAGGTCAAACTTTTTGATGTCGGCTGTCAACGGCTCGACGGCATCGACGCGCAACCGCAGCCGCGGCTCAATAATTGCTTTCGGAACCTTCTGGTCGGCGTCCAGCATCAGCCGCTCGACGATGTCGCCACCGAGAATATGGCGTTCCAGGATATCGTCGATATCCTGCCGGGTGTCGAACCGGTACCACGTCGCTTCCGGGTAGATGACCATGACCGGTCCCAGTTCACAGCGATCCAGACACCCGGCCTTGTTGATTCTGATCCGGTCAATCTTCAATTGCTTCGACCTGATCTTCATATATGTGTGCAGGTCTTGCGCCCCCCTGGCGGAACAACTCCCCCGGGGGTGGCCGGGTTCTCTTTCATTGATGCAGCAGAAGACATGGATATCGTAAACAAGCCTCCGGTTATCGTCATCGTCCGCCATTTGTCGCCTTCACACAGAGTTCATCGCATACGCCATCAACACACGGTCAACGACAGGTTCGTTTTAAAGTGGCGGTTAAGAAGAATATAGCCCCGTCAGCCAGATGATCGACCGCGCATAATGTAGCGGATTTTCCCGATTGCCCGAGGTGTCCGATGATTGGCTGCCGGTTTCCCTATTCGCCGGAACTCGCCGCGATCCCGGAATCGTGTCCGAACGGCACGATTGCCCCAATTCCGTGACCGGCCAGATCATGGCCGACGTCGGTAGCGGCGGCGCGGAAGTAGCTGACAATAAAGGCCCGAATAGCGGATGTCCGATTGGAAATGTGACGATGCTCCTCAACGAGGGCGCAAAGCTGATGAATGTCCATGCCTTCGCGCAGGCAGATCTCCTCCAGCGCTCTCCAGTTTTCCAATTCAAGGCGAATACTGGTGCGCCGGCCATTGATCGTCACATTTCTGCTGATCAGCGAATTCCCGGGCATCAAGTACTCCTCCGTATTATCGAATATTGAAAAGCGTACACGGTATCGACACGCCTCAGGCATCGCCACAGTTTTTCCCCAAGTAAGGGTAAAGCTAAACCATTTTATTCCGGATGAGAAGCGTTTCTCCGTACCATCACTGTCAAAAAAGTCACCTATGCACTTTCACCTGGTGACATCGTTTGCAACGATAGGGCGTGAATGTCCGATCTCATTTCTTCAACCAAGGCCTCATAAACGAGCCGTTGTCGCTGAACCCGTGACTTGCCCTCGAATGCGGCAGAGACAACCTCTACACTAAAATGACTCTCCCCACCGGGGCGGGCACCGGCATGCCCGGCATGCTTGTGGGACTCGTCGACAATTTTCAACCGCTCGGGCGCCAGCGCCTCGGTCAGCTTCTTTTCCATGACGGCAGCGACGCGCATTTCAATTCCTGTTTCTATTCTGATATACCCTTTACTTCTGGCATTAAGATGGCGTCTGAAGCAAGAAATTCAATCCCTAATATCAATCTATCTGTACAGGAACGTCGCCACGTGAAATCGGAACGCCGGGCTTATCTGTTGTTGTTGCTTGTCATCGTCCTGTGGGGGGTGAACTGGCCGATCATGAAAGTCGGCCTGCAGCATATCACACCCCTTTGGTTTACCGCCATCCGGCTGCTGCTGGGGGCTGCATTCCTGTTCGCCCTGCTGGCGTTTCAGGGGCGTCTGGCCTTGCCGGTGCGGAGCGACTTGCCCGCCTTCCTTTCCGTCGCGATTTTGCAATTCACCGTCGGCCTGGCGTTGGTCCATATCGCCCTCACATGGGTTGAGGCCGGGCGCTCGGCGATTCTCGCCTACACGACGCCGCTGTGGGTCATGCCGATGGCCGCTCTAGCGCTGGGTGAACGCGTTACGTTGGCCAAGGCCGCCGGACTGGTGCTCGGAATAATGGGGGTCGGCGTGCTGTTTAACCCCGCCGCCTTCGATATGTCGGACCGTCATCAGATAATCGGCAACGTCATGCTGATCGCCTCGGCGTTCACCATGGCAGTGGTTATCGTCCATATCCGCCGTCATAAATTTATCGCTACGCCCTTGCAGCTAATGCCCTGGCAAATGCTGGCGGGAGGCGTATTGCTGGCTATTGGGGCGTTCATTTTCGAAGGTATTCCGAAGATAGAAATGTCGCTGCCGGTGCTGACCATTCTGGCCTATAACGGCCCCATCGCATCCGCCCTGTGTTTGTGGGCCTACGCCACCGTCATGCGCAGCCTGCCCGCGACCAGCACGGCGTTCGGCTCGCTCGGCGTTCCCGTCGCCGGCATGATCTTTTCCAGCCTGGCGCTGGGCGAACCGCTGAGTGGCGACAAGACCGTCGGCCTGTCTCTGATATCAGGCGGCGTCGCTATTCTGGTGTTCGCGGATCTTGGAAAAAAACGCTCAAAGGACTAACCCCGCCAGCTGTTGCCGATCCAACAATTATTGCCTGCAACACTTGCCAGATACCGCCGGTAGCCTCATATTCAGCCTAGGTCGCTGGTTTTCAAGAAATTTACGGACAATGCCCGGTAGCGCACAAAAAAAAGAAGAGCCCGCCAATTCCACGGAAAGAGGCAAACGCCGCAAGAAGATGTTCAAAACGAGCATGTTCAGCGCGGCCCCGCAAGCGTGCCCGAACACCCGTTTCTGCCAGTGGCCGGGATGCGGCGATATCGGCGAACATCGGGCGCCCCATTCCCGCGAGCAATTGAGCAAGCACCGCTGGTTTTGCCTTGACCATGTACGGCAATACAACAGGTCATGGAATTATTACGACGGCATGAGCGACGAAGAAGTTGAAACCGACGTTCGGCGCGACACCACCTGGAACCGTCCTTCCTGGCCCCTCGGCACGGAAAAAAATTTCAGGCGCAACGGCGAAGGCATTCATATCGACGATTACGGCGCTTTCGGCGACCCGGGCGACGCCACCGCCCCGGACGATGAATTCAACGAGCCGCACTTTTCGAGCCGCCCCAAACCCGGCACCCCGGAAGCGCTGGCGCTGGCGCTGTTTGATCTTCACCCGCCGGTATCCCTGAGCGATATCAAGGTCCGATACAAGGCCCTGGTAAAACGCCATCACCCCGACGCCAATGGTGGCGACAAGGGCGCCGAAGAAAAATTCAAACAGGTCAGTCAGGCCTATCAGACCCTGATGGCCGAACTCAGCGAATAGCCGGCCCGATTGATTCCCATTGACGAACACGAAACACCCCCTTACCCATCAACTTTCATTATTTTTGCCGAACACTGGATTGACCCGCCATGACCGCTATTGAGACCATGCCCGAAAAAACATCGAGCTTTCCCCTTGACGCGCCTGACATCACGATTTCCGTCCGCGAGGTTTTCGGCATCGACAGCGATTTGAACGTTCCCGCCTTCAGCCTGGGCGAGGAACATGTCCCGGAACTGGATCCCGCCTACCTGTTTGACCACGATACGACTCTGGCCATTCTCGCCGGATTTTCCCATAACCGCCGAGTCATGATCCAGGGCTATCACGGCACCGGCAAGTCGACCCATATCGAACAAGTGGCGGCGCGGCTGAACTGGCCGTGCGTACGGGTTAATCTGGATAGCCACATCAGCCGTATCGACCTTGTCGGCAAGGACGCCATCGTGCTGAGCCAAGGCCAACAAGTCACCGAATTCCGCGAAGGCATCCTGCCCTGGGCCTTGCAGCACCCGACGGCGTTGGTGTTCGATGAATATGATGCCGGGCGTCCGGACGTGATGTTCGTGATTCAGCGCGTTCTGGAGGTCGAAGGCAGGTTGACCCTGCTTGATCAGAACCGGGTGATCCGGCCACATCCCTTCTTCCGTCTGTTTTCCACCACCAACACCATCGGCCTTGGCGATACCACCGGCCTGTATCATGGCACCCAGCAAATCAACCAGGGCCAGATGGACCGCTGGAACATCGTCGCCACCCTGAATTATCTGGCCCATGACGCCGAAGTCGCCATCATGCTGTCCAAGGTTCCGGGCTACGACACGCCCGAGGGCCGCGAACAGATGAACGCCATGGTCGAACTGGCGGATTTGACCCGCGCCGGCTTCATCAATGGCGATATTTCGACCGTGATGTCGCCCAGAACGGTCCTGACGTGGGCTGAAAACACCGAAATTTTCAAAGACCTGAAAACCGCCTTCCGGCTGACCTTCCTGAATAAATGTGACGAAATGGAACGCCCGGTCGTCGCCGAGTACTATCAGCGGTGCTTTGGCGAAGACCTTCCGGAATCGGCAGCCCGCACGACGGTGCTATAGCGAACCATGGCCTGGAGCGAATCGCCACCCGACCTGATCAAGCGGGTAACGGAATCGACCGTCAAGTCGATCGCCGGCAGGGGCGATATTGACGTTTCCTTTATGTCGGGAAACGAAGCCAGAGTTGCCACCAGCGGCGCCAGCGTTCGCTTGCCGACACCGCCAGAGTCCAATATTTCGCCGGCCGACATTACCCGCCTGCGCGGCGCCGCCGATGCCGTGGCCTTGCGGATACGGTATCACGACGCCGACCTGCATCGCCGTTGCCGCCCCACCGGCAAGGACGCCGCCCAGGTGTTTGAGCGGGCCGAACAGGTCCGCGTCGAAGCGCTGGGCGCCCGGCGCATGTCGGGGGTTTCACAGAACCTGTATGCGATGCTGGAAAGTCGCTGCCTGGCGAAAATGCCGGAACCCGGTGAGCAACGAAGCGAAGGTTTGCTGCCGGAGGCGCTCGGCCTGATTTTGCACGAAAAACTGAGCGGCTACAAACTGCCGGAGGCCGCCGACCCTATTCTGAAACACTGGAAGTCCTACATCGATGATCGGATCGGCTGGCAACTCGAAAAGGCCATCGAGAACATCGATGACCAGGAAACCTTTGCCGTCACCATAACCGACATGATCGACGCGCTCGAGTTGTCCGATGACAGCGACGCGGAACCCGACGACGAAGATGAAAACAACGACGAGGACTCAAATTCCGACGATCAGCAACCCGACAGCAGCGAAAGCAGGAGCGACAGCCAGTCCGAAATGGACGAAGACGGCGGCGACGGCGAACAGGGAGCGTCCGATATGGGGGCCGACGCCGAAGACGGCATGGCCGACGGCGGCACCGAACCGGCAGGCCCCCGCGACCAGCAGGATCAGTGGCCATCCAATTCCGGCGGCGAAACCCCCTATCGCGCCTACCACACGGGGTCGGACGAGGTTATCGGCGCCGAGGGATTGTGTGAGCCAGAGGAACTCGGGCGGCTTCGGGCGCAGTTGGACCAACAACTGTCCCGTCTGCAAGGCGTCGCGGCGCGGCTCGCCAATCGCCTGCAACGTCGCCTGTTGGCCAAGCAGACCCGATCATGGGATTTTGACCTGGAAGAAGGGATTCTGGACGCCAGCCGATTGACCCGTGTGGTCACCGACCCAATGCATCCGTTGAGTTTCAAACAGGAAACGGACAGCGATTTCCGCGACACCGTGGTCTCTCTGCTGATCGACAATTCCGGCTCCATGCGCGGCAGGCCGATTACGGTGGCGGCCATGAGCGCCGACATCCTGGCCCGGACGCTGGAACGCTGTGGGGTCAAGGTCGAAATCCTGGGCTTCACGACGCGGGCCTGGAAAGGTGGACAGGCCCGCGAAAAATGGGCCAACGACGGTAAACCAGCCGACCCCGGACGCCTCAATGATCTGCGGCATATCATCTACAAGGCCGCCGACATGCCCTGGCGTCGGGCCCGACGCAACCTTGGCCTGATGCTTCGCGAAGGCCTGCTGAAGGAAAATATCGATGGCGAAGCCCTGCTGTGGGCTCATAACCGACTGCTGGCACGCCCGGAACAACGGCGTATTCTTATGGTGATTTCCGATGGCGCGCCGGTTGATGACGCGACGCTGTCGGCTAATCCCGGAAATTACCTGGAAAAACACTTACGAGATGTTATCTACTGGATAGAGCAACGCTCCGATGTGGAGTTGACGGCGATTGGAATTGGTCATGATGTGACCCGCTATTATCAACGCGCCGTGACCATTTCAGATGCCGAGGAACTTGGTGGCACGATGATGCAAAATCTGACGGACCTATTCGACGAAGAGGCAAAATTGACGCCTGTCAAAAGGGCTTTGAGCATGCGTCAGTGAGGATCGTATTCGAAAGAAATCACCTTTCAGACGGTGTCATTTCCGTCATTGAAACAGGGGCTGAAGACAGTTATGTTGCATGACGTTGTCGTAAAATGCGGATTTATGAATGGCTGAAACGAAATACCGTCTCGTTACCCGAGCTGACTTCGATGGTGTCGTCGCTGGCGGCTTGTTGATTGAACTTGGTTTGATCGACGAGGTCGTGTTCGCCGAACCAAAGGAAATGCAGGACGGCAAGGTGGCCGTTACCGGCAACGATATCACCACCAATTTACCGTACGTCGAAGGAGTTCATTTGTGCTTCGACCATCACCTGAGCGAAACGGTACGCGTCGGGGCGCGGGAAAACCACATTATCGAGGCCGGTGCGCCGTCGGCGGCGCGGGTTATCTACAATTATTACGGTGGGAAAAAAGCCTTTCCGAGCATCCCCGAAGACCTGATCGAAGCGGTTGACAAGGCCGATTCCGCCCAGTATTCGGAAGAAGACATCCTCGCCCCCGCCCCTTGGACATTGCTCAACTTCATGCTGGACCCACGCACCGGCCTAAGCCGGTTCGGGCACTTCGATATTTCAAACCATCAATTGATGAAGGACATGATGATCTATTGTCGTCATCATCCGGTTGAAGAAATCCTGAAAATTCCGGATGTCGAACAGCGTTTGCATCTGTATGAAGAGCACGAAGAAGCCGCTGAAATGCAGATCACGCGCTGCGCCACGGTCCACGACAAACTGGTTATCGTTGACCTGCGCAAGGAAGAAACCGTCTATGCCGGCAACCGGTTCATGGTTTACGCCATATTCCCGGCCTGCAACATTTCGATCCAGGTCCTGCCCCACGAAGGTGGCGAGGTGACCGTTCTTGCCACCGGAAAATCGATCCTGAACCGCACATCGAAAACACATATCGGTCCGCTGATGCTGGAATACGGCGGTGGCGGCCACGATGCCGCGGGCACCTGTCGAATAGCCAACGCCGATGTCGACCGTGTTCTCAAAGAACTGACCCAACGCATCAACGCCGACGGTTAAGCTAAAGCGCGGCGGCAAGCCGGGCAATGGCTGCATCCATCTGCGCTTCCGGCACCGCCGCGTATCCTAGCAGCAAGCCCTGTTGGCCCCGTTCCGGGTCGGCATAGAACGTTGATAGTGGGTAGACACTCAGCCCCACGGCCGCCGCCCTGCGGGCCGCCTCGACATCGGTCATGCGCCGCGACATAGCGGGGCTGAAATACCCCACCAGATGCATCCCCGCATCCGCCGCATCGACCCGTAGCCGCCCCGAAAGATGGCGATCGGCAGCACTGACAAGCGCCCGCTGCCGGGACTCGTAAAGCTTACGCATCTTCCGTAGATGGGCGGCGAACGCGCCACTTTCGATAAAGCCGGCCAATGCCGGCTGAGCCAGAATCGAAGGATGATCGTCCAACGCTCGCCGGGCCTTGCGGAAATCCTCAACCAGATCAGGCGGCACAACCAGATAGCCAAGCCTGAGTGACGGGAAAAGTACCTTGGAAAAACTCCCCAGGTAGACGACCCGGCCATCGCGGTCAAGCCCCTGTAGCGACGCCAGCGGCTTGCCGGTGTAGCGATATTCACTGTCATAGTCATCTTCGATGATCCAGCCGTCAACCCGCGCCGCCCAATCCAGCAGTTCAAGCCGCCGTGACAGGGTCATCGTGATACCCAGGGGGTACTGCCGGGACGGCGCGACACAAACCAGGCGGGCTTCCGGCGCCATCTTTTCCGCGACCCTGACGTCGAAACCTTCATCATCAACGGGCACCGGGAACAGGCGCGCACCGGCCCCCATAAGCGCCCCGCCGACCCCCGGATACCCGGGATCCTCGATCAAGGCGGGATCACCATTGTCCAGCAACACATGGGCCGCCAGGCTGATCGCCTGTTGCGCCCCGGAAACAATAATCACCTCGCCCGCCGTACAATCAACGGCTCGCGCGGTCGCCAGATAGTCGGCAACAGCGCGACGCAACGGCAGGTATCCGGCGGGGTCGCCGGCCTGCAACAGCGATGCGTCCGGGTGGCGCCAGACCCGTGACATCAGACGTGTCCATATCCCAAAGGGAAAGTTTTCGGTATCAGGCTGGCCGGGAGAAAAGATCGAAACCGTGTCTCTTGCGCTGGCATGAAACGCCGCCAGAGCGCTACCGCGCTTCGATACACCGCTTTTTCGGCGCCGCGATGCCGACGATGCCGACTGTCGGGCCAACGCCGTCAACGCGACCTCCGGCAATTCCAACGATACGTAGGCCCCGGAACCGACCTTTGAGTCGATATAGCCTTCGGCGAACAATTGATCAAATGCCGTTACCACCGTATTCCGCGAAACGGCAAGATCATTGGCGAGAGAACGGGATGACGGCAACCGGGAACCGACCGCCAGCCGGCCATTTAGAATCAAATCCCGGATCTGCTCGTAAAGTTGTCGATACAAAGAAGTGCTGCTGTCCCGCTCCAGCCCAAGCGACAGCAACACCCGCGGCGCGCCCTGGACTGGTGACGGTTCGGTCATGATATGGCCTGCCTTTAATATAATGGACCCATCATTTTATTAAAAATGGATCTTTTTGCCAGTCCATTAATCGTTAATTGTGCCGCCATCACTCTTGAAAACAGGATACCAAACGATGACCAGCTATCAGCCCACCGCACGCTCAAGGGTAAAGCGGGCCCATGAACGGGCGCGCTACGACCACGACGCCGTGCACGCCATTTTCGATGCCATTCCCATGTGTCACATCGGATATGTGATCGACGGCCAACCCTACGTCACCCCGACCATCCAGTGGCGCGTCGATACCCGCCTGTACTGGCATGGTTCGTCAGCCAGCCGAATGATCAGGGCCATCTCCTCCGGCGCCCCGGTGTGCGTCACTGTCAGCGCCTTCGATGGCTATGTTATGGCCCGTTCGCCGTTTCATCACAGCGCCAACTACCGCAGCGCCATGGCCTTCGGACAGGCCCGGGCGGTCGCCGGACACGACGAAAAGGAAATGTCGCTTCGCCAGATGTTCGATCACCTGTTTCCCGGTCGCTGGGACGACGTTCGTGGCAATACCGAACAGGAATTAAAGGCAACGACGGTCATCGTCATGGATATAGAAGAGGCCTCGGCCAAGGTTCGTAGCGGGCCACCGGTGGATGATGAGGAAGACTACGATGGAGTTGACTGCTGGGCCGGCTCGCTTCCTGTTCAGGCCCGGTTCGGCGCGCCTGAAGCAGACCCGCGCCTGCGGCCGGGGATCGCCTTTCCCGATTATCTGAAACACCTCGCAGATTAAGGTCGAAACAAACAAGGCCCGCCAAAAAGGCGGGCCTTGATATGTCTGTCAAACCAGAACCCCGCCATCGGCGAGGAAAGGCAGCCCTAAGCTTCGGCCGCCGTGGCTTCGATAACTTTTTTGATTTTGCGTTTGATGCTGACGGCCTCGTCGGTCAGCTTGCCGTTGGCCGTTCCAAGCAGGAACTTGTCCAGGCCGCCCTTGTGTTCGATGGAACGAAGGGTACGTGTTGCAACGCGCATCCGCAAACCGGTGCCGAGAATGTCACTCATGACCGTTACATCCTGCAGGTTCGGCAGGAAACGCCGGCGCGTCTTGTTGTGAGCATGACTCACGTTGTTGCCGGATTGAACACCTCTGCCCGTAAGGTCGCAGCGTCTAGCCATCGGATGGTTCCTTGAAACACAAAAATAAACAATATGGGCCGCACGAATATGGCCCGCAAGAGGGCGTTTTCTACGGGATCACGCCCCGCCCGTCAAGGATAAAGGGTGCGGCCCGGGGATTTCTCTTCAGGCCATGGCTTTCTTCAGGTTTTCGTCCAGTTTATCTAGGAATTGCTGGGTCGTCATCCAGTGCTGATCCGGACCGATCAGCAACGCCAGATCCTTGGTCATAAAGCCTGATTCGACGGTCTCGACGCAGACCTTTTCCAACGTGTTGGCGAACAGTACCACTTCCGGCGTGTCATCGAAAATGCCCCGGTAATGCAGGCCACGGGTCCAGGCGAAGATCGAGGCAATCGGGTTGGTCGATGTCTCTTTACCCTGCTGGTGCATGCGGTAGTGGCGGGTAACCGTGCCGTGGGCGGCTTCGGCCTCGACCGTTTGACCATCGGGAGTCAACAACACCGACGTCATCAGCCCCAGCGAGCCGAATCCTTGCGCCACGGTATCGGACTGCACGTCGCCGTCGTAGTTTTTACAGGCCCAAACGAATCCGCCGTCCCATTTCAAGGCGGACGCGACCATATCATCGATCAGACGGTGCTCGTAGGTGATGCCGGCGGCTTTATACTTGGCTTCGAATTCGGCCTCGAAAATTTCCTGAAACAGGTCTTTGAAGCGACCGTCATAGGCTTTCATGATGGTGTTTTTGGTCGACAGGTACAAGGGCCAGCCCATGTTAAGGGCGTAATTCAGGCAGGCCCGGGCGAAACCGCGAATGGACTCGTCCAGATTGTACATGGACATGGCGACGCCGCCGCCGGGGAAATCAAAGACCTCGCGTTCGATGACCTCGCCGCCGTCATTGGGGACAAACGTCATCGTCAACTTGCCGGGGCCGGGAACCACGAAGTCGGTCGCCCGATACTGATCGCCGAAGGCGTGGCGGCCGATCACGATGGGCCGGGTCCAGCCGGGGACCAACCGGGGAACGTTCTTGCAAATAATTGGCTGGCGGAAAACCGTGCCGCCAAGGATGTTACGAATGGTGCCGTTGGGCGACCGCCACATCTGTTTCAGGCCAAATTCCTCGACCCGTGCTTCATCCGGGGTGATCGTCGCGCACTTGACCCCGACCCGGTGTTCCAGAATGGCGTTGGCGGCGTCAACGGTAATCTGATCATCCGTTTCGTCGCGCTTTTCAACCGAAAGATCGTAATATTTCAGATCCACATCCAGATAGGGCAGAATCAACTTGTCCTTGATGAAGGCCCAGATGATGCGAGTCATTTCATCGCCGTCGATTTCAACAATGGGGTTGGCGACTTTGATTTTAGCCATGGGCGGTGTCTCCATTCGGTAAATTAAATTGACTGATCACTTACAAGTGGCTGGTCAGCACTTCTTCCGATATGTCCGGAGCCGAAGCCAGCGCCGGGAATATCTTGTCGACGCTATCGACGACACTGAACAGATCCAAAATCCCGTGATGGCCGAAGCCACCGTCGGCGACGGCCTTGATCAGGTCCAGCAACGGCTGCCAGTAATGATTGATATCCAGCAACACCACCGGTTTCCTGTGCTGCTGCAATTGCTTCCAGGTCATAATTTCAATGACCTCCTCCAAGGTGCCAAGGCCACCCGGCAATGCCACGAAGGCATCGGACCGTTCAAACATGGCGCGTTTCCGCTCGTGCATGCTGTCGACCACGATCAGTTCCGTCAGGCCGGGGTTGCCGACTTCAAACTCTATGATGAACCGGGGGATGATGCCCGTCGCCTTGCCGCCGGCCTCCAGGGTGGCGCGAGCGACCATGCTCATCAATCCAATATCGCCGCCGCCATAAATCAGGTGGGCGCCACGATCGGCGATTTCGACGCCAAGGGCGCGCGCCGCCTTGCCGTACGCCAGATCATTGCCGGCCCGGGAGCCGCAAAACACGCAAAGGGAAGAGACGTTTGTCATGGGCGGCAGGATAAACAGCGCGGGGAGATTGTCCATCACGAAATATTGAAAAGATTCATCTTGTGGGCACAGCCGCTATCGGGGCAAATTCTCAAGTCGAGAATACCAGAGTCAATTACTCAACCACCACCAAAGGGAAACCACCATGACCGGACATCTTCGCACCCTGTTCCTCGCCAGTCTGGCCGTCGCTATCCTGGGCGTCAGCCTTTCAGGCCCCGCCCTTGCCGACGGACACCAAATCAAGTTCCGCAAATCGATCATGACCTCCATCGGTGGCACCATGGGTGGTCTGGTCGCCGTGCTGAAAAAACAGGCCAGCGCCGAATACGCGGCTCCCTTGGCGTCCAACATGAACGCGTTGGCGAAAATCGCCGGTGGTATCTTCCCGGAAGGGTCAGACTTCGGTGAAACCCGCGCCCTGCCCGCCATCTGGGAAAAACCGGCGGACTTCAAAAAGGCCGTCGCGGCCTTCCAGATGGCCGCGGCCAATCTCTCCAAGGTGGCCGACAGCGGTGATATGAGTTCCTTCGGGGCGGCCTTCGGGGCCCTTGGCAAGGCTTGCAAGGGCTGCCACGAGACCTTCCGCGAGAAGCGCGAGTAACACGCCCGGCGATGCGTACTGTCTGGCTCGCCCTGACCGCTTGGTGTTTCCTCTCCACCGGCGCCAAGGCTGGCGATGTCGAACGTGGCCATTACCTGTTCGACGCCGCCGGCTGTCTGGCCTGCCACACGGATAGCAAAAACGGCGGCCTGCCGCTGGCCGGCGGGCGGGCACTGAGCACGCCGTTCGGCGTCTACTACAGCCCCAACATCACGGCCGACCGGCAGTACGGCATCGGCACCTGGACAGAGGCGCAATTCCTGGCCGCCTTACGGCACGGCAGAAGCCCCGCCGGCGCAGCCTATTTCCCGGTATTCCCCTATACCACTTTCACGGCCATGAGTGACCGGGACATCGGCGATCTGTACGCCTATATCCTGAGCCTGCCGGCCGTACACAAGCCCAACCGGGACCATGAAACCGGACTCATCTTCGGCAATCGACTGCTGGCCGCAGTCTGGCAGATGCTGTTTTTCAAACCCGGCCCGATGGCCGCCGACCCGACCAAAAGCGCCAGTTGGAACCGCGGCGCCTATCTGGTGGAAGCGCTGGGCCACTGCGGCGAATGCCACACGCCGCGCGGCCGCCTTGGAAACCTGGAAAAAGGCTACAACATGGCCGGAACAAGACAGCAGCCGGGCGGCGCGTTGATCCCCAACATCACCTCGGACAGGCAAACCGGAATTGGAAAGTGGAGCGACGACGACTTGAAAGACCTGTTCACCATCGGCCTGCTGCCGGACGGGGATTTCGCTGACGGAGGCATGGCCGAGGTCATCACCAACACCACGAGCAAATGGACCGGAGACGACCTTGCGGCCGTCATAGAGTACCTGAGAAGCCTGCCGCCGGTGATCAACCGGATAGCGGCCAAAAAAACCAGCCCGGCCACCTGGTAGCACATTTCCGCTAACACATTGCGCAAGGCCCGCACGCGTACTAGGCTACCATATGTAGCGAATCCCTCCGCTTCGGAGGGGAATGATTTCGGATATGTGGAGAGACTGTTGAACCGGCCGTTTATCATCGCCGCCATCGGGATTGTCGTCGTCGCCGTGGCCATAGCACTTAACTTCATGCCGGGAGCGCCCGACGAAGAGGCCAGCCGCCCCGCCGTCACCGAAAAAGCTCGGAAAGCAACCCCCACCAGCCCCGTGGCGGAAGAAACCGCGGCGCCATCATTCGATGTCGTACGGATCAATCCCAACGGCGATTCGGTAATGGCCGGCCGGGCGGCGGCTTCCAGCACGGTCAGAATTCTCGACAACGGTACTGAAATCGGCAGCGTCAAGACGGATAATCGCGGCGAATGGGTGTTTGTGCCCGATCAACCAATGAGGCCGGGCAAGCACCGGCTTAACCTTGATATGTCAATCGACGGAAAAGCGCCGACCAGGTCATCGTCCGAGGTCGTCCTGGTGGTCCCGGAACACGGCAAGGACATCGCCGGGCAAGCCGGAAACGGCCGGACGCTGGCGCTGAAAATCGGGCCGGACGGCAAGGCCACCGTAATGCAAAGTCCGGGTCGCGGCAGCGGCGGAGCGCTGAGCGTCGATGCCGTTGACTACGATGAGAACGGCCAGCTCTTCATCAGCGGCCGGGCCAAACCCGGCGGCACCGTCCAGCTATACCTGAACAACCGGTTCATCGGCCATGCGCGGGCCGGCGCCGACGACGGCAGTGGCGGCGGGGTTTGGACCATGAGCCCCGAAAACCCCGTCGCGCCCGGCCTTTACACGCTGCGTGCCGATCATGTGGACAACGCCGGAAAGGTTCTGGCACGGGTCGAATTCCCATTCTCGCGGGCCGGGCCAATCGATAAAACCGCGATGAAAAAGGGCGATTACGTGATCGTTCAGCCGGGCAACAGCCTGTGGCGGCTGGCGCGCAGTTCCTATGGCGCCGGCACCCGCTATACGGTGATCTATCAGGCCAACAAGGAACAGATCGCCAACCCGGACCTGATTTACCCCGGCCAACGTTTCAAACTGCCTGACAATAACTAGCGCAATCATCATTGAGGAATTCCCCCGGTGCCGCTATATCTGTGGACGCGCACATAAATCGCCCGAGGACATTACCGCTTTGCTGAAATCCGTACTGGTACCGATCAATCCCGCTGGCTGGCCGTTTATCGGCCTGTTCGCCGCCTTCACCATCGGCCTGTTCTATGTCGCAGAACCGCTCGGCTGGGTCGGCGTCGTGCTGACCCTCTGGTGTACGTATTTCTTCCGCGATCCGGCCCGTGTCACCCCTGTCGCCGGCAACCTGATCATCAGCCCCGCCGACGGCGTTGTGCAACTGATCGACCGCGCCGCGCCACCGCCGGAATTGGGTATGGGCGATGCCGAACGGCCACGGGTTTGCGTTTTCATGAATGTCTTTAACGTGCACGTCAACCGGGCCCCGGCCAACGGCGCGATCACCGGTATAGCCTACCGACCGGGTAAATTTTTCAACGCGTCGCTCGACAAAGCCAGCGAGTTCAACGAGCGCATGAGCATTCGCATGACGACATCGGAAAACCACGACATCGCCTTCGTACAGATCGCCGGCCTGGTCGCCAGACGCATCAAATGCGACATCGTCGAAGGGCAGACCATCAAGGCCGGTGAACGTTTCGGGCTGATTCGCTTCGGCAGCCGGGTCGACGTCTACCTGCCGGACGGCGTCGAACCGCTGGTCGCCACCGGCCAATTGGCCGTCGCCGGAGAAACCGTTATTGCCGACGTCACATCCGGCGAGCCGGCCCGCATGGGCGAGAGTCGATAAGCCATGCACCGCAAACGACCACAGTGGCTGCACTTCAACAAGATGATTCCCAATATTCTGACCATCATGGCGCTTTCAGCCGGAATGTCGGCCATTCGCTTCGGGCTGGAAGATCGTTGGGAACCCGCGGCTCTGTCGATTTTGGCCGCCGCCATCCTGGATGCGCTGGATGGCCGTATCGCCCGCATTCTTAAGGGTTCCAGCAAGTTCGGTGCGGAACTGGATTCCCTGTCGGACTTCATCAGCTTCGGTGTCGCCCCGGCCATTATGTTGTATCTGTGGGCGATGCAGGATGCCGGACGGTTCGGCTGGATGCTGGCGTTGTTGTTCAGCGTCAGCATGGCGCTTCGGCTGGCCCGCTTCAACACCATGCTGGAAGACAAGGACCAACCGGCCTGGACTAAAAATTTCTTCACCGGCGTACCGGCCCCGGCCGCCGCCGGGCTGGTGCTGCTGCCGATGATACTGTCGTTTCAGTTTGGCGACGGCTTCTTCCGAGAGCCGGCCACCGTATCGCTGTTTTTGGTCGGAGTTGCGGCCCTGGTGGTCAGTTCGCTGCCGACCTATTCGTTCAAGAAAATCGCCATCAAGTCGAAGCATGTCGTGCCCGCGATGATCATCGTCGGCGCCTTCATCACGGTCTTGGTCAGCGCGCCCTGGACGACCCTGTCGGTGGTCATGTTGATTTACCTGGGATTGATCCCCATCAGCATACGCAGTTACCGCCGCCGCATGGCGGGTGACAGCGGCCCGGATGAAAGCGATGCCACCCCGAGAGACCCTATGGAAGCCCCCTGAGCCCGCCGGATAGTGATCATCCATGTGGGCCGTGGAGTTAACATTCATGGCTATTCGGCTATCTGCGTTTCGGCCCGCATTCAATGTACCGCGCGATGAAGCCTGACCGCCTTTCATCAAAAAAATACCGGCCCCCCAGGGGGCCGGTACATGTGTTCCATTCATTAGAAGCCTGCGCCGGTTTAGGTTCCGGCCGACGCCTTTATTGATTGGCGAGCCACGTTTTAAACAAGGTTTGGGGCTTGGCGTCCCGGATGTTGGGCCATATTTTATTGGCTTCAGCCACATTCTCATCCAGAGCATTGGCAAGCAGGCCTTTGCCGAGCCATTTCGCTTGCAAGTCGGGTGTGACGTTCAGGTACAACTTGCCGTTATGGATATTCCAGAGCAGAGGATCTCCGTCGAACTTTGTCTTCTGTGTCACGCCGAAGGCGCAAAAACCACCGTACTGCGGCATGTAGCGACTGGAGTCCGCTTCAAACATCCTTTTGTGCTCCTCCGATGCAAACCAGTAGATCGCGCCGTTACGCAACACGGCATGCTGGGCCGTGCCCAGTTGCGGCTTACCGTCGGTAAAGTAGTTCACGGTATCATAGCCGCGTAGCGCTAGCGGAGCCGGCGCATCGGTTGATTTCCCGGTAAAGGTCAACCCATGGCCGACATTTACGTCGTAGACATCGATCTGGCTTTGCTGACCCGCCAACGCCGACGAGACAAACAAGAAAGCCGACAAGGCAAATCCGGCCAAAGTTTTCAGCATATTGGAGGCGCGAAAAGTAACATGTAGCGAAGTCATGGCGATTGGTTTCCTGTTCTCTGTAAAGTGAAATGATCGTTCCGGTCGGTCACTCAGTGCGTCGGCCTGAGTGCCCGTACCGCATCAAGGACGTCTGCCGGTTCGGCGCGCGTGGTATAGTTTGATTCTACCTGGGCCCAGGCGATGCGACCGCTTCGATCGATCACATAGGTAGCGGGGACCGGCAAATCCCAGTCGCGCGCATCGTTAATTTCCGGAAGATCCAGCCCAAAGTCCTTATGCAACTGCCGTTCGGCATCAGTCATCGAGAAACTAAGACCAAAAGACCTGGCCACCGCGTCCGATGAATCAGACAGGACATCGTATCCCAGCGCGCGGTTTTCGACCGTCGAAAGAGTATTCTGCGCAGACTGCGGCGAGACCGCGACCAGGGTCGCGCCCAAGGCTTCAAGGTCCGGCAGGGCCCTTTGATAAGCCTTAAGCGTGAGATCACAAAATGGGCACCACTCGCCACGAAAGAAAACGGCGACCACCGGTCCACTCGCCAATAGATCCGCAAGAGCAACCCGTTGCCCCGAAGCATTGTGCAAGCTGAACGACGGCGCCATGTCCCCAACCTTGCAGGCATTTTTCGCGACACCGTCCTCTGCCATCCGGCCAATAAAAGCACCGACTCTTTCCATCATCTCGGCCGGGACTTTGCTACCGAGCTCCCCCATCAGGGTCTGTATTTCATCATGCAACGACATTCTATTAATCCTCGTTTGGTTGATGTCATGACGCTTCGAACTGCAAGCGCATCCCGATAAGACATCAACTGAACTATCGTTTGAATGATATTTTATCTTGTTTTTATGCTCCATCGTCCAATTCATTAAAAAAAATTGGATTAGTAGATTTTCACACTCTTGCGCTTGCTGTAGTCTGCGCTTCAGTGACCGGTATCTGGACCGGACAAAAAAAGGATCCGAAGCCATTGGATACATTGAGCGATGTTCTTAATCTGATGCGTCTGCGGGGGTGCGTATATTTTCTGCGCACCTTCGCCGCACCGTGGGGTATGGAAATGCCGAGCGGCCCGCATGCGCAGTTTCACATGGTCGTGCGCGGGCGCTGCTGGCTGCGTTTCGACGCAGAAACAATCGAGCTTGCGAGCGGCGATGTCATCGTGTTCCCCCGTGGCGATGGGCATCTTCTGCTTGACGATCCCAATACCATTCCCGTTCCGGGCATCAGGGTTCTGGACGCCCACGCGGCGCAACAACCGATCTTTGCCGGTGAGGGAGAACAGACTCGCCTGCTGTGCGGCCATTTCGAATTCGACCACGCGTTCAGGCATCCCCTTGCCACCGAACTGCCACGCCTTATCCACATCAAGGGATTATCGAGCGATCAGCCCGACTGGTTCGAGGCGGTGACCCGGGTACTGGTCCGTGAGACCGACAGCGACGCCCCAGGTTCATCGACCGTCATCGACCGCCTGGCGGAAGTCCTGTTCATCCAGGTCTTGCGCGCCTACCTGCTGCAAAGCAAGCCGGTGTCCGGCTTCCTGGCGGCTGTGCGCGACGGACAGATCAACCGTGCGCTGAAAACCATTCATGGAGCCGCCGGGACGGAATTGACGCTTGCCGATATCGCGCGCGAGGCAGGCATGTCGCGCTCTAATCTCGCGCTTCGTTTCAAGGAAGTTCTCGGCGAAACACCCATCGACTATCTGACCCGGTGGCGCATGCTGAAGGCGCAGGAATTGCTGCGTACGTCCGACCGACCGCTGGTGGATATTGCCGAACACGTCGGCTATAAGTCGGAAGCGGCGTTCAGTCGTGCCTTCAAGCGCCGCTTCGAGCAAAGCCCCGGTACATTCCGTCGCCTTGTGGAAGGACAGTCCGTGGGCGCACCCAGTGCGTGAAAAGGAAAATAACGCGACGGCTCACCTAAGCATTCTTGGCTTTTCGAGATGATCGGGCCATGGCCCGATGCAACCGCCATGCGTGCAGGTTAGCCTTCAGCATCAACGCCGACGGGGTCACCACCAGCGTCAATATGGTGGCGAATCCCAACCCGAAAACAATCGACGTCGACAGCTGGCCCCACCATTGCATGGACGGCGCGCCGACGGTGACCTCACGGGTTATGAAATCGATATTGACGCCCATAACCATCGGCATCAGGCCCAACATGGTGGTAATGGTCGTCAGCATCACCGGGCGCAGACGCTGGGCTCCGGTGTGCAATATCGCCTGGTAGGGGTTGGCCGTGGCTTCGTTGAGTCGGTCAAAAGTGTCGATCAGCACGATGTTGTTGTTCACCACGATACCCGCCAGCGCAATAATCCCGACGCCCCCCATGACGACGCCGAACGGCTGGCCGGTGACCAGCAATCCGATAAAAACACCGATGGTCGACATGATGACGGCGCTGAGGATAAGAAAGGCTGAATAGAAGCTGTTGAACTGGGCGACCAGAATAATCGCCATGATGAACAACGCCACACCGAAGGCCTTGACCAGGAAGACCTCGGCCTTTTTCTTTTCCTCGTCCTCGCCCTTGAAGCTGACATCAATCCGCGGGTCCAGATTGGCGGTCTTGATCCACGCCTGGACCTCGCGAATTTTGTTATCGGACAGGATGCCGTCGGCGACGTCGGCTTTGACCGACATGATACGCCGCGCATCCGTCCGGTTAATCGTTCCCGTACGAGGCACGGCCTTTTTTGTCACAAAGTTGCTAATCGGCACCTTGCCGAAACTGGTCGCAATGCGAATCCGGTCCAACTCGTCGATGGTGCGGTACGCCTTGGAATACCGGGCCCGGATGTCCAACTCGTCATCGGCGTTATCCGGGCGGTAGCCGCCCAATTTCACACCGGCACTGGCCATTTGCACGGCGCGACCGATCATGTCGATGTCGGCCCCGTACTTGGCGGCCTGGGCGCGATCGACGATCAATTCCCAGTCGATCCCCGGCAATGGCCGTGAATCCTCGATGTTGGTCAGCCCCTTGATTCCCTTGAGTCCCTGCAGCACTTGCGCGACTGCCGGGGCCAGCAATTCCGGGTGCCGCGACGACAACTGGACCTGTACCGGTTTACCGACCGGCGGGCCGGCCTCCTGCTTGCGGCGGTCGATGATCAACCCGGCCAGACCGCGGGTCCGGCGCTGGATATCCGCCAGGATAACGTCCGCTTTTCGACGGAATTTCCAATCTACGAATTCGAGGGTGATGGTGCCGATGATATCTTCGGATTCCGAGCTGTTCTGCTGCTTACCGGTGCGGGAATAGATGGCATCGAATTCTCCCTTTTCGTGTTGCAGGGCGAGAATGGGTTTCTCCACCTGCTTCATCATCGAATCCATTTCGAAGACCGACAGATTGCCGCGCGCCCGTACCTGGATTTTGGCGAAATCAGGTTCGACTTTGGGGAAAAATTCGATCCCCTTGCCGTAGTTCGCATAGAGCACCTGCACGCCGACCAGCATCATTACCGAGGCTAATATGATCTTTCCGGGGTGGCGTAAGGCGACCTTGAGAACCCGCACATAAACGCCCGTCAAACCACCGACGGATTCCGGATCGTGAGTATCCTCGCCCGCCAGCACCTTCATGGTCCCCGGATCGGCCGTGCCGGGCTTGCCGACGAAAGCCCCCAGCGTCGGGATAAAGATCAGCGCCATCAACAGCGATGCCGACAGAGTCGCGAGCAGGGTGATCGGCAAATATTTCATGAACTCGCCCACGAGGCCCGGCCAGAACACCAACGGCAGAAAAGCGGCCAGCGTGGTCGCCGTCGAGGCAATGATCGGCCACGCCATACGCTTGGCGGCAAGCCCGTACGCAACGCGACGATGCTCCCCTTCCGCCATTTTCCGGTCGGCATATTCGGTGACCACAATGGCCCCGTCGACCAGCATGCCGACGGCCAGGATCAAGGCGAACAGCACGACGACGTTGATCGTCAGGCCCATCGCCGACAACACCAGAATACCGGTCAGGAATGACCCCGGAATAGCCAGACCGACCAGACCGGCCGTGCGCAGGCCAAGCGCCGCGATGATCACCACCATCACCAGCAGCACGGCGGAGATGACGTTATTCTGCAGGTCGTTCAGCATGTTGCGAATGTCGGTCGACTTATCCTGGGCGAAGCCGATGTGCATGACTTTCCGCAAGGTCGGCGGCCAACTGGCGCTTTCCGCTTTGACAACCCGCCGGACGGCTTCAATGGTATCGATGATATTTTCGCCGGACCGTTTGGAAACTTCCAGCACCAGGGCCGAACGACCGTTAATGCGGGCAAACGATGTCGGGTCTTTGTAGGTCCGTCGGACGTCGGCAATGTCGCCCATGGTCACCACCGCATCACCGTCAATCTTGATGGGCAGCTTCATGATGTCCCAGGTGGTTTCGAACAGGCCCGGAACCTTCAGCGGAAAACGACCGTGACCGGTATCCTGAGCGCCGGCGGCAACCAGCAGGTTTGACTTTTTTACCGCCTGCACCGCCAGTTCCGGCGCCAGGCCATAACTTTCCACCTTGACCGGGTCGATCAGGATTTCGACCATTTCGTCCCGGTTGCCCGCGATGGTTGCCTTCAAGACACTGCCAATGCCTTCGATTTCATCTTTCAGGTCGCGGGCCAAACGAAACAACGTCCGTTCCGGCACGTCGCCGGAAAGGGTCACCAGCAGCACCGGAAACAGGCTCAGATTGACTTCATGAACCGTCGGCTCGTCGGATTCCTTAGGCAAATTCGGCTTTGCCAGATCGACCTTTTGGCGAACGTCATTAAGGGCCGTGTCGACGTCGAAGCCGGCATCAAATTCCAACGTTACGCTGGCTCCGCCCTCGTAGCCGGTAGAGCGCATTTCCTTGACGCCTTCAATCGACCGCAGTTCCTGCTCCATCGGCCGTATCAGCAGGCGTTCGGCGTCCTCCGGCGATATCCCTTCGTGCTTTATCTGCACATAGATGATCGGGATACTGATATCCGGATCGGATTCCTTGGGGATCTGAACGTAGGCGACGGTGCCGGCGATCAATATCAGCACGAGAACGGCGAGAACCGTGCGGGCGTGGCTGAACGCCGTATCTATCAAACGGTTCATGACGCGCCCTTACCTTGGACGCCAGGCAAACCAACCGCCTTCTGACCGACCCGGACAAATTCCTGGCCGACGGTGATCAACTCGATACGGTCGGGCAGGCCTTCGACCCAGAGTCCCTCAGGCGTGTCTTCGACGATGGTGCCTGTATGGAAACGGACGATGCCATCCTTATCGAGAATTTTGATACCCAAAACCCCTTCCGAAGACAACGTCAGTACCGCCGGGGTAATGAAGTGGGCCATCGCAGTCCCCAAATCCAACGACATCTGGGCCGTCAGTCCGGCGCGAATGGCGGCCTTTGGGTTGGCGACCGATACTTCCACCCTGAACGTGCGCGTACTGGGCGAGGCCACTTTCGAAATATAACTGACGACGCCCTCCAGCGGTTGGCCATTCAGCGTGCGTGCCCGAGCCGACGTACCGGTGTTCAACAGTTTGACCGCGCGTTCGCTGACTTCGCCGACAACCAGCACCGGGTCCAGATCGACAATATCGGCGACGACATGGCCGACGGCGGCAAAATCGCCAATTTCGACCGGCAGGTCTTCAAGCACGCCGTCAAACGGCGCCCGAATGACGGTGTGAACGATATCCATCGTCATGGACTTCAGCCCGGCCTTGGCGGCTTCCAGCTGGGCTTCGGATTCAGCCAGCTTAACCTTTGAACGATACTGTTTTTGAGACAGCTCCTGAGCCGCCCGGTAGGCGATGGCATATTGATTGAGAACGGCCTTGGCCTCGGTCAGGCGGGCCTGTCGGTCATCCATGGCGATGCGTGCGACGATGTCGCCCTTTTTCACCATCATGCCCTTTTCGACCGGCAACGCAACGATGCGCCCAGCCGTTTCGGCCTTGACCATAACCTTCCGCGAGGCTTCGGTACGCCCGAACAGCAGCAACTTGCGAGGGTGTTTGCTGGCGACCGACACGCGCGTCGTGACCCGCGGCAAGGCCTCGGATGCCGTCGCCCGATCCTGCTTCTGAACCATCGCCATTTTGACAGCCCCCTGGGGTGCTTCGTCGGCCTTGAATTGGCCGGAATAGATCCAGCCGACAACGGCCACGGCGACACCGGCGGCAATTAGATAGGAACTCTTCAACGCTTTTCCCCCTGATCGATGGAGCTAAACAACAAATGCCTGTTTTCTTCCATGTAACGGATGGCCGTTCTGTAGAATGCCTGCCCCAGCCCCTTCACGAACTGACAGTGAGGTGGCCATTCACCGTCATCCGGGCGGTTGACATAATCGAGTTTGTCGCGATAGGCCTCCAGATAGCCTTCGAACACTTCGTCGAGATGGCTGGCATCAAGATGGTCGGCCAGGAAGAACATCAACATGGCTTCGGAACGGATTTTGTCGGGAGCCGGCGCCTTTTTCAGCTTCCGGCCAAGTACGCCGCTCCCCTTTGGGGTGATCGCATAAACTTTCTTGTCGGGCCTGCCGTCCTGTTCTTCCTGGCGCATGGTAATCAACTCGTTTTCCAACAACATGCTCAGCGCCGGGTAAATGGAGCCGTAACTAGCGTGATAGAAATAGGCAAACGGTCCGTCTTCGAACAATTTTTTTATTTCGTAGCCGCTGGCCTCTCCCAGGGTCAACGCCCCCAGGCAAAGCGTTTGTACATTCATCACTTCTTCTTTCGATTGACCACCATTCAGCAATATGCTGAACCGTCATATATCAATCTGATATATACAATGTCAATGCATTTGGCGACTCGATACGGCTCCTGTAATATCATCGAAATCATGCTTTAAAACAGTGAAACGGGGGAATTGAAGAATTATGGCCGACGACCAGCACACAGGAGGCTGCCAATGTGGCGGCGTCCGTTACTCCTTTAGCAAACCCCTGCGAGGCGTGGTGAATTGCCATTGTTCGCAATGTCGCCGCACCCACGGCCATTACGCCGCCTATACGACGACCGGGCTCGAGAATTTTCAACTCGTCGAGGAACGCGGTCTGAAGTGGTTTCGGGCGTCCGATACCGCCCGCCGCGGCTTCTGCAAGGAATGCGGCTCGAGCTTGTTTTGGGATGGCGACAACAACGATCGCATCGGCATTTCAGCCGGAACCATCGACGGCCCAACGGGCCTGAAAACGACCGATCACATCTTCACCGCCGACAAGGGCGACTATTACGAGATCGCCGATGGCCTGCCCCAACACGAACGGGGAATGTGAGCGATCCCGGAGCTTTACTGCCGCCGTCGCAATTCCACTATCCACGGTCGCCGGGTGAATAGACCCGCATCGATAGCAGTGCGAAGTAGTCCTGAGTTCGAAAGGATACCGGGGTGACATCGACGTATTCCATATTCAGCCTGCTGCGCAACGCCATGAGCTACCATCAGGGGTGGCAACGGGTCTGGCGCAGCCCTGAGCCAAAACCGTCCTACGACGCCATTATCATCGGCGGCGGTGGTCACGGCCTGGCGACCGCCTACTACCTGGCCAAGGAACACGGCATCACCAATGTCGCGGTGTTGGAAAAGGGCTGGATCGGCGGCGGCAACACCGGTCGCAACACGACGATCATCCGCTCCAATTACCTGTGGGACGAAAGCGCCCGGCTGTACGAAAAATCACTTCAACTGTATGAAGGCCTGAGCAAGGAGCTCAACTTCAACATCATGTTAAGCCAGCGCGGCGTCCTTAATCTGGCCCATAATCTGGGCGATCTGCGCGAGATCAATCGCCGGGTCAACGCGATCCGGCTGAACGGTATCGATTCCGAAGTCCTGAGCACGGCCGACGTCAGCGCCATGGTGCCGATTCTCGATTGCTCGAAAAACGCCCGCTATCCAATTTTGGGCGCCGCGTTGCAGCGCCGCGGCGGCGTCGCCCGCCATGACGGTGTCGCCTGGGGCTTTGCCCGCGCCGCCGACGCGCGCGGCGTCGATATCATCCAGAACTGCGAAGTCACCGGCATCCTGCGCGACGGCGACACGGTAACGGGTGTCGAGACAACGCGCGGGACAATCAAATCGTCCAAGGTTGCCATCGTCACCGCCGGCCACACCAGCGTCGTTGCCGCCATGGCCGGCATCCGTCTGCCCATCGAAAGCCATCCCTTGCAGGCGATGGTATCCGAACCAATCAAGCCGATCCTCGACTGCGTCGTCATGTCGGGTGCCGTACATGCCTATATCAGCCAATCCGATCGCGGCGAAATGGTTATGGGCGCGGGCATCGATCACTTTAATTCCTACGCCCAACGGGGCAGCCTTGGTGTCGTCGAACACCAGATGGCCGCCGTCACCAAACTAATCCCGATCCTGTCGCGGCTGCGGCTGATGCGCCAATGGGCGGGCATTGTCGACACCTGCCCCGACGCCAGCCCGATCGTCTCGAAGACGCCGGTCCGGGGCCTTTACATCAACGGCGGCTGGGGCACCGGCGGTTTCAAGGCGACGCCGGGTTCCGGTTGGGTGTTCGCCCACACCATCGCCCAGGACCGCCCGCACCCCTTGAACGAACCCTTCGCGCTTGAACGCTTCACCACCGGCGCGCTGATCGACGAGCACGGCGCCGCCGCCGTGGCCCATTAGGAACGGATGTCATGTTACTGATCCCCTGCCCCTGGTGCGGCGAACGTGACGAAGAGGAATTCGCCTATGGTGGCGAAGCCCATATCGCCCGCCCCACCGAACCGGACGCCCTTAGCGACGAAGAATGGGCCGACTACCTGTTCATGCGGACCAACCCCAAGGGGGCCTTCCTGGAACGCTGGAACCACGCGCACGGCTGCCGCCGCTGGTTCAACGCCAAGCGCGACACCGTCAGTCACCGTATTGAGTTCGTCTATAAAATGGGTGAACAGCCCCCCGCCGACGACGAAGGATCAGCGTCGTGAGCAAACAAAAAGCACGCTTGAATGACGGCGGCCGGATTGACCGGACCAAACCGCTCGGCTTCACCTTCAACGGAACGCGGTTGACCGGTTACGAAGGCGATACGCTGGCCTCGGCCCTGCTCGCCAACGGCAGCGGCATTGTTGCCCGCAGCTTCAAGTATCATCGTCCGCGCGGCATTTTCAGCGCCGGCATCGAAGAACCCAACGCCGTCGTGCAGCTGGAAACCGGCGCCCGCACCCGGCCCAACCTGCAAGCCACTGAAATTGAATTATACGATGGGCTGTCGGCGACCAGCGTCAATTGCTGGCCAAGCGTCAACGTCGATTTCTGGGCCATCAACAATCTGGCGGCCCGCCTGCTGCCCGCCGGTTTCTATTACAAGACCTTCATGTGGCCCAAAAGCTTCTGGATGACGTACGAACGGGTCATCCGCAACACCGCCGGACTGGGCAAAGCGCCAACCGAACCCGACCCCGACATTTACGACAAGATGCACTTACATACCGATGTGCTGGTCGTCGGCGCCGGTCCGGCCGGGGTGGCCGCGGCGTTGGCCGCCGGCCGCAGCGGCGCCCGCGTCGTGCTGGCCGAACAGGAAGCCGACGTCGGCGGTCGCCTGTTAAGCGAAAACGAAACCATCGACGGCAAACCGGCGACGGACTGGGTGCAAGCCGCCCTGGACGAGCTGTCGGCCATGGAGGACGTTCGCGTCCTGACCCGGACCACCGCCTTCGGTTACTACGATCACAATTATCTGGGGTTGCTGGAACGCCGTCACGTCAACACATCCCGACCCATTAACGGGTCCAGCGAGCGATTGTGGCGGGTTCGGGCCAAGCAGGTGGTGCTGGCCGGTGGCGCCATCGAACGGCCATTGGTGTTCACCGATAACGACCGTCCCGGCGTTATGCTGGCCGGTGCGATGCGCGCCTATGTCAACCGCTACGCCGTCAAGCCCGGGACCAGGGCCGTTATTTTCACCAACAACGACGATGCCTACCGTTCGGCGTTGGATCTGCATGCCGTCGGGATCAAGGTTGCCGCCGTCATCGACCTGCGCGACGACCCGGATGGCGAGCTTCCCGAGGCCGTGCGCGCCAAAGGCATCGAGGTATTGGACGGCTGGGCCGTTACCGCCGTTAAGGGAAGCCGCCATGTCAAGGCGGTCGATATCCGGCGTATCGGTTCGCAAGGCAGCGATGTTACCGGCGAAGCCCGGACCATCCCCTGCGACGTTTTGGGGTCGTCCGGCGGCTGGAACCCGGTCGTTCACCTACATTCACAATCCGGCGCCAAGGCCCGCTACGACGATACCATTCAGTCCTTCGTTCCCGGACAACCGGTTCAGGCCGAACGGTCCGCCGGAGCCGCCAACGGCGCCTTCGCCCTGAATGAATGCCTGTCCCAGGGCCATGCCGCCGGTATCGACGCCGCCGGCCTCGCCGGTTTCGAGGCGGCAACCCCATCGGCCGCGGCAACGGCGGATGATGTTGTCGAAAGCCCGATCAAGGCGATGTGGATTGTCCCCGACGGTAAAACCAACGGCCATGGGGCGAAGCATTTCATCGATCTGCACAACGACGTCACTGTCGCCGATATCGATCTGGCGGCACGCGAAGGCTATCACTCGGTCGAACACGTCAAGCGCTACACCACGTTGGGCATGGGGCCTGACCAGGGGAAAACCGGGAACATTCCCGGCATGGCCGTGTTGTCCGAGGCGCTTGGCAAGCCGATACCGGAGGTCGGCACCACGACATTCCGGCCGCCATTCACGCCGGTTACGTACGGCGCCCTGGCCGGACGCGACGTCGGCGAATTTTCCGATCCCGCACGAAAATCGGCGATGCATCACTGGCACCACAATAACGGCGCCGAATTCGAAGATGTCGGCCAGTGGAAACGCCCGTGGTATTACCCAAGGCCCGGCGAAACCATGCAGGATGCCCTCAACCGCGAATGCCTGGCGGCCCGCAATGGCGTTGGCGTTCTCGATGCATCGACACTGGGTAAAATCGACATTCAAGGCCCCGATGCCGCCGAATTCCTCAACCGCATCTACACTAACGCCTGGAGCAAGCTTGGCATCGGGCGCTGCCGCTACGGGCTGATGTTGGGCGAAGACGGCATGGTAATGGATGACGGCGTCACCGCCAGATTAGGCGAAAACCATTTCCACATGACCACCACCACCGGCAACGCCGCCCGTGTTCTGGGGTGGCTGGAAGAATGGTTGCAGACCGAATGGCCGGACTTGAAGGTCTATTGCAATTCGGTCACCGAATACTGGGCGACCATGACCATCTGCGGCCCCAAGGCGCGCGACCTGCTGGCCGAGTTTACCGATATCGACCTATCCAACGACGCATTCCCGTTCATGAGCTTTCAGGAGGCCACTGTCGGCGGCGTTCCGGCGCGCATCTTTCGCATCAGCTTTACCGGCGAAGTGTCCTTCGAAATCAATCTGCCGGCCAATTACGGATTAGCGCTTTGGACGGAATTGATGAATGCCGGCGAGAAATACGGCATCACGCCCTACGGCACCGAGACCATGCACATCCTGCGGGCCGAAAAAGGCTACATCATCGTTGGCCAGGAAACCGACGGCACCATGACACCCCATGACCTGGGCATGGACTGGATCGTCTCAAAAACCAAGGATTTCATCGGCCGCCGGTCGCTCAGCCGGACCGACTGCGTCCGCGACGGGCGCAAGCAACTGGTCGGCCTGCTGACCACCGATGCCGACACCGTGTTGCCCGAAGGCGCGCAACTGGTGGCGGACCTTAAAGCCGCACCGCCGATGGATATGATCGGGCACGTCACGTCGAGCTACTACAGCGCCAATCTGGGGCGATCCATCGCCCTTGCCGTGGTGATGGACGGACAGAACCGCATGGGCGAGATCATCCACGCGCCGATGTTGGGAAAATCCATCAGCGCCGAAATTACCGACCCGGTGTTCTTCGACCCGAAAGGGGAACGGCTCAATGGTTGAAAATTATCTCCGGCAAAGCGCCCTCGCCCCAATGGGACTGATCGCCCGCGTCGCCGCCGAAGCGGACAAAGAGGCCGGCGTCAAAATGGGTGAGCGACCGTATCACGGCATGATCGGGCTGCGCGGCAATGCCGATGATCCGGCCTTTACGAGTGCAACCGAAAAGGCTCTCGGCGTTTCCGTGGCCGTCGAACCCAATACCGCCTCCACCAAAGGGGCCACGTCAGTATTGTGGATGGGCCCGGACGAATGGCTGATCCTGACCGCCCCCGATACCGCGCCTAATGTAATTGCCGCCCTACAGGAAAATCTGGCCGGTCAGCACGTCGCCGTGTTCGATGTTTCAGACAGCCGAAGCATCATCGAGCTTTCCGGCAATAACGCCCGTAAGGTCCTAATGAAAGGCTGCGGCATCGACCTGCACCCCCGCGCCTTCGGACCCGGCCAGTGCGCCCAGTCAACCTTGGCGCTGGCCCATGTGATGATCCATCAGACGGCGACAGACAAACGATCTGGAACCCCGACCTACCAGTTGTACGTCCACCGCAGCTTCGCCGAATACCTATGGGCCTGGCTGGAAGACGCGGCGGGTGAATACGGCGTCCAGGTCACGTCCGGCTGACACAATCGTTGTTCAGGGCCCGGGGAACAGGTCGGCGGGCAACGCACCCGATGTGATGGCGTACAGCAGCGCCGACACCGACAGCACCGACAGCACGGTCGTGACCAGAATACTGGCGGACGCCCTTTCCACCCACGCGCCATATTGCTGACCGATAACGAACACGTTGGTCGCCGTTGGCAAGGCGGCCAGAAGCACGGCGGTGTAAACCCAGACCGGGTCGAAATCGCCGGTCCAACTGAGCATCACGTACATCAGAACGGGGTGCACCAGCAACTTGACCGGCACGATAAAGGTCAGTTCCACGGGAGCCCTCTTCAATGGCCTTAGCGCCAGAATAACCCCCATGGCGAACAGCGCGCACGGGGCCGCCGCCTGGGCCAGATAATCGATCAGCCGCGCAACCGGCACCGGCGGGGTGACGTCCAGCACGGCGGCGCCGACGCCAAAAGCCGTGGCGATGATGAACGGATGGAAAACGATCTTGCGCACCACCGCCAGGACCAAGGCGGGTATGCCGCCGCTTTTGCCTTTGGCCAGCGCCATCAGAGTCGGGGCGACGGTGAAGTGCATGATGTTTTCAAAGCAAAAAATCAGCGCCACCGGCACGGCCGCGTGTTCGCCAAAGGTCAAGATAGCCAATCCCGGCCCCATGTAGCCGATATTTCCGTAGGCTCCGGCCAAGCCTTGAATGGTGGCGTCCGGGATGGTCGCGCGCCGGATGACGGTGGCGATGGAAAAAACCAGAACGAAGATGAGAAATGTCGCAAAAATATTGCTGGTGATGAATTCCCAGTTGGCCAGTTGCTCAATCGGCGTTTTCGCCAGCAGTTTGAAAAATAACGCCGGCAAGGCAAGATAGATGATGAAGGTATTCAGCCAACCCATCGCCTGCTGCGGCTGCCTGGTAATCTTTGCCGTGATAAACCCAAGCAGGATCAGTCCGAAAAACGGCAATACGAGACCGACAACATCAGCCATTTTCCGGCCCTCCATCCATTTCTTGGTGGGCCACCCAATAGAACCGACCCGACAGCAGCATCAACGAGACCAGACTGGCGATCAAAACCGCTTGATACAAACCCATGGCGCCGACGCCCCGGTGAATTCCCAGATACCACCCGAGCGGAATCATCACCACGACGTAGGCAAAGCTTTGAATGGCGGCAGGTGACCAGATGCCGCCGCTGCCACGCAGGGCATTGACCATCACCGCCTGACCGCCGTCAGCGACAATGACCACACCGACAAAAGAGATCAAGCTAACGGCAATAACGACAACCGCGTGATCGCCCGTATAAATCGAAGCCAGAAGGCCCGGCACAGCGACAAAAACCAGCCCGACAAGCCCCATGAAGACGGTGTTGACGCCCAGCCCGGTCCAGCCTGCCAGTTGCAGGTCGGCACGGTCGCTACGACCGCGCGCGATGCTGACCCGGACGACCGTCGCCGAACCGACCCCAAGCGACACCATAAAGGCCATCGACAGAAGGTTTTGGGTGATCGAATATGCCGCCAGCGGCACCGTCCCCAGCCAGCCTGCGAACAACCCAATAATCGCAAACGATACGGATTCTCCACCGATGCTGACGGCCGATGAGTAGCCGATGCGGCGCTGTTCGGCCCAGCTTCGCCAGCCGCCGACGGGCGACAGCCGAACGCCATATTTCTGGTGGTCGTCCATGTTCCAGATGTAGGTAATAACCGTCGCGGCGATGATCCAGCGCAACAAGGCCGACGTTATGGCCGACCCTTCGGCCCCCATGGCCGGCATGCCTAAATGACCATAGATCAGCACCCAATCCAGGCCAACGTTGAAAAAATTGGCGATCACCATCGTCACCATCGCCGGTTTGGGCCGTTTGATGCCTTCCAGAAAAAGCGACGATGTGACCGTCAACAGGTAGGCCGGCAGACCCAACCCCAAAATGAACATGATCCTTCCGCCATGGCTGGCAAGATCTTCCGTCTGGCCGCTCAGCAGCAACAATTCCTTGCCAAAAACAGAAACCGACAACCCCAACACGCCGAGCAGCACGGAATAAGGGAGCGCCCGACGCCAGGCCGCCCCGCAATCGGTGAATCTTTCGGCCCCAAGGGCGGCCGAGGTCATCACCACCGTCCCCATGACCATGCCCAGCATGATCAGGAACACCGGCATGAACGGCATGATACCGATGCTCAAATAGGCCAGTTCCCGCGTCGCGTAATGCCCGACCATGATGGTATCGACCAACGCCATGGTCATCAGGCTGGAGCGCGACACAATCACCGGCCACGACAGACGCAAGACTTCCGAGACGTGGCGAGCCAGGCGTTGCCTGAACCAGACTGTGGGTGGGGGGGGGTGCGGCGGCTCCATACTCCACCTTTACCCTTTGTCGTGATCGAAAAGCGACAGAATTCTGTAATCAATCAAAAAGACGAATTCGGTCCCTCAAGGAACGCTAATTCCTCCGGCGTGCTGATCCGCCCCAGCACGTCGTTGCGGTGCGGGAAGCGTTTGAAGCGAGCGATGATGTCACGGTGGGCAATGGCATATTTCAGCAACTCCTCGGACTCCAGGTCCGCGACACGCTCAACACACTGATCCTGATCGGCCAGAACTTCGCTATGCTCCAGCGGCAAGTAGAAAAATAGTCTCTGAAACGGGGGCGTCTCGGTATCGAAGCCACGGTCGATGGCGTCTTTCGCCAACGCCAGAGCCCGCCCGTCACCGGCGAAGGACCGCCCGCTGCCACGGAACAGGTTGCGCGGAAACTGATCGAGCAGGATCAGCAGAGCCAGACAATCTTCTGCACTGTCCGCGCCTAGGTCGTCCAGACCCCCCTTCAGGGCGGCCTCGACATCGCTCAGAAAGGCCGTGCGTATCGCATCATCGAATACCGGGTCCTTCACGAACCATTCAGGCCGGGACGTTCCGAAAACCTCCGATCCTTCCGCGCCGAACCAGAAATCACGGACACGTTTGGCGAGATCATTGCTCTTCATTTGCCTTTTCCCTTTGCCTGTTTTGCACGCGCCACCTTCAACCCGGCATCGAGCGCCCCTCTGGCCCAGTCCACCATTTTGTCGACATCATCCAGCACTTCTTCGGGAACCAAGTAATAGGAACCGACAATGACATCCTTGCCCCGTGCCGCATAGCGGAAAGGTTCGGAGTCCGCGTCGCGGAAACGCTCGATATTTGCCTCATCGACCCGGAAGTAGATCGTATCATCGAACATCAGCGCGAAGGTGGCCCTCCCATAGTTGATGCAGGCGCCGCCGAACATCCGTTTGAGCGTCAACGGGCCGAGCGGTTCCAGCATGTCTAGAATATGCTCACCAAATTCCTTGCTGAACGCCATGCCGGCACTCTACGTCAAATGTTGGAATCCGGGAAGGATGCCTTTTTATCGGCAATATAAGCGCGCAAGGCTTCGTCGATCGCGGGGTCAATCGACGGTTCCACATAGCTCGCCAGCATCTCTTTCCAGATGCCGTTGGCACGGGTGGCGGCGTCAAGCGATCCTTCGGATTCCCACTGTTCGTAGGATTCGTAATTGGCAACCGGCGACCGATAGAACGCCGTTTCGAAGTTCGCCTGGGTGTGGGCGCACCCCAGATAGTGACCGCCGGGGCCGACTTCTCGAATGGCATCCATGGCTTGGCCGTTTTCGCTAAGGTCAATGCCCTTGGCGACGACTTCCATCATCGCCAATTGATCGGCGTCCATGATAAATTTCTCATAAGAACTGCTCAACCCGCCTTCCATCCATCCCGCCCCGTGCAGGACGAAGTTGACCCCGCCCATAACCGTTGGCCAGATCGAATGGGCACTTTCGTACGCCGCCTGGGCGTCGGGCAATTTTGATGAACAGAGTGATCCACCAGAACGGAACGGCACACCCAACCGGCGCACCAGCTGGGCCGCCGCCAGGACAACCTGGGTCGGTTCCGGCGTACCGAAAGCGGGCGCACCCGATTGCATGGACATCGTGCTGGAAAACAGGCCGAACACCACGGGCGCACCGGGGTTAACCAATTGCGTGAAGGCCAATCCGGCCATGCCTTCGGCCAACGCCTGGGCCAACACCCCGGCGACGGAAGCCGGAGCCATGGCTCCTGCAATGATGAACGGCGTTACAATGCACCCCTGACCGGCCCGGGCATAGGTCTTAAGCGCACCAAGCATGGTGGCGTCGAAGGTCATCGGCGAATTGGCATTAATCAGGCTGAGGGTCACCGCGTTTTTGGCGACGAACTCCTTGCCAAAAACAATTTCCGCCATGGCCACCGTATCGGCGGCCCGGTCGGGATGGGTGACCGACCCCATGAACGGCTTGTCGGAATATTTGATGTGGGAATAGATCATGTCGAAGTGGCGTTTGTTAACCGGCAGATCGACCGGTTCGGTAACGGTGCCGCCGGAATGGTGAATGGCCGGCGACATGTAGGCCAGCTTCACGAAATTGCGGAAATCCTCGATCGTGCCATACCGGCGGCCGCGATCCAGGTCATGCACGAATGGCGGACCGTAAACCGGCGCGAACACCGTGGCGTTACCGCCGATCTGAACGCTGCGAGCCGGATTGCGGGCGTGCTGCATGAACTGCGACGGAGCGGTTGAAATAAGTTTTCGTGCCAACCCCTTGGGGATACGAACCCGTTCTCCCTGAACGTCGGCGCCGGCTTCTCTCCACAATTCCAGCGCTTCCGGATCGTCCCGGAACTCAATACCCACCTCTTCCAGAATGATGTCGGCATTGGCCTCTATCAGCGCGAGGCCTTCCTCGCCAAGGATTTCCGTCGGCGGAATGTTGCGGACGATATAAGGCTGGGAAACGGCGCTGCGTTCACCCCTGGCGACGCGTCGGGCATCACGGCCGCGCCTGCGGGTCCCACCCGATGCTGTTGCCGAACTCGATTCATTCATGGATAGATTCCTCACCGGACCTTCTTTGGAGCAATTGTTCTGTGCATATAAACCTGTGAGCCGCGTTTTCATATGCCCGCTTTCGCCCCCCACTGTTTCATCTACGTCATTATTGATACGCAACATGACGAAAAGCAGACAGCGGGGGTCGTAAGGTGATCAGCCTGGAGAAGGCTGCATTTGCTACGAAAAATCATGGAATTCAGGGTGCGCGCCCGGCCTCACGCCAGACCCGCCGCCTTGCTGATTATCTCAGGGGAAAAAATCTATGAAGACCCATGCACGCGCGGTTGTTATCGGGGGCGGCGTCGTCGGCGTTTCCACACTGTATCATCTGGCCAAGAAGGGCTGGACCGACGTCGTCCTTTGCGAACGCAAGGAACTGACATCCGGTTCCACCTGGCATGCGGCCGGGCTGCTGCCGCTGTTCAACATGAGCTACAGCGTCGGCCAGCTGCATCAGTATTCGGTCAAATTGTATGGCGAACTGGAAGCCGAAACCGGCCAGAATGTCGGCCTTAAGACGGTCGGCAATATTCGTCTGGCGATGAACCAGGACCGCATGGACGAATATCATCAGTATTGCGGCGTCGCCCAAACCATCGGCGTCAATTACACATTCATGACCCCCGCCGAAATCAAGGAAATCTGGCCGCTGGCCACTGTCGATGATTTGGTCGGCGCGCTTGTTCACCCGGACGACGGCTACATTCAACCGGCCGATCTGACCCAGGCCATGGCCAAGGGCGCACGCGATATGGGGGCGGAAATCTATCGCCAGACCTCTGTCACCGGTATCGCCCAAAAACCGAACGGCGAATGGATCGTCAGCACCGACAAGGGCGACATCACGTGCGAACACGTGATTTCGGCATCGGGTAACTTCGCCCGCAAGACGGGTGAAATGGTTGGCCTCGACATTCCGGTGATCCCCGTTCAACACCAGTTTATCGTGACCGAGCCGCACCCTGAAATTGTCGCCCGCCACGAACAGGGACTGCCGGAAATGGGCGTCCTGCGGGAATCCGATGGCAGTTGGTACCTGCGCGAGGAAGCCGGCGGACTAATCCTTGGTATCTACGAAAGCGGCGCCCCCTGCTGTTATGTCGACGGCCCCGGCAAGGACAGTGAGTACGAGTTGTTTCAAGAGGAAATGGAGCGCCTGGAACCCCACATCGAAGCCGCCATCAAGCGGGTTCCGGCGTTCGGCGAAGTCGGCGTCAAGGAAGTTTACAACGGTGCGATCTGTTACACACCCGACGGCAACCCGATCGTCGGCCCGGCCTGGGGCTTAAAAAACTTCTGGCTCAACGAAGGCCACAGCTTCGGCATCACCGCGGCCGGCGGCGCCGGCTGGCAACTGGCGGACTGGATCGTCGATGGCGAACCAACCGTTGATATGATGGGCGTCGAACCCCGCCGGTTCGGCGACTATGCGACCAAATCGTTCTTGCAGGTCAAAAACGAAGAGGCCTACCGCAGCGTTTTTGTCATCCACTACCCGGATGAAGAACGCGAAGAGGGCCGCCCCCTGCGGATGGCGCCATGTTACGACAGGCTGAAGGCTCTGGGCGCCGTGTTCGGTCAAAAATTCGGCTGGGAACGCGCCAACTGGTTCGCGCCCGAAGGTGTCGAGCCGAAAGACGACTGGTCGTTCCGGCGCTCTTCCTATCACCAACACGTCGGCAATGAGTGCAAGAATGTCGAACAGAATGTTGGCCTGCTGGACATGACCGCGTTCGCCAAATGCCGCGTTTCCGGCCCCGGTGCGGAGGTCTTCCTCAATGGCTTTATCGCCAACTCCTTGCCGAAAAAAGTCGGTCGTATCGGACTCTGCCATGCGCTCAACGGCAATGGCGGGGTCCATTCCGAATTCACCATCATGCGGGAATCACCCACGTCCTTCTATCTGGTTTCCGCCGGGGCCCTGCAGCGCCTTGATCATGATTACCTGCAAAAAGCCATGCCCGAGGATGGCTCCGTTCGCTTCGATCAGCTAACCAACCAGATCGGCGTGTTGGTGCTGGCCGGACCGAAGGCACGGACGCTTATGGAACGGGTTTCCAACGCCGACTTCTCAAATGCCGCCTTCCCGTGGCTGTCGGGGCAGCAAATCACCGTCGGCCTGGCTCCAAGCCTGGCCGTGCGGGTCAACTTCGTCGGCGAACTGGGCTGGGAACTTCACCACCCCATGGAATACCAGAATCACATTTTCGATGCCCTGATGAAAGCGGGCGAAGATTTGGGCATCAAGCCGTTCGGCATCCGCGCCATGGACAGCCTGCGCCTCGAAAAATCCTATCGCCTGGTCGGCACGGAACTGTCCATCGAATACGCGCCGTTCGAATCGGGCCTGCATCGTTTCGTTAAAATGGACAAAGGCGACTTCACCGGCCGCGAAGCCCTGGCCGCGTGGCAACAGAAGGGATTCGACAATGCCTTCGCAACCCTGGAAGTGCATGCCACCGAAGACGCCGATGCCCTTGGCAATAACCCGATCCTGAAAGATGGCAAGGTCGTTGGCCGCGCGACCGGCGGCGGTTATGGCTGGCGGTTGGGGAAATCTCTCGCCTTGGGAATGGTTCGCCCGGACCTGGCGACGCCCGGCACGGCCCTGCAAATCGAAATCCTTGGCAAGCGTTTCGACGCCACGGTTTTGCAGGAAAGCCCCTACGATTCAGACAATGAAAAGATACGATCATAAAAATGTCGGTTTTCGATAAATACACGTCCAGGCCAAGACAGTTACCGGCGCAATTTCAATTAGCTTCGAATTATAATCGGGTACCGCGTGTTCCCGCCTGCGTAACGCCTTTTGGGAGTATGTGCGATGGATGAGACCGAAGACGATCTGGACCTGTCGACTTTAAGCAACGAAGAACTGGTCAGTCAGATGCATGACGACCTGTACGACGGCCTGGCCGAAGAAATCACCGAGGGCGTCAATATTCTTCTTGGCCGCGGCTGGGCACCCTACAAGATTCTAACCGAAGCCCTGGTCGAAGGAATGCGCATCGTCGGCGTCGACTTCCGCGATGGCATCCTGTTCGTGCCGGAAGTGCTGCTATCGGCTAATGCCATGAAGGCGGGCATGTTTATCCTGAAGCCGCTGCTGGCTGAAACCGGCGCCCCGAAAATGGGCAAAATGCTGATTGGCACGGTCAAGGGCGACATTCACGACATCGGCAAAAACCTCGTCACCATGATGATGGAAGGCGCCGGTTTTGAAGTGGTCGACATCGGCATCAACAATCCGGTCGAAAAATACCTGGAAGCGATCGAGGAACATCAACCCGACATCCTTGGCATGTCGGCGCTGTTGACGACGACCATGCCGTATATGAAAGTCGTAATCGATGCCTTGATTGAAAAAGGTATCCGCAACGACATCGAGGTTCTGGTCGGCGGGGCCCCGTTGAACGAGGCCTTTGCCGAAAGCATTGGTGCCGACGCCTATTGCCGCGATGCGGCGATGGCGGTCGAAACGGCGAAAGAGGTCATGGCCCGCAGGCAGGGATCCGCCCTGTCTAAGATGGCCGAGTCAGCCTGACAGCCTGACCGTTATGGCGCGGCAAACGAACACCCTGTTTATCGCTTGCGGAGCGCTCGCCCGTGAGATCACCGATTTGATTGATAGACATGGCTGGACGCATATGACTGTCCAGTGCCTGCCTGCCATCCTGCACAATACGCCTGCCGACATACCGGAACGGGTGCGGCAAAAAATTCGTGCCGCCAAGGACGATTTCGACACCATTCTGGTCGCCTATGGCGATTGTGGCACCGGTGGCCTGCTTGACGCCGTGATCGCCGAAGAAGGCGTCCAACGAATCGGGGGTCCCCATTGCTACGAGTTCTACACCGGCGCCGAGGAGTTCCGAACCTTGAGCGAAGCCGATCCCGGGACCTTCTACCTGACCGATTACCTGGTACGCCAGTTCGACCAACTGGTGATCCGAGGTCTGGGACTGGACCGCCACCCGCAGCTTCTTGAGACCTATTTCGGCAATTACAACAGACTGGTATACCTGGCCCAAATTGAGGACCCGGAGCTGGTGTCCCGTGCCAGGGAGGCCGCCCTCAAGCTGGGGTTGTCCTACGAATACCGGTTCACCGGCATGGGCGGCCTTGCCGATTTTATGCGCAGCACAAATCAGGGAGATCAACGCGATGGCGATGACAACGATCGTCTATTGGCGTGACATTCCGGCCCAGGTGATCGTCGCCGAGGGTCGCAAAAAGGCCAAGCGCCAACTTTCCGACCGGTTCCAGGAAGCCATCGACGCCGCCGCCATGCGAGCCGGTTGCCACGGCACTGATGACTACCTCAACGATTGGCGCAAGAGCCAACCGGTCGCCTGCGGCGCAGATATGGAAGCCGAAGTCGCCACCGCCGCCGCCCGGATCGATACGGACTATAACGACGCCAGGTTGGCGATCCTGATAGCCAACAAAGGTCGGGAGTCCGCTTGAAATGGCGTCTAAACCAGCATACGAACCCGGCGGCACCAGCGCCATCGGGCGCGGTGCCCGCGCCTACACAATCCGGCGTTGGTCCGTGCGGCACGCCCGTTTTCTTGAAACCGTCTACAATTTTTTCGCCGATATCCTGCTCGGCCTGCACCCTTTGTGGAACCTGCTTGGGTACGAAAGGGTCGAGCGCCCGATCGTCGCCATCGAGAGTCGGGTCAAGGGATTCCTGTTTGACTGCCGCATGTGCGGCAAATGCGTTCTTAGTTCGACCGGCATGTCATGCCCGATGAATTGCCCGAAATCACTGCGCAACGGCCCCTGCGGCGGCGTCCGCGCCAACGGCAATTGCGAGGTCGAACCAGACATGCCGTGCGTCTGGACAGAGGCCTGGAAAGGCAGCCTGATGATGAAAAACGGCGACAGTATCAACACCGTGCAAATGCCACCGGATCAAAGCCTGCGGGGCACATCGTCCTGGCTACGGGCCACCGCCGAACGGGCGGCGGCAAAAAGGGCGGCGCAATCTCATGACTGATGTGACCCCAGCTATCGATCCGGATAATGTCGCAACGCCCCTGCCCGGCCACTCTTCCCGTGGACGACTGGAACGGATTCTTCGGCGTGGCGACTTCGCCATCACCGCCGAGCTGAACCCGCCGGATTCCGCCGATCCCAACGAGGTGTTTGAACGCGCCAGTGTTTTCGAAGGTTGGGTCGATGGCATTAACGCGACCGATGGATCGGGCGCTAACTGCCACATGTCGTCCGTCAGTATCTGCGCCCTGTTGACCCGCATCGGTTATGCTCCGGTGATGCAAATATCCTGCCGTGACCAGAACCGCATTGCCATTCAGGGCAACGTGCTGGGCGCCGCGGCGATGGGCGTGAACAACATTTTGTGCCTGACGGGAGACGGCGTACAGGCCGGGGACCAGCCCGGAGCCAAGCCGGTATTCGACCTGGATTGCATGTCGCTACTGACCACCATCAAAATGATGCGAGACGAAAGCACGTTCCTTTCTGGCCGAAAAATCACGGAACCGCCGCATATTTTCCTGGGTGCCGCCGCCAATCCTTTCGCACCGCCTCACGATTTCCGGGTCGGTCGGCTTGCCAAGAAAATTGCCGCCGGGGCGCAGTTCGTTCAGACTCAATATTGTTTCGACATGCCGATGATGACCGATTACATGAACCGGGTTCGCGATCAGGGGCTGGATGAAAAATGCTTCATTCTTGCCGGTGTCGGACCGCTGGCGTCCGCCAAGTCGGCCCGCTGGATCAGGGCCAACGTGCCGGGCATCCACATCCCGGATTCCGTCATCGCCCGTCTTGAAGGGGCCTTGGACCAGAAACGTGAGGGCCGCAATATCTGCATTGAAATCATCCAGCAAGTCCGGGAAATGGCGGGCATTTCGGGTATTCACGTGATGGCCTACCGGCAGGAGGAACACGTCGCCGATATCGTCCATATGTCGGGCGTATTGCGGGACCGGAAACCCTGGCGAAAGGAAGCCAGTCAGGCCGATCTTGCCGCCGAGGCAATGGGTGAATCATAAAGGTTGCCGCCTTCCGTCGTGAACATGTCGCTAACGGGAAAGTCGATCCGGCCCGAGAAACCTAAATAGAGGTTCAGGGTCCACTACCGGCACCAAACAAATGAGAGACAGGAGTCCCAAACAGCCATGACCGAAACCGTCGTCAGTTCTGCCACCAAAGAGGTCGTGATCGGTTTTGACCGCCCTTTCGTAATCATCGGCGAACGCATTAACCCGACCGGTCGCAAACTGCTGGCTGCCGAAATGGCTGCTGGCGACTATTCCCGCGTGCAATCCGACGCCCTGGCCCAGGTCGAAGCCGGTGCCCACATGTTGGACGTCAACGCCGGCATCCCCATGGCCGACGAGCCAAAAATTCTGGCCGAGGCGATCCAGTTGGTTCAATCGCTGACCGATGTTCCGCTGTCTATCGACTCATCCATCGTCGAGGCGCTGGAAGCCGGCCTGGCCGTCTATAAGGGCAAGGCTCTGGTCAATTCGGTAACCGGCGAAGAAGAGCGTCTGGAAGCGGTCTTGCCATTGATCAAGAAATACGGTGCGGCGGTTGTCGCCATTTCCAATGATGAAACCGGCATTTCCGAAGACCCGGATGTACGGTTCGAAGTCGCCAAAAAGATCGTCCGGCACGCCGCTGATTATGGCATCCCCGCCTGTGACGTGGTCGTTGATCCGCTGATCATGCCTGTCGGGGCCTTGAATGATGCCGGAGCGACGTCTTTCAAGTTACTGCACCGGTTGCATTCGGAATTGAAAGTCAACACCACCGGCGGCGCCTCCAACGTCAGTTTCGGCCTGCCCAACCGCAACGGCCTGAACGCCGCCTTCATCTCCATGGCGATGAGCGCCGGCCTGACATCGGCCATCACCAATCCACTGCACAAGGAAGTTACCGACGCCATCATGGGGGCCGACGTGATGATGGGACACGACCCCAACTGCTCGCGCTGGATCAGGAAATTCCGGGAGCCGGCCCCGGGAACGGAAGCCGGCGACGGCGGCGGACGCGGCGGCGGCAGGCGGCGGCGGCGAGGTGGCTGATACGCAACAAATACTGGCGGTCTTCTCGCCTTCTGGGAAGCGCGGAAATTTCCCTCGTGGAACGACGGTTCTCGACGCCGCCCGCCAGCTTGGTGTCGATCTGGACAGCGTCTGTGGCGGCCGGGGCATTTGTGGACGCTGCCAAATCAGCGTCGCCGAGGGTGAGTTCTCGAAGCACGGCATCGTTTCGGCCGCCCGGCACCTATCGCAAGCCGAACCCCCCGAAAAACACTACCGCGATGCGAAGGGTATGGAGAAAGGCCGCCGGCTTGGATGCCAGGCCCTGATCAACGGCGATGTGGTGATCGACGTTCCAGAGGAAAGTCAGGTTCACCGGCAGGTTGTGCGCAAGCGCGCCGAAGCCCGCGATATTATCATCGATCCGACCATCACCCTGCATTATGTCGAGGTCGCCGAAGCCGATATGGATGAGCCATCGGGCGATCTCCGGCGATTGGAGGACGCCCTCGCCGAACAATGGAACCTGACCGGCCTTGACGCCGATACCCGCGTCATCCGCGAAATGCAGGCGGCCTTGCGCGATGGCGGCTGGACGGTGACCGTCGGAATCAGTTCGATGTCGCGCATCGTCGCCGTCTGGCCGGGCTTCCGCGAAACCCATCTGGGTATCGCCTACGATATCGGATCGACCACCATCGCCGCCCACCTGTGCAATCTTGCCAGCGGCGAGGTTCTGGCATCGGGCGGATTGATGAACCCGCAAATTCGCTTTGGTGAAGATTTGATGAGCCGGGTTTCCTACGTCATGATGAATCCCGGCGGCGATCAGATCCTGACCAAAGTGGTGCGCGAGGCCCTCAACTCGCTGGCCGGGGATGTCGCGGCCGAAGCGGGCGTCGCGACCGACGATATTCTTTCCATTACCCTGGTCGGTAATCCGGTGATGCATCATTTACTGTTGGGTCTGGACCCGGTTCCGCTGGGGTCCGCGCCGTTTGCGCTGGCCATCGATCAGGCCGTTGAACTGTCGGCGGCCGATCTTGACCTGAACCTGCACGCCGGGGCGCGGGCCTATGTATTACCCTGCATCGCCGGGCATGTCGGCGCCGATACCGCCGCCGTGGTGCTGTCCGAAGCCCCTCATTTGCGCGACGAAATGACGCTGATCGTCGATGTCGGCACCAACGCCGAAATCGTGCTGGGCAACAGGGAACGCCTGCTTGCGTGCTCGAGCCCGACCGGCCCCGCCTTTGAAGGCGCGCAAATTTCATCCGGCCAGCGGGCCGCCCCCGGCGCCATCGAACGCGTCCGGATCGACCCGGAAACCCTGCAACCGCGCTTCAAGGTCATCGGATGCAGTTTATGGTCTGACGAACCAGGCTTCGAAGACGCCACCAAGTCAACCGGCATTACCGGCATTTGCGGATCCGGCATTATCGAAGCCATCGCCGAGATGTTCCTGAGCGGCATCATCACGACCGATGGGGTTATCGTCGCCTCGGAAAATTCCAGGATCGTCCCCGACGATCACACCGGTGGCCGCACATTTTCCTATATCCTGACTCAGGGAGAGCCGGAAATCCGCGTCTACCAGACCGACGTCCGCGCCATACAACTCGCCAAGGGAGCGTTGTATGCCGGCGCGCGCTTGCTGATGGACCGGCTGGGGGTCGAGGTCATCGACAGGATTCTGTTGGCCGGCGCTTTCGGCAGCCATATCGATGTTAAATACGCGATGATTTTGGGTCTGATCCCGGATTGCGATCTGGATCACGTGCAGTCCGCCGGTAACGCGGCGGGTACCGGGGCGCGCATCGCCTTGCTCAACAAGGCCGCCCGCACCGAAATCGAAACATTGGTCCGCCGGATCGAAAAAATCGAAACGGCGGTCGAGCCTGCCTTTCAGACCCATTTTGTCGAAGCCATGGCGTTCCCGCACAAGACCCGCCCCTTTCCCAATCTGGCGAAAGAGGTTACCTTGCCCGAAACCACCGCTACCATGCCTACTGCCAAACGCCGCAGACGACGCAACGCCTGAGAACCGCCGATGACGCCGCTGAAACCTTCTGCCGCCATAACCGGCGGATCGATGAACCGTGACGTCTGGCATCTGGCGGCGCCGATCATCCTGTCCAATATTTCGGTGCCCTTGCTGGGTGCCGTCGACACCGCCGTCGTCGGGCATCTTCCCGGTGCTCATCATATCGGTGGCGTCGCCGTCGGCGCGCTGATCTTCAGCTTCGTTTACTGGGGCTTCGGTTTCCTGCGTATGGGCACCACCGGGCTGACGGCGCAGGCCTATGGCGCCGGCAATGCCGACGAAGTCCGTTCAGCCTTCGCCCGCGCCGCTTTGTTGGCCGGGGCGCTGGGGTTGCTGGTGACGGCCCTGCAATGGCCCCTGGGCAAGCTCGCCCTGACCCTGATCGACGCCAGCGATGATGTCGAAGGACTTGCCGACAGCTACTACTATATTCGTGTCTGGGGAGCCCCCGCGGCATTACTGAATTACGCGATGGTCGGCTGGCTTATTGGCATCCGCGACGCCCGGTCCGCACTGGTTACGCAAGTCGCGATGAATGGCGCAAATATTATCCTGGACCTGTGGTTCGTGGTCGGGCTGGAATTGGGCGTTAAAGGCGTCGCCTGGGCGACGCTGATATCGGAAGTCAGCGCCATCGCCGTCGGTGGTTTTCTGGTCAGGCGCAATTTGAAGCGGCTTGGCGGGGTCTGGCGCGCACAATCGATTTTGGACGGCAACCGCCTGGCCCGCCTGCTGGCGGTCAACCGGGATATTTTCTTCCGCACGCTGGGCCTGCAACTATCCTTTGCCGCTTTTACCGCTATCGGCGCCCGGATGGGCGACGCGGTCCTTGCCGTCAACGCCGTTTTAATGATTTTTCAAAGTGTCACGGCATATGCTCTGGATGGCTTCGCTCACGCTGCCGAAGCCCTGGTCGGCAGTTACAAGGGAGCCGGAGACCGCGCCAAATTTCGCCATGTCGTCAAGGTATCGACGTTGTGGGCCCTTGGGTTCGCGATTTTCTTTACCCTGTCATACGCCATATTCGGCGGGTTGTTGATCGACACCATCACCGATATCGCGGAAATCCGCATGCGGGCGCGGGACTACCTTGTCTGGATGGTGGTAAGCCCGCTGATATCTGTCTGGAGTTTTCAACTGGACGGTATTTTCATCGGCACAACGCGGACAGCCGCCATGCGCAACGCGATGTTTCAGGCGGTCATCGTCTACGCCGCCGCCCTGGCCCTGCTGGTCCCGGCGTTCGGAAATAACGGATTATGGGCATCTTTGATGGTGCTGATGGTCGCCCGCGCCGTCACCCTGGCCATTCGCTACCCGGCCCTGGAACGCAGCATTGAGCGATAGCCTTCAGGGAGTGATGCGACGTTCCTCGCTGGGGGTACGAACGAAGAACTCCCGATAGCATTTGGAAAAATGCGACGCCGAAACGAAACCGCAGGCCAATGCCACATCCAAAACCGACATACTGGTTTGCAACAGCAGGAAACGCGCCCGACTGAGCCTGAGTTCCAGATAGTATCGGGTCGGGGCGTGGTGCAGGTATTTACGGAACAAGCGCTCCAACTGGCGGGTCGACAGGTCGACACTGTTTGCCAGGTCGGAGCAACTGACGGGTTCTTCCAGGGTTTCTTCCATATACGAAATCACCGCCAAAAGTTTTGGATGGCTGACGTTCAAGCGCGTCCGCAGGGCCATTCGCTGATGCTCATGGCCATCGCGAATGCGGTGGTGAATCAACTGATCGGCGGTCAATGCCGCCGTCTCATTGCCAAAATGCACGCCGATGAGGTGCAACATCATGTCCAGCGCAGCCGTTCCACCGGCACTGGTCAACCGGTTGCGGTCGATTTCAAACAGATCGTCGGTGGCCTCGATTTCGGGGAATTCCTCGCCAAATCCACTTAAATTTTCCCAGTGAATGGTGCATCTGTAGCCGTCGAGCAATCCGGCCTCGGCGAGAATTCGGCTTCCCGTGCAAATGGCTCCCAGGGTCGCGCCGTGGCTCGACAACCGCCGCAACCGCGAAATCATTTTCGGATCAATATGATCGTGAATTTCGGCGCCACCGCAAACGATGATGATCGGAAACCCGTGGCAATCATCGAATGCCCCATCGACATTGATGCTGACGCCATTGCTGGCCGTTACCGCGGCGCCGTCGGTCGAAAAACATGCCCATCCGTAAAGATTACTGTTTGCGACCCGGTTGGCGAGCCGCAAGGGCTCAACTGCGGAAGAAAAGGCGACGAAGGAGAAGTTCGGCGCCATGAAGAATGCTATTTTGTGAAAAGGTTCTTCGGTCTCGAGAGCGTCCAACGCCGTCCCCCCCAGCTAACACAATTAAATTCTCACTTAAACCCGAATTCCTTGTCTGTCCATTGGAAAATGTCGCAATCGGAATAGGTGGTACCTAAATGATATCTCCGTCAATGACATAGCGGTCGTGTGGATCCTCGATCTCGATTACCCAAAGGTCCGGATCCCACCCAATCTGGCGCTCTATGTAGGCTTCCGCTTCGCCGTCGGGCACCAACTCAGCACCGGCGCCATACATCCATGCGGGGAGCCCGTCCTGGTCTCGCACCTGGGACAACACTGAACATCCCCTGCTGCCCCGGTCCAGTTTAAGCACAATACTGCCAGCATCGGGGTCGCCCTTGTGACGCACGACGATGGGGATGCAATTCATGTCGCACAGCCGAACCTGCACCTGTACCCAGATGCCGGCCCTGATTTTCGATGACGTCCAGGCCAATTTTATTTCCCGTTGTGATGGTATCATCACCATATGGGCATGGCCGTAGAAATACAGCCTGAAATTTTAATATCGAACGATCCCGGTTGGTGTCATGATTGGCCAACGCCCTGACGAAAGGATCATAATGTTCGCCCTGCACCCCGTACTCGCCGCCGACACCGTTGAAATAACGACTTGGGACCTGTGTCAGCTCAGGCTGATGAAGGACGCCAATTATCCATGGCTGGTACTGGTCCCGGCGCGCAACGGCATCACGGGCATGCATCAGCTTGCCGCCAGCGATGGGGCGACGCTGATGACGGAAATTACCCGTGCTTCGGACCTGCTTGAAAAGGCTCACAAACCGGACCGAATCAACGTCGCCGCGCTTGGCAATATGGTTCCGCAGTTGCACGTACATGTCATCGCCCGGTTCGAGACCGATCCGGCCTGGCCGGGTCCGGTATGGGGGGCGGCTCGCCGCAAGGATTATAGCGATGAGGGCATGCGGCGCGCCGTCGCCGCCTTCGAACAGGCTCCAACGTCATGAGCCACCCTACCCTGGTCAGTCAACCGGTCGATGTGGCCTATCAACTCGAAACCACCGGTGGCGGGCGCAGGCTGATCGGCCTGATCTTGCTGAGCACCGACGTGACGCTCGAAGGCCTGATCCCCCGCCTGGTGCCCCTTGATGACGTCGCCGTCTACATTAACCGCGTCACCTATAACAACCCGATGACGGTGAAAAACCTAGCCGCGGTGGAGACCGACCTGACCCAGGCCGCCCGCGACATCCTGCCCGGCGTAACGCTGGACGCCATGGCCTTTGCCTGCACATCCGGCAGTATTGCCGTCGGTCCCGACACGGTCTTCCGGCGAATGGCCGAAGGCCGGCCCGGCGTGCCCGCGACGACTCCCATTACCGCCGCCATCGACGGACTGAAGCACCTGGGCCTGAGCCGCATCGCGCTGCTGACCCCCTACCGCGATGCCGTCAATCAGCCGATCGCCACCTTCATACAGGACAGTGGCATCGCGATTGCAAAAATGTCGAGCTTCGACATGGATAGCGATATCGACGTCGGACGCATTCCGCGACCCGCCATCATCGAAGCGGCGCTGGCCGCCGACAGCCCTGACGCCGATGCAATGTTCCTGTCCTGCACAGCCTTGCAGGCGGCCGATTGCATTACGGAGCTTGAAGACAGGCTGGGCAAGCCCGTCCTGACCAGCAATCAGGCGATGCTGTGGCGGGTCCTGCGATTGGCCGGTTATGGCGGGAAAATACCGGGGTTCGGCGACTTAATGCTGCGCTAAGCGCGATCAGGAAACAGCGCCGAATTCCGTGGGAGGAGTGACAATGCTCAAAGTCCGGGGACGCGCGCGCCCGTCCAACGTTCAGGCCTTGATCTCGGGCCTTGATGGCGTGTTTCGGGAATTAAACCTCGCCTGCGAACATATCAAGGCCGGATATTTCAAGGACCCTAAAAATACCAAACCCCGCCGATGAGGGCGGGGTCCGGGGCGGCCTGCGTTCAATACTCTAAAACTGGTCCTGAACATAACGCCCAAAACGCTCACCAGTCCGCTCGAATAGAGCGATCGTAGCACGTAACGCCTGGAAATCAATATCAGCGCCGGAGACATGGCGCTCTCCTATGAGGAATTGAGACTCTGTCTAGCGCACGATCATCACATTGACATCGGCCAGGTTGGAAACCTTACGCGAGACGCTGCCCAGGAACATGCCCTTCAAGTCGTTGTGCCCGCGGGTGCCGATGACGATCAGATCGGCATTGCTATTTTTTGCGAAATCGGCAATTTCCGTAGCCGGGTCGCCAACGGCGACCTTCCTGCCGGTATCTTCGAGGCCGAATTCTCTGGCTGTCGCCTCTGCCTGCTTCAGAGTTTTCTCGCCGACAAACCGAAGGACATCGCTACGAGCGCCCTGAATATGCTCCACTTCGGCCATCCGCATTACGCTTTCCGGCAACTGCATATCGCGAACGACATTCAGAAAGCTCAACTTCGCACCGTAGGTTTTGGCCAGGTTGACGGCCATTTCCACGGCATTATTTGATGACGGAGAAGCATCGACGGCGACGACGATATGTTTAAGCATGTTCGCTCCCACAAAAAAGATCGACTAAACGATTCCCCGCAGTCGTTCGTTGCGACGCCGCAGCAGTTCGATGGTCGCCAGCAGGGCTATGGAAATTATCACCAGGATGGTTGCCACGGCCAAAATGGTCGGGCTGATCTGTTCGCGAATTCCGGACCACATTTGCCTCGGAATGGTCCGTTGCTCGTAGCCTGACAGGAACAGCACGACGACGACTTCATCGAACGATGTAATGAAAGCGAATAACCCGCCGGAAATCATCCCCGGCAAAATAAGCGGCATGGTCACCTTGAAAAACGTGTAGGTCGGAGTGGCCCCGAGATTATGAGCGGCGCGGATCAGGCTTTGATCAAATCCGGTCAGAGTCGCCGTCACCGTAATTACGACAAACGGCGTTCCAAGCACGGCGTGAGCCATGATGATCCCGACCATGGTTTGCGCCAGACCCACTTGGGAATAGAAAAAATACATCCCGGCCGCCGAAATAATCAGCGGCACGATCATCGGCGAAATCAGCACGCCCATAATAACACCGCGATAGGGCATTTCCGAACGGCTCAACCCCAGGGCGGCAATCGTGCCAAGGGATGTCGCTAAAACCGTCGCGAAGAAAGCGATGATGATGCTGTTCTTGGCCGAATGGATCCACTGGGTATTATCGATAATATCCTGATACCAGCGCATGGAATAGGCGCTCGGATCGAAATTCAACATCCCCTTCGTAAAGGAAAAATAGGGTTCGGCGTTAAAGGACAAAGGGATAACCACAAGGACTGGCGCTATCAAAAACAGCAAAATCAATCCGCAGATAATCCTGAAGGTATAGTACCAGGTGGTTTCCAGTGGTCCCGCGTAACTTGGCAGCATGTTTCCCTACCCCAGTTTCATGTTATCGACGCCGACGATCTTTGAATACATCCAATAAAGCGCCAGAACGCCAACCAGCAGTATTCCGCCAATAGCGGCCGCCAGACCCCAGTTCAGGGATTTTTGCATGTGGAAGGCGATAAAGTTGGAAATCATTTGCCCGGTTCGTCCGCCGACCAAGGCGGGCGTGATGTAATATCCGAGCGCCAGAATGAACACCAGCAACGACCCGGCGCCGATACCGGGCACGGTTTGCGGTGCGTAGACGCGCACAAAGGCACGTACGGGGTTGGCTCCCAGCGACAGTGCCGCTCGCATATAGCTGGGCGGGATCGTCTTCATCACCGAATACAGCGGCAGCACCATAAACGGCAGCAGGATGTGCGTCATGGCGATGACAGTGCCTGTCTGGTTATACATCATGACAAGGCGCCCATCTTCACTGACGATGTGGGTCCATACCAAAAGGTCATTGATAACACCATTGGTTTGCAGCAGGACGATCCAGGCCGTGGTGCGAACCAGCAATGATGTCCAGAAAGGCAAAAGCACCATGATCATCAACAGGTTTGAATATTTCAGCGGCAACGTCGCCAGCAAATAAGCGACGGGATAGCCAAGCAACAGGCACAGCACGGTTACCAGTAAACTGATCCACAGGGTACGCCCGAAAATATGAACGTAAATCTGCCGGTCAGGATCCTGGGCGACGATGTTGCCGTCCGCATCATGATGCAAATCGACGGCAGCCAGGTACTGCATCGTGGTATAAGGTTGACCGACCCGCTTGATGGTCACCCACGTTTCCTGCTCGCCCCACCTGGGATTTGCATTGATGAAGGCATCCTTGAAGGGAGCCTGCATATTCTTGGCCTTGCGGGCCGTCGATGTAAAGACGCTGCGAATGCCGCTCAATTCAAAATTCATGCGCGTCGCAACACGCCCGATCAGCTTGCTCTTGCGCGCATTGACCAGATCGACCGCAAGAGCGGCGAACGCATCCTCGCCTGGCAAATTCTTGCCATCCCAGTGTTCCAGGGCGGCAACGGTCTTCGGCAGGTTTTCATAAACGATCGGGTTATCGACGCTTCTGAAAAGCATCAGGGCGATGGGGAAAATAAAGGTGATAAAAACAAAAGCGCCCAAGGGAAGGACCAGCCCCATGGCAATCAGTTTACGCCGGCGCATGGTTTTCTGAAGGCGTTCCTTCAGCGGCGTCCCATCTGCCGCGAGGACCGCGCCCCCATCCGTCGCTGCCAAGACCTGTTCGCTCACGTGCTGGCTCCTACCGGCGTAAAATCAGAAAATTCGAAAAATATATAACGAAAATATGGGAGGCCCGACCGGGGAAAGGCGTCAAACCCTTCCCCGCCCAGACACTGTTTTGTTACCTGGCCAACCAGGCGCTGAACTTTTCATTCAGTTCATCGGCGTGATCCGCCCAGAATGAAAAATCATTCTGAAGCGCGTTTTTAAAGTTCGCCGGAGCGGTCGGCATATGCGGCTTCATGTCGATTCCCGTTACGGCATTCTTGCCAACCAGTGGAGCGGCCGATTTACGGACCGGACCGTAAGAAATATAGGCGGCCTGGTCTGCGTTACGCTTGGTGTCCGTCGAAAAGGCGATAAACTTCAGCGCATCGGCTTTGTTCGGTGCGCCCTTCGGGATAACCCAAAGGTCTAGGTCCCAAACCTGACCATCCCAAACGATTACAAACGGCTTTTTCTCGGTATTCTGAGCACCGAAAATTCGGCCATTGTAAGCGGTCGTCATCGCGACTTCACCATCGGCCAGCATCTGCGGCGGCTGCGCACCGGCTTCCCACCAGACTGTGTCGGCCTTGATGGTGTCCAGCTTGGCGAACGCACGAGCCACGCCCGCCTTGGTTGCCAGCACCTTGTAGACGTCAGCGGCGGGAACGCCATCCCCCATCAGGGCCATTTCCAGGTTAGCTTTCGCGCCTTTACGCAGACCGCGCTTGCCGGGGAATTTCTTGACATTGAAAAAATCCGCCATGGTGGTCGGCTTGGCGCCAGGGAACTTGGTTGCGTCGTAGGCATAGATCGTCGACCAAACGATTTCGCCAACGGCACATTCAGTAAGCGTGCCCGGGAGGAAATCCTTCACCGCCGGCGTTCCGTCGTCGCCGGCCGGCAAGATCGATTTATCGATCGGTTCCAACAGGCCTTCGTCGCAACCGCGAACGGCGTCAGACAATTCGACATCGACCAGATCCCAGGTGACGTTTCCTGATTCAACCTGGGCTTTTACTTCGGCCAAACCACCGTTGTAATCTTCAGAATTAATCTTCTTCCCGCCCATGGCTTCCCAAGGCTTGTGATAGGCTTCAATCTGGCTTTTGGTGTAGCCGCCGCCCCATGACACAACGGTCAAGTTGCCGGCAAAGGCTGTTCCGGCGGCAAGAAGAACCGCGGCGGAAATGCCCGTAAACAATAGTGATTTTTTCATTTTATTTTCATACTCCCTAGTTTCTAAAAACCAAACCGCGCAGTGGCCTGGGATACACTTGTCTCTATTATATTGTTATTATTAATGACTTCGCCTGAGACCAACGGCAAAATCTAACCTTCATAAACATCAAGGGCGCGGCAATCGGCCACGGACCAACCGACGTTAACGAGATTTCCTTCAACAAGCTGGGCGTGTTCGGATGCATTGGGAACCTTGACGATGAAATCATCGTGGCCGCAAACATTGATCCGGGTCCGAATGTGGTCCCCCAAATAAATCAACTCTTCGACTTTACCTTCGAATACGTTGGGATGTTTGCCTTCGATCGGATCGATTTCGACGCGTTCCGGACGCAGCGACAAGGAAGCCCTGCCGCCGACGCCGGCGGCGTTAACATCGCACGCGTGGACGATGCCGCTTCCCGGAATTTCGACAACACATTCACCGCCCTTTTTCTCTTTCACAACCCCCAGAAGCTTGTTGTTTTCGCCAATGAACTGAGCGACGAAAGCCTTGTCGGGCTGTTCATAGAGCACATTGGGCGGCGCCAATTGCTGGATCACACCATCGTTAAACACGGCAACCCGGTTAGACATGGTCAACGCTTCGGATTGATCGTGGGTCACATAAACCACGGTGACGCCAAGACTTTCGTGAATATGTTTGATTTCATACTGCATTTGCTCACGCAGTTGCTTGTCGAGCGCGCCCAACGGTTCGTCCATCAACACCAGTTGCGGATCAAACACCAGGGCGCGGGCGACCGCCACGCGCTGCTGCTGGCCGCCGGAAAGTTGGGCCGGACGGCGATGACCGAAATCGCCTAACTGCACCATATCCAAGGCCCTCTTGACCTTGGTTTCGATATCCGATTTTCCCATCTTCCGGACTTCCAGCGGGAATGCGAGATTTTCGAACACTGTCATGTGCGGGAACAGGGCGTAATTTTGAAAGACCATGCCGATGCCACGTTTGTGCGGCGCGACATTATTGATGGGATTTCCTTCCAGGGTGATTTCACCGTGGGTCGCCGGTTCAAAACCGGCCAGCATCATCAGGCACGTTGTTTTTCCGGACCCGGACGGCCCAAGCATTGTCAGAAATTCGCCTTTCGCGATATCCAGGTTGAGATTTTTGACGACGAGTGTTTCACCATCATAGCTTTTCTGAACCTCAATGAACCGCACGAGCGGATCAATCACATCCGACATATATTCCTCCCAGCAGACCGACGATGAAACTCTTCAGCCCTGTTTTTTTTGCCGCTTCGTCAAAATTCCATCGCCTCAACAGGCTTTTTCTATAAGGAAGATTCACGGCGGTATGATTATTTATCAATTACGCTAACATGACCCCACCAAGAAAATCAAAGGACTATTTATTTCGATGCCACCATTACGAAGGAAGTTTTTCGCAATCCGACGCTACGGCATTATTGAACCCCTTGCGATTGGAGAGGGTTAATGAAAATTCTTGCCTGCCAAATCAATATTCCTGGATTAACCGGCCCAGCCGAGCGTGACCAACACGTCCGACGAATCGCCGATCTGATATCCGAACAAAACGATGCCGGGGGTGGCGCCGACCTTGTTTTGTTGCCGGAATTGGCGACGATTGATTATTCGAAAGCGGCCTTCGATAACCTAAAAGAGTTGGCGGAAGGACTCGACGGCCAGTCTGTTTCCGTCTTCGGCGCCGTCGCCAAAACCACCGGCGCCTTCATCTGCTTTGGCATGCCCCGGCAAGGCGACAACGGCTGCCTTCATATTTCTCAGGTGGTGATGGATCCGAACGGTCAGATCGTCGGATACTACGATAAGATGCATGTTGCTCAGTTCGGTGCGTCCATTGAAAAGCCCTACTTCAAGCCCGGACGTCATTTGCTGATATTTGACGTCGCCGGTGTCCGCGTCGCACCCATTATTTGTTACGACCACCGCTTCCCGGAACTGACGTCGACCCTGTGCCGGGACCACGGAGTTGACCTGATCCTTCATCCCGTCGCCTTCTATCGCGATGCCAGCTTCCACAGTTGGCATCAATTTTCGATAACCCGCGCCGTCGAAAACCAGATCCATTTAATGAGCCTGAACCGAGCCGGCGACATGTACGGCGGGTCGTTGTTTTCGCCGCCGTGGCTGGAAGGCGATCATCAGCCCGTGATATTCGGCACCGAAGAGAGCTGTCGCATTCTGGAGGTCGATATGGCATACACTCGTGACATCCGGGCACAATACCCCATTCGTGCCGACCGGATCGACAATTACGCGACGCTGCCCGTGCGCCCTTGAGCCGTTGCCCAAGGACCCGTGATCGGGGCAAATTGCAATACGCACCATACGAACAGGTCCCGAACGGAACCAGGACCGCTGACGGACAATATCGGTAAGAGTACATGGAAGACGACATCTACGCAGCGATCGATCTGGGCACCAACAACTGCCGGTTGCTGGTCGCCAGAATGTGCAATGATTCGTTTCGGGTGATCGATTCCTACTCGCGGATCGTGCGATTGGGCGAGGGGCTGGGCGATGCAAAAAATGAGACCTGCACGTTAGGCGACAACGCCATGAACAGAACCATCGAAGCGCTGATGGTGTGCGCCGAAAAAATACAGAAAAATCGCGTCACCCGATGCCGCTCGGTGGCGACGGAAGCCTGTCGCCGGGCCACCAACCGCCATGCGTTTTACGACCGGGTCGAGACTGAAACCGGCATCCGGCTGGAAACCCTTTCACCCGAACAGGAAGCCCAGCTAACGCTAGACGGTTGCCGCCAACTATTGACCCCGCGGACATCTCGCGCCCTGGTTTTCGATATCGGCGGGGGCAGCACGGAATTGATCTGGGTCGATTGCACCGACCCTGGTGAGGCCCGTGTTATTGCGATGCGGTCCTTTCCGTTGGGGGTTGTCACCCTGGCCGAGACCTACGGTAATGACATCGTTCGTCGCGACGACTATGACGGCATCATCGGGTCATTCGACGCCGAACTGGCCGGCTTCGATGACGACTTCGGCATTTCTGAATACATGTTGGGCGACACCATCCAGATGCTCGGAACATCGGGAACGGTGACGACTCTGGGTGGAATTTATCTGAACCTGTCCCGTTATGACCGCTCTAAAGTTGACGGCCTGGACATGCGGGTCGAAACCATCAAGGCGATCAGTGACAGGCTGTGCAAGATGAATTTCCAGGAACGCGCCCGTAACGGCTGCATCGGTCGCGAGCGTGCCGATCTTGTCGTCGTGGGCTGCGCCATTATGGAGGCCATTTACCAGCGCTGGCCGGTCATAACGATACGCGCCGCGGATCGCGGCATCCGCGAAGGCCTGCTGCTGAACCTGATTAGCCAAGACACCTCCCGATGCGCAGAGACACCCGCGGCATGACAAAAAAAACTGGCAAAATCGGACCCACGACAAGCGGGCGCGGCTTGTTCACGAAAGTGAAGTCGGCGAAAGGGCGGAAGCTATCCTCCACACGCTGGCTCCAGCGCCAGTTGAACGACCCCTACGTCGCCGAAGCCCGCAAACGGGGCTATGCATCACGGGCCGCCTTCAAATTGATCGAACTGGACGACCGTTTCCATTTCCTTAAGCCCGGGCAGCGCGTCGTTGACCTGGGCGCCGCCCCCGGCGGCTGGACCCGCGTCACCGTTGAAAGAATCAGGCCCGGCAAGCACGACGGCGGTCAGGTGGTGGCCCTCGATATCAATGAGATGGAACCCATCGGCGGGGCGACCGTCTTGCATCACGATTTTCTCGACGAAGACGCGCCCGATTTGCTCAAAGGCATTCTCGGCGGACCGGCCGATGTTGTCATGAGCGACATGGCAGCCCCCGCGACGGGGCATTCCGCCACCGACCACATGAAGATCATGGCGCTGTGCGAGGTCGCGCTGGAATTCGCATATGAAGTATTAGCCCCAGGCGGAACGTTCCTCGCCAAGGTGCTACAGGGCGGAACCGAACACCAGATGCTGGCGGGCATGAAAAAGCACTTCAAGACCGTCCGCCACGCAAAACCGCCGGCCAGTCGGTCGGACTCGGCGGAAATGTACGTCATCGCCATGGGGTTCAGGGGCGACAACACGACCCCCTAGCAGGGGACCAATAGCTCCAGATGGCGCGATAGTTCGTGAATATCGAGATGGGTCAAATCCTTGTTCAGTTCGCCACTGACCCGGCTCCCGGCCTCCATTCCCAACGCTTTACGCAGATCGCCAAGGGTCTTCGGCGGAGCGACCAGCACCAGTCTGTCGTAGGCATTCCGATCCGCCGCCCTTTCCAGATTATCTGCGATCATTTTCGCAAATCGGGTCTTTTCATACGTATGAAAATCGATGCGCGGCTCCTTGCCGTGACGGGCTCCATCCGCGCTTTCAAAGCCACGGCCCGGCTTGTCGGTGCCGTATTCCCGACTCGGTACATGGGACGTTGCAAAATCATGGTCCATAACGGCGGCAAGCCCCTTGCCCGGCCCTTCGTTCTTAACGATGTGGGCGCGCGCTCCGTCGGCGACGAGAATCCATGTGGTGATTTTTTTCATTTTGCCCTCCCGTTCCCGGCCATTAAAAAAACCTTATAAAGACAAACGGCTACAGAGCAGAAACAACGCCAAGGTTGTTAGCGGCGCATATCTACCATTAATTTGTGTATTATACAGCAGTTCCGTGAAATAGGCCATGCCGCAAATGCAGGGCAGATATATTCAGCGCCCCCCATCAACAGACTTGGATTCGGCCAACTCTTGTGTATGATGCCGCGTCAACTCATTAAGCTGAGGAGACGCCATGAATATTCTCGAAGCCCTGACCTTCGATGACGTCCTTCTGGTTCCCGCCAAGTCGGACGTCTTACCGGCAAACACCGATACCAGAACCCGTCTGACCCGTTCCATCGAACTGGGCATACCCTTGATTTCGGCCGCCATGGATACCGTCACCGAAAGCGCCCTCGCCATCGCAATGGCCCAGGAGGGTGGCATCGGCGTCATCCACAAGAACCTGAGCATCGAACAACAGGCTGGCGAGGTCCGGCGGGTCAAAAAGTTCGAATCCGGCATGGTCGTCGATCCGTTCATCATCGATCCGCGCGCGACCCTGGCGGACGCCCTTAGAATCAAGGAAATGCACAATATTTCCGGAATTCCCGTGGTCGATAAAGACAACGGCAAGCTGGTCGGCATCCTGACCAATCGAGACGTTCGCTTCGCCGACAACCTGGAACAGCCGGTCGGCGAACTGATGACCGCGCACAGCGACGAACGTCCCCTGATCACCGTGTCGGAAAACATCGACCGCGAGTCGGCCAAGCGCCTGCTGCACCAGCACCGCATCGAAAAACTTCTGGTCGTCGACGGCGCCTTCCGCTGCGTCGGCCTGATGACGGTAAAAGACATCGAAAAGGCGCAGCGCTATCCCAACGCTTGTAAGGATGACCTGGGCCGCCTGCGGGTCGCCGCCGCGACCGGCGTCGGCAGCGATGGCCAGGCTCGCGCCGAAGCCCTGATCGATGCCGGATGCGACGTGATCGTGGTCGATACCGCCCACGGCCATTCCAGTGGCGTTATGGCTGCGGTCACGGCGATCAAGAGATATTCCGGATCGGCCCAGGTCATCGCCGGCAACATCGCGACGCCGGATGCCGCCAAGGCACTGATTGATGCCGGGGCTGACACCGTCAAGGTCGGCATTGGACCGGGCACCATCTGTACCACCCGCATGGTTGCCGGCGTCGGCATGCCGCAGCTTTCGGCGGTCCTGGAAACGGCGGAAGCGTGCGCCAAGCTCGACATTCCGATCATCGCCGATGGCGGCATCAAGTTTTCCGGTGACATTGCCAAGGCCATCGCCGCCGGGGCCGAATGCGTCATGATCGGGTCCCTGTTCGCCGGCACGGACGAAAGCCCGGGCGAGGTCTTCCTGTATCAGGGCCGCTCCTACAAGTCCTATCGTGGCATGGGATCTCTGGGCGCCATGGCGCGCGGCTCCGCCGACCGCTATTTCCAGGAAGACGTGTCGGATAATCTGAAGCTGGTGCCCGAAGGCATCGAAGGCCAGGTCCCCTACAAGGGCCCGGTCGGCAACGTCGTCCATCAGTTAATCGGCGGATTGCGGGCCTCCATGGGCTACACGGGCAGCGCCACGATTGGCGATATGCGCTCGAAATCACAATTTCGCCGGATCACCAACGCAGGATTGCGCGAAAGCCATGTTCACGACGTAACCATCACTCGTGAGGCGCCCAACTACCGCCAGGGTAACTAGGCCATGACTCCGGGGGCGCGGCTGGCGGCCGTCATTGAGATTCTGGATGCCGTCGAACTTTCCACCACCGCCGCGGCGGAAGCCATCATCCGGTCCTATTTCAGGGCGCGTCGTTATGCCGGGTCGAAAGACCGCCGCGCGGTTAGCGAAAAAGTCTATGCCGTCATCCGCAATCGCGCCCGGCTTGACTGGTGGATCGCCGGTGCGACGGGTAATATGGAACCGACCAGTCGCAGCCGTGTCCTCAGTTCACTGCTGCTCCTCGATCGACAAAGCCCGGACGCCGTCGCCGCCTTGTTTGACGGTGAAGGCCACGGCCCTGCGGCAATGACTGGCGACGAAAGCGACCTCGCCGCCAACCTTGCCGGCAAGCCCTTACATCACGATGCGATGCCCGATGGAGTCATCCACGAGGTTCCGGCCTGGTTGATGCCGCCCCTGGAAGACCGTTTTGGCGAACACTTCGCAGCCGAAATGGCGGCCCTTAATATGCCGGCACCGGTCGATGTGCGGGTCAACACCGGCCGGGTCACGCGCCAGCAGGCGCGAAAGTCTCTTTTGCGGGATGAGATCAAATCCGAAGACACCCCTTTGTCAAGCGTCGGCTTGCGGTTGACGGAGCACACCAACCTTGACCGCACGCGCGCCTTCAGCAAAGGATTAATCGAGGTTCAGGACGAAGGATCGCAACTGATTTCACTGCTATGTCAGGCCCGTCCCGGCATGATCGTCATCGACTATTGCGCCGGGGGTGGCGGCAAAACATTGGCGCTGGCCGATTTTATGGGAATGCAGGGCAACGAGGCGACGGCGGGTCGGCTGATCGCCTGCGACGTCTCGGCTAAAAGGCTGGGGCGCATGGACGAACGCCTGAAACGGGCCGGGGCCGAGGCCGTCCGACGCATTGTACTGGAACCGGATAATCTTCCGATTGACCTTCTCAACAGCGCCGACCGAGTGCTGGTTGACGCTCCCTGCTCCGGTTCCGGCGCCTGGCGGCGGCATCCGGAAGCGCGCTGGCGATTGAACCCCGAACGCCTGGGCGAACGCATAAACGAGCAACGCACCGTGCTGCGGGAGTCTGCCAAACTGGTCAAGCCCGGCGGCCGCCTGATCTACGCCACCTGTTCCGTTCTCGGCCAGGAGAACGAGGATCAAATCGACAGGTTCCTCGCCGAACACCCTGACTTTGGCAGCCTACCCATAGGTGAAATTTGGGTCGAGGCCACCGGCATCATCGCGCCGGCCGGAACGACCCGTGCGAAAGGCCTGTACTTAAGTCCGGCCGGCGCAGGGACCGACGGTTTCTACTGCGCCGTGCTGGAGAAAAGCCGTGAATAACGCTATCACCCAGGCTTACCAATCGGGAACTAACACCGAGTCGATGTTATTATTGAGTCGGAAAAGGTGTCCTAAATAGTGTAAAACAAAATTCGTGCGTTACAGGTATTATGTTAGACATATTGCTTGAGGGGGCGTCGTGCTGAATACCACCTACGACGAAAAGCTGCTGGCGGTGATTACGCAAAGCGCTGAAGAGTTTTCGTCCGGCAGCGATTGGTCGGATGGAGTCCAGCGCCTGCTTGAAAACCTGTGCCATATAACAGGCTCAAGCCTGACCTGGCTTCTCCAGACCATCGAGCACACCCCCTATTACGTCGTGCAGGATCTCGTCTTCGAAGGCGCCGCCGATGGCCGATTTTCGCAAATGATCACACAGAAATTCAGCATGGCCCGAAAATCCCTGCTGGACGACTATTACGGACCCATCGTCAAGGAACGCGCGCACGGAAAGTGGCATAAATTTATTGTCACCGACATCCCGGATGGCCCCAGAAAGGATGACTGGATCGCCCAGGGTATCAAGTCAACCTTGAGCATTCCGGTCATGATTAACGGCACGTGGTGGGGGACGCTGGGGTTCGACGACCATATCCGAGAACGTGACTGGACACAGACCGAGATCAACATCATGCGTATGGCCAGTTGCATGATCGCCGGAGCTGTCCTGCGGGAGCAACTGGCTTCCAACCAAAAACGCTTCAACATCATCGAACAGATCACCGGAAGTGGCGCCTGGGAAATCGATTTCCAACGACGCCGCTCGTGGCTGTCAGACGCCCTTATGGAAGGTTTGGGCAAGAAGCAATACACCGCCTCTAGCAGCCTGCTTTCGGTCTTCAGATTAATTCATCCCGAAGACAGGCGACGCCTGATCAAACTGACCCGTGAATGCATCCGCGACAATCAGGAAAATTTCCGCATGGACCTTCGCCTGAAGGGCGACGGTGGTGCTTATTACTGGTTCGATGTACTAAGCCATGTCGCCGTCGGCGACGATGGCAGTATGCTGGCCTTGTCCGGTATCGCCGTTGATATCAGATCGAAGAAAAAGGTCGAGATTTCATTGCGCGAAATCGCCCGCACGGACTCCCTTACCGGGCTTTCCAACCGCCGCCACCTGGATGAAACGCTCGGCAAGGAATTTGATCGCGCCCGTCGCTATAAGCAGCCCCTGGGGCTGCTGCTGATGGATGTCGACAAATTCAAACTGCTCAATGACACCTACGGCCATAGCAGGGGCGATCAGGTATTGCGGGCGCTGGGCCGTTTGCTGATGGACCATTTCCGGGAGGTCGATCACCCCTGCCGTTTCGGTGGCGAGGAATTCGCCGTGGTATTGCCCGGCACCGGACTGGCTGCGGCCGCGGAAACGGCGGAGCGCCTGCGCCGACGCATCGAAGCCAGCAATTTTGGCGGCCTTCCCATTACCATAAGCATCGGCGTTTCCGCCCTGCCGGAAATCAAAGCCACCGATGTCGAGAAACTGCTGATCGCTACCGATCGGGCATTGTACGAAGCAAAAAAGACGGGCCGCAACCGGATTTGCCTGGCCAGCGAAGGCGACCTGATCGCGTTCGGATCTCTTAAGCCCCCCTCCTCCCATTGAAAAACCTGTCGCCGGTCATGACCGTACGACGCAGCCTGAAGAACGAGAGGTCCCCCTCTTGATTTCCCTTGCCAACCATGACCGTCCCGGCTATCCCTACAATTGAAACATCTTCACTGGGGGGAGCCGCCCTATCGGCTGAGAGGTCTCCATTCTAAGGAGACGACCCCTTGAACCTGATCCGGTTGATACCGGCGTAGGAACGAGTGAGCAATGAGCCATCCGGTTGATATTCCTCCACCGTTACAGCCCCGCGCCCTTGGTGCGCCTATCGGCATTTCCGTCCAACAGGCACACGTTGCCTGGGGTGATAATGTGCTGTTCGACCGGCTGAACCTGGACCTTGCCGCCGGTCGATGGACGTGTCTGCTAGGCCCCAGCGGGGTCGGTAAATCAATGTTGTTGCGCCTGATACTGGGACTGGAAGGGACGCCAGGCGAGCCAGATTCCGTGACCTGTTCCGATGGCTTTCCGTTGGCCGGGCGAGCCGCCTTCATGGCCCAGCGCGATTGCCTGTTTCCGTGGCTGAGCGTCGTTGAGAATGTCTGCCTTGGTCATCGTCTTAGAAGCCGACGCCCCCTGTCAGCGACTGACGAAGATCGGGCGATGACCTTGCTTGACGCCGTCGGCCTGGCGGATCAGGCCGATGCAATGCCCAACACCCTGTCAGGCGGCATGCGACAGCGCACGGCCCTTGCCCGCACCCTGATGGAAGACCGGCCGGTCGTTCTGATGGACGAACCGTTTTCAGCCCTGGACGCCATCACCCGGATCAAACTTCAGGATCTGGCCGCCCGCCTGCTCGCCGGGCGGACGGTTTTGCTGGTCACCCACGATCCGCTGGAAGCGTTGCGGCTGGGGCATCACGTTCATGTCATGAAGGGTCGCCCCGCCACCTTGGGTCCGGCGCTGCAACCCGCAGGCCCGCCCCCCCGCCCCGTCGCCGATCCAGCCATTCTTGAAATGCAGGGTGACCTGCTAAACCAGTTGACGGAGGCAGCGTTGTGACCGTCCTGCGCCCATTGCTGATCACTGTGGGCCTGCTGGCCCTATGGCACATCATCGTCGCCATCAGCGGCGTCCCCCCCTATATCCTGCCGGGGCCGGTTTCGGTGATCGCGGCGTGGATCGGCCGACCCGGCCTATTCATCGAACATGGCGCCATAACGGCGGCGGAAATTCTCATGGGCCTGTCTTTTGGATTTATCCTTGGCGTCACCAGCGCCCTCATCATGGCCTATTTCCGCCCCGCCCAGGCGTGGCTGTTGCCGGTACTGGTGATCAGCCAGGCGCTTCCGGTATTCGCCCTCGCCCCAATCCTGGTGCTTTGGTTCGGCTATGGTATGGGGTCAAAAGTGATTATGGCGGCACTTATTATATATTTCCCCGTAACGGCGACTTTTTTCGATGGTCTGCGCCGCACCGAAACAGGTTGGCTGGACATGGCCCGCACCATGAACGGCAGTCGCTGGGCCATATTGCGCCACGTTCGCATTCCCGCGGCCCTGCCCGCATTGGGGTCGGGTCTGCGCGTCGCCACCGCGGTTGCCCCCATCGGGGCCGTCGTCGGCGAATGGGTCGGCTCCAGCGGTGGGCTGGGATATCTGATGCTGCACGCCAATGCGCGCATGCAGATCGATGTTATGTTCGCCGCCCTGTTCACCCTCGCGGTTCTCGCCATCAGCCTCTACACCGCCACCGATTTTGCGGTTCGCCGCCTCGTCGCATGGCAACCAGAAACCAACCCCAGTAACATTTGATCTGAAACCCGGAGACCAAAATGACGTTCGTGTCTGCTCGTAAATACATCCTCGCACCGCTTCTGCTCCTCGCCGCTTCGGTCCTCGTGCAACCGGCTCACGGTGCCGAGAAAATGACGGTCCTGCTCGACTGGTTCGTCAATCCCGATCATGCGCCGCTGATTATCGCCCAGCGGCAAGGTTTCTTTCGTGACGCCGGCCTGAATGTCGAGTTGATCGCACCCTCGGACCCCAATGATCCGCCGAAACTGGTCGCCGCCGGCAAGGCCGACGTCGCCGTTTCCTACCAGCCGCAGTTGCACACCCAGGTCGATGCGGGCTTACCGCTGGTGCGTATCGCCACCCTGGTCGCGACGCCATTAAATTCCCTGGTGGCGCTGAAGGACGGGCCAGTCAAGTCGCTCGCCGATCTGAAAGGCAAAAAGGTCGGCTACTCAATCGGCGGATTCGAGGATGCCATCCTGGGCAAAATGCTTGAAAAAGCGGGGCTGTCGCTAAATGACGTGACGCTGATCAACGTCAATTTCTCGTTGTCGCCATCGCTCATTTCCGGACAAGTCGATGCCGTCATCGGCGCCTTTCGCAATTTCGAACTCAATCAAATGGACATCGTCGGCAAGCCCGGTCGGGCCTTTTACCCCGAAGAAGAAGGCGTGCCGCCCTATGACGAACTGATTCTGATCGCCAACAAGGGATCCCTGAACGACGGCCGTTTGCGGCGCTTTGTCGATGCGGTGGAAAAAGCCACCCAATATCTGGTCAATCACCCGGAAGAAAGCTGGAAGCTGTTCATCGCAGCGTATCCCGACCTGAACGACGAGCTCAACAAACGGGCCTGGCGCGACACCCTGCCCCGCTTCGCCCTGCGCCCCGCGGCGTTGGACCGGGCACGGTATGAACGGTTCGCGGAATTCCTCAAGGACCGCAAACTGATCACAGCCATCCCGGCGCTCAATACCTACGCCGTTGAGTTGCCGTAACGATCCTTACGCCCCGACCGCTTCCATAAATCGATCCCGGATGTCGTCGGGGCCGATCGGCAATAGATCGATGCCGGGCATCAAGCCGATTTCGGCCTTGATCACCAATGTATGCATCTCGTCCGCCGCCAATGCCTTGGCAACGGCGGGCGAGATGTCATCGGCCCGGTCGACCAGAGTGACGTTGGGAATGGAACATCCCTTGGCCACCTGATCGAGTCTGACGTTACGGGCCGTAAAAGATGGCTGAAAGCCTGTCGATCCGTTGGCTTCGTTGTCAACAATGATGTGCACAAGATTGCCCGGAGCGTTGAAACCCATCGTTGCAAAAGCGCCCATGTTCATGACATTGGCGCTGTCACCATCCAGCACCACCACCTTCTTGCCCGTCGACATGGCGAGGCCAAGGCCGATTGACGAGGCCATTCCCATGGAACCGAGCATATAAAAATTGCCGGGCCGGTCTTTAATTTTGAACAGTTCCTGACAGGGTTGACCGATGGTGCAGATCACCAGTTCATCGGTGATCCGGTCCATGATTTTCTCGAAAATCTGATAGCGCATCAATCCGGTCATGGTCTCAGGCCTCCCAAAAGCTAAACGGCAACAGAAGGCCCAGCGACCGGCCTTCGGCGAAAGCGGCGGTGATCTCGGCGTCGATCTGTTGCAACTGGTCGGGGTGGCCAATCGACACCGCGCGCACTCCCGAAGCCGCCATGATCCCGGCGACGGCATCGCCCATCACATTTTGCGCCGCCACGGGCTCGCCCGGACTGCCGCGATGGCTGATCACGAAGATCACCGGAACGCCGTAATAGTTCAGCAGCGAACAAACCGCGTTGACCGAGTTTCCGAAACCTGAATTCTGCATCACCAGGGCTGGCCTGCGGCCCGCCATATAGGCCCCGGCGAGAACCCCGACACCATCTTCTTCACGCGACACCGGGGTGTAAATAATATCGTCATCGTCCCCCAGCCGTTTCAGCAGCCCATCGAGTAGTTTACACGGGACGGAGGCAAAAAAATCCAGCCCGTTGCTCCGCAATCGCTGATACAATTGATCCGTGGGGGTCATGGCGAGTTCCTGATTGGGTTGTCGTTCGAAAACGATCCTGCCCATTTGATTACGACGAGGCAACACCCAGCGCAAATAGAGTCTGTTAGCGGCGACCTATTTTCGCTATGTTCTGGCTCCCATCCACAAGTTCCGAGTCCCATGTTGCCATGAGCGAACGTATCCTGATCATCGATTTCGGATCCCAGGTGACCCAATTGATCGCCAGACGGGTCCGTGAAAGCGGTGTCTATTCCGAAGTTCATCCGTTCAACGCGGTGAGCGTCGAGACCATCGCCAAATTCAACCCGAAAGGCATAATCCTGTCCGGCGGCCCGGCGTCGATCACCGGTATCGACACCCCGCGCACCCCTGACGGACTATTTGACATGGGCCTGCCGGTGTTGGGCATCTGCTATGGTCAGATGGCCATGGCCGAAGCCCTCGGCGGCGAGGTGATATCGTCCGACCATCGGGAATTCGGTCGCGCCTTTGTCGACATCAACGAAGACTGCGACTTGTTCCACGGCGTCTGGGAGACAGACACCAAGGAGCAAGTATGGATGAGCCACGGTGACAGGATAGATGCGCCACCGCCGGGCTTTCGTACCGTCGCAACCTCGGAAGGCGCGCCTTTTGCCGCCATCGCCGACGACGAGCGACACTTTTACGGCCTGATGTTCCACCCGGAAGTCGTCCACACGCCGCACGGCGCCAAATTGTTGGAAAACTTCACCCACCGGGTCTGCGGCTGTGCCGGTGACTGGACGATGTCCGGTTTCCGGGAACAGGAAATCGCCAAGGTGCGCGAACAGGTAGGATCCGGCAAGGTTATCTGCGGCCTGTCTGGCGGGGTCGATTCATCGGTCGTCGCCGTGCTGCTGCACGAAGCCATCGGCGATCAACTGCAATGCGTTTTCGTCGATACCGGCTTCATGCGCAAGGGCGAGGCCGAAGAAGTGCTCACCATGTTCCGCGACAATTACAACATCCCCCTTGTTCACCGCGATGCATCGGAATTGTTCATCGGAAAGCTGGAAGGCGAAGCCGACCCGGAAACAAAACGCAAGATCATCGGCGCCACCTTCATTGACGTGTTCGAAGAAGAAGCCAACAAAATCGGCGGCGCCGACTTTCTGGCCCAAGGCACGCTATATCCCGACGTCATCGAATCCGTGTCGTTCACCGGCGGCCCGTCGGTAACGATCAAGTCCCACCACAACGTCGGCGGTCTACCCGACCGCATGAACATGAAGCTGGTCGAACCGTTACGCGAACTGTTCAAGGATGAAGTTCGCAAGCTGGGCCGGGAACTGGGCTTGCCGGAATCGTTCGTCGGACGGCACCCCTTCCCCGGACCGGGCCTGGCCATCCGCCTGCCCGGCGGTGTAACCCGCGCCAAACTCGAAATATTACGTAATGCCGACGCCGTGTATCTGGAAGAAATCCGCGCCGCCGGATTGTACGATTCCATCTGGCAGGCGTTTGCCGTGCTGCTGCCGGTGCAGTCCGTCGGCGTTATGGGCGACGCACGGACCTACGACTACGTCCTCGCCCTTCGTGCCGTCACCTCGACCGACGGCATGACCGCCGATTTCTATCATTTCGACATGGATTTCCTGGCCCAGGTCTCAAACCGTATCATCAACGAGATCAAAGGCATCAATCGGGTTACCTACGACATAACATCAAAGCCACCCGGCACGATTGAGTGGGAATAGGACCGACGCTTATCATGTCGCTCATATATATTGTCGGCCTCCACGGTATCGCATAATATGCGGCGGGTGTTTTTTTCCGGGGAACGCAAAATGCTGAATTATCCACGCCTGGGCGTTGCCTCAAGATGAACGCCCCGCGCATCAACATCTTGATCATTGACGACAGCCCGACTGTCTGCACGTTCATATCCGGCGCATTGTCGAAACGCAATTTTCAGACAACCCAGGCCTACGACATGGAAACGGCGTTGGAGTCGATCGATCTGATCCACCCGGACCTGGTGATCACCGACATCATGATGCCGGGCATCGGTGGCCTGGCCGGTATAGCCATGCTGCGCGGAAAATGGCCCGATTTAGGCGTTATCGCCATGTCGGCGGGCACCAACAGCATCGATTCACAAGAAACGCTGTCCGCCGCCCGGCATATGGGGGCCGATGCCGTGATAAAAAAGCCGTTCAAGGAAGACGCCTTGTACGCCATCGTCGATGCCGTTCTTGAGAGTTATGGTGGAAACAGCAAACGCAAACGGGCGCTGATCATCGATGACAGCAAGACCATTTGCATGTTGCTTGCCCGCGAACTAAGCGAGTGTGGCTTCATCTGCAATACGGCCGCCTGCATGGAGGATGCGCTGGAATCTGAAGAAATCGTCGGCCTGGACCTTGTCATTACCGATATTTTCATGCCCGGCATCGGCGGTATCAGTGGTATTCAGATTATCCGCAAGAACTGGCCGAATATAAAAATTGTCGCCATTTCCGGTGGCTGGAATTCCTCCGATGGCAGCAATGCGTTGTCGGCTGCAAAGCAGATCGGCGCCGACGCCGTGCTCAAGAAACCGTTTGATATGGCTATTCTTGGGACCACCATCGACAAGATTTTGAGGGATAAACAACCCTAGTGGCGAGTGGCGTTTTCCGGCACGTCTTCACTCAGAAGGTGCTCGACGGCTTCCGTCACTTTGAGCCACAGGACGCGCCCTTCGCGGTCGCCCTTCCGTTCCAACTCGTCGGCCTTCAGCGCGGCGCCGTTAAGCGCCATTTCACCGTATTTTTCAATAAGCAGGCTCGCGCATTTCCAGATTTCGGCGTTTGAAGTCATCATCATACTCTTCATCATCATCATCATCGGCGTTTGATTATTTCGGTAATGCTGACGCCAAGCCGGTCTTCAATTACGACGATTTCGCCCTTGGCGACCAGCTTGTTTTCGGCCCGCAAATCGATTTCTTCGCCAACGAACCTTTCGAGTTCAACGACGGCGCCACGGCCCAGTTTAAGGATCTGACTGATCGGCATGGTCGCGGTTCCCAGGACCGCCGTGACATCGACGATGATGTCATACACGGCACCGGGAATTTGATCGCCAGTGCCGCCGGCCTCGCCCGTAAACAGCTCTTCTTTTTCATCAGCCATATCACTACCTGTTTCAACGCCTTAAGCGGGCGGACATTCTACTTTAACCGCGACCGGCTGATTGGCCCCGTATTCAGTGCAGGGGCATCCCGAGTCCGGATTCCTGATCCGTCATGCCATCGACGAGCATAACCAGGCGTTTCCAGGTTCTGTAGCCATCCATATCACCCGCAATCAGCAATTCCCCGGCACGCATGTTGGCGACGATCACAGCATCCTTACCATGTTTGCGTAACAAGACGCCTGCCATTCTATAGACTTCCGCCGTCGTCAAATTCGCGTCGAACGCCCGTTCTTCCATCGTTTTCAGTACGCGCCGAGGAGCATATCGGAGCGTCCCTCGTCCGAACATTTATACCAGCGTTCCTCTTCATCCCAGGCGCCATGCCTGGCGTCATGGGCCGTGTCATGGCGTTGCAGAACTTTGCCGCCGACCCGCGAGTCTATCACGACCCATGACTTTTGGCGCTCGTCAAATCTAACCTGATAACGCATGGCGGGTCCTCCTTGATGATTTGAACGTATGGGATCCGTTTCGATGGAATCAAGATTAAACCGGGTTCGATAACAAAAGGTAAACGGGACCTTGCCCAGCGGCAAAAATAGTGCGTAATATGATGAAATTATTAGATTAATTAGAGCAACATCAACAATCACGACAACCCGAAAAACTTTGCCGCAAGAAAGAAATCGTTGTAGGTTTGTCAGAATCGGCAGATGCCTCTATAGTAGACCTATTGCGGAAAATCGCATTTTTTGCCAGCCGGTCCGATGTTCGCCGTTCCGGAGCGTTGGCTGTCTGCTTTCTTCAACGAACAACAGTGAGGACAAACGTGTACGTATCAGTTCGAGACAACAACGTCGACCAGGCCCTGAAGGCCTTGAAGAAAAAGATGCAGCGCGAAGGCATGTGGCGTGAAATGAAGCGGCGGCGCGCTTACGAAAAGCCCTCTGAAGTACGTGTCCGCAAACGGGCCGAAGCGATCAGTCGCGCCCGCAAGCTTGAACGCAAGCGTCTTCAAGTCGAAGGTTTCTAGGCCAACGTCCGCGTTCTAATTCGCACCCTGCCTTCCCTTAAATAGTCCGAAATGGCCGCGGCGCATGGAAAATGCGCCGCACATACCTTATATTCATCGTTGTGCCTGGGCTTGCCCGCCTGTGGTGAACGGGCGCTCTTTGCCTGGTGTGGGCTTATCTTGAACTTCTTGGGCGAAGATGCGGAAATATCATGCGGCCATCAAATAGTCCCGAATACGACACTCCCGACTCCGGGCGCTCCAGCGTCCAGGTCATCGGAACCCTTCTGCCTTACCTGTGGCCCCGCAACGCGCTGGAACTCCGCATCAGGGTCGTCACGGCACTGACACTACTGGCACTGGCCAAGGTTGCGACGGTCGCCGTCCCGGTCCTCCTGAAATATGCCGTCGATGCCCTGACCGCACCGTCGGGCAGTATCGACGTTCAGACCGCCGTTATCAGCGTGCCGGTCGGCTTGCTGGTCGGCTATGGCGCCGTCCGCGTCCTGTCGCTGGCCTTCAAGGAACTACAAAGCGCGGTGTTCGCCAAGGTCGCCGAGCGGGCTATCCGCAACGCCGGAGTCGAAACATTCCGCCATATCCACGACCTGACACTGCGGTTTCATCTGGATCGGCGCACCGGCGGCCTGAGCCGCGCCATCGAACGCGGCACCAAAGGTATCGAATACGTCCTGCGCATGATGTTGTTTAACATCGTACCGACGATGATTGAAATCGCCCTTGTCTGCTCGCTGATGTGGAGCATGTTCAACGAATGGTTTGCCCTGGTCACCCTTGCCACCATTGCCGGATATATCTTGTGGACCCTGGTCATCACCGAATGGCGGATAAAATTCCGCCGGACCATGAACGACAGTGACAGCGAGGCCCATTCCAAAGCCATCGACAGCCTGCTGAATTATGAAACGGTCAAATACTTCGGCAATGAAGACCACGAAACGGAATGTTTCGACCGGGCCATGCAAAGCTACGAGAAAGCGGCGGTAACATCAAAGTCGACATTATCGATTCTTAACACCGGTCAGGGCGCAATTATTGCGTCAGGGGCGACGGTAATCATGATCATGGCGGGATATGGCGTTACCGGCGGCACCATGACTGTCGGCGACTTCGTTCTGGTCAATACCTACATGCTGCAACTGTACCTGCCGCTCAGTTTTCTGGGGTCCAGCTACCGCGAGATCAAGCATTCGCTGATCGATATGGAACAGATGTTTTCCCTGCTGGATCAACAAGCCGAAATCGTTGACCCGCCGGACGCTCCCGACCTTGACGTCAAAGGCGGCGAAGTCGAATTTCGCAACGTCTCTTTCGCCTACGATCCGCTGAGGCCAATTTTGCGAGACATCTCCTTCAAGGTCAGTGCCGGCCATACGGTCGCCATTGTCGGATCCAGCGGAGCCGGAAAATCGACGATTTCCAGACTGTTGTTCCGTTTTTACGACCCCGGCCAAGGGCAAATCCTGATCGATGGACAGGAAATCCGCGATGTTACTCAGGCCAGTTGGCGCGCCGCCATTGGCGTCGTGCCACAAGATACGGTGCTGTTCAACGATACCATCTATTACAACATCGCCTACGGCCGCCCCGAAGCCAGCGCGGAAGAAGTCGAACAGGCAGCGCGCCTGGCGAGCATCCACGACTTTATCGCTGCCCTGCCCGACGGCTACGCCAGCATGGTTGGCGAGCGCGGATTGAAGCTGTCCGGCGGTGAAAAGCAACGTGTCGCCATCGCCAGAACCATCCTCAAACAGCCGGAAATTTTTCTGTTCGACGAAGCAACGTCTTCGCTGGATTCCCATACGGAAAAGGATATCCAGGATTCGCTGCGGCAGGTATCCTCGGGACGAACCACCCTGGTCATCGCCCATCGCCTGTCGACCGTCGTCGATGCCGACGAAATCATTGTTCTGGAAGCCGGGCGCATTGTTGAACGGGGTGACCACGGCCACCTGCTGCGCATGAAAGGCCGCTATGCCGCCATGTGGACGCGCCAGCAAGAAGCCGCCCAGGCCCGCGAAATCCTGGAACACGCCGATGAGAACAACCAACATCCCGTGCAAGATAAAGCAGGCGCAGCAGCGGAATAGGCAGAACAAACCGCTCCGGCCACTTGAAATGACAGGCTGACATCCCAACCTGTCATGTTAATCCGCTGTTAACGCCGTTACAATATTATCCTATGTGACTGTAATATTCAGGATTTCCGGTATCGGCGAAATTTATTAATTGACACTGCATTTGATTGACTTGCCGACTGCCTTTAAAGGGGTGCCGAAAATGGAAAAATGGGGGATCATGCTCGTCGTCGCGGGGATATTTCTTCTGTTGCTGATCATCGTGAACTGGACGCTGACGCGCAAAAAGAAGCCTAAAAAGGACACTCGAACACAACGTGAGAAGGCACTCGACAAGATTGCCGAAATAAAAGGCACCAAATAATCGCGTATTAAGGGCCGTCCCGCACGATCCAACCGCCGCCAAGCACCCGTTCGCCATCGTAGAAAACGCAAGCCTGCCCCGGCGCGACGGCGCGTTGGGCTTCCATCAATTCGACCCGGGCACGCCTTCCCTGCAACGGATACACAACGGCCGCCGCCGGGGCTTGCGTCGAGCGCAGCTTGACCGCGACGGGCTCGCCTTCCGGCGCCATCGCCCTCTCGCCCAGCCAGTTAACATCCCGCAGCATCAGGCCATAACTGCTCAAGGCGCTTTCGGGACCAACGACGACCCGCGCCTCATCCGGTTCCAGCCGCACCACGTAAAGCGGTTCCGAAGATGCGATGCCCAGGCCCTTCCGCTGACCGACGGTGTAGTCAATGATGCCGCGGTGTCGCCCCAGCACAGTACCGTCAAGATCGACAATGTCGCCGGGATCGACCGCACCGGGGCGTAACTTTTCGACAATGGTGCGATACGAGCCGTCCGGCACAAAACAGATATCCTGACTGTCAGGTTTGGACGCCACCGGTAGGTCGAACTGCCGGGCCAACGCGCGGGTCGCATCCTTATCGGCGGCGCCAAGGGGGAAGTACAGAAAATCCAGTTGTTCCGGGGTCATGGAAAACATGAAGTAACTCTGGTCGCGGCCATGATCGCGGCCCCGGTGTAGCTCGGGACCATTTGCGCCATCGACACGCTGCACGTAATGACCGGTGACCAGCGCGCTGGCCCCAAGGTCGCGGGCCTTTTGCAACAGATCGGTGAATTTAACCGTCTCGTTGCAACGCACGCAGGGAACCGGTGTTTCGCCACGCAGGTAGGTATCGGCGAAATCATCAATCACCGCTTTCCTGAACCGGGCTTCGTAATCGAGTACATAGTGGGGGATACCGATAACGTCGGCGACATTGCGGGCATCGGAAATGTCACGCCCGGCACAACAGGCCCCCGGCCGCGAAATCGCCGCGCCGTGGTCATAGAGTTGCAAAGTGACACCGATGACGTCATAGCCCTGGGATTTCAACAGCGCCGCCGTGACCGAACTATCGACGCCGCCGGACATGGCCACAACGACGCGCCCGCCGGGCGGCGGGCAGTCGAACCCCGGCAAGTTAGCGGTGCTGTCTATGCGAACATCCATAGGAGGAATATAGGCGTTTCCGCCTTCCATACAATGGCTGAAACGAATGCGTCCTCGACGTCAGGATAGCGCGAGCTTCATTCCGTGATGGGACTTTATATAGCCAAGGGATTCATAAAACCGCAGGGCGTCCAGACGAGACCGATCGGTCGTCAGTTGGACCAGCCCACAGCCCTGATCGGCGGCAATGGCATGAGCTTCGGCGATCAGACGTTTTCCAACGCCCTGGCCCCTTGCCGATTCAGCCACGCGAACACCTTCCAATTGCGCCCTTTTCATACCGGCCCGGGAAAGGCCGGCAATCAGCGTGATCTGGACACATCCAATAATGATTTCATCCCGGTCCACTGCCAACAGATATTTATTGCCGCCCTGAGCCCCCATTTCGGCGAACGCTTTTTCGTAGCCAACAACATCCCGCCGGTCCGTCGCCTCGCGCCCGGCGCCCAAGGCATCATCGGCAAGCAGGGCGACGATGGACGGAATATCCTTCAGTTCGGCGAAACGAAAACGAACGGACGCGTGTTGATCCTGCTTCGTTGTCTTCATGGAATTCGCCATCAGGCCGAGTTGTCAGCGACATAGGGGTTGGTCTGGCGTTCGTGGCCGAACGTGGACGTTGGACCGTGGCCGGGAACGAACGTCACGTCATCGCCCAGCGGCCACAGCCGGTTCCTGATGGAATCAAGCAGGGTTTGATGATCACCGCGTGGGAAATCCGTGCGCCCGATCGACCCTTGAAACAACACATCGCCGACCAACGCGACACGCTCTTTTCCGTTAAAAAAGATCACATGACCCGGCGTGTGTCCCGGGCAATGCACGACATCAAGCGTAACATTGCCGACCCTCACCTGGTCGCCCTGTTCCAGCCAGCGGTCGGGCACGAACGACTTGCCCGCCGCCAGGCCAAACCGGCGTGACTGTTCAGGAATATCCTCGATCAGAAAAGCGTCATCCTTGTGCGGGCCGACGATCGGGCACTCGAGCTTCTCGGCCAGCGCCGCGGCACCGCCAGCATGGTCGATATGACCATGGGTGATCAAGATCTTTTCAATGGTCAATCCGTGCTGTTCGATGACGTCCAATATCTTGTCGATGTCCCCACCGGGGTCGACAACCGCGCCCCGCATGGTTTCCGTACACCACAACACCGTGCAATTTTGGGCGAAGGCGGTAACGGGAACGATAACGGCATTGAGAGACTCCATGGCTCAATCCCGCTCGTCAAGCCAGGCCATCTGGATCGCCTCCAGGGTTTTCTCACCGGACTTTTCCGGATCGTCATCAAAACCCGGCAGTTCCTGAACCCACTTCCACAAATCGGTAAAGCGCAGGTTGACCACATCAACATCGGGATGGGCGTCTTCCAGTTCGATTGCGATATCGTGTATGTCGGTCCATTTCAGGCCCATCGGACTTGTCCTTAATCTACCAGCATATTGCGGGTCGCCGACGGCAAGGTGACGGTCAGACCATCCAGATCCTGCGTGATCCTGACCTGGCAACCCAGGCGCGAGGTATGGGTTAGCGCAAAGGCAAGATCCAGCATGTCTTCTTCTTCCTCGGTCGCTTCGTCAAGTTTGTCGAACCAGGCATCACCGACAATCACATGACAGGTCGAACACGCCAGAGAGCCTTCACAGGCCCCTTCAAGATCGATGTCGTTCTTGTGGGCGATTTCCAGCACGGACAACCCTTCCGGGGCATCAACTTCCCGACGGCTTCCGTCGGGCAAAATGAACGTCATCTTGGGCATAAATGTCTTCTCCAGTAAATTCTATCAATAGCTGGTCTGGTTTAGCCGTTGGAAACGCCATCTTCAAGGGCTTCGAGTTCGACACCGCGAAGGGCGGAACGGATTCCCCTGTCCATACGTTTTTCGGCGAAGGACTTCGTCAGCTGCTCCATTTCTTCGGCGGCATCGTTTATCGCCTCCCGATCATCACCGCCGAGGACCGCTTCAAGCCTTGCGATAACATCGTCAATATCGGTACGTTCCGGTGGCGTCAGAAGCTCGCCATCGACCGCCAGCGCGGCCCTGACCGCATTAATGTTGCGACCGGCCTCGACGCGGGCTTCGGCGAGCAGGCGCACGGCCATATCCTCCTTGGCATGCTTCATGCTGTCATAGAGCATGTCGGCCATTTCTTCCTCGGTCATCCCATAGGAAGGTTTAACGGCGACTTCGGCCTCGATGCCGGTGGTTTCTTCGGTCGCGGCAACGGTCAACAGACCATCGGCATCCACTGTATAGGTGACGCGTATGCGCGCCGCCCCCGCCGTCATCGGCGGAATGCCCCGCAGGGTAAAGCGGGCGAGCGAGCGGTTTTGATCGACCATTTCCCGTTCGCCCTGAACGGCGTGGATCACCATTGCCGTCTGGCCATCCTGATAGGTGGTGAATTCCTGCGCCTTGGCGACCGGAATCGGGGTGTTTCGTGTAATGATTTTTTCAATCAGCCCGCCCATGGTTTCAATGCCCAGGCTTAGTGGCGTGACATCCAGCAGCAAGGTATCCGATCCAACCGTCAGCGCCTCGGCCTGCAAAGCCGCGCCAACGGCGACGACTTCATCGGGGTCGATATCGGCCAGTGGCTGCTGCATAAACACATCGGCGACCTTGGCCCGCACCAGCGGCACCCGCGTCGATCCACCAACCAGCACCACGCCTTTGATGTCGGCGGCCGTAACGCCCGCGTCGGCCATCACCGCGCGGCAAATATCCTGGGTCCGTTCAACCAGGTCCCCAATCAACCCATCGAACGTTTCGCGGTCAAGTTTGTGGCCGGTTTGCTGCCCATCCACATCAAGCACCCATTCGCCATCGCTGGCGCTGCTCAAACATTCCTTGGCCAGGCTTGCCGTCATCAGGGCGACCTTGACCTCGGCGCTGGTCAATTCCTTTTCGCCGAGACGTGCGGCCCGGTCGGCGAGAAAATATTCGGCAATGGCGTGATCGAAATCGTCGCCGCCTAGGGCGGCGTCACCGCCCGTGGCCAAGACCTGAAAAACGCCTTTTTCCATGCGCAGGATGGAAATATCAAACGTCCCGCCGCCCAGATCATAGACCGCATAGATGCCTTCTACCGCCTTGTCCAGGCCATACGCGAGCGCCGCGGCGGTCGGCTCGTTAACCAGCCGCAGCACATCAAGGTTGGCCAATCTGGCCGCGTCTTTGGTCGCCAAACGCGCGGCATCGTCGAAATAGGCGGGAACGGTAATCACCGCCTTGTCGACAAGGTGTCCAAGATGATCTTCGGCCCTTTCCTTCAGCGCCTTGAGAATATCGGCCGATATTTCCACCGGGCTCAGCTTATGACCGGCGACGTTGAGGCGAACCATGCCGGTTTGCCCTTCAACGGCGGGTTCGATATCAAAAGGCAGCGTCCCGCCAAGGCCCTTGATATCCTCGATGCCGCGGCCCATCAATCGCTTGATGGAACCGACGACACTGTCGGGACGGTCGAGCATCAGCATCCGCGCCAAACCGCCGACAACGGGCGAGCCATCGGGGGCGTAAGCGACGATAGAGGGCACCAGCGCCTTGCCATCGTCATCGCGCAACACTTCGGGTTTGCCGCCGCTACTGATGGCGACAACGGAGTTGGTCGTACCAAGGTCAATGCCGACGGCAAGCGCCTGATCACCCTCATGAGGAGTAGGCGTGTCGCCGGGTTCGTGAATTTGCAGTAGAGCCATTAATCGATCACACCAGTTGTTGTTTCACAGGCCCAGCTTAATCTTGCGGGCGCGGCATTCCTCGGCCAATTTCTTTAAATATTTCAAACGCGTGGTCAGGCGGCAAGCGCCTTCGATGTCATCATCGGCAAACAATGTCGCCAACTGCGCGATACAATCCTTGATGTCGTCATTGGCGCGGGTGGTAATGGCATCTACATCCATGGGCGCTTCGGCCTCGGCCAGGGCCTCGCGCAGCTCCATGGATTCCATCAGCAGCATCTGATCGTTGACCAGGTTACATCCTTCGGGCAGCACACCCATACCTTTTAAGTGAACCAGATAATCGGCACGGCTGAGCGGCTCCCTGAGTGTCTCGTACGCCTCGTTCAGGGCCGTCGCCTGTTGCTGGCTCAACGATTTTTCCCTGGGACTTCGCGTCGCAAAGCGGTCCGGGTGAAGTTGCCGTTGCAAATCAAAATAAACCCGGTCCAAATCTCGCTGCTCGACGGTGAACGTGGCTTCGAGGCCCAACCGGGCGAAGTGATCCGCCTGCCCCGGCGGTTGCACCGCGCCGCAGGTAGCACAGAATGGCGCGCTTGCGGCCACCGGCCCCTTACATGACCAGCAAGAAAACGGCTTTCCCGTGATGTCTGGCTGTCTGGCTAAGTGTTCCACGGTCGCGGCTCTATTTTCCTGCATGTCTTCAAAATAGCTGGGGACCGCCCCGGCCCGGGACAGTCCCTTGGTTCAGATCAATAACTACAAAAGCTTAAACGTGAAATGACTCACCGCAACCGCAACGACCTTTTTCATTGGGATTGACGAAGACAAAGCCGGATTCCAGCTTGTCCTGAACATAATCCATTTCGGTCCCGATGATGAACATGGTCGCCTTGGGGTCGATCAGGATCGTCACGCCCTTGTCGGTCAGTTCTTCGTCAAAAGGCGCCTTTTCGTCGGCAAATTCCAGCGTGTAGGACATGCCCGAACATCCCTTGGTGCGCACCCCGATCCGGATGCCCAACGAAGGTTTACCACGCCCATCAAGCAACGCCTTGACCTGTTGGGCCGCGGCGTCTGTGACCTGCATCATTTGTGGACGTTCGTTCATCGTTCGTATCCTTTTACCGTTGCCGACCACGCCGCGTTATTCGGCGGCGTCGCTGATCGTTTCCTTCTTCGATTTGTAATCGCTGACTGCCGCCTTGATAGCATCTTCGGCCAGTACGGAGCAATGAATCTTGACCGGTGGCAAGGCGAGTTCAGTCGCGATATCGGTGTTCTTGATTTCAGCCGCTTCATCGACCGACTTGCCTTTGACCCATTCGGTAACCAGCGAGCTTGAGGCAATCGCCGAACCGCAGCCGAAGGTCTTGAATTTGGCATCTTCGATGATGCCGTCTTCGCTGACCTTGATCTGCAATTTCATAACATCACCGCAGGCCGGCGCGCCGACCAGGCCGGTACCGACACCGGCGTCGTCCTTGTCGAAGGCGCCAACATTGCGGGGGTTTTCATAATGGTCGAGGAGTTTGTCGCTATAAGCCATAATTTTAATCCTTCAGTTTCGGGGTGTCAGTGATCGGCCCATTCGATGGACTTGATATCAATGCCGTCTTGGGCCATTTCCCAAAGCGGACTCATTTGGCGCAGGCGTTCGACTTCAAAGGCAATCTTCTCGACGGCATAATCGACTTCTTCCGCCGTCGTAAAACGGCCAAGGCCGATGCGAAGCGAGGTGTGGGCGAGTTCCTCCTCGACACCCAGCGCACGCAGCACATAAGAGGGTTCCAGCGACGCCGACGTACAGGCGGACCCGGACGAAACAGCCAGTTCGTTAACCCCCATCATCAGGCCTTCGCCTTCGACATAGGCGAAGCTGAGGTTCAGGTTTCCGGGAACACGGTGTTCCTGGTCGCCGTTCAGGTAGACCTCCGACAGGCGGGCATTTATGCCGTCCTGGAAACGATCCCTGAGCATTTTCAGGCGCTCGGCTTCCGCCGCCATTTCCTTTTCGGCAATGGCGCAGGCCTCTCCCATGCCGACGCACAGCGGCGTCGGCAGCGTGCCCGAGCGCATGCCCCGTTCCTGACCGCCACCGTTGATCATGGCGACCAGTCGAACGCGCGGGCGGCGGCGGACATACAGCACGCCGATGCCCATCGGGGCGTAGAGTTTATGGCCGGAGATGCTCATCAGATCAATGTTCATCTCGTCCACGTTTATCGGAATTTTACCGACCGCCTGGGCCGCATCCGTATGGAAGAAAATCTTCCGCTCACGACACAGTTTGCCGATTTCGCCGATCGGCTGGATCACACCAATTTCATTGTTGACGGCCATGATCGACACCATCACCGTTTTATCGGTCATGGCGGCTTCGAGAGCGGCCAAATCAATCAGGCCGTTTTGCTGCACCGGCAGGTAGGTAATATCAAAACCTTCCATTTCCAGATGACGGCAGGAATCAAGAACGCACTTGTGTTCGGTCACACAGGTAATGATGTGGTTCTTTTTATCCTTATAGAAACGCCCAACCCCCTTCAGGGCCAGGTTATTGGATTCAGTCGCCCCGGACGTAAAGATGATTTCCTTCGGCGTTGCCCCGATCAGGCTGGCAATCTGGGCGCGCGCCGCTTCGACCGCATCCTCGGCTTCCCAGCCATAATGGTGGGTACGTGAATGCGGGTTGCCGAATTTCTCGGTGAAATAGGGCAGCATTTTTTCGACGACGCGAGGGTCGGTGGGCGTTGTCGCCTGATAATCCAGATACAACGGTGTATTCTTGGTCCAGCGGGGTTTTGCAGTGCTCATATGGATTTCTTCTTATACCTTTTTCGATCAAACTTAAATGTGGGTGCGGCCGCGATTGTTCAAGCCGCAGGTTTCTCGGAAATCGTTGTTTTCGATATATTATTCCGCCGGCCACGCAGATCGGCCCAGGCCGTAACGAAAGTATCAATATCCCGTCCGTCGTTGGTCCGGCCAAGACTGACCCTGATCGCCGTTCCGGCGATTTCGGGATCGACCCGCATAGCCTTCAACACGTTCGAACCCTTGACCTTACCGGACGAACAGGCAGAACCGGCGCTGACGCCAACCCCGGCCAGATCAAGCGACATCAACTGGGTCGAATTGTCTGTTCCGGGCATGGTCAGACAGCTGGTATTGGCGATGCGCTCGGCGTTTTCACCAAATACGATGGTATCGGGTTCGATCGCGCGAATGGCCTCTTCCAGGCGATCTCGCAATCCGCGAATTCGTTCCATATCGTCAATCATCGACGGGGCGAGATGAGCCGCCGCGCCGAAACCGGCAATACCGGGCAAGTTCTCGGTTCCCGGCCTGAAGCCACGTTCATGGCCGCCACCGAAACCGGTGGCCTTCAAATTTATATCGCGGCGGCTTTCAAGCCCGGCGACGACCAACGCGCCGCACCCCGATGGGCCGCCGATCTTGTGCGCCGACAGCGACACCATATCGACACCCAGACCACCTAAATTAAGAGCAATTTTCCCGGCCCCCTGAATAGCGTCACAATGAACCAGCGCGCCATGACGACGGGCGATCTCGGCTACCTGGGCGACCGGCTGAATAACACCCGTTTCATTGTTGGCCAGCATCACCGACACCAGGGCCGGCGTGGCATCGCCCCCCAGCATCATATCGAGACGTTCCAGGTCGACCACCCCATCGCTATCGACGGGTATGATCTCGCCGCCGGACTCCAGAACGGAAGGATGCTCGACGGCGGAAACCAGCAGGCGACGCCGTCCGGTTCCCCGCAAGGCCAGATTATTGGCTTCGGTACCGCCACTGGTAAATATGACGTCCGACGATGCGGCATCGAGGATTGCGGCAACGCGGCTCCTCGCCGCCTCGAGGACTTTACGCGCGGCCCGCCCTGCCCCATGCACCGAAGACGGATTGCCGGTCAGCGCCAACGCCGCCGTCATCGCCTCAAGCGCTTCCGGCCGAAGCGTTGTCGTCGCGTTATGGTCCATGTAGGCGTAGCCGTTCATTAATATGGCCTTGTTCGGTGATGTGTTAACGGTGCGTCCGTCGCTATCGCTATTGGGCGGCGACGGCCGAGTCTTGTCCTGCGTCTTCGAACCGCACGCCGCTGGAGCCAAGAACCCTGCGTTCGCAAACATCAGCCAGAGTGACCGAACTCAGATACAGGTAAATCTGATTGGTCAATTCCTGCCAGAGATCATGCGTCAGACAGCGGCTTTTATTTTCATGACAGCCTTCCGGCGATCCGGGCTTGCACCGTGTCGCCGTCATCGGTTCGTCAACAGCCATGATGATGTCGGAAATTCGCAATTCCATCGGCACACGGGCCAGCAAATAGCCACCGCCCGGCCCACGGACACTTTTGACCAGCCCGTTACGGCGCAATTTTCCGAACAACTGTTCCAGGTAGGAAAGGGAAATTTCCTGGCGTTCGGCAACGTCGGCAAGCGACACGGGCTTGCCCATTTTCTTACCTTGTTCCGCCAGATCCGCCATGGCCATAACCGCATAGCGGCCTTTGGTGCTTAACCTCATGGGATGTAACTCCTTCAAATCTTTCCGAGCGTTTGCTGCCGCGAGGCGGGTTCAGGCCGTATGGCCCCAGGAACGCCGCCCGATATGACAACCTGTTATTTTTTTCCCGCCACTTTGGCTCGCCCCCGGGACACGGCGCCCTCAAGCGGGTCGCTCGACGGATGGCTCTGCAGGTCTTCGACACGGGCCATCAGCACACCCACTTGCTGGCGCAAATCCTCGATGGTGCGCAGCACCGGATCGGGGCACCCTTCAAGCGGTTCGCCATAGGCGACAAATTCCTTCGCCCTCGTCTTGTCGCGGGGCATGACGACGCGGGCCGGGATACCAACGGCGGTTACGCCCGCCGGGATGTCTTTGTGAACAACGGCGTTAGCGCCAACGCGTGCCCCTTCACCAACAATGATGGGACCCAGAATTTGAGCCCCGGAACCGATGATAACATCATCCTTCAATGTCGGATGGCGCTTCTGGTCGACCTGCGTATGAGAATCGATGGAAGGCGCCACACCACCAAGGGTAACCCCCTGGTAGAGGGTAACATCATCGCCGATAATCGATGTTTCGCCGATCACGACGCCGACCCCGTGATCGACCACGAAGCGATCACCGATTTTCGCGCCGGGATGAATTTCGATCAACGTTAACCACCGGCCGAGGCCGGAAATCATGCGCGCCAGCAAGCGCCATTCGGCCCTCCACAAGAAGTGAGAAAGGCGATACAAAATGAGCGCGTGCAAACCCGGATAGCAAAGGAACACTTCAAGACGTGACCTTGCCGCCGGATCGCGGGCCATAAAAGCATCTATATCTTCTCGAAATCTCTTGAACATCAGGGTTTTTTCTATATATCTGAGGCTGAATATTCGCCTGCGGGTCTTTTCCATATATGTCCGCATACAGGAACTGATTAACCCTTGGCATCTGTCAGGAATATATTATTTCCGACCTTACCAGTCAAGTATTAAAGTGGGTTTCTCATATTTGCGTGATGCTATTACCCACTAACTTAAGTCGGATATAAATGTCTCCTGACCCCGCGTTTTCCACAATGACACTACCAGAGAAGCAGTACTGAACCATGCCTGAAGTCATCTTCAACGGCCCGGAAGGGCGTCTCGAAGGCCGTTACCATCACTCCAAACGGCCCAATGCACCGGTCGCCCTTGTCCTGCATCCGCACCCGCTGCACGGCGGGACCATGAACAACAAAGTGACCTATGCGCTGTATCAGACATTCGTTAAGCGCGGATTTTCGGTGCTCCGCTTCAATTTCCGCGGTGTCGGACGATCCCAGGGCCAGTTCGATAACGGCCTGGGAGAATTGAGCGATGCCGCTTCGGCGCTGGACTGGATGCAAACCCACAACCCCAACGCCACCACCTGCTGGATCGGCGGGTTTTCCTTCGGCGCCTGGATCGCCATGCAGTTGATGATGCGGCGCCCGGAAATCGGCGGCTTCATTTCGATTTCACCCCCGGCCGAAGACAGCGACTTTTCGTTCCTGGCGCCGTGCCCGGCGTCCGGCCTGATCGTCCACGGCGAAAAGGATGAGATCGTCCCCAAGGAATCCGTCGACAAACTTGCCGCGAAATTATCCAGCCAGAAGAACATCACCATCACCTATGAAGTGATTCCCGGCACCGACCATTTCTATTCCGACACGATGGATGTCCTTAATAAGCACGTCGGCGATTATCTGGACAAGGCATTCGCGGACAAAGCGGCCTGAAACGCCCGCTATCCAGCTTCCGGCAAGAACAGCGTCCCGCCACTGAGCGGTTCGGGAGCGCCCGTTGTTGTCGGCAGGCTGATGGCCAGCCCCGATAGCGATCTGACGGCCAGGTAGGCGAAAGCCTGGGCTTCCAGCATATCGCCGTCCCAACCGACGGTTTCGACGGGATCGACCGGTACGGCCAGCGCGCCGGCCAGTTGCTCCATCAGATAGCCATTTTTACGGCCGCCGCCGCACACCAGCCAGCGAGAAGCCGGGGCCGGGAAATAGTCACGCCCCCGGACAATCGCGGCAATGCTGAGGGCCGTCAGCGTCGCCGCCCCATCGGCTGCCGACAAGCCGTTCAGGGCATCGGTCGAAAAATCATCCCGGTCGAGGGATTTCGGCGGTGGTTGCCGAAAATAGTCATTATCGAGGAGCGCCGCGAGGCGTTCCCCATGGACCGCGCCGCCGCGCGCCAGACGACCGCCTTCATCCATTGGTCGATCTATCGCGGCCGCCGTCCAGTCATCCAGCAACGCATTTCCGGGACCGGTGTCGAAAGCCAGAATATCCTGCGGCCCGCGGCCCCCGATCCAGGTGACATTGGCGACCCCGCCGATATTAAGAACCGCCAAAGGCTTGTCCACCGTGTCGGCAAGGGCTGCGTGATAAAGCGGCGCAAACGGTGCACCCTGACCGCCGGCGGCGACATCGGCGGACCGAAAATCGCAAACCACCGGCACGCCGGTCTCACGGGCCAGCAACGCACCATCACCAACCTGCACCGTCAAACGCCGTTCCGGGCGGTGCAAGGTGGTCTGACCGTGAAAGCCGATAACATCGATATCCGACCGGCTTACCCCATTTTGATCCAGCAACAGATGGACGGCGGCGGCGCTGCGAAGGGTTAGTTCGCGGGCGACATCGGCGACGCCCGGCTGGTTGGCCGTCTTGCCAAGGCAGCCACGAAGGCGCTCGCGAAACACCGGATCGTAGGGAATGCCGATACCCGGTCCCGGCCGTACTATCGTCACGCCGTCGGTTTTGACAAGGGCGACATCGATGCCATCCAGCGAGGTGCCGCTCATCAGGCCGATGGCCGTCACTATTTTTCCGACTGGCATGGCCCCATCACTCCGATTGTTGTTTCTCGCATCAAGTATATGTTAATAACCGCGACCCATCTTTAAAACCAGCGATACGGACAGCCGATGATCAACTACCGTTCAGACTTTATTCGCGATGTTGTCGAGCGCGGTTACCTGCACCAATGCACCGACATCGAAACACTCGACGGCCTGGCTGCCGAAAAGCCCCTGACCGCCTATATCGGGTTCGATTGCACGGCTCCCAGCCTGCATGCCGGTAGTCTGGTTCAGATCATGATGCTGCGCCTGATGCAGACGTGCGGCCATAAGCCGGTCGTGCTGATGGGCGGCGGAACCACCAAGGTCGGCGACCCGTCCGGCAAGGATGAAAGCCGCAAGATTTTGGACGACGCCGCCATTGGCGCCAACATGGCCGGTATCAAAGAGGTGTTTTCAAAGTTCCTGACCTTCGGCGATGGCCCGACCGACGCCGTTATGGTCAACAACGACGACTGGCTTCAGGGACTTGGATACATTTCCTTCCTGCGCGACTTCGGGCGGCATTTTTCCGTCAATCGTATGCTCGGTTTCGATTCGGTAAAGCTGCGCCTGGAACGGGAACAAAATCTCAGCTTCCTGGAATTCAACTACATGATTCTGCAAGCCTATGATTTTCTTGAACTAAGCCGTCGCACGGATTGCACCCTGCAAATGGGTGGTTCGGACCAATGGGGAAACATCGTCAACGGCGTCGAATTGGGTCGTCGGGTCGATCAACGCGATCTGTTCGGCCTGACGACACCGCTGCTGACGACGTCCTCGGGAGCCAAAATGGGCAAGACGGCGTCCGGTGCGGTTTGGCTCAACGCCGACATGCTTAGCCCCTACGATTACTGGCAATACTGGCGCAATACCGAAGATGCCGATGTCGGGAAGTTCCTGCGCCTGTTCACAGACTTGCCTATGGACGAAATCGCCCGGATGGAAAAGCTGGAAGGCGCCGAGTTGAACGAAGCCAAGAAAATACTGGCCGGTGAAGTCACCAAACTGTGCCACGGCGAAGATCGCGCAACGGAGGCCGCCGAAACCGCGCGGGCCACCTTCGAAGAAGGCGGTACGGGCGACGCCCTGCCCCACATCGAAATCGCGGCAGCCGGCCTGAAATCCGGCATAACCGTGATCGAATTGTTCAGGCTTGCCGGGTTGGTCACGTCAAACGGCGAAGCGCGACGCCTGATCAAAGGCGGCGGCGGTCGCCTCAACGACATCAAGGTCGAGGATGAAAGCCGTCAGGTCACCGACGCCGACCTCAACGCCGAAGGTGTGATCAAATTATCCGCCGGTAAAAAACGCCACGCGCTGGTCGTCCCCAAATAGCCCCGGCTACCTGAGGTCGCCTTGCTGAACCTGCGGCGCCCCGCCGGTGGCGGTTCCATCGGTCAGCGCTCCGAACAGGTTGCGGAAAATTCCCGGAGCCAGGGCGCTCAAAGGATTGACGGTAACCTTGGGATTTTCTATCGGCCCGCGCATCGTGTAATTGGCGGCGAAAATTCCGCCGCCTTCTTCGGTGCCCGTCAACACGGTGCCGATGATCGGGATGTTGCCAAGCACGCTGTTAAGCGCATAGGCCGGAACCATCGTTCCTTCGATATCGATGACTTCCGCGTGGGTGTATATGCGGCCATTGGCGGTATAGCCAAGCGACACCCCCGTCGCCTTGGCATTCTTGATTTCAATGACCCCCTGACGAAGTACAAAAGGCACATCGAAGTCGTTAAACGCCAGCCCGTCCCCCTGCAGGGATTCGACGATCCCGGTCAAAGACAGAATGCTAACCAGATGCGCCAGCGCCGGCGCGCCGATAATGCGGTAATCGCTGATCGACAATCGCCCGGTCAAAGGATGGCCGGGTTCCGCATCATTGAATACGCCCGATACGTCCAGGGTGCCACCGACCAGGTTATCGTAAACACCCAGGGTCGATAGCATTATGCCTGCGTCTTCGGCCTTGAAGGATAAATCGCGTTTGCCGACGCCACTCGGGTTCAGGCGCACCTTGAATCGCTTGCCCTTGCCGACGACGCCGTCAACGACGATCCCCCGCCATCGATCACCGGCCCTGGCGAAGGTGCCGGTGATTTGCTGCAAATAACGTTTCGGGCCGATCCAGACCTTGTCTACCTTGGCCGACACACTCAGCTTCAGACCGGGAGTCGCGTCGCTATCATCAGGCGACGTTTTAAACAGGTCATCGAACATCGGTTCCAGGTCCAGGCTGGGGCCGTGGAAACTGACGGTCCAGCCACCGTCGTGGCCGGGGATGACGACGCCGGACAGATCGGTGCGGTTGTAACTGACCTGGTTGATATTGACCTTGTCGAGGCCTCCGCCATCCGCGCCATAGTGGGCCGAACCGTTGAGCCGCAGATCGCCGGCAACCAGCGAAAAGCTCGGAATGTCGGTAATGACGACGCCATCGATATCGATATCCATCTGGGCGGAGCCGCCGACGCCGGTTTTCTTCGTCCAGTTCATGGCCGGTACATTGAAGGCAACGTCGTTCAGGTCCAGTTTCAGCCGCACCTTGCCCTTGTTATTATCCTGAAGCAACAAGCGGATATCGGCCCCGACACCACCCTCGATAAAATTGCCGTACAGGCGGGAAATATTCAGGCCCAGCCCGCTAAGATCGGCAATATCATTGATCTGCGAGCGAATATCGAAGCGCTGGCGGAAGGCGCTGGCGGTCCCGAAATTACGGCGCCATTGCAGGCTCGCCGCGATATCGCCCAGCTTAACATCGCCTTCGATATCAAGCCCCTGTCGATCGACCTTCAGCTTCAGCAAGTCACTGCTGATGCCTTGGCCCAAAACGACGTTGTCGATAAAGACATCCTTCATTTTGGCATCGGCGGTTATCTCCACCTGATCCAGGGTCACCGTTTCCTGCAGGGGAATTTTCAGTTTCAGATGAACGCTCGCGTTGCCATCGGTGCGTTCGGGATCAATGCCAATGGCGGTTGAAAATCCGAGCGGTTGATGCTCGACCATCTGCATCGCCTTCTTGACCGGCCCGTCGATAAACAGGTTTATATCGGCGAACGGATCCTCCTGATCGAGGCCGGTCAGCGAGATGATGGCCTTTTCGATGGACAGGCCTTCGGCTTCCGAATGGGTGACGAAGATATCAAATTTCTTGTCCGTAAAGCGCGCCGTTCCACTTGCGTTTCTTGCCTTTGGCATCGGCGGCAGATAATCGACGGTAACGCCCTTGATATCCATATCGCCGCGCAGCGACACCACGTCGATCTCGCCGCCCTTGTTCTTGCGCAACTGAACGGAAGCGCGGGCTTCAGGAACCATCCCACCAGAAATATGGGCCAACACCCAGGCACGGGCATTTGGCGTGAAGCTTTCCGGCCAGTACCGGCCCAGCCTGTCTGGCGGCATATTGCGAATAACGCCGCCGGCCCCGATCGACAAATCGCCGTCGTGGGTGCGTACATTCAGCGCGATTGACGCCTTCGGCCCCTGCAAATCCAGTTCGAGCGCATCCACTTCCACCTTGCCGGTTTGTCCTTTGTAACGGCCGCGAGCATTCAGGGTGCGCAGGGGCATCGTGTGATTGACCGGATAGGGCACATAAACCGATCCCTTGGGGCCCAGGTCAACGGTCAAATTGTTAACCTCGACCATATTCTGGGCGCCCGCGTAATGCCCCCGCAGTTCGGCACCCTTGACCGCAATCCGCTGCGCCAGCGACAACACCCCGACCTTCTGGGCCGTCTCGACCGGTATCACCAGCGACCCGGGCCCGGCATTCAGATCAAAGCCGAGACTTTCCAGGTGCCCGCCGCCATCCATTGACAGGGTCAGGGTTCCCTGTACCGGCGCATCCAGGATATCCAGCGCCGCGAAATCCGGGCCCAGGCCGGACAGCGCCGCCGGCGTAAGGGCGCTGAAATCGACACCCAGGTCCAGTCTGCCGTCTTGCGCCCGATAACCGCCAATGATGGAAACGTTGGTCCGCTGACCGGCGACGAGCATATCGAGGGTGACATCCCCTTTGATGCCACCCGCATCACGGTTCAATTGTACCTGCGCATTGGTGGCGTCCCATGAAATTCCCCGCGCCTGATCGACGACTGTCATGTCGGCGTCGAAAATCGACACGTTGCTCAGGTACGTCATGACGCGACTCGGATCGGGCGGCGCCATAAGCTCATTGATCATGCGGCGCGTGAATTCTCCCGATTGTGCCGAGTCGGTATCGAAACCAACTTCCAGGGAGCCATCCGAATGGCGCACGACACGCAGGCGGGGACGGAACAGCTCGATGCTTTGAGGGGCAATCAGGCCCTGTAGCATCGCCTTCGCGCTCAACGACAGGGAAAGTTCGGGGATGGAGGCAATCAGGACATTGTTGGCATCGAAGGCGCGAACATTGATAACGCGGATATCAAATGTCCGCTCCCAACCGGCCCATGTCAGGATCGTATCGTCGAGGCGCAGTTGAAAAGACTTGTGAAATCTGCCAAGTGTGCTTTCGATATAGGGGGACAGGAAGGCCAGCGAAATAGGTCCGGACGACAACTGCCAGGCGGCAATGACCACCAAGATAGCCAAACCGGCGCCAAGCCCACCCAACAGATGGATAATTGCCCGAATGGATTTTCTGAACAAACGCTGTTTCCTAAAAACGATTTGGCCGCTAATGAAGCATTTCCGCCAAATTTACAAGCAATAGAGTTTAACAAATATGAATTTATTTGTCTCCGCCAGATCACTGAGATTATTCCCCCGGCCCGCCGACCCGGACCTTATGGCGCTGGGGATGGAACGTTGGGCCGACGCGGTGACGGGCGGCGGCAACCAGAAGGCCATTGATATATATCATTCCGTGATCGCCGAGGATGGCGCGCGCAGGCTCGTCGAGGCCGTTTTCGGCAACAGCCCATACCTGTCCAAATGTATCACCGACGCACCAGACTTCGCCTGTGAGCTTTTCGCACAAGGCCCCGATGAGGTGTTTGGCAAACTGCTCGACGATATTCGGGCCAAAATCGGCGACAAAGACAATGACGCGGCGAAGACCGGGAAATTCTTGCGCCTGACAAAAAAGAAGGCCTCTCTTTGTATCGCCCTTGCCGATATCGCCGGTGCCTGGCCGCTGGAAAAAGTCACCGGCGCCCTGTCGGAATTCGCCGGCGTCGCCATTTCCGCCGCGGCGGCACAGGCACTTCGTATCGCCGCCGCCAGGGGGGACATCGAACTGGCCGATCCGGACCACCCGGAAACGCAGTCAGGGCTGGTCATTCTCGGCATGGGCAAGCTTGGCGGGTGCGAGCTGAATTATTCCAGTGATATCGATCTGATCGTCCTGTTCGACCCGGACAGGACGAAAACCAATGATCCCGACAACCTGCAAACGGCTTTCCTTCGCCTGACCCGCAACATCGTGCAGATGCTTGAAGACCGAACCGCCGACGGCTACGTCTTTCGCACCGACCTGCGAATAAGGCCGGACCCCGGCGCGACTCCGCTGGCGATTTCGGTGCTGGCGGCGGAAACCTACTATGAAAGCATCGGCCAGAACTGGGAACGCGCGGCGATGATCAAGGCCCGTCCGGTTGGCGGCGATATCGCGGCCGGGCTGGCATTTCTGAAATGGCTGACGCCGTTTGTCTGGCGCAAAAATCTTGATTTCGCGGCCATTCAGGACATTCATTCCATTAAGCGCCAGATCAACGCCCAACGCGGCGGGACAGGAATTTCAGTACCTGGGCATAACATCAAACTGGGACGTGGCGGTATCCGTGAAATCGAATTTTTCGCCCAGACGCAACAATTGATATGGGGCGGTAGACTGTCTGAATTACGATTATCCGGAACGGTAGAAGCGCTTGAGAAACTGGCCGAGTGCGGTCAGATTGAGGCTTCGGTCCGCGACGACATGATCGCCGCCTACCGCTACCTCCGCTGGGTCGAACATCGTTTGCAGATGGTCGATGACAAACAGACTCACAGCCTGCCCGATGACCCCGGTAAACTCGCCGCCATTGCGGCCTTTTTAGGGTATGACGACACAGAATCCTTTGCGACCGACTTGGCGGTGCATCTGGAAAATGTCGAAACCCATTACGCCGGTCTTTTCGAAGACGCGCCATCGTTGAGCGCACCCTCTTCAAACGACGGCTTCACCATCGGCAACCTGGTTTTCACCGGTGCGGAGTCAGACCCGGAAACCATTCAAACCATCGAAAATCTGGGCTTCCGGAACGCCGCCGCCGTCGACGCCACCGTGCGCGGCTGGCATCACGGTCGGTACCGCGCCATGCGCAGCGCCCGGGCCCGAGAATTATTGACGGAATTTTTCCCGGTCCTGCTGAAAGCGCTGGCAGGCACCCCGGACCCCGACGCAACCTTCAACAAGTTCGACGAATTTTTGTCCGGCCTGCCCGCAGGTGTGCAGCTTTTTTCCATGTTCCATGCGAATCCCGGCTTGCTGGATCTGGTCGCCGAGATCATGGGCGGCGCGCCGCGCCTAGCAGAGTATCTGGCCCGCCGCCCACAGGTTCTCGATAGCGTCCTGACCGCCGATTTTTTCGATCCACCACCATCGGCCGACGGCATGTTGGCGGAACTCGATCAAAAAATGGAACAGGCAGACAACATCGAAGATGTCCTGACCGTTTGCCGAAGATGGGCCAACGACCGCCGCTTTCAAATCGGCGTGCAAAGCCTGCGCGGGCGGATTGACGGCCCGATGGCGGCGCGCACTCTAAGCGATATAGCCGACGTCGCCATCAGCGGCTTGTACCGCCGGGTCGAGGAAGAGTTTGCAACGAAACACGGCCGCATTTCGGGCTCGGAACTCGCCATCGTCAGCCTCGGCAAACTGGGAAGCCGCGAGATGACCCCTGAGTCGGACCTTGACATGGTCTTCATCTACGAGGTGCCGGACGGGGCGGACGGATCCGACGGCGTCAAGCCGCTGCCGCCGAGCCAGTACTTCGCACGACTGAGCCAACGCCTGATCAACGCCATCACGGCCCAGACCAGTGAAGGCACGCTTTATGAAGTGGATATGCGGCTTCGCCCGTCGGGAGCCACCGGCCCGATCGCCTCCAGCCTGGCATCGTTCATCCAATACCACGAACAAGAATCCTGGACTTGGGAACACATGGCACTGACCCGAGGGCGCGTCATCATCGGCTCCGACGGGATGCGTGAAAAAATCAGCAAGGCGATCCGCGATACCCTGACCCGGGAACGCGACCCGCGTAAACTTCTGGCCGACGTCGCCGACATGCGCCAGCGTATGGAACGCGAACATTCGACGGCTTTTATCTGGGACGTCAAACACCTGCGCGGCGGGCTGGTTGATGTGGAATTCATCGCCCAGTACCTGCAACTGCGCCATGCCCACGACCACCCCGATGTGCTGGCGTGCGACACCCGAACGGTTCTGGAAAACATCAAGCGCCTGAAGCTGCTGGACGGCGGCACCGCCGATGACCTGATTGCCGCCATCACGTTCTGGCTGTCGCTTCAGGGCATGCTGCGCCTGACCATCCCGCGAGACCTGCGAAAACGCCGCGACCACACCATTCCGGAGGGCCTGCAGGGAAAACTGGCCGAGGCCTGCGGCGTCGAGACCTTCGATCACCTGAAAGCAAAAATTACCTCGACGGCGGCGACCGTGTTGATGCATTTTCAGGACATTATCGGCCCACCGCTCAAGGAAACGACGCCGGACTGATATATCGGCAAGGAAAGTACGGCCTGTCGCCCGGCACTGGCGTATATTGCGTACTGTTTTTATAAGGAATGCCGAATTGAACCTCGGCATCGGAAACCAGACTATCTCGAGAGGACATCAACATGAGCGTTTCGAGCGGCGACAAGGCCCCCGACTTCGACCTGCCAACGGACGGTGGCGGCTCGCTGGCCCTGAAAGACCTGAAGGGCAAGAAGGTCGTGCTGTATTTTTACCCAAAGGACAGCACGCCTGGCTGCACCACCGAAGCGAATGATTTCCGCGACCTGCGCGATTCGTTCGAAGGTGCCGGGGCCGTCATCGTCGGGGCGTCAAAAGACAGCGTGAAGCGCCATGACAACTTCAAGGCGAAACAGCATATCAACTTCCCGCTGCTGTCCGACGAAGAAGGAACTTTGTGCAACGATTACGGCGTCTGGGTCCTGAAGAAACTTTACGGCCGGGAGTACATGGGGATCGAACGGGCGACCTTCCTGATCGACGGCAAGGGCATGATCCGGTACGTCTGGCGCAAGGTCAGGGTCAAAGGCCACGCCCAAGAGGTTCTTGACAAGGCCCGGGAAATATAGCCGTTAGTTAATTGCATCGCTATACTGCGCTGATACAACTGCATGAATCGTGTCGGAGAGATCCATGAGCGACGAAGACGATATGGAAAGTGAGGCGGAAGACGGCGAGTCTTCCGAAGGCAGCGAAGACGAAGACGGCAAATCCGGCGGCAAGAAAAAGCTGATCCTGATTATCGCGGCGGTCGTTGTTGTCATCATCGCCGGTGTCGGCGGAGCATTTTTCATGGGTGCCTTCGATTCCGGACACGACAGGGCAGACGTGGCTGAAGTTGTGGAGATTCCACCGGGACCACTCGTTTATCACGACTTCCCCCAACTGGTCGTCGACCTGAAGAAAACCAGTTCGCGTATTCATTACATTAAAATCAAGGTGGTCGCCGAAATCGTCACCCGTGACCTGAAGTTGCTGGAGGAGTCGGAACTGAAAATTACGGACAAGATCCAGTCCTACCTGCGGAGTCAAAGCCGCAAGGAACTTTCCGGCAGCGCGGGAACCGAAAAAATGCGTGCCGACATCACCGTCATCATCAATCAGATCATGGCCCCGGTAAAAATAGACAGCGTCCTGTTTCGGGAGATTTTGCTACAGTAAAGGTGCTATTGAACGACCGTTCAGGAGGGTTTCACGTGATGTCCAGCGCCAACGCGCCCCCGCCGGCCGACGCCAGTGTTCAGCCGTCGCTTTTCATCCCACATGGCGGCGGCCCGTGCTTTTTCATGGAATGGACCATGGGGCCGTATGACACATGGGATAGCATGGCCGCATGGCTTCGCGGGCTTGCTGCGACGCTCCCCGAACGGCCAAAAGCGGTCGTCGTGATTTCCGGTCATTGGGAAGAAGATACCTTCGCCGTTACCAGTGGGGCCAATCCGCCGTTGATCTACGATTATTACGGCTTCCCGGATCATACCTATGACCTGACGTATAAAGCATCCGGGGCTCCTGAACTGGCGCGCCGAATTGTCGCCATGTTGACCAAGGCCGGTCTTCCCGGCCGCGCCGACGACAAACGCGGTTTCGATCACGGCGTATTCATACCCTTCAAACTGATCTTTCCCGCTGCCGATATCCCGATTGTCCAGGTATCGCTCCACACCGATCTGGACCCGGGCCGACACCTTGACCTGGGGCGCGCCCTTGCGCCGCTGCGCAGGGAAGGCGTGTTAATCGTCGGAAGCGGAATGAGTTATCACAACATGGCGGGATTTGGCGATCCGCGATCCCGAGCCGTATCCAGGGACTTCGACGACTGGCTGACGAATTCCGTCACCCGTACCAGTGCCACCGCTCGCAACGAGGCCCTCAATAATTGGGCCGAAACGCCGACGGCCAGGGCCGTCCACCCACGCGAAGAACATCTCATGCCGTTGATGGTCGCCGCGGGAGCGGCCGAGGAGGAGCCGGGTGAAAAAATATTCGCCGATTACCCGATGGAGGTGGCGATTTCGGCTTTCCGGTTTGGTCCCGCCGCCCCTTAGTCCTGCTCGGCGCCCTTGACCCGGGCAGCCAATGCCGCAGCCATGAAGTCGTCCAGATCACCATCGAGAACGCCTTGAGTGTTTGATGTTTCGACCCCGGTGCGCAGATCCTTCACCATCTGATAGGGTTGCAGCACGTATGAGCGGATTTGATGGCCCCAACCGATATCGGTCTTGGCGTCGTGAACGGCCTGCTGTTCTTCCTCGCGCTTCCGCATTTCATGTTCATACAGCCGCGCCTTCAACATTTTCATGGCGGCGGCGCGGTTCTTGTGCTGGGACCGGTCATTCTGACACTGGACCACAATATTGGTCGGCAGATGGGTGATGCGGATGGCGCTATCGGTCTTGTTAATATGCTGACCGCCGGCACCGGACGCACGGTAGGTATCGACCCGCAGGTCCTTGTCCTGGATGTCAATTTCAATATCGTCGTCGATTTCCGGATAGATCCAGATCGACGAAAAACTGGTGTGACGACGGGCGCTGGAATCGTATGGCGAGATGCGGACCAGACGATGCACGCCGCTTTCCGTCTTTAGCCAACCAAAGGCATTGTGGCCGGTTATTTTGACCGTGGCCGATTTCAGTCCGGCTTCTTCGCCGGCGCTTTCTTCCATCCAGTCGACCTTGTGGCCATGCGCTTCGGCCCAGCGGGTGTACATGCGCAGCAGCATTTCCGCCCAGTCCTGGGCTTCCGTGCCGCCCGCTCCGGCGTGGACTTCCAGATAGCAGTTATTGGCGTCGACCTCTCCCGACAGCAGGGTTCCCAATTCGGCCTTGGCGGCAACGTCGCGGGCCGCCAGCAAGGCCGCTTCGGCTTCCTCGATAATGTCCCGATCGCCTTCCGCCTCGCCCATTTCCAGAATCTCGACATTGTCGGCCAGTTCCCGGCCAAGATTGTCGATAGCGTTCAATCCATGTTCGAGCGCGGTGCGCTCGCGCATCACCGCCTGGGCTTTTGCGGGGTCATTCCACAGGTCGGGATTTTCGGATAAGGAGTTCAGTTCATCCAGGCGGCGTTTTGCGTTGTCGTAGTCAAAGATGCCTCCTCAGCAGTTCCAACGACTGCTCTATTTGCTGTGTGAGGGCTTCGATTTCGGCGCGCATGGTGATTCTATCCGTCGTTTGGTGTTGGAAAATTCTTGCCGCTTTGTAACGGTATTGCAAGATCAATACAATCCACCGGTTCCAGAGACCGGGCCAGGGGCGCCAACGGTCATTCCTTCCAGCACCTGATCCTCGCCGGTCGGCACTTCGCCGGGCTTGAAGGCTTCCAGAATAACGTGCTTGTCACCGGGCCCGGCCGGCAGGCCCGTCGTCGCGTTGACCCGAACGAGCCGAATTCCCGGTGGTATCCGAAACGGCGTCGCCGGACGATCGGCCAGCGCCGCGATCATGAAATCCCGAAATATCGGCGCCGCTACCGAAGCCCCCTGTTCGCGTCGACCGAGGCTGCGGGGGTTGTCAAAACCCGTATAAACGCCGACCGCCAGATCTGGCGAGAAACCGACGAACCAGGCGTCCCGGCTTTTATTGGTTGTTCCCGTTTTACCGGCCAGCGGCTTGCCGACGGCGCGAATGCTAACCCCGGTCCCCCGTTCGACGACGCCCTGCAGGATCGACACCATCTGATAAGCGCTTTCCGGACTGGTCAACTGCTTGCGCAGGTCCGGTAATTGGGGAACCGGCTGCCCCGTCCAGAACGCCTGTCGGCAATTTCGGCAGGTCCGTTTGTCGTGATTGAAGACGGTGCGGCCATGACGGTCCTGAATGCGATCGATCAAACTAGGCGTAATGTCCTTGCCGCCATTGACCAGCATGGCATAACCCGCCGTCATTCTCAGCAGGGTCGTCTCGCCGGCGCCCAGCGCCATCGCCAGAGTTTGCGGCATGTCATCGATGATGCCGAACCGCTCGGCGTATTCGGCGATCTTGTCCATGCCGACGGTCTGCGCCAGCCGAACGGTCATCAGGTTACGGGATTTCTCGACCCCCAGCCGCATGGTACTGGGGCCATAAAATTTCTGGGTATAGTTGGCCGGGCGCCATTTCGGCAGCCCCGGCCCCTGATCGATCACGAAAGGCGCGTCCAGAATCAGGGTCGATGGCGTATAGCCGGAATCGAGCGCCGCCAGATAGACAAACGGCTTAAACGCCGACCCCGGCTGGCGTTCGGCCTGGGTGACGCGGTTGAATTCGCTCATGGCGTAATCGTAACCGCCCGTCATGGCCAGGACGCGGCCGGTGTGCGGATCGAGAGCCACCAACGCTCCTTCGATTTCCGGAATCTGCCGCAGACCAAAGCTCGCGGCAGGATAGGCAAGGCCCGCCTTGTTCGCGCTCACGGCTTCGACGGCGACAACGTCGCCGACCGCCAGAACGTCTTGCGGACGGCGCACCGCCGGACCCCGCTTTTCTCCCTTGAGCCAAGCCCGCGCCCATGCCAGTTCAGCCAATGGGATGCTTCCGGTTTGGCCGTCCGCGAAGCCGATGGAGGCAACCCTGTCATCCAGTTTCAGAACCGTTGCGGCCCGCCAGTCGCCCAGCCCCGCCGGTAATTTCACGGCGGCCAGCGCGGCCGCCCAGTTTCCACCCGTCGGCAGATCAATATGCGCGAGCGGTCCCCGCCAGCCGTGCCGGCGGTCATAGCTTTCGAGTCCCTTCTTGACGGCAATGTCGGCAAACTTCTGGAAGCGGGGATTGAGCGATGTCCGCACCGACAGGCCACCCTTATAGAGCTTCTTTCCGCCATACCGGGCGGCCAGTTCACGGCGCACTTCCTCGGAAAAGTATCCGGCAGTGACGAATTCAGTTTCGACCCGCTTTCTGACGACCAGCGGGCTGGCCTGGGCGGCGCGAGCCTCCTCGGCGGTGATCTCGCCATCCTCCAACATGCGCCCGATCACCCAATTGCGGCGAATCACCGCCGCCTTTTTCTTTTTTATCGGGTGATAATTGTTTGGCGCCTTCGGCAACGCCGCCAGATAGGCCGCTTCGGCAACGGTAAGATTGCCCAGCGTCTTGTTGAAATAGTTCAGCGCCGCCGCCGCGACGCCATAAGCCCCGTAGCCCAGGTAAATCTCGTTCAGGTAAAGCTCCAGGATGCGATCCTTGGTAAAGGCCCGTTCCATACGAAAGGCGAGAATCGCCTCTTTGATCTTGCGCCGCCACGACACTTCGTTTGTCAGCAAAAAGTTTTTGGCGACCTGTTGGGTGATCGTCGAGGCACCGACCTTACGGCGCTGCTTGCCGATGTTTTTAATGTTGATAAGCACGGCCCTTGCAACGCCCAGGAAATCGACCCCCGGATGGCTGTAAAAATTCTTGTCCTCGGCCGACAGGAAGGCATTGATAACGCGCTTGGGCATCGCGTGAATGGGAATAAACACACGATTTTCAATAGCGTACTCCGCCAGCAATCGACCGTCACCGGCATGAACGCGGGTCATCACCGGCGGTTCGTAATTCGCCAACTGCCGATAATCAGGCAATCCCCTGCCGAATTCATGAAACACATAAAGCCCGCCACCGGCGCCAATAATTGCGACGATCAGCAACAGTCCAAGCAGGGTCAGGAGCGCTCTTAACATTGTCGTTCTATCATTGTGATCCAGGAAAATATCGAACAATTATGGCGAGGATAAGGCTCGGCAAGGCCTATTTATTGTAGGCTTCTTCCACATTCGAAAAATACCCCGTGATGGCCCGCGCCATACCCTTGGCCAGTTTACGGCGGTAGGCGGCGCTCCTTAAAGCCTTTTCATCGGCGCGATTGGACAGAAAACCGAGTTCGATCAAAATGGATGGAACATCGGGTGCTTTCAGGACGGCGAAACCCGCGAAGCGGTGCGTATTACGCAATAATTTTGTCCGGCGCCGCAATTCCTTGACCATACCCGTTGCAAATCGCGCCGACTGATTCATGGTTTCGCGGCGGGTCAGGTCGATCAGGATGCCGGTGATTTCCGGTGTGTTCTCGGTCGTGTGAACGCCAGCGATCAGGTCGGCCTTGTTTTCCTGTTCGGCCAGGGCCGCGGCTTCCCTGTCGGACGCCGTTTCCGACAGGGTATAGACCGAAAGCCCTCGGGTTTTTCGGTTTTTGATGGCATCGGCGTGAACCGACACAAACAGATCCGCCCCGGCATCCCGGGCAAACTCCACACGGTCACGCAATTTAACGAAGATGTCGCGAGACCGGGTCATCACTACCTTGAACTGGCCACTTTTCTCCAATTGCCTCTTTAATTCCCGGCCCATCGCCAGCGTTATGTGCTTTTCATAAATTCCGTTAACGCCAATCGTGCCGGGATCGACGCCCCCATGGCCGGGATCAATCACAATAACCTTCTTGCCGGGCACTTTCGGGATGGCAACAGGCTTTTTCGGCGGCGGCGCGGAAGCGACTTTCCGCCCCTCGGGGCCGCCTGCCGCAACAGGTCCTCGACCGCCGGCGGCAAGATCGACAACCAATCGGTATCCGTCGGACGCGCCCGGCCTGAGCAGGAAACTGCGTTTAATCAACGGCGCCGACGTCACATCCAGCACGACCCGTGATACCCCCGGCTTGAACAACCCATATCGCAGCTTTGCGAGGATACCTACATTGACCGGCAACGGCCTCGTCGGCAACCGCCATCCTACTTCAGGCAGGTCGATGACGACCCGGTCGGGGTTCGATAGAACGAATATCTTGAACGCGATCTCGTGGTCGAGGTCGAAAACAAGGCGGGTTGACCCGGCATGTTCGCCAACCCGGACATCGGTGACGACGGCATCGGCCGACAAGGCCCGACCGGAAGGGACCATCAGGGCAACGGCCAGGACCGCAATAAAGGCGGCAGAGGCCATAAACGCCCGCAGCCTGCCGATGGTCACAACATCGTGAAAATATGCCTTCATCACGTTCCTTGAGGCCGACTGAGCGCCAACGGCACCCGGAAAAAGTTCAAATAAAGTCAACAAGGTGATTGTCGAACTAAAAAGCTACCGTTATGTTAACGAATCGTCGATGTACGATCAGAAATGAAAGTACACGTAATACAACCAATTGGACAGATTGCCTGAATATCAGGCTCGTGGCCAATTGCATACACCCTGATTTATTTAGGTTTTTTATGCCGGAAAGAGCAGCTCGAACGATGACAAGAACCCAATCGCCCCACGTTGAGGGCTTGGGTTTGTTCGTGAGCGCCGCCGGCCCATCGCGAACACGCGCCGACCGTCACGGCAACATCACGCCTGCAGACGGTCCGTCGCATTGGAGTTACCAAGTTAATGTCAATCAAAAAAATGTTAATCGACGCCACCCATCCGGAGGAAACCCGGGTCGTGGTGATGGATGGGAACAGACTCGAAGACTTTGATGTTGAGTCCTCATCCCGGAAGCAAATCAAGGGGAATATATATCTCGCTAAAGTTATCCGTGTAGAACCGTCGTTGCAGGCGGCATTCGTCGATTACGGCGGCAACCGACACGGGTTCCTGGCTTTCAGCGAAATCCATCCCGACTACTATCAGGTCCCTATAGAAGATCGTCAGGCGCTGCTTGAAGAGTACAAAGCCGCCGAAATTTCGGAAGAAAGCACCCAGGATGCGGTCGAGGACGACGCCCCGGTCACGTCATCCGATGACCAGGAGCGGCCTCGGGAAGATGGCCCCGAGACCGGCGCCGCCGCTGACGCAGACGTTGAAGCCGTTGCCGGAGGAACCGAAAATGGGGAGTCCGGTGATAGCGACATCAATGAGCACAGGAACGCCCGGAACGCCAAAGGTGTCGAAACCCTGGGCGGCGACGACACCGACGATGCCAGACCTTCCCGCAAACCGCTGAATTATCGCCGCTATAAAATCCAGGAAGTCATCAAACGCCGGCAGATTCTGCTGGTTCAGGTCGTCAAGGAAGAACGCGGCAACAAGGGCGCCGCCCTGACGACCTATATTTCATTGGCCGGGCGCTATTGTGTGCTGATGCCGAACACGGCGCGGGGCGGCGGCATTTCGCGCAAAATCACCAACGGCGCGGACCGCAAGCAGTTGAAGGCTATTCTGACGGAACTGGACATACCGGACGGTATGGCCGTTATTGTCCGGACCGCCGGAATTCAGCGTAGCCGGAGCGAAATAAAACGGGATTACGAATACCTGATGCGATTGTGGGACAGCGTCAGAGAGTTGACCCTGAAGTCGACGGCCCCCAGTCTGGTTCATGAAGAAGGAAACCTGATCAAGCGTTCGATCCGCGACCTTTACAGCCGCGACGTCGAAGATATCATCGTCGCCGGCGATACCGGATACCGAATGGCCAAGGACTTCATTAAGCTGCTGATCCCCAGCCACGCAAAGCGGGTGCAACCTTATCGCGATGTCGCGGTTCCGTTGTTCAAGCAGTTCCAGGTCGAAAGCCAACTGGACGCCATTCATTCGCCGGAAGTTCACATGAAGACGGGCGCCTACATCGTCATCAATCCGACCGAGGCCCTTGTTTCCATCGACGTCAACTCCGGCAAATCGACGCGCGAGCGCAACATTGAGGAAACCGCCCTTAAGACCAACCTGGAAGCCGCCGACGAAATCGCCCGGCAACTGCGCCTGCGTGATCTGGCCGGCCTGATCGTGATCGACTTCATCGATATGGAAGTCACGCGCAACAATGCCCAGGTTGAAAGACGCCTGAAAGACGCCATGCGCAACGACCGCGCGCGCATCCAGATCGGTCGGATCAGTCCTTTCGGGTTGTTGGAATTGTCGCGTCAGCGTTTGCGCATGTCGTTGATCGAAACCAGTTCTGAACCGTGTCGGCACTGCGGCGGCACCGGCATTCGCCGCTCCGTGGATTCCTCTGCCCTGGTCGCCCTGCGCGCCATCGAAGAAGAGGCAAATCGCAAACAGGCGACCGAGTTCATCGTTCATATGCCATCCGCCATCGCCCTCTATATTCTCAACCAGAAGCGTGCGGCGCTGACTGAAATAGAAACCCGTTGCGGGGTCTCGGTTACCATTAGCGCCGATGAATCATTGATTCCACCCGATCTGCGCCTGGAACGCATCAAGGGCGATGCCAGGGAAGAAGTCGTCCGCGAAGCCGGCAGCATGATCGTCGAAGGCGACGACAAGCCCGCCAAACGCCGGCGTCGCAGGCCTCGCAACCGCAAGCCGGGGGATGGCGAAGACGAAGCACGGCTGGATCAGACCGACGCACCGGAGTCCGCCGAAAGCCAGACAACCGGTGCCGGCGATACGGACGACGAAGACGAGGACAGTGGAAAGCGCCGCCGCCGGGGCAAGCGCGGCGGACGCCGCCGTAGCAGCAAGGGCGCGACACAGACCGACGGCGTAAGTGCCACGGACACCGTGGCAGCTTCGGAAGGAACGGCCACGACCGCCGATGACAAGATGCCGTCTGAGGGCGAGAAAACGGCCGATACAGCCGCCTCCACTGAAGCCGACGCCGCCGTCGAAGCGGAAGCGGTGAAGAAACCCGCACGCCCGCGGCGACGCTCGCGCGCCAAGAAAACCGAAGACGTACCGGCATCAGCCAAAACCACGCCGCCGGCGCCGACCGACGAAGCCGTCAGCGAACCTGTGGAAAGGCCGAAGCGCGGACGCAGGCCCAGCAAGAAAGAGGCCGCCGATGCAGCCTCCGTACCGGTAGCGGATGCTGCCGCCCCGGTAGACGTCGCCGCGCCGCGGCCCATGGAAGCGCCGAGCCCCATGGAAGCGCCGAAACTCGTGGAAACGCCAAAAGAGACAAACACCGAAGCGGCGAAAACCACGGTCGTCAATATTGGCGAAGCGTCGGCCAGCGAAGAAAAAGCAAAGCCAAAACGCGGTTGGTGGCGGCGTTAACGCCGCCAGTTGATCAGTCGGTCGGCCGCCTGTTCAATCACATCGCAGGACTCGGCGAAAGAAAAACGGATGTAGCGGTTGCCCCGTTCGGGGTCAAAATCGACACCCGGGGTCGCCGCCACGCCGGTTTCGTCCAGCATGCGGCGACAAAATTCAACGCTGTCGTTGGTCATTGTCGAAACATCCGCATACAGGTAAAAAGCCCCGTCGGCATGCGATAGCTTGTCGAACCCGGCTTTTGGCAACTGTTCCAGCAGCAACGAGCGGTTGCGAGCGTAATCGGCGACATAGCCATCCAGTTGGTCACGGCAGTCAAATACCGCAAGCGCCGCCAACTGCGACAGGGTCGGCGGCGATATGAACAGGTTCTGCGACAGGCATTCGATGGGCCGAAGCAACTCTTCGGGCACCACCATCCAGCCCAGCCGCCAGCCCGTCATCGAAAAATACTTGGAAAAACTGTTGATAACGATGGCGTCGTCATTGAACGCCAAGGCCGTTTCAGGCCGCGCGCCGTAGCTGATGCCATGATAAATTTCATCGGAAATCAGGCGAATTTCCCGGTCTCGACAATACTCTGCAAGGGCCTGTAATTCCGCGGCGGTGAGCATTGTTCCCGTTGGATTGGACGGACTGGCGATGATCAGACCATCCAGCGGGCCTTCGATGCGATCCAGCAGCGCCGGGGTCGGCTGATAATTGGTTTCCGGCCCAACCAGCAGATCGACCGGCGCCACACCCAGCGCCTTGAGGATATTGCGATAGGCCGGGTACCCGGGACTGGCCAACGCGACGCGGTCGCCTGGATCGAACAACCCCAAAAAAGACAGCACGAACGCGCCAGAAGAACCGGTCGTCACGACAATCCGCTCCTCGGCAACATCTGCGCCGTAGAACTGCCGGTAGTGATCGGCCAGCCGCCGCCGCAATTCCGGCAATCCGAAAGCCCCAGTATAACCAATCCGGTTTCCATCGAGCGCCGCCTTCGCCGCGTCCAGCACCGGCTTGGGTGCCGCGGTTCCGGGTTGGCCTACCTCCATATGCAGAACATGGTTTCCGGCGGCCTCACGTTGATGGGCGGCGCGCATTACGTCCATCACGATAAAAGCCGGAATAGCCCCGCGCCTTGACGTTTTCAGGGTCATGGTGAGTCCATCGGAGGCATGATCGGGCAGGCGTCAGTCATTAACCATGGCCCCCAGACCGAAACCACGCGGGTCGCTGACGGCCTCGCAACTTGCAGGCTCGAATGGCAAACCCTTGGTGCAACCAATAGCGTTGACCCGACCGATCGTCGGCGTCGCGGCGACCCGGTGTCCCCGCTTCAAAAGCGACTGGATCGCGCCCTCGTCATATCCCTGCTCATAAAACACAACGTCTGGCAGGCCACCCTGATGGATCCGCTTTGCGGCGACCGCCTTCTCCAGGCTATCGACCGATAACAGGTTTTGCAGCGCAACCTCGACCAATGATATCGGGGCCGTCGCCCCGCCGGCCGCCGCGGCGGCAAAAAAGAAGTCATTGGTAAAATGATCAACCGCCACGACCGGACCAAGCGAGGCCGGTCCCCGTCCACCGTTGCCCGGAACGGAGGCCAGCAGAACACCACTATCGCCGGCGATTATTCCGTTTCCGAACAAACCGTTCATGCTCAGCGCACACGCAACCGCGGAGCCATTGGCATCGACCGTGACGAAGGTCGCGGCCGAAGGATCGTCGTCCATCTTTTGCGGCGCGGGGTCGAGCGTTTCGGCCGGCGTATGGTGATCGGGCTGATAGGTCCTCATGAGTGCCCGAATTCTGTCCGGTGACGCGATTTTATCGACGCCGACTGCGCCGGCGCCGTCCGTCGCATACCGGCCCGCCTGGCTGGCGTACGCCCGCATCGCGGCTTCGGCCAGCAGATGAGGCCGTTCATCGGCCGGGGCGTTCGTATAGCGCCGCTGATCGGTCAGCATCGCCCAGGTCTCGGCGGCAATGGCGCCGCCGGCGGCTGGCGGCGGTGCGAAATGAATCGAAATATCGCCCAGCGGCAATTCAATGGTATTGCGCCAGACAGGACGAAAGTCGATGAGTTCCTGGCTGCTCAGGCCGCCCCCCGCCGCGGTTATAATTTGCGCAAAGCGCTCGGCACCCGCCCCCTTGTACATCGTATCAACGCCGTCTGTGCGGATGCCGCTTAATGTATTGGCCAAGTCCAACTGGGTAATCGTGTCGCCTTCACGCAACAGTCCGCCGCCGTCGCGGCCAAAAACCTGCCGTGCCCGCGGGTCGGCCAGCAAGGCCCCGCCAATTTTCGTCAAGTCGTGGGCAAAGGCGCGCGAAACCCTGGTTCCGAAGCGGGCCATACCTTCCGCCGGTCCCACCAGTTGGGCCCAGGGAAGGCTGCCGTAACGGGCGTGCAGGGCGAACAATCCCCGGACATTTCCCGGTAGCGCGTTGGGCCGCCGCTTCGCTGTCCCGGCCGCCGCCGAAGATCGGCTGAGAAAATCGAGCGCCAGTGTTTTGTTGCTGGGCGCATCGTGAACGACGCAAACCCCTCCACCGCCCAATCCGGCCGTGGAGGGCATCGTGACGGCAAGGGCAAAATATGTTGCCGTCGCGGCATCGACCGCATTGCCGCCCGCGATCAACGCATCCCGTCCCGCCAAGGTGGCATTGGGCTCATCGGAAGCGACTCCGCCGAAGAATTCCAGTTTAGGGTTGGTGTCCAGCCCGCGAAGGCCTTTCGCCAATTCGTCAAAATCACTGCCAATCTTGTTAATCGCGGCACAGGAGGACAGGCTGACGGCCAAAAACAGAGACAGAAAGATCTTTTTGGGCGCATGACCGTAACTCAGTCGGCGCCCCCCTGAATATAGAGCCGCCAATTGACTAGGGGTTGATCCATCACTACCTTTTAGCATCATGGTAAGTTTAAATTTATTCCTGAAAAACATGCGTTTGTCGGTATCCGTCGGGTTACTGGGATGTTTGCTGGTCGCCTTTTTCGTGCCGCCCCGAAGCGCCACGGCCAAAGGACTATCGTTGATCCGCGACGCGGAAATAGAAAATACCATCCGAGCCTACGCAACGCCAGTGTTCCTCGCTGCCGGACTGGAACCATCCGCTATTAACATCTATTTGGTCAACGACAACACCCTAAACGCCTTCGTTGCCGGTGGGCAAAACCTATTTATCAATACCGGGTTGCTGATAAAAAGCCAAAGTGCCGATCAGGTAATCGGCGTCATCGCCCACGAAACCGGACATATTTCAGGCGGCCACCTGTCGCGCATCCGGGATGCAATGAAACGCAGTTCGGCTGAGTCCATTCTGGCGCTCGTTCTTGGCGGGGTGGCCGCCGCCAGCGGGCGCAGCGATATCGGCGCGGCGGTCGTTCAGGGTGGCCTTGAAATGGGCAAACGCAATTTTTTGCAATACAGCCGCACCCAGGAAGGTGCCGCCGACGCCGCGGCCATGCGCTACCTGGAAGCGACCAAGCAATCGTCGAAGGGATTGCTTGAATTTTTCGGAATTCTGGGCGATCAGGAATTTCTCAGTGCCTCGCGCCAGGACCCCTATTATCGTTCGCACCCCTTGACCCGCGAACGGATACAGGCGGTTAAGAACTTCGTCGCCCACTCGCCCTATTCCAACAAGCCGGACTCGAAAGATTTCAGTATCAGGCATCGGCGAATGAAGGCCAAGTTGCAGGCCTTTCTCGAGCCTCCGACCTACACCTTCCGGCGCTACAAGAAATCAGATAAAAGCGTGGAATCCCGTTACGCCAGGGCCATCGCCTATTACCGGCGGGCAGATCTTGATCACGCCCTTCCGCTGATAGACGGCCTCATTGCGGAACAGCCGAACGACCCCTATTTCCGCGAATTGAAGGGCCAGATGCTGTTTGAAAACGGGCGAAACGCCGAGGCCCAGGCCCCCTACCGAAAGTCGGTCGCACTTGAACCGGGATCATCCCTGTTGCAGCGCGATCTGGCACGTGTGCTGATCGAGGCAAACAATCCCGCTTTGCTTGACGAAGCCATCAAGCACTTGCTGCTTTCAGTGGGCATCGACCGAACAGACCCTCTCAGTTGGCATCAACTCGCCATCGCTTATGGACGGCAGAAAAATACCGCCGAAAGTTCACTGGCACTGGGCGAAGAAGCGCTGTTAAACGACAAGACACAAGACGCCACCTTCTACGCCGAGCGGGCAGAAAAACTGCTGCCCGAAGGATCTCGCGGCTGGCTGCAGGCTCAGGATATCCTGCTCGCCGCGCGCCACAAGAAAAACAAGTAATGGCGGCCCGGGCGCCGGGTGCTTATCGCCGCCTGGCGTTGATTGGCGGACTGATAGCAGGACTGGCGGGATGCACGGTCGATCGGGCGGCGGTGACGCCGGAAGGGCTGCTTAACGTCCTCGGACCGCTTCCCGGCTTCTCACCGGCAAAACTGCCGGGAGACTGGGCCTTGGAATCCGACGGCGATCTCACCGAAAGTCAACTTCGCGTCGTCACCAAAGACGGTCTGCCCGCACTTCGCGTCAGCAACGGCGAGAAAGCCTTCGTCATCGTCAGACGAACCCGGGCTATGCTGCTGTCCACCCCCTACCTGAGTTGGTCATGGAACATTGATCCGCCTTCGGCCCCGGGGTTTCACCCGGTGCGACTTATTGTCGGTTTCCATGGCGGCGACCCGGCCAGCGGTAGCTGGGGGGGGCAGGTTTTCAAATGGCTGGGGACTCGTTTACCGCCTCACGACAGGGCGATCTCTTTGACGTGGGGAGAATCCGCCTTGCAGCGCGGCACGCTGGATCTGTCGCAAGGCGCCACCGGTCGCACGGCGCCTCGGTACACCGTGCGGGGCGGCCGCGAGAATGCCGGAACCTGGTGGTTGGAGAACGTTGATCTGGCCGACCTGTACAGCCGCGCCTGGCCGGCTGACGACCCCAGCCGCGCCCAGATCATGTTCATCGGCATCGCCGCACCCGCCAACCGGCCACCGGCGCCGGTCAATATTTCAGGAATGGTGCTGTCCAGGTAACACCCGAACGGTCTTGTAACGAGACGCCAACTGACGCATTCTATGTCTCGTATCGACAATGACCGACTGAACGGAACCGCACCTTATGACTTTTCGTGGAATATTCTTCGCCGCCATCGCATCCTTTGTGCTGGCAGCGCTGAACCTGTCGCCAAACCCGGCGGCCGCTCAAACCTTCGATGAATCCCAAAAAAAGGCTATTGAAGCCATCATCCACGATTACCTGCTGGCCAACCCCGAAGTGATACTTAAGTCCGTGCGGGAACACAGCCAGCGTCAGGAGATGTCAAAACAGGATCAGATCAAGCAAAAACTGCTCAAGTTCTCCGACATCCTGAAAAATAATTCCGGCTCCCCCGTTACCGGCAATCCCAAAGGAAACGTTACGGTCGTCGAATTTTTCGACTATCGCTGCCCCTACTGCAAAAAGATGGTTCCAACCATCGAGCAATTGCTAAAGGATGACAAAGACATCCGCTACGTGTTCAAGGAATATCCCATTCTGGGTCCGGTGTCAGAAATCGCGACCCGCGCTTCGCTGGCGATGTGGTCCATCGACCCCGCCAAATACATGGCCTTCCATACCGCCGTAATGACCTCGCGCGGCCAGCTTGACGAAGCCCGCATTTTCAAAATCGCCCAACAGGTCGGATACGATGCCGATGAGGTCCGAGGCAAAATGAAGGATGCGGCGGTCAATAATGAGATTGCGACGAACATGAGGCTTGCCGGAGAATTAGGGCTCAGCGGCACACCAGCCTTTATCATCGGCCAACACGTCGTCCCCGGCGCCGTTGATCTGGCGACCCTGAAGCAACTGGTACAGGCGGCCCGGAAATAAAGGAAATAGGGCCCTATTTCACTTTTAAAATAGAAAAGTGAAAGCCCTTTTCATCCTCGACCAGGAGCAATAGGGATTTTCGCCCTTGTTTACGGGCTTCCCGGTACATTTCGGTCAACTGGTTCGGCTCCCAGACCGGCTTCTGATTGATCTGATGAATCAACTGACCCCGAGCGAGGTCAATTCCCTGGCTTTTGTCGGGGTCAATCAGGGTGATGACGATGCCGTTCGATCCCCAGCGAAGGGAGAAACGTTGACGTATCCCAGGCGTCAGCGCGGCGACGGTAACGCCAATTTTCGGAAATGCGGCGAAACTACCCTTTTCGATTTTCCAGGCCGGAGTCCAGGGCACGGTCCTGACGGTCACCTGATGAATTTCGCCCCGCCGCAGCAGGGTTACCGGAACGTCTATGCCGGCGCTCAGCGATTTCACTGTCATCACCAGTCGCTCGAAGGTGTCGATCTCGACCCCGCCAAATTTCACAATCAGGTCTCCGCGCTTAACGCCGCCCCTGTTGGCGGGGCCGTCCAAGGCGACATCCTTGACAAGAACGCCCTGGTTTTTGTCATATCCCAGCGCCCGCGCAATGGTCGCTGACATACCCTGAACCTCCATACCGACAAACGCCGGTTCGGCAGCTTTCGAGGATGCCGCCGTCATCACCGCCACGACCAACAAAAGAATTGAAAAACCAGCCCTCATCATCAATTTGTCACGTGGCTCCTTTCAGCTCAGCACTTTGGCGGCAAAATTGCCTCCAGTTTTTTCATCTTGAGAATGACCGAAAAGTCCTGATAGTCGAGCAGAATCCAAGGCGTAACGCCATTTTCCAGTTGCAGGGCCTCGACCTCGTACTCCGGGACCGCCCGCCGGCTATCCATCTTGTAGAACGCCATCCGTATCTTCCAGCCCGCGCGATCGGCCAAAGGCCCCAGGGCCTTCGCCGCATCCTCGCCAATCACATCGCGGCTCTGCTGTTTACGGCCAATAAAAGCGGTAACTTCCTGCGGGCCACTCGCATCGGCGCCGTCGAAAACGATGGCGGTGGCCAACCGGTCACCGGCTTTCGCCCGGTCAATCAGGAAGGCGGTGTGGCCGAGCGGGAATTTGGTCGCTTCCGGCAGGGGGATGTGTTTTCCTTCGGGGAGTCGGAACAAGGCGTTACCCGCCCCGCCCGGACGTTCCATCGTCGCCCGGCCCCTGAAGTCTTCTCGGTTGTCGCCGATTCGACTGGAAGAAAAAAAGTCGTAATGAGTGCCATCGGCGGATTCCCGGCCGGTATAGCGATGGAACTGCCGCAACTCGTTACCGCCGGCCGTCTGCAGGTTCATTTGCAAGGTCTGCGACATGATCCAGCCATTGCAATTGTTTTCCAGCGACAGTTCCATATCGCCGCTAACGCCGACGAAATCGCCGCCGCTTTCAAATTTCCCCGGCTCGATAGAATAAACGGCCCTATGGCCAACAAATTCGGCGGCATGAGCGGCCAGCGGCAACGCCAGGCCGACAACGACCGGCACAAACATGATCAACCAGCGCCAGCCCGACGTTCTCAAGGTTCCGCGGAAGGGGACGATTCGGCTATTTTCCATGGTTTTACTCTAGCATATCGAAAAGCGGTTGTTGCGAAATTGTCGCCATCACGATATCCATCACAACCATGAAAGTTCTTTCCGTATTCGGCACCCGACCGGAAGCCATCAAAATGGCGCCGGTCGTCAAGGCTCTGGAAGCCGAGGCTGGCATCCGTTCGCAGGTCTGCGTCACCGCGCAGCATCGCTCGATGCTGGATCAGGTGCTGGAACTGTTCGCCATCACCCCCGATTACGACCTCAACATCATGCGCCCCAACCAGGACCTGAGCCATATCACCAGCGCCGCGCTGGCCGGCCTGGGCGATGTTCTCGACCAATGCAAGCCCGACAGGGTGCTGGTTCATGGGGACACCACGACGACTTTCGCAGCGTCGCTGGCGGCGTTTTACCGGCGCATTCCGGTCGGCCATGTCGAAGCGGGGCTGCGCACCGGCGATATCTACGCCCCCTGGCCGGAGGAAATGAATCGCCGCCTGACGGATGCCATCGCCGATATTTACTTCGCGCCCACGGAGTCCGCGGCCGACAACCTGCGGCGGGAAAACGTTGACGAAGCCGCGATCGTCGTCACCGGAAATACGGTCGTCGATGCGCTGTTGGGCATTACGGCCCGACTGAAACAGGACGACGGCCTGCGCGAGAGCCAACAAGCGCTGTTCCCTTTTCTTGACCCGGCGCGCAAACTGATTCTGGTCACCGGGCACCGGCGGGAAAACTTCGGCGAGGGGTTCGAACGCATTTGCGCGGCGTTAGCCGACCTGTCGGCGCGGGACGACGTACAGATCGTCTACCCGGTGCACCTGAACCCCAATGTTACGGACCCGGTCCACCGGCTACTGGGGGGCCGGGAAAATGTTCATTTAATCGAACCGCAGGAGTATCTGCCATTCGTGTTTTTAATGGAAAAAGCATATCTTGTTATTACCGATTCGGGTGGCATTCAGGAGGAGGCCCCATCGCTTGGCAAGCCGGTCCTGGTCATGCGCGACGTCACCGAACGCCCCGAAGCGGTTGCGGCAGGGACCGTCCGGCTTGTCGGCACCAGCGCGTCGGCAATTAGTGAGCAAAGCCGCCGTCTGCTGGATGACGCGGCCGCCTATAAGTCCATGAGCCGCGCGCACAACCCTTATGGCGACGGCCAGGCCAGCGGGCGGATTGTTAAGGAAATCTTGCAGCGAGGAGCCGCCCGTGGCGACTGAATATAAAAAAATCTGTGTCATCGGCCTGGGCTATGTCGGGCTGCCGACGGCTGCGGTATTCGCCAGTCGCGGCCTGCAGGTGCTCGGTGTTGACACCAACATCGGAACCGTCGAATTAATCAATCAGGGAAAAGTTCATATCGTCGAACCGGATCTGGATATTCTGGTCAACGGCGCGGTTTCGACAGGCAAGCTGTTGGCGGCTGAAAAACCGGAACCGGCGGATGCTTTTATCATCGCCGTGCCGACACCGTTCAAGGAAGGCCATAAACCGAACCTCGACTACGTTCGATCCGCCGCGCGCTCGATCGCCCCGGTGCTCGCCCCAGGCTCGCTGGTCATTATTGAATCGACCTGCCCGGTCGGCACCACCGAAAAAGTTTCCCGGTGGCTGGCCGAAGACCGGCCCGACCTGACTTTTCCCCATACCGCAGGCGAGGAAACCCAGATCAATATCGCCCACAGTCCGGAACGGGTGCTGCCGGGCCAGGTGTTGCTGGAACTGGTCCGCAACGACCGGGTCGTGGGTGGACTCAGCCGGGGTTGCGCCGAACGAACGGCGGCGCTGTACAAAATCGCCGTCGAAGGCGCTTGCCACCTGACCACGGCGGCAACGGCGGAACTGGTCAAGCTGTCGGAAAATGCCTACCGCGACGTCAGCATCGCCTTTGCCAACGAACTGTCTCTCATCGCAGACAAAATGAACATTGATGTCTGGGACGCCATCGCATTGGCCAACCGCCACCCACGGGTCAACATCCTGCAACCGGGCCCCGGTGTCGGTGGCCACTGTATTGCCGTCGATCCCTGGTTCCTGGCCGATTCAGCCCCCGAGGAAAGCCCCCTGATTCAAACCTCACGGCAGGTCAACGACGGTATGCCGGGCCATGTCGTTACGAAAATTCTGAAGGCCGCGGAAGCAGCCGAGGCCGACACCATCGCCTGCCTTGGGCTATCTTACAAAGCCAATATCGATGACATGCGGGAAAGCCCGGCGGTTGTCATTGCGACGAGTCTGGCAAAAGACTTCAGAGGCGAAATCGTCGTCGTAGAGCCCCATACCGATGACCTGCCCCAGGCCTTCGACGGCCTGCAAAACGCCAGCCTTTATCCCCTCGCCGCAGCGATTGAAAAAGCCCAGGTGGTGGCCCTGCTGGTCGACCACCACGACTTTCGCGAACTGGATCGGGATCGTCTGGCCGGCAAATCGATAGTCGACACCCGCGGCATCTGGCGTTGAGTTAAGGGAAAATTACCGTGGGCACCCTGGATTTATTGCTTCCCGTTGCCGCCCTCGTTTTTCTCTCCGTCCTGCTATTGCGCCCCATCCGGAACAATTCCTTCTGGCGCGCCAGCATCACGCCCCTGGCATCCATTATCGGTAGTGGATTCCTGGTTATCGGTCCTTTGCTGGGCGAGATTATTGGCCCCATGATGTCATGGGCGATGATTCTGATCGTTGCTTTCGCCTATTTAATCGGGAGCGTTATACGGTTCAATATCCGACACGCGGAACCGCTGTTTACGAGCGGAACGGCGTCCTCCTGGCAACAATTTGTCGAGCACGTTTCCAACCTGGGCCTGCTGGGCGCCTACATCATTTCGGTGGCTTTTTATCTCAGACTGATGTCGGCATTCGTTCTGCGCGGGCTTGGGATGTTGACGGAAACTAACGCAAATGAACTGACCTCCAGTGTCTTGTTGCTTATCGGCATTACCGGATGGCGTCACGGCTTGAAGGGACTCGAACGGCTCGAGTCATATTCGGTGGCTATCAAGTTGGCGATCATTGGCTCTTTTCTGCTGGGCCTCGGCCTTCACGATTCCTCGTCTGGTTTTCTGGGCGACGTTCCGCAACCGCATGACCGGCCGGCGATGGAAACACTGCGGTTGCTCGCCGGGATGCTGTTGGTGGTTCAGGGCTTTGAAACGTCGCGTTACCTGCAACGGGAATACTCGGCAAAAACCCGCGTCCGCAGCATGCAGTTCGCCCAAGCGATAGCCGCTCTCATTTATGTCGGCTTTGGATTTCTGATTTTGCCATTGCTCCATTTTCTGGCCCCGGGTCGCCTTAATGAAACGGGGATCATAGATCTTTCCAGCCACGTCTCCGTCACCATGCCCATAATGTTGATCGTAGCGGCCGCCATGAGCCAGTTCAGCGCCGCTATCGCCGACACTCTGGGCGGCGGTGGACTGATTTCAGAAGAGAGTCGAACGACACTGTCGCCGGGATGGGGCTATCTTATCATTGCCGCCGGCGCGATCGCCCTGGTGTGGAGCACAAGCATCTTCGAAATCATTGCCTACGCCTCTCGCGCCTTCGCATTTTACTACTTCGCGCAAACTGTCCTGGCCTTGCTGGTCGCGATCAACCTGCCAAATAGCCAACGAAAATGGCTGCTGCTGACCGGGCTAGGCCTGATGTCCGGCATCCTCGCCTGGGTGACATTGTATGCCATCCCGGCCGGTTAGCGCCGCCCACGGCGCTTACGGCAGTATTCCTATTGAAATTGGCGGGCGGCCACCCCCATATGAGAAGCCGACTGGATGAACGAGGGCCGTTCCCGAACCCTATTGTCAACTATCGGAGCATATTAGTTCAAATTATTGGGTGGATATTTGACGAAACCGGGTCAAAATCGAATTCACAATGGTCTGCGATGGTCTCCGGCGCAGTATGACTTCGCTTTGGTCGCCGCCGTGTCTGTATCGACGTTTTTTCTATTCTTTATCCTTGATACAGGAGACCGGTTTCACACATGGCTGCAAGAAAACCAGACGTATCAATCTGACGAGATCCTTCTTACCTTGATAGCCGTCGCCCTCGGGCTGTGGTGGTTTTCCTATCGCCGCTGGCGCGAATATAAGGCCGCCGACAAAAACCTGAACGATGCCATTGAATCTCTGCCCAATGGATTCGTACTGTTCGATGCCGAAGACCGGCTTGTTGTATGCAATGAAGATTTCCGCCGAACCTACCCCGCCGGCGCCCCGCTGATAAAAAAAGGAAGCAAATTCGAAGATATTATTCGGCTTTCCGCTGTTAACGGTGAGGTCGTGGAAGCGGGTGATACGCCAGAAGCCAACGAGGCCTGGGTTAACAAACGAATGGCATCGCATCGCAACCCTCAAGGCACCAATGAACAGCTTCTTGCCGATGGTCGTTGGTTGAGAATCACTGAAAGTCCGACGAAAGAAGGCGGAATCGTCGGTTACCGCATCGATATCACCGATCTGAAAAATGCCGAGAAAAAACTGATTGATCACCGTGACCGTCTTGAAGAAATGGTGGCGGCACGCACCGCCGAGGTCAAGGAAAAGGCCGCCAAGCTTGAAAGGGCGTTGCAGCGCGAGAAAAACCAGAGCGCCCTGCAAAGAAAGTTCGTTTCCCTGGTCAGCCACGAGTTCCGCACCCCGACCGCCATCATCGACGGGGCGGCCCAAAGGATGCTTGGCCGCAAGGATGACCTGACCGCGGACGAGGTGGAACTGCGGGTCGGCAAGATACGCTCCGCCGTAAAACGAATGATCGGCCTGATCGACACCTCGCTATATGCCACCCGCCTGGATGAAGGCAAAATCAAGGTAAGAATGACCCCCTGCAATATTGGAAAAATGTTGTGCGAGGTTTGCGAACGTCAGTCTGAAATTTCGCCTGCTCACCAAATTGTTATCGCGATTGAAGGTCTGCCAAGTGAGATAGTGGCTGACGACAGGCTGCTGGACCAGATTTTCACCAACCTGCTATCGAATGCCGTGAAATATTCACCGGACTCCCCGGTCGTCGACGTCAGGGGATGGAGCGACGGGGACAATGCCCTGATCAGCATCACCGACCGGGGGATTGGCATTCCCGCCGAGGGCATGGAAAATATATTCCAGCGGTTCTTCCGCGCCGAGACCGCGGACGGTTTCCCCGGAACCGGCATTGGCCTTAGTATGGTCAAGGAATTCGTCAACCTTCTCGGCGGCTCGATCGGCGTCGATAGCCTGAAAGGCGAAGGAACGACATTCACCGTTCGTCTTCCAATCGCCGGTGTCGAGCTTGACGTCGAGAATATCCATAAAAGCGAACCCCGGGCGACCCCCCGATAATAGCCGTCCAAGCTCAAGCCCCCGGACCGCTGCATCGAGGGCCCCATGAGCGTCGCCCACCCGGATCTCTTGTGCGAAAATGGTTCGATGAAGATGATTCGGCTGGGATATTTAGAGCTTTTTAATATTAGTCTAATCGCATATAAAGGACGCCAAGAGGCTTCCGGGGAGAAAACGGCGCACCCATAGACGCACCCCCGCTAAACCGTTCCGACGACCCGCCGGAACCAGACGCGAGAGATGATCTGTGAAGACACCCGAACAACACCAGGATTCCGATCTCGGAAAAACCGACGTCAAATCGACCACTTGTTACATGTGCGCCTGCCGTTGCGGCATCAATGTGCACTTGCGTGACGGCGAAGTTCGCTACATCGAAGGCAACCCGGATCACCCCCTGAACGAAGGCGTTATCTGTGCCAAGGGTGCCTCCGGCATCATGAAGCAATATTCACCTGCCCGCCTGCTGAAGCCTTTGAAACGCACGGAAGGTAGCGAGCGAGGTGAAGGCAAATTCGAGGCCATTTCCTGGGAGGAAGCGTTCTCTACCCTGTCTGAGCGGCTCGCCCATATCCGATCCACCGACCCGAGAAAACTGGCGTTTTTTACCGGCCGCGATCAAATGCAGGCCCTGACCGGCATGTTCGCCCGTCAGTTCGGCACGCCCAACTACGCCGCCCACGGTGGTTTCTGTTCGGTCAACATGGCGGCCGGCCTGATCTACACCTTCGGCGGATCGTTCTGGGAATTCGGCGGACCCGATCTGGACCGGGCAAAACTGTTCGTCATGATCGGCACCGCCGAAGACCATCATTCCAACCCCATGAAAAAAGCGCTGGGGCAATTCAAACGCGATGGCGGACGTTTCGTGGCGATCAACCCGGTGCGCACCGGCTACGCGGCCATCGCCGATGACTGGATCGCCATCAAGCCCGGCACCGACGGCGCCCTGCTGCTGGCGTTAATTCATGAGATCATAAAAATGGGGCTGTATGACCGGGAGTTCTTGGCGACCTACACCAACGCCCCGGAACTGATCAATCTCGACCCGGACAGCGACAATTACGGCCTGTTCGTGCGCACCGACATCCCGACACGGGAAGGCTGCGCCGATCCGCAGAACAAGATGTGGTGGGATCGCGTTAGCGACGAAGCCGTCGACAACCGCTGGCCCGACGCCGACCCCCGTCTGATGGGCGAGTACACGCTGGAAGACGGCACCCCGGTCAAGCCATCCTTTCAGTTGCTAAAAGAGCGGGTCGAAGAGTACACCCCGGAATGGGCCGAGAAAATCACCGGGATCGCGGCCAAAACGATCCGCGAGTTGGCCCACGAAATGGGTATCACGGCGCGCGACCAGAAAATCGAACTACCGATCGCCTGGACCGACGCCTGGGGCAATGAACACGAAAACGTCACCGGTGCACCGGTTGCCTTCCACGCCATGCGCGGCCTGGCGGCCCACTCCAACGGATTCCAGACGATTCGCTCGCTCGGCATCCTGATGACCATGCTGGGCACCATCGACCGGCCCGGCGGTTTCCGTCACCGGGCGCCGTTCCCCAGACCGATACCGCCATGCGCCAAAAACCCGACCGGTCCCGAAGCCGTGCAACCCGATACACCGCTGGGCGGCATGCCGCTGGGCTGGCCCGGCAGCCCCGACGACTTGTTCATCGATGACGACGGGAAACCGGTTCGGCTGGACAAGGCCTTTTCCTGGGAATATCCGCTATCGGTACACGGTCTGATGCACAACGTCGTTACCAATGCCTGGCGCGGCGACCCCTACCCCATCGACACCCTGTTCCTGTTCATGGCCAACATGGCCTGGAATTCGTCGATGAATACGTCGAGCGTGCGCGAAATGCTGACCGACAAGAACGACGACGGCGAGTACAAAATTCCATTCATCGTTGTCGCCGATGCCTACCAATCCGAAACCGTCGCCTTCGCCGACCTGGTGCTTCCCGACACCACCTACCTGGAACGTTATGACGTGATGTCCATGCTGGACAGGCCGATTTCAGAATTTGAAGGTCCGGTCGATTCCGTGCGCGTGCCAATCCTGCCGCCGAAGGGCGACAGCAAGGCATTTCAGGAAGTGATCATCGAACTGGGCAGCCGTTTGAAGTTGCCTGCCTTCGTTGATTTAGACGGAAAACGCAAATTCAAGGACTACCCCGACTTCATCATCAATTATGAAACCGAACCGGGTTCCGGCATCGGCTTCCTGTCCGGATGGCGTGGCCGTGGCGGCGAGAAATTCATGGCCGGCGAACCCAACCCGCGCCAGTGGGAAATGTACGCCGGTAACAACAATTTCTACAAACACGACCTGCCCCGATCATACCAGTACATGCGCAACTGGAACCAAGGCTACCTGCAATGGGCGGAACACCACCGACTGATCAAACAGAACTCCCCCGTATTGTGCCATTTGTATTCGGAAGTGCTGCAAAAATTCCGCCTCTCGGCGCAGGGTAAGTGGCCCGGCAGGCGGCCCCCCGATCATTTGCGTGAGCGGATCGAAACCCACTTCGATCCCCTGCCGTTCTATAGCGAACCGCTGGAAAGCCAATTGATCGACAGCCGCGAATACACCCTGAACGCAATCACCCAGCGGCCGATGGCGATGTACCATTCATGGGATAGCCAGAATGCCTGGCTGCGGCAAATCCATGGCTACAATTCGCTGATGTTGCATCCTTCGGTCGGGGCCGCCGGTGGGTTCGATGACGGCGATTGGGTCTGGGTCGAAAGCCCGTGGAACAAAATCCGCTGCATCGCCCGCTTCACCGAAGCGGTCGAACCCGGCACGGTCTGGACCTGGAACGCCATCGGCAAGGCGTCCGGCGCCTGGGGCCTGGCCGCCGATGCGCCGGAATCGCAAAAGGGCTTCTTGCTGAACCACCTGATTTCCGAAGAACTGCCGGCCCATGAGGCCGGCGACCACATATCGAATTCCGACCCGATAACCGGTCAGGCGGCCTGGTTCGATGTGCGGGTCAAGGTCAGTAAAGCCGACGCCCCCGACGACGTTCCGAAAAGCTGGCCGCAGTTCCCGGCCCTGAAAAATTTCCCCGGCATGAAAGCCTTCGGCGGCAACATCCGGCGCTACTTCGCGGGCAAAGGGGTCGGTCAATGAGCGATACCATCGCCAGGCAACTCGCCCTCGTCATCGATCTCAACACCTGCGTCGGCTGCCACGCCTGCGTTACCAGCTGCAAGGAATGGAATACCTCCGGCTGGGCCGGGTCGATGACCGACACCAACCCCTATGGTAAGGACCCAAGCGGCGTTTTCTTCAACCGGGTGCAGACTTACGAAGCCGGAACCTTCCCCAACACGGAAACCATTCATTTCCCGAAATCGTGTCTCCACTGCGAAGACCCGCCGTGCGTGCCGGTGTGCCCGACCGGGGCCAGTTACAAGCGGCCCGAAGACGGTATCGTGCTGGTCGATTACGACAAGTGCATCGGCTGCAAATACTGCTCGTGGGCCTGCCCCTACGGCGCGCGGGAATTCGACGAAGAAAGCGGGGTCATGAAAAAATGCACGCTCTGCGTCGACCGCATTTATGACGAAAGCCTGGCCCCGGACCGGCGCAAACCGGCTTGCGTTCTCGCCTGCCCGGCAGGCGCCCGGCTGTTCGGCGACGTCACCGACCCGGACAGCGAGGTTTCTGTCGCGATCCGCGAAGAAGGCGGCTATCAGTTGATGCCCGAATGGGGCACCAAGCCCGGCAATCAGTATTTGCCCCGGCGCAAGTCCAAGCGCGTCATCCATGACGACGAACTGGTTCGCGCCGACAACCCGCTGAAAAAAGAAGGCCCACTGCCAAAGGTCGACCCAACGGCGCCGTCGCTCGACGACGTCACCAGCTGGTAGGAGAATTTCATGAAGCCCGCGTTTTCCGTTATTTTCCTGACCACCCTGATCGGCGCCGGACAGGGCCTGTTCATGGCCCTGGTCACCGGCCAGTTCTACTGGGTGATCGGCGCCACCAAGGGCCAGGACGATGGTTCTTTCTATGCTTATGGCAGCCTGCTGGCGCTGGTTTTTTTGGGCTTCGGCCTGATCGCCTCGTTCTTTCACCTGGCCCATCCGGAACGGGCCTGGCGGGCGGCATCCCAGTGGCGAACGTCATGGCTGTCACGCGAAGTCATTGCGCTGCCCGCCATGATGGGCGCCGTCGTGCTTTATGGCGGCCTGCATTGGCTGGAATGGCGACCGGAACTGATGACCTTCGGCAACCTCAAGGTGCTCGACCTGAGCATGGCGATGGGCTACCTGGGCGTTATCGCCGCCATTGCCCTGTTCGTCTGCACCGGCATGGTCTATGCCTGCATGAAGTTCATCCAGGAATGGGCATCGCCACTGACGGTGCTGAATTATGCGCTGATGGGATCAAGTTCGGGCTTCGTGTTGGCCGCGACCTATGCCGCGGTCCTGGGCAGCCCGTTGACGGACTTCTTCACCAGTGGCGCCCTCGTTCTGACCGTACTTGCGTTGATTGGCCGGCTGACCAGCCTGTGGCGCAACGGTCGCATCAAACACCTGTCGTCGCTGCAAACGGCGGTCGGCATGCATCACCGCAATTTACGCCAGATCAGTCGCGGCTTCACCGCCGGTTCCTTCAATCTGAAGGAATTTTTCCACCCCGGCGGACCGGGGCTGGTAAGGCTGCTGAAAACGGTATTCCTGATCGCGGCTTTTTTGGTGCCGATCCTGCTGTTGGGTTTTGGCCTCGCGAGCGGCGTCTCGGCGGGCCTGCTGGGCCTTACCTTCATCATTCAATACCCGGGGCTGCTGGCCGAACGCTGGGTCTTCTTCGCCGAAGCCAGCCACCCGCAGAACCTGTACTATCAAAAGGTTGCCTGAGTTAGAATTCCAGGATGTCGCCGTCTTGCAGGAAGCGGGGCGTTTGATCCATATCGAAGGCGGCGACCTCTTGCCTGACCTTGGCCATCGCCGTCGGCTTGACGTGGACGATGCAGACGTCGCCCGGCCCATGAAAGCGTTTCAGTTCCTGTTCCAACAGCGACGGGCACAAGTGCCCGGACGTTCGGCACAGGTCGATCCGGGCGTTTTCGAAGGCGGCCTCGATCAACAGGTAACGCAGATTGGCGATCCCGTTGACGACCGGCCAGAGACCGTCACTGACGCCCGTATCGGAGGCCAGAACAAGGCTACCGTTGCCGCCGTCCACATGGAAGGCGACCGTCGGGATCGAATGATCCACCGGAATGGCGGTGATGGTGCAGCCATCTACCTGTACGGGTGTGCCTGCCTGAAGCGGCGAGAACCGCAATGTCGGCTGATCCCTGGACGGCAAGACTCGGAAATCGGGAGCGATGCGCCAGTTGAAGATATGCCTGGACAGCGCATCAAGCGTCGGTTCGGTGGCATGCACGGTGATCGGTTGGCGACGACTTTCCAGCGTCGCGTCGGCCAGCAAAGGTAACAGGGCGATATGGTCCATATGAGAATGGGAGAGGAAGACATGGTCAATCTTCTCCAGAGCCTGTTGCCCCAAGGAACCCAGGCCCGTGCCCGCATCGATCAGAATCGATTGGTCAACCAGATAGGCCGACGACAGTTCCTTGCCGCCAATACAGCCCGTGCTGCCCAACACCCGGAATTGCATGTAAGCCCCCCTTTCTGACCCGTTCCGGCCCCGACAGTACCCTATAGGCAGGTTCTGAACAATTCCGGAAACACCCCCATCAAACGGCGGGTTCGCGGGGTCGTGGAAAAAAGGTCAATGGGTCGAGTTGCCGGATGATTCTTCTCGTATGGCCAGAATCGTCTCACGCACCTGCTGCCATATCCGGCAGGCGTCGCTATTGTCGCTATCCGGTCGGCTCAATTCAGCGATACGGGCGTCAACCTGCCGAAGCGCGTCCCTCCCGTACCGATCAATCATGCGGCGAGCCGTTTTGAATATGTAGGGATTGCCAAACATTGCTCGTATAGCCAATAATATTACGGTAAGAATTCCAGGTTATTACTGATAGACTCGTCCTGGCATTGATACCGATCAATTCGAGAAACAAATATCCCTGGTGGAAAATGAACGATCACAGGTCCCATTCAAAATGCGCAAACTGCCCGTCCCGGGAAAATACGGAATGGAAGGGCTTGGACGAGCAAGAATTGGACATGATTGACCAATTCAAACGGGTCAGCGATCGGGACCCCGGCGAAATCATCTATCAGCAGGGAGACCCAAGCGACGGCGTTTACTGCATTCAATCCGGCCTGGTCGGAATTCGGCAACTGGATGCGGACGGCAACGAGGCGTTGCTCAGGCTTTGCGAACCCGGCGAAACCATCGGCTACCGGGCCTTATTGAGCAACACCAACCACACCCACTTCGCGGAAATTCTGGCACCAAGCCATATCTGTTTCATTGACCGCAAGGTCGTCAGCGAATTATTGACCAGGAATCCCGTTATCGGCGAGCGCTTTCTGGTCAGAACCCTCAAGGAATTAAGCGACGTGGAAGATAATTTTGTGAGATCGCGAAACCTGAAAGTCAGGACCCGGCTGTTGCATTGTCTTATGGTTCTTTTCGATCAGTATGGGTCCGGCGACAACGCCGGTGGCTATGTGCTGAAAATACCGGTTTCACGAAAAGATCTTGCCTCGTTAATCGGCGTTACACCGGAATCGGTTTCCAGAACAATCAACCTTCTGGAAGAGGATAACCTGATTCATTTTAAAGGACGAAACGCCAGCTTCTCGGACATCGACGCAATCTTCGACGAAATCGGCGCCGTCCATTAGCTCCGCAGCCCTGACGAAACCAATATGCGCCGAGTATAACATGCCTAAAGTCGATTTTGTTTAGGTTTACGCATATCCGGAATTTCTGAATGAAGTGGTCCTAAAAATTCGGACAGTCGTCTAAGGTGTATCCCAAACTTGAGAGAGGGATACGAGATGGCGAAACGACGGAATTTCACGGATCAGTTCAAAGCGAAGGTGGCCCTTGAGGCCTTGCGGGGCGACAAGACCATTCAGGCGATCGCTGCGCGACATCAAGTGCATCCGAACCAAGTCAGTACATGGAAACGCCAGGCCGTCGAGGGCATGACGGATGTCTTCGCCAAGGGAGACAAGCCTACCGGCCCCACGGAAGCTGAGATCAAGGAACTGCACGCCAAGATCGGGAGGTTGGCCGTGGAGAACGATTTTTTGTCTCAAGGGCTCAAACGATGAGCCCCGCCGAGAAGAAGTCGATGGTCGCCGGAGATCATTCCGATCTCAGTATTGTTCGGCAACGTGAGCTGCTGCAACTGAGTCGCTCGGCCTTCTATTACACGCCCGTGGGTCTCAACGAGGAGACACTGGCGGTCATGGAGGCAATCGACAGGGCCTTCACCAAATACCCGTTCTTCGGCAGCCGTCAGATACGGGCTTACTTACGTCGAGAAGGGGTTGTCGCTGGCCGTCGCTGGCCGTCACCGCGTTCGACGGCTGATGCGTCTGATGGGGCTGGAAGCCGTCTATAAGCGGCCCCGGACCAGCCAGCCGCACCCGGCGCACCGGGTTTATTCCTATCTGCTCAAAGGCACGATGATTGATCGGCCCAATCAGGTCTGGTGCGCTGACATCACCTACATACCGGTTCGGCACGGGTTCCTCTATCTGGTTGCGATCATGGATTGAGCGACGCGCAAAGTACTGGCGTGGCGGCTGTCAAACACCATGCACGCCGGCTTCTGTGTCGAAGCCTTGGAGGAGGCTATTGCCAGATATGGCCCGCCCGAGATTGTAAACACCGATCAAGGTAGCCAGTTTACCGGAGCAGACTGGATCACAACGCTGACTGAAGCCGATGTGCGGATCTCGATGGATGGCCGAGGGCGCTATCTGGACAACATCTTCATCGAGCGCCTCTGGCGATCACTGAAACAGGAGGCGGTTTACTTGACGGAATTGCAAGACGGCTTCCAGGCTCAGCGGGTCATTCAGGAATGGATCGGCTTTTACAACACCGAGCGGCCCCATTCGGCCCTTGAACATCAAACCCCGGTCGAAGCATACTGGGCTGGCAAAAACGAGAAACAGGCGGCGAGTTAAGGGGTTTAATTTGGTTGCGGGGGTAGGATTTGAACCTACGACCTTCAGGTTATGAGCCTGACGAGCTACCGGACTGCTCCACCCCGCGTCAGATGTTTCGATGCTGGATCGTGTCGGAGGATTGTGGG